>Ga0302046_10000001_pt1 | contig 929570 bp, 851 predicted proteins | sample RVTome_11_FD_200261 | JGI IMG/M metagenome (GOLD analysis project Ga0302046, IMG submission 200261) | Soil microbial communities from uranium-contaminated site in the Upper Colorado River Basin, Wyoming, United States - RVT147D111 (version 2) ... | reverse complement strand
GGAGTGCGGTGGCATGGGTCTATGGACGGTTCAAACCTAAGAACGGCCTCTCTCAGTCTGCGCCTCCTTCGAGCGCCACCTAACAAATCATTCAAGCCGACGCCGCTTCGCGGCGCGGCTTAATTCAAGCGGTTAGACATCCGGGAGACGTGAATGGACCTTCGAGACTTCATCCGTACCGCTCTCGTGGAGATTGTTGACGGAGTGGCGCAGGCTCGCACCGAAACAGCAAAACACGGTGCGTCCATCTGATCCGACCGAGTCTATGGGCATGTCAAGGAACGCGTTCCACTCGGGCGGGCCTCGCTTCGCGAGGCCCGCCGGTGAACGCGGGCGTTGGGTTTCATTAGGACATGCTTAACCACGCCACGTCATATTCCGAACTGACGCCGCGTCAGTTCGAGGTCATAGGACGCCTCGTAATTGAATGGTCGAATATTGAGTTCCTGCTTGGGGTCCTACTGAGTCGTCTTCTGCGTACCCCTGAATTCCTCGGGCGCGTCTACACCGACGAAATGATGGCGGTTCGTGTGCAGTCAGCCCTCACAAAGGCAATAGCCATTCACAGGTATCGTTACGGCGGCAAGCTTGTTTCGGAACAGACGCTTGACGACCTCACAGCGCTCAATGCAGAAATAGAGAAGATAAGAGGGTCACGAAACAAGTTCTCTCATTTCTGCTGGTGCCGCTCTAATGACGAAGAGGTTTTTGGTTCCGCTCTGTCGGGCCACGTGCCTCCTTCGAAGCAGCTGCATAAGGATTCAATAGTGCTTTCGGTCGCTCAGCTGAATGAAATGTATAAACAGAGCTATGACGTCGTCGCCCGCTTAACGAAGATCGTCGAACAGCTTCCAGATCTTCCAGAGAGATGAAACCAACAACGCGCTCTACTCGGACGCCCTGGCCTCGCGTTGCTCGGCCAGGGTTCCCTCGCTCATTTCGTTCGCTCGGCGTCGGTGAGCGCGGGCGTTGGGCGTCAACGATGGACACGCCGCATTGATCACGTGGCTCAAGCAATGCGCGAATTGGGCAACTCGCTTCATCGCATGGCTGGGCGTTGCCTATCGTTTATGGATCGCACTTTTAGCCGTGCCGGCTGCCCTTCTTGTGTCCTACGCACTTACGTCTACGCTTGAAGCACACGTACGAATCGCCGGAATGCTCTTGGAGCTAATGGGCCTCTTCACCGTGGCATGGGGGCTCCATCAAACGAGACAACTGTTCGATCAGCCGCGTCTGCTCCAACTCGCCAAGGCGTGGCTATCTGCCTTTCCTCCTTTCCGTCGAAACCTTCGCGTCATTACTGGCGAAGGTCATCTCAGCGCAGGCGGCGGCGTTTCTGTGCATGGGTATGGGGAAGTGTCGATGAGCCCAACTGCATCGATAGAAGCTCGCGTGGCCGCGCTTGAAGCCAACCTCCGCTCAACCACCAAAGCTGTACATGAGCTAGCAAAAAAGACAAGGGAGGAAAGAACAATGCACGCCGCTGAATTGGCTGCTGAGCGGCAAGAACGTGAAGCGGGTGATAGCCGGACAGGCCGGCTCCTAGAAGAAGCCATGGCAGGCGGCTTGCACCTCGAGACAGTCGGAGCGTTCTGGCTGTTTGTGGGAATAGTTCTGGCCACCGCGTCTTCGGAGATTTCATCCTGTATCGCCTAATTGGTTGCCGGTTAGGTTCAAGTTTGAACCGCAACGAGTTGGCCCGGCTGCCCACACCGCTGAAGCCCGCTGTAGCTGCGCCGCTTCCGCCGCCCGATCTAGCCCCTCTCCCCCACCAACCTCATCACCTCCGCCCCCACCACCAGGTCCTCCAGCCTCCCGAAATGCTGGAGCCTCAAGCGCCCCGCGCGATCGATGAGCATCAGCGTCGGCGTGCCCTGCATGCGGTAAGCGGCCATCGTCGCCGGGATGCGATCGCCCGGCACCGGCGCGTCCACGCCCACCGGGTGCGTGATGCGGTTCTCGTGCAGGAACACGCGCAGCGCCGCGGGCGTCATGACCTCGTGGTGCTCGAACACCGTGTGCAGACCGACGACAGTGACCTCCTCGTCCGCGAACAGCCGGTGCACGCGCTCGGCCTGCGGCACGCCGTGGCTGACGCAGCCCGGGCACAGCATCTGGAAGGCGTGCGCCACGACCACGCGCCCGCGCAGCGCCGCCAGGCTCAGCGGGCGATCGGTATTCAACCACTCGCTCACCTGCCACTCGCGGGCCGGCGCGAACGCGTCCATCAGGCATGCCGCCGCCGCACGAACGAGAAGAACAGCATCCCCGCCCCGCTGAACACGAACAGCAGCGCCGTCGCAGCGGTCGCGATCAGCAGCGGATGGTTGAAGTCCTCGCGCTCCTCGAAATCCATGATGTGCAGCATCCAGACGAAATCGAACGCGCGCCACAGGTCATTGCGCCGCGCCACCACCTCCCCGCTCTGCGGCGAGACGTACAGTGTGGTCTCGCGCTCGTCGTCGAAGCGCACGCGCCACAGCGGCAGCTCGCGCCCGCGGTACTCGGGTGCCCCGCCCTCGGCAACCTCGACCCACTCGACCGCCGCGATCCCGCCGGTGCCCGCGTAGTCCGCCCGCGCCACCACCCGCGCCGCCGCCTCGTCGAGCGGCGACAGCAGCTGGCCGTCGGCGGCATCCACGAGCGAAACGCCCCTTGGCGTTTCAATGCGGTACACCGTATGCCCGTGCCAGGAGTGCAGCGTCGCAGCCGTCGCGCCGGTAAAGCGCGGGTCGGCCAGCACCTCGCGCAGCGGCACGCGCACCGCGCCCGCGTCGAGCGCCACCGGCTGCGAATGCGCCCGCGCCCGCTCGCCGCGCACCGCGTCGAGCTGCAGCACACTCATGACGAAGCCGCCCAGCACCCAGAACAGCACCTGGATGCCGACCAGCAGGCCGAGCCAGCGGTGGAACTGGCGGATGAAACGGCGCACGCGCACGCGGGGGGTCATCTCGTTCATGGCGCGCATTATGCCGTCCGCCTCGTGTCGATTACGCGCCAGGTCACTCGACTATCGGGTGAAGCCCTTAGAATTGCCGCCCCGAAGGAGCTCATTGTGACCAGGGTCCTGGACCACCGCCGCCGCTGGGCGGCCCTGTACGTGCTGTGCACGGGCGTGCTGATGATCGTGCTCGACACCACCGTGGTGGTCGTCGCCATGCCCACCATCCAGGCCGACCTGGCCTTCAGCGGCACCACGCTGACCTGGGTGCTGAACGCCTACCTGCTCACCTTCGGCGGCTTCCTGCTACTCGGCGGCCGCCTGGGCGACCTGTACGGCTCGCGCCGCTGGTTCCTGATCGGCCTCGCGCTGTTCACCGCCGCCTCGCTCGCCTGCGGGCTCTCCGGCTCGCCCGTCGCGCTGGTCGCCGCGCGCGCGGTGCAGGGCCTGGGCGGCGCGGTGGTGACCGCGGTGGCGCTGTCGCTGATCGTCAACCTGTTCACCGAGCCGGCCGAACGCGCGCAGGCCATGGGCATCTACGGCTTCGTCTGCGCCGCCGGCGGCAGCATCGGCGAGGTGCTCGGCGGCTTCCTGACCAGCTGGCTGGGCTGGGAGTCCGTTTTTCTGATCAACCTGCCGATTGGTGTTGCGGTGTACGTGAGCTGCGTGAAGCTGCTGCCGGCCGACACGCCGGCCGCCGGCCCGCGCCGCCTCGACCTCGCCGGCGCGCTCACCGTGACCGCCGGGCTGATGCTGGCGGTCTACGCCATCGTCGACGGCAACGCCGCGGGCTGGACCTCGCTGCAGACCCAGGGGCTGCTCGCCGCCGCGGCGATCCTGCTGGCCGCGTTCCTGGTCATCGAGACCCGCGTGGCCGCCCCGCTGATGCCGCTGCGCTTGTTCCGCCTGCGCAACCTGTCGATCGCCAACATCGTCGGCGTGCTGTGGGCCGCCGGCATGTTCGGCTGGTTCGTAATCAGCGCCTTGTACATGCAGCACATCCTGGGCTACGAGCCGTTCCAGGTCGGGCTGGCGTTCCTGCCCGCCGACCTGATCATGGCCGTGTTCTCCGCCGGCGTGTCCGCGAAGCTGGTGATGCGCTACGGCATCCGCGGCCCGCTGTGGGTCGGCCTGCTGATCGCGGCCATTGGTCTCGCGTGGCTGGCGCGCGCGCCGCTCGACGGCAGCTTCATGGTGGACGTGCTGCCCAGCATGGTGCTGCTCGGCATCGGCGCCGGCATGGCCTTCAACCCGGTGCTGCTGGCGGCGATGAACGACGCCGACCCGCACGAGTCGGGCCTCGCCTCGGGCGTGGTCAATACCTCATTCATGATGGGCGGCGCGGTCGGGCTGGCCATCCTGGCGAGCCTGTCCGACGCGCGCACGCGCAGCCTCGCCGAGGCCGGCGTAGAAGGCCTGGCGGCGCTGAACGGCGGCTACCAGTTCACCTTCCTGCTCGGCGCGGCACTTACCGCCGCCGGCGCGCTGGTCGCGGCACTGTGGCTGAGGCCGAAGCCGCAGCCGAAATCCCTCGTAGGAGCGCCTTCAGGCGCGACCGGTCGCGGCTAAAGCCGCTCCTACGGCTACCGCCCGAATGGCTTCGATGTCGGCGGCTCGCCGAGCGCGGTGCCGCCAAAGCCGTCGTGCATGAGCCACGGCACCGACGGCGTGAAGCCGACCGGCGGCTTGACGTAGTCGCACACGCCGTCCGCGAACACGGCCTGCAGCCGCGCCCACTGGGCGTCAGTGAACACCACCGTCGCGGGAAAGTCGTCGCGCGACAGCGGCTTGAGCTGGCAGCTGCCGTTGTCGTGCGTCACCGGCCCGCCGGCGGCGATGCGCGGCGAGGCGAAGTACGGGAACGCCGCGGCGCAGGCTGCCTGATCGGTCACCGGCGGGGCCGTGGCATCGCCGATGAAGCACTGGTCCACCGCGTTCGCCGGCTTGTTGCGCGCGACCTTCTCTTCGAGCGTGCCCGGTGCGCTGTCGGCTTCGACCGCCGACAGCCAGGCGTCGAGCGTGTTGAACGACAGCTCGGCGACCGACGGCGGCACCACCAGCGACGACGGGAAGGTCCATACCGCGTGGTTGTCATGGTGGCCGTTGGCCGCATCGAGGCGCGCCCGCATCACCCAGCTGTGGTAATCCGTGTGGATCTCGGCGTTGCTGGTGCCGCGCAGGTCGATGATGGCGACCTGGTCGAGGCTGCCGCCATCGTTGATCGCGCCGGCGCGGTACAGGATCTCCGAGCCGGCGTCGGCGATGCGCCGGCCGGGGATGTAGTTGAAGTCCACGTCGAGCGTGCCGATCTTCTCGTTCAGGTCCACGAACTGCTCGGGCAGCAGCGTGCCGGCCAGCAGCGCGTTGAGCCCGTACTGCACGCCGTGGTTGTCGTACGGGAAGCGCGCGAAGCCGCCGACCATCGCCTCCGCGAGCTGCGTGTTCGGGTTGGCGGCCGGCTGGCTCCAGTCCTCCGGCGCGCGCTTGCCGATCACGCTGACGTTGTAGTCCTGCACCGAGCCGCGGCAGCCGGTCGGATTGATGTCGGCGTTGTACTCGTCGCCGCTGCGCAGCCCGCAGCCGCCCTCGGGATCGACCACCGGCGCGAACAGCGCCTCCCAGGCCAGGCACGAGCTGATGCTCTGGTGGCCGCTGACCAGGCCGAACTGCACCGGCGTCACCAGCGCGCCGGGCTGCTGCGCGTAGTTCAGCAGCAGGTGGCAGTCGATAACCTCGAGGCCGGTCGAGAAATTGTCGGGGAAACTGCAGTTGGGCTGGATGCCCTGCACCAGGCCCGGGTAGTTGTTGCCCACCATGTGCTGGCCGATCGAGCCGCCGGAGCAGCCTTCCGCCATGGTGTAGCGGATCTCGCCGTAGCGGTCGACGATGTGCTCCTTGAGGATCATCACCGACTCGGCTGACAGCCAGGTGTTGCAGGCGTGGCCCAGCACGTTCAGCGACGAGGTCGCCACCATGAAGCCGCGCGACAGCGCGCGCTGGTGCTGCACGTTCTGCGCGCCGCCCTGGCTGTGGGTGGTGCCGCAGCTCGCGCCGAACGGATAGTGCAGCTTGCCGTTCCAGCCGTCCTGCGGGGCCCACGGCTCCCACGGCTGGGCGGGATCGAACAGCACCGCCACGCGGTAGATGCCGCGGTTGTGCGTGCCGGTCTCCTGCCGGATCACGTACGGCACGGTCTTGCCCTGGTCGGTGGTCGTGGTGCCGACGTCGTCCGGCGGATTCGCCGGGTCGTAGGCCGCGAAGCTCGATCCGCCCTCCTGCATGTAGAAGAACTGGTAGGTGGTCTGCGCCTGGCAGGTCGCCGGATCCTCGGCGGATCCCAGGCCCGCGGCCTCGGTAGTGCAGTCCCACGGCTGGATCGGCGCGCCGGCGATGATCGGCCCGCTGATCGGATGGTTGGTCAGCGTCAGGCGCGCGCCGCGCCCTTTCTGCTTCGCCATCACCACGCTGTCGCCCAGCGGCAGGCCCTCGATGCGTCCGAGCACGCGCCCGTCGGGCCGCAGCGCGAAGGCATTGCTGACGTCGCGGCCGTCCACGTCCACGAACAGCTTGCCGGTCGTTGCGGCGCCGGCGATCTCTACCAGCGCATCGCCGCCGCTGAGCAGGTCGGCGCGGTTCGACAGCACGCGGATTTCGAGCGGCGCCGGCGCCTTGGCCTTGTCGCCGTCCGGCGGACTCGCGGACGGGCCGCAGCCCGCGACACCTGACACCGCAGTCAGTCCGACGGCCATCAGTCCGGCAATCCGCCCGAGGCGGACGAACACGCTGTGCATGGTTCTCTCTCCTCCAGTCGGCCGGTGGTCCAGCCTGGGTTATGGCCAGAGTATGGCACCGGCACCGGCGCAGCGGCCAGTAAAATCGCCCCATGCGCCATATCTTGCCGGTGCTGCCCGCCCTGCTCGCCGCCGCCTGCGGCCCGAGCCTGGCCACGCGCTACGAAACCGGCAACCAGGCGCTGTCGGCCGGCGACGGCGCGATGTACTTCCTGATGATTTCACCCGCGCTGCAGCGCGCGCTCAACGACTGCATCCCGGCGGGCACGCCGGGCGCTTCCCCGGTGATCGTGCTGGTGGCCGACGTCACCGCCGCGGGCGTGCCGACCCGGCTCGACGTGGAGCCCGACTCGCCCGGCACGGACTGCCTCGAACGGCGCCTCACCGGGACGCCGCTGCCACGCCCGCCGCTCGCGCCCGGGGCGACCACCTTCCCCATCGGCCTGCGCATCGAGACGAAGTAGGCGCCAGCCCTCGAGCGGGTTGCCTTAAGATGCACTCCTGATGACCCTCTCCGAGCTGTGCATCCGCCGCCCGGTGTTCGCGACCGTGCTGTCGCTGGTCATCACGCTGGTCGGCTACGTTTCCTACGACCGGCTGACCACGCGCGAATACCCCAACATCGACCCGCCGGTGGTGACGGTCGAGACCAGCTACCCGGGCGCCAGCGCCAGCATCGTCGAGTCGCGCGTGACGCAGGTACTGGAGGACGCGCTGGCCGGCCTCGAGGGCGTCGAGCTGATGACCTCGATCTCGCGCGAGCAGTTCTCGCAGATCACGGTCACGTTCCTGCTGTCGCGCGATCCAGAGGGCGCCGCCTCCGACGTGCGCGACCGCGTGGCGCGCGGCCGCGGCAACCTGCCGCGCGAAGTCATCGACCCGGTGGTGCAGAAGGCCGAGGCCGACGCCCAGCCGATCATGTACGTGGCGCTGTCGAGCGAGCGCCACGACCGCCTGCAGCTCGCCGACTACGCCGAGCGCTACCTCAAGGACCGCGTGCAGGCGCAGCCCGGCATCGCCTACGTGCGCAGCTTCGGCGCGCGCTACACCATGCGCTTATGGCTGGACCCCGAGCGCCTGGCCGGCTACGGCATGACGCCGCAGGACATCGAGGACGCGCTCACGCGCCAGAACGTCGAGGTGCCCGCCGGACGCATCGAGAGCGCGCAGCGCGAGTTCACGGTGCTGTCCGAGACCGACCTGCGCACCGAAGAGCAGTTCAACAACCTGATCCTGCGCGACCGCGGCGGCTTCCTGGTGCGCCTGTCCGACGTCGGCCACGCCGAGATCGGCCCCGGCAACGAGCGCTTCGCCACGCGCTACAACGGCCGCGACGCCATCGGCATGGGCATCGTCAAGCAGTCCAGCGCCAACCCGCTCGACGTCTCGGCGGCGGTGCGCGCCGAGGTCGGGCGCGTCGGCGACATCCTGCCGGCCGGCATGCAGCTCGAGATCGGCTACGACTCGTCGGTGTTCATCGAGGAATCGATCCGCAACGTGCGCAAGACCGTGCTCGAGGCCGTCGCGCTGGTGGTGCTGATCATCTTCTTCTTCCTGCGCTCGTTCCGCGCCACCATCGTGCCGCTGGTCACCATCCCGGTGTCGCTGGTCGGCGCCTGCACCGTGATGCTGGCGTTCGGCTTCTCGATCAACACCCTGACCCTGCTGGCGGCGGTGCTGGCGGTCGGCCTGGTGGTGGACGACGCCATCGTCATGCTCGAGAACATCCACCGGCACGTCGAGAACGGCATGCCGCGCAAGGAGGCGGCGCTGCGGGGCGCGAAGGAGATCGGGTTCGCCATCGTCGCCATGACGCTGACCCTGGCCGCGGTCTACGCCCCGGTCGGCTTCCAGCAGGACGTGACCGGCCGGTTGTTCAAGGAGTTCGCCTGGACGCTCGCCGGCGCGGTGCTGGTGTCGGGCTTCGTCGCGCTGACCCTGTCGCCGATGATGTGCTCGCTGCTGCTGCGGCACGAGGCGCGCCACAGCGCGGCCTACAACGCCATCGAGCGCTTCATCACCGGCATGACCGGCGGCTACCGCCGGCTGCTGGCGCGGACGCTGGCCAGCGGCAAGGCCCTGGTGATCGGCGCGGGCGCGCTGGTCGCCGCCGGCGGCGTCGCGCTGTTCCTGTCGCTCAAGTCCGAACTGTCGCCGCTCGAGGACCGGGGCCTGTTCATCGGCGTGTTCATCGCGCCGGAGGGCGCCACCCTGCAGTTCACCGACGGCAATGCGCGCCGGCTCGAGGCGATCTACCGGACCGTCCCCGAGCTGAGCCGCTACTTCATGGTGGTGGGCTTCCCCACCGTCGCCAACGGCCTGTCGTTCGTGCGCGTGAGCGACTGGAATGAGCGCGAACGCTCGATCTTCGAGATCACCAACGAGCTGCGCGGCAAGATGTTCGCCGGCGCGCCGGGCGTGCTGGCCTTCCCCATCACGCCGGCCTCGCTCGGCAGCGGCGGTTTCCTGAGCAAGCCGGTGTCGCTGGTGGTGTTGACCACCGAGTCCTACGAGACCCTGTCGACCATGATGGGGCGCGTGCTGGAGCGCATCGGCAAGCTGCCGAGCGTGCAGAACCCCGAGACCGACCTCAAGCTGAACAAGCCGCAGCTGCGCGTCGAGCTCGATCGCGACAAGGCCGCCGACATGGGCGTCAGCCCGCTGGTGGTCGGCCAGGCGCTGGAAACGCTGCTCGGCGGCCGCCAGGTCACGCGCTTCAAGCGCGAGGGCGAGCAGTACGACGTGCTGGTGCAGCTGCAGGGCATCGACCGCACGCGCCCGGCCGACCTCAACCGCATCTACGTGCGCGGCGAGTCCGGGCGCATGGTGGGCCTGTCCAACGTCATCACCATGCAGGAGACCGTGGCGCCGCGCGAGCTGAACCACTTCAACCAGCTGCGCGCAGCCAGCCTCACCGCCAACCTTGCGCCGGGCGTGTCGCTGGGCGAGGCGCTGGCGCAGGTCGAGGACGTGGTTCGCGACGAGCTGCCCGGGGCGATCATCGACTACACCGGCCAGTCGCGTGACTTCAAGCGCTCGAGCCAGGAACTGGCGGTGACCTTCGGCCTCGCCCTGATCTTCATCTACCTGGTGCTGGCGGCGCAGTTCGAGAGCTTCGTGTCGCCGTTCATCATCATGCTGACCGTGCCCTTCGCCATGGCCGGCGCGTTCCTCGCGCTCCGCCTGATGGGCCTGGTGTCGGACATCCCGGGCACGTGGAACATCTACAGCCGGATCGGCATCATCACGCTGATCGGCCTGATCACCAAGCACGGCATCCTGATCGTCGAGTTCGGCAACCAGCTGCAACTGGCCGGTCGCGACAAGTACGACGCCGTCGTCGAGGCCGCGACACTGCGCCTGCGGCCGATCCTGATGACCACCGGCGCCATGGTGCTGGGCGCGCTGCCGCTGGCCATGGCCGACGGCGCCGGCGCCGAGAGCCGCCGCCAGATCGGCGCGGTCATCGTCGGCGGCCTGCTGGTCGGCACGCTGTTCACCCTGTTCGTGATCCCGGCGGTGTACGCGCTGATCGGCCGCCGCCTCGAGCCGGAGCCCGCTGGCGAGCCGGTGGCGGTCAAGTGAACGCGCGCCTCGCCGCCGCCCTGCTCGCGCTGGCGGCGGTGGCGCCCGGCGCGGACGCGCGCCACGCCGACGAGCGCCAGGCTGCGCGCGACACCGAGTTTGACCGCCTGCGGCTGGTGAACGCCGGCCACGACCGCGGCGCTACCGCGCTCGGCCTCCACTTCGGCTATGTCGAGGCCGACACGCGCCCCAGCGAGGGGGCGTACGTGTGCGGCGCGCTGCGCCGCGACGAAGCGGAGGCGGCGGCCACCACCGTCGCCGGCGCGCTGTCGAACCTGCCCGACGCCGCGCTGGCCAGGCTGCGGCTGCGCTACGTGGTCCTGTGCGGCGGCGCCACCGAGTTCGGCCGCAGCATCGGCGGCATCCCGGTCGCGCCGCTCGACCTGCTGATGCTCGACGCCTCCGGCGACGGCGCCTCGCTGCAGCACCGCACGCTGCACGAGCTGTACCACCTGCTGGAGTACCGCTTCGGCGGCATCAGCGACGCCGAGTGGGCCGGCCAGTTCGGCGGCGGCTACTCGAACGCCTACCCGGGGCTGCTGCGCAAAGCTCCCCTGGGCAGCGGCAGGCCCGGCTTCGTCACGTCGTACGGCGAGACCCACCCGCACGAGGACCGCGCCGAGCTGTTCGCCTGGCTGGTGCTGGCCCCGCGCGAGGTGGCGGGCCTGATCCAGCGCACCGGCGACGCCGTGCTCAGGCGCAAGGCGGAGTTCCTGAGCGACAAGTGCCAGCGCGTGATCGGCCTGCAGATCGCGCTGCCGCCTTAGCCGCCGATGGACCGGTAGTAGTCCATCAGGACCTTGGCGACCTCGGGCCGCGAGAACTCCGGCGGCGGGGCGATGCCCTGGCCCAGCATCTCGCGCACCTTGGTGCCGGACAGGTTGATGAAGTCGTCCGGCGTGTGGTCCGGCGCCTCGCGCATCATCACCACGCGACCCAGCTTCCTGCTCCAGGCGGTGTTGTCGGCGCGGAAGATCTCGATCGCCAGCGCGCCCTTCGGCACTTTCTCGTCGAAGATCGACTGCGCGTCGAACGGCCCGTAGTAGCTGCCGACGCCGGCGTGGTCGCGGCCGACGATGAGGTGCGTCGCGCCCATGTTCTGGCGGAAGACGGCGTGCAGCACCGCCTCGCGCGGTCCGGCGTAGAGCATGTCGAAGCCATAGCCGGTGATCAGCACGGTGTTGGGCTCGAAGTACTTCTCGACCATCTGCCGGATGCAGGCATCGCGCACCTCGGCCGGGATGTCACCCTGCTTGAGCTTGCCGAGCAGCATGTGGATGACGATGCCGTCGGCGTGCAGCCGGTCCTTCGCCATGCGGCACAGCTCCTCGTGCGCGCGGTGCATCGGGTTGCGGGTCTGGAACGCGACCACCTTCTTCCACCCGCGCTTGCCGATCTCCTCGCGGATCTGCACTGCGCTGCGGAAGGTGCCCGGGAAGTCCTTCGCGAAGTAGCTGTAGTCCAGCACTTCGATCGGCCCCGACACCAGGATGTTGCCGAGCGACAGGAACGTCGCCACGCCCGGGTGCTTGGGGTCGAGCGTGCCGAACACCTGCTGCGCGATGCGCTCGAGCTGCTCGCCCGACACCGCCTCGACCGCCTCGACCGTCATCACGGCCAGCACCGGATTGCCGTCGGCGTTCGGGTCGCGCAGGGCGATGCGCCTGGCGCCCTTGATCGCCTCGGCGTCGCGAGTGAGGTTCACCACCGGCACCGGCCAGAACAGGCCGCCCGTGGTGCGCAGCCGCTCGGCCACGGACAGCGCGTCGGCGAGGTTCATGAAACCGGCCAGCGGCGTGAAGTAGCCCGCAGCCAGCATCACGGCGTTGGCCGCGGCCGCGGAGTTCAGCGTCAGCGCGGGCAGCGTCGCGGCCTCGCGGGCCAGCGCCTCGCGGCGCGCAGGATCGGTCACGAACAGGGGGCGCAGCGCGTCGGCGCCGTGGGGCTTGATCGGCATGGGGTTCTGACGTTTACGGGGCGCGCAGGATGCCACGCGCCCTGCCCCCTGCCAACCCTCCCTGTCGCGCCACGGGCACCGGGAGTATCGTACTGCGCTCGAACAACAGCCTGGGGAGAAACGCCATGAAGAAGCGCTTCGTGCCGCAGCTCGCAATCCTCGCCGCGCTGGCTGCCGCGCCGGCCACGGCGAAGGTCACCCCGGAGGAAGGGGCGAAACTCGGCCAGGCGCTGACCCCGGTCGGCGCCGAAGCAGGCGCCAATGCCGACGGCAGCATCCCGGCATGGACGCCGATCCAGCAGCGCGGCGCGCCCAAGGGCGAGTACACCAGCGACCCGGCGATGGACGGCGAGAAGCCCCTGTTCACCATCACCAAGGCCAACATGGCGCAGTACGCCAAATTCCTGACCGAGGGCCACAAGAAGCTGCTGTCCACCTACCCCACTTACAAGATGAACGTGTACCCGAGCCACCGCGTGGTGACGTGGCCGAAGGCCGTCGAGGCGGCGACCCGGGCCAACGCCACGGCGGCCACGCTCACCGGCACCGACGTGGTCGAGGGCGCCAAACTCGGCTTCCCGTTCCCGATCCCGAAGTCGGGCGCGGAGGTCGTCTGGAACCACAAACTGAAGTGGCGCGGCGAGAACGTGCGCCGCTACAACAACCAGTTGATCGTGCAGCCGAGCGGCAACTTCCAGCTGACCAAGATTGTCGAGGACGTGAAGTTCTACTACGCCAGCATCAAGGACCCGAAGCCGCTGACCAAGACCGAGAACATGTTCATCAAGTACCTGTCGCAGACCATCGCGCCGCCGCGCATGGCCGGCACCTTCATCCTGGTGCACGAGAAAGCCAGCACCGGCAACGAGGGGCGCTCGGCCTGGCTGTACTCGCCGGGCCTGCGCCGCATCCGCCGCGCGCCGACGGTGTGCTGTGACAACCCCTACGAGGGCACCGACGGCCACCAGTTCTACGACCAGGTCGACATGTTCAACGGCGTGCTCGAGCGCTACAACTGGAAGCTGGTCGGCAAGCAGGAGATCTTAACCGGCTACCACGGCAACCGGCTCGCCGGCGACAAGGTCTCGTTCAAGGACATGGCCAAGCCCAGGCACCTCAACCAGGACCTGCCGCGCTACGAGAAGCACCGCGTGTGGGTGGTCGAGGCGACGCTGCGGCCGGGCACCAACCACACCTTCAAGAAGCGCGTGATGTACGTCGAGGAGGACGGCTGGAACATCGTGGCGGTGGACAACTACGACGCGCGCGACCAGCTCTACCAGTTCCAGGAAGGCCACTACGTTGTCGCGCCGAACATCCTGGCCGGCGGCACCGTGCCGGAGATCATTTACCACTTCAACTCGGGCCGTTACTTCATCACCGCGGCCGCGAACGAGGACAAGCCGAACGACTTCACGGTCAGTTTCGACGACGGCTACTTCGAGGCGTCGGCGGTGCAGAAGCGCACCACGAAATGACGTGCGTGTAGCGCGCGTCATCCCGGCGAAAGCCGGGATCCAGTGTCTTGAAAGGCGCTGGATGCCGGCTTCCGCCGGCATGACGGGTCAGCGTGAAATCGCCAGCAGCGCCGCCTGGTTGCGGCCCTTCGACTTGGCGTCGTACAGCGCGCGATCGGCGGTCTTGACCAGCTCGGCCGGGTCCTGGCCGCCCTGCGGCACCGTGGCGCACGCGCCGATGCTCAGGGTGACGTGCCCGCTGGGCGAAGCCTCGTGGGGCAGCCGCATCCCCCGCAGCGTCTCGAGCACGCGCCCGGCCACGAGCAGCGCGCTGACCGGCGGCGTCTCCGGCAGCAGCAGCGCGAACTCCTCGCCGCCGTAGCGCGCCACCAGGTCCACCTTGCGCCGCGCCGCGCCGCGCATGGCGTTGGCCACGGCCTTCAGGCACTCGTCGCCGCGCTGGTGGCCGTAGGTGTCGTTGTAGCGCTTGAAGTGGTCGACGTCGGCCAGCAGCAGCGCCAGCGGCTTGCCGGTGCGCATGGCGTGGTTCCATTCCTGCTCGAACGCCGCGTCGAAACAGCGCCGGTTCGGGATGCCGGTGAGCGAATCCTGGCTCGACTCCTCGCGCAGGGAGGCGTTGTGCGCCTCCAGCTGCTCCTTGAGGTCGACCAGGCGCTGGCGCATGTCGGTGATGCGCTGCATGGCGTTGATCTTGGCGCGCAACACGACCGGGCTGACCGGCTTGGCCAGGTAGTCGTCGCCGCCCGCCTCGATGCCGGTGGCAACGTCCTTGTCCTGGACGTTGCTGCTCAGGAAAATGATCGGAATCCAGCCGTGGTCGCCGCCGAGCGCGCGGATGCGGCGCGCGGTCTCGTAGCCGTTCATCACCGGCATGTCCACGTCGAGGACGATCAGGTCCGGCTCGTCGGCGCGGAACAGGTCGATGGCCTGCTGGCCCTCGTGCGCCTCCATCACGGTGTGGCCCATGTCGCGCAGCTGGTCGCCGAGCGCCGCGCGCAGCGTGCGCGAGTCGTCGGCGATCAGGATGCGCATGCTGGTGTCATGGTCACTCCACCCACCCGAAGCGCTCGACCGAGTTGAAGATGTCGGTCTCGGTGACGATGCCGATGATCTTCTCGCCCTGCGCGATGGCCAGGCGCGAGAAGTTCTTCTCGGCCAGGATGCGCGCGGCCTCGCGGATGGTGGTCTCGGCCGGCACCGAGAACAGCGGCCGGCTGGCGATGTCGCGGACCTTGGCCGTGGCGGTGTTGCGGTTGGCGTGCACGATCTTGGTGACGATGTCGCGGCGGGTCATGATGCCCCACTGGCCCTTCTTGTTCGGCTCGACCACGATGCAGCTGACGTTGTTCTGCGTCATCTGGTGCATCGCGGCCTCGACCGAATCGTCGTCGCCGACCGTGATCAGGCTGCGCGTCATCAGGTCGTTGACCGTGGTGGGCGCGCGGCCGGTGTTGATCATCTCCTCCATCGGCTCGAGCAGGCGGCGGATCTCGCGCTGCTTGCGCTCCTTGGCCAGCTGCTCCTGCTGGGCCCGGCGCTTGGCCTCGAGGTCGACGCCGCCCTCCATTCGCTCGATCAGGGCATCGGCAAACTGCGCGGTGCCGACTTCGGTGGCGCCCTGGATCTGGCGCGCGAAGTCATAGGTCACGATGCCGTCGCTGACCACCTCCGGGTAAACCAGCGTGATCAGGTCGGCGGCCTCCTTCCAGCCCATGTACTCCAGCATCATCACGCCGCTGAACAGCAGCGAGCCGGGGTTGACCTTGTTGAGGTTGGCGTACTTCGGCGCGGTGCCGTGGGTGGCCTCGAACACCGCCACGTGGTCGGCGATGTTGGCGCCCGGCGCGATGCCCATGCCGCCGACTTCGGCGGCGATGGCGTCGGACAGGTAGTCGCCGTTGAGGTTCGGCGTGGCCAGCACGTCGAACTCGTCGGGCCGCAACAGCATCATCTGGAACATGATGTCGGCGATGCGGTCCTTGATGACGATCTTGCCCTCGGGCTGCTTGCCCTTGTACTCGGCGTAGAGCTGCTCCTCGGTGATGGTGACGTTGCCGAATTCCTCGCGCGCCACCTCGTAGCCCCACGAGCGGAACGCGCCCTCGGTGAACTTCATGATGTTGCCCTTGTGCACCAGGGTCACCGACTCGCGGCCGTTGTCGATGGCGTACTGGATGGCCTTGCGCACCAGGCGCTTGGTGCCGAAGGCCGAGATCGGCTTGATGCCGATGCCGGCGCCGTCGAAGAACCTGGCCTTCATCTCCTCCTTGAGGAACTTGGCCACCTTGGCGTTTTCCGGCGTGCCGGACTTGTACTCGATGCCGGCGTACACATCCTCGGTGTTCTCGCGGAAGATCACCACGTCAACCTTGCCCGGCGTCTTCAGCGGCGACGGCACGCCGGCGTAGTGGCGCACCGGGCGCACGCAAGCGTAGAGATCGAGGTCCTGGCGCAGCGCCACGTTGAGCGAGCGGAAGCCGCCGCCGACCGGCGTGGTCAGCGGGCCCTTGATCGAGATGACGATGTCCTGCAGCACTTTCAGGGTCTCGTCGGGACAGTAATTGCCGTCGTACAGCCCCGCGGCTTTCTCGCCGAGGAAGGTCTCGCACCAGTGGATCTGGCGCTTGCCGCCGTAGGCCTTCTTCACCGCCGCGTCCCAGATGCGCAGGCAGGCCTTGGTGATGTCGGGCCCGATGCCGTCGCCTTCGACGTAGCCGAGAATCGGCTGGTCGGGAACCTTCAGCTTGCCGTTCTGGACGGTGATTTTTTCGCCGCTGGTCGGGATCCTGATGTGGCGATAGGCAGCCATGGCCGCTAACTCCTTGATTCTTATAGAAGGTCTGCGCGGAAACCAGCATTCTATCCTAGCGCTGGGTTAAGCTAGCGCCCCATTTTCAAGTCCCCGGCCCCGCCATGCGTGCCCTCGTCCCCGTCGCCAACGGCGTCGAAGACATCGAAACCGTCACGATCATCGACGTGCTGCGCCGCGCGCAGGCCGAGGTCACCGTGGCCAGCATCGAGCGCGAGACCACGGTCACGTGCGCGCGCGGCTGCAAGCTGACGGCCGACACGACCCTGAACGAGGTCAAGAAGGAAACCTTCGACCTGATCGCCGTCCCCGGCGGCAGCCACGGCGCCGCGGCGCTGGGCAAGAACCGGGCGCTGATCGAAATGCTCAAGGCCAACCGCGCCACGCGCCGCTGGTACGCCGCGATCTGCGCGGCGCCGGCGCTGGTGCTGGCGCAGCACGACCTTCTCGAAGGCAAGCGCGCGACCTGCTACCCGAGCTTCAAGGACCAGTTGCCGCGCTACATCGAGGCGCCGGTGGTGGTCGACGGCCACTGCATCACCAGCCAGGGCCCGGGCACCGCCCTGGCCTTCGCGCTGAAGCTGGTCGAGCTGACCATGGGCGAGGACAAGTCGCGCAAGATCGCCGAGTCGATGATCGTCCCGCTGGAAGACGCGACCGTTTGATCCCGTCGTTGATCGCCTTGTAGGAGCGGCTTTAGCCGCGACAAGTCGCGCCTGAAGGCGCTCCTACGACAGCGAAGCCAGCGCCGCGACGCCGAACCCCGCCAGCAGCACGCCCGAGGCCTGGTTGACGCGCGTGAGCGTTTTCGACGCCGCGCCGAGCGCCACGCCCGTGACCACCGCCCCGCCGACGGCGCCGGGCGCCAGCGAGGCGAAATCCGGATGGCGCCGGCGCCAGCGCGCCACCACGCCCGACAGGATCAGCCACCACGCGGCCGAGCCGAAAAACACGCCGGCGACCATGGCCGCGGCCTGCGCAGCGCCGTAAACCTGCTGTCCCAGCCCGGCGCCGGCGAACACCGCGGCGAACGACAGGATCGTCGCCGGATTGGCCAGCGTCAGCAGCGCCGTGCTCAGCCAGGCCGCGACCAGCCCCCGGGCCGGCGCGCGCGCCGCGGGCGCGGACGGGCGGGCCAGGAAGGTCTTCACGCCGAGCGCGCACAGGAACAGCCCGCCGGCGGCGCGCAGCACGTGCTGCTGGTCGAGCAGGAATCCCGAGACCACGGTCAGCCCGAACGCGGCCACCATGCCGTACAGGGCGTCCGCCGTGGCGGCGCCGAGTCCGGTGGCGAAGCCGGCGGCGCGGCCGTCGGCGAAGGTGCGGCGGATGCACAGCACGCCGATCGGGCCGACCGGCGCGGCGATGGCAAAGCCGATGGCGATGCCTTTCAGCAGGAACGGCAAGGGCTCAGGCTTTCTCCGCCACCGCTTCCTTCAGCATTTTCTTCAGCTCGCCGGACTGGTGGAGGTCGAGCGTAATGTCGCAACCGCCGACCAGTTCGCCTTTCACGTACAGCTGCGGAAACGTCGGCCAGTTGGCGAACTTCGGCAGCGCCTTGTAGACATCCTGGTCCTCGAAGATGTTGACGAAGGCGAACTCCACGCCGCAGTCCTTCAGCGCCTGCACCGTACGCGCCGAAAAGCCGCACTGCGGGAAGTCCGGCGTGCCCTTCATGTAGAGGATGACGGGGTTGTCGGTCACCTGCTTCTTGATGCGCTCCAGCGGATCCACGGTAGCCTCCGGTGAGCCGGAAATCGTCACGGGGGCGCGAGTATACGCGCCCGCGGCGGCGCGTTGAACAGGGCGCGCCCACTGCCGTATGCTGCACCGCACTTGCGACCGCGGGAGCGAACCCATGAATCCTCTGGACAAGATCACCGGAACCCTGGTCACGGGCCTGGTGCTGGCGATCGTGCTCGTGGTCGTGCTCGGCAGCGACCAAGGCTTCAATTTCAACGTGGTGCTGCGCTGGCTGCACATCGCGGCCGGCATCGCCTGGATCGGGCTGCTCTACTACTTCAATTTCGTGCAGGTGCCGGCGCTGGCCGAGGCCGCCGCCGACAAGGGCGGGCCCGGCGGCGCCGGCGTCACCAAGTACGTCGCGCCGCGCGCCCTGCTGTGGTTCCGCTGGTCGGCCGCGGTCACCTGGCTGTCGGGGGCCTGGTACCTGTTCAACAAGGGCTGGCTGCTCGGCGCGTTCTCGCTGGGGCTCGCCGGGCAGGCAGGGCCGTTCCACAACGCCATCGGCATCGGCGCCTGGCTCGGCACCATCATGCTGTTCAACGTCTGGGTGCTGATCTGGCCGAACCAGAAGAAGCTGCTGGGCCTGACGCCGGCCACCGACGAACAGAAGGCGCGCGCGCGCCGCGTCGCGTTCCTGGCCTCGCGCACCAACACGGCGCTGTCGATCCCGATGATCCTGTTCATGGCCGCGTCGGCGCACGGGCTGCCGTTCTAGGGGGCTGTCCCCTTTTTTGGCCGGGCCCGGCGCCAGCGCCGGGCTTCGCGCTTTTGAGGGTTGTGGAATGATCACGCGGCACCTCCTGAAACTTTCGGACTTCACCGCCACCGAGCTGCGCGGGCTGGTGGCGCGCGCGCAGCAAATGAAGCGCCGCCCGCTGGCCGCGCGGCCGCTGGCGGGCCGCACGCTGGCCATGATCTTCGCCAAGAGCTCGACCCGCACGCGGGTGTCGTTCGAAGTGGCCATGGACCATCTCGGCGGCCACGCGCTGTTCCTGTCGCCGCGCGACATCCAGCTCGGGCGCGGCGAGCCGCTGGCCGACACCGCGCGCGTGCTGGCCTCGATGTGCGACGCCATCATGATCCGCAACGACTCGCAGGCCGACCAGGAAGAGGTCGCGCGCCACTCCAGGGTGCCGGTCATCAACGGCCTGTCGGAGCTGCACCATCCCTGCCAGCTGCTGGCCGACGTGCTGACGTTCGTCGAGCAGCGAGGCGACATCCGCGGCCGCACCGTCGCCTGGGTCGGCGACGGCAACAACGTGTGCAATTCCCTCATCGAGGCGGCGCGGCTGTTCGACTTCCGCCTCGCCATCGCCTGCCCCGAGGGCTACGAGCCGGCCACCGCGCTGCTGGCCGCGGCCGGCGACCGCGTGCGCTTGGTACGCGATCCGCACGAGGCCGCCGACGGCGCGCACCTGGTGCTCACCGACGTCTGGGCCAGCATGGGCCAGGAGCAGGAGCAGGCGCGGCGGCGCGAGGCGCTCGGCGCCTACCGGGTGGACGCGGCGCTGATGCAGCGCGCGCGCAAGGACGCGCTGTTCATGCACTGCCTGCCCGCGCACCGCGGCGAGGAGGTCACGGCCGATGTCATCGACGGCCCGCAAAGCGCGGTCTGGCAGGAGGCCGAGAACCGGCTGCACGCCCAGAAAGCCCTGCTCGAGTTCCTGCTGTCGCCGCGGCGGGCGACGTTGCGGGCGCGGGCGCGGCGCCGGACGCATCACTAGGCCATTAATATCGGGATCATGGCGACGACCACGCTGACCACCCTGCCCGCCCTGCCGGACGACCTCGACGCCTGCGTCGAGCGCGCGCTGGCGGAGGACGTGGGCAGCGGCGACCTCACCGCGCGCCTGGTCGACGAGGGCGCGCAAGTGCGCGCCGAGGTGCTGGCGCGCGAGGCCGCGGTGCTGTGCGGGCAGCCCTGGTGCCAGCGCACCTTCGAGCGGCTCGACCCGCGCGTGCAGGTGGCCTGGGAGGTCAAGGAAACCAGCACCATGCGCGCCGACCAGCGCGTCGCCGTGGTCAGCGGCCCGGCCCGGGCCGTGCTGACCGGCGAGCGCACCGCGCTGAACTTCCTGCAGGTGCTGTCGGCCACGGCCACGGCCACGCGGCGCTTCGTCGAGCGCGTGCGCGGCACGCAGGTGGCCATTGTCGACACGCGCAAGACCCTGCCGGGGCTGCGCAGCGCACAGAAGTATGCCGTGGCCTGCGGCGGCGGCATCAACCACCGCAAGGGCTTGTACGACGCCATCCTGATCAAGGAGAACCACATCGCCGCGGCCGGCGGCGCGCGCGCCGCCATCGAGCGTGCCCGCGCGCTCAACGCCGCCGTGCCCCTGATGATGGAGGCCGAGGACCTGGCCGAGGTGCAGGCCGGGCTCGACGCCAACGTCGACCTGCTGCTGCTCGACGACTTCCCGACGCACCTGCTCAGCAAGGCCGTGTACATGGCGCGCGAGTACCGCCGCGCGCACAAGGTCCGCACCGTGCTCGAGGCCTCCGGCGGCGTGACGCTGGCCAACGTGCGCGACATCGCCGACACCGGCGTGGACCGCATCTCCATCGGCGGCATCACCAAGCACGTGCAGGCCGTGGACTTCTCGATGCGCCTGGCCGGCGGCCCCGCGGGGAAGCCCGCCTGAGCCGCGGCGATGCCGCTCTGGCTCGACCACGCCTTCCTGCGCGCCACCGACGCCCTGTACGGGCTGGCGCGCCACGCCCCCACGGCCGCGCAGCTGGCCACGGTGCGCATCATCTCCCACCGCGGCGAGCACGATAACCGCACGGTCTTCGAGAACACCTGCGCGGGCTTCGACCCGCTGCGCGGCAGCGGCATCTTCGGCATCGAGTGCGACGTGCGCTGGACCCGGGACCGCGTGCCGGTGGTGTTCCACGACGCCGGCCTCGAGCGCCTGTTCGGCGCGCGCCAGCGCCTGCACGACCTCAGCTGGCTGCAGCTGCACGCCGGCTGGCCGATGGTCCCGCGCCTCGATGACTTCGTGCGGCGCTACGCCGGCGAGTTCCAGCTGCTGGTGGAGCTCAAGTACGAGCGCTATCCGGACCCGGCGCTGCAGGACCGGCGCCTGGCCGAGGCGCTGGCGCCCGCGCTCGAGGCCGGCCGCTGCCACGTGCTGAGCCTGCGGCCGGAGCTGTTCGCGTTGCTGCCGTCGCTGCCCGCCGCGCGCACGCTGGGCATCGCGCGGCTCAACGCCGGCGCCATCAGCATGGAGGCCCTGGCCGCCGGCCGCGCCGGCTTCGCCTGCCACTTCACCGCGCTGCGCGCGCGGCACATCCGCGCCCACCGCGCCGCCGGCCAGGTGGTCGGCTGCGGCTTTCCGTCCTCGCGCCCGCTGCTCTACCGCGAAGCCGCTCGCGGCGTCGACTGGATCTTCACGAACCGGCCGCGGCAGCTGGAGCGCTGGCGCCGCGAGGGCCCGCCGCCAGCGCCGGCTTGAGGAAGTCCAGCACCGCACGGTTGAACGCCTGCGGGCGCTCGAGCGGCAGGCCGTGGCGCGCGCCGGGGAACTGGCGCAGGCGGGCGTCGGGCAGCGCGGCCACGAACGGCGCGACCTCCTCGCGGCCGAAATAATCGTGCTCGGAAGCGAGCACCAGCACCGGCATGCGCAGCTCGCCGAGGCGCGCGCGCACCGACCAGCGCGTCAGCGCGCGGACCGTGGCCAGGTAGACGTTGCGGTCGTTGCGGGCATTGCGCCGCGCGACTTTCGCGCGCAGGCGGGCCTGGTCCGGGTGCGGGTACAGGCGCCGCGTCATGACCTCGGACATGCGCCGCGGCCCGAGCAGGCCCATCAGCAGCAGCCGTGCCCACAGCATCGCTCGCTTGGCCAGCGTGTCGGTGCGGAAGCTCGGCAGGGTATTGGTCAGCACCAGGGCCGACACCGCGCCCGGCCGGCCCAGCGCCATCTGCATGGCCACCGCGCCGCCCATCGAGTGGCCGACCAGCACCGGCGCACGGACCTTCAGCCGGTCGAGCAGCCGCCAGGTGTCGTCGGCGAAGCGCTCGACGCCGTAATCTCCCGTGCGGTCGCTCGCGCCATGGCCGCGGAAATCCGGGACCACGACCTGGAAATGGCGCGATAACTCGGGGACCTGGTATTCCCAGTCGGCGCTGCTCGCGCCCAGGCCGTGCAGCAGCACCAGCGGTTCGCCGGCCCCGGCCAGCTGGAAGTAAAGGCGCGCCCCCTCGACCCGGAGGACGCCCATTCAGCGGCGTTGCGCGGAGACCGACGGCGTGCAGAAACAGTGCGCGTAGAGGCCGCGCGGGTCCGACAGCCAGCGCAGCTTGCGCGCCAGCTGCTCGACCGGGTTCAGCGCCGCTTGCGGCAGCCAGGCGCGCGCCAGCGCCTGCACGCGCGACGTGCCGAGCAGCTCCAGCACGCGCAGCAGCGGGATCGGCTGCTCCTCGACGGCCTCGTGCAGCCGGTACTCGCCCGGCTCGAGTCCGGCCAGCCGCCCGGCCGCCGCCACGGCGTCCGGGAACCCGCCGACGTGGTCGACCAGGCCCAGCGCCAGCGCGTCGGCCCCGCTCCACACGCGCCCGCGCGAGATCTCATGCACTTTCTCGATCGGCAGCTCGCGCGCCGCCGCCACGCCCTCGGTGAACAGCCGGTAACCCTGCTCGAGCTGGGTCTGGATCATGGCGGACACCTCCGGCGTCAGCGGCCGGTCGCCGCGGAACGCGCCGGCCAGCGGCGTGGTGCCGACGCCGTCGGTGTGGATGCCGAGCTTGGCCAGCGGCTTCTCGAACGTCGGCACCAGCGCGAAGATCCCGATCGAGCCGGTGATGGTGGTGTCGTGCGCCCAGATCTCGTCGGCATCCATCGCCACCCAGTAGCCGCCCGAGGCGGCGACGTCGGACATGGATGCAACCACCGGCTTGCCCTCCGCCTGCAGCGCCTGCACCTCGCGCCGGATGCGCTCGGAGGCGAACACGCTGCCGCCCGGCGAATCCACCCGCAGCAGCACGGCGGCGACGTCCTCGTCGATGCGCGCGTCGGCGAGCTGGCGCGCAATGGTCTCGGCGCCGGCGTAGCCGGGCTCGCTGTCGCCGTCGATGATCTCGCCCTGCACCACGATCAGCGAGAGGGTCTTGTCGGCCGACGGCGGCTGAAGCTTGCGCTCGCGCCCGAGCACGTCCAGGTACTGGCGGTGGTGGATCTGGCGGAAGGTGCCGCGGTCGTCGTCCCAGCCGACCGTCTCGGCCATGCGCGCGCGGAAGTCCTGCTGCGTCTCGACGCGGTCCACCAGCTTGCTCGACAGCGCCAGCGCGGCGGCGTCGCCGCCGTTGCCCTGCAGCGCGGCCGCCATGCCGACGACGTAGTCCTGCACCACCTGCTCGCCCAGGCCCCGGCTGCCGCCGGCCTCGCGGCGGTAGGCAAGCCACAAGTCGTTGAGCCACTCGAGGTTGGCTTCGCGGGCTTCCTTCGACATGTCGTTTCGCTCGAACGGCTCGACCGCGGACTTGTACTCGCCGACGCGGAACACGTGCACGTTGACGCCGAGCTTGTCGAGGCCTTCCTTGAAGTAGTTCTGGTACACGTCCAGGCCTTCGATCAGCACCATGCCCATCGGGTCGAGCGCGACCTGGTCGGTGTGCGCGGCGACGAAGTACGCGGCCTGGTCGTAGAACGGCCCGAACGCGTGCACCGGCTTGCCGGCGGCGCGAAACGCCTTGACGGCGGTCGCCAGCTCCTGGATCTGCGCGAAGCCGGCGCCCCACATCTGGTCGAGCCTCAGCACCGCCAGCGCGACGCGCGGGTCTTTGGCGCCCTGGTCGAGGGCGTCGGTGAGGTCGCGCACCGAGGTCTGCGACGGCGGCTCGCCGGACAGCTGCTCGAAGAAGCGCTGGGCCGGGTCCTCGTCGCGCGACTCGACCAGTTCGCCGGACGGGAACAGCACCAGCGCGACGTTGTCCTCCATGCGCGGCTGCGGCCCGCCCTGGACCAGCAGCCACAGCCCGCCCAGCAGCACCACCAGGATGAGGACGACGATCAGGCGGTAGATGCCGGTGATGAGCGCCCAGATCAACCCGAACAGGCGTCCAAGCGGCGACTTTGTCTGTGACATTGGGACTCGGCGGAGAAAACGTCGGTGACGGTTGGTGATTCTAGACCGCGGCCACCGCACCAGCCGCGTTGGCGCCGCGAGTCATAGCTTAGACCTATTGCCCGAATAAGTTAATTCGCCTTGCCTAATGAACCCGGGATCCCTACCATGCGCGCCCGGCAATCATCCGCGACCTAATGCCCGCCCAACACCACACCCTGATCATCCTGGGCTCCGGCCCGGCCGGCTACTCCGCCGCGGTCTACGCGGCGCGCGCCAACCTCAAGCCGGTGCTGATCACCGGCCTGGAGCAGGGCGGCCAGCTCATGACCACCACCGAGGTCGACAACTGGCCCGGCGACGTCGAGGGGCTGCTCGGCCCGGCGCTGATGGAGCGCATGCAGAAGCACGCCGAGCGCTTCGACACCAAGGTCGTGTTCGACCACATCAACACGGTGGACCTGAAGCAGCGCCCGTTCACGCTGAAAGGCGACCAGGGCAGCTACACCTGCGATGCGCTGATCATCGCCACCGGCGCCTCGGCTAGGTACCTCGGGCTGCCGTCCGAAGCGGCGTTCAAGGGCAAGGGCGTATCGGCCTGCGCCACCTGCGACGGCTTCTTCTACAAGGGCCAGGAAGTGGCGGTCATCGGCGGCGGCAATACCGCGGTCGAGGAGGCGCTGTACCTGGCCAACATCGCCAGCAAGGTCTACGTCGTGCACCGGCGCGACAAGTTCCGCGGCGAGAAGATCCTGCACGACAAGCTGAACAGGCGCGTGGCCGAGGGCAAGGCCGAGATCGCCTGGAACCATACGCTCGACGAGGTGCTCGGCGACGCCTCGGGCGTGACCGGCGTGCGCATCAAGGGCGTCAACGGCGCCAGCGGCACGCGCCAGCTCGACGTCAAGGGCGTGTTCATCGCCATCGGCCACGAGCCGAACACGAAGATCTTCGCAGGCCAGCTCGACATGGCCGGCGGCTACATCAAGGTCCGCGGCGGCGCCGAGGGCAACGCCACGCAAACCAGCGTGCCCGGCGTGTTCGCCGCCGGCGACGTCATGGACCACGTCTACCGCCAGGCCGTCACCAGCGCCGGCAGCGGCTGCATGGCCGCGCTCGACGCGGAGAAATATCTGGACGCGCTGAAGGTCTGACGGCCGTCGTCGTCAGTCGGCCGTGCAGGACCGGTGTGCCCGTCTCGCTGCGCTTCTACTTACGCGATCCGGGCACACCGGTCCCGCCCGATCGCTCGCCGCGGAACTGTGCGATCCCGGCGGGTCGGCGGCTTGGCGAAGCGAACTAAAGCGCAGCCGAGCGGAGCCGCAGCAATAACAGGGACGCACCCATGGGTGCGTCCCTGTTATTGCGCGGTCGCCGCGCCCCGGCGAGCCGAGACTTGGCGAGGCGAGTTAGCGCGGCGACGAGGCGAGCCATTCGCGGAGACAAGCCCCCGACCCGCACAAGCCACGGGTCAAGAGCGCGAGACGCGGCGCGATTCGGTTAGAGTGCCGGCATGCCGACGAAGATGAAGCTGTTCATCAGCAAGACGTCGCCCTACGCGCGCAAGGTGCGCATCGCGATCGAGGAGCTGGGGCTCGGCGAGCAGGTCGAGGAAGTCGTCTCCGACCCGTTCAACCCGACGCCGGAGCTGCTCGCCGCCAATCCGCTGTCGAAAGTGCCGACCCTGGTCACCGAGCGCGGCGAGGCCCTGCCCGACAGCCAGCTGATCCTCGATTACCTGAGCCACCGCAAGACCGGGCTGGCGACGCTGTCGCGCGGCGCCAAGCGCTGGGAAGTGCTGCGCCGCAGCCAGCTCGCCGACGGCGTCATCGACGCCGCCGTCTCGATCGTCATGGAGAAGCGCCGGCCCGAGAGCATCCACTACATCCCGTTCCTCGATCGCCAGATTGCCACCATCCGCCGCGCGCTCGACACGCTCGACGCCGACGCCGGGCTGCTGGCCCTGCAGACCCCGGGGCCGTGCGAGATCGCCTGCGGTGCCGCGCTCGGCTACCTCGACTTCCGCCTGCCGTACCTCGAGTGGCGCCAGGGGCGCGATGCGCTGGCGCACTGGTACACCGTGTTCGCGCAGCGGCCTTCGATGCAGAAGACCGCGCCGCCGGCCGCATGAGGCCGCTGGCCGCGGCGCTGCTGGGCCTGCTGCTGGGCCTGCCGCTGGCCGGCTGCGGCCTGTTCCAGTCGAAGGCCGACGCGCTGCGCGAGACCGTGGTCGAGACCGCGCTCGACCAGGTCGGCGAGGACTACAGGTACGGCGGCGACCACCCGGACGAGGGCTTCGACTGCAGCGGCCTGGTGCTCTACAGCTACCGCGAGGCCGGCCTCAAGCTGCCGCGCTCGGCGGCGGCGCAGCGCACGGGCGGGCGCGCGATCAAGTTCAGCGAGGCGCAACCGGGCGACCTGCTGTTCTACCACTTCGGCGACCGCAAGGCCGGCGATCTGCACGTGGTGATCTACCTCGGCGACGGCGAGGGCGTGCACGCGCCGGTGCGCAACGGCGAGGTCGAGGTCATCAAGGTGAGCCAGCGCCACTGGCGCGACCGCTACGTCGGCGCCGCGCGTTACATCCGCGAAGACTGAAAAACGGGACGCACGCGTTTTTGTCCGCGAGTCCGGGAAAAGGTGTGCGTCCCCTTTTTCAGTCCAGCGTGCGGCGGAAGCGCCGCGCGCCGAGCGCCAGCACCACGACCGTGAACACGACCATCGGCCAGAGGTGGTGCCACACCTCGGCCCAGCCGTGGCCCTTGAGCAGGATGCCGCGCACGATGCGCAGGAAATGGGTGATCGGCAGCAGCTCGCCGATCGCCTGCGCCCAGCCCGGCATGCCGCGGAACGGGAACATGAAGCCCGACAGCAGGATGCACGGCAGCAGGAAGAAGATGCTCATCTGCATGGCCTGCGTCATGTTGCGGGCGAGGCTCGAGAACGTCACGCCGATGGTCAGGCTGGCGACGATGAACGCCAGCACGCACAGCGACAGCAGCGTCAGGCTGCCGAGCATCGGCACGCGGAACAGGAAATGCGCGCCGAGCAGGATGACGACGACCTGCACGTAGCCGACGACGATGTACGGGGCGATCTTGCCGATCAGGACCTCGAGCGGCTGCACCGGCATCGCCAGCAGGTTCTCCATGGTGCCGCGCTCGAGCTCGCGGGTGACGCCGAGCGCCGTCATCATGACCATCGTCATCGTCAGGATCACGCCCATCAGGCCGGGCACGATGTTGTACGAGGTGATGCCTTCGGGGTTGTAGCGCCGGTGCAGGCGGACCTCGAACGGCGTCGGCCCGGCCGCGCGTGCGGCCAGCGTGCCCTTCAGCTCGTGCTGCAAGGCCGCCGCGCCGAGCTCGCCGATCGCCGCCAGCGCATTGCCGGACGCGGTCGGGTCGGCCGCGTCCGCGGCCAGCAGCAGCGCCGGGCGCTCGCCGCGCACCAGCGCGCGCGAGAACCCCGCCGGGATCTCGAGCAGGAACTGCACGCGCCCGAGCTCGAGCAGGCGCTCGCCCTCGGCTACGGTGGCGGGCCGCTCGGTGACCTTGAAGTAGCCGGAGTTCTGCAGCGCGGCGACGAAGCTGCGCGTCAGCGCGCTGTCGTCGGCGCTGACCACCGCGGTCGGCAGGCCGCGCGGATCGAAGTTGATGGCGTAGCCGAACAGCACCAGCTGCACCAGCGGCACGGCGACCATCATGGCGAAGCTCAGCCGGTCGCGCCGCATCTGGATGAATTCCTTGCGCACCACCGCGCCGAGCCGCGCCGGCGAAAAGCTCATGTCTCCGCCGCCTGCGCGCGCTTCATCAGGTGGATGAAGATGTCCTCGAGCCGCGACACGCCGCCGTGCGCCTCGAATCCGGGCTCGCGCTCGAACTGCGCGATCAGCTCGTCCGGCGTGCCCTGCGCCAGCAGGCTGCCGTAGGCGATGTACGCCAGCCGGTGGCAGCGCGCCGCCTCGTCCATGTAATGGGTCGAGACCAGCACGGTGATGCCCTCCGCCGCCAGACGGTGCAGTTCCTCCCAGAATTCGCGGCGTGCGCCGGGATCCACGCCGGCCGTCGGCTCGTCGAGCAGCAGCAGCCGCGGCTGGTGCAGCAGGCACGCCGCCAGGGCCAGGCGCTGCTTCCAGCCGCCCGACAGGGTTCCGGCCAGCTGCTGCTGGCGCCGCACCAGGCCGAGGCGCTCCAGCGCCGCATCCACGCGCTCGGCCGGCCGGTCCATCTCGTACAGGCGCACGACGAACTCGAGGTTCTCGCGGATGGACAGGTCCTCGTAGTAGCTGAAGCGCTGCGTCATGTACCCGACCTGGCGCTTGATCGCGTCGCGGCCGGTGCGGATGTCGTGCCCGAGGGTGGTGCCGCGCCCGTCGTCCGGCGTCAACAGCCCGCACATCATGCGGATCGAGGTCGTCTTGCCGCTGCCGTTGGGGCCGAGGAAGCCGAAGATCTCGCCGGCGCGCACCCGCATGGACAGCCCGTTCACCGCGAGCTTGCCGCCGAAGGACTTGGTCAGCCCCTCGACTTCGATCACGCCGGTCATGGGGCGGCGGTCACGGAGCGATCACGACGTCCACCGGCTGCCCCGGGTGCAGCGCCGCGCCGTCGGCCGGGTTCGGCCGCGCCTCGACCATGAACACGAGCTTGGCGCGCGCGTCCTGGCTGTAGATTACCGGCGGCGTGAACTCCGCCCGCGGCGCGATGTAGCTGATGGTCGCGGCGACGGGTTCCGCGCCGTCGCGCCGGACCTGCACCGCCTGGCCGGGCCGCAGCGCGGCGACGCGCGTCTCCGGCACGAAGAAGCGAACGACGCGGTTTTGCGGCGGCAGGATGGACACCACCGGCGCGCCGGCCGGCACCCACTCGCCGACGCGGTAGTACGTGTCGTCCACCAGGCCGGCCGCCGGCGCGGTCACCGACTTGTGCGTGAGCTGCCAGCGCGCCTGGTCGAGTCGCGCCTCCGCCGTGCGCTTCGAAGCTGCCATCTCCCGCCGGCGCGCATCGCTGCGGCGGTGCTCGGCGCGCACCTCGTCCACCTGCTCCTCCGACGCCAGGCCCTTGGCGCGCAGCTCCGTCACCCGCTTGAGGTTGGCCTCGGCCAGGCGGAACGCCGCCTCGGCCTGCTCGGCTTGCGCGCGAATCGCGGCGATGGACTCGTCGGCCTCGGTCACGGTCGCGGCCTCGCGCGCCTGCTCGAGCACGAACAGCGCCGCGCCGGCTTCGACCGCGGCGCCACGCGCCACCGACAACTGCTGGAGTTGTCCGGCCACCGGCGCGGCGACGCGCACGTACTCGCCCTCGACGTAGCCCTGCAGGGCCGTGTCGCGTGAATCACAGCCCGCCAGCACGGCGGCAAGCAGCAAGGTCAGGGCGAGAGGTCGAGCCACGGCGGGCTCCGCTTTACCAAGGTGCCGTCATCCTATCTATTGACTGACCGGTCAGTCAATAGATAGGATGGTACTCATGGCCCCTTCTCCTTCGTCAGCGCGCAAGCTGCGGCGCCGTAACAAGGAAGCCCGTCCGGCCGAACTGCTCGAAGCCGCCATCGAGGTCTTCGTCGAGCAAGGCTACGCCGCGACGCGCGTCGAGGATGTCGCGCGCCGCGCCGGCGTCGCCAAGGGCACGGTCTACGTCTACTTCAAGGACAAGGAAGCGTTGTTCCAGGCCGCCGTGCGCCAGCTGATCGGGCCGGCCGTCGAGCGCGTCGAGCACGCCATGGACGGCTTCACCGGCTCGAGCGAGGAACTGCTGCGCCTGCAGATCGGCACGTTCTACCGCCAGGTCGTCGGCACCCGCGCACCGGCGCTGCTGCGCCTGCTCGCGGCCGAAGGTGCGCGTTTTCCGGAGTTGGCGCGGTTTTATCACCGGGAGGTGCTGACGCGGGGCATGGCGGCGTTGTCGCGCACGCTCGCGCGCGGCGTGGCGCGCAACGAGTTTCGCGACCTGGCGGCGCTGCGCCATCCGCAGATCCTGATGGGCCCGGTGCTCGCCGCTGCGCTGTGGACGCTGCTGCTCGGCAAGTCGCATCCGCTGGACCTCGCGGCCTACGAAGCGGCGCACCTCGAGCTGCTGCGCGCCGCTCTCGCCCGCCAGCGCACGCCCTAACGGGCCGGCAGGTAACCGGCCGGATCCACCGGCTTACCGCGCTTGCGGATCTCGAAATGCAGCGACGGTTTCTGTTCCGGGCCGAGGCCGAGCTCGGCGATGGGCTGGCCGGCGGCCACGGTAACGCCCTCGCCCACCAGGCGCCGGCGGTTGTAGCCGTAGGCCGACAGGTGCACGTCGTCGTGCTTGATGATGATCAGCTCGCCGTAGCCCTTCAGTGCGCTGCCGCTGTATACGACTTTGCCCGGCGCCGCGGCCAGCACCGGCTGGCCGAGGGTCCCGCCGATGTCGATGCCCTTGGCGCCGTTGCCGAATGCCTTGACCACCTCGCCCGCCGTGGGCCATGCCCAGTCGACGCGCGTCACCACCTCGGCCGGCGGCAGGCGCGCCGGCGCGGGCTGCGCCGGCGCCTGGGGCGCCGCAGCCGGCGCGGTGCGGGCCCCGGCGCTGGCGCGGACCGCCCCACGCGGCGGCGCGCTCAGGCGGATGACGTCGCCGGGATGGATCAGGTAGTCCGGGCCGATGTCGTTCCACGCCGCGAGCTCGCGGAAGTCGAGCTGGTGGCGGAAGGCGATCGAGTACATGGTGTCGCCAGGCTTGACCACGTAGTGCCCCGCGGGCGCGGGCTCGCTGTGCGGCGCGCCGCGCCGGTCCATGCGGTCCGGCCAGCGGTACAGCTCGGCGCAGCCCTGGAGCGCGAGCGCCAGGAGCAACAACCATGACAAATGTCGGCCGCGGGGGCCGCGCCCCTCGCTTCCGATGGGCTGGCGCCCGAAGGTCGCTCGGGTCGCAGCCCCCGCGCCCGCCATCATGGCTGTTGCTCCTGCCTGGATTTGCGGAAGAGGAACCAGGCGATGAAAACGACGAGGCCGACGCCCACCGCGATCGCCAGCTCGTGCATGTACTCGCGCGCCAGCGCGACCGCCGGCTCGCCGAGGTAATAGCCGAGCGCGACGAGGATGGCGCACCACAGGGCGGCGCCGAGGGCGGTGATGCCGAGGAACCAGCCCCACGGCATGCCGAACACTCCGGCCGGCAGCGAAATGAGGTGCCGCACCACCGGCAGCAGGCGGCCGATGAAGGTCGCCAGGCGCGCGTTGCGCAGGAACATCACCTCGGCCTCGTGATACTTGCGCTGGTCGATCAGAAGGTACTTGCCGTAGCGCAGCAGGAAGGCGCGGCCGACGTACTCGCCGAGCAGGTAGTTGGCGCTGGCGCCGATGACCGAGCCCGCGGTTCCGGCCAGTACGCTCAGCACCGGATTGAGCGCCCCGGTGGCCGCCAGGTATCCCGCCGGGATCATCACCAGCTCGGACGGCACCGGGAACAGGCTCGACTCCAGCGCCATCAGCACCACGATCTCGGTGTAGCCGAGGCCGCCGTACAGCTCGGTGAGCCAAGCGACGAACGCCTCGACCATCACCCCCGCCCCCCGAGCAGAGGCACGAAGCTGACGTCGCCGAGCTGGCGCGTCACCAGGCCGGACGCGGTGCGCGTGACCAGCTTCAGCGACTGCGTCCCCGGCGGGCCGACCGGGATCACCAGGCGCCCGCCCGGCGCCAGCTGGTCGAGCAGCGCCTGCGGCACGCGCTCGGCGGCCGCGGTGACGACGATGGCGTCGTAGGGCGCATGCGCGGCCCAGCCGGCCATGCCGTCGGCGTAGGTGAACAGGACGTTGTGGTAGCCGAGGCGCTCGAGCCGCGCCCGCGCCTGCTGCGACAGCAGTTTCAGGCGCTCGACCGTGAACACCGCCGGCACCAGCTCGGCCAGGATCGCGGTCTGGTAGCCGCAGCCGGTGCCGATCTCGAGCACCTTGTGCGGCTTGCCGTCGCGCAGGATCGCCTCCGTCATGAGCGCGACGATGTACGGCTGCGAAATGGTCTGCGACAGGCCGATCGGCAGCGCGTTGTTCTCGTAGGCGCGGCCCTTGAAAGCGTCCTCCAGGAATTCGTGGCGCGGCACCTGCGACAGCGCCTGCAGCACGCGCTCGTCCCTCACGCCCCAGCGCCGCACCTCGTCGATCAGGCGCTTGCGGCTGGCGTCGGAGGCCAAGCCGAGGCCGCGGGTGTGATGGTGCGCGGTCACGGCTTCACCAGGCCGCGGGCCCACTTGCCGACGTTCTCGAGCGCGCGGTGGTGCGTGAGGTCGGTGTCGATGGGCGTGATCGAGACGGCGCCGCGGGCAACGGCGTGGAAATCCGTGCCCGGCCCGCAGTCCTGCTCGGCGCCGGCGTTGCCGATCCACCAGATCGGGCGGCCGCGCGGGTCCTGGGCCCGGATCGCCTTCTCCGCCTTGTGGCGGTTGCCCAGGCGCGTGACCTCGAAGCCGGTCAGCGCCTCGAACGGCAGGTCCGGCACGTTGACGTTCAGCACGGCGTCGTTGGCCAGCCGCTCCATCTGCAGACGCTGGATCAGCAGCACCGTCACGCGCGCGGCGGTTTCGTAGTGCTTCGGCACCGACACCGCGCATGACACGGCGATGGCCGGGTGGCCGAGGTGGCGGCCCTCCATGGCGGCGGCCACGGTGCCGGAGTACAGCACGTCGTCGCCGAGGTTCGGCCCCGCGTTGATGCCGGAGACGACCATGTCCGGCTCGTGCTCCATCAGGCCGGTCAGCGCCAGGTGCACGCAATCGGTCGGCGTGCCGTCCACGCACACTACGCCGTCGTCGTGGCGCGTGATGCGAACCGGGTTGGCCAGCGTCAGCGAGTTGCTGGCGCCGCTACGATTGCGGTCGGGCGCGACCACCGTCAGCTCGCACAGCGGCCGCAGCGCGTCGGCGAGGCAGCGCAGGCCCGGCGCGCGGCAGCCGTCGTCGTTGGCAAGGAGGATCCGCATGGTATTTTGGCCGCGCTAGTTTACAGGCCCCGCCCTTGCCCCGACGCGCCATGACCCGCCGCCACGACCCCATCGATGCCGACGACGCGGCGCTGTTCCGCGACGCGGTCAAGGGCGTGCGACCGCTCAAGGACGGCGGCCGCCATGCGCCGCACCGCGCCGCGCCGTCGCCGCAGCCGCGGCAATTCGAGGCCGACGAGCAGGCCGCGCTGGCCGAGATGCGCGACGGCCCGCTGCCCGACGTCGGCGAGGAGCTGAGCTACCGCAGCGCCGGCATCCAGGACAGCGTGTTCCGGCGGCTGCGCCGCGGCACCTACCGCGTCGGCGCGGAGCTCGACCTGCACGGCATGCGCTGGGACGAAGCTAAGGTGGCGACGGTGCGCTTCCTGGCGGCCGCCAGCGACGCTGACGTACGCTGCGTGCGCATCATCCATGGCAAGGGGCTGCGCTCGAAGGGAGATGGCCCGGTGCTCAAGCAGCGCCTCGACGGCTGGCTGCGCCAGCGCAGCGAGGTGCTGGCGTATTGCTCGGCGCGGCGTGAGCACGGCGGGACGGGCGCGGTGTATGTCTTGCTGCGTTCAGGCGGCTAGCGCCCGCGCCCCTCGCTCCCGATGGGCTTGCGCCCAAAGGTCGCTCAGGTCGCGGGCGCTAGCCGCCTACGCAGCAAGATTGGATGGGTAGTGAGTACGGCCGGTCAGCTCGAGCGACAGCTGCGACAGCACCTGGTGGAACCGCTCCGGGCCGGCCAGCCGCGCGATCTGCAGCCCGCCCTGCAGGGCGGCGCCGATCTCCACGGCCTTGTCCTCGGCGCGGCCGACGAACTTCAGCGCCTGCTGGTCGCGGCCGGCCTCGAGCGTGCGGATCAACCAGTCGTGGATGTCCCGCGCGAGCAGGCGCGCCTGCTCGCGCATGGCCTCCGGGATGGCGTGGAACTCGGTGCCGAGCACGCCGCCGGGGCAGCACTTGCAGTCGGCCTGCAGGAAGTCCAGGTAGGTCTGGAAATAGGCCTGCAGGCGCGCCCAGGCGTTGTCCAGGGCGTCGGCGGTCTTGATCCACTGCCGGAAGCGCTCCTGGTAGCGCCGCACCAGGGCCACGCCGAGGTCTTCCTTGGCCGGGAAGTGGTAGTGGATGGCGGCGTTGCGCACGCCGAGCTGCACGGCGATGTGGTGGTAGCTGAAGGCGTTGTAACCGCGCCGCTGCAGCAGGTTCTCGGCCGCGTTGAGAATCTCCTCGCTGGTGTCGCGGCCGCGGGGCATGCCCCGGCGACGCGTTGGGAGGGATCCGACGACCGATTTCAGCATGGCGCGAGTATAGGGACGCCGCGCGCGGGACGGCAACGAGACAAAAGTTACTTGGGCTGGATCAGCACCACGGCTTGCGCGGCGATGCCCTCGCTGCGCCCGACCGCACCGAGGCCCTCGGTGGTCGTCGCCTTGACGTTGACCGCCTCGGGCGCGACGCCCAGGTCCGCGGCGAGCCGCTCGCGCATGGCGGCGACGTGCGGCGCCACGCGCGGCGCCTGCGCGATCAGCGTGAGGTCGGCATTGGCCACCGCCCACCCCGCCCGGGCGAGCCCGCCCATCACCTCGCGCAGCAGCCTGCGGCTGTCGGCACCGCGCCAGCGCGCGTCGCTGTCCGGGAACCAATGGCCGATGTCGCCGAGCCCCGCAGCGCCGAGCAGCGCATCGCACAGCGCGTGGATCAGCACGTCGCCGTCGGAGTGGGCGACCACGCTCCACTCGCAGGCGATGCGCACGCCGCCGAGCGTGACGCCGTCGCCCGGCTCGAGCCGGTGCGCGTCGAAGCCCTGCCCCGCCCGAAAAAGGGGACGCACACCTTTTTTCTCGCCACCCTTTGCCCGGGATCTCGCCCCTTCCGAAAAAGGTGTGCGTCCCCTTTTTCGCTGCTTCACTTGCCGTTCTCCTGGCGCGCGAGCCAGAACTCGGCCAGCGCGAGGTCGTCGGGCCAGGTCACCTTGATGTTGGCCTCGCGGCCCTGCACCAGGCGCGGACGGTAGCCCGCCGCCTCCATGGCACCGGCCTCGTCGGTGGGCTCGACGCCGCGCTCGGCGCAATCCTCGAGTGCGCGCCGCAACAGGTCGAGCCGGAACAGTTGCGGGGTCTGCGCACGCCACAGCTCGCGCCGGTTCAGGGTCGAGGCGGCGTGCGTGCCCTCGGCGCGCTTGACGGTGTCAGCCACCGGGACAGCCAGCAGGCCGCCCTGCTCACCGCTGGCCTCGTCGCGCAGGCGCTCGAGGTCCTGGCGCAGCAGGCACGGCCGCGCGGCGTCGTGCACCAGCACGTACGGCGCCTCCGCCTTGGCCAGCTCGGAGACCCGCCGCAAGCCCGCCAGCACCGACGCGGCGCGCGTCAGCCCGCCCTGCGCCGCGTGCACCTTCCAGTGCCGCCCGAGCGCGAGCCGGGCGAACTCCTCGTCGCCGGGCGCCAGCACGACGACGACGCCGTCGATCCAGGGCGCGTCCATGAGCGCGCCGACGCTGTACTCCAGCACGCTGCGGCCGCGCAGCTTCAGGTACTGCTTGGGCTTGCCGGCGCGCATGCGCGCGCCGCCGCCGGCTGCCGCGATGACAGCCCAGTAGCGCGGCGCCGCGTCGGTATTCAACTCAGTATTTCAATTCGGCTCAGGAAGGATTGACGACGAGGAAGAAGGTCTCGCCGTCGTGCACCATGCCCAGCGTCGTGCGCGCGCGCGATTCGATCGCGGCGACGCCGGACTTCAGATCGCGGATCTCGGCGTCGAGCGCGGCGTTGCGCGCGACGCGCTGCGCGTTCTCCTCGCGCTGCGCGCGCACCTCGCCCGCCAGCCGGTGCGTGTGCGCCAGCCCGCCGTCCGCGACCCACAGCCGGTACTGCAGCCCGGCCAGCAGCATCATCAAAACGACTGTAAGAATGCGGCGCATCTCCTTAATTTAGCGTAGTTTTACCGGAAATGCTTGTGCTCCGGGGTAGCGGGCCCGGCGGCCGAGTTCGCGCTCGATGCGCAGCAGCCGGTTGTACTTGGCGGTGCGGTCGGCGCGGCACAGCGAGCCGGTCTTGATCTGGGTGGCCGTGGTGCCGACGGCGATGTCGGCGATGGCGCAGTCCTCGGTCTCGCCGGAGCGGTGCGAAACGACGCTGGCGTAGCCGGCCTTGCCGGCCATCCTGATGGCGGCGAGCGTCTCGGTCAGGGTGCCGATCTGGTTGGGCTTGATCAGGATCGAGTTGGCGATGTTGCGGTCGATGCCCTGCTCCAGGATCGTGGTGTTGGTCACGAACAGGTCGTCGCCGACCAGCTGCACCTTGTTGCCGAGCTTCTGCGTCAGCAGGGCCCAGCCGTCCCAGTCATTCTCGGCGCAGCCGTCCTCGACCGAGATCACCGGGTAGCGCTGGCAGATGCCGGCCAGGAAATCGGTGAACTCGTCGGGGGTGAACTGCCGGTTCTCGCTCTCGAGGTGGTAGCGGCCGTCCTTGAACATTTCGTTGCTGGCGACGTCGAGGCCCAGATAGACGTCGCGGCCCAGGCCGTAGCCGGCCTTGTCCACGGCCTCGGACAGCACCTGCAGCGCGGCCTCGTTCGACGGCAGGTCCGGCGCGAAGCCGCCTTCGTCGCCGACCGCGGTGTTCAGCTTGCGCGTGCGCAGCACGCCCTTGAGTGCGTGGAAGATCTCGGCGCCCCAGCGCAGCGCTTCGGCGAAGCTGTTCGCGCCGACCGGCAGGATCATGAATTCCTGGATGTCCACATTGTTGTCGGCGTGCGCGCCGCCGTTGATGACGTTCATCATCGGCAGCGGCAGCACGTTGCCCTTGCTGCCGCCGAGGCGGCGGTACAGCCCCATGCCCTTCTCGGCCGCCGCCGCCTGCGCCGTGGCCAGCGACACGGCGACGATGGCGTTGGCGCCGAGGCGCGACTTGTTGGGCGAGCCGTCGAGCTCGATCATCGCCCGGTCGACCTTGGCCTGGTCCTGCGCATCCATGCCGGTGACGCGCCTGGCCAGCGCCCGGTTGACGTTGGCCACGGCGTTCTGCACGCCCTTGCCGAGGTAGCGCTGCTTGTCGCCGTCGCGCAGCTCGACCGCTTCGCGCGTGCCGGTCGACGCGCCCGACGGCGCCGCCGCGCGGCCGCGCGCGCCGGACTTCAGCCAGACCTCGGCTTCGACCGTGGGGTTGCCGCGGGAGTCGAGGATTTCGAGGCCGGTGACCTTGGTGATCTTGGACATGGGATTCCTGGGGGAAACAATCGCGCCTGAGAGGCGCTCCTACAAAGGCGCTCCTACAGGTCCTTCGCGTACTTGATCTCTTCGGGCACGTGGTGCTTCACCACGCGGTCGAGCGCGTGCAGCGTCTTCAGCAGCGGCTCGATGTGCTTCAGCGGCCACGAATTCGGGCCGTCGCACAGCGCCGAATCCGGGTCCGGATGGGTTTCCATGAACAGGCCGGCGACCCCGGCGCCGACCGCGGCGCGCGACAGCACCGGGATCATCTCGCGCATGCCGCCACTGGCCGTGCCCTGCCCGCCCGGCAGCTGCACCGTGTGCGTGCAGTCGAATACCACCGGGGCGAACTTGCGCATGATCGCCAGCCCGCGCATGTCGGCGACCAGGTTGTTGTAGCCGAAGCTGAAGCCGCGCTCGCACAGCATGAACTGATGGGCGGCGACATCCTGCATCTTGTCGATGACGTTGCCCATCTCCCAAGGCGACATGAACTGGCCTTTCTTGACGTTGACCGGCTTGCCGGCGCGCGCCACGTTCTGCATGAAGTTGGTCTGCCGGCAGAGGAACGCCGGGGTCTGGATCACGTCGACCACCGCGGCGACTTCGCCGATCGGGGTGTCCTCGTGCACGTCGGTCAGCACCGGCACGCCGGCCCGCTGCTTCACCTTTTCCAGGATCTTCAGGCCCTGGGCCAGCCCCGGCCCGCGGTACGACTTGTGCGAGGAGCGGTTGGCCTTGTCGAAGCTGCCCTTGAACACGTAGAGCATCCCGAGCTTTTTCGCGATCGGCGCGATGTGGCCGGCGACCTCGAGCGCCAGCGCCTCGGACTCGAGCGTGTCGGGCCCGGCGATCAGGAACAGCGGGTGATCAATCCCGATTTCGGTGCCGCAGAGCTTCATCGGAGTGCGCGCGTCAACGGGGCGAGGACCGCGATTGGACCATAAGCGGCCCGTGTTGCACCAGTAGGAGCGCCTCTCAGGCGCGATGGGTTGGGAGCTAACGCCGGTCGCGCCAAAGTGGCGCTCCTACAGCCAGGCCGTCACGCCGCCGCTGCCTGATTCGCCAGGTGGTGCTCGCGCGCCGCCTTGATGAAGCCGTTGAACAGCGGGTGGCCGTCGCGCGGCGTCGAGGTGAACTCGGGGTGGAACTGCGAGGCGATGAACCACGGGTGCTCGGGCAGCTCGATCATCTCGACCAGCCGGTCCTCGAGGGTTTCGCCGGCGAACACCAGGCCTTTCTCCTCCATTGGCTTGCGGTAGTTGTTGTTGACCTCGTAGCGGTGCCGGTGGCGCTCGCTGATGGTCTCGGCGTTGTACAGGGCCCGGCAGCGCGTGCCGGCCTTGAGGCGCGCGGCCTGCACGCCCAGGCGCATGGTGCCGCCGAGGTTCGACTTGGCGTTGCGCTGGTGCACCAGCCCGGTGCCGGCGTCGTGCCACTCGGTCACCAGCCCGATCACCGGGTGCGGCGTCTTCGGCGCCATCTCGGTCGAGTGCGCGTCCTTCAGGGCGCAGACGTTGCGCGCGAACTCGATCACGGCCACCTGCATGCCCAGGCAGATGCCGAGGTACGGGATGCGGTTCTCGCGCGCATAGCGCACCGCCTCGATCTTGCCGTCGATGCCGCGGTTGCCGAAGCCGCCCGGCACCAGCACCGCGTCGGCGCCCTGCAGCACGCGCACGCCCTGGGTCTCGATGGCCTCGGCCTCGATGTAGCGGATCTTGACGCGCGTGCCGGTGTGCCGGCCGGCGTGGTTCAGCGCCTCGTTGAGCGACTTGTAGGCGTCGGTCAGGTCGACGTACTTGCCGACCATGGCGATCTCGACCTCGGTGTCCTGGCGCTCGCGGGCCTGCACCACGCGGTCCCACTGCGACAGGTCGGCCTTGCGGCACTCCAGCCCGAAATGCTCGACCACGAGGTCGTCGAGGCCCTGCGCGTGCAGCCACGACGGGATCTTGTAGATGTCGTCCACGTCCACGGCCGAGATGACCGCGGGGTTGGGCACGTTGGTGAACAGCGAGATCTTGCGGCGCTCCGAGTCCGGCAGCGGCCGCTCCGAGCGGCACAACAGGATGTCCGGCTGGATGCCGATGCCGCGCAGCTCCTTGACCGAGTGCTGGGTCGGCTTGGTCTTGATCTCGCCGGAGCTGCGCACGTGCGGCACCAGCGTCAGGTGCATGTACAGTGCGTGCTTGCGGCCCAGGTTGATGCCGAGCTGGCGGATCGCCTCGAGGAACGGCAGACTTTCGATGTCGCCTACCGTGCCGCCGATCTCGACCATGCAGACGTCGGCGCCGTCGGCGCCGCGCAGGATGGCCTGCTGGATTTCGTCGGTGATGTGCGGGATGACCTGCACGGTGCTGCCGAGGTAGTCGCCGCGGCGCTCCTTCTCGATGACGTTGCGGTAGATCTGGCCGGTGGTGACGTTCGACAGGCGCGTGGTCTTGCCGCGCAGGAAGCGCTCGTAATGGCCCAGGTCGAGGTCGGTCTCGGCGCCGTCCTCGGTGACGAACACCTCGCCGTGCTGGAACGGGCTCATGGTCCCCGCATCGACGTTGATGTAGGGGTCCAGCTTGATCATGTGGACCTTCAGGCCGCGCGACTCGAGGATGGCCGCGAGCGAGGCCGAGGCGATGCCTTTGCCGAGCGAGGAGACCACGCCCCCCGTCACGAAGACATAGCGCGTCTGGGAAGCGTCGGACATGGGAATGCTGCCGGCAGGTTTGGCGGATTTTACGCGGGATCACCCGGCAAGTCATGCCGCCATTCGAAGCGGCAGCCGTGGCGGGCGCGCAGCCTGGCCAGGGCGGCCGTCTCCCAGCGCCCGGCGATGCCGGCCAACTCGCCGTCGATATGGAGCAGCGGCATGCGCTCGCGCATCCAGGGTGGGATGGCCTCCTCCTGGAACAGGTTGCGCAGGGTGCGGGTGTAGCGCGAGCCGGCCGGCTTGAGCCGCTCGCCGCCGCGCGCGAACACCACCCGCAGCGGCAGTTCGGCCCGCGCCGGCTTGAGCGCCGCCAGCACGCCGCAGCCGGGCGGCAGGCGCAGCTCGGCGCGCCCGTCCCACTCCAGCGCCACGTCGCGCGCCGGCGGCGCCGGCAGGCGCGGCATCAGGTATAGCGCGTCGCGGAAGCGCCGCAGCTCGGTGCCGCCCCAGGCCAGCAGCGGCGCGGCGTCGGGGCGCGCGCGCAGCACCTCGCGGTCCAGGCGCGACAGCGCGTCGAACGACGGCAGCTCGAAGCCGCCGGCCGCGGCCCAGTAGCGCAGCACGTTGTTGCGGCGGGCCTTCGGCAGGGCCAGCAGCCGCTGCACCGAGAGCGACCCGCCGCCGGCGCGGGACGCCTTCTTCAGGTCGGCGGCCGCGGCCTGGTCGAGCAGCTCGACGGCGTCGGCGCAATGGTCGGCGGTGCGGGCCAGCAGCTCGATGGCGTTGGGCCAGCGCTGCGACAGGCGCGGGAAGATCTCGTGGCGCAGCAGCGAGCGCGCGTAACGCGGATCGAGGTTGTGCGGATCCTCGATCCACGACAGGGCGTGGCGCTCCGCATACTCGCGCAGGGCGCCGCGGGTCTGGCGCAGCAGCGGCCGCCACAGCGTGCCGCCGGCGAACGGCACCCGCGCGCGCATCGCCGCCAGCCCGGCCACGCCCGAGCCGCGCAGCAGGCGCAGCATCACGGTCTCGGCTTGGTCGTCCTGGTGGTGCGCCATCGCCAGGCAGTCGCCGGGCTTCACCAGGCTGCGGAAGGCGTCGTAACGCGCGGCGCGCGCGGCGCCCTCCGGCCCTTCGGGATCGTTCGGGTCGATCCTCACGTCGAGCACGTAGAGCGGCACGCCGAGGCGGGCGCAGACCTCCTTGCAGTGCTCGACCCAGCGGTTGGCCGCCGTCTGCAGGTGGTGGTTGACGTGCAAGGCCTTCACCGGCAGGCCTTCGTGGTACAGCCGGTGCAGCAACACGGTGGAGTCGAGCCCGCCGCTGAACGCCACCCAGACGGTCGCGCCGGGAGGCAGCGAGGGCGCGGGACCGGAAAAAAGAGGCATCGCCGAAAAAGGGGTGCGTCCCCTTTTTTCCTTCACGCCTGGTAGGCCCCGTACTGCATGAGGCGCTGGTAACGCGCAGCGAGCAGCTGCGTCAGCGGCGTGCGCGACAGCCGCTCGACGTTGGCCAGCAGGCGCTCCTTGAGGTTCTGCACCATGGCGGCGGCGTCGCGGTGTGCGCCGCCGAGCGGCTCCGGCACGATCTCGTCGATGAGCTTGAGCTCGGACAGGTCGCGCGCGGTGATCTTCATGGCCTCGGCGGCCTCCTTGGCGCGGTCCGCCTTCTTGAACAGGATCGAGGCGCAGCCTTCGGGCGAAATGACCGAGTAGATGCTGTACTGCAGCATCATGACGTGGTCGGCCACGCCAATGGCCAGCGCGCCGCCCGAGCCGCCCTCGCCGATCACCGTGGCCAGCACCGGCGTGCGCAGCTTCGACAGCTCGTACAGGTTGCGCGCGATCGCCTCGCTCTGGTTGCGCTCCTCGGCGCCGATGCCGGGATAGGCGCCGGGCGTGTCGATCAGCGTCACCACCGGCAGGTGGAACTTCTCGGCCAGCTTGAGGATGCGCAGCGCCTTGCGGTAGCCCTCGGGCTTGGGCATGCCGAAATTCCGGTAGACACGCTCCTTGGCGTCGCGGCCCTTCTGCTGGCCGATCACGGCCACCGGGCGGCCATCGAGCCGCGCCACGCCGCAGACGATGGCGGGGTCGTCGCGGAAGCCGCGGTCGCCGTGCAGCTCCTCCCACTCGGTGAAGACCGCCCTGACGTAATCGAGCGCGTAGGGCCGCTGCGGGTGGCGCGCGAGCTGGGCGATCTGCCAGGCCGTCAGGCCGGTGAAGATCTGCTGGGTCAGCTCGCGGCTCTTGGCCTCGAGCTGCTGGATCTGGTCGGCGATGTTGACTTCCGAGCCGTTGGCGACGAAGCGCAACTCGTCGATCTTGCGCTGAAGGTCGGCGATCGGCTGCTCGAAGTCGAGGTAATTGAGGTTCATGCGTCCGCGGTCTGGCTCACCGCCACCGGCCTCTCGTAGTGGACTCTCACATTCCGCTCTCCGAGCAGCTTGCGCAAGGGCTCCAGCCCGGCTTCCTGCACGCGGATCTTCCACTCCGCCCCCAGGTCGAGCGTGGCCCGCGCCTTGCCGCTCAGGTATTGCACGGTGACCGGGCAGCCCGCCGGATGGCGCAGCACTTCGAGCATCTGCATCAGCCGTTCCATCGGCGCCGCGCTGCCGGCGAACTCTAGCAGAACGCGCCGCGCGAACCGGGCCTGCACCTGCTCGAGGTCGTACAACTCGTTGGGGAACACCTTGTACCCGCCGCTGAACTCGTCCGGCGTGATGCGGCCGGCCACGAACAGCAGCGTGTCCTTGCGCGGCGCCGTGCGGCTGGCCATGAATTCCTCGCCAAGGATGCAGGTCACCTGCGCGGTGCGGTCGTCGAGCGTCAGCAACATGCGCCGGCCGAAGCGGCGCAGGTCCACGACCCAGCCGCCGAGCAGCACCGCGCCGTTGCGCGCACCGATCAGGGTCTTCAGGTCGCCGCTGCAGATCTGGCGCAACAGCGGCCGGTGGATCTCGATCGGGTGCCCGGAAAAATACAGCCCCAGCGTCTCCTTCTCCAGGCGCAAGCGCTCGCCGTCGGGAAACTCCGGCTCGTTCTCCATCAGCGCCGCGCCGCCGGCGGCGACCGAGGTCGGCAGGCCGAACAGGTCGTCCTGCCCCGCGCCGCTGCTGGTGGAGGCCTGCTCGGCCGCGGCCAGCGCGCGCGGCAGCGTCTTCATCAGGCTGGCGCGGGTGGCGCCGAAGGCGTCGAGCGCGCCCGAGCCGATCAGCGCCTCGAGCACGCGCTTGTTGGTCTTGCGGGTGTCGATGCGCCGGCACAGGTCGAACAGGTCCCGGAACGGGCCGTGCGCGGTGCGCGCCTCCAGCAGGGTGCCCAGCGCACCCTCGCCGGCGCCCTTGATGGCGCCCAGGCCGTAGAGGATCTCGCGCGGCGCGGTCACGGCGAAGCGGAAATCCGAAGCGTTGACGTCGGGCGGGCGCACCGTGAGGCCCATGCGCCGGCATTCGTCGATCATCATCACCACCGTGTCGGTCTTGTCCATGTCGCACGACAGCACGGCCGCCATGAACTCGGCCGGGTGATGCGCCTTGAGCCAGGCGGTCTGGTACGACACCAGCGCGTAGGCCGCGGCGTGCGACTTGTTGAAGCCGTAATTGGCGAACTTCTCCATCAGGTCGAAGATCTGGCCGGCGGTGAGCGGGCGCACGCCGTGGGCGATGGCCCCCTGGATGAAGACCTCGCGCTGCTGGGCCATCTCGCTCGCGATCTTCTTGCCCATGGCGCGGCGCAGCAGGTCGGCGCCGCCCAGCGTGTAGCCGGCCAGCTCGCGCGCCACCTGCATGACCTGCTCCTGGTAGACGAAGATGCCGTAGGTCGGCTTGAGCGCCGCCTCCATCTTCGGGTCCAGGTAATCGCTGCGCGCCCGGCCCTGCTTGCGCGCGACGAACTCCGGGATCAGCTCCATCGGCCCCGGCCGGTACAGCGAGATCAGCGCGATGATGTCCTCGAAGGTGTCCGGCTTGAGGTCCACCGAGGCGCGCTGCATGCCGCCCGATTCCATCTGGAACACCGCGGTGGTGTGGCCGCTGGCGTAGAGGTCGTAGGCGGCGCGGTCGTCGAGCGGGATGTCGAGGATCCTGAGTTCCGGCGTGCCCGCCGCGCGCCTGGCATTGATCAGCTCGACTGCGGCCTGGATGATGGTCAGCGTCTTGAGGCCGAGGAAATCGAACTTGACCAGGCCGACGGCCTCGAGGTCCTTCATGTCGAACTGCGTCACCATGCCGCCGCCGCCCGGCTCGCAGAACAGCGGCGCGAATTCGGTCAGCGCGCGCGGCGCGATGACCACCCCGCCCGCATGCTTGCCGACGTTGCGGGTGAGCCCTTCGAGCTGCAGGCCGAGATCGACGATGGCGCGCACGTCCTCCTCGGCCTTGCAGGCGGCCTTGAACTCCGGCACCTGGTCGAGCGCCTCGCCCAGCGACAGGCCCTGCGGGCCGCCCGGGATCATCTTGGCCAGGCGATCGCCGAAGCTCCACGGCTGCCCGGTCACGCGCGCGAGGTCGCGCACCACGGCGCGCGCGGCCAGCGTGCCGTAGGTGATGATCTGGCCGACGCGGTCGCGGCCGTAGCGCTCCATCACGTAATCGATCACGCGATCGCGGCCGATCATGCAGAAGTCGACGTCGAAGTCCGGCAGCGACACGCGCTCGGGATTGAGGAAGCGCTCGAACAGCAGGTCGTACGGGATCGGGTCGAGGTCGGTGATGCCCAGCGCGTAGGCCACCAGCGAGCCCGCGCCCGAGCCGCGGCCCGGCCCGACCGGCACGCCATGGGTCTTGGCCCAGGCGATGAAATCGGCGACCACCAGGAAGTAGCCGGCGAAGCCCATGCGCTCTATGACGACCAGCTCGTAGTCCAGGCGCTCGCGGTAGCGCGGCAGCTTGTCGGGCGCGGCCTCCAGCCGGGCCGCGAGGCCCTGGTGGGCCTGCGCGCGCAGGTAGCCCGGCACGGTGGCGCCGGCCGGCACCGGAAAATCGGGCAGGTGGTTCTGGCCAAAGGTCAGGGTCAGCGTGCAGCGGCGCGCGACTTCGACCGTGTTGGCCAGCGCCTCGGGCAGGTCGGCGAAGAGCTCCTGCATCTCGGCGGCGCTCTTCAGGTACTGCTCGGCCGTGGTCGGGCGCGGGCGGCGCTCGTTGTCGAGCGTCCAGCCCTGGGCGATGCAGACGCGCGCCTCGTGCGCCTCGAAGTCCTCGCGGCGCAGGAAGCGCACGTCGTTGCTGGCGACCACCGGCGTGCCGGTGCGGCGCGCCAGCTTCACCGCCGCGCGCAGGTGCGGCTCGTCGTCCGGCCGCGCGCAGCGGTGGACCTCGAGGTACAGGCGGTCGCCGAACAGCGCGCGCCATTCGGCCAGCTGCGCGACGGCCGCGTCGAAATGCCCGCCGAGCAGCAGCCGGCCGATGCCGCTGCGCGGCCCGCACAGCGCGAGCAGGCCGTCGGTCGCCCCGGCGAGCCAGTCGCGCTTCACGCGCGGGGCGCCCGAAGCCTGGCCCTGGGTGTAGCCCAGAGACACCAGCTTGACCAGGTTGCGGTAGCCGCGCTCGTCCTGCACCAGGAAGGTGGCCTGCTCGGCGCCGTCGCCCGACTTGCGCTCCTCCAGCGTGACGTCCGCGCCGATGATGGGCTTGACGCCGTGGCTTTCCGCCGACTTGTAGAACTTGACCATGCCGAACAGGTTGTTCAGGTCGGTAACCGCGACCGCCGGCAGGCCGAGCTCGGCAGCGCGCTCGGCCAGCGTCTTGAAGCGCTCCTCCCTGTGGCGCTGCCGGTCGTCGTTCTGGATCGGCTCCGGCCGCTCGAGCCGGATGGTGCCGTCGATCAGTGAGTACTCGGTGTGCAGGCGCAGATGGACGAAAAGGGGACGCACACCTTTTTCGACGGTTGTCATCGGCCATCCCCACGGCTGGTAGCCGAAAAAGGTGTGCGTCCCCTTTTCATGCGAGCTCCAGCTTCATCTGCAGCACCGGCTCGAAACCGCGCCGGTGGATGGCGCACGGGCCCAGGCGTTGCAGCGCCTCGAGGTGCTGGGGCGTGGCATAACCCTTGTGCTCGGCGAAGCCGTAGCCGGGGTGCTCGAGGTCCAGCCGCCGCATCTCGGCGTCACGCGCGACCTTGGCCAGCACCGAGGCGGCCATGATCGCGGGGACCCTGGCGTCGCCGCCGACGATGGCCTCGACCCCGCAGGCCACCGCCGGGCAGTGCACGCCATCCACGCGCAGCAGCGCGGGCGCGACGCCGAGCTGCTCGACCGCCCGCCGCATCGCCAGCAACGAGGCGTGCAGAATGTTGAGCCGCTCGATCTCCTCGAGACTGGCCGTGGCGATGGCCCAGGCCAGCGCCCGCGCCTGGATGCGCGGCACCAGCGCCTCGCGCGCCTCGGCCTTCAGCTTCTTGGAGTCGTCCAGCCCGCGCAGCTTGCGGCCCGGCCGGAAGATCACCGCGGCGGCGTAGACCGGACCCGCCAGCGCGCCGCGCCCGACTTCGTCGGCGCCCGCGACCCAGCCGTCACTCGGGGCGTCCATGGCTAGCGCCCCAGCAGCGATCCGATTGCCGCGGCGGCGAGCCCGCCGGCGTCGCGACGCAGCTCGGCGTGCACGGCGGCAAAGCGCTCGACCTGCAGCTCGCGCAGCACCGTGTTGCGCAGCAGCGTGTAGACCTCCTGGCCCAGGCGTTCGGGGGTGGCGTCACGCCCGAGCAGTTCGGGAACGACCGGCACCTGGTACAGGCCATCCTTTATCAATATGTTCGGCTGGCTCACGTGCGGGATTTTAATGAGCTTGCGCACCAGCCATGCGGTCATCGCGGAGGTCCTGTAGGCGACCACCATCGGCCGGCCCAGCAGCAGGCATTCCAGCGTGGCCGTGCCCGAGGCCAGCAGCACGACGTCGGCGGCCCGCATGGCGAGGCGCGATTGGCCGTCGAGCAGCGTCCACGCCGGGCCCGGGTGGCGCGTGATCGCGCGCTCGAACCGCGGCCGCAGGTCCGCGCGTGCGACCGGCACGACGAAGCGCAGGCCCGGCCTGCGCGAGTGCAGCCAGGCGGCCGCCGCGGCGAAAGGCTCCGACAGGTAGTGCAGCTCGCTGGCGCGGCTGCCGGGCAGCACGGCGACGACCTGTCCCGTTTCCGGCAGGCCGAGTTCGGCCCGCGCCCGCGCCGTGGGCACGGTGTCGTCGAGCTCGTCGGCCAGCGGATGGCCGATGTAGGCCGCGCGCACGCCGTGCTGCTCATACAGCGCTGGCTCGAACGGATACAGGCACAGCATGAGGTCCACGGCCTGGCCGATGCCGTGGATGCGGTTCGGCCGCCAGGCCCAGATCGTCGGGCTGACCACGTGGACGGTGCGGACACCATGCGTGCGCAGCTCGCGCTCGACGCGCAGGTTGAAGTCCGGCGCGTCGATGCCGATGAAGGCGTCGGGCCGGTCGGCGATGAAGCGGTTGACCAGCTCGCGACGTAGCTTGAGCAGGCGCGGCAAGTGCCTGAGCACCTCGGTCAGGCCCATGACCGACAGCGCCTCGATGGACTCGAGCGCCTCGCAGCCGGCCTCGCGCATGCGCGGCCCGGCCACGCCGTAGAACGTGGCGTCCGGATAGCGGGCGCGCAGCCCGCGGATCAGCGCGGCGCCGAGGATGTCGCCGGAGGTTTCCCCCGCCACGAGCGCGAAGCGCATGGCGCCGCCCTAGCGCGCCAGCGGCCGCTTGGCGGTTTCGACGAACTCCGACATCAACGCCACGTGCGCGTTGGCCTTGCCCAGGCTGGCGAGCTCGGCTTTGACCTCGGCCATGGGCCTGCCCGAGAGGTAGATGAGCTTGTAGGCGTCCCTGATGGCGCTGATGTCGTCAGCGGAGTAGCCGCGCCGCTTCAGGCCTTCGCTGTTGACGGCACGCGGCTCGGCCGGGTTGCCCTGCACCATCACGAACGGCGGCACCGCGCCGAGGATGATGCTGCCGCCGCCGGCGAAAGCGCCCTGGCCGATGCGGCAGAACTGGTGCACGCCGCTGGCGCCGCCGAGGATCACGTAGTCGTCGATGGTGACGTGGCCGGCCAGCAGCACGTTGTTGGCGAGGATGGTGTGGCTGCCGACCACGCAGTCGTGGGCGATGTGCGTGCAGGCCATCAGCCAGTTGTGGCTGCCGATGCGCGTCACGCCCTGTTCCTTCAGCGTGCCGCGGTTGACCGTCACGTACTCGCGGATGGTGTTGCCGTCGCCGATCTCGACGCGCGTGGCGTCGTCGTACTTCGCGGACTTGTCCTGCGACAGCGCGCCGAGCGAGGCGAACGGGTACACGGTGTTGTCCGTGCCCATGGTCAGCGGCCCGTCCAGCACGACGTGGGCGTGGATCTTCGTGCCGGCGCCGAGGGTGACGTTGGGACCGATCACGCTGTAGGCGCCGACATCGACGCTGTCGTGCAGCTGCGCCTTGGGGTCGATGACGGCGGTGGGATGGATCTTGCTCATCTCGGGTCGCGCCTGAGAGGCGCTCCTACGCGACCGGCGGGCGCAGCACGCACATCATCTCGGCCTCGCAGGCCAGCTCGCCGTCCACCGTCGCGCGTGCCTTGAACTTCCAGACGTCGCGCTTGTGCTTGTCGAGTGCCACGTCGAGTACCAGCTGGTCGCCGGGCACGACCGGGCGCTTGAAGCGCGCCGAATCGATGCCGGCGAAGTACAGGATCAGGCCCGACTCGGGCCGCACCCCGGACCGCATCACCGCGAGGATGCCGCAAGCCTGCGCCATGGCCTCGAGGATCAGCACGCCCGGCATGGTCGGCACCGCCGGGAAATGCCCGGGGAAATGCGCTTCGTTGAAGGTGACGTTCTTGAGCGCCGTCAGCGTGTCGCCGCCGTCCTCGTAGCGCGTTACGCGGTCTATCATCACGAACGGCCAGCGGTGCGGGATGAGCTTCAGGATCTCGCGGATGTCAAACGTCTTGGTCGCCACCGTCGTCCCCCTTGTCGCTGCGCCCGCGTGCCGCCCGTGGCGGCGCGTCCTCCGACATGATGCCCGCGCGGCGCTCGAGCTCGCGGATGCGTTCCTGCAGCAGGCCGAGCCGGTGGACGCCGGCGATCTCGCGCCGCCAGTCGCGCGCGGTGCGCGCCGGGATGCCGCCGTACTGGCCGCGCGAAGCGATCGCCTTGAGCACCATCGAGAAGCCGAGAATCACGACGTCGTCGGCGATCTCGATGTGGCCGTTGATGCAGGTGCAGCCGCCGATCATACAGCGCGCGCCGATGCGGGTTGAGCCGGCGATGCCGCACAGCGCCGCGATCACGGTGTGCGCGCCGATGCGCACGTTGTGCGCGACCTGGATCTGGTTGTCGAGCTTGACGCCGTCCTCGAGCACGGTGTCGCCCAGCGCACCGCGGTCGATGGTAGTGCCGCCGCCGACCTCGACGTCGTCGCCGAGGATCACCGTGCCGGTCTGCGGCACTTCCTCCCAGCCGGCCGGGCCGCGCGCCAGGCCGAAGCCGCGCGAGCCGAGCACGGCGCCGGGCCCCAGGCGCGCGCGCTTGCCGACGCGCACGCGCGGTCCGACGAAGACGTTGCCCTCCAGGCGGCTGCCGTCGCCGATATGCGCGTCGCGCCCGACCGAGCAGTTGGGGCCGATGAAGACCGACGCGCCGATGACGGCGCCGGATTCGATGACGGCGCAGGCGCCGATGTGCGCGGTCGGCGGAACCGTGGCCCCGGGCGCCAGCGCTGCCGACGGGTGCACGCCGGGCGTGAAGTCGCCGCTCGCGTCGAACACGGCGGCGATGCGCGCGAACGCGAGGTAGGGGTCCCCGGCGATCAGCGCGTTGCCCTTGAAGCCGGCCGCGTCGCGCTTGCTCAGCACGACCGCCGCCGCGCGGGTGTCGGCCAGCTGGGACTTGTAACGCGGATTGGCCAGGAAGCCCAGGCAGCCCGGCTCGCCGGGTGACAGGGTGCAGACGCCGCGGATGACGGTGGCGGGGTCGCCGGCGACCTCGAGCTCCGGCAGGCCCGCCCGCAAGCGCTGGGCCAGCTCCCCGAGTGTGGGCGCCAAGGCAGCCCCGGCTTACTTCTTCTTTTTTCTGGAGTCGGCCGCCGGCGGGGGCGCCGCCGACAGCTTCTTCATGACGTCCGCCGTGATGTCGAGTGCCGGCGCGAAATAGGCGGCGTCGCGCAGCACCAGGTCGAGGTTCTTGTCCTTGGCCACGGCCTCGATCGCCCTGCCGAACATCTCGAGGATCTCGCGCTCCAGCTCGGCGTTGCGGGCCTGCGCCTGCTCGCTGAACTGCCGCTGCTTGATCTCGAAATTGGTCTTGCGCGTGTTGAGTTCGTTCTGCGTGCTGGTGCGCTGCTGCGGACTCATCACGTCGGCCTCGCGCCGGAACCGGGCGATGTCGTCCTCGAGCCGCTTGCCCTCGGCCTTGAGCTCGTCCTCGCGTTTCTGGAACTCGCTCTTGAAGCGCACGCCGGCGGCCTGCACCAGCGGCGCGTCCCGCATGAGGGCGCCAATGTTGACGACGCCGATCCGGGTTTCGGCAGCCGCCGGCGCCGCGGTCACCGCCATCAGGGCGGCGGCAAGGAAGCAAGCAATGGTGCGCATGGGAGTCTCGAACAAGGTGGAAAGAGCCGTCAGAACGGCGTGCCGAAGGTGATCTGGAAGCGGTCGCTGCGGTCCCCAGGCTCCTGGTTCAGCGGGAAACCGTAGCTCAACTCAAGTATACCGAGGAACGGCGTGTACCAAGTGAAGGCGAAACCGGCCGACTGGCGCAGCTCCGAGGTGTTGAAGTCGCCCGCGGTCGCGAAGACGTTGCCGATGTCGAAGAACAGACTGGTGCGCGTGGACTTGCCGTCGCTCTCGATCGGCATCGGCAGCACCAGCTCGGTCTGCAGCGCGGTCTGGAAGCGCCCGCCGATGGCCAGCGTTCCCTCGCGCGGCCCGAGGCTGCTCTCGCGGAAGCCGCGCACCGTGCGCGTGCCGCCGGCGGTGAAGTTCTCGTACGGCGGCGGATCGCCCTTGTCGCCGTAGGCTTCCATCAGGCCGATGCGGGTGTTGACCTCCAGGAACGACTTGAACACGAAAGGCGCGTAGTTCTGGTGGCGGTACTGCAGGCGGTAGTACTGCAGGTCGCTGCCCGGCATGACGACGTCGAGGTCGAGCTGCGCCAGCATGCCGCGGCTGGCGAAGAAGGTGCGGTTGCGCGTGTCGCGCACGATGCCGGTGCGGGCCTCCCAGGTCAGGTAGCGCGTGCCGTTGTCGATGGCGAACAGCAGCACGTTGGTGGTGCTGTTGGCGAAGGTGTCGAGCGCCGTGTCCTCGACGCCGAAGCCGGCGCGCAGCGAGGTGTATTCCGACAGCGGGATGCCGTAGGTCAGGTTGCCGCCGACCACGTTCAGGTTGAAGCCCGACGAGAAGCGGTTCAGGCCCTCCGACTCGCGGTAGAACACCGACGAGGTCTGGCTGACGCCGTCCTCGGTGAAGTACGGGTCGGCCCAGCTGAACGAGAAGCGCCGCGAGAAGGTGTTGTTGTCGACCTCGACCGCGACGCGGTTGCCGGTGCCGAGCACGTTGGTGTGCGTCACGTTGCCGGTGACCAGGAACCCCGACGCGCCCGAGTAGCCGACGCCGAACTGGATCGAGCCCGGCGGCCGCTCCGTGACCGTGAAGTTGACGTCGATCAGGTCATCGGAGCCCGGCACCGGGCGGGTGTCCACCTCGACCGACTCGATGAACGGCAGGCGCTGCAGGCGCACGCGCGAGCGCTCGACCGCGCTCTTGGAGAACGGTGCCGCCTCGAGCTGGCGCATCTCGCGGCGCAGAGTCTCGTCGTTGGTGCTGACGTGGCCGGAAAAATTGATCTGGTGAACGTAGGCACGCCGGCCGGGCTCGACGAAGTAGTTCAGGCCGACTTCGCGCCCCTCCTCGTCGACCTCCGGCAGCGGCGTGACCTCGGCGAAGGCGTAGCCGATGTCGGCCAGCGCCGCCTCGATGCGGTTGGCGCTCTCGGTGGCCTCCTTGCGCGAGAACACCGAGCCCGGCGGCGTCGTCACCTGCGACTCGAGGAACCTCGCGTCCAGCACGGTCTCGCCGCTGAAGCGGTGGTCGCGCACGGTGTAGACCTGCCCTTCCTCGAGGTTCAGCGTGATGTAGATGCTCTTCTTGTCGGGCGACAGCGCCACCTGCACCGAGCTGATGTTGAACTTCAGGTAGCCGCGGTCCTGGTAGTACGAAGTCAGGCCTTCGAGATCGCCCAGCAGCTGCTGCTTGCTGTAGCGGTCCGAGGACTGGAACGGCGTCCAGTCGGTCTTCTCCAGCTGCAGCTGTGACAGCAGCGTGGCCTTGTCGAAAGCCTTGTTGCCGATGATGTTGATCTCGCGGATGCGCGTGACCTCGCCTTCGGTGACCGCGACCTTGATGCTGACGCGGTTCTGACCCTCTTCCTTCACCTCGGTCTCGACGCCGACGTCGTAATAGCCGTTGGCGTAGTACTGACGCCGCAGCTCCTGCTCGACCTGGTCGAGCAGCGCGCGCTTGAACGGCTCGCCTTCGGCCAGGCCCAGGTTCTTCAGCGACTCCTTGAGCTCGTCGCCGCCGATCTTCTCGTTGCCCTCGACCTCGAACCGCGAGATCGCCGGGCGCTCGGTCAGGCGCACCACCAGCACCGTGCCCTCGCGGTCGAGCTCGACGTCCTGGAACAGCCCCGAGGCGTACAGCGCGCGGATGGCCTGGCGCGAGGTCTGGTCGTTGAGCACGTCACCCGCCGACAGCGGCAGGTACGACAGCACCGTGCCGATCTCGAGGCGCTTGAGCCCCTCGGCGCGGATCTCGGAGATGGTGAAGGGCTCGATCGCCAGCGCCGGGAGTGCGGTGCACAGCGCAATCGCGGCCAGCCACTGTTTCAGCGGTCGGAGGGACATGCCGGGGTTCTTAGTCGATCAGTCGCAGGATGTCGTTGTAAAAGGCCAGGCCCATCAGCGCGATCAGCAGCGTCAGGCCGACCTGCTGGCCCACGGCCTGGGCGCGATCCGACAGCGGCGAACCCTTGACCAGCTCGACCACGTAATAGAGCAGATGGCCGCCGTCCAGCACCGGCACGGGCAGCAGGTTCAGCACCGCAAGGCTCACACTCATGATCGCGATAAAAAACAGGAATGACACAAGCCCGCTGCTGGCGGTATAGCCGGCGAACTGGGCGATCTGGATCGGGCCGCTGATGTTCTTGACCGAAACGTCACCGAGGACCATCCGGTACAGGAACTTGAGCGTCAGCAGGCTCATCCGCGCGGTTTCCGCGGCGGCGGCCGGAACAGCGGCCCAGACGCTCAAGCGGTGCTTCGCAGCGAGATTGTCCCATACGGCCGCGGGAACATCCACGCTCACGCCGGCGCCGAGGAAGCCGATGCTGCGCCCGCGGTCCTCGCGCGAGGACAGGATCGCCGACAGGCGCACGGTCTCGCCGCCGCGGCGGATCTCGAACTCAACCACCTGCCCGGGACGCGCCGCGATCCAGTCGCGCCACGCGTGGAGCTGGTCGATGGCCTCCCCGTTCTGGCGCACCACGCGATCGCCGGCCTTGAGCCCGGCCTGCTCCGCCGACGTGCCCGGCTCGATGTAGGTCAGGACCAGCGGCCCGGCCGGCCGGTACTGCCGCACGCCGAGGTCCTCGAACAGGTATTCGGGGTCCAGCCGGGCGCCGCCCGGCGGCAGCGTCACCACGCGCAGCGCCTCCTGGCGCCGCGTGCTCAGCTCGAGCGCCTCGCCGGCCAGCGCCTGGTCGATGAGCGCGGTCCGCAGGGCGCCGTAGGTGGGCGTGGCGGCGCCGTTCACGGCGATGACTTCGTCGCCGCGCTGCAGGCCCGCCTGCGCCGCAACCGACCCGGCCGGCGGCACGTCGACCAGCGGCTTGTGGCCCGGGATGCCGACCACGAAGACGATCCAGTAGGCCACGACCGCCATCAGGAAATTGGCCAGCGGCCCGGCGGCGACGATGGCGATGCGCGTCCAGACACCCTGGCGGTTGAACGCCCGATGGGCCTCGCCCGCCGGCACCTCGGCCTCGCGCTCGTCGAGCATCTTGACGTAGCCGCCCAGCGGCACGGCGGCAATCACGTACTCGACGCCGTCGGCGCCGCGGCGCAGCCACAGCGGCCGGCCGAAGCCGACCGAGTAGCGCAACACCTTCACGCCCAGCCGGCGCGCCACCCAGAAATGGCCGAACTCGTGGAACGACACCAGCACGCCGAGCGCGACGATAAAAGCGGCGATGCTCCAGATCACTTCAAGCATGGGCTGCCACCTCCGCGCCGGCCGCGCTTGCCGCCGCCGCGCGCGCCCAGGCGTCCACCTCGAGCACGGCCTCGAGCGACTCTTCGCCGGGCAGCCGGGCACCGCCGGCGGCGGCCAGGGTGCGCTCGATCACCTCGGAGATGCCCGTGAACGCGAGGCGCCCGGCGAGGAACGCCTCCACCGCCACCTCGTTCGCCGCGTTCAGCACATTGGGAAGGATGCCGCCGGCGCGCAAGGCGTCGCGGGCGATGCGCAGGCACGCGAAGCGGCGCAAGTCCACGGCGCCGAAGTTCAGGCGGCCGAGCTCGGCCAGCCTCAGCCCCGGCACGCCGGAGTCCCAGCGCTCGGGATGCGCCAGCGCGTGCGCGATCGGCACGCGCATGTCCGGCTGGCCGAGGTGGGCCAGGGTCGAGCCGTCGGCGTACTCGACCAGCGAATGGATCACGCTCTCGGGGTGCAGCACGACCTCGATGCGGTCCTCCGGCACGCCGAACAGCCGGTGCGCCTCGATCAGCTCCAGCCCCTTGTTCATCATCGTCGCCGAGTCCACCGAGATCTTCGGCCCCATGACCCAGTTCGGGTGCCGCACGGCCTGCGCGGGCGTCACGCGTTCCAGCTCGGCCAGCGGCAACTCGCGGAACGGCCCGCCCGAGGCCGTCAGTACCAGCTTGCGCACGCCCGGGTCGGCCCGGCCGCAGCGGAACCCCGCCGGTAGACACTGGAAGATGGCGTTATGTTCACTGTCGATCGGGATCAGCGTGGCGCCGGCCGCGGCGGCCTCGGCCAGCAGCAGCCGCCCGGCCATGACCAGGGGTTCCTTGTTGGCGATCAGCACGCGCCGGCCGGCGCGCACCGCCGCCAGCGTCGGCATCAGCCCGGCCGCGCCGACGATGCTCGACATGACCACGTCGGCGTCGGCGGCGGCCTCGGCCAGCGCGCGTTCCCCGCAGCGCACCTCCACGGCCAGGCCGGACGCCTCGAGGCGCTCGCGCAGCTCGCGCGCCGGGCCTTCCTCCGCCAGCACCGCGACGGCCGGCCGGTGCCGCTCGCACAGGGCGAACAGGCTGGCGGCGTCGCGCCGCGCGGTCAGCGCCTGCACGCGCAGGCGCGCGCCGTGGCGCGCGGCCACGTCGAGCGTGCTGCGGCCGACCGTGCCGGTGGCGCCCAGCACCGCGAGGCGCAGTGTCATAGTTCCAGCCACCGCAGCCCCAGGGCCAGCGCCGGCAGCGCCGCCAGCAGCGAATCGATGCGGTCGAGCATGCCGCCATGGCCCGGCAGCAGGCTGCCGCTGTCCTTGGCGCCGGCCTGGCGCTTGAGCAGGCTCTCGCCCAGGTCGCCGACGATCGACAGCAGCACCACCGCCGCGCACAGCAGCAGGAACGGCGGCCAGGCCGCCCCCTCGAGCCGGAACAACCAGGCGCCGGCGGCCGCGGCGATCACCAGGGAAAGCGCCAGGCCGCCGTACACGCCCTCCCAGGTCTTGCCGGGGCTGACCTGCGGCGCCAGCTTGCGCCGGCCCAGCGCGTGGCCGGCAAAGTACGCGCCGACGTCCGCGGCCCAAACCAGCACGAAGGCAAACAGCAGGCGCATGGCGCCGTCCGGGGCCCCGTGCAGCAACGCCACGGCCGCGATCGTGCCCGGAATCACCAGCAGGCCGGCACCGGCCTTGAGCCAGCGTGGCGGGTGGGTGTCGTCGAAGCCGGCCGGAAAGCGCGTGATCCACGCCAGCATGACCAGCCACCAGGCGCAGGTGCCGATGACCAGCACCCAGGGCAACGCGGTCTGGCGCAGCCACACGGTCAGCGCCGTGAGCACGGCGGCGGCGGCCACGTAGGACCCGACCGCCCCGGCGCCGCCGCGGCGCACGCCGGTCAGGGTGCCCCACTCCAGCACCGCCAGCATCGCCGCCGCGCCGAACACCGCGCCGACCAGCGGCGTCGAGCCGAACCACAGCGTGGCCAGCACCGGCGGCAGCAGCACGAGAGCCGTGATCACGCGTTTGAGCAGCATCGAAGGGCGGGCCGGCGCTGGCGCGGTGGCTCAGGCCGCTTCGGGCACGCGGCCGAAGCGCCGCTCGCGCGAACGGAACCACTCCAGCGCGCGCTCGAATTCCGCCTCGCGGAACTCCGGCCACAGCGTGTCGGTGAAGTACAGCTCGGTGTAGGCCAGCTGCCAGAGCATGAAATTGCTGATGCGCCGCTCGCCGCCGGTGCGGATCAGCAGGTCCACCGGCGGCAGCCCGACGGTCTGCAGGCGCGACGCGAGGTTCTCCGCGGTCAGCGGCAGCTTCGCCTTGGCGCAGGCGGCGGCGGCCTGGGCGATGTCCCACTGGCCGCCGTAGCCGACGGCGACCGTCAGCTGCAGGGAGGTGTTGCGCGCCGTGCGGTGCTCGGCGTCGCGCATCAGCTTGCGCAGGTCGGCGGCGAAATCGGCATGCTCGCCGATGAAGCGCAGGCGGATGCCGTTTTCGTGCATCGCCTCGAGCTCCTTCGACAGCGTGCGCAGGAACAGCTGCATGAGCAGCCCCACCTCGGCCTGCGGCCGGCTCCAGTTCTCCTGGCTGAAGGCGAACACGGTCAGCGCCTCGACGCCGTGCTTGTGGCAGGCCCGCACGATGCGCCGCGCGCTCTGCACGCCCTTGCTGTGGCCGTAGCCGCGCGGCCGGCCGCGGTTCTTGGCCCAGCGGCCGTTGCCATCCATGATGATGGCGACGTGCTTCGGGCCTCTCGGCTCGGTGGGCGCAGGAGCTTCCCGGGTCACAGCGACATCGTCTCCTTCTCCTTGGCCCCCGCCACTTCGTCGACCCTGGCGATGTGCTGGTCGGTCAGCTTCTGGATCTCCTGCTCGGCGCGCTTTTCGACATCGTCGCTGATCAGCTTCTTCTTGAGCGCCTCCTTAACCTCCTGCATGGCGTCGCGGCGCACGTTGCGGATGGCGATCTTGGCCTGCTCGGCCTCGCTCTTGACGATCTTGACCACCTCGCGGCGGCGTTCCTCGGTCATGGCCGGCATCACCAGGCGGATGACGGTGCCAGCCGTGTTCGGCGTCACGCCGAGATCCGAGGCCATGATCGCCTTCTCGATCGGCCCGACCATGTTCTTCTCCCACGGCGTGAGGGTGATGGTGCGCGCGTCCTCGACCACGATGCTGGCGGTCTGCGACACCGGCACTTCCGAGCCGTAGTAGTCCACCTTGAGGTGCTCCACCAGGCCGGTGCTGGCGCGGCCCGTGCGCAGCTTGGTGTAGGCCTGCTTGAGCGTGTCCACGCTCTTGTCCATGCGCTGCGAGGCTTTCTTCTTCAGGTCTTCGAGCATGTCCTCAACTCCTCACGAGAGTGCCGACGTCCTTCGCGCCCCGCGCGATCTTCAGCAGCGCGCCGGCGGCGGTCATGTCGTACACGCGCAGCGGCAGCCGGTGGTCGCGCGCCAGCACGATGGCGGTCTGGTCCATCACGCCGAGCCGGCGGTCGAGCACCTCGTCGTAGGTCAGCTCGTGGTATTTCCCGGCCTTGGCGTCCTTCTTCGGGTCGGCGGTGTAGATGCCGTCCACCTTGGTCGCCTTCAGCAGCAGGTCGCAGTTGGTCTCGACCGCGCGCAGCGCGGCGGCCGAGTCGGTGGTGAAGAACGGGTTGCCGGTGCCGGCGGCGAAGATGACCACGCGGCCCTTCTCGAGGTGGCGGATGGCCTTGAGGCGGATGAAGTCCTCGCACACCTCGTTGATGCGGATCGCCGACTGCACGCGGGCCGGCTGGCCGTGGCGCTCGAGGGTGTCCTGGATGGCCAGCGCGTTGATGACCGTGGCCAGCATGCCCATCTGGTCGCCGGTGACGCGGTCCATGCCGGCACGGGCCAGGCCCTCGCCGCGGAAGATATTGCCGCCGCCGACGACCACCGCCACCTGCACCCCTGCGGCGACCACGTCCTTGACCTCGCCAGCCAGGAAGGTCATGACGTCCGGCGAGATGCCGTAGTCGAGTTTGCCCATCAGCGCTTCGCCGGACAGCTTCAGGAGGATGCGCTTGTACGCGGGCTTGCTCGGCACTCCGATCCTCCGTTCGTGCTGCGGTTGTCACAGAAAAAGGGGACGCACCCCTTTTTCTCCACGATCCCCTCTAGCTGACAGGAAAAGGGGGCGTCCCCTTTTTTCCTAAGGAATCAACGATTACTCGTTGATTTTACGCTCATTTAGTGAGGTTTGATCAGCTTGTCGACTTCGCTGGCGAAGTCGCCGCCGGCTTTCTCGATGCCCTCGCCGACCTCGAAGCGCACGAAGCGCCCGACGGCGCCGCCGCGGGCACCGAGCACCTTCTCGACCGTCTGGTCCGGATCCTTGACGAAGGCCTGGCCCAGCAGCGTGATCTCGGACAGGAATTTGCGCAGCTTGCCCTCGACCATCTTCCTGGCGATGTCGGCGGGCTTGCCGGCGGCCTGCTCGGCGGTCTGTGCCTCGATGACCTTGCGCTCGGCGTCCTGCACCGCGGCCGGCACGTCGGCCGCCTTCAGGAACTGCGGCCGCTGCGCGGCCACGTGCATGGCGACGTCGCGGCCGAGCTCGGCATCGCCCTTCTCGAGCGCGACGATCACGCCGATGCGGCTGCCGGCGTGGATGTAATGCGCCAGCGGCCCGCCCGCGCCCTTCACCACCTCGAAGCGGCGCAGCGTGATGTTCTCGCCGATCTTGGCGACCATCGTCTTGCGGGTCTCCTCGAGGCTCTGCGCTCCGGCCCGGGCGGCCAGCAGCTGCTCGAGCGTGGCCGGCCTGGCGGCCAGCGCGGCGGCCGCCGCGGCCCGGGCGAAGCCCTGGAAGTCCTCGCCCTTGGCGACGAAGTCGGTCTCGCAGTTCAGCTCGACGATGGCCATCGCCCCGTCGCCTTCGGCGACCGCGACGGTGCCGTCCGCCGCCGTGCGGCCGGCCTTCTTGACCGCCTTGGCCTGCCCTTCCATGCGCAGCTTCTCGATGGCCGCGTTGATGTCGCCGCCGGTGGCCACCAGCGCCTTGCGGCAGTCAAGCATGCCGGCGCCGGTGCGCTCGCGCAGCTCCTTGACCTGCTCCGCGGTGATGTTGACGCTCATTCCTTGGCCCCCGGGCTGTCGACCTTGTGCTTGCGGATGCGGGTCTCGACCTTCGGCTCCTTCTTCGGCGCCGCCGGCTTGCGGCCGCGCGGCTTGGCCGCCTTGGCCTCGGGCTCGACCTCGACGAACTCGTCGGAGCGGCCATGCACGGTGCTGGCGCCGCGCGCCTCGATGACCGCGTCGGCGATGGCGCTGGCGTAGACCCTGATCGCGCGCGTGGCGTCGTCGTTGCCGGGGATCACGCAGTCGATGCCGTCGGGATTGTTGTTGGTGTCGACCACCGCGATCACCGGGATGCCGAGCTTCCTGGCCTCGGACACCGCGATCTTCTCGTAGCCCACGTCGATGACGAACAGGCAGTCCGGCAGCGATGACATCTCCTTGATGCCGCCGAGCGAACGGCGCAGCTTCTCCATCTCGCGCTGCTGGCCGAGCTGCTCCTTCTTGGGCAGGCGGTTGATGGTGCCGTCCTCGAAGGACTTCTCCATCTCGGTCAGGCGCTTGATCGAGGCCTTGATGGTCTTGAAGTTGGTCAGCGTGCCGCCGAGCCAGCGCTGGGAGACGTACGGCATGCCGCAGCGCTGCGCCTCGGCCTCGATCGACTCGCGTGCCGCGCGCTTGGTGCCGACGAACAGGATCTTGCCGCTGTTGGCCGTGAGGCGGCCGGCGAAATTGCAGGCGTCCTTGAGCAGCGGCAGCGTTTGCTCGAGGTTGATGATGTGGATCTTGTTGCGCGCCCCGAAGATGTACGGCTCCATGCGCGGAGCCCAGTAACGGGTGCGGTGACCGAAGTGCGCGCCGGCTTCCAGCAGCTGGCGCATGGTGACGTTTGCCATGCTCTACTCCTTGGGTTTGGCTGACCGCACCCCTGTTCAGGCTCACCCAAGGGGGGTGCGGATGGATTTGGGAACCGCCGGCCCGGCAGGGCCGGTTCGGAAATTTTCCCGTTGCTTCATTGCCTTACGGCGGCGCGCTTTATACCATAGCCGGCCCTTCGCGACAACGATTTTCCCCGGATTCGGGGCCGACCATGGCCGTCACCATCAAGAACGCCGAAGAACAGCGCCTCATGCGCGAGGCCGGGCGGCTGGCGGCCGAAGTCCTGGTCGTGATCGAGCCCTTCGTGCAGCCGGGGGTGACCACGGATGAACTCGACGAGCGCTGCCACCAGCACATCGTCGGCCGGCAGAAAGCCGTCCCGGCGCCGCTGCACTACGGCGGCGGCGGCGGCCGGCCGCCGTTCCCCAAGTCCGTCTGCACCTCGGTCAACCACGTGGTCTGCCACGGCATCCCCGGCCCCAAGAAGCTGAAGAAGGGCGACGTGGTCAACATCGACGTGACCGTGATCAAGGACGGCTTCCACGGCGACACCAGCCGCATGTACTACGTCGGCGAGCCGCCGGTGCTGGCGCGCCGGCTGTCCGAAACGGCGCACGAAGCCATGCTCAAGGGCATCGCCCAGGTGCGCCCCGGGGCGCGGCTGGGCGACATCGGCCACGCCATCCAGAAATTCACCGAGGCGCAGGGCTTCTCGGTGGTGCGCGAGTACTGCGGCCACGGCATCGGCCGCGTGTTCCACGAGGACCCGCAGGTGCTGCACTACGGCACGCCCGGCACGGGCCTTGCTTTGGAGCCGGGCATGACTTTCACGGTGGAGCCGATGATCAACGCCGGCCGGCCGGAGGTGCGTCTGCTGCCCGACGGCTGGACCGTGGTGACCAAGGATCATTCGCTGTCGGCGCAGTGGGAGCACACCGTGCTGGTCACCCGGACCGGCCACGAGATCCTGACCCTGCGCGACGGGGCCGCCTGATGGGCCTCGAGCTCGAACTGGAGCTGGAGGACGCCGCCTCGATCTTCTCCGCCACCAGCGTGCGGGCGCGGCTGAACGTGCCGGGCAAGCCGGTCGGCGCGTTCCGCAGCACGCTGGCCTGGGGGCGCGAGCGCCTGTTCGGCCTGTTCAAGGAGGGCGCCTCGGCCGAGTCGCTGGTGCGCGCCGGCTCGTTCCTGGTGGACGAAGTCTTGCGCGAGGCCTGGCTCAAGTTCCTGACCGAGCACCCGGCCGGGCTGGCGCTGGTGGCGGTCGGCGGCTACGGCCGCGGCGAGCTGCTGCCGCGCTCGGACATCGACCTGCTGCTGCTGCACGAGCCGGCGGCACTGGCGCCGAACAAGCCGGCGGTCGAGCAGTTCCTCGCTTTCCTGTGGGACATGGGGCTGGAGGTCGGCTCGAGCGTGCGCACCGCGGCCGACTGCGCCCGCGCCGCCGCGGGCGACATCACCATCATGACGACGCTGCTGGAGGCGCGGCCGCTGGTCGGCGACGAGGCGCTGTTCGGCGCCATGCAGGCCGCGCTGGCGCCGGACAAGGTCTGGCCGGTGGCGGAGTTCTACAAAGCCAAGCTCGCAGAGCAATCGAGGCGCCACGCCAAGTACGACGACACCGGCTACAAGCTCGAGCCCAACGTCAAGGAAAGCCCCGGCGGCCTGCGCGACATCCACACCATCGCCTGGGTCGCCAAGCGCCACTTCGGCGCCAACACGCTGCACGAGCTCAAGGAGAAGGGTTTCCTGACGGCGCCGGAGTGCTCGGACCTGTTCGCCGGCCAGGACTTCCTGTGGCGCGTGCGCTTCGCGCTGCACATGCTGACCGGCCGCAAGGAGGACCGGCTGCTGTTCGACCACCAGATCAAGGCGGCCGAGCTGTTCGGCTACGTCGACGACGACAAGAACCGCGCGGTCGAGCAGTTCATGCAGCTCTACTACCGCACCATCAAGGCGCTGTCGTGCCTCAACGATCTGCTGCTGCAGCTGTTCGACGAGGCCATCCTGCGCCGCGACTCCGGCAAGCCGCGCGTGCTCAACTCGCGCTTCCAGGTGCGCGCCGGCGCCATCGAGGCGCGCAGCCACGACGTCTTTCGTCGCAACCCGTACGCGCTGATCGAGATCTTCCTGCTGCTGCAGCAGAACCCGAAGATCGCCGGCATCCGCGCCGAGACGCTGCGCCTGATCCGCCGCGATCGCCGCCTGGTGGACGAGGGCCTGCGCGACGACGTGCGCGCCCGCGCGCTGTTCCTCGAGATGTTCCGCGAGGGCCGCGGCCTGACCCGCAACCTGCGCCGCATGAACCGTTACGGCGTGCTGGGCCGCTACCTGCCCGCCTTCGGCCACGTCATCGGCCACATGCAGTACGACCTGTTCCATACGCTGACCGTCGATGAGCACACGCTCTACGTGGTGCGCAACCTGCGGCGCCTGGCCATGCCGGAGTTCCGCCACGAGCTGCCGTTCGGCTCGGAAGTCATGCAGCGCATCGAAAAGAAGGAGCTGCTGTACCTGGCCGGCCTGTTCCACGACATCGCCAAGGGCCGCGGCGGCGACCACTCCGAGATCGGCGCGGCGGACGCCGTGAAGTTCTGCCTCGACCACGGCCTGTCGCACGAGGACGCCGACCACGTCGCCTGGCTGGTGCGCCACCACCTGCTCATGTCGCTGACCGCCCAGAAGCAGGACCTCAGCGATCCGGAGGTCGTCACGGCCTTCGCTGCGAAGGTCGGCGACCGCCGGCGGCTCGACTACCTGTTCCTGCTGACCTGCGCCGACATCCGCGCCACCAACCCGGCGCTGTGGAACTCCTGGCGCGAAAGCCTGCTGTCCGAGCTGTACCGCGCCACCGCGCGCGCGCTCGAGCGCGGCCTGCACGACCCGATCCGCGCCGAGGAAGCGGTGCACGAGCAGAAGGTCATGGCGCTGGCGCTGCTGAAGAAGGCGCGCATCGACCCGATCCAGGCCGAAACCGCATGGGCGCGCTTCAACGCCGACTACTTCCTGCGCCACTCGCCCGCCGAACTGGCCTGGCACCTGCCGGAGATCGTGCGCGCGCCGGAGGGCACGCTGCCGCTGATCCTGGTGCAGCCGGTCGGCGGCCGCGGCACCACCGTGTTCATCTACATGCGCGACCGCGACCACCTGTTCGGCCTGGCCACCGGCGTGCTGGCGCGCCTGGGGCTCAACATCCTCGACGCGCGCATCAACACCACGGCCGACGGCTACGTGCTCGACTCGTTCGCAGTCACCGAGGGCGATGGCGCGGCCGTGACCCTGGCGCACCGGCTCGAGGAAATCCGCGAGCAACTGCGCAAGGTGCTGGCCGACGCCGGCATGAGCGTGGTCGAAGTCAACCGCCGCACGCCGGCCCGCCTGAAGCACTTCAACACGCCGACCACGGTGTTCTTCAGTCCGGACGACAAGCGCGGCCGCACGCGCATGGAGCTGGTGACGGCCGACCGCCCCGGCCTGCTGTCGCTGGTGGGACGGGTGTTCCACCGCCGCGGCATCCTGCTCGAGGCGGCCAAGATCAACACCGTCGGCGAGCGCGCCGAGGACGTGTTTTTCATCACCGGCCGCGACCACCGGCCGATCACGGACGAGGCCGCCCTGGCCGAGCTGCGCGAGGTGTTGACCCGCACCCTGCACCGCGGCGAGTTCCTCGCCGAGGACTTCCACCTGACCTCCGCGGCGTGACGCTCATGCACGACAAGCTCAAGGCGACGATCGAGGCGGGCTGGGAGCGGCGCGAGTCGCTCGACCGCAAGGACCGCGTGGTGCGCGAGGCGGTCGAGCAGGCCGTCGACCTGCTCGACGGCGGCGCCGTGCGCGTGGCCGAGCCGGCCGGCGGCGGCTGGAAGGTCAACGAGTGGCTGAAGAAGGCCGTGCTGCTGTACTTCCAGCTGCACGACAACGCCGTGGTCGAGATGGGCCGGCTGCACGGCTACGACAAGGTGCCGCTGAAGTACTCGACCTACGACCAGGTGCGCTTCGCCAACCAGAACGTGCGCGTGGTGCCGCCGGCCACGGTGCGCCGCGGCGCCTACGTCGCGCCGGGCGCGGTGCTGATGCCCTCGTACGTGAACATCGGCGCCTGGGTCGGCCCCGGCGCCATGGTCGACACCTGGGCCACGGTCGGCTCGTGCGCGCAGGTCGGCGCCAAGGTGCACCTGTCCGGCGGCGCCGGCATCGGCGGCGTGCTGGAGCCGTTGCAGGCCGCCCCGACCATCATCGAGGACGACTGCTTCATCGGCGCGCGCTCGGAGATCGTCGAGGGCGTGATCGTCGGCAAGGGCGCGGTGATCTCGATGGGCGTGTTCATCGGCCAGAGCACGCCGATCTACGATCGTGCCACCGGCCAGGTCTCGTACGGGCGCGTGCCGCCGGGCGCGGTGGTCGTCACCGGCTCGCTGCCGAGGGACGGCGGCCGTTACAGCCTGAGTTGCGCGGTGATCGTGAAGACGGTGGACGAAAAGACACGCATGAAGGTCGGCCTCAACGCCCTGTTGCGGGACTTGTAGCCGGCACGCTCGGCGCGACGCCGCGCGCCTCGACCCGGTTGCGGCCGGCGGCCTTGGCGCGGTAGAGCGCCTGGTCAGCGGTCTCGAGCAGCAGCTCGGCGCTGGCCAGCGGGTCGGTCGGCTCCGCCCACGACGCCCCGATGCTCACCGTCACGACGGCCGGCGGGTTCTGCGCGTGCGGGATGCCGAGGTCCTCGACCATCGCGCGCACCGCTTCGCCGACGCGCAGGACATTGTCGCCGGCGACGCCGTACAGCACCGCCAGGAACTCCTCGCCGCCGTAGCGCGCCACCCGGTCCATCGGCCGGCGCAGGCGGTGGTGCAGCGCCAGCGCCACTTCCGAGAGGCAACCGTCGCCGGCGAGGTGGCCGTAGTGGTCGTTGAAGCGCTTGAAGTGGTCCACGTCAATCAGCAGCACCGCCAGCGGCCGGCTTTCGCGCGCGGCCAGGCGCCAGGCGCGCTGCAGCTGCTCCACGGCCGCGCGCCGGTTGTACAGGTAGGTCAGCGGATCGTGCTCGGCGCGAAACTGCATGATCTTGCGGGTCAGGAAGTTCGCGCGCCGCGTCCACTCGAGCATGTAGGCGCCGAGCCAGCCGATCAGCGCGATGACGTACACATACAACCCCTGCTTGAGCGTCTCGGCGCCGGGCAGGTCGAGCGTCGTGCGGGCCACGAGGTAAGCGGCGGCCACGCCCAAGGTCGTCAGGGTGGCATGGTAGAAGCGCAGCCCGGTCAGGAAGATCACGAAGACCATGACGACGAGCAACGCCTCGTAAGGCAGCGGCGAGCCCATGTGCGCCGAGATCAGCAACGCCGCGGCGGTGCCGCTCATCACGATGACGACGACGACGGCGCCGACGCGCTCGATCCAGCGGCCGGCGACCGGCGCGTAGCTCACGGCCAGCATCACCGCGATGGCCGGCACGATCACGTACGCGCGCAGCGCCACGGTCCAGTGCCAGACGTCCGGCGGCAGCGAGCGGTAGTCGCGCAGCGCGAACAGCAGGAACAGCACCGCGCCGGCGGCCAGGGCGATGCGGGTCTGCACCAGCTGGCGGCGCACGTGGTACTCGCGGAACTCGTGCTCGAGTCCGGGCTCGAACACCAGCCAGGGGAAGCCGCGCTGCAGCTGGGCCGCGTGCGGGGAAAAGCGGCTTTCCTCGAATGCGTCCATGCCCGCGCCCGTTACGCGATTCGTCCGCCGCGCCCGCCGTCCATCCCCGTATCCTATACTTCCGCGCGCCCCACCCGCCCCCGCACGTGCCCGACCCGACGCTGGCCCTCGCCGAGAGCCTGATCGCCCGCCCCTCGCTGACGCCGGACGATGCCGGCTGCTGCGAGCTGATCGGCGGGCGCCTGCGCGCCCTCGGCTTCACCCTCGAGTACTTCAACGCCGAAGGCGTGACCAACCTGTGGGCCACGCGCGGCGCCGGCGCGCCGCTGGCCCATCCCATCGTCGTGCTGGCCGGCCACACCGACGTGGTGCCGCCGGGACCGCGCGAAGCCTGGGGCTCGGACCCGTTCGCGCCGACCCGCCGCGACGGCTACCTGTACGGGCGCGGCGCGGCGGACATGAAGAGCGGCCTGGCCGCGATGGTGTGCGCAGTCGAGCGCCTGCTGGCGCGTGGCGCGCCGCACGGCACCATCGCCTTCCTCATCACCAGCGACGAAGAGGGCCCGTGCCGCTGGGGCACGAGGCACGCGGCGTCGATCCTGCGCGAGCGGGGCGTCAAGCCGGACTATGCCGTCGTCGGCGAGGCCACGGCGGCCGAGCAGCTGGGTGACCGCATCGTGGTCGGGCGGCGCGGCTCGCTCGGCTGCGACCTGACCGTGCACGGCCACCAGGGCCACGTCGCCTACCCCGCCAGGGCCGACAACCCGATCCACCGGCTCGCGCCGGCGCTGGCCGAGCTGATGGCCGCGCACTGGGACGAGGGCACCGCGAATTTCCCGCCGACCTCGTTCCAGGTCTCAAACCTGCGCGCCGGCACCGGCGCCAACAACGTCATCCCCGGCGTCGCCGAGTGCGTGTTCAATTTCCGCTATTCGCCGGCCAGCACCGCCGAGGCGCTGCGCGCGCGCGTGGCGCAGGTGCTCGACCGCCACCTGCGGAAATACGAAGCGAACTGGTGGCACACCGGCGAGCCGTACCACACCGCCGCTGGCGCGCTGGTGCAGGCGGCGTTCGAGTCGGTGCGCGACGTCACCGGCCTTTCGCCCGCGTTGTTCACCGGCGGCGGCACCTCCGACGGCCGCTTCCTGGCGCCGCTCGGTGCGCAAGTCGTCGAGATCGGGCCGGTCAACGCCACCATCCACCAGGCGGACGAGCGCGTACGAGTGGCCGACCTCGAGCGGCTCTCGGCCATTTACGAGCGCGTGCTGGCGAAGCTGCTGGCCGGCGACGGACCTCAGCCCGTCCCCGTTCTTGCGGCATGAGCCACTTCGATCCGCACTGGCCGCTGCGCCACGCCAACGTCCAGTCGGCGCTGGCTTCGTTCAAGCCGCGCAACTGGCCACGCCGCGGCCACCGCATGGCGCGCGCCGCACGGCAGCACGTGCTGGACTGCGGCGAGGGGGTGCGCCTGATGGGCCTGCACTCGCCGCAGCCGGCAAGCCAAACCGCGGGCCACGCGCCGAAGGGACTGGCCGTGCTGATCCACGGCTGGGAGGGCAGCCACGACTCGGTCTACCTGTTCTCGCTGGCCTGCGCGCTGTTCGACGCCGGCTACAACGTGTTCCGGCTCAACCTGCGCGACCACGGCGGCACGCATGCGCTGAACGAGGCGCTGTTCCACTCGGCACGCATCGGCGAGGTGCTCGGCGCGGTCAAGGCCGTGGAGCGCCTCGACCCGACACGGCCGCTGTTCGTCGTCGGCTTTTCCCTCGGCGGCAACTTCGCCCTGCGCGTCGGCCTGCGCGGCGCCGAGCTCGGCGTGCGCCCGGACCTGACGATCGGCGTGTGCCCGTCGATCAACCCCGGCGCGACGCTGCGCGCGCTGGACGAGGGCCCGCGCTTCTTCCACCGCTACTTCATCAAGAAGTGGCGCCGCACGCTCGCGGCCAAGGCCGCCGCCTGGCCGCAGCGCTACGATTTCTCCGAGCAGATGGCGATGGACAACTTCGTGGCCATCACGCGGCGCTTCGTCGAGCAGTACACGGAGTACGGCTCGCTGGAGAAGTACCTCGCGGCCTACACGCTGACGCCGGAGCTGCTGCGCGGCTCGAAGGCGCCGCTGGCCATCATCACCGCGCAGGACGACCCGGTCGTGCCGTTCGCGGATTTCCACGGGCTCGCCGATTCGCCGGACCTGCGCTTCCTGGCGCCGAAGTACGGCGGCCACTGCGGCTTCGTCGAGAACCTGCGCCTGCGCAGCTGGGCCGAGCGGCGCGTGATCGAGCTGTTCGAAGCCCACCGCTGACTGCCGGACGCGGCGCGCGCGCCGCCGGAAGCGGCGTGAAATTCGGGCGCGAATGGCGCTTTTGCGAGGAGGATTGCCGGGCGCGGTTCCTGCGATGTGCACGGCATGGAAACGCCACGCCGCCGCCGCATCGCCTGGGTCCTCGCCGTTGCCGTCGCCGGCGGCGCGCTGGCCGGTCACGGCGGCGCGGCCGGCGCATCGCCGCAGTTCGCTCTGGCCCTGCGCCAGGCGTTGCGTGCCGTCACGCAGCTGATCCGCGCGCCGGCGCCGCCGGTGCGCGCGGAGCCGACGGCAACGGCCGGCGTGCGCGCATGAGCCTGCCGGAGCCGGCAGGTCCGCTGCCGGTAGCGGCAGGGCGGCTGCGCCGCGGCCAGGGCCGCTCTCCTTCCCGTGCGCCTTCCGCCGGGCTGGCGCGAAGCTTGCGACGGGCAGATCACGTCAGGGACCAACCCGAAGGAGACAGCCATGATCGATGCCCTCCGTTTGACACTGCTGGCCGCGGCTTGCGCGGCAGCCGCGGGCGCGCCGCCGGCCCTGGCCGGCGCCTGCGACCGCACCACCGAGGTCGCCGGCTTCGCCTGCCGGCACGAGGCCAAGGACGACTACTGGATCGCGCTCGGCCGCTGCGCCAACGTCGCCAACAACGGCGCGCGCAGCACTTGCAAGCGCAACGCCGAGACCCAGCTGGAAGAGGCACAGGACGAATGCGCCGACCAGGCCGAAGCGCGCGCGCAGCTGTGCGCCGCGCTCGGCCAGGCGCCCTATGACCCGGACATCCGCGCGAAGCGCTTCCTCACCCCCGAGCAGGCTGCGCAACAGCCGAACCCGTACCTGCCGCTGGTGCCGGGCTCCGAGCGCGTCTACCGCAACGCCGAAGAGATCATCACGGTGACCGTCACGACGCAGACGCTCGAGGTCATGGGCATCGAGGCCATGGTCGTGCGCGACGTCGTGACCGACCTCGAGGGCGAGCTGATCGAGGACACGGAAGACTGGTTCGCGCAGGACGTCGACGGCAACGTCTGGTACTTCGGCGAGATCGCGCAGAACTTCGAGGACGGCCGCCTGGTGGACGTCGAAGGCTCGTGGGCCGCCGGCGTCGAGCACGCCAAGCCGGGCATCGTCATGCCCGCGGCGCCGCGCGCCGGCATGACCTACCGCCAGGAGTTCGACCTCGGCGGCGCCGAGGACGCGGGCCGCGTGCTCGACACGCAAGGCAGCGAGAGCGTTGCCGCGGCCTCGTGCGCCGCCACCTGCCTGGTCACCGAGGACTTCTCGCCGCTTGAGCCCGGCGCCGTCGAGCACAAGTACTACGCCCCCGGCGTCGGCTTGATCCTCGAGCTCGATCCGGAGTCCGGCGAGCGCACCGAGCTGGTGTCCCGCCGCTGAGTGGCGGGCGGCGGCGCGGGCTTTCCGGTCCCCTGGCCCGCGCCGCTTTTTTACTCCGGGTCCAGGTACAGGATCACGCGCACGGTGGCATCAACTTCGGCCGCCGGCACGTAGCCGATCGCGCGCCGGTCGGTCGCCACGTAGCGCCGCACGGCCACCGACGATGCCAGCGTCGCCGGCGGCATCACGCCGTCGAAATAACGGCGGTTCCAGTAGTCGGCGAGACGCGCCTCGCTTTGCCGCAGCACGCGCTGCGAGAACTGCGTGCGCTGCGGCACGCCCGAGGCCAGGTTCAGCGGCACGATCAGTTCGCCGTCCTCCCAATGCTGCTTGCGGCGCAGGTAGATCTGCGCCAGCTCGTCGACGGTCAGTTCGGCACGACGCTCCGGGTGGACGATCACGGCCATGCGGCCGTGGTCCTGCGCGACGGCAGCGGCCGCAAGCCCGAGCGCCAGCGCCATGCCGAGCGTGCGGGGCCGCATGATCAGAACAGGAACGACAGCGAAGCCCGCGCGCCCGGCTCGCCGTCCTCGCCCGCGTCGTTGGCGAAGGTGTAATCGGCCTTGACCCGCACCCAGGGCCGCGGCGCCCACACCAGGCCGGCCGTGACAAAACGCGCCGTCGGCAGCTCCGGCAGGGCCAGCGACTCGACGCGCCCGACCACGTACACCGAGCGCCAGGCCTGCACGGCGGCCTGCAGGTAAGCCGCCCGGACCGCTCCGACCGCGCGGCTGCCCTCGCCGGCGAGCACCTCGGCGCTGAGTTCGAGGCGCGGGTGCAGGTGCCACAGCACGTCCGTGCCGCCGAGGTGGTGCCAGCGCGTGTCGTCGCGCGGCTTCGACGCGTAATACGACAGTCCCACGGTCCAGCCGTCAAGGCTGGCCCATTCGAGGCGGGCGCCGGCGCTGTCGTCGGCAAAGGCTTCGTCGGCGTCCACCTCGATGGGATCCACCAGCGAGGCGTACAGCGCGTACGACAGCGCGCCGCCGCTCGGGAAGACGGAGCCGAGCAGCGATGCACCCGACACCGTGTCATCGAACACGGTCTCGATCATCAGCGGCTCGGAGGTCGTCCAGGTCAGGGGCTCGATATGGGCCTGGTTCCACCGCCCAATCGGAGTCAGGAACTTGCCGAGGCGCAGGTTCGCCGCGTCGCTGTAGCTGAGGTCCAGGTATCCGCGCTCGAGCGCAACCTCGTCCAGCGTCAGCTCGAGGTCCGTGAACAGGCGGAAAAAGCGCGTGGGCTCGTAGAACACGAACAGGTTCCCTTCGAGCTGGCTGTAGTGGTCGTCGCCCTCGAGGTCCTCGGCTTCACCGGTGACGTAACCCCCGAGCCGCAAGCCGGTGTCCCCGAGGGAGAAGCCGCGTCCTGCCGGTTCCGGCACGGCCTCGCCGGTTTCGGCAGGCGGCGTCGCGACCGGCGCCGCCGGATCGCGCGCAAGTGCCGCCATCGGCGCGCAGGCCGACAGGATCGTGGCCAGCAAAAAGGCACGGTGTATGCTCATAAGTGCTCCAGCGGCGCGGGGCTGTGGCGCCGGCGCCTGAATCCGAATCGGGCTGTTCCCCCATTTCAAGGGAGGTCGCCGCAAGATTCATGCACACGCCGGAACTTACCAGATGAGCACGGCCATGGCGCCAGTCGCGCCGGCCGTTCCCGCCACGCAGCCGGCGGTCTTCTCGCTGCGGACCAAGCTGGCCCTGCTCGCGGCTCTCCTCGTGCTCGTGCCCGCGGCGATCTACGGCGCCATTTCGCTGTCGAGCAGCCGCGCAGCGCTGACGCAGGTGATCGGCCGCCAGCTGGTCGAGAAGGCGCGCAGCGGCGCCGACCGGCTCGCCGGCGCGCTGCGCTCGGAGCGCGGCCGGCTGCAGGCGCTCGCGGCGCAGGACGTGATGCGCGAGATTCGCATCGCCGACCTCGACAAGCGCATCGCCAGCCTGCTGGTGTCGGCGCAGCGCGGCTGCGGCGCCTGCACGGGGCTGGCCGTGCTCGACGCCCGCGGGCGCGTCGTCGCCGCCAGCCATCCGGGCTGGATGGGCCGCGCCGCCGACGCCCTGCCGGGAGGCGCCGGTACCGGTGGAGCGATCGAAGGGCCGCTGCGCGGCACCGGCGCGCCGGGCGCGCTGTTGCGCTTCACGGTGCCGGTGCCGGATCCCGACCACGCCGAGGCGACGCTGGGCTGGCTCGTCGCGCTGATGGACTGGGACCGCGAGCTGTCGGTGCTGGCGCAGGCCCGCCAAAACCTGCTGTCGGTCGGGCTCGATGCGGAGGTGCTCGTGCTCGACGCGGACGGCGCGGTCCTCGGCGGCTCCGGGCGCGAACATGGTCCGTGGCCCGTCGGCGCCCGCGTCGCCGCCGACGCCGGCGCCGAGGCGAGCCGCGTCGACGAGCGGTCCGGCATGCTCCTCGCGCAGGCGCCGCTGGGAGAAGGCCTGCCGCGCTGGAGCGTGATCGTGGCGACGCCGCTGGCCGAGGCGCACGCGCCCGCGCAGCGCATGGCGCAGCGCCTCGCCACTGCCCTGGCGGCCACGCTGGCCGTAGCGCTGGCGCTGGCGCTGCTGGCCGCGCGGCGCGCGACCTTCGCGCTGCGCGAGCTGACCGAGGCCGCCCGCGCCGTGGGCCGCGGCCAGCGCCCGGCAGGGGCCGTGGCGGTGCGCTCGCGCGACGAGATCGGCATCCTGGCGGAAGCGTTCAATCGCATGGCGGCGGACCTCAAGCGCGCCGAGCGCGACCTCGTGGAGGCGGCCAAGTTCTCGTTCGTCGGCGAGCTAGCCTCCGGCCTGGCGCACGAAGTGCGCACGCCGCTGGGCGTGCTGCGCAGTTCGGCGCAAATCCTCGAGCGCACGCTGCCGGTGCGCGACGACGAGTCGCGCGAGCTGCTGCGCCTGCTGCGCGACGAGGTCGATCGCATCGAGCGCGTGGTGTCGTCGCTGCTGAACCTCGGCCGGCCGCGCGAGAAGCACATCGAGCTGGCCGCGCTCGGCCCGATCCTGGCGCGCGCCGTGGCCTTCGTCGAGCCGCAGGCCCGCGAGCAGCGCCTGGCCGTCGCGCTCGCTCCGGGCGGCGACACGCCGGCGGCCTGCGATCCCGAGCTGATCTACCAGGTCGTCCTGAACCTGCTGGTGAACGCGATCCAGATCGTCCCGCCGGGCGGCCGCGTCGACGTCCGGCCGCTGGCGCCCGGCGGCGGCTACGCCGGCTTCGAAGTCCGTGACGACGGCCCCGGCATGACCGAGGACGTGCGCACGCGCATCTTCGAGCCTTATTTCACGCGCCGCGAGGGCGGCACCGGCCTGGGCCTGACGTTCGTGCAGCGCGTGGTCCACGAGCACAGCGGGCGCGTCGAAGTCGACAGTGCGCCCGGGCTCGGCACGACGTTCCGCATCTGGCTGCCCGTTGACGGAGGCGCCCGATGAAACGCCTGCTGATCCTCGACGACGACACCAAGCAGCGGCGCGTGCTGCAGATCCTGGCTCGCAAGATCGGCCTGGACGGCGTGCCGGCCGCCGGTGCCGACGAGGCCCTCGCGCTGTTCCGCGAGCAGCGCTGCGACCTCGTCGTCACCGACCTGCAGATGCCGGGCCGCGACGGCATGGACTTCCTGCGCGAGCTGCGCGCCGTGGACGCCGAGGTACCCGTCATCGTGCTCACCGGGCACGGCACGGTGGCGACCGCGGTCCAGGCCATGAAGCTCGGCGCGGTGGACTACCTGCAGAAGCCGTTCGACGTCGACGCGCTCGAAATCGTCGTGCGCCGCGCCCTCGACCATTCGCGCTCGCGCCTCGAGAACCGTTTCCTGCGCGAGCAGGCGGCACAGGACAGCGGCTTCGGGCAGCTGATCGGCGCCGCGCCGGCGATGCAGCCCATGTTCGAGCTGCTGCGCCAGGTGGCGCCGACCCGCAGCACGGTGCTGATCACCGGCGAGACCGGCACCGGCAAGGAGCTCGCCGCGCGCGCCATCCACGGCCTGTCACCGCGCAAGGAAAAACTCTTTGTGCCGCTGAACTGCTCGGCGATTCCCGGTGAGCTGCTCGAGAGCGAGCTGTTCGGACACACGCGTGGCGCCTTCACCGGCGCCACCGGCGACCGCACGGGCAAGTTCCAGGCCGCCGATGAGGGCACCCTGTTGCTCGACGAGATCGGCGACATGGACCTGCGCCTGCAGGCCAAGCTGCTGCGCGTGCTGCAGGAAGGCGTGATCGAGCCGCTCGGCAGCAACCGGCGCATCGCCGTGGACGTGCGCGTCATCGCGGCGACGCACTGCGCCCTGCGGCAGATGGTCAAGGACGGCCGGTTCCGCGAAGACCTGTATTACCGGCTCAACGTGCTGGAGGTCCGCCTGCCGCCGCTGCGCGAGCGGCGCGAGGACATTCCCGCGCTGGCCGCCGCCTTCCTGGCGCAGTTCGCGCGCGATCTCGGCAAGCCCGCCCTCGCGCTGTCGGCCGAGGCCGTGCAGGTGCTGCAGGGCTACGGCTGGCCGGGCAACGTGCGCGAGCTGCGCAACCTCATGGAGCGGGCCGCCGTGTTGTGCGCCGAGGGCACGGTCGGCGCCGCCCTGGTGCGCTCGTTCCTGCCCGTCGACCCGGCGCCGGCCCGCAACGGACAGGGCCTCGAGCCGGCGCTCGACGAACTCGAGCGGCGCATGATCCTGGACGCCCTGGTCGCGACGTCGGACAACAAGCACAAGGCCGCCGAGTTGCTCGGCATCGGCGAGCGCACGCTCTGGACCAAGCTCAAGAAGCACGGCATCTAGCCGTGCGGACGGGCACCCGGACCGTGCGGTGCAGGTGTCCCCGGAAGCTTCAGAACCGCCACTCGACGCTGGCCAGCACGCTGTAGAACACGACCGTGTTCTCCTGGAGCGCCTGGCTGGCGTTCGGGTCCGGAATCACGCCCGGCGGCACCTGCACGTCCCACCAAGCCTGGCCGGCGAGCCCGGTGCCGAGGCTCAGCTGATCGGTCAGCCGGTAGGTGTAGCGCAGCCGCAGCTCGCTGATCGGGATGACGACGTCGACGAAGTCGCTGAAGAAGCGGCTGTCGTCGACGGTCGGCGCAGCCGGCGTGCCGGTGAAGTGCTCCGAGCCGTACTTCAGCGATGCGCGGCCTGCGACAAGGGACTGCCCGAGATAGGCCTCGATGCGGCTCTTGCCCTCGCCGAGCGCGCCGGTGATGCCCACCAGCGGGCCCATCATCCGCGGGTAGTTCGACGAGGTTTCGAGGAAGGTTCCCTCGACCCCCTCGATGCCGAGGACGGAGAGGTGGTCATTGTCGAAGTCGGCGAAGCGCAGGCCAAACTGCAGTTCGAGCCCGGCGACCAGCGTGCGCTGGTAATAGACATCCGCGGTCCAGGCCTCGAGGCGGTTGTCCTCGCGCAGGTCGTAGTAAAGCACCGTGGCGGGGTCCGTCGAGGAGTAGCTCTGGTCGGACGCCGCAAACGTCACCTCGTTGGTCGCGCTGCCGGCCGCGGTGCGCCGCAGGCCGTCGGCCGTCACGCCGTAATAGAAGAAATCGAAACCCCAGCCGGAGCCGTGCTCCAGGCGTTTCACCGCGAAGCCGTAGTTCAGGGCACTGGGCCACACGACGTCGATCGCGGCGCCGGTCTCGAAGGCGGGCGTGCCGGAGGTATCGCGATTGCGGATGGTCAGGGCGTGCTGGTCGTGGCCGCCGACGTCGACCCACGGCGCGTCGAAGCGCAGGGCCCAGTCGGCGGCGGGCGCCGCCGGCGACGCCAGCAGCAGGACGACACCGAGCCAGGCCGCGTGGCGTGGAGAGGTGTTCATGGCGTTTGCTCCGGTTCCCGGGATGTACCGGAGCCGGCGCAAGCTTTGGACCAGCTGCGGGGGCCTGATTGTGCGCCGGATTTTTGCGGCGCGCCGCTGCGCCGCGCCGATTCCGGCAGGCTGCCGTGCCGGATCCGGCAGACCGGCCGGTGGCGCCCGGACCCGGACCCGGCCCCTAAGCCGTCATTGAATCGGATCGGCGCGATTGACGGCCCAGGAAAACAGCGCAGGGAAGAAGCGCTTGAGGTACACCACCAGCGCCTCGCGGCCGACCAGCACTTCCTCGCGGTCCTTCTCGACCGCCCGCCAGATCACCTCCGCGCAGGCAGCGGGCTCGACGCCGCGCGCGATCGACGGGTCCACCTTGTTGTGCCGGCCGCCGTCGCCAGTGATCGCGTTCACGGACACGTCGGTCTTCACGTAGCCCGGGCAGGCCAGCGTGAACTTCACGCCGTCGCGCCAGTGCTCGGCGCGCGCGGCGTCGTAGAAGCCGTGCAGCGCGTGCTTGGCGGCGGCGTAGCCGGAGCGCAGCGGCGAGCTGATGTAGCCGACCACGCTCGATACGACGACGACGTGCCCGGACTTGCGCCGCACCATGCCCGGCAGCACCGCCTTGGTCAGCGCCACGGTGGCGAAGAAATCCAGCTCGAAGATGCGCCGGTACACGTCCAGCGACGTGTCGAGCACCCGCGAGCGCTGCGAGATGCCGGCGTTGTTGACCAGCACGTCGATCGGGCCGAAATGCTTCCCGGCTTCGCGCGCGGCGGCGTCCGGATCGTCCAGCTGCAGCAGGTCCAGCGGAAGGACCGCGACCCGCGTCGGATCGGCGCAGGCCGCGCGCACGCGCTCGAGCTCGGCGGCGCGCCGCGCCGTCAGGATCAGCTTCGCGCCGCGCTGCGACGCGGCGCGCGCCAGCGCCTCGCCGAGGCCGCCGGAGGCGCCGGTGACCCAGACGACCTTGCCGGCGAGTTGCGTCAGGCCGCCTTCTCCAGTTTCTGCTCCCACTGCCCGGTGGCGGCCAGGCCGTTCATCTTCGCGCGGTGGAGGTAGGCACGCTGGCCGGCGGCGACGTTCTCGGCGCGGCCGACCCAGGCCTTCAGCGCCGCGGCCTGCAGCGCGCGGCCGTAGCTGAACGACAGCACCCATGGCCCGCCGCCCAGCTTGTTCATCTCGTCGAGGTGCGCGGTGGCGTCCTCGTCCGATTGGCCGCCCGACAGGAAGGCGATGCCCGGCACGGCCGCGGGCACGTGACGCTTGAGGATGCGCAGCGTGGCCTCGGCCACGGTGCGGCGGTCAGCCTGCTTCGGGCACTTCTTGCCCGACACCACCATGTTCGGCTTCAGGATCATGCCCTCGAGCGCGACGCGCTGGCTCTGCAGTTCCTGGAAGGTCAGGCGCAGCGTGCGCGCGGTGACGTCCTCGCACACCTCGATCGTGTTGTCCGCGTCCATCAGGACCTCGGGCTCGACGATCGGCACGATGTCCTGCTCCTGGCACAGCGCGGCATAGCGCGCCAGCGCATGGGCGTTGGCGGCGATGCAGTAGTCGGTCGGGATGCCGGCGCCGATCGTGATCACCGCGCGCCACTTGGCGAAGCGCGCGCCGGCGTCCTTGTACTTCGCCAGGCGCTCGCGCAGGCCGTCGAGGCCCTCGGTGAGGGTCTCGGCGGGCGAGCCGGCCAGCGGCTTGGCGCCCTTGTCGACCTTGATGCCGGAGACGATGCCCCTCGCAGCCAGCAGCTGCGGGAACGGCGTGCCGTCCGCGGCCTTCTGGAACAGCGTCTCCTCGTAGAAGATCACGCCGCTGGTGTACTGCTCCATGCCCGGCGCGGTGAACAGCAGGTCGCGGTAGGCCCGGCGGTTTTCCTCGGTGTTCGCGACCTTGATGCCGTCGAAGCGCTTGCCGATGGTAGCCGTGCTCTCGTCGGCGGCGAGGATGCCACGGCCCCTGGCGACCATGGCGAGGGCGGTGGAATTCAGGGTCTTAAGGTTCATGACAACGACTCCGGGCTCCGGGGGTCGGGGCCCTGCGGGACTGGTGGGGAGCGCGAATTTTAGGCCAACGCGCGCGCGGGCGCAGCCCCCGGCGGACGAAGGCGCACGTCTGTCATCCGGCTTGTTATTCTGGCGCCCGCCGGAGGGATGGCAGAGCGGTCTAATGCGGCGGTCTTGAAAACCGTTGACTCGCAAGGGTCCGGGGGTTCGAATCCCTCTCCCTCCGCCACCCTTTCATCTCCGGCCCGACCTTGAGCGCGTTCCTGCTGCTGCTCGCCTGCCTGCTGCTGGGCGCCGCCGTCGCGCGCCTGGCCCGGCCGCCGGCGGGACTGTCGCCGGCGCTCAACACCTGGGTCATCAACGTCGCGCTGCCGGCGCTGGTGCTGGAGCTGGTGCCTCGCCTGTCACCCGACCCGGCGCTGTGGCTGCTGGTGGTGTCGCAATGGGGTGTGTTCGCCGGCGCGTTCCTGCTGTTCCGCGCGCTCGGGCGCACGCTGGGCTGGCCGGGCGCGCGCATCGGCGCGCTGACGCTGGTGTGCGGCCTGGGCAATACCTCGTTCATGGGCTATCCGCTGATCGAGGCGCTGCGCGGCCGCGAGGCGCTGGCGCTGGCCGCGGTCGCCGACCAGGCCGGCTGCTTCCTGATGCTGGCCACCGGCGGAGTGGCCGTTGCCGTGCTGTACGGTGGCGGCGCGGTGCGCGCACGCGACCTCGCCGCCCGCGTGCTGCTGTTCCCGCCGTTCGTGGCACTGTGCGCGGGCGCGGCCGCCGGGTTCGCCGGCGGCTGGCCGCCGCTGCTGGAGCAGGCGCTGCACGCGCTCGGCCTGACCCTGTCGCCGCTGGCGCTGTTCGCGGTCGGGCTGCGCGTGCGCCTCTCGCTGGCACGCGACCAGCTCGCCGCCGCCGGGCTCGGTTTGTCGTGGAAGCTGCTGCTGGCCCGCTCGGCGTGCTCGGCCTGGGCCACGCGGCGGGCGCGGCCGGCCTCGTGCTGACGGTGTCGGTGCTGCAGGCCGCGGTCGCGCCGATGATCTCCGCCGCGATCCTCGCCGACCAGCACGGCCTCGAGCCCGCGCTGGCCAACGCGGTGCTGGGCGCCGGCATCCTGCTGTCGCTGGCAACGATGCCGCTGTGGAACCTGGCGCTCTAATGTCATCGCGAGCGCGGCGAGGCCCTCAAGGGATCCCTCGCTCGCGCCCCGTGGGGCTCGCTCGGGGTGACGCGCCCGGTGGGCGCGTCACCTGCCGCCGGCCCACCGGGAAGTATTCGAAGCCGTAGCCGTCGAGCAACTCCGGGTCGTAGAGGTTGCGGCCGTCGAAGATCACCGGCCGCTTGAGCAGGCGCTTGAGCCTGGGGAAGTCCGGGCTGCGGAACTCGTTCCACTCGGTGACGATGACCAGCGCGTCGGCGCCGCGCACGGCGTCGAGAGCGCCGTCGCAGATGGTGACCGCCTTGTTGCGCCGGAACAGCTTGCGCGCCTCCTCGCCCGCTTCCGGGTCGTAGGCGCGCACGCGCGCGCCGTCGGCCAGCAGGCCGTCGATGACCACGCGGCTCGGCGCCTCGCGCATGTCGTCGGTGTTGGGCTTGAACGCCAGGCCCCACAGCGCGACGGTGCGGCCGGCCAGCCGGCCGCCGAAGTGGCGGCGCACCTTGTCGTAGAAGCGCTGCTTCTGGCGGTCGTTGAGCTGGTCCACCGAGCGCACCAGCGCCGGCTCGTAACCGGCGGACTGCGCCGTGCGCGCCAGCGCCTTGACGTCCTTGGGAAAGCACGAGCCGCCGTAGCCGCAGCCGGCGTAGATGAACTGGAAGCCGATGCGCGAATCCGAGCCGATGCCGATGCGCACCTGCTCGACGTCGGCACCGACCTGCTCGGCGATGTTGGCGATCTCGTTCATCAGGCTGATGCGCGTGGCCAGCATGGCGTTGGCCGCGTACTTGGTCAGCTCGGCCGAGCGCGTCTTCATGACCAGCAGCTTGTCGTGGTTGCGGTTGAACGGCGCGTACAGCTCGCGCAGCAGCTGCACCGGCCGCTCGCGCTCGGCGCCGATGACGATGCGGTCGGGCCGCATGAAGTCGTCCACCGCGGCGCCTTCCTTCAGGAACTCCGGGTTCGACACCACGTCGAACTCGTGCTTCGCCCCGCGCCGCTTCAGCTCGGCGCGGATCTCGGCGCGCACGCGATCGGCGGTGCCGACCGGAACCGTCGACTTGTCGACGACCACGCGGTAGCCGTCGAGGTGACGGCCGATGGTGCGGGCCGCCTCGAGCACGTAGCGCAGGTCGGCGGCGCCGTCGTCGCCCTGCGGCGTGCCGACGGCGATGAACAGAAGCTGGCCGTGGGCGGTGCCGTCGGCGGCGTCGGTAGTGAAGCGCAGGCGCCCGCCGCGCGCATTGCGGCGCACCAGCTCGGCGAGCCCGGGCTCGTAGAACGGGATCTTCCCCTGGCGCAGCCCGCGGACCTTGCCGGCGTCGGCGTCCACGCACACGACGTGGTTGCCGCGGTCGGCAAAACAGGCGGCGGTGACGAGGCCGACGTAGCCGCTGCCGAAGAGGGTCAGGCGCACGGGAAGCGCTGGGCGGACGGCGCCGGCGCGCTCAGGCCTGCGGCGGCGCCGCGGGCGCCCGCCGCAGCAGGCGCTTCACGAGCCAGGCGGCGGCCGAGTAGACGGCGATGCCGACCGGGATGCCCGCGTAGAAGGTGGCCCTCGCGGCAGTCATGCTCTCGCACAGGAACTCGCCCGGCGTGAGGCTGACCGAGCACGGCAGCATTTTGTAGAGCGCGTAGGCCTGCCAGTACAGCGCGTAGGACAGGGTCTCGGCACCGCGCTCGGCGGCGACGTAGCCGAGCCCGAACAGGGCCAGGGTGATGGCGGTGCCGATGGCGACGCACTGCGCGAGTGTCTTCAAGGGCCTGGTCTGGTCTGGTGCCGGCGGAGGGATTCGAACCCCCGACCCACGCATTACGAATGCGTTGCTCTACCAACTGAGCTACGCCGGCGGGGGCGCGAAGTATAAGGGAATGAAGGGGTTTCTTGCGGTCCGTGATTGTCGCCGGGTGGCTTGCGGGCCTAGACTGCGCCATGGCCGGCGTGCTGCGATTCCCGCTCTGGGTGCTGCTGGCGGCGCTGCCGCTGGCCGCCGCGGCCCAGGTCTACCGCTGGGTCGACGACAAGGGCCAGGTTCACTACACGCAGACACCGCCGCCGGGCAAGAACGCCGAGCAAGTCGGTGCGCCGCCGCCGCCCGCGGACGCGCCGAACCAGGATGCCCTGAACCAGTCGCTGCAGGCCGACAAAGCGGCCGAGCCCGGGCGGCGCGCGGAAGCCGAGCGCGCGGCCCAGGCCCAGGCGCAGCTCGAGCAGCAGTGCCGGCAGGCCCGTGAGCAGCTCGCCTACATGGACGAGAAGACGGCGCGCCGCCTGGGCACGACCGACGAGCAGGGCAACGTCTCGCGCGTGACCGAGGAGCAGTTCCAGGCGCGCCGCGCCGAGCTGCAGCGCGTTATCAGCGAACGCTGCAGCTGACGCCGCCGCCCCCGCATCACCCCGCGCCCGCCCTCGCCCCGGGTCCCCGCCCGATGACCGCGCCGGATTGACCGGCCCAGCGGCTGCCCCGGCCCCGGAGTCCCCGTCTCCACCGCGCTAAAGTCTCGGCACAGGCAGCGAGCGGCCGGACAAGGGGCTCCCCGTGAAGAACACCCGTGGTTTCACGCTCATCGAGCTGATGATCGCCGTCGCCGTCATCGGCATCCTGGTGGCGATCGCCTACCCGTCCTACACGAACTACCTGATCAAGGGCAACCGGGGCGCGGCGAAAGCGTTCCTGCTGGAAGTCGCCCAGAAGCAGCAGCAGGTCCTGCTCGACAGCCGGGCGTATTTCGAAGCCGACACGGCCGCCGAGTTCCAGGCCATGGGCATCGTCATCCCCAGGGAAGTCGACAGCTTCTATACCGTGAGCACGGCGCTGGTCGCCGGCCCACCGCCGGGGTTCACGGCGACGGCCACGCCGAAGGCGGGCACGCGCCAGGCGGACGACGGCTGGCTGACCATCGACAACACCGGCGCCAGGACCTCCGAAACGCCGGACAAGTGGTAGGCCGATGCGGCGCGGGTCGGCGGGTTTCACGGTACTCGAGCTGATGGCGGTGATCGCCATCATGGCGATCCTCGCCGCGCTCGCCATCCCCGGCTTCGGCTACCTGTCGGCCAGCACCAAGGTCAAGTCGGCGTCCACCGAACTGTACCTGGCGATGATCCGGGCGCGCTCCGAGTCGGTCAAGCGTAACCGCGGCGTCGCCATCGTGGCGACCTCCGGCGACGAGGACAACTGGCAGGCTGGCTGGCAGGTCATCGCCGATGGCGACAACGACGGCGCTTTCGACCCCGACGACGACGACGACCGGGTGGTCGCCGAGCAGGGCGTGCTGCAGCGCGTGACCATCACCATGGACGCGGACACCATCGTGTTCCGGCCCACGGGCCGCGTCTCGGCAGCGGCGGCGCCCGAATTCAGTGTCGCCTCGGAGGACCCCGAATACGCCGACATGCTGCGCTGCGTGTCGGTCGACCTGACCGGCCGTCCCTACGTCCGCCAGGAGGCCTGCCCATGAGCCGGCGCCACCAGGCGGCGTTCACCCTGCTCGAGGTGCTGATCACGCTGATCATTTTGGCGGTCGGCATGCTCGGGCTCGCCAACCTGCAGTCGAAGATCCACGTCACCGAGATCGAGTCCTACCAGCGCGCGCAGGCGGTGCTGCTGATGCAGGACATGGTGGACCGCGTCAACAGCAACCGCTCGGACGACGCCCTGGCCGGCTACGTCAGCGCCTCGGTCCTGGGGACCGACACGGCCGAAGACTGCGCCGAAGCCACCCTCACCGCCATCACCCCGGCGACCAAGCGCATGGCGGCGCGGGACCGCTGCCAGTGGAGCGATGCGCTGCTCGGCGCGTCGGAGACCCGCGGCGGCAGCAACGTCGGCGCCATGATCGGCGCGCGCGGCTGCATCGAACAGGTCCAGGCGCCCAACGACGCCATCGGCGTGTGCACGCCGGGCATCTACCGCGTGACCGTGGCCTGGCAGGGCCTGCACAGCACCAGGGCGCCCGCCCTCGGCTGCGGGGCCGGCGACTTCGGCGCCAACGACGCTCTGCGCCGCGCGATCGCCACCGAGATCACCATCGGCCTGCCCCGGTGTACATCGCCATGACGCCGTCCCGTTGCGCCGGCCCCTCGATGCGACTCGGCGCAGGTTTCACCATCATCGAGTTCATGATCGCGATGACGCTGTCGCTGCTGGTGCTGGCCGCGCTGACCACGGCCTTCGTCGCCAGCAGCCGCTCGCGCGCCGAGATCGAGAAGGCCAACGAGCAGATCGAGAACGGCCGCTTCGCGCTGCAGATCCTGACCGACGACATCGAGATGGCCGGCTTCCTGTCGAGCTTCGACATCGACCTCGCCCTGGCTGCGGACACGCCGCTGCCGGTCCCGGCCGCCAAGCCGAACCCCTGTTCGGCCGCGCTCGCCGACCTGCGCGATGCGATGCCCCTGCACATCCTGGGCTACGACAGCCTGGCCGCGCTCGACAGCGACCTCGACGACTGCCTCGCCGACCTGAAGCCTGGCACGGACATCCTCGTCGTCCGCCGCACCGCGACCTGCGTCATGAACGACCCCAACTGCGCGCCGATCGCCGGCGCGCCGTATTTCCAGGCCTCACTGTGCGAGACCCAGCTGGAGTCGCTCGACGCCAGCGAGTACTTCCGGCTGGACACCACGGTCGGCAATCTGAACCGCACGCAGCGCAATTGCGCCACGGTGGCCGATCGCCGGCAGTACCTCGTGCACATCTATTTCATCGCCAACGAGGACCAGGCCGGCGATGGCATCCCGACGCTCAAGCGCGCCGAGCTCGGCAATGCCGCCAACGCCGGCGGCTTCACCATCGTGCCACTGGCGCACGGCATCCAGGATCTGCAGGTCGACTACGGCGTCGACAACGACGCCGACGGCGCGCCCGACACGTTCACCTCCGACCCGGACATCTACGACGCCCCCGGCGGCGCGGCGGGCCCGCACGCCGACTGCGCGGCCCATGCCAGCGAGTGCATCAGCAACTGGCGCAACGTCATGGCCGTGCGGCTCAACGTGCTGGCGCGCAACTCCAGCGTGTCGCGCGACCACACCGACGCCAAGGTCTACCTGCTCGGCCGCAACGACGACGGTACCGACCGCTGCGCACTCGACGCCGACGACGACGGCACCTGCGAGGCGTTCGGCGACGCCTTCAAGCGGCACGTCTACCAGACGTCGGTGCGCCTGAACAATCCGTCCGGGAGGCGCGAGTCGTGAGGCGCGCGCCTGCGGCATCGCAGAGCGGCATGGCCCTGGTGGTCGGCCTGATCCTGCTGGCGCTGATGACGGTGATGGCCATCACCGGCTTCAACATCGGCCGCACCAGCCTGGACATCGTCGGCAACATGCAATCGCGCCAGGAAGTGATCGCGGCGGCCAACAGCGCCATCCAGGAGGCGATCAGCACGACGCGCCTGTTCCAGGCCCCCGAAGCGATCTTCCTGAACCCGTGCAACAACGCGGCCAACACGCGCTGCTACGACACCAACGGCGACGGCACCGACGACATCGTCGTCGCCCTGGCGCCGCAGCCGGTATGCATCCAGGCGCAGACCATCCCCAACGCCGCGCTCGACGTCGACGACCTCAACCAGGCCGGCTGCGCCACGGGCGTGGGCCAGACCTACGGCATCGAAGGCGCCGCCACCGGCAGCTCGTTGTGCGCCAACAGCGTGTGGGAAGTGGTCGCGGTCGCGCGGGATCTCATCACCGAAGCCGAAGTCGTGGTGACGCAGGGCGCCGCCGTGCGCGTCTCCACCGACGAGATCGGCACTCACTGTCCTTGAACAGGGGCACGTCATGCGTAACCGTAGACTTTCGCGCTTCGCCACCCTGGCCCTCGCCTTCGCGGCGGTGTTCGGCTCGTTCCAGGCCAGCCCCGAGGACATCGACATCTTCTCGGTGGACGAGAACGCCAACGTCAACAATCCCAACGTGCTGTTCATCATCGACAACAGCGCCAACTGGTCGCGCGCGGCGCAGCAATGGCCCGAGAACGAGAACCAGGGCCAGTCCGAGGTCAGCGCCATCAGCACCGTGCTCGACGACCTCGACGCCGGCATCAACGTCGGCCTGATGGAGTACATCACCCAGGGCGCGTCCGGCGAGAACGACAGCGCGTACCTCCGCTACCACATCCGGCCGATGACCAACTCCAACAAAGCCGCGATGAAGACCGCGCTCGCCAAGATCTACACGGACATCGAGGCGCCGGAGGAGAAGCGCCCGGTCGGCAACCCGTTCGGCAACCTGTTCTGGGACGTCTACAACTACCTGGCCAGCCTGGGCAGCTCGCAGGCGGGCGCCGGTACGCCTTCGACGCTCGCCGACCAGGCCGCCTACGACACGCAGTTCAGCGACTTCCGCTCGCCGCTGACCTCGAACGACACCTGCGCGCGCACCATCGTCATCTTCATCGGCAACAACCAGTCGTCCGGCCCGTCGCCCGATTCCATCGACAACGTCGCGGCACTGAGGGCCCTGGCCGAAGAGGCCGTCGTCGACAGCGGCGATGCGGCCATCAGCCAGATTCCCTTTTCCGACTATGTGGTGACCACGACCAACGCCACAACGGACATCGCGCGCTCGCAGGTGTGCTATTCGAGCGCCGCGTCCTGCTCCACGGCCGAGAACACCGCCGACTGCATCGCCCAGGGCTTCCTGTCCTGCTCCTGTGACGACACCGACAAGATCGCCTGCCCGTCGACGCACTGGAACGTGATCGGCACGCAGACCGACAGCAATACGACGATCGACTCCGACGACGACCCCGGCGTCGACACGCCGAACCAGTACACCGGCGAGGCGACGTTCTGCCGCAACACCATCCCGCCGGGCGGCTGCACCCTGCCGCCGGGCACGACTACCCAGAGCTCCGCCAACACGCCGAGCTCCGGTCAGACCACGACCACGTTCACCAGCTGGACTGGCACCTGCGAGTACGTGGACACGGGCACCAGCTGCGGCACGGCGAAAAATATCTGGGAGCCGCGCGGCACCCAGCGCGTGCGCACCGTGGTCTCGACCACGACCAGCAACACGACGACGACGTCGCTGGGCGAAACCACGGCCTGCTACAACGACGCCGTGAGCTGCAGCCCGACCGACGGCGCCTGGGACTGCAGCCTCTACAACGGCGGCTGCTCGTGCACGACCGCCGGCGGCACCACGGGCTGTGCTCCGGGCAGCACGGACCAGTACATGGTGCAGGGAAACTACCAGGTCACCGCGGCCCAGCAGACCGGCACCTTCTCGGCGGCGCCGACGGGTCCCTTCATGATGGACGAGTGGGCGCGCTTCCTGCGCCAGACCGGCGTGCCGATTCCCGGGCTGCTCAACGCCGAGGGCCAGCCGGTGCGCGCCCAGGTCACGACCTACGCCATCGACGTGTTCAACGCCCAGCAGCACCCCGAGTTCTCCGGCCTGCTGTTCAACGCAGCCCGCGTCGGCGGCGGCAAGTATTTCCAGGCCAAGGACAAGAATTCGCTGATCAACGCGCTGCGGCAGATCCTGACCGAGGTGCAGGCCGTCAACTCGGCGTTCTCCTCGGCCTCGCTGCCGGTCAACGCCACCAACCGGGCGCAGAACGAGAACCAGGTGTTCATCGGCGTGTTCAAGCCCGACCGCACCAAGGATCCGGGCTGGTTCGGCAACATGAAGCGCTACCAGCTGGTCTCGACCGGCGCCACCATCGATCTCGGCGACTCGCTGGGCCAGCCGGCGATCAACAACCAGACCGGCTTCCTCACCGACTGCGCGGTGAGCTTCTGGTCGACCGACTCCGGCACTTACTGGAACTCGATCATCAGCGACGATCCGGATGCGCTCAGCATCTGTGCCAGCAACTCGACCAGCGACTGGTCGGACTCGCCGGACGGCCCGTTCGTCGAGAAGGGCGCGGTCGCAGAAGTCGTGCGCCGGGGCAACACCACCGGTTCGGTGGGCGCCAACGGCAACTTCACCGTGAACCGCACGGTCTACACCGAGAGCGGCGGCGCGCTGGTCGACCTGACCGCGGCGACCTTCGAGGACAACAAGGCCGACACGCTCGACGACGGGGCGCTGAGGACCGATGACGAAAGTGAGGCCATCCTGGTGCGGTACATCCGCGGCGAGGATGCGCTCGGCCTCGAGTACAACGGTGATGGCACCTCCACGCCCGTGGTCACCACCAAGACGCGCTCGACCATCCACGGCGACGTGGTGCACTCGCGGCCGCAGCCGGTCAATTTCGGCGGCACCACCGGCGTGGTGGTGTTCTACGGCGCCAACGACGGACACTTCCGCGCGGTCAAGGCCAGCACCGGCCAGGAGCTGTGGTCGTTCGTCGCCAAGGAGTCCCACTCCAAGTTCGAGCGCCTGATCGACAACGCGCCGATCATCCGCTACTTCGGCGACTCGTCGCTCGGCTCCGAACCCAAGGACTACTTCTTCGACGGTTCCACCGGCGTGTTCCAGACCGACGACAACTCGAAGATCTGGATCTTCCCCACGCTGCGGCGCGGCGGCAACCGGATTTTCGGCCTCGACGTGTCCGACCCCGCCACGCCCGAGTTCATGTGGAGCGCCGGCTGCGACGCCAGCAGCTGCGAAACCGGCTTCGAGAGCATGGCCCAGAGCTGGGCGCTGCCCAACGTCGGCTTCATCAAGGCCTACTGCGGCAGCAGCCCGTGCGTGGACGACACCACGGAGCGCCGGCCGGTGATCGTGCTGGCGGGCGGCTACGACCCCTGCGACGACGCGAACACCTGGTCGCCGAACTGCGCCACGCCGACCGGCACGGGTGTGTACGTGATCGACGCCGAGGACGGCTCGCTGGTGCGGTACTTCGATTTCACCAAGGTCGACGACGGCTTCGGCGCGCGCAGCGCGCCGGCGGACATCGCGCTGATCGACGTCAACAACGACGAGATGGTGGACTACGCCTACGCCGTGGACACCGGCGGCAACATCTACCGCATGGACTTCATCGACGGGCCGACCTCGCAGGTGCCGGTCGCCGACCCGGTCGACTGGCCGTTCAGCCGCGTTGCCTTCACCAACGGCGGCGGCCGCAAGTTCCTGTTCCCGCCCGCGCTGGTCCAGATCACGTCCACCAAGATCTATCTCGCCGTCGGCAGCGGCGACCGCGAGCACCCGCTGCGCACGCACTACCCGTTCGAGGATCGCGATGGTGACGGCGACACTTCGGACGGCGGCGTGCTCAACCGCTTCTACGTGTTCAAGGACAACCTGGCCGACGTCGACACGGCGACCGCGCTCGATCTCGACGGCGCGAGCATGGCCGACTACAGCAACGACACCGATTGCAGCACGGCGCCGATCCTGCCCAACTCCGCCCTGCAGGGCTGGTTCATGGAGCTCGGCGCCGCAGGGCCCGGCGAGCAGGTCGTGACCTCGGCCGTGGTCGCGGCGGGCTTCGTGTTCTTCAGCACCAACCGGCCGACCGCGGTGTCCGACACGGTCTGCGTGGCCTCGCTCGGCGAGGCGCGGGGCTACTTCATGAACCTGCTCAACGCCTCCGGCGCCATCGGCGTCAGCGGCGCCTGCGGCGGTACGCGCTCGTCCACGTTCGTCGGCGGCGGCCTGCCGCCGTCGCCCGTGCTCGCGACGGTGCCGATCGGCGGCGAGCTGCGCACCGTGGTCATCGGCGCGGTGCAGAAGACCGGCGAGCCGAGCTCGCCGATCCAGTCGCAGCGCGTGCGCCCGCCGATCACCTCGGACCGCAAGCCCATCTACTGGTACAAGTCGACCGGCGACCGGTAGCCGCGCACGGGTTGGAGCCATGGCGGGTGGGAACCGGATTTCCCACCCGCCGTTTCTTTTGTTAGCGTCGTTGCGCCACTCGTGTGGCGCGTCGCCGACAACAATGACAACCAAGCGCGGCTATACCCTCGTCGAGCTGGCCTGCGTGCTGGCCATCGCCGGCATCCTGGCTTCCGTCGCCCTGCCCTCGCTGAGCGCCTTGTCGGCAAGCGCGCAGCGCAGCGCCGTCGTCAACCAGCTGCTGGCCACGCTGATGCTGGCGCGCAGCGAGACGCTCAAGCGCGGCGGCCGGCCGCTGGTGGCCTGCGGCGTGGCCGATCGCGATGGCGACGGCTCGCTTGCGCCGGACGAGCTGGTGTGCGCCGGTTACGACTGGAGCGACGGCTGGGTGCTCGGGATCTGGGACGATGCCGACGGCGACGCACGCGTGGACCCCGGCGAACTGGGGCCGGTGCGCGTGTTCCAGACCGGCACCGGCGCACGCCTCGCGGTCACCGCCGGCAACTTCACCGCCAGCCCGCCGGTGGCGCCCGCCGGCACCATGCTGATCAAGGCGTTCGGGCGGCGCACCAGCAACGGCACCATCACGGTGTGCGACCGGCGCGGCGCGGTGGCGCCGCGCGCCGTGATCTTCTCCTGGCTGGGCCGCGCCCGCACCTCCGCGACCCGGGCCAACGGCAGCCCGCTCCAGTGTCCGTGATTCGGGCCGCGACGCGGGCGTGATTCAGGCGGCGGGCTTGCCGGCGGCCTTGCGCAGCGCCGGCGGCAGCGCGAAGACGATGTGCTCGGTGCGCCCGGGCAGCTCGGTGGCCACCGTGCCGCCCATCTGCTTGAGCTGCGCCACCACCTGCTGCACCAGCACCTCGGGCGCCGAAGCGCCCGCGGTGACACCGACCGCCTTCTTGCCGGACAGCCACTCCTGGCGAATGTCGGCCGGCCCGTCGATCAGGTAGGCCCGCACGCCCTTCTGCTCGGCCAGCTCCCGCAAGCGGTTGGAATTCGAGCTGTTGCGCGAGCCGACCACCAGCAGCACGTCGCAACGCCCGGCCAGCTCGCGCACCGCGTCCTGGCGGTTCTGCGTGGCATAGCAGATGTCGTCCTTGCGCGGCCCGTCGATCGCGGGAAAGCGCGCGCGCAGCGCGCCGATCACCCGCGCGGTGTCGTCCATCGACAGCGTGGTCTGGGTGACGTAAGCCGTGTGCGCGGGATTGCGCACCGGCAGGCGCGCGACGTCCTCGGGGGTCTCGACCAGGTAGATGCGCCCGCCGTCCGACTCGTCGAACTGGCCCATGGTGCCCTCGACCTCCGGGTGCCCGGCGTGGCCGATCAGCACCACCTCGCGGCCCTCGCGCGAGTAGCGCTTGACCTCGATGTGCACCTTGGTGACCAGCGGGCAGGTCGCGTCGAACACGGTCAGGCGCCGCGCGGACGCCTGGCGGCGCACCTCCTGCGACACGCCGTGCGCGGAGAAGATGCAGGTAGCGCCCTCGGGAATCGCGTCGACGTCGTCCACGAACACCGCGCCCATGGTGCGCAGGCGCTCGACCACGAAGCGGTTGTGCACCACCTCGTGGCGCACGTAGATCGGCGCGCCGAGCGTGGCGAGCGCGCGCTCGACGATCTCGATGGCGCGGTCCACGCCGGCGCAGAAACCGCGGGGGTTGGCCAGCAGGATGTCCATGGGCCGATTGTCTCGCGCCAGGACGCTAAGACGCAAAGAAAGGCTCGGAATGCTTACGAGCTCTTTGCATTGCTTTGCGTCTTTGCGTCTTTGCGGGCCAGGCTTCTGTTCCGGCGAGCTTCGAGCAGCATGTCGAGGATCATCAGGCCGGCGCCGATCGTGATCGCCGTGTCGGCGACGTTGAACGCGGCGAAATGCCAGCCGCCCCAGTAGAAGTCGAGGAAGTCGATGACGTAGCCGCGGGTGGCGCGATCGATGACGTTGCCGAGCGCCCCGCCGAGAATCAGCGACAACGACGCGGCGAACAGGGTCTGGCCGCGGGGGTTCTGGCGCAGCCACCAGAGGATGCCGACGCTGACGGCGACGCCAAGCGCGATGAACAGCAGCGGCGGCGCGCTGCTCAGCATCGAGAATGCCGCGCCGGTGTTGTGCATGTGCACCAGGTTGAAGTGCGGGACCACCGGCAGCACGTCGAACCAGCCGAGGTACTTCACCACCAGCTGCTTGGTGACCTGGTCCGCGAGCATTACCCCGGCGGAGACCCAGAGCCAGTAGACGTTCTTGTACTGGAATGCCACTTAGATGAACCTGCGAGCTTCGCCGGGACCCGCCACGTTTTGCACGCAGCGGCCGCACAGCGTGGGATGTTGCGCATTGTCGCCGACCTCGGGACGCCGGTGCCAGCAGCGCTGGCACTTGAGCGCGGCCGAAGCGCCTGCCTCAATCCAGAGGGTGCCGCCGTCCTCGAGCGCGGCCGCCACCGCCGCCGCCGGCTGCGCGCCGGCCGGCCGCACCTCGGCACGCGAGGTGATGAACCAGAAGCGCAGCTCCTCGCCCGGCGCCTGCAGCGCGGACCGCAGCGGCTCGTCGGCGTAGAGCGTGACCTCTGCCGCCAGCGACTGGCCGATGGCGCCTTTCACGCGCAGCTCCTCGAGCACCCGGGCCACGGCCAGGCGGGCGGCGCGCAGGCGCTCCCAGTCCATCGGCCGGCCGGGGCCGGCCGCGGGTGGCGCCGGCGGGAAGGCGTGCCAGCCTTGCGAGAACACGCTGGCGCTGCGGTCGCCCGGCAGCGCGCGCCAGATCTCGTCGGCGGTGAACGACAGGATCGGTGCGATCCAGCGCACCAGGCCTTCGGCGATGTGGTACAGCGCGCTCTGCGCCGAGCGCCGGCCCAGGCTGTTCGCCGGCATGGTGTAGAGCCGGTCCTTGAGGATGTCGAGGTACAGGCCGCCCAGTTCCACCACGCAGTAGTTGTGCAGCTTGTGGTAGACAAGGTGGAATTGCGCGCTCTGGTAGGCCACCGCGATCTCGGCCTGCAGCAGGCGCGCCGACTCCACCGCCCAGCGGTCGATCGCCAGCATCTGCTCCGGCGCGACCGCGTCGCGCGTCGGGTCGAAGCCGTGCAGGCTGCCGAGCAGGTAGCGCGCGGTGTTGCGGATGCGCCGGTAGGCGTCCGCCATGCGCTTGAGCAGGTTGTCGGAGATGGCGATCTCGCCGCTGTAGTCGCTGGCGGCGACCCACAGGCGCAGGATGTCGGCGCCGAGGGTCTTGAGCACCTGCTGCGGGGCGATGACGTTGCCCAGCGACTTCGACATCTTGCGGCCCTGCTCGTCCACCGTGAAACCGTGGGTCAGCACGGCCTTGTACGGCGCGCGGCCGAACATGGCCGAGCTGGTCAGCAGCGAGGACATGAACCAGCCGCGGTGCTGGTCCGAGCCCTCGAGGTACATGTCGGCCACCGGCGCACGCCCGGCCTTCATGGCCTCGGGCGCGGCGGTGGCGAAGGCGCACTGGTGCACCACGCCCGAGTCGAACCAGACGTCGAGCGTGTCGCCGAGCTTGTCGTAGCGCGAGGCATCCGTGCCGAGCCAGTCCGACGCCGTCGAGCCGAACCAGGCCTCGAGCCCCTCCTGCTGCACCTTGTCGGCGACCCTGCGCAGCAGCGCCGGCATGTCCGGATGCATGGCGCCGGTGTGCTTGTCCACGAACAGCGCCAGCGGCACGCCCCAGTAGCGCTGGCGCGAGATGCACCAGTCCGGCCGCCCGGCCACCATCTCGGCGATGCGTGCCCGGCCCCACGACGGGATCCACTGCGTGGCGGCGATGCCATTGAGCGCGGCCTCGCGCAGGCCCTTGCCGTCCATCGAGATGAACCACTGCCGCGTGGCGCGGAAGATCAGCGGCGTCTTGTGGCGCCAGCAGTGCGGATAGCTGTGCGTGATCTCCTGCTGGTGCGCCAGCGCGTTGCGCGTGCGCAAGCCCTCGATGACCAGCACGTCGGCCTTGCGCACGTGCTGGCCCGCCACCAGCGGCGTGCCGGTCACGAAAATTCCGTCCGCGCCGACCGGGTTGTCGGCCGGCAGGCCGTACTCCTGACCGACGATGAAGTCCTCGATGCCGTGCGCCGGCGCGGTGTGCACCAGCCCGGTGCCGGCGTCGAGCGTGACGTGCCCGCCGAGGATGACCGGCACGGTGCGGTCGGCGAATGGGTGGTGGGCGCGCAAGCCCTTGAGCGCCTGGCCCCTGGCCCGGCCGAGGACGCGCGCGGCGCCGCCCAGGCGCCTGGCGAAGGCCTCCAGCAGCGGCTCGGCGATGACGCACGGGCCGTGGCCGGCGACGTCCGCGAGCACGTAATCGAACTCCGGATGCACGGTGATGGCCTGGTTGGCCGGCAGCGTCCACGGCGTGGTGGTCCAGATGACGAACGCCGCCTCGCCCGCTGCCGTCGCGCCGAAGCGCCTGGCCAGCTCGGCGCCGTCGGCGGCGGCGAATTTCACGTCGATGGCCGGCGACTTCTTGTCCTCGTACTCGACCTCGGCCTCGGCCAGCGACGAACCGCAGTCCAGGCACCAGTGCACCGGCTTGGCGCCGCGCACGACGTGGCCGCGCTCGAGGATCGTAGCCAGGCAGCGCAGCTGCTCGGCCTCGTAGGCCGGCTGCATGGTCAGGTACGGGCGTTCCCAGTCGGCCAGCACGCCCAGGCGCTTGAAGTCGGCGCGCTGGCGCTCGATCTGCTCGGCGGCGTACTCGCGGCATTTCGCGCGGAACGCCGTCGCATCGAGCTTGTCGCCGACCTTGCCGTGCTTCTTCTCGACCTGCAGCTCGATCGGCAGGCCGTGGCAGTCCCAGCCCGGGATGAACGGCGCGTAGTAGCCGGACAGGCGCGCGGCCTTGACCACGATGTCCTTGAGCACCTTGTTGACGACGTGGCCGATGTGGATGTCGCCGTTGGCGTACGGCGGGCCGTCGACGAACCAGTAGGCCGGCCGGCCGGCGGTTTCGTCCTGGATTTTCTCGTACAGCGCCCCGGCCTCCCAGCGCGCGAGCATCTGCGGCTCGCGCTGGGCGAGGCTGGCCTGCATCGGAAACTCCGTCTCCGGCAGGTTCAGCGTGTGCTTGTAGTCCTGGTTCGCCACCGTCATCCCTTTGCCAGCACCGCGCGCGCCTGCGCGCCGTCGGCCTGCATCTGCGCCGCCAGCGCGTCGAACGACTCGAAACGGCGTTCGTCGCGCAGGAACTGCATGAACCGCACTTCCACCAGCTGCCCGTACAGCGAGCCGGGCTCGCCGAACACGTGCGCTTCGAGCACGCAGCCGCCCTGCCCGAGCCCCTTCTTTTCCAGCATCGGTCGCACGCCGAGGCTGGCCACGCCGTCCCAGTCCCTTCCGGCCGCGCGCACCCGCACGGCGTAGATGCCCAGGCGCAGCGCCGGCGGCCGGCGCAGCGGCACGTTGACCGTCGGCATGCCGAGCTTGCGCCCGAGCTGCGCACCGCGGCGCACGCGGCCGCAGAGCGCGTACCGCCGGCCGAGCAGCCGCTCGGCGCGCGCCAGGTCCGGCACCGCCAGCGCCTGGCGCAGGGCGGTCGAGCTGGCGCGCTCGCCGCCCGCCTCGACCGCCGCCACCGCCTCGGCCGCGAAGCCGAAGCGCCCGCCGAGCTCCTTCAACAGTGCCAGGTCGCCGCCACGCCCCGCGCCGAAGCGGAAATCGTCGCCGACCACCACCGCGCGCACGCCGAGCCGGCCGACCAGCACGTCCTCCACGTACGCCGCCGCCGTCAGCGCCGCGAGATGCCGGTTGAAGCGCACGCACAGCACGCGCTCGACGCCGGCCGCCTCGAGCTGCGCCAGCTTGTCGCGCAACGTCGCGACGCGGCCGGGGGCCTGCCCGCGCCCGAAGAACTCGCGCGGCGTCGGCTCGAAGATCTGCACCGTCGCCGGCGCCTGCGCGCGCCGCGCCTGCTGCTTCAGCCGCGCGACCAGCGCCTGATGCCCGCGATGGAAGCCGTCGAAATTGCCGATCGAAAGCACGCAGCCGCGGTGGCGCTCGCGCAGGTTGTGCAGACCGCGGATCAGCTCCATGGCTCGTCGCAAAAAAGGCCCGGAATCATAACAACTTACGCGTGGCTTTGACGGAAATCCCGCGGCCTCGCGCCGAGCGCCCACAGGGCGCCGAAGTAGACCGCGACGGCGGCCAGGATGATGGCCGCCAGGCGGCCGGCGCGATCCAGCGCGGGCGCGCCGGTCCAGCTGCCGAGGCCGCCGGCAACGTACAGCAGCAGGCCCGCCATCAGCGCGCTGGCGACCAGCAGTTGCAGGCCGAAGCGGCCCCACCCCGGCGCGGGCTGGTAAACGCCGTCGCGGCGCAGCCGCCGGTACAGCAGCGCCGCGTTGATCCAGGCCCCGACGGCAGTGGCCAGCGCGATCGCCGCGTGCGGCGCGACGAAGCCGGCATGGACCGCGATGGCGGTGAACGTCACGCTGCACGCCATGCCGGAGCCGAAGGCGATGAATGCGTAACGCAACGGCGCCCGCGTCTCCTGGCGCGCGTAAAACCCGGGCACCAGCACCTTGACCAGCGAGAAGCCGAGGAACGCGAACGAGTATCCGGCCAGCGCCCAGGCCGCCATCGCGACGTCGTGCGGCGTGGCGCGGCCGTACTGGAACAGCGTGCTGACCAGCGGGCCGGCCAGCAGCAGCAGGCCGAGCATCGCCGGCACGCCGATCACGAACACCATGCGCAGGCCCCAGTCGAGCGTCGCGCTGTACGCCGCCGGCGACTGGCGCGCGTGTTGCGCCGCGAGGCTGGGCAGGATGACGGTGGCGATGGCGATGCTGAACGTGCCGAGCGGGAATTCCATCAGCCGGTCGCCCCACCACAGCCAGGTGATGTAGCCGTCGCCCGGCAGGAACGAGGCGATGATCGTGTCCAGCAGCAGGCTGAACTGCGAGGCCGAGGACCCGATCATGATCGGGACCATCAGAGTGATGATCCGGCGCACCTGCGGGTCGCGCCAGCCCCAGCGTGGATGCGGCAGCAGTCCCAGGCGCGCGACGGCCGGCAGCAGGAACAGCAGCTGCACCAGGCCCGCGGCGAGCACGGCGATGGCGAGCGCCTCGACCGAAGGCGCGAAGAACCACGCCGCCGCGATCATGCAGACGTTCAGCCAGATCGGATTCACCGCCGCCAGCGCGAAGCGGCCGCAGGCGTTCAGGATACCGGCGAGGAAGGCCGTCAGCGAGATCAGCATCAGGTACGGGAACATCCAGCGCAGCAGCTCGACGCCGAGCGCGAATTTCTCCGGCTGGTCGGCGAAGCCCGGCGCGAACACGATCAGCACGAGCGGCGCGCCGAGCACGGCCAGCGCGGTGATGAGGAGCAGGAACCCGGCCAGCGTGCCGGCGACGACGTCCACCAGCGCCCTGACCTCTTCCGGCGTGCGCACGGTCTTCGCCTCGGTCAGGACCGGCACGAACGACTGGGCGAAGGCGCCTTCCGCGAACAGGCGGCGGAACAGGTTGGGGATGCGGAAGGCGACGAAGAACACGTCGGTCGCGGCGCTGACGCCGAACTGGGCCGCGAGCAGGATGTCGCGGACGAACCCGAGCACGCGCGAGGCCAGCGTCATCAGGCTGACGACGCCGGTGGACTTCAGCAAGCTGCCTGCCATCAGTTGGACCCCTGCGGAAAGGGGGACAGATTCGCAATCTGTCCCCCTTTCTCCTTCATTTTCCGGGCATTGACAAAGGCCCGCCCCGTCAGAATACTACGCGCCCTTCGAAATCCCGCAGCCCTTTCCGGAGTCCCCTTTGGCCAATATCCGTTCGGCGAAGAAACGCGCCCGCCAGGCCGCCGCCGCCCGCATCGCGAACACCGCCCAGCGCTCGATGTTCCGCACCCTGATCCGCAACGTCGTCAAGGCGGTCGAGGCCAAGGACAAGGCCAAGGCCGAAGCCGCGTACAAGGACATGGCGCCGGTGCTCGACCGCTACGCCGCCAAAGGCATGATCCACAAGAACAAGGCCGCGCGGCACAAGAGCCGCCTGAGCGAGCGCATCAGGGCGCTGGGCTGAAAAAAGGGGGACGCAACCCTTTTTCCGAACGCCGGCCCAGCCGGCGTTTTTGTTGGCTCGCGGAAAAGGGTTGCGTCCCCTTTTTGTCGCGCCTGAAGGTGCTCCTACGAAAGGACCAGGTTGTCGCGGTGGATCAGCTCGGGCGCACCCGGATAGCCGAGCGCTTCCTGCACCCGGCCGCTGGGCAGTCCCAGGATCCGCTGCGACTCGGCCGCGTCGTAATTGACCAGGCCGCGCGCCACCTCGCGGCCCTCCGGATCCAGGCAGGCGACGAGGTCGCCGCGGCCGAAATCGCCCTCAACGTGCTTCACGCCGACCGGCAGCAGGCTCCTGCCCTGGTCCCGCAGCACCGCCGCCGCGCCGGCGTCGAGGTGCAGCCGCCCGCGCACCTGCAGCTGCCCGGCGATCCAGCGCTTGCGCGCCGCCATCACGCCCTGTGCGGGCTTGAGCAGCGTGCCGACCTGCTGGCCCGCGGCCAGCGCCGCCATCACCCCGGGTGCGCGGCCGTGCGCAATGACCGTGGCGGCGCCCGAGCGCGCGGCCCAGCGCGCCGCGAGCAGTTTGGTGCGCATGCCGCCGCGGCCGAGCTCGCCGCGCCCCGCGCCGGCCATGGCTTCGAGCGCGGCGTCGCCGAGCTCGGCCTCGGGCACCAGCCTGGCGTCCGTGCGCCGGCGCGGGTCGGCGTCGAACAGGCCGTCCTGGTCGGTCAGGATCGCCAGCACCTCGGCCTCGACCAGGTTCACCGCCAGCGCCGCCAGCGTGTCGTTGTCGCCGAGGCGGATTTCGTCGGTGGCCACCGTGTCGTTCTCGTTGACCACCGGGATCACGCCGTAGTCGAGCAAGGCCTTCAGCGTGCCGCGCGCGTTCAGGTAGCGGTCGCGGTCCGACACGTCCTCGTGCGTGAGCAGCACCTGCGCCGTGTGCAGGCCGTGCTGCGCAAAGGCCGACTCCCAGGCCTGCACCAGCCCCATCTGCCCGACGGCGGCGGCGGCCTGCAGCTCGCTGAGCAAGGCCGGGCGCTTCTTCAACCCGAGCCGCGCCATGCCTTCGGCGACCGCGCCCGAGGAGACCAGCACGACTTCGCGCCCGCCGTGGCGCAGCTGCGCGATCTGCGCCGCCCAGTCGGCGATGGCCGTGCGGTCGAGGCCCTGGCCCTCGGCGGTGAGCATCGAGCTGCCGACCTTGACCACCCAGCGCTTCGCCCTGGCGACTTTCTCCCGCGCGCCGCTCATGGGGCGGGATGCTCCTCGATCCACTTCATCACCGCGCGCGACAGCTCCTCGGTGCCCTGCTTCGTCGCGGCCGAGATCGCGAACCAGGGCTTGGTCCACTTCAGCTTCCTGACGATCTTCTGGCAGTGCGCGCGCGCGTTGCGATCGCCCAGCAGGTCCGCTTTGTTGAACACCAGCCACTGCGGCTTCTTCGCCAGGCCGGCGCTGAACGCCTTCAGCTCCCGGTTGATCTTGCGCACGTTGTTTGCGATGGCCTGTCCTGAGCCCGTCGAAGAGTCGCCGCCGTCCGGCGGCAGCACGTCGACGAGGTGCAGCAGCAGGCGCGTGCGCTGCACGTGCTTGAGGAAGCGGATGCCCAGGCCCGCGCCCGCGGCCGCGCCTTCGATGAGCCCCGGGATGTCCATCATGACGAAGCTCTTCAGCGGCCCGACCGAGACCACGCCCGGCTGCGGATACAGCGTGGTGAACGGATAGCCCGCGATCTTCGGCCGCGCGGCCGACACCGAGGCCAGCAGCGTGGACTTGCCGGCGTTGGGCATGCCGAGCAGCCCGACGTCGGCCATGAGCGAGAGCTCCAGGCGCAGGTCGCGCTGGTCGCCCTGCGTGCCCGGCGTGAACTGGCGCGGCGCGCGGTTGGTGCTCGACTTGAAGCGCGCGTTGCCGATGCCGTGCCAGCCGCCCTGGGCGATCAGCAGGCGGCTGTTCTTCCGGGTCAGCTCGCCCATCAGCTCGCCGGTGTCGGCATCGTAGATCATGGTTCCGAGCGGCATCGGGATGTCGAGGTCGGCGCCCTTGGCGCCGGTGCAGTTCTTGCGCTGGCCCTGCTCGCCGTGTTGCGCGCGGAACACGCGGTTGAAGCGGAAGTCCGCCAGCGTGTTGAGGTTGATGTCCGCGACCGCGTGGAGGCTGCCGCCGTCGCCGCCGTCGCCGCCGTCCGGGCCGCCGAACGGCACCTTCATCTCGCGCCGGAAGCTGACGTGGCCGCGCCCGCCGTTGCCGGCTTCGACGCGGATGGTGGCTTCGTCGACGAATTTCATGACTCAATCGACTCCGACCCCGGGCACAAAAAAGGCCTCTTGCGAGGCCTTTGGTGTTTGCGCCCCGGTGGTCAGCGGACGATGTTCACCACCGTGCGCCCCGCCTTCGGCTTGAACTCGACCTTGCCGTCGGCGATGGCGAACAGGGTGTGGTCGCTGCCCATGCCGACGTTCACGCCGGGATGGATGCGGGTGCCGCGCTGACGCACCAGGATGTTGCCGGCGATGACGCTCTCGCCGCCGAACTTCTTGATGCCCAGCCGCTTGGATTCGGAGTCGCGGCCGTTGCGAGTCGAGCCGCCTGCTTTTTTGTGTGCCATGGCTATGCCCCCGGATTAACCGAGGATCTCCTTGATCTTGACCTCGGTGTAATTCTGCCGATGGCCCTGTTCCTTGTGGTAGTTCTTGCGGCGGCGGTGCTTGATGATGCGAATCTTGTCGCCGCGGCCGTGCTTCACGACTTCTGCGGTGACCTTGCCGCCAGCCACCGTCGGCGCGCCGATCTTGTGCGATTCGCCGTCGGCGATCATCAGCACCTGGTCGAACGACACCACTGCACCGACGTCGGCGGTCAGGGACTCGACCTTGAGCTTCTCGCCCGGTGCGACTTTGTACTGCTTGCCACCGGTCTTGATGACGGCGTACATCGGTAACTCCATGATTTCGGGGGCTTAGGGCACCCGTGAAAGGCCGCGCATTCTACGGGCAAAGGGGCGCCCAGACAAGCGGCAGAACGCCCTTCATTGACGCCCCCTCGCCCCCCACCTAGCATGCCCGCCCCGCCATGAAAAACCCGCCGAAACTGGACCTCAAGGCCCTTTTGTCGCCCATCGCCGGCGACCTGGAGCGGGTCGACGCGATCATCCGCGAGCGCCTGGCCTCCGAGGTCGCCCTGATCAACGAGATCGGCGCCCACATCGTCTCGGCCGGCGGCAAGCGCCTGCGACCCGCCCTGGTGTTGCTGGCGGGCCGCGCCCTCGGCTGCAGGACCGAGCTGCCGGCGCTGCTGGCAGCCGTGATCGAGTTCATCCACACCGCCACCCTGCTGCACGACGACGTGGTGGACCATGCCGACCGCCGTCGCGGCCGGCAGACCGCCAACGCGGTCTGGGGCAATGCCGGGGCGGTGCTGTCGGGGGATTTCCTGTACTCGCGCAGCTTCCAGATGATGGTCCACGCCGACCGCATGGCCGTGATGCGCCTGATGGCCGACACCACCAACGCCATCGCCGAAGGCGAAGTGCTGCAGCTCATGAACGCCGGCGATCCCGACGTGACCGAGGCGCGCTACCTGCGCGTGATCGAGCTCAAGACCGCGCGGCTGTTCCAGGCGGCCGCCCAGCTCGGCGCCATCGCCGCCGACGCCGGCGAGGCCGCGCAGCAACAGATGGCCCGCTATGGCCACGAACTGGGCATGGCGTTCCAGATCGAGGACGACCTGCTCGACTACCAGGCCTCGCCGGAGGAAACCGGCAAGAGCCTGGGCACCGACCTGGCCGAGGGCAAGCCGACGCTGCCGCTGATCCACGCCCTCAAGCACGGTGCGCCGCAGCAGCAGGAGCTCATCCGCGTGGCCCTGCGCGAGGGCCGCGTGGACCGCCTGGCCGAGGTGCTGGCCGCCGTTGAATCGACGGGGGGTCTTGCGTATAGTTCCGCGCTCGCCGCGCGGCATGGAGAGGCGGCAATCGCAGCGCTGGGTGGCCTTCCCGAATCACCCTTCAAGGACGCGCTGAACGGCATCGCCCGCTTCGCAACCCAGCGGACGCATTAGAGGCATTCGGAGCGTAGCTCAGCTTGGTAGAGCGTCTGGTTCGGGACCAGAAGGTCGCAGGTTCAAGTCCTGTCGCTCCGACCACCCTCCCGTAGACTCCGTCGCACGCGGATATCTTCTTAGTCCTCGGCAGCAAACGCCTCGGACCGGCCCTCGGACAAAGTCCTCGGGCGTTCGGCCGCGCCGCGGGCGGTGCCCGCGAAGACGCGCGGCCTCACCCTGTCGCTCCGACCACCTGATTTCCGGCGGTTCCCTCAACCCGCCCGCATCACCGTCGCCGTGGTCACGACCGGCCCGGTCGGCTGACCGGTCGGTGAGCCGCCGGGCGGCTCGAGGCTGACCGCGACCGTGCGGCCGGCGGCGAGCGGCACTCCTGCCGGCAGCGCATGACGCGCCTCGCCGGACTGCGGAATCACACCCAGCGACACCGGCCCGGCGTCGGTGATGAGCCACAACTCGGCGTCGAGGCCGCGCGCCGCCTCCGGTGCTTCGCCCTCGGCGCGCACCACGATCTGGTTGCGTTCCGGCACGACGCTCACCGACCAGCGCATGCTCGACTGCGGCACCGCCAGCAGCGCGACAAAGGTCCGCGCCGGCACCGGCACTTCCACGCGCTCGACCACCGGCTCCGGCGGCGGCTGCGCCGCCTCCCGGTACCAGCCGAACGCCAGCACCAGCGAGGCGGCGGTCGCCAGCGTGGCCCACACCGAGGTCGCCAGTGACGGCGCTGCCTGAATCGGCGCGTCGGCGCCCAACCGGTGCGCGACGCCGATCCACACGATCGGCCGCGGCGCCACCGGCGCGAGCTTCAGGGCCAGCGCCGCCAGGCGCCGCTCCCAGGTGTACTGCTCATGGCGCAGCGTCGGGTCGAGCGCGGCGGCGTGCTCGAACTGGGTGCGTTCCTCGGGCGAGAGCGTGCCGAGCACGTACTCGCCGGCGTTCATGCTGCGTTCGGCGGGATCGCGAATATCCATTGGCGGGGCCATGTCAGGCCGCTCCCATGCAATCGCGCAGCTGCAGCAGCCCGCGCCGCACCCAGCTCTTGACCGTGCCCAGCGGCGCCTTGAAGCGGCGCGCCAGCTCGGAGTGGGTGTAGCCCTCGTAGTAGGCCAGCAGCACGCTGCGCCGCTGCTCCTCGATCAGCCCCTTCATGCAGTCCTCGAGCCGGCCGATGCCCTCGCGCGCCGCAGCCTGCTCGTCGGGGCCGGCGCGCTCGTCGGCGCGCTCGAGCGGGCTCGGCCGCTCCTCGTCGAAGGCGGATTCGGGCACTTCCGGCCGGCGCGCGCGCAGCAGGTCGAGCGCGCGGTAGCGCGCGATGCTCGCCAGCCAGGCCATCGGCGCGCCGCGCTGCGGCGCGTAGCTGTCGGACTTCTGCCAGACGCGGACGTAGCAATCCTGCAACGCCTCCTCCGCCCAGTCGCGCCGCTGCAGCATCCGCAGCAGCAGCGCGAACAGCTGCGCGCTGGTGGCGGCGTACAGCTCGGCAAAAGCGCCGCGGTCGCCGCGGGCAACGGCGGCCAGCAGGCCTTCGAGCGGGTCGTCCAGGGTCACGGCCGGGGCATCCTCGGGCAGTCGGGGGCCAACCCCCTACGGGCCGCCCGGGCGTTCGGATGCAGGCGTCATCCGCCGGCCTTCTGCGCGTAGTACTCGGCGCGCACCCGCAGGATGGTCTGCAGCGCCTTCTCGCGCAGGGCCTCGTGGTCGCCGGCGCCGTCGACGGAGAAATCCAGGTGGCGCAGGCGGCCGTCACCGAGGCGGTAGACCCAGCCGTGCACCATCAGCGGCTGGCCGCGACCCCAGGCGTCCCGCACCGCCGGCGCCTGGCACACGTTGTAGCTCTGCTCGAGCACGTTCAACTCGCACAGCAGCGCCTGGCGCCGGTGTTCGAGCGGCTCCTGCCGCAACACCGTGTCGTGGCGCTGGATCACCTCCTGCACGTGCTCGAGCCAGCGGTCGCAGCACGGGCCGACATGGGCGTTGCGCGCGGCGGCCTGCACGCCGCCACAGCCGTAATGCCCGACCACCATGACGTGCCGCACTTTCAGCACGCTGACCGCGAACTCGATCACCGCCTGGGCGTTGGCATCATCCGCGGCGACCACGTTGGCGACGTTGCGGTGCACGAACAGCTCGCCGGGCGCGAGATCGACGATCTCGTTGGCCGGCACGCGCGCGTCCGAGCAGCCGATCCACAGGTACTGCGGCGCCTGCTGCGCCACCAGCCGGCGGAAGAACTGCGGATCGGACGCGGTGGCGCGCCCGGCCCAGGCGACGTTGCGGTCGAGCAGGTCCTGCAGCGATTCCATGCGCGCCTCAGCGTCCCAGGATTTCGGCGTTGTGCTGCCCGAGCGCCGGCGCCGGCGTGACGGCGACCGGCGGCCGGTCGAACAGGATCGGCAGCGCGAAGGCCGGCTTGCCGGCGTCGTCGACGACCAGCCCACGCGCGCGCAACTGCTCGTTCTCCAGCGCTTCCTCGAGCGTCAGCACCGGGGTCACGCAGGCGTCCTGCGTTTCGAGCAGCTTCACCCAGGCGTCGCGCGGGCGCGTGCGCAGCAACGCCGCCAGCGCGAGGCGCAGCGGCGCGAGGGTGCGTCGCGCCTGCGCCGGATTGCGCAGCTTCTCGCCCCACTGGCCGAAGGCGTTTGTCGTCGGTTTCGCCTGCGCTGGCTCGCGCGGCTTGCCGCGCCCGCGCAGCAGCGGGCCGAGCGCCTTGCGCAGCAGCGCGGGCGAGGCCTCCCACAGCGCCTGGCCGAGGCGCTTGAGGAACTTGGGCTCGAGCGCGCCGACCGCGAGGTACTTGCCGTCGCGGCATTTATAGACGGTGTAGTTCGGCAGCGCGCCCGAGAGAATGTCCGCGCCGCGCTGGAAGCTCCTGCCGTGCTCGCGCAGCGAGGCCAGCGCGATGACCTGCATGGCCGCCGAACCGTCGGTCATCGAAACGTCCACGAAGCCGCCCGTGCCGCTCGCGCGCGCGCCGTGCAGCGCCGCCAGGATGCCGATCACGCAGGTCAAGCCGCCGCCGGCGAGGTCCGCGACCTGCAGGTTGAGCTGCGCCGGCGGCCCGCCGGCGTTGCCGAACTGGTCGAGCGCGCCGGCGATGGCGAGGTAGTTGAGGTCATGGCCGGCCCGGTCGCGGTACGGGCCGGTCTGGCCGTAGCCGGTTAGCGACGCATACACCAGCTTCGGGTTCAGCTTCTTCAGTTCTGCGTAACCACAGCCGAGGCGGTCCATCACGCCGGGACGGAACGACTCGAGCACCACGTCGGCCGTCGCCACCAGCTCCTTGAACTTCGCCACGTCGGCGGCCTGGCGCAGGTCCAGCGTCACCGATTTCTTGCTGCGGTTGACCTGCGCGAACAGCTCGCGCGACTCGCGCGCGTAGTCGCCGCCGCCGGGCTCCTCGACCTTGATCACTTCGGCGCCGAGCTGCGCGAGGTACAGCGAGCAGAACGGCCCGGGCAGCAGGCGCGACAGGTCGAGTACGCGCACGCCCGCGAGCAGAGGGTTGGTCGTCATGGTGGCGGGAAGATTACTGTAGGAGCGCCTTCAGGCGCGACCGGGTAGAGTCGGCGCCATGGTTTCGGTCGCCCCGGTCAGCACCACCCCGCCCCCGCGCTGGGCCGCGCGCCTGCAGCGCATCAACCAGCATTTGATGTTCGATCTGGGCGGCGGCCCGCGCCCGTGGAAGGCCGCCTGGGTCATCAACCTGCAGAAGGCCGGCTGCCTGCCGTTCTTCGCCTTCCTCATCTGGTACTACGCCGACAAGACGCCGTGGGCGACGTCGGCCGCCGCGTGGGTGTACCTGGCGCTGCACGGCTCGTACGGCCTGGTGTGGCTGCTCAAGGACATGGTGTTCCCGGACCCGGGCTGGCAGGGCCGCTGCACCATTGGCAGCGCGCTGTACCTCGCCGCGGGACTGGCGCTGTACTGGGCCATCGGCTGGGTGCTGATCTCCGGCGTGTCGAATCCGGATTACCCGCTGCCGGACAACGCCTGGTTCGCGCTGTGCATCGCGCTGTGCGTCCTCGGCAGCATCCTGATGTTCGGCAGCGATGCGCAGAAGTACGTGCAGCTGCGCGCCAGGCGCGGCCTCATCACGAATGGCCTGTTCACCTACGTCCGCCACCCCAACTACCTCGGCGAGATGATGATCTACGGCAGCTTTGCGCTGCTGGCCTGGCACTGGCTGCCGGTGCTGGTGCTCGGCTACGTCTGGCTCGGCCTGTTCGCCGTCAACATGGTGATGAAGGAGGCCAGCATGTCGCGCTACCCGGAGTGGGCCGGGTACAAAGGTCGCTCCTGGTGGCTGGTGCCGGGCATTCTTTGAGCGCGGCGCACGACAACCGCCGCGGCATCGTCATGATGCTGCTGGCGGTGGGGCTGCTGTCGCTGATGGACGCCGGCCTCAAGGAACTGGCCGCAGATTACCCGCCGCTGCAGGTCGCCGCGCTGCGCGCGGCGGCGTCGTGGCCGATCGTGGCCGTGTGGGTGTTCATGCGCCAGCGCCCCGGCGAGCTGCTGCGCGTGCGCTGGCCGCTGCACCTGTTCCGCGGCGCGCTCGGCGTGATGATGCTGGCGGTGTTCGCCTGGTCGCTGAAATCGCTGCCGCTGACCACCGCCTACACCTTGTTCTTCGTCGCGCCGCTGCTGATCGTGCTGCTGTCGCGGCCATTCCTCGGCGAGAAGATCGGCGCGCACCGCTGGTTTGCGATCATCGGCGGCTTCATCGGCGTGCTGGTCGCGATGCGGCCCGGCGCCGAGGGCGTGGCCAGTTGGGCCGGTGTTGCCGTGCTGCTCGCGGCGCTGGGCTACGCGATCTCCGCCATCACGGTGCGCGTGCTGGCGCGTACCGACGGCACGCGGGCCATGGTGTTCTGGCTGCTGACCTTCATCGCGCTCGGCGCCGGCGCGCTGGCCGCGCCGGGCTGGGTCGCGCTCAAGCCCGAGCACTGGCTGCTGGTCGCGGGCGTCGGCGTCGTCGGCGCGGCGGGCCAGTTCACCATCACCGAGGCGTTCGCGCGCGGCGAAGCCTCGCTGGTCGCGCCGCTCGAGTACACCGCGCTGGCCTGGGGCCTGACGTTCGACGCGCTGATCTGGGGCGTGCTGCCCGGCGCCGGCACCTGGGTCGGTGCCGCCATCATCGTCGCCTGCGGCATCTACCTGCTGCGGGCCGAGCGCAAACCGGCGGCGCGGCCGAGCTGCGAGCCGAGCGTGCAGCCCTGAGCGTAGACTGGCGTTCCCTCGCGCGAACGGGAACGACCATGGACTCGATCAAGCCGCTATTCACCGCCACCGCCACCGCCACCGGCGGCCGCAACGGCCACACCGAATCCGACGACGGCATGGTCAAGGCCGACCTGTCGGTGCCCAAGGCCATGGGCGGGCCGGGCAAGCCGAACACGGCGACGCCGGAGCACCTGTTCGCCGCCGGCTACGCGGCGTGCTACGGCGGCGCACTCGACTACGTCGCCAAGCAGCACAAGTTGAACGCGACCGGGGCACGCATCACCTGCGCGGTGTCGATCGGCCCGCGCGACGGCGGCGGCTTCGGCCTGTCGGTGAAGATGACAGTCGAGGACAAGAGCCTGCCGCAGGCCGACCTCGCCGCGCTGGCGAAGGAAGCGCACGAGCAAATCTGCCCCTACTCGCACGCGACGCGGAACAACGTGAATGTGGCGTTCGAGGTCGGCGGAGCCTGAGAAGAACCGGGATTGGCGGAGGGGGCGGGATTCGAACCCGCGATACGGCTTTGACCGTATACACGCTTTCCAGGCGTGCTCCTTAAACCACTCGGACACCCCTCCGAAGGGCGGCAATTCTAGCCGCTTACGATGGCTTGTTCTCCGGTGCCGTGGCGGGCGCCGGCGCTTCGGGCGCCGCCGGCTCCACGCGCTCCGGCTGCGGCGGCAGCTCGGGCGGCTTGTCGAGGCAGCTCACGAACTCGTCGCCATCCTCGTCTTTGCCCACCTCGCCGTAAGGTACGGAGTTCTCCGGCGCCGGCGGGATGCGCAGGGCGTTGCCCGAGCTCGGCACGCGCAGGCCCTCGGCCGGCTGCAGCACCGGCACCGAGCGGGCGCGCTGGTAGTCCTGCTGGCCTTCGCAGTAACTGCCGGCGGCGCAGCCGCCCAGCCCGAGCAGGGGGATCAGGATCACGAATCTGGGTTTCATCACAGCGCTCCAGCGGCGCGCAGCGCGCCGCGCACGGTTTCGAAGTGGGCGTCGCCCAGCGGCACCAGCGGCAGGCGGATGCCGGCGCCGATGCGCTGCATCTGCCCCAGCGCCCACTTCACGGGGATCGGGTTGGGCTCTACGAATAGATGCTTGTGCAGCGGCTGAAGTTTCGCGTCCAGCTCCAGCGCGCGCTTGCGGTCGCCCGCCAGCGCCGCCTCGCACATCCGGTGCATCAGCCGCGGCGCGACGTTGGCGGTGACCGAGATGTCGCCCTTGCAGCCCATCAGGATGGACTCGCAGGCCGTGGCGTCGTCGCCCGACAGCAGCGTGAAGCCGGCCGGCAGCTTCAGGTCGAGCAGTTCCCGGATGCGGCCGAGGGTGCCGTGGGCCTCCTTGAGGCCGGCGATGTTCGGCACCCCGGCCAGGCGCTTCACGGTCGCAGGCAGCATGTCGCAGCCGGTGCGGCCCGGCACGTTGTACAGAATGACCGGGATGTCCACCGTCTCCGCGACCTTGCGGTAATGGCGGTAAAGCCCTTCCTGCGGCGGCTTGTTGTAGTACGGCGTCACCATCAGGCAGGCCCGCGCGCCCGCGTCCTTGCCGGCACGGGTCAGCTCGATGGCCTCGGTGGTGGAATTGGCACCGGTGCCGGCGATGACCGGCACGCGGCCGGCGGCGTACTCGACCACGCGGCGGATGACCTCGACGTGCTCGTCGACGTCCAGCGTGGCCGACTCGCCGGTCGTGCCGACGGCGACGATGGCATCGGTGCCTTCGGCGACGTGCCAGTCGACCAGCCGGCGCAGGGCCTCGAAGTCGACTTCGCCGCCGTCGCTCATCGGCGTGACGAGGGCAACAATGCTGCCGGAAATCATGGGGATGCGCGGGGTGTAGCGGGCGCGCAGTATAGCTCAGGGCAGCGCCGGCACGGTTAACGCCGGCCGGCCAAAAACCCGTAAACTTGCGCCTCTTTGGAAACCCCTCCCCCAATGCCCCAGATCGAGAACCACCTGTCCATCTCGGTGCTCGCGCCCGCGCGGCCGCAGCTGGCACTCGATCTGTTCAAGGCCATCCGCGAGCGGGGCTGCGACGTCGAGGACTGTCGCTTCGCGCCGATCGGCGACCGCCTGGCCGCCAGCCTGGTGGTGTCCGGCAACTGGAGCGCCCTGGGCCGGCTCGAAACCGCCCTGCCCGGCCTGGCCCAGAAGCTCGAGCTCAAGGTGCAGTTCACCCGCTGCGGGCCGCGGCCGCAGAATCCTGAGTTCCGCGCCTACGCCGTGGACGTGGTCGCGCCGCAGCAGCAGGACCTGCTGCTGCACCTGCTCGAGTTCTTCCACGCCCAGGACGTGGACGTGGCCGAGATCGTCACCCAGAAATACCAGTCGTCGTACACCGGCGCCGGCATGTGCAGCGTGCAGATGGTGCTGCACGTGCCGGTGAGCCAGCATCCGCAGGCGCTGCGCGACCAGTTCATGGACCTGTGCGACGACCTCAACGCCGACGGCATGCTGGACCCCATCAAAACCTGACGGGCAAGACCTGAGCACGACATGAAAATTGGCAGCAAGATCCCGAAACTGAAACTGCCGGCGACCGGCGGCAAGGACATCGATCTCGCCGGCTTCAAGGGCAAGGTGCTGGTGGTGTACTTCTACCCGAAGGACAACACGCCGGGCTGCACCCAGGAAGGCATCGACTTCCGCGACCTGCACAAGGATTTCGTCAAGGCCGGCGCCGAGATCCTCGGCATCTCGCGCGACAGCGTGCGCAGCCACGAGAACTTCGCCGCCAAGTACAAGTTCCCGTTCGCGCTGCTGTCGGATGGCGAGGAGAAAGCCTGCAAGGCCTTCGACGCGATCCGCGAAAAGAGCCTGTACGGCCGCAAGTACATGGGCGTCGATCGCAGCACCTTCCTGTTCGACGCCGGCGGCGTGCTGCGCCGCGAGTGGCGCGGCGTCAAGGTCAAGGAGCACGCCGCCGAAGTGCTCGCGGCCGTCAAGTCGCTTTGACCGCACCGCCCAAGTCCGTGCCAGGCGCCCTTCTGCATCGGGGGCGGGCCAGGAACGTCGTGAAGAAACGCATCTTCATCCTCGACACCAACGTGCTGATGCACGATCCCAGCGCGCTGTACCGCTTCGAGGAGCACGACTTGTTCATCCCGATGGTGGTGCTCGAGGAGCTCGACGCCGCCAAGAAAGGCACCAGCGAGGTCTCGCGCAACGCGCGCCAGGTCAGCCGTTTCCTCGACGACCTGATGCGCGACAAGGACCACCTCGTCATCGAACAGGGCCTGCCGCTGCCGACCACGCAGCTCGGCCAGAAGGACGGCGAGCACGCCTCGGGCCGCCTGTTCTTCCAGACCCGCCCGTCCGACGCTTCGCTGCCGGACGTACTGCCGGGCAACAAGCCCGACAACTCGATCCTGCTCACGGCGCTGGCGCTGCGCACCCAGCACCCGGACCGGCGCATCACGCTGGTGTCCAAGGACATCAACCTGCGCATCAAGGCCGCCATCGTCGGCGTCCACACCGAGGACTACTACAACGACCAGGTCCTCGACGACCTCGACCTGCTGCCGACCGGCTACGACACGCTGCCGCCGGACTTCTGGCAGACGCACGGCGAGCGCATGGAGTCCTGGCAGGACCGCAAGACCGGCGAGGCGTGCTACCGGCTCAAGGGCCCGCTGGTCAAGGACTGGTACCCGAACCAGTTCCTGTACCTGCCCGACGAGGCCGAGCGCGGGCTCGAGCTCGTGGTGCAGTCGATCGAGGGCAGCGCCGCCGAGCTGCGCGTGATCCGCGACTACCGCTCCGGCAAGCACCCGGTGTGGGGCATCCACGCCAAGAACCGCGAGCAGAACTTCGCGCTGAACCTGCTGCTCGACCCCGACGTGGATTGCGTCACCCTGCTCGGCGCCGCCGGCACCGGCAAGACCCTGCTGGCGCTCGCCGCCGGACTGGCGCAGACGCTCGACGAGCCGCGCTACCGCGAGATCATCATGACGCGCGTGACGGTGCCGCTGGGCGAGGACATCGGCTTCTTGCCGGGCACCGAAGAGGAAAAGATGACGCCGTGGATGGGCGCGCTGATGGACAACCTCGAGGTGCTGACGCAGACCACCGAGGCCGGCGACTGGGAGCGCGCCGCCACCAACGAGCTGCTGGCCAAGCGCATCAAGATCCGCTCGCTGAATTTCATGCGCGGGCGCACCTTCCTCAACCGCTACATCATCCTCGACGAAGCGCAGAACCTGACCAGCAAGCAGATGCGCGCGCTGATCACGCGTTGCGGCCCGGGCACCAAGATGGTGTGCCTGGGCAACCTCGCCCAGATCGACACGCCGTACCTGTCGGAAACGACTTCCGGCTTGACCTACGTCGTCGACCGCTTCCGCGGCTGGCCGCACGGCGGGCACGTGACGCTGGCGCGCGGCGAGCGCTCGCGGCTGGCGGCGCACGCGTCGACGGCGCTGTAGGGGACTGTCCCCTTTTTCGTCTTGTTCCGTTGAAAAGGGGGACTGTCCCCTTTTTTTGGCATGGATGAACTGATCTTTCTCTGCGCCTTCGCCTTCCTCGCCGGCTTCATCGACGCGGTAGCGGGCGGCGGCGGCCTGGTGCAGGTCCCGGCGCTGTTCGTGCTGATGCCCACGGTGCCCGCGGCGACGCTGCTCGGCACCAACAAGTTCGCCAGCATCTGGGGCACGTTGTTCGCCACCTGGCAGTACTCGCGCCAGGTGCCGATGGAATGGCGCGCGACGCTGCCGACCTGCGCGGCGGCGCTGCTGTTCGGCTTCGTCGGCGCGCGCACGGTGGCCCACGTCCCGACCGAGTTCCTGCGGCCGCTGGTGCTGGCACTGCTGGTCGCGGTGCTGGCTTATACGCTGTGGCGCAAGGATCTCGGCGCGCTGCACGCGCCGAAGCTGTCGCGCCCCGCGCAGTTCTGGTTCGGGCTGGCGACCGGCACGGTCATCGGCTTCTACGACGGCTTCTTCGGGCCCGGCACCGGCAGCTTCCTGATCATCGCCTTCGTCGGCCTGTTCGGCTTCTCGTTCCTCGCCGCCTCAGCCTCGGCCAAGGCGGTCAACGTCATCACCAACGGCGCGGCGCTGGCTTACTTCCTGACCCACGGCCACGTGCTGTACGCGACCGCGGCGCCGATGGCGCTCGCCAACCTGTGCGGCGCGTTCGTCGGCACCCGCCTGGCCCTCAAGCTCGGCAGCCGCTTCGTGCGCATCGTGTTCGTGGTGGTGGTCGGCGCGTTGATCGCGCGCTACGCCTGGGACCTCTACGCCCGGCCGTAATCGAACGCCATCGCCGCGGCGATCTCGGGCAGCCCCAGCAGCAGCATCAGCAGGCGGTCGACGCCGAGCGCGACGCCGGCGCATTCCGGCAGGCCGGCGGCCAGCGCCTCGATCAGGTGCGCGTCGTACGGCGGTGTCTCGCGGCCGGCCGCCAGGCGCCGCGCCCGGTCGGCCTCGAAGCGCGCGCGCTGCTCGGCGGCGTCGCCGAGCTCGTGGAAGCCGTTGGCCAGCTCCTGGCCCTTCCAGAACAGCTCGAAGCGCTCCGCCACCGGCGGCGGCCCGGGCCGCACGCGCGCCAGCGCAGCCTGCGAGGCGGGAAAGTCGTAGACGAAGCACGGCGCCGGCGCGCCGAGCCTCGGGCCGACGACGAAGCCCATGCCGAAGTCGAGCCAGGCGTCGCGGTCAAAGTCGCGCGCCGAAGCCGGCGGGTCCTGCCGCGTGCCCAGGGCCCGCACCAGCCCGGGCATGTCGGTCGCGAACGGGTCACAGCCGGCGTGCTGGCGCCACGCCTCGCGGTAGCTGATGCGCTCGACCGTGCCGGCCGGCGCGACGCCGAGCGTGATGAGGAGCTCGATGATCTCGTCCATCAGGCGGTGATGGTCGAAGCCCGGGCGGTACCACTCGAGCATCAGGAACTCGGGATTGTGGTGGCGCCCGAGGTCGCCGGCGCGAAACACGCGGCACAGCTGCCAGATCGGCCCGCTGCCGGCGGCCAGCAGGCGCTTCATGGCGAACTCGGGCGAGGTCTGCAACCAGCGGCCGCCGGCGGCGCCCAGGCTGTCGATGTGCGCGTCGACGGTGCCGTGCGCCGACAGCACCGGCGTGTCCACCTCGAGCACGCCCCGCGCGGCGAAGAACGTGCGCATGCGCGCCAGCAGCTCGGCGCGGGCGCGGAGGGTCTGCAGCGAGGCGGAGGGGCGCCAGGACTCGCTCATCGCCGGCCCGGTCGCGCCTGAAGGCGCTCCTACGATGACGCGCGCGCCGCGCGCGTCATTTGCCGGCGCGGTTGAGGTACTCACCCGTCCGCGTATCCACCTTGATGATCTCGCCTTCGTTGAGGAACAGCGGCACCTTGACGACGGCGCCGGTTTCGAGCTTGGCCGGCTTGGTGCCGCCAGTGACGGTATCGCCGCGCACGCCCGGGTCGGTCTCGACGATCTTGAGGTTGGCGAAGATCGGCGGCGTGACCTGCAGCGGAATGCCGTTCCACAGCAGCACCTTGCAGGTGTCCTGCTCCTTGAGCCACAGGGCGGCGTCGCCGACCTTGCCCTTGTCGGCGGTCAACTGCTCGTAGTTGTTGGGGTCCATGAAGTGCCAGAACGCGCCGTCGGTGTAGAGGTACTGCATCTCCATCTCGACGATGTCGGCGGCCTCGGCTGATTCGCCGGAACGCAGGGTCTTGTCGATGACGCGGCCGGTCTTGAGGTTGCGGATGCGCAGCCGGTTGAAGGCCTGGCCCTTGCCGGGCTTGACGTACTCGTTTTCGAGGATGGCGTACGGGTCGCCGTCGAAAAGGACTTTGACGCCCGGCTTCATGTCACTCGTGCTGTAGGTCGACATTGAAATTGCCCCAATAATCAAGTAATTGCCGGGGCTGACGCGACCGGCGAAAATGCGGGCGCGAATGATACCGACAAACCCCTCGCGGCGACAGGTGCCGGCCTGGCAGCAGGAACTCGCGCGAGCCTTCGGCCGGCCCGATGAACTGCTCGCCTACCTGCAGCTCGCGCCCGACACGCCGGCCTTGCCCGCCGCGGCGCTGCGCGCTTTCCCGCTGCGCGTACCGCGCGGCTACGCGGCGCGCATGCGCAAGGGCGATGCGCGCGATCCGCTGTTCCTGCAGGTGTGGCATCGCGCCGAGGAGGCGGCCGAGGTGGCCGGCTTCGGTGACGACGCCGTCGGCGACCTCGCGAAGCTCAGGCCCGGCGGCATCATCCACAAGTACGCCGGGCGCGCGCTGGTGATCGCGACCGGCACCTGCGCGGTGCACTGCCGCTACTGCTTCCGCCGCCACTTCCCGTATGCCGAAGCGCTGGCCTCGCGCGCGGACTTCGGCGAAACGCTGCGCGAACTGGCGGCCGACCGCTCGATCGCCGAGGTGATCCTGTCCGGCGGCGATCCGTTGTCGCTGGCCGACGAGAAACTCGCGCGCTTCGCCGAAGCGCTGGAGTTCCTGCCGCACGTCGAGCGCCTGCGCCTGCACACGCGCCAGCCGATCGTGCTGCCCGAGCGCGTCGACCCGGCGCTGCTGGCGTGGCTGGCGCGCGGCCGCCTGAAGAAGATCGTCGTCGTGCACGCCAATCACGCCAACGAGCTCGACGCGGCCGTGCAGGCCGCGCTCGACCGCCTCGCCGGGACGGGCGCTACGCTGCTGAACCAGTCCGTGCTGCTGCGCGGGGTGAACGACTCGCCGGAGGCGCTCATACGACTTTCGGAGCGGCTGTTTGAGTGCGGGGTTCTGCCCTACTATCTCCACATGCTCGATCGGGTCCGGGGGGCCGCGCACTTCGACGTGCCGGATGGCGAAGCGCGCGCGCTGCTGCGCGCTGCCGCCGCGCGCCTGCCCGGCTACCTGGTCCCGCGCCTGGTGCGCGAAGAGCCCGGCGCCGCCTCGAAGACCGCGCTGAGCTGGTGACATGGCCAAGCCCGACCACACCATCACGCTGGGCGCGTCGACCGCGACGCTCGTGGTGCTCAGCCCCGGCGAGGAAGTGTCCAAGCGCATCGAAAGCCACCTGCGCAACGCCGGCCACCCGGCGCGTTGCGCGTGGGTCACCGACCTCGAGGACCTCGAGGACGCCCTGCGCCGCAGCCAGCCCGACCTCGTGCTGTGCCAGGAGGGCCAGCGGCGCGCCGAAATCAAGCAGGTGCTCACCCTGTGCCACCGCCTGCAACCGGACCTGCCGGTGCTGATGCTCGCCCTCAAGCCGTTCGCCATGGCCGAGACCGTCGCCGCGCTGCGCCTCGGCGTGCGCGGCCTGGTCTACGCCGGCGACGCGCTGCAGCTGCAGCACATGGAGATGATCTGCCTGCGCGAGCTGACCACGCACCAGCACATCCGCGAGCTGCGCAGCACGCGCGCCAAGCTGGCCGACTACGAGGCGCGGCACGAGAAGCTGATGGCCGGCATGGGCGACGCCGTGCTGCGGGTGCAGGAAGGCATCGTCACCCATGCCAACGCCGCCTTCGCGTCGCTGATCGGCCAGAAAGCGCCGGCGCCGCTGGTCGGCAACCCGCTGCTGGACCTGATCGCCCCCGAGAACCAGGCGCAGATCAAGCAGTTCCTGAGGCTGTTCACGCAGGGCAAGGCCAAGCCCGAGCAGAAGCTGCCGCTGGTGCTGGCGCGCCCGCAGGGCGACCCGGTCAAGGTCACCGCGACCGTGACCATCGGCGAGGCCGATGGCGACCGCCTGCTGGAACTGCTGATTCCGAAACCCGCGGCGGCGGCGCCCGCCGCGCCCAAGGCGCCGGCCCCCGCGCCGGCGCCGGCGCCGGCGCCGGCGCCGGCCGCTTCCGACCGTCTCGAGCTGTTCAACGTGCTCGAGCAGGCCATCAAGGCCAACGTGCAGATGCACCGGGCGCTGATGCTGGTCATGGTGGACTCCTTCGGTGCGGTCGAGGAGCGCCTCGGCTACCACGAGTCGGAGCTGGCGCTGAAGCAGCTCGGTGACCTGGTCAAGCGCCGGCTCGGCCCGAAGGAGCCGCTGTACCGGTTCTCCACCGCGCTGGAGGCGATGGTGCTGTCGCGGCCGAGCCCGGCGGACTTCCAGAAGCTGGCCGAGACGCTGCGCGCGGACGTGGCGGCGCACGTGTTCCAGACCGGCAATTACGAGGCCCACCTGGCCGTCACCGTGGTCGCCTACCCGCTGTCGAAGACCGACAAGGCCGAGGAAGTGGTGGACAACGCGGTGCGGCAGACGCGCCAGCTGTCACGCGACGGCGGCAACCGCGTGGCCATGCTCGGCGCCGCGGCGCAGGCGGCGCAGGAAGCCGCGGCCGACCAGCGCAAGGCCGAGCAGATCCGCAAGGCCCTGGCCGACAACCGCCTGAAGCTGGCCTACCAGTCCATCGCCAGCCTCGAAGGCGGCGACACGCACCATTTCGACGTGCTGGCTCGCATGCTCGACGAGGCCGGCCAGGAAGTGCCGGCACGCGACTTCATCCCGGCGGCGGAGAAATTCGGCCTGATCGTCGCCATCGACCGCTGGGTGCTCTCCAAGTCCCTGACCGTGCTGGCCAAGCGTTCCGGCGCCGCCGACGCTTCGACGCTGTTCGTGCGCCTGTCGGAGCATTCCATCCGCGAGGGCGACGTGCTGTACAAGTGGCTGGCCGAGCTGCTCAAGCAGCGGCCGCTGAAGAAAGGCGAGCTGGTGTTCACGCTGCAGGAGGGCATCGTCGAGAACCACGTCGGCAAGGCCAAGGCGCTGGCGCAGGCGCTGGGCTCGCTGGGCGCGGACGTCGCCGTGGACCGCTTCGGCTCCACCGCGAACTCGGAGAAGCTGCTCGATGGCCTCAACGCCGCGTACGTCCGCTTCGATTACGCCTACACCAAGGATTTCAACGACGAGGCGCTGCAGAGGAAGTTCGCGGACCTGATGGAGGCGGCCAAGAAGCGCTCGATCCGGACCATCGTCGGCCAGGTCGAGGATGCCAACGCCATGGCGCGCCTGTGGCAACTGGGCGTCAACTACATCCAGGGCTTCCACGTGCAGGCGCCGGAAGCGGTGCTGCTCGCGACCGACGTGCGCTGACCTCGGCGAAGATGGCCCTCGCCTCGCTCCCGATGGGCTTGCGCCCAAAGGTCGCTTCGGCGAGGGCCATCTCCGCCGAATGATTTTGCGAAGTCAGTCGCTCGCTGCGAGAGAAAAAGAAAACGGACCGGGCACACGCCCGGCCGTTCACCGCCCCTGCTGCAGCGCCGCGATGCGCTGCTCGATCGGCGGGTGCGTGGCGAACAGGCTCTTGATGCCGCCGTTGATGCCGAACGCCGCCACCTGCTTGGGCAGCGTGGTCTGGCCGTAGGCACCGGCCAGGCGCTGCAGCGCGCTGACCATCTTGCCGCGGCCGGCCAGGTGCGCACCGCCGGCGTCGGCGCGGAACTCGCGCTGCCGCGAGAACCAGGCCACGATCATCATGGCCAGGATACCGAACAGGATGTCGAGCACCAGCACCGTCATGTAGTAGCCGATGCCGACGCCGCGGTCGTTCTTGAACACGACCTGGTCGATGAAATACCCGATCACGCGCGCGGCGAAGATCACGAAGGTGTTCACCACGCCCTGGATCAGGGTCAGCGTGATCATGTCGCCGTTGGCGACGTGGCTGACCTCGTGGCCCAGCACCGCCTCGACCTCCTCGCGTCCCATCGTGCGCAGCAGGCCGGTGCTGACCGCCACCAGCGCCTTGTTGCGGTTGGCGCCGGTGGCAAAGGCGTTGGGCTCGGGGGCGTCGAACACGCCGACCTCGGGCATGCCGATGCCGGCGGCCTGGGCCTGGCGCTGGACCGTGGCCAGCAGCCACGACTCGTCCGCGCTGCGCGGCTGGTCGATCAACTGCACGCGCATGGACCACTTGGCCATCGGCTTGGAGATCAGCAGCGAGATGAAGGCGCCGCCCATGCCGAACACGGCGGCGAACACCAGCAGCGCCTCGTAGTTGAGCCCCTGCTCGGTGAACCACCGGTTCACGCCGAGCAGCGAGGTGATCACCATCAGCACGATGACCACGGCGAAGTTGGTCGCCAGGAACAGCATCACGCGTTTCATGGAGTGGTTCTCACCTTGTGGGGTTGCGTCAGGCCCATTTATGGGGTTTTGGACACCGGATTCAAGGGCTTGACGCCGCGGTTTCGGCGCGCAGGGCGGCCACGGTCCGGTAGCCCTGCGGCAGGAACAGGCCGCGGCCGGCCCGGCTGCCGGCGTAGTGCTCGAGATCCTTGCCCTTGAGCCCCATGGTCCGCCTGCCGCTGGTGATGGACAAGCCCGCCCCGTCCGGCACCACGGCTGCCGCGACGATGCGATCGCTCTCGCGCACCTTGACCAGCTTGTTGCCCTTGCCCTTGGCCATCTCCGGCAGCTCGGACAGCGGGAACAGCAGCAGGCGGCCTTCGTGCGTGACGACCGCGAGGCGATCGCTGGCGGGATCGACGGCGCGGCCGGCGTTGAACGCGCGCGAGCCCTCCGGCACGCTGATGACGGTCTTGCCGGCCTTGCGGTCGGTCTGCAGCTCGCCAAGCCTGGCGACGAAGCCGTAGCCGGCTTCGCTGCCGACCACGTAGCGGTCCTCGGCGTCGCCGATCATGACCGTGGCGACCTTGGCGCCGTCGCCGAGGTCGAGCTTCGACGTGACCGGCTCGCCATGGCCGCGCGCCGACGGCAGGTCCCGGGCCGCCAGCTGGTAGGCGCGGCCCTTGCTGTCGAGCAGCGCCAGGATCTGGTTGGTCTTGCCGCGCGCGCTCGCGAGGAACTCGTCGCCGGCCTTGTACTCGAGCGTGGCCGGGTCGATGTCGTGGCCCTTGGCCGCGCGGATCCAGCCGGCCTTCGACAGGATCACGGTGACCGGCTCGGCCGGCACGATCTCGGTGACTTCCAGCGCCTGCGCCACCGGCTGGTGCTCGATGGTGCAGCGCCGCTCGTCGCCGTACATCTCGGCGTCTTCCTTGAGTTCGTCGCTGATCAGCTTCTGGAGCCTGGCCTTGGACTTGAGGATCTCCTCGATCTCCTGCCGCTCGGCCGCCAGCGCCTTCTGCTCGTTCTTGATCTTCATCTCCTCGAGCTTCTGCAGGTGGCGCAGCCGGGTGTCGAGGATGGTGTCCGCCTGGACCTCGGACAGCTTGAAGCGCTTGATCAGTACCGGCCTGGGCTCGTCCTCGGTGCGGATGATCCGGATCACCTCGTCGAGGTTCAGGTACGCCAGCATCAGGCCGAGCAGGATGTGGATGCGGTCGGCGACCTGTTTCAGGCGGTGCTCGAGGCGCCGGCGCACGGTCTTCTGGCGGTACTCGAGCCAACCCAGCAGGATGTCCTTGAGGTTCATCACCTGCGGGCGGTTGTCGAGGGTGATGACGTTCAGGTTCACGCGGTAGCTCTTCTCGAGCTCGGTGGTCGCGTACAGGTGCGCCATCAACTGCTCGCGGTCGACCCGGTTGCTGCGCGGAATGATGACGATGCGCGTCGGGTTCTCGTGGTCCGACTCGTCGCGCAGGTCGGCGACCAGCGGCAATTTCTTGTCGCGCATCTGCTGCGCGATCTGCTCGAGGATCTTCGCCGGCGAGGCCTGGTGCGGCAGCGCCGTGACGACGATGACCTTTGACTCCTCGCCGGGCTCCTCCTCCCACACCGCGCGCGCGCGGATCTGGCCGGTGCCGCTCTCGTAGACGGCGCGCAGTTCCTCCGGGCTGCTCACGATCCGGCAGCCCGACGGATAGTCAGGGCCCGGCAACATGTCGAGCAGCGTGCCGAGGCGGGCGTCGGGCGTCTTCAGCAGGTAGATGCAGCACTTGGCCAGCTCGCGGATGTTGTGCGGCGGGATGTCGGTCGCCATGCCGACCGCGATGCCGGTGGTGCCGTTGACCAGCACGTTCGGCAGCCGCGCCGGAAGAAGTCTCGGCTCCTTCAGCGTGCCGTCGAAGTTTGGGACCCAGTCCGCGGTGCCCTGGTCGAGCTCGTCCAGCAGGGTCTCGGCGTACGGGGCGAGCTTGGCCTCGGTGTAGCGCATCGCCGCGAACGACTTCGGGTCGTCCGCCGCGCCCCAGTTGCCCTGGCCGTCGATCAGCGGATAGCGGTAGGAAAACGGCTGGGCCATGGTGACCATGGCCTCGTAGCAGGCCGTGTCCCCGTGCGGGTGATACTTGCCCAGGACGTCACCGACCGTGCGCGCGGACTTCTTCGGCTTGGACTGGGCCGACAGGCCCAGCTCGGACATGGCGTAGACGATGCGCCGCTGCACCGGCTTGAGCCCGTCCGCCAGCGCCGGCAGCGCGCGGTCGAGCACGACGTACATCGAGTAGTCGAGGTAGGCCTTCTCGGCGAATTTCTGGAGCGGAATGCGCTCGCCTTCCATCAGTGCTTTACCCATTCAGACCTCCGCCTTGTCGCCCTTCTTTTCCAGCCATTCGCGCCGGTCGGCGGCGCGTTTCTTGGCCAGCAGCATGTCCATCAGCTTCTCGGTGCCCTTGACGTCGTCGAGCGTCAGCCGCACCAGCCGGCGCGTGTCGGGCGCCATGGTGGTCTCGCGCAGCTGCATCGGGTTCATCTCGCCCAGGCCCTTGAAGCGCGTGACGCTGACCTGGCCCTTGAGCTTCTCGGCCTTGATGCGGTCGAGCACGCCGTCGCGCTCCTTTTCGTCCAGAGCGTAGAACACCTGCTTGCCGCAGTCGATGCGGAACAGCGGCGGCATGGCCACGAACACGTGGCCGTTTTCGACCAGCGGCCGGAAGTGCCTGACGAACAGCGCGCTCAGCAACGTGGCGATGTGCAGGCCGTCGTGGTCGGCGTCGGTGAGGATGCAGATTTTGCCGTAGCGCAGGCCGTTGAGCTCCTTGCTGCCGGCATCCACGCCAATGGCCACCGCGATGTTGTGGATCTCCTCGGACGACACCGCCTCGGCGGCGTCCACTTCCCAGGTGTTCAGGATCTTGCCGCGCAGCGGCATGATCGCCTGGAAGTTGCGGTCGCGCGCCTGCTTGGCGCTGCCGCCGGCCGAATCGCCCTCGACCAGGAACAGCTCGGTGCGCGCCGAGTCGTCCCAGACGCAGTCGGCCAGCTTGCCGGGCAGCGCCGGGCCGGTGGTGTGCTTCTTGCGCTCGACCAGCCTGGCGCTCTTCATGCGCCGGGTCGCGTTGGCAATCACGTACTGCGCGATCTGCTCGCCGGTCTCCGGATGCTGGTTCAGCCACAGGCCGAAGGCGTCGTGCACCACGCCCTGCACGAAGGTGGCGGTGTCGCGCGAGGCCAGGCGCTCCTTGGTCTGGCCGGCGAACTGCGGGTCCTGCATCTTGATCGACAGCACGTGCGCGCAGTTCTGCCAGGCATCCTCCGGCGCGAGCTTCATGCCGCGCGGCAGGAGGTTGCGAAACTCGCAGAACTCGCGGATCGCCTCGGTCAAGCCGGTGCGCAGGCCGTTGACGTGCGTGCCGCCCTGGATCGTCGGGATCAGGTTGACGTAGCTCTCGCCGATGACGGCGTCGCCCTCGGGCGCCCAGATCAGGGCCCACTCGGCCGTCTCGCGCTCGGACTCGAACTTGCCGGTGAACGGCTCCGGCGGCAGCAGCACCTTTTCGCCCTTGAGCCCCTCCATGAGGTACTCGACGAGGCCGTTCTCGTACTCCCAGGCGACCTTCTCCTTCGTCGCCTCGTCCTCGAGCGTGACCTTGAGGCCCGGGCACAGCACGGCCTTGGCGCGCAGCACCTGCTTGAGGTGGCTGAGCAGGAACTTGGGCGAGTCGAAGTACTTGGGGTCCGGCCAGAACTTCACGACCGTGCCGGTGCGCGACTTGGGCGCGTCGCCGACCTTCTTCAGCGGCCCGGTGCGATCGCCGCCCTTGAAGGTCATGGCGTACTCGGTGGCGTCGCGCCAGACCTTGACTTCGAGCCTGCTCGACAACGCGTTCACCACGGAGACGCCGACGCCGTGCAAGCCACCGGAGAACTTGTAGGTCTTGTCGCTGAACTTCGCGCCGGAGTGCAGGCGCGTCAGGATCAGCTCGACGCCGGTGACCTTGTGCTCGGGATGCACGTCCACCGGCATGCCGCGGCCGTCGTCCCTGACCTGGCAGGAGCCGTCGGCGAACACCATAACGTCCACCTGCTTCGCGTAGCCGGCCAGCGCCTCGTCCACGGCGTTGTCCACGACTTCCTGGACCAGGTGGTTGGGCCGGCTGGTGTCGGTGTACATGCCCGGCCGGCGGCGAACCGGGTCCAGCCCGGACAGGACTTCGATTTCTTCCGCGCTGTATTTGGCCAAAAGTCTTTTCCCTCTCCCCGCTTGCGGGGAGAGGGCCAGGGTGAGGGGCAGAAAACGCGCCGCGGAAAATTAGCGGATGAGCCAGTGAAACACAACGTTTACACTAGCCTCCTTTCATGCCGGCGCTCCCCATGACGCAACCCGACGAGGCCACGGATTCCGGCGTCGCCCGCTTCGAGGCAGCCCTCGACGAACTGGAGCAGATCGTCGGCAAGCTCGAGCGTGGCGAGCTCAAGCTCGAGGAATCGCTGCAACTGTTCGAGCGCGGCGTCGCCCTGGCGCGCCAGTGCCGGCAGTCGCTCGAAACCGCGGAACTCAAGGTCAAGCAGCTGCTCGGCGAGCACGGCGCGACACCGGGCGGGTCGGGCGGCCAGGGCCGGCTCGTTTGAGCTTTGACGGGCGCCTGCCCGCCTACCTCGAGCGGCTGGCCGCCGCGCTCGACCACTGGCTGCCGCCGGCCGCACAGTACCCGCCGCGCCTGCATGAAGCCATGCGCTACGCCGCCAACGGCGGCAAGCGCCTGCGCCCGCTGCTGATCTACGCCACCGGCGAGGTGCTCGGCGTGCCGGCGCGCGCGCTCGACCCCGCCGCGGTGGCGGTCGAGCTGGTGCACGCCTATTCGCTGGTGCACGACGACCTGCCGGCGATGGACGACGACGACCTGCGCCGCGGCCAGCCGACGCTGCACAGGAAGTTCGACGAGGCGCTGGCGATCCTCGCCGGCGACGCGATGCAGGCGCTGGCGTTCTACGTGCTGGCGCACGACGCCGAGGCCGGCCTCGACCCGCCGCAGCGCCTGAAGATCATGGAGCTTCTGGCGGACGCGTCGGGCAGCCGCGGCATGGCCGGCGGCCAGGCCATCGACCTGCAGTCCACCGGGCAGCGGATCTCGGTGGCCGAGCTGGAGGCCATGCACATCCACAAGACGGGCACGCTGATCCGCGCCAGCGTGCTGATGGCCTGCTACGCCGGCGCGCCGCTCGACAGCGCGCACCTCGACGCGTTGGACCAGCACGGGAAGGCGCTCGGGCTGGCTTTCCAGATCCAGGACGACATCCTCGACATCGAGGGCGATGCCGGCGAAACCGGCAAGAACGTCGGCAAGGACCACAACCGCAACAAGCCGACCTACCCTTCGGTGATGGGCATGCCGGCGGCCAAGGCCCGCGCGCGCGAGCTGTTCGACCGCGCCCGCTCGGCGCTCGCGCCGTTCGCCGACCGCGCCGCGCCGCTGCTGTGGCTGGCGGACCACATCGAGGGCCGCCGGCGCTGACTTCGTTGTGTTGCGGGCCGGGGGCTTGCCTCGCTACATGGCTCGCCTCACCGCGCCTTGCGAAAGCTCGCCATGTCTCGCTTTCGCTGCGGCGCGCCCCGTCCGGGCAAGCGGCACGAAACGCCGCTTGCCCGGCGGGGCTCCGGTTCGGCTGCGCTTTACTTCCGCTCGACAAGCCCCCGGCCCGCCCTGATCGCTCATCTCCAGAACGAGCCGCATGAGCGACTGAGCGATCGGGGGCGGCGTCGGGTGGCCCCTGGAGGGGAACAGCGCAGCCGGGCGGAGCCCCGAGCGTAGCGAGGGGTCGCCGCGCCATGGCGAGCCGAGACTTGGCGAGGCGAGCTAGCGCGGCGACCGGCGAGCAGTCCCCGGAAGGGGCCACCCGACCCGCTCCTTCGAGAAACGTGCCGTGCAACTCATGTGCAAGCGACGCGGGGCGGGACACCGGGCGCGTATAATTCGCGGCCCATGACCGACATCCCCGGCTACGCCCTCCTCGGCCGCGTCAACAGCCCGGCCGACCTGCGCCAGCTGCCCGAAGCCGAACTCACCGCGCTGGCGGTCGAGGTGCGGCGCTACCTGATCGAGACGCTGGGCCGCATCGGCGGCCACTTCGCCGCCAACCTCGGCACCGTGGAACTCACGATCGCCCTGCACCGCGTGTTCGACACGCCCAACGACCGCCTGGTGTGGGACGTCGGCCACCAGGCCTACCCGCACAAGATGCTGACCGGCCGGCGCGCGCGGCTCGACACCATCCGCCGCCACGGCGGGCTGCACCCGTTCCTGTCGCGCGGCGAAAGCGAGCACGACGCCTTCGGCGCCGGCCATTCGTCCACCGCGCTGTCGGCCGCCGCCGGCATGGCCGCGGCCGCGCGCCTGCAGGGCGACCGGCGACGCTTCGTCGTCATCGTCGGCGACGGCGGCATGACCGCCGGCATGGCGTTCGAGGCGCTGAACCACATCGGCCATCTCGGCCTCGACGTGCTGGTGATCCTCAACGACAACGACATGTCGATCTCCGAAAACGTCGGCGCGCTGCGCGACTATTCCGCGCGGCTGGTGAAGAAGCTCGGCCTGGCCGCACCGCACGCGGCGCGCCCGCCGACCGACGAGTGCCACAACGAGGCCCACCTCGACCATCCCGGCGCGCTGTTCGAGACGCTGGGCTTCCAGTACAGCGGCCCCATGGACGGCCACGACCTGCCGGCGCTGATGCGCCGGCTCGAGCAGCTCAAGGCCGCGAGGGGCCCGCAGTTGCTGCACCTGATCACCTACAAGGGCAAGGGTTTCGAGCCGGCCGAGGCCGACCCGATCACCTACCACGGCGTCACCCAGTTCGACCCGGTCACCGGCGCCTTCCCGGCGAAGAAGGCGGCGGCCCGGCCGTCGTACACGCAGGTGTTCGGCGACTGGCTGTGCGACGCCGCCGAGAAGAACCCCAAGCTCGTCGCCATCACGCCGGCGATGCGCGAGGGCTCGGGCCTGGTCGAGTTCGCGCAGCGCTTCCCGGCGCGCTACTTCGACGTCGGCATCGCCGAGCAGCACTCGGTCACGCTCGCCGCCGGCATGGCCTGCGAGGGCCTCAAACCGGTCGTCGCCATCTACTCCACGTTCCTGCAGCGCGCCTACGACCAGCTGATCCACGACGTCGCCATCCAGAACCTGCCGGTGGTGTTCGCGCTCGATAGGGGTGGCTTGGTGGGAGCGGACGGTGCAACTCACCATGGGGCCTTTGATCTTTCCTACCTGCGCTGCATCCCGGGCCTGGTTGTTATGGCGCCGAGCGACGAGCTCGAGTGCCGGCGCATGCTGTCGACCGGCCTGGCGCTGAACCAGCCCAGCGCCATCCGCTATCCGCGCGGCAGCGGCCCCGGCGTCGAGCTCCGGCGCGACCTCGAGACACTGCCGGTCGGCAAGGCGCGCATGGTGCGCGAGGCCCGCGGCCGCCGCCGCCCGCGCGTCGCCATCCTCGCCTTCGGCGCGATGGTGCACCCGGCGCTCGAAGCGGCGGAGATCCTCGACGCCGCGGTCGTGGACATGCGCTTCGTCAAGCCGCTCGACACCGGGATGATCCTCGAAGTCGCCAACGAGACCGACCTGCTGGTCACGATCGAGGACAACGTGCGCAGCGGCGGCGCCGGCAGCGCGGTCAACGAGGTGCTGCTGGCGCAGCACCACGCCGTGACGGTGCTGAACCTCGGCCTGCCCGACCAGTTCGTCGAACACGGCACGCGCGAGGAACTGCTGGCGCAATGCGGGCTCGACAGCGCCGGCATCCAGCGCGCCATCCAGAAGCGCCTGCGCAGCAAGGACCTCGACGAGCGCACGGCCGCCGCGAAGCTGTAGGAGCGCCACCTTGGCGCGACCCGGTCGCGCCTGAGAGGCGCTCCTACGACGAGATGAGCTTCTCGCGGCGGTAGAGCCAGACCACCGCCAGCGCGAACAGCAGGCCGGCCGCCAGCGTCGCGCCCCAGGTCATGGCCAGCTGCGCCGGCTCGAGCGCGCGGCCCTTGCCGACCAGGCTGATCAGCACGCTCTGGCCGAGCACCGGCGTCAGCAGCGTGGCCGGCGTCGCTTCCACCGGGCTGACCATCTGCACCAGGCTCGGCACCATCGGGATCAACTGGAAGAACTGCACGTAGGTCTGCGCCTCGCGGTAGCTGCGGGTGAACGAGGCGATCAGCATCTGCGAGGCCGACGCCAGCAGCACCACCGGCAGCGCAATCAGCAGGATCTGCGCCGCCCGGGCCGGCGGCAGCGACAGCTGCACGCCGCCCGGCATCTCCGGCACCAGGGTCAGGCCCCACGACATCGCCGCCACGCACAGGGTCAGGCTCACCGTCGAAAACGCCACCGTGGCGGCGAGCTTGCCGAGCACCAGCTGCGAGCGCGCCACCGGGTTCAGCAGCAGCGGCTCCAGCGTCAGGCGCTCGCGCTCGCCCGAGGTCGAGTCGATGGCGAGGTACATGCCGCCGAAGAACGCCGCGAAAATCAGGCCGTACGGGAAGAACGCCACCAGCATCGCCAGCAGCGGGTCGACGCCAGCGGCGTCGTGCTCCTCGACCGCGATCGCGCGGGCGACGGCCGGGTCGATGCCGCGCGCGGTCAGGCGCAGCGCGCCGAGCGTCGCCCCGTAGGTTTCCAGCAGGGCGCGCGCGCGCCGCACCACGGTTTGCGCGCGGTCGTGCGTGCGGTCGAAATGCAGCTCGACGATCGCCGGCCGGCCGGCGCGCCAGTCCTCGCCGAAGCCGGCCGGGATCACCAGCACCACCTCGGCCTGCTTCTTCATCACCGCTTCGGCCGGGTCCGCCGGCCCGTCCTCGATCTGGACCGACCGCTGCTCGAGCCAGGCCACCAGGTTGGGCGCGTGCCCGGCGCCGACCACCGGCACCTTCAGCGTCTTTTCGAGGTCGCTGGTCACGCGCCCGCCGATGATGCCCAGCATCAGCGCCAGCAGCACCGGGAACATCAGCGGCCCGAACAGCAGCGCCGAGGTCAGCGTGCGCCGGTCGCGCAGGTTCTCGCGCGCCTCCTTGGCGCACACGGTGAGCCACGCCGGGCGGCTCATGCGAGCAGGCCCTCGCCGGTGCCGATGACCTTGACGAAGGCGTCCTCGAGGTTGCTCTCGCCGGCCTGCGCGCGGATCTCGTCCGGCGAGCCGTGCGCCAGCACGCGGCCGTGCGCGATCACGACGATGGTGTCACACAGCGAGGCGACCTCCTGCATGATGTGGCTGGAGAACACGATGCAGCGCCCCTCGCCGCGCAGGCGGCGCAGCAGTGCGCGCATGGCGCGCGTCGCCATCACGTCGAGGCCGTTGGTGGGCTCGTCCAGCAGCAGGTTCTGCGGCGCGTGCACCAGCGCCCGCGCGATGGCGGTCTTCACGCGCTGGCCATGGGAGAAGCCCTCGGCGTGGCGCTGCTCGACGTCGCCCAGGTCGAGTTCGGCGATGAGCCGGTCGGTGCGCTGCCGCAGCGTGGCTTCGTCCAGGCCCTGCAGGCGCCCGAAGTACTCGATGTTCTCGCGCGCGGTCAGGCGCTTGTACAGGCCGCGCGCGTCCGGCAGCACCGCCAGGCGCCGGCGCGCCGCCTCGGGCGCCGCCAGCGCGTCGACGCCGTCGACGCGGATCTCGCCGCGCTCCGGCTTCAGCAGCGTGTACAGCATGCGTAGCGTGGTGGTCTTGCCGGCGCCGTTGGGGCCGAGCAGCCCGGTGATGCGGCCGTCGTCGGCGCGGAACGAGACGTCCTGCACCGCACGCACCGCGCCGAACGACCTGGCCAGGTTGCGCAGCTCGATCATGGCCCACTCATGGCGCTGGGCCCTGGTAGTCGAGGAAGAACGGCGTGTCGCCGAGCGCATCGAGGCAGCTCGCGTCGAGCGATTTCGGCTGAAGCGTCTCGATGAATTCCTTCAGCAGCCGCGGCATGCAGCCGACGTTCATCGGCGTGTGGCCCTGCCCCTTGGCGACCAGGTGGCGGCTGTTCGAGAGGGTGCTGGCGACCTGATCGGCGTAACGCGGCGGCGTCACTGGATCGTATTGGCCGGACAACAGCAGCACGGGCTTGTCGGATACGACCGGCTGCTTGAAGTCCGCCGGCCGCCGACCGTGCGGCCAGACCGCACACTGTGCCTCGATGAAGGCGCCGAACTCGGCGCCCATCAGCGTTTCAGCGTCGCCGGGTTGCGGCTTGATCAGGTCGGCATCCTCGGCGCAGATGACCGACAGCTCCATGCCGTGGGCCAGTGCGTCCGGCAGCGACGAATACAGCAGCTCCGCCTGCGCCAGCAGCGGCTCGGGCCGCCCCTGCGCCGCCTCGCTGACCAGCAGCGGCAGCAGTGCCGCCGACTGCGGCGCGTACGAGAAGATGCGCGCCACGCCGACCAGCGCCACCTCGCTGAACAGCACCTCGAGCGGAGCATGGGTCTGTGGATGGTGAAACCTCACCCGCCGCGGCACTTTCACTCGCTGCTTGAGCTGGCGCAGCCGCGCCGCCACGTCGCCGAAGCGCTCGCGGCATCGCGGCTCGGCGTTGCAGCGCGCGGCGATGCCGGCCAGCGCCTCGTCAAGGTTGCGCGCGTGGTCCTGGCCGAGCGGCAGCTCCGGCGGCACCACGCTGTCGATGAACACGCTGCGCACCGCGTCAGGATGCCGCCGCAGGTACTCGAGCGCGACGCGCGTGCCGTACGAGCCGCCGGCCAGGTTGAACTGCGCGATGCCGAGCGCCCGGCGCACGTGCTCGACGTCGCGAATGTAATCGGACGTCGTGTAGAAGCGCGGATCGGCCTTGCCCTCGTATCGGCGCAGGCAGTCCGCCGCCTGGCGCCGCGCGGCGGCCGCATCCTGGGCGCCGGGATCCTTCCAGTCCGGCAGCGGGCATTTCAGAGGGCTCGACTCGCCGGTGCCGCGCTGCTCGACCAGAAGCACGTCGCGCCCTCCCAGCAACGGCCGGAACGCGGAGTGTGCGGCGGGATAGGTCTCGATCGCCGACTGCCCCGGCCCGCCGGCGAGGAACACCACCGGATCCGGTTGCGGGTTGCTGCCGCGCGCCGGCACGCGCGCCAGGCGCAGCGTGATGCGGCGGCCGTCCGGCGCGCCCGGATCCTCGGGCACCTCGAAGCGCGCGCACTCGGCCTCGACGCGCGCCGCCCGCGCGCTGCGCAGGTCGCAGGGTTCGAACGCCGGCGAGGCGGCGGCGCCCGCCGGCGCCGCTTCCGGCCCCGGCGCCAGCGCGAGCGCGAGCGCGACCAGCAGCGACCCCGTGCGCAGGGACACGTCAGCCCTCCGTGAAAAAAATGTCTTCGATGCGGGCGCGGAACTGACGCGCGATCTTGAACGCCAGCGGCAGGCTCGGATCATAACGCCCGTTCTCGATCGCGATCACCGTCTGGCGCGACACGCCGAGGCGTTGCGCCAGGTCCTGCTGGGTCCAGCCGCGCTCGGCGCGGCGGTCGCGCACGTTGTTCTTCATGCGTAGCGGCGCCGGGCCCCGAGCCAGCCGATGAGGAAGCCGAGGCCGAGCGCGGCGATGGCGTAGATCGGCGCGATGCGCGCCCACAGCCGCAACACCTCGCCGATGTAGGCCACCGCGCAGAACAGCACGGCGAACATCGCGCCGGTCAGCGTCGCCACCAGGTACATAAGCCGCTGCAGCTCGTCCATGCGCGCGACCTGGCGCAGCTCGACCCACAGCCCGGCGCCTATCGCCGCCACCGCCGGCGCCAGCGCCAGCAGCCGCCACGGCGAGCCCTCCGGCCACAGGCGCGCGAGCCACTGGCACAGCTCGAACGCCAGCACGAAGGCGGCGATCCAGAGCACCGATTCCCGCAGATACCTGGGCCCGAGCATGTCAGTCTCCGATGTAAAGCATGATTGACATCATGCTAAGGACAGGCCGGGGTCTATGTCAAGGGGCCATTACATCGCTCGCGTCGCAAACCTCCAGGTCGAACTTCTCGGCGTAGCGCGGCGGCCGCTGGTTGAAGCGCCAGAGCCCCCACCCGGCCGTCGTGCGCCCGGCTTCGAGCGCCTGTTCCATCGCATCCTCCAGTTCGTGAAGGAAGTCGACGCCGGTCGCCTCCTCGACCTGGTCCACGCTGGCGAGGAACTGCGCCAGCGGCTCGGTGCCGCAGACGTCCTGCGGCACCACGAACGCCAGTACCGCTGGCGCGCCGCCGGGTCGCACGTCGAGCCAAATCCGGTAGAAGGCGTCGGGCAGCGCGATGCCGGATTTCAGCAGGGCCGGCTGCGCGCCGAACACCGGCCCGGTCACCACCCACAGCTCGCCTGCGCGCGGCGCCACGACGTCGGCCTCGGCCTCCTCGAGCCGCTGCCACACCAGCTGGTTCAGGCGGCGGCGCTGCGGCGCGATGTTGCTCATCAGGAATGTCGCACGCTGCGCCTCGCGGCCGTACAGCCTGCCGATCAGGTAGTTCGGCGCCAGGTGCCCGCGGTCGTAGCGCACGCCGTTGTAGTCGAAAGTCGATACGCGCGCGCGGGTGCGGCCGTCGATCTCGAAACCCGGCCGCGACGCCAGCCGGTGGCCGTCCTTCACCGAGGCGGCGCGGAACGCCACCCACAGCGGCTGGCGCCGCGCCTCGGAGTAGCCGACGGCGAATCCCGGGTTGCGCAGCACCTCGACCGGCTGTGCCGACCGCGGCAGGCCGGCGTAGGTTTCGCCGTCTGCGAAGGCGACCGCGCCACCGAGCAGCAACGTCATTCCGGCGAAAGCCGGAAGCCAGCGTCCGGCGGCGAGTCTCAAGGCGCTGGACCCCGGCTTTCGCCGGGGTGACACACTTCGCCCTTGAACCACTGCAGCCGCTCGCGCAGCTTCACCACCTCGCCGACGATGACCAGGCTCGCGCCGCTCACCCCGGCGCGGTCGACCTCGCCCGGCAGCGTCGTCAGCGTTCCGGCGACCACGCGCTGGCGCGGCGAGGTGCCCTCCTCGACCAGCGCCGCCGGCCAGCCGGCAGGCAGGCCGTGCTTGACCAGCTGCGCGCACAGCTCCGGCAACGTGCCGCGGCCCATGTAGAACACCACGGTCTGGCCGCGGCGCGCCAGCGCAGGCCAGTCGAGCGACAGCACGCCGTCCTGGCGCGCGTGGCCGGTGACGAAGGTCACCGACTGGGCGTAGTCGCGGTGCGTCAGCGGAATGCCGGCGTAGGCCGCGCAGCCGTTGGCGGCGGTGATCCCCGGCACCACCTGGAACGCCACGCCCTGTGCCGCGAGCGTGTCGATCTCCTCGCCGCCGCGGCCGAAGATGAACGGGTCGCCGCCCTTGAGGCGCAGCACGCGCTTGCCTTCGCGCGCCAGCTTCACCAGCAGCGCGTTGATGTCCTGTTGCGACATTTCGTGCTGCCTGGGACCCTTGCCGACGAAGATGCGCCCGGCGTCGCGGCGCACGCGCTCGAGGATGGCCGGCGCCACCAGGCGGTCGTACAGCACCACGTCGGCCTGCTGCATCAGGCGCAGGGCGCGGAAGGTGAGCAGGTCGGGATCGCCCGGGCCGGCGCCGACCAGGTAGACCTCGCCAGGCGCGGCGCGGCCCGCGAGCAGGTCATCGAGCGCGCGCGCCGCGCCGGCCTCGTCGCCGGCCAGTGCGCGCCCGGCGCCGGCGCCGTCGAGAAACTGCTCGGTGGCCGCGCGCCGGCGCTCGACCGGCACCGCCTTGAGCCGCGCGCGCATGGCCGCGAGGAACGCGGCCAGCCGGCCGTACCCGGCCGGGACCAGCGACTCGACCTGCTCGCGCAGGCGCCGCGCCAGCACCGGCGCGCCGCCGCCGCTGGAAATCGCCACCAGCAGCGGGGCGCGATCGACGATCGACGGCGTGATCCAGCTGCTCGCGGCCGCGTCGTCGACCACGTTGACCGGGACGCCGCGCGCCCGCGCGGCGGCGGCCACGCGCGCGTTGAGCGCCGCGTCGTCGGTGGCGGCGATCGCGAGGCGACAGCCGTCGAGCTGCGCCGGATCGAACTGCGCCGCCGCCGGCGCCAGCGCGCCGGAGGCGAGCTCGGGGTGCAGCTCGCGCGCGACCAGCACGATGCGCGCGCCGGCACGCAACAGCAGCCGCACCTTGCGCAGCGCGACTTCCCCGCCGCCGACCACGAGCACGCGCTCGCCGGCGAGCTTCAGGAAAACCGGGAAGTACGGCCAGGGCTCGGTCACGGGGCCTCGAGAAGACTGTTTCTCGCCTGGCGAGAAATATATCTGCTAGAACTGCGCGGCAATCGCCTTGGTCAGCATACCCGCGCCGATGAACAGCAGCAGCCCGGCGATGGCGGGCCGCAGCGCGCGGTCCGGCAGCCGGAAGCCGACACGCGTGCCCAGCCAGATGCCCGGAATGGCGCCGATCAGGAGATAGCCGAGCAGCGCGTAGTCGACCGTGCCGAGCCCGGCGTGGCCCAGGCCCGCGATGCCCGTGATGATGACCGCGTGCGCCAGGTCACTGCCGACCAGCCTGATGGCCGGCTGGCGCGGATACAGCAGCAGCAGGACCATCATGCCGATGACGCCACCGCCGACCGACGACATCGCCACCAACCCCCCGATTACCGCCCCGGCGATGGTCGTCATGCCGCTGCGGCCCTTGCGGTGCGCCTGGCGCAACCACGCGAAGCGCTCCTGCCGCGCGAATTCCAGCAGCCAGTTGCGCAGCAGCGTGCCACTCGCCGTCAGAATGATCGCGCCGGCGAGCGTGAGCTTGATCAGGCGGTCCAGGTCCTCGCCCGGGCCGACGTAGCGGATCAACAGCAGGGTCGCCAGCGCGGCCGGCACGCTGCCCAACGACAGCAGGCCGACGATTTTCCAGTCGACGCTGCCGTTGCGCCCGTGCAGCGTTACGGCGAACGCCTTCGAAATCGCCGCGTACAGCAGGTCGGTTCCCACGGCGATGGCCGGCGAGACGCCGTAGAACAGGATCAGGATCGGCGTCATCAGCGAGCCGCCGCCGACGCCGGTCGCGCCGACCGCGAGGCCGACGATGAGGCCCACTCCGGAATACTCGAGCATGCGGCACCCTACCAGCCCGCACGGGCAAAAAACAGTATTATCCGGGTGCCAACTAAGCACTATTTTGCATAAGGCATGAAGCTGCGCCAGTTGCGCTACATCCACGAGGTCGCCAAGCGCGGCCTCAACGTCACCGCCGCCGCCGAGGCCCTGCACACCTCGCAGCCCGGCGTGTCCAAGCAGATCCGGCTGCTCGAGGAAGAGCTCGGCGTGGACGTGTTCCGGCGTCGCGGCAAGCACCTCGACGAGGTCACGCCCGCCGGCCGGCACATCCTCGAGTACACCGAGCGGCTGCTGCGCGAGATCGGCAACATCCGCAACATCGCGCAGGAATACCGCGAGACCGACCGCGGCGACCTCGCCATCGCCACCACGCACACGCAGGCGCGCTACGCGCTGCCGGCGGTGATCCGCAAGTTCCGCGAGCGCTACCCGAAAGTGCGCTTCCACCTGCACCAGGGCTCGCCGCCGCAGATCGCCGGCATCGCCGCCTCCGGCCAGGCCGATTTCGCCATCGCCACCGAGGCGCTGGAGCACTTCGAGGAACTGGTGATGCTGCCCTGCTACCACTGGAACCGCGCGGTGCTGGTGCGCCCGGACCATCCGCTGGCGCAGAAGAAGGGCAAGCTGACCCTCAAGGACGTCGCCGCCCACCCGCTGGTGACCTACACCTTCGGCTTCACCGGGCGCTCGAAGCTCGACCAGGCTTTCACCGCGCACGGGCTCAAACCCGACGTGGTCCTGACCGCGGTGGACGCCGACGTCATCAAGACCTACGTGCGCCTGGGCCTGGGCATCGGCATCGTCGCCCACATGGCCTGGGACCCCAAGCTCGACAAGGACCTAGTGCGGCTCGAAGCCGCCCAGCTGTTCACCCCGAGCACCACCCACATCGGCTTTCGCCGCGGCATGTTCCTGCGCGGCTACATGTACGACTTCATCCAGATCTTCGCGCCGCACCTGACGCGCGAGCGCGTCGACCGGGTGGCCGCCGAAGCCGACCCGGCCGCACGCGCCAGGCTGGCCCAGGCGCTCGGCGAGCGCCTGCCGACCATATAACCGATCGGTCTGTCGTTAGCGCCGCGCCCCGCTTCATCCGGCATATCGCCCCCTGCTAAGCTTTTGCGGCATCGCAGCAGAGGCGCCCGCCCCCAAAGCGAGTTCCCAACGTGTATCGGTACGACACCTACGACCAGCAGCTGGTCAACGAGCGCGTCGCGGCCTTCCGCGACCAGACGCGTCGCTTCCTCGCGGGCCAGATCCAGCCGGACGAGTTCCGTGCGCTGCGCCTGCGTAACGGCTTGTATCTGCAGCGCTTCGCGCCGATGCTGCGCATCAGCATTCCGTATGGCCTGCTGTCCTCACGGCAGTTGCGCATGCTGGCGCATGTCGCGCGGGCGCATGACCGCGGCTACGGCCACTTCACCACGCGCCAGAACATCCAGTTCAACTGGCCGAAGCTCGAGGAAGTGCCGGACATCCTGGAGCAGCTGGCGTCGGTCGAAATGCACGCCATCCAGACCTCGGGCAACTGCGTGCGCAACATCACCACCGACCACCTCGCCGGCGTGGCCAGGGACGAGCTGACCGACCCGCGGCCCTACTGCGAGATCACGCGCCAGTGGGCCAGCTTCCACCCCGAGTTCAACTTTCTGCCGCGCAAGTTCAAGATCGCGTTCTCGGCGACGCAGCACGAGCGCGCCGCGCTGCTGACGCACGACATCGGCGTGCGCATCGTCAGGAACGAAGCCGGCGAGACCGGCTACACCGTGTACGCCGGCGGCGGCCTCGGCCGCACGCCGATCATCGGTCGGAAGGTGCGCGAGTTCCTGCCCGAGCCGGACCTGCTGTCGTACCTCGAGGCCATCCTGCGCGTGTACAACCGCCTCGGCCGGCGCGACAACATCCACAAGGCGCGCATCAAGATCCTGGTCAAGGAGAAGGGCATCGCCGAATTCACCCGCCTGGTCGAGGCCGAATGGGAACAGATCAGGGAGACGCACCTCAAGCTGCGCCGCGAGGACCTCGAGCACTTTCGCGCCTTCTTCCAGCCGCACGCCTACGACGCCGCGGCGGCGCCGGACAGCACGCACGCCACCCGGCTTGCCGGCGACCCGGCGTTCGCCGCCTGGGTGGAGCACAACACCTGGGAGCACCGCGTGCCGGGCTACCGCGCCGCGTTCGTGTCGCTGAAGCCGCGCGGCGGCACGCCGGGCGACTGCACCGCCGGGCAGATGGATGCGCTGGCCGACCTCGCCGACCGCCACTCTTTCGGCGAGATCCGCGTCGCCCACGACCAGAACCTGCTGTTCGGCGACGTGCGCGAGGCCGACCTGTACGCGCTGTGGCAGGCGCTGCGCCCGCTGGGCCTGGCCACGGCCAACGTCGGCACGCTGACCGACCTGATCTGCTGCCCGGGGCTGGATTTCTGTTCGCTGGCCAACGCCGGCTCGATCGGCATCGCGCAGGAGCTGAGCGAGCGTTACGACGACCTCGACTACCTGTACGACCTCGGCGAGATCCGCATCAAGATGTCGGGCTGCATGAACGGCTGCGGCCACCACAGCGTCGGCCACATCGGCATCCTGGGCGTCGAGAAAGCTGGCGAGGAGTGGTACCAGCTCACGCTCGGCGGCAGCTCGAGCGACGACGCCGCGCTGGGCGACCGCCTCGGCCCGTCGATCGCGCGTGACCGCGTGGTGGACAGCATCGGCCGGCTGATCGAGACCTACGTGGAGCAGCGCGCGGACGGCGAGCGTTTCCTCGACACCTACCGGCGCATCGGCATCGGCCCGTTCAAGGCCAGGGTCTACGCCGAAGAGGAGGCGACGGCGTGAGGATCATCCGCGACCGCGGCATCGTCGAGGACGACTGGGCCCGCCTCGACGACGGCGCGCCGCTGCCCGCCGCGGGCCCGGTCATCGTGTCGCACGCGCGCTGGCTGGCCGAGCGCGACGCGCTGAAGGCGCGCGGCGACGTCGGCGTGGCGATCCCCTCCATGCTCGACGTCGACGAACTCAAGGACGACCTGCCGGCGCTGGCCCTGGTCGCGCTGTCGTTCGGCTTCATCCAGCCCCGGCCCGAGGGTGGCCGCAGCTTCGACGGCCGCGCCTACTCGCAGGCGCGGCTGCTGCGCGAGCGCCACGGTTTCCGCGGCGAGATCCGCGCCACCGGCGAGGTGTTCCGCGACGCCATGTACGCCATGCACCGCTGCGGCGTGAGCGCCTTCGAGGTCAGGCCCGGCCAGGACCTCGCCGATGCGCTGGGCGCGTTCGCCGAGTTCAGCTTCGGCTACCAAGGCGCGGCGGACGATCCGACGCCGGTCTTCCGCCGCCGGCGCGCGTAGGAGCGCTTGTAGGAGCGCCTCTCAGGCGCGACCGACCTTCTCCGCCCCGCCGAGGTAGGGCCGCAGTGCCGCGGGCACCGCGATGCGGCCCGCGCCGTCCTGGAAATTCTCCATGATCGCGACGAGCGTGCGGCCGACCGCCAGGCCCGAGCCGTTGAGCGTGTGCAGCAGCTCGGGCTTACCCTCGGCGCCGCGACGCAGGCGGGCCAGCATGCGCCGCGCCTGGAAGTCGCCGAAGTTCGAGCAGGAGGAAATCTCGCGGTAAGTGCCCTGCGAGGGCATCCACACTTCGAGGTCGTAGGTCCGGGCCGCGGCGAAGCCGAGGTCGCCCGCGCACAGCGCCACCACCCGGTAGGGCAGCTCGAGCTTTTTCAGCACGTTCTCGGCGTGGCCGGTCAGGTCCTCGAGCGCCTGCCCGGATTGCTCGGGCGCTACCGCCTGCACCAGCTCGACCTTCTCGAACTGATGCTGGCGGATCATGCCGCGCGTGTCCTTGCCGGCGGCGCCGGCCTCGGCACGGAAGCACGGCGTGTGCGCGACCCATTTGCGCGGCAGCTGCTCGGCCGGCGTGATGCTGTCGCGCAGCAGGTTGGTGACCGGAACCTCGGCCGTCGGGATCAGCCACCAGTCCTGCTCGCCCAGCAGGTGGAACAGGTCGGCGGCGAACTTCGGCAGCTGGCCGGTGCCGCGCATGGACTGCGCGTTGACCAGGTACGGCACGTAGACTTCCTCGTAGCCGTGCTCGCGGGTGTGCAGGTCGAGCATGAACTGGGTCAGCGCGCGATGCAGGCGCGCCAGCTCGCCGCGCAGCACGACGAAGCGCGCGCCGGTCAGCTTCGCGGCCGCGGCGAAGTCCATCTGGCCGAGCGCCTCGCCGAGGTCGGCGTGGTCCTTGAGGCCGGCCTCCGCGCGCGGCGCGCCCCAGCGCCGCAGCTCGACGTTGTCGGCGGCCTCGCGGCCGTCCGGCACGCCGGCGTGCGGCAGGTTCGGCACGTCGAGCAGGAAGCGGTCGAGCTCGCCGTGCAGCGCATCGAGCGCGGCCGAGTTCGCGTCGAGCTTCGCCTTGAGCGCCTCGCTCGCGCGCAGCAGCGTCGCCACGTCCTCGCCGCGGCCCTTGGCCTGGCCGATCTCGCGCGAGCGCGCATTGCGCTCGGCCTGCAGCTTCTCGGTCTCGACCTGCAGCGCCTTGCGTTGCGCCTCGAGCGCCTGGAATTTCGCGAGGTCGAAGGCATAGCCGCGGCGCGCGAGCTGTTCGCGCGCGCGCTCGGGCTCGGAGCGCAGAAGCTTCGGGTCGAGCATGGTCGTGGATTCCCTTACGGGGCGCCAGTATAAAGGCGTCGCCCGCCCGCCAGGCGATCAGCGCCGCAGGGGATCAGTGCCATACCGCAGCACCTGGGCCTTCTCGAGCGTGACCAGCGCGCTGCCCATCATCGGCTCCAGCAGCGGCAGGAACGCGCGGATCTTCTCTTCACTGTCCACGATCTCGATGACCATGGGCAGGTCCTCGGACAGCTGCAGGATCTTCGCCGTGTGCAGCCGACTGGACCTGCCGAATCCCATCGGGCCGCGCAACACGGTGGCGCCGGCCAGGTGCAGCTCGCGTGCTTTCAGCACGATCGCCTCGTACAGCGGCTTTCCCTCGAAACGGTCGCTTTCGCCGATGAAGATCCGCAGCAGCAAAGCCTGTTCGGGCAGCATGTTTCAATCTCCGGGACGAATCAGGCGGAAGGCGGCGGCGTGCCCCAGCCAGGCTGCCGCCAGCCAGCCGGTCAGGGACAACAGCACATAGCCGCAGGTCTCGAGCACCTCATGGACGTGCAGCAGCAGCACGCCTTCGAGGCTGAACGCCGAGAACGTCGTCAGCCCTCCGCAGAAACCGATCATGACGCCCTGCCGCAGGGCTGGCCTCACGAGCCACGGCCCATCCGGCCCCGTCATCGCGGCGAAGAAGCCGAGCAGGCAGGAGCCGCCGACATTGACGGCGAACGTCGCCAGCGGCCATCCGCCCGTGGCCGCCGGAGGCAGCAGGACCGCTACGGCGTGGCGCGCCACGCTGCCGATGCCGCTGCCCGCGGCTACGCACAGGTAGAGGAACGCGTCGGGGCCGCGGATCATGGCCTACTGAACGCGGTCGACGTCGCGATCCCCGCCAGCGCCGCGCCGAGCGCCAGCAGGACCGACAAGGCGCAGTTGAGCGCCGCCGCTCGCCACTGCGCTTCCCGCATCAGCGCCAGGGTCTGAAAGCTGAACGAGGAGACGGTCGTGTATCCGCCCAGCACACCGGTCAGCGCGATGGCGCGCGCAAGGGATCCCTCGGCCAGGAACGGCGCGAGCGCGCCGATGGCGAAACAGCCGGTGACGTTCACCGCGAGCGTTCCCCACGGGAAGGTCTCGCCGATGCGGCGGGAGACGAATCCCGAGAGCGCATAGCGCAAGACGCCGCCCGCGGCACCGCCCAGCGCCACGCCGAGCACCGTCACCATCAGTGCGACCCTCCGCCCGACGCCCCGCCGGGCGCCTTGACGCCCGGATCCGACCGGTTGCGCCGGCGCAACTCCGCCAGCTTCTCGGCGATCTGGATCTCGAGCCCGCGCGGCAGCGGATGGTAGAAGACCTCGCCGGCCAGCTTGTCCGGCAGGAACTGCTGGCCGGCCGCGTGGCCCTGCGCCTCGTCGTGGTCGTAGCGATAGCCCTTGCCGTAGCCGAGATCCTGCATGAGCCCCGTCGGCGCATTGCGGATGTGCAGCGGCACCTCGAGCGTGCCGTGCTTCTCGACCGCCTCGCGCGCGGCGCCGTAGGCGGCGTAGACCGAGTTGCTCTTGGGCCCGACGGCCAGGAACACGAGCGCCACCGCGATGGCCAGCTCGCCCTCCGGGCTGCCGAGGCGCTCGTAGGTGTCCCAGGCGTCGAGGCACAGGCGCAGCGCGCGCGGGTCGGCCAGGCCGACGTCCTCGACCGCCATGCGCGTGACGCGCCGCGCGAGATAACGCGGGTCGGCGCCGCCATCGAGCATCCGTGCGAACCAGTACAGCGCCGCGTCGGGATCCGAGCCGCGCACCGACTTGTGCAGCGCCGAGATCTGGTCGTAGAACGCGTCGCCGGCCTTGTCGAAGCGCCGCAGGCTGCGGCCGACCAGCTTCTCGAGCGTGGCCTCGTCGGTCCTGCCCTCCGCACGCACCAGCTCGACGGCGGTCTCGGCCAGGATCAGCGCGCGGCGCGCATCGCCGTCGGCAAGATCCGCGATGTGCGTCAGCCAGCCCTCCGGCAGCGCCGCGCCGCCGAGCCCGAGTTCGACATCCGCCAGAGCCCGGGCCACCAGCGCGCGCAGGTCCTCGGCCGACAGCGGCTTGAGCACGAACACCCGCAGGCGCGACAGCAGCGCGGCATTCAGCTCGAACGAGGGATTCTCGGTGGTCGCGCCGACCAGGATGACGGTGCCGTCCTCGACGTGCGGCAGCAGCGCGTCCTGCTGCGCCTTGTTGAAACGGTGGATCTCGTCGATGAACAGCACGGTGCGCTTCGGCGGCTTCGCATCGAGCAGCATCTTCGCGCGCGCGACCGCGTCGCGGATGTCCTTGACGCCGGCCATCACCGCGGAGATCTGCTGGAACTCGCAGTCCGACTCGCGGGCCACCAGCCGCGCCAGCGTGGTCTTGCCGGTGCCGGGCGGGCCCCAGAACACCATCGACGGCACCACGCCGCGCTCCAGCAATTGGCGCAGCGGCGCGCCGGGGCCGACCAGGTGCGCCTGCCCGGCCACCTCGTCCAGGCGGCGCGGCCGCATGCGGTCGGCCAGGGGGGCTGGGGTTCCCGCCAAGGGATCTCGCTGCGCTCGGGATGATTTCGGCCCTACTGCGCCGAAATCACCTCGGTGCCCTTCGGCGGCGTGAAGCTGAACAGCCCGGCGTCGAGGTGCGTGTTGGTGCCGATGCCGCTGAAGGTCACTTCGCTGACGCCGCCCAGCGGATCGTGGAAGCGCATGCGCACCGGCACGCCGCCCGCCAGCCACAACTCCACGGACTTGAAGTCGCTGTCCGCGGCCTTCGGCAGCAGCCGCAGGCGCTGCGCGCCGCCCTCGGTGCCGGCGCCCTCGACGGTGAAGTGCTGCGCCAGTGCCGCGCGGTCGGTCAGCAACTGCGCCGGCGTGCCCTGCAGCGTGGCGCCGGCCGGCCGCACCAGCGCCTGTTTGAGATCCGGGTCGTACTGCCACAGCTGCTTGCCGTCGCAGACCATCAGCTGCTGGTAGGGCTGCTCGTAGCTCCAGCGGAAGCGCCCGGGACGCGACAGCCAGACGCGGCCGGACGACGCCTGCAGCACGGCGCCGTGCTCGTCCTTCTGCACCTGCTGGAAGTCCGCCGACAGCGTCTGCACCGTGTCGACGAACTGCTGCAGCGCGTCGGTCTCGGGAGAAGCAAAAGACGGTTTCACACAAAGTGCGCAGAGAGCGCAAAGGAAAAAGGGGACGCACACATTTTTCTTCATGGAGTCACCGGCCAAAAATGTGTGCGTCCCCTTTTTCACCCTTTTTCACCGGTTCTGGGCCAGCACTTCGCGCACGCCGCCGGGGCCGCTGGGGCCGACCAGGCCGGTGGCCTCCATCTTCTCGACCATGCGCGCGGCGCGGTTGTAGCCGATCTTCAGGCGCCGCTGCACCCACGACACCGAGGCCTTGCGGCTCTCGAGCACCACCTGCACCGCCTGGTCGTACAGCGGGTCCTGCTCGGCGTCGGCGTCGCCGGACTCGGCTTCGGGCTTCGGCTCGTCCGCCAGCACGTCCTCGATGTACTCGGGCTCGCCGACCTGGCGCAGGTATTTCACGACCTTGTGCACTTCCTCGTCGCCGACAAAGGCGCCGTGGATGCGCTGCACCATGCTGGCGCCGATCGGCCGGTACAGCATGTCGCCGTGGCCGAGCAGCGTTTCCGCGCCCATCTGGTCGAGGATGGTGCGCGAATCGACGCGCGAGGCGACCTGGAAGGCGATGCGCGAGGGAATGTTGGCCTTGATCAGGCCGGTGATGACGTCCACGCTCGGGCGCTGCGTGGCCACGATCAGGTGCACGCCCGCGGCGCGCGCCTTCTGCGCCAGCCGCGCGATCAGCTCCTCGACCTTCTTGCCGACCACCATCATCATGTCGGCCAGCTCGTCGATGACCACGACGATGTTGTGCAGCGGCTTCAGTTCCGGCGCCTCGCCAGGCGCGGGCGCGAACTCCTCGCCTGCGATCGCCGGCGGCGCCGACAGCGGGTCCTTCAGCGGCGCGCCGCGCGCCGCCGCCTCCTCGATCTTGCGGTTCAGTCCGCCGATGTTGCGCACGCCGAGTTGCGTCATCAGGCGGTAGCGCCGCTCCATCTCGCCGACGCACCAGCGCAGCGCGTTGGCGGCGTCCTTCATGTCGGTGACCACCGGCGTCAGCAGGTGCGGGATGTTCTCGTAGACCGACAGCTCGAGCATCTTCGGGTCGATGAAGATGAAACGCACCTGCTCGCGCGTGGCCTTGTACAGCATCGACAGGATCATGGCGTTGATGGCCACGCTCTTGCCCGCGCCGGTCGTGCCCGCGACCATGAGGTGGGGCATGCGGGCGAGGTCCACCGCGACCGGCTCGCCGGAGATGTCCTTGCCCAGCGCCAGCGTCAGCGGCGAGGCCGAGCCGGTGTACCCGTGCGAGTTGAGGATCTCGGACAGCATGACGATGTCGCGTTTCTGGTTCGGGATCTCCAGGCCGATGACCGACTTGCCCTCGATGACCTCGATCACGCGCACGCTCGCCACCGACAGGGCTCGCGCCAGGTCCTTGGCCAGGTTGCTGATCTGGCTGCCCTTCACGCCCGGCGCCGGCTGCAGCTCGAAGCGCGTGACCACGGGCCCGGGCATGGCTGCGACCACCCTGACCTCCACGCCGAAGTCCTTGAGGTGCTGCTCGACCTCGCGCGAGATGCGCTCGAGGTCCTCCGGGCTGTAGCCCAGCGGCGCCGGCTGCGGCGGGTCGAGCATGTCCAGCGGCGGCAGCGGGTTGCCGGTGAAGGCCGGCACGTCGGCGCCCCTGCCCGCCTCGATCGGCAGCGCCAGCTGGTTTTCGGCGCGCGCCAGCGGCGCCTTCTTCTTCTTTTTCTCCCGCTCGCGCTCGGGCTCGCGCAGCCGATCGCGGCCCTGGACCAGGGCCATCTCCAGCGCGTTGATCGCCGACACCTGCGGCTGCAGGCGCTGGCGCTCGACGGCGGTCTCCTCGCGCTCCTTGCGCGCCGCGGCCTGGCGCGCGACCAGCCCGCGCATGCCGCCCAGCACCCAGCCGCCGACGCGGTCGAGCACCGACAGCCAGGAGAAGATCAGCGCCAGCGGCAGCGCCACCAGCAGGAAGGCGAGCAGCAGCAGCGTGGCGCCGACCGGGTTGAGCACGGTCTTGAGGGCCGAGGCGATCATCGCGCCGCCGATGCCGCCGCTGCCCTGCGGCACCCAGCGCGCCTCCGCGCCGACGTGCAGCGCCGCCAGCGCCATCAGCGCCAGCGCCGACAGCAGCAGCGCCAGCGCGCGCCAGGCCGGCGCGATCTGCAGCAGGTCGCCCTCGATGCGGCCGCGGTAGAGGATGAGCCCCATCAGGAACACCATGACGGGCAGCGCGTAGGCGACATAACCGGCCAGCGACAGCAGCACGTCGGCCAGCCAGGCGCCGGTCGGGCCGATGAGGTTCTGGACCCCGCCGCCAGTGCCGCTGGAGGACCAGCCCGGGTCTTCAGGCGCGTAGCTGAACAGGGCGACGAGCAGGATCAGCGCGACGCTGGCCGTGCCCCACAGGGCGGTTTCGCGCAGCAGGCGCTCCAGGCGCCCTGCTCCGTTTGCGATTGCCTGGGACTTGGCCACCATGGAACGAAAGTATAACCGCTCACCCCTGTTGAAAATCGTGGAAAAACCTCCATTGACGGACGAGGTCTAAGAGCCATGAGCGCCACCCACGAAATCCACCACCTGGTCCTGACCCCCGACGGGGTGTTGCGCGAGTTCTCCCCCCAGCAGGCCGCCCAGGTCGCCGCCGGCGCCGGCAAGCTGCCGGAGTTCGCCGAGCGGCGGGTGCGCTACGTGCAGGTGACGGTGACCGACGAGACCGAGGGCGAGCTCAAGGTCGTGACCGCCGGCGCCAGCATCAAGTTCGACCGCGACGGCCGCCTGACCGAGGCCGGCCCCATCGGCAAGGACGAGCCGCGCATCAGCCCGTTCGAGCACGAGGCCTGCGTCGAGTGGGTGCTGCGCCACTTCCCGACGCCGCCGGTCGACTACCACTGACCCTTGGCGCGGGATTGGGGCCTGCGGCCTCGCTCCCGATGAGCTTGCGCCCAAAGGTCGCTTCGGCCGCAAGCCCCAATCCCGCGCTCATAGAATGAGCCATGGATGACGCGCCTCTGCGGCCCCGGCAAGTGGCTGGCTTGGGAGAGATTCCCGAGGCGCAATGGGATGCGCTGTTCCCCGCCGATTACCCGTTCACGCGTCACGCCTTCCTGAAGGCGCTCGAGGACCACGGCTGCGTCGGCGCGGACACCGGCTGGGAGCCGTGCCATCTCGTGCTGGAGGACGGCTCCGGCGCGCTGGCGGCGGCCATGCCGCTGTACCGCAAGCACCATTCCTACGGCGAGTTCGTGTTCGACTTCGGCTGGGCCCGCGCGGCCCAGCAGCTGCACCTCCCCTACTACCCGAAGCTGGTGTGCGCGATCCCGTTCACGCCGGCCGCGGGCCCGCGCCTCGGCGCGCGCTCCGCCGCCGCCCGCGCGGCGCTGCTGCGGGCCGTAACGGAGCGCTGGGCGCAGTCCGGGCTGGGCTCCGCGCACGCGCTGTTCCTGGACGAGCGCGACGCCGAGGCCGCCGGCGCCGCCGGCTGGCTGGCGCGCCACGACGTGCAGTTCCACTGGACGCGCCGCGGCGCCGCTTCGTTCGCCGAGTTCCTGTCGCAGCTGTCCCACGACAAGCGCAAGAAGATCCGCCGCGAGCGGCGCCATGTCGCCGAGGCCGGCATCCGCTTCGAATGGCGCCGCGGCGACGAGCTGCCCGAGGCGCAGTGGGCCCGGGTGTTCGCGCTGTACGCCGGCACCTACGAGGAGCGAGGCCAGCCGCCGTACCTGACGCCGGCGTTCTTCCTCGACTACGGCCGCCGGCCGGGCACGCCGCTGCGCCTGATCCTCGGCTTCGACGGCGCCGCCTCGTCCGCGGAGCCGATGGCCGTGGCCCTGACGCTGGCGGGCGGCGACACGCTGTACGGCCGCCACTGGGGCTGCGCAGAGCAGTACCGCGGCCTGCACTTCGAGACTTGCTACTATCAAGGCATCGAGTTGTGCTTCGCCGAAGGCCTGTCGCGATTCGACGCCGGCACGCAGGGGCCGCACAAGCTGGCGCGCGGTTTCGAGCCCGTGCTCACGCGCTCCGCCCACCGGCTCGCGGACGCGCGGCTCGCCGAGGCGGTGGCGAGCTTCCTCGCCGGCGAGCGTGCCGCGGTGGCACGGCGCCGGGCGATGCTCGCACGGCACAGCGCGTATCGGCACGAGGGCGCGTCGCAGAATGGATAACCCGATTCGGCTGCACTGGCTCGACCCGCGCAATCCGCGCCAGCCGTTCCCGGACACGAGCCAGGCCATGCGCGACCCCAACGGCCTGCTGGCCATCGGCGGCGATCTCTCGGCCACGCGCCTGCTCGGCGCCTACGCGCAGGGCATTTTCCCCTGGTACAACCCGGACGAGCCGATCCTGTGGTGGTGCCCGGACCCGCGCGCGGTGCTGCTGCCGTCGCGCTTCCACGTCTCGCGCAGCCTGGCGCGGCGCCTGCGCAAGGCCGACTACGCCGTGACGCTGAACCGCGCCTTCCCCGCCGTGCTCGAGGCCTGCGGCGCGCCACGCACGCGCGGGCGCGGCACCTGGCTCGGCGCGGAGATGAAGCAGGCCTACCAGGATCTGCATGAACGCGGCCACGCGCAGTCGATCGAGGTCTGGCAGGACGGCGGGCTGGCCGGTGGGCTGTACGGCGTGTCGCTGGGGCGCGCGTTTTACGGCGAGTCGATGTTCTCGCACGCAGACGACGGCTCCAAGATCGCCCTCTACTGGCTGTGCCGGCAGCTGCGCCAGTGGGACTTCGAGCTGATGGACTGCCAGATCTCCTCGCCGCACCTCGCCACGCTCGGCGCCACCGAGCTGCCGCGCGAGCAATTCCTCGCGCTGCTGCGCGGCGCCGTGGCCCAGCCGGGGCCGTCGGGCCGCTGGCGCTTCGACCTCGACGTGCCCGCCGCTGCGGGGCACGTAGGCGGGGGCCGGTGACCGGGCCGCGCCCGCGCCTGCTGCTCGGCGCCGAGCACGCGTGCAGCTACCTGGAGCGGCGGCTCGCGCGCAGCGTGTTCGTCGATCCGCAGTTGCGTCTGGACGCGGCGCGTTACGGCACGCTGCTCGACCTGGGCTTCCGCCGCAGCGGCAACTACGTGTACCGGCCGGCGTGCGCCGCCTGCCACGCCTGCCAGCCGGCGCGCGTACCGGTGGCCGGGTTCGCGCCGGACCGCAGCCAGCGCCGCTGCGACCGCGCCAATACGGACCTGCGTGTGGCCGTGGAGGATGCGCTGAGCGACGAACATTACGCGCTATACCGGCGCTACCTGCTGGCGCGCCACCCCGGCGGCGGCATGGATCCCGACGACCGCGAGGCGTTCCACGCCTTCCTGTCCAGCAGCTGGGGGCGCTCGGAGATCCTCGCGGCGCGCGACCGCGACGGGCGCTTGCTGGCCGGCGGCGTCTTCGACCGCGTGCCGCAGGCCCTGTCGGCGGTGTACGCCTGGTTCGAGCCGGCGCAGGCGCGGCGCGGCCTCGGTACCTTCATGGTGCTGACCGGGATCGAGCGGGCGCGCGCGCTGGGTCTGCGATACTTGTACCTGGGCTACTGGGTGCGCGGCTCGGCGACCATGGACTACAAGCGGCGGTTCCGGCCGCTGGAGGTGCTTGGGCCCGAAGGGTGGCGTCGAGCCGGCTGACACGCGCCGGCCGTACGACGCCGCGATGCTGCCCATCGTCGCGCGGGGGACTTCGGGGATGCGGTTGGAAGGGTTTCTGGCGGATCTGGGACGGCGCCTTGACGGCCCGGTGCCGGCGCGCTGCGTCGCGATGCTCGCGCCCGTCGCGGCCTTGTTCGCCTTCGGCGCCATCCGCCTGCATTACAACCTGCCCGTCTTCAAGGTGTGGATCGCCGAGGACGGGCTGGTCGAATGGGCGACTTTCGCCGGGCTGGCCGGGATGGCCGTGCTCGCGATCCGGCAGGCGGCCAGCCTTGCCGGCCCTGCGCGCAGCGCGTGGATCATGCTGGCCGCCGCGTTCCTGTTCGGCGCGATCGAGGAGATCTCGTGGGGCCAGCGGCTGTTCGGCTGGCACAGCCCGGAGTGGTTCCTCAGCCACAACGCCCAGGACGAAACCAACCTCCATAACCTGGTGCTCGGCGGCATCAAGGTCAATCGCCTGGTGTTCGGCAAGATGCTGGGCGTGGCGCTGGGCGTGTACCTGCTCGTGCTGCCGGTGCTGTACCGGCGCCGCGCGCGCGTGCGCGAGGTCCTGGACGCACGCGCGCTGCCGGTGCCGCGCATTTATCAGGTGTTGCTCACGCTGGCCGTGTGGCTCGTGTCGGAGCTGGGGCGCTCGATCTACGGCAAATCAGGGGAGTTGCAGGAGCTCGGCGTCGTCTTCGTGCTGGCGTCGGTGCTGCTGCATCCGCTGAATCCCGCGGCCCAGCCGTTGCCGGGCGGTGCCGGCGCGCTGGCGGCGCGCGGCTTGCGCGTCCTGTCCGGCTGGAGCCGCCAATGGCTGCCGGCGCGCGTGCGTTTCCTGGCGCTGGCCGCGGCGCTGCTGGTGACGGTGTTCACGCTGTTCCGGCTGGCCTTCGCCGCGGCCTTCGAACCGCCCGGCCTGGTCGGGCCGGTCGGCGACGTGATCTGGGACCGCGGCGTGCCGAGCCTGCGCGTCACCGGGCCGGGCCTCGCGCCGGTCGCCGACGTCGCGCGCGCCTGGGCACTGGGCCTGCGCTTCGACTTGCGCATGGCGCTGCTGCTGCTGTTGCCGCTGGCGCTGCTCGGCGGCATGCGGCCCGTCGACCCCGCGCGCAGTCCGGCGGCGCGCCGGGCGTGGACCACGTGGTTCGGCCTGGCGCTCTTTGTCGTGTTCTTCGTATACGCGTCGGACCTCGGCCATTACGCCTACGAGGCGCAACGGCTCAACGCGAACTTGCTCGACCACCTCCAGGAGCCGGGCATCGCCGCCATGATGGCCTGGCAAACCTACCCGGTCCTTCCCGGGCTCACCGCGATCGTCGCGCTGGCCGCCGCGACCACGCTGCTGCTGTCGCACGCGCTGGCGGCGCCGGCGGCGCCCTTCCCGGGCTCGCGCCGGCGGCGCATCGCGATCTCGATCGCCAGCGGGGCGCTCTATGTGCTGGCACTGCACGGCCAGTGGTCGCAATACCCGCTGCGCTGGAGCAACGCCTACTTCAGCCCGAATCCCTACCTGTCCGCGCTGGCCTCCAATCCGCTGCAGACGCTGTTCGATACCTGGCGCGAGCCCTCGCGGCCGGTTGCGCCAGCCGCCGCCTGCGCCGCGCAGGCACGCCTCGCCCGGACTCTCGGCGTCGCTGCCTGCAGCGCACCGCCGCCCTCGTTCGCACGCTTCGTCCGGCCGGGAGCGGCGGCGCGGCGCCCGAACATCGTCGTCGTGTTCCTGGAATCGTTCGCCGCCTACAAGACCGGGATCATGGGCAATCCTCTCACGCCGACGCCACACTTCGACGCGCTGGCGCGATCCTCGGTGCTCTACACGCGCTTCTACTCGGTGACGAGCCCAACCGCGCGGTCGATCTTTTCTTCGCTGTTCGGCATTCCCGACGTCAGCCCCGGGCGCTCGGCCTCGCGCAATCCGCGCGCCGTAACCCAGCACACGCTGGTCACCGCATTCGAGGGCTACCGCAAGCACTACTTCATCGGCGGCAGTGCCTCGTGGGGCAACATTCGCGGCATGCTCGCGCACAACGTGCCGGGCCTGATCCTGCACGAAGGGGAGGACCTCGACCTGCCCCTGGACGACGTCTGGGGCGTGAACGACCTGAGCCTGTTCGAGCAGGCGCACCGTGTGATGTCCGCGGAACCCGGCCCGTTCATCGCGCTCATCCAGACCGCCGGCAACCACCGGCCCTACACGATCCCGGCGGAGGCGCCCGGCTTCCGGCGCGACCCCCTGCCGGAGGACGTGCTGCTCGCGGCGGGATTCGCCGAGCCGGACGCCTACGACGGCTTGCGCTTCCTGGATCACGCCCTGGGACGCTTCCTCGAGTTGGCGACGGCCGCACCCTACTATCGCGACACGATCTTCGCGTTCTACGGCGATCACGGCGCGCCCGCGCGCCGCTTCCCGGAAATCGAGCAACCGTTGCGCGGCGAGCACGTGCCGCTGGTGCTGCACGCGCCGGCGTGGTTCGGCGCGCAGGGCCGCCGCGTCGATGACCCCGCCTCCTCGATCGACGTCCTGCCCACCCTGGCCGCGCTCGCGGGCGTGCCGCACCTGAACACGGCGCTCGGCCGCGACCTGATGGCGCCGGGTGCCGAGCACGCCCGCTTCGCCTTCGTCACCCATAACGGATCCCGCGGCCTGGTCGACCCCGGCCACTTCTATTGGCGCAGCGTGACGGGGCGCGAGACCCTGCATCGCCTCCGGGCGGACGGCTCCCTGGAACCCGGGGACCGTGCCGCCAGCGCGCCGGAGCGCCGGCAGCGCATGGCCGACGTGGCCGAGGCCTTCTACGACAGCGGCGGCTGGCTGCTCGAGCACAACCCGCCGCGCGTGCACGCGCCACCCGAAGCGCCGGCCGGCCGTTGAACGGACCGCGCCCCTCATTGATAATGCGCGCCCCGAAGCCCCGAGGTTCGAAGCGCCCCGCATGCCCAAGGAAGACCACATCGAGATGAATGGCGTCGTCACCGAGACGCTGCCAAACACGACGTTCCGCGTAAAGCTCGACAACGGCCACGTCGTGACGGCCCACATCTCGGGCCGCATGCGCAAGAACTACATCCGCATCCTGACCGGGGACAAGGTGACGGTCCAGCTGACCCCCTACGACCTCACCAAGGGCAGGATCACTTTCCGCGACAAGTGACGGCGTCGGGCGCTACTCGGTCACCAAGTTCACGTCGACCAGCGCCTTGGGGATGTTGGCCTCGAGGCTATCGAGGGTCGCCAGGCGCAAGTGCTCGCGCTGCGCGTCGCTGTACTGCGAGAAGTCGTCGCGCCATCCCGGGTTCTCGGCGCCGTAGCACGGGATCATTTGGGCCGGCCCCGACATCAGGTTGACCGGGCCGAGCGCCCACTCCCAGGCGATGTGGTTCGACTGCGCCACGTTGTAAACGTTGACCATCGCCAGCAGGTACACGCAACCCCCCGTTTTTTCCCGCCAAGGAGTTCGTGCCGGAATCCGTACCCGGGCGGCAGGTACGGAAGGTTGCCGTATTCGGCCGGAACGACGACGACCAGCGTGTCGGCCCCGGCGGCTCGTGCGGCAGCGATCAGTGCGCTCGCGTCCTTGCCCTGGAGTGAGCCCGTGACCGGCACCACCTCGAACCGGCCCTCGCGCTTGAGCGAGTCGATGGCCACCTTTACGGCCACCTCGTCCACCTTCCACGCGCTGACGTCGGCTTCGTACTTCTTGTTGTTGAACACCGTCAGGCCCCGATACGTGCCCTGGAACGTGTTGCCCAGCGCCGAAGCGACCGCAAGCTTGTGCATGTTCGCTTTCTGGTCGTCGAAGACGACGCCTCTGGGCCCCGCGCACGCGGCTGCAGTGGCCAGCAGGCCCATCGCGAAAAGGCGGCTGAGGTTGCGCATGCAGCGCCGCTTTAGAACCGCCAGCCGATGCCGACAGCGATGTTCGGCCACAGCTCGTAGTCCTCGGTCTCCTGGTTGACCTCGTCCTCGGCGTCCTGCACCGCGGCCTGGAACTCGGGGTAGCTCGAGACATCCTGCGAGCCGCCGATGCCGCACTGCGGCTGTCCCACCGGGTCGGCGTTCTGCGCACTGCCGCGGCCGGTGAGGCTCGAATCCGGAGCGCCCGAGAGCAGCACGCCGATGTCGAACGTGGCGTAAAACCCCGGCTTGCCGTTGAGGTTGCCGCCCCAGCCGATGCCGAGGTACGGCGCGGTGCTGTTGAAATCCACGGCGCCGTCGATGCGCAGCGGATCGGCCGGGTCGGACTGGAACGTGCAGTCGCCGACCTCGTAGCGGCCGGTGCCGTCGTCGGTGCCGGTCATGTTGATCTGGTTGCCGTTCGAGACCAGGCCGGCGGTCAGGCGGAACGCGCCCCTGAAAGGGTGCCAGTCGGCGAACAGGCCGACCGACCTCAGGTCGAGCTCGCCGTCGTAGCTGCCGCCCGAGTCGTCCTCGAACTCCTCGTCGTGCGTGTAGGCGTGGTAGGCGCCGCGCAGGTTGAAGCGCTTGCCGAGGGGCACGCCGACCGAGAGGCCGGCGCCGAGGGTCGAGGCCTCCAGCGAAATCCCGATCGCGGTCCGGTCCTTCGCCGCCACCGCGCCAGCCAGCGCCAGCGCGCCGACGGTGAACAAGCACCGCATGATTGCCCGCATCGGAATCCCCTGTAGGTGTGTCGGAACGCGGGCGGGCCCGGCCGGCCGCGGTGAAGCAGAACGGCGTCAGGCCGGCGCGGCCGCGGGCTCTTTGGCCTCGAGTTCCAGGTCCAGCTTGTCGTCCTTGACGCCGATATGCACGTCGCCGCCGTGCGCGAGCTTGCCGAACAGCAGCTCCTCGGCCAGCGGGCGCTTGACGCTCTCCTGGATGACGCGCGCCATCGGCCGCGCGCCCATCTTCTCGTCGTAGCCGTGCTCGCCGAGCCAGGCGCGCGCGGCGTCGTCCACGTGCAGCGCCACCTGCTTGGCGGCGAGCTGCTCCTCGAGCTCGAGCAGGAACTTGTCGACCACGCGCTGGATCGACTCGCGGCCCAGCGGCGCGAACGGCACGATGGCGTCGAGCCGGTTGCGGAACTCGGGGGCGAAGGTCTTGCGCACGATCTCGAGCATGTCGGTGCTGTTGTCCTGCTCGGAGAAGCCGATCGAGCGGCGCGAGGACTCCTGCGCGCCGGCGTTGGTGGTCATGACCAGGATGACGTTGCGGAAATCCACGTGGCGGCCGTTGTTGTCGGTCAGCGTGCCGTGGTCCATGACCTGCAGCAGCAGGTTGAATACGTCCGGGTGGGCCTTCTCGACCTCGTCGAGCAGCACCACGGCGTGCGGATGCTTGAGCACCTGGTCGGTGAGCAGCCCGCCCTGGTCGAAGCCGACGTAACCCGGCGGCGCGCCGATCAGGCGGCTCACCGTATGGCGCTCCATGTACTCCGACATGTCGAAGCGGATCAGCTCGATGCCGAGCAGCTGCGCCAGCTGGCGCGTGACTTCGGTCTTGCCCACGCCGGTCGGGCCGGCCAGCAGGAAGTTGCCGATCGGCCGGTCCGGGTTGGCCAGCCCCGAGCGCGACAGCTTGATGCTGGCGGACAGCAGTTCGACCGCCGCGTCCTGGCCGAAGATGACCAGCTTGAGGTCGCGGTCCAGCGCGGCCAGCCGCTCGCGGTCGTTGGCCGACACGCTCTTGGGCGGGATGCGCGCGATGCGCGCCACCGTGGCCTCGATGTCCTTGACCTTGACGGTGCGGCGTTTCTGCCCTTCGGGCAGCAGGCGCAGGCGCGCGGCGGCCTCGTCGATGACGTCGATGGCCTTGTCCGGCAGGTGGCGGTCGGTGATGTGCCGGCTCGACAGCTTGACCGCCGACTCCAGCGCCGCGCGGGTGTAGCGCACGTCGTGGTGCTGCTCGAAGCGCGCCTGCAGGCCGCGCAGGATCTTGAGCGTCTCTTCCTCGGTCGGCTCCGGCACGTCGATCTTCTGGAAGCGGCGGGCCAGCGCGCGGTCCTTCTCGAACACGCCGCGGAACTCGTGGTAGGTGGTCGAGCCGATGCAGCGCAGCTCGCCCGACTGCAGCAGCGGCTTGAGCAGGTTGCTGGCGTCCATGACGCCGCCGCTGGCGGCGCCGGCGCCGATGATGGTGTGGATCTCGTCGATGAACAGGATCGCGCCCTTGATCTGGGTCAGCTCGGCCAGCACGCCCTTGAGGCGCTTCTCGAAATCGCCGCGGTACTTGGTGCCGGCGATCAGCGCACCGAGGTCGAGGCTGAACACGACGCCGCTCTTCAGCAGGTCGGGAACCTTGCCGTTGTGGATCAACCAGGCCAGGCCTTCGGCGATGGCGGTCTTGCCGACCCCGGCCTCGCCCACCAGCAGCGGGTTGTTCTTGCGCCGCCGGCACAGCGTCTGCATCAGCCGCTCCGTCTCGGTCTCGCGGCCGATCAGCGGGTCGATCTGGTTCTTGCGCGCGCGCTCGTTCAGGTTCACCGCGAACTGCTCGAGCGCGGTCTTGCCGGGAGCCTTATCGGGACCGCCCTCGCGCTCCTCCGGGTCCGGCGCGGACTCCGGCGCCGCCGGCGTGTTCTTGGCGATGCCGTGCGAGATGTAATTGACGATGTCCAGGCGCGTCACGCCCTGCTCGTTGAGCAGGAACACCGCGTGGGTGTCCTTCTCGCTGAACAGCGCCACCAGCACGTTCAGCGTCGACACCTGCTTCTTGCCCGCCGACTGCACGTGGTAGATCGCGCGCTGCAGCACGCGCTGGAAGGACAGGGTCGGCTGCACTTCGCGGCCTTCCTCCTTCAGCGACTGCACGTTCTTGGCGATGTAGTCCTTGAGCCCCTGCTCGAGCGACTCGAGGTCGGCGCCGGTGGCATTGAGGACCTCGGCGACGTTGGTGTCGGACAGCAGCGCCAGGAGCAGGTGCTCGACCGTCAGCAGATCGTGACCGTCGGTCCTCGCCGCGAGAAACGCGGCGTCCAGCGATTTTTGCAACTCGTCCGAAAGGATGCTCATGGTGCCGTGCGGCCAGCGTAGCGCGTTCCGGGACCCGACGAAACCATGTCCGGAGTCACGCCTTCTCCATGACGGTGAGCAGCGGATGCTGGTGGCGGCGGGCGTGGGCATTGACCTGGGCGACCTTGGTCTCCGCGATCTCGGCCGGGTACAGCCCGGCGACGCCGCGGCCCTGGGTGTGGACCTGCAGCATGATCTGCACGGCCTTGTCGCGCGGGTGGTAGAAGAACCCCTGCAGCACGGCCACCACGAACTCCATCGGCGTGAAGTCGTCGTTGATCATGACCACCTTGAACAGGGGCGGCTGCTTGACGCGCGGCTTGGCCTCGTCGACGACGACATCGAGGGCACCCTGGCGTTCCAGCTCGCTCATGACCAAATAATAGCCAAATCCAGGGGGTCTGCGCCCCTCTTTTCATTGGACCAAGGTCGGCGTAGCTTAGGTGACGCCGCGCATGCCGCGGCGGATGAGCGGCGCGCACAGCAGCGCAACCACGGTCGCGCCCAGGCCGATCCACAGCAGCAGCACGAACAGGTCGCCATACTTTGCGGCGCTCTCGGCCATGCCCGCGCTCTCGCCGGGCTCCAGCGCCGAGAGCTTGCCGAACACGCCGTGCGCGAGGATCTCGGAATAGGCGGTGCCGAGGAACCACACGCCCATCATCAGGCTCACCACCCGCGGCACCGACAGCGTGGTGACGGCGGCAATGCCGATCGGGTACAGGCAGACCTCGCCGATTTCGAGCAGCAGGTAAGCCAGCACCAGCCACCAGACGCTGGCCGGGACGCCGCCGGCCGCGGACTGCGCCGCTGCCATCAGCGGCAGGAACGCCAGGGCGCCGAACAGCAGGCCGATCGCCGTCTTCATCGCCGTGCTCGGGTTGCGGCCGCGCCGCGCCAGCCACGGCCACAGCCAGGCGAACAGCGGCGACAGTGCGACGATGAAGAAGCTGCCGAGGAAGGTCAGCGCGCCGGCGGTCAGCTCGAAGCCGAGCAGGTTCTTGGTCATCAGCCGGTCGCTAAAGGCGACCCACGAGCCGTAGGTCTGCTCGTACAGCGTGTAGAACACCAGCGCGAACAGGATCAGCCCGGCCAAGCTCAGCATGCGCCCGCGCTCCTCGCGCGTGCATTGCGTCGCCAGGAACCAGCCGAACCAGAGCAGGAAGGCGGCCGTGACGACGTGCATGGCGCCCTGCACCGTCCAGGTGCGCTGCAGCAGCTGCCAGATGACCAGCACTCCACCCGCGCCGCAGGCGTAGATGAACGCCTCGCGGCTCAGCGGGCCGACGCGCTCGCGCAGGCGCGCGGGATCGCGCGGCTCGGCGTGGCCGTGCAGGTGGCGCTGGCCCCACAGGAATACCGCCAGCCCGGTGAGCATGCCGACGCCGGCGAGCCCGAACCCGTAGTTCCAGCCGTAGGTCTCGCCGACGTAGCCGCAGGCGAGGCTGGCGAACAGCGCGCCGACGTTGATGCCGGCGACGAACAGCGTGAAGCCGGAGTCGCGGCGCGGGTCGTTGTCGGCGTACAGCTTGCCGACGATGGTCGAGATGTTGGGCTTCAGGAAACCGACGCCGGTCACGATCAGCGCCAGCGACAGGTAGAACACCTGCAGCGCGCGGGCGTCCTGCACCGCGACGCCGCCGACCAGGCGCGCCTGCTCGCCCTCGAAGGCCATGCCGAAGTGACCCAGGCACAGCAGCACGGCGCCGAACACCACCGCCTTGCGCATGCCGAGCCAGCGGTCGGCGACCAGGCCGCCGACGATCGGCACGGCGTAGACCAGCCCGCCGTAGGCGCCGAGCAGCTCGTAGCTCGGCGCGTCGCCGAACAGGTGGTACTTGGTCAGGTACAGGAACAGCAGCGCCTTCATGCCGTAGAACGAGAAGCGCTCCCACATCTCGGTGAAGAAACAGACGTAGAGCCCCTTCGGGTGCCCGAGGAATTCCCCCGGCGCCGCCGCCACGGCAACGGTGCTCACGCGCCGGCCGCGCGCCTCAGGCCGGCTTGTGCGAGGCGGTGCGGAACAGCAGCACGGCCACGCCGGCGACGAGCAGCAAGCCGAGCCACTGGCTGGAGTGCAGCGCCTCCGGCAACGGCAGCGCCAGCACGGCGGGATCCTGCTTCACGTAGATGGGGATCGCGATGAAGATGCCCATCAGGGCTTCGCCCGTGATCAAGCCTGCCGAGAACAGCACGCCCGGGCGGTGGACGCGGTCGAGCGTGTCGTGGTCGGCTCCGACGACGCCGAGGCGGCGTTCGACCAGGTGCGCCAGCAGTCCGCCGAGGAAGATCGGCACCATCAGCTCGAGCGGCAGGTAAATGCCGATCGCCGCAGCCAGCACCGGCACGCGGAACCTGGCCTGGCGTGCCTTGAGGAACTCGTCGAACGCGATGACCACCGCCCCGATGCCCATGCCGATGAAGACCATGTCCCACGGCAGCTTGCCGCCGAACATGCCCTTGGCCACCGACGCCATCAGGTTCGCTTGCGGCGCCTGCAGCGGGTTCGGATGCCGGGCGGTCGCGACGCCGATGCCGTAGGCCTCCGCCAGCAGGTTCAGCACCGGCGCCATGACCAGCGCGCACGAGAATGCGCCGATCGCCAGCATCAACTGCTGCTTCCACGGCGTCGCGCCGACCAGGTAACCGGCCTTGAGGTCCTGCAGGTTGTCGCCGCCGACCGCAGCCGCGCAGCACACCACCGCGCCGATCATGATCGCCGCGATCGGCCCGAGCGGCGCGTCGCGGCCCATCAGCACCATCAGCACCAGCGAGGCAAACAGGATCGTGGCGATGGTCATGCCCGACACCGGGTTGTTCGACGAGCCGACCAGGCCGGCCAGGTAGGCCGACACCGACACGAACAGGAAGCCGGCGACGATCATGATGACCGCCATCGGCACGCTGACCGTCCACTGCTGCACGATGGCCTGGTACAGCGCCAGCAGCGGCAGCACAAACAGGACGATCCCGGCCAGCATCCACTTCATCGGGATGTCGCGCTCGGTGTCGGCGACCACCGCGCCGCCGCCCTTGCGCGCGGCGGCAATGCCGCTCCTGATGCCGGACAGCAGCGAGTTGCGCAGCGAGAACAGCGTCCAGATGCCGCCGATCAGCATGGCGCCGACGCCGAGGTAGCGGATGTGGGCCTCGCGGATCAGCGCGGCGGCGGTGGCCGCATCGGCCCCCGCCAGCCGCGCGGCCAGCGCCGGGTCATGGTCGATGAAGAAGGCGTGGTACAGCGGGATCGCGATGTTGTATGACAGGACGCTGCCGGACAGCACGACGATGCCGATGTTCAGGCCGACGATGTAGCCGACGCCAAGCAGCGCGGGCGACAGGTTCGTACCCATGTAGCCGAGGTACTTGCCGAGGAACGTCGCGCCCGCGGCGTTGTCCGCGATGATGCGGAAACCGCTTTCGGCGGCCAGCTTCAGCGTGGCGCCGACGCCGGCCGCCAGCGCCAGGATCTTCAGCCCGGGACCGGGGTTGTCGCCGGCCTTGAGCACTTCGGCCGCGGCCTTGCCCTCGGGGAACGGCAGCGGGTCCTCGACGATCATGGTGCGGCGCAGCGGCACCGAGAACAGCACGCCGAGGATGCCACCGAGGCCGGCGATGGCCAGCACCCAGGAGTACTTGAAGTCCTGCCAGTACCCGAGGATCACCAGCGCCGGGATGGTGAAGATCACGCCCGCGGCGATCGACGCCGCGGCCGACGCGCCGGTCTGCACGATGTTGTTCTCGAGGATGGTGCCCCCGCCCAGCGCCCGCAGCACCGCCATGGACACGACCGCGGCCGGGATCGCCGAGGCGATGGTCAGGCCGGCGAACAGGCCGAGATAGGTGTTCGCTGCCGCCAGGATCACGGCGAGCACGATCGAAAGGATGATCGCGCGTGCGGTCAGCTGCGGAATCGGCGTCTGATTCATCGGGACTCCAGGCGGAACGGCCTGTCTATTGCTGGTTGGTGCGCTGGCTCTTGTTCAGCAGGACGCGGGCCGACTCGAGCCGCGCGAGGCAGCCCTCGAAATCGCCCGCCTGCGCCAGCTCGCGCGCCAGGCCGAGGTCCGTGTAGGCCTGGCTGATCTGCTCGTTGGCCTCGGTGTGGGCGCCGGTGCCGATGGCGCCGTCGATGCGCGGCTGCAGCCGCTCGATGCCGGTGCGGCAATCCGCCTCGACCGTGCAGCCGGCGGCCAGCAGCAGCGCGGCCGGCAGCCACAGCGGCGTCGCCACGCGCGCGTCCATTGCATCCCCCGAAAGAACGAGGCGGCGAGTATAGCCTTCGCCCTCGCGCTCCCCTACTCTTGACGGCCTCGCCATCCGGGAAGCTCCCATGAACCGCACGTTCGCGGCACTGCTGCCGTTCCTGTTCGCCGGGGCCGCGCTCGCCGCCGAGCCGTTCACCGCGCAGGACCTGGTCGGGCTCGAGCGCGTCAGCGACCCGCGCCTCTCCCCGGACGGCCGCCACGTGGCCTACCAGCTGCGCGAGGCCGACCTCGCCGCCAACAAGGGCGTCCACGGCCTGTGGCTGCTCGACCTGGTGCAGAAGGGCGCCGCGCCGCGCCGCCTGACCGCCCGCGCCAGCGAGTCGAACACGCCGCGCTGGTCGGCCGACGGCCGCCTGTACTTCCTGTCGACGCGCTCGGGCAGCCAGCAGGTCTGGCGGCTCGACCTGCGCGGCGGCGAGGCCGAGCAGGTCACGCACCTGCCGCTCGACGTGGGCGCCTTCCGCCTGTCGCGCGACGGTCGCAGGCTGGCGGTGGCGCTGGAGGTGTTCACCGATTGCGCCGACCTCGCCTGCACGGTGCGCCGGCTGGAGGAGCAGGCCGGCGCCAAGGCCAGGGGCGTCCCCTACGACAGGCTGTTCGTGCGTCACTGGGACAGCTGGAAGAACGGCACGCGCTCGCAGCTGTTCCTGGCCGACCTCGACGCGCCCGCCGCCGAGCCGCGGTGGCTCACCCGCGGCATTGACGGCGACGTGCCGACCAAGCCGTTCGGCGGCGACGAGGAGTTCACCTTCTCCGCCGACGGCCGCGCGCTGTTTTTCACCGCGCGCATCGCCGGCACGACCGAGGCCTGGTCCACCAACACCGATCTCTGGCGTGTGCTGGTGGACGGCGCGGCCGCGCCCGAGAACCTCAGCGCCGGCAACGCGGGCAACGACGTCGCGCCGGTGGTGTCGCCCGACGGCAGGACCCTGGCCTGGCGCTCGATGAGGCGCGCCGGCTTCGAGGCCGACCGCTTCCGCATCCTGCTGCGCGACCTCGCCGGCGGGGGCGTGCGCGAGCTCGCTCCGGGCTGGGACCGCTCCGCCGGGTCGCTGGCGTGGTCGGCCGACGGCCGCACGCTGTACGCGACCGCCGACGACCTCGGCCAGACCCCGCTGTTCGCGATCGACGCGAAGTCCGGCAAGGTGCGGAAACTCACCGGCGCCGGCACCGTCATCGGCTTCGACGCGGGCGCGAAGACGCTGGTCTACGCCAGCGACGACCTGCGCTCGCCGGCGCAGCTCTACCGCATCGGCCCGCGCGGCGGGGCACCCGTCGCGCTCACGCGCCACAACGAGGCGCTGCTGGGCCAGCGCGCGCTGGGCGCGTTCGAGCAGTTCCGCTTCAAGGGCTGGAACGACGAAACCGTCCACGCCTACGTGGTGAAGCCGGCGAACTTCACCGCCGGGCGCAAGTATCCCGTCGCCTTCATCGTCCACGGCGGGCCGCAAGGGTCGATGGGCAACCACTGGCATTACCGCTGGAACCCGCAGACCTGGGCCGGCGCCGGCTACGCCGTCGTGTTCGTCGACTTCCACGGCTCGAGCGGCTACGGCCAGGCCTTCACCGACTCGATTTCCGGCGACTGGGGCGGCAAGCCGCTGGTGGACCTGCAGAAGGGCTGGGCGCACGCGCTGAAGGCCTACGCCTTCCTCGACGGCTCACGGGCCTGTGCGCTGGGCGCCTCGTACGGCGGCTACATGATCAACTGGATGGCCGGCAACTGGGCCGAGCCGTTCAAGTGCCTGGTCAACCATGACGGCATCTTCGACCTGCGCGCCTTCGCCTACGAAACCGAGGAGCTGTGGTTTGCCGAGTGGGAAGCCGGCGGCACGCCGTTCGAGAAGCCGGAGAACTACGAGCGGTTCAACCCGGTGAACCACGTGGCCAAGTGGCAGAAGCCGATGCTGGTGATCCACGGCGGCTTCGACTTCCGCATCCCGTACACGCAGGGCCTGGCGGCGTTCACGGCGCTGCAGCGCCGCGGCATCGACAGCCGCTTGCTGTATTTCCCCAACGAGAACCACTGGGTGCTCAAGCCCGCGAACAGCCTGCAGTGGCACCAGTCCGTGGAGGACTGGCTCAAACGCTGGCTCGGCTAGCGCCGCTTGGCCTTGCTCGCCACCACCAGGCGCCGCTCGAGCGTGGTCAGTTGCGCGTTGACGGCCTTGCGCAGCCGGCGGACGGCCTGCAACAACTGGGCGCGGCGGCGCGGCAACTGGCGGTTCACTTCCTTGCGCGCCTGGGCTTCGTAGCGCGCGACCAGCTTCTTGATCTGCTTGACGTAGTCGGGCATGGCTCTCTCCTGCTCCGCCGCAGGCTCGCGGCTCCGCCATCCTACGCCGGAAAAAATGGGGACGCACACCTTTTCGAAAACGTGTGCGTCCCTTTTTTTCAGAACGCGGCGATGCCGGTCTGCGCGCGGCCGAGGATCAGCGCGTGGATGTCGTGCGTGCCCTCGTAGGTGTTCACCGTCTCGAGATTCAGCAGGTGGCGGATGACGTGGTACTCGTCGACGATGCCGTTGCCGCCGTGCATGTCGCGCGCGGCGCGGGCGATGTCGAGCGCCTTGCCGGCGTTGTTGCGCTTGAGCAGCGACACCATCTCCGGGGTGGCGCGGCCCTCGTCGAACAGCCGGCCGAGGCGCAGTACCGCGTGCAGCCCGAGCGTGATCTCGGTCTGCATGTCGGCGAGCTTCTTCTGGATGAGCTGGTTCGCAGCGAGCGGCCGGGAGAACTGCTTGCGCCCCATGGTGTAGTCGCGCGCCGCCTGCCAGCAGAACTCGGCGGCGCCCATCGCGCCCCAGGCGATGCCGTAGCGCGCCTTGTTGAGGCAGCCGAACGGGCCCTTGAGGCCCTCGACCTTCGGCAGGCGCTGGTCGTCGGGCACCGGCACCTCGTCGAGCTGGATCATGCCGGTCGGCGAGGCGCGCATGCTGAACTTGCCCTCGATCTTCGGCGTGACGATGCCCTTCATGTCGCGCTCGAGGATGAAGCCGCGGATCACGTCGTCGTCGTCCTTGGCCCACACCACGAGCACGTCGGCGATCGGCGAGTTGGTGATCCAGTTCTTGGCGCCCGACAGCGACCAGCCGGATTGGGTCTTCTTCGCGCGCGTGCGCATGCCGGCCGGGTCGGAACCGAAGTCGGGCTCGGTCAGCCCGAAGCAGCCGATCAGCTCGCCGCTGGCGAGCTTCGGCAGGTACTTCTTCTTCTGAGCCTCGCTGCCGTAGGCGTGGATCGGGTACATCACCAGGCTCGACTGCACCGACAGCGCCGAGCGGTAGCCGGAGTCCACGCGCTCGATCTCGCGCGCGACCAGCCCGTACATGACGTGGTTGCCGCCCGGACAGCCGTGGCCCTCGAGCGAAACACCGAGCAGACCCTGCTCGCCGAACTCGCGGATCAGCTTCGGCTCCGGTTTTTCCTCGCGGAACGCGCCCAGCACGCGCGGCATCAGCTTCTTCTGCGCGTACAGGCGCGCGGCATCGCGCACCGCACGCTCCTCGTCGCTGAGCTGCTCGTCGAGCCGGAGGGGGTCCTGCCAGTCGAATCCAGGTTTCATCGGAATTCTTATTTTGTCTTAAAGGTGAATACGCCGTCCCACTTCTCGCCCGGCGGGTTCTTGCGGAAATAGGCGATGCGCTCCATGAACATCTCGTACACCTTGTGCGGGTTCGGACCGCGCGAAAGCGAGAAGAACTCCGCCTCGGCCTCGTCCCACTTCTGCCCGCGGTACAGCTTCAGCGCGCCGCGGTGGCGCGCCAGGTCCTGGCGCAGCGCCGGGTCCATCGCGTCCTTCGGGCCCATCGGCTCGTAGATGGACACCGGCACCTCCTTGCCCTTCACGCGCACCTGGTCGAGCTCGCGATACGACCAGTCCGACGGGCCGGCCGCGCGGGTGAACTCGCTGCAGATCACGGTGACGCCATACTCCTTGGTCAGGCCCTCGACACGCGAGCCGAGGTTCACCGGGTCGCCCATGACGGTGTATGCGACGCGGAAGCTCGAGCCCATGTTGCCCACGCGCATGTTGCCGGTCGACAGCCCGACGCCGATGTGCAGCGGCGGCCAGCCGCGCCGGGCGAAGTCGCCGTCCAGCGCGCGCATCGCCTTGGGCAGCTCGATCGCGGCTTTCAGCGCGTTCTCGGCGTGGTTCGGGTCGTCGAGCGGCGCGCCCCAGAACGCCATGATGCAATCGCCCATGTACTTGTCGATGGTGCCGCGGTGCTTCTGGATGATCTCGGTCAGCGGCGACAGGAAGTTGTTCATCAGCCCCGACAGTTCCTGCGGCCGGTCCTTGAACTGCTCCGAGATGGTGGTGAAGCTGCGCACGTCGGAGAACAGCACCGTCATTTCCTTGCTCTTGCCGTCCATCGAGATCTGCAGGTTGCTCAATGCCATTTCCTCGACGATTTCCTTCGGTACGTACTGGCCGAACGTCCTGGCGGTGTCGCGCGCGCGGCGCGCTTCGATGAAGTAGCCGTACAGCAGCTGTGCCAGGAACACGACCAGCGTGTAGGTGACCGGCACGCCCGTGGGCATCACCAGACCGGCGGCATGCCAGACGAACACCGACAGGCCGGTGCCGGCGGCGATCAGCGCGATGACCACGGCCAGCGCCCAGGCGGCGGTGACTTTCGGGAACAGCCACGCCAGCAGCAGGCCGAGCGCCAGCAGCGTCACCGCCTCCATGCCCCAGTAGTACGGCGCGCGCTGCTTGACGCGGCCGTCGAGCACGCCCGAGACGATGTTGGCGTGCACTTCGACGCCGGGGTAGTCGGGCCCGACCGGCGTGCTGCGCAGGTCCTTCAAGCCGGGCGCGGTGGTGCCGAGGAACACGATCGCGCCGTCGAGGACCTTCGGGTCGGCGCTGCGCCGCAGGACGTCGGTCGCCGAGACATACGGGAAGCTGTACTGCGGCCCGCGGTACGGCACCAGCACCGAGGCGGTCTCGTCGACCGGTATGGTGACTTCGCCGACGCGCAAGCGCTCCAGGTTCAGGCCGGCGCGAGCCTCCGGCGGGTCGAACTCGAGCTGCACCGGCGGCGCGCCGAGCGCCACGCGCAGCACTTCCAGCGCCAGCGACGGATAGAGCTGGCCGCGGTACTCCTGCAGCAGCGGCGCATCGCGCACGATGCCGTCGGCGTCGAGCGTGGGCAGGTCGAAGAAACCGGCGTACGGCGTCGCCTCGCGCAGCACCGGCACGTTGGGCGTAAAGGCCTCGGCGTGCGGGAACGGCACGCCTAGCTGCGCGGCGGCGACCTTGTCGATCAGCACCGGCCCCGGCAGCCCGGGATCGGCCGTGCCCTCGGCGCCGGTCGGTGCGCGGAACACGTAGCCGAGCACCACGGGGCGGCCGCGGATGGCGTTGGCGAGAGCCAGGTCCGTGTCGAGCTCGTCGCGCACCGCCGCGATGCGCTCGGCGAAGCCGGGCAGGTCCGCGAGCGCGCCGGCCGACAGCCGCTCGAACAGCTCGCGCCCCGACTGGCGATCCGGCTCGGGGAAGGTGATGTCGAAGCCGACGACCCGGGCGCGGTAGGTGTCGAACAGCTCCGCCACCAGCCGGCCGAGCTTGTCGCGCGGCCATGGGAACTGCCCTTCCGCCGCCATGCTTTTCTCGTCGATGTCGACGATGACAATGCGCCGATCCACCGTTTCCAGCGTCGCCAGCCGCAGCCGGTTGTCGTAGGTCAGGTTCTCGAGCGTCGTCAGCAGGCGCGACTCGAACGCGCCGGAGGTGTGCAGCAGGAAGACCAGCAGCAGCACGCCGCTGATCCCGAGCCGCACCAGCATGCGGATCGCCTTGTTGCCCATGCCCCCGCTTCCCCGAACGAGCTGCCGGCCCGCACGTTACCAAACTCGGGGGTTATCATGCCGCGTGACTTCCATGGCCCACGCCACGCCTCTCCCCGAATCCTGGCTGCGCGCCGCCGCGGCGCTGTACCAGCGCCACGGTCAGCGCCTGCCCGTGCTGGCCGCGGCGCTGTTCGCGATCCTGATCGGCCGGGTCGCCGCGGACCTGGCCTGGGTGCTGGCGCCCGCGCCGGAGGCCGCGCGTTGGCGCCCGCCGCCGGCGGCACCCGCGGCGCCCCGCCCCGGCGGTGCGCCGGAGGTCGACAGCGCGGCCGCGGCGGGGCTGTTCGGCCGCTACCAGGCGCCGGCCGCCGGCGAGGCGTCCCTGCTGGCCGCGCCCGACACGCCGCTGAACCTCACCTTGATCGGCGTGCTGGCCGACGACCGCGAGCCGTATTCGCGCGCGCTGATCGCGCAGGGCGCCGACGAGCGCAGCTATGCCGTCGGCGACGACGTCGCGCGCGGCGTCTTGCTGCAGGCCATCTTCCCGGACCGCGTGATCCTGTCGCGCAACGGCCGCCTCGAGACGCTGCGGCTGGAGCGGGACAAGCCCAGCGCCGGCGGCGACACCGGCCCGACCGTGGCCCAGGTCGAGGAGCGTGGCGCCGGTCCGCCGCAGCTGGCGCAGATCCGCGACGAAGTGCTCAGGGACCCGGCCAAGGCCTCCGACTACGTGCGCGTGCAGCCGGCCAACGTCGGCGGTCAGCTCAAGGGTTATCGGGTCTACCCCGGCCGCGACCGCAGCGCGTTCTCCGCCGCCGGGCTGCGGCCCGGCGACCTGGTGACGTCGGTCAATGGCGTACAATTGGACGATCCTGCCAAGGCGCTGCAAATGCTCGGGGACCTGAGCACTGCCGGCCAGGTCAACCTCGTGGTGGAGCGAGGCGGGCAATCCCAGAACATCAGCATCAACCTGAGCCAGTGACGACGCGCCTCAACACGCTGCTGCCCGGCCTGCTGCCGGCATTGTTCCTGGTCCTGGCCGTGCCGGCCCGGGCCGCGACCACGCTGAACCTGAAGGACGCCGACATCAACACGCTGATCACGACGGTCAGCGAAGTCACCGGCAAGAACTTCATCGTCGACGAGCGCGTCAAGGGCAAGGTCACCGTGATCTCGTCGCGGCCGATGTCGTCGGAGGCGGTGTACGAAACCTTCCTGGCGGTGCTGGCGGTGAAGGGTTACGCCGCGGTGCCGGCCGGCTCCGTCATCAAGATCGTGCAGGACAACACCGCGCGCCAGGAAGGCGGCGCGCGGCTGTCGGGCGGCATCGGGCTGCCCGACGACGACGTGGTCACTCACGTGTTCGACATCCAGAACGTCTCGGCCGCGCAGCTGGTGCCGATCCTGCGGCCGCTGGTGCCGCAGTGGGGCCACCTGGTCGCCTACGGCCCGTCGAACATGCTGATCATCTCCGACCGCGCCGCCAACGTCGTGCGCCTCGGCCGGCTCATCGATGCGATCGACCGCACCGGCGACCGCGAGGTGGAAGTGGTGAAACTGCTGCACGCCGGCGCCGCCGACGTGGTGCGCATCCTGACCGCGCTCACGCAGCAGGACAAGACCGCGGATCCGTCGATGAAGCCGGGCACCGTGATCGCCGACGAGCGCAGCAACTCGGTGCTGATCGGCGGCGACAAGTCCGAGCGCCAGAAGCTGCTCGACATCATCACGCAGCTCGACGTGCCGCTGACCGAGGACGGCGCCACGCAAGTGGTCTACCTGCGCTACGCCAGCGCCGAGAATCTGGCGCCCATCCTCGAAGGCTACGCGCAGCAGGCGGAGGCAACCAGCCGTCCCGCCGGCGCCGCGGCGGCCGGCGCGGCGCCGGCCGGCGGCTTCGACGGGCGCACGCGCATCATCGCCGACAACGACACCAACGCCCTGGTCATCACCGGCTCGCCGAAGGCCATGAAGGCGATCCGCAACGTCATCGCCCAGCTCGACATCCGCCGCTCGCAGGTGCTGGTCGAAGCGGTGGTGGCCGAGGTATCGGGCTCGCTGTCGACGCAGCTCGGCATCGACTGGGCCGTGTACGACCCGAATCGCATCGCGGCCGCCGGCATCCTCGATCCGTCGACCCTCGGCGTCGCCGGCGGCCTGATCACCGGCGGCAGCGCCGGCCTGACGGCCGCGGCCAATGCGCTGACCGCGGGCGGCACGCGCGCGCCGGGCCTGGTGGCGGCCGGCGGCTACGAAAACAGCAACGGCACCACCTTCGGCGCCATCCTGCGGGCGCTGCAGAGCGACGGTGACAGCAACGTGCTGTCGACGCCGACCATCGTCGCCACCGACAACGAGGAGTCCAAGCTCACCGTCGGCCAGGAGCTGTCGATCCCGTCCGGCAGCTACACCTCCACCGGCACCACCACCAACATCACCAACCCGTTCACCACCTTCAACCAGAAGACGGTCGGCCTGACGCTGGGCCTGACGCCGCAGGTCAGCGGCGAAGGCGACAGCATCAAGATGAAGATCGCGCTCGAGGTGTCGAGCCAGGCCGCCGGCCTCGCCGGCACGGCGAACCAGGTGTTCAACAAGCGCAACATCGACACCACGGTCACGGTCGACAGCGGCCAGATCCTGGTGCTCGGCGGCCTGATCGACGACCAGTCCACCGACACGGTCACCGCCGTGCCGTTCCTGTCGAAGATCCCGCTGATCGGCGGGCTGTTCCAGTCGCGCACCGTGACCAAGCAGAAGCGCAACCTGATGGTGTTCATCCGGCCGGTGATCCTCGCCAGCGGCGAGGAGACCGATTACTACACGCGCCGCAAGTACGACGCCGTGCGCGACCTGCAGATCCACCAGGTCAACCGGCCGCGTTCGTCGGTGGTGCCGCGCGGCCCGACGCCGGTGCTGCAGCGATACGAGGACTACCAGGGCCAGGTGCTGCAGCGGCCCGCGGCCGTGCCGCCGCCCACCGAGCCGCCCGGCGCCACGCCGCCTGCCGCGGCCGAACCGGCCCCGGCGGAGGGCGCGCCGGCGGAGCCGGCGCCGCCCGAGGCGGAAGCGCCCGGCGAATCCGCCCCCGCCGAGCAGGCGCCGGCTGAGGAAACGCCCGCCGGGGCGGCTCCGACCGAGGGGACTCCGAACGAGGAGTCCCCGCCTCCGCCGTAGGCCGCCCATGGACGCGCCCCTGAAGCGGCCACCGTTCGCCTTCGCCAAGCGGCACGGCCTGATCGTCACCGAGGACCGCGGCGACCACGTCGCGGTCGCCTGCCGGCCCGGCGTGGCGCTCGACGCCATCCAGGAAACCCAGCGCTTCGTGCAGCGCCCGGTGCGCGTGCAGAGCGTCAGCGCGCAGGAGTTCGACGCGCTGCTGCAGCGCACCTACGAGGGCCAGACCGGGGCGGCGGCCGGACTGATGGAGGGGCTCGAGACCGAGGAAGGCGACCTCGACGCCATCACCCAGGCCTTGAGCGAGAAGCAGGACCTGCTCGAGAGCAGCGACGATGCGCCGATCATCAAGTTCATCAACGGCCTGCTGATCGAGGCGATCAAGGACAACGCCTCGGACATCCACATCGAGACCTTCGAGAACCGCCTGACCATCCGCTTCCGGGTCGACGGCGTGCTGCGCGAGGTGATGAGCCCGCCGCGCATGCTGGCGCCGCGCATCGTCTCGCGCATCAAGGTCATGGCCAAGCTCGACATCGCCGAGAAGCGCCTGCCGCAGGACGGCCGCATCACGCGCGCCTTCGGCGGCCGCAAGGTGGACGTGCGCGTGTCGACCATCCCGACCGGCGCGCACAACGAGCGCGTGGTGCTGCGCATCCTCGACAAGCAGGCCGAACGCCTCGACCTCGAGCACCTCGGCCTCGACGCGCCGCAGATCGCGATGCTCACGCACGTCATCAACAAACCCTACGGCATCCTGCTGGTGACCGGCCCGACCGGCTCCGGCAAGACCACCACGCTGTACTCCGCGCTGGCGGTGCTGAACGACCGCAGCCGCAACATCATGACGGTCGAGGATCCGATCGAGTACTACATCGACGGCATCGGCCAGACCCAGGTCAACACCAAGGTCGAAATGACCTTTGCGCGCGGGCTGCGCGCGATCCTGCGCCAGGACCCGGACGTGGTCATGGTCGGCGAGATCCGCGATCTCGAGACCGCGCAGATCGCGGTGCAGGCCAGCCAGACCGGCCATCTGGTGCTGTCGACGCTGCACACCAACACCGCGGTCGGCGCCGTCACGCGCCTGCGCGACATGGGCGTCGAGCCCTACCAGATCTCCAGCTCGCTGGTCGGCCTGGCGGCGCAGCGCCTGGTGCGCCAGCTATGCCGGCAGTGCAAGCAACCGTACGAGGCCAGCGTCGCCGAGCGCGAGCACCTGGGCATCGACCCGAAGAAGAAGCTCACGCTGCACAAGCCGGTCGGCTGCCCGCAATGCCGCCATACCGGCTTCCTCGGCCGCAGCGGCATCCACGAGATCATCGAGGTCGATCGCAAGGTCGAGGCCATGATCCACGACGGCGCCTCGGAGCAGGCGCTCGAAGCCGCCGCCCGCGAGCGCAGCCCCGGCATCCTGCAGTCGGGCCGCAACAAGGTGCTGGCCGGCCAGACCACGCTGCGCGAAGTGCTGCGCGTGACGATCGAGGAGTAGGAGCGCCTTCAGGCGCGACCCGCTCGCCACGACCATGCCCGCCTACGAGTTCACCGCGCTCGACGCGCGCGGCCGCCAGGAAAGAGGCCTGCTCGAGGGTGACACGCCGCGCCAGGTGCGCGGCATGCTGCGCGACCGCGGCCTGACGCCGCTGACGGTGCAGGAAGTCGCCGAGGCGCCGGCAGCGAAGCGCTCGCCGTTCCAGCGCGGCGGCTGGAGCCACACCGAGCTGACGCTGTTCACGCGCCAGCTCGCCACCCTGGCCCGCTCCGGCCTGCCGCTCGACGAGGCACTGGCGGCAGTGGCGCAGCAATCCGACCGCAAGAACGTCAAGCGCGTCACGCTCGGCGTGCGCAGCGGGGTGATCGAGGGGCGCACGCTGGCGCAGGCGCTCGGCGAGTTCCCGAGCGTGTTCCCGCCGCTGTTCCGCGCCACCATCGAGGCCGGCGAATCCTCCGGCAAGCTCGACGGCGTGCTCGAGCGCCTGGCCGACTACGTCGAGCGGCGCCAGGCCCTGCAGCAGAAGCTGATGCTGGCCGCGATCTACCCGGCGATCCTCACCGCCGTCGCCGTCGCGGTGGTGGCGCTGTTGCTGACCTACGTCGTGCCGAAGGTGGTGGCGGTGTTCGCCGACCTCGACACCGAGCTGCCGCTGCTGACGCGCGCGCTGATCGCCACTTCCGACTTCCTGCGCGAGCATGGGCTCGGGCTGATGGTGCTGCTGGCCCTCGGCCTGCTGGCGTTCGGCTGGGCGATGCGCAGCGACGACTTCAAGCGGCGCGTGCACCACCTGATGCTGCGGCTGCCGCTGATGGGCCGGCTGACGCGCGGCAACAACACGGCGCGCTTCACGCGTACGCTCGGCATCCTGTTCGGCAGCGGCGTGCCGATTCTCGACGCCATGCGCATCGGCACGCAGGTGGTGGATAACCTGCCGATGCGCGAGGCGATCGAGGCCGCCACGCTGCGCGTGCGCGAGGGCGCGTCGGTGAACAAGTCGCTGGGCGAGAGCAAGCTGTTCCCGCCGATCACGCTGCACATGATCGCCAGCGGCGAGGCCTCGGGCCGGCTCGACGAGATGCTGAACCGCGCGGCCGAGCAGCAGGAGCGCGAGGTGGAGACGCTGGTCTCCGCCATGATGGGCCTGCTCGAGCCGCTGCTGATCGTGACCATGGGCGTTATCGTCTTCGGCATCGTCATGGCGATCCTGCTGCCGATCTTCGACCTCAACCAGCTGATCAAGTAGGTCGTCGGCACCCCCTGCCACGTCGTGGCATGTGCGGGTCGGGGGCTTGGCTCCGCGAATGGCTCGCCTCGTCGCCGCGCCAGCTCGCCTCGCCAAGTCTCGGCTCGCCGGGGCGCGGCGACCCCTCGCTGCGCTCGCGGCTCCGCTCGGCTGCGCTTTAGTTCGCTGCGCCAAGCCCCCGACCCGCCGCTGATCGCTTAGTGCCTGGACAAGCCACGGGGGCGAGTGAGCGATCAGGGGCCTGGGGAGCGGGTCTGACGAAGCGCGCAGCCGCCGCTGCCAGACCTGACGTCCATGCGATACGGGAAAGGCCCAATCAACTCCAACGAGAGCGCTGAGGCAGGCCCCGACCCAAGGCCCCTTCGAGACGATGTCGCCAGTTACTCGTTCGCGGCGGCTTTCGGCGCGACGGGCTGCGCCGCCAGCATGGTGGACATCAGCGCGCTGATGCGCGCGGGCACGTTCTTCTCGACTTCCTGCAGGCCGACACGGATGGCGTTGGCGAAGCCCAGCGCATCGGTGCCGCCGTGGCTCTTGATGACGGTGCCGTTGAGGCCCAGGAACGTGGCGCCGTTGTGGCGGCGCGGGTCGATGCGCTTGCCGAGGTTCTTCAGCGCCGGGTAGGCGGCGATCGCGGCGAGCCGGTGCAGCCAGTTGGCGGCGAATTCCTCGCGCAAGAACTTGCCGATGAGCCTGGCTACGCCCTCGCCGGTCTTGAGCGCGACGTTGCCGGTGAAGCCGTCGCAGACCACGACGTCCACCGGGTCGAGGAACACGTGGTCGCCCTCGATGAAGCCGACGTAGTTCAGCCCGGCCGCCGAGATCAGGCTGGCCGCCTGCCGGATGACCTCGTTGCCCTTGATCTCTTCCTCACCGATGTTGAGCAGGCCGATCCGCGGCCGCTCGATGCCGTTGACCGCCGTCACCAGCGCCGAGCCCATCACCGCGAACTGGAACAGCTGCTCGGCCGTGCACTCGGCGTTGGCGCCGAGGTCGAGCATGTAGGTGTGGCCGTCCACCGACGGGATCGCCGTGATGATGGCCGGCCGGTCGATGCCCGGCAGCGTCTTCAGCACGAAGCGGGCGGTCGCCATCAGCGCGCCGGTGTTGCCGGCCGAGACGCAGGCCGAGGCGCGGCCCTCCTTGACCAGGTTGATGGCCACGCGCATCGACGAGTCTTTCTTGTTGCGCAGCGCTCTCGACGGCAGCTCGGCCATCTCGACGACTTCGCTCGCGTGCTGCAGCGTGACGCGGCTGTCGCCGGCCAGGCGCTGGGCAGCCAGCGTGGGCTTCAGCGCGGCCTCGTCGCCCACCAGGATCAGGCGCAACTCGCCGTGCTCGGCCAGCGCCAGGCGCGCGGCCCTGACGGCCACCGCGTGGCCGTGATCGCCGCTCATGGCGTCGACGGCGAGGGTGACCGGGGCGCGGGGACGCACACCTTTTTCGGCGGGCATGCTTGCGCTCGGCGACGGGGACGCGAAAAAGGTGTGCGTCCCCTTTTTGCTACTCCGCCCCGGCCTCGGGCTCGACGGCGGACGCCGTCTCGATGACTTTCTTGCCGCGGTAATAGCCGTCGGCCGTCACGTGGTGGCGGCGGTGCGTCTCGCCGGAGGTCGGATCGACCGACAGCGCCGGCTTGGACAGCTTCTGGTGCGCGCGGCGATGGCCGCGATAGGCACGCGATTTCTTGGAATCTGAAACAGCCATTTTGAAGCTCCTGGTGCCCCACCCCGGAGGAGGGGTCAAAAAGGGCGCGTATTCTACAAGAAGACGCAATGGGTCGCGCCTGAAGGCGCTCCTACGAGGCGCTCCTACCTCAGGTTTTGCCTTTCATCAGGCGCTTGACGCAGCCCGGGTCCTCGCAGCGCGGCGTCATCGGCAACGCCAGCAGCACCTCGTCCTCGACCAGGTCGCGCAGCGGCAGTTCGTCGCCCTGCACCAGGTACGACTCGCAGTCCTTCAGCAGCTTCTGCTCCTCGGCTTCGGTCCCGACCAGGCACAGCGACAGCGCCACGTCGCAGTTCCAGTCGAACGCGTGCAGGCCGCGCTGGCAGGTCAGCGGCAGGCGACCGCGGATCTCGCCGTGCAGCCAGTCCTGCCCCTCGTCGTCGCGCGTGGCCTGGAGCTCCACGTGCAGTTCACCGGACGGCTCGGCCAGCGTGGCCGCGAGGCGCGGCAGCTTGGCCAGCGGCACGCTGCCGGTGAAAGCCACGCGACGCGAAGCGGCCTGCGAGGCTTTAACCCGCAGCGGAATCCCACCCGCGGCTGGCCGTTTCATGAGGGGCGCGGATGATAGAGTCTGCGGTCTGTAAATGTCAAAGAAATCAAGATGAAACCGTTGATTTCGAGGGAATCACCGCTGCTGCTGGCGTCGACCTCGCGCTATCGCTCGGAACTGCTGTCGCGCCTCGGTGTGCCGTTTGCGGCGGTGGCGCCGGGCACCGACGAGACGCCGAAGCCGGGCGAGACGCCGCCGCGCATCGCGCAGCGCCTGGCGCGCGCCAAGGCCGAAGCGGTGGCCGCCGCCCACCCGGATCGCTGGGTGCTCGGCTCCGACCAGGTGCCGGCCTTCGAGGAGCGCGTGTTCGAGAAGCCCGGCGATCGCGAAACGGCGACCGCCCAGTTGCTCGGCTGCTCGGGCAAGTCGGTGGTGTTCTACACGGCCGTGGCGCTGGTGGGCGGCAATCGCGTGCTCGAGCAGCTCGACACGACGATCGTGCGGTTCCGTCGTCTGACCGCGGCGGACGTGGTGCGCTACCTCGACGCCGAGCCGGCCTGGGATACCGCCGGCAGCTTCAAGGTCGAGGGCCTGGGCATCACGCTGTTCGAGGCCATCGAGACGCGAGACCCCACGGCGCTGGTCGGCTTGCCGCTGATCGCGGTGCGGCGACTGCTCGGCGAGGCGGGCTACTCGCTGCCCTGAGCCGCGGACGGCGCCGGCAGCCGGTACAGGCCGCGGTTGTAGGTCTCCGCCGGCCATAGCGCGTGGGCCAGCGCGTCACGCTCGAGCTCCTCGTCCGGCGGCGCCGGCTCGATCTGGTCCTGCGGGCCCAGCGTGAAATGCAGCGCGGGCCGGCCGGGCTGGTGGACCACCAGCCGGTCGCCGTAGCGGAACCCGTGCTGGTCGTCGAACTGCATCAGCGCGAGGCCGGCATCGTCCGCCGGCAGCGCCAGCAGGTCGCGGCCGATCATGGGGTGCTCGTCGGGGATGCCCAGCAGGTGCAGCAAGGTCGGGCCGAGGTCGAGCTGGCTGGCCACGCGCGTATCGCGCCGCGCCGGCACGCCGGGGCCGACGATCACGCCCGGGATGCGGAAGTGCACGACCGGCACGAAGTCGGCGCCGTAGACGCGCGCATCGTGGTCGGCGACGACCAGGAAGATCGTGCGCTCGAAGTACGGCGCCGCGCGCGCCAGCTCGAACAGCTTGCCGATGGCGTAGTCGGCGTACTTCATGGCGTTGTGCCGCGTGAACAGCGGCGCCTCGTAGGGCTCGATGCGCCCCTCCGGGAACTCGAACGGGTCGTGGTTCGTGGTGCTCAGCAGGACGGCGAAGAACGGCCGGTCGCCGTGCGCGACGAAGGTGTCGTGCGCCTTGGCCATGAGGTCCTCGTCCGACACGCCCCACGAGCCGAGGAACACCGGGTCTTCGAAGTGCTCCTGCTCGATCACGCGGTCGAAGCCGTTGGCCAGGCCGAAGCCGCGCATGTTGTCGAAATTGGCGACGCCGCCGTAGATGAACTCGGTGGCGTAGCCGCGCCGGCGCAGCAGCCCGGCCAACGTGAAGAAATCCTCCTGCGCGCGCGGCAGCTTCAGCGCCGCGGGCGCGGGCGTGGGCGGGAAACCGGCCTCGAGGGCCTCGAGGCCGCGGGAGGTGCGCGTGCCCGTCGCGTACAGCCGGGTGAAGGCCCAGCCCTGCACCGCCAGCCGGTCGAGGTTCGGCGTCAGCGGCAGGCCGCCCAGGTGCCCCACGAAGCCGGCGCCCAGGCTCTCTTCGACCACGATCACGAGGTTCAGCGGCGGCCCGGTGCTCGGCGCCACGCGCGTGCGGTGCAAGGTCAGCAGGCCGTGGTGGGTGAAGCCGCTTTCCGGCACGCGCATGTAGTGGCGCACGCGCGCCAGCACCTCCGGCCAGGGCATGCGGCCGTAGAGGCCGCCGACATCCATCTCGTTGCGCCGCGAATAGGCCGCGTAGAGCACCGTGTAGGTGGAGTTCGGCACCAGCTCGTTGGCCACGCGATTGGCGCTGAACGCCGCGTGACTCAGGTTCAGCGGCCGGTGGTCGAGTCCGCGCGCGCCGATGAATGACAGCGCGAGGGCGGCGACGGCGGCCGCGGCGCGCCCGCGCCCGCCCCACGCCTGCTCCACACCCGACCAGTGGCGCCAGCCGCGCCACTGTGCCCAGGCGGCGAGCGCGACCAGCGGCGGCACGGCCAGCAGCACGGCGCGGTGGTGGGCCCACAGCATGCCGAACACCTCGCGCGGATGGTCGAGGTACTCGAAGAACAGCCGGTCGGGCCGGTTGTCGTACTCGCCGAAGAACTCCGGCGTGGCCGCTTCCATGAACAGCAGCAGCGTGCCGACCGCCGTCAGCAACCCGGCGGTCAGCCGCGTGCGCAGCGCAGATGGCGGCAGAACCATGTGCAGCAGAAGCGGCCCGGAGGCGAGGTAGCACAGCAGCACGAGGTCGAGCCGGAAACCCAGCGTGAAGATCCGCAGCAGGTTCGGGACGTCCTGCACACGGTCCCACTGCCACGCCAGCAGCCCGGCGCGCGACAGCGCCAGCGCTGCCAGCGCGGCGGCGAAGAACAGCACGCAGGTGCCGACCGGGTTGGCCAGGAGGCGCAGGGCGCTCATGCGATGCGCCCCCCGAGCCAGGCGCCGAGCGCGCTGACGTCGCCGAGGATGTCGAGCGCCCCGGCCGCGCGCAGGCGCTCGCGCTCGTGCACGCCGCACGCCACGCCGACGGCCGCCACTGCCGCCGCGCGCGCCATGGCGACGTCGAACTCGGTGTCGCCGACCATCAGCGCGCGCTGCGGCGGCAGGTCCTCGAGCTCAAGCAACTCGTGCAGCATGGCCGGGTCCGGCTTGGCGGCGGATTCGTCGGCGCAACGGCTCGACGACAGCAGCGCGCGCAGCTCCGGGTGGCGCCGCAGCGAGCGCTCCAGGCTGGCGCGCGACTTGCCGGTGGCCACGGCGAGGCGGTAGCCGGCGTCGCGCAGCGCGGCCAGCGTCGCCAGCGCGCCGTCGAACAGCGGCGCCTCGGCCGGGCCGCCGTGGCGGCCGCCGGCCAGCAAGCCGCGGCGATAGGCCTCGAGGTCGGCGCGCAGCGCCGCAAACGCGAGTCCGGGATAGAGGCGCTGCACGGCATCGTCGAAGGACAGGCCGATCAGCTCGCGGATCTGGCGGTCCTCGCGCGCCGGCAGCCTCAGCGCGGCGATGGCGTCCTGCATGCCGGCGACGATAAGGGCGGCGGAATCCGCCAGTGTCCCGTCCCAGTCGAACACCAGCAGTTCGTACGGGCGCCTCACCGGCCTGGACCCAGCCTTTGCAGGAACTGCTCGAGTTCGGGCGGCAGGGGCGATTCGATGGCCAGCGCGGCGAACTCGCCGACCGCGGGCAGCCGCAGGGAAAACGCGTGCAGGAAGGTGCGGCGCAGGCCGAGGTCGCGCAGCGGCCGCTTGTCGTCGGCCTGCCCGTATTTGCGGTCGCCCGCCACGGGATGGCCGATATCGGCGGCGTGCACGCGGATCTGGTGCATGCGGCCCGAGTAGATGTCCACTTCACACAGTGTAGCGTCGGCAAAACGCTGCACGGGGGTGAAGCGCGAGCGCGACGGCTTGCCCTGCTCGTCCACCAGCACGAAGCGCTCGCCGCTGGACAGCCGGTTCTTCAGCAGCGCTGAGTCGACATCGCGCGAGCCGCCCTGCCAGGGGCCGCACAGCAGTGCGCGGTAGCGTTTCTGGGCCTTGCCCTCGCGCAGCGCGCCCTGGGCGCGCAGCAGGGCCTTGCGCGACTTGGCCAGCAGCAGCACGCCGCTGGTGTCGCGGTCGAGCCGGTGGCACAGCTCGACGTAGTCGTATTTGCCCCAGGCGCGCACCGCCTCGATCACGCCGAACATGATGCCGCTGCCGGCGTGCGAGGCCAGCCCCGCGGGCTTGTTCAGCGCGAGGTAGTGCGGATCGTCGAAGATCACCGCCGCGCGCAGGCGGTCGAGGACGTCGTCGGGCGGCCGCACCGGCGCCTTGTCGTCGGGTCGCCGCACCGGCGGCACCCGCACCTCGTCACCCTCGGCCAGCCGGCGGTCCGGCCGGACACGGCCGCTGTTCACGCGCACCTCGCCGGAGCGGATGATCCGGTACACCGCCGAGCGCGGCACGCCGGACAGAACCTTCAGCAGGAAGTTGTCCAGGCGCTGGCCGGATTCGTTGCCGGTGATCGTCACCCGGCGCACGGATTGGCGCTTGCCAGGGGGCGGTGGGCTTTTTGCCGGGGGATGTGTCACAATGCGCGCGCTTCGGAAGGGCCTGTAAACCCCCGTAGCTTAAAGAATTCCTCGCTTCGCCGGTGACAGCGGCGGGCAGGCAACGTCAACCCAGCTCCCGCATGGCGGTGAGCGGCGCGCCGGACCAACCAAGGAAATGTCCTGGCGGCGCCTTGAGTCTGAACTGACACGAGATCCGTGAAGTGCTGCACCGGTGGAGCGCGAGCTCCCGGCGCGGCGCCATGACTGGCGGCACCAAGACTCGGCTCCCCGCCTGCGGTGGCTCCTAACCGGGAACCGCAGCAATGAAAAGAATCCTGATCAACGCCACCCAGCGCGAAGAGTTGCGCGTGGCGATCGTCGACGGCCAGAAGCTCCAGGACCTCGACATCGAGCTCGCCTCCCGCGAGCAGAAGAAAGGCAACATCTACAAGGGCCGCATCACGCGGGTCGAGCCGTCGCTCGAGGCCTGCTTCGTCGACTACGGCGCCGAGCGCCACGGCTTCCTGCCGCTCAAGGAAGTCTCCAGGGAGTACTTCCGCGAGGGCGGCAACCGCGACAACATCCGCTCGGTGCTGAAGGAGGACCAGGAGGTCGTGGTCCAGGTCGAGAAGGAGGAGCGCGGCACCAAGGGCGCCGCCCTGACCACCTTCATTAGCCTGGCCGGCCGCTACCTGGTGCTGATGCCGAACAATCCGCGCGCCGGCGGCGTCAGCCGCCGTGTCGAGGGCGAGGAGCGCGAGGAAGCCAAGGCCGTGCTCGATTCCCTGCAGCTGCCCGAGGGCATGGGCGTCATCATCCGCACCATGGGCATCGGCCGCAGCGCCGAAGAGTTGCAGTGGGACTGCAACTACCTGCTCGACATCTGGAACAAGGTCGCCGACGCGGCCAAGTCCAACGCCGCGCCGTTCCTGGTCTACAAGGAGAGCGGCATCATGGTGCGCGCGCTGCGCGACTACCTGCGTCCGGAGGTCGGCGAGGTCATGGTCGACAGCGTCGAGGCCTACGAGGAAGCCCGCGAGTTCATCCAGCACACCATGCCGGACAACCAGAGCAAGCTGAAGCTCTACCAGGACCACATCCCGCTGTTCAGCCGCTTCCAGATCGAGAGCCAGATCGAGAGCGCGCACGACCGCCGCGTCGAACTCGCCGCCGGCGGGTCGATCGTCATCGACCACACCGAGGCGCTGACCTCGATCGACGTCAACTCGGCGCGCGCCACCGGCGGCCGCGACATCGAGGAAACCGCGCTCAAGACCAACCTGGAGGCGGCCGACGAGGTCGCGCGCCAGCTGCGCCTGCGCGACCTCGGCGGCCTCATCGTCATCGACTTCATCGACATGGAGTCGAGCCGCGCCCAGCGCGAGGTCGAGGAGCGCCTGCAGGCGGCCTGCGAGATCGACCGCGCCCGCATCCAGTTCGGGCGCCTGTCGCGCTTCGGCCTGATGGAGATGTCGCGCCAGCGCATGCAGCCGTCGCTCGGCGAGCACACCCAGATCCCCTGCCCGCGCTGCCACGGCCGCGGCCAGATCCGCTCGGTCGAGTCGCTGGCCTTGAGCGTGCTGCGCCTGATCGAAGAAGAAGCGATGAAGGACAAGACCACGCGCGTGATCGCGCAGCTGCCGGTCGACGTCGCCACCTTCCTGCTGAACGAAAAACGCATGCCGCTGGCCGAGATCGAGGGCCGGCACCGCGCCGTGGTCACGCTGGTGCCGAACGCCAACCTGCACTCGCCGAACTTCGAGATTTCGCGCGTGCGCAGCGACCAGGCCAAGTCCGACGGCAACGACGCCGTCAGCTACGACCTCGCGCAGAAAGTGGACGTGGTGGCGCAGGAAGCGGTGTCGTCCGCCAAGGCGCCGGCCAAGGCGCCGATGGAAGCGATGGTCAAGGCGGTCAAGCCGTCGTCGCCCGCGCCCAACCTCTGGACCGAAACGCAGGAGCCGGCCCCGGCGCCGGCGACCGCCGCCGCGCCGGCCGCGGGCGGGTTCTGGAACAAGGTGAAGAACCTGTTCTCGGCCGCGCCCGCCGCGCCGGCCGCGGACGCGCCGATGCAGCCGCGCCGCGAAGAGCGCCCGCGCCACGACGGCGGGCGCGACCGGAATCGGGACCGCGACCGCCATCGCGACCGCGACGGCCGCCGCGAGGGCCGCGACCGCGACTTCCGCGGCAGCCGCGACGGCGGACGCCGGGACGGCCAGCGCCCCGCGTCGGTAGCACACGGCGGCAGGGGCCGTGGCCGCGACCGCGATCGCGACCGCGGCGGCCGCGGTGACGATCGCAATCGCCAGCAGAACCCACAACAGCGCCCGGGCGCCGGCCAGCCCCCGTCGGAAGCGCAGGGAAACAGGCGGCCCCAGGGGCAGCCGCAAGCGCAGCAGCCAAGACCGCCGCAGCCGCCGGCGGAGGGCCAGGGGAGTGCGATGGCGCTGCCGCCAGGCGCGCTGCCGCCAGGCGCGCTGCCGCCAGGCGCACCGCAGCAGGGTCAGCCGCAGCAGGGCGCGCTGCCGCCAGGCGCACCGCAGCAGGGTCAGCCGCAGCAGGGCCAGGACGGCGAGCAGCGCGAGGGCCGCGGCCGGCGCCGCCGGCGTCGCGGCGGCCGTGGCCGGCGCGAGGGTGGCCAGAACCCGAACCCGCAGGGCTTCACGCCGGTGCCGTTCGAGGCGGCTGATGACGATTCCCGCGAATCGCAGGCGGACTTCAACCTGACCGTGGAGCCGCACGAGCGCGAAATCGGGCCGCAGCTGGTGCGCGAAACGCCGCGTCCGCCGCGCGTCGACGAAGCGCCGCCGCCGGCGACCTCCGGCGACGACACCCGGGAACGCGCACCGGTGGCCGAGGCCGGGCCGATCCCGGCGCCGGAGGCCCGGCCGGTGCCGCCGCCGGTGGCGCAAGCTGCCGGGCCCGCCGCGCCGCGAGCGCCGGAGTCGCACGGCGGCGCGCCGCAGGCCGAAGAGCCGCGCCCGCACCGCGCGAAGGCCGATGCCAATTGGGTGCCGCGCCTGATCGCGCCGGTGGAGGGCTCTTCGGCACCCGCCGCGGCGCCGGTCGCCAGCGCTCCAGCGCCGAAGAAGCCCGCGGACGACTTCGTGCCACGGCTGATCTCGCCGGCCCCCGAGGCACCGGCGCACGGCGACGACAACGGGCACGAAAACCACACGCCCTGAAGCGACGCAGTGATGGAAACGGCCGCTCGACGCGGCCGTTTTCTTCTTGTAGGAGCGGCTTCAGCCGCGACGGTCGCGCCTGAAGCCTGCCCTGAGCCTGTCGAAGGGGCGCTCCTGCAAAAGCGCGGTGACGGCCGCGAGGTCGTCCTCGGTGTCCACGCCGCGCGGGGGCGGCTGGCTCGCGATGCCGACCTTGATGGTCATGCCGGCCGCCAGCGCGCGCAGCTGCTCGAGCGCCTCTTCGCGCTCGAGCGCAACCGGCGCCAGCCGGCTGAAGCGCCTCAGCGCCGCAACCCGGTAGGCATACAGGCCGATGTGGCGGTACGCCAGGCCGGCGGGCAGCCGCGGCGCTTCGCGCGTGGCGCCGTCACGCCGCCACGGGATCGGTGCGCGCGAGAAGTACAGCGCGTGACCGCGCCCGTCCATCACGACCTTGACGAAGTTCGGGTTGAGCCAGTCCTCGAGCGTGCGCAGCGGGTGGCACAGCGTGGCGATGTCGGCCGCGCGGTCTTTCGCCAGCAGTCGGGCGGCGCGGCGCACCAGCGCCGGCGGCATCAGCGGCTCGTCGCCCTGCAGGTTCACGACGATGGTGGCCGGGTGCCAGCGGCGTTTGCGCGCGACCTCGTCGATGCGGTCGGTGCCGGAGGCGTGGCGCTTCGACGTCATCTGCACGTCGGCGCCGAACGCCGCGCAGGTCTCGCGCACCTCGGGGCTGTCGGTGGCGATGACGACCTCGTCGGCGCGCGCGCGGCGCGCGGCCTCCCAGGCATAGCGCACCAGCGGGCGGCCGTGGATCTCGCGCAGCACCTTGCGCGGCAGGCGCGTGGATTCCAGGCGCGCGGGGATGACCACCTTGAACTTCATGGGATTTCGAGGGGATCCTTCGCTGCGCAGGATGACGCCGCTGCTAGCGCAGCCGTGTCAGCTCTTCGTCGGTCAGCGTGCGCGCCTCTTCCTCGAGCATGACCGGGATGCCGTCGCGCACCGGGTAGGCCAGACGCGAAGCCTTGCACAGCAGCTCCTGCCGCTGCGCGTCCCACACCAGCGGCGCCTTGGTGACCGGGCAGACGAGGATGTCGAGCAGGCGGGCGTCCATGTTCACGCGCGTTTTCGTAAGGCCTGGGCCAATTCTTGCACAAGTGCCACGTCCGCCGGCTCGAGCCGCGCCTCCACCGGCACCACCCAATGGCCCGGCTGGGCAAACGCGCGGCACTTCACGGCGTCCTTTTCCGTCATCAGCACGGGCAGGCTGTCGCCGAACTCGAGGTCGGCGCGCGCGAACGCGTGATGGTCCGGGAACGGGTGCACCACCAGGCCGATGCCCTGCTGGCTCAGCATCGCGAAAAAGCGCGCCGGATTGCCGATGCCGGCCACCGCGTGCACGGTCTGGCCGGTGAAGTCGGCCAGCGGCCGCGCGCCCGTGCCGTCGAGCGCGTGGGCCTGCTGCGCCGACACGCGCATGGTCACCTGGCGGCCCATGGGCGCGGTCCAGCCGCTGCCATTGGCCACGACCAGCGCCACTTCGCCGAGGCGCGACGCCGGCTCGCGCAGCGGCCCGGCCGGCAGCAGCCGGCCGTTGCCGAGGCCGCGCGTTGCGTCGACGACGGCGATCTCGAGGTCGCGCCACAGCCGGTAATGCTGCAGGCCGTCGTCGCTGACGACGATGTCGACGCCGCCGTTCGCGAGCAGGCGCTGCGCCGCCAGCACGCGGTCCGGCCCGACGAACACCGGGCAGCCGGCGCGACGGGCGATCAGCACCGGCTCGTCGCCGACCACGCCCGGGTCGCTGTCGGCCTTGACCTGCAGCGGCCAGCGCGGCGCGCGCCCGCCGTAGCCGCGGCTGACCACGCCCGGATGCCAGCCCCACTCGCGCAGGCGCCCGACCAGCCAGATCACGAACGGCGTCTTGCCGGTGCCGCCGACGGCGATGTTGCCGACCACGACGACCGGCACGTGCGGGCGCTGCTCGCGCGCCCGCGCCTGCTGGCTGCGCCGGCGCAGGCGCGCGACGAAGCCGAACAGCGCCGCCAGCGGCCGCAGGAACCACGGGGCCTTCGCCGTGCCGTACCAGCGGCGTGTCAGCCAGGCCTTCACGTCGCGGTCAGACGTCGTCGAACTGCATCTGGTGCAGCGCCGCGTACAGGCCGTTGTGCGCCAGCAGTTCTTCGTGGCGGCCGGTCTCCACGATGCGGCCGTCCTGCATCACCGCGATCAGGTCGGCGCGCTGCACGGTGGACAGCCGGTGCGCGATGACCATGGTGGTGCGCCCCTGCACCAGCCGCTCCAGCGCCTGCTGGATGTAGCGCTCGGATTCGGTGTCGAGCGCGGAGGTGGCCTCGTCGAGGATCAGGATCGGTGCGTTGCGCAGCAGCGCCCGCGCGATGGCGATGCGCTGGCGCTGGCCGCCGGACAGCATCACGCCGTTCTGCCCCAGCGGCGTGTCGAGCCCGGCCGGCAGCTTGTCGATGAAATCCCAGGCGTAGGCCGCCCGCGCAGCCGCCACAATCTGTTCCGCCGTCACACGGTCGCGCACGCCGTAGGCGATGTTCTCGGCGACCGAAGCGTTGAACAGCACCACGTTCTGGTCCACCAGTGCGACCTGCCGGCGCAGGTCGGCGAGCCGGTACTCGCGCACGTCGTGGCCGTCGAGCATCACGTGCCCGGCGGTGGGATCGTAGAAGCGCGGCAGCAGCGAGCACAGGGTTGACTTGCCGCTGCCGGAACGGCCGACGAACGCCACGGTCTGGCCGGGCCGGATCGCGAGCGTCACGCCGCTGAGCGCCGGTTTGGCGTCGGCGGCATAGGCGAAGTGCACGTCGTCGAAGCGCACTTCGCCGCGCGCCCGCTCGAGCGCGCGCGTGCCGCCGGCGGCCTCGGGTGTCTCCTCGAGGAAGACGAACAGGTCCCGCGCCGCCACCAGGCCGCGCGTGAGCCGGTCGGTGATGCCGGTCACGGCGTTCAACGGGTCGCGGATGCCCAGCATCGCGCCGATGAACGCGGCGAAGGTGCCGGGCGACTCCACGCGCATGCCTGCGGAGGAGATCGCCAGGTACACGATCACCGCGACCGCGACGGCGGCGATCAGCTGCACCACGCCCTGGGCGCCGGAGCTGCTGGCCACGAGCTTGAGCGCCTGGCGGCGGATGAACTCGTTGACCTCGCGGAAGCGGCCGGACTCGTAGGCTTCGCCGCCGTAGATCTTGACCACGCGCCGGCCGGTGATGGCCTCGTCGGCGACGTGGGCGACGCCGCCCATCGAGGCCTGCAGGCGCTGGTTGATGACCTTGAAACGCTTGCTGACCCAGCGCACCGACCCGGCCACGAACGGCGCCACGCACAGCACGACCACCGTCAGCTTCCAGCTCATGAACAGCATCAGGCCGAGCAGGCCGAAGATGCGCAGGCCATCCTTGATGATGGCGGTCAGCACCTGCGTGGCCGAGTCGGCGACCTGCGTGACCTGGTAGGTCAGCTTGACCAGCAGGTCGGCATTGCGCACGCGGTCGTAGTGCGCCACCGGCAGGCGCAGCAGGTGCTCGAACACCTCGCCGCGCAGCTTCAGCACCACGCGCTGCGCGACCCATGCCATGCCGTAGGCCGAGGTGAAGTGGGCCACGCCGCGCAGCACGAACAGCCCGAGGATCGCCAGCGGCACCAGGCGCATGATCTCGACATCGCGATCGATGAAGCTGCCGTCGATCATCGGCTTGATCAGCCAGATGAAGGTCGTGTCCACCGCCGCGAACAGCACCATGCCCAGCAGGGCGACCAGGAAGACTTTCCAGTGCGGCGCCGAATAGCGCAGCAGGCGGCCGTAGACCGCCCGGTCGGAATCGACGCTCGCGCTCATGGCAGGGCCGTGCGGCATGCGGGCATGTTAAGGGAAAAAAGGGGACTGACCCCATTTTCGGCCGGCACCCATTTATGGCTGCCGCTGTTGGAAAATGGGGTCTGTCCCCTTTTTTCGGAGGCCGCGCCGTGTCCAAGACTTTGTTCGAGAAGATCATCGACAAGGAGCTGCCCGCCACGATCGTCTACGAGGACGAGCATTGCGTCGCGTTCAAGGACATCAACCCGGGGGCGCCGGCGCACGTGCTGCTGGTGCCGCGCAAGCTGATCCCGAAGCTGTCGGATGCGGCGGCCGCCGACCAGTCCCTGCTCGGCCACCTGCTGCTGGTGGCGCCGAAGCTCGCGGCGCAGCTCGGCGTCGGCGACGCGTTCCGGATCGCCATCAACAACGGCGCCGGCGCGGGCCAATCCGTCTTTCACTTGCACTTCCATATCCTCGGCGGCCGCCCCTTGAAGTGGCCGCCGGGCTGATCATTGCGCCGGCATCGGCCCGGCGAGCAGCTGCGCGTCCACGCGCGCGTCGAACCAGCTCACGCGCCAGTCGAGGTGCGGCCCGGTGGCGCGGCCGGTCATGCCGGATTCGGCCACGACCTGGCCCTGCTTCACTTCGTCGCCCTCCTTGGTCAGCACCTTGTCCAGATGCATCAGCGTCGAGGTCAGGCCGTGGCCGTGGTCGATCATCAGCGTGCCGCCGGTGTAGTACATGTCCGGCACGGCGAGGCTGACCACGCCCGACGCCGGCGCGCGCACCGGCGTCCCCACCGGCACGGCCACGTCCACGCCGTAGTGCGGCTGCCTGGGCTGGCCGTTGAGGATGCGCTGGCTGCCGAACACGCCGGAGATGCGCCCGACGATCGGCCAGACGAAGCCTCGGGCGAAATCCTCGCGCGCGGTGTCGCGCGCGCGCGCCGCGCGCACCTGCCGGTAGTCCCGCGCGATGCGCGCTTGCGCCGCCGGCGGCGGATTGACCTGGGCCGGCGGCAGCCCGTCGAGCCGCTGGATGTCGTATTCACGCGCCGCGACCTCGAACTCGCGGCGGAAGGTGGCCACGCCCGGGCGGGCGACCACCAGCAATGCCCGGGGCGGCTGGTCGCGGTCCAGGCCGATGACGAACCTGCCGTCGGGGGACACCCGCAGCGCGCGGCCGTTGAAGCTGGCCGTGCTGCCCGGCGCGGCCGTGCCGAAGACCACGCCGCCCTGCCGCCACTCGCCGCTTAACTCCACGCCGTCGCGCGGCGCCGCGGCGCGGTCCGCCGCCACAGTGGTGCAGGCCCAGAGCCCGGCGCAGAGCAAAAAAGGGGTCAGATCCATTTTTCCCACGTCGACCCTCACCCCGACACGCCGCGGCGAAAAATGGATCTGACCCCTTTTTTACGCTTCATTCGAGGATGCCCGCCTGCACCAGCAGGAAGGCGTATTCCATGGCGCGGTCGCGGTATTGCTGGTAGCGCCCCGACTTGCCGCCGTGCCCGGCTTCGAGGTTGACGTGGAACAGCAAGGGGTTGCGGTCGGTCTTCAGCGCCCGCAGCTTCGCCACCCACTTGGCCGGCTCGTAGTACTGCACCTGCGAGTCCCAGAGCCCGGTGATCACGAGCATCGCCGGGTAGTCCTGCGCGCGCACGTTGTCGTAAGGCGAGTACGACAGCATGTAGTCGTAATAGCGCTTGCGCTTCGGGTCGCCCCACTCGTCGAACTCGTTGGTGGTCAGCGGGATGCTCTCGTCGAGCATGGTCGTGACCACGTCCACGAACGGCACCTGCGTGACGATGCCGCGGTACAGGTCCGGCCGCAGGTTGGCGACCGCGCCCATCAGCAGCCCGCCGGCGCTGCCGCCGCTGGCGAACAGGCGATCCTTCGCGCCGTAGTTCTCGCGCACGAGAAACTCGCCGACGTCGATGAAGTCGGTGAACGTATTCATCTTCTTCAGCAGCTTGCCGTCCTCGTACCAGGCGCGCCCCAGTTCCTGGCCGCCGCGCACGTGGGCGATGGCGTAGACGAAGCCGCGGTCGAGCAGCGACAGCCGCAGCGAGTTGAACGACGGGTTCATCGAGAAGCCGTACGAGCCGTAGGCGTACTGCAGCAGCGGCGCGGTGCCGTCGCGCCTGACGCGATCCTTGCGGTAGACCAGCGACACCGGCACCTTGGCGCCGTCGCGTGCCGGCGCGAACACGAACTCGGTCGCATAGCGCGCCGGATCGAAATCGCCGAGCACCGGTTCTCGCTTGACCAGCGTGCGCTCGCCGGTGCGCACGTCGTAGTCGTAGGTGGAGGCCGGCGTGGTCAGCGAGGTGTACTCGTAACGCACCGTCGCCGAGCCCAGCTCGGGCGTGTAGCCGAGCGTGGCGGTGTAGGCCGGCTCGTCGGACTTGACGAAGAAATCCGCCCCGCCCGACCACGGCCTGATGCGCACCTTGCGCAGGCCGCCGGAGCGCTCGTTGATCGCCAGGTAGTCGCGGAACACTTCAAAGCCCTCGACCAGCACGCCGGCGGCGTGCGGCACGACGTCGCGCCAGAGGCGCTTGTCGGCGCTGGACTTCAGCGGCGCGCGGACGATGCGGAAGTTCGGCGCCTGCCAGTTGGTGCGGATGATGAAGTCGTCGCCCAGGTGCTCCACCTGGTACTCGTGGCGCGGTTCGCGCGGCAGCACCGGCCTGAAGGCGAGTTCCGGGTCGCCGGCGTCGGCGTAGCGCCACTCCGACACCAGCGTGCTTTCGCTGCCGATGAACAGGTAGCGCTCCGACTTGCTCTTGGTGACGCCGACGTAGAAGCTCGGGTCGCGCTCCTCGTACACCAGCGCGTCCTGCGCGGCGGGCGCGCCCAGCACGTGCTTCTTCACGCGCTCGGACAGCAGCGTGACCGGGTCCTTCTCGACGTAGAGCACGGTCCGGTTGTCGTTGGCCCAGGCCAACGCCGGCTCGACGTTCGGCACGGCGTCGGCGAGCGTCTCGCCGGTGCGCAGGTCCCTGACGCGCAGCGTGTACTGGCGCCGGCCCACCGTGTCCACGGTGTACGCCATGCGCGCGTTGTCCGGGCTGATCTCGAAGCCGCCGATCTGGAAGAAGTCGTGGTCCCGCGCCATGGCGTTGCCGTCGAGCAGCACTTCCTCCGGCGCCTGCATCGCGCCCTTGCGCCGGCAATAGACCGGATACTCCCCGCCGGTCTCGTAGCGCTTGTAGTACCAGTACCCGCGCTGCAGCGTCGGCGGCGTCGAGTCGTCCTGCTTGATGCGCCCGACGATCTCCTGGTACAGCTTTTCCTGCAGCGCGCGCGTCGGCGCCAGCACCGCGTCCTTGTACGCATTCTCGGCGGCGAGGTAGCCGAGCACCTCGGGCGAGCGGCGTGTGTCGTCGCGCAGCCAGTAATACGGATCGGTGCGGCTGCCGTTCGGCGACGGCACCTCGTGCGGCTTCTGCGCCGCGACCGGCGGCGTCACGCCGGCGGGCGCGGGCCAGGGCTGAGGAGACGTCACGCAGGCCACCACGGCAACCGTCGCGCTAGCCAGCGCGACCCGCATCCACATCCGCATCCGCTCCCCCCTGGCCCACCGGCCACAGCTCGTCCACGAGCCTGGCGACGACCTGATCCAGCGGCAACGTTTCCTGCCGCTCCTCGCCGAGCCGGCGCAAGGTGACGGTGCGGTGCTCGGCCTCCTTGCGGCCCACCACCGCGATCACCGGGATCTTCTGGTGGCTGTGCTCGCGGATCTTGTAGTTGATCTTCTCGTTGCGCAGGTCGGCCTCGGCGCGCACCCCGGCGTCCCGCAGCAGCGCGCACACCTCGGCGGCGTAGGCGTCGGCATCCGACACGATCGGCGCGACCACCACCTGCACCGGCGCCAGCCAGAACGGCAGCGCACCGGCGTAATGCTCGAGCAGGATGCCGATGAAGCGCTCCATCGAGCCGACGATGGCCCGGTGCAGCATGACCGGCGTCTTGCGGCCGCTGGTCTCGTCGACGTACTCGGCGCCCAGGCGCCCCGGCATCGAGAAGTCCACCTGCATGGTGCCGCACTGCCAGCTGCGGCCGATCGAGTCCTTCAGGTGGTATTCGATCTTGGGGCCGTAGAACGCGCCCTCGCCCGGCAGCTCGGTCCAGGCCACGCCGGCTGATTTCAGCGCGCCGCGCAGGGCGCTCTCGGCGCGCTCCCACTCCTGGTCCGAGCCGATGCGCTTGTCGGGCCGCAGCGCGATCTTGAGGGTGACGTCGGAGAAGCCGAAGTCGGCGTAGAGGGCCATCGCCTGGGCGTGGAACGCGGTCACCTCGGACTGGACCTGCGCCTCGGTGCAGAAGACGTGGCCGTCGTCCTGCGTGAAGGCGCGCACGCGCATCAGGCCGTGCAGCGCGCCGGACGGCTCGTTGCGGTGGCAGCTGCCGAACTCGGCGTAGCGGATCGGCAGCTCGCGGTAGCTGTGCAGCCCGGCGTTGTAGATCTGCACGTGGCCGGGGCAGTTCATCGGCTTGACCGCATAGGTGCGCTTCTCGCTCTCGGTGAAAAACATGTTCTCCCGGAAGTTGTCCCAATGGCCGGACTTCTTCCACAGCGATACGTCGGCAATCAGCGGCGCGCGCACCTCGTGGTAGCCGCTGGCGCGGCAGACGTTGCGCACGTAGCTCTCGACCGCCTGCCACAGGGCCCAGCCGCGCGGGTGCCAGAACACCATGCCCGGCGCCTCTTCCTGCTGGTGGAACAGGTCGAGCTGCTTGCCCAGGCGCCGGTGGTCGCGCTTCTCGGCCTCCTCCAGCATGTGCAGGTGCGCCTTGAGCTCATCCTCGGTGGCGAAGGCCAGGCCGTAGATGCGCTGCAGCTGGGCGTTGCTGGCGTCGCCGCGCCAGTACGCGCCGGACACCTTGGTCAGCTTGAACGCGTTGCCGAGCCGGCCGGTGGACGGCAGGTGCGGCCCGAGGCACATGTCGAGCCAGGCGTCGCCCTGCCGGTAGATGGTCAGCGGCTCGCCCGGGTCGAGGCCCTCGCGGATCCACTCGGCCTTGAACGTCTCGCCGGCCTTCTCGAAGAACTTCACCGCCTCCTGGTGAGGCCACACCTCCCGCCGGATCGGCAGGTCGCGCTTGACGATCTCGCGCATGCGCTGCTCGATCCTGGCCAGGTCGTCCTCGGCGAAGGGCTGGTCGCGCGCGAAGTCGTAGTAGAAGCCGGTCTCGGTCGCCGGGCCGAAGGTGATCTGCGTGCCGGGATACAGCTCCTGCACCGCCTGCGCCAGCACGTGCGCGGCGTCGTGGCGCAGGACTTCCACGGCGGCCGGCTGGTCGCGGGTGATCAGCTCGAGCTTCGAATCCTGAGTGATCGGGCGGGTCAGGTCCCACAGCTCGCCGTTGACGCGGGCCACGACGGATTTCTTCGCCAGCCCCGGCGAGATGCCCTGGGCGATGGCGAGCGCGGTCGGCGGCGCGTCGAAGGACTTCTTCGCGCCGTCGGGGAAGGTGATCTGGATGCTCATGGAAAGACTATTTCACATTTTTTCTGATGTGCGCTGCTGCTGCCCCCAGGCGCGCGAGGGTGCGCTCCCGGCCCAGCAGGGCCAGGGTCTGGTCGATCGGCGGGGAAATGGCCATGCCGGCCACGGCCACGCGGATCGGCTGCGCCACCTGCCCCAGGGCGACGCCGCGCGACTCGGCCAGGCCGTGCACCGCCGCGTGGACGGCCTCGACGGTCCACTGCGCTTTCTCGAGCGAAGCCGCCAGCGCCTCCAGCACCTCGGCCGCAGCCGGCGTGAAGTGCTTCGCGGCGTCCTTGTCGTTGTAGCCTTTCGGCTCCTCGTAGAAGAAGCGGCTTTTCTCGGCCATCTCGACGAAGGTCTTGCAGCGCTCGCGCTGCGCCAGGAACACGTCCTCGAGGCGCGGCCCGTCCTTGGTGCTGACGCCGATGCGCTCCAGGTGCCAGCAGAACTCGCCGATGGCGGCGGCCGGCTCCATGCGCTTGAGCAGCTCGTGGTTCACCCAGATGAGCTTTTCCAGGTCGAAGCGCGCGGCCGACTTCTGCACCTGGCCCACGTCGAACAGCCGCGCCATCTCCTCGCGCGTGAACAGCTCCTGGTCGCCGTGCGACCAGCCCAGCCGCACCAGGTAGTTCAGCACCGCGTCCGGATGAAAGCCGAGCGCGCGGTACTCGATGACGCTGACCGCACCATGACGCTTGGACAGCTTCACGCCATCGCTGCCGAGGATCATCGGCACGTGTGCGTAGGCCGGCGGCGAAGCGCCAAGCGCCACAAGTATGTTGATCTGGCGCGGCGTGTTGTTGACGTGGTCGTCGCCGCGGATCACGTGCGTGACCTGCATGTCCCGGTCGTCCACGACCACGCAGAAGTTGTAGGTCGGGTTGCCGTCGGTTCTGACGAGGATCAGGTCGTCGAGCTCGGCGTTCTGGAACACGATGTCGCCCCTGATCAGGTCGCTGACCACGGTGGCGCCCTCCTCGGGGTTCCGGAAACGGATCACCGACGGCAGGTCCGGCGCCTCGGCGCGATGGCGGCAGCGGCCGTCGTAGCGCGGCTTCTGCTTGCGCGCCACCTGGCCGGCGCGCATCTCGTCGAGTTCGGCCTTGGTGCAGTAGCAACGATACGCGTGACCCTCGGTGAGCATCTGGTTCGCGACTTCGCGGTAGCGCTCGTAGCGCTGGGTCTGGAAGATCGGCTTCTCGTCGGCGGCCAGGCCCAGCCAGTCCATGCCGTCGAAGATGGCCTTCACGGCGGCGTCGGTCGAGCGCTCGCGGTCGGTGTCCTCGATGCGCAGCAGGAAGCGCCCCTCGTGCTTCTTCGCGAAGAGGTAGGAAAACAGCGCGGTGCGCGCGCCGCCGATGTGCAGGAAGCCGGTCGGGCTCGGCGCGAAGCGGGTGACGACGGGCATGGATACGCCTTTGAAAGAGCGCGCGATTTTAGCAGAGGGCTTCCGTACACTTACGCCGAGGTCGCTGGCTTGCCGAGCGAAAGTAAAGCGCAGCCGGACCGGAGCCCCGCAGGGGCGCGGCGCAGGTCAAAGGGGGACATGGCCCCCTTTGACCAAGCCGCGGTCCGGCGAGCCATGAAGCGAGGCAAGCCAGCGACCTCGGCCCTATGACTACCCTCTTCGTCGAGCACCTGTCCGTCATCGACTGCGCCTACCTGGACACGCAGCGCGGGCTCGTGGGCGAGTCCTGGATCGTGGATCTCGAGCTCGAAGGCGCGCTCGACGACCAGGGCATGGTGCTGGACTTCGGTGAGGTCAAGAAGAAGCTCAAGAAAGCGGTCGACGCGGTCGCCGACCACAAGCTGCTGGTGCCGGCCCGGGCGCCGGAACTGGACCTGGTCCTTTCCAGCGGCGGCAGCGGCCTGGCGTTCCGCGCGGCGACCGGGCCGATCGAGCACCAGTCACCGGCAAAGGCCTTGTGCAGCGTGCCGGCGGCGGCGGTCACGGCCGAGGCGCTGGCCGCGGTGATCGAGCCGGCGCTGATGAAGGCCGTGCCGGAATCGGTCAGCGCCGCGCGCGTGCGGCTGCGCAACGAGGCCATCGCCGGCAGCTACTACCACTACACGCACGGGCTGAAAAAGCACGCCGGCCACTGTCAGCGCATCGCCCACGGCCACCGCTCGAAGCTGCTGGTGTCGGTGAACGGCCGGCGCGACGAGCGCCTCGAGCGGCACTGGACCGACCGTTGGCGCGACATCTACCTCGGCACCGCCGCCGACATCGTCGCCCACGGCAAGGGCCGCATCCGCTTTCAGTACCGCGCCGGAGAAGGCGACTTCGAGCTGGAGCTGCCGGTCGAGCGCTGCGACCTGCTGCAGACCGACAGCACCGTCGAGCGCATCGCCGAGCACGTGTGCGCGCAGGCGGCGGCCGAGCGGCCCGGCGCGCGCATCGAAGTGCGTGCCTACGAAGGCGTGATGAAGGGCGCGATCGCGTCTTCTGGCTGACCCGGCGAGCCCGCCCTCGCTCCCGAGGGGCTGAGGCTGGGCGGCCCGCCTCGCTCCCGATGGGCTTGCGCCCAAAGGTCGCTTCGGCGAGCCGCCCAGCCTCAGCCTTGCAGCTTCGCTTCCGCCATGAACGCGATCACGTCGGCGACCGACGCGAAGCGCTCCGCCAGCGTCTTGGCCATGAGCTGGTTCAGCAACGGCTGGAACTTCTCGTACGGCGCCGGCAGTCCCGGCACCGCCGCGCTGAGCTGGTCCGCCATCACTTTCGACAGGTCGGGCGAGGCGTAGGCGCGCTGGCCGGTCAGCATCTCGTGGAACAGCAGGCCGAGCGTGTAGATGTCGCTGCGCACGTCGGCGGGCGACCCGTTGATGGTCTCGGGCGACAGGTACTCGGGCGAGCGCAGCATCACGCCGGCGTCACCCTCGCCGATGGCGTACTCCACCGCGCTGGCCAGCGCGAAATCCACCACCGCGATGCTGCCGTCCTCGCGCAGCATGACGTTGGGCGGCCGCAGGTCGCCGTGGATGAAACCGGCCTGGTGGGCGGCCTTGAGCGCACCGGCCACACGCAGCAGGGCCTTCAGCGCGTCCTCCGGCGACATCTTCTGCGCGATCAGGTTCTGCAGGTCGCCGCCCGGGCAGTACTCCTGCACCACGAACAGATGGGTCGCGCTCAGGCCGCAGCCGGCGATGCGCGCGATGTTCGCGTGCTCCACCGCGCGCATCGCCGCGTACTGGTCCACGAACGCGCCTAGCCTGGCGCGCTTGCTGCCCTTCTTGTCGTCGTTGATCAGGATGGTCTTGACCACCTGCGGCGCGCCGCCGTCCTCGGGGTTGACCAGCGTCACGGCGACCACGCCGTTGTCGGACAGCTTGAGCGCGATGCGGCGCCCGGCGAAGGGATCCGCCGACGGCTTCGGTGGCGGCACGGGTTTGGGGGCCGGCGCCGGCGACGGCGCGGCGGACTTGGGCGAAGCCGGCCTGGGCGCGGGCTTTTGGGGGGCCGCCTTGGGCGCGGGCATCAGCGGAGCGGGTTTGGGTGCGGGCATCGCCGGCAGCACCCTGGGCGCGGGCTTCGGCGCCGCTGCCTTGGCCGCGGCCGCCTTGGACGGCGGCGCCGGCTTGGGAATCGCGGCGGCATAAGTGACCAAGGTGGCGTTGCGATCCACCGCCGCCTCGACCAGCGAAGCGGTCTTGTCGGGGAACGTGACCGCGGGGGCGGGTGCCGCCGGCTTGAAGCCCTTCACCTCGATCGCACCCAGCTCCCCGCCGTCGGGCGGCAGCACCTTGGCTTGGCGGCCGGCCAGGAAGGCGAACCTGGCGGCCTGCGCCGTGGCCTGCGAGGCCGCGACGCTCCAGCCCAGCGCCAGGATCGATTCCGCCAGCACGCCGGCGATCTGTACCGCCTCGCCCGCCAGGCTGGCCTCGGAGACCCCCGCGCGCGGCGGGCGCACCTGAATGGTGCCGGTGTGGACACCGACGGCGACCAGGAACTCCGGCAGGTCCTTGCCCGGGAAGCGGCGCGCGATCCAGGGCTTCAGGCGCTGCGCGGCGACCACGATCTTGAGCGCGCAGCGCAGCGCACTGACCGCGTGCTCGCGGTTGGCGGCTTCTTCGGGGAAGCCGACCACGAGATGGTGGGCGTCGGGCTTGATCAGCCAGCCGCCATCGTCTTCCACCGCCTGCACCACTTCCGCCGCGAACTGGTCGAGCAGCTCGACCAGCTCCGGCTTCCTGAGCTTGAGCATGAACGCCTCGAGCCGGCAGATCTCGCAGCAGGCCACCGAGCCGAGGAATTCAGCCCGCGCCGCCGCCAGCGAGCGCGTCGTCGTCGCCCGCCGCCCGCGCGCGGGCTTGACCAGCCGCGCGACGACCTTGACCAGGTCCTCGCGAGTGACCGGCTTGCCGACGAAGTCGTCCAGCCCCTTGGCGAGGGCCTTGAGCATCAGGGCGCGGCTGTGGTGCGCGGTCAGCATCACCACCGGCACGCGCGCGGTCTTGGGGTTGGCGCGCAGGGCGCTGAACAGGGCGAAGCCGTCCATGCGCGGCATCTGGAAATCCGCCAGCACCAGGTCGGGCACCAGGCTGGTCGCCGTCTCCAGGCCGCGCGCCCCGTCCTCGGCGAACTCGACGGCGTGCCCCTCCGGCCTCAGGTAGGTGGCGATCAGGGCGCGGATGTCCGGGTCGTCGTCGACTACGAGGATGCGGCTCATGGGGCGCCAGTCTAGGACTGTGCTTAAATGCGCGCCCGCTGCCAGTAAATTCTCCCCATGACCATCGCGTTCGCCCCCCGCACCTCCGTCGAACAGGTCGAGGAAGGGCGCGAACTGGCCCCGAAGTTCGACGCCGAGGGCCTGATTCCCTGCATCACCACCGCCGCCTCGAGCGGCGAGGTGCTGATGCTGGGCTACATGAACGCGGAGGCCCTGAAGCAGACCATCGAGACCGGCGAGGCCCACTACTGGAGCCGTTCGCGCCAGGTGCTGTGGCACAAGGGCGCGACCAGCGGCCTGGTGCAGAAGGTGGTCGAGCTGCGCATCGACGACGACCAGGACGCGGTGTGGCTGCGGGTCGAGATCCCGGGCGACGCCAGCTGCCATGTCGGCTACCGTTCGTGCTTCTACCGCTCGGTGCCGGTCGGGCCCGGCGACTTCAGCCGGGCGCTGAAATTCGAAGAACAGCAGAAGGCTTTCGATCCGAAGAAGGTTTACGGGGACGCTCCCAACCCGACGAAGCTCTGAAAAAGGGGACGCAACCCTTTTCGTGTCCGATTGGGAAAAAGGGTTGCGTCCCCTTTTTATCGCCCCGCCGCAGCGTTCCAGAAGCGCGCCGCTTCGCGCCGGTGCTCGCGCACTTCGATTTTCCCCGACTCGGGGTCGCGCCAGATGCCGATCGCCCCGCCCTGCCCGGTGACGTACTGCCGCGCGCCGATCGCGGCGTAGCGTGCGGTGACCTCGGGCCGCGGATGGCGGAAGTGGTGCCGCCAGCCGGCCGAGTGGATCACCACGCGGGGGCGCACGGCATCCACCAACGCCTGCGACGACGAGGTGCGGCTGCCGTGGTGGGGCGACAGCAGCACGTCCGCGCGCAGGTCGAGCGCGCCGGCCAGCGCGTGCTCGGCGGCGGCCTCGATGTCGCCGGGCAGCAGCACGGTGTACGAGCCGCGCACGCGCAGCACGCAGGACGCGTCGTTGCCCTGCCAGCTGTCGCCGGGCGGATGCAGCAGCTCGAAGCGCACGCCGTCCCAGTCCCACGACTGTCCGGCGCGGCAGTCCTCGCCGCCGGCGGTGCCGAGCTCGCGGCGAACCTCGATGCGCGAGCGCACCGCCCCGACGCCGCCGGCGTGGTCGTTGTCGCCGTGCGACAGCAGCAGCAGGTCCACGGCACGCAGTCCCGAGTGCAGCAGGAACGGCGCGACCACCGAGGCGCCCGCGTCGAACCCCTCCTCGTAAGCCGGCCCGGCGTCGTAGAGCAGCGCGTGGTTCGCCGTGCGCACCACCACGGCAAGCCCCTGCCCCACGTCCAGCGCGGTCAGCTCGAAGTCGCCGCGCAGCGGCGCGCGCTGCAGCGCCAGCAGCGGCAGCAGGCACAGCAGCCCCAGCGGCCGCAACGGCAGCCCGCGCGGCGCGAACAGCAGGGCCACGGCACCGCCGCTGAGCAGCAACGCGGCCGCCGGCGGGCTCGCGGCCAGCCACGGCGTCGGCAGCGTGGCCGACCAGGCCAGCGCGGCATGGAACCCGTCCAGCGCCCAGGCCGCCGTCTGCAGCAGCGGCTGCCCGGCCTGCGGCCATGCGAGCAGCAGGATCAGCGCCGCCAGCGCCCACGGCGTCAGCAGCGCGAAGAACGGCACCGCCAGCAGGTTCACCAGCGGCCCGCCCGGAGAACTGCCCTGGAAGAAGAACAACGTCAGCGGCGCCAGTGCCAGCGCGATCAGCAGCTGCAGCAGCACCAGGCCATGCCACGGGCCCGGCGGCCGCAAGCGGCCCAGGCTCACGTAGAAGATCGCCGCGACCGCGCCGAACGACAGCCACAGCCCGGGGCTGGCCACGCCGAGCGGGTCGGCCAGCAACGCGACGATCCACGCCAGCGCCAGCACGCGCGAGGGGCGCGACAGGCGATGGGCCCACGCGGCCACCAGCACCAGCCACAGCATCAGCACCGCGCGCTGCACCGGCGGCTCGAAGCCCGCCAGCAGCGCATAACCGCCGGCCAGCAGCGCCGAGCCGAGCAACCCGGCGCGCTGCGCCGGGAGCCGCAGGCACAGCGCCGGCCAGGCCGCCCACAGCCAGCGGCACAGGAAGAAGGCGACGCCCGCGACGATGGCGACGTTGAAGCCCGAGATCGCGACGAGGTGCGTGGTGCCGGTGCGGCGGAACAGCTCCCAGTCGGCGCCGCCGATGCCGGAGGTGTCGCCGACGGTGATGGCCGCGAGCAGGCCCGCGGCCGGCCCCGGCGGCAGCGCGGCACGCAGCCTCTCGGCGATGCGCTGGCGCGCCGCCAGCACCGGGCCGCCGCGAGCCTCGCAGCGCCGGCCCTCGCGCACGGTGGCGGTCGCGCCGATGCCCTGCCGGAACAGCCAGGCCTCGTAGTCGAAGGCCCCCGGATTCAGCGAGCCGTGCGGCGTGCGCAGGCGCAAGGTGAAGCGCCAGCACTCGGCGCCGCGCGCCGTGTGCTCCGCGCGATACCACGCCACCCGGATGCGGCGCGGGAAGCCGTGGTCCAGCGGCTCGAACAGGAAGCGCTGCGCCTGGCCCTCGCGCTCCGGCAGGCTGACGACGATGCCTTCGACGACGTGGTCGTCGCCGTGACGCCCGGCCGGCCAGCGCTGCGCGAGCAGCGCCTGCGCGTGAAGCACGGTGAGCAGCAGGCCGAGCGCGGCCGCGCTGCACAGCCGGCGTCCGCGCCACGGCAGCAGCGCCGGCACGGACAGCACTGCCAGCATGGGAAGACCCGGAAGCCCGGGCAGCGCGTGCACGGCCAGCACGGCCGCAGTGAACGCCAGAGCGAAAGGGATCGGTGAGATCCCCATGGGCCACCTTCTTATTGTTGTTGTGTGACCGGTCGCGCCTGAGAGGCGCTCCTACAGTTGATGCAGCGTACCGTGCTCCAGGCGCAGGGTCTTGTCCATTTTCGCGGCGAGCTCGCGGTCGTGCGTGACCACGACCAGGCTGGTGCCGAGCTCGCGGTTGAGCTCGAGCATGAGGTTGAACACGGCGTTGGCGTTGTCCTCGTCGAGGTTGCCGGTCGGCTCGTCCGCCAGCACGCACGCCGGGTCGGCGACCAGCGCGCGCGCCACGGCGGCGCGCTGGCGCTCGCCGCCCGACAGCTCGCCGGGCTTGTGCTCGAGCCGCTCGCCCAGACCCACGCGCGACAGCAACGCAGTGGCGCGCGCGCGCGCCTCGTCCACCGGCGCGCGGCGGATCAGCAGCGGCATGGCCACGTTCTCCAGCGCGGTGAACTCGGGCAGCAGGTGGTGGAACTGGTAGATGAAACCGAGCGCGCGGTTGCGCAGCGCGCCACGGTCGGCCTCCGACAGGCGCAGCATCGGCTCGCCGAGCACACTGACGTCGCCGGCGGTGGCGGCGTCGAGGCCGCCGAGCAGGTGCAGCAGCGTGGACTTGCCGGTGCCCGAGGCGCCGACGATGGCCAGGCGTTCGCCTTTCGCCACGTCGAGGTCCACGCCGCGCAGCACCTCGAGGTCGAAGCGCGCGTCGCGGAAGGCCTTGCGCAGGCCGCGGGCGGAGATGACGGGAGCGGTCATCGCAGCCCCGGTTGCGCCAAAGCCTGCCCTGGGCCCTGTCGAAGGGCGGCGCTCCTACTCATAGCGCAACGCCTCGGCCGGCTGCAGCCGCGCGGCGCGCAGCGCCGGGTAGATGGTCGACAGCAGGCCCAGCGACAGCGACAGCAGGCTGATGCGCACCACGTCGGACAGCTTGAGTTCCGAGGGCAGGTCGCTGATGTAGTACACGTCGGGCGACAGGAACTCGTTGCCGGTCAGCGCCTCGAGCAACGGCACCAGGGTCTCCACGTTCAGGGCCAGCAGCACGCCGAGGAGCACGCCCAGCGCCGTGCCCACCACGCCGATCAGCGAGCCCTGCACCATGAAGATCCACAGGATCGAGCGCGGAGAACTTCCGAGCGTGCGCAGGATGGCGATGTCGGCCTGCTTGTCCTGCACCGCCATGACCAGCGTCGAGACGATGTTGAACGCCGCCACGCCGACGATCAGCGACAGGATGATGAACATCACCATCTTCTCGGTGCGCACCGCGCGGAAGAAGTTGGCGTGCTGGCGCGTCCAGTCCGACACGTAGTACAGGCCGTCGAGCGAATCGGCGATGTCGCGCGCCACCCGCGGCGCGCGGAACAGGTCGTGCAGCTTCAGCCGCACGCCGGTGACGCCGTCGCCGAGCCGGTACAGCGCCTGGGCGTCCGCCAGGTGGATCAGCACCAGGCCGCGGTCGAACTCGTACATGCCGATCTCGAAAGTGCCGCTGACGGTGAAGCGCCGGAAGCGCGGCAGCACGCCGGCCGGCGTGACGCTGGCCTGCGGGATCATCAGGTCGACCTTGTCGCCGCGGCGCACGCCGAGCGCGCGCGCGATCTCGCTGCCGAGCACGATGCGGTACTCGCCGGCCATGAGGTCCTCGAGCCGGCCTTCCTTCATGTGCGCGCCGACCGCTGACACGGTGTTCTCGGCCTCCGGCAGCACGCCGCGGATCAGCGTGCCGGACAGCGCGCCGGACATGCGCAGCATGGCCTCGCCCTGCACGTACGGCGCGACCGCTTCGATCTCCGAATTGGCGCGGGCCTTCTCGGCCAGCGCCTGCCAGCCGGGCAACCCGCCCTCGAACGCGGAGATGGTCGCGTGCGAGGCCATGCCGAGGATGCGGGCGCGCAGTTCGCGCTCGAAACCGTTCATGACCGAGAGCACGACGATCAAGGCCATCACGCCGACGGCGATGCCGAGCATGGACACGAGTGAAATGAAGGAGATGAAGTGGTTGCGGCGCTTGGCGCGCGTGTAGCGCAGGCCGATCCACAACTCCATGGGGTGGCGCATAAGCGCGCCATTGTACGGGGACTGGGGACTGTCCCCTTTTTTCAGTACCGCTCACACCCCAGCGCACCCACCAGCGTGCCGTCGGGCCGGAACGCCAGGGTGCACGCGCCGTCATGGCCCTCGTACGGGAAGTACAGATAGTCGCCGGCCTGGCCGCCATGCTTCGCCAGGAACCCCGGCAAGGCGTCGGTGAGCACCGGTCCGCGCGCTTCGGCCGTGACGGCGCGCTTGCGCACCTCGTCCCAGTGCTCGTCGAGGCTCCGGAAGAAGAACGGATCCTCGTGCATCCGGACTTTGCCGATCAGCTCCTGCATCGCCGCGCGCACTTCTTCCTGGTCGTCCGCCGGCGGCGCGACGTAGACCAGCGGCGGGCGCCGCTCCGAGAACTGGTTGGCGTAATCCGCCGGCCGCTTCTCGATCCTCAGCGGCTCGGCGGTCAGCGACAGGAACGCGCCCTCGTAATAACTCACCGCAACCGGGCGCTGGCTGTGCACGGCGTAGAAGCCCCACACCAGCGCCGCCAGCTGCATGGTGGCGATGCAGGACAGGTCGAAGGCGATCAGGTGCCGGGCCTTTCGCGGATTGAAGATGATCAGCGTCAGCAACGGCCCCAACGCGAGGTCCACGCCGGCCATGATCCTGGCGCCGCGCCAGCCGCCGTCGACCTGGAAGTGAAAGCCGGGATACCAGTGCGACAGCATCAGGTACAGCGCCACGGCGTAGATCGCGGCACAGATCGAGAAATGGATGCCGGCCGCCAGCAGGCGCACCGGCAGCGAGCGCCGCAAGGCACCGAGCCGGGATTCGGCAACCGCACTCACAGCATCGTTCATGGTCCGTACGCAATGTGAAGCCTGGCGCTCTAGTTAAGCGTTTGCCTCCCCCTTTTCAAGGGGTCGTGCTCGCGCTGCACTGCAGCGAAACGGCGCCGCCGACCGGGGTTACGGCGCCATGGCGAACCCTGTAAACTTCGCGCCCTCAAAACGGCCCCCGCGACGCGAAAAGGGCCCCAGAAATCAACGAAGTCAACGAAGGTGCTGGAGTGGACAAACCCAACGCGGCCGCCACGCGCGTCGCCCGGTTCGAGATCTTCCTGACCCGGTTCCTCGACCCTTCGGGCCAGGCCAAGGGCGACCTGCCCCCCTTCGCCAATGACCCGGAACAGCTGCGCGCCATGTACCGCTGGATGGTGCACACCCGCGCCTTCGACAAGAAGGCGGTGGCGCTGCAGCGTACCGGCCAGCTCGGCACCTACGCCGCCTGCCTCGGGCAGGAAGCCATCGGCGTGGCGCTGGGCCTGGCCATGAAGCGCGAGGACGTGTTCATCCCGGCCTACCGCGAGTACGCCTGCCAGTTCATCCGTGGCGTGAAGATGCGCGACATCCTGCTGTACTGGGGCGGCGACGAGCGCGGCATGCTGCTCGAGGGCAGCGGCAGCCCGCACGACTTCCCGCTGTCGGTGCCGATCGCCACGCACATCCCGCACTCCATCGGCGTGGCCTACGCCATGAAGTACAAGAAAGAAAAGCGCGTGGTGGTCGCCTCCTGCGGCGACGGTGCGACCTCCAAGGGCGATTTCTACGAGGCCGTGTCCAGCGCCAAGGTGTGGGACCTGCCGATCGTGTTCCTGGTCAACAACAACCGCTGGGCCATCTCGATGCCGAGCGAACGCCAGACCGGCGCGCAGACCTTCGCCCAGAAGGGCATCGCCGGCGGCCTGCACTGCGAGCAGGTGGATGGCAACGACGTCATCGCCGGCCGCTTCGTGCTGGAGCGCGCGATCGAGCGCGCCCGCGGCGGCGACGGCCCGTCGCTGGTCGAGGCGCTGACCTACCGTCTGCACGACCACACCACGGCCGACGACGCGCGCCGCTACCGCTCGGAGGACGAGGTCAAGGCGGCGTGGGACAACTGCCCGATCAAGCGCATGAAGGCCTACCTCACGGCGCAGAAGCTGTGGTCCGACGCCGACGAGCAGAAGGCCGTCGAGGAAGGCACCGCCAACGCCGAGGCCGCCTCGCAGGAATTCCTGAAGTTCCCGCCGCAGGCGCCCGAGGCGATCTTCGATCACCTCTACGCCAAGCTGCCCAAGGCGTACGAATGGCAGCGCGACGAAGTCCAGGCCGCCGGACCGAAGGGAGGCCATCACTGATGGCCAACCTGACCATCATCGAGGCCATCAACCTGGCGATGAACTCCGAGATGGCGCGCGACCCCGCGGTGGTGGTGCTCGGCGAGGACATCGGCAAGAACGGCGGCGTGTTCCGCGCCACGCTCGGCCTGCAGGAGAAGTACGGTGTGGAGCGCGTCGTCGACACGCCGCTGGCGGAGACGCTGGTGGCGGCGATGTCGATCGGCCTGGCCAGCCAGGGCCTCAAGCCGGTCGCCGAGATCCAGTTCTCGGGCTTCCTCTATCCGTGCGTCGACCAGATGGTCAACCATGCCTCGCGCATGCGCAATCGCACGCGCGGCCGCATTTCCTGCCCGATGGTGATCCGCGCGCCGAACTGGGGCGGTATCCACGCGCCGGAGCACCACTCCGAGCCGCTGGAGACGACCTTCGCCCAGATGCCGGGCCTGCGCGTGGCGTGCCCGTCGAATCCGGAGCGCGCCTACGGCCTGCTGCTGGCCGCGATCCGCGACCCGGATCCGGTGGTGTTCCTCGAGCCGACGCGTTGCTACCGCCTGTTCAAGGCGCCGGTCGAGGACAACGGCGAGGCGCTGCCGCTCGACACCGCGTTCGTCGAGCGTGAGGGCAGCGACATCACCCTGATCAGCTGGGGCGCGATGATGCACGAGACGCGCCTGGCCGCCGACAAGCTCGCCGAGGAGAACATCGCCGCCGAGGTCATCGACGTCGCCACGCTCAAGCCGCTCGACCTCGACACGATCCTCGCCTCGGTCGCCAAGACCGGCCGCTGCGTGATCATTTCCGAGGCGCCGCGCGCCGGCAGCTGGGCCAGCGAGATCGCCGCCAACATCGCCGAGCACGGCCTGCTGTCGCTGTTCGCGCCGATCATGCGCGTGTCGGGCTACGACACCATCATGCCGCTGGCCCGGCAGGAACGGGTCTATATTCCCGACGTCGAGCGCATCCTCAAGGAAGTCCGCAAGGTCTTCGAGATCGCGCCGAAAAGTTAGTCGTCACCCCGGCGAAAGCCGGGGTCCAGCGTCTTGAAGACACTGGATTCCGGCTTGCGCCGGAATGACAAGAAATCAAAGGAATCAGTCATGAGCATCTTCAAATTGCCCGACCTCGGCGAAGGCCTCCAGGAGGCCGAGATCCGCGAGTGGCACGTCAAGGAAGGCGACACGGTCAAGGTCGACCAGCCGCTGCTGTCGGTCGAGACCGCCAAGGCCGTGGTCGAGGTGCCGAGCCCGCAAGCCGGCAGGATCCTGAAGCTGTACGGCAAGAACGGCGACATCATGGCCGTCGGCAAGCCGCTGGTGGAGTTCGAAGGCGGCGGCCCGGTGGAAGCCAGGCCCGCGGCCAAGGCCGACGGGCCGGAGCAGAAGGGCGCGATCCGCGACACCGGCGTCGTCGTCGGTGCGATGAAGCAGGGCAACGAGGTCGTCGCCGAGAAAGCGACGACGGTCGGCACCGCCGCGGGCCTCAAGGTCACGCCGGCGGTGCGCGCCCTCGCCCATCGCCTGAATGTGGATCTCACCATCATCACGCCGACCGGCCCGGACGGCATGATCACGCAGGCCGATGTGCAGCGCGTGCACAAGATCCTCACCGAGGTCGGCCCGCTGGAGAAACTCCGCGGCCCGCGCCGCGCCATGGCCAACACCATGAGCCAGGCGCGCGACGAGGTGATGCCGACGACGGTCACCGACGACGCCGTGCTGCACGCCTGGGGCAGCGCCAAACCGGACCTGACTCTGCGCCTGATCCGCGCGGTCGTCGCCGGCGCCAAGGCCGAGCCCGCGCTGAACGCCTGGTTCGATCACGTCGAGATCGGCCGCCGCGTGCTGCCCAAGGTGCACCTGGGGATCGCCGTGGACACGCCGGAGGGCCTGTTCGTCGCCGTCATGCAGGACGTCGGCAACCGCGACGAGGAATCGCTGCGCAAGGGCCTCGAGAAGATGAAGGTCGACGCGGCGGCCCGCACCATCCCGGCCGAGGAGCTGCGCGGCTACACCATCACGCTGTCGAACTTCGGCCGCTTCGGCGGCAAGTACGCCACGCCCGTGATCGTGCCGCCGACGGTCGCCATCATCGCCGCCGGCAAGACCCGCGACGCCGTGGTGCCGGTCAACGGCCAGGTCGCCATCGCCAAGGTCATGCCGCTGTCGGTCACCTTCGACCACCGCGCGGTGACCGGCGGCGAGGCCACCCGCTTCCTGGCGGCGATGATCAGGGACCTCGAGAAGGCGTCCTGATTCCTTCCCTTTCCCGGGCCGCGGCTCCGGTGCTATAGTCCGCTTCAGGTTTGTGGGCTAAGAGGCTTATGCGCAAAGATTTATTTATTCTCGCGCTGGGTCTGTTCGCCGCCGCGGGGACGGTGGCGGCCGACGAGTTGTCGCTGCCCGAAACCCTGGAGCCGGCCCAGGCCGACGCTCCCGATGCCCCACCGCCGCCGGATGCCATGGCGCCGGACTCGATGGCGCCGGACTCGATGGCGCCGGATGCCCCACCGCCGCCGGATGTCCCGGCGCCCGTCAGCCTGCCCGCCAAGGGCATCACGATGGCCGCCGTGAAGAAGCAGTTCGGCGAACCGCGCAACAAACGCGGGCCGGTCGGCGGCGACACGCCGAAGCACCCGCCGATCACGCGCTGGGACTACGACGGCTTCGTCGTGATCTTCGAGAAAGACCGCGTCGTCGACGCCGTGGTGCCGGGCGCACCGCCAAAGCTGCACACCACCGCCGGGTTGACCCGCGCCACCGACGCGCCGCCACCGCCGGACCAGCCGCCGCCACCCGATATGGAGACGCCGGCGGAGCCCGTGCCGGAGGCGGAGCCGATCATTCCCGACGCGCCCGCCGAAGAAGCGGCGCCCGCGATGGAGCCCACTGCCGAAGCCGCGCCGATGGAAGCCGCGCCGATGGAAGCCGCGCCAGCGGAAGCCGCGCCAGCGGAAGCCGCGCCGGCCGAAGCTCAGCAGGAAGCACCGGCCATGGAGCCGTCCCCGGACGAGCCCGAGCCGTACCCGGACGACCAGCCGCCGACGCCGAAGTAGAGGCACCCGCGCCGTCCGCTGGACCTGTCGCGCCTGAAGGCGCTCCTACACACTACCCGTCATGACTACCGTGCTGCCCGCCGAATGGGCACCGCAGGACGCCGTCCAGCTGACCTGGCCGCGCGCCGATGGCGATTTCTCCCGCTGGTTCGATGCGGTCGAGCGCTGCTTCCTCGCGCTGGCCGTCGCCATCGCCCGCTACGAGCCGCTGCTGGTGGCCTGCGCCGCCGAGCCGAAAAAACTGCGCCAGCGCCTGGTGCGCGCCGGCGTGCCGGAGGCGCGCGTGCGCGTGTTCGGCGTGCCCAGCAACGACGTGTGGGCGCGGGACCACGGCCCGATCACGGTGCTGCGCAACCGCCAGCCGGTGCACCTCGACTTCACGTTCAACGGCTGGGGCGGCAAGTTCGACGCGCGCGAGGACGACCGGATCACGCGCCGGCTGGCCGCGCAGCAGGCCTGGTCGGCGCCGGTCGAGACCGTGGACTTCGTGCTCGAGGGCGGCGCCATCGACAGCGACGGTGCCGGCACGCTGCTGACCACCGAGCGCTGCCTGCTGGCGCCGACGCGCAACCCGGGCCAGGACCCGGCGCAGATCGAGGAGAAGCTCAAGGCGTGGTTCGGCCTGACACGCGTGCTCTGGCTCAAGCGCGGCGACCTGCTCGGCGACGACACCGACGGCCACGTCGACACCCTCGCGCGCTTTTGCGACCCGGGCACCATCGCCTACCAGGCCTGCGATGACCGCCAGGACGCGCACTACGAGGAGCTGCGGGCGATGGCCGACGAGCTCGCCGCCTTCCGCGACCCGTACGGCAAGCCCTACCGCCTGGCGCCGCTGCCGCTGCCCGAGCCGATCCACGACGACGACGGCCGCCGCCTGCCGGCGGGCTATCCGAACTTCCTCATCGTCAACGGCGCCGTGCTGGTGCCGACCTACGGCTGCGCGCAGGATGCCGCCGCGCTCGAACGGCTACGGCCGTGCTTCCCCACCCGCGAGGTCATCGGCATTGATTGCCGCGCGCTCATTCACCAATATGGCAGCCTGCATTGCGTGACGATGCAGATCCCGAAGGCGCCGTGATTGCAGGAGCGCCTCTTAGGCGCGACGAATGACCCAAAAAACCCTGAAAGTCGGCCTGGTGCAGCAGCGCTGCGGCGAGGACCGCGAAGCCAACCTGAAGGCCAGCGAGGCGGGCGTGCGCGAGGCCGCCGGGCGCGGCGCGCAGCTGGTGCTGCTGCAGGAGTTGCACGCGAGCGTGTATTTCTGCCAGCACGAGAGCACCGAACTGTTCAACCTGGCCGAGCCGGTCCCGGGGCCCTCGAGCGAACGGCTCGGCAAGCTCGCCAAGGAGCTTGGCATCGTGCTGGTCGGCTCGTTGTTCGAGCGCCGCACCCCCGGGCTGTACCACAACACCGCGGTCGTGTTCGAGCGCGACGGCGGCATCGCGGGCCGGTACCGCAAGATGCACATCCCGGACGATCCCGGCTACTACGAGAAGTTCTATTTCACGCCGGGCGACCTCGGTTTTCACCCGGTGCAGACCTCGGTCGGCAAGCTCGGCGTGCTGGTGTGCTGGGACCAGTGGTATCCCGAGGGCGCGCGCCTGATGGCGCTGGCCGGCGCCGAGCTGCTGCTCTACCCGACCGCCATCGGCTGGAACCCGGCCGACCCCAAGGACGAGCAGGCGCGCCAGCGCGAGGCCTGGATCACGATCCAGCGCTCGCACGCCGTCGCCAACGGCCTGCCGGTGATCGTCGCCAACCGCGTCGGCTTCGAGCCGGACCCGTCGGGCCAGACCAAGGGCTCGCAGTTCTGGGGCCACAGCTTCGTGTGCGGGCCGCAAGGCGAGATCCTGGCCAGCGCCGGGAGCGACCAGCCCGAAGTGCTGGTGGTGGACGTGGACCTCGCGCGCAGCGAGAGCGTGCGGCGCTGGTGGCCGTTCCTGCGCGACCGGCGCATCGACGCCTACGGCGACCTGCTGAAGCGCTTCCGCGACTAGTCGCGCCTGTGAATAAGGGGTCAGACCCCTTATTCAGGGTCGCGGCTTGACGTGGGTCAATGCGGTTCGCGGCGCGCCGGAGCAGGCTGGTCCGAAGGGAGGACAGGAGGGTGTCATGCCTGCCTTCGAATTCCTGAGTTACGACGAGTTGATGGTCATCGCCGTGGTCGGCCTGATCGCGGTGGTGTACAACTGGTGGGACTGGATTCGCGATTCGCTCGACCATCACCCCATGATGAAAGCCCTGCGCCCGCGCCTGCGGCGGCCGCGGCGGCGCCACGGCTGACAGCGGAAACGCGGGACGACCGACCGCAAAACCCGGACTCCGGGCGCGCTCGTTTGTTGTCTAATGGCGGAACCAAGGAGTTCCCATGGACCGCCGCCACCTGCTGCAAGGCCTTTTCGGAGCCGCCCTGACCATGAGCCTGTTCCGCAAGTCGGAGGCCGCCGCCGCGGCCGATCCCGCCATCACGCCGCTCGAGAAATCCAAGGGCGAATGGAAGAAGCTGCTGCCGCCCGAGCGCTACGCCATCCTGTTCGAGGAGGACACCGAGCGCCCCGGCACCAGCCCGCTCAACCAGGAGAAGCGCGACGGCCTGTTCATCTGCGCCGCCTGCTACCTGCCGCTGTTCGAGTCGAAGACGAAGTACGACAGCGGCACCGGCTGGCCGAGCTTCTTCGACGTGATCAAGGGCCACGTCGGCACCAGCCGCGACTTCAAGCTGTTCCTGCCGCGCACCGAGTACCACTGCGCGCGCTGCGGCGGCCACCAGGGCCACCTGTTCGAGGACGGCCCGCCGCCGACCGGCCTGCGCTATTGCAACAATGGCCTGGCGCTCGAGTTCGTGCCGGCGGAGCAGAAGCTGCCGGAGTTGCGCACGTGAACAGAAACCCGTCATGCCCGCGAAAGCGGGCACCCAGGGCCTTGCTGCTGCTCCTCTGGATCCCCGCTTTCGCGGGGATGACAAATGCTTACGCCGCCGAGGCCCTCGCCACCTTCGCCGGCGGCTGCTTCTGGTGCACCGAGTCGGATTTCGAGAAGGTCCCGGGCGTGCTCACGGCCGTCAGCGGCTATATCGGCGGCCGCGTCGCCAACCCCACCTACGAGCAGGTTTCGGCCGGCGGCACCGGCCACGCCGAGGCGGTGCGAGTGCGCTTCGACCCGGCCAAGGTGAGCTACGAACAGCTGCTGAAGGTCTACTGGCGCAGCGTGGACCCGACCGTGAAGGACCGCCAGTTCTGCGACGCCGGCAACCAGTACCGCACGGCCATTTTCACGCACGACGCCGGGCAGAAACGGCTGGCGCTCGCCACGCGCGCCGAGGCCGAGAAGCAGCTCGGCGTGCCGCTGCACACCGAGGTCGCCGACGCCGGCAAGTTTTATCCGGCCGAGGACTACCACCAGGACTACTACAAGAAGAACCCGGTCCGCTACAGGTTCTACCGCGCCAACTGCGGGCGCGACGCCCGCCTCGAGAAGATCTGGGGCGCCCGGTAGCGCCATCCCGAGGCCCGAAGGCTACAGCGCCACCATCGCGGTCAGTGGCTGCGCCAGGATCCACAGCCCGGCCACGGTGAAAGCCACCATCAGGCCGAGCATCGGCAGCTGGCTGAGTACCGCCCGGCCGCGCGCCGGGAACACGCGCAGCGCCACGCGGTGCGCGAGGTAGACGCTGGCGATGTGGCCGAGCAGGATCAGGCCGACCTGCGCGTGCCAGACCCAGCCCAGGTCCGGCAGGATCGGCGCGCGCCACAGCATGGCGGTGCCGAACAGGTTCCAGCCCCAGCCGAACGGATCGGACAACAGGCTGGCCGCCTTCACGCCCTGCGTCAGCAGCAGCGTGAAGTAGTGGGTGACGTTGTAGACCAGCGCGATCGGCAGCAGCGCGTAGGCGAAATCCAGCGCCAGCTCGCGCACCGGCCGCTCGCTGCGCGCGGCCCACCGGGTGAGCGCGATGAAGGCCAGGTACACGCCGAAGTAGACGAAAGGCGCGGCGAGCAGCCAGAAACGGTCCCACACCTTGTACCAGGGCAGCACCGTGGCGTAGGCCTGGATCGGCGGCTGGCCCGCCCATCGTGTCAACACCCCGGTCGGGTCGTTCCAGAACAACCCGACCCACGGCTGGGTCGAGCGCAGGCCGTCATAGGCCGTGGACGCGAGCATGAACAGCACGAACACCACCAGGCCCAGGCTCTGCGGCCGCTCCTGCAACGTGCCGGAGAGCGGCCGGCGCCAGCGCAGCACCGAAGGCGCGCCCTCGCCGCGCACATAGTCGAGCGGCGCCATCAGCGCCACCAGGCGCAGGAACACACCGAAGAACTCGCAGTGGCGGAACCAGGCCTGCGCGCCCACCAGCCAGACGCCGGCGAGGTTGATGCCGGTGTAGGCGAGCAGCATCACCGCCAGCGAAAACGGCCGGCCGAGGCTGAACAGCTCGAAGGCGATGAACGCCAGGTAGAACGCCAGCGCCGGCCAGGCGCCGAGCGCCTCGGGATAGCGCACGCGGCCGCGCGCATAGCCCGGCACGATGCGCTGCAGCCACTCGGCCAGCACCCGCCACGGGTTGATCGCGGCATACAGGTTGCCGATGAGCGCGGTCAGGTAGGCAAAGCCCAGCACGAAGATGACCCAGAAGAAGGTCATGCTGAAATTGCGGTACGGATCGCGGCTGCCGAACAGGCCGGTGGCGATGCACAGCAGCAGCGCCGCGACGGCCAGCATGCGCAGCACCGGCACCAGGCGCACGCGGCGCAGCACCGCGACCCAACGCGCCTGGCCCAGGTCGCGCCCGGCGCCCGCGCCCGGCGCCGCGGGCTGGGCCACGAACCAGCCGACCACCGCGAACGACAGGATCAGCGCGGCCGCGGCGCCCCAGGCGTACAGCCAGAACGGCACCGGCAGGTTGTAGAGGCGGCCGAAGCCGTGGGCGAACGCCGGAAGTGGCAGGGCGAGCGCGGTCACCGCGGCGAAAGCGACGCGCAGCGTCGTCCCGGCGAAAGCGACGCGCAGCGTCGTCCCAGCGAAAGCTGGGACCCAGTGTCTTATCTTGGCTGTATTCAGCAAGGCGCTGGATTCCGGCTTTCGCCGGAATGACGTCGGGCCTGCCGAAGCTTACTGCCCCCGCGCGCTCGCCGACGCCGCCGCGGTCTGCTCCCACATGCGCAGGTAGGCCTCGGCCGAGTTGTACAGCGCCGTGGTGGCTTCCTCGCCACCCTCGATGCGGGTCTGCTCGACGATGTCGGCAATCATGCCGTAGTGGGCCATGCCGACCTCGTCGGCGTTCCAGTACTTGCCGCTGTCGGGGATGGTCAGCAGCTCGACCCGCAACGGCTCGATGCCGGCGGCAGCGAACTGCGGGCCCCAGCCCTCGCCCTGGAACAGAGTGAACGGGTACTGCACCGGCGTGAAGCCGGCGCTGCGCACGTTGGCCAGGTTGGCGAGGCCGTTGGCGTCGGCGCCGTAGCCCATCGCCAGGGTCCGGCCGGCCGGCCAGATTTCCTTGAGCCGCTCGAGGAAGCTCTTGAAACCCTGGCCGTTGCGGCTCGACGGGTAGATCAGGCCGCCCTGCTCGAGGATCTGCCGGGCCTGCGCCAGGCTGATGCCGCCGTGGCCGCCGTGGGCCGAGATCATCGGGTAGTCCGGCGTCAGCGCCTTGCCCAGGTCGAGCATGTCCTGCTTGATGGTGAGCTCGGCGTGGTCGATGTCGAGCACGAAGCCGCGCTTCATCATCTGCGCCAGCGCGTAGAAGCCCAGCTCGGTGGTGCCGCGCGCGTTGCACTGGCGGCCCGGGCCGTACACCGGCAGCGTGCCCTGGCCGTTCTCGAGGATCGCCTGCGTGATTGGATCGTCCTGCGAGAACAGCGGCGCGCTCTCCATCACCGCGCCGGCGTCGTAGAAATACGTGTCGCCGACGCCGCCGTTCGGGCACGGATAGGTCTTCCAGAAGCCGTGCGTGCCGAGGAAGCCGACATAGTTCAGCACGCTGCTGAAGATGCCGGTGCCGCCGAGCGCGCTGTCGACGTCGTGGTAGGCGAAGATCTGCCGCACGCCCAGGTTCCACACGCGCTCGATCTCGCTGTCGATCTGCTCTTTCGTGCAGTAGGACTGCTCGCTGCCGTCGGGCAGGAACTCGACCTTGCAGCCGAACACGTTGGAAAACTCCAGGCCCGGGATCACGGCGAGCTTGCCGTCGGCGATGACCGCGCGCGCCTCGGCCGGGTCGCGCACGATGCGGAACCAGCCCTTGCCGGGCCCGTCTTCCTGCGCGTCGATGTACTCCTCCATGTCGTACAGGTACTGCACCTGCTTCACGCCCACGCCCATGTCGGTGCAGTCGGTGTCCTGCAGGTCGGCGTCCTTGTCGTTGCCGGTGTTCTTGGCGATGTCGCACAGCGCCTCGATGTTGGTGCCGTGCACCGTCATCACGCGCAGGCCGGCCTTCCAGGCGCGCTCGACCCAGCGCCAGTACATCTGCTGGTGCAGCTGCGAATCGCGCTGCGGCCAGTCGATGAAGGTCGGCCAGCCGACCGTGTCGTGCTGGGCGTGCTCGAAGTCGCCGCCGTCGAGCACCAGCCACTCGGGCGACAGCTCGCCGTCCGGGCCGTGCGGGCCCTCGCAGTTCTCCAGCGCCTTGCCGACGCCGTAGCGGTTCACGGCGTGGCCGTACATGACGCCGCCGGCCGAGGGGCCGACGTTGCCGCTGCCGTCGGACATCTCCGAGCCCATCGCCATGTGGGCGTGGACTTCGGCGAAGCCGATCACCGGCGCGCCCGCAGCCTGTTTGAAGGCCTTGCCGGCGATGCCGGTGGGCATCTCCGGGAACTCGGTGCAGCCGTCGGCCGGCAGGAACGCAAAGCGCGCCGGGGCGTCGGCCAGCACGAAAGCGCCGCCCTCGCCCAGCGCCAGGGCCTTGCCGTTGGCCAGCGAGCGGATCGAGAAGACGCCCTTGTCCTTGCCGGTGCCGGGGTCCTCCAGGCTCCAGTCGGCGTCCAGGCCGGGCGCGTCGCCCGAGACCACCGCGTCGGAGGCGACGCTCATCAGCGAGCGATCCGCACCGTAGAACATGTAGCTGCCGAGGTCGGTGGCCTGCATGTAGAAGTGCACCGCCTCCTCGGCAGAGCCGGTGGCGGCGTAGCCCTCGCCGGCGCTGACCGCGAAGGCGGCGCCCTCGGCGGGCTTGAGCACGAAGCAGCCGTTGGCGAGGTCGTAGATGGTCCGCGGCGGCGGGCCCTTGAAGCCTCCGGCCGCCTTGTCGGAATCGTCCTGCCCGGCGCCGCCACAGGCGGCCAGCAGGCCCATGCAAAGCACCGATACCGTCCCCCGAGCGTACTTCACGGCTGCGACTCCTCCATGGCCCATGCGCGGGCTGCGATTGGAGGCAATTATGAGGGGTGAGTCAGGTTGTGGAGACTAGTAGAAACAACCCCGTTCCATTAAGATGCGCGGCCCCGGGCTCGGGGCGATGCACCTAAAATGCGGTTCCTACGGTGACCGTAGCTCAGTTGGATAGAGTCCCGGATTGTGATTCCGGTTGTCGCGGGTTCGAGTCCCGTCGGTCACCCCATTTTCTCCCCACGTGGGACGTTAGCTCAGTTGGTAGAGCTGCTGACTCTTAATCAGTAGGTCGTAGGTTCGACTCCTACACGTCCCACCATCTTTTCAAGCACTTAGCTGACCCACTCAGCAAGTGCCTAATATTCAGTCAGCGGCCGCCTAATATCTTTTCAACGAGTTAGGCGGCTATCTTGGGTAGTGGGTCAGACTGACCCACTACCCTACCTTGCATGGGTTCTTCACGTCCGGGATCGTGAGCCGCTTGCTGAAGAACATCAGTTCCGCCCCTTTGTAGCGATCCTGTGCGCTGTAGTTGATGCCGTAGGTGATGCTGGGGCACTTCGCATAGAGCTTCTTGATTACAGGCGCGTGGTCGTAAGACACAACCCACGGCTGCTTAATCACCTTCTGCACGTGCTGATAGTGGTTCTCATAGAGGCCCTCGCCCTTCACGTAGTAGGGCGGATCCAGATAGACCAGCCCTCGCTCGCATATCGACGGCGCGGCGCTCGCGCGACTTCGCTTCGCGAAGTCGTCGAGTCCTACACGTCCCACCATTCAGTCCCAGAACGTCGCGCTGCCGGCAATCGCGATCCGGCGCCAGATCAGCGGCGTGATGTGCTCGAGCTCGATTCGCAACCGATAGATCGGATTGGCCACGGACCCTCAAGCGAGCAGCCGGCGCTGCAACAGGCCCTGCATGTCGCGGCGGCCGTCCGCAACGACCAGGACGTGGATGTCGGAACCAGTCACCTGATAGATGGCCCGATACGGTTTGTAGTGGACCTGCCTGAACTGGCGCATGCCGAGCGCCAGCAGTTCAGCAGGGTATTCACCACGATTCGGAAACTTCGCCAGCTTCGCAAGCACAGCGCCGAGCCCATCCAGCACGGCGTCAGCGCGGGCGAGGCCGTCCTGCGAGGCGATATACGCGTGGATGTCGTCGAGATCGCGCTGGGCGTCCTCGGTGACCAGAACCGAATACTTCATTCAGCAGCGCGGCGCTTGGCCTTGATCTCGTGGAGCGCCTTGTCGAGCGGCTTGACCTTGCCCTCGGCCGCCTGAGCCTGTCCCAGCGCCAGGATTTTCAGCAGTGCGAGGGTCTCCTGAGTCTGCTCGTAGCTGTGGATGTCCTGCAGCACGGCCTTGGCTTCGCCGTTTTGCGTGATGACCATCGATGGCCCCTTGTTCCCGAGGTCGCGAACGATCTCGGAAACATGCGCTTTCAGGAAGCTGATGGGTTTGATCTGGGAGGACATTTTCACGGCGGCACCTATGACCTGAATACAGGCCAAGGATAGGTCATATGACTCGAAACGCCAAATTCGTGCGCGCGGAGGCCTCCGGCGACCGCCGCATCTTCACGCTCGATCGCAGGGACTTCAGCGCTACCGGATCCGGCGAGGACACCGGCAGCTGAGCTTTGAGGTTGTCTGACCTATTCCGCCGCCGGCGCCTCGTCCCATTTGTGCCGGAACGCGAACACGCCGACGGCCACCGGCAGCAGCGCATAAACCCACGGCGCGAACGGCACGGTCAGGCGGAACTGCGCCAGCAGCGCCGACAGCACGCCGCTCGCTGCCAGGATCAGCCAGATGCCGAGCTCGCCGCGCACGACCGGACGGTTGGCGGCTTCCGCCGTCCCCAGCCCGGTGCCGAACAGGGCGGATACGACCGCCGACATTCCGGCGAAACCGAGGCCGTAAAACGTGAACAGGCCGCCGAGATCCCCGTGCCCCAGCGGATTGGGCTGCCGCGAGAAGTACGCGATCATCGAGTCCGCCATCATCCGCAGCGGATAGACGTAGACCAGCACCAGGAACACCAGGGCGAAGCTCAGCAGCACCGCCGCGAAGCCGCCGCTGCCGCATAGCCGGCGCCAGCGCACGTGCGCGTGCCAGAACATCCCCAGCAGCGCGAAGCCCACGGCGAACGCCGGAATGCGCCACATCACCGCCTGCAGCTCGGTCCACGCCTTCGGCGGCGCGCCGCCGCCGATCACCAGCAGCGTGACGGCGAAGGCGAAGGCCGCGTCGACGAAGGCGTCGAGGCGGACGCTGCTCGCTTCCCTGTGGTCCCCCATCGCATCCCCCGGGAGGCTTGCGCCGCCGCTACCTGCGATCTTCGATCGGCACGAACTTCTGGTCCTCGGGACCGATGTAGTTCGCGCTCGGGCGGATGATCTTGCCGTCGATGCGCTGCTCGATGATGTGGGCCGACCAGCCCGAGGCGCGGGCGATCACGAACAGCGGCGTGAACATCGCCGTGGGCACGCCCATGACGTGGTAGCTCACCGCGCTGAACCAGTCGAGGTTCGGGAACATCTTCTTTTCGCGCCACATCACCGTCTCGAGGCGCTCGGCGATGTCGAACAGCTTCATGTCGCCCTGCTCCTGCGACAGCCGCCGTGCCACATCCTTGATGATCTTGTTGCGCGGATCGGACACCGTGTAGACCGGGTGGCCGAAGCCGATGATGACTTCCTTGCGCGCCAGGCGCTGCAGGATGTCGGCCTCGGCCTCGTCGGGCGAGGCGTAGCGTGACTGGATCTCGAAGGCGACCTCGTTGGCGCCGCCGTGCTTGGGCCCGCGCAGCGCGCCGATGCCGCCGCAGATCGCCGAGTAGATGTCCGACCCGGTGCCGGCGATGACGCGGCAGGTGAAGGTGCTGGCGTTGAATTCGTGCTCGGCGTACAGCACCAGCGAGGTGTGCATGGCGCGCACCCACGTCGCCGAGGGCTTCTTGCCGTGCAGCACATGCAGGAAGTGTCCGCCGATCGAGTCGTCGTCGGTCTTGAGCTCGATGCGGTTGCCGTGGTGGCGGAAGTGGTACCAGTACAGCAGCATCGAGCCCGCACTGGCCATCAGCCGGTCGGCGATGTCGCGCGCGCCCCCGGCGTTGTGGTCGTTCTTCTCGGGCAGCACCGTGCCCAGCACCGACACGCCGGTGCGCATCACGTCCATCGGATGCGCGGCCTTGGGAACCTGCTCGAGGGCCGTCTTGACCTGCGGCGGCAACTCGCGATAACCCGCCAGCTTCTTCTTGTAGGCCGCGAGCTCGGACCTGTTCGGCAGCTTCTCGTGCACCAGCAGGTGCGCGATCTCCTCGAATTCGCACTTGTCGGCGATGTCGAGGATGTCGTAGCCGCGGTAGTGCAGGTCGTTGCCGGTGCGGCCGACCGTGCACAGCGCGGTGTTGCCGGCGACCACGCCGGACAGCGCGACCGATTTCTTCGGCTTGCCCGCCGCGGGGACGTTGGAGGCTTCACTCATTTGCTTTTCTCTTTTGCGGATTCTTTCGCGAACAGCGCGTCGAGTTTCTGCTCGTAGGAATGATAGTCCAGGTACTTGTACAGGTCCGCGCGCGTCTGCATGGTGTCGAGCACGGTCTTCTGGGTGCCGTCGCGCCGGATCGCATCGTAGACTTTCAGCGCCGCCGCGTTCATGGCGCGGAAGGCCGACAGTGGGTACAGGATCAGCCCTACGCCGGCGCCAGCCAACTCCTCGCGCGTGAACAGCGGCGTTGCGCCGAACTCGGTGATGTTGGCCAGCACCGGCACCTTTACCGCGTCGGCGAACTTGCGGTACATCGCCAGCTCGGTCATCGCCTCCGGGAAGATCATGTCGGCGCCCGCCTCGACGCAGGCCCGCGCGCGCTCGATCGCGGCATCCAGACCTTCGACCGCCAGCGCGTCGGTGCGTGCCATGATCACGAAGTCCTTGTCGGTCTTCGCATCGACCGCGGCCTTCACGCGGTCCACCATCTCGTCTTTCGGCACGATGGCCTTGCCGGGCCGGTGGCCGCAGCGCTTGGCCTGCACCTGGTCCTCGATGTGGCAGGCGCCCGCTCCGAACCTGATCAGCGACTTCACCGTGCGCGCGATGTTGAAGGCGCTGCCGAAGCCGGTATCGATGTCGACCAGCAGCGGCAGCTCGCATGCCTCGGTGATGCGGCGCACGTCGGTCAGCACGTCGTCCATGGTGCTGATGCCCAGATCCGGCATGCCGAGCGAGCCGGCGGCGACGCCGCCGCCGGACAGGTAGATCGCGCGATAGCCGGTCGCCTGGGCCAGGCGGGCGTGATAGGCGTTGATGGCGCCGACCACCTGCAACGGGTGCTCGTCGCGCACGGCGGCCCGGAAGCGGGCCCCGGCGGAACCCCCGATCATCCGCCGATCGCCCGGATCTCGACGCGCCGGTTCAACCGGCGGCCTTCGATGGTGTCGTTGGTGTCGCGCGGGGCCGTCTCGCCGTAGCCGACCACGACGATGCGGTCGGCGGCGATGCCGCGCTCGACGAAGTAAGCCTTCACGGTCTCGGCGCGTTGCACCGACAGGACCTGGTTGAACTCGTTCGGACCCACCGAGTCGGTGTGCCCGGCCACTTCGACCCGCGCGCTCGCGCGCTCGTTGGCCAGCACGTCGGCCACGGCGTCGAGGCGGAACAGCACGGTCTCCGGGATGTCGTGGCGCGCGAAGGTGAAGCCGACGCGCAGCATCAGCTCGCCCACGTCGGTCTTCGGGTTCTCGATGCCCTCGGTCGGCAGGCCTTCGAGGTCCGGCTGCGCCAGCCCGGCCGGGGCCGCGGCCAGCGCACCGGCACCTGCGGCGAGGAGAGCGAAAACGCGGCGGTTCATCCAGCCCCTTGTTGTTCGAAAAGCGCGCGCAAGTATGTCACCGACCGGCCCCGGCTAGCCACTTGCCGCTACGATACGGCCCCCATGCGCGTGCTCGTGATCGGATCCGGCCTGCTGGGCGTCTCCAGCGCCTGGTTCCTCGCCCGCGAGGGCTGCGAAGTCACGGTCCTGGACCGGCTCGGCGGCGCCGCGCAGGGCACCAGCTTCGCCAACGCCGGCATGCTGACGCCCAGCATGGCCGACCCGTGGAACTCCCCGGGCATCTTCTGGCACCTGCTGCGCTGGCTGGGGCGCGAAGACGCGCCGTTCCTGGTACGCCCGCGCGCCCTGCCCGCCATGCTCGGCTGGGGGCTGGCGTTCGTCGCCAGCTCCACGGCGGCGCGCCAGCGCGCCAGCATGGACGCCAACCTGCGCCTGGCCAGCTACAGCCTGGAGATGCTGCGCGAGCTGCGCGGGAGCCTGAAGCTCGCCTACGACGGGCTCAGCCACGGCACCCTCAAGGTGTTCCGCGACCGCCGCGCCTTCGACGCCGCCGCGGCGCGCAACGCCACGCTCCGTGGCCTCGGGCTCGAGTTGCGCACGGTCACGCCGGCCGAGGCGGTAGCGCTGGAGCCGGCCCTGGCGCCGGTGCGCGATGCGCTGGCCGGCGCGGTGTACTGCCCGGGCGACGAGTCGGGCGATGCGCGCGCCTTCACGCTGGCGCTGGCCGACCACGCGCGCGCGCAGGGCGTGCGGTTCCAGTTCGACCGCGAGGTCACCGGTTTCGAGCAGGCGGGCGGGAGCATCACTGCCGCGCTGGCCGGCGGCAGCCGTTACGAGGCCGAGCAGTTCGTGGTCGCCGCCGGCAGCTGGAGCGCGCCGTTGCTCGAGCGGCTCGGCGTCGCGCTGCCGGTGCGCCCGGTCAAGGGTTACTCGATCACGCTGCCGACCGCGCACTGGAGCGGCGCGCCGCGCATGCCGGTCATCGACGATGCGCTGCACGCCGCCGCCACGCCGCTGGGCGCGCGCCTGCGCGTGGCCGGCACCGCCGAGCTCGCCGGATACGACACCGAACTGACGCCGGCGCGCATCGACAACCTGTTCGACCTGCTGCTGCGGCTGTTCCCGACCTACCCGCAGCCGCTGGACCGCGCCGGCGCGCAGCCCTGGGCCGGGCTGCGGCCGATGTCGCCCGACGGCGTGCCGCGCATCGGCCGGCTGGCCTGCGACAACCTGTTCGTGAACACCGGCCACGGCCACCTGGGCTGGACCCTCGCCACCGGCTCCGGCGCGCTGCTGTCCGACCTGATCCTCGGCAAGGCGCCGCAGCTTTCCCCGGCGCCGTACCGGCCGGACCGCTGAGAAAAAGGGGTCAGACCCCTTTTCTTTCGAAATAAAGGGGTCCGAAATAAAAGGGGTCAGATCCATTTTCTTCAGGAATAAATGGATCTGACCCCTTTTTTCTAAACGACCGGGACGGCGAGGTGCTTCATCACCAGGACCTGCATCTCGCCGACGAGGAAGCCCAGCGCCGCGCCGACCGCGATCAGGATCCACTCGTCCTGCTGGAACGCCGGCCGTAGCAGCGCCTCGTACTCCTCCACCGTCAGGTCCTTCATCTTGGTTGCCAGCAGGTTCTCGAGGTCCATGGCCTTGCCGGCGTAATCCTCGACGTGCTTCATGGTCTCCGGCAGGCGCTTCATCATTTCCTGCGCCACCACCTGCTTCATCTCCCGGTACCGGGCGGTGCCGACCGCGAACACCACGAACGGCCGGGCCAGCCCGGCCTGCTCGTCGACCAGCTTCTGCACCTGCTTCTGCACCATGCCGAACAGCCGGTCCGACAGCGGCCCCTTGAGCACGGCGTCGAGGATGTTGCGCGGCGTGACGATCTCGGCCGCAATCAGCCGGCCGTACTCGGCCGACACTTCCATGCGCCGCTTCAGGAACAGACCCTGCCACTCGAACAGCCCGAACACGTATTTCTTCGGGTGCTTCGGGTTGAAGACCATCTTCAGCGCCAGCCAGTCGGTGAACCAGCCGGTGAACAGGCCGAACAGCGGCATGATCCACATGTTGTGCGTCAGCGCCCAGGCCACGGCCTGCACACAGCCGATGACGAAGCCGAAGTACAGGCCCGACTCGCGGATGAACTGGAACTCGCCGCGGCCGGCTTCGAGGAAAATGCGGTTCAGCAGGCGCTTGTCGCGCGTGAGGTTGGTGACCACCATGTCCTTGAGGTCGAACACCGAGCGGATGTTGCGGCGCACGTCGACCATGATGTCGCGCACCAGGGTCGGCGCCTCGCCCTTGATGCGCTCGATCAGCCGGTTCTTGAGCGCCGCGGGCGCGACTTCCCACAGCCCCGGCGAGTAGACCGCGGCGACGTTGCGTGTGATGTCCTCGACCGCCTCGAGCAGGGGCTTCTCGATCTCGCGGGCGACGCGATCCGGGTCGAGCCGCCCGAACACGTCCTCGGGCTTGAGCAGCTTGCTGGTCATGGTGTCGCAGGCGATCGACGCCATGACCTCGGCCTTGCGCGGCACGATGCCCTGCCAGCCGAACACGCGGTACCCGAACAGGCGCGCCCGCAGCCCGCGCCACTCCAGCGGCTCGAACATCATGCGGATGGCGACGATCTTGGTGGCGTAGCCGATGCCGGCGGCGATGAACGGCATGGACGCGTAAAGCAGCCAGTTCTGCTGCACGTCGGCGGCGATCTGAGCCGGGCTTAGCACGTTCTTCCTTCTCCCTGGCAATGCATGGTGCCAGAATCAGCCCATGCAAACCCGCGCCGCCATCCTCAGGGCCATGGGCCTGCCGCCGCCCTACGCGCAATCGCGGCCGCTGGCGGTTGAAACCGTGGACCTGGACCCGCCGGGCCCCGGCGAGGTGCTGGTGCGGATCAAGGCCGCCGGCCTATGCCACTCGGACCTGTCGGTCATCAACGGCGACCGGCCGCGCCCGGTGCCGATGGTGCTGGGCCACGAGGCCGCCGGCACGGTCGAGGCGCTGGGCGCGGGCGTCGAGGATCTCAAGGCCGGCGACCACGTGGTCATGGTGTTCGTGCCGAGCTGCGGCCATTGCCTGCCGTGCGCCGAGGGCCGGCCGGCGCTGTGCGAGCCGGCGATGGCGGCAAACACGGCCGGCACGCTGCTGTCGGGCGCGCGCCGGCTCAAGCACAACGGCGGCGTGCTCAACCACCTGCTTGGCGTCGCCGCGTTCGCGGACTACGTGACCGTTTCGCGGCGCTCGCTGATCCGCGTGGACAAATCACTGCCTTTCGAGCACGCCGCGCTGTTCGGTTGCGCCGTGCTGACCGGCGTCGGCGCGGTGGTGAATACCGCGGCGCTGAAGCCCGGCCAGACCGCGGCGATCGTCGGCCTGGGCGGCGTCGGCCTCGCCGGCCTGCTCGGCGCGGTCGCGGCGGGCGCGTCGCAGATCATCGCCATCGACGTGATGGCCGGGAAGCTCGAGCTCGCGCGCAAGCTCGGCGCGACGACGACCGTCAACGGCCGCGATGCCGACGCGATCGAGCAGGTGAAAGCCGCGACCGGCGGCGGTGTGGATTTCGCGTTCGACTTCGCCGGTTCCGTGCAAGCGCTCGAGACGGCCTGGCGCGTGACGCGTCGCGGCGGCACCACGGTGTCGGCCGGCCTGCCGAATCCCAAGCTCACGTTCCCCTTGCCGGCGGTGAACCTCGTCGCCGAGGAGCGCACGCTCAAGGGCAGCTACATCGGCACCTGCGTGCCGCTGCGCGACATCCCGCGCTACGTCGCGCTGTTCCAGCAAGGCAAGCTGCCGGTGGACAAGCTGCTCACCGGGCGCCTTGCGCTCGAGGACATCAACGAAGGCTTCGACCGCCTGCACCGCGGCGAGGCCATCCGCCAGATCGTCACCTTCCCATGAAAAAGGGGACGCACACCTTTTCCAAAAAGGGGACGCACACATTAAAAAAAGGTGTGCGTCCCCTTTTGTTGAGCGATGCTTCGCTGCTCGAGAGCCGCGCGCTGATTGGCGGCGAGTGGCTCGGCGGCGGCAAGACCTTCGCCGTGCGCAACCCCGCGACCGGTGCGGAACTTGCGCAAGTGCCGGACCTGGATGCCGCCGCAACGCGTCGCGCCATCGACGCCGCGCACGCCGCGCTGCCTGCCTGGCGCAAGCGAACCGCCAAAGAGCGCGCAGCGATCCTGCGCAAGTGGCACGAGCTGATGCTCGCCAACCAGGAGGACCTCGCGCAGATCATGACTGCCGAGCAGGGCAAGCCGCTGGCGGAGTCGCGCGGCGAGATCGCCTACGCGGCCGGCTTCCTCGAATGGTTCGGCGAGGAGGCCAAGCGCGTCTACGGCGACACCATCCCCTCGCCCTGGGCCGACCGGCGCATCCTCGTCACCCGTGAGCCGGTCGGCGTGTGCGCGGCGATCACGCCGTGGAACTTCCCCGCCGCGATGCTCGCGCGCAAGGTCGGCGCGGCGCTGGCGGCCGGCTGCACCATGGTCGCCAAGCCCGCCGAGCAGACGCCGCTATCGGCGTTTGCGATGGCGCTGCTGGGCCAGCGCGCCGGCCTGCCCGCGGGCGTGTTCAACGTCATCACCGGCGATGCGCGCGCCATCGGCGGCGAGCTCACCTCCAACCCGCGCGTGCGCAAGATCACCTTCACCGGCTCAACCGAGGTCGGCAAGCTCCTGATGCGCCAGAGCGCCGACACGCTGAAAAAGGTGTCGCTCGAACTCGGCGGCAACGCCCCGTTCATCGTCTTCGACGATGCTGATATGCCCGCCGCGGTCGAAGGCGCGATGGCCGCCAAGTACCGCAACACCGGCCAGACCTGCGTGTGCGCCAACCGCCTGGTCGTGCAGGACGCGATTTACGATAAGTTCGCGAGCGCGCTGGCCGAGGCCGCCCGCAAGCTGCGCGTCGGGCCCGGCACCGAGGATGGCGTGCAGCAGGGCCCGCTGATCGACGCCGACGCCCTGGCCAAGGTCGAAAAGCACGTCGCCGACGCAACGGCCGGCGGCGCGCGCGTGCTCCTCGGCGGCAAGCGCCATGCGCTTGGCGGCACCTTTTACGAGCCGACCGTGCTGGCCGACGTCACGGCGAAGATGCTGGTCGCCAACGAAGAGACCTTCGGGCCGGTCGCGCCGCTGCTGCGCTTCCGCGACGAGGCCGAGGCCATCGCGCTGGCCAACGGCACGCCCTTCGGCCTGGCGGCGTACTTCTACTCGCGCGACGTCGCGCGCGTGTTCCGCGTGGCCGAGCAGCTGCAATACGGCATGGTCGGCATCAACACCGGCCTGATTTCGACCGAGGTGGCGCCGTTCGGCGGCATGAAGGAGTCCGGCATCGGCCGCGAAGGCTCGAAGTACGGCATCAACGACTATCTCGAGGTCAAGTACTGGTGCCTGGGCGGCATGCCCGGATGACCTCGCTGTAGGAGCGCCCCTTCGATACGCCCGCTGCGCGGGCTACTCAGGGCGGGCTTCAGGCGCGACCCGACTGTGCGCTGCTTCACATCCAGCGGAAAACTTTCCCGGCGAGGCGGTCTAAAGGGCACAACATGACTCGGAGGAGAGCCATGAGTATCGTTCGTGCCCTGCTGGTTTTCATCTCGGTCCCGTTGCTGATCCCCCTCGCCGGCTGCAAGGAGGAGCTTGTCAGCATCGACCAGCCTTGCGCCCGCTGCGGCGTGGTCGAATCGATCGTCGCGCGTGAGGTGAAAGGCGATGCGCGCGGCGGCGGCGCCGTCGCCGGCGCCATCATCGGCGGCGTCATCGGCCACCAGTTCGGTTCCGGCAGCGGCAACGACGCCGCCACCGCGGCCGGCGCGGTCGGCGGCGCGGTGGCCGGCCACCAGGTCGAGAAGGAAATGAACAAGCAGCTGGTCTACGAGGTGACCGTGCGCATGGAGAAGGACGGCCTGCGCCGCCTGCTGACCTTCGACACGCCGCCGCCGCTGCGCGAGGGCGACAAGGTCGAGGTCACCGGCAACCAGATCGAGCGGGTGTAGCGCGACCGGCGAAAAGGGGACGCACACAATTTGAAAAAGGTGTGCGTCCCCTTTATTGGTGGCGTGCCCGGCAGGAGTCGAACCTGCGACCTGCGGCTTAGAAGGCCGCTGCTCTATCCAACTGAGCTACGGGCACGGAATCGGTCGGCGTTTTCGAACGCGGCTCGAAAGCATTATCAGGGATAGCCGGTCGTAGCGGAGTGGAGAGATTGCGCCCCGAAGGGGCGGGTGACGGTGCGTGGTCGGCCCTGTTGCCGCTACCGACGCCGGTTCATATCCCCGGAGCAGTGCGTTAGAGTGGAACGACCGATCAGGGGATTGCGGCGATTCATCGCGCCACCGAAGGCAGACAGGTTTCGTCACGAGGGGGTACTGACATGGAACAGATGAGCATGGTGCTGGAGCCGGTGCGGGTGTTCATGGTGGAGCTTGGGCACTTCGTGCCGCGGCTGCTCCTCGCGCTGGCGATCCTGGTGGCCGGCTGGCTGATCGCCAAAGGCCTGAGGCTCGGTGCGGTGAAGGCGCTGCGCGCGGTCAACTTCAACGTACTGACCGACAAAGCCGGCGTGGACTCGGCGCTCCGCCAGGGCGGCGTGGCGCAGGACATGACCGCGATCCTGGGCATCCTGGTGTACTGGGCCATCGTGCTGACGACGCTGGTCATCGCGTTCAACACGCTCGGCCTGACCCACGTCACGGACCTGTTGCAGCAGATCCTGCTGTTCCTGCCGAAGGTCATCGTGGCACTGCTGCTGCTGGTGATCGGCGCGTACTTCGCGCGCTTCGTGGCGACCAGCGTGGAGGCGTACTCCCGCAACGTCGGCATTGCGGAGGCTGCCGTCCTCGGACAGTTGTCGTTCTACGCCATCATGGTGTTCGTGGTGCTGATGGCGCTGGAGCAGCTCAATCTCACGGGCGATCTGGTGCGCTATACCTTCCTGATCGTCCTGACCGGCGTGGTGTTCGGGCTGGCGCTCGCGTTCGGGCTGGGCGGGCAGAAGGTGGCGGCGGGCATCCTGGAGCGGTGGCGGGAGCGGCGCGCGGCGTCTGACAAGCCGCCGGGCTGAACCCGGCGCGGCGTGCCGCCGCGCCTGCGCGTCGAGTTCCGGGCCCGCGGGCCTTGTGGCCGAGGTGCCGCGAAATCTGGATTGGTCGGGGCGAGAGGATTTGAACCTCCGACCACCTGCGCCCAAGGCAGGTGCGCTACCAGGCTGCGCTACGCCCCGAATGGCGGGCATTATCGGGAAATCAACGCCATAGCGCCATTTTCCCCTGACCCTGACCCTCTCCCGCTGCCCGGACCCGGGGGACTGTTGTGGCACAATCCGCGCGCCCACGGCGGCGCTTGCGCCGTCGTCAGTCAATTTCCAGCGGGATACGCGCGTGGCCGCCCAGATCATCGACGGCAAGGCAGTCGCCGCCAGCGTGCACGAGCGCGTACGGCGGGACGTCGCCGCGCGCGTGAAGGCCGGCCGCCCCGCCCCGGCGCTGGCCACCATCCTGGTCGGCGACGACCCGGCTTCGCAGGTCTACGTGCGCAACAAGCGCGAAACCTGCCGCAAGACCGGCATCGAATCCGAACAGATCGACCTGCCGACGTCGGTCACCCAGGCGCAGCTGCTGGCGCACATCGACCGGCTCAATGCCGACCCGAAGATCGACGGCATCCTGGTGCAGCTGCCGCTGCCCGCGCACGTGGACACCACGATCGTCATCGAGCGCATCCACCCGGACAAGGACGTCGACGGCTTCCATCCGTACAACGTCGGCCGGCTGACCCAGCGCATCCCGCGGCTGCGGCCGTGCACGCCGTTCGGCGTGATCGAGCTGCTGAAGTCGGTCGGCGAGACGTTCTACGGCCGCAACGCGGTGATCGTCGGCGCGTCAAACCACGTCGGCCGGCCGATGGCGCTGGAGCTGCTGTACGCCGGCGCGGTCGTGACCCTCACGCACCGCTTCACCCGGGACCTCGCGCGCGACGTCGCGGCCGGCGAGATCCTGGTGGTGGCCACCGGCAAGCCCGGCCTGGTCAAGGGCGCCTGGGTGCGGCCCGGCGCGACCGTGGTCGACGTGGGCATCACGCGCGGCGCCGACGGCAAGCTGGTCGGCGACGTCGAGTTCGAGCCGGCGCGCGAGCGCGCCGCCTGGATCACGCCGGTGCCGGGGGGTGTCGGCCCGATGACGGTGGCGATGCTGATGCACAACACCTTGTACGCAGCTCAGCTGCGTGAGGGCTCGGTGCGGTGACCGGTCGCGCCTGAGAGGCGCTCCTACTTCTTCACCGCCCGCGTCATCAGGAACGACTGGCGCACGCGGTTGCCGTCGAAGAAGCGCTCGGCGAGGCGCTCGACTTCGCCGCGGAACGCCGCCAGCTTCGGCGGGTCCGCCGACAGCATCTCCACGGCCTTGATCACCGGCCCCGCGGTCAACTCCATGTTGGCGCGGTAGTGCTGCGGGCTCAGCGCCGGGAACGCCAGCTCTTCACGGTGGAACTCGATCCGGTCCACGGCATTGCCGAGGCGCTCGCGGATGACGTTGGCATCGCCCCACTGCGGCGGCGGCGCGACGCCCGGCGGTGGCGGCGGCAGGTAGCGCGCCACGATGGCGAAGCACAGGCCGATCATCAGCTCGGGCGGCCAGGTCGAGAAGGCGATGCGCCCACCGGGCTTGAGCACGCGCAGCATCTCGCGCACGGCCACCTCGGGCCGCGGCGCGAACATGTGGCCGAACTGGGAGAGCACCACGTCGAACTCGCCGTCCTTGTACGGCAGCGCCTCAACGTCGCCCTCGCGGAACTCGATCGGCGCCCCGATGATCGCGGCGTTCCTGCGCGCGTCCTCGAGCAGCACCGGCGACAGGTCCAGCCCTTTCACGCGCGCTCCGGCGCGCGCCGCGGTCACCGCGACCACGCCGGTGCCGCAGGCGACGTCGAGCACCGCCTCGCCCGGCTTGATGCCGGCGAACTTCACCAGCATCGCCGCGCCGGGGGTCGTGAACTGCGCCAGCGGCGCGAACAGCGCCCAGCTTTCGCGCTGGACTGCCTTGAATTTCACAAATGGGTCGTCGTTGGCCATGAATCTGTCTCCATTTCCGTAGGAGCGCCTTCAGGCGCGACAGTCGCGGCTGCAAGTCGCGCCTGAAGGCGCTCCTACAACAACAGCAATCAGTCCTTGTATCCGGGACTCTCCCGATCGAGCTTGCGCAGCAGCCCCGGCCAGGCCAGGCCGCCCATCATCCCCTTCGTCACCAACTGCACGTTCTGCTTCACGCCGGCGACGATCTTCGGGTCCACGGGGGTCAGCTTGTCGCCGGCGCCGTTGCCGGCCAGCGCCGCAACCTGGATCTCGCAGGTGCGCTGGAAGTTGAACATCAGCAGGAAGGCGTCGGCGATGGTCGCGCCCACGGTCAGCAAGCCGTGGTTGCGCAGCATCAGGAAGGCGTTGTCGCCGAGGTCGCGCACCAGGCGCGGTTTTTCGTCGTCGAGCAGGGCGATGCCCTCGTAGTCGTGGTAGCCGAGCGAGGCCAGCACCAGGGTGCTCTGCTGGCTGATCGGCAGGACCCCGTGCTTCTGCGCCGACACGGCGACGCCGGCCACGGTGTGCACGTGCAGCACGCAGGTCACGTCCTGGCGCGCGGCGTGCACGGCGCTGTGGATGACGAAGCCCGCGGGGTTCACCGGGAACGGCGACTCCATGAGCTTCTTGCACTGCAGGTCGACCTTGACCAGCGAGGAGGCCGTGATCTCGTCGAACATCATCCCGTACGGATTGATCAGGAAGTGGTGCTCGGGGCCCGGGATGCGCGCCGAGACGTGCGTGAAGACGAGGTCATCCCAGCCGTACAGCGCGATCAGGCGGTAGCAGGCGGCGAGGTCCACGCGCAGCTGCCACTCGGCCTTGCTGACCTTGTCCTTGAGGCTGGTGATGCGGATGTCGTCGGGCATATGTCAGTCCTGTCGAAATAAATCCGTCCTGTTTCCTGTCGCGCCTGAAGCCTGCCCTGAGTAGCCCGCGCAGCGGGCGCATCGAAGGGGCGCTCCTGCGTTCGTGGACAACCGTCAGTCGTGAATCAGCCGTCGTAGCCGGACTGCAACGCCTGCCAGTCGCCCTCCGTGAAGTGGAAGGCGGGATCGGCAGCCTTGAGCTTGTCGAGCGAGCGCCGGAAACGCGCCAGATTCTGCGCCTGCCACGGCCCCGATGGCAAAAGCCGCGCCTTGTCGAAATCGATGAGGTGGAACAGGCCGCGCGCATCGCGCAGGACGTTACGCACGTTGATGTCGCCATGCAGCACGCCGGCGTCGTGAAAGCGGCGCAGGACCCGGCCGAGCACTTCCCAGTGCGTCTGCGGCAGCGTCCGGTCCATCAGCACGTCGGCCAGCGGCTCTGCGCCCGGGATGCGCAGGGTCAGCAGGTCGGCGTGGTACAGCAGGCCGCGGCGCTCGACGTGCGCCGCGATCGGCCGCGGCACCGGCAGGCCCTTGGCGTGCAGCTCGCGCGTGACGCGGAACTCGCGCCACGGGCGGGTGAGCCGCAGGCCCAGCCACAGGTACGAATCGTCGACCAGCCGCCCGACCTGGCCGCCGCGCCGGTAGTGGCGCAGCGCGAGCACCTCGTCGTGCAGGCCCCCCCGCACGAACACCACCCGTCCGCGCCCCGCGGCGCGCCCCTCGACCCGGCCCTCGGCCTGCCAGTACGCCGGATCGAACAGCTCGACGCGCGGCCGCGGCAGCGCCCCCGGATCGTGCAGCACGTGGTGCGCGCCCTGGTGCCAGTACTCGCCTTTCACGCTCCCTCCGGTGGGGGCCCACTTTAACGAGGAACCGACTGCCCCGCCCGTCAAGCGGAAGGCGCGGAGAGTAAAATCGCCGGCATGAACGCGACCACCGAAACCATCAGCTCTGCCGGGGTCCTGCCGCAGGACAAGATCGCCTGGCGCCGGATCATCGAGAAGTACCGCGATCCGTCCACGCCGCGGGCACTGTGGCAGATCGCCAACACCTTCATCCCCTACGTCCTGCTGTGGGCGGCGATGTACTGGACCTGGCACAACGCGCTCTGGCTGACCCCCTTCCTCGCCGTGCTGGCGGGCCTGTTCCTGGTGCGCATCTTCATCATCTTCCACGACTGCGGGCACGGCTCGTTCCTGCCCTCGCGGACCGCCAACACCGTGGTCGGCATCGTCGCCGGCATCCTGACCTTCACGCCGTACTACCAGTGGCGCTGGGAGCACGCCATCCACCACAGCACCTCCGGCCACCTCGACAAGCGCGGCATCGGCGACATCTGGACCATGACCGTGCAGGAGTACCTCGAGTCGGGCCGCTGGAAGCGCTTCGCCTACGTGCTGGCGCGCAACCCGATCGTGCTGTTCGTGCTGGCGCCGATCTACATGTTCGTGGTCCACCAGCGCTTCTCGACCAAGGGCAGCAGCGCGCGCGAGCGCCAGTCGGTGTGGTGGACCAACCTCGCCTTGCTGCTGATGGTGATAGGCCTGGTGAACCTTTACGGCTGGGCCGGCTACCTGGTGATCCAGCTCATCGTCTCGGGCGTGGGCGGCGCGGCCGGCGTGTGGATGTTCTACGTGCAGCACCAGTTCGAGGACGTGTACTGGGAGCGCGGCGAGAACTGGGACTACGCCGCCGCCGCGCTGCGCGGCAGCTCGTTCTACAAGCTGCCGGCGGTGCTGCAGTGGTTCTCCGGCAACATCGGCTTCCACCACATCCACCATCTGTCGGCGCGCATTCCCAACTACAACCTGCAGAAGTGCCACGAAGCCGACCCGCTGTTCCAGCAGGTCAAGCCGCTGACGCTGTGGTCGAGCTTCAAGACGCTGCGCCTGCGCCTGTGGGACGAGGCCAGCCGCAAGCTGGTGGGCTATCGTGACCTGCGCCAGTTGCGCAAGCAGCAGGGCCAGGACAAGCGCCGCTCGCCGTGAGCGCCCCTGCCCGCTGGCTGCCGGCCGCCGCGCTGCTGCTGGGCGGCTGCGAGAGCCACGTCACCGTGGACCTGACCGACGGCCCGACCGACGGCGTGCAGGAAGTCGTGCTCGACATCACCCACGTGGCGCTGCAGACCGCGGACGGCGACATCGTCCGTTTCGCGCTCGAAGACCCCGGCCCGGTGGACGTGCTGGCGTTGCGCAATGGCGCCACCTTCCGCCTGGTGCGCGAGCGGACGATCGACCCGGACCGTTTCGTGGGCCTGGCGCTGGATTTCGCCGCCACCGGCTCGTTCGCCACCCGCGACGACGGCGGCGAGGTGACCATCAACCCGCCGGCAGCGCGCGTGTTCGCCGACCTCGACCTGACCGTCGGCGAGGGGGAAAGCGAGCGCCTGGTGCTGGACCTGAACCTGCGCTTCTCGCTGGTGGATAACGGCTCGGGCACCTACGACCTCGCACCGGTGGTGCGGGCGGTGCGTCCGTTCGAGACCGGAACGGTCACCGGGGTGGTCGCGGCCACGTTCGTCGAGTCGACCGGCTGCCAGGCCGGCCGCGCGGCGGGCACCGGCGTCGCCGTGTACGCCTTCGAGGGCACCGGCGTCACGCCCAACGACTACACCGGCCAGGCCAACCTGATCGATGCCGACGACGTCGAGCTCGACCTGGCATCCAGCGAGTACCGCTACGACCTGCACTTCCTGCCGGCGGGCGACTACACCCTCGCGCTTACCTGCCAGGCCGACGCCGACGATCCGACCAGCGACGACGCGGTGACCTTCGACTCGACGGCCGACGTCAGCGTGCCGGCTTCCAGCACCGTCCAGCTGAACTTCCTGTGAAAAAGGGGTCAGACCCCTTTTTTGGTCGCGCCTGAAGGCGCTCCTACAAACTCCTCCATCACCGCCTTCTCGAGCAGCGCCGGCGGCAGCAGGCCCTGCGACAGCACGAAGTCGTTGAAGGCCCGGCGGTCGAACTTGTCGCGCAGCGCGATCTCGGCGCGCTGGCGCGTCTCCAGCAGGCGCTGGTAGCCGTAGAAGTACGAGGTGGCCTGGCCCGGGGCGCGGTAGGTGTAGCGGTCCACTTCCTGCTGCGCCATGGCCTCGGACAGCACCACTTCCTCCATCAGGAACGCCTTGGCCTGCTCCGGTGCGATGCGGCCGAGGTTGACCATCGGATCGAGGAACGCGCGCGCCGCGCGCTGCAAACGGAACTGCAGGCTGCACAACTGGCCCTCGAGCGGCAGGTAGGGCTTCATCTCGGCCTCGGCGTACAGCCCCCAGCCCTCGACGTTGACGCTGTTGAAGGCGAACACCGCTCGTGCCGTCGAGATGCCCTTCTCGACCATCACCGAGAACTGCAGCTCGTGGCCCGGGCGCGCCTCGTGCGCGGTCAGGCTCCAGGAGCCGGCCTCGTGGGTGAAGTCGTCCATGCGCAGGCCCTCGCCGCCCTTGGTGGGCACCACCAGCGGCAGCACGAACTCGCCGTACTCGCCGGTGTTGCCGATCAGCCGCGGCGGCTGCATGTGCGGCGCCGGGCTCATGGCGGACTCGGCCTCGCTGGCCAGGCGGATCACCGCCTTGCGCTCGGGCAGCGTCACCACCTTCTCGCGCCGGATCATGTCCTCGAGCCTTGCATTGCGCTGCTCGAACAGCGGCAGGATGGCCTTGCCGGTGGCTTGCTTCTTCTTCAGCTCGCGGATCACGTCGCGGTAGTCGGTCGACTTGATCTTCTGCGCTTTCGCCACCAGCGGCGCCAGCGTGCTCATTTCGCTGCGGATCTCGGTGAACGAGAACAGCGCGCGCTCGACCAGCTCGTCGGGCGGGATGTCCACGCCGAACTGCTTGAGGTTGTCGGCATACAGCGCCTCGGGCAGGCGATGGTCGGTACGTGCCTGCGGCAGCAGCGTGTCGCGCACCCAGGCGTCGTAGCCGGTCAGCTGCTGGTCCAGCGCGTCCATCGCCGCCTGCCAGCCGTCGAGGCCGCTGCCGGCCAACAGCTCGCGCAGGCCCTTGAGCAGGCTCGGCGTGTCGTTGAGGTCCTGCTCGAGCTCGCCCTTGAACGGCCGCAGCAGCTTCTTGTCGCGCAGGCGCTCCTCGGTGCGCTGGCGCGCCAGCCGGGCGATCGGCTCGGACCCCGGCGCCATGCCGGCGTAACGCTTGAGCCGCATCACGGCGTGCGCCTGGCGCTCCTTCGAGATGCGCGGGTCGAGCAGCGTGCGGATGCCCTGGAAGGCGAGCTTGGACGCGCCGAAGTACGGCACGGTGAGCTCGTACTGCAGCCTGGCGCTCTCCAGGTTGTCCTGCGCGCTCAGGATCAGGATCTCGAGGTCCTGGCGCACCGCCGGATCGCCGGCCTTGGCCAGGCGCGCCTTCAGCTCCTTGATGGTCTTCTCGCCGGCGGCGCGCTGGCGCTGGTACAGGTTCGGGCCGAGGTCGGAGGCCTTGTCGTCATAGCCCTCGACGCCGAGGTAGCTCATGTACTCGGGGGCGAACCGGCCAATGGCGTGCAGCAGCACCAGCGAGTGCTCGTTGCTCTCCTTGACCCAGGTCGGGGCTTCGGCGGCCGTGGCCGCACCGGCAAACAGGAACAGGCACAGGACTTTGGCGAACGCGCGCATTGAGATCCCCCGAGTAGTGGCAAGGGGAGGATGCCCGGCCGCGCCGAAGGGTTGCAAGAAAAAACGGGGGCCCGAGGGCCCCCGCAGAACCTGAATAAGGGGTCTGACCCCTTTATTCAGCGTGACGAGGGCCGGGGGTCAGTCCTCGTCACCGTCCTGGTCGTGCGCCCGCCGCTTGTGGCGCATCTCGACCTTGGCCGCGCGCAGCTTCTCGGCCTGGTCGGCGGTGATCAGCCTGGCCGCCTGCGCGCGCGTGATCAGCGTGCCGCGCGCCTCCTTCATCAGCGCCCTCATGTCCTCGCGCTTGAGGTTGAGCTTCTCGGCCACGCCGTGCGGACCGCCCTCGTCGAACAGCGCGGCGATCTCGGCCGGCGTCTTGCCGGTCTTCGCGCTGAGCAGCTCGGCCATGATGTTGTGCATGGCCGCGAACTCGACCGAGGCGTGGCGCATCTCGCCCCTGGCGTGGTGACGCTCGCCGCCGCCCTTGTCGCTGCCCGCGTAGGCCAGGCCCGCGGCGCCCAGCGCCAGCAGCCCGGCCATCACCAGATTTCTCGCCAGCATGTGCAGCTCCTTTGCATCGCGCGGCCATCGCCGCAGGTGGAGCACAGCCTAGGCAACGAATGTGGGGAAACGGTGTGGAAGGCGCGTGGACTTCGTGCGGCCGCGCCCGCCGCCGGCGCGCCCGCCTAAGATAGGCCGATGCGCTTGTTCTGGAAGCTGTTCCTGCTGCAGCTCCTGGCCGTGACCGCGGTGCTGGCCGGCGCGCTGATGGTGTCGCGCGCCTACTCGGTGCGCGGCTTCGCCGAGTTCGTCGAGCAACGCGAGCGGGCGCGCGTCGAGGAACTGGCCGAGCGCCTCGGCGATGCCTACGAGGAAAACTGGGACCTGGGCGAGGCCTGGGACGCCCTGCCCGCGGTGCGCCGCACCCGGCGCCTGCGGCCGCCGCCGCCCGAGGCCGACGCGCACCACGGCCGCGCCGTCGTGCGCCGCCGCGCCCTGCGCCCGCCGCTGCAGCTGCAGGACGCCGACGGCAACTACCTGCGCGGCGAGCGCGAACTGCCGCCCGGCGACGCGCTGCGCCAGCCGATCGAGTCCGACGGCCGCATCGTCGGCTACCTGGTGCGGCCCAGGAGGCCGGTGCACGCCGAGGAAGCCGAGTTCGCGCACCAGCAGTTCAGGCACCTGGCGCGCATCGCCCCCATCGCCCTGCTGGTCGCGGCCGCCTTCGCGGCGCTGATCACCGCGCTCATCACCCGGCCGATCCGCCGCATTTCCGGCGGCGCCGCGGCGCTGGCACGGCGCGAGTTCGACACGCGCCTGCCGGAGGACCGGCGCGACGAGCTCGGTGCGCTGGCCGCCGACTTCAACCGCCTGGCGGCGGCGCTGGAGGGCTACGACGCGCGCCAGCGCCAGTGGCTGTCGGACGTGGCGCACGAGCTGCGCACGCCGCTGGCCGTGCTGCGCGGCGAGGTCGAGGCGGCGCTCGACGGCGTGCGACCGGCCGGCACCGACACCCTGCGCTCGCTGCGCCAGGAAGTCGGCCGGCTCGAGGCGCTGGTGCAGGACCTGCAGTTCGTGTCGCAGGCCGAGTCCGGCGGCCTGCGGTTGGCGCGCGCGTCCACCGACCTCGGCGCCCTCGCGCGGCAGTCCGGCGAGCGCTTCCGCGAGCGCCTGAAGGCGCGCGGCTTCGAGCTGCGCATCGCCGCGAACCCCGGGCTCACCGCGGACGTGGACGCCCAGCGCATCGAGCAAGTGCTGGCCAACCTGCTCGAAAACGCGCTGCGGCACGCCGTGCCGCCAGGCCCGGTGACGCTGGTCGCGCGCACCGACGGCGAGCGCATCCTGCTGTCGGTGGCCGACACCGGCCCCGGCGTACCGGCCGACGCCCTGCCGCGGCTGTTCGACCGGCTGTACCGGGTGGAAGCGGCGCGCACCCGCGCCGGCGGCGGCTCGGGCCTGGGCCTGGCCATCTGCAAGTCCATCGTCGAGGCCCACGGCGGCACGATCGAGGCGCGGGCGTCGTCGGCCGGGGGCCTCGAGGTCGTGGTCGAGCTGCCCGTAGGAGCGCCTTCAGGCGCGACTGGCCCGGCGCAACGGGTCGCGCCTGAAGGCGCTCCTACATGAACACTCACGTCCTCATCGTCGAAGACGAGCCCAAGATCGGCGCCCTGCTGCGCGACTACTTCACCCAGGCCGGCTATCGCGCCGACGTGCTCGGCCGCGGCGATGAGGTCGAGGGATTCGTGGCGCGCCACGAGCCCGAGCTGGTCGTGCTCGACCTTCAGCTGCCCGGCAAGGATGGGCTCGAGGTGTGCCGTGCGCTGCGCGCCAAAGGCCCCTCGCCCGCCATCATCATGCTGACCGCGCGCGTGGAGGAAGTCGACCGGCTGCTGGGCCTGGAGCTGGGCGCCGACGACTACGTGTGCAAGCCGTTCTCGCCGCGCGAGGTGGTGGCGCGGGCCAAGGCCATCCTGCGCCGGCTGCAACCGCAGGCCGCGGCCAACGGCGCCGTGCGCCTCGGCCCGCTGACCGTGGACCGCGCCGCGCACGCGGCGTCGGTCGGCAGCGCCGCCCTGACGCTCACGCCCATCGAGTTCGAGCTGCTGGCGGCGATGGTCGAGCAGCCCCACCGCGTGTGGTCGCGCGGCGCGCTGCTCGAGCGCGTGAAAGGCACCGACTTCGCCGGTTACGAGCGCAACATCGACGGCCACGTGAAGAACCTGCGGCGCAAGCTCGGCGAGCACCTGGGCGAGCGCAACGCCATCCGCAGCGTGTATGGCGTGGGCTACGGGCTGGAGACGACGGCGCTGGAGTAGCGCGGCTGTTGCCGCATGCGGAACTCGATCTCCCGGCTGATGACCTTCAGCGTATCGCCGCGCTGCGCTTCGGCGTCGACCGCGAACGCGCCCGACGCATCAGCCGTGGCCAGGTAGCCTCGTCCAGTGCGGGGATTGCTGACCTCGACGAACGCGCCGGGGTTGGCGGTGCCGGTCACGCGCAGCGCGCCGGACCGGGGCACGGGCGTGGTCGTCACGCCGCGACGGAACTCCGGATTGCCGGCGACATGGCTCACCGCGAGCTGGTAACGGCCCTGCTCACCGCGCTGCCACTGGAAGTACGGCGTGTCCACCGGCGTGACCGGTCGCAGCACGATCCAGGCCGCGGCCGCGGCCAGCACCAGGCCCGCGGTGACGATGACGATCGGCGCGCGCTTCATGGCGCGCCCTGCTCGAACCGCACCGGAATGGGGGTCGGGCCCGGGTCGGCGGCCTCGCGACTGCTCATCACGATCAGCGCGTCGTCCGCCAGCGGCACCGCGTTGTTGGCCTTGAACACCACGTCCACGAAGTGCGTGCGCGGCCCGCGATAGATGGCGAAGGGCGTGATGAAGGCCTGCTCGCCCCGCAAGTCGATGGTCGTCGCCCAGATGTCCGGGAACGTCGAGTCCACGCTGCCGCCCCGTTCGAAGGCGGAGCCCACGACGAGGTCGAACGGCGCGTCGATGTCGGCCAGCACCGCAACGCGCACATAGCCGTTGACCGCCACCGGCTCCGAAGCGTCGGTCAGCGGCTTGTCGTTCACCACCGACAGCGTGACCCCGGTGAGGGCGTCGGGATCGATGTCGAGGCTGCCCACGCGCGCGGACAACGCTTCGTCGTCGCGAATCTGCTGCGGCGTGTAGAAGGCGCCATCCACGGCGTAATAGTCGGAGTTGTTGTAGATCATCAGGTGCGTAGGCTCGGAGATGTCGCGGCCGCCGAAAGCGATACCGTCAGCCTCCGCGCCGAGCTGGCCGGTGTAGACCACCTGGATGCGCAGGTCGCGCGCGTTGACCGGGATTGGCTGGCTGCTGAAGTCGAACTCGAAGTCCACGGCCTCCTGGTCCAGGCTCGCCGCCAGGATCGCCGCCGACTGCGAGATCTGCTCCTCGCCGGCGAAGTACTGGTCGAGCGGGCACGGCGGGTAGATCACCTCGCCGGTGTCGATCCTCACCGCGAAGTCCCCCGACAGGTCGGGCTGGTAGCAACTGTTCAGCGTGTACTTGGCCACCGCCACCAGTGTGCCGCCGTGCATGGCCTGCGGCACCGCCTCGCCGCCCGGTTTCACGCCATCCGGCGAGGCGTTGTGCAGCTTGAGCCTCAGCTTGCCGAAACCCTGGCCGGCGGCGTTGGTCGTCGCATGATCGATGATCCCGTACACCCCCTCCTCCGGCAGCGCGATGCCAATGCGGCCGCGGAAGAAGTAGTTGATCAGGCCGGTGCTGTAGGCGGCGGCGTGGGGGAGGAGGAATTCGGCGGCGGCCTGGTAGTTGATGCTGTTGAGAGTAAATGCAGGCACATACAGGGGCATTGTTTCGCCCCCTTCCAGCACGACCGAGTCATAAAGAATCGACAGCGTGCTCGTTCTCTCGTTTGTACTGATGCTCAGGTCGTATTTGTCGACGATCGGCGTCTGCACAAACGTGATATCACCAGACATTGGCGCTGGGTCGGTGATGTAACGGACCAATCGTGGATCGTTAATGTCGATTTCAACAAGTTCTGCGGCATTCTCGTTGGGGAACGGGTGATCGATGTCAGAGCGGATAAAAAAGGGCCGTCTCGACGTCTCCAGGTTGAAGTTGGTAGCGACGCTGACGAAGTTGTGACTGGTGAACTCCGCTCCACCCTGCCCGCCGTTTTCCCAGAATTTGCGCGCCGAGTCGAACGTTGCGTAATCGGCCGTCCGGTATTCGGTTATCGGCAGCGACCCTCGCTCCCAAACGTACTGTTCGTAGGCGCTAGGCCGATAAAGGAATGTCCCAATCACCGGGGTCCCGCACCCGCTCGGGAACCACCAGCCGAAGAAGAATGGACTGTCATCGCAATGCGTATCACTCCTCACGTGTTGGGGCTGATGCATGTCCTGGATATGGTGGACCACTTGGCCAAGAGCACGAAACACTCGCGCCATGCCACCAGTTCGCTGCGACTCGGTCGGTCCGGTCAGGGCGCTCAACAAGTACTTACGGGCGTCATCAAGCGCGAACTCTTGTTCGGCCTCGTCAGTATCCAAGGCCCATGTCGGTGACGCGTCGTATGTCGGAAGCCCCTTCCCGTCCTGTTGGGGGTCAAAGAAGTGGTTCAAGGATCTCTTCCCGTGATCTTCGTCGCGCGCGCCGAGCATGACCAACTCCTCGGTGCTCATCAGGGATGGAAGGCCCGCTGGCCCCGTTATGACGAAGCGCCGCTCTCGGACTGACTCCCCGATACCGAGAGATCGAAGTATCCCGCTCTCCTTGTCACTGACATCTGAACGCTCAAGCGCAACCCTTGTGATCTCGGCATGCGTCGTTTCCTTGTAGGCCTGAGCGCCTGGCAGAAACAGGTTCAAGCCAACGCACAGAATGAGCGCACTAGTTTTCCCTTCCATGATTGTCCACCTTGTTCTTTTTGTTGTTGTTGGACGTTAGTGACGCGACTGAAGCCATCCCGACAAACACGATCCATGCAAGGGTGATCGGAAAGAGGCCCCACACCAAGACATCGTCCCAGCGCCCCCTGTTTGCCGTATCCAGCGCCACTACCCAGGCAGGCGCGAGCATCACGCCGCCGTGCCCGACGCCTGTGAGGCTCGGAGCGAACAGCACTGCAAACGAGAGTGAGACCAACGCTCGCCTAAGCCACGTGCCGGCATGCTTTCGCGTAAGCACAAGCACGCCACGCGTGCCCGCGTAGTAAAGAAGCACTACACCGACCATGCGTAGCAGACCTTCGACTAAGGAGAGCTCTTCGTCCATGGCGACGTTACATGGTCTCCAACTGCCACTGCCCCAACTGATTCGTGATGAACCCGGTCAGGAATATCTTGTTCTGCCCGTCAACCATGCGATTCACCCCGTACTCCGCATACGACCCCATCACCAGCGACCGCCTCGGCTCCGAGTACGACGCCACGATCTCCGGCATCTGCGGCATGAGCGCGTCGAACACCGGGTCGTAACGCTCCCGCGCCTGTTCGCTCAGGAAGCCCAGGGCCATCGCCTTGTCTCCGGAAGCCAACGCCTCATTCATCGCCCCCCACACCGCCTGGATGCTGCGATCGACCGCGGCGAGGTCGAGCAGCACGAAGCTTACCCGTTGTTCGTGAACCTGCAGCGCGTTGTCGAACACGTACACGCGCGCCTGGCGCAGGCCGGTGCCGGTGTAGCTGAGCTCGATCGGGTCGCCGGGATTCAGGATCATGTCGATGGAGCCATTGCCGTCCCCGTCGACCTGCACTTGGCGAATACCGCGCCCGGACTGGTCCCACACTTCGAGCCGCGGGTTCAGGGGCGAGGTGCCAACCGAGCGATCCGCCACCACGCGGTACGGGAACGGCCCGCGGCTGGTGACGTTGATGGTCCGCTCGACCACGCGCCCGTCCTGCCCGTGCGCCTTGACCGTGAGCGTGTTGGCGCCGGTCACCAACGGCACCTCGGCGAAGAACCTCAGCGCGGAGCCCGCCGGCACGCCGACCGCGACGATGTCGTTGACGGTCACGCCGGTGTTCGGCGGCGCGGCCAGGTCCAGGCTCACGAGCAGGCGGTCCCCATCCACGGTCACGCCGTCGGCCGGGCTCGAGCTCCCGAACGTGATCGCGCCCGAGAACGGCCCGCCCACCGTCGTGACGCTCGACGCGGCGCCCTGGTTGGTCGCCCCGTCGGTGGCGTGGATCTCGATCGCATCGCCCGCTTCGCCCGCCAGCGTCGCGCTGAAACTGCCGTCGGCGCCCGCCATCGCGGTCACGCGCTCTCCCGTTCGCGTGTTCACCAGCGTGACGAGCGCGCCGCCCTCGACGCTCCCGGGACTGCCTGTCACCGTCACCTGCCCGGCGCCGGCCCGCGCCGTGATCGAGCCGCTCACCGGTGCCGGCGGCGGCACCGTGTCCAGGATCACGTGGAGCGCGCGCGTGCCGGCGTTGCCGGCCACGTCCACCGCCCGCAGCAGAAAGTCGTTGCGTCCCTCGGCCAGCGCCACCGCCTGCGAGAAGCGCCCTTCCGCCACCGCCACGGACGCGCCGTTGAGCGTCAGCTCGGCCACCTCGCTCAGCAAGCCCTCGATGCGCGCGCCGGCCACGTTGGTCAACGCGCCGTCGGCCGGGCTCGTCACCGTGATCGCGGGCGCCACCGTGTCGATGACGATGCGCACCAGCGCGGCGTCGGAGACGTTGCCCTCCGCGTCTGCGATGGTCGCCGCGATGTCGTGCGTGCCGTCGGCCAGCGCGTGCAGCACCGTGCAGGCGGCGATGCCGGACTGGGCCTGGCACGACACCGGCAGCGGCGCGGCGTCGGCGGTGAGCGCCAGCGACTCCGTATCCACGTCCTCGCCGTCGTAGCGCAGCTCGAAGGTCGGGCGCACGACGTTCAGCACACTGCCGCTCGCGGGCGAGGTGAACTCGATCTGCGGCGCCGCCGGGCCGGCCGGCAGCGCCAGCTGCCGGTTCACGCGCGACGGATCGCCGCCGTCGAGCGTGACCTCCGCCAGCAGCGCACCGTCGGCGCCGTAGTGCGCCACGCGCCGCTGCGTGGCGATCCAGGCCGAGTGATCGCGCGCGTCGGCCGCGAGGCTCACCACGAACGGCCCGAGCGCATCCAGCGAGGGCTCCACGACAAAGTCCACGCCGCCCGCGCCGTTCAGGCGCACGACCTGGCGCGAGTCGGTGATCCACAGCCCGCCGTCCTGATCCGCGGCCATCGCGTTCGGCCGGGCCAGCAGGCTCAGCGGCGCGCGCAACACCTGCGAGCCGTTGGGCGCGAAGCGCCGCACGCTGTCATCGGCCGCGACCCACACCTCGTCCAGTTGCGCGTCGTAGTCGAGCGCATGCACGGCGCGCGCTTCCGGCACGGCCAGCTCGGCCAGCCGCTCCCCCGAGGCGTCGTAGACCTCGAGCACGTTCTTGTGCGCGACCCAAAGCAGCGAACGCTTGGCGTCCACGGTCATGCCGGCAACGGGATTGGGCAGGCGCGCCTGCCGCAGCAGGCGGCCCTGCCCGTCGAGCAACATGACCTGGCTGTGGACCGCGAGCCACACGCGCTCGGCGCGCGCGTCCACGGCCAGCAGCGCGGGATTGCCGGCGGGCGGGTCGAGCGCCGTCGTCGAGAGTGCCTGGCCGTCGAAATCGTACGACCGCAGCTGCTTGCCGGCGTAGGCCCACACCCGCTCGCGCTTGCCGTCCACGGCCAGCGCCTCGACCGCCGCGGCCGACGGGATCTGCAGCGTCCCGACGCCATCGACGACCTTGACGATGCCCTGCGACTGCGCGACCCACAGCGCCGGCGGCTGGCCCGACGAGAGCGCCTCGAGCCCGAACAGCAGCGCCAGCGACGGCACCGCCAGCAGCGAGATGCGCGGAAGATTCACGGCGACCCCCTTGGTTGTTGTTCTTGTTGTGCAGGGTGTTCTTGTTGTGGCGGCAATCCTTACGCGGCGAAGGCGCGGTTGTCAAAATCAGCCGGCGGCCACCGCACGGCGAGGCGAGCGCCGCCGCAAGACGTACGAGCCACGGCGCTCCTGGACACCGGGCGGCGACTGCAATCGCAGACACTCCGACGGCTCCAGCAGGCGGTCGAAGTCCGCGTCGAAGGTCACGAGGCGCAAGCCGTTCGCCTTGACCGTTGCCGCGATCCATCCGTCGGAAATGTCGGCACCCGATAGTTCGAGGTCGACGCACAGCTTCTCGAACGCAGCCCACTCCGAACCGAGACTCGGCATCGTCACGCCCGGTACGGCCAGGATGCTCCGAATGAAGGCCAGGGCGGCGCGTGAGGTAACGCGAGCCGAGAAGGCTTTGGAACTCGTTGCCACGCGCACGAATCCCGCGGCCACCATCGGCAGCAGTTCCAGCGTTCCGCCGTGACGGCACTGCTCCAGCGCTTCGGTCAGCCAGGAACGCGCCACGAAGTGGTGCGGATGCTCTTCCCTGAACGCCGCGACAAGGATGTTCACGTCCGGCGTCATGGGGTCTCGTCCTCGCCCTCGTCCACGGCCTGGAACATCGAGCGATTGCTGGTGTAATCGATATGCGGGTAAAGGCCGCCACCCCGCGTCCCGGAAACGGGAAGGTTGATCCGGGCTTTCCCCGCGCGAGCCTGCCGGGGCCGCAACCGCAGTGACAGACCCTCTTCGATGAGTCTCGTCAGGCTCGTCTGCTCGCGCGCGGCCAGAGCCTTGGCCTCGGCCAGCAGCCGATCGTCGATGTCGAGCGTCGTCTTCATGAGGGTAATTATACAGATTTCTGCATCACGCCAGAACTGGATTTCCGCCTTCGCGGGAATGACGGTTACCGGACGGCGTGCCTTATCCTCCCCCCATGACCCCCTCCCGCCCCCCGCTGTCGCCGTACTACACCGAAGACCACGAGGCCTTTCGCGCCCAGGTGCGCCGGTTCGTGGAGAAGGAGTGCGCGCCGCACATCGAGCAGTGGGAGAAGGCCGAGACGCTGCCGCGCGAGCTGCACAAGAAGGCGGCGGCCGCCGGGATCCTGGGCATGGGCTATGCCGAGGACTGCGGCGGTCTGGGCGTGCATGACCCCTTCTACGCCATCGTGCTGACCGAGGAGCTGGCGCGCGCCGGCTCCGGCGGGTTGATCGCGAGCCTGCTGTCGCATGGGATCGCCAGCCCGCCGATCGCCAGGGCCGGCACGCCGGAGCAGAAACAGAAGTTCGTGGCGCCCGTGCTCGCCGGCGACAAGATCGGCGCGCTGGCCATCACCGAGCCCTCCGGCGGCTCCGACGTGGCAGCCATCAAGACCACCGCGGTGCGCGACGGCGACCACTACGTCGTCAACGGCAGCAAGACCTTCATCACCTCCGGCATGCGCGCGGATTTCATCACCACCGCGGTGCGCACCGGCGGCGAGGGCATGAACGGCGTGTCGCTGCTGGTGGTCGAGGCCGGCATGCCCGGTTTCACCCGCTCGCCGCTGCACAAGATGGGCTGGTGGTGCTCCGACACCGCCACGCTGTACTTCGACAACGTGCGCGTGCCGGTGGCAAACCGCGTCGGCGCCGAGAACGCCGGCTTCATGGCGATCATGCTCAACTTCAACAACGAGCGGATCATGCTGGCCGCGCAGGCCATGGCCTTCAGCCAGGTCTGCTACGACGAGGCCCTCGCCTACGCCCGCGAGCGGCAGACTTTCGGCAAGCCGCTGATCAGGAACCAGGTGATCCGGCACAAGCTGGCGGAGATGCGCATGCGCATCGATGCGGTGCGCGCGCAACTCGAGCTGCTGGCCTGGCGCGTGGGCAAGGGCGCGACGCCGGTGGCGGAGCTTTCTTTGCTGAAGGTGCTGGCCACCGAAACGTTCGAACGCGTGGCCGGTGAGGCGGTGCAGGTGCTCGGCGGCGCCGGTTACCTTCAGGGCTCCAAGGTGGAGCGGCTGTACCGCGAGACCAAGGTGCTGACCATCGGCGGCGGCAGCCGCGAGATCATGCTCGACCTCGCGGCGCGGCAGATGGGGTACTAGGGCACAGACTTCAGGCCGCGGCCGCGGCCTTGCCCCGCACCGACATCGTGTAGTTCAGCTGCAGGTTGCAGCGCTCACTGGCGCCATTGCGCTGGCGCGTGCCGGTGCAGGTGAGCGTGCCGGAGTGCGCGTTGCGGTGCAGCGCCAGCGCGTGCAGCAGGTCGGCGCTGGCGTTGAAGCCGCCTTTCTGGCAGTCGCGCAGCGGGCAGGGAAAGTCGAAGAACAGGTGCATGTCGTCGGCGTACACCATGCCCCGCGGCGAAGGATGCTCGCGGCCCGCGGGATCCTCGAAGGCGAGCTTCACGCTCACCGACTGGACCGCGGGGTACTTGCCGACCACCGGCGCGGCGCGCTGGCGGCGCATGCGGGCTTCCAGGTCCTTGCCGGGATTGACGTGCGGTTTTCTTGCCATGACAGTTCCTTGTCGACCCCGAGCGAGCGGCGGCGTCACATCCGGTGGCGCGCCGGCCTAGGGGGGTTAAGGGGTGGAAATGCCGAAAAATCGGCATCGACGGGCCGGAATCATAACATATTGAAGATATTAAGGAAATACCCGCCGCAGTGCGGCGACCACTGTTGTTGCTACTGTGGTGCTCATTCGAGAACTATCGTGCCCTCCTTCGACGTCGTCTCCCAGGTCAACCCGCACGAGCTGACCAACGCGGTCGACCAGGCCCGGCGCGAGCTCGGCAACCGCTACGACCTGCGCGGCACCAACGCCCGGATCGAGCTCGAGGGCTACGTCATCACCGCGGCCGCGGCCAACGAGTTCCAGCTCAAGCAGGTCGTCGACATCCTCAAGCCGCGCCTGGCCGCGCGCCACATCGACCTGCGCGCCCTGGAGGCCGGGCCGGTGGAAACCAACCTGGCCGAGGCGCGGCAAAAGATCACCATCAAGCAGGGCATCGAGCAGGTCAACGCCAAAAAGGTCATCGCCGTCATCAAGGATGCGAGGCTGAAGGTGGACGCCTCGATCAACGGCGACAAGCTGCGCGTGACCGGCAAGAAGAAGGACGACCTGCAGACGGCGATTGCGTTGCTGCGAAAGGCGGAGCTGCCGATTCCGCTGCAGTTCGAGAATTTCAGGGATTAGACGGCTAAGCCCTCGAAGGTTTTTTCGTTGTAATAACCGAGACATGCGCACTTCTTGGGGTGCGCTCCTTTCCTGGGTCCTGCCTGTGAGTGGTTCGGGCAGGGCCGGAATCGACACCCGGCGTGGAACCTTCTGCCCGGCTGGTTCGTGTTCTAGAGAGGAGATGAGCAATTTATCGGCCACAGATGCGCTGCAGCTGACCGGTAGCCCTGGCGACGCCGGGGGCGCCTTCGTCTCCGCACCCGGCTCACTCGGCGGCGAGTGCTTCCGGGCCACCTGCCACGCCACCGGCGCCGACTGGCACCACCGCACCGCCGACCGCTACTACTGCGCGGACTGCGCGGCCGACATCAACCTGGCGTGCCAACTCAAGGGCGAGCCGGCGGTCTGCCGCAAGCGCCGCTGAAAGGGCCGCGCCTGAAGGCGCTCCTACAGGCGCTCCTACAACGGATACACCCGCCGCCCCGCCACCCAGGTCTCCAGCACCTTCGTCTGCCAGAGCGTCTGTGGATCGGCGGTGAAGATGTCGCGATCGACGAGGATGAAGTCCGCCTGCTTGCCGGGCTCCAGGGTGCCGAGGTGCTTTTCCTGGTGGCCGGCATAGGCGGCGTCCAGCGTGAACGCGCGCAGCGCTTCCTTCACCGTCATGGCCTGATCCGGGTACCAGCCGCCGGGCGGCAGGTTCTGGTGATCCTGACGCGTGACCGCGGCGTGCAGGCCCCAGAACGGGTTGGGTGACTCCACCGGGAAGTCCGAGCCGGCCGCGACGCGCACGCCCGCTCGCAGGAACCGCCGCCAGGCGTAGGCGCCCTTGATGCGCTCTGGCCCCACGCGCGGCTGCGCCATGTTCATGTCGGAGGTCGCGTGCGTCGGCTGCATGGACGCGATGATGCCGAGCTGCCTGAAGCGCGGGATGTCGGCCAGGGTCACGACCTGGGCGTGCTCGATGCGGTGGCGCGGGTTTCCGGTCGCGCCCAAGGGCGCTCCTACACGGGCGCTTGTAGGAGCGCCCTTGGGCGCGACAGATACACGCGCGAACGCATCGAGCGCCTGGCGATTGCCGGCGTCGCCGATGGCGTGGACGCAGACCTGGAAGCCGCGGCTTAGTGCCTTGTCGATCTGCGCGCCCAGATCCTTGTCGGACTGGAACAGCAGGCCGCGGTTGCCTGGATCGTCGCTGTAGGGTGCGAGCAGCGCGGCGCCGCGGCTGCCGAGCGCGCCGTCGGCGTAGAGCTTCACGCTGCGCACACTCAAGAAACCGCTGCCGTCGTCCGGCCGCGGGTCCTGCTTGACGATCGCATCGAAGTCCTCGCCGGCGCCGCCAATCATCGCGTTGATGCGCAGGCTGAGCTTGCCCGCCTCGGCATACGCCTTGTAGATGGCGAAGGTGCCGGCATCGATGCCGGCGTCGTGCACGGAGGTCAAGCCCACGCTGGCGAGCTCGCGCAGCGCCGCGTCGAGCGCGGCCTCGGACTCCTCGCGCGTCGGCTTGGGGACGATGGTGTCGACCAGATCCATCGCGGCGTCCACCAGCACGCCGGTCGGATTGCCTTTCGCGTCGCGCTCGATGCGGCCGCCCTCGGGCGCCTGGGTGTCGCGCGTGATGCCGGCGAGTTTCAGCACCTGGCTGTTGGCCCAGCCGGCGTGGCCGTCCACGCGCTTGAGCCACACCGGGCGGTCCCGCACCACCTCGTCCAGCTCGGCGGCGGTGGGGAAGCGATCGAGGCCCCAGATCACCTGGTTCCAGCCGCGTCCGCGCAGCCACTGCGCCTGCGGATTGGCCTTGGCGAACGCGCGCACCCGCTGCTGCGCTTGCGCGAGGCTGCGCGTGCCGGCCAGATCGACCTGCGTGCGGCTGTAGCCGAGGTTCATGATGTGGCCGTGCGCGTCGGTCAGGCCGGGCAGCAGCACTTTGCCCTGGCCGTCGAGCTTCGTTGCGCTCCGCGCCTGGGCGCCCAGCTTTTCCTGCGAGCCCGTGGCCAGGACCTTGCCGTCGCGGGCCAGCAGCGCTTCGAAGCGGCGCAGCTCGCCGGCCCCGTCGAGGGTGTAGCCGCTGACGTTGTGGACCAGCAGGTCGGCGGCGGCAGCTGTGCTTGTGACGACCGCCGCGATGAATGCGGCGGATAGCGTTGCCGCGGTTCTGGTGTTCATCATCCGCGCTCCCTCAGTGGGGTGGGCCGGAGCTTAGCGGCCGCGCGAGTCCTGCGATACTGGCGCCCGGCCGGAACCGGTTGGACTGCCATGCGCACCCTCACCCCGCTGCTCGCCACCGCCCTCCTCACCGCCTGCGCCGCGTCCGCTGCCGCGAATGCCGCGGAACTCCTGCTGGTCGTCAACAAGAGCGCCCATAACGTCGGCGTGCTGGACCTGGCCACGGGCGAGACGCTGGCCACGGTGCCCACCGGCCACGGCCCGCACGAGATCGCGGTCTCGCCGGACGGCAGCCTGGCGCTGGCGACGAACTATGGCGAGCGTGCCAAGCCCGGCAATACGCTGACCCTCATCGACGTTGCCAAGCGCTCGGCGATCCGCACCATCGACCTCGGCGCGCACCGGCGCCCGCACGGCGTGACGTTCTTCCCGGACGGCCGCCGCGCCGCGGTCACGACCGAGGACAGCCGCCGCCTGCTGGTGGTGGACGTGATTTCCGGGAAAGTCGAGCGCGCGATCGAAACCGCGCAGGACGTCTCCCACATGGTCGCGCTGGCGCCCGACGCCAGGCACGCGTACGTGGCCAACATCGGGTCCGGCTCGCTGACCGTCATCGACCTCGGTGCCGGAAAAGTGTTGAAGCAGGTCGCAACCGGCGAAGGCGCCGAGGGCGTGGCGGTGACGCCGGACGGCCGCGAAATCTGGGTCAGCAACCGCGCCGCGAACACGGTCAGCGTGGTGGATGCGAAGACGCTCGAGGTGGTGGCGACGCTGCCGTCGCCGGGCTTCCCGATCCGGGCCGTCCTGACGCCCGACGGCCGCCACGCGCTGGTGTCGAACGCGCGGTCCGGCGAGCTCGCGGTGTTCGACGTGGAATCACGCAAGGAAGTGAAGCGGCTGAAAGTGCCCGAGAACGACAAGGGCATGGTCAGCCAACTGTTCGGGGCGGGCAGCTTCCCCGTCGGCATCGCCGCCAGTCCCGACGGCCGCCGCGCGTTCGTCGCGATCACCGGCGGTGACCGCATCGCCGTGGTGGACACGAAGACCTGGATCGTCTCCGGCTACTGGGAGGCCGGCGACGAGCCGGACGGCATGGCGGTGGTGGGCAGGCGCTGACGTAACGACCTTTACGCGCGCCTGGTTCGGGCCCCAATCCGTCCTTATGTGGCGCCCGTCAGCATGTTGATGATCAGCCTGACCATCAGGTCCTTGTCCTTGGGATTCGATTCGGCCACCAGCAGCGCGAGCGCCGCCAGGCCGATGTCGTTGATCACCGGCGCGCCGTCCTTCAGCAAGCGGCCGTTGCGACTCAGGAAATCCACGAACAGCAGCGAAGCAATGCGCTTGTTGCCGTCCGAGAACGGATGGTTCTTGATGACGAAATACAGCAGGTGCGCGGCCTTCGCTTCGATGCTTGGATAGGCGGGTTCGCCCAGAACACTCTGGTCCAGGTTTCCCAAGAGCGAGGCCAGGCCTGCATCGCGCTCCCGTCCGAACAGTGCACTGGCCTCGCCTCGCGCCATCAGGCTGGCCTTGACCTCGGCGACCAGGTTCAGCGCCTCGTCGTGACTGCGCAGCTCGCCGCCCGGAGTGCCTTTCGGTTCGGTGAGCAGGCCTTCGTCATAACGCTGAAGCAGGATGAAGGTCTGCGTGTAGCGGGCGATGACATCGACGAGACCCCTGCCCTGGTCCGAGGTCAGGGCTTCGCTGCCGGCGATGCGGCGGACCATGGCCAGCGCCGCTTCGAGCTCCTGGGCGTTCTGCTCGAAGCGCTGCTTGTGGATGGTGAAACCGCGGGTCAGATGCTCGTTCAAGGTCCGCGTCGCCCACTGGCGAAACCGCGTTCCTTGTTTTGAATTGACGCGGTAGCCCACGGAGAGGATTGCGTCGAGGTTGTAGTGCTCGATTTGGCGGGATACCCGCCGGCCAGCCTCCTTCTGAACTGTTGCAAAATCTGCAACAGTTGCCGCCCTGTCCAGCTCCCGATCTCGATAAACGTTGCTTAAATGCCGTGAAATCACGGACTTATCGCGCCCGAACAAGCTTGCCATCTGGTTCAGGTTGAGCCACACCGTTTCCCCGGCGAGCCTTACCTCGACCTCACCCTGGGGCCCCTTGTAGATCGTGACGCTTGTCTGATCCTTCTTGTTCATCGCTCGCCTTTCTTCTTGTTCTCCAGTCCACTGCGTTTGATCTTACCGTTCACCGCCGCACCCGCCGATACCGGTGGCCCACGGTGACGATCACGCCGTCCTTGCCCACCACCGCGAAGATTCCGCGCACCCGGTCGAGCGCCGGCGCCGCCCCGTGGCCACGCGCCTTGAGGGCGGCCTTCAGCGCCCGGCGGTCCATGTGGATGAGCACGTGGCCGTGGTGGTCGTGCGAGGCGCGCCCGTAGGCCATCAGCAGATCGAGCTTCTCCGCGTCGATTCCCCGCTGCTGCATGCGCACGCGCGCATGGTGGGTGCAGTCCGCGAGCTGGTGCATGGCATGGCTCCCTGGTGGGTGAGGCCATGGTGTGGGTGGTGGTGGCTCAGGGGGTGAGCCGATGAGCGACATCCAGCATCCGTGTGAGCGATCTCGTGAAGTTGGAGATCACCGCATACCCGGCTCGCGGCTCCCGCACCTCGCCGGACCCGACAAACCGTCTCGCATACTCCGCCGGCGACTCGACGGCGAACGGCACGAGTGCCTTCAGCGCAAGCAGATCCTTGTCTCCCGTGACCAGCACTTGTGCGCGCCCGGCGATGGCCAGGTCGACGAACTTCTGGTCGCCCGGATCGCGGCACTGCGGGGCGTCAGGCAGGGCCGGCACGTCGACAACCTCGATGTATGGCAGGAAGTCTCCAAGCAGGGCCGTGATGTCGGCCGGCGTCAACTCGAACTTTTGGTAGGCCAACACGGCGGCCAGCTCGTCCACCGTAGCCCTCGATCCGAGCGGCCTCACGATGCGCGCCGCCCAGTGCGCGCGCAGCCGCGCCACGTGCCCCGCCTGGAACCGCAGCGCCGACACGACGACGTTGGTGTCGAATACGACGCGAAGCGTCATTTCTTCCGCCGGCGCGCCCAGCGGATGGCGTACTCGATATCGCCTTCGTTGATCCCCAGCGCGTCGAGCTTGCGCCGCACGGCGTCGGCCTGCCCTGCCCGAACCGGGCGCAGCATGATCGCCCCGTCCTCGACCGACACGTCGTAGTAGTCGATACCCGGAAAGCGGCTCACCACCGCCTTCGGCAGCGTGAGCTGGTTCTTGCTGGTCTTCTTGGCGAGCATTGGTATTCCTTACCGGTAAGGCCAGTAAGGGTATGAGCGTGGATGGCCACGGTCAAATTGGTAAGGCGTCAGTGCCTCACCACCGGCACCACCGCCGCATCCACGCGCACCCCCGCCGGCGCGTCGTCCTTGGTCGCCGCACGGTGCAGGTCCCAGAACAGCTTGGTGCCGGCCTTGATGAGGCCCAGGTAACGCTCCAGCGCAGCCGCGCTGGTGGTGGCGATGTCCTCCACCAGCAAGCTCGCCGACACCGACACGGCGTGGTCGCCCTCGCGGTCCGGCCTGGGGCTGCGGCTGAGCTTGACCGCCTTGTAGCGGTGGTTGACCTCGTTGAGGCAGCGGTCGATCGCCGCCAGCTCGTCGGGCTGCGGCTTCCTGGCCCAGTAGAGCACCCGCCCCATCCACACGTAGGCGGGCTCGTCGGCGTCGAAGCACACGCGCACGCGCATGCGCTCGTAATGGAACAGGAAGTCGCCCTCGTCGGTCTCGCTGAAGCGCGCGAGGCACAGCTCCTCCTGGAGCAGCTTGCGCAGGTGCTGCTTGAGCTCGGTCAACTGGTGGGACTGGATCATGCGGAGTCTCCCGTCTTGGCGGTTCCATTATCGGGAGGGGGATGGCTCAGGCGGTGAGCCCTGCTTCGGACGCTATACGTGGCTGCCCTTGCGGCGCGCCTCGGAGAAACCGTGCGATTGAAGGATGCGGCAGGCCTCGCGTCCGGACAGGACGCGAAGGCTAGCCAACGACAACCTCGAGGCGAGTGACCAGGACCTCGGTATGCAGGCGCTTCTTGACCTCGCTGGGGCTCGCCGACTCGAGGAACAATTCGATAGCTTCCTGGAGCCCCTTGCGTGCTTCCTCGATGGATTGGCCCTGGCTGGCGACGTCCAACTCCGGGCAGAAGGAGACGTAGCCCTTCCCTTCCCGTTCGATGACTACGGTGAATTGATGCTTCTTCATGAGCCTGTCCTGGGGCGGCCTTTTTTCTTCAGCCCGCAGGCAGTTCGCGCGGGCGAGAACGCCGCAGAATCCGCGCGGCGACCTCGCTCGCGGCGCGAGGAGATCGTTGGCTGATGTAAGCGTGGATTTCGAGGAGCCGCAGCCTTGCTTCCGAGGTCCAGAAGACCTTCATCCCTCGACGCCGAATTCCTTCATCAGGTCTTCGACGCCAATCACCCGGCCGGCCTTCGAATCCGCCAACCCGCGCTCAACCGAGGCGCGCAACTCGATCTCGTAGGCAACGTCATCCCACGTTGCGCTATCCGGCAACTTGTCGATCAGATCGTGTGCCTGCTTCTTGAGGGTAGGCATGGCCTGCGCATAGGTTGGCGACGGCATCGATTCTACTCCCCGCGTGGTCTTGTGCTCGCAGCATGCGGCTACCGGTGGCTCAGGGCATGAGCCCGGCCGGGGTGGTGAGCCCTCACCGCCGCACCCGCCGATACCGGTGGCCCACGGTGACGATCACGCCGTCCTTGCCCACCACCGCGAAGATCCCGCGCACCCGGTCGAGCGCCGGCCCCGCCCCGTCGCCGCGCGCCTTGAGCGCGGCCTTCAGCGCCCGGCGGTCCATGTGGATGAGCACGTGGCCGTGGTGGTCGTGCGAGGCGCGCCCGTAGGCCATCAGCAGGTCGAGCTTCGCCTCGTCGATCCCCCGCTGCTGCATGCGCACGCGCGCATGGTGGGTGCAGTCCGCGAGCTGGTGCATGGCATGGCTCCCTGGTGGGTGAGGCCATGGTGCGGGGGGTGGTGGCTCAGGTGGCGAGCCAGCCTTGGAGGATGTCGGCGAGAGCCTGGTTCCAGCCGCGCTCGCGCAGCCACTGCGCCTGCGGATTGGCGTCGGCGAAGGCGCGCACGCGCTGCTGCGCCTCGGCCAGGCTGCGCGTGCCGACCAGATCGATCTGCGTGCGGCTGTAGCCCAGGTTCATGATGTGGCCGTGCGCATCGGTCAGGCCGGGTAGCAGGAACTTGCCCTGGCCGTCGAGCTTGGTGGCGTCGGGCGCCTTCTTGCTCAGCTCTTTTTGTGCACCCGTGGCCACGACCTTGCCGTCGCGCACCAGCAGCGACTCGAACTGGCGGAGCTCGCCGGACTGGGTGAGGGTGTAGCCGCTGACGTTGAGGACGAGCAGGTCGGCGGGGGTGGCCGTTGTGGCGAACGCCGCGATGAGGGCGGCGGAGAGGGTTGCTGCGGTTTTGATGGTCATGCCGCGCTCACTCGCGGGGGTGGCGCAACTATAGAAGTGCTCGGCTTGGGTGTGAAGGACGTCATCCTGCCGGGCGAGATGAACCCGGAAGCACGCTCAGACAATCGGAAGGGCCGCCTTCAACAGAGCGTCCACGACCTCCGCCACTGTAATTGCGGCCGCACCATGGAGGATCACACCCATTTCCATGGAGTACTCCAGCGACGCCCCGGTCATGTTCGACGATCCAAGGTACGCGGCGCTCCTGTCGCACAAGACGATCTTGGCGTGAAACGTCTCGCGCCCGCCGCCCGCCGCTCGCGGCAGTGAATAATTCATGACACGTACGCCCTGTGATCTAAGCCACGGCTCAATGGCATCAAATCCAGTCGGGTAATCGTGACGACTGCGATCCTCCAGGCTCCTCAGGATCAGAATGCGCTCCGCCTTGCCCGAAGCCAACAAGAACAGTTCCTGCAGCCAGGCCGCACCGGCAGGATCAAAAAAGGGCGTAACCACCACTAGACGCTTTTGCGCTGCCCGCACGAGCCCATGAAAAGCATGTTGGGTCGACTCGAGCGCTGATGTGCGCCATCCCAGTGCATTCAGCTGTTGTTCCAGCACGCTCGGGTTGGGAGGCTTAGTAAGCACAACCTGCGCAACTGTAGCGTCCTTGTGCACGGCACTCGCGTAGTACTCAATCGCTCCCATCGCAAATCCGAGTCGCCCAAAGTGTGCGTGCATCCCTGCGCATGGCACAAACCCGGAGCCGCTAGGCTCGATAAGACCCAGCTGAACCGACCGATTGAGGACGTCGCGAAGAGCGTTTTCTTCCGTGACGCTAAGCTGGGCGTCATCGATCAGCGAGCGCACGGATCTGATCGTCGTCTCCGAAAGAGACGCCCACGTTGTGAAGATGGAGGCGGCTAGTGCAGCCTTGCCAGCCAACGCCGCAATTGCCGCTTGCTCAACTGCGTTTAGCCGCACGGGATCTCTAGAGCGCGTCTAAGAAACCAACGATTGGATCGGGCCGTTTGTCGAACCGAGGGCGCCCACCAACGGATCGCAATACCGATCTCGAGAGCAGCTTATTGCCTGCAATGCAGCTAGTTTCGGGCACCATCAAACAGTCCGGACAGGCGCCACCTCGATGCGTACAAAGCGAGCCGGTTCCGCACTGCGTCGCCTTTGTGCCCAGCATCGACGCCAACATGGCTGTTCCCACGTTGCGCCAAAGCGCTGATAGGTTGCCCAGATCCATCGTCGTGCCATTTCTATAGACGACAAATGCCAGATCGGCTGGGAATATGTACTCGCCGATCGAGCCTAGGTCGAGCCCGGAGTACTCAGAGAGATGTTTCATCAGTAGATGGGAGTAGCTGTGCAGCAACGTGTATAGGTAGAAATAGACGGGCGGCGAAGGACCCTCGGGCAGCTTGTCTAGGAATGGACCCATGGGAGGAGCAACGCCCAGTAAACCGGCGCCGATTCGCTCACCATCCTTGAGCGAGAACATGTCCGCGCAGTTCACCGTAGCCAGCCACTTGAGCACCGCGGCTTCTTTGAGCCGCACGTAAATCGCCTCGTTGCCTTGCTGAACGACGTAAACCGGATACCTCGAGCTGTCGTTCTGCCGCACGGGAGGAAAGAGATTGAGCCGGACAGGCATATCCAACCCACGCTTATCTCTAAGTACGGGGCCAGACTCCATGCGCGAATAGCCAAAACTAAAGCGACAGAGATCAAACTCCCGAATCAACCCCATATCCTCAATACCGAGGCTGTCCAGCAACCTTGTAGCCGCATCCTGCACCTGCTGAGTTTGATCCTTGTCTTCAGGAGCCAGGTCTTCGTCCAGCCGAACGAACGACACATACGGCTTCTTTCCGTTCGTTTTCACCTCAATGTCGAGCCGCGAGGCTTTCAGTGTGGCGTGCTCCACCGACAACCGAAACGGATCGTATTTCGAGGCGTATCGCGACTGTCGGTCCCTAATGTTGATGGCGATGTTACTCGGCAAGCTGACCTTGGGCACCAGAATCTGACGCTGACGTAGATCCTCAAGAACGCGGCGTCTACTGCTGTACGCCAAATCGAGGGATGCTTTCAGGGTGTCCAGTAGCAGCCCCGTAACCTTGTCGAGTTGGGCCTCGATCTGCGCAATCTGCCGCGTTGCTGCACGGTAGTCTGCAAGGTCCCTGGTGCACTCAGCCTTTCCGGCACATGCGGCCTCAACATCTTCGCTTGATATAGCCTGGGCAGAGAATCCGTACCGCTCCGCAAGGAAGTCTTTGAGCTCCTCCTCCCGCCCTGGCCGAAGTCGTGTGAGCAACTGTTGCCCACCCTCCTTGAAGTCTATAAACAAATCCGCTTTCACGTAGTACGCGCTTGACGCCCTGTAGGGAGTCGCCTGCATACGGACTTCGGTTAGCCTCTCCGGCGCCATTGAGGGGCCAATCATACGGAGCGTATCGCGGTCGTTCTGCAGCCACTTGGCAGACAACGGCTTGTCGCACTTAGCGCACACGAAGAACCAATCGCCGATCCCCACTGCACGCCTGTTGAGCTTGAAGTGCTCGCTTCCACAGATGCACGTGTCACGCTTCTTCACCACCTTCTTATCGTGATCGCTCCAGTACCACTGGCCCGGAAACGCTGCCTCCCAGTGGCCGGACCAATGAACAAAGATCACGTCTAGTTGCTCCCAATCGCAGCGCCCCTTCACCTTCGGGTTCTGACATTTGTCCGGAGAGAGAGCGCCGAGCTCCCCGTCCAGTTCCTTCAGTGACTCGTAGCCCCGAAACAGCCCACACGTCCGACAGACGAACGTGAGTGGTGCTGGCGTGTACTCCATATGCGATGGCCGACAAAGATAAATCCGCTCCTGGCCCGGTAGCTGAAAATCCATCTTGGTTGAATCAAGCAGCGCCAGATCAACGCACTGCGCCGGCATGACGACAGCTTTGCCTGCCGCTCCATCTCGCGCGGCCATTGCCGCCTTGAACCACGCTCGCCCCAGTTCGTTCATCCTCTCAAACACGAGATCGACCGTAGACTGAGAGAGTTGGATCGGCTCGCCGATCGCTGATCGCGCTATGCAAGCCCCCATCCCTCCCTCAAACGTAAAGAAGCTTTCCGGCGCGTATGACGTCGCGAGCTGGTTTCGCGAGCGATTCATGGTCTTGGCGTTGGCCATTCTTACCTCCCCGGCTTAGGCTGGTTCCGCGCCTCGGTGCCCGCATCTGTGGAATCGATGTCTGACCCAGGGCCACGTCTAATGAACGTCATCACACGAGCGGTAACCCCGTCCTCGACGCGCTTGAAGGAAGCGTCTACGCCAGATTCGTGAATTAGCCCTGGTTGGTCGACATCGCGAAGCGACGTCATTGGGCGAAGCAGACTGTTACGCGCCGCAAAAAACCGCACCAGAGGCGTGGCATTGACATATCTGTCAATGCCGAGATCCTGCTGGTAAAGCGTCAGCTGATTTCTGAGCAGCGCTCGGTAGTAGTTCTTCCCCTCCGGCGACGGTGAGAAAGCCAACCCCAGGGCACGTTCCATGAACGATTCCGTGGCTTTCAGATTGGCAGGCACCGCGAGAAAGTCGCGCGCCGCGTCCGCCATCGCGTATGTCGGGCTTGTCCGCTTTCTCGCTGCTTCGGTCGCGCACAGGCTCTCGATAGCGTGCAGGCCACATACATACTCTTGGAAGAAGCTCGGCATCACTCTCACGAGGGCCTTTTCAGCCCAGCGATCGACCGCGGCAGGCAAGATCATGCGCTCTAGGAACCGATGAAATATGTCGTGAATCTCCAGCACAAACCTGTCTCTATATCGCTGTGGCACAGGGACAAGAACGGAGAAGCCGACGTGAGTACGACCAACACGAGACGATGCCTGAATGTACTCGGCAATGTCCGACGGGATGCCAGCAAAAAACATCGCATTGAACTCTTCGACGTCGACGCCGTGCGAAATCGCAGACGTCGCGATCACCGAGCGCAGGGTCTCATTTAGATTAGGGAATGGCTGATTCACCCCCACGCGAGCCTCCGCGCGCCTAACCACATCCTGGATCTCAGCCGCAGAAACAGCTCCCGATATGAGCTCGGATGAGAGGGCTTGGTCGGCGAATCCCTCGGCCTGGTGCAGTTTGTCGAACTGTGTTTTTTCCGTATCGATTACCTGATCGCCGCCCTTCTTGTTCGTCACGTAGGTCAGAGCGATGCGGTGGAGGTCCACCAGCGTGAGCAATGTCGCGACGTCAGCCCCTTGCAGGAGCCTCGTGAACTGCTGCTGGTGCGGGCCGCCCGATACCCAGCGCATAAGTTCGCTGCGGGCCGACAGCTGTTTGGCTGCATCTCCACTGCGAAGCCGCTCGTAGAGCCCCGTAAGCATCAGGTGGTAATGGGCGAGCACGGAGGCCATCGCCACCGTGTGTCTATGTCCATTCGTTAACAGGGAGCTGTACACGCGAGCCCAGTGACTGCGCAGTTCGACGTCCGAGATGGGGATGGATGCTCTTTCCGCATCTGCAGCTGAGGCGTCGGGAGGCATAGGTCCTGCATAAAACGACTCGTACAGCGTGGGACCCGGGTGTGGGAACTGAACGGTGTGCTGTCTCTGATAGAGGTTTCGCATCTGCCGCTGGGGCTCGCTTACCGTCGCGGAGGCGGCGATTACTTTGATTCGGCGCCGCGTGGACGATTTTGGCTCACACGCCAACAACCCCTTCAGATACGGCGCCAGTTGGTCAAACGCAGCCTCTAACGCTGATTCAAACAATCCAGAGAAGGTGCCGAGCGATTCATCCAGCAGATGTGCTTCGTCCTGAATTAGAAGCGCTGGGAATGGGTCGTAGTAGCGCTTCTCACCGTCGACGTATGTGGGGAACAGGGCCCGAGACGTTTTGCCCGGATGGCCGGCCCAGTCCTTCACGGACATGGGGACAACAAGTCGCTCGCTGCCGTTCAGAACCAGAGGCGCGAAGCCGAACATTCCAAAGAATTTGCGGATCGTACCCTGCGATTGACCAATCACGGCCAACTTATCGATCGTGCCCAACAGCACAGTCGGCGCTTTCGCATAAATGTCCTCATCGACGATGAAGAACGGGAGCGGAGTGGCAATCTGGAACCGCGCATTCCAGGAGCACCGCTCTTTGGGCGCCGAACAGAAGTGGCCCAATGTGTTAGCGCCATCCCCAGAGTGCCGCCGTAGCGCCAGCATGTCGCCGTCCCTGCTTCCGCAGAAGGGACAGCTTGCAAGTTTTAGCCAACGTTCACGCGCGCTCTTATATGGCTGGCCCTCCTTCGCCTTCGCCTCCAGACTGGGAGACACGTCGACATCACTTGGCACATCCTCGTAACCCTCTTCGGAGTGCCAATTCGGTGTGTTGCTGCCGCCTACCCAAAATCCGAGAGAGAACGGCTCACCCGGATGTTTACGTTGGTGTCGCACCTCTTCGGCGGCACCCATCGTCCCGAAGGTACGACGGGCCTGTTGCAACGTAAGGAGACGAAGCGGATAACGCATCAACGCCGACACACCGCGCTCCTTCCCGCGCAAGCGATCAAGGAAGAGTACGAATGCCAAAAGTCCCAAGAACGCTTCAGACTTTCCACCACCGGTAGCGAAGTACAGGAGCGTCACCGCATCGGAGTGCTGGCGCACCTCCTCCGTATAGAACTTGTGAAACTCGGGGATCCTCGTGGCAAACGCGGGAATGCCCGCCAAGATGAAAGCCAGCTGGAAAAGTCGCCATTCGGTGTAACCCTTGGCCCGCGCAACTTTCGCCATCGCCAGGTTCATCGATACCCACGCCTCAAATGGAATCCCCAACGGTGTTTTTTGAGCGCCAGGCCCGCTCCAAGCGGCGCGTGAGTGCTCCAGTATTTCCAGCCCGACCTTGATCGCGTTGAGCTCCGCCTTCCAGGCGGCAACATCCTTCAATAATTTGTCTCGCTCTGCCGCCTCCTGCTCAGCAGCCTGCGCACCGACCAGACCACGATCTACCGGGTGTTGTTCGGCCTTGGAGAGCCAGACTTCATATGCCGCCACGAGCGGCTTTAGTCGCGCGAGGCTCTCGGGTTTGCTTAGCTCTTCAATATTCCTTTCGACGGCAACTTCGGATGGAATGATCCGCGGAAGCACATACCTAGGGGCCCAAGTCGTGCGAAGCAAGTGGTCCGTGCCGGACCTTGTCAGTGCCACTCCCCCATTGAGACCTATCGCCGGGTAGCTCAAGTATTCGTTGTAGCGATAGGAAGGCCGCACCCGATCCAACCTAAGGTACCGGTGGGCGGCTGCAGTTAGCGCGACGGTCACCGACACCTGAAATACCGAAGGCTCAAGCTCCTTGTAGTTCGCCTTGGTCAGTGGTGCGCTCCAGTTCTCGAGTGCAACGTGGATAGTGACTCGCGAAGGATCGACGGGATCCGGAAGCGCTTGAACAACCCAGCGTAGTTCGATCTTGGGAAGCACAACTGGGAGTCCTGACGCCCGAACAGCGGCGAGATAAGCCTTCCAGTCCTTAAGGTCTGACGGCCGGACTTCGCGCGCGCGCCTAAACCCCCAGACTTGCCCTCCCGACTCATCGTCGGTGCTCTGCGCCCACTTCTTGAGCTGCGCCTCTATAGCTTGATTCAGCGCCTTTGTGGCATCCGCTGCATCCGCTTCTGCTGTCGCTGGCGTGAGCTGGAACGGTGGCAGCTCAAGATCGAGGCGAAACCACTTGGGAGGTGGTGCGATCCCTGCAGCAAGTGCGTCTGGGATAGCGGCGCTTACCTCCTGAGCTGGCGGAGTGTCCTCAGCTTCCTCATCGGGATTGCCTTGGACCTCGTCATCCGGCGCCGGAGTGCGATCAAGCTGGTTATCGAATGGCAATCCGAGTGCTTCATAGGCAGCCTTTCGCGCCTGGTGGCTCCGTGCTCCCCACTCTTTGCTCTTTCTACCTTCCGGCAGCGCCTTACTCAGTTCCGCCAAGGCCTCGCGAATCTTTACACGCAGCGCCGCGCGCACCTCATTCGTAAGCGGAAATGTTGGCTCAAGGGGGCCGCCCGGCCGTACATCACTATCCGATGGAAGAATCCGAACGTAGACGGCGCCAGTCGCTGCGACCCTGAGGCTGGTCGTGCCGAACTCCTTGCCGATCTGAAAGTCGAGGCCGTGGGCGCTAATTCTTATCGGATCGGCTTCCTCGTCCCCGCTCCGCTCGTCTGGAGGCATTGGTACGAGAAATTCCGACATCAGCGCTGCGCTCGGCTTGCTTCCGCAGATGGTCCTGTAGAACTCGCCTCGCCCTGCCAAGCGTGCGGACAGGCCATTTAGCAAGCTATCTACAACTGCTTCTTTGCACGCCGGGTGAATACTACGTGGGTCCTTGCTGGCGATCGGCATTATCATTTCGCCTCGACAGTGCCGCTCCCGTCCGAAGGCGGCTGAATATGCTCTACTCGATACACACACCTTAGGGCATCCCGCTGCAGGGCTCTGATCGTCTCTGGCGAGACCTTGCGGTATGCAGCCGCGCTTTCAGGGTGAAACAGAATCTCGGCGTACCTCGCAACTAGTTCGCGACCGAGGTACTGGTTCAGCCGCCGCGTCTCGCGTATGAATGCCCAATACTGCGCAGCGGCCTCCTCGCCAATCTCAAGGGCTCGGCAAAAGATTTTGAAAGCTCGCGCGTCTTTCGCCGCATGGGGTCGCGCGTCGTTCTGTATCCCAAGGTCAAGCCAGTAATAGACCCGTCCTAGCCGACAGTCTTTGGCTCCGGCATCTATCGCGAGCATCTTCGCGTAGATCTCCCGAGCCAATGCCCTCCGCTTGAGAGTCTTGAACAGCATTGCACAGCGCGTTTTCACATCATCGTGATAGAGCTTAAGCAACATGCGCACCGGGTCCACGATGGAGCTAAACCCTTCCGTGTTGATCTGAAGCGATGCCTCCAGTTTGGCGCGCAGCGCATCGCTCATATCGAACACCAAATCACCTCTTGTGATGGTCCCGGCCTGTACCCGCCGAAACGGCGGGTCTTCGTCGGGCGTGTAGCGGTAGGTCCAGCCGCTGGCGTATGCGCGGCCACCGCCCTCCAGCTTGTAGACGTAGTAAGAGTGCTCGCCAGAGAGGCGTTGCACTTGATCATCCTCAAAGCGGAATGCGAGCGAAACGGTCTTCAAACGCCCGATGTCGATGCCGCTGGGAATCTCCTTCATCCGTCTTTCAAGCTCTTGCTCGAGGAGTCCGATCCGTCCCCGATAAGCCTTAAAGGCCTCGAGAGTCTTCATGCCAGTCAGAGTCTTCAATGTGGTCAGAGCGTGTCTGTACGACACCATCACCTCAGTGCCGTGCGGGACATGCTCGTGCGCAAGGAGAATCCGGATCACATCGCGATTGACCCCTACAAACACAAAGTGTTTTTCGCGGTTCTCGCTTATCGTTTTAGCTACCGAGGACAAGATGTGCCAATGGACCCGGCGCTCCAACTGATCCCACTCAGCGCCTAGCTTCCGCTTCAAGAAGCGGTGCGCCAGGAGCACGTATCGTTTGCTGGGCAAGACAACAGCCACTTCCTCCTTCCGAGCGCCCGCATGCTTCTTGATCTGCGCGAGCAGCCTAGATGCCATAGGCGTCGCGTCGCCCCAGGCCTCAATCAGTTCTTCGGCCCGCACGATTGCTCGATCAATCTTGTCGCGCAGGCTGCTAAGGGGGCCGGTCTCCATTGCTTTCCGCAGTGCCAAGAGGACAGGCGTCCATGCATTCAGCCTTGCGCCAAAATCCGGCGCACCGCCGTCCGTTGCCGCCGCGGTCAGATCCGCGTAGCCAGCCGGCATATTCGAGAGCCTCACAACGTAGCTGTAAGCCGCCATCAGAGCCGTATGTGCAGGGCTCGCCTCGTCGGAGACGGATCCAAGCAGACGCTGAAAGAGCAGCGCAACCTGCGAAGCGTCATGGTCAACGATATGGACGCTGAAGTTCGAATTGCTTCTCTGAGCAGGCGTCCATCCTTCACCAACCGGGCTTGGCGACAGCAACATCTGCTCGCCTTCGGCGGCCCATATCTGAGTCGAATGGTCGATCTTGTGCTTACCAAATTGGCTTCTTATGGAGAAAAACGTCTTAGGGTCATCAGTAACAATCACGCTGCCAACGTTTGACATCCCGCTCTCACGTGCGTACTTAACGAGCGCCGGAATTGCCTTCACGGCGTTGTAGTTTGTGCTCGCCGCTGCCTGCGTCGCGTCGAGCAGCAGTACTTCGGGCCTTCCAGCCTCTCTTAATGCGTCGCCCGCCAAAGCCATACCCCACGTCTCGCGCCTCGCCGTGTGGTGGAGGACCATGAGGGCTGAAGGTGCCTTATCGGGTGACTGCCATTCGAGACCGACCTTCTGTTTTAGCTCGTTCCGATAGGCGCTCGCCCCGGCGCTGCCGCGCCCCGCCGCCAGCTTCCCAACCTTCGACAACGTGCGCTCCAGCGGGCTTCCAACCGTGGTTACCCACTTCTTATCTGTGGGGCTGAAAACAAACACTGGAAAGAACTCTGCCAGTGAGGGGTTCGGTAGATCCGGGTTTGTATTCCTGATGTTGTTAAGTGCGGTCAACACGGCTTCGATAGCCGGGGATTGCGTCGCCGCAACCAGTGACGTGCCCTGCAACAACGACAGATAAAGATCTGCCAGCTGATTTCTTGATGCCAATATGCTCTGTAGGGATGCCCGCGTCGCATAGGTGCCCGGGTAGAGCAGGGTTCTCAGGCCTCTTAAATCCTTAGCGAACCAGCGTTCCGCATTTGCTAAGGCATGGACAATTGGAAGGGAATCGACAACCCCTGGCCAAATCAAGCAAAGCGTTACGCCGCCTTCATGAGCGGTTCTGAGGAACAGGTTCACTAGGTCGCGCGCCCACGGCTGCACCGCCACGCCAGCATTGGAGGCGCGCTCGCTGTAGCTCACCTTTGAATTCTCGAGTTGAATCTCGGCCCAGGGACGCGATGGACGTTGCGCGACTACTTCTCTGGCTGGAGCTGGAGCGGACTCAGGTGCAGGCCCTTCCTCCCGAGGTCTCGCTTTTTCCTCTGCCACCCTGGCCGCTAACGTCTGCGTCTTCTCAAACATTCGCCGCTTGGCCGCCGCTTGGTCGGCCAAACGGTCGATAAAGGTTCTACCTTTGCTCATGAGACTGTTGCTTGCCGAACGCTCTAACCAGCGCGTCATTCACGGAGCACCTACCGCCAAGTTCTTTCCTCACCAGTTCGGGGTCTGGTAGGGGTAGCTGATTCAACTCAAACACAGAGACGTTTGCCGCTCCAGAGATGCAGCGAAAGTAGCGATCAATGATCGACGCCCTGAGTATCTGCGCGAGCAACGCCGGCGCGACCTTGACCTCGTCTGTCATCTGTTCCAGGAACAGCACGTGGTTCTCGCCGATCGCACCGCCATATCTCCTAAGCAAGCCAGGCGGCACCACGGCTCCCACTAGCCGTTTCGGCTGGTCTGACGAGGTAACGCGTTGTAGCGCGATGCTGGGGCGCATCAAGAGAGTGTCTCGGCTGGTATCGGACACCCGTATGTATCTGGGTTGCGCGTGGTTGCTGTGACGGCCGAGCTGCAGCCATCCTTGAGAAGATATGTCGCTGGACCAGATCAGCGGATACAGAGTCTCGCCGGGGCGTTGGGGGATCTTGTAGTAGATGCGCTTTGTCTGCCTCTCCCTGTAGTCGACGTACGAACCGACCCGCGCGCGATACCCGTAATCCTTCAAGCGGAACGTAGATCCGTTCACTAATTTGATGGCGCGGGCATCTTCCTGGAGGCGCGGGATTGGCCACGCCCTCCCATCCTTCGGCACGGAACAGGTTCCAACAGAAACAAACCTTCCATCCCGACCAGCAGCGAAAATCTTTGTGCGCCTCTTGGACGCAGATCGTCGCGGCCGAACCACCGTAATTGCCGCTTCCTGCTCCACCCCTACAAAGATTCCAATACGGCTGGAGACCAAATCTATCTGGGGTGTTGCGGCCTCGTTGGCCAGGAGAACACGCAACTTGCTAAAGGATTGGCCGGACAAGAAACTTGTCGGTGTGATCAGGCCGGCTGTGCCACTGGGTTTCAACAGCCTGAGCGCCAGTTTGAAGAACAGCGCATAGATATTGGGCTGGCCCTCCATCACGTCACCGTAGAAACGTCTCCTGGCAGTGACCTCTGCCTGCGCCATCTTTCGATATGGCGGATTGCAGGCAATCACATCGACCGACCCGTAGTGCGCCGAAGCCCGCAAGCTATCGCGGGTTGTAACCGTAAGGGTTGGCTCGCGCCCGGCGGTCTTGATCTCATCGCTCAGTGCCATTTTGAGAAAAAAGCGCGAGAGGCAACACAGGAATGGGTCGATGTCGCTGCCAATGAGGTGAGTCTCGACGTGTCTAAGAATTTGTCGGGGTGTTCTGCCGCGGCGTTTGAGCGCAGCCGACATCCTGGCCGCAAGGGGTGCAAGAAATGCAGCGCCACCGCAGGCCGGATCCATCCATTTGTGGGCTACGAGGTCAGCACCGCTGCCCACTAGATCGTCGATCAGGCGCGTGGCCAACTGCGGTGGCGTGAAGAAGAGCGCGCGTTCCTCGCGGATTGCTGGCGTTACCCACCGCGCGTAGGCCGACGCTAGCCAGAAGGCTCCGTCAAAAAAGTACTGCTTACCTAGCCACTCGGCAAACTCCCGGGTGGCCGGGAGCGCTTCAAAGCGCTTAGATGCCGGTAACCCCGCACGTCGAAGATGCGGATAGTCCGACTCCAACCAGCAGTGCAGAACGGCGCCCGCCAATTCGGCGGGGCAGCGCCTGCTCTTTAGGTGTCGGGACAACGACCCTATGCGTCGGAGTGCCGACAATTTGTCCTGTGGTAGCAAGTCCCCCCCCATGTTGCTCGTCGGACACACCGCCTCGTGCAACGCCGCGTCGACGCCGCAATCGAACGGCGGTCTGCCCTATGAGCACGGCGCCAGTTTAGTCGAGACGTCGCATTCGCTGACTTGCCAACCGCAGCGCAACATGGACCCGCCCCTGGTACCAAGGTGGGCAGCCATCTTGCTCCCTGCGGTAGCTCATCAGATGAGCCCTCAACCCGCTTGCTGTGAACCGCCAGCGCACGATAGCGCCAAGTGCCGGAATGAATAACTGCCAAAAATGACAGGGCCCGCGCTGAAGCAGAGCCTGTTGGAACGGCTATCAGCCCTTCTGGCCGCCGGCGTTGAAGGCCAGGCGAAGGCGAACGAACTCCTCATCTGAAATGGGATCGCCCTGCCTGGCCCCTCACCCTGGCCCTCTCCCCACTCCGCGGGGAGAGGGAATCAAGCCAGAGGAAGCTTCTCGCTCGCCCTCGTGGCCCGATCGTGCAGATCCACCACATCCCGCGCCACACCCCGCGGCGAACCCGATCCCACCACCTCCACAAACCGGCACGTCGCAAACCCCCGCCCCGCCCGCTCGTACTCCTCGAGCCACTGGCGGAAGGCCACGTCGGCGCTCGGTGTCTCGCGCGGATACTCCGGCGGCTTGGCGCGCACGCCGCAGCGCCACGGCTTGGGCGTCAGGCGCGCACGGAAGCTCTTCTGCGCGCGGCACAGCTTGATGAAGTTCGGGTCGGTGCCGGTGGCGGCCATGAGCTGCTGCGCGTCCGCGCCGGCCGGGTCGTACTCGCGGTCGATCGCCATCACGCGATAACCGCGCGCGGTCGCGTAGATGCGGAACGTCCCGCCCGCCGCGCGCAGCTTCTCGCGCAGGGCGTCGAGCACCGCTTGCGGCGCGCCCTTGCGCCCGATCATCCCGAGCAGCCTGTCGAGCAGCGTCGGCGCGGGCACGTCGATGTCCAGGAACAGCACGCGCGCGGTGTTGAGCACCTGCGCGCCGTACGAATTGCGCGTGATCACCGCCGCCGGCTGCTGCTCGTCGCCGATGACGCGCAGGATTTCCTCGCGCGGCGGCCGGCCGGCGCCGTAGGTGTAGCGGTCGGGGAACGGCTCGCCGCGCGTGATGCGCTCGACCAGGCGCTTGAGGCGGCTCGCGGCCTCGGTGCCCGCGGTGGCGGCGTCCTCGCCGAAGCCCCAGGCCGCCACCGGCATCTCGCCGGACCGCGGGTGCCGGGCCGAGCCGGTGGCCTTGGTCCAGGTGCGGGGGATGTACATGGCGGGGGAGCTTAGCAGCACCTCTTTTGCAGGCTCACGTCATGAGCCAGCACCCAGGCGACACTGCCGCCGTGAGGAACAAGAACCTTCAGGGTCCGCCCGCAGCCGGTGAATTGACGCCATCCCATGGCGGCAGCACAATGCCCTCGCGACTGGTTGAGTCGCCTTCGCGACTCGACAAGGCCAGTTGCCTTATCTTCCGGCCCGCCTCATGGCGGGCCGTTTTCGTCTGCCAGGCGAAAAGATAGGCCTCCGCCCATGTATCTGCTCTACGTGGATGAGTCCGGCAACGAGAACGATCCCAACGACCGTTATTTCGTGCTGGGCGGACTGGCGGTCTTCGAGCGGAGCACCTTCTTTCTCACCAAGGCGATTGAGGAAGTCCAGGACCGGCACTTTCCAAACCATCAGCCGATACCGTTTCATGCGTCCGAAATCAGGAGCGGCCGGGATCTGTGGAGAAGCGTCTCGCCGGAGAAACGGCAGGGCGTGATCGACGACCTGTGCGCGGCGATCAAGAGCATTCCGGCCACCAAGCGCTTCCTGTTCGCCGCCGCGGTCGAGAAATCCAAGGGGCTGTGGGGCGAGACCGCAGTCGAGCAGGCCACGGAACACATCTGCAAGAAGTTCGACATCCTCTTGCAGCGGCATTACCAGGAATTGGACGACCCGCAGCGGGGTCTCATCATTTTCTCCGAAGGGCGATTCGATGCCCGCGCGAAATTATGGGTGCGCGGATTCCATCAGAAAGGCACCAAGTGGGGCGCCATCAACAACCTTGCCGATATCCCCTACTTCGCGGCCATGCGTGAATCGAGGCTTCTCCAGGCCGCGGACCTCGTCGCGCATGCCACCTGGCTGCTCTATGAGAAACGCGACAAACGTCTGATTGCACCGTTACTGGCCTGCTTCGATTCGCAGCACGGCGTCATCCACGGGCTGGTGCATGTGCGGCAGGACACGACGAAGTTATGCGAGTGCCCCGCGTGCTTCAGCCGCAAGAATCAAGGTGGCACCGGGCCGTGGTTGCAGTAGTGAGCCGCGCGCGGTCTCGTACATCCGGAACGTCCCGCCCGTGGCGCGCAGCTTCTCGCGCAGGGTGTCGAACACCGCAGTTGCGCGTGATCACCGCCGCCGGCTGCTGCGCGTCGCCGATGACGCGCAGGATTTCCTCGCGCGGCGGCCGCCCGGCGCCGTAGGTGTAGCGGTCGGGGAACGGCTCGCCGCGCGTGATGCGCTCGATCAGGCGCTTGAGGCGGCTCGCGGCCTCGCTGCGCGCGGTGGCGGCGTCCTCGCCGAAGCCCCACGCCGCCACCGGCATCTCGCCGGACTGCGGGTGCCTGGCGGAGCCGGTGGCCTTGGTCCAGGTGCGGGGGATGTACATGGCGGGGGAGCTTAGCAGCCGGCACCCCTGCCGCTTGCGGGACCAGGAGCCTGATAAAATACGACCATGGCTGCCAGACTTTCGACGACCAATTCCTACATGCGGGATCCCGCGACGCGCGAGCGGCTGGTTTACCGCTCCGTGGCGTCATCGTCGGCCGTCGAGGGCATCCGCGAGCCGTTCAGGCGCAAGGCAACCGTTCTCGGCAAGAAGGCCGGCCCTTCGGCACGCAAGCGCAAGCGGCGCTAAGGCGCGGCGCTCCGCGTCCGGGCGATCAGCACCCGGAAGATATCCTCCATCGGCGCGTAGTCGCGGCCCAAAGCCGCGTGTATCGCGGCGATGTAGCGCCGCTTGCCGCGCCCTTCCATGCACCCGAAGTCGAGCGGCGGCAACCCGGCCTGCAGGGCCATCAGGGTGGAAAGCACGCGGGCACAACGGCCGTTGCCCTCACGAAACGGGTGGATTAGCTTCGGTTGGCGGGTGCAGGCCCCCGAAAGGGGGCCCTGCTTTTTGGGATCGCTGTGCTGAAACGCACGCACCTCGGCCGGCGACGGTGCGCTTGAGACGGCTCGCGGCCTCGGTACGCGCGGTGGCGGCGTCCTCGCCGAAGCCCCACGCCGTCACCGGCATCTCGCCGGACTGCGGGTGCCTTGCGGAGCCGGCGGCCTTGGTCCAGGTGCGTGGGATGTACATGGCGGCGGAGCTTGGCAGCAGCGGTTTTGCGGGCTCATCGGGTGAGCCACCGCGCCCGGATAATGCGGTACTGGGAAGAACAACAACGTCACCAGGAGCCCCATCATGACCCACGGCTATAATCGCGCCATGGCCACGCCACGATCGACAAGAACTCTCGAGAAGGCTGTGTTGCAGCTCAAGCCGCGCGCGCGCGCCAAGCTCGTCCACGCCCTTGTCGACAGCCTCGAAGGTCTCTCACGCAAGGAGATCGATTCACTCTGGCTCGACGAAGCGGAACGACGCGCCGCGGAACTGGAGTCGGGCAAAGTTGCCGCTGTCCCGGGCGAAAAGGTCTTCGCCCGAATCGAGGCCAAGTACAAGAAGAAGTGATGCTGCCCCACGGATTCCACCCTCTCGCGGCCCGAGAGCTGGATCAGGCGGTAGCACACTACGAGGCGGTGGCTCCCGGGAAAGGACTTGGGCTCTCGTTTTACTGGCTTGGACGGCGATAAACGCGTTGTACATGGCGGGGGAGCTTGGAGGGAACGAACCCGCCCAACCACTGTCACCACCGTGCCTTACTTAAAGGCGCATACTCCGCCCCCCATTGGCAGCCGCCGGCGGGTATCGGAGGCAGTCATGGGCGACATCACGCTGTACACGCACGCGGTATCCCAGTCGAGCGAGAAGGTGCGCTGGGCCCTGGATGCCTCCGGCATTACCTACCGCGAGCGACTGCTGACGCCCTTCGTCCACGCCAGGTGGCTGACCTCTGCAGGCGGCGGGCTGTTCGCCTCCATGCCGCTGCTCGAGGAGGCCGGCGGCGACACGGTCAGCGACAGCACGCGCATCCTGGAGTGGCTCGAGGCGCGCCGCGCACCCTTTCCGCTGATTCCGCGCGATCCGGTGCTGCGCGCGCAGGTGATGGCCGCCGAGTCGCGCTTCGACATGGGTGCCGCCCACCTGCTGCGCCTGGTCTACGGCGAGCTGCTGCAGCGGCGCGAGCTGGCGCTGCGGCTCTTTTCGCTCGACGCCAACCCGCTCCAGCGGCTGGCCCTGCGCGCTGCGTTCCCGCTGATCGAGCGGCTCTTCCTGCTCGGGCTGGATACCTCCGCGCTCTCGAAGCGCCGCTCGCAGAACATCGTCGAGCGCCTGGTCGGCGAGCTCGACCGCGCTGCCGCGTCGGGCCGGCGTTTCCTCGTCGGCGACGCCCTGAGCGTGGCGGACATCACCGCCTGCGCGCTGTTCGCGCCGCTGGCCTGCCCGGAGGAGCATCCGGTGTACAGCCGCCGCGACTACCGGCAGCAGATGAAGTCGGTGCTCGCGCCCTGGCGCGACCGGCCGGGCCTGGCGTGGGTGCGCTCGATGTATGCCTACCGCGGGCTGGCCTGGCACAACTGCGCCGCGCCCGTCATCGGTGCCGGCGTCCTCGCCGAAGCCCCAGGCCGCCATGGGCATCTCGCCGGACTGCGGGTGCCTGGCCGATCCGGGGCCCTGGTCCAGGTGCGGGGGATGTACATGGCGGGGGACTTAGCAGCAGCGGTTTTGCGGGCTCATCGGGTAGCATTCGCCCTGCTACCCCGATGGCTTCGACCGTCGGGCGCGGGGCCTCTTCGGAGGCCCCAGCTTTTTGGGCCGCTTAAGCCGCGCGTTTCACGCCGATCGAGACCTTCAGGCCCGAATGCGTGGCCAGGTCGAACAGTGCATCCAGGCTGAATCTCTCGATCTTGCCGCGCAGCAAGTCGCTGAGCCGTGGCTGGCTGATCCCCAGCCTGGCCGCCGCGGAGGCCTGCGAAAGATCCCAGCCTCGAACGGTCTTCTGGACTTCCATCATCAGCCGCGCCCGAGCCTTCATGCTCTCGGCAGCTTCGCCGGAGGCCTCGATGGCGTCCCACACGCTCGCAAAGGTCTTCATCGCCTGCTCCATATCAGTTCGTCGTAACGCCGTCGCACAACCGCCAGATCCGCGCGCGAAATCTTCCGCACCTTTTTCTGAAACGCATGAAGCACGTACACCGCCTCGGAGAATGTAGCCACATAGACCACGCGATAGATTCCCGAGCCGTCGCGGACGCGAATCTCCTGCACGCCGCTGGGCATGGTTGCGATCGGCTTCCAGTCGTCGGGCAGCAAACCACGCTGGACCTTGTCGAGCTGGAAACCGGCATCCCGCCGGGCTTCGTGGGGGAAATCGCGCAAGTCATGCAGTGAGGAACCGAGAAAAGTAACGGGTTTTGGCATTTTTAGTATATCCGTTCTTATATATTTCGCCAGCCGGTCGCAGGCGACGTCGCTCAGGCTGCACGAATCAGGGCCGAAGGGCCAAAAACGGCCCTGCGGTTACCTTTGGATGAGGAAATGGGTCACCCATCCGGCCGCATACAGGCCGCGCAAGAGGTGATGGGCGCGGTTAGACTCCGGCACCCATGAATCGGGTGCCCCTTCCAGTGCGCAGAATGCTTTCCTTGCGAAAAACGCTCTTGAAAGCTGAAGAGCCGATTCGCTCGGAGCTGTTCGGCCCCGAGCGAATGGAGCAGCATGCCAGGAGCCTCGCGGCCGCCGACCGCGTCCTGCCCGGCCGCCGAGGGACGCGCGTTCTGCCACGGGTGCGAGAGAACGGCCGCGTATTGCTCGCGGCCCACCGCTCGATCGCGGCCGCACTCTCCGAGAAGCGCGCGATTACGCCTGCGGCGCAATGGATCGTCGACAACTTCCACATCATCGATGAGCAGATCCGTGAGATCGAAGACGATCTGCACCCGGGCTTCTACCGGGACCTGCCGAAGCTCGCCCAGGGACATCTCAAAGGCTACCCCCGGGTCTTCGGCATCGCGTGGGCCTTCGTCGCTCACACGGATAGCCACTTCGATCCCGAGATCCTGCGCCGGTTCGTACGCGCTTATCAGCAAGTGACGCCCCTCGAGATCGGCGAGCTCTGGGCCGTCGCGATCGCGCTGCGGATCGTCCTGGTGGAAAACCTGAGGCGGCTTGCCGAGCGGATTGTCGGCTCGCGCGAGGGTCGCGACGAAGCCGACCGGGTTGCCGATCGCCTGCTTGGCGCTGGCGGGACACCGGTTTTGCCCGCCGCTTCCGCTCTGCGGCGATTCAAAGGCGTTTCGCTTTCACGGGCGTTCGTGGTCCAGCTTACGCAACGGTTGCACGAGCAGGGTTCCTCCGTGCTGCCGGCGGTCCGCTGGCTCGATGAGCACATTGCGGCCGCGGGAAAGAGCGCCGACGAGCTCATCCAGATCGAGCTTCACAGCCAGATCTCGGCCAACCTGACCGTCCGGAACATCATCGGCAGCATGCGCCTGCTGTCGGAGTTCGATTGGAAGATCTTCTTCGAGAGCGTGAGCCTCGTCGACGAAGTGCTGCGAACGGGGAGCAACTTTGGAGAAATGGACTTCCGGACGCGTGACCTGTACCGGCATGCGATCGAGGATCTCGCAAGAGGCTCGCGACACTCCGAACTGGAGGTTGCGCGCGCCGCGCTTCGGCGAGCGAGAGCGCCCGGCCACTTCGACGAGCGCGCCAGGGACCCTGGCTACCATTTGATTTCGGGGGGCCGTCCGGCCTTCGAGCGGGAGATCCACTTCCGGGCTTCCCCGGGCCGCCGGATCCTTCGCGCCTACGTCGCCGCGGCGAATCCGGGCTACGTCGTCACGGTCATGCTGTTCACCGCGTTGATCATCGCCCCGCTCCTGCTCCTGGCCGCTGGCGCGGGGGCCGGGGCCCTGACCGTCCTTCTCCTGGAGCTGCTGTTCTTCTTTCCGGTTTCGGACCTCGCGGTCACCATCACCAACCGCATGGCGGTCGAGATCATCGGCCCGCGCCTGCTGCCCAAGCTCGAGCTCCGCGACGGCGTGCCGGCCCACTCGAGAACCATGGTCGTCATCCCCGCGCTGATCACCAGCCAGGCCGAGGTCCGGGAGCTGATTGACCGGCTCGAGGTGCACTATCTGGCGAACTCGGACGGGGAGATCCATTTCGCGATTCTCTCCGACTGGCCGGATGCCACGAGCGAGCAGGCTGCGGACGATGAAGAGCTTCTGGCAGCCGCGGTTTCGGGCATCCAGCGCCTGAACGGGCTGCACGGCGCACTCCCGGGAGGCGAACCACGCTTCTTCCTGTTCCATCGGCGGCGGCTCTGGAACCCGGGCGAGCGGAAATGGATGGGGTGGGAACGCAAGCGCGGAAAGCTCCGCGAGCTGAATCGTCTTCTGAGAGGCGCCACGGATACCACCTTCCTCGTCTTCGCTGACCGGCGTACGCGCGCGCCCGAGGGGGTCCGCTACGTGATCACGCTCGATGCGGATACGCGCCTGCCGCACCTGGCCGCGTGCCAATTGGTCGGCACGATGGCGCATCCGCTGAACCGGCCCCGCTTCGATCAAGCGACGGGAAGCGTCGTCGAAGGCTACGGCCTGCTCCAACCGCGCATCTCGCCGTCGCTCCCGGCCGCCGGCGGGGGATCCCTCTTCCAGCGCATCTTCTCGGGGCCGGCGGGCATCGATCCCTACGCGGCCGCGGTCTCGGACGTGTATCAGGACCTCTTCGGCGAAGGCTCCTACACCGGGAAGGGGATCTACGACGTCGATGCCTTCGAGGCTTCGCTCGCCGGGCGCGTCCCCGAGAATGCGTTGCTGAGTCACGATCTCTTCGAAGGATTGTTCGCCCGCGCCGGACTCGTGAGCGACATCGAGCTCTTCGAGGAGTTTCCCCGGCATTACGAGATCGCCGCGATCCGCGACCACCGCTGGGCGCGCGGCGACTGGCAATTGATCCCCTGGATTTTCGGCGACGCGCCCAGTGCCGGCGGCCGCCGGGAGCGAATGTCCACCGCCCTGATCGGCGAATGGAAGATCGTCGACAACTTGCGGCGCACGCTCTCGGCCCCTGCGACGGTTCTCGCCCTGCTGGCCGCCTGGACGCTGCCGGTCACGGACCCTCTGATCTGGACGGCCGTCGTGCTGGCGACGATCGCGATTCCGGCGCTGCTCCCGTTTGCCCTGGGCCTCATCCCGCGAGGCCGCCGGATCTCGAAGCGCATGCACGCGCGCGCGGTTGCCGCGGACCTCGCCACCGCGCTCGCGCAGGTGGGCCTCACCACCGCGTTTCTCGCGCACCGGGCTTGCCTGATGATCGATGCGATCGTGCGAACGATCGTGCGCCTCACCGTCACGCGCCGACGCCTCCTGCAGTGGGTCACGGCGGCGCCTGCCCGCTCCGGCCCGGTCGCCAGGTCCGGGACGTTTCTCGTCCGCCTGGAGAGCTCGCTCGTCGTCGCCGCCGGCGCCGCCATCGTCGTATCCCTCGCCAATCCATCGGCGTGGCCGGTGGCAGCGCCCTTCATCCTGCTGTGGGCCCTTTCTCCGGCGATCGCCCGGGCGGTGAGTGCGCCCCGGCCCGATGCGCGAGCAGCGCCTTTGACAACCGCGGACCGGCGCGCTTTTCGCCAGATCGCCCGCCGGACCTGGCGATTCTTCGAGACCTTCGTCGGACCGGAAGACCATGCGTTGCCACCGGACAACTACCAGGAAGATCCGAAAGGGGAAGTCGCGCGACGCACCTCCCCCACGAACCTCGGCATGTATCTCCTCTCGACGGTCGCCGCCCGCGACTTCGGCTGGCTCGGCACGCTGGACCTCGCCGACCGTCTCGAGGCGACTCTCGACACGATGCAGGGCCTGGAGCGCTTCCGCGGCCACTTCTTCAACTGGTACGGGACCGGCGATCTGAAACCGCTCGAGCCGAGATACGTCTCCTCCGTGGACAGCGGTAATCTCGCCGGGCACTTGATCGCCTTGGCCAACGCGTGCCGGGAGGCGATCGACCGCCCCGTGCTCGGTCCGGAGAGGCTCGCTGGAATCGAAGACACGCTCCTGGAGCTCAAGGAGCGCGCGGGCGCGCTCGACGACCGGCGGCGCACGGGGCTCGTCACACGAAGGCATCTCGAGGAGGCCCTGGACTCCGTCGCGGAAGCGCTTGGGGGCGTGCCGGAGGGACCCGCGGCATTTGCCCAATCGCTTGCGGCCCTGCGCGCCGGCATGGAAACAGTCCTGGACATCGCACGGCCGCTCGTCGGTGAGGAGGAAGCGGGCGATCGTGACGTCCTCGCCTGGGGCGAGTCCACGGCTGCGTGCGTTGCCAGTCACATTCGCGATCTCGACGCGATGTTCCCGGCAGCCGTGGTCCGGCCGATCGGACAGGCGGCAGGCGGCGCGCTTGAACCGGACGAGACGCGAGCCGCTCGAGAGGTGGTCGAGCGTGTCTTTGCCACCGGGCCGACGCTCGCCGCGATACCCGGGCGTTGCGAAGCGGCGATCGCCGAGCTGGCGGGAACCAGCCCCGCTCTCGTCGCGGACCTGCAGCGTGTCGCCGCCGCCAGCGCCTCGCTCGTGCGGCGCTTGGCCCGGCTCAGCGCCCTCGCTCGCGAACTCTTCGAGGAGATGGACTTCCGCTTCCTGTTCGACCCAACCCGTCAACTCTTCGCGATCGGGTACCGGATGAGCGACAGCCAGCGCGATTCGAACTGCTACGACCTGCTCGCCTCCGAGGCATGTCTCACGAGTTTCGTCGCGATCGCCAAGGGCGACGTGCCCGTCTCCCATTGGTTTCGGCTCGGCCGCGCGCTCACGCCCGTCGCCCGGGGGGCGGCGCTCGTTTCCTGGTCCGGCTCAATGTTCGAGTACCTGATGCCGGCGCTCGTCATGAACCCGCCACGGGGGAGCCTTCTCGACCAGAGTTACTGGTTCGTCGTGCGCCGGCAGGTGGCCTACGGCCGCGAACGCGGTGTGCCGTGGGGCGTTTCCGAATCCGCCTACAGCGCCTTCGACCTCGAACGAACCTATCAATACTCGAGCTTCGGCGTGCCGGGGCTCGGGCTCAAGCGCGGCCTGAGCGTAGATGTGGTGATCGCGCCCTACGCAACCGGGCTCGCGGCGATGGTGGACGCCACGCAGGCAGCCCGGAATTTCGATCGCCTTGCCGCCGATGGAGGAAGCGGCCGGTACGGATTTTACGAGGCCCTGGACTACACGCCTGCTCGCGTGCCCGACGGGCAGCGCGCTGCGGTGGTGCGTACGTACATGGCGCATCACCAGGGGATGCTGCTGGTCGCTCTCGCCAACGTGCTCACCGGCGGCACGATGCGGGGACGCTTCAGCGACGAGCCGATGATGCGGGCCACCGAGCTGCTGCTCCAGGAACGCACGCCTCGCAACGTGGCGGTCGCGCGTCCGCGGGCCGAAGAGGCCCGGGCCGCAACCGCGGTCGGCGACCTCGTCCTGCCGCGTGCCCGCCGTTTCCGCTCTCCCCACGACCTGACTCCGCGCACCCATCTCCTTTCCAACGGCAGCTACGCCGTGATGATGACGGCGGCAGGGTCCGGTTACAGCCAGTGGCGAAAGCTCGCCGTCACGCGCTGGCGCGAAGACACCACGCGCGATCACTTCGGAACCTACGTTTTCATCCGCGACGTGGATAGCGGGGAGGTCTGGTCGGCCGGCTACCAGCCGAGCGGGATCGAGCCGGACAGCTACGAGGTGGCGTACTCCGAGGAACGCGTCGAGATCGTGCGGCGAGACGGCGCGATTACGACCACGCTCGAGGTCGTCGTCTCGGCAGAGGATGACGCGGAAGTGCGCCGGGTCTCGCTCGCGAACCTCGGCACCAGGATGCGCCAGATCGAGCTGACCTCCTACGCCGAAATCGTCCTGGCTCCGCCGGTCGCCGATGCCGACCACCCCGCCTTCTCCAACCTCTTCGTCCAGACCGAGTTCGTCCCGGAACTCGGCGCTGTCCTGGCGACGCGCCGTCCGCGCGCGCCCGGCGAGCGCCAGGTGTGGGCCGCCCATGTCGCGGCCGTCGAGGGCGAGACCGTGGGTGCGATCCAGTTCGAGACCGACCGCGCGCGTTTCCTGGGCCGCGGGCGCACCATCCGCACGCCGCTGTCGGTGATCGACGGCCGCCCCCTTTCGAACACCGTGGGCTCCGTGCTCGATCCGATCGTGAGCCTCAGGCGTCGCGTGCTGCTTCCTCCCGGCGCCACGGTTCGCGTCTCCTTTTCGACCCTCGTCGCGGCGACCCGGGAACAGGTGCTCGACCTCGCCGACAACTATCGTGACCCGCGCGTTTTCGAGCGGGCACTCACGCTCGCGTGGACCCAGGCGCAGGTTCAGTTCCATCATCTTCAGATCGATGCCGACGAGGCGCATCTGTTCCAGCGGCTCGCCAATCGCATTCTGTATTCCGATCCGACGCTTCGGCCCTCGAACGAGATCCTCGAGCGGAACCGGTTGGGGCAGTCCTCGCTGTGGCCACACGGAATTTCGGGGGATCTGCCGATCGTCCTCGTCCGCATCGACGAGCCCGAGGACCGCGGGATCGTGCGCCAATGCCTCCATGCCCGGGAATACTGGCGCTCGAAAGGCCTGGCGGTCGACCTCGTGATCATGAACGAGAAAAGCTCCTCCTACACGCAGGACTTGCAGGCCGCGCTCGAAGAGCTGGTCCGGAGAAGCCCGCAGGGCGCTCCTGTGGACGACGGACTCCGTGGCGGCGCCGTCCACATTCTCCACGGCGACCGCCTGCCGCCCGCCGGCCATGTGCTCCTGCAGACCGCCGCCCGCGTCGTGCTTCTCAGTCGCCACGGGACGCTCGCCGAACAGGTGACTCGGGTGGCCGAGCCGGAGGTTGCGACGTTGCCATCGGTGCAGCACCCGATGGAGCCGGCGCCACGCGAGCCGCTGCCACCGGAGCCTGACCTCGAGTTCTTCAACGGCCTCGGCGGCTTCGCCGACGGCGGACGCGAGTACGTCACGATCCTTGGCGAGGGCCAATGGACGCCGGCGCCCTGGATCAACGTCGTTGCCAATCCGTCCTTCGGATTTCAGGTCTCGGAATCGGGCGCAGGGTACACCTGGTCGGGGAACAGCCGCGAAAACCAGTTGACGCCCTGGTCGAACGACCCGGTGGGGGATCCGCCCGGCGAGATCTTCTACGTCCGCGATGAGGAGACCGGTGAGCTCTGGGGCCCGACCGCGCTCCCTATCCGGGAAGAAGCCTGGCCCTACATGGCCTGCCACGGGCAGGGGTACAGCCGGTTCCAGCATGCCTCACACGGAATCGCGCTCGATCTTCTCCAGCTGGTTCCACCTGCGGATCCGATCAAGATCTCGCGCCTCATCGTCGAGAATCGCTCGGACAGGACACGCCGTCTCTCGGTCACCGCCTACGTCGAGTGGGTGCTCGGCTCCTCGAGGAGCGTTTCCGGCCCCTTCCTGGTGACCCGGATCGATCCGGTGACCGGCGCGATCCTGGCGCGTAACCCATGGCGGAGCGAATTCCCGAACCATGTCGCCTTCGCCGACCTCGCGGGACGACAGACGGCAATGACGGCGGATCGGACGGAATTTCTCGGCCGCAACGGTGCGTTCGCCAATCCGGCGGCTCTTCACGGGGGGGCGATCCTGTCCGGTGCGGCAGGCGCGGGGATGGATCCGTGCGCGTGTCTTCAAGCCAGCGTGGAGCTGCCGCCCGGCGAGCGCACCGAGATCGTATTCCTGCTCGGCGAGGCGCCGACGGAGGATGAGGCGCGGGCGCTGATCGGGCGCTATCGAGCCACGGACGTGGACGGCCTGCTGCGCGCGGTCAAGTTGCGATGGGACGACCTCCTCGGCGCCGTGGAAGTAGCGACACCCGATCGCTCTCTGGATGTTCTGGCAAACCGCTGGCTTCTCTACCAGACCCTCAGCAGTCGCCTGTGGGCGCGAACGGCCTTCTATCAGGCGGGCGGCGCGTACGGTTTTCGGGATCAGCTCCAGGACGGGATGGCGCTGGCGGTTGCCGATCGCTCGCTGGTTCGCGAGCATCTCTTGCGCGCCGCGTCCCGGCAGTTCGTCGACGGGGACGTGCAGCATTGGTGGCATCCCCCCTCGGGCCGGGGCGTTCGAACCCGCATCTCGGACGATCTCGTCTGGTTGCCTTACGCCCTCGTCCATTACCTCGAAGTGACCGGAGACCTCGCGGTTCTCGACGAGACGATCCCCTTCCTCGAGGGGCCGCGGCTCGAGGAAGGGCAGCAGGAATCGTATTTTCAGCCGACGATCTCCGCGGAATCCGGAACCCTCTTCGAGCACTGCGCGCGGGCGCTCGACCGCAGCCTCGCCGTGGGCCGCCACGGCCTGCCGCTCATGGGCTCGGGCGATTGGAACGACGGGATGAACCGGGTCGGGCACGAGGGAAAGGGGGAAAGCGTCTGGCTCGGGTGGTTTTTCCACACGACGCTCTCGGAGTTCGCGCGGCTTGCCGAGGTTCGCGGCGAGCGCCGGCGGGCAGGCCGCTGGCGACAGCAGGTCTCAGCCCTGAAAGCTGCGCTCGAGCGGAAGGCGTGGGACGGCGGCTGGTATCGGCGCGCCTGGTTCGACGACGGGACTCCGCTCGGTTCCGCAGCGAACACCGAGTGCCGCATCGACTCGATCGCCCAGTCGTGGGCCGTGATTTCGGGGGCGGCCGACCCGGCACGCGCCGCGCGGGCGATGGCGGCGGTCGAGGAACATCTCGTTCGCCGCGGTGACGGCCTGGTGCTGCTCTTCACGCCGCCCTTTGACCGGTCGCTTCCCGATCCTGGCTACGTCAGGAGTTACCTGCCGGGCGTGCGGGAAAACGGCGGCCAGTACACCCACGCTGCGATCTGGAATGTTCTCGCCTTCGCCGCGCTCGGCGAAGGCGACAAGGCTGGCGAGCTCTTCTCGATCCTGAATCCGATCAAGCATGCGAATACGCGGTCGGCCATCCATCGGTACAAAGTCGAGCCTTACGTCATGGCTGCCGACGTCTATGGCGAGCCCCCGCATGTCGGGCGCGGCGGCTGGACCTGGTACACCGGGTCAGCGGGCTGGATGTACCGGGCCGCGATCGAGTGGATCCTCGGTTTTCGCCTGCGCGGCACGACGCTTTTCATCGCCCCGTGCATTCCGCGGGCATGGCGAAGTTATCAAGTGAACTTCCGCTACCATTCCGCCCGCTACGAAATCCGAGTGGAGAATCCGCGTGGTGTCATGCGCGGGGTGGTTTCTGCGGAAGTCGATGGGCAGGCGCTGACCGGACCTGACGGGACAGCGAGTCCGCATCGGGCCGGGATTCCGCTCGTCGATGACGGCGCGACACACGAAGTCAGGATCGTTCTCGGATGACGCCATCCAGTCAACGGCGCCCCAGCCTTTCAGGGTGACGGGGGCGGGGCGGCATCCGACCTTCCGCCGCCTGATGAAGGACGCGCTCGAGCCGCGGCGGCGAGGCACTGGATCCCGGCTTGCGCCGGGGTGACAGAAGCCCTACGCCCCCACCCCCTCGAACGCCTCCAGCACCGGCCGCACCTCCACCGTCCCGCCGACGCGCAGCGTCGGAATCGCCTGCGCCAGCGCGATGGCCTCGTCGAGATCCTTGCACTCCACCAGGTGATAGCCGCCGAACTGCTCCTTGGTCTCGGCGAACGGGCCGTCGGTGACGAAGGGCTTGCCGTTGCGCTGGCGCACGGTCATGGCGCTCGCGGGGGACGCGAGCTGCGCCGAGCCGTAGTGGCGGCGGCTCTGGTGCAGGCGCTCGGTCCAGGCGCGGTAATCCCGCATGACCGCGTCGCGCTCGCCCGCCGGCAGGCCGTTCCAGCGGGCCTCTTCGATGCAGCAGAGCAGTAGGTATTTCATAGCGTGGTCTCTTGGCAGCCCCTCACCCTGACCCTCTCCCCGCAAGCGGGGAGAGGGGACTAAGCAAGCTTCGTCTTCGCCCGCGCCGTGGTCACCTCGTCGAGCGGGCGGATCTCGAAAAACCCGAACGCCAGCCCGGGGTGCTTCGACATGATCTGCACCGCGTGGTTGAGGTCGTTGGCTTCCAGCACCAGGATGCCGCCCAGCACTTCCTTGGTCTCGGCATAGGGGCCGTCGGTCACGATCGCCTTGCCCTTGTTGCCGCGCACGGTCATCGCGGTGTCGGCGCCCTGCAGGGCGAGGCCGTCCGCGAAATGGCCGTTGCTCTTGAGATGGTCGTCGTAGGTGAAGCAGGCCTGGACCAGGCTGTCCTGCTCGGCTTGCGGCAGGGCAAGAAAGGCTTTTTCGTCGTAATAACCGAGACATGCGTATTTCATGCGGGCGTGCTCCTTCCGGGGGTCCTGCCTGTTAGTCGATTGGGCGGGCGGTGGATCGACAGCCGGTCATTCACGCGCGCTAGCCTAGAACGTAGCGCCCGTTCTTCTGGCTGCCGATCCGCTTCACCAGCCCGGCCTTCATGAGCGGCCGTAACAGGTCCACGGCGCCCTGCTTGGAAATCCCGAGGCTGCCCCAGATCTCGCGTGGGCTCATCGCTCCGCGCGCCCGCAGGAGCTGCAGCAACTGTTCCTGCCGCGGTCGCAGAACGACTTTCGCCTTGCCGGCACCGGCAGCCAGTTGCTGGATGCGCTGCCACGCGCGCTCCAGTGCCTGCTCGATCCCCTCGGTGCTGTATTCCAGCCATGAGGTGAGGTCTTCGCCCTGCGCGCGAACCGCTTGCAGTGCGGCGTAATAGCGAGGCCGGTCCTCCCAGTAGAACTCGTCCACGGCGAAGATGTGATGCGTATCGAATCCGCGCCGATACAGGTCCCACAAGGCCAGCGCGCGGCCGACGCGGCCGTTACCGTCCGCGAACGGGTGAATGGCCTCGAACCTGTAGTGCACGATCGACGCGCTGATCGCCGCTGAGAGCGCCCCGGCGCCCTTGTTCGACCACTCCAGCAGCTCGAACATCAGCCCCGACACGTCGTCGGGCGCCGGCGGCACGTAGGACCCCACGCGGACCCGGATGGTGCGGTAGCGCCCCGCCTGGCCCTGATCCATCACGTCGCCGGACATCATGATCGAATGCAGCCGCAGTACGTCGTCGTGGACCCATCGCTTCTTCTTTGCGTTCTTCTCGATGTGCCGGAGCGCCGCGAAGTAGTTGAGCACCTCGCGGCGGCTGCGCGGCGCCACCGCAAGGGTGGCGCCCTCTTCCACAAGTCGCACCTGCTCGAGTGTCAGCGGATTGCCCTCGATCGCGGTGGAGGAATGGGCGTTGCGGACCCGCGTGTCCTTCTGTAGCGCCGGGATCCACACGACCTGGATCGTCGCGGCCTGGATCCGTTCGCGCAGGGCGGCGATGGCCTCGACGCGCCTGAGCAATCCTGGGGTGATCCGGAACCGCGGTTGGTAGCCCATGACCGGCACTATGGCCTGTGGGTCAAGTATGGGTCAAGTTGTGGGTCAAGCGAAAAGGGTGGGGCCCTCGGCACTCTGTAAACTCCGCGCCCCATGCTCAACTTCACCGACGCCACCCTGCGCCGCGGGCCGCGCAAGCTGCTCGACGAACTGTCCTTCACCATCTACCCGGGCTGGCGCACGGGTGTGGTCGGGCGCAACGGCACCGGCAAGTCGAGCCTGTTCGCCTCCCTGCTCGGCGAGCTGCCGCCCGATCACGGCAGCGTCTCGCTGCCCAAGGGCCTGTCGATCGCCACGGTGGCCCAGGAAACCCCGGCCCTGCCCGATCTGGCCATCGAGTACACGCTCGACGGCGACGTGGAGCTGCGGGCGCTGGAGGAGCGGCTGGTGACGGCCGAAGAAAAACACGATCTGCATGCAATCTCCGACATCCACGAGCGCCTCAACACCATCGGCGGCTATGCCGCCCGCTCGCGCGCCGCGCGGCTGCTGCACGGGCTCGGATTCTCGAGCGAGGCGCAGCTCAAGCCGGTGGCGGACTTCTCCGGCGGCTGGCGCATGCGCCTGAACCTGGCCCGCACGCTGATGCGCCGCTCGGACCTGATGCTGCTCGACGAGCCCACCAACCACCTCGACCTCGACGCGGTGATCTGGCTGCAGGGCTGGCTGGTCACCTACCCCGGCACGCTGCTGGTGATCTCGCACGACCGCGAATTCCTCGACGCGGTGACCACGCACACGCTGCACCTGCACGGCGGCACGGCGGCACGGCGACGCTCTACACCGGCAACTATTCGTCGTTCGAGCGCCAGCGCGCCGAGAAGCTCACGCTGCAGGCGGCGATGCACTCGCGCCAGCAGCGCCAGATCGCGCACCTGATGAGCTTCATCAACCGCTTCAAGGCGCAGGCGACCAAGGCGACGCAGGCGCAGAGCCGCATCAAGCAGCTCGAGCGCATGACGCTGGTCGAGGCGGTGCACGCGGACTCGGAGTTCAGCTTCGAGTTCCCGGAGCCGCAGAGGCTGCCGTCACCCTTGGTGCGGTTTGATGAGGCGGCGGTGGGATATGGAGCCGTAGGAGCGCCCTTGGGCGCGACAGTCGCGGCCAAGGCCGCTCCTACGAGGATTCTTGAACATCTCAAGCTCCTCATCGCCCCCGGCGAGCGCATCGGGCTGCTCGGGCCCAACGGCGCGGGCAAGTCGACGCTGGTGCGCACGCTGGCCGGCGAGCTGGCGCCACTGGCCGGCACGGCCACGTTCTCGCCGCACCTGAAGGTCGGCTACTTCGCCCAGCACCAGCTCGAGCAGCTCGATCCGAAGGCCTCGCCGATCCTGCACTTCAAGCGGCTCGATCACGAAATGGGCGGGCGCGCCACCGAGCAGGAGCTGCGCACTTTCCTGGGCGGCTTCAACTTCCGCGGCGACCGCGTGTTCGAGGCGGTGGAGCCGTTCTCGGGTGGCGAAAAAGCACGGCTTGCTCTCGCACTCGTCGTGTACCAGCGGCCGAACCTGCTGCTCCTGGACGAGCCGACCAACCACCTGGACCTGGACATGCGCCATGCCCTGGAAACCGCGCTGCTGGGCTATGCGGGCGCCGTGGTGCTGGTTTCGCACGATCGCCACCTGATCTCGTCCACCTGCGACAGCCTGCTGCTGGTGGCCGACGGCGCCTGCAAGCCGTTCGAGGGGGATTTGGACGATTACGCCCGGTGGCTCAACGATCGCGACAAGACCACGACCGGTGCGCAGAAGCCGGCGGCGGCGTCACAGAAGGACAAGCGCAAGGCCGCCGCCGGCGATCGCGCGCTGAAGGCCAGGGTCGAAAAGCTCGACACCCAGCTCAACAAGCTGCACGTGCAGCTCACCACCATCGAAGGCAAGCTCGCCGACCCCGCCCTGTATGCCAACGGCCGCAGCGAGGAGGCGGCCAAGCTGGAGCGCGATCAGCGCGAGCTGCGCCAGCAGGTCGCCACCATCGAGGAGGAATGGCTGGCGGCGGCGGACCGGCTGGAGGCGGGAGTGGCCGATTTGTAGCATTTTGCTACAATCCACGCATGGCCACCCTGCCCAGCCCCATGCGCCTGGACCCCGAGCTGACCCGCTCGGCGGAGCCCGTGGCCGAGAAGATGAGCCGCAGCGTCCCCGAGCAGATCGCCCACTGGGCCCGCATCGGCCGCGAGCTGGAGCGCAGCCCCGATATCTCCGTGGCGCAGGTCGCCCGGGTGCTCGAAGGCGCCGCGTCCTATGACGCCCTGCCTTCGCGCGAGCAGGCCCTGGTGCGGGCGGCCTGGCTCGAGCGCAGCCAGGCGCTGGCCGAGGCGCTCGACCTGGAGCGCGAGTTCGCCGCCGCGGGCTACCGCTACGCCGAGGCCGACGCGTCCGGCCGCGTGGCCATTCACGAACCCCGGGCGGGCCACGGCAAGCGCGTGCCCCGGCGCGCCGCGCGACGCTGACGCGGCGTGCCGGTCCTGCACGTCGTCGCCGGACCCAACGGCGCGGGCAAGACCACGTTCTGCGAGCGCGTGCTGGTTCCCGCCACGCGCCTGCCCGTGGTCAACGCCGACCACATCGCGCGCGCGCGCTGGCCGGGCGCCGAGCAGGTGCATGGCTATGACGCGGCGCGGCTGGCGGCCGCGGAGCGCGACCGGCTCATCGCCGCCGGCGCCTCGTTCATCGCCGAGACGGTGTTCTCGCACCCCTCCAAGCTGGAGCTGCTGAAGCGCGCCCGCGAGCAGCGGTACCTGGTCAGCCTTCATGTCGTGCTCGTGCCCGAGGAGCTGTCGGTGGCGCGCGCGAGGCTGCGCGCCGGGCAAGGCGGGCATTCCGTTCCAATCGCCAAGGTGCGCGCCCGCTACCGCCGCCTCTGGCCGCTGCTGCGGCAGGCCGTGCCGCTCGCCGACGATGCCACCGCCTACGACAACAGCCGCGCGGCGACGCCCTTTCGCGTCGTGGCGCGTTACCGCGACGGCAAGCCCGAGGTCGAGGCCGAGTGGCCCCGGTGGTCGCCGATACGCTGGTGAGCGCCACACCAGAATTAGTCGTGCCTTTTCCGGTAGCGGCCCTGCCGAGCGCCCTGCCACGATGCGCGCATGCTCAAGCTCTACGACTACCTCCCCTCCCAGAACGCGTACAAGGTGCGCCTGCTGCTGAGCCACCTGGGCCGGCCGTACCAGACCGTGCCGGTCAACATCTTCGAGGGCCAGGGCCAGACGCCGGAGTACCGCGCCATCAACCCCACCGGCGCCGTGCCGGGCCTGCAGCTTCCGGACGGCCGCGTGCTGGCCGAATCGCTGGCCATCCTCTGTTACCTGGCCGAGGGCACGCCGTACCTGCCCGCCGATGCTTACCAGCGCGCCAGGGTGCTGCAGTGGCTGTCGTTCGAGAACGACTACGTGCAGAATTCGATCGGCTCGCTGCGCTTCTGGAAGCTCACCGGCAAGCAGCGGCCGGCCGAACTGGTCGACGGCAAGACCCACACCGCGCTGCGCTGCCTGCGTATCCTCGACCAGGCGCTGGCGCGCGCGGACTTTCTCGTGGGGGACAGTTACACCATCGCCGACATGGCCTGCTTCGCCTACGCCCACCTGGCCGAAGACGCCGGCCTGCCGCTGCGCGATTACCCGCGCGTGCTGGCCTGGATCGCGCGCGTGCGCCGGCAGCCGGGCTTTCTCGATCGCGTGGTTCCGTACTCGGTGGACCCGCACAGCGGGGCGGAATTACCGTAGCCCGCTTCGCGGCGAGGGGGATTCGTCGGATAATCGCCGCATGAAAACCTCCAGCGTTCTGGTCGCCCCGCTTGCCGGGGCTCTCGCCGCGTGCTCCGCGATCTCCCCCTTCCCCAACTCGAGCCTGGATGAAGCCATCGCCGCCGGGCACCGCACGCCGGACTACGCCGAGCGCGACCGCTATCGCCACCCGAAGGAAACGCTGGAGTTCTTCGGCCTGGCGCCCGACCAGACCGTGGTGGAGGTCTGGCCCGGCCGCGGCTGGTACACCGAGATCCTCGCGCCGTACCTGCGCGAGCGCGGCGCCTACTACGCCGCGGGCTTCGCCATCTCGAACCCGGACACGCCGAAGTACCGGCGCGACATCACCGCGGATTTCGCCGCCAAGCTGGCTGAGCGGCCGGAGCTGTACGGCCGCGTCACGCTGGCCGAGCTGGGCCGCCCCGACCGCTGGACCGCCTGCCCGCCCGGCACCGCCGACCTCGTGCTCACTTTCCGCAACGTCCACAACTGGATGGGCGCGGACTACGAGCTGGAGATGTTCAAGGCGTTCCACGCGGCGCTGAAGCCCGGCGGCGTGCTGGGCGTGGTCGAGCACCGCGCCAGGCCGGGCACCTCGCGCGAGCAGATGGTGAAGAGCGGCTACGTGACCGAGGCCCACGTGATCGAGGTGGCCGAAAAGGCCGGCTTCAGGCTCGACGCCAGGTCCGAGGTCAACGCCAACCCCAGGGACACCACCGACCACCCGAAGGGCGTGTGGACGCTGCCGCCGGTGCTGCGCCTCGAGGAGCAGGACCGCGACAAGTACCTCGCCATCGGCGAGTCGGACCGGATGACGCTGCGGTTCGTGAAGCGCTGACGCCGGCGCTGCCGGGCATCGCCGGATCATGAGCCCCCTGCGCCGGGCGCTTGCCCTGTTCGCCCTGCTGGCCCTGCCGTGCCAGGCGCGGGACACCCTTTCGGTGCGCGCCGAGGAGGCCCTGGTGGGCCTGTGGAGCTACCAGACCACCTTCACCGCCGACCCCGGCCGCTTCCGCGGCCGGCTCACCGACGACGGCAGAATCCTCGCCGGCTTCTGGATCCGCCCCGGGGTGACGGCCGATCCGCGCTATCCGGGCGGCTCCAGCCAGTCGTTCGCCATGCCCATCGTGCTCGAGCGCAGGGCGCCCGGCACCTGGGGCACGGACGTGCCGTCGCTGGAGGACTCCTTCACGCTGTACCTCAAGATCTTCCGCGGCGAACAGGGCGCACTGCTGGGCGCGTTTCGCAACCCGGACCAGAACTCCACCGGCGGCGCCCAGCAGTTCGGCGTCAGCCGCGCCGGCAACACGGTTCGCTTCGCCGCCGGCGGCACCGCCGACAAGCCCCAGTTGGAGCTCACCGGCACGCTGGTCAATTCGGCCACGCTGCGGCTGCACTGGCCGGACCTTGACCGCGCCGTCGAACTGCGGCGCCGCGATCCCGCCGAAGCCGCGGCCTTCTTCCCGCGGCCCCGGCAGCCGCTGCTTTACCGGTACCGCATGCCGGTGCTGACGCGCGACGGCTGGCCCGTCGCGCGCCCGGCCTCGGTCGGCATCGACCAGGCGGCGCTGACGCGCCTGGTGCGGCGCCTGGCGTCGGCCGACCCGGCCGCGCGCCGCCCGTCGCTGATCCATTCCCTGCTCGTCGCGCGCCGCGGCAAGCTGGTGCTGGAGGAGTACTTCTTCGGCTACGACCGCGAGCAGGTGCACGACACGCGCTCCGCCGGCAAGACCTTCGCGTCGGTCCTGCTCGGCGCGGCGATGCGGCGCGGCGTGCCGGTCGCTCCCGATTCGAAGATCTACGAGTTGATGAACTATCGGGCGCCCTTCGCCAACCCGGACCCGCGCAAGGCGCGGATCACGCTGGCGCACCTGATGACGCACACCTCGGGGCTGGCCTGCGACGACAACGACGACGCCTCGCCCGGCAACGAGGGCACGATGCAGGCGCAGGCGCGCCAGCCGGACTGGTGGAAGTACACCCTCGACCTGCCGATGGCGCACGAACCGGGCACGCGCTACGCCTACTGCTCCGCCAACACGAACCTGGTCGGCGGCGCGCTCACCGCCGCGAGCGGCGCCTGGCTGCCCGAGCTGTTCGACCAGCTGGTGGCGCGGCCGCTGCAGTTCGGCCGCTATCACTGGAACCTGCAGCCCAACGATGAGGGTTATCTGGGCGGCGGCGCGTGGCTGCGCCCGCGCGACTTGCTCAAGGTCGGCCAGGCCTACCTCGACGGCGGCACCTGGCGCGGCACGCGCATCGTCGACGAAGCCTGGGTGCGCGAATCGACCTCGCCCAGGTTCCATATCTCGCCGGCCACGACGGGCCTGAGCCAGGAGCAGTTCGGCGAGGCCTACCTGGAAGCGGACGATGGCTACGCCTGGCACCTGGGACGGGTGCGTTCCGGCGAGAAGTCGTTCCCGAGCTATGCCGCCACCGGCAACGGCGGCCAGATCCTGCTGGTCGTTCCCGAGCTCGAGCTGGCGGTGGTCTTCACCGGCGGCAACTACCGGCAGGGCGGCATCTGGCTGCGCTGGGTCGACGACATCGTCGGCGGGGCCATCATCCCGGCGATGAAGCGACCCTGAACTCGTCGCCCGGTTCCTGCTGTCGCAGGCAGGGGACACGGTCCATAATGCGCGCCGGAAGCGGGGGGTTGGGAGCTGCCAGGATGATTCCCGAGCGGATCGAGGCGATGGGCGCCGAGCTGGGCTACGGCATGCGCGTGCGCCGGGCGCTGCCCTCGCGCCATCGCCGCATGATCGGCGCGTGGTGCTTCCTCGACCACTTCGGCCCGGCCGACGTCGCCCGCAACCGCGGCATGCGCGTCGGCCCGCACCCGCATACCGGCCTGCAGACGCTGACCTGGCTGCTGTCGGGCGAGCTGCTGCATCGCGACAGCCTGGGCACGGAACAGCGCATTGAGCCCGGCGCGCTGAACCTGATGACCGCGGGCAAGGGCATCTCGCATTCGGAGGAGTCGCCCGAGCCGCACTCGGGCGAGCTGCACGGCGTGCAGTTCTGGATCGCCCTGCCCGATTCGGCGCGCCACGCGGCGCCGGCCTTCGAGCACCACCCCCGGGTGCCGCTGGTGCGCTCGAACAACGTGCGCGCCAGCGTGCTCGCCGGCGAGTTCATGGGCGAGCGCTCGCCGGCCGCCTTCCACACGCCGATCGTCGCCGCCAGCATCGTCGCCCCCGCGGTGTCGGTCGCCACGCTGCCGCTGAACCCGGAGTTCGAGCACGGCGCCATCGTCACCTATGGCCGCGCCGAGATCGCCGGCCAGCGCATCATCCCCGGCTCGCTGGTGTACGTGCCGCCCGGGCGCGACGGCCTGCCGATCAGCACCGGCGCCGGTGACGCCGGCGTCGTCCTGGTCGGCGGCCCGCCGTTCTCCGAGCAGGTGCTGATGTGGTGGAACTTCGTCGCCCGCACCAAGGCCGAGATTACCCAGGCCTGCGGCGACTGGAACAACGGCGCGCCGTACCTGGGCGAGGTGCGCGGCTACGACGGCGAGCGCCTGCTCGCGCCGCTGCCGCCGTGGGCCAACGGCCGGGAAGAGGTGGCGGAGTATCCCTGAGGCCTTCGGGCCAGTGCCCGGCGCGGCTGTGGCCGGGCGCCGACAGGTGGCCGGCGCGTGCGCTGCTTCACGTTTCGCCTGAACTGATCGTGCTCTCATCCGGTCGCAACAGTGACCGCACCGATGGAGAGCGGCGATGTCACCTGGGAATGTATGGCGGGACCTGCGGCCCGAGGGCCCGGCTGAGGAGTTCTGGCGCAGCTACACCCTGCCGCGCCGGGGCGAGTACGCCGGCCTGTGCAACAACCCGCTGTGCCCCACCACCGGCGCCGACTGGCTGAACCGGGTCAACGACCGCTATTACTGCGACGACTGCGCGCGCTGGATCAACGAGGCCTGCCTCAAGCAGGGCATCCGCAAGCACTGCGAACTGCACGTCGAGCACCACTTCTGAGGACGGCAAAACTGGCATCCTTCGCGGATGCCGGACCACCCCTCCCCCGCACCCTTCCCCGGATCGACTCTCGAGCAGCGCTTCCTTCGCGGCCTGCGCGAAGGCACCCTGCCCCGCCCGCGCCATGACTGGAGCCTGGCCGACGCCGGCCTGACCGGCCTGGAGCTGGTCGAGCTGTTCGAGTCGCAGATCCTGTCGCGCCAGCTGGATTTCCACGCGCGCCGCCTGCACGCGCGCAAGCAGGGCTTCTACACCATCGGCAGCTCGGGCCACGAGGGCAACGCCGCCATCGCCAAGGCGCTGCGCGTCACCGACCCGGCCTTCCTGCATTACCGCGACGCGCCGTTCTTCATCCAGCGCAGCAGGCAGGTGCCGGGCATCGACATCGTCTACGACCTGCTGCTGTCGTTCGTGGCCTCGAGCGACGACCCCATCGCCGGCGGCCGCCACAAGGTGCTGGGCAGCAAGGCACTGAACGTGCCGCCGCAGACCAGCACCATCGCCTCGCAGCTGCCCAAGGCGGTCGGCGCCGCCTACAGCCTGCCGCTGGCGAAGAAGCTCGACGTGCCCACCGCCTGGCCGGCCGACAGCGTGGTGCTGTGCTCGTTCGGCGACGCTTCGCTGAACCATTCCACCGCCCAGGGCGCGCTCAACGCCGCCGCCTGGATCGCCTGGCAGAGCGTGCCGCTACCGATCGTCTTCGTGTGCGAGGACAACGGCCTGGGCGTGTCGGTGCCGACCCCGGCGGGCTGGATCGAGGCGACGGTCAGGCGCTGGCCGGCGATCCAGTACCTGGGCTGCGACGGGCTCGACCTGCTCGACACGCTGCGCGCCGCCCGGCAGGCCGAGCGCATCGCCCGCAACGCGCGCAAGCCGGTGTTCCTGCACATGCGCTGCGTGCGCCTGATGGGCCACGCCGGTGCCGACGCGCAGGAGGGCTACCTGACCGCCGCGCAGATCGAGGCACAGGAGAAGCAGGATCCCCTGCTGTACAGCGCCGCGCTGGTGCTCGAGCACGGCGTGCTGTCGGCCGCGGAAATCACCGAGCGCTACGAGGCCATCGGCGCCACCGTGCGCAAGCTGGCGGAAAAAGCGGTGGCGCGGCCCAAGCTGCGCACGGCTGCGGAGGTGATGGCGAGCATCGTGCCGCCGAAGCGCAAATCCCCCGTAGGAGCGGCCTTGGCCGCGACCGGTCGCGCCCAAGGGCGCTCCTACAACTACAACAGCAAAGACAAGGCGACCCTCGCCCGCCTCATCAACGCCACCCTCGACCGCGCCCTCGCCACCCACCCGCACCTGGTCATGGCCGGCGAGGACATCGGCCACAAGGGCGGCGTCTACGGCGTCACCCTCAAGCTGCAGCAGAAGCATGGTGCGCATCGCGTCATCGACACGCTGCTCGATGAGCAGACCATCCTTGGCCTTGGCCTTGGCCTGGCTCACAACAACCTGCTGGCCATCGTCGAGATCCAGTACCTGGCCTACCTGCACAATGCCGAGGACCAGCTGCGCGGCGAGGCGGCGACGCTGCCGTTCTTCAGCCGCGGCCAGTACGCCAACCCGATGGTGGTGCGCGTGGCCGGCCTCGGCTACCAGAAGGGCTTCGGCGGGCATTTCCACAACGACAATTCCATCGCCGTGCTGCGCGACATCCCCGGGCTGCTGGTGTGCTGCCCGTCGAACGGCGAGGACGCCGTCGGCCTGCTGCAGGAAGCGGTGCGGCTGGCCGACGAGGAGCAGCGCGTGGTGATCTACCTCGAGCCGATCGCGCTCTACCACGTGCGCGACCTGCACCAGCCCGACGACGGGCTCTGGACCTTCGCCGACCCCGGGCCGGCGCACCGCCTGCCGGTCGGCGCAGTCGGCGTGCACGGCGACGGCAAGGACCTGGCCATCGTCACTTACGGCAACGGCGCCTACCTGTCGCGCCAGGCCCTGCCGGAGATCGGGAACAAGGGCGTGAAGGCGCGCATCGTCGACCTGCGCTGGCTCACCGGCATCGACCACGACGCCGTGCACCAGGCGGTGCGCGACTGCCGGCGCGTGCTGGTCGTGGATGAATGCCGGCGCAGCGGCTCGCTGAGCGAGGAACTGGTCACCGCGTTGGTCGAGCGCGGCTGGCCGGCGCAGCGGCTCGCCCGCCTGGCGGCGGAGGACTCGTTCATCCCGCTCGGCGTCGCCGCCAACGTGACGATGCCGTCGAAGGAGCAGATCGTCGCGGCCGCGCTACGCAAGGCCTCGTAGGAGCGCCTTCAGGCGCGACCCGGCCGCGCATCGGCCTAGAACCCCGGCGCGATGAGGAACTGCCAGTACCAGTCCTGGAACGGGCGGTCGACCGGCTTGACGTAGTTCCACTGCAGCACCAGCGCGCCGAAGAAGTTCACGCGGAGGCTCGCGCCGTAGCTGCTCACCGGGTCGCGCGGGCCGCCGAGGAAGCTGGGCTCCTCGTTGCGCGTCCACGCCACGCCGGTGTCGTAGAAAGCGGAGACGTCGACCGGCGGCACCGACGGCGTGCGCACCAGGCCGCGCGCGCCGAACACCGGCACGCGCGCCTCGACGCTGGCCACCGCCAGGCGGCTGCCGAACAGCTGGTCGAACACGGGGCAGGATCCACTGGCCGTGTCGCATTCGCTGACGTCGAACGAGCCGCTGTTGTAGCCGCGCACCAGGGTGCCGCTGCCGAGGTACGCCTCGCCGATGCGCGGATCCTCCGCGTCGGTGCCGTAACGGCCGTAGTGCAGCACGCGCCCGGCGAAGGACAGGTACGGGAACGGCAGGTAGTACTGGCGGAAGTCGAGCAGCGGCGACCAGAAGCTGATGTCGCCGCCGGCCACGCCGCCGAGCTCGAGGCGGTAGCGCTGCCCGCTCACCGGCGCGGTGCCGCCGAACACCGAGGTGTCGTGCACCAGGGCCACGCCCACGGGGAACAGCTCCACCGATTCCGGCGACGGCAGGTCCTCGACGCCCGTGGCCACGATCTGCCCCGTGTTCAGGTCGATGACCTGCACCAGCGCGTCGGTGGCGTAGCTCACGTGCCGGTAACCGAGCGAGGCTTCGAAGCGATCCGCGCGCGTCAGCGGGTAGGACGTGCGCGCCGCGGCCTCCCGGTTGATCTGCCACTGGCGGATCAGGCGTTCGGTCAGCTGGTTGCCGTTGACCTCGGAGGTGAAGCCCACCGATAGCGCGGGCAGCTGCCCGACCGCGCCGCCCCAGCGCCAACGATGCTCGCGGTTTTCGTAGTTGGCGACGGCGGTGAGGTTGCGGTCGAAGGTCTCGGAATCGCCCTCGACCTGCAGCACCGTCAGCAGGTTGTGGTCGCCGAGCATGTCGCTCCAGTACATGGACACGCCGCCGCCGACGAAGGTGCCGGCGTTGTTGGTGCCGACGCCGGCGCTGACCTGCCCGATGTAGTCGATGCCGAGCCGCGGGTCGTACTCCTCGGGGCCCTCGACCTTCACCGCGTCGGGCTCGGGCGTGGTCTGCGCCAGCACCGCGTCCACCTTGGGGTCGTGGCGCTGCAGCGGCGGCAGCGCGCCCGGCGGCGGCGCGGCCGGGTCGCGCGTGGTGTCGACGCTGCGCGTGCGGATGTTCTCGACCAGGTAGATGTGGTACATGCCCTTGTCGAACACGCTGGCGGCGATGCGCGGCGTGTTGGCCGCCACCGACAGCGCCGGCGACAGGCGGGTGATGCCCGAGATGCCGGTCTTGATGTCGGTCAGCGCCTCGATCGAGCCGCTGTCGATGCCGAGCCGGTACAGGTTCGGGCCGCCGTGGGCGTCGGACAGGAAGTACAGGTGCGTGCCTTCCGGGCTCCACTGCGGGTTGATGCTCTTGCCGCTGTCGGGCCCCGGCAGCGGCGTCACCGCGCCGGTGGCGACGTCCAGCTGCGCCAGGCGGTACTCGCCAAAGGTCAGCCGCTGGGCATTGGAGGTGAAGCGGTCGGTGACGAACGCGATGCGCGTGCCGTCCGGCGACCACGCCGGCTGCATCGCCGCGTAGGGGGCGCTGGTCAGCGCGCGCAGCGTCTGGGTCTCGAGGTCGAACACGTACAGCAGCAGCACGCCGCCCTTGTTGCCGGCGAAGGCGATGTGCTTGCCGTCGGGCGACCAGGCCGGGTGCATGACTTCGACCAGCCGCTCGAAGCGATGCGTGGCCACGGTTTCGCCGCTGTCGGCGTCGATGATGGTCAGCTCCGGCCGGCCGGCGCCGATGCTGCCGAGCACCACCTGGCGGCCGTCCGGGCTCCAGCTGCCGGCCGAGGACAGGAACTGCAGGCTGTCGAGGTGCGGGTCGGTGACGGCGCGCGTCAGCCGCCGCAGCACTTGGCCGGTCTCCACGTCGGCCACGTACAGCTCGATCGAGAACAGCTCGCGCTCCGAGAAGAACAGCATGCGCTTGCCGTCGGGCGAGAGCGCCGGCGCGAGGTTGACCGCGCCCTTGCCGCGCTGGGCCGGCACCACGGCGCGGCCGAGCTCGGCGGCGGTATGGCCGCCGGCGAGCGCGGGCCCGAAGGTCTGCTTGAGGGCCTCGTGCCAGTCCTTCGACAGATCCTTGGGATCGATCTTCAGGTCGGTGCGCAGCGCGCGCGTGACCTCGCCGGCGCGGCTGGCGGTGCGCAGCAGCTTGGGGACCATGTCGTCGCCGAAGCGGCCCGCCACGTAGGCCCAGAAGGCGTGGCCGTAGCGGTAGGGGAAATAGCGCGGGCTGTTGAGCTGGCTGATGGTGGGCAGGTCGTCGTGCAGCACGGCGTCGCGCATCCACATGGCGGTATGCGGGTCGGCCGAGCCGGTCGACAGGTACTCGGCCATGCCTTCGATGAACCACAGCGGCAGGCGCAGCACACCGCTGCCGGCGGCGCGGTCCTGCGTCCCCTCGACGATCTTGCGCGAGATGTCGAACTGGAACGCGTGCACCAGCTCGTGCCCCAGCACGTGGTCGGTCTCGCCGGCCGCGCCGGCGAACGGCAGCACGATACGGCGCTTGAACACGTCGGTGAAGCCGCCGGTGCCCTCGCCGATCTCGCCGGGCGTGGCGTTGGTCTGGCGGAAGTGCGGGTGGCCGGCGTAGAGGATCAGCGGCTGGCGGCCGTGCAACTGGTGGTCGAGCAGTTGCGCGAGCCGGGCGTTCCAGCGCTCCATCATCACCGCGGCGTCGGTGGCCTGCTTGTCTTCCTCGGGGTAGGTGTAGATGTCGAAGTGTTCGGTCTCGAGCACGCGGAAGTCCTGCGGCTCGTAGCGGACCTTGTTGCCGCCGAAATACTGGGCTTGGGCACCGCTGGCCGCCAGCCCCGCGGCCACTCCGGCCGCGAGACCCAGCAGCGCCGCGACTCTGCCTTCAGGACGACGAGGAGCAGTCACCGGACCTCCAAAGGCGCAAGGGAACCCCTGATTCTTCCCATTCCTACCTGAGCGCTACCTGAACGGACGGGGCGACCTGGATCAGCAGCTGCCGGCCCTTGACCTGGGCCCCCGCCGCCACGCTGACCGCCTCCACCGTCCCGTCCACGGGGGTCGTCAGCTGAAACTCCATCTTCATGGCCTCGAGCACGACCAGGGTCTGCCCCTTCTTGACCGCGTCCCCGGGCCTGACGTTCACCGCGACGATCTTGCCATCGGAGTGCGCGGTGATGCGGCCGTCCGAGCCGGCGCCCGCCGCCTCGGCCGGCGCGTAGGTGCGATCGGTGAAGCCGAAAGTGCGGCCGCCGGCGCAGACGAACACGCGCTCTTCGTGGCGGGCGTAATGCGCGCGGCCGCGGGTGCCGCCGGCGCCGCGGGCGGCCTCGTCGCCGGTGCGAACGACGTAGTCGAAGGCGCCCGAACGGGATCCCTCGCGGAGCCTGCCCTGAGCGGAGTCGAAGGGCTCGGGATGGCGATCGACGACGTCGATCGTCACCTTTGCCTCGCCCACCTCCGCCGTGAACCGGTAGCCGTCGTGCACCAGCACGTCGAGCACGTGTTCGGTGTCGCGCCATTGGAGCTTGAACTCGGCCGGCGTCTCGTGCGAGTTGTGCCAGCCCAGGTAGTCGTCGGCCAGGTTGGCGTCGGCCAGCAGCCGCCGGGCATCGTCCTGGTACAGCGCGACCGCGGCCAGCGCCAGCTGGCCCGCGGTCGGCCGCTGCGCCTTGAGCGTGTCCTGCGGGAAATGCCGGCCGACGAACGCGGTGCTGAAATCCCCGGAGGCGAAGGCCTCGCTGCGCAGCACGTCCAGCAGGTAGTCGCGGTTGCTGGTCACGCCGAGCAGCAGCGTGTCGTCGAGCGCGTGGATCAGGCGCATGCGCGCGACCTCGCGGTCCTCGCCCCAGGCGATGACCTTGGCCTGCATCGAGTCGTAGAACGGGCCGATGTCGACGCCGTCGCGCAGGCAGGTGTCGACTCTGACGTCACCCCGGCGACGCGGACCATGCGTCCGCGCGGGGTCCAGTGTCTCAAGGCGCTGGATGCCGGCTTCCGCCGGCATGACAGGTGTGCGCCAGCGCAGCACCTTCCCCGTCTGCGGCAGGTAGTTCTGCGCGGGGTCCTCGGCGCACAGCCGCACCTCGATGGCCCAGCCCTTGCGCCGCGCCAGGATCTCGTCCTGCGCCAGCGGCAGTTTCTCGCCCTGCGCCACGCGCAACTGCCACTCGACCAGGTCCACGCCGTAGACCAGCTCGGTGACCGGATGCTCCACCTGCAGGCGCGTGTTCATCTCCAGGAAGTAGAACTGCCGGTCGCGGCCCAGCAGGAACTCGACCGTGCCGGCACCGACGTAGTCCACCGCCCTGGCCGCGGCGACCGCGGCCTTGCCCATGGCCAGGCGCAGCGTGTCGTCCACCGCCGGCGAGGGCGCCTCCTCGACCACCTTCTGGTTGCGGCGCTGGATCGAGCAGTCGCGCTCGCCGAGGTGGACCACGTTGCCGTGACGGTCGCCGAACACCTGGATCTCGACGTGGCGGCCGTCGACCACGGCTTTTTCGACCAGCAGCTCGCCGCTGCCGAAGGCGCTGGCAGCCTCGCTGCGCGCCGACTTGATCGCCTCGAGCAGCCTGCCCTCGTCCTCGACCAGGCGCATGCCGCGCCCGCCGCCGCCGGCGGCGGCCTTGATCATCACCGGCAGGCCGATCTTCTTGCACTGCCTGAGCAGCTGCTCGTCGGACTGCTCGGCGCCCTGATAGCCGGGCACGCAGGGCACTTTCGCCTTGAGCATGCGCGCCTTGGCCGCGCTCTTGCTGCCCATGGCTTCGATCGAATGCGCGTCGGGGCCGACGAACACCAGGCCCGCGTCCTTGCAGGCCCTGGAGAACGCGGCGTTCTCGGACAGGAAGCCGTAGCCGGGGTGGATCGCCTGCGCACCGCTGGCCTGCGCCGCGGCGATGACCTTCTCGATCGACAGGTAGGACTCCCTGGCCGGCGGCGGGCCGATGCGCACGGCCTCGTCGGCCTCGTGCACGTGCAGCGCGTCGGCGTCGGCGTCGCTGTAAACCGCGACGGTGCGATAACCCATGCGCCGGGCGCCGCGGATCACGCGCACCGCGATCTCGCCGCGGTTGGCGACGAGCACCTTGCTGAAGCGCTTCACCTTGTCACCCCGGCGCAAGCCGCGGTCCAGTGTCTTTTCATTTCAGATCGACGGTGCGCGGGCACGCCTGCCGCCCCAGGAAACCCTGGTCCGAGTAGAGGAACTGCTTCTCGATGAAGCCGGTGCCGGTGAAGTAGTGGCACTTGAGCATGCCGACCTTGCGGTCGGCGTCGGGCTTGTCGCCCCACACCAGGAAGCCCTTGCTCGAGAAGAACAGTGCGAGCCACAGCGCTGCCACCACCGCGGCGGCGATGGCGAGTGCCTTGTTCTGCCTTGTCATGATGGTCTCCTCACCGCGCCCACTTCGGCAGTCGTTTTTCGATGAACGCGGCCGTGCCTTCGGCGCCTTCGGGCCCGCGCACGGCCTCCGAGAAGCGCTTCGCGGCATGGTCGAGCAGCGGGTCGAGCTCGGTCGAGCCGACTTTCAGCATGATCTCCTTGGTCACCGCGTTGGCGTTGGGCGCGCAGCGCAGGATCTGCTTGAGCGTGCCATCGAGCAGCTGCTGCAGCGCGGCGTCGTCGGCGAAGACGTCGTGCACGATGCCCAGGCGCCGGGCCTCCTCGCCCTTGAAGCGCCCGCCGCAGACGCCAAGCCGCCGCGCCTGCGACAGCCCGATCCTCTGCACCACGAACGGCGCGATCTGCGCGGGCACGATGCCCAGGCCGGTCTCGGGCAGGCCGAAGCTCGCCTCGACGTGGGCGAAGGCCACGTCGGCCACGCAGGCCAGGCCGAAGCCGCCGCCGAGCACGGCGCCCTCGCAGATCGCGACGGTCGCCTGCGGCGCCTCGTTGACCTTGCGCAGGAACGCGCCGAACTTGCGGTTGTAGGCGGCGGCCGGGTCGTCGCCGTCGCCGGCCTTGGCTTGCGCCAGGCGCACGGCGGCCATGTCCTTGATGTCGCCGCCGGCGCAGAAATTGCCGCCGGCGCCGCGCAGGACCACGGCGCGCACCTCGCGGCTGTCGCGGATGGCGTCGAACACGGCGACGATGTCCGACAGCAGCGCCACCGACAGCGCGTTGCGGCTGTCGGGCCGGTTGAACGTCATGTGCAGCACGCCCTGGTCGAGGGCGAGCAGCAGGTTCTTCGTTTCAGGCAGGTTCATGGCTCACAAAAGGGGACGCGCACCTTTTCCCGTTTCCTCCCAAAAAGGTGTGCGTCCCCTTTTTGCCGGGCTCATTTCTGCTTCCCCGGCGCCATGCCGAGGTTCTTGGCGATGATGCCCATCATGACCTCGTCGGCGCCGCCGCCGATCGAGTGCAGGCGCAGGTCGCGGTAATACTGCGCGATCGGGTTCTCCCACATGTAGCCCTGCCCGCCCCAGTACTGCAGGCAGCCGTCGGTGACCTCGCGCGCCACGCGCGCGGCCTTGAGCTTGGCCATCGACGCCAGCAGCGTGACGTCGCGGCCGGCCAGCATCTCCTCGGTGGCCCGATAGACCAGCGCGCGCGCGGCCTCGATCTCGGTCTTGAGCTCGGCCAGGCGGAAGTGCACGTACTGGTTGTGCAGCACCGGAGCGCCGAAGGCGGTGCGCTGGCCGGTGTAGCGCACGGTTTCGTCGATGCACGTGTCCATCGAGGCCAGGATGCTGGCCGACAGGAACAGGCGCTCCTCCTGGAACTGCTGCATCTGGTAGGCGAAGCCCTTGCCCTCCTCGCCGATCAGGTGGCGCACCGGCACGCGCACCTCGTCGAAAAAGATGATCGCGGTATCGGACGAGCGCTGCCCGAGCTTGTCGAGCTTGGTCTTCCGGTCGATGCCTTTCGCGTCCAGCGGCACGACGATCAGCGACTTGTTCGAGTAGCGGCCTTCGGCGGATTCTCCCGTGTTGCACAGCAGGCAGGCCCAGTCGCCCTGGGTGCCGTTGGTGATCCACATCTTCTGGCCGGAGATGACGTAGTCGCCGCCGTCGCGCCGCGCCGTGGTCTTGATGCCGGCGACGTCCGAGCCCGCGCCCGGCTCGCTGACCGCGATGCACGCCACCATCTCGCCCTTGATCGCGGGCTTGAGGTAGGTGTCCTTGAGGTAATCGCTGCCGAAGCGCGCCAGCGCCGGCGTCGCCATGTCGGTCTGCACGCCGATGGCCATCGGGACGCCGCCCACCTTGCAGTGGCCGAGCGCCTCCGCGAACATCACCTGGAACGAGTAGTCGAGGCCGAGTCCGCCGACGCTCTCGGGCTTGTTGATGCCGAGCAGGCCGAGCGCGCCCATCTTGCGGAAGATCTCCTTCGCCGGCCACAGCCCGGACTGCTCCCAGGCGGCGGCGTGCGGGTTGATCTCCTTGTCCACGAAGTTCTTCGTGGTGTCGTAGATCTGCCGGTGTTCGTGGGTGATCTGCATGGTTACAGCCGCGCGATTCCGAACGTGTTGGGATGGACCTGCCGCAGCCGCGCCTCCTTGCACACCGCGAGCGTCAGCCCGAGCACCTTGCGCGAATCGCGCGGGTCGATCAAGCCGTCGTCGAACAGCCGCGCGGTGGCGGCGAAGGCGGTGGATTCGCGGTCGAACTGCTCGATGATCTTCTGCTCCATCATCTTCAGCATGTTCTCGTCGGCCTCGCCCATGACCTTGCCCTGCTTTGCCCACTTGTCGCGCGTGACGATGCCCATCACCCTGGCCGCCTGCTCGCCGCCCATCACCGCGGTGCGCGAGTTGGGCCAGGCGAAGATGAAATCGGGGCCGAAGCCGCGGCCACACATGCCGTAGTTGCCGGCGCCGAAGCTGGCGCCGATCACCAGGGTGATCTGCGGCACCGTGGCGTTGGCCACGGCCTGGATCATCTTGCTGCCGTGCTTGACCATGCCGCGCTGCTCGGCCTCCGTGCCGACCATGTAGCCGGTCGTGTTCATCAGGTAGATGATCGGGATGTTGGCCTGGCAGCACAGCTGGATGAACTGGCCGGCCTTGGTTGCGCCGGCGGTCGTGATCGGGCCATTGTTGCCGATGATGCCGACCTGGTGACCGTGGATGACGGCGCGGCCGCAGATCGTCTGCCGGTCGTATTCGATCTTGAAGTCCAGGAAGTCGCTGCCGTCGACGATGCGCGCGATGACCTCGCGGCAGTCGTAGGGCTGGCGGTAGTCCACCGGCACCACGCCGCACAGCTCGTCGATGTCGTACCGCGGCGCGCGCACGGGCAGCAGCTCGAGCCTGGGGCGGCCGGCGTTCCAGTCCAGCGACTTTACGATTTCGCGCGCGATGCGGATGCCGTCGGCGTCGTTCTCGGCCAGGAATTCGCTCACGCCGGAGATCTGTGAATGCATCTCGGCGCCGCCGAGGTCCTCGTCGCTCGCCACCTCGCCGGTCGCGGCCTTCAGCAGCGGCGGGCCGGCCAGGAACACCTTGGCGCGCTTGCGCACCATGATCACGTAGTCCGACAGGCCCGGCATGTAGGCGCCGCCGGCAGTGCTCGAGCCGTGCACGACGGTGATCTGCGGCAGCCCGGCCGCGCTCTTGCGCGCCTGGTTGGCGAAGGTGCGGCCGCCCGGGATGAACACCTCGGCCTGGTACAGCAGGTTCGCGCCGCCGGACTCGATCATCGCCACCGTCGGCAGCTTCTGCTCCAGCGCGATCTCCTGGATGCGCAGGCCCTTCTGCACGCCCCACGGCGTCATGGTGCCGCCCTTGATGGCGAAGTTGCTGGCGCTGACGATGCAGCGCGTGCCGGCGACGTAGCCGATGCCGATGATGGTGTTGCCGCCGGCCAGCGAGCCGTCCTTGTCGTCGTGGTGCTTGTAGCCGGCCAGGGTCTGCAGCTCGAGCCAGGGCGAGCCGCGGTCGATCATCAGGTGCACGCGTTCGCGCGGCAGCAACTGGCCGCGCTGGTGGAACTTCTCGCGCTTGCTCTCCTCCTCCGCACGGCCCCTGGCCTCGATGGCGCGGAACTCGGCGATCTTCGCGAGCAGGTCCTCGCGGTTCTGCCTGAACTGGGCGCTGTTCGTATCGACTTTGCTTTCGATAACCGGCATTACCCCATTCCCCGTTTTCAGGGACAGAGCGGGCAGTTTAGTGGCTTCGGCGCAAAAAGTGAAGCACAATTCACTCCATGGCCTACCGCCGCACGCACCGGGTGAAGCAGCGCCTCGCCGAGAACCGCGAGCGCATCGTTCTGGGCGCGCGCAAGCTCATTGCGCGCGGCGGCCTGCGCGAGGCGCAGATGGCGGCGGTGGCCTCCGCGGCCGGCCTATCCACCGGCGCGCTGTACAAGTACTTCCCGTCGCAGACCGAGCTGTTCATCGAGGTGCTGCGCGAGGCCGTGCGCCACGAGATCGCGATCCTCGAGGACATCGAGCGGGCGCCGGGCAGCAGCAGCGGGCGCCTGCGTCGTGCGGTCGAGTCGTTCGTGCGGCGCGCGCTGGAGGGCCCCTACCTCGCCTACGCGTTCATCGCCGAGCCGGCCGACGCCCGCGTCGAGGCCGCGCGCCTGCGCGCGCGCCGGGCGTTCAGCGAGGTCTACGAGCGCATCGTGCGCGACGGCATCGCGCGCGGCGAGTTCCCGCAGCAGGACCTCGACGTGACCGCGGCCTGCATCTTCGGCGCCTTCACCGAGGCGCTGGTCGGGCCGATCGCGGCGCGCGGCGTGCGCGACCAGGAGCGGCTGATCGGCGCGATCGTGACTTTCTGCGAGCGGGCGGTGGCGGGTCGCGCTGCGTAGGAGCGCCTTGGCTACGAAACCGCTTTCGGCTTGGTCGCGCGGTGGAAGCCCTGGAACGGCTTGCTCTTGTCGTGCTCCGGCATCGGGAACACCCGGCTGTTGCGCGACGAGGCGCCGTCCACCGTCAGGCAGGCGCCCGAGACGTAGGCCGCCGCCGGCGACAGCAGGAACACGATCGCGGCGCTGACCTCGGCTTCCTCGCCGAGGCGCTTGGCCGGGACCGAGTGCCTGAGCCGGGAGATGACTTCCTTGGCGAACGCGGGGTCGTACTGGTCCATGCCGCTCGAGGCAATCCAGCCCGGCGCCACCGCGTTCACGCGCACGCCGAAGCTGGCCCACTCCACCGACGCGGTCTCGGTGAAGTTCAGCGTGCCGGCGCGCGCCGCGCCGCTATGGCCCATGCCCGGCATGCCGCCCCACATGTCGGCAATGATGTTGACGATCGCGCCGCCGTCTTTCTTCATCGACTGGTTGAAGGCCTCGCGCGCCACCAGGAAGCCGCCGGTGAGGTTGTTGGCGACCACCGCTTCCCAGCCTTTCTTGTTGATCATCATCAGCGGCGAGGGGTACTGGCCGCCGGCGTTGTTGACCAGGCCATGGATCTGCCCGCGCTCCGCGACCACCTGCCTGATTCCCGCCTTCACGGCCTCCTCGTCGCGGATGTCGAAAGCCACCGTCGAGCATGCGCCGCCGTCCTCGCGGATCTCGGCGCTGACGCGGTCGAGCTTGTCCTGCTTGCGCCCGACCAGCACCACGTGCGCGCCGAGGCTGGCCAGCTCGTGCGCCGTGCAGCGGCCGATGCCCGAGCCGCCGCCGGTGACGACGACGGTCTGGCCGGCGAAGAGGCCGGGCTTGAAAACGGAGCGATAAGGCATGGGTCTTGTGCAGGAGCGGCTTCAGCCGCCACCTGTCGCGCCTGAAGGCGCTCTTACAGCTTGGATGTCAGCTCCGGCAGGATCTGGAACAGGTCGCCGACCAGGCCGAGGTCCGCCACCTCGAAGATCGGCGCCTCCGGGTCCTTGTTGATGGCGACGATGGTGCGCGCGTCCTTGATGCCGGCCAGGTGCTGGATCGCGCCCGAGATGCCGATGGCGACGTACAGCTCCGGCGCGATGATCTTGCCGGTCTGCCCGACTTGCATGTCGTTGGGCACGTAGCCCGAGTCCACGGCGGCACGCGAGGCGCCGACGCCGGCCTTGAGCTTGTCGGCCAGCGCGTACAGCAGCTTGAAATTGTCGGCGCTGCCGAAGGCGCGGCCTCCGGACACCACGCGCCCGGCCGACTGCAGGTCGGGCCGCTCGCTCTTGTGCGATTCGATGCCGACGAAGCGCGTGTGCGTGGGCAGCTTGGCGCTGCTCGATGCTTTTTCGATCGCGCCGGACCCGCCCGAAGCGGCGGCCTGGAACGAGGCCTGGCGCACCGTGGCCACCACCGGCGAGGCGGTGGTCTCGACCGTGACGATGGCGTTGCCTGCATAAGTCGGCCGGTCGAACCTGTTCGGCGCATGCACCTGCATGACGTCGGACACCTGCGGCACGCCCAGCAGCGCGGCCACGCGGGGCATCAGGTCCCTGCCGAAGGTGCTGCCCGCGGCCAGCACGTGGCTCGCGCTTCGCGCCTGGGCCAGCTCGGCGAGCTGCGGCGCCACCACCGCCGCGAGGTTGTGCTCGTTGGCGGGATGGTCGACCTGCAGCACGCGGGCCACGCCGGCAAGGCTGGCCGCTTCGGCCGCGACCGCGCCGCCATCGGCGGCGAACACGGCGACCTCGATGTCGCCGCCAATCTTCTGCGCGCAGCTCACCGCCTTGGCGGTGCCGGCATTCAGCTTGCCGTCGGCGTGCTGCGCAACGATCAGGATCTTGCTCATCAGATCAGCCCCTTCTGCTTCAGCGCGCCCACCAGCTCATCCACGGTCTTCACCACCACGCCCTTGCCGCGCACCGGCGGGCTGGCGGTCTTGAGGGCCTTGACCGGCGGCGCGGCCTGCACGCCGAGGTCGGCCAGGGTGACCGCCTCGACCGGTTTCTTCTTGGCTTTCATGATGTCCGGCAGCTTGAGGTAGCGCGGCTCGTTGAGGCGCAAGTCGGTGGTGACCACGGCCGGCAGGTCGATGTCGAGAGTCTCCAGTCCGGCGTCGATCTCGCGCGTCACCCGGGCCTTGTTGCCGTCCACTTCGACCTTCGAGGCGAAGGTGGCCTGCGCCACGTCGAGCAGCGCCGCCAGCATCTGGCCGGTCTGGCCGTTGTCGTCGTCGATGGCCTGCTTGCCGAGCAGCACGAGCTGCGGCGATTCCTTCTTCACCGCGGCGGCGAGCGCGCGCGCGGCCGTCAGCGGCTGCACTTCGCCCTCTTCCCTGACGTGGATGGCGCGGTCGGCGCCGAACGCGAGCGCCGTGCGCAGCGTCTCCTCGCACCTGGCGCCGCCGATGGTGATGGCGACGATCTCGGTGACCTTGCCCTTCTCCTTCAGGCGCACCGCCTCCTCCATGGCGATCTCGTCGAACGGGTTCATGGCGTGCTTGACGCCGTCGACGACGACGCCCGAGCCGTCCGGCTTGACCTGGATGCGCACGTTGAAGTCCACCACGCGCTTGACGCTGACGAGTGCCTTCATGAATTCCTCTTGTGGTCGTCTGTTGGCAGCACCTTGATCTCCATCGTCTTCGGCCCGGCCCCGGGCAGCCCCGGGGATTCGCCGGCCCTGCGCGCCGCCCTGAACTCGCCGGTGGTCGTGGTCTTGGCGAATTCGCCGGTCCGGGGCTCCGACGGGTCGCGCACCCGGTAGGTGCTCTTCACGCCGTACCAGCGGCCGGCGTAGAACAGCCGGGCGTCGCGGAAGCCGACCGGCAGGCCGACCACGCTCGAGTACTTTTCCCAGCCCGGCAGGCGCACGCGCAAGGTGACCGCCTTGCCCTTGTCGAACGCGCGCAGCTCCTCGGGCGAAACCCGGGCGAGCTCGATGCCCACCAGCGGCAACTCCCTGGACGAGGTTTTCATCACGATCGACGCGTTGGGGAACACGTCCTGCACGCCGCCGACCACCGACACCACGTAGCTCGAGAAGCCGCGATAGGCGATCTCGGCCAGGTGCAGCTTCTGCGCCGCGGTGAGCTCGGCGTCGTTCTGGATGTGCGCGAGCCGCGCCAGCAGCTCGTCCAGCGGCAGTACCTTGGACGGGCGCGCGAAGTACGCCGCGATCGCGATCACGACGGCGACGAACGCCAGCCCGATAAGTCCGTAGTCCATGTCCCTATTGCGCCCGCCCCTTGAAGATCAACGTCGGCGACAGCAGCCCTAACGCCCCGGCGCCCCAGCGGCCGACCCAGCCCGCGATCCGGGCGGCCCACGCCACACCGGGCCGCTCCAGCTCGACCATCGCCACCAGCGCCTCGGCGCTGACGTCCGACGCCGCCAGCCCCGCCTGGCGCAGCATGCGCCGCGCCTGCAGCGGCCCCAGCGGCCGGCAGTCGTACCAGCTGCCCCGGCCGGTCGCCCGGACCCAGGCATTGGCCCACCCTGCCGGCAGCCACGACAGGAGCGGGAGCCTATAGTGCGGCTCGACCAAACTCCAGCGGTTCGGGACCGCCAGGTACAGCGTCCCGCCGGGCCGCAGCACCCGTCGCGCCTCGGCCAGGTGCGCCAGCTGCTCGGCTTCGCCGCCGACGTGCTCGATCACGTGGTTCGACAGCACCACGTCGAAGCTCGCGTCCGCGAACGGCAGCGCCGCCCCCGTGACCTGCCGGAAAACGTAGCCGTCCTTCGCCACGCGCTCGTCGCGCGCGTCGACGGCAGACACGCTGAGCCGGTGGCGCGGATGGCGGGCGAAGTAATGCGCGATCCAGCCTGAGCCGGCGCCGATGTCGAGCAGTGCGGCGCCGTCGCGCAGCACGCCGGGGCCCAGCAGGCGCTCGATCTTCCGGGCCTTGAGGGTCCGCGAATGCTGGTCCGGCGCCGCGTGTGACGCCCGGGCGGCCGCGTCCATGACCGCCCCCTACATGTTCGCGTAGTTGGGCCCGCCGCTGCCTTCCGGCGCGACCCAGGTGATGTTCTGCGCCGGATCCTTGATGTCGCAGGTCTTGCAGTGCACGCAGTTCTGCGCGTTGATCTGGAAGCGCGGCGCGCCACCCTCGCGCACCACTTCATACACGCCGGCCGGGCAGTAGCGCTGCGCCGGCTCGTCGTACAGCGGCAGGTTCCTGGCGATCGGAATCGACGGATCCGCCAGTTTCAGGTGGACCGGCTGGTCCTCCTCGTGATTGGTGCTCGACAGGAACACGCTCGACAGCTTGTCGAAGCTCAACCGGCCGTCCGGCTTCGGGTAGTCGATGCGCTGGGCCTGCGCCGCCGGCACCAGGGTCGCGTGGTCCGGCGTGCGGTCGTGCACGGTCCACGGCGCGCGCCCGCCGAGCAGGTTCTGCTCGATCCAGTTGATGGCCCCGCCGATGAGCGCGCCGAGCTTGTGCAGCCAGGCGCCGAAATTGCGGCCGCCGTGCAGTTCCCTGTGCAGCCAGCTGGTGCGGAACGCGCCGAGGTAGGACGTCAGCTCGTCGCCGCCCTCGCCGCCCGACAGCAGGCGGTCGGCGGCGCACTCCGCCGCGATCATGCCGGACTTCATCGCCGTGTGGCTGCCCTTGATCTTGGCGAAGTTCAGCGTGCCGGCGTCGCAGCCGATCAGCACGCCGCCCGGGAACACCATCTTCGGCAGCGAATTGAGCCCGCCCTTGGTGATGGCGCGCGCGCCGTAGGCCACGCGCTTGCCGCCGTCGAGGTGGCGGGCGATGACCGGGTGGTGCTTGAAGCGCTGGAACTCGTCGAACGGCGACAGGTGCGGGTTGCGGTAGGACAGGTCCACGATCAGGCCGACCGCGACCTTGCCGTCGTCGAGGTGGTAAAGGAACGAGCCGCCGGTGGCCGAAGTCCCGCCCACCGACAGCGGCCAGCCGGCGCCGTGCACCACCAGGCCCGGCTGGTGCTTCGCGGGCTCCACCTGCCAGAGCTCCTTGATGCCGAGGCCGTAGTGCTGCGCGTCGGCCTCGCGCGCGAGGTTGTAGTGCGCGACCAGGCGCTTGCCGAGGTGGCCGCGGCAGCCCTCGGCGAAGAACGTGTACTTGCCGCGCAGTTCCATGCCGGCGGTGTAGCCGTCCTTGTGCGTGCCGTCGCGCGCCACGCCCATGTCGCCGATGACCACGCCGCGCACGACGTTCTGCGCGTCGATGATGACCTCGGCCGCGGCGAAGCCCGGGTAGATCTCCACGCCCAGCGCCTCGGCCTGCTGGCCCAGCCAGCGGCACAGGTTGCCCAGCGAGATGATGTAGTTGCCCTCGTTGTGCATGGTCTTCGGCACCAACAGGTTGGGCATCCTCACGGCGCGTTGCTGGCCGAGGAAGAAATACACGTCGTCGCGCGTGACCGCGGTCTTCAACGGCGCGCCCTTCTCCTTCCAGTCGGGGAACAGCTCGTCCAGCGCGCGGGGCTCGAACACCGCGCCGGAAAGGATGTGCGCGCCGACCTCGGAGCCCTTCTCGACCAGGCACACCGACAGGTCCTTGCCGGCCTCGGCCGCTTTCTGCTTGAGGCGGCAGGCCGCCGACAGCCCCGCCGGGCCGCCGCCGACGATGACGACGTCGTACTCCATTACCTCGCGCTGGACCGACATGGACGCTCCGACCGCGTCATTCCGGGCAAGCCCGCGAAGCGGGCGCGACCCGGAATCCAGCGTCTTTTCAAGGCACTGGATCCCGGCTTTCGCCGGGATGACGGAGAGACGACGATTCTAACTGAGGACCGAGGCCACCACCGCCGTGTTGACGATGTCCTGCGCACTGCAGCCGCGCGACAGGTCCATCCAGGGCTTCTGCAGGCCCTGCAGGATCGGCCCGATGGCGTTGGCGCCGCCGAGGCGCTCGGTGATCTTGTAGGCGATGTTGCCGGCGTCGAGGTCCGGGAACACGAAGACGTTGGCCTGGCCGGCCACGGCCGAGCCCGGCGCCTTGCGCGCGGCGACCTCGGGGACGAAAGCGGCGTCGAACTGCAGCTCGCCGTCGAGGGCGAGCCCGGGGGCTAGCCGGCGCGCCAGCTCGAGCGCGCCGCGCACCTTGGTCACCCGCGCGTGCTCGGCCGAGCCGCGCGTGGAGAAGCTCAACAGCGCCACGCGCGGAATTTCGCCGGTCAGGCGCTGGTGGCTGCGCGCGCTGGCCACGGCGATCTGGGCGAGCTGCTCGGCGTTGGGGTCCGGCACGACCGCGCAGTCGGCGTAGGTCAGCACACGGTCCGGCAGCTCCATCAGGAAGAAACTGGAGACGAGCTTGATGCCGGGCGCCAGGCCGACACCGCGCAGGCCGCAGCGCAGCACCTGTGCGGTGGTGGCGATCGAGCCGGACACCGCGGCGTCCACGGCGCCGAGCCTGAGCAGCACGGCGGCGCGCTGCAGGGGATCCTTGCGGGCCTGCTCGACGGCCTCGACGCCCTGTTTCGCCAGCGCCACCGCCAGCGTGTCGTCCACCCGGCCTTCGAACTTCGCCAGCTCCGGCGCGTCGGGCAGTACCGAGATGGCGAGCTGGTCCGCTTCGAGCATGCGCGCCGCCTCGAGCACGCGCGGGTCCTGCACTTCCGGCAGCAGCACGCGGCGCGGGCGGGCCCGGGCTTGCTCGCGCAAGCGTTCGAGGATCATGGTGGCGTCATTGTAGGAGCGGCTTCAGCCGCGACAGTCGCGCCTGAAGCCTGCCCTGAGCCCGTCGAAGGGGCGCTCCTACCAGAGCAGATGGTCGGGAACATCCAGCTCCATGTGCAGCATGGCGAGCCCGTGGACCTTGCCCTGCGCGTCGGTCTTCATGGTCTCGGTGCCGCCGCCGCCGAGCGAGTCGTGCAGGATGAAGTTCAGCGAGCGCAGGTTCGGCGCCTCGTAGCGGTCCACCTTGCCGAAGTTGATCTCCTTGAAATGCTCCTTCACGCGCTCCGCGGTCAGGTATTTCACGAGGAACTCGTAGATCGGCACGGTATTGGCCATCACGCCGACGTTGGAGCCGGCGCCCTTGTCGCCCGAGCGGGCGATGGCGATGTCCATCAACTTGACGCGCGCCATGTCAGAGCTCCTCGACGGTCACGGTCGTGCTGACTTTCTTCTTGTCGATCAGCGCCGGCCAGTAGCCGACGATCTCGGAGGCCGACGGCCGGCCGGCGGCAAAGCCGGTCACGCCCGGCGGGCCGCCGGTGACCAGCGGCGCGAGCTCGCGGCCGAGGAACTCGAGCAGCTTCTTGTCCGAGCCCTTGGCGCCGACGCGCATGATGATCTCGCTCGGCTCCCGCGGCGGCGGCACGATGCCCTGGTAAGTGACGTTGGTGCCGACGAACTCGACGAAGCGGTCCTGCTCGGGAATCTTCAGTCCGTACATCGCCAGGCGCTGGAAGATGATGTCGGCGCACAGCCGCGCCTTCTCGACCGCGTCGGGCCCGGTCACCACCAGCATGCCGCTGATCTTGTAGCCGTTGGCGTAGGACATCGACACCTTGTAGGTTGGCGTCGGCGCGCCGCCCTTGATGCCGTTGACCTTGACGCGGTTGGTGCCGTCCTGTGCCAGCTGAATGCTGGTGAAGTCGGCGACGCAGTCCGGTCCGAGGTAGCGCTTCGGGTCGCCCATCTCGTAGAGCAGCTGCGAGGTCACGGTCTCGACGTTGACCAGGCCGCCGGTGCCCATGTGCTTGGTGATGGTGAACGTGCCGTCCGGCAACGCCTCGGACACCGGGTAGCCGATGCGCGCGAAGTCCTTCACCTCGCGCCAGCGCGTGTAATTGCCGCCGGTGCATTGCGGCCCGCACTCGAGGATATGGCCCATGATCGTGCCGGCCGCGAGCTTGTCGTAATCGTCGAGCGACCAGCCGAACTCGTGCAGCAGCGGGCCGACCACGATCGACGGATCGGTGGCGCGGCCGGTGATGACCACGTCGGCGCCCTGCGCCAGCGCCTCGGCAATGGGCTTGGCGCCGATGTAGACGTTGGCGCTGGTCAGGCGCGCCAGCACCGAGTCGATCGGCGCGCCGGAATCCAGGTTGGTGAACTTCTCGCCGGCCTTCATCAGCTCGGGCAGGCGCGCGAGGATGTCATCGCCCTCGACGATGCCGATGCGCACGCCCTTCAGCCCCAGCTCGTGCACCACCCTGCGGATCGCCTCCAGGCAGCCGCGTGGATTCACGCCGCCGGCGTTGGCCACGACCCTGATGCCCTTCTGCCGGCAGCGCGGCAGGATGTGCCGCAGCATCTCGACGAAGTCGGTGGCGTAGCCGGCGTTGGGATCGCGCGACTTGAGCTTCTGCATGATGCTCATCGTCACTTCGGCGAGGTAGTCCAGCGTCAGGTAGTCGAGCGGACCCTCCTCGACCAGCCGGATCGGCCCGAGCAGGCTGTCGCCCCAGAAGCCCTGGCCGTTGGCGATGCGCACCATCTGCTTTGCCATTCAATGTCCCTTTGGTTGTCGTTCTGTAGGAGCGCCCTTGGGCGCGATCGTCGCGGCCGAGGCCGCTCCTACGTCCCGACCCGCCTTCGCGGGGACGACAATTTACATGATCCAGCGCGCAATCCCGATTACCGCGCCGGCGTAAATGCCGGCGACGAAATCGTCGAGCATGATGCCGAGGCCGCCGTGCAACGAGCGGTCCAGCTGGCGGATCGGCGGCGGCTTGACGATGTCGAAGAAGCGGAACGCCACGAACGCCGCGAGCAGCCAGGCCCACAGCGGGCCGGCCGCGACGCTCTGGCCCGGCAGCAGCGGAGCGGCGGCGACCAGGAAACCGACGATCTCGTCGAAGACGATGCCGCTGTGGTCGTGCACGCCCAGCAGCCTGGCGCTGCGGCCGCAGAAGAACACGCCGACGCCGAACAGCGCCGCCACCAGCATCAGGTAGGCAGGCCAGGGTATCCAGCTCAGCACCACCCACAGCGGCACGGCGGCCAGCGTGCCGGCGGTGCCGGGCGCCCACGGCGCCAGGCCCGCGCCGAAGCCGAACGCGATCAGGTGCTCGGGCGTGGACAGGACCAGGTTCGCCGGCGGACGCGGCGCCCGGTCCTGCGGCCGTCCGAGGTTCATGTTGCGGGAGCGGCTTCAGCCGCGACCGTTGCGCCTGAAGGCACTCCCACGGGATTCCCGTTCCTCATCACGTGAAGTGCCGGTAACCGAGCGCCTCGAGCGCGCGCTTGCGGCCCTTGGCGTCGATCACGGTCAGCGCCTTGCCTTTCACGACGCGGCCAATCTCGGTGAGCGGCACGTCGAGCCGCTTGCGCAGCCTTGCCACGTTGTCGGGCGGCAGGCACACGCACAACTCGTAGTCGTCGCCGCCGGACACCTGCAGCGCGAGCCGGTCCTCCGGGTCGGACAAGCTGCGGAACGCGGGCGACATCGGCAGCTTGCCGGCGCGGATCTCGGCGCCCACGCCGCTGGCGTCGAGGATGTGCGACAGGTCCCCGGCCAGGCCGTCCGACAGGTCGATCGCCGCGTGCGCGAGGTCGCGCAGCGCGGCGCCGACCGCGACACGCGGCACCGGCCGGTGCAGCCGCGCGCGCAGGCGCTCGAGGTCCGCGGACCGCGCTTCGCCGCGCCCGCCGCCCTCGCCCAGCAGCCGCAGCGCCAGCGCCGCATCGCCCAGCGTACCGGTCACGCACACCGCATCGCCGGCTTTCGCGCCCGAGCGCCGGATGGCCTTGCCAGCCGGCACCGTGCCCATCGCTGTGATGGTGACGGACAGCGCGCCCTGCGTGGTGTCGCCGCCGACCAACGCCACGCCCGCCTCGCGCGCCATGGCGCCCAGCCCGGCGGCGAAGCCGGACAACCACTCCGGATCGGCCATGCGCAGCGTCAGCGCCAGCGTGAACCAGCGCGGTTCGGCGCCCATCGCCGCCAGGTCGGACAGGTTCACCGCCAGCGCCTTCCAGCCCACCGCCTGCGGATCGGTGTCGTCGGGAAAGTGCCGCCCGGCGATCAGCGTGTCGGTGGTGACCACGACCTCGTGGCCGCGCGGCGGGGCCAGCAACGCGGCGTCGTCGCCGATGCCGAGGGCGACGTCGCCGCGCGGCGGCGTGAGCGTCGCGAAGTAGCGGCGGATCAGCTCGAACTCGTCCATGGCTCCTGTCTTGTCATTGCGCGGGGTGACGGCTACGGCTGGTTCGCAACCTCCGTCGCCCGCACCGTGCGCGCCACCTTGTCGAGCACGCCGTTGATGTACTTGTAGCTGTCCTCGGCGCCGAACATCTTGCACAGATTGACCGACTCGTTGACCACGACTTTCCACGGCACGTCGGGGCAGAACATCAGCTCGTAGCTGCCGAGCATCAGCACCGCGCGCTCGACCGGGTCGAGCTGCTCGAGCTTGCGGTCGAGGTATTCGGCGAAGGTGTCGGTCAGCATGCCGGACTCGCGCACGGTGCCGTGCAGCAGCGCCTTGAAATAGTCGACGTCGGCGCGGCCGAGGCTGCCCTCCTCGCGGAACTGCTGCAGCATGCGCTCGGGCTGGGTCTCGTTGACCAGCCATTGATACAGCGCCTGGACGGTCAGCCGGCGCGCCAGGCCGCGGCGGCTGGCCGGCACGGCGTGCGCCTGGCTCATCACGCCGACTCCCGCTTGAAGCGCACCATCTCGAGCGTCGCCACCGCCGCCTCGTAGCCCTTGTTGCCCTTGCCGGGCCCGGCGCGCGCCGCGGCCTGCGCCACGGTGTCGACGGTGAGCACGCCGAAGCCGACCGGCAGCACGTGGCGCAGCGCGACCTCCTGCAGCCCGCGCGCGCACTCGCCGCAGACATAGTCGAAGTGCGGCGTGTCGCCGCGGACCACCGCGCCCAGTGCCACCGCACCGTCATAGCGGCGCGTGCGCGCCAGTTGCTCGAGCGCCAGCGGAATTTCGAAGGCGCCCGGCACGCGGAATTCGTGGATGCGGTCCGGCGTCACGCCCCAGTCCTTCAGCCCGGCGCGCGCGCCTTTCACCAGCGCCTCGACCAGGCCGGTGTTCCAGCGCGTGGCCAGCAGCGCGATGCGCACGCTGGCGAACTCCTTCCTCGCGGGCCTGGGCGGCGGCGCGTAACCGGTTTTCTTCATTGCCGGTCATGCCGGCACACACCGGCATCCAGCGCCTCGAGACACTGGACCCCGGCTTGCGCCGGGGTGACCTGCATCAATCGCACGACACGTATTCCACCACCTCGAGGCCGAAGCCGGAGATGGCCTGCATGCGCTTGGGCGCCGACAGCACGCGCATCTTGCGCACCCCGAGGTCCGACAGGATCTGCGCGCCGATGCCGTAGGTGCGCAGCACCTGGCCGTCGTCCCGGACGTGCTCGTCGCCGGCGGGCTCCGCGGCCGCCTCATCGCCGTGCTGCTCGAGCGCGACGATCTGCTTGACCAGATCCTTGGGCGACTCGGGCTTGCGCAGCAGCACGACGATGCCGCCCTCCTCGGCGATCCGGTGCAGGGCGTTGCGCAGCGGCCAGCCGGAGCCCGGGTGCTGCACGCCCAGCACGTCGGCCAGGGTGTTGCGCAGGTGCACGCGCACCAGCGTCGGCCGCGTCGGGTCCACCTCGCCGCGCACCAGCGCCAGGTGCACGGTGTTGTCGATGGAGTCCTGGTAGGTCACCAGGCGGAACTCGCCGAACTCGTTGGCGATCGTCGACTCGGCCACGCGCTCGATGGTGTGCTCGTTCTGCAGGCGGTAGCGGATCAGGTCGGCGATGGTGCCGATGCGCAGGCCGTGCTCGCGCGCGAACCTCTCCAGGTCGCCGCGGCGCGCCATGGTGCCGTCCTCGTTCAGGATCTCGACGATCACCGCGGCCGGCTCCACCCCGGCCAGGCGCGCGAGGTCGCAGCCGGCCTCGGTATGGCCGGCGCGGGTCAGCACGCCGCCGGGCTGCGCCATCAGCGGGAAAATGTGGCCGGGCTGGACCAGGTCGTCGGCGCGCGCGTCCTTCTTCACCGCGGCACGGATGGTGTGGGCGCGGTCGAACGCGGAGATGCCGGTGGTGACGCCCTCGGCCGCCTCGATCGAGACCGTGAACGCGGTGCGGTGCTTGTCGTCGCCGTAGGCCACCATCGGCGGCAGGCGCAACTGGCGGCAGCGCTCGGCGGTGAGCGTCAGGCAGATCAGGCCGCGGCCGTAGCGCGCCATGAAATTGATGTCTTCGGGCCGCACCAGGCCGGCCGCCATGACGAGGTCGCCCTCGTTCTCGCGGTCCTCGTCGTCCATGATCACGACCATCTTGCCGGCCTTGAGGTCGGCAACGATGTCCTCGACGGAGTCCAGTGCGCGGCGGGCTTGCTCTAAGTGACTGACTTTGCTCACTTTTTTGCCAGCTTTTCCAGGTAACGGGCGAGCAGGTCCACTTCGAGGTTGACCGCATCGCCGGGCTGCAGCCGCCCCAGCGTGGTGTGCCGGAGCGTGTGGGGAACAATGTTAACGCCAAACCCGTCGCGCCCCGCCTCGTTGACGGTCAGGCTGACGCCGTCCACGCAGACCGAGCCCTTGCGCGCGATGTAGCGCGCCAGCGCGCGCGGAACCGAGAAGCGCAGGCGCTGGCTGCGGCCGTCGGCCTTGCGCGACACCAGCCGCCCGACGCCGTCCACGTGGCCTGACACCAGGTGCCCGCCGAGCGGCTGCGCCAGCGTCAGCGCCTTCTCCAGGTTCAGCGGCGTGCCCGCGCGCCACCCCCTGGCGGTGGTCGCGTCGAGCGTTTCGGTCGAGACGTCGGCCACGAAGCGGCGCCCGGCGAGCGCCACGACGGTGAGGCAAACGCCGCCGCAGGCGATCGAATCCCCGCGCTTCACGCCTTTCAGGAAACCGGCCTTGCTCTCGAGGTGCAGGCGCCGGTCGGCGCCGCGGCGCTCGACGGTGAGCAGGCGGCCGATGTCGGAAACGATGCCGGTGAACACGTCAGTCCCTGCCCTCGGGGACGGCGGTGAGGCGCAGGTCCGCGCCGACCATGCGCGCGTCGGTGAAACGCATGCGCAGGCGCTGGTCGAGCCGGTCGAGGCCGGGCAGCTGCGCCAGCGCGCGCGCATCGCTGCCCAGCAGGGCCGGCGCGACGTAGAGCACCAGTTCGTCCACCAGCTGCGCCTGCAGCAGCGCGCCGGCCAGCCGCGGACCGGATTCCACCAGCACTTCGTTGATCTCCATGCCGCCGAGCGCGGCCAGCGCCGAGGCCAGCTCCACGCGGCTGTCATGCGTGGTCGCCACCAGCGCCACCTCGACGCCGCGGGCGCGCAGGGCCGCGACGCGGTCCGCCGGCGGGCGCACGGTGACGGCGATGCGCCGCGCGCTGCCGTCCCAGACCCTGGCGTCGAGCGGCGCGCGCAGCTGCGTGTCGATGACGATGCGGTCGGGCTGGCGCGCGGTCTGCACCAGGCGCACGGTCAGCTCCGGATCGTCGGCCAGCACGGTCTCGACGCTGGTCATGACGGCGCCGGCCTCGGCGCGCAGCCGGTGCGCGTCGGCCCGTGCCGCCTCGCCCGTGATCCAGCGGCTCTCGCCGCTGCCCATGGCGGTGCGCCCGTCCAGGCTCATGGCGAGTTTCAGCGCGACGAACGGGCGGCCGCGCGTCATGCGCGAAACGAAACCGCGGTTGAGCTGCGCGGCTTCCGCCTCCATCAGCCCGGTGTCGACGGCGATGCCGGCCGCGCGCAGCGCCGCCAGGCCCTGACCGGCGATGGCCGGGTTCGGGTCTTCCATCGCCACGATGACGCGGCCGACGCCGGCGGCCTTCAGCGCCTCGGTGCACGGCCCGGTGCGGCCGAAGTGGCAGCACGGCTCCAGCGTGACGTAGACGTCGGCGGCGCGCGCCTGCGCGCCGGCCTGCTCCAGTGCGACGATCTCGGCGTGCGGCCCGCCGGCGCGTTGGTGGAAGCCCTCGCCGACCACCTCGCCGCGGCGCACGATCACGCAGCCCACGCGCGGGTTCGGGTGCGTGGTGTGCAGGCCGCGGCGCGCGAGCTCCAGCGCGCGAGCCATGGGTGAGGCGTCGACCGCGACGGCCCGCTTCAAGCTTTCTTCTTTTCGGGTTCCGGGTCGATCAGCGGCAACTGGCTGCGGCGCTGCTCGGCCGTGGGGAACGCCAGCAGCCGCTCGACTTCCTCGCGGAACGCGTTGGCGTCCTGGAACTGGCGGTAGATCGAGGCGAAGCGCACGTAGGCGACCTGGTCGAGATCGCGCAGCTCTTCCATGACCCATTCGCCGAGCCGGTGCGAGGGCACCTGGCGATCGCTCGAGCCGCGCAGCTTCTTCTTGATGTTCTCGACGGCATGGTCCAGCGCCTCGGGCGGCACCGGCCGCTTGTACAGGGCGCGGTCGAGGCCCTTGTGCAGCTTCTCCTCGTCGAACGGCTCGGGATTGCCGTCGCGCTTGAGGATCTGCGGCATCTCGAGGTGCGCCTTCTCGAAGGTGGTGAAGCGCGAGCCGCACTTCTCGCACTCGCGCCGCCGCCGCACCTGCGCTCCGTCCTCCGCCATGCGCGAGTCCACCACGCGGGTGTCGTCAGCCTTGCAGAACGGGCAGTGCATTTACGCCGCCTTCACGCCCTTGCCCAGGCCCGCCTGGTAGACCGGGTAGCGGGCGCAGAGCTGCGCGACCTGCGCGCGCACTTTCGCCACCGCCGCCTCGAGGTCGCCCGCGGCGCTCATCGCATCGACGATGTCGCAGATCCAACCGGCCACCTCGCGCATGTCTTTCTCGGTGAAGCCGCGCGTGGTCGAGGCCGGCGAGCCCAGGCGCAGGCCGCTGGTGACGAACGGCGACTTGGGATCGTTGGGCACCGAGTTCTTGTTGACCGTGATGTGCGCGCGGCCCAGCACCGCCTCGGCATCCTTGCCGGTCACGTTCCTGGCGACGAGATCCACCAGGAACAGGTGGTTGTCGGTGCCGCCCGAGACGACCTTGTAGCCGCGCTTGCCGAACACTTCCGCCATCGCGCGCGCGTTCAGCACCACCTGGTGCTGGTAGGCCTTGAACTCCGGCGACAGCGCTTCCTTGAACGCCACCGCCTTGGCGGCAATGACGTGCATCAGCGGGCCGCCCTGGATGCCGGGGAACACCGCCGAGTTGAGCTTCTTGTAGAAGTCCTCGGGCTGGCCCTTGCTCAGGATCACGCCGCCGCGCGGGCCGCGCAGGGTCTTGTGCGTGGTGCTGGTGACGACGTGGGCGTGCGGCAGCGGGCTCGGGTACTCGCCCGCCGCGACCAGGCCGGCGACGTGCGCCATGTCGACCCAGAACCAGCAACCGGCCTTGTCGGCGATCTGGCGCATGCGCGCCCAGTCCTTGACGCGCGAATACGCCGAGAAGCCGCCGATCAGCATCTTCGGCCGGGTCTCCAGCGCGATGCGCTCCATCTCGTCGTAATCGATGTAGCCTTGCGCGTTGAGCCCGTAGGGCACGATCTTGTAGTGCTTGCCGGAGAAATTGGCCGGGTTGCCGTGCGTGAGGTGCCCGCCCTGGGCGAGGTTCATGCCCATGACCGTGTCGCCGGGCGACACCAGCGCCATGAATACGGCAGCGTTGGCTTGCGCGCCGGAGTGCGGCTGCACGTTGGCGTAATCGCAGTCGAAGATCTTCTTGACACGCTCGATGGCGAGCGTTTCGGCGACATCGACGTGCTCGCAGCCGCCGTAGTAGCGCTTGCCCGGATAGCCTTCCGCGTACTTGTTGGTGAGCGCCGTGCCCTGCGCTTCCATGACGGCCGGGCTGGCGTAGTTCTCGGAGGCGATCAGCTCGATGTGCGCTTCCTGGCGCGCGCGCTCGGCGAGGATCGCGCTCCAGAGCTCAGGGTCGGTCTGGGCGACGGTCTTGGGCTGGGTCCACATGTGTCAGGTATCCGCTGACCCGGGACAGAACTCAAGTTCTGTCCCGCGTCATTTCGACTTGGGGCGGGGCATTGTAGCCCCACGGGTCAACGGCGGCGCAGCAGCCGCGCCAGGGCCAGCGCGACGAGGGTCAGCAGGCCTGGCGCGCCGCCGCCCGGATTGGGCGAGGCCAGGAAGCCCGAGTCGGCCGGGATCGTCGGGGAGCCGATGGTGCTGGTGCCGCCGCTCGGGCAGCCGTTGGAGCAGTCGGCGAAGCCGGGGCCTTCGCTGGCGGCTTCGCCCGGAGTGAGTTCGACGGTGGCACCGGCGACGCTGCTGAAGGTCACGTCGGCGTCGGACGTGACGGTGATGCTGCCGGTGGTGTCGATCTGGATCGGCGAACTGGTGTCGGCGCCGTCGATTTCGCCGCCCGCCGTGATGCTGGCGGTGCCGTCGGTCGTGAGGTCGCCCAGGTGGACGCTCTCCACCGAGTCCACCGTGACGCTGGTCGCGCCGCCGACGGCGAGATCGCTGGTCTCGGCGAGGTCGATGCCGCCGGCCGACCCGCTGTCGAGCGAGCCGCCCGTGCCGAACTGGATGTCCCCGCCCGGCCCCAGCACCAGCGTGCCGCCGGCGCTCATGTCGGGCGGATCGACGTTCGGCGCAAGGCTGCCGCCGGGGCCCAGCGTGATGCTGCCGCCGGTGCCCAGCACCAGGGCGCCGCCGGCGCTGAAGGTGAGCGTGGCGCCGTTGCTGGTGGTGAGCGTGCCGCCATCGGCGAAATCCATGGTGATCGAGCACGGGCCGTCGCACAGCGCCGCCCGCGCACCGCTGCTGGCCAGCAGCAGGCCGATGGCGGCGATGCGGGCGAGGCGCATCAGCGCGCGATCGCCAGCATGCGGTCCAGCGCCAGGCGCGCCGGAGCCGCGACGTTGTCGGGCACCTGGATGCGGTTGACCACGGTGCCGGCGACCAGGTTGTCGAGCGACCAGGCCAGGTGCGGGGCATCGATGCGGAACATGGTCGAACACATGCACACCATCGGCGACATGAACTGCACGGTAACACCTTTGGGCTTCATCTCCTCGGCCAGGCGGTTGACCAGGTTCAGCTCGGTGCCGACCAGCCAGTGCTGGCCGGGCCGCGCCCGGTCGCGCACGGTGTTGAGGATGAACTCGGTCGAGCCGACATAGTCCGAGCGCAGGCACACTTCCAATTGGTTCTCGGGGTGCGAAATCACCACGCCGTCCGGGTGCTGCTTGCGAAAATTGTCCACGTGCTGCGGCTGGAACATCTGGTGCACGGCGCAGTGGCCTTTCCACAGGATCACCTTCGCCGCGCGGACCTGGTCAGCGGTGAGGCCACCCATGGGCTTCATGAAATCCCACACGACCATCTGCGAAAGCTCGATGCCCATCTTGTGCGCGGTCCAGCGGCCGAGGTGCTGGTCCGGGAAGAACAGCACCTTCTCGCGCTGGCTGAAGGCCCAGTTCAGCACGCCGGGCGCGTTGGTCGAGGTGCAGACGATGCCGCCGTGCTCGCCGCAGAACGCCTTCAGGTTGGCTGCCGAGTTGATGTAGGTGACCGGCGTGACCCGCTGGTCCGGGTCCAGCACGGTGCCGAGTTCTTCCCAGCACTTGCGCACCTTGACCAGGTTCGCCATGTCTGCCATCTGGCAGCCCGCGGCCAGGTCCGGCAGCACCACCGTGCGCTTGCCGAAAGTCACGATGTCGGCGACTTCGGCCATGAAATGCACGCCGCAGAACACGATGTAGTCGGCCTCGGTCTCGGCCGCCTCACGCGCCAGGCGCAGTGAATCGCCCTTGAGGTCGGCGTGCCTGTAGACCTCGCTGCGCTGGTAGTGGTGGCCCAGGATGATCAGGCGCCGGCCCAGGATCCGCTTTGCCGCGTTGATCCGGGCGTCGCAGTGGACGTCGTCCAGATCGTTGAAATCGTTGATCTTCAGCGCTGCGGCCATGGCAGGGATGCGCGATGCGGGGCGCGCAATTTTACCACCCCGGGGCGGCAGTTACGGGCAGGTCGTCGTCGTCGAGCAGCTGACGCCCAGCGGCAGCGGGTCCTGCGTGGCGACGCACAGCTCGACCTGGTCGCACAGCGGGTCCGTGCCGACGCACGCGTCGTCGTCCGCGGTGGTGGCCGGGTCGAAGGTTTCGGTGGTGGCGTCCGCGCTGCTGTCGGCGCGCGCGCGCACGCTGGGGCGCCCGCCGCAGGCCGAGCTCGAGAACACCAGGCCGCTGTTGGCACCCACGGTGGCGACGGTGGCGTCGCTGGTGGTCCACACGACCGTCGGCGTGTCGTCGCTCGCCGCGATCAGGCGGGTGACGCGCTGCTGGCGCGAGGCGGCGGCCTGGTCCACGTAGGTGCCCTCAGCGCGCAGCTGCAGCGTGCCGAGAGGGTCCAGCGTGCCCGGCGGGTCAACGACGAGCGTCGTCAGGGTGCCTTCCTTGCCGGTGATCGCCAGCGGCGCGCCGCTGGCGTAGCTGCGCTGCTCGAACGACGCCCCGGCGGCATGCGCCGCGGTGACGGTGCCGCCGACGCCGCGCACCACCGTCAGCGTGGTCCCGTCGGCGGCGGTCACCCGCACGTCCTCGCGCGTGCCCGCAGCGTCGATCACCGCGAACCACGGGAACGTCGTCGGGTAGCCTTCGAGCGCCTCCACCTCGATCGTCGTGGCCACGGCGTCGATGGCGGCCGCCAGCAGGGTCGCGCCGCCGAGGACGGCCGGGAACGTCGCCGAGAAGTTGGTCGGCGCGCCGTTGTCGTTGAAGGCGATGATCTGGTTCGCGAACGCGCCGACGACCACCGGCGCAGCCGCCGTGCGGCAGGCCGTCATGGTGGACGGGCACAACTGCAGCGGCCCGGTGGTGCAGATCGGCACGGTCGGCGCGCAGGTGGTGGCGGTCTCGCGGCAGTTCGTGCCCGGCACGCTGGCGTCGAATTCGCGCAGCGTGCAACTGTCGGTGAAGGTCAGTGCGATCTGGCTGCTGATCAGCTGTTCGCCGTCGGCCACCGCGTCGCCATCGAAGTCCAGCGGGGCCTTGGCCACCAGCTCCTCGTCGCTGCCCACGGCCAGCAGGCTGTCGGCGGCGAAATCCGGCGCCTCGCGCTCGAGCGTCAGCGGCCCCGGCAGGTCGCCGACGTTGACCAGCACCGTGGGGCTGACGTCGCTGCAGGTGCCGAACGCCGCGCGCACGGTCTTCGGCAAGGCCCCGGTCGGCGCAGCGCCGCGCACCACGCCGATCTCGTCGATGCTGGCGAAATCGCCGTTGGCGTCGTCGTCGAACGACCACGCGGTGACGTTGCGGTTCAGCGTGCGCGAGCGGCCATCGAGGGTGCCGGTGACGCGCAGCGGCAGCTCGGCCCCGATCGCGACGTCGGTGTTGTTCGGGTCGGCCGGCGGCGCCGAGCGCAGCGTGAACGTGCCCGCGGAGGTGTCGGCCACCTCGAGCCTGAGTGTCGAGCTGAGCGGGCCGAAGCTGGCGGTGATGGTGGCGTCGCCGATACCGCTCGGGATCACCAGGCCCGAGGCCTGCTGCGTGAAGGGGCACAGCTCGGTCACCAGGTTGTCGGCGTTGAGCACCTCGGCGACCGCCGGGTTGTCGGAAGTGAAGGTCACGCGGTTGCTGAAGTTGGCCAGGGAGCCGTCGGTGAACGTGGCGATCGCGGCAAGGTTTGCGCAGAAGCAGTCGTACATGTGGTAGCGCTCGTTCGCCGTATCCACGTCGAGCATCACGCCCTGCTCGAAGTCCAGGATTCCGGAGACGCTTAGATCGATGCGCGCGATCGTGCTGCCGTCGCCGATGCCGTCGCAGCCGGCCAGGGCGCCGACCGCGAGGAGGAGGGTTGCAAGCTTGGGGGCGTGTTTCATGGTTTGCCGCCGACGGCGGTGCGAATGGAAAGTTCCTTGAGCTGCGGGGCGCCGACGAGGCTCGGAGCATCGGTCAGCGGGTCGTGCGCGGTCTGGGTCTTCGGGAAGGCGATGACCTCGCGGATGGAGTCGGCGCCGGCCATCAGCATGACCATGCGGTCGATGCCGAGCGCGATGCCGCCGTGCGGCGGCGCGCCGTACTTGAGCGCGTCGAGCAGGAAGCCGAACTTCTGCCGCTGGTCCTCGGGCGTCATGCCGAGGAGCCTGAACACGGTCTGCTGCAGCTCCGGCCTGTGGATGCGCACCGATCCCCCGCCCACTTCAACCCCGTTCAGCACGATGTCGTAGCCCTGAGACAGGGCGCTGCCCGGAGAGTTCTCCAGGGCCGCCGGGTCGAGGTCCACCGGCGAGGTGAACGGGTGATGCAGGGCCATCCAGCGCTGCTCCTTTTCATCCCACTCGAACATCGGCCAGTCCACGACCCAGAGCGCCTTCCAGCCGCCCTGGGTGAAGCCGAGCTCGGCGCCCAGCTTGATGCGCAGCGCGCCGAGGGCGTCGCTGACCACCTTGAAAGTGTCGGCGCCGAAGAAGATCACGTCGCCGTCCTGCGCCCCGGTGCGCTCGAGGATGCCGGCCAGCGCCCGGTCGTGGAGGTTCTTGACGATCGGCGACTGCAGGCCTTCGCGGCCCTTGGCCTTGTCGTTGACCACGATGTAGGCCAAGCCCCTGGCGCCATACTGCTTGACGAACTCGGTGGCGGCGTCGATCTGCCCGCGCGACAGCTTCTCGCGCCCGCCGGGCACGCGCAACGCGGCGACGCGGCACTTCGGATCCTTCGCCGGCGTGGCGAACACCTTGAAGTCCACGTCGGCGACCAGGTCCTTGATTTCCACCAGCGCCAGCGGGTTGCGCAGGTCGGGCTTGTCGGAGCCGTAGCGCAGCATGGCGTCGGCATGGCGGACCTGCGGGAACGGCTGGCCGAGGTCGACCTTCATGACGGCAAGAAACAGCTCGCGCAGCATCTGCTCGATGATCGCCATGATCTCCTTGTGCGTCAGGAAGGAGGTCTCGACGTCGAGCTGGGTGAACTCGGGCTGGCGGTCGGCGCGCAGGTCCTCGTCGCGGAAGCAGCGCGCGATCTGGTAGTAGCGGTCCAGGCCGCCCATCATCAGGAGCTGCTTGAACAGCTGCGGCGACTGCGGCAGCGCGAAGAAATGCCCGGGATGGGTGCGCGAAGGCACCAGGTAGTCGCGCGCGCCCTCGGGCGTGGCCTTGGTCAGGATCGGCGTCTCTACGTCGACGAAGCCCTGCGCATCGAAATAGGCGCGGATGCGGCGGATGACGTCGTGGCGCAGGCGCAGGTTCTGCTGCATCTGCGGGCGGCGCAGGTCGACGTAGCGGTACTTCAGGCGGTGGTCCTCGCCGACGGTGTCGTCGTCGAGCTGGAACGGCGGGGTCTCGGCGCGGTTCAGCACCTCGAGGGCGGCGACCAGGACCTCGACCTTGCCGGTCGGCAGGTTGGCGTTCTCGGTGCCCGCCGGGCGCGGGCGCACCTTGCCGGTCGCGCGCACCACGAACTCCGAGCGCAGCTTTTCCGCCTGGCTGAAGACTTCCTTCGCCTCGGGGTCGAACACCAGTTGCAGCAGGCCCTCGCGGTCGCGCAGGTCGATGAAGATCACCCCGCCGTGGTCGCGGCGGCGGTGGACCCAGCCGCACACGTGGACGGTCTGGCCGGCCAGGGTTTCGGTCACCTGGCCGCAGTAGTGGGAGCGCATCAGGAGGTGGCGGATTTCGAAGGGAAAATCAGGGCGCGCATTGTAGCCGGGGAAAAGGGGACGCACACCTTTTCGGAGCCGTCGGGACCCTTGGAACGACACCTCGCGGAAAAGGTGTGCGTCCCTATTTTCCCCGGTTCACGCCGCCTTCGCCGCCGCCTTCGCTGCCGGCTTGTCAGCCTTCTTGTCGGCCTTCGCCTCGGGCTTGGCCGCGCCGCCAGGCTTGTCGCCGCCGGCCGGCTTGCAGGCCTCGGCGGCCGGAGCCTTCTCGGCGCCCTTGTCGGCAAGGTTGCGCTTGCTGCCGGACTTGAAGTCGGTCTCGTACCAGCCGCCCCCGCCCAGGCGGAAGCCGGTGGCCGACATTTGCTTGGCCAGCCTGGGCTTGCCGCATTCGGGGCACTTTTTGGGCGCCGGGTCCGAGATCTTGTGCATGACCTCGGCCTCGTGGCCGCAGGCTTTGCAGACGTACTCGTAAATCGGCATGGTGCAAGGGTTATGGAGCCGGGGCGCGCATTTTCAAGCGCCGGAGGGGCTTCGTCCAGCATGGCCATCCTCATCGAGGCCCTCGAGGCCGACATCACCCGCCTGACCGTTGACGCCATCGTCAACGCCGCCAACACCAGCCTGCTCGGGGGTGGCGGCGTGGACGGGGCCATTCACCGGGCCGCCGGCCCGGAGCTGCTGGCCGAATGTCGCACCCTGGGCGGCTGCCCGACCGGCCAGGCGCGCATCACCAGGGGCTATCGCCTGCCGGCCCGCTACGTCGTCCATACGGTCGGGCCGGTGTACCGGGACGGCCGCCAGGGCGAGCCGGAGCTGCTGGCCTCCTGCTACCGCGAATCGCTGAAGCTGGCCGAAGCGCATGGCTGCGGCTCGATCGCATTCCCGGCGATCAGCTGCGGGGTGTATGGCTACCCCATCGATGCGGCCACGCGCATCGCCGTGCGGGAGGTGCGCGGCTTCGGCGCGAGCGCGCAGGCGCTCCGCCGCGTGGTGTTCGCGTGCTTCGGCGCAGCATCCCTCGCCACCTACCGCTCGGAGCTAAAATGAGTGCCATGCGCTTTTCGAAGCTCACACCGGCCCCCGACGTGCTGATCCAGACCGTGGTCGGCGAGGCCGTGCTGCTCGACCTGCGCTCGCAGAAGTACTTCGGGCTCAATCAGGTCGGCACGCGCGCCTGGCAGCTGCTCGAGGAGACCGGCGATGCCGGCGCGGTGCACGCGCGGCTCACGCGGGAATACGACGTCGCCGCGGACCAGCTCGAGAGCGACCTCGACGACCTGTTCGAGCACCTGCTGCGCGCGGGGCTGGTCGAGGAAAAGGATCGTGCGAAAGCTTAGGACCTTCCTCGCCCTGCCCGGCGCCGAGCGCGCCGCGTTCCTCGAGGCCTGGTTTCGAGTCTGCACCAGCAAGCTCGCGCTCCACGTGCTCGGCCTGCCGCGCACGCTCGCCTGGCATTCGCGCGCGCCGGACCGCGGTGCCGCGAGCCGCGAACTGCCGCGCGCCGCGCGCTGGATCGGCGTCGCCGCACGCTACACCCCTGGCGGCGCGAGCTGCCTGGTGCGCTCGCTGGCGCTGCTCGGCCTGCTGCGCCGCCGCGGCATCGCCGCCGCACTGCGCGTCGGCGTAGGCCGGACCGCGCCGTGTCTCGAGGCGCACGCCTGGGTCGAGCTCGACGGCCTGCCGGTCAACGACGCGGCCGACGTCGCCGCACGCTACCCGCCGTTCGCGGGTTCCTTGCTCGGGGCGCGGTTCGCGCCGTGAGCGGCTTCGTCGGCATCTGGCAGCGCGACGGCCGGCCGGTCGATCCGGCGCAGCTCGCCGCCCTGACCGAGTCGCTGCGCTTTCGCGGGCCGGACGGCTTTGCGACCTGGCACCGGGGCGCGGTTGGCCTGGGACACACGCGGTTTACCACCCACGCGGGCCGCGACAGCGAGCCGCAGCCGCTCGGCCTGGAGGGTCGCTTCTTCATCGTCGGGCACATCCGGCTCGACGCACGCGAGGAACTGATTGCGAGGTTGTGTCACTCCGAGCGCAGCGAGGAATCCCGTTCGTGCTCCGACGCCGCGCTGGTGCTGCGCGCCTGGCGCGCTTGGGGAGCGGACTGCGGGTCGCGCATCCACGGCGATTTCTCGTTCGCGATCTGGGACGAGCCGGCGCAGCGGCTGTTCTGCGCGCGCGATCCGTTCGGGGTGCGGCCGTTCTTCTACGCGCAGTTTCAGGATCTGCTTCTCGTCAGCAATACGCTCGACTGCTTGAGGCGGCATCCGCGCGTGAGCGGGCGCCTCGGCGAGCTGGCACTGGCCGACTATCTCTGCTGCGGCCGCCTGCTCGAGCAGCACATGAGCTTCTTCGCGGACATCCGGCGGCTGCCGCCGGGGCACACGCTGACGGCCTCGTCCGAAGGCCTGCGCACGGCGCCGTGTTGGGGGTTGCCGGTCGAACCCTACCTGCGCTACCGCGAGCCTCGACAGTACGTCGAGCATTTCAACGACGTCTTCTCGCGCGCGGTGGCCGACCGCGCCGGCAGCGGCGCGGTTTCCATTTTCCTCAGCGGCGGGCTGGATTCCGCGGCCATTGCCGCCGCTGTCGCGGGCAAGCTGGGCGCGCCACCGGCCCACGGGCCAGCGGGCGCCTTCACGGTGGGCTGGAACTGCGCGTTCCGCGATCCGGAGCCAGAGCATGCGCGGATGACGGCGGGCGCTCTGGGCCTGCCGATCGAAGTTCTCGAGGAGCCCGATCACGAGCCCTTCAAGAAGACGTCCGCCGGGGAGGGGCCGGAGGTCGACGACAACTTCTATCGCGCGTCATTCGTGCGGACGCTGCACCGGATGTCGGAGAACTCCCGCGTGGCGCTGAATGGCCAGGGCGGCGACGAGGTTTTCTATCGCGAGCTGCTCGTGGATGAAGCGCGACGCCACCCGGGCTGGCGACTGGCGATCGACGCGCTGCGAACCTGGTTCATCACGGGGAAGCGGCCCCCGATCGGCCTGCGAACGGCGCCCCGCGTAGCGACCTCCATGCCGCTGGAGGACTCGAGGGCGCCCGACTGGATCGACCCGGCGTGGGCGCGAAAGCTCGACATCGCCGAGCGGCTGAGGGCGCTCGCCGTGCCGCTGCCGGCGGCCCGGCAGATTCCGCACGCCGCAGCCCGCATGCGCCTGCGTGCGCCCTTCTGGATGCCCTACGTCGAGCGCTACGACGCCGGATTCAGTGGCCAACCGCTGGAAACGCGCTGGCCGTTTCTGGACACGCGCGTCATCCGCTTCGCGCTGCGGCTGCCGCCGTTCCCCTGGTCCGTCGACAAGCACCTGGTGCGCCAGACCCTGGCGCCGCTGCTGCCGGGACAAGTTGCGTCCAGGCCCAAGACCAGCCTCCAGGGTGAGCCGTTCTCGGCTTACGCGAGGACGGCTCCGGCCTGGCCGGATCACGTCATCGGGGATCTCCGTGCGCTCGCGCAATACGTGGAGCCTTCGCGGTGGCGCGAAGCCTGCGAGCGCCTGTCGACGCTCCCTGAGTTCGCGTGGTCCCTGGGACGGCCGGTGTCGCTCGCGAGATGGCTGCAATCGAACCAGAGCCGCGCCGTCGAAGCCCGCGCCGGCAACGCTTCGCCAGCGCCGGCCCTGACAGCTTCGGTCTAGAATGGACAGCAAGCTGGAGTGCAGGAGTATGCGTTCGTGAACAAGGACAGGGCGGGCAACGCCGAGACGCCGGCCCGGCGCTATGAGAAGCCGGAGCTGAAAGAGTTCGGGACCATCGCCGAGTTGACGGCCACGATCGGCAACATGGCGCTCGCCGACGCTGGCCTTCCCCCGGACCAGAAGTCACAGGTCTGACGGGTTCTCGCATACCCGTCGGCTGGCAGCCGGTTTCATGCACTACGCATGGGCCTACGGTTACTTCCTGCAGAGCAACGTTCCCATTCCAGGTCTGTCGCGCGCGCCCGATCGATCGGCACGAGTGAGTCTGCGCATCCGGCTCGATGCTTCGCCGCCCTGGGGCACGCGAGCGAGGAGCGCGCGCACCAGTCCCGGTCGCCCTGGTCACGAAAAGCTGAGCGGCGGGCGGCACGTCCTGCGCTATGCCGATGGCACGACCTTCTGGCTGGACGCCAGCCGGGCGACGATCTGGTCGCGTTGGCCGGCAACGCTGACGCTCGAGGACACCGCGACCTACCTTCTGGGTCCCGTGCTCGGCTGGTACCTGCGGCTGCGCGGCCACCTCTGCTTGCATGCCAGCGCCATTGCCACAGACGAAGACTGCGTCGCCTTTGTCGGTTCGGCCGGATCCGGGAAATCGACGCTGGCCGCGGCGCTCGCGGCCGGCGGCAGCGCGGTCGTGACGGAGGACGTGGCCTGCTGCGACGAGAAGCGCGGCGCCTTCTGGATGCGGCCGGGTTACCCGATGATCCGGCTCTGGCCGGGCTCGGGCGAACTTCTGGCACTGAGGAACTTGCCCCGCCTGACGCCGAACTGGGGCAAGCGCTATCTCGAGTTGGGCACGGCGGCGCACCGCTTTCGTCACGCCCCGGCGCGGCTCGCGGCCGTCTTCATCCTGACGGAGCGCCGGCCCCTGGCCGTCGCGGCCGAGATCCGGCCCCTGCCCGGACAGGACGCGCTCGCCGCGCTCCTGGCCAATACCTACGGCCAACCCCTGGCGAGCCCGGCCATGCGCGCTAATGAGTTCTCCTTGCTCGGGCTCCTGGCGCGGTCCGTCCCCGTGCGCTCCCTGACGCTGAACGCCGACGGTTCGCGGCTGGCCGAGGCCTGCGACTGGATCCGACACCATGCGCTCGCCTAGGCCCGGCTCCCGCGAATACAGCCTCCGCGGGTACGGGGAGATGATCGCGGATCGCGTCCGCATGGACGCTTACCGCGAAGCCCTTGCGCGTTCCATCAAACCGGGCGACGTCGTGCTCGACCTCGGGGCGGGCACCGGCATCATGTCATTGCTCGCTTGCAAGCTGGGCGCCGGCAAGGTCCACGCAGTCGAGCATTCCGATGCCCTGGTCGTGGCGCGCGAACTCGCGCAGGCCAATGGTTGCGCCGATCGCATCGAGTTTCACCAGTCATCGTCGTTCGACGTGAGACTCTTCCGTCCGGCTGACGTGCTGGTTTCCGACCTGCGCGGAGTGCTGCCGTTGCATGGCAATCACGTACCCTCGATCATGGATGCGCGCCGGCGCCTGTTGGCTCCGTCAGGCGCCCAGATTCCATGGCAGGACACCATACGGGCCCAACTCGTTGCAGACGCCGGCCTGCATGCGGAGACACTGAAGGTCTGGAAAGACGGGGCATTCGGCCTCGACCTCGCCCCCGCCCTGCGCTGGGCCGCGCATCAATTCCGCAAGGCGAACCTCGCGCAATCCAGACTGGTTGGACAGGCGCAAAGCGTTATTAAACTGGATTACCGGACCATCGAATCCCCCAATGCGCGCGGCGAAGCGCACTGGATCATCGACCGGGACGAAACCGTGCACGGGCTCGGAGTGTGGTTCGACACGGCTCTCGTCGACGACATCGGATTCTCCAATGCGCCGGGCCGGCCACGCGCGATCTACGGCCAGATGTTCTTTCCGTTCGTGGAGCCGCTGGTTCTGAAGCACGGCGAACACGTCGACGTAAAACTCGGCGCCACGCAGGTGGGCCGCGACTACGTCTGGCAATGGGACACTTCAGTCAGCGATCACGGCGGATCGGTGAGGGTCGCCCTGAAGCAGTCATCGTTCCAGGCCTCGCCCGTGAATCCGGCGCGCCTCGGGCCGCGCGCAGCCGGGCATGTTCCCGAACCCAGCGCCGAGGGTCGCGCTGCGGCACGAGCGTTGGCACTCATCGAGGAGCGCAAGCCCATTGAAGCTATAGCAGCACAGCTTCAGTCGGAGTTCCCCGGGCTGTTCGCCGCAGCGCCCGGCGATGCCTTCGAACTTGTGGCCGACCTCAGTGAGTGGTTCTCAGCGTAGCGGGGAACGAGGCTTGAACCCGACCGATTCCCTCATCGCCCGGATGCTGCGGGGCGATCTACAGTGGCCGACACACGGCATGCGCGGAGACACGTTCCTCGAGCGCGCCTACCTCCATGGCGTGACTTCCCTGCTTCATGACACGCTCGAAAGGAGCGCGCATGCGCCATCGCTGCCGGGCACCGTGCGCGAGGCGCTCCGGGAGCGAACCCTTCGGGCAGCCGCCGTCGAATTGATCCGGCGCCAGGAGCTGCAACACCTGCTCGAGCTCATGGCAGACGCCGGCATCCGGCCGATCCTGATGAAGGGTACCGCGCTGGCTTATTCGCTCTACGCCCAGCCGAGCCTGCGCGAGCGGGCCGACACGGATTTGCTGGTTCACCCGGATCAGCGCGAGCGCCTGTTCCAATTGTTGCGGGCCCAGGGGTTCCGGCAGCCGGATGCCGCAGGCGGCGAGCTGGCCAGTTCCGAGGCTGCCTTCGGAAAGGACGGTTCGACACTGGCCCTCGACGTGCACTGGCGCATCAGCAGTTCGCCGCTGCTTTCCGGTGCGCTGGAATTCGAAGCGCTCGCCGCGCAGGCCGTGCCGGTGCCGGCCCTCGGCGTGCACGCCCGCGCGCCCGGCACCGCGGACGCGCTCCTCCTCGCGGCCATTCATCGCGCCAAGCACCACCAGTCACCGTTCTACGCCGGCGGCGTCGAGCACCGCGGCGACCGGCTGATCTGGCTGTACGACCTGCACCTGCTGGCGCCGGCGCTGACCGGCGGCGACTGCGCAGCGCTTGTGCAGCGCACCGCCCGGAACCGCGTGGCCGGCCTGTGCCTGGACGCCTTGCGCGTCGCACGCGAGGCGTTCGCCACGCCGCTGCCTGGCGGGTTGATGGACGCGCTGGAGCGCGCCGCATCGGCGCCGGAGCCCTCGATGGTGTTCCTGCGCGGCGGCCGGCGCGCCCTGCTGCTGGCCGAGCTGCGCGCGCTGCCGCGCTGGCACCAGCGCTGGCAGCTACTGCGGGAGCATGCGTTGCCGCCGGCCGACTACATGCTGGGGAAGTACCGCACACGTCGACGCTGGCTGCTGCCGGCGCTCTATGTGCGGCGGGCGGTGAGGTGGCTCGTCCGCGCCTGAGCGGCTGCGGCACCCTGTTGCATCCAGCGCCAGGCCGATTCGAGGATTGGTTCGATTGACGTGAAACGCGGCTGCCAGCCGAGTTCACGGCCGGCAAGCGTGGCTTCGGCCACCGCCCAGGGCGGGTCGCCGGCGCGTCGTCCGCGGAACTCGGCGCGGATAGGCCGGCCCGCAATCTTCCGCGCAGCGTCGACCACCTGCTTCACCGAATAGCCCTGCCCGGTTCCCAGGTTGTAGGCGCGCGAGGTGCCGCGTTCCGGCAGGCGCTGCAGCGCGCGCACGTGCGCGTCGGCCAGGTCAGCCACGTGGATGTAGTCGCGAACGCAGGTACCGTCCGGCGTCGGGTAGTCGTCGCCGAAAACGTCGATGTGCTGACGCTCGCCGGCCGCGGCCTGCAGTACCAGCGGGATCAGGTGGGTTTCCGGGTCGTGGGCTTCCCCGAGCGTGCCATCGGGGTCGGCGCCGGCCGCGTTGAAATAGCGCAGCGCGACGGCACGCAAGCCCCAGGCCGTGCCGCAGTCCGCGATCATGCGCTCCATGCCGAGCTTGCTGAACCCGTACGGGCTGACCGGATTGCACGGCGCCGTCTCCGGAATCTTCGGCAGCGCGCACAGCCCGTAGACCGCGCAGGAACTCGAGAACACGAGGTCGCGAACGCCGCAGGCGTGCATCACCTCCAGCAGGCTGAGCGTGCCCGCGAGGTTCGTATGGTAGTAGGCCAGCGGCGCGCCGACGGACTCGCCGGCATACGCCAGTGCGGCGAAGTGCATGACGGCCGCGGGCCGGTGGCGCTCGATCACGGCGCGCAGGCGCGCGCTGTCGGCAAGGTCGCCTTCCTCCAGCGGGCCCCACTGAACCGCCCAACGATGGCCGCGGCACAGGTTGTCGTAGGTGACCGGCTCGTACCCCGCCGCCCGCAGCGCCTTGCAGGCGTGGCTGCCGACATAGCCGGCGCCGCCGGTCACGAGGATGGTGGAAGACATGGCCCGGCAAGCTTAGCCCCAAACGCGAATCGCTCCCTGGGCCAACAACAAAAACGCCTCGGCCCCTGCAACAAGTGAGGGGCCGAGGCGTTTTTGCGTACTTGGCGTTCCCACGGGGATTCGAACCCCGGTCGCCTCCGTGAAAGGGAGGTGTCCTAGGCCAGGCTAGACGATGGGAACGGCGTGATCGCTTGTTAACGCCACGCCTTCGGCGTGGCGAGGTGGTGGAGCTAGTCGGGATCGAACCGACGACCTCTTGCATGCCATGCAAGCGCTCTCCCAGCTGAGCTATAGCCCCGTCAGGAATTTGGGGCCGCGAAGTATACTGGCCTTCCCTCTCCCACTCAATTGATAACGGGTCTCTTTTGGCCACTCGCAAGCGCGCGCTGATCACCGGCATCACCGGCCAGGACGGGGCCTACCTGGCCGAGTTCCTGATCGGCAAGGGCTACGAGGTCCACGGCATCAAGCGCCGCACCTCCCTTTTCAACACTGACCGCATCGACCACCTGTACCAGGATCCGCACGTCAAGCCGCGCAACCTGATCCTGCACCACGGCGACATGACGGACTCCTCGAGCCTGATCCGCATCGTCCAGAGCGTGCGACCGGAGGAGATCTACAACCTCGCCGCCCAGTCCCACGTGGCGGTGTCGTTCGAGGAGCCCGAGTACACCGCCGACAGCGATGCGCTCGGGGCCCTGCGCCTGCTCGAGGCCATCCGCATCCTGGACCTCAAGAACCACACGCGCTTCTACCAGGCCGGCACCTCGGAGATGTTCGGCAAGGTGCAGGAGACGCCGCAGAAGGAAACCACACCGTTCTACCCGCGCTCGCCCTACGGCGTGGCCAAGCTCTACGCCCACTGGATTACGGTGAACTACCGCGAGTCGTACGGCTTCTTCGCCTGCAACGGCATCCTGTTCAACCACGAGTCGCCGGTTCGTGGCGAGACCTTCGTGACGCGCAAGACCACGCGCGCGCTGGCGCGTATCGCACTGGGCCTGCAGGACTGCCTGTACCTCGGCAATCTCGACGCCCGGCGCGACTGGGGCCACGCCCGCGACTACGTCCAGGTCATGTGGCTGATGCTGCAGCAGGACCAGCCCGAGGACTACGTCATCGCCACCGGCGAGCAGCGCAGCGTGCGCGAGTTCGTCGAGGCCGCCGCGCGCGAGGTCGGCCTCGAGCTCGGCTGGTCGGGCAAGGGCGCGCGCGAAGTCGGCACCGTGGCCAAGGTCCATGAGACTTCGGCGCTCAAGCCGGTGGTCAAGCGCGGCGAGCCCATCGTGCGCATCGATCCGCGCTACTTCCGCCCGGCCGAGGTGGACACCCTGCAGGGCGACGCCGCCAAGGCACGGCGCAAGCTCGGCTGGAAGCCGCGCACGGGCTTTGCCGCGCTGGTCAAGGAGATGATGCAGTCCGACCTGCAGGAGGCGCGCCGCGAACTCACCGTGCGCGACGCGGGGTTCAAGTCGGCAAGGCGGCATGAATAACGCGGGCCTTCCGGCCGACGCGAAAATCTACGTCGCCGGCCATCGCGGCATGGTCGGCTCGGCCATCGTTCGGGCGCTGCAAGCCGCCGGCTTCAACAATCTGGTCGTGCGGGCGCGTGCCGAGCTCGACCTGCTCGACCGCGCCGCGGTGCGCGCCTTCTTCCAGCGCGAGCGGCCCGAATACGTGTTCCTGGCCGCTGCCAGGGTCGGCGGCATCCTCGCCAACGACACGTACCGCGCGGACTTCATCCACGACAACCTCGCCATCCAGCTCAACGTCATCGGCGAAGCGCATGGCGCCGGGGTCAAGCGCCTGCTGTTCCTCGGCTCGAGCTGCATCTATCCCAAGCACGCGCCGCAGCCGATGAAGGAGGAGCACATCCTGACCGGCCCGCTGGAGCCGACCAACCAGCCCTATGCCATCGCCAAGATCGCCGGCATCGAGATGTGCGACGCCTACCAGCGCCAGCACGGCAGCGATTTCCGCGCCGCGATGCCGACCAACCTCTACGGCCCCGGCGACAACTTCGACCTGCAGACCAGCCACGTCATCCCGGCGCTGATCCGCAAGTTTCACGAAGGCCGTGCCGCGAAGGTCGCGAGCGTGAGCATCTGGGGCAGCGGCAACCCGCGGCGCGAGTTCCTGCACGTGGACGACATGGCCGGGGCCTGCCTGCGCCTGATGGCGCTGCCGCGCGCCGACTGGGACCGGCAGATCGGCTTGCCCTTCTGCAACGTCGGCTGCGGCGAGGACCAGACCGTTCGCGATCTCGCGCACACCATCCAGCGCGTCGTCGGCTTCGACGGCACGCTCGAGTTCGACACCGGCAAGCCGGATGGCACGCCGCGCAAGCTGCTCGACTCCGCGCGCCTGCGGCAGATCGGCTGGCGCCCGCGCCTGTCGCTCGAGGACGGCCTGCGCGCCACCTACGCCTGGTTCCGCGAGCACGTGGCCACGCGGGCGTGAAGCTCGTTTTCTTCAACCGCTACTACTGGCCCGACCGCTCGGCCACCAGCCAGCTGCTCACCGACCTTGCCACCGCGCTGGCGGCCGATGGCCGCGATGTGCTCGTCGTTGCCGGTGACCGCGAGCAGGACCCTTTCGCACCGCGGCTGGCACGCTCAGCGCAGGATCGAGGTGTCGAGATCCGCCGCCTGCGCACGAGCGCCCTCGCCCGCCTCGGTTTGCTCGGGCGCGCGCTCGACTACGTGGTGTTCTACGTCGGTGCTTTCTGGTTCGCCTTGTGGAACATGCGCCGGGGCGACGTCGTCGTCGCCAAGACCGATCCGCCACTGCTTGCGGCGGCGCTCATGCCGGCGCTGCGGCTGAAGGGCGCCGTCCTGGTGAACTGGCTGCAGGACCTGTATCCCGAGGTCGCCGAGGAGCTCGGCGTGCTGCGGCCTTCGCCGTTCACCGCGCTGCTGCGCCGGCTGCGGAACGCGTCGCTGCGGGCCGCACGCATGAATGTCGTCATCGGCGAACGCATGCGCGAGCGCGTCGCGGCCATCGCCGGACCCGGGCGCGTGCGCGTGATCCACAACTGGTCGCCGCCGCTGGTGACGACGCCCGTCCCCGCGCCGGACAACCCTTACCGTAAGCAGCTGGGGCTGAGCAGCGAAGTTGTTTTCGCTTACAGCGGAAACCTGGGCCGCGCGCACCGTTTCGAATCGCTGCTGGCCGCAGGCGAGCACCTGCGCGAGCGCCGCGACATTCGCTTCCTGATCATCGGCGACGGACCGCAGAAAGCGGCCGTCGAGGCTGCCGCACGCGAACGCGGCCTGGCGAACTGGACCTTCCTGCCGCTGCAGCCACGCGAACGCCTTGCCGACTCGCTCGGCGCGGCCGACGTGCACCTGATCTCGCTCGAGCCGAGGCTCGAAGGACTGATCGTGCCGAGCAAGATCTACGGCGTGCTGGCTGCGGGGCGGCCGTGCATTTTCGTCGGCGCACCGGATGGGGAGGTAGCCGAGATCCTGCGGCGGCACGATTGCGGCACTACCGTGGACCCCGAGGATGCGGTTGCGCTGGTCGTGGCTATCGAGAGGCTCGCCGGGGACGCGTCGCTGCGGCAGCGGCTTGGCGCCAACGCCCGGCAGGCGGTCGAGAGGCACTTCGCCTTCACACACGCCGCGCAGCTGTGGCCGGCGGCGCTGGCCGACTAGCTCGCGCGCCCGACCTACGCGGCGTCGACGAAGTTGGGCGCCGAACGTCGTCGCGAGATGTCCGAGGCGAGTTCGAAGAACACCTGGTGGTTGTCGTACTGCTCGATTGCGCCGTAGTCGAGCTCGCACATGCGGAACGGGTCACTGATCTCGATCTCGCCTGGCGGATACTCGCGCAGCGGGCGGTGGCGCTGCCCCTTTGCGCGCAAGTGGTCGTTGAAATAGCCGACCACGTCGAACCCGAGCCGATGGCGCTCCGGGAACCGGCGACCGGACTCCGGCATCAGCAGCGGGCCGATCGCGAGGATGCAGTCCCAGCACTTGCTGGCGCGGATTCCGAAGCGGTCGTCGACGAACTCAGCGAACTCGCGGTAGAACGGCCCCCAGCCTTCGAGCACCCTGCGCTGCTGCAGAAAGTGGCGCAACATCCAGATCAGCACGGGATAGCGCTCGGGATCGGCGCGCACCGCCTGCACCAGGGCGTGCAGGGTCTCGGTCGCGACGAGGCCATGGTCCCATTGCAGATAGCGCAGTGCATAACGCAGCACCGAATACCCGTCGGCGAGGTCGAACGCCGCCCAGATCGACAACATCTCGCCGAGCTCGGCCTCGCGGTAACTGCGTGTGGAGATCAGGTGGTTGCCAGCGTCGACCTTGATCTGGTGCTCACGCACATAGTCCGGATCCGCCATCGGACTGTTCGGCAGCAACTGGGTGCGGTAGGCCTTCACGCCGACGTCGTCGTCGAAGTAGTACTGCAGGTCGGCCTTGAAGCTCTGCACCGTGGCGCCTGGCAGGCCAATCATAAGGTCGGTCGACAACGGCAGGTTCTCGCGCCGGAAGATCTCGCCCAGCTCGTCGTATTTCCGGGTCTTGATGTTGTCGCGCCGGATCACCGCGAGGGTGGTCGGGTCGGTGGTCTGGATCGAGATGATTCCCTGGCCGCAGATGCCGGCCGCGGCGAAAATGCGCACGATCTCGGCGATCTTGTCGGTGGCATTTTTCGGATAGTTGACCACGACCTCGCGCGGGAACCCGTGGCGCGCCTTGGTTGTGGCGATGTGTTCGGCGATCTCGATGTCGCGCGGGAAGATCCCGAAGTTGGCGTCGGCGATCCACAACACGCGGATGCGCTGGCGCCCGATCCAGTCGATCTCTTGCCTCACTCGCTGCAGGTCGAAGCGGCGGATCCTGGACGCGGTAGCCGATCCCCAGTCGCAGAAGGTGCAGGCGAACGGGCAGCCGCGATTGGTCTCCAGGATGGCGGCGATGACTTGGCCGCCGTAATGGTCGTAGCAGCCGTTGAGATAGGGCGAGGGCAGTGCATCGAGATCGCCGATGCGCGGGCGCTCCGGCGTGCGCACCAGATCGCGACGCTCCGGATCGCGAAAGAAGGTGATGCCGGCGATGTTGTCGAGGCCGCCCCAGGCCAAGGCGCCAGCCAGGGTCTCCAGCAGGTCGCACAGGGTGGATTCGCCCTCGCCACGCACGACCACGTCGACATGCGGGTTGGCCTGCATGTACTCGCGGCAGGCCAGCTCGTACTTCGGCGCGCTGGGGCCACCGTGAATGGTGAGGTTGCGCGGATCGGCTGCCTTCACCGCAGCTGAGAGGCCGCGGTTGTACTCGTGTGACCACATGTAATTAGAAAACAGCCAGACACCGGGCCCGAAGCGGCGGTACAACGCCTGCAGGCCGTTGGCATCGAGCGACACGATCGGCAATGGCTGGTAATGCCGCAGCAGTTCGCCACCGCGGTGGGCCATCAGCGCAGCGCGCAGCATGCCGAGCGCCAGCGGCAGGTGATCGACATGATGGGTTACGAAGTACACCGGCGTGCGGGCGTCCGGTACATGCCCGCCGAACGGGTCGCCGGAGCCCAGCGCCACCGCCTGCGGCTGTGCCGATCCACCCGGGTTTCCGGGAGCGGCCGCGGCGCTGCGCAGGAGGCCGAGTTCGAGCAATTGGGCGATCCGCTCGGTCGGCACGCCGAGCCGACGGCACCAGCCGGCCGCAGTGAGCCGGTCGCCCACGCACAGTAGTTCCACCGCAAGCGTATCGGGCAGCGCCACATACTCACCCAGGCCGGCACTCCAGGCGATCCAGCCATGCGCGCCCGCGCGCAGGCACAACTGCGCAGAAAGCTCCAGCGACGCCGGCAGCACGGCCGGGGCGGCTACGGCGAGCGCCAGCGCGGCCGGCCGGTCCCCGGGGCTGTCCACCAGCACACCATGCGCGCGCAGCGATGCGCGCTCGGCGCCGCCAAGGTGGCTCCAGTCGCCTTCGCGCAATCCGCGGGTCCAGGCCTGCAGGCTGGCCCTCGGCACCGTGATTGGCTGCTGCTTGCGGGCGTCCCACAGCAGCACCTGCCCAGACTTCGTGCCGAGCCGCAGGCGCGGATTGAAATACAGTTCGGGCATGCCCGGTCGGATCAAGGGGGAGGCGCAATTATGCCCGACCCGGACGTGGAATCCCCGCCAGGGCCTGCGGCTTCGCAAGCTCGCCTTCATAAACCGTTACTACTGACCTGACGTCGAGCGCTCCGCGTAGCAGTCGCCCAGCACCAGCACGTCCATCTTCGTGCGCAGGAAGCAGTCCAGCGCCTCGTTCGGCCGGCACACCACCGGCTCGTTCTCGTTGAACGAGGTGTTCAGCACCATCGGCACGCCGGTCTGGCGGTGGAACTCAGCGATCAGCGCGTGATAGCGCGGGTTGGCGTCGGCGCTCACCGTCTGCAGCCGCCCGCTGCCGTCCACGTGCGTCACCGCCGGGATGCTGGCGCGCCGGTCGGGCCGGACCATGAACACCTGGGTCATGAACGGCACGTCCATGTCCTGCTCGAACCACCCGGCCACGTGCTCGCGGAGCACCGAGGGCGCGAACGGCCGGAACGACTCGCGGCGCTTGATCTTGAGGTTGAGGATGTCCTTCATGTCGGCGCGGCGCGGATCACCAAGGATCGAGCGGTTACCGAGCGCGCGCGGCCCCCACTCCATGCGGCCCTGGAACCAGCCCACCACCTTGCCCTCTCCGATTGCGCGCGCCACGCGCTCGCACAGCGCCGCCTCGTCGGCGACCCACTCGACCCGGCACCCGGCCGCGTCGATCGCGCCCTGATGCGCGGCGAGCTCGCGCTCGATGTCGGCGCGGCTGAACTCCGGCCCCCAGTACGCGTGCAGCATCGGCCGCGGGCGCTCGTGCGTGACGCGGCTCGCGACGTACGCCGCCGCGCCGACCGCGCCGCCGGCGTCGCCCGCCGCGGACTGCACGTAGACGTCCTTGAAGGGCGTTCGCAGCGCGATCTTGCCGTTGGCGACTGAGTTCATGCCGCAGCCGCCGGCGACGCACAGCGCATCGAGCCCGGTGCGCTCGCGCACATTTCGCGCAATGTGGAAGAAGTGTTCCTCGTACATGGCCTGGACCGACGCCGCGAGATCCTGGTGGCGCGACTCGACCGGCTCCTCGGCCCGGCGCGCGGGCCCGAGCAGCTTCTCCAGCTCGTGCGTGTACAGCGTGCCGACTTCCGGCTCGCATTCCTGCCAGCGGAATTCGATCCGCTCGCGATGGTGACGGAAAAAACGCAGCTCGAGTTCGAAGCGCCCGTCGTGCCGCGTGTGAATCACTTCCTGCATCAGCTTGAGATACTTCGGACGGCCGTAGGCCGCGAGCCCCATGACCTTGTACTCGTCGCCGTAGCGCGGGAAGCCGAGGTACTGGGTCATCGCCTCGTAAAGGATGCCGAGCGAATGCGGGAAGTAAACGCGGTTCTGCACCTGGATGGCGATGCCCTCGCCCACGCCCCAGGCCACGCTGCTGAAGTCGCCGAAGCCGTCCACCGACAGGATGGCCGCCTTGCGGAACGGCGAGACGAGGAACGCGGACGCGAGGTGCGCGAGGTGGTGCTCGACCTCGTGCACCTGCCCCTTGAACGGCCGCTCCGGCAGGCGGCGCCCGAGCTCGCGCTCGACCGACAGCCGCCGGCGGCGCGCGAGCAGCCGCTGCAGCACCAGCGTCGGGTTCGGCCGATGAGTGAGCAGGTAGCCGAGCTTGCGCCAGCGATGCGCGCGCGGATCGGTGTTCACGGCGACGTGCCCGACCTGGTCCAGGCCGATGCCGGCCTGCGCGAGGCAGTAGCGGATCGCGTGCTCGGGAAAGCCCGCCCAGTGCTTGACCCGGCGGAAGCGCTCCTCCTCGGCGGCCGCGACCAGTTCACGGTCGGCGTACAGCGCGGCCGAGGCGTCGCCGTGGTGGGCGTTGAGGCCGAGGATGTACTGCTTCTTCACCGCTCGCCCTGCCTGTGGACCCAGAAGCACAGCGTATCCCCGGGCCGCGGATCGGCGAAGGCCAGCGCACGAAAAACTACGCGCAGCGTCGGCCGCATCGCCAGGTAGCCGCGCGGCGGATACGTCCAGGCCTCGCCGAGCGTCAGTCCGCGCGGCTCAAGCAGGCGCGGCAACAGCGGCAGGAACACCGGCGCGACATGCGTAGGGTCGCCGTGCTCGTCGAACTGGCGCACGCGGCCGGACAGCAGCCAGCGCAAGCGGGCCGGCAGCGAGTGCACGTTCGGGGTGGTGATGAGCGCGCAGCCGCCGGGCTTGAGCAGCCCGACGACGGCGTCCCAAAACCTGCCCTGGTTGGCGACGTGCTCGATCACTTCGATTGCGGTGACCAGGTCGCAGGTGCCGTGGAGCGTAGCAAGCGCCGCGCCCGGCTCCTCCAGGTTCGCGCGCACGAAGCGCCCGCCGGCGAGCGGCGCCTGATCGACGCCGAGCAGATTCGTGTAGCCGGCCGCTGCCAAGCGCGCGAGCCACGCACCCGTGCCGCAGCCGAGGTCCAGGATCGCTGCGTCCTTCCGCACGCCGGCGAGGCGCGGCAGCAGGGCTTCGTGCAGACCGCCGACCGTGCGCTGCGCGAGCGCCTCAGTCATGCGACAAGCAACAGGCGCCGCTGAAGCGTCGCCACAGTGGACGTTGAGACCCGATGCCGAGTCCGGTCACAAGGATCGCTTCAGTCATGGCTCATGGCCCGTTCCCGCCAGCCGCCGGTCGAGCAGCATCAGCGACAGCAGCACTTCGAACAGCAGCCGCTGCAGCGCGTAGTGCCAGCCTGGCCGGCCGTCGAGGATCAGTCCCCTGACCAGCAGGCAGTACGGCACGATCAGCAGCGGCGCCAGGTGCCAGCGCCGCAGGCGATCGGCCCAGCCGAGCCCGCGCCACGCTGTCGCGCAGAGCTTGTCTGCCTCCTGACCGGCATAGCGCACCTGTGCCGCGACCCAGCGGCGCAGCGGCTTGCGATCGTCGTGAAGGATCGGCCGCCGCAGGGCCGCCACGCGGCCGTCGACGCAGACCCGGTGGCCGTGCCCGTCGTTCTCGTAACGGCCCGCCGCCGTCCGGAAGAGCACGATGCGCGGCGGCAGCAGGCTCGCCCGCAGCGGCCGCCCGCCGACGCAGTAGACGAACGGAGCCACCCAGGCCTCGGCGCCATTGGGATCCAGCGAACGCAACTCGTCGAGCAACTGCGGTGAAACCGCATGATCGGCGTCCAGCGACAGTGTGTGCGACGTGCAGACCTGCGCCTGCCCGAAGGCGCATTGGTCGGCGAAGGTGTCGAACTTGCGCTGCAACAGCTCAGTCCGCGGATGTTCGGCGACAAGGGCGGCGGTCCGATCGTCGCTGTAACTGTCGACGACCAGGATGCGGCGCGCCCAGGACAGTGCCGCCAGCGTGCGGCCGATGTTGAGCTCTTCGTTCCAGGTCAGGACCAGCGGAGTGATGTCGTCGAGATTCATGCCGCCGCTCTCGGAGCGTTGCGCCCATTATTGCCGATGCCCTCCGTCCGCAGCACCTCAGGCTCGACGGCCACTCGCCCGCACCAATTCCTCGTAGCGAGCCGCCATGGCTGCCGCGACGCGGCCCCAGCCGTAGCGCTCGCGGACCAACGCCAACGCCGCGGCGCCCGCGGTTGCGCGGCGCCCGGGCTCTTCGGTAAAAGCGCGGATTGCTCGCGCAAGCGCCGGCGGATCTCCCGTGGCAACGATACCGGCGCCGCTCGCCTGCACGTCCGCGGCAAGACCGACCGCTGGAGTGACGACCACCGGACAGCCTTGGGCCATGGCTTCGAGCACCGCGTTGCCGAAGTTCTCCGAAACCGAGGGCAGAACCGTCACCGCCGCCTGGCGCAGCAACGCCTGCTTCGCCTCCCCTTCGACGTAGCCGGCAAACTGGACGCGCTCGGCCACGCCGGCGGCCTGCGCCAGCGCGCGCAGCCGCGGCAGCAAGCCCTCTTCGTCGTTGCCGGCGATCACGAGCCGCGCCCGCGGCAGCTCGCTCAGTGACGCAATCAGCCGATCGAGCCCCTTCTTCCAGCTGATACGGCCGAGATAGACGATCGGAGCGTCGGCAGGCACAGCGGACGGCGCCGCCCCCGTGCCGAGATCCACGCCGTTGGGAACCACGAAGCTCGCGCGCGGGTGGAAGCGCAGCGCCAGCAGCTCCGCGAGCTCCAGCTCGGACGTGCAATGCACAGCGGCGGCTCGCCCGACGTTGCGGCGCTCGAAGAGCGCGATCCAGGCACGCTTGATACGCGTGCTGCGCCGTTCGATGAGGTCGCGTACGAGCATGCCGCGCGGCGACAGTACGTAGGGCACGCGGTATCGACGCGCCGCCCAAGTGGCGACCAGTGTGGGCCACAGGAACACCGAGTGCACGTGCACGATGTCCGCGCGTGGCGTGGCAGCGTCGAGCGTGCGCGCCAGCGGCAAGGAGAAATACAGGCGACGCAAGACACGACTGCGGCAATAGCGTACGCGCACACCGTCGACCAGCACCGGCCGGTCGAGCGGCACCGACGAGTCACCCGGACCGTCGACGTTCGTCGTGACGACCGTGACATCATGCCCGGCCCGTGCCTGCGCGCGGCACAGGCCGTGCACGGAGTGGATCGTGCCGCCGTAGCGGACGGCCGGCAGGTAGGTTGGAACGACGTGCAGGATGCGCATCGTCCTCAGTTCCGTGCCAACCACGAGCGTATGCGCCACCACCGAGGTGGCGGCCGCATCGGTTTGCGGACAAACGCCAGCACGCTGGCCTGGGATGCGCGCCACCTCTCGTGAAGAGTGGCGAGGTCGGCAACGCTGCGCTGGCGCACGCCCCAGAGGTCCGAAAAATCGAGTTGCCCGGGCGTGCGAAGATCGTACAGGTACCCGGTTTCGCCGTGGCGCATGTACTCGTTCATCGTGGGCGCATCCGGGGCGATCGCAGCCAAACCCATCGCCCGAGCCTCAAGCAAGGCTTGGCCTATGCCTTCGCTAGGGCGCGGCGCCATGAACAGGGAACACGTGGAAAGCAGTTGTCGGTACCGCTCGGCATCCATCCACCCTTGATGTAGTTCGATGGAGTACGTACGCCGGTCGTCCTCGGGCGGCAGCGTCGGCGCATGCCCGGGATCGGGGGCAACGCGCAATACAATGCGCTCGGGCCGCTGCGTTCCGAGAAGGCACTTGAGAGTGTCCCAGCCGATCGCCTCGTGCCGCATCCAGAAGAACACTGACAGCGCCGCGTGCGCCGGCGCCAGGGTCTGCGGCGCGGGCGCGTACTGCACATGCAGCGTTTCGAGTCCAAGGCCAGCGAAGTAGGCGCGATCCCGGGCGCAAAAACAGATGGCCTTCATGCCCGAGTGCCGCCAGCCGCGCCAGTGTTCGCCGTACCCGACGCTGTCGTGCATCGGCACCCACGTGACATTCGGGCAACGAATTCGCACGAACTCCGCGCGTCGCGGCAGGCTCTGGAACAGCACCAGATAATCGGGCCGTGTCGCATTAATCGTTTCCGCACGTAATTGAGACGCTTCGGAGCGCCAGGTCTCGTTCCAGACCCGAGTGACGTCAAACTCCGCAGCAAGCAGGTCCTGGAGAAACCGGTTGCTGCCAGTCCTTTCGTGATAGCTGTGGTCGACGTATGTCAGGCGCGGCTTCTCCATGCGCTTATTTCCCTCCCGCGCGAGTCACGGCACAGCACTTCAGGATGCCCAGTACGACGTCGGCGACGCGGACGCGATAATGCTCCCAGGTCCAACCGCCGGCCGCGGCACGAGCCTTGCGCTTCGCGTCGAGCACCGCCTCCGGATGCTCAAGGCACCAGCGCATGCGCTCGGCGAGCGCGGCGACGTCCGCTGCCGCGACGATCCAGCCGGCGCCGGACGCCTGCACGAGTTCTTTCGCGCCGGCGTGCTCGGATACGATCGCCGGCACGCCGCTGCCGAGGGCTTCGGCCACGACCATGCCGAAGCCATCGCAGCGCGATGGCAGCACCAGGCAATCCGCCCGGGCGAGCTCGGCGGCGATGGCTTGCTGCGTCAGCTTCCCCCGGGCTTCGACACCGGTCTGGTCGATGTCACCCACGTCCCCCATCACGACGAGCCGGAATTGCGCGCCCTGCCGCACCAGCCGCGCACAGGCTTCCAGCAGCAGATCCAGCCCCTTGATGTAGCTCGCATGGCCGACGAACACGAAGCACATGCGGCCGGCCGGTCGTGGCTCCGCCGCGCGGAAGATCTCCGGGTCGTACCCGAGCGGCACGACGCTGATGCAGTCCTCCGGCACGCCGGCAGCGACGTAGCTCTCGCGCGCGAGCTCGGACAGCACGAGCACGTGGTCGGCCAGCGCGAGCTCCGCGTCCTTGTGCGCGCGCACGTCGCGGGCCCAGCCGGTGCCTGCCGCGGCTCGCCAGCGATCGGCCGTCGCGTGGTGCACGCTGGCCGCATCGAGGAGGGTCCGAATTCCGTGCTCGCGCGCGGCAGTGAAGGTCCGCAGCGCTGCGTTCTCGTAGGCAACGACCGCCGACACACCGGGCGCGCGGCGCAGCCAATGCGCGTAGACGGCGTCGGTCGCGTAATCGCCGAGCTGGCCCAGCACCGACTCACCGCCGCGGTGCAGCCGCCGCTCGAGGACATGCGCGCCGGCGCCGATCGGCAGCACGCGCACGCGATCCTCCGGTAGCAGCAGTTCCGGATACACGGCGTTGCGCTGGAGCAGAGCCAGCATCCGGGCGATGCCGCTGTCGCGGCGCAGCGGCAAGCCGGTCCAGTACTGGTGCAAGGCCCCGCGCTCGTGCAGCGCCAGTGCCAGCTGGTGCGAATGCTGGCGCGCCGGATGGGCGACGACGACGCGCGCGCTCATCGGGCCGCGGTCTCCAGCACTTCGAGGAAGCGCTGCGCCACAGCGCGCCGCGCGTGCTGGCGCAGGTGCGCCTCGACGTCGGCCGAACGCGGCACTGGCATCTCGCCCAGTGCGGCCCGCAGCGCCGCCGCCAGTGCCGCGACATCGCCGTTGGGAAACGAGCGCGCGCCCGACCCCATGGCTTCGGGCAGGCCGCCACCCGCGGAGCCGACCAGCGCACAGCCGCTGGCGAGGCCTTCCAGTGCGACGACACCGAACGGCTCGTGCCACAGCGAGGGAATCACGAGCACGCGGTGGCGGGCCAGTGCGGCGGCCAGCGCTTCGCCTTGCAGGCTGCCGGCCCAGGCGATTTGGCGCTCGACGCCGAGTGCCACCGCCTGCTGCCGGCAGCGCTCCGCCTCGGGGCCCGAACCGATCACCGTCAGTGAGGGCCGCACGCCGTCGCGCGCCAGCAGCCCGAGCGCCTCGATCAGCAGCAGCACACCCTTGTCGGAGACGAGCCGCCCGACGAACACGAGCTCGCCGCTGCGCTCAATTTCCGGACGCAGATGGAACAACTCGTCGTCGTATGGATTGGGGATCACCGTCGCGGACGCAGCCAGCGCGCGCGCGACAGCCGCGCTCGGCGCGACGTTGCGCGTGAACCGGTTGATGCAGCGCTTCAACACGGCAGCCGGCCGCCAGCCGTCGTACCAGCCATGGTGGCTCACGACGGTGGGGCAGCGCTGCAGGACCGCCAGCGGCAGGAACCTGAGGCTCGTGCCGAACATCAGCACGACGTCGGCGGCTTCCAGCTCGGCGAGCTGCCGGCGCCACGGCGCGCATCGCAGCACGGTCACCGGCCCGGCATCCGCGGTCGTGCCTGGGGTCTGAGTGATCACGACTACCGAATGGCCCAGCCCGACGAACTCCTCGACCAGCAGGCGCGCGACGGTCTCGATCCCACCGAGATGCGGCCAGTACGCGCGGCTCTGCAGCACGATCCTCATCGCCGTGCCCGCACCGGAACCATGGCATCGGGCGTCAACGTCGGCTGGGCCGCGCGCCGCAGGTACTGGTCGCGCAGGATGACGGCCAGGATCCCCGCGAACAGCCAGTACAGCGCACCGGCCGTGCCGTTGAAAACGATCGGGCTCAGCACATGCGCAACGAAGAACATGAGCGCCGCGCCGGCGAGCGCCTTCTCTGAAGCGTTGGCGCCCGCGAGCATCGCCTGCCACGCCAGCCAGCACAGGTAGATGCGCAATCCCATCGAAACGACGAAGCCGAGCGCGCCGAGCTCCAGCATGAGGCGCCCGGGCTCATCCTCGAAATCCGAGGACGGCAGCCATGCGTACCAGCCGGCGTCGGGGACGAGCGCCGACGCCGCCTGATGCGTCGAGCCAGCGCCGAAGCCCAGCAGGCCGGCGTCGAAGCTGTAACGCAGCGGATTGAGCAGCAGCGAGTCGAACCGGTCGGATACGTCGGTCGTGGTTCGCCGGCGTTGCTCGAACGATTCGAACGCCTCCATCGACCACAGGCCGATCGCGGCCGTCGCGAGCGAGGCGAAGATCACGATGCGCAGCGCATACCGGCCTTGCAGCATGCCGGTGCGGACCATGCCGTACAGGAACAGCGGCAGGCAGGCCAGCAGCACGTAGTAGACCCAGCGCGCGCCCGTCATCGGCGCCACGACCACGCCCATCAGCAAGCAGGCATAAGCGAGCTTGTTGGCGCCGAAGCGCCAACGGCCCGCGGTGAGCAAGCCCAGTGCGAGGCACAGCGCGAAGAACACGAAGACCGTCATGCCGCTCACGTACGAGAATGTGGACGTCACGCGAACCTTGTGCAGGAAGCCGAACGTCGCGATGTCGTAGGTGGTGCCGCGCACGTAGCGGTTCAGTGGATGGTCGATCGGCAGGTAGAACTGCAGCACGCCGAAGGCCAGCACGAGCGTGACGGGGATCAGCAGGTAGCGAAGCACACGCGCCACGTCTCCGGTGTCCTTGAACGCCGCCGGCACGAGGAACAGCAGCGCAACGTACAGCACGTGGGATTTCAACCCCAGGACGCCGAGCAGGATGCTCGGCAGCGACGGGTTCAATACCTGGAGCGTCGTGATCGCCACGTAGCCCGCGAGCCACGTCACCAGCCCGGTGTGGGCGACGCCGAGCGGATACTGCAGCCCGCGCTGCATGAGGTAGCGCGCCATCAAGGCGGCCAGCAGGATGTCCTTGGCGATGTAGACGAGCTGCTCCGATCCCGGCAGCACCCACTTGCGCACGGCGCCGTCGAACATCACGAGCGCGAGGAACGCATAGATCCCGGCGCGTTGACTCATGCGCGTGCGCCCTCGAAAAGGCGCATGACCGCATCGGCGTGCGCCGCCGTGTCGTGGTCCGCGTACCACGCGCGCGCGCGGCGCGCGATGTCCCCCGGTGCCACCGCCGCCGGCGCTCGATCCAGGGGCAGGTAGGTTTCGCCTGCGACGAGGCCATCCATGTCCGGCGTGCCGCCTTTGTCGAGCACCACCGGCACGAGGCCGTGGGCCGCGTAGGCAGCGAAAACTGACGACTTGGCGAGGAACGAGGCCGGATACGCGATGAGACCGAAGCGCGCGCCGAGCAGCACCCGGCTCAGCGCGGCGCCATCGAGTCGGCCGCGTGTTTCGATCGGCAAGTCCGCATCGCGCGGCATCCCGGTGGGCGGACCGATGTCGACCACGCTGGAAAGGCCCCATTGACGGCATATGGCCAGAACCATCGTCCAGTGCGCCCCGTAAACCTGCGCGCGAGCCGCGGCCGAGCCCCAAATCACCATCCGCGGGGACCGCTCCGCCAGCGGGAGCAGCGCGGCCGGCTCGCCGACGTTCGACGGGATCGGCAGCACCGCGGCGCGCTTGTTCGCGAGCGCGCCAGTCGAGTCGAGCCACTCGCGATTGGCCGCGCGTGTGAGCAGCGCGCCGTCGCATTGTCGCGCCACGCGCTTCACGATGTGCTTCTGCAAGCCCCCCAGCCAGAACGCGCTTTGCCAGGGCCGGCCGGTCGCATACAGCTCGTGAAAGACCACGCCGAGGCGGCGACCGCGCGGCCTGCGATCCAGGGCACGCGCGAGCCACACAGGCGCTCCGCGCGGCGCGTAGCCGTAGCCAACGTAATGCAGCAACAGCGGCACCGCGGGCTGCCCCGCCGCCAGTTCGCCCACGACCGCACGGCGACCCTCCGGGCCGGCGGCCTCGATGAAGAGGTTCGTGACGCCGTGACGGCGCTGCAGCGCCTCGCCGAGGCGCGACGCGTAGTCGCCGACCCCGTCCCACGGCCCCAGGCGTGGCACGACCTGGATCAGTTGCATGGGGAAGCGCGGTTCATGACCGCAGTAGGATAGCCGCACCGTGCCATCGCTCATCGCCAAAGCCCTGTCCACGCTGCGCCACGAGGGCCCCGTGGGCTTCGCCGCCAAGACCCTGCGCAAGCTGCGGTTCTGGCTGGAGCAAGCGCGGCTGCCCTACGTGCGGACCCTGGCGCTCGACGACGGCGAGACCTTGCAGGTGTACGTCAACACGCCGTTCTCTCGCCAGTGGTACACGGCGGCGCGGGCGGCATCGCCGGAGATCGTCTGGATCCGCCAGAACCTGCGGCCCGGCCACGTCGTCGCCGACGTTGGCGCGAACAACGGCTTCACGGGTGTGCTGTTCGCGCGCGCGGTCGGCGCTACCGGCCGTGTCGTCGGCTTCGAGCCTTCGCCCGCCAATCTCGAAGCCGCGCGCGAGAACATCCGCCTCAACGGCATCGGCAACTTCGAGCTCGTGGCAGCCGCGGTCGGTGCCGTACCCGCCACGGTGTCGTTCGATCCCGGCTTCGGCAATGGCGCGGTCGCCGCCGGTGGCCCCATCGAAGTTCCCCAGGTCACGCTCGACGCGCACTTCGGAACCAGCCGTGTCGATCTGATCAAGCTGGACATCGAGGGCTACGAGTTCGAAGCCCTGCGCGGAGCGCGGCACCTGCTCGGGCGGCACCCTGCCCTCGCCATCGAAATCCACGTCGCGCTGTACACGGACTGCGAGCGCCAGCTTGCCGAGCTGTTCGACCTTTTGGACCTGACCGCGTACGACGCGAGCATCCAGCTCGATGTCGACGGCCCCCTCGCCGCGTTCGATCCCGCCGTACACACGCCGCGGCTGATTGCGCAGCACGCGAATGTTCACTGGCTCGGGGTGCCCAAGGGACGCGCCGGCTAGCGCGGAGCGTGCCGCAGGCGGAAGAACCAGCGCGCCAGGTTGCGCAGGTGGAATGGATGGGCGAACTGGCTCCAGCGCAACAGCGGATCGAACCCGCGCCGGCGCGACGCCAGCAGATCCGTGGCCGCCTCGACAATCCGTTGCAAAGCCACGGCAGGCGCGATCCATCGCTCCCACTCGCGGCGCGCCCGTTCGCCCATCACGCGGGCCTCGCCCGCGCGCTCACGCAGGATCGACGGGATCCGGTCGATCTCGTCCTCCGGAATGCGCAGGCAAAAGGATTCCCATGCCGGGCCATCGTGCGGCACCCAGCCGTCGGAGATGACGACCGGCGCGCGGCCGAGCTGCATGGCTTCGTACAGGCGGTATGAAGACGGCCCCGCGCCGCGCGGACACAGGATGAAGTGGCTGGCCCGGCACGCCTCGAAGTAGCGCGATTCGTAGCGCGCCTTGTCCTGTGGGGCCAGCTCCCAGGCACGCTGGCTGCCGGTATCGATCAGCAGCACATCGAGCGCCTGCAGCGCGAGGATCCGCGCGCGCACCGGATGCGTGTCCGACGCGCCGGCGAACGAGAACAGGTAACGGCGCTCGGCGTCGGCCGGCAGCGCACCCGCCTCGACCGCATCGTTGCGGTACTCACGCGTGACATACGGGAATGAGCGACACAAGGCTGGGTGGTACTGCCAGCGCTCGATCGACGGTCCAAGCGTCGGCATCAGCGGAATGATGCGGTCGGCGTCCGTGTACAGGACGCACTTGTGCGGATGGCGTCGGCGCAATGGATGGCGCAGCACGTCGAAGAAGTAAGGGTCGTGCCACGGGTGGTATTCGACAAACAGGATCAGGTCGGCGGCGGCGGGATCGGGCACGAGCACGTATCCGGCCGATCCAGCCGCTGCCCTGATCAATGCCGTGGCCGCCGGTCCGGGCTGTGCGGCGGCGTACGCCGACACGAGCAGTACTCGCAGCGGCGCGGAGCTCACCGCGGGAGGAGACGCGAGACGGCCCGTTTGACCTGCCGCAGCACGTTCCAGAGCGGCCGCACCGCCGGATGGAGCACTGGCAACGCGTAGATGCGTGCCCGAAGGTAGGGCCAGGTGAGCGCCCTCGCTACTCGGCCGCGCCTGATCACGTGCGTGGCATCCATGAGGCCGAACTGCTGCCGGGCAGCCTCGCCGAGATGGGCATTGCGCTCCGCTTCCGGTCCGCCCCAAGTCGGCCCCTGCCGTTGCGGGATGTGGGCGTAGTCGTGATCTTGATGTACCACGGTGACGGCGGTTGTCGCGTCGATGACGGGCACCCCGAGCTGACGCGCCCGATACAGCATCCAGTTGTCCCATCGCGGTCGGCCGACCGCGAACGGCGGCAACTCGACCAGCGCGCTATCGCGACGCAGGACGAAGTAGTCGCTGCCGTATTGCGAGTACAGCGTTCCGCTGCTCGCTACCAACTTTCGCAGTGCGGCCTCCCATCCGGGCAGCTCGAAATCGAGCGGCGCGGTAATGCTGACGTTCCAGCGCCGGCCTGCCATCAAAAAGTCGTCGAACGGTATGCCACGGACGACGGTCAGAAAATCGTCGAGCAGGATAATGTCGCTGTTCACGTAGCAAATGAGCCCGTGGAGGGCGTGCTGGCGCGCCATACGGAACGCCGAGTCGAGCAGCGGGGTATTGAACTCGTTCACGGCGACGTCCGGCAGGTGCTCCGCGCCGATCGCCGCTGCAGCGTCGGCTACGCCGGCATCGCGACCTAGCAGCAAGATCTGGCACCCTGTCAGTCGTGCCCAGGACCGCACGGCGTTGAGCTGAATCGTGCCGATATGCCCCGAAAACGCCTTCGGAATGGCAAAGAACGTGATCACGACGTCGCCGTCAGTACGGCGACCTGGCCTAGCTTCTGCGTCGCGTCCTCAAGCGCCACCAGCACGAAGCCGGCTTGCAGCACCAGCCGGCGGAACGAGGGCTCGCTGAACAGGTACAAGTGCTGCAGATCGTCGAAGAAATCGGGCCGTTCGCTGAACGGATTGGCGAATTCGTGCCGCTCGACCGGCGTCTGGATGATGGTCACGCCGCCGGGCCGGAGCAGCGCCCTGGCGCCTCGCAGGAAGGCCACGGGATCCGGTACGTGCTCGATCACGTCGAACGCGAGAAACAGGTCGCAGGGCTCGAGCGTGACGGCCGGAAAGAAGCCCGCACGCACCGGGATGCCGGTGTGCCGCGTGGTCCACGCGGCCGTTTGCGCATCCGGCTCGACGCCGGTGCACCGGTAGCCGCGCTGCTGCAGCGCCGCCAGGAGTACGCCGTGCGCACAGCCGACCTCGACGGCATGGCCCGTGCCCGGACCGAAGCGCTGCACGACGTCGAGCCAGTAGTCCACGCGCCCGTCGGCGAGGTCGTGTTGCGTGCGTTCCTCGATGGTCGGGAAGCCCATGCGCGTCTGCACGCCGTGCCAGTAGAGGTCGAAGGCATACAGGCGCGCCAGCTGCGAAGGCCGCGGCGGCCGCACATTGACATAGCAGCCGCAGGCCACGCAGGCGCGATAACTCGCACGATGGCGGGCCGGCGGGCCGATCGGGGCCAAGGCCCCGCCGCACCAGCACTGCGAGCGCGTCTCGCGGCGGATCGACAGCGCGCGCAGTGCGGCCATGGCACGGCGGCCGCGGCGGACTGCCGAGTGCGCGCTGCGCACCGGATGCAGCACGTGCCGTATCACCGGCCACTGCAGCACGCTCATGGGACGCCCGACGCTGTGGAATCGGGCAGGTGCTTGACGATTCGCGCCGGCACGCCGGCGACAACGACACGCGGCGGCACGTCGTCGACGACCACGGCGCCTGCTGCCACGACAGCGTCTTCGCCGATGACGCAGGGGCCGAGCACGGTCGCATTGCTGCAGATCCAAGCGCCCTTGCGCACGACGATATCGCGGCCCTCGCGTGGAAAGGTGTCCATGCGCGCCTGCCGGTACCGTTCGATCGGGTGCTGGCCCGTGATCAGCGCGACGTTGTGGCCGCACATGGCGTGGTCCTCGACGCGGATCGAGCCGGACGAGGTATTGAACAGCGTGTTGTTGACGCGCGCCGTGGGCGCGATGCTGACGCGCCCCTGATCGCCCCACACCGTCGGCCGCTCGAGCAGGATGCGCGCGACTTCGCGCTCCAGGTGCGGCCGCAGCCAGCGCCGGTACAGCCCGGCGAACAGGCGCCTCAGCACGACGCTGCTCTCATCGCGTACTCCGCGACACGTCCCAGGGAAAGCGGACGAGGATGTTGCCATACGGAAAGCCGTGGTATCGCCACAAGTCACTGCCTTCTTCCTCGATCGAGAAGCTGAACGCATCCGCCCACAGGTCGAGTGCTTCCATAGTAGGTCGGTGCACCGCGACCGTGCAGGAATAAGACCCCGGCGCCAGAAAATGTGCCGGTAGTGCGATCCGGATCCGGTAAGTGCCCGGCTCAAAGCGGTTCAGCGCCCCGGAGCTCATCTGCGACAGCTGCGTCGTGAACAGGATTGCGCCGCTGCTGTTGTGGAACTGCACGCCGACTTCGACGCCATCGACGGCACTGCGGCACTCGAACTCGAGGTTCAGCGTCCACGGCTCGAGCACGCCGATCGTCGTCGTGCCGTCGCGCTCGCCGGCGCTCGCTCGACAGCGCAACGCGCGGATCTTGAAGTCCTCGGACGCGGGGCCGCGCTCGCTGACGCCCGGTTGGTCGGTGGCGCTGCGCAGGTAGGCGCCCACGACGTTCGCGGCGGGCCCCCGCTGCGCGATGCCGCCCTTGTCGAGCCAGACCGCCGTGCGGCAGACGTCGACGATTGCTCCCATGTTGTGGCTCACGAACAGGACCGTGCGGTTCTCCCTGACCGTGTCGCCCATCTTTCGGAGGCATTTCTTCTGGAAGGCCGCGTCGCCGACAGCCAGCACCTCGTCCACCAGCAGGATGTCCGGCTCAAGGTGTGCCGCGACGGCGAACGCAAGGCGCACGTACATGCCGCTGGAGTAGCGCTTGACCGGCGTATCGAGGAACCGATCGATCTCCGCGAACGCCACGATCTCGTCGAACTTGCGGCGGATTTCCGAGCGGCGCATGCCGAGGATGGCGCCATTGAGGTACACGTTCTCGCGTCCCGTGAGTTCGGGGTGGAAGCCGGTACCGACCTCGAGCAGGCTGGAAACGCGCCCGCGGATGCGCGCGTGACCGATGGTCGGCTCGGTGATGCGGGCCAGGATCTTCAGCAGCGTGCTCTTGCCGGCGCCGTTGCGACCGATGACGCCGACGATTTCCCCGGGAGCGACGGAAAAATTCACGTCGCGCAGCGCCCAGAACCGCTCCTCGGGCGCGCGGCCAGCGCGGGCCAGCCGGCGAAAGGGAGCCGCGAGTGCGCCGGCCAGCATCTCGCGGAAGGTTTCCTGCATGCGCTGGCGCGCCCCGATCGCGTATTCCTTGCCGAGGCCCTCGACGCGGATCGCGGGTGCCGCCGCGTGCGCGTCCATGCCTAGACGATGTCCGCGAAGCGGCGCTCGACGCGCTCGAAGTAAGCCACGGCGACCAGCAGCATCGCCAGCGATACGCCGATCGAGACGCCGATCGCGATGCCGTCGAACGGCCGCCCGAGGAAAGCCGAGCGGAAGCCCTCGATCAGCCCGGTCATGGGGTTCAGTTCGAGCACCCACTGCCAGCGGGACGGCACGATGCTGGCCGGGTAGACGACCGGCGTCGCGAACATCCAGAACTGCAGCAGGAACGGGATCACGTAACGGAAGTCCCGGTATGCGACGGTCAGCGCCGACAGCAACGTTCCCGCGCCGAGTGCTGCGACGACCACCCCCAGCAGCAGCAATGGAACGGCAAGCAGGTTCGCCGTCCAGCCCACGTCGTAATAGACCATCAGCGCCAGCAGGATCAGGGAAGCGATCATGAAATCCACGAGCCACGACCCGATGGATGCCAGCGGCACGATCAGTCGCGGGAAATAGACCTTGCTGATGAGATTGGCCGACCCGACCACCGAGTTCGCGGAACTGCTCAGCGCGTTGGCGAAGAACGTCCACGGCAACAGCGCGCAGTACGCGAAAATCGGATACGGAATGCCATCCGAGGGCATCTTCGCGAGTTTCCCGAAGAAAATCGAGAACACCACCATCAGCATCAGCGGCTGGATCACCGCCCACGCAGCGCCCAGCACGGTCTGTTTGTACCGCACCTTGATGTCACGTTCGGTCAGCACCCACAGCAGCTCGCGGTAGGCCCACAGCTCCTTGAGGTCCAGCGCGCGCCAGCCGCGCGACGGCTCGATCACCGTCACGTGCTCGTGGCCGAAGTACTCCTCGCGCAGGCGCTCGTTCGTCATCGGGCCAACTCGCGAACCAGCGCCGCGACCTGCCGCCGGAACGCTTCCACGCGAAACGGCGCCACGCGCCCGGCGTCGGGCCGCGGCGAGTCCAGCGCCTGCTCGATCGCACGGTCCAGGGCCGCCGCGTCGTCCGGATTGACCATCGTGCCGATCGAACCGTCGGCCAGCGCATCGGCGCTGCCGTCGCGGTCGCCGCCGATCACCGGCAGGCCGCTGGCGGCCGCCTCGAGGAACACGATGCCGAATCCCTCTTTCGTGCTGGGCATGACGAACACGTCCGCGAGCCGGTAGTAGTTGACCAGTTCACTATCGCTCACCTGGCCGACGAAGTGCACGCGGTCGGCAATGCCGGCCTCCTGTGCCAGCGCCTCCAGCCGCGGCCGGTCATCGCCGTCGCCGACCACCACGTAGGCCAGCTCCGGCCGGCGCGCGGCCAGGCGCTTCACCGCGGCGAGGACCTTGTCGTGGCCCTTGCGCCGGTCGCCGCGGTTGATGCGGGCCACCGTCAGCAGCACACGGCGGTCCTCGAGCCCAAGCTTGCGCACGAGCGCCGCGGGGCGCGGTCCCGGGCTGAAGCGCTCGTCAACCGTGTTGGGCAGCAGCTTGACCCGATCGGCCGGCACGCCGGACCACTCCAGGAACCTCGATCGCGTGTAGCGGCTGACCGCCGTGACCAGCGCCGCCTGCCGCACGGCGATTGCGCGCACCGCGCTGGGGCGTTGCCAGGCCTCGATACCGTGCAACTGCAACCACAGCGGTGCGCCCTTGAGCCGGGCCAATGCCGCGGCGAGCGGCGCCAGGTGCAGATGGCCGCAGAACACGGCGTCGTATCGGCCGCCGGTCATGGCAGTCCTCAAGCTGCGCAGCGCGTACGCCAGCCGTCCGGAAGGACCCGCCCCGCCCCGTCCCTGGCGGCTGAGGGCATCGACGCGCTCGACGTCCGGCAGCGCGCCCAGGGCCCGCAGCAGGTCGTGGTTGAAGCGCGCGATGCCGCCTTCGCCATCGGCGGCATGGGTCAGCAGCGCGAGGATCCTCACCCCTTGGCCTGCCCCGATCCAGGTCTCATCCGGGCAAGCCTAGCCGAAGTCGCGCCGGCCCCGGCCGGCGGTCGGCCCCCTACCTTTTGACGACGGACAACCCCCCCTGCATATGCTCAAATGCTTGGCACCAAAGCAGTAATTGGATGGAAATGGTGCGTTGGGGGAAGGGGTGCGCCACGATTCTCGTGGCGTTTCTGTCCGCGGCGGCGAGCGCGCAGGAAGGCTTCGATTCCTCGCGGGTGTCCGCGGACCTGCTCGCCTCCGGGGTCTACACCGACAATTTCTACTACGGCACCGGCGACGAGCCACAGGAGGCCGCCTTCGGCGCCGTGGTCGCGCCGCGTGCGGCTTACAAGGCCACCAAGGGGCGCTTCGACCTGTTGGCCACGGCAGGCGCCGAGCTGGGCGCGTTCAACCAAGAACCGGCCGACGACTACGAGGACGCCAGCGCCGGCATCAATACCTCCTGGCTCGCCACCCGCCGCGGCCGCCTCGACCTGCGCGCCGGCTTCGAGCGCAAGCACGATCCATTCGGCATCAACCGTACCGAGGACGCCACGGTCCGCGACCAGGACCTGGACATCTGGCACGCCGCGCAGGGCGGCCTGCTGTTCCACTACGGCGCGCCCGAGGCCACGCTGAACGCCGAGGTCGGCGTATCGGCGCTGGAGAAGTCCTACCAGACCAACGAAGCGGCGACGCGCTTCCTCGACTACACCGGCACTTCGCTGCAGTACACGCTGTTCTACAACTTCAGCCCGAAGACGGCGATGCTGTTCGACTTCGTCCGCGCCGACATCCAGTTCGACGAGCCGTTCAGCGCGGCCGACGCGCGCTCGGGCGACGAGTACCGTGTGCGCACCGGCCTGAAGTGGCTGGCCACCGGCAAGACCTCGGGCGACCTGCGCGTCGGCGTGTTCCGGCGTCAGTTCGACAACTCGACCGCCACCGAGCAGGGCCTCGACTGGCAGGCGAATGTGCAGTGGGCGCCGCGGGCGCGGACCCTGCTCGACCTCGAGGCCGCACGCGGCTCCCAGGAAAGCTACCGCGCCGACACCAACGTCAACGTCACGCGGTCCGTGACCGCGCGCTGGAAGCAGTACTGGAGCGCCCGGCTCAGCAGCCAGTTGAGCCTCGGGCAGACCACCACGAACTTCGTGGGCATCGCGCGCAAGGACACTGCCTATAATGTCCGCCTGGGGCTGGATTACATGCTGAGCCAGTCGCTGTCGGCCGTCATGGCGGCGGAGTCCTTCAACCGCACTTCCAATGAGCCCACGTCCGAGTTCGATCGCATCAGCGCTTTCGCCGGCATCCGCGTGGATTACTAGGCGCGCGCTCGCGATGGTGTGCGTGGCGCTCGCGGCGCTGCTCGCCGGCTGCCAGGCCGAACCCACGCGCGCTGCGCCTGCCTCGGCAGCACCCCCCGACCTTTCGGCCTACCGCTTGGGCATTGGCGACCGCGTCCGCGTCAGCGTGTTCGGCGAGCCTGACCTGTCGGTGGATGGCGACATCGACGCCACCGGCCACTTGAGCTACCCGCTGCTTGGCCGGGTGCCGGCCCTGCGCAAGACCGCCGACGAGCTGGCCAGGGACATCGCCACCGGCCTTGCGAGCGGCTACCTGCGCAACCCCGACGTGCGTGTGGCCGTCATCCAGTACCGGCCGATCTACCTGACCGGCCAGGTCAATCGCCCTGGCGCCTATCCCTACTCCGTCGGCCTGACGGTCGAGAAGGCGCTGGCGCTGGCCGGCGGCATGACCCGGATCGGCTCGGAGCGCGGCATCTACCGCCTGCACGAGGACGCGCCGACTGTTGAGCGCCGGCGCGTGAGGATGGACGACCCGGTGCTGCCGGGCGACACGCTGGTGGTCGAAGAGAGCCTTTTCTGAGCCGGCGTATGCTGCGCGCATGAATCCGCAGCTGCCGTCGGGCGCCGTCCCCGAAACCGGCGGGTTGCAGTTGATGGACATGCTGCGGCTGGTCAACCATTACCGCGTGCAGCTGGCGGCGTTGGCCGCGGTGTTCGCCGTCGTCGGCACGGTTGCGGCATTCTCGGCGACACCGATCTATCGCGCCACGCTGACGGTAATGATCGAGAGCCAGCCCGAGCGCGTGGCCCCAATCCAGGACGTCTACGACCCGGGCTTCAGCAGCTACGAGTATTACGGCACGCAGATTGAGCTGCTGCGCTCGCGCGACCTGATCGGCCGCGTGGTCGACCGGCTGGGCCTGGCGCCGAAGGAGCCGCAGCCCGCGCCAGAGAAGTCACTGCTGCGCCGCCTGTTCAGCCTGCAGTGGCTGCCGTTCGTGGGCGACGAAGGATCCGCGGAGGCGGAGATGATCCCGGCCGGGCGGCTGCGCGAGGCCGCCATCGGCGGCGTGCTCGGCCAGCTCACGGTCGAGATGTTGCCGCGCACGCAGCTTGTGCGTGTGTCGGTCGAGTCGCCGAGCGCGACCCAGGCGGCGGCGCTGGCCAACGCCATCGGCGAGGCCTACGTCGAGAGCGGCCTCGATTCGCGCTTCGAGGCCACCGAGCGCGCCACGCGCTGGCTGACGCAGCGGCTCGACGACCTGCGCGTCAAGCTGGAAGTTTCCGAGCGCGCGCTGCAGGCCTACCGCGAGAAGCACCAGCTGGTGAACGTCGGCGGCTCGCGCGGCCTGTACGAGGAGGAGGTCACCGACAACGCGCGGCGCCTGCGCGAAGCGCAGACCCGGAAGGCGCAGCTGGCCAGCTCGTACTGGAAGATCCAGCAGGCCGGCAAGGATCCGCAGAAGCTGCAGGAGATCAGCGCCCTGCTGCTCGACGAGCCGGTGCAGCGCGCATCCGACAACCTGCTGCAATCCGAGCAGGCCGTAAAGCAACTGCAGCAGCGCTACGGCGAGAAGCACCCGCAGATGGCCACCGCAAAAGCGAGGCTCACCGAGGCGAAGCGCGCCTATGACGAGGCGCTGCGGATCGCCGCCAACGGTGTCAAGGCCGAGTACGAGATCGCCACCGAGACCGAGCGCGCGCTGGTGTCGGTGGTCGAGTCGGGGCGCAGCCAGATCCGCAAGCTCGACGAACGCGATTACGAGCTGACCGCGCTCGAGCGCGACGTGCAGACCGGCCGCGAGCTATACGACGTGTTCCTGAAGCGCTTCAAGGAAACCGACACGGCCACGCGCTACGACCACTTCAACGCGCGCATCGTCGACCCGGCCGTGGTGCCGACCGCGCCGTTCAAGCCCGACCGCACGCGCATGATCCTGAACTGGACGCTGGCGGGCCTGCTGCTCGGCCTGGGCCTCATCGCCCTGCGCCACGTGCTCAGCGAAACGGTGCGCTCGCTCGAGCAGCTCGAGCACGCCACGGCGCTGCCGGTGCTGAGCCTGCTGCCCAAGGCGCCGTTCGCCGACCGCACGGCGGTCCCGGCGCTGTGCCTGGACCAGCCGCGCGCGCCGTTTTCCGAGGGCGTGCGCAGCATCCGCGCCTCGCTGTACCTGTCCGACGTCGACAAGCGCATGCGCCGCATTCTGTTCACCTCGGCGCTCGCCGGCGAGGGCAAGACCTCGGTCGCCGCCGGCTTCGCGGTGACGCTCGGCCAGATGGAGAAGGTGCTGCTGGTCGAGGCCGACCTGCGCGCACCGGTGCTGAAGAAGGTGTTCGGCATCGATCCGAAGGCGCCGGGGCTGGTCGAGGTGCTGACGCACGAGATCAACCTCGACGATGCGCTGCACCACCACAAGCCCAGCGGCATCCACGTGCTGCCGGTCGCGGCGATCCCGGCCAACCCGGCGGAGGTCATCGCCTCCGCCGCCCTGCACAAGCTCATCGACGATCTGGCCGCCCGCTTCGACCGCGTGGTGTTCGACTCGGCGCCCTGCCACGCCGGCAGCGACTCCTTCGTGCTGTCGAGCCAGATGGACGCGGTGGTGCTGGTCATCCACGCCACCAAGACCGGCATGCGCGCGGTGCAGGGCGCGGTCAAGCAGTTGCGTGCGGCCCAGGCGCCGCTGCTGGGCCACGTGTTGAACCAGGTCGATCCGCGCGGGGCCCACGCCTACGGCGGGCACTCGTACGGCTATGGCTACGGTTACGGCTACGGCTATGGCGCGCCCCCGGGCACCGGAGCCTGATGCTTAGGCCGGCCCTCGCGGGCGCGGCGCTGCTGTTGCTGCTGAACCTGTCCGCGCTGGTTGCCGGCGCCTACGGGCGTTATGCCGAGCAGCGCCTCGACCGCCTGCCGGACGAGCGCGCCGCGCGCGCCGGCACCCTGGCCGCCACCCTGGCGCCCTGGTCGGCGCAAGGCCTCGCGCTGAAAGGCTGGATCCACGGCGGATCGGGCGATTTCGCCACGGCCGACGCCGCCTACCGGGCGGCGCTGCGCCGCGCACCGGCCGACGCGCTGCTGTGGGCGGAGTACGCGCTCGTGCTCGGGCGCAACCGCGTGTTCGACCAGCGCCTGACGCTGGCCACGCGCCGCGCGCTGGAGCTGGCTCCGGCGTCCCCGGCAGTGCGCCAGGGCATCGCCCGCATGGCGCTGAGTTACTGGCGCTTCGCCGACACGCCGGTGCGCGAACTGTGGCGCCAGAGCCTGCGCTGGGAGCTCGACCACAATCGCGCCGCGTTCCTGCAGTCGCTGGACCGCGAGGGTTCGCGCGGCACGTTCTGCGCCTGGCACGCCGCCGACCTCGGCGAGCAGCCCTGGTGTCGGGGGCAGGCCCCGTGAGATCGGACCGCTGGGTCTTTGTCGCCCTGGCCCTGCTGCTGGTGTGGCTGCCGGTGCCCTGGGGCAGCCGCTCGATGCTGGCGATGGCGCTGTTCGGCGCGATCGTCGCCGCGCTGGTCGCGGCGCGCCTCACCCTCGCCGCCTCCGGGCGCCTGGCGTTGCCCGGCCTGCCGCCGGCCGCGCGCCTCGGGCTGACGTTGTGGCTGGCTTGGGCGGGCTGGGTCGGCCTCCAGCTCGTGCCGCTGCCGGCCGCCGTGGTCGGCGTGCTCTCGCCGCGCTCGGCCGAGATCCACGCGGCCCTCGGCGGCCTCGATGGTGGCGCGGCGTGGCACGCCGTCAGCCTGATGCCCGGGGCCACGTTCCAGCACTGGCTGCTGAGCCTGGCGCTGCTCGGCACGTTCTGGCTGGTGCTGGCGGTCACGGCGCACCATCGGCGCCGCCAGCGCTGGCTGCTGCTGGCGCTGCTGCTGTCGGGCCTGGGCCAGGCGCTGTACGCCATCGTCATGACGCTGTCGGGCTGGGAGATCGGCTTTCTGGAGCCCAAGCAGCACGGCCTCGGCTACACGACCGGGACGTTCGTGAACAAGAACCACTTCGGCGCCTACCTCGGCCTCACGCTTGCCGCCGGCGTGGCGCTGGTGCTGGCCGACCTGCGGCCGAAGCCTTGGGATAGCTGGCGCGCGGCGCTGGACGGGCTGACCGAGCTGGCCCTGAGCCCGCGCATGCGGGTGCGAGTGGCGCTGGCGGTGATCGTGATCGCGCTGGTGCTGACGCGCTCGCGCATGGGCAACGGCGCCTTCTTCGTGGCGCTCGCGATGTGCGGCAGCGTCTACGTGCTGTTGCGCCACCGGCGTTACTTCCTGCCGAGCCTGGTGCTGTTCGCCAGCATCTTCCTGGTGGACCTGTGGATCATCAGCGACCGCTATGGCTTGCAGCAGCTCGCGCAACGCATCGGCGAGACCAGCCTGGAGACCGAAGGCCGCGCCGACGTGCTGCCCGAGATCGCGCCGCTGTGGCGGCCCTACGCGCTGACCGGCTCGGGCCTGGGCAGCTTCGCGCAGGCGTATTCGCCCGAGCGCAGTGACCGCATCAAGTCGTATTACGACCACGCCCATAACGACCACCTCGAGTTCCTGATCGAGACCGGCGTGGTCGGCTACGCCCTGCTGGCGGCGCTGTCGCTGCTGGTGCTGGCGCACGGGCTGCGCCTCGTGCGCCAGCGCCACGACCCGATGGCCTGCGCGCTGGGCTTCGCCGGCGCCATGGCGGTGGTCACGGCGGCCCTCAACGGGCTCACCGACTTCAGCCTGCGCATCCCGGCCGTCTCGGCCACCCTGGTGTGCCTGGCGGCCCTCACGCTGAGCTGCTCGGCCGAGCCGACCAACGGCGGCCGGCCGGGTGCGCCCGATGCGCCCGAACCACCCGTCACGGGATAGGGCTTTTTCCTTACAGACGTGCCTTCCCAACTGGGGTAGATTTGGGCCATGAGTCGATCCAGCGCATTCGCGCACGCCGCCGCCGCCCTCGCGCTGCTGCCGCTCGCGGCCTGGGCCAATGGCGTGGTGGTGTCGGTCGAGGGCAAGGCCGCCGTCGAGCGCGGCCAGCAGACCCTGAACGTGGTCGAGGCCCTGCCGGTGCAGCCGGGCGACACGCTGAGCGTGCGCGAGCAGAGCAAGGTGCAGCTGCAATTCGACGACGACTCGCTGTTCACCGTTCCGGGCGCCGCAGTGCTGCGCGTCGACGCCTTCGAGCTGCCCCCTGAAGGCGCGACCGGCCCCGCACGCGCCGTCTACACGCTGGTGGACGGCGGCCTGCGCACCATCACCGGCCGCATCAGCAAGGACGCCCAGGACGTCTACGAGTTGCACACCGACCTCGCCACGGTCACGGTGAAGGGCTCGGCCTACGCCGCGGTGCGCTGCCGCACCCAGTGCGCCGGCGCCAAGCCGGGCCTGTACGTGCGCGCCGACCAGGGCCTGATCACGGTCGGCAACGGCGCCGGCAAGCTGCAGCTGCGCCCGGGCGAAGTCGGCTTCGTGGCAACGCCGGAGTCCGCGCCCGGCCGCGTGCAGACCTCGCCGTTCCTGGACCCGGTGTTCGCCAGCGGCTTTGCGTTCGACGAGCGCCTCGAGGGCGCCGGCGAGCCGCCGCGCATCGAGCCGGAAACCCCGGTGAGCCCGTCGTGATCAGGCGCCGCTGACCGCCGCGCGCGGCGCCAGCCGCGCCGCGAGGAAGTACAGCACGCAGTACACGCCCAGGAAGCCGTAGGCCTGCGCCACCAGGAACGGCGTGGCGTCGTAGTGGGCGACGCCGAGGGCCACCATCGCACCCTGCATCGCCCAGAACGGCAGGCTCGTGCCGGCGTTGCGCCGGCGCGCCGAGCGCGCGTCGGCCCCCGGGAACAGCCGCGCCATGACGTGGCGGTAGAACAGCGAGTGCAGGTGGCGCGCGTCGGGCGCGCCGATCGGCGAGCGGTGCAGCGTGGCGCGGCGCAGGATCGAGAACAGCGTCTCCCACACCGGGTAGACCACCAGCACCAGCGGGAACCACGGCGACACGTCCGTGTGCCGCCCGACCAGTTGCGCCGACAGGATGGCCAACGTGGTGCCGAGCAGGTAGGCGCCGCCGTCGCCGAGAAAAATACGCCCGAGCGGCCAGTTCAGCAGCAGGAAGCCGGCGTAGGCGCCGGCCGCGGCGAAGCCGACCGACGCCAGCTGCAGGTCGCCGACGTGCTGCGCGACCACGGCCAGTCCCAGCAGCGCCAGTACGCCGACGCCCGCGGCCAGGCCGTGGTAGCCGTCGACGATGTTCATCGCGTGGGCAAGGCCGGCGACGGCGAGCAGCGTGCCGGCCAGCGACAGCGGCCAGCGCGAAAACGCCGCGTCGAGCCAGGCGATGTCGGAGCGGTAGAGGTTGGCGTCGAGCCAGACGAAGGCGATGGCGGCGGAGACCAGCGTCATCAGCAGCCGCGGTGCTGCACCGACGCGCCGCGTCAGGTCCTCGGCGAAGCCGCCGAGGAACGCCGGCACCAGCGCCGCGACCATCAGCCACAGGAACGGCGCGGTGACGATGCCGCTCAGCGTGCCGGCCACGCCCGCCGCCAGCAGGCCGCAGACCACGGCGAGACCGCCGATGCGCGGCGTCGCCTCGTCGTGGACCTTCTGCGGCAGCCCGCCACCCGGGCGATCGCCGGTCACCGCCAGGTGCAGCGCGCGGTAGCGCACGATCAGGTAGGCGGCGGCCGCGGCGCCGATCGCGGCGGCGAGGAACAAGTCCATGGAGGCAGTCTTTCAAATTGACGATACCCCTGCCAGCCCATACCATTCGCCTCCCGTTTTTCGGCGGATTCCGGACGGTTAGCTCAGCGGTAGAGCACCGCTTTCACACGGCGGGGGCCGCAGGTTCGAGCCCTGCACCGTCCACCACCAAGAAAAGGGGACAGGCACAAGTCTGTCCCCTTTTTTCTTATACGCTGCCACGCCCATGGCCTCCGGCTTCCTCCTCGCGACCCTGCTGGCCCTCGCGGCCGGCCCGGCGCTGTATGCCGCCGGGCGGCGCAGCGCGCGCACGCTGGCCTTCCTGGACGGCTTCGTGCTGGTCAGCATCGCCGGCCTGGTGGTGCTCGAGGTGGTGCCGGGCACGTTCACCCAGGGCGGGCCGTGGAGCTTCGCCTTCCTGCTGGCCGGACTGTTCGGGCCGACGCTGCTGGAGGCGCTGTTCCGGCGCGTCGAGCGGCAGGCGCACATCGGCGCCCTGGCGCTGGCCGTGGTCGGCCTGGTGTTCCACGCGCTGGCCGACGGCGTGGTGCTGGCCCCGGCCGGTGGCGCCCATCCGCAAGATTGGGCGCTGCCGCTGGCGGTGGTGGCGCACAGCGTTCCGGTGGGCATGGCGGTGTGGTGGCTGCTCGCACCGAGCTTCGGCGCCGGGCCGCCGCTCGCGGCGCTGCTGGCCATGGGTGCCGGCACGCTGGCCGGTTACGCCTTCAGCGAGCCGCTCAACACGATGCTCGGGCAGCAGGCCTGGGCCTGGTTCCAAAGCCTGGTGGCCGGCTCGATCCTGCACGTGATCTTTGGCCGGCCGCACCTGCACGGCGCCGAGGATCCGCACCACGCGCACGTCGAGCAGCGCCTGCCGGTGCCGGAGGCGCGCTACGAGGGCCTTGGCAACCTGCTGGCGCTGGGGGCGCTGGTCTTCCTCGGCCTGATCCACGCCCCGGAGACGGCGCAGTCGCCCGCCCTGCAGCGCTTCGTGGACCTGGCGCTCGAGAGCGCACCGGCGCTGCTGCTGGCCTACGTGCTGGGCGGCTTCCTGTACGGCGAGTTGCCGGCGCCGCTGCTGCGCTGGCTGTCGGCCGGCGGCCGGCTGTCGCAGGCGCTGCGCGGCACGGCCGTCGGCTTGCCGCTGCCGATCTGCAGCTGCAGCGCCCTGCCGCTGTACCACTCGCTGAGCCGCGCCGGCGTGGCGCCCGCGGCGGCGCTGGCATTCCTGATCGCGGCGCCCGAGATCGGCCTGACCGCGCTGCTGGTGTCGCTGCCGCTGCTCGGCCTCGAGATGACGTTGGTGCGCGTGGCCGCCGCCGCGCTGCTCGCGGTGTCCGTCGGCTACATCGTCGCAGCATGGGCGGAAAAGGGGACGCACACCTTTTCCACGAACCCCGATGCCCACCGCCGCGACCACGCGGAAAAGGTGTGCGTCCCCTTTTCCGAGCGCGACCCCTCTTTCGCGGAGTCGCGCTGGCGGCGGGTCGCTCGCGCGGGCTTCGTCGAGCTGGTCGACGGCACCGCGCCGTGGATCGTCCTGGGCCTGGCCATTGCCGCGGCGGCCGAGCCGCTGCTGATGCAGATGCTGTGGGCGCAGTGGTCCGATGTGCTCGAAGTCGCGGTGTTCGCCCTGCTCGGCATGCCGATCTACGTCTGCGCCGCCGGCGCCACGCCGCTGATCGCCGTGCTGCTGGCAGCCGGCGTGTCGCCCGGCGCCGCGCTGGCGTTCCTGCTGACCGGCCCTGCCACCAACATCTCGACCTTTGGCGTGCTGCGCCGGCTGCACGGCGCGCGCCTGGCGTGGGCGTTCGCGATCATGACGGCCGTCGGCGCGGTGACGCTGGGCCTCGCCGTCAACGCGCTGGCGCCGGACGTGGCCAAGGATGCGGCCGCCGCGCCCGAGCCGGGCGGCGCCCTCGAGTGGGCGAGCCTCGCCCTGCTCGGGCTGCTCTACGCCGGTTCGCTGCTGCGCCGCGGCGGACGCGCCTTCCTCGCCGAGCTGTTCGACACCGGGGCGCCGGCGCCGGCGCATTGACCCTGGTCACCCCAGCGAAAGCTGGGGTCCGCCGGACCATGGTCCGGCCTCAAGGCGCTGGATGCCAGCTTTCGCTGGCATGACAGATTTTCATGGCCAGCTCCAGCGCCTGCTCGTAGTTGAGCCGCGGGTCCACCGAGGAGCGGTAGGCGCGCTGCAGGTCGGCCTCGGACAGGTCGCGCGCGCCGCCGAGGCATTCGGTGACGTCCTCGCCGGTCAGCTCGAGGTGCACGCCGCCCAGGTGCGAGCCGCAGCGTTCGTGGATGCGGAACGCCTCCTCCAGCTCGGCGAGGATGTCGTCGAAGCGCCGCGTCTTGATGCCGGCGCGAGTGGTCTGCGTGTTGCCGTGCATCGGGTCGGACAGCCACAGCACGCGATGGCCGGCCGCGCGCACGGCTTCGAGCAGCGGCGGCAGCTTGTCCGCGATGGCGCCCGCGCCCATGCGGTGGATGAAGGTCAGGCGCCCCGGCTCGTTGGCGGGATTCAGCGCTTCGCACAGGCGCAGCAGCCAGTCGGTCGTCATGGCCGGGCCGACCTTCACCGCGACCGGGTTGCGGATGCCGCGCATGTACTCGACGTGCGCGCCATCGAGCGCGGCGGTGCGCATGCCGATCCACGGGAAGTGCGTGGACAGGTTGTACCAGCCCTCCTTGCGCGGCACCTGGCGGGTCTGGGCCTGCTCGTAGTACAGCAGCAGCGCCTCGTGCGAGGTGTAGAAGTCCACGCGCGAGAAATCGCCGACCGGCTGGCCCGCCAGCGTCTCCATGAAGCGCACCGAATCGCCGATCGAATCGACGATGCGCTGGTACTGCGCGGCCAGCGGCGAGTGCACGACCCACGACAGGTCCCAGTACTCCGGGTGGTGCAGGTCGGCGAAACCGCCGTCGATCAGGCCGCGCACGAAGTTCACCGTCAGCGCCGAGCGCGAGTGGCCCTCGAGCAGCCGCGCCGGCGACGGCGTGCGCGCCTCCGGCGTGAATTCGGCACCGTTGACCAGGTCGCCGCGGTAGGCCGGCAGCGTCACGCCGTTGCGGGTCTCGCTGTCGGTGGAGCGCGGCTTGGCGTACTGGCCGGCGAAGCGGCCGACGCGCAGCACCGGCCGCTTGAGCCCGTGCACCAGCACCAGGCTCATCTGCAGCAGCACCTTCAGCCGGTTGGTGATGATCTCCGGCCGGCAGTCGTCGAAGCTCTCGGCGCAGTCGCCGCCCTGCAGCACGAAGCGCCGCCCTTCCTGCGCCTCGGCCAGGTGCGCCTTCAGCGCGTTGACCTCGAAGGACGTCACCAGCGGCGGCAGCCGGCCCAGGCGGTCGAGCGCTTCCTGCAGCGCGGCGCGGTCCGGGTATTCCGGCTGCTGCACGGCCGGCCGGCTGCGCCAGGAATCGGGACGCCAGGTGGCGGGGGGATTGGCGATCATGGGCTGGCGATTGTATCCCGCCCCTCTTGAACACCGGCCACGCATCCCCAGTTAGGGGCTACGGCAAACGCACCTGCCAAGGAGGCCCAAGCATGTTTCACCTGACGCGTTACCAGCCCTGGTCCCTGCACCGGGAAGTCCTGAACGAGTTCAATCGCCTGTTCGAGCGCGCCGGCGCCAACGACGAGTCCACCTCGGCGACCGCCGAGTGGGCGCCCGCCGTCGACATCGAGGAGCACGCCGACAAGTACGTGCTGCGCGCCGACGTGCCGGGCGTGGAGCCGACCGCGATCGAGATCACGCTCGAGAACGGCGTGCTGACGCTGTCCGGCTCGCGCGAGGAGACGGTCGAGCAGAAAGGCGTCGAGTCGCGCCGCATCGAGCGCCTCGCCGGCCGCTTCCTGCGCCGCTTCACGCTGCCGGAGTCGGTGGATGCCGAGGCGGTCAAGGCCGGCAACAAGCATGGCGTGCTCGAGATCGTGATTCCGAAGCGCGAGGCCGCCAAGCCGCGCAAGATCTCGGTCAACTCGTAAGAGCTGCGCTGCGGGAGGGCGAGGCGCTTGCCCCGGCGCCTCGCCCTTTTTTCTCCAACACGGGGACAGAACCGAAGTTCTGTCCCCGGTTAGAGTGACCCCGTGGAATACAAGGACTACTACAAGATCCTCGGTGTCGGCCGCGACGCTTCCGCGGAGGACATCAAGCGCGCGTATCGCAAGCTCGCGCGCCAGTACCACCCGGACAAGAACAAGGCCCGAGGCGCCGAGGACAGGTTCAAGGAAGCCAACGAGGCCAACGAGGTCCTGTCGGACCCGAAGAAGCGCAAGGCCTACGACCAGCTCGGCGCCAACTGGAAGGCCGGCCAGAGCTTCACGCCACCGCCCGGCTGGGAGGCGCACTTTGGCGGCCGCGGTTTCGGCGGCCGCGGCGGCTTTTCCGCCGGCGGCGATTTTTCCGACTTCTTTTCGACGCTGTTCGGCAGCGCCGGCCCGTTCGCGGGCGCGGGCTTCGAAGATGTCGACGGCGGCTTCGGCGGCCGCGCCGACTTTGCCGCGCGCGGCCAGGACCAGCGCGCCACGGTCACCATCGCCCTGGAGGACTCGTTCCACGGCTCGCAGCGCACGGTCACGCTGGGCCATGGGCGCACGCTGAACGTGCGCATCCCCAAAGGCATCACCGAAGGCCAGGCCATCCGCCTCGCCGGCCAGGGCCTGCGCGGCGCCGACCTGCTGCTCGAGGTGCGCTTCGCGGCGCACGCAGGCTTCCGCGCCGAAGGCCGCGACCTGCACGCCGCGCTGCCGGTGGCGCCCTGGGAGGCCGCGCTGGGCGCGCGCGTGCCGGTGCGGACCCTCGGCGGCACCGTCGAGCTGACCGTGCCGGAAGGCTCGCAGTCCGGGCGGCGCATGCGCCTCAAGGGCCGCGGGCTGCCGGGATCACAGCCTGGCGGGGCGCCCGGCGACCAGATCGTCACGCTCGAGATCGTGACGCCGCCCGCGGCCGACGCGGCCGACCGCTCGTTCTACGGCGAGATGGCGCGGCGCTTCGACGGCTTCAAGCCACGCGGGTAAAGCGCGGCGAGCATGAGCAGGACCAGCAGCCACGGCGACATCGCGCCCCCGGAGCCGTAGCCGCCGCCACCGCCGCCGCTGCCGCTGCCGGGATTGTAGGACGAGGTCACGGTCAGGGTCACGACGGCCTCGTCGCTCTCGGCGCCATCGCTGGCGGCGTAGCTGAACATCGTGGTGCCGGAGAAGTCGTTATCGGGATCGTAGGTGAAGGAGCCGTCGGCGTTGAGCGTCAGGGTCCCGCCGAGCGGCTGCGGGCCGACCAACGATGCCGTCAGCGGACCGGGGTCGCCGTCGTCGGTATCGTTGCCGAGCACGCCGGGCGCCGCGATGCTCATCATCTGGCCCTGGCCGGTCTGGTAGCTGTCGTCGTTGGCGACCGGTGCGGCGGCACGAGCGACGCCGGCGCTGGCGGCGCCGGCAACGAAAAGCACAACGCACAGTGGCGTACGCATGGTCCACCTCCAAGCCCGAATTTTAGCCCCGTCGCACCGCCGTTACCTGAACCGGGCCTGAATGCGCTACAAGGCGGGGCGCCGCTGCGCCCACGGCTGCGCGCGCTCGAGCTGGCCCGCCACGCTGAACAGGACGCCTTCACCGCCGTGCGGCGCCACGAAGTGTGTGCCCAGCGGCAGGCCGTCGGCGGTCCAGTGCAGCGGCACCGACATGGCCGGCGCTCCGGTGAGGTTGCCGATCTGCGTGAACGGCACCCACTTGAGATTCTCGCGCACCATCTCCTCGACCAGCCCGGTCTTCAGCACCAGGCCGGTCAGGCGCAGCGCCATCAGGATCCTGAGCGCGACCTGCTGCCAGCGCGGCGTGGCGATCTCACCGACGCGCGCCGGCGGCAGCGCCATGGTCGGCGTCATGAACAGGTCGTATTTCTGGTGGAACTCGCCGAGCTTGCGCGTGTACTCGTTCCAGCGCATGTAGCCGGTGACATAGTCGCTGGCGCGGCTGGCGCGCCCGAACGCGGCCATCGCCAGCGTGTCGAGCTCGAAGCCCTCGTCGCCGCAGCCGGTCTGCTGCTTGATGACGTCCACGGTCGCGGCGCAGTTGGCGAACCACATGGTCACGAAATCCTGCGCCAGCTGCATGCCGTTGACGGCCGGCTCGGCCTCCTCGACCCGGTGGCCCAGCGACTCGAGCAGCTTCGCGGAGTTCCGCACCGCGATGATCGCCTCCGGGTGCACCTCGGTGCCGATCGGCGATTTCATGGTGAAACCGATCTTCAGCTTGTCCGGCTCGCGCGCGAGTTCGTCGAGGTACGGCCGCGCCGGCGGCTCGAGGCGATACATCGAGCCGACCTCGGGCCCGTGGGTGGCGTCGAGCATGGCGGCGCTGTCGCGCACCGAGCGCGTCAGCACGTGGTTCATGGCCGCGCCGTGCATCATCTCGCCGTAAGCCGGCCCCCACGGCGTGCGCCCGCGGCCGGGCTTAAGGCCGAACAGGCCGCAGTGGCCGGCCGGCAGCCGGATCGAGCCGCCGCCGTCGTTGCCGCCGGCGATCGGCACGATGCCGGAAGCGACCGCGGCCGCCGAGCCGCCGCTCGAGCCGCCGGGCGTGTGCGCGAGGTTCCACGGGTTGCGCGTCGGCCCGAACGCGTCCGGCTCGGTGATGCCCTTGGCGCCGAACTCCGGCGTGTTGGTGCGGCCGAAGATCACCACGCCCGCCTTGAGCCAGCGCGCGGTGATCTCGGCGTGCTCGGCGGCGGTGTAGTTCACCGCCTTGAGCGCCTTGCAGCCGTAGCACACGCGCACGCCGGCGTACTCCTGGAACAGGTCCTTGACCAGGAACGGCACGCCGGCAAATGGCCCGTGCAACTTCTCCTGCGCCCGCGCCCGCGCGAGGTCGTGCATCGGCGTGATGATGGCGTTGAGCCGCGGGTTCACCGCCTCGGCGCGCGCCAGCGCGGCCTCGAGCACTTCGGTGGCCGTGACCTCCCCGCGGCGGATCAGCCCGGCCAGGCCGAGCGCGTCGTACCGGCCGTATTCCTTGAACATGGTCTCTCCCTTACAATGCGCGCCCCTCGCGGCAGCGCGTGGTGATGTAGCTCAGACGGTTAGAGCGCGGCACTCATAATGCTGAGGTCGGCGGTTCGATTCCGCCCATCACCACCAATCATATCAACGACTTACCAAAGGAAGCGCGGATGATGAAACCGGTCGCCATGATTCTCGGGGGCCTGGTTGCGCTGGTCGTGCTGGTGCTGGCCATGTGGACGCTGGTCACGCTCAACTACACCTACTCGACCGGCGAGCGCGCCGGCTACGTGCAGAAGATCTCCGAGCGCGGCTGGATCTGCAAGACCTGGGAAGGCGAGATCGCCATGGCCAACCTGCCGGGGGCGATGCCGCAGATCTTCGAGTTCAGCGTGCGCGACGACGCCGTCGCGAACCAGATCCAGAAGCTGGCGGGCCAGCGCGTGGCGCTGACCTACGAGGAGCACCCCGGCATCCCGACGTCCTGCTTCGGCGACACCGATTACTTCATCGTCAAGGTCACGCCGATCAGCGATGCCGTGCCGCTGCCGGCGACGCCCCCGCCGGCGGCTTCGAACGGCCCGGCCCGGTAGCCAACGCGGCGTGCATCCAGCCGGCCAGCACGTCCAGCAGCTCGGCCAGCACCTCTGCATCCTTGCGCCCGCTGCGGGCCGGCACGTGGAACGAGTGATCGGCGTGCTCGAACACCCGTAGCGTCGCGCCGAGCCGGCTGACCAGCGCCCGCAGCAGCTCGAGCTGGGCGAAGTCGTCGCCGCTGCCCTGCAGGAACAGCATCGGGATCTTCACCTCGAGCAGGTGCGCACCGCGCTCGTCGGACGGCTTGCCCGGCGCGTGCAGCGGAAAGCCGAGGAACGCGAGGCCGTGCACGCCCGGCAGCGGCGCTGCGGCCTGGGCCTGTGAGGTCATGCGCCCGCCGAAGGACTTGCCGCCCGCGAACAGCGCGAGCTGCGGCAGATGCTGCGCGGCCTCGGCCACCGCGGCGCGCACCGCGGCCTGCGCGATCTTCGGCGTGTCCGGCCGCCTGCTGCCGCGTTCCATGTACGGGAACTGGTAGCGCAGCGTGGCGACGCCGCGCTGCGCCAGCCCGGCGGCGACCGCAGCCAGGAACGGGTGCTTCATGCCGGCGCCGGCACCGTGCGCGACGACGTAGCAGGCGCGCGCGCCGCGCGGCACGGCCAGCAGGCCGGAGACCTTGCCGGCGCCCTCGACCGCGAATTTCACCGCGACGTCGGCCATGGCATCACTCCGGGTCGCGCATCAGGGCCTGCGCGTAGCCGGGCGCGGTCGGCTCGTGCATGAAATAAGCATAGGCCTGCTCCCACCCCACCTTGCCGAGCCGCTGCGCCCATTGCTTAAGGTCGGCGTCGGAATACTTCTCGAGCCGCAGGCGCACGTAGCCCCACACCGCGGTCTCGACCAGCGCCGGCGGCGAGCCGTCCTCGCGTTCCGAAAAACACAAAGACGCGCCGGCGGCTTCGAGCGCGGCGTAGACCTCGTGGTCGAACCACGTGTCGTTGCGGAACTCGAAGGCGGCGCGATGGTCGTCGGGCAGCAGTTCGAGGAAAGCCTGCAGGCGCGGCAGGTCCTTCTTCAGGAACGGCGGCAGCTGGAACAGCACCGGGCCACGCTTGGCGCCGAGCGCAGCGAGCTGCTGGTACAGGTACGCGACCGAGTCGGCGGATTCGTCGGCCTTCAGGCGCGCGAAGTGCGTGATGCGGCGGCTGGCCTTGATCGCGAAGCGGAACGAATCCGGCGTAACCGCGGCCCAGTTGTCGAGCACCTCGGTCCTGGGCATGCGGTAGAAGGTGTTGTTGATCTCCACGGTCGGCAGGCGCTGCGCGTAGAACGCCAGCATGTCCTCGGGCTTGATCTTCTCCGGGTAGAAATCGCCCTTCCACTCCTTGAAGGAGTAGCCGCTGGCGCCGGCGAGGAGGCGTGCCGTCATAATCCGGGCATGTCGAAGGAAAAGCTCCGGGAATACTCCGCCAAACGGACCTTCACTGCCACTCCGGAGCCGCCGGCGGCGGCCACGGCGCCCGGGCGCGGCCCGCTGCTGTTCGTGGTGCAGATGCACCGCGCCACGCGCCTGCACTACGACTTCCGCCTCGAATGCGACGGCGTGCTGAAGAGCTGGGCCGTGCCCAAGGGCCCGTCGCTGAACCCCGCCGACAAGCGCATGGCGGTGATGACCGAGGACCACCCCTACGACTACGCCTCGTTCGAGGGCGTGATCCCGCCGCAGCAGTACGGCGCCGGCGAGGTGATCGTGTGGGACTGCGGGGTCTACACGCCGGACGAGGCCGCGGACGGCAGCCGCACCGAGCATTGGTACCACGACCGGTCACGCGCCGAGGCCCGGATCCGCGAAGGCCTGGCGAAAGGGAAGCTCAGCATCACGCTGCGCGGCGAGAAGCTCAAAGGCTCGTTCGCGCTGGTGCGCATGGCCAAGGACCCGAAGACCTGGCTGCTGATCAAGCACAAGGACCGTTTCGTCTCGACCGACGACGTGACCGCGCACAATCGCTCGGTGCTCTCGAACGCGACGGTCGACGAGATGCCGCGCGCGCGCGTGGCGCGCGTGCCCGCGACGCAGCTGGTCCCGGCCGGGGCGACGTCCGCGCTTCCGGCGAAGCTCGAGCCGATGTTCGCCGAGCCCGGTGACGAGCCGTTCAACGACCCGGCCTGGGCCTGGGAGCCCAAGCTCGACGGTTATCGCGCGCTGGCGTTCGTCGACGGCGACGGCGTACGCCTGCGCTCGCGGCGCGGGCAGGACTACACGTCCGTGTTCCCGCGGCTGGTGGAGGAGCTCGAACTTCAACGCGGCGAGGTCAAGACACTGGATTCCCGCTTTCGCGGGAATGACGGATTCTCGATGGTGCTCGACGGCGAGATCGTCGCGCTCGATGCCGGCGGCCGGCCCTCGTTCAACGCGCTGCAGAACCGCGTGCAGCTCAAGACCGGGCGCGAGATCGCCGCGGCCGACCGCAGCGTGCCGACGCTGTTCTACGCCTTCGACCTGCTGCACTTCGCCGGCGTTGACCTGCGCGCGCGGCCCTGGCACGAGCGGCGGCGTTACCTCGCGCAGTGCCTGCTGCCGTCGAAGCTCGTGCAGCTGGTGCACGCCTCCGAAGACGGCGTGGCCCTGCACGAGGCCGCGCTGGCCAGCGGCTTCGAGGGCGTCATCGGCAAGCGCAAGGACAGCCGCTACGAGGCCGGCAAGCGCTCGGGCGCCTGGCTCAAGGTCAAGCCGGTGCAGAGCGCCGAGTTCGTGATCGGCGGCTACACGCGCGGCAAGGGCGCGCGCGCGGACTTCGGCGCGCTGCTCGTCGGGTACTGGGACGGCGGTGCCCTCACGTTCGTGACCAATGTCGGCACCGGCTTCGACGATCGCCAGCTCACCAGGCTCAAGTCGCAGCTCGACGCAATCGCCGTGGAGCGCTGCCCGTTCGCGGAGCGCCCGCCGCAGAGCGCGAACGCGGTGTGGGTGAAGCCGGAACTCGTCTGCGAGATGAAGTTCCAGGAATGGACCAGCGATGAACACCTGCGAGCGCCCGTATTCGTGAGACTTCGCGACGACATCGATTCCAGGTCCGTGAAGAAGGCGCTCGCGCCACGGCGTTCGAGAAAGCCCGCGGCGCGGCGCCCGACCGACGCGACCTTTGGGCGCAAGCCCATCGGGAGCGAGGGCGGGCGCCGGGCCGCGGGCAACCATGAGATCGAGGAAGTCCTCGCCCAGCTCGACTCGCCGAAGAAGGCCTTCACCCTCGCCTGCGGCCCGCACCGCATCAAGCTCACCAACCTCGATCGCGTCTACTGGCCGGCGGACCCGGCGCTTCAGCAGCCGGCCGTCACCAAGCGCGAGCTGCTGCGCTATCTCGCGCAAGTGTCGCCGCACATGCTCCCGCACCTCGCCGACCGGCCGCTGACCATGATCCGCATGCCGGAAGGCATCGGCGGGCAGCGTTTCTTCCAGAAGCACTGGGAGGCCGACAAGCCGCCGTTCGTCGAGGAAATCACGGTGTTCTCCGGGCACAACGACGAAAGCGGCGACTACCTGCTGTGCAGCAACCTGCCGACGCTGCTGTGGCTGGGGCAGAACGGCACGCTGGAGTTCCACGTCTGGCATTCGCGCGCGAGGCCCGGGCCGGACTCGCCGGTCGAGGGCACGGCGTACGCGGAGTCGGTCGCCTCGCTCGAAGCCTCGATCCTCAACTACCCCGACTACGTGGTGTTCGACCTCGACCCGTACATCTATTCCGGCAAGGAAAAAAAGGGCGAGGAGCCGGAGCTCAACACGATCGCATTCGAGAAAGGCAAGGAAGTGGCGTTCTGGCTGCGCGAGTTGCTCAGCACGATGAAGCTCGAGCCGATCGTGAAAACCTCGGGCAAGACCGGCCTGCACGTGTTCCTGCCGATCCGGCGCACCATCGATTTCGACGCCGCGCGTGAAGTCTCCGAGCGGGTCGGCCGCCACCTGCTGCGGCTGCACCCGCAGGACATCACCATGGATTGGGCCGTGCCCAGGCGCACCGGCAAGATCTTCATCGACCACAACATGAACGTGCGCGGCAAGACGCTGAACGTGGCCTACTCGCCGCGCGGCGCGCCCGGCGCGCCGGTGTCAATGCCGCTGACCTGGGACGAGCTCGCCAAGGCGCACCCGCTCGATTTCCGCGTCACCAACGCGCTGCGGCGCCTGGCCGAAACCGGCGATCGCTGGCGCGAGGCGCTCACGCGCAAGCAGAGCCTCGAGAAGGCGCTGAAGCAGGCCCCGGACGGCTGACCGCAACCGGCTGCGGGGCGCGCCCCGCGAGAGCACAATGGCTGGGAGTCGCCAGGCTCAACTTCATGAATTACACTACGTAGCATTGGTAACGCACTGAAACATAGACAGTTTTTGTATGAGCGCCTTCCGGCGCGATAGGATTGGAGATTCCCATGGCTGCGCGCTCGATTGCCTCGCTGACGGTCTCGTTCGGGCTGGTGTCGATTCCGGTGAAGCTGTTTTCCGCCACCGAAGCGAGCCGGCAGATCTCGTTCAACCTGCTGCACAAGGACTGCGGCTCGCGGCTGCGCCAGCAGTATTTCTGCGTCAAGGACGACGTGCCGGTCGCGCGGGAGCAGATGGTCAAGGGCTACGAGTTCGCCAAGGACCAGTACGTGATGTTCTCCCCGGAAGAGCTCAAGGCGATGGAAGAGGCCGGCACGCACATGGCCGAGATCGTCGAGTTCGTGCCGCTGTCGGCGGTCGACCCGATCTACTTCGACAAGGCCTACTACCTCGCGCCCGACAAGGGCGGCGCCAAGCCCTACGCGCTGCTGCAGAAGGCGATGCTCGAGTCCGGGCGCTGCGCCATCGGCCACTGGGCCGCGCGCGGCAAGTCCTACATCGTCATGGTCCGGCCGGTGGCCAACGGCCTGGTCATGCAGCAGCTGCTGTACTCCGACGAAGTGCGCTCGATCGGCGAGATCGACATCCCCAAGCTCGAGGTCAAGGAAACCGAGCTCAAGCTCGCGCACAAGCTGATCGAGCAGCAGTCGTCCGAGAAATTCAACCCGGCCGACTACAAGGACGAGGTGCGCGCGCGCATCGAGAAGGCCATCGAGAAGAAGGTCGAAGGCCAGGAGATCACCCTGCTCGACGCGCCGCAGGGCGAGGCCAAGGTCATCGACCTGATGGAGGCGCTGCGCGCGAGCCTGGAGAAGACCGGCGAGCGCAAGCCGGCCAAGCGCGCGGAGGTCACGGAGATCTCCTCGCGCAGGAAGAAGAAGTCCTCGTAAGGAAAAAGGGGACAGTCCCCTTTTCTTCGGCACCCCATGGGCATCGACGACCCTGAGGACAAGAAAAGGGGACAGTCCCCTTTTTCCTATGGCGTCGCCGACGTCGAGAAGCTGCTGCGCCTGCCGCGCAGCACCCTCCAGGCCCTGATCAAGTCCGGCTTCGTCAGGCCGTCGCGCGGTCCGCGCCGCCAGTGGCGCTTCTCGTTCCAGGACCTCATCGTGCTGCGCACCGCGCAGGCGCTGGCCGCCGCCAGAGTCCCGCCGGCGCGCATCACGCGCTCGCTGAAGGCGCTGCGCCGGCAGCTGCCGGAAGCCATGCCGCTGTCGGGCCTGTCGATCGGCGCGGTCGGCGACCAGGTGGTGGTGCGCGACGGCGGCGCGCAGCGCCGCGTGGACTCGGGCCAGTACCTGCTCGCCTTCGAGGGCAATCCCGAGCGCGGGGCGCTGTCGGTGGTCGAGCGGCCCCAGCCGCCGCGCGCCGCCGTCACCGAGGACTGGTACCGGCGGGCGCTGGCGCTCGAGGGCGACGATCCCGCGGGCGCAATCAACGCCTACGAAAAGGCGATCGAGACCGAGCCGGAGCGGCTGGCCGCGCGCATCAATCTCGGCCGGCTGCTGCACGAAGCCGGCAAGCTGGCGCGCGCCGAGCGCGTGTACCGCGATGCGCTGGCGGCCTGCGGCGCCGAGCCGTCGCTGCTCTACAACCTGGCGGTGCTGCTCGAGGATCTCGGGCGGCGCGCCGAGGCGCTGGGCGCGTACAAGGACGCGCTGCGCGCCGATCCCGGCATCGCCGACGCGCACTACAACCTCGCGCTGCTGTACGAAAAGCTGCGGCGCCCGCGCGAGGCGCTGCGCCACATGGCGCAGTACCGCCGCCTGAGTCGCGCCTAGTCGGTCGCCGCGCCCGCCGCCGCGAGCGGTGGAGCCTGCGCCGGCGTCCCGGCCGCGCCTGCCACGTCGTCGTTGTGGTTGCAGCCCCAGCACTCTTCCGTCGCGGCCTGGAAGCACAGGATGCGCAGCGCGGCGCGGTCGAGCTTGAGGTTTTCGCTGAGGTAATCCACGAACGCGCGCACTTTCGGCGTCTGCATGCGGCCGGGGGGAAACACCGCGTTGAGGTCCACCGCCGGCCCCGACCACGGATTGAGCAGCCGGCGCAGCCGCCCCTGCTCGACCGCGGGCTTGCCGAACGACTCCGGCAGCAGCGCCAGCCCGACGCCCGAGACGACGGCATTGAACAGGCTCGGCGGATCGTTGGCGACCAGCACCGGCGACACCGGCACCTCGACCTGGCGCGATCCGTCCTGCATCTCCCACAGGAAGCGGCCATTGCGCCGGTGCGTCAGGAAGGCCAGCGCGCGATGGTGCTCGAGGTCGGCGGGCTCCAGCGGCTCGCCGTGCCGCGCGAGATAGTCGGGACTGGCGTACAGGTGCAGCTGCAGCGTGGCCAGCTTGCGCGCCGACAGCGTCGAGTCCGGCAGGATGCCGACGCGCAGGGCGAGGTCCATGTCGCCGGCGACGAGGTCGACCTTGTCGTTGGAGAGGAACATCTCCAGGCGCACGTCGGGATAGCGCGCCATGAACTCCGGCAGCAGCGGCGTGATCGCATCGGTGCCCAGCGAGTACGGCGCGGTGAAGCGCAGCCAGCCGCGCGGCGCGCTGTTGAGCTGGCTCACCGCCGACTCGGCCTCGCCGAGGTCGCGCGCGATGCGCGCGCTGCGCTCGTAGTACACGGTGCCGGCCTCGGTCAGGCCCAGCCTGCGCGTGGTGCGCTTGAGCAGGCGCGTGCCGAGCCGCTGCTCGAGCTCGGTGACCTTGCGGCTGAGGGTCGCCTTCGGCACCCCGAGGGCCTGCGCCGCGGCCGTGAAGCTGCCTTTTTCGACCACCTTCACGAACATCAGGGTGTCGTTGAAATCGTGCGCCATGACGCTCCGGATCCGGGTCCGCCCTTGGGACGGCGCATCCTACACCCCGCCCCGATAAGGCTGTCTGGCGCTAACGATATACCCCTTGGAGGGCGTTGTCCGGGGCTCATTGGTGCGGCCGCTGGAACAATCAATTCCGAAAGACCCGGCTAATCAAGCCGCCCGCCCTGGCCCAACATGCGCCCCATGTCGATCCGGCGCAGCGCCAATCGACCAGCAAGCAGGAGCAACACAGACACCATGGAATTCGTTCAAGCGCGGGTCACGGTCCCCCACCTCCCCCCCGCCGGTCTCCCGTCCCCCGGAACCGGCCCCGTGACCCGCGCCCCTACCGGAGCCGGCGCGTGAGCGAGCACGTCGTCGTGCTCGGCGCCAGCGGCGGCATCGGCCGCGAGATCACGCGCGAGCTGATCGCGCGCGGCCACGCCGTCACCGCCGTGGCGCGCGACGCCGCGCGCCTGCGCGCCCTGGCCGAGCGCATCAACGCGCCCGAGCGCCTGACTTTCATCCCCCAGGACCTTTCCGACGACGCCGGCGCCGCCGCGCTGGCGCGCGTGCTGCGCGAGCGCGGCGAGCCCGTCACGGCGGTGGTCGTCGCCCTGCGCAGCGCCGTCAAGAGCGGCCGGCTGCTGGACCGCAGCGCCGCCGACCTGCGCGCCATCCTCGATCGCGACGTCGTCACGCAGTTCCTCGCGGCCAGGCACCTGCTGCCGCTGCTGGCCGAGGGCCGCCAGGAGGGTGGCCACTACCTGTTGCTCAGCGGGCCGCAGGCCTCCTGCGCCTGGTCCGGCTACGCCCACGTGTCGATCGCCGCCGCCGCGCTGCAGATGCTGACGCGGGCGCTGCGCGAGGAAGCCAAGGAGCTGCCGGTGGTCGTGCAGCAGCTGCAGATCGGCCGGCCGGTGCGCTCGGAAACCAATCAGGACTGCGCCTGTCCCGACTGGATCGGCGCCGACGAAGTCGCGCGGCGCGTGGTCGAGCTGCTCGACCGCCGCGACACCCAGATCCCCCTCGTCGAGATCGGCGCCTATGCGCCGCGCCCGGCGTCGTCCGTGCAAGGAGTGCGTCATGAAGCGAACTGACATCGATCCGATGGCCGCGCTGGCCGGCCTGCTGTTCACGGTGCTCGCCGCGGTGCTGCTGGTCGGCTGCGGCAGCGAGGCCGCCGAGTCCGCCGGCGGCATGCCGCCGCCGGGGGTCAGCGTGGCCGCGGCCCTCGAGCGCGAGCTCCACTCGACCCACTCGTTCACCGGCCGGATCGAGGCGGTCGGCAGCGTCGAGATCCGGCCGCGGGTGTCCGGCTACATCGACCGCGTGAACTACCGCGAGGGCAGCGAGGTGAACAAGGGCGACGTGCTGTTCGTCATCGACCCGCGCCCGTACCGCGCCGAGGCGGCGCGCGGCGAGGCCGAGCTGGCGCGCGCCCGCGCCCAGGCCGAGCTCGGCCGCAGCGAAGTCGCGCGCGCCCACAAGCTGCTCGAGGCCCGCGCCATCTCGCAGGGCGAGTTCGACCAGCGCATCGCCAACGAAGCCCAGGCCCGCGCCAACGTGCGCGCCGCCGAGGCGGCGCTGGAGATGGCGCGCCTGAACCTCGAATTCACCTCGGTGCGCGCGCCGATCGCCGGCCGCGCCGGCCAGGCGCTGGTCACCGTCGGTAACCTCGTCAGCCCCGGCGCCACGCTGCTGACCACGGTGGTCTCGCTCGACCCGGTGTACGTGTACTTCGACGGCGACGAGCAGGTGTACCTGCGCTCGGCCGACCTGGCCCAGCGCGAGGCGCGCGCGCCGGCGCTGCCCGTGTTCGTCGGACTGTCGCACGAGGAAGGCTTCCCGCACGAAGGCCGCCTGGACTTCGTCGACAACCAGGTCGACGCGACCACCGGCACCATCCGCAGCCGCGCGGTGCTGCCGAACGCCGACCGCCGCTTCACGCCCGGGCTGTTCGCGCGCGTGAAGCTGGTCGGCAGCGACAGCCACAGCGCCGTGCTGGTCGACGACAAGGCGATCCTCACCGACCAGGACCGCAAGTACGTCTACGTGCTCGGCCCCGAGAACCGCGCGCTGCGCCGCGACGTGACCCTCGGCCGCCTGGCCGAGGACGGGCTGCGCATCGTCACCGGCGGCCTGGCCGCGGGCGACGCCGTCATCGTCCACGGCGTGCAGAAGGTGTTCTTCCCCGGCATGCCGGTGCAGCCCACGACCATCGCGATGGGAGACCCGCCGCCGGCACCGCCGGCCCAGGCGCCTGCCCCGCAGGCGGCGGCTGACGGCGGTCACGGCCACGGCGGTTGAGGAGCCCTCGATGAACTTCGCGCGCTTCTTCGTCGACCGGCCGATCTTCGCCGCGGTCCTGTCGATCCTGATCTTCACGGCGGGCGCCATCGCGCTGCCGCTGCTGCCGATCAGCGAGTACCCGGACGTGGTGCCGCCGACGGTGCAGGTGCGCGCGGTGTACCCGGGCGCCAACCCCAAGGTCATCGCCGAGACCGTGGCGACGCCGATCGAGGAATCGATCAACGGCGTCGAGGACATGATGTACATGAAGTCGGTCGCCGGCAGCGACGGCGTCATGGCGCTGACCGTGACCTTCAGGCCCGGCACCGACGTCAACCAGGCGCAGGTGCAGGTGCAGAACCGCGTCAACCAGGCGCTGGCGCGCCTGCCCGAGGACGTGCGCCGGCTCGGCGTGACCACGCAGAAGCAGTCGCCCGACCTGACCATGGTGGTGCACCTGATTTCGCCGGACGGGCGCTACGACGCGCTGTACCTGCGCAACTACGCCACCTTGCGCATCAAGGACGAACTTGCGCGCATCGGCGGCGTCGGCGAGGTGTGGGTGTTCGGCGCCGGCGACTACTCGATGCGCATCTGGATCGACCCGGACCAGGCCGCGGCGCGCAATCTCACCGCCGGCGACATCGTGCGCGCGGTGCGCGAGCAGAACGTGCAGGTCTCGGCCGGCCAGCTCGGCGCGCCGCCGACGCCCAACGCGTCGGACTTCCTGCTGTCGATCAACGCCCAGGGCCGGCTCGTGACCGAGCAGGAGTTCGGCGACATCGTGGTCGCGACCGGGGCCAACGGCGAGATCACGCGCCTGCGCGACGTCGCGCGGCTCGAGCTCGGCGCCTCCGAGTACGCGCTGCGCTCGCTGCTCGACAACCAGCAGGCGGTGGCGATCCCGATCTTCCAGGCGCCGGGCTCCAACGCCATCGAGCTGTCGGACAACGTGCGCGCGAAGATGGCCGGGCTGGCCAAGCTGTTCCCCGAGGGCGTCAGCTACGAGGTGGTCTACGACCCGACCGTGTTCGTGCGCGACTCGATCAGCTCGGTGGTCAAGACCCTGTTCGAAGCGGTGCTGATGGTGGTGCTGGTGGTGATCCTGTTCCTGCAGACCTGGCGCGCCTCGCTGATCCCGCTGCTGGCGGTGCCGGTGTCGATCGTCGGCACCTTCGCCGTGCTGCTGCTGCTGGGCTTCTCCATCAACACGCTGACCCTGTTCGGGCTGGTGCTGGCCATCGGCATCGTGGTCGACGACGCCATCGTCGTGGTCGAGAACGTCGAGCGCAACATCGCGGGCGGGCTGGCGCCGCGCGCGGCCGCGCACCAGGCCATGAAGGAAGTCAGCGGCCCGATCATCGCCATCGCGCTGGTGCTGAGCGCGGTGTTCGTGCCGATGGCTTTCCTCAACGGCGTCACCGGCCAGTTCTATCGCCAGTTCGCCGTCGCCATCGCCATCTCGACGGTGATCTCGGCCATCAACTCACTGACCCTGTCGCCGGCGCTGGCTGCCGTGCTGCTGAAGCCGCACGGCGCGCCGGCCGACCTGCCGACGCGCGTGCTCGACCGCCTGTTCGGGCGCTGGCTGTTCGCGCCGTTCAACCGCCTGTTCGGCCGCGCCGCGCACGCCTACGCCGACGGCGGGCGCCCGGCGATCCGGCGCACGCCGCTGATGCTGGCGGTGTACGCGGTGCTGCTGGGCTTCTGCGCATTGTTATTCCAGAGCGTCCCCGGCGGCTTCATCCCGACCCAGGACAAGCTGTATTTGATCGGCGGCACCAAGCTGCCCGAGGGCGCCTCGCTGGACCGCACCGAGGACGTCATCCGCCAGATGAGCGAGCTGGCGCTGTCGACCGAGGGCGTGGCCAGCGCCGTGGCCTTCCCCGGCCTCAACGCGCTGCAGTTCACCAACACGCCCAACACCGGCACGATCTTTTTCGGCCTGGACCCGTTCGATGAGCGCGGCCGGCCCGCGGCGGAGATCGTGGGCGAGCTCAACATGAAGTTCTCGCAGCTGCAGCAGGGCTTCGCCTTCGCCTTCCAGCCGCCGGCCATCCTCGGCATCGGCACCGGCTCGGGCTTCTCGCTGTACGTGCAGGATCGCACCGGCGCCGGTTACGGCGAGCTGCAGAACGCGGTGCACGCGCTGTCCGGCGCCTTGAGCCAGGTGCCGGGAATGGGCTTCCCGATCAGCTCGTACCAGGCCAATGTGCCGCAGCTCGACGCGCAGATCGACCGCGCCAAGGCCAAGGCCCAGGGCGTGGCCATCAGCGACATCTTCGAGACCCTGCAGATCTACCTGGGCTCGGCCTACGTCAACGACTTCAACCGCTTCGGCCGCACCTACCAGGTCATCGCGCAGGCCGACGCCGGATTCCGTGACGACGTGCAGGACATCGGCAGCCTGCGCACGCGCAACGAGCGCGGCGAGATGGTGCCGATCGGCAGCTTCGTCTCCGTCGGCCAGACCTACGGGCCCGACCCGGTGATCCGCTACAACGGCTACCCGGCCGCGGACATCATGGGCGAGGCCGACCCGCGCGCGATGTCGTCGGCGCAGGCGCTCGGCGTGGTGTCGGGGCTCGCGCCGCAGGTGCTGCCGCCGGGCATGACCTTCGAGTGGACCGACCTGTCCTACCAGCAGGTGACGCAGGGCAACGCCGCGCTGATCGTGTTCCCGCTGGCCTTGCTGCTGGTGTTCCTGGTGCTGTCGGCGCTGTACGAGAGCTGGGTGCTGCCGCTGGCGGTGATCCTGATCGTGCCGATGTCGATGCTGTCGGCGCTGGCCGGCGTGTGGCTGACCGGCGGCGACAACAACATCTTCGTGCAGGTCGGCCTGGTGGTGCTGATGGGCCTGGCCAGCAAGAACGCCATCCTGATCGTCGAGTTCGCGCGCGAGCTCGAGCACCAGGGCCGCGGCATCGTCGAGGCCGCGCTCGAGGCCTGCCGCCTGCGGCTGCGGCCGATCGTGATGACCTCGGTGGCGTTCATCGCCGGCGTGATCCCGCTGGTGCTGTCGAGCGGCGCCGGCGCCGAGGTGCGCCAGGTCATGGGCATCACGGTGTTCGCCGGCATGATCGGCGTGACGCTGTTCGGCCTGTTCCTGACGCCGATCTTCTACGTGGCGCTGCGCAAGCTGCAGGCGCGCGTCCCCGCGTCGAGCGATCCCGCCCCGGTCCACTTCCATGGCGTGGAGGTGCCCCGTGCGTAAGCGCTGGCCCAACCATGGAATGCTCCTCACCGCCGCCGCGCTGGTGAGCGCCTGCGCGGTCGGCCCCGACTACGAGCGTCCGCAGACGGCCGCGCCGGCAGCCTTCGCCCAGCAGGCGGGTTACGCCGCGGCCGGGCCGGTCGCCGAGTTCTGGCGCGGCTTCGACGACGCCCTGCTGACGCGGCTGGTCGAAGGCGCGCTGGCGAGCAACCACGACCTGCGCGCCGCGCTGGCCCGCGTCGACCAGGCCCGCGCCATCGCGCGGCTGTCGCGCAAGGACCTGCTGCCGACGATCACGGCCGGCGGCGGCTACACCGAGTCGCGCGCCAGCGCCGACCAGGCGCCGGGACTGACGCGCGAGCAGCGCGACGGCGAGCTGTACGACGCCGGCTTCGACGCCTTCTGGGAGCTGGACCTGTTCGGCCGCGTGCGGCGCGGCGCCCAGGCCAGCCGCGCCGAAGCCCAGGGCGCCGCCGCCGAGCTGCGCGCGCTGCAGGTCACCATCGCCGCCGAGACCGCGCGCGCCTATTTCGAGCTGCGCGGCCTGCAGGAGCAGCTGCGCGTGGCGCGCGGCAACGCCGAGAACCAGGCCGCCACGCTATCGCTGACGCAATCCCGGCTCGACGCCGGCGCCGGCACCGAGTTCGACGTGGCCCGCGCGCGCGGCCAGCTGGAGTTCACGCGCTCGCGCGTGCCCGCGCTCGAAGCCGCGGTGCTGGCCACGGCCCATCGCCTCGCCGTGCTGAACGGCCGCGAGCCGGCGGCGCTGCTGGCCGAACTCGCCGCACCGGCGCCGCTGCCGGCCCTGCCCGAGTCGGTCGCGGTCGGCACGCCGGCCGAGCTCCTGCGCCGGCGCCCGGACATCGCCGGCGCCGAGCGCCGCCTCGCGGCGGCCACGGCGCGCATCGGCGTCGCCACCGCCGACCTGTTCCCGCGCCTTACCTTCAACGGCAGCATCGGCAGCGCGGCCACCGACCTTGGCGACCTGTTCACGCGCGACAGCGAAACCTACGGCTTCGGGCCGCGCATCAGCTGGGCGTTCCTCGACCTCGGCCGCGTCGAGGACCGCATTGACGCCAGCGACGCCGGCACGGCGGCGCAGCTGGCGCTGTACCAGGGCACAGTGCTGCGCGCGCTCGAGGAGACCGAGAACGCGCTGGTGGGCTATGCCCGCGCGCGGGCCGAAGGCCGGCACCTGACCGACTCGGCCGCGGCCAGCACGCGCGCCGCCGAGCTCGCCAACCTGCGCTTCGAAGGCGGCGCGGCGGATTTCCTGCATGTGCTCGACGCGCAGCGCTCGCAGCTCGAGGCCGAGGACCGGCTGGCACAGAGCCAGACCCGCACCGCCACCGCGCTGATCGCGGTCTACAAGGCGGTGTCGGGCGGCTGGCCGGACCGCGCGCCGCAGGACGTCGCCGCGCGCGGGAACTGACCGGCGCACGACCGGTCGCAAAACGCGGACGGCGCGGCGTTGGCGCGCTGCACGCGGCGCGGCATGATGCGGGCGCAACCGGAGAACTGTCGTGATCCTGAAGAAGATCCTCATCGCCGCGGCCGTGCTCGCCGTGGCCGGCTTCGCCGCTTACCACGGCTACCTCTACTCGCTCGGCCTCTACGCCACCGCACCGGTCTACCAGACCTCGCGCGGCGCGCTCGACGGCTACGACCCGGTGGCCTACTTCACCGCCGGCGCGCCGGTCGCGGGCACGGCCGAGTTCACGCACGAGTGGAACGGCGCGACCTGGCATTTCGCCAGCGCCGGGAACCTGGCGCTGTTCCGGCAGACGCCGGAGAAGTACGCGCCGCAGTTCGGCGGCTACTGCGCCTACGCCGTGGCCAACAACTACACGGCGAACACCGCGCCGGAGGCCTGGCACATCGAGGACGGGCGCCTGTACCTGAACTTCAACCTCGAGGTGCGCGACACCTGGCGCGCGCGCAAGGCCGAGTTCATCCCGGCCGGCCAGCGCAACTGGCCGGCGGTGCTGCGGGACTGATCAGAACGACAGCTGCACGCGGCTGAAGACGGCGCTCTCGTCGTCGCGATCCCCACCGCCCGGCGCGCCGCCTTCGAAGGCCGTGCGCTCGTAGTTCAGCGCCAGCCGCACGTTGGCGGTGGCATACCAGCTCAGCCCGGCGCCGCTGGCGCGCGCCGTGCTGACGGCGGTATCCGGGTTAGCGTAGACCGGGAACGCCGCATCGTCAATCTCGATGGCGCCATGGCGCAGCGCGATCTCGAACGCGCCCCAGCCGGCGCTGCCCGACGCGTAGGGCACGGCCGGTCGCACGCCGCGGTAGCCGGCGCTCTCACCGGTGAGCACCCAGCTGACCACCGCCTGGTAGGCGCTGTGCTCGAGCTCGGCCGGCGCGCCGGCCAGCGAGACCTGCTGGCGCGACACGGCATATTCACCGAGCAACCCGAACGGCCCGCGGTAGAAATACAGCTGCGGCGACCAGCGCGTGTGGTCGCCGGCGGCGACCACGGTGTCGGCGTCGGCCGGGGTCGAAGCCGAGCGGTAGCTGAAAATGGTGTTCTGCCCAGGCGAGCGGTAGCGCGGCAGCGTGTTGTTGAAGGCGGCCGTCGCAGTCGAGGCGGTGACGCCGGCGGTGCTGGTCGTCGCGCCGGCCTTGCGGCCCGTGGTGCCGGCGATGCCGAAACCGAAGTTGCGAATCGGCTCGAAGAACAGCCGGGCCGCGAGCTCCTTGCGGTCGTCGGTGTCGCTGGCCACGGCGTCGCGCCCGTCGGGCGAGCCGTTGAGCCAGGCCACGGCGTAGGACCCGCCCCCGGGCAGTCCGCCGTGCAGCTGCACGCCGAAGTCGCGGCCGGCGCCGAGCTCGGTCGGCAGGCCGCGCTCCATGAACGCGAGAGCGCCGGCGGCCTGCAGGTTCTCGAGCCCGAACGGCGCCTTGAACTTGCCGATGCGCAGCGTGGCCGCCGGATCGAAGCGCAGCTCGCCATAGACATCCGAGATGGTCGTCGTGTCGCCGGCGAACTGCGGCAGCAGCTTGAGGAATGCCAGCTTGCCGAGCGTCACCTCGAAACTCGGCTCCACGCGGCGCAGCAGGAACGTGTCCTTGAAGGCCTGCTCGTCGCCGGCGAAGAAGCGGGCGTCGGCCTGCAGCAGCCCCTTGACGCGGAACTCGAAACTGCCGTCGGCGCTCTTCAGGCCGAAACCCTGGTCGCCGGCGGTCACGACCACCGTCTCGTCCGCGCGCACGGCAGTGGCCGGCGCCAGCGCGGTGACGGCGAACATCAGCAGGACAGCGGCGTAGCGGCTCATCGAATCGGCTCCGGAACAACGCGGCAGCGCGAAGTCTACGAATCCCGCCGGACCGCCACGATGACCTGCGTCAATTTCCGGTCGCGGCCCGCATAATGCCGGCCATGTCCCTGTCCCTGTTCGCCACCGCCAGCCGCGGGCTCGAGCCGCTGCTGGCGAAAGAGCTGGCCGCGCTCGGGGCGCAGGCGGTCAAGGAACAGGGTGGCGGCGTGGCCTTCGCCGGCGAGCTGGCGGTCGCCTACCGCGCTTGCCTCGAGTCGCGCCTGGCCAGCCGCATCCTGCTCCCGCTGGCGCGCTTTCCGCTCAGCGACGCCGACACGCTCTACCAGGGCGCGCGAGCGGTCGAGTGGGCCGAGGTGTTCGACGTAAAGAGCACCTTCGCCATCGAGGTGGCAGGCCGCTCGGCCGCCGTCACCCACACCCACTACGCCGGGCTCAAGGTCAAGGACGCGATCGCCGACACGTTTCGCGGCAAGACCGGCAAGCGGCCCGACGTCGACACCGAGCGCGCCCAGGTCCGCATCCACCTGCACCTCGACCGCGACCACGCCAACCTCAGCCTCGACCTGTCGGGCGAGAGCCTGCACCGGCGCGGCTACCGGCGCGCGAGCGCGCAGGCGCCGCTCAAGGAAAACCTCGCCGCGGCGATCCTGCTGCGCGCCGGCTGGCCGGCGCTGGCCGCATCCGGCGCGCCGCTGCTCGACCCTATGTGCGGGTCCGGCACCATCGTGCTGGAAGCCGCGTTCATTGCCGCGGACGTCGCGCCGGGCCTGGCGCGCGAGCGCTACGGCTTCGAGTCCTGGCTCGAGCACAAGCCGAAGGTCTGGCGCGAGCTGAAGGCCGAAGCGGCGGCGCGCGCCGCCGACGGGCGCAAGCGCGAGCTGCCGCCGCTGCTCGGCTACGACGTGGACCCCGCAGCGATCCGCGCCGCGCGCGACAACGCCCGGCGCGCCGGTTTCGCCGAGGCCGTGCAGTTCGAGGCGCAGGACCTGTCTGCGGCGCGACCGCCCGACGCGCGCAAGGGCCTGCTGGTGACCAACCCGCCCTACGGCGAGCGCCTCGGCGCCGAGGCCGAGGTCATCAAGATCCACAGCCTGCTCGGCGCCATGCTGAAGGAGCACTTCGGCGGCTGGCAGGCGGCGGTGTTCACCGGCCGCCCCGACCTCGGCCCGCGCATCGGCCTGCGCGCGCACGACACCTTCGCCATGTACAACGGGCCGCTGCCGTGCAAGCTGCTGCGCTTCGAGGTGCCGGCGACGCCGGCCTCCGACCAGCCAGCGGGCGGCGGGGACTTCGCCAATCGCCTGCAGAAGAACCTCAAGCACCTTGGCAAGTGGGCCAGGCGTGCCGGCGTGTCGTGCTACCGCCTGTATGACGCGGACCTGCCGGACTACGCGGTGGCCGTCGACGTATACGAGGTCGCGGCCATGCCGGCCCTGAGCGTCGTCGAAGGGGGCCGCTCCCACGAGGGCCGCTCGCACGAGCGCCACGTGCACGTGCAGGAGTACGCGGCGCCGAAGACCATCGACCCGGTCAAGGCCGAGAAGCGCCTGCGCGACGCGCTGGCCCACACCCGCGAGCTGCTCGAGGTGCCGGCGTCGAACCTGCACTACAAGCTGCGCCGCTCGCAGAAGCCCGGCGCGCAGTACGGCCGCCAGGCCGAGACCGGCGTGTTCCACGAGATCGAGGAGCACGGCTGCAAGCTCCTGGTGAACTTCGACGATTACCTCGACACGGGGCTGTTCCTCGACCACCGGCCGCTGCGCCTGCGCCTGCAGCGCGAAGCCGCCGGCAAGCGCTTCCTGAACCTGTTCTGCTACACCGGCAGCGCCACGGTGCACGCCGCTCGCGGCGGCGCAACGCACACGCTGTCGATCGACCTGTCGAACACCTACCTCGACTGGGCGCGGCGCAACCTCGAGCGCAACGGCGTGCGCGCTGAGGCGTTCGACCACCCGCCGCGCCACTGGCCCGACCACGCGCTGCTGCGCGCCGACGTGCTCAAGTGGCTGTCCGCGCAGGAGGAGCATCACGCGCGCACGCGCGACCGCCTGCAGTTCGACCTGATCCTGTGCGATCCGCCGACGTTCTCGCACTCGAAGAAGATGGAGGGCGTGCTCGACCTGCAGCGCGACCACGCGCAGCTGCTGCGCCAGTGCATGGGCCTGCTGGCGCCCGGCGGCGCGCTGTATTTCTCGAACAACCGGCGCGGCTTCAAGCTCGACCCCGCCCTGGCCGCGGAGTTCGCGGTGCAGGACCTCACTGCACCGACGCTCGACGAGGACTTCAAGCGGCCGCCGCCGGCGCACCGTTGCTGGCGCATCACCGTCGCCTGACCCCGGCACGGCGCGCCGCGCCGGCCTGAGCGATTTTTACTGGTTCACGAACCTGTAACCGCCGCGCCTCAGGCTGTAGCATTACCTGACTACTGGTTCATGTTCATGACGACTCGCAAGCGCGGCAACTCCAACTCGCGGACCCCGTTCAGCCCGGGGCGCCGCCGCTTCCTGGCCAGCGTCGCCGGCGCGGCCGGCGCCATCGCCCTGCCCGGCTGCGGCCCGGCCGCGACCAGCCTGCCGGCCGCGGCCGACTCGCGCGGGGCCGGCGCCGGCGCGTTGCCCAATCCCGAGGACTGCGGCATCGACCACATCGTGCAGGTGATGATGGAGAACCGCTCCTACGACCACATGCTCGGCTGGGTACCGAAGTCCAACGGCATCCAGCACCAGGTATTCGTCAACAACGCCGGCGAGGACGTGCCCACGTTCCATATGGGCGACTCCGATCCGGCCTACGGCTTCCAGGGCTGCGGCTGGGAGGACCCGGCGCACGGCTACAACGACGGCCGTGTGCACCTGAACGATGGCGCGATGGACGGCTTCCTCAAGACCGTCGGCAACCCCAACGACAAGTTCCCGGTCGGCTACTACGAGGCCGACGACCTGCTGTTCTTCAAGGGCGTGGCGCAGCACTTCACGGTGTGCGACCAGTACTACCACGGCATCCTGTCGTCGACCTTCCCGAACCGCATGTACATCCATGCCGGCGCGGCCGACCGCAACACCAACACGCTGCCCTACGCGCAGCAGGCGCCATCGACGCTGCCGACGATCTGGGACCTGCTCGGCGCCAAGGGCATCGCCTGCACCAATTATTTCTCCGACCTGCCGCTGACCGGGCTGTGGGGCACCAAGTACGCCGAGATCACCAAGCCCTTCGAGCAGTTCCTGATCGACGCGCAGCGCGGCACCCTGCCCGCGGTGTCGTATTTCGATCCATTTTTCGGTTTCTCGGTCGGGGAGACCCCGGCTGGCGTGTCACGTGACGACCACCCCCAGGCCGACGTCCGCGACGGCCAGGTCTACCTGACCGAGATCTATAACGCCCTGCGCGCGAGCCCGAACTGGGAGCGCACGCTGATGATCGTGACCTACGACGAGTGGGGCGGTTTCTTCGACCACGTCGAGCCGCCGTTCGGGCCGGTGTCGGCCGAGGAAGGCGCGTTCAACGACGGCCGCCTGGGCTTCCGCACGCCGTGCGTGATCCTCGGCCCGCGGGCGAAGCGCGGCCACGTGTCGCACTTCCGCTTCGACCCGAACTCGGTCATCAACCTGATCCGCTGGCGTTTCGGGCTCGGCGCGCTGTCGGCGCGCGACGCCTGGTCGCACAACATGGCCATGGCACTGGACTTCAGGAACCCGCCGAATCCGGATGCGCCCGATTTCGGCCAACCCTCGCCGGGCGGCCTGCCGGCCAACTCGCGCGGCGCCAGCTGGGGCGCGCCCTGCTTCAACGCCCTGACCAACCAGTTGCCGCTGGGCGAGATGCCCGCGGCGCAGCGCGAGTGGCTGGCGCACCAGGTCGAGCTGCGGCCGCTGTACGAGATGTCGAGGGCGGCGGGGCTGATCTGAAGCTGGAACGCGAGGCCGGCGCCCCGCCCCTCGCTCCCGACGAAGTTTCGTAGGCCGCTCGGGTCGGAGCGCCGGCCTCGCGCCGGTCAGATCAGGTCTTGGGGAGCGTGACGCCCTTCTGGCCCTGGTACTTGCCGCCGCGGTCCTTGTACGAGGTCTCGCAGACCTCGTCCGACTCGAGGAACAGCATCTGCGCAACGCCCTCGTTGGCGTAGATCTTGGCGGGCAGCGGCGTGGTGTTGGAGAACTCCAGCGTGACGTGGCCTTCCCACTCGGGCTCCAAGGGCGTTACGTTTACGACAATCCCGCATCTTGCGTAGGAGCTTTTTCCGAGGCAGATCACGAGCACGCTGCGTGGAATGCGGAAGTACTCGACCGTTCGCGCGAGCGCGAACGAATTCGGCGGAACCACGCAACAGTCGCCGCGGAAATCGACGAAGCTCTTGGCGTCGAAGTTCTTGGGGTCGACAATCGTCGAGTTGATGTTGGTGAAGATCTTGAACTCGTCGGCGCAACGAACGTCGTAGCCGTAGCTGGACACGCCGTAGCTGACGATCTTCCCGCCGCCGTTGGCGCGCACCTGCTTCGGCTCGAACGGCTCGATCATGCCGTGCTCCTCCGCCATCCGGCGGATCCAGCGGTCGCTCTTGATGCTCATCAGTCGTCCGTGACCTCGATCGTGGGAAAGCTCTTCGCCGGCACGCCGGCCATGCGCGCCATGGCCTTGCGCGCGATATCGCGGTAGCGCCGCGCCAGCGGCGAGTCGGGCTCGGCCGCGACCGTCGGCCTGCCGCCGTCGGCCTGCTCGCGGATCTTGATGTCGAGCGGCACCTGCCCGAGCAGCTCCACGCCGTACTGCTGCGCCAGGCGCTCGCCGCCGCCGGCGCCGAAGATCGCTTCCTCGTGCCCGCACTTGCCGCAGACGTGCGTACTCATGTTCTCGACGATGCCGAGCACCGGCACCTCGACGCGCTTGAACATCTGCAGGGCTTTCCGCGCGTCCAGCAGCGCGATGTCCTGCGGCGTGGTGACGATGACGGCCCCGGAGATCGGGACGCGCTGGGCGAGCGACAGCTGGATGTCCCCGGTGCCCGGCGGCAGGTCGATCACCAGGTAATCGAGGTCGTCCCAGACCGTCTCGGCCAGCATCTGCTGCAGCGCCTGGGTGACCATCGGCCCGCGCCAGATCATCGGCTGGTCCTCTTCGATCAGGAAGCCGATGCTCATGGCCTGCAGGCCGTGGGCCTGGATCGGGTTCATGTGCTTGCCGTCCGGCGAGCTCGGGCGATCCTTGCTGCCCAGCATCAGCGGCTGGCTCGGCCCGTAGATGTCGGCGTCGAGGATGCCGGCCTTCGCGCCTTCGGCCTTGAACGCCAGCGCGAGGTTCACCGCCACCGTGGACTTGCCGACGCCGCCTTTGCCGCTGGCCACCGCGACGACGTGGCGCACTCCGGGCAGGGGCTGGGGCTGGGCGCGCGGGGTTTGCGGCATGGGGCCGGGAGTTTAGCCCGAAGTGGCATAATCCGCCGCTCTTTCAGGCTGTTACTCATGTCCCGGACGCCCGCTGTCAAAACCCTGCTCGTCACCAACGCCCTGCCCTACGCCAACGGCCCGATCCACGTGGGCCACCTGGTCGGCTACATCCAGGCCGACATCTGGGTGCGCTTCCAGCGCATGGCCGGCCACACGGTGCATTACGTCTGCGCCGACGACGCCCACGGCACGCCGATCATGCTGGCGGCCGAGAAGGCCGCGATGCCGCCGGAGCAGTTCATCGAGGCGGTGCACCGCGAGCACGCCCGCGACTTCGCCGCGTTCCACGTCGCCTTCGACAACTACCACACCACGCACTCGCCGGAAAACCGCGCGCTCAGCGAATTGTTCTACGCGCGCCTCGACCAGGCCGGGCACATCGCGGCGCGCTCGGTCGAGCAGTTCTTCGACCCGGTCAAGCAGATGTTCCTGCCCGACCGCTACATCAAGGGCGAATGCCCCAAGTGCGGCGCCAAGGACCAGTACGGCGATTCCTGCGAGAACTGCGCCTCGACCTACGCGCCGACCGACCTCCGCAAACCGTACTCGGTGGTCTCGGGCGCGCCGCCGGTGCGCAAGGCCTCCGAGCACTACTTCTTCACGCTGGGCAGCTTCGCCGGCTTCCTCAAGCGCTGGATCGGCTCGGCCACCCTGCACGAGAGCGTCAAGAACAAGCTGCGCGAATGGCTCGAGGCGGGCCTGAAGGACTGGGACATCTCGCGCGACGCGCCGTACTTCGGCTTCGAGATCCCCGGCAAGCCCGGCAAGTACTTCTACGTCTGGCTGGATGCGCCGATCGGCTACCTGGCCAGCTTCAAGCAGTTCGCCGCACGCAGCGGCATCGCCTACGACGACTTCCTCAAGCCGGACTCGCAGCACGAGATGTGGCATTTCATCGGCAAGGACATCATCAACTTCCACGGCCTGTTCTGGCCGGCGATGCTGCACGGCTCCGGCTTCCGCCCGCCGACGGCGCTGAACGTCAACGGCTACCTGACGGTGAACGGCGCCAAGATGAGCAAGAGCCGCGGCACCTTCATCCGCGCCGAAACCTGGGCGAAGCACCTCAACGTCGAGTACCTGCGCTACTACTTCGCCGCCAAGCTGACCGACGCGCCGGAAGACCTGGACCTGTCGCTCGACGACTTCGTCGCGCGCATCAATAGCGACCTGGTCGGCAAGTACGTCAACATCGCCAGCCGCTGCGCGCCGTTCATCACGAAACAGTTTGCCGGCAAGCTGATCCGCGCCGGCGACACCGGCTATGCGGGCGGCCAGACGGTCGCCGCGGCCTACGATGCGCGCGACTTTGCCGGCGCCGTGCGCCACGTCACGCAGCTCGCCGACCGCATCAATGCCTTCGTCGACCAGCGCAAGCCCTGGCTGCTGGCCAAGGACCCGGGCCGCACTGCCGAGCTGCACGACGTCTGCTCGCGCGCCCTGCACGGCTTCTGGACGCTGTCGATCCTGCTGGCGCCGATCCTGCCGGCGACGGCCGCGCGCGTGGCGCGCGAGCTGTTCGGGCTCGGCCGCGACTTCCAGTGGAGCGACCTGCGCGAGCTGCCGGCGCAGATCGAGCCCTACCAGCACCTGTTGACGCGCGTCGAGCCGGCGAAAGTCGCGGCCGTGGTCGAGGAATCCAGAGAGGACATGAAGCCCATGAGCGAGTTCCCCGCCAACGCGCCCACCCTCACCGCGCCCGCCCTCGGCGCGCCGCTGTCGATCGACGACTTCAACAAGGTCGAGCTGCGCATCGCCCGCATCGACAACGCCGAGGCGGTCGAAGGCGCCGACAAGCTGCTCAGACTCACCCTCGACGTCGGCGAGCTCGGCAAGCGCCAGGTGTTCGCCGGCATCAAGTCACAGTACGCCCCGGAGCAGCTGGTCGGCCGCCTGACCGTGGTCGTCGCCAACCTCGCGCCGCGCAAGATGCGCTTCGGCCTGTCCGAAGGCATGGTGCTGGCGGCGAGCCACGGCGACGGCCAGCCGTTCCTGCTGTCGCCGGACGCCGGCGCCGAGCCGGGGATGAGGGTCAAGTGACGCTGTCACCCCAGCGCAAGCTGGGGTCCAGTGTCTTCAGAGACGCTGGATTCCGGCTTCCGCCGGAATGACCCGGATGCTACCCCCCGTCGCGGTGATCGACGAGCCGAACTGCATCGGCTGCGCGCTGTGCCTTAAGGTCTGCCCGACCGACGCCATCCTGGGCGCCAACAAATTCCTGCACGTGGTGCTTGCCGGCGACTGCACCGGCTGCGAGAAATGTTTGCCGGTGTGCCCGACCGACTGCATCTCGATGCAGCCGCGCCAGGGCGAGACGGCAGCGCCGCGCGCGCTGGCCGCGCGCTGGAAGACGCGCGTGCGTGCGCGCAAGGCGCGCCTGGCGCGCGAGCGAGCCGCCGAGGCTGAGGCGCGGCGGGCGCAACGCGCCGCGCTGCGCGGGTCGCGTGGCACATGAACGCCGGGCAGCGCCACGAGCTGTACGCGCGACTGCAGGCCGCCAATCCGGCGCCGACCACGGAGCTGAAGCACGGCACGCCCTTCGAGCTGCTGGTGTCCGTCGTACTCTCCGCCCAGGCCACCGACGCCGGCGTCAACAAGGCCACCGCCAAGCTGTTCCCCGTGGCCAGCACGCCGCAGGCCCTGGTCAAGCTCGGCCTGCGCGGGCTCAAGCGCTACATCAAAACCATCGGGCTGTTCAACACCAAGGCGAAGAACCTCGTCGCCCTGTCGCGCCGGCTGCTCGACGAGCACGGCGGCGAGGTGCCGCGCACGCGCGAGGCGCTCGAGGCCCTGCCCGGCGTCGGCCGCAAGACCGCCAACGTGGTGCTGAACACGGCCTTCGGCGAACCGACCATCGCCGTGGACACCCACATCTTCCGCGTCGCAAACCGCACCGGCCTGGCTCCCGGCAAGGACGTGCGTGCGGTCGAGGACGGCCTGCTGAAACACACGCCCGCCGAGTTCCGCAAGGGCGCGCACCACTGGCTGATCCTGCACGGACGTTACGTGTGCAAGGCACGGCGGCCGGAGTGCCCGCGCTGCGCCATCCGCGACCTGTGCGAGTATCGGCACAAGACCGCCGCGCTGCCCGCGCTCTGAAAATGGGGACGCACACAATTTCCCGTTGCTGCCAGCCGAAAATTGTGTGCGTCCCCATTTTTCTGCTCGTGGCCGCCTGCGCCGACGTGCCGATGAGAACGGGCACGGACTCGATCGACTGGCTGACCGGGTGCTGGCGCATGGAGCGCAGCAACGGCTATTACGAGGAAGTCTGGCTGGCGCCGACCGCCGACGGCACGCTCGGCGTGTCGCGCGAGGTGCGCGGCGACCGCACCGTGTCGTACGAGCACCTGCGCCTGGAGCTGCGCGAGGGCGGCGTCATCGCCTACGTCGCCAAACCCTCGGGGCAGGCGCAGGCCGAGTTCCTGATGACCACGCACGCGCCCGGGCGGCTGGCGTTCGAGAACCTGCGGCACGACTTCCCGCAGAGGATCGAGTACCGCTACGTGGACCCCAACGCCATCACCGCGACCATCAGCGGGCCCTCGAAGGACGGCTCGACCAGGGCCTTCGAGTACCCGCTGCAGCGGGTCGCGTGCAGGGACTAGAATCCACGCCATGAACGACGCCGCCTCCGAGCTCGAGCTGTTCCGCGATAACGTCAAGCGTTTTCTCAAGGAGAACGTCGAGCCCCACTACGAGCAGTGGGAGAGGGACGGCATCACGCCGCGCCGGCTGTGGCGCGACCTGGGCGACGCCGGCTTGCTGTGCGTGGACGCCCCGGCCGAGTACGGCGGCATCGGCGCGCCGTTCGAGTTCTCCTGCGTGGTGCTCGAGGAAGTCGGCCGGCTGGGTTTCGGCGCGCTGGCGGCGAACCTCGCGGTGCACTCGGACATCGTCACGCCCTACATCGCCCACCTCGGCAGCGAGGAGCAGAAGAAGAAGTACATCCCGAAGCTGGTCACCGGCCAGTGCGTCGGCGCCATCGCCATGACCGAGCCCGGCGCCGGCTCCGACCTGCAGGGCATCAAGACCACGGCGACGCCCGAGGGCGGCGACTACGTCATCAACGGCAGCAAGACTTTCATCACCAACGGCCAGCACGCGGACGTGATCGTCACCTTCACCAAGACCGACCCCAGGGCCGGCGCCAAAGGCACCACGCTGTTCCTGGTCGATGCGAGCGCCAAGGGCTTCACGCGCGGCCGCAACCTCGACAAGATCGGCCAGCACTGCGGCGACACCAGCGAGCTGTTCTACGCCGACGTGAAAGTGCCGGCCTCCGCCATCCTCGGCCGCCAGGGCAACGGCTTCGGCCACCTGGTCGACGAGCTGCCGCGCGAGCGCCTGACGCTGGCGCTGTCGGCCATTGGCGCCTGCGACGGCATGCTCGCCATGACCGTGGACTACGTGCGCAACCGCAAGGCCTTCGGCACCACGGTCGGCGCGTTCCAGCACACGCGCTTCCGCATGGCCGAGATGAAGACCGAGCTCGAGGTGCACCGCGCCTTCGTGCAGCACTGCGCGCGGCTGTACGCCCAGAAGAAGCTCGACGTGCCGACGGCGGCGATGGTCAAGCTGGCCGCGACCGAGCTGCAGTTCCGCATCGCCGACGGCTGCCTGCAGCTGTTCGGCGGCTACGGCTACATGACCGAATACCCGATCTCGCGCCACTTCGCCGACGCGCGCGTGCAGCGCATCTACGGCGGCACCTCGGAGATCATGAAGGAAGTCATCGCCCGCGCCGTGGTGGGGCGGTAAGTGTCATCCCGCTGACCAAAAAGGGGACGGACACAATTAGAAAAAGGTGTCCGTCCCCTTTTTTGTATCGCAATTACATCGGATGTATTAACGCGGCGCGGCCCAGGCCGCCCGCGTCATTCCAGTTCGCCGAACCCGCTATGCACGCGGCGCACGGTCCAGCCCGCGGCGCGCAGGTCCTCGACGATCTGGCTGGCGTGGGCCTCGTCCTGCGCTTCCACCAGCATCTCCAGCGTGGCGCCCCTGGCCAGGCCGCTCGACAGGCGCTCGTGGTGCACCTGCAGGATGTTGCCGCCGCTCTCGCCCACGCGCCCGGCCACGCGCGCCAGCACGCCGGGGGTGTCTTCGATGTCCACCGACAGGCCGATCAGGCGCTGCTCGTGCACCAGCTGGCGCATCAGCACCGAGGCCAGCATGCGCGGGTCGATGTTGCCGCCGGTGACCACCAGCCCGACCTTGCGGCCGGCGTACTTGGCCGGGTCGGCCAGTAGCGCGGCCAGCGCCGCGGCCCCGGCGCCCTCCACGACGACCTTCTCGACGTTCGCCAGCAGGCCGATGGCGCGCTCGATCTGCGCGTCCTCGACGCGCACCAGCTCGGTGGCGTGCTGCTTGATCACCGGCAGCGTCAGCTTGCCGATGTACTTGACTGCGATGCCTTCGGCGATGGTCGAGCCGCCTTTCACCAGCGACGGGTCGCCCTTGAGCGCGGCGTAGGCCGAGCAATAGCCCGCGGTCTCGACACCGACCAGGCGGATCTTCGGGTTCAGCGCATGGGCCGCGATGGCGCAGCCGGCGAACAGGCCGCCGCCGCCGATCGGGATCACCAGCGTGTCGAGCTCCGGCACGGCCTCGAGCATCTCCAGGCCGCAGGTTCCCGCGCCGGCCATGATCACCGGGTCGTCGTAGGGGTGCACCAGCGTCAGGCCCTTGTCGCGCAGGTTGGCCTCGAGCCAGTCCTGCGACTCGGCCAGGTTGGTGCCCTGCAGGATCACTTCGGCGCCGAGCTCGCGCGTGCCGCGCACTTTCGAGAACGGCGTGGTCTTCGGCATCACGATGGTGCTCCTGATGCCGAGCTGGGTCGCCCGGTACGCCACCGCCTGCGCGTGGTTGCCGGCCGACATCGCGCACACCCCGGCCCTGCGCTCGACGCCGGTCAGGCTCAGCAGCTTGTTTGCGGCGCCGCGGTCCTTGAACGACGCCGTGAACTGGAAGTTCTCGAACTTCAGCCACACCTCGGCGCCGGTCAGCTTCGACAGCACGCGCGAATGCAGGCACGGCGTGCGCACCACCTGCCCCTCGATGGTGCGGGCGGCCTCGCGGATGGCGTCGATCGTCGGCGCGGTCATTGGCGCCGGCCGCGGCTGGAGGTGCTGGTGACCTCCCCGTCCTTGAAGTTGACCGTGCGGCGCGCACCGCCCGCCGCGTAGACCCAGGTCGTCTTGGCGGTACCGTAGCTGTCGCCACCCTGGACCTGGTCCGGCTCGCCGAGCGCCCGCTTCACCTCGTCGAAGGTCATGCCCTTGATCACCTTGTGCGCGAGGATGGCGCGGCGCACGCGCGTCTCGCGGTCCTTGCGGTTGGCATGCTCCTTCAGCCAGCGGGCGTCGTCGCGGTCGCGTTCGGCGCGGGCGCGCTGCGTGCGCGCCTCGTGGGCGCGCGCCAGGTCCTGCTCGGACCGCGTCGGCGGGACGGTGACGATCAGTTCCGGCAGCTCGGCGGCGCGGGCGCCCGGCGTGCACGGCTGGTCGGTGTAGGTCACGGTCCCGTTCTCCTCGCACTTGTAGACCGGCTTGGACAGAGCCGGCGACACGCACAAAACGGCACAGACGGCACCAACCCTGGGCAGGTTCATGTTCTTCTCCTGGTTTTTATTGTTATGGGTCCTGCGGGGCGGATTATAGCGATTTGACCCGGGCTCCCCTAAAATCGCGCGCCTGCCTTTTCCGTCATGCCGGCGCAAGCCGGCATCCAGCGCCTCAAGGCACTGGACCCCGGCTCTCGCCGGGGTGACACCTCACTGCCCAACGAGCCATGCAATACGTCTACACGATGATCAAGTGCGGCAAGGTCGTGCCGCCGAAGAAAGAGATCCTGCGCGACATCTCGCTGTCGTTCTTCCCCGGCGCCAAGATCGGCGTGCTCGGCTACAACGGCGCCGGCAAGAGCACCCTGCTGCGGATCATGGCGGGCCTCGACCAGGAGTTCGTCGGCGAGGCGCGGCCGCAGCCGGGGCTGAAGATGGGCTACCTGCCGCAGGAGCCGCAGCTCAACCCCGACAAGGACGTGCGCGGCAACGTCGAGGAAGCCCTCGGGGAGGTGCTGGGCCTGAAGGCGGAACTCGACAAGGTCTACGCGGCCTATGCCGAGGAAGGGGCCGACTTCGACAAGCTGGCCGCGAAGCAGCACGAGCTGGAGGCGAAGATCGCCGCCAGCGGCGCCGACAACGTCGACCTGATCCTCGACAAGGCCGCCGAGGCGCTGAACCTGCCGCCGTGGGACGCGAAGGTCTCCACGCTGTCCGGCGGCGAGAAGCGCCGCGTGGCGCTGTGTCGCCTGCTGCTGTCCAAGCCCGACATGCTGCTGCTCGACGAGCCGACCAACCACCTCGACGCGGAATCCGTGGCCTGGCTCGAGAAGTACCTCAACGACTTCCCCGGCACCATCATCGCGGTCACGCATGACCGCTACTTCCTCGACAACGTCGCCGGCTGGATCCTCGAGCTCGACCGCGGCCACGGCATCCCGTGGCAGGGCAACTACTCGAACTGGCTCGAGCAGAAGGAGAAACGCCTCGAGCAGGAAGAGAAGCAGATCGACGCGCACATGAAGGCGATGAAGGAAGAGCTCGAGTGGGTGCGCAAGAACCCCAAGGGCCGCCAGGCCAAGAGCAAGGCGCGGGTGCAGGCGTTCGAGGAGCTGGCGTCCACGGAGTTCCAGAAGCGCTCCGAGACCCAGGAAATCTACATCCCGCCCGGCCCGCGCCTGGGCGACGTGGTCATCGAGGTCAAGGACCTCAGCAAGGCCTACGGCGACAACCTGCTGTACAAGGACGTGAGCTTCCGCGTGCCGCGCGGCGCCATCGTCGGCATCATCGGCAGCAACGGCATGGGCAAGACCACCCTGTTCCGCATGCTGACCGGCGCGGAGAAGCCCAGCGCCGGCGAGATCAGGATCGGCGAGACGGTGAAGTTCGCCGTCGTCGACCAGTCGCGCGATTCATTGAACGGCGACAACACCGTGTTCAAGGAAGTCGGCGGAGGCCATGACCTGATCCGCGTCGGCGGCTACGAGATGCCCACGCGCGCCTACCTCGGCCGCTTCAATTTCAAGGGCGAAGGCCAGCAGAAGCGCGTCAAGGAGCTGTCCGGCGGCGAGCGCAACCGCCTGCACCTGGCCAAGGTGCTGATGGCCGGCGGCAACGTGGTGCTGCTCGACGAGCCGACCAACGACCTCGACGTCGAGACGCTGCGCGCGCTGGAAGAGGCGCTGCTCGCCTTCCCCGGCTGCGCGCTGGTGATCTCGCACGACCGCTGGTTCCTCGACCGCGTCGCCAGCCACATCCTCGCCTTCGAGGATTCCGGCGAGGTGGTGTGGCACGAGGGCAACTACCGCGAGTACGAGGACGACTTCCGCCGCCGCACCGGCTCCGAGCCCGGCGTCAACCGGCGCGCGCGGCACAAGAAACTGGCGTAGGAGCGCCTCCCAGACGCGACTTCAGTACGACCGCAGGTACTGCGGCAGGAACCAGGGCTGGGTGTGGTCGTCGAAATGCGGGCGCCGGTACTCGACGTTCTGGCGCACGCGCTCCCACCACTCGACCGTCATCTCCGCCGCCGGCCCGCTGTAGGCGCGGTACGACGACGCCGCCTTGGCCGCCGCCGGGGCGATGGTGGGCAGTGAAACCGCGTAGATGTTGGTGCGGTTGCGCAGGCTCGGGAAGGTCTGGGCGAAGAACGGCACGAAATTGGTGCCGCTGCTGCGCAGCCCCTCGTAATCGCCCAGGAACAGCCCCAGCGCGTTGGGCGCGATGCGCAGGTCGAACGGCCCGCTGATGCGCCGCTCGGTCCAGGTCACGCCAGCGTCCTCGGACGTCGCCAGCCAGTAGCCGGTGAGTGCGTAGCCGTCGTTGCCGGGATCGTCGCGGAAGTCGTAATAGGTGACGCCGATAGTGCCGTCGTCGGCCACGTGCACGCTCGGCGTGAAGGCCTGCACCTGCGGATCCGCCGGCACCAGCACCGGCGCGCCCCAGGTGAGGCCGCCGTCCGTGGAGCGCGCCAGCACGATGCTGTCGCCGAAGCCGAAGCACGGCGGATTCAGGCAGACGACGCCCCAGAAGCGTGAGTCCTGCCATGCCACCCACAGGTCACCTCCCGGCGCCACCGCGATCGAGCCCAGGATGCCGCCCGAGCGCACCGGGATGCCGCTTTCGGGATCCTGCGTGCCGACGGTGCGCATGTCGTCGATCGTGATCGGCGCCGACCAGGTCGCGCCCTGGTCGGTCGAGCGCATCACGCGCAGGGTGGCGCCGTCCGGCTGCGCCGAGTCGAAGTGGATCTCGGTGAACAGGTTCACCAGCGTGCCGTCCGGCAGCACGACGATGAGGTTGCCGACGGTCTGCGCGCCGGCGCCGGGATCCCAGATCTCGCGCACCGCCTCCCAGTTGTCGCCGCCGTCGGTGGTGCGGGTGAACACGGCCGGGCCGGTGTTGGTGGAGGAATCGAGCTGGTCCCAGGTGGCGTAGACGTGGTTGGCGTCGGTCGGGTCGGCGGTGATGCTGTTCTTGTCGTTGAAGTACGGAGCGCTGCTGCTGACCAGGTAGACCGGGGCGTCCCAGCTGTCACCGCCGTCGAAGGACCGGCTCACGCTCATGCCGCTGAGGCTGCCGGTGATGTTCATCGCCATCCAGTAGGCGACCCCGTTGGGGCCGAAGGTGATCCACGGGTCGGTGGCGCGCGCCCAGTCACCGCCGTTGATGAGGTTGCCGCCGCTGCAGCGCGAGAACGGCGCCTGGCGGATCGACCAGGTGGCGCCGCCGTCGAAGGTCACGCCGGCGAGATTCGCGTGCGCACCGCCGTCGGACCAGCGGTCCTGCTGCCAGGTGCCGATGAAGTTGTCGGGATCGAGCGGGTTGACGGCCAGGTAGGGCTCGACTTCGCTCGAGGGATAGTTGGTGCCGGTGGGACCCGGCTGGTCGCAGCCCGCGGCGAACGGCGTCTCGCCGGACACCTGGACCAGCGGCACCGGCGGGTCCGCCGGGATGAACAGTGGCGGGCCGTAGAACGACAGAAAATCCGTGTCCCCGCTGCAGGCCGCCACCGCCGCCGCGGCGGCCAGCAGCCCCGCCCGCCGCGCCCGGTTCATCTGTGGCTCTTCAGCAGCGCGCCGACTTTCGCGACGTAGCGCTGCATCGCCTCGTCGGCGTTCACGCCCTTGAGCTTGGCCCAGGCGTCGTACTTGGCGCGGCCCACCATGTCGAGCATGCCGGGGCGGTCGCCCTTCACGTCCCCCATGTTGGCCTGCTTGAAGTGCGAGTACAGGAACAGGAAGTCCTCGTTGCTGGGGCGCTTGCTCAGCGTGTTGACGTCCTTCTGGGCCTGCTCGAACTGCATTTTGAGGTCGGCCATCCCCGCTCTCCCGAAAGTGTTCGCCTTCTTATAGCCGCCACCGTCCGCGGTGGCAAACGAGCGCGGCGCCGTTCAGCCGGCGTTCAGCTAGAGCTTGCTGGCGAACCAGCGCGGGCCGCCGCCGTTCAGCGGCCAGGCGATGCCGAGCTCGACGTCGAAGGCGACGAAGGCCTGGACGCGCACGCGCACGCCCACGCCGAGGCCCACGTTGACACGGTCGAAGTCCAGGTCGCCGGGATCCGGAAAGGCCCGCGCCGCGTCGAGCACCAGCAGGGTCCGAATCGACCGGCGGATGACCGGCCGCAGGTATTCGATGCTCCCCCGGTAGTAGGCGTCGCCCTTCTCGGTCTCCGGCTCGAAGCCGCGCAGCGATTGATTGCCGCCGACGGCGTAGGCGTCGTCGAAGTCGTTGTCGTGCCGCCAGCGCGTCTCGAACAACAGGTTCAGGTTCTGGTGCGCGGTCTGCCCGATGTTGAAGTAACTCGCGTAGTTCAGGCCCCAGGCGGTGAAGTTGTAGTCCGAAACGAGAGCCTCGGTGGCCCCCTGCACGAAGAAGCTGTACGCCGTGCCCTCGTCGCTGTAGACGTTGAAGTGCAGGTCGCGGAACGAGGCGCCCGTCACGGCCGACAGCGCGTGGCCGAGCTCCGGCGGCGCGCCGATGCCGGTGGTGACTTCCTCGTTCCACGCCAGCCCGGCGAAGCCGGCCCAGCCCTGGCTGCCGCGGCCGCCCGTCAGCTTGCGCGACACGGCCGCCGAGTACAGGGTCTGCGTGTGGTCGTAACGGACCGGCTCGAGGTACGGCGTCTTCAGGTACAGGGCGCTGAAGGCCGTGCTGAACCGGGTATCGAAGGCGAACGGCGCGTCGTAGCGGAACATGTAGCGCGTCTGCAAGCCGCGCGTCTCGGGATCCTCGTCGCCTTCGCTCGGCTGGCGGCGCTCGAAGAACAGGTTCGCCGTGTGGTTGAGGCCCCAGACGTTGTCCCAGCGCAACTGCGCACCCCAGCTGTAGCCGCCGTCGCTGCTGTAGCCGCCGCGCGGGAATGGCAGGACGTAGTACTTCTCCTTGACCCTGATGACCAGCCGCACGCCGCCCTCGACCGGCTCCAGCTCCGCGTCCACCGAGCGGAACAAGCCGAGGTCCTGCACGCCCTGGCGGCTGCGCTCGACCTCGGCCGGCTCGGCCGCATCGCCCACGTGCAGGGTCATCTCGCGCAGCATCGTCACCGGCTGCGTGGTCTCGTTGCCGCGGAACTCGATCTCGCGGACCACGGGCGCGCCGTCCTGTGCCCGTGCACCCGCCGCGGCGCACAGGAAGACCACCGCCGCCGCCCGCCTAGACGCGCTCCAACGTGACGAAACTGTAGGCATGGGCGTGGCGCGTGTCGGCCGGATGGGTCACGACCGCAGTCTGCCTGAAATCGGACTCGCGCCACGGCGGAAACGCCGTGTCGCCGTCGACGCGCGCGTGCACGCGCGTGAGGTGGATCGTGCGCGCCAGCGGCAGGGCCTGGCGGTACAGGTCCGCGCCGCCGATCACCACCAGCTCACCCTCCCCGTGTGCCGCCAGCGCTTGCTCGAGCGAGGCGAACACCTCGGCGCCCTCCGGGCGGAAGGCCGGATCGCGCGACAGCACCCAGTTGCGGCGGCCCTCGAGCGGCTTGCCCAGCGACTCCCAGGTCCTGCGGCCCATCAGCACGGTCTTGCCGAGCGTGAGCCGGCGGAAGTGCCCGAGGTCCGCGGGCAGGCGCCACGGCAGCGCGCCGGCGCGGCCGATGACGCCGCTTTCGTCCATCGCGACCACCAGGCTGATCCACTTCGTCGGCTCCTGCGTCACCTGGGCTCCCATGCTGGGCGCGGCCGCGTCAACGCAACGTCAACGCCGGCGGAAAAAGGGGACGCACCCCTTTTTTGCTTTTGTGCAGAAAAGGGGTGCGTCCCCTTTTTTTGGCTCAGACTGCCACCGGCGCCGGAATGTGCGGGTGGTGCTCGTAGCCGGCCAGCTCGAAGTCCTCGAAGCGGAACGCGAACAGGTCCCTGGCTGCCGGGTTGAGCTTCAGCCGCGGCAGCGGCTTGGGCTCGCGCGTCAGCTGCAGGCGCGCCTGCTCGAGGTGATTGGTGTACAGGTGGCAGTCGCCGCCGGTCCAGATGAACTCGCCCGGTTTCAGGCCGGTGACCTGCGCGATCATCAGCGTCAGCAGCGCATAGCTGGCGATGTTGAACGGCACACCGAGGAAGACGTCGGCGCTGCGCTGGTACAGCTGGCAGGACAGCCGGCCGTCGACCACGTAGAACTGGAAGAAGGCGTGGCACGGCGCCAGCGCCATCTTGTCGAGCTCGCCGACGTTCCAGGCCGAGACGATCAGGCGGCGGCTGTCCGGGTTGCCGCGGATCTGGTCGAGCAGCAGCTGGACCTGATCCACGGCGTGGCCGTCGGGGGTGGGCCAGCTGCGCCACTGCTTGCCGTACACCGGGCCGAGCTCGCCGTTGGCGTCGGCCCACTCGTCCCAGATGCTGACGCCGTGGTCCTTCAGGTACTTGATGTTGCTCTCGCCGCGCAGGAACCATAACAATTCGTACGCGATTGACTTGAGGTGCAGCTTCTTGGTGGTCACCATCGGGAAGCCCAGCGCCAGGTCGAAGCGCATCTGGTAACCGAACACGGAGAGGGTGCCGGTGCCGGTGCGGTCGGATTTCGGCGTGCCGGTCTCGAGCACATGGCGCATCAGGTCCAGGTACTGCCTCATTTGGATGCTCCCCGGTAGGCCCAGCCCATCATCGCCGCGCCGGCCAGCACCATCGGGATGCTCAGCAGGATGCCCATGGTGAGCCAGCCGCCGGCCAGGTAACCGATGTGCGCGTCCGGCAGGCGCACCGTTTCCACGGCCATGCGGAACGCGCCGTACAGCGCCAGGAACAGCCCGGCCACCGCCATGCGCGGCCGCGGCCTGCGCCCGAACCACCACAGCACGGCCAGCAGGACCGCGCCCTCGAGGAGCGCCTCGTAGACCATGCTCGGATGGCGCGGCAGCGCCGCCGGATCGTTCGCGAACACCATGCCCCAGGGCAGGTCGGTGGGCTTGCCCCACAGCTCGCCGTTGATGAAGTTGCCGATGCGCCCGGTCAGCAGGCCGAAGGGAATGAGCGGCGCGGCGAAGTCGCCGACCACGAACGGGTCGAGCCGGTAGCTGCGCGCGAACCACAGGTAGGCGACCACCACGCCGAGCAGGCCGCCGTGGAACGACATGCCGCCGCGCCAGATGCGCAGCAGCTCGAGCGGGTCGGCGAGGAAGGCGTCGAGGTTGTAGAACAGGGTGTAGCCGAGGCGCCCGCCGAGGATCACGCCGAGGGCGACGTAGAACAGCAGGTCGCCGACGCGCTCTTTCGGCCAGTTCCAGTGCGGCTGCCGGGCGCGGACCGTGCCGAGCCACCAGCAGCCGGCGAAGCCGAGCAGGTACATGAGGCCGTACCAGTGGATGGCGACGGGCCCGAGCTTGATCGCGATCGGGTCGAAATTCGGGTGAACGAGCATGGGCGGCGCATTCTACCGGCTTGCCTTATCTCGAAGGAGCGGGTCGGGTGGCTCCCTCCGGGGACTGCTCGCCGGTCGCCGCGCCAGCTCGCCTCGCCAAGTCTCGGCTCGCCATGGCGCGGCGACCCCTTCGGCCCTACGGGCCTCGGGGCTCCGCCCGGCTGCGCTGTTCCCCTCCGGGAGCCACCCGACCCGCCCCCGATCGGTCAGCACCTCCAGTGGCAAGACCACCGGGAGCTCGCAGCCGCGACGAGCGTTTAGGCTTTCGAGGCGCTGAGCCGCTACTGAACGATCAGCGCGGGGCGCGGGCTGGGCGGCGCGAAATAAAGCGCAGCCGGACCGGAGCCCCGCAGGGGCGCGGCGCAGCGGCGAGCGAGCCATGGCGAGCGAGCGCAAGCCGCGGTCCGGCGAGCCATTCGCGCCGGGCCAGCCCGCGAGCCCGCGCTTTGCAGCCCGGGCGCCCGCTACGCCACCCGGCAGAAGAAGGCCTTGAGGTAGCGCGTCTCGGGGATGGCCGGGTGCACCGGGTGGTCGGGCCCCTGCCCGCCCTGCTCCAGAATCTGCAGGCGGCGGCCCGCGGCGCGCGACTCGCGCAGCAGGATGCGCTGCAGCGCGTCGGCGTCGAGGTGGTGCGAGCACGAGCAGGAAACGAGGACGCCCTCGGGCGCCAGCAGCTCGATGGCGGTGCGGTTGAGCGCGCCGTAATGCGCGCTGCCGGCCTCCAGGTCCTTCTTGCGCTTGATCAGCGCCGGCGGATCCACCACCACCACGTCGAACTTCCTCGCCTGCGCGCGCAGCTCGCGCAGCAGGTCGATGGCCTTACCCTGCAGCGTCTCGAGCTTCAGGCCGTTTAGTTGCGCGTTCCTCAAAGCGCCCTCCAGCGCCGGCGCCGAGCTGTCGATGGCCAGCGCGCCGGTCGCGCCGGCCTTCAGCGCGCGCAGCGACCAGCCGCCGAGGTAGCTGAACACGTCGAGCACCGACTTGCCGCCGACGTACTTGCCGAGCTGGTCGCGGTTGCTGCGCTGGTCGTAGAACCAGCCGGTCTTCTGGCCGGTCTTGACCGGGATCTCGAAGCGCACCCCGGCTTCCTCGATCGTCACCGTGTCCGGCACGTCGCCGATCTCCTCGACATACGCGGCCAGCCCCTCGGTCTCGCGCATGCCGACGTCGTTGCGCAGCAGGATCCCCGCGGGCGCCAGCGTGTGCTTGAGGCCCTCGATGATGTCGAGCTTGAGCCGGTCCATGCCGGCGGTGGCCATCTGCACCACGCACACCTCGCCGTAGCGGTCCACCACCAGCCCCGGCAAGCCATCGGACTCGCCGTACACCAGCCGGTAGAACGGCTGGTCGTAGAGCCGCTCGCGCAGCGCCAGCGCGCTGTTGATGCGGTGGGTGAACCACTGCGCGTCGATCGCGGCGTCGGCGTTGCTGGTCAGCAGCCGCCCGGCCAGCAGCGTGTGCGGGTTGACGCTGGCCACGCCGAGGGCCTTGCCGCGTGCGTCGAGCACGCGGCACAGCGCGCCGGGCTCGAGCGCGGTCAGCGGCGTCTTCGCCGTGTCCACCTCGTTGGAGTAGATCCACAGGTGGCCGGCGCGCAGGCGGCGCTCTTCGTGCGGCTTCAGCCGCAGCTCAGGCATTGACATAGGAATTTGGGGTCAGACTCTTAATTTTCGCCCGCGGCCGATGGCGGACGAGGCATTGTCGCCGAAAATTAAGAGTCTGACCCCAATTCAATTACATTAGAGCGCGGCGATGCACTCGATCTCGACGCGCGCGCCCAGCGCGAGGCCGTTGACGCCGAACGCGCTGCGCGCCGGCTTCACGCCCGGAAAGTACTGCACGTAGACCTCGTTCATCGCCGGCCACTCCTTCATGTCGGCCATGAACACCGTGCACTTCACCACGCGGTCCATGCCGAGGCCGTGGCGCGCGAAGCCTTCCTTGATGAGCTCCATGGTCTGGCGCGTCTCGGCCTGGATGCCGCCCGGCACGAGCTTCTGCGTGGCCGGGTCGAAGCCGAGCCTGCCGGTCTGGAACACGAACCCGCCGGCGCGCACCTCGGCCGCGAACGGCAGCTTGCCCTCCGGATCGTCGGGCATCGGAAAGCGCTCGACCTTGGCCGGCTGGCCGGTCGCCGCGCAGCCCGCGAGCAGGACAGCGCCGAGGGCAACGACGAGCAGGTATCGGCTCATGTCAGATCTCTCCGTTCTTGGCGAAACGGGCGATGTGCCCGGCGGCGCGGAACGCCAGCGCCTGGATGGTCATGGTGGGCTGGCCGCGGCCCGAGGTGACGAAGCTGCTGCCGTCGCAGATGAACAGGTTCTTCACTTCGTGGCTGCGGTGGTAGCGGTCCACCACCGAGGTTTCCGGATCGTCGCCCATGCGGCAGGTGCCGAGCAGGTGGGCGCCGATGTTCTGCGGCTCGATCGGCTCGCGCCAGGCCTTCTTCGCGCCGGCGGCCTCCAGCAGCTCCATGGCGCGGTCCTGCAGGAATTTTGCCAGCTTCAGGTCGTCCGGGTGGTCGTCGTAGGTCACGCGCAGGGCCGGCCGCCCGAGCGGGTCCTTGACCTTGGGATCGAGCGTGATGCTGTTGGCGTCCACCGCCAGCGAGGTGCCGCTGCCGGCCACCGCCATGTGGCGCGTGAAGCCGTGCGCCAGGTACTTCTTGTACTCGGGGCCCCAGCGCGGCACGTCGGGTGGCACCGTGGCCAGCGCGAACATCATCGGCGTCGCCGCCAGGAACGGTCGCGCGTCGATGCCGCCGCCGCCGTAGAAGCCGCGCTTGAGGTCGGTCTCGTAGAAGTCGTGGACGATGCGGCTGCACTGCACGCTCTTGTAGTCGTTGAGCGGCTCGTCGAACACGCCGTGCGAGATCGAGTGGCTGTTGAACATCAGCCCCTTGCCCACGCGGCCGTTGCCGTTGGCCAGGCCGTTCGGGTGGCGCGGTGACGAGGACATCAGCAGCAGCCGCGGGGTCTCGGCGCCATTGGCGCACAGCACCAGGGCTTTCGCACGCTGCGCCTGCGGCCGGCCTTTCTCGTCCCAGTACAGCACCTCGCTGACACGCCCGTCCTTGCCGGTCTCGACGCGGTAGACCGCGCAGCGCGCGCGCAGCTCGCAGCGGCCGGTGGCGAGCGCCTCCGGGATCATGTTGAACAGGGTCGAGGACTTGGCGCCGGCCTCGCAGCCGAAGCCCATGCAGAAGCCGCAGTGGATGCAGCCGGAGCGGCCCTTGTACGGCTGCGACAGGATGGCGACCGGCGCGACCTGCGGGTGCAGGCCGAGCTTCCTCGCGCCCTGCTCCAGCAGCACGCCCGAGGACTTCACCGGCAGCGGCGGCAGCGGGTACGGCTTGCTGCGCGGCGGATCGAACGGCCCGGGCTCGCCGGATACGCCGATCTCCCAGTCCACGCGCGTGTAGTGGGGCTCGAGCTCCTCGTACGAGATCGGCCAGTCGTCCAGGCCGGCGATCGGCCCCAGCCGGGTGCGCTCCTTGAAGTCGCCCGGGCGCAGGCGCCAGTAATTGGCCGAGAAATGCACGCTGCTGCCGCCGACGCCCTGCGCGTACAGCGCCGGCGGCGGGTCGTTCTGCACCTTGGCGGTATCCGCCGGCGTGCGGCGGTAGGTCTGCACGTTGTCGTGGCCGACCAGCTCGTTGTTGAACAGCACGCTCAGCTCGTCGTGGCCGAAGTCGGCAGCGGTGCGGTGCGGCCCCTGCTCCAGCAGCACCACCTTGAAGCCGGCGATGGCCAGCTCGCGCGCCATCACGCCGCCGGCGGCGCCGGAACCGACCACCACGAAGTCCACCGGCTCGCGCGTTGGGAATGCCGGCATCGCGGCCGGGGCGCTCACGATTTCTTCCCCGCCGGGGCCGGCGCGTCATAGTGGCCGAACGGTGGCAGCCAGGCCATCCGATGCTCGAAGCCCAGCAGCTTCCAGCCGGCGTGGTCGCGGTTGCCGCCGTAGACCGGCAGCGCGAACATCCCGGACACCGTCATGAAGCGGACCGTGCCGAAGAACGGCGTGGCCTCCTCTGCCTTGAGCAGCCTGACCTGCTCCTCGGCCGGCAGCGCGGCGAAGCGCGCGCCAGCCTGCAGCGCGGCGGCTTTGCCATTCAGCGCGGCCAGCCCGGTAGTGACCGCCTCCCTCGCGCCGGCCATGAAGGTGCGCAGGGCGCTGTCGATGAAATAGACCGCGCCGGCCTCGTTGGCGCCCGGCAGCTCGTCGGTCGGGAAGATCTGCGCGGCGATGGCGGCGAAATCGGCGGCCTCGTCGGGGGTCAGCGTCTCGAACGGCGCCGCGGCGTCGCGCGCGGCGGCGGCGCCCTGCGCCGCGGCCAGCACGGCCGGCCAGAGCGCGGCCAGCCCGGCGGCGCCCGCCGCCGAACCGGCGGCCTTGAGGAATACCCTGCGCGAAAGCGCTTCATCCAGCATGGAAATTCCCCCCGCCGGCGGACGACGCCCGCACACACTACGGCGGCGCCGGTCCCGGCACAACCGCGCCGCATGACGCGGCGAGGATGTATCTGCCGGGGTGCTTTCGTTTAAACTGCGCTTCCTTCGGGGAATCACGGACTTGGACCATGCTTTCGAGCCTGGTGCTCTACATCGCGCTCGTGATTGGCCTTTGCGTCGTCATGCTCGGCCTGTCCTGGGTGCTCGGAGAACGCACGCCGTACACCCGGGCGACCCTGGACCCCTACGAGTCCGGCATCGTCCACGTCGGCAGCGCGCGCTACCGCTTTTCGGCCAAGTACTACCTGATGGCCATGTTCTTCGTGATCTTCGACCTCGAAGCCGTGTTCGTGTTCGCCTGGGCCGTATCGGCGCGCGAGTCGGGCTGGCCGGGCTACGTCGAGATGCTGGTGTTCCTCGGCATCCTCGTCGCCGCGCTCGCCTACCTGTGGCGCCTGGGCGCGCTCGAGTGGGCGCCCCGCCCGCGCAAGCTCCCGGCTCCACGCGGTGCGCCGGCGTCGAAGGCCTGAAATGACCGAGAAGATCCTCAGGAAGTACGAAGGCCCCGGCGCGGCGCCGTCGATGGAGGAGCAGGTCCAGCGCGCGGTCGCGTTCGGCAAGCTGTCCGACTGGATCAAGCTGGGCCCCGGGGGCCTGGCCCGGCATTTCGTGCAGTGGGGCCGCAAGAACTCGCTGTGGCCCTACAACTTCGGCCTGTCGTGCTGCTACGTCGAGATGGCCACCGCCTTCACCAGCCCGCACGACCTCGCCCGCTTCGGCTCCGAGGTGATCCGCGCCTCGCCGCGCCAGGCCGACGTCATCGTCATCTCCGGCACGCCGTTCCTGAAGATGGCGCCGGTGATCAAGCGCTGCTACGAGCAGATGCTCGAGCCGCGCTGGGTCATCTCGATGGGCTCCTGCGCCAACTCCGGCGGCATGTACGACATCTATTCCGTGGTGCAGGGCTGCGACAAGTTCCTGCCGGTGGACGTCTACATCTCCGGCTGCCCGCCGCGCCCCGAGGCCTTCCTCGAAGCGCTGATCCTGCTGCAGAACTCGATCCAGAACGAGGTGCGCCCGCTGTCCTGGGCGGTCGGCCCGCAGGGCGTGCAGAAGATGCCCAAGCTGTCGATGCGCGACGCCAAGCAGGCCGAGCGCATGGCGGTCACCGCGCTGCGCACGCCCGACGGCGTCTGAGCGCCAGCCGATGAGCACCGCCAGCGCGCGCGCAGCGACCAAGTCCGGCGACATCCGGCTCGAGTTCTCCTCGAAGTTCCCGGAGTTCGGCTACTCCTACCAGGAGTCGGCCGACGGCATCCCGACGGTGTGGGTGCAGGCCGGCCGCCTGAAGGAAGTGCTGCGCTGGCTCAAGAACGACGCGCCGAAGCCGTACCGCATGCTGTACGACCTGACCGCGATCGACGAGCGCCTGCGCGTCAACCGCCAGGGCCAGCCCGACTCGGACTTCACCGTCGTCTACCACCTGCTCAGCTTCGAGCGCAACAGCGACTTCCGCGTCAAGGTCGCGCTGAAAGGCGAATTCCCCTCGCTGCCGAGCAGCTGCGACGTCTGGCTCAACGCCAACTGGTACGAGCGCGAGGTCTGGGACCTGTTCGGCGTGAAGTTCGACGGCCATCCGAACCTGTGCCGCATCATGATGCCGCGCAGCTGGGTCGGCCATCCGCTGCGCAAGGACCACCCGGCGCGCGGCACCGAGTTCGAGCGCTTCCACATGAGCGAGCTCGAAGCCGACCGCCTGCAGGAAGACCTGAAGATCGATCCCGAGGAGTGGGGCTTCCAGACCAAGGGCCGCGACCACGACTACATGCTGCTGAACCTGGGGCCCAACCACCCCAGCGTGCACGGCGTGTTCCGCATCATGCTGCAGCTCGACGGCGAGGAGATCATCCACTCGGTGCCGGACATCGGCTACCACCACCGCGGCGCCGAGAAGATGGGCGAGCGCCAGTCCTGGCACACCTATATTCCCTACACCGATCGCATCGATTACCTCGGCGGGGTGATGAACAACCTGCCGTACCTGATGGCGGTGGAGAAGATGGCCGGCATCGAAGTGCCGGCGCGCGCCCAGACCATCCGCGTGATGCTGTGCGAGTTCTTCCGCGTCATGTCGCACCTGCTGTTCTACGGCACTTACGTGCAGGACGTGGGCTCGATGAGCCCGGTGTTCTTCATGTTCGTCGACCGGCAGAAGGCCTACGACGTGGTCGAGGCCATCACCGGCTTTCGCATGCACCCGGCGTGGTTTCGCATCGGCGGCGTCGCCGCCGACCTGCCCACGGGCTGGGACCGGCTGGTGCGCGAGTTCCTCGACTTCATGCCCAGACGCCTCGACGACTACTTCGCGATCGCCATGAAGAACTCGATCCTGAAGAAGCGCTCGATGCACGTCGGCGCCTACACCACCGAGGAGGCCATCGAGTGGGGCGTGACCGGCGCCGGCCTGCGCGCCACCGGTATGGCTTGGGACTATCGCAAGGCGCGGCCCTACTCGGGCTACGAGAACTTCGACTTCGAGATCCCGGTCGGCAGCAACGGCGACGTCTACGACCGCGCGATCGTGCGGATCGAGGAGATCAAGCAGTCGCTGCGCATCATCGAGCAGTGCCTCAACCACATGCCCGGCGGCGACTACAAGGCGCGCCACCCGCTGACCACCCCGCCGGTCAAGGACCACACGATGCAGGACATCGAGACCCTGATCCACCACTTCCTCGGCGTGTCGTGGGGCCCGGTGATCCCGCCCGGCGAGTGCTCGATGGCGGTCGAGGCGACCAAGGGCCTCAACAGCTACTACCTGATCTCCGACGGCAGCACCATGAGCTACCGCACGCGCATCCGCACGCCCAGCTTCCCGCACCTGCAGCAGATCCCGCCGGTGGTGAAGGGCGCGATGGTGCCGGACCTGATCGCGCACATCGCCTCGATCGACTTCGTCATGGCGGACGTGGACCGGTGATGGGGACTGTCACCTTTTTTCGATCTTCTCCGAAAAAAGGGGACTGTCCCCTTTTTGGGAACCGCTGAGATGCTTTCCAAAGAAGAACTGAAAGAGATCGAGCACGAGCTGGCTCATTACGAGCAGCCCAGCGCCGCGACCATCGAGGCGCTGAAGATCGTGCAGAAGCACCGCGGCTGGGTGTCGGACGAGGCGGTCCGGGACATCGCCGAGAAGCTCGAGACCTCGGCCGCCGACGTCGACTCGGTCGCCACCTTCTACAACCTGATCTTCCGCAAGCCGGTCGGCCGGCACGTGATCTTCCAGTGCGACTCGGTGTCGTGCCACGTCATGGGCGCCGACGGCCTGCGCGCGAAGCTCGAATCGAGGCTCGGCATCAAGCCGGGCCAGACCACGCCCGACCGGCGCTTCACCCTGCTGCCGATCGTGTGCCTGGGCACCTGCGACCGCGCGCCGGCCATGCTGATCGACCAGACGCTGCACCGCGACCTCGAGGACATCAGCGAGCGGTCACTCGGCGAGCTGCTGGACGGGTACAAGTAATGACCCACAACCCCGCCGCGCCGCCGACCCGGCCGCTCACGCGCAACATCGTGCTGAAGCCCGGCACGTCGCTGCCGGAAGAGCCGCTCGACATCACCGCGTTCGAGAAGCGCGGCGGCTACCACGCCGCGCGCAAGGCGCTCAAGCAGATGGCCCCGCTCGAGGTGACCAACGCCATCAAGGAAGCCAACCTGCGCGGCCGCGGCGGCGCCGGCTTCCCGACCGGCGTCAAGTGGGGCTTGGTGCCGCAGGGCACGCCCGCCGAAGCCGGCGTCTCCCACAAGTATCTCGTCGCCAACGGCGACGAGATGGAGCCCGGCACCTTCAAGGACCGCCTGCTGCTCGAGGGCGACCCGCACGCGTTCGTCGAGGGCATGATCCTCGGCGGCTACGCCATCCAGGCCGACATCGGCTACGTGTTCCTGCGCAGCGAGTACTTCCTCGCCGCCGCGCGCCTGCAGCAGGCCATTGACCAGGCCTACGCCAAGGGCTACCTCGGCAAGAACATCCTCGGCAGCGGCTTCGATTACGACCTGCACATCCACACCAGCGCCGGCCGCTACATCTGCGGCGAGGAGACCGCGCTGATCAGTTCGCTCGAGGGCCGCCGCGCCATCCCGCGCGCCAAGCCGCCGTTCCCGGCGATCTCGGGCCTGTTCGGCAAGCCGACCGTGGTCAACAACATCGAGACCATCTGCAACGTGCCGCACATCGTCGAGCACGGCGCGCAGTGGTTCCGCTCGCTGAGCAAGAGCAAGGACGGCGGCACCAAGCTCTATGGCGCCTCCGGCCGCGTCAAGGCGCCGGGCACGTGGGAACTGCCGATGGGCACGACCGCGCGCGAGCTGGTCGAGGTCCATGGCGGCGGCATGCGGGACGGCTTCAGGCTGCGCGGCTGGCTGCCGGGCGGCGCCTCGACCGACTTCCTCACCGCCGACCACCTCGACCTGCCGATGGACTTCGACTCCATCGCCAGGGCCGGCTCGCGCCTGGGCACCGGCCAGATGATCGTGCTCGACGACCAGACCTCCGTGATCGGCATGGTGCGCAACCTCGAGCACTTCTTCGCGCAGGAATCCTGCGGCTTCTGCACGCCGTGCCGCGACGGCCTGCCGTGGATCGAGAAGCTGCTGCTGGCGCTCGAGGAGGGCCGCGGCAAGCCCGGCGACCTCGAGCTGCTGGCCAAGCACTGCCGCCTGCTCGGGCCCGGCCGCACCTTCTGCGCCCACGCGCCGGGCGCGGTCGAGCCGCTGCAGAGCGCGCTGAAGTATTTTCGCGCCGACTTCGAGGCCGCCATCGCGCGCGGCGCTGCCGCCGCTTCCGTAGGAGCGCCTGTAGGAGCGCCTTCAGGCGCGACCGTCGCGGCCGTAGGAGCGCCTTCAGGCGCGACAGGCGCCTGACATGGCCGACAAAAAGAAATCCCGCATCATCGTCGACGGCCGCGAGCTCGAAGTCGACGGCAGCCAGAACGTGCTGCAGGCCGCGCTGGGCCAGGGCATCAACCTGCCCTACTTCTGCTGGCACCCGGCACTGGGCTCGGTCGGCGCCTGCCGCCAGTGCGCGGTGATCCAGTACAAGGACGAGACCGACACCGTCGGCCGCCTGGTCATGTCGTGCATGACGCCGTGCGCCGACGGCGCGCGCTTCTCGGTGGACCATCCCGAGGCCGCCGACATGCGCAAGGCCGTGGTCGAGTGGCTGATGACCAACCACCCGCACGACTGCCCGGTGTGCGAGGAAGGCGGCCATTGCCACCTGCAGGACATGACGGTGATGACCGGCCACAACTACCGGCGCTACCGCCACGGCAAGCGCACCCACCGCAACCAGGACCTCGGGCCGTTCATCGGCCACGAGATGAACCGCTGCATCGCCTGCTACCGCTGCGTGCGCTACTACCGCGACTACGCCGGCGGCAGGGACCTCGGCGTGTTCGGCAGCGGCGCCAACGTCTATTTCGGGCGCGCCGAGAGCGGCACGCTGGAGTCGCCGTTCTCCGGCAACCTGGTCGAGGTCTGCCCGACCGGCGTGTTCACCGACAAGCCCTACGGCGAGAGCTACACGCGCAAGTGGGACCTGCAGACCTCGCCGGGCATCTGCCCGGGCTGCTCGATCGGCTGCAACATCAGCCCCGGCGAGCGCTACGGCAAGCTCAAGCGCGTCGAGAACCGCTACCACGGCGAGATCAACGGTTACTTCATCTGCGACCGCGGCCGCTTCGGGCTTGGTTTCGTCAACCGCGACGACCGGCCGCGCCAGCCGCACCTGCGCCACGCTCACGGCCACGAGAACGTCGCCGGCGACGCCGCCATCGCCCACGTCGCCCACCTGGTCGGCGCCGGCCGCGTGCTCGGCATCGGCTCGCCGCGCGCCGCCCTCGAGACCAACTATGCGCTGCGCGCGCTGGTCGGCGAGGAGAATTTCAGCAGCGGCCAGGCGGCGCTCGACGCCGGGCTGACCGCGCTGGGCATCTCGATCCTCAAGGGGCCGGCGCGGGTCGCCTCGATCAAGGACGCCGAGGGCGCCGACGCCGTGCTGGTGCTGGGCGAGGACGTGCTGAACACCGGCGCGCGGCTGGCGCTGGCGCTGCGCCAGGCCACGCGCCAGGCCGGCAACAAGCTCGCCGCGACTGCGCACATTCCGCTGTGGCAGGACGCCTCGGTGCGCACCCTGGCGCAGGACACGCGCAGCCCGCTGTTCAACCTGACGCCGTTCGCCACCGGCCTCGACGAGATCGCCGAGATCAACCACCGCGCCTCGCCGGTGGAGATCGCGCGCCTGGGCATGGCGGTGGCGCACGCGCTCGACGGCGCAGCACCGGTGGTCGACGGCCTCGATGCGGCCACGCTGGCGGTCGCTGCGAAGATCGCCAAGGCGCTGCTGGCCGCCGAGCGGCCGCTGGTGGTCTCCGGCACGAACCTGGGTTCGGCCGCCGCGCTGCAGGCCGCGTCCAACGTGGTCAACGCGCTGGCCCGCGCCGGCCGCAAGCCGATGCTCAGCCTGGTGTTCGCCGAGGCCAACAGCGTCGGCGCCGGCCTGCTCGGCGGCGCCTCGCTCGAAGATGCGCTGTCGCGCGTCGAGAAAGGCGAAGTGGACACGCTGGTCGTGGCCGAGAACGACCTCGCCCGCCGCGTGCCGGGCAGGCGCCTCGACGCCGCGCTGGCCAGGGTCAAGAACCTCGTCGTGCTCGATTGCATCGCCACGCCCACCACCGCGCGCGCCACCGTGCTGCTGCCGGCCGGGGCCTTCGCCGAGAGCGACGGCACGCTGGTGAACAACGAGGGCCGCGCCCAGCGCTTCTTCCAGACCTTCGTGCCGGCCGGCGACAGCCGCGAGTCCTGGCGCTGGCTGCAGTACATCGCCGAGGGCGCCGACCGCGCCAGCCTCGGCGAAGGCCTCGACGCGCTCACCGCCGCCTGCGCCGCCGCGGTGCCGGCGCTGAAAGGCATCGCCGGCGCGGCGCCTTCCGCGAAGTTCCGGATCGCCGGCGCGAAAGTGCCGCGCCAGAGCCACCGCTACAGCGGCCGCACCGCCATGCACGCCGGCCGCGACGTGCACGAGCCGCGGCCGCCGCAGGACGCCGACTCGCCGCTGGCCTTCTCCATGGAAGGCGCCACCGGCCTGACGCCCGAGCCGGCGCCGCTGATCCCGATGTTCTGGTACCCGTCGTGGAACTCGCCGCAGGCGGTCAACAAGTTCCAGGACGAAATCGGCGGGCCGCTCAAGGGCGGCGATCCGGGCGTGCACCTGTTCCGGCCCGACCCGGCCGCGCGGCCGGACTGGTTCACGGCGCCGGCCCCCGCCGCGAAAGGCATGACGGCAGTGCCGCTGCACGCGCTGTTCGGCAGCGAGGAGCTTTCCGCCCAGGCGCCGGTGATGGCCTCGCGCCTCGCGCCGGCGGCGCTGGCGGTGAGCGCGTCCGCCGGGCAGAAAGACGGCGCCACGGTCGAGCTGAAGTACAACGGCTCGTCGGCGAGCCTGCCTGTGGCGGTGCGCGAGATGGCCGCGGACGTGGTCGGCGTGCCGGTGGGTCTCGCCGGCGTGCCGGTGGTGACGCCGGGCATGGCGGTGACGCTGGGGAAGAAATCGTGACCCTCGCGCCGCTGCCGCAGTGGCTGATCGTGGTCTCGATCCTGCTGGTCGTGGTCGGCGTGGCCGCGCTGCTGATCTGGGTCGAGCGCCGCGCGCTGGGCTGGTGGCAGGACCGCTACGGGCCCAACCGCGTCGGCCTGTTCGGCTTCCACTTCTGGGGCCTGGGCCAGGTCGTGGCCGACATGGTCAAGATTTTCATGAAGGACGACTGGGTACCGCCGTTCGTGGACAAGCCGGTGTTCGTGATCGCGCCGGCCATCGTCATGGCCACCATCCTGATGGCGGTGGCGGTGGTGCCGTGGGCGCCGGGCGTGACCGTCGCCGGCGACTGGAACGTCGGCTTGCTGTTCTTCCTCGGCATGACCTCGCTGGCGGTCTACAGCGTGATGCTCGGCGGCTGGGCCAGTAACAACAAGTACGCCCTGCTCGGCACCATGCGCGCCTCGGCGCAGACCATCACCTATGAAGTGTTCATGGGCCTGGCGCTGATGGGCATCGTCATCCAGGCCGGCACCTTCAACCTGCACGAGATCGTGCTGGCGCAGCAGCAGGCGAGCCCGCTGGCCGCGCTGCCGGGCCTGTCGTGGCTGCCGAACTGGTACGTGCTGCCGCAATTCCTCGGCTTCGTGACCTTCATGGTCGCGGGCCTGGCCGAGACCCACCGCCTGCCGCTGGACCTGCCCGAGGCCGAGCACGAGCTCACTGCCGGCTTCCACACCGAGTATTCGGGCATGAAGTTCGGCATGTTCTTCGTCGGCGAGTACGTGGCCGTGGTGCTGGTCTCGTCGATGCTCACCACGCTGTTCCTGGGCGGCTGGCACGGCCCGCTGTTCGGGCCCGAGTGGCTGCACGTGTTCCTGCAGCTCGGCTGGTTCGCGATCAAGACCTGGTTCTTCATCCTGTTCTTCATCCTGCTGCGCTCGGCGATCCCCCGCCCGCGTTACGACCAGCTGATGGCGTTCGGCTGGAAAGTGCTGCTGCCGATCACCATCGTCAACCTGGTCGTGACCGGCTGGTTCGTGCTGGAGAAGGCGCATGGATGACCGGCCCGGCACCGTGTCCAGCGGCATCCGCTTCCACATCGTCGGGGCGTGGAGCCAGCTGGTCAGCCTGTGGCGGATGTTCGCGCACAGCTGGGCGAAACGCGCGACGATCCAGTACCCCGAGCAGAAACCCTACCTGCCGCCGCGCTACCGCGGCCGCATCGTGCTGACGCGCGATCCCGACGGCGAGGAGCGCTGCGTGGCCTGCAACCTCTGCGCGGTGGCCTGCCCGGTGGCGTGCATCTCGCTGCAGAAAGCCGAGAAGCCGGACGGCCGCTGGTACCCCGAGTGGTTCCGCATCAATTTCTCGCGCTGCATCTACTGCGGCCTGTGCGAGGAAGCCTGCCCGACCTACGCCATCCAGCTGACGCCGGACTACGAGATGGCCGAGTACGACCGCCAGAACATGGTCTACGAGAAGGAAAACCTGCTGATCAACGGCGTCGGCAAGCAGCCGGGCTACAACTTCTACCGCGTCGCGGGCCTGGCCATCGCCGGCAAGGACAAGGGCGAGGCGCAGAACGAGGAGCCGCCGGTGGACGTGCGGAGCCTGCTGCCGTGACGCCGGTCATGGTGTTCTGGATCGCCGCGGCGGTGGCCATCTTCGCCACCTTCTTCACCGTCACCGGGCGCAACCCGGTGCACGCGCTGCTGTACCTGATCGTGTCGCTGCTGGCGGTGGCGCTGATCTTCTTCGTCATGGGCGCGCCGTTCGCGGCGCTGCTCGAGGTCATCGTCTACGCCGGCGCCATCATGGTGCTGTTCGTGTTCGTGGTGATGATGCTGAACCTCGGCGAGGAAGCCGTCGCCCAGGAGCGCCGCCTGTTGGCGCCGGGCGCCTGGCTCGGCCCCGCCGTGCTGTGCCTGGTGCTGCTGGCCGAGGTCATCTGGCTGATGCACGACGGCTCGATGGCCGCCGGCGCGCTGTCGCCGGCCGGCACCGAAGTCACGGCCAAGCAGGTCGGCATCGCCCTGTACGGGCCCTACCTGCTGGCGGTCGAGCTGGCCTCGATGCTGCTGCTCGGCGCCCTGGTCGCGGCCTACCACCTCGGCCGCCACGAATGACCGCGCTGACGATGGAGCACGGCCTGATGGTGGCCAGCGTGCTGTTCGCACTGGGCCTGTTCGGCCTGCTCGCGCGCCGCAACGTGATCTTCGTGCTGATGTCGCTCGAGATCATGATGAACGCGAGCGCGCTGGCCTTCGTCAGCGCCGGCGCGCGCTGGGTGCAGCCGGACGGCCAGATCATGTTCATCCTGATCCTGTCGCTGGCCGCCTCCGAGGTCGCGGTCGGCCTCGCCCTGGTGCTGCAGGTCTACCGGCGCTACGTGTCGCTCGATACCGATGCCCTGTCGACGATGAAGGGCTGAGCCGCCATGTCCAGCCCCCTGTCCGGCGTGTTCGACCTGCTGTTCCTGGCCTTCGCCTTCCCGCTGGTGGGTTTCGCCATCCTGGCCTTCGCGCGCGGGCACCTGGCCGAGACGCCAGCGGCCATCGTCGGCGTCGGCTCGATCGGCCTGTCGTTCCTGGTCACGATCGTCCTCGGCATCGAGTTCCTGCGCCACCCGCCGGTGGACCACTTCCACACCCAGGTGCTGTGGACCTGGATGAACGTGGACGGCTTCGCCCCGCAGTTCGCGCTGCGCCTCGACGCCCTGTCGCTGACCATGCTCGGCGTCATCACCGGCGTGGGCTTCTTCATCCACCTGTTCGCCGCCTGGTACATGCGCGGCGACGACGGCTACGACCGCTTCTTCTCGTACATGAACCTGTTCGTCGCCTCGATGATCTTCCTGGTGCTCGGCGACAACCTGCTGTTCCTGTACTTCGGCTGGGAAGGCGTGGGCCTGTGCTCGTACCTGCTGATCGGCTTCTGGTACCAGGACCCCGCCAACGGCGCTGCGGCGCGCAAGGCCTTCGTGGTCACGCGCGTGGGCGACACCTTCATGGCCATCGGCCTGTTCATCCTGTTCCATGAGCTCGGCACGCTGGACATCCAGGAGCTGCTGGTGAAGGCGCCGCAGGAATGGGAAGTCGGCTCGCAGATCGCCACCCTCGCCGCGCTGCTGCTGCTCGGCGGCGCGGTCGGCAAGTCGGCGCAGCTGCCGCTGCAGACCTGGCTGCCGGACGCCATGGCCGGCCCGACGCCGGTGTCCGCGCTGATCCACGCCGCCACCATGGTCACCGCCGGCGTGTACCTGGTCGCGCGCACGCACGTGCTGTTCGAACTGTCGCCCGTCGCGCTCACCGCGGTCGGCTGGGTCGGCGCGCTCACCCTGCTGCTCGCCGGCTTCACCGCGCTGACCCAGACCGACATCAAGCGCGTGCTGGCCTACTCGACCATGAGCCAGATCGGCTACATGTTCCTGGCGCTCGGCGCCGGCGCCTGGGGCGCCGGCATCTTCCACCTGATGACGCACGCCTTCTTCAAGGCGCTGCTGTTCCTGTCGGCCGGCTCGGTGATCCTGGCCATGCACCACGAGCAGGACATGTTCCGCATGGGCGGCCTGCGCGACAAGATCCCGTTCGTGTTCGCCGTGTTCGTGATCGGCTGCCTGGGCCTGATCGCCTTCCCGCTGACCTCCGGCTTCTTCAGCAAGGACGAGATCCTGTGGCAAGCCTGGGCGGGCGGCCACAAGGACCTTTATTACGCCGGCCTGCTCGGCGCGTTCATGACCGCGCTCTACACCGGCCGCATGGTGTTCGTGACCTTCTTCGGCGCGCCGCGCACCGAGGCCGCGAAAGATCCGCACGCGGGCCACGGCTTCGCGCATACCGTGCCGCTGGCGGTGCTGGCCTTCTTCGCGCTGGTGGGCGGCGTCATCCACCTGCCGCTCGAGTCGGTGCTGCCCGAGCGGCACTACGACGACGTCTCGGCCAAGCACACCATCGAGGCGGTCTCGATCGCGGCGTCGCTCGGCGGCCTCGCGCTCGCCGCGTTCCTGTTCCTGAAGGCGCCGGGCGTGGTGGACGCGGTCGCGACGAACCCGGCGGGCAGCCTGCTGCGCCGCTACTGGTTCGCGGCTTGGGGCTTCGACTGGCTCTACGACCGGCTGTTCGTGCAGCCCTACCTGTGGTTCACCCGCGTCAACGCCAAGGACGCCGCCGACGTCGCCATCGGCCTGATCCCGACCACGCTGCGCGCGCTGCACGGCGCGGCGGCGCGCACGCAGGGCGGCCAGCTGCGCTGGTACGCCATGGGCATGGCGGCGGGCGCGGTGATCGTGCTCGGCGCGGCGGTGCTGCTATGAAAATGGGGACGGCTGCATGACCGATCCGATCATCCTGGTCTGGCTGATCGCCATCCCGTTCCTGGGCGGCCTGCTGAGCTGGATCGGCGAGCTCGCCGGCGGCATCCGCTACCCGCGCTGGATCGCGCTCGCCACCATGGTGCTGGTGCTGGTGATGTCGCTGTGGCTGTGGGCCGAGGGCGATTTCTCCATGGCCGGCATCCCGCTGGCGGGCGCCGCGCCGCAATGGATGCTCGAGTTCCAGGTGCCGTGGATCGAGCGCTTCGGCATCAGCTTCCACCTCGGCCTCGACGGCCTGTCGCTGCTGCTGGTGGTGCTGACCAACCTGCTCGGCCTGATGGCGGTGGCCTGCTCGTGGAAGGAAATCGGCCGCTACGTCGGCTTCTTCCACCTGAACCTGTTGTGGAACCTCGGCGGCGTGGTGGCGGTGTTCCTCGCGCTCGACCTGTTCCTGTTCTTCTTCTTCTGGGAAATGATGCTGGTGCCGATGTACTTCCTGATCGCCATCTGGGGCCACAACGCCCCGGGCGGCCGGGGGCGCATCTACGCCGCCACCAAGTTCTTCATCTTCACCCAGGCCTCGGGCCTGCTGATGCTGCTCGGCATCCTCGGCCTGGTCTGGGTCAACCACCAGGCCACCGGCGTGTGGAGCTTCGACTACGAGGTGCTGCTCAAGACCGAGATGTCGAGCGAGGTGCAGTGGCTGCTGATGCTGGGCTTCTTCGTCGCCTTCATGGTCAAGCTGCCGGTGGTGCCGTTCCACACCTGGCTGCCGGACGCGCACAGCCAGGCGCCCACGGCCGGCTCGGTGGACCTCGCCGGCATCCTGCTGAAGACCGCCGCCTACGGCCTGATGCGTTTCGGCGTGCCGTTGTTCCCCGAGGCCTCGGCCAGCTTCGCGCCGGTGGCGATGTGGCTGGGCGTGGTGGGCATCGTCTACGGCGCGTTCATGACCTTCGCCCAGAACGACGTCAAGCGCCTGGTCGCCTACTCCTCGGTCTCGCACATGGGCTTCGTGCTGGTCGGCATCTACGCCGGCACTGAGCTGGCGCTGCAGGGCGCCATGATCACCATGATCGCGCACGGCATCTCGGCCGGCGCGCTGTTCATCCTGTGCGGCGAGATCTACGAGCGCATCCACACGCGCGACCTGCGCGAGATGGGCGGTCTGTGGTCCCGTTTCCCCTATCTCCCGCCGATCGTGACGTTCTTCGCGCTGGCCGCGCTTGGCCTGCCCGGCCTGGGCAACTTCGTCGGCGAGTTCCTGGTGCTGATCGGCACCTGGAACGTGGACAAGCCGGTGACAATCGTTGCCGCCAGCGGCCTGATCTTCGCCGCCGTCTACTCGCTGATGATGATCCAGCGCGCCTTCCACGGTAAGGCGAAAGCCGAGGGCACGCTCGAAGACCTCAACTACCGCGAGCTGGCCACGGTGATGAGCCTGATGGCCATCCTGCTGTGGCTCGGCGTCTATCCGCAGCCGGTGCTCGACACTTCGGCGGCGGTGATGCAGGCGCTGCACGCGCTGTACGCGCCCGGGGCCGGCAGCGCCGCCGGCGCCGCCATCGGGGCCGCGCCGTGACCTTCACCCTCAACCAGTGGATCGCGCTGCTGCCGATCCTCGCCGTCGCCGGCACAGCGGTGTTCGTCATGCTGGCCATCGCCGTGCGGCGCAACCACTGGTGGAATGCCACCTTCTGCGTCGCCGGCCTCAACGCCACGCTGTTCTGGACGCTGGTGGTGCTGTACTTCTACGACGGCCCGCAGCAGGTCACGCCGCTGCTGGTGGTGGACGCCTACGCGCTGTTCTATTACGCCCTGATCCTGGTGCTGACGCTGGCCACCGCCACGCTGTCACACGCGTACCTCGAGGGGCACCGCGGCCGCAAGGAAGAGCACTACGTGCTGCTTTCGGTCGCCGCGCTCGGCGCGCTGGTGCTGGCGTCGAGCACGCACTTCGCCAGCTTCTTCCTCGGGCTCGAGATCCTGTCGGTGCCGCTGTACGGCATGGTGGCCTACGTCTACAAGGACCGGCGCTCGCTCGAGGCCGGCGTCAAGTACCTGATCCTGTCGGCGGTGGCCTCGGCGTTCCTGCTGTTCGGCATGGCACTGGTCTATTCGCAGACCGGCACGCTCGAGTTCGTGGCGATGGGCGACCGCATCGCGCAGATGCAGGGCTTCGCCAATCCGTACCTGCTGGCCGGCGCCGGCATGGTGCTGGTAGCGGTCGGCTTCAAGCTGTCGCTGGTGCCGTTCCACCTGTGGACGCCGGACGTGTACGAGGGCGCGCCCGCGCCGGTCGGCGCGTTCCTGGCCACGGTGTCGAAGACCGCGGTCTTCGTGGTGCTGCTGCGCTGGTTCGTGCAGGCCCACGCCGACCAGTTCGAAACGCTGGTGGACGCGCTCGCGGCGCTGGCCTTCGTCTCGATCCTGCTCGGCAACGTGCTGGCGCTGATGCAGAGCAACATCAAGCGGCTGTTCGCCTACTCGTCGATCGCCCACATCGGCTACCTGCTGGTGGCGCTGATCGCCTCGGGCGAGTTCCGCGTCGAGGCGGTCGGCATCTACCTGATCACCTACTCCGTCACCCAGCTCGGCGCGTTCGGCGTGGTCGCGCTGATGTCGAGCCCGCGCGGCGAGCGCGACGCCGACACGCTGTACGACTACCGCGGCCTGTTCTGGCGCCGGCCGCTGCTGGTGGCGATCCTGACGCCGATGATGCTGTCGCTGGCCGGCATCCCGATCACCGCCGGCTTCGTCGGCAAGTTCTACGTCATCGCCGCCGGCATCGACAGCAAGCTGTGGTGGCTGGTCGGCGCGGTGGTGCTCGGCAGCGCCATCGGCCTGTACTACTACCTGCGCGTCGTCGTGACCATGTTCATGGCCGATCCCGAGCGGCTCAAGTTCGACGCGCCGCGCGGCTGGGCGCAGCAGGTCGGCGGCCTCATGGTGCTGCTGCTGACGCTGCTGATGTTCGGGCTCGGCCTCTACCCGCAGCCGGTCATCGAGATGATCCAGCTGGCGGGACTGCCGGCGCATTGAGCCCGTCCCCTTTGCTCGCCGTCGTGCTCTGCGCCGTCGCCTCCGCGGCCTTCGCCGCCGAGCGCGCCATCCCCTACGAGGACCTGCACGGCGTGTTCGTGCGCATCGCCGGCATCCCCGACGGCACCTACTTCAGGATGGCCGCGCGCTTCGCGTCCAACGATCCGGCCGTGGCCACGCCGGACATCCGGCTGGTCATCAGGACCCGCGGCGGCGACATTCCGGTGCCGGTGGCCGCCGACGGCGCCGCGCAATTCCCGGTGCGCGACGAACTGCTCGAGGAGAACCCGCCGGTGCTGACCAACGTCGCCGAGGGCAAGCTGCAGGTGCGCATCAGCGCCAGCGTCGAGGCGCCGCCGGCGCAGCGCTTCCGCTACGAGCTGATGACCGCAATGCAAGACGAGGCCAAGGGGATCCTCGGCAAGCAGGGCTTCATGGTGCGCACGATGGCGCCCGACTTCGAAGGCCTGCTCGTCAGCTTCCCGCCCGGCACCACGGCCACGGCTACCGTCGAGGCAGCCAGGCCCGAGACCTTCAAGGCCGACGCCGAGGGCCGCATCCGCATCCCGGAGCGCAGGGCCTGGCGCAAGGAAAACCCGTACGTGCAGCTGTCGGGCGTGCCCGAGCGCATCGAGCTCGACCGGGATTGAGCCGGGACTGAACCAGGACCGCAATGCCGCGCACCTCGTTGTGGATCGTGCTGGCGCTGGCGGCGCTGGCGCTGGTCGAGACGCTGGCCCTGCACAGCCTCGCGCCGCTCGAGCACCGCGCGCAGGATGCGCTGCTGCGCAAGCACGCGGCGACGCGCGCGCCGGACCCCGAGGTGATCCTCGCCGCCATCGACGAGCGCAGCCTCGAGATGATGGCCGCGAGTTGCGAGGGGATCGAGCGCGCGACCGCCTGCGGCCTCGGCCGCTATCCCTGGCCGCGCTCGGTGCACGCCCAGCTGATGGAGCAACTCGCCGCGCACGGTGCGCGCGCCATCGTCTTCGACGTCATGTTCACCGACGCCGACGCCGGCCGCGAGCAGGACGACGCGTACCTGGTCGAGGCGGCGGTGGCCACGGCCAACGCCTTCTTCCCGCTGGTGCGCCTGGAGCACGCCGACGACGCCCAGGGCCTGCCGCTCGACGAATACGGCGCCGAGCTCGGCTTCACCCGCGGCACCGGCGCGCAACCCGGCGCGCGCGCCGCGCTGCTGCTGCCGTTCGCGGACATCGCCCGCACCGGGCGCGTCGGCGCCATCAACTTCCTGCGCGACGGCGACGGCGTCGGCCGCCGCTACCCGCTGTGGATCGAGGCGCAGGGCTGGCACATCCCGTCCCTGCCGGCGCGCGTGGCGCGGGCGCTGGGCGTCGACCTGCCGCGCGGCAACGCCATCGAGATCCACTGGCGCGGCCGCCCGCAGGACCGCACCCGCGTCTCCTTCGCCGACCTGCTGGAGGAGTTCGCCGGCGGGCAGCCCGGCGAGCTCGCGGCGCAGGTCAGGGGCCGCATCGTGGTCATCGGCGCGCTGGCCTCCGGCCTCGGCGACCTGCGCCCGACGCCGATGGACGGCGTGCACCCAGGCGTGGACATCCTCGCCGCCACCATCGAGACGCTGAAGAACGGCGACGCGCTGCGCCGCCCGCCGCGCGCCGTGGACGCGCTGCCCGCGCTGGCCGGCATCGCGCTGGTGGTCGCGCTGTTCCTGACCCGCCTCGGCCCGGTGGCGATCGCCGGCGTGCTGCTCGCAGTCACGCCGCTCGCGGTGGCCGCGTCGTACGGCGCGCTGTCGGCCGGCTGGATCGTGCCGACGGTGACGCCCCTGGCGTTCGCCTGGGTGACCTACCTCGCGCGCACGGTGCGCGAGTACCTGCGCCAGCGCGCCGAGAAACAGAAAGCGGTGCGCGCCTTCGGCCGCTTCGTCGACCCGCGCGTGGTACAGACCCTGGTCGGCCACGTCGGCGATCCGCGCGAGACCAAGGGCCAGAGCCGCGTCGTGACCTTGCTGTTCTCGGACATCCGCGGCTTCACGACCTTGTCCGAGTCGCGCCGGCCCGAGGAAGTCGTCGAGATCCTCAACCGCTACTTCTCGCGCCAGGTGGACGTGATCTTTCGCCACGGCGGCACCGTGGACAAGTTCATCGGCGATGCCATCATGGCGTTCTGGGGCGCGCCGGTGGACGATGCGCGGCACGCGCAGAACGCGGTCAAGGCGGCGCTCGAGATGGGCCGCGTGGTGGACGAGTTCCGCGCCACGCTGCCCGGCGAGCTGGCGCGCGAGTTCGACATCGGCATCGGCGTGCACACCGGGCCGGCCGTGGTCGGCTTCATCGGCTCGGAGAACAAGCTCGACTACACCGCCATCGGCGACAGCGTAAACTTGGCCAGCCGCATCGAGGGCGCCACCAAGGGGGTTGCCCGGATCCTGGTTTCCGGGGCGACACGCTCGGCCTGCGGCGGGGAGTTCATGTTCACCGATCGCGGCACGTTCAAGGCCAAGGGCAAGTCCGAAGAAGTCCGCCTGTACGAGCCCGCGGAAAACTAGGGCGGATTCATTCTTGGGGATGCCCGTGAAGCGAGAAATCAGATCGGTCCTGTTTTTCCTGATGCTGGCGCTGGGCATGCCCGCCCTGGCCGCGGTGCAGGCCGCCACCGTCACACGCCCCGCCGAGTTGCGCTCGACGCCGTTTGGCGACGGCAAGACCCTCAAGACCCTCGCCACCGGCGCCAGGCTGGACGTGCTCAAGCGCGTCGGCGGCTGGTACCGGGTCAAGACCGCCGAAGGCGCCGAGGGCTGGGTGCGCATGTGGCTGGTGCGGTTCGCGTCGGCGCCCGGCACGGGCACCCGCGTCGCCGTCCTGGGCAGCGGCCGCTCCGGCTCGACCTACACCACCGCCACCACCGGCGTGCGCGGCCTGTCCGAGGAAGAGCTGCAGAACGCCAAGCCGAACCCGGCGGCGGTCGCGGCGCTCGAGCAGTTCGCGGTGGCGCCGGACGATGCGCGCCGCTTTGCCCGGCAGGCGCCGCTGAAGGCCGATCCGAGCCTCAAGGAGGCGCCATGAACCGCATCCTGATGCTGATGCTGGCGGCCGCCGCCGTCGCCGCCTGCGGCAGCCTGCCGACCATCGGCGGGCTGGACCTCAACAAGGTCGTGGGCACGGCCAAGGACGTGCACGCGGCCGTGGCCACGCCCGAGGAAGACGAAGAGCGCGAGATGGGGCACGACGTCGCCGCCACGCTGCTCGGCGCCAGCCCGCTGATGGCCGATGCGGCCGTCCAGAAATACGTCAACCGCGTCGGCCTGTGGGTGGCGCTGCAGGGCAGCCGCCCCACCCTGCCGTGGCGCTTCGCGGTGATCGACAACCCCAACGTCAACGCTTTCGCCACGCCCGGCGGCTACGTGTTCATCACGCGCGGGCTGCTCGAGCGCATGAACAGCGAGGCCGAGTTGGCCGGCGCGCTGGCGCACGAGATCGCGCACGTCGAGAAGCGCCACCACCTCAACGCGCTGAAGAAGGACGCGCGCATGCGCCTGCTTGGGCGCGCCGGGTCGGCCGCGCTCGAGCGGGCGGGCACGGAATCGGAAGCGACGGAGCGCCTGGCGCAGGTCGCCGGCATGGCCAAGAGCCTGTACACGCGCGGCCTCGACAAGTCCGACGAGTACGAGGCCGACCGCGTCGGCGCCATCCTCGCTGCGCGCGCCGGCTACGACCCGTACGGGCTGGCGCAGGTGCTGCAGACGCTCGACAGCGTCAATCCCGAGGCCTCGCAGTTCGCGCTGCTGTTCAAGACCCATCCGCGGCCGGCCGACCGGCTGGCGCAGCTCGACAAGGCGCTGGGTGCGAGGTTCGAGAAGCTCGGCCCGCGGCCGAGCGTGGAGCAGCGCTTCGTGAAGATCGTCCTCAAGTAGGAGCGCCTTCAGGCGCGACGGATTTCGGCGCCAACGCGGTCGCGCCTGAAGGCGCTCCTACGAGAGCTCATCACGCCCGGTCGCGCCTGAAGGCGCTCCTACGAGAGCCCATCACGCCCGGTCGCGCCTGAAGGCGCTCCTGCAAGGCGCCGTTACAGTTTCAGCTCGTAGCGGAACTCTTTCTTGAACCGCGCCCGGAACGCTTCCGGCGTGACGCTGTGGTTCTGCGTGCCGGGGCGCTCGATCTTGATCGCGCCCAGCAGCGAGCCCGCGCGGCCGGCGGTGTCCCAGTCCATGCCATTGGCGATGCCCCACAGCAGGCCGGCGCGGTAGGCGTCGCCGCAGCCGGTCGGGTCGGCCAGCGACTCGGCCCGCGCAGCCGGGATGGTGCAGGTCTTCTTCTTGGCGACGATGTGCGAGCCCTTGGCGCCGCGCGTGACGATCAGCGCGTCCACGCGGTCGGCGATCTGCTTGAGCGACCAGCCGCTGCGCCTGGCCAGCAGCTCGCTCTCGTAGTCGTTGACGGCGATGTAGGAGGACTGCGTGATCAGGCGCTGCAGCTCCTCGCCGCTGAACATCGGCAGGCCCTGCCCCGGGTCGAACAGGAACGGCACGTCGGCGTCGGCGAACTGGCGCGCGTGCAGCAGCATGCCTTCCTTGCCGTCGGGCGAGACCGAGCCGAGCCTGATGCCCTTCTTCGGGATGTCCTGCACGTGGGCCTGGCTCATCGCGCCCGGGTGGAACGCGGTGATCTGGTTGTCGTCCAGGTCGGTGACGATGTAGGCCTGCGCGGTGTAGGTGTCGCCGAGCTCCTTGATGTGCTGGCGGCTGATGCCGAGCTGGTCGAGGTGCTTCGCATACGGTGCGAAGTCGCTGCCGGCCGTGCCCATCGGTAGCGCCTCGCCGCCGAGCAGCTTGAGGTTGTAGGCGATGTTGCCGGCGCAGCCGCCGAACTCCTTGCGCATTTGCGGCACGAGGAACGACACGTTCAGCATGTGCACCTTGTCGGGCAGGATGTCGTTCTTGAAATGCCCCGGGTACACCATGATGGTGTCGTAGGCCAGCGAACCGCAGATCAGCACTGACATTCGTTCATTCCCTGTAGTTTTCTTATGTAGGAGCGCCCTTGGGCGCGACAGTCGCGGCCAAGGCCGCTCCTACGACAACAGCACCAGGCCCCAGACAACGGGCACCTGGATCAGCGACAGGTGCACCGCGGCCGAGCCGAGGTCCTTGGCGGCGCCGGACAGCGGATGCTGCTCCTTGCCGATGCGGTCCACCACCACTTCGATGCCGCTGTTGAGCAGCTCGGTGATCAGCACCACGAACAACGACAGCACCAGCACCGCGCGCTCCAAACCGCTGTCGCCGAGCCACAGCGCCGCCGGCACCAGCAGCACGCACAGCGCGAGCTCGATGCGGAACGCTTCCTCGTTCTTCAGCGCGTAGCCCAGGCCCCAGTACGAGACGTAGGTGGCGCGCCACAGGCGCGCCCAGCCTTTCATGCCGTCAGCCATGCGCCGGGCGCCAGGCGATGTCGAGCTGGCGCGCCGCGCGCACGTCGTCGAGCCGGCGCACCGGCAGCGTGTACGGCGCGCCCTTCACTTTCGCGATGTCCTGCTTCGCCTCTTCCCAAATCCTCACCAGCGCCTCGACGAAGGCATCCAGCGTCTGCTTGTCCTCGGTCTCGGTCGGCTCGATCAGCAGGCACTCGGGAACGAGCAACGGGAAGTAGATGGTCGGCGCGTGGAAGCCGTAGTCGAGCAGGCGCTTGGCCACGTCGGTGGCGGTCAGATCAAGCGCCTGCTTCTGCTTCTTCAGCGTGATGATGAACTCGTGGCTGGCGCGCCGGCCCTTGTAGGCCAGCTCGAAGCCGCGCTTCTCGAGCTCGACGGCGAGATAGTTGGCGTTGAGCGTGGCGAACTCGGCCACGCGGTGCATGCCCTCACGGCCCAGCAGGCGCGCGTAGATGTAGGCGCGCAGCAGCACGCCGGCGTTGCCCATGAACGCGCTCAGCCGGCCGATGGATTGCGGCAGGTCCTTCTCGGCGAGCCAGTGATAGCCGCCGGTCGCGCCTGAAGGCGCTCCTACAATCGGGATCGGCATGAACGGCAGCAGGCGCCTGGAGACGCCCACCGCGCCCGATCCCGGCCCACCGCCGCCGTGCGGCGTCGAGAAGGTCTTGTGCAGGTTCATGTGGATGACGTCGAAGCCCATGTCGCCGGGCCGCACCTTGCCGAGGATGGCGTTGAGGTTGGCGCCGTCGTAGTACAGCAGGCCGCCGGCGTCGTGGACCAGCCTGGCGATCGGCTTGATCTGGCGCTCGAACACGCCCAGCGTCGACGGATTGGTCAGCATGATGCCGGCGGTCTTCGGGCCGAGCGCGGCCTTCAGCGCGTCGAGCTTCACGTCGCCGTTGGCGTCGGTCGGGATCTCGCGCACGGTCATGCCGACTTGCGTGGCGGTGGCCGGATTGGTTCCGTGCGCGGCGTCGGGCACCAGGATCTCGGTGCGTGCGTGGTCGCTGCGGGAGTGATGGTAGGCGCGAATCATGGCCACGCCGGCGAACTCGCCTTGCGCGCCGGCCATCGGCGTGAGCGAAACTCCCGCCATGCCTGTCACGGCCTTGAGCATCTCCTGCAGCTCGTACAGGCAGGTCAAAAAGCCCTGGCTGTGCGACTCGGGCGCCAGCGGATGGCGCGCCAGGAACTCCGGCAGCATCGCCAGCGTGTTGCAGGCGCGCGGGTTGTACTTCATGGTGCACGAGCCGAGCGGATAGAAGTGCGTGTCGATCGAGAAGTTCAGTTGCGACAGGCGCGTGTAGTGGCGCACTGCCTGCAGCTCGGACACTTCCGGCAGCGCGGGCTTGTGCGCGCGGCGCAACGCCGCCGGCACGCCGGAAAGATCCACCGCGCCGCCCGGGTTCTGCGCGTAAGCCTGCCGGCCGGGGCGCGAGTGCTCGAAGATCAGTTTTTCAGCCATACGTTTCCTGTCAGCTACCTGTAGGAGCACCCTTGGGCGCGACCGTCGCGGCCAAGGCCGCTCCTACATCGAGTCCTTCGCTAACGCCGCCAGCGCCGCCTCGTAATCCGGCTCGTCGGCGATCTCCTTGACCATTTCCGCGTGCAGCACCTTGTTGTCCTTGTCGAGCACCATGCAGGCGCGCGCGGTCAGCCCCTTCAGCGGCCCGCCCATGATGCGCACGCCGTAGTCCTCGGCAAACTGGCCGCCGCGCATCAGCGACAGCGTTTTGACGTTGGCCAGCCCCTCGGTGCCGCAGAAGCGCTTCATCGCGAACGGCAGGTCCTCGGAGATGCACAGCACCACCGCGTCCCGGAACTTGTCGGCCTTCTCGTTGAACTTGCGCACCGACATGGCGCAGGTCGGCGTGTCAATCGACGGGAAGATGTTCAGCACCTTCCACTTGCCCTTGAAGTCCTCCAGGCCCATGTCGGCCAGGTCGGACGACACCAGCTTGAACGCCGGCGCGGCGCTGCCGATCTTCGGCAGCTCGCCGGACAAGGGAATCGGGTTGCCTCTCAACGTGACGGTCGCCATGTTCTGTCTCCAGAAAAAGGGGTCAGGCCCCTTTTTGCTTCAGGAAAAAGGGGTCTGACCCCTTTTTCTCCAACACCGCGGCCAGCGCCTGCGCGTAGCGCGCGAGGTCGGCCGCGGACTTGGTCTCGGTCGTGCACACCAGCAGCGCGTGGCCGAGCTCGGGGTAATGCGTTGAAAGATCGAAGCCGCCGTGGATGCCGGCGCGCGCCAGCTCCGCCAGCACCGGCGCCACCGGCCGGTCGAGCTGGATCACGCACTCGTGGAAGTGCGCGCCGGTGAACGCGGCCTTGACGCCGTGCACCGCCGTGAGCTGCTCGCGCAGCGAGCGCAGGTTGGCCATGGACGCCGATGCTACGCGCGCCAGCCCCTCCGGTCCCAGCAGCGACATGTAGATCGTCGCCGCCGTGACCAGCAGGCCCTGGTTGGTGCAGATGTTCGAGGTGGCCTTGCTGCGGCGGATGTGCTGCTCGCGCGCCTGCAGCGTCAGCGTGAACCCGGGCTTGCCGTCGAGGTCCACGGTGCGCCCGACGATGCGGCCCGGCATCTGCCGCACGAATTCCTGCTTGGCGCACATGAAGCCGAAGTACGGGCCGCCCGAGGCCAGCGGCGAGCCCAGCGGCTGGCCTTCGCCGACGACGATGTCGGCGCCGGTCTTGCCCCACTGCCCGGGGGCCTTGAGCACGGCGAGCGCGGTGGGATTTACGACCGCGATGACGAGAGCGTTCTGCGCGTGCGCCCAGTCGGTCAGGGCGTCCACGTCCTCCATCACGCCGAAGAAGTTCGGCTGCTGGATCACGAGCGCGCAGAGGTCCTGGCCCTCGAATCTCTTGAGCTGCTCGACCATCGTGTCGCCGCGCTCGGCGCAGTACAGCAAGCCGGTCTGCGCGACGCCCTGCGCATGCGTGATGGCGTGCGCCACCTGGCGGTAGTACGGGTGCACGGCCGAGGGCATCAGCACTTTGCGCGACGTGCTCTTGCCGTTCGCGCGCACCGCCATCAGCAGCGCTTCGCCCAGGCCCGAGGCGCCGTCGTAGAGCGAGGCGTTGGACACGTCCATGCCGGTCAGCGCCGTCATCATGGACTGGTATTCGTACAGCACCTGCAGCGTGCCCTGGCTGGCCTCGGCCTGGTAAGGCGTGTAGGCCGAGTAGAACTCGCCGCGCGTGGTGGTTTCCCACACCGCCGCGGGAATGTGGTGCTCGTAAGCGCCGGCGCCGATGAAGTTCAGCGCCAGGCCGTCGGACTGCGCGCGCTCGTGCATCAGGCGCGCGATCTGCATCTCCGGCAGGCCCTCGGGGACCTCGCTGAGCTTGCCGTAGCGCAGCTCAGCGGGGATCTCGTCGAACAGGTCGTCGACTTTCCTGGCGCCGATCGCCGCGAGCATCTCGCGGACGTCGGCTTCGGTGTGCGGAACAAAAGGCATTAATGCGACTCCGCGACGACCTTCTCGTAGCCCGCCGCGTCGAGGAGCTTGTCCAGTTCGGCGGCGTTGGCCGGCTTGAGCTTGAACATCCAGCCCTTGCCGTACGGATCCTGGTTCAGGGTTTCCGGCGCCGTGGCCAGCGCACCGTTGGCGTCCACCACCTCGCCGCTAATGGGCGCGTAGACGTCGGAGGCGGCCTTGACTGACTCGACCACGGCGCAGGCCTCACCGGCGTTGACCTTGCGGCCGGCCTTGGGCACCTCGACGAACACCAGGTCGCCGAGCGCCGACTGGGCGTGGTCGGTGATGCCGATCAGCACGGTGCCGTCGGCCTCTTTCTTCGCCCACTCGTGCGACTTAGCGTACTTCAAATCACCCGGAATCTTGCTCATGTCAGCTCCTCCGAAGAAAAAGACGTCTCTCGCCAAGCACGCTAAGACGCCAAGGCAGGCACAAGCAAATCTCGCTTGGTGTGCTTGGCGTGCTTGGCGAGAAACATTCTTTTAGACCAGCACTTTGCCATTGCGCACAAACGGCGGCTGCACCACGCGGCACGGCAGCCACTGGCCGCGAATCTCGACCTCGCACGCACCCTGCGCGTGGCCCTGCACGCGCGCCAGCGCAACGGAATTCTTCATCGACGGCGCGAAGCTGCCGCTGGTGGTCTCGCCGGTGGCGCCGTTGGCGAAGCGCAGCGGCATGTGCGAGCGCAGCACGCCGCGGCCTTCGAGCACCAGGCCGAGCTGCTTGCGCGGCGGGGCGGCCTTGATCGCCTCGAGCGCCTTGCGCCCGGTGAAAACGCGATCGGCCGGCTCCCAGCCCACGGTCCAGGTCAGGCCGCACTCCAGCGGCGTTACCGACTCGTCCATGTCCTGGCCGTAGAGGTTCATGCCGGCCTCGAGGCGCAGCGTGTCGCGCGCGCCCAGGCCGGCCGGGCGCACGCCATCGGCGGCGAGCTTGTCCCACAGGTTGATGAGCTCGGCGTGCGGCACGATGAACTCGAAGCCGTCCTCGCCGGTGTAGCCGGTGGTCGCCACGAACCAGGGGTCGGAATAGACCGACTGGAAGGCCTTCAAGCCCAGCGCGGCATCGCGGATCGCGGCCGGAATGTGCTTGCCGACGATCTCGCGCACCTTGGGACCCTGCACGGCAATGATGCCCAGGTCGCTGCGGTGCTTGACCTCGACGCCGAACTTCGCCGCTGCCGGGCGGATCCAGGCGAGGTCCTTGTCAGTGGTGCCGGCGTTGACCACCAGGCGGAACCAGTCCTCGCGCCCAGAAATCATTCCATAAATAATGAGATCGTCGATCACCCCGCCCTGCTCGTTCAGCATGCAGGTGTAGAGCGCCTTGCCGGGGGTCTTGAGCTTGGCCACGTCGTTGGCCACCAGCGTGCGCAGGAACTCGCGCGCTCGCGCGCCGTGCAGGTCCACCGCCGCCATGTGGGCAACGTCGAACATGCCGCAGCCGGAGCGCACCGCGTAGTGCTCCTCGAGCTGGCTGCCGTAGTGGATCGGCATTTCCCAGCCGCCGAAGTCGACGAGCTTGGCGCCGAGGGCCTGGTGGCGAGAGTGGAGAGCCGTCGTCTTGAGCATGGTTCCGGTGCCTGGTTGTCCCGAAACCGCCCTCTGTCCGTTGACCTGAGAGTTCACCCTTGCGGGCTACCCCTTCGGTGGCCGGCCCCGTCAATTGATGGGCCGACGCTCTCCAGAGTCGAATTGCCCTTTCGGGCAGTCCCGCGGTCCTTTTGCCTGAGCGATTCCTGGCGGAGCTTGCGCCTTCGGCCCCCCGATTTTGAGTCGGGGCGTCTCCCGCGAGACGTAATTCGGAGGCGAATGATAAGCCCGGACCGCCCCTCCCGCCAGCATTGGAAAAACTTGCCTTCAGCGTAGGCTTCTGACTGGAGCGCGTGTAGCCTTGTGGGCATGGCGAAGGTCTTGCTGGCGTGGGAACTGGGGGGCAATTACGGCCACCTGGTCGCCCTGCGGGCGCTGGCCCGCGAACTCAAGCGCAAGGGCCATGCGTGCACCTTCGCCGTGCGCGGCCTGGGTAGCGCCCAGGGCTTCCTCGACCCGGCGCTCGGGCCGCTGGTGCAGGCGCCGGTGCGGCTGACGCAGGGGCGCAACCGCGTGCGCACCCAGCTTTCATACGCGAGCCTGCTGCACAACATCGGTTTCAACGACCCGGTCGAACTGGCCGGGCGCATCCAGGCCTGGCGCACGCTGTACCGCGCGCTCGGCACCGAGTTCCTGTTCGCCGACCACAGCCCGGTTGCCCTGATCGCCGCGCGCACGCTCGGCATCCCGGCCGCGTGCATCGGCAACGGCTTCACCGTGCCGCCGCGGCTGTCGCCGTTCCCCAGCTTTCGCCTGGGCCCTGTTCGCATGGCCCCCGTAGGAGCGCCTTCAGGCGCGACTGACCTGCAGAGCGTACTGCTCAAGAACGAAGCCGCCGTCCTCAAAGAACTCAACCACGCCCTCGCCCTCCTCAAGCTTCGCCCCTTCGCCCTGCTCCAGGACATCTTCCGCGGCGCCGCTCCGGCGCTGTTCACCTACGCCCCGCTCGACCACTACGACGTGCCGCGCAGCGAAACCTTCCGCGGCCTGCCCGACTACTCCTACGGCGCGCCACCGCGTTGGCCGGAGGGTCGTGGTCCGAAGGTGTTCGCCTACCTGACGCCGAACACTTCGCTGCCGGTCGTGCTGAAGGCGCTCAAGCAGAGCAAGGCGTGGGTGATCGTGCGGCTGCCGGGCGCGCTGCCCGAAGTGGCCGCCGAGGCCTTGCGCTCTGGTCTCACGGTCGCCCCCGGCCCGGTGCACTTCCGCGCAGCAGCCGAAAGCTGCGATGCGTTTGTGAACTACGGTGCGCACTCGACCGTGGCGGAGTTCCTGCTCGCGGGCAAACCGGGAATCCTGGTGCCCGACCTGCACGAACGGGCGCTGACCGCGCGGCGGGCCACGGGGATGGGGGCGGCACTGAGCGTGCGGGCCACGAGCGTGACGCCGCTGCGACGTGCGCTGGATCAGGTGATTGACGATCCGGCGCCGCGGAAGGCGGCGGCGGCGTTTGCGGCAGGGCATGGTGGGCGGGATCGTGCGGGGATCCTTCCCGGCCTCATTGGTGAGGTCTTATGACGTCTAACTCGTGTTGGGCGCCAAAGGAAATGAGCCAAGACACGGAACAGCCCTCGTATCGAGAACGACGGCTCGAACATCTGCGGGTCAGTGAACTGCTGAAGCTGTCGTGGCAGAGCTACGCCTGCGCCTTGGAGATCTCTCAAGTCGATATTTCCCACATTCATCGACATATGCCTCGGCCGCCCGCGCCGTCGGCATGTCTGGGCACCGGTTAAGATTGGCGGCGCGCACCTTAAGGCCGCCGGGTGGGGCCTCATGAAAATCGCCGTCAAGGAATGTACCGACGAGGAGCTGCCGGAAGCCGAGCAGAAGTGGCAGGCGCGCGGCTACAAGCTCACCGACAAGACGGATCCCAAGGCCCTGGAACCCATGGAGTACATGAAATCCTTCTCGAACAAGGCCAGCTGGGTGCTGGCGCGGCGGGATCCGGACTAGCGCCGCACGCGTAGAGTATGGCGATGCCGCTCATCGAGGTCGTCCTGCGCACCGCTGCCACGCTGCTGCTGGCGTGGCTCGTGATCGTGCTCGTCAGGGGCCGGCGCGACGCGCAGCGTCATTTCGGGGCATTGTGCTGCGCTGCGATCATGGCCCTCAGCCTCTCCCCGGTCGCGGGCACCGGCGCACAGGGCTTCTCGCTGGTCCTGCTCTCGGTCCAGTGCGTCGCCAAGCTCGCGCTCCTGTGGTTGTTCGCGCGCTGCCTGTTCGACGACACCTTCCGCGTTCGCCCCGTGCACGTCGCGGCGGGCATCGGCATCGTGCTGTACGTGGTTGCCCAGCAGTTCACCCCGCCTGCGCCGCCACTGCTGGTGAGCCTGAACCTGGCGCTGGCTTTGGCGCTGGGCAGCGCCGCGCTCTGGGCGCTGGTGCGGCCCGCGGCCGCGAGCCGCCTCGACGCCATCGAGCGGCAGGCGCTCGCCGCGTTGACGCGCGCGCTCGATCACGAGGCGATCTACCGCCAGGAGGGCCTGACCATCGGCCGGCTGGCCGCGCACCTGCGCGTGCCGGAGTACCTGCTTCGCCGCGTCATCAACCGGGGGCTGGGATTCCGCAACTTCAACGATTTCCTGCATTCGCACCGGATTGGCGAAGCCTGCGACCGCCTCGGGCGGCGTGACCAGGAGCACCTCCCGGTGCTTACCATCGCGCTCGACGTCGGCTATGCGTCCATCGGGCCTTTCAACCGGGCGTTCAAGGCGCGCATGGGGCTGACCCCGACCGCGTACCGCCGCGCGGCGCGCGACAAGGCCGCCGCCGTCGCGGCGATTCCAGAATCGGCAAGGCTTTCGCAGGAACCGGCAAGACGGCAGGCGCGCGCAGCCCCAGGCTGACGCAATGGAGCGGAGTGAAGCCAGCGTAGAGCGGCACTGGGGATGGGTCGCCGGGGCGGCTTGTGCGGTATTGCTCTGGCGTGCGGCGGCCTATGTCTCCCCCGGCTCGTTCATCACGATACCCGCCGGCCTGCACCTCCCCCACGCGCTTCTGGGCGCCTTGTTTTTCGTCGCCGGCGTGTGGGCATGGTCGAGACGCACCAACCAGTGGACCGGCATCTTCCTGCTTTATGGAACAGCGCTCGCCATCCATTGGGGAGGCGCCATCGGCGTCCCTGGTGCGCCATCGCTGGAAATGGGCCTCTTCTTGGTTTACCTCGCCATCACGGCGGCGGGCGATGCCGCCATCCTGCAGCTTGCGCTGATCTATCCGCACTGGCGATCCGTGCCGCTGAAGTGGCGAGTCGCCATGTACTCGCCCGCGGCGGTCAGCCTGATCCTGGCGCCGGTGTCCGCGCTCCTGCCGCAGGCCGCGCTTCAGCCCGTGGTCGGGATCGTGCTGCTGGTTTCCAATCTCATGTCGCTTTCAGCGGGCGTGCTCTTCATCGTGCGGCTGTTTACCGCCGGCGGCGCGATTCGCCGTGCCGCGCACCTTCCACTGATCGTTGCTGGCTTCCTCTCGGGCAGCGTGATCGCGCTGCTGGGCGCGGCCAAGGTCCTGCCGGGAGTGCCGGAAGCCTGGAATCTCGCGCTCGCGCTGATCCCGATCACGCTCTCGATCGCATTGATCCGCCAGTCCCTCGAGCGGCAGCCGCCTCGGGCGCGCTGATCCAGCCGATCCGCCGAGCCGCCCCGACACGCTCGGCGCGCTAGAGTCCCGCGTCGACCTTGCGGACGTGCCCTTCGCGAATTTCGGCGATCGTGTTGCAGCCGAGCAGCGCCAACCCGCGCCGGACTTCGTCACCCAGCAGCGTGAGCGCGCGATCGACGCCCGCCTCGCCCCCGGCCGCGAGGCCATAAACGTACGCGCGACCGATCGAGCACGCGTTCGCCCCGAGCGCCAGCGCCTTGAGGACGTGCGTGCCGCGGCGGATGCCGCCGTCCACGATCAACTCGAGCCTGTCGCCGACTTCCTGGCGGATCGGGACCAGCGTGTCGACGGGTGCGGGCACGCCGTCGAGCTGCCGGCCGCCGTGGTTCGACAGCATCGCCGCGCTGGCGCCGATGGACACCGCGCGCTTCGCATCCTCGACCGTGCTCATGCCCTTGATCACGAACGGCCCGCCCCACTCGCGTGCGAGCCAGGCCGCATCGTCCCAGGTCACGCTGCGGTCGAACTGGCTGTTAACGTAATCGACCAGGGCCATCGCGTCCTTGCCGAGCGCGTCCACCCGGTGGACCACGTTGGCGAGCCTGAAATCCGGGTTCAACAGGAAATGGAATGACCATTCGAAGCTCGTGGCGAAGCTGGCGAACGACCGCAACGTCATCCGGGGCGGCATCGTCATGCCATGGCGGCGATCGCGCTCGCGGTTGCCGGCGATCGCGGCGTCGACCGTGAGGCACAGCGCCTTGTAGCCCGCCTGCCTGGCGCGCTGCACCAGCTCGCGGGTCAATTCGCGGTCCTTGAGAACGTACATCTGGAACATCAGCGGGCCCGACGACGCCCGGGCGACGTCCTCCAGGCTCGTCGTCGCCAGCGTCGACAGCGAGTACAGCGTGCCGTGGCGCGCCGCGGCGCGCGCCACGCCGAGCTCCTTGTGGTGATGGAACAGGCGCGACATGCCGGTCGGCGACAGGAACAACGGCAGTTTCAGGTCACAGCCGAGCACGCGCGTGCCGGCGTCGACCTGCGACACGTCGACGAGATAACGCGGCAGCAATTCGTAACGGTCGAACGCGCTCGTGTTGCGCCGGAGCGTCCACTCATCGTCGGCACCGCCGTCGATGTAATGGAACATCGGCGCCGGCAGCTTGCGGCGCGCGCGGCTGCGCAAGTCCTCGATGTTGCAGCAGTCGGCCAGTCTCACGGTGCGTATCCCCCGGCTAGCCAATCCCCATCGCCCGTTTCGCCAGCGCCGCCTTGACCATCCCGGCGCGGCCGACCAGCGACATCCCCAATTCGCGCAGGCCCCCGAGCTCCGGCGCGCGCAGCCTGAACAGGCGGTGCAGGCCGTCCACCAGGGCGAGCGCTTCGACGTTGTCGGCCTTGCGCGCGCGTTCGTAGCGCTGCAGCACGCGCAGCGCGCCGACTGATTTCTTCTGCTTGCGCGCCTCGACCAGCGCGGCGACGAGCGCCTCGACGTCGGCCAGCCCGAGGTTGAGCCCCTGCCCGGCCATCGGATGGATCACGTGCGCGGCGTCGCCGACCAGCGCGACGCCGGGCGCGACGTAGCTCTGCGCGTGCAGCAGGCGCAGCGGGAATGCGAAGCGCTTGTCCGCCGCGGTGATCGCGCCCAGGTGATGCTGGAACGCCTCGCCCAGCCGCTTGCGGAACGCCGCATCGGGCAGCGCCATCAGCTCCCCGGCCTCGGCCGTGTCGGTGGACCAGACGATGGACGAGCGGCCGTCGGCCAGCGGCAGGAACGCCAGCGGCCCGCCCGGCATGAAGCGCTGGTACGCAGTGCCGCGATGCGGCTTCTCGGTGGTGACGTTGGCCACGATCGAGCGCTGCGGATAGCTCCATCCGCCCACGTCGATGCCGGCCCATTCGCGCAGCGGCGAGTCGGCACCTTCGGCCGCGACCACCAGCCCGGCCTCGAGCGTTTCGCCATTGCTGAGCTTGAGGCGCGGGTTGCCTGCGCCGGTAGGAGCGCCTGTAGGAGCGCCTGTAGGAGCGCCTTCAGGCGCGACCGGCGCTCCTGCGACGTTCACCCCCGTCAGTACGGTCGCGCCGGCCAGCGCATCCCACAGCGCCCCGCGCAGCAGGCTGTCCTCGATGATCCAGCCGAGCTCCGGCACGGCCAGCTCGGCGGCGGCGAAGTCCAGGCTGTGCGCCGGCTCGCTCTCCCAGACCTGCATGCGCGTGTACGGGCTTACGCGCTGCGCTGCGATGCGGCTCCACACGCCGCAGTTGTCGAGGAACCGCGCCGAGCCGGGCGAGATGGCGTAGACGCGGGCATCGTAGTGCCCGGGCTTGAACCCGGCGGGCGCCTTGCCCTTCTCGATCAGCGCGACGTCGAAGCCCTGGCGCAGCAGGGCCAGCGCGGTGGCGGCGCCCACCACGCCGCCGCCGACGACGACAACGTCGTGGCGTTTCATGTCAGGCACCTGTAGCAGCGGCTGTAGGAGCGCCTTTAGGCGCGACAGTCGCGCCTGAAGGCGCTCCTACAACAGAAAATCGCGTCACTTGCGCGCCACCGCCGGCGTGCCGCCGGCAAACCCGAGGTTCTGGCGCAGCACGGCGCGCTTGACCGGCGGCAGCAGGTCGAGGGCGAGCAGGCCCCAGTGCCGCGTCTCGGCCAGGACGGGAATGGAGTTGGAAAAGATCCGCACCAGCTGGTCGGTGAAGCTGGACACACGCTCGCGCTCGCTGGCGCGACGCGCCGTGTACTCGGCCAGCACTTCCGGCGCGCCGGGATCTGCGGCGTCCGCGACCAGTTCCGCCACGGTGGCGACGTCGCGCAGCCCGAGGTTGAAGCCCTGCGCCGCAACCGGGTGCAGCGACTGCGCCGCGTTGCCGGCGAAGATCACGCGCGGCGCGGTCAGCGCATCGCTCATCACGCGCGTGAGCGCATGGCCGTTGCGCCTGCCGGTCTCCAGGAACTTGCCCAGTCGCTGGCCGAAGGCGTCCTGCAGGGCCGCGAGGAACTCGGCGTCGCTCCAGGCGAGCATGCTTGGCGCCTGGTCCGCCGGCACGGTCCAGATGACGCCGCAGCGGCCGTCGGGCTTGGGAATCAGCGCGAGCGGGCCGCCCGGCAGGAAGCGCTCGTAGGCCACGCCGCGGTGCGGCCGCCCGGCCCGCACCGCGCCGACGATGGCGACCTGGTGGTAGTCGCGCTCCTGCGCGCCGATGCCCAGCGCGGTGCGGATGGCGGAATGGGCGCCGTCGCAGGCGACGACGAGGCGGGCGGGTAAGGGATCCCTCGCTTCGCTCGGGATGACACGAAGACGAACGGCCTCGGCGTCAGTCTCAAGTCCCTCGACTTTGGCCGGGCAGACCACCGTGACGTTCGGCAGCTCGCCGAGCTTCTGCCACAGCACCGCCCCCAGCGCGCGCACCGGCACGTTCCAGCCCAGCGCCTCCTCGCCCGCCTCCTCGGCGGTGAAGCGCGTGACGCCGAAGCGGCCGCGCTCGGAGATGTGCGTGGCGGTGATGGGCTCGGCCTCGGGCCGCAGCGCGGGCCACAGGCCGAGGTGCTCGTAGATGCGTCGGCTGGCGACGTTGAGCGCGATGCAGCGCTCGTCCCAGCTTGGTTTTGATTTGGGCGGCGCCGCGGCCTCGATCAGCGCGATGCGCTTGCCTGAGGGCGCCAATGCGATCGCGAGCGAGGCGCCGACCAGGCCGCCGCCGACAATGGCCACGTCAAAAAGGGGACGCACACCTTTTTCCGCAACCATGGTCATGTCTTGCAGCCGCGCGCCAGGAAAAAGGTGTGCGTCCCCTTTTTTATCCACGCATCAGCGCTTCGATCTCGGCGACGGCCTTCGGCACGCCGGAGGTCAGCACGCGCGGGCCGCTGTCGGTCACCAGCACGTCGTCCTCGATGCGCACGCCGATGCCCCAGTACTTCTGGTCCACGCCTTCGGTGCCGGGCGCGACGTAGAGCCCCGGCTCGACGGTCATGATCATGCCCGCCGCAAACGGCCGCGCCTCGCCGGCGATCTTGTAGCGGCCGACGTCGTGCACGTCCATGCCGAGCCAGTGGCCGGTGCCGTGCATGAAGAACTTCTTGTACTTCTCTTCCTTGATCAGCGTGTCGACGTCGCCCTGGAGCAGGCCGAGCGCCGCCATGCCCTCGGTCAGCTTGCGCGTGGCCACTTCGTGCGGGCGCGAGCTCGGGTTGCCCGCTTTGAGTTCCTCGATGGCGGCGAGCTGCGCCGCAAGCACCACTTCGTAGATGGCCTTCTGCGCGGGGCTGAACTTGCCGTTGGCCGGGAAGCAACGCGTGATGTCGGCGGTGTAGCCCTGGTACTCGCCGCCGGCGTCGATCAGCACCAGCTCGCCGTCCTTGAGCTGCGCGCGGTTCTCGACGTAGTGCAGCACGCAGGCGTTGGCGCCGGTGCCGACGATGGACAGGTACCCCGGCTCCATGCCCTCGAGCTCGAACTCGTGGTGGATCTCGGCGCCGAGCTGGTATTCCCACACGCCCGGCCTGGCGAACTTCATGGCGCGCACGTGGGCGCGCGCGGTGACGGCGCAGGCGTGGGCCTGGATCTCGATCTCGCGCGGGGTCTTGACCAGGCGCTGCTCGTGCAGCGTGGTCTCCAGCGCGACGAACTCGACCGGCGCGGCGGCGCCGCGGCGGCTGACCTCGCGGATCTCGCGCACGCAGGCGGCGATCCGCGCGTCGAATTCCGGGTGCTCGCCGAGCGTGAAGTAGATGCGCTGGCGGCCGCTGAGCAGGCCCGGCAGCATGCCGGCGAACTCGGCGGCGGTGAAGGCCCGGTCGGCGCGGTAGACCTTCTTTGCGCCCTCGGGCCCGGCGCGGTAGCCGTCCCAGATCTCGCGCGCGGGATCGCGCGGGCGCACGAACAGCAGGTACTCGCCGGCCGGCCGGCCCGGCGCCAGCACGGCCACGGCGTCCGGCTCGAGGAAGCCGGTCAGGTAGCGGAAGTCGCTGTCCTGGCGGAACTTGTAGTGCGAGTCGCGCGCGCGGATCACCTCGCGCGAGGCCGGCACGATGGCGATGCCGTCCGGGCCCATGGCCTGCATCAGGCGCGCGCGCCGCGCGGCGTACTCGTCCAGCTCGACAATCGTGGGGCCCGTCATTCGCAAGTTCCTCGTGTAGGAGCGCCTGCAGGAGCGCCTTGTAGGAGCGCCTTTAGGCGCGACTCGTCAATGCACGCGCGACGGAGCCCGCTCATGGAGCTCCAGGTACACCAGCTGCGCGCCGACGCGGATGTACTCGACCAGCTCGGCGTAGGCGTTCTCCTCGATCTCGCCGTCATCGTCGTCGTCCACGCCGGCGCGGGTGAACTCGGTGAAGTCGCGGACGATTTCCTTAAGCTCGGGCGAGACGCTCTTCATCGACAGCGGCTTGCCCGAGGCCAGCCCGAACAGGAAGCCCTCGCACCAGGCCGACAGCGCGCGCACGCGCCGGGCCAGTTCTTCCTCGTCGTCCGGCAGCAGCGGCTCGAAGGCCATCTCGGTGCCGGAGAACGCCTCCGCCGACTCGCCGCGCAGGCGGTCCAGGGCCTGCGCCGCGCCCTCGCCGCCCGCCACGCCCTTGGCCCCTTCGAGCAGGCGCAGCGGGTCGATCTCGGCCGGCTCGCGCACGCACAACGCGCCGCACAGGGCGCCGTGGTATTCGGCGGGCTCCTGGGGGAAGCCGAGGCGCGACAGGGCGTCGGCCAGCTCGTCGTAGCGCAGGAATTCCTTCATGTCTGCGATTATAAGCGCCTCATGGCCTCCCTCCCCCCGCTGCGGGACCTGTGCGCCGAGCTCGTGCGGCATCCGTCGATGTCGAGCGAGAACGCGCCGTTCGACGTCACCAACAAGGCCGTGGTGGATGCCCTGGCGGGTTGGCTCGACGCGCTGGGCTTCACCTGCGAGGTGCTGCCGGTGCCGGGGCGGCCGGGCAAGTACAACCTGATCGCGGCGCTGGGCCGCGGCCCGGGCGGGCTGGTGCTGTCCGGCCATTCCGACACCGTGCCCTACGACGAGCACGCCTGGCGCTCCGACCCCTTCGAGCTGGCCGAGCGCAACGGCCGGCTCTACGGCCTGGGCATTTGCGACATGAAGGGCTTCCTGGCCACGGCGGTGCAGGTGGCATCCGAGTTCGCCGGCCAGCCGCTCAAGCAGCCGCTGCTGATGCTGGCCACCGCCGACGAGGAGCGCGCCATGGACGGGGTCAAGGCGCTGGTCGCGGCGGGGCGGCCCAAGGCGCGCTATGCGGTCATCGGCGAGCCCACCGGCGGCAAGCCCGTGCGCATGCACAAGGGCATCTTCATGGACAGCATCCGCGTGATCGGCCGCGGCGGGCATTCGAGCCGGCCGGACCTGGGGGCCAACGCCATCGAAGGCATGCACCGGGTGCTGGGCGAGGTGCTCAGGTTCCGCGACGAGCTGGCGCGCCGGCCCGGGCCGGGTCAAACCATGTTCGCCCTGGCGCACCCGACCCTGAACCCCGGCTGCATCCACGCCGGCGACAGCATCAACCGCATCCCGGCGGCCTGCGAATTGCAGCTCGACCTGCGCTTCCCGCCCGGCTCCGGGCGGCTGGCGCTGCGGCGCGAGCTGCGCGAGCGCGCAGCCGCCGCGCTGGACGGCAGCCCCTGCGCCATCGAGTTCGCCAGCGTGTTCGAGGGCATTGATGCGTTCGAGACGCCGGCCGCCTCGCCCCTGGTGCAGGCCTGCGAGAAGCTGACCGGCCATGGCGCCGGCGCGGTGGACTTCGGCACCGAGGGGCCGTTCCTGACCGCCCTGGGCTGCGAGACGGTGATCCTCGGGCCCGGCGACGTCGAGCAGGCCCACAAGCCGGACGAGTTCCTGCAGCTTTCGCGGGTGGAGCCGATGCTGAATACGCTGCGGGGGTTGGTGCGGCAGTTCTGCCTGTAGGAAAAAGGGGACGCACACCTTTTCCGGTGAAGGCCTCCCATGGGGCCGCTCCCCTGGTGGAAAAGGTGTGCGTCCCCTTTTTCGCGGCATAATCCGCGCCACCATGAAGGACAACGACTTCGTCGCCGCGCTGCGCGGCAGCGCCCCTTACGTCCACGCGCATCACGGCCGCGTGTTCGTCATCGCCTTCGGCGGCGAGGCGGCGGAGCGGCCCGACTTCGACCAGCTGGTCTACGACATCGCGCTGCTGCACAGCCTGGGCGTGAAGCTGGTGCTGGTGCACGGCGCGCGGCCGCAGGTGGACAGCGAGCTGGCGCTGCGTGACATCAGCTCCGACTACGTCGACAACCTGCGCGTGACCGACGGCAACACGCTCGACTGCGTGATGGCCGCGGTCGGCCGGCTGCGCATGAAGATCGAGGCCAAGCTGTCGACCTCGGTGGCCAGCACCTCGATGGGCGGTGCACGGCTGAAGGTGGCGTCCGGCAACTGGATCACCGGCAAGCCGGTGGGCGTGCGCCAGGGCGTGGACATGCAGTACACCGGCGACGTGCGGCGCGTGGACGTGGCCGCGATCCGCGCCAACCTCGAGGCCGGCCGCATCTGCCTGCTCTCGCCGATCGGCTATTCGCCCACCGGTGAAATCTTCAACCTGCGCGCCGAGGACGTCGCCACCGCCGTGGCCGCCGCCATCGCCGCCGACAAGCTGATCTTCCTGGTGCCGTCGGACCCGGCCCGGTGGCCGCTGGCCGAGAAGGCCGGCGACGCCGGCCAGATGGCGGTGGCCGACGCCGAGGCCATGCTGAAGGGCCCCGCGGAGCTGTCGCCCGAGGACCGCGGCTGCCTCACGTCGGTGACCACGGCGGCGCGCGGCGGGGTCAAGCGCGTGCACCTGATCTTCATGGGCCGCGACGGCGCGCTGCTGCGCGACCTCTACACGCGCGACGGCTCGGGGCTGATGTTCTACGCCGACGAGGACTACGAGTCGATGCGCGATGCGACCATCGACGACGTCGGCGGCATTCTTTCGCTGATCCAGCCGCTCGAGGAGTCCGGCGTGCTGGCGCCGCGCCCGCGCGAGCAGCTCGAGCAGGAGATCGGCAGCTTCAACGTCATGGTGCGCGACGGCATGGTGATCGCCTGCGCGGCCCTGTTCCCGTTCAAGGAGTCGCATGCCGGCGAGCTGGCCTGCGTGGCGGTGCACCCGGAGTACCGCGGCCACGGCCGGGCGGCGACGCTGCTCAAGCGCCTCGAAGCCGAGGCCCGGCAGCTGGGCCTGAAGCGCCTGTTCAGCCTGACCACCCACACGCCGCACTGGTTCGTCGAGCGCGGCTTCGCCCAGGGCAGGATCGAGGATTTGCCGGTGCAGAAACAGCGCTTCTACAACTACCAGCGCAACTCCCTCGTCCTGGTCAAGAGCCTGTGAAAAAAGGGGACGCGCACCTTTTGGAAATGTGCGTGTCCCCATTTTCATGAACGACAACGCCAGCTGGTCCGCCCGTTCCCTCGCCTGCGTGTGGCACCCGTGCACGCAGATGAAGGACCACGAGCAGCTGCCGCTGGTGCCGATCCGCTCCGCGCAGGGCGCCTGGCTCGAGGACTTCGAGGGCAAGCGCTACCTCGACGCGGTCAGCTCCTGGTGGACCAGCCTGTTCGGCCATCGCCATCCGCTGATCGTCGAGCGCATGAAGCAGCAGCTCGACCGGCTCGACCACGTGCTGCTGGCCGGCTTCACCCACGAGGGCGCGGTGACGCTGGCCGAGAAGCTGTGCGCCATCGCCCCCAAGGGACTGACGCGCTGCTTCTACAGCGACAACGGCAGCAGCTCGATCGAAGTCGCGCTGAAGATGAGCTTCCACTACTGGCGCAACGCCGGGCAGACCGCCAAGACACGCTTCATCGCGCTGGAGAACAGCTACCACGGCGAGACGCTGGGCGCGCTAGCGGTCGGCGGCCCGGGCATTTACCGCGACGCCTACCAGCCGCTGCTGATGCAGCCGATCCACGTGCCTTCGCCCGACTGCTTCAACCGTGCCGGCGGCGAGGCCTGGGAGGACTACAGCCGCCGCCAGTTCGTGCACTTGCAAGTGGCGCTGGAGCGCCACGCGCACGAGGTCTGCGCGGTGATCGTCGAGCCGCTGGTGCAGTGCGCCGGCGGCATGCGCATGTACCACCCGGTGTACCTGCGCATGCTGCGCGAGGCCTGCGACCGGCACGGGGTGCACCTGATCGCCGACGAGATCGCCACCGGCTTCGGCCGCACCGGCCGGATGTTCGCGATGGAGTGGGCCGGCGTCAGCCCCGACCTGATGTGCCTGTCCAAGGGCCTGACCGGCGGCACGCTGCCGCTCGCCGCCACGCTCGCCACCGAGCAGATCTACCAGGCCTTCTATGCGGACTGGCAGGCCGGCAAGGCCTTCCTGCACTCGCACAGCTACACCGGCAACGCGCTGGCCTGCGCCGCGGCGCTGGCCACGCTCGAAGTCTTCGCCGAGCGCAACTGGATGCAGCACAACCGCGACCTCGGTCACCTGCTGTGGATGAGCATGGCCGGGCTGCTCAAGCATCCCAATGTGGCCGAGGTGCGCCAGCAGGGCATGATCGTCGCCATCGAGCTGGCGGCCGACGCCCGAACGAAGAGGCCCTTCCCGCGCGGCGAGCGCCGCGGCCTGCGCGTGTACCGCCACGGGCTGGAGAAAGGCGTGCTGCTGCGCCCGCTGGGCGATGTCGTTTATCTGATGCCGCCGTATATCCTGACGCCGGAGGAAGTGAAGCTGATGACCGAAACCGCCATCGCCGGCATCGAGCAGGCCGTGCGTGACTGAGCACCGTGTCTACGTCGACATGGACCTGGCCGAGAACGCCACGGTCACCCTCGGCGACGAGGCCTACCACCACCTGGTGGTAGTGCTGCGCCGCATCCGCGGCGACGCCCTCACGCTGTTCAACGGCCGTGGCGGCGAGTACGCGGCCACCATCGAGACCGTGGGCAAGCGCAAGCTGACCGCGCGCATCGCGCAGTTCCACGACGTGGACCGCGAGTCCGCCCTGCCGGTGACGCTGGTGCAGGCCGTGTCCAAGGGCGAGCGCATGGACTACACCATCCAGAAGGCGGTCGAGCTCGGCGTCAGCGCGGTCCAGCCGGTGCTGACCGACCACGTGGTGGTGCGCCTCGACGCCGAGCGCTGGGCACGCAAGCGGGAGCACTGGCAAGGCGTGGCGGTCGCGGCGGCCGAGCAGTCGGGCCGCACGCGCGTGCCCAAGGTCGCGCCGGTGGTGGACCTGCGCGACTGGCTGTCGGCCGTGCCGGCCGACGCGCTGCGGCTGGTGCTGTCGCCGACCGCCGCCCCGGCGCCGCTCGAGCGCGCGGCCGGCCAGGGCGTGGTGCTGCTGGTCGGGCCCGAGGGCGGGCTGTCGGAGGTCGAGCTGAAACTGGTGGACCTGGCCGGCTTCGCCGGCCTTGCGTTCGGGCCGCGCGTGTTGCGCACCGAGACCGCCGGCGTGGTGGCGCTGGCCGTGCTGCAAGCCCACTGGGGCGACCTCGGCGCCTCCGTCACCCAAACATAGGGCGGATTCATTTTCATGCTGATCAGCCAGGCGAAAATCGTCAGCGAGGGCAAGGTCGTCGAGGCGGACGTGCTGGTCAAGGGTCAGCACATCGACAGGATCGCGCCGTTCATCGCGGCGCCGCCGCGCACGAAGGTGCTGGATGCGAAGGGCAAGCTCCTGCTGCCCGGCGTGATCGACGACCAGGTGCACTTCCGCGACCCGGGCTTCCCGGCCAAGGGCGACATCGCCTCCGAGTCCGCCGCGGCCGTGGCCGGCGGCACCACCTCGTTCATGGACATGCCGAACACGGATCCCAAGACCGTGACGCGCGAGCTGCTCAAGGCCAAGTACGCCAGCGCCGACAAGCGCGCCTATGCCAACTACGCCTTCTACTTCGGCGCGACCAACGACAACCTCGAGGAGATCAAGGCGCTCAGGCAGGGCGAGGCCTGCGGCGTCAAGGTGTTCATGGGCGCCTCAACCGGCAACATGCTGGTGGACGACCCGGCCACGCTCGAGAACATCTTCCGCCACTGCCCGCTGCTGGTGGCGACGCACTGCGAGGACACCCCGACCATCCGGGCACTCGAGGCCGCGGCGCGCGAGAAGTACGGCGAAGACGTTCCCGCGGCCGAGCACGCCGGCATCCGGCCGGTGGAGTGCTGCTGGAAGTCGAGCTCGCTGGCGGTGTCGCTGGCGCGCAAGCACGGCGCCAACCTGCACGTGCTGCACCTGAGCACGGCGAAGGAGCTGGAGCTGTTCACGCCCGGCGATGCGCGCATCACGGCGGAAGCCTGCGTGCACCACCTGTTCATGAACGAGAGCGCGTACCGGAAGCTCGGCCACCGCGCCAAGTGCAATCCCTCGATCAAGACCGAGGCCGACCGCAAGGCGCTGGTCGAGGCCGTGAAGAGCGGGCGCATCACGCTGATTGCGACCGACCACGCGCCGCATACCGCCGAGGAAAAGGCGCAGAGCTACTTCAAGGCGCCCTCGGGGCTGCCGCTGATCCAGCACTCGCTGCTGATGATGCTGGAGCTGGTGGCGCGCGGCGAGCTGGACCTGAAGACCGTCGTGCAGCGCATGTGCCACGCGCCGGCGCAGCGTTTCGGCGTGACGGACCGCGGTTACGTGCGCGAAGGCGCCTACGCCGACCTCGTGCTGGTGGACCCGAAGACGCCGACCGCGGTGACGCGCGAGTCCCTGCTCTACCGCTGCGGCTGGTCGCCGTTCGAGGGCCAGGAGTTCAGCCACTCGATCGCCTCCACCTGGGTCAACGGCGAGATCGCCTGGGACGGCAGGCAGGTGGTCCACAAGCCCCACGGCAAGCGCCTCGAGTTTCCGTGAAAAAGGGGACGCGCACATTTGGAAAAGGTGTGCGTCCCCTTTTTCGGTGTGGGTGGGCGGGCACGGACCCGCTGTACGTCGCCTACCACGACGAGGAATGGGGCCGGCCGGTGCGCGACGACCGCGTGCTGTTCGAGTTCCTGACGCTCGAGGGTGCGCAGGCCGGGCTGGCGTGGATCACCATCCTGCGCAAGCGCGAGGGCTATCGGAAGGCCTTCGCGGGATTCGATCCGCGCAAAGTGGCGCGCTTCACGCCCGCGCGAGCGCGCAAGCTGATGAAGAACCCCGGCATCGTGCGTAACCGCCTCAAGATCGAATCGACGATCTCCAATGCGAAGGCGTTCCTCGCCGTGCAGAAGGCGTTCGGCTCGTTCAGCAACTATCTGTGGGGCTTCGCGGACGGCAAACCGATCGTGAACCGCCCTGCTTCACTGAAAGGCGTGCCGGCCAGCACGCCGCTGTCCGACACCATCAGCAAGGACCTGAAGAAGCGCGGCTTCCGCTTCGTCGGCACGACCATCGTCTACGCCTACCTGCAGGCGGTGGGCGTGGTGGACGACCACACCCGCGACTGCTTCCGCGCTTCGTAGGAGCGCCTTCAGGCGCGACGGTCGCGCCTGAAGGCGCTCCTGCCGGAACAGATCAGTCCGGAATTTCCGGCTCGACCAGCCTGACCAGCGCGTCGAGCGATTCCTGCCAGCCGAGGTAGCACATCTCCGGCGGAATCACGCCCGGCACGCCTTCCTGGGTGATGCTCACGTCCGTGCCGCACGACACCTTCTTGAGCAGGATGGTCGTCGTCATCTCACCCGGCAGGTTCGGATCGTCGAAACGGTCGCTGTAGCGCAGCCTCTCGCCGGGCTTGAGCTCCTGGTAGGTGCCGCCGAAGGAATGGCTCTTGCCGCTCGAGAAGTTGGTGAACGAGGCCTTGTAGGAGCCGCCGACCTTGGCGTCGATTTGGTGCACCGTGCAGGTGAATCCATTCGGCGGTAGCCACTTGCACATGGCAGCCGGGTCGAGGAACGCCTTGTAGACCCGCTCCGGCGGGGCTCGCAGCACGCGGTGCAGCTTGATGGTGTTGGTGGTCATGGGTCAGTCCTGTTGGTTGCGGCCGTCGGACCGCGGAATACCGGGGTTGGCATCCTGTAGTCGAACCGGAAAACCCCGTTTCGACATCCACCGCCGTCGCGACCCGAGCCGCAGTCAGAACATCCCGTTTTCGTTGACCGACTGCTCGGGGATGGGCTGCCCGACGTCCCAGAACTCGACGATGCGGTCATTCTCGAAGCGAAGGAGGTGCACGACGGCCCCGCCCCGGTCCCGCGGGTTCTGGCGCACGTGCGAAAACACGGCGACCCTCTCGCCTTCCTGGATGGCGGTGTGAACCTCCAGCACTTTGTCCGGGTGCCTCGCCGCGTTCTCCGCCATGGCTTCCTTCAGCGAAGCCGCGTCACCGTGGAAGAAGGGGTTGTGGTGGCGGAAGCCGGGGCCGACGTGCCTTAGATAGGCTTCGCGCACCCTGCCCGCGGCGACCAGTCGAAGAAAATCAACGGCGGCGTCCTTGTGCGATTGGACCATGACACTCCCGAAGGCCGGCGCTCAGCCGGAAAGCTTCCAGCGAGTTCCTTGCGCCGAGTCCTCAATGACCACACCCCTGGCGGCAAGTTCGTCGCGGATGCGATCGGCTTCCTTGAAGTTCCTGGCCTTGCGCGCGACGTCGCGGTCGGCGATGAGTTTTTCGATTGCGGCGGGGTCGAGCCCCTGACCCAGGCCGTCGCTCCGCGACAGCCCCCACTTGAACCACGCTTCCGGCGACTGCTGGAGCAGCCCGAGCAGCGCCGTTGCGTCCTGCAGTTGCGCCTTGATCTTCGGCTTGTCGGCCGCCGGCGCGGTATGCGCCGCGTGCGACAGCTCGAACAGGCCGGCCAGCGCCATCGGCGTGTTGAGGTCGTCCTCGAGCGCCTCGACGAACGCCGCCGGCGCCTTGACTCCCGGCGCGGCGGTCACGGGCTCGAGGTCGCGCAGCGCGCCGTACAGCCGGTCGAGCTGCTTGCGCGCATTCGGCACCGTCTCGCCGGTCCAGTCGAGCGGCTGGCGGTAGTGGCCGTTGAGCAGCGCCAGGCGGATGGCCTCGCCGGGATGCAGCCGCACCAGATCGTGCACCAGCAGCACGTTGCCGACGCTCTTGGCCATCTTCTCGCTGTTCACGGTGAGGAAACCGTTGTGCACCCAGTAGCGCGCGAAGACTTTTCCGCCGTGCGCGCAGGTGCTCTGCGCGCGCTCGTTCTCGTGGTGCGGGAACACCAGGTCGTGGCCGCCGCCGTGGATGTCGATGGTCTCGCCGAGAACCTTCCCGGCCATGGCTGAGCACTCGATGTGCCAGCCAGGCCGGCCGCGGCCCCAGGGCGAGTCCCAGCCCGGCAGCTCGGGCGTGGACGGCTTCCACAGCACGAAGTCGCCGGGGTCCTTCTTGTACGGCGCGACTTCGACGCGCGCGCCGGCGAGCAGCTCGCGGCGGTCGCGCTTCGACAGCTGGCCGTAGTCCGGATACGAGGGCACGTTGAACAGCACGTGGCCCTCGGCCACGTACGCGTGGCCCGCGGCGATGATCTTCCCGATCATCGCGATGATGGCCGGCAGGTTGTCGGTCACGCGCGGCTCGACGTCGGGGTCGGCCACGCCCAGCGCGGCCATGTCCTCGTGGTAGACCGCGGCGTAGCGCGCGGTGATGACGTCGATGGGCACGCCTTCCTTCTGCGCCGCGGCGTTGATCTTGTCGTCGATGTCGGTGATGTTGCGCGCGTAGACCACGCCCGGGTACTTGCGGCGCAGCACGCGCGCCAGCACGTCGAATACCACCGCGGGCCGCGCGTTGCCGATGTGGGCGTGGGAATAGACCGTCGGCCCGCAGACGTACATCGTCACGCGCCCGGGGTCGGCCGGCTCGAAGGCTTCCTTGCGGCCGGTCAGGGTGTTGTGCAGTTGCATGTGGCGCGCAGTCTATCGTTTACAATCGCCGCCCGTGAAACCCAAGCATCACACGCGGCGCGGCTTCCGCAACAACTACTCGCACGAGCGCCGTGACCTCGGCGACTTCCTGAAATTCCTGTGGGGCTGGCGCCGCCAGCCGTTCGAGAAAGTCGCCTTCCCGATGGCGACGCCCGATGCCGGCTTCCTGGCCGCCAACCGCACGCGGCCGGCGCTGACCTGGATCGGCCACGCCACCTTCCTGGTGCAGGTCGGCGGCCTCAACGTGCTGACCGACCCGCATTTCACCGCGCGTGCCTCGCCGCTGCGCTGGGCCGGGCCCGAGCGCCTGGCGCCGCCGGGCCTCGCGCTGCGCGACCTGCCGGCGCCGGACGTCGTGCTGATCTCGCACAACCACTACGACCACCTTGACGAGGGCAGCGTGCGCTGGCTGGCGCGTCACCATCCGCGGGCGGTGTTCGTGGTGCCGCTGGGCCTGCGGCGCTGGCTGCAGCGCCGGCATGCGGCCAACGTGATCGAGCTGGACTGGTGGCAGAAGCACGACGGCCACGGCTTCGGCGTGACCGCGGTGCCGGCGCAGCACTTCTCCGGGCGGGCGCACAACGACCGCAACGCCACGCTGTGGTGCGGGTTCGTGCTCGAGGCGGCCGGCAAGAAGGTCTACTTCGCCGGCGACACCGGCTACTCGAAGGACTTCACCGACATCGGCGCCCGCCTCGGGCCGGTGGATCTGGCGCTGCTGCCGATCGGCGCCTACGCGCCGCGCTGGTTCATGAAGGCCATGCACGTGAATCCCGAGGAAGCCGTGCGCATCCACCAGGACGTCGGCGCGCGCCAGTCGGTGGCCATGCATTGGGGCACGTTCCGGCTGACCGAGGAGCCGCTCGACGAGCCGCCGCAGGCGCTGGCCGAGGCGCTGAAGGCGGCGCGCATCCCGCCCGACAAGTTCTGGGTGCTCCAGCACGGCGAAACGCGCACGCTGGACCTGCTGCGCTAAAAAGGGGACGCACACGTTTACGAAAAGGGGACGCGCACATTTTCCGCGTCCTCGTCGTGGGTCGGCGGCGCCTTCGGGCGCCCCCGTGGCCGCGGCCTGAGCGGCTGACCCACCTGCCGTTCAAGGTCGGCAACGAAGGCCTCCTGCCCGCACGGCAGCCCCCGACCGGCGTTTTGTCGCAGCACTTCGAGTTTCGCCGGCTCATCATCGCCGGCGAGCCAGGCAGACCAGTCACCGACGTTCAAGCTCGAAACCCGCCGGCTGTTTCCAGCCAGCAGGCTATCCATGCGCAAGCCACAGTGAGCCTGCGCGCTGGACCAGGGGTAGTCCTCGGCCTTTGCAACGATCCCGGCGCGCACGGGATTGCGTTCCACGTACCGGACTGCCGCCCAGAGGTAGGCGTCGTCCAACGGCGAAGAGAAGTAGCGACCCTGCCAAAGGTGCCCTTTCCAGGACTTGATCCGATTAACTCGCTGCGCGTACTTGGAATGCAAGGGACGGAAGACTTGCTCGAGCGCGTGCTCGGTGTCCGGCACCGCGACGACGTGCACGTGATTGTCCATCAGGCAGTACGCCAGGACCTCGACGCCATAGCGGATGCCGTACTCCTGCAGCCACTTCAAGTAAGCGATGCGGTCGGAATCCCGAAAGAAAACCCTTTCCTGGCGATTGCCGCGCTGGGTAACGTGATGCGGGATGCCGGCAAAAACCGGCCGACGGACTCGGGGCATTGGCAGCCTCTTGTTGTTGTAGGTCGCGCAACGTACCACCAACCGGGGGCCCACCGCCAAAAATGGTGCGCGTCCCCTTAATGGAAAAGGTGTGCGTCCCCTTTTGTGAGGGCTTCCAGCCGTGCGTGGCGCTCGGGCTCGTCCAGCTTCGCCAGCTCGGCGACGGCGCGGTGGAAGGCGTGCCAGTCCGCGCCCTGCTGCTCGAGCAAGCGGGTGAAGGCCGGCACCCACTGGTGATAAAGCCCGTACGGCAGCAGGTGGGCGTTGTTCAGCTCGGCGTCCGCGGGCAGGCTTGCTTCCTGCCGCAGGCGCTCGAACTCGGCGTGTTTGCGCTCGCGTTTGTCCGCATCGCTCGCCCTGCTCGCATACACGGCTTCGAGGCGCCCGCGCGCCGCCAGCATCAGCGCGCGGTGGTCGGCTTCGCGCTGCAGCCGCCGCGCCGCCTGTTGCGCGAGCTCGGGCGCGTCCTGCAGGTAGCGCCGCAGCCCTTCCTGCTCGACGAAGCTCGCGTACGACTCGTTGAACGCGGTGTCGCCGTCGGCGAACACGGCCTGGTGCGCGAGCTCGTGGAAGATGATGCCGGCGACGGCGTCCTCGGCCCCGCCCATGGTGCTCAGCAGCGGGTCGTCGAACCAGCCCAGCGTCGAGTAGGCGCGGATGCCGGCGACGAACACGTCGAGCCCCGCCTCGCGCAGCTCGCGCGCCGCGGCGTCGGCGCGCGCGCGGTCGTAAAACCCGCGGTAGGCCAGGCAGCCCACCAGCGGGTAGCACCACTCGTGCGGCTCCAGCGACAGCTCCTGTGCCGCGAACACGTTCCATACCGCGTAAGGCCGGCCGAGGTCTGCATAAGTGGTGTAGCTGCCGTTGTCGGGCAGGCCCAGCTGGCGCGAGGCGAAGGCGCGCGCGTCGAGCGCGCGTTCGAGCCTGTGCCGGAGCGCCGGCTCGGCCGCGGGATCGGCGAGGATCTGCGCGATCGGCACGCGCCGCGAGATCAGCTCGAGCTGCCCCTTGGCCAGATGCCCGTAGTAGCAGCCCGGCAGCAGCGCCACGGCGGCCGCGAGCGCGGCGCCCCGGATCGGCCCGGTCAGTCGTTCGTCCACCGGAACATCGACGCGCCCAGGCCGAGGAACAGCACCGACATCAGCACCAGCGCGCCGAGGTTGTAGCCCAGGTCGGCGAGCCCCGCCCCTTCGAGCATGATCGCCCGTGCCGCGGCGAGCAGGTGCGTCAGCGGGAACAGGTCGGCGCCGATCTGCACCGGGCGCGGCGCGCCGTCGAGCGAGAAGAACACGCCGGACAGCACCATCATCGGCCAGCTCAGCAGGTTCAGCACGCCGCCGGCGAACTCCTCGCTGGACACCCGCGCGGCCACCACCAGCCCCATGGCGATCATGCTGACCGCGGCGAACAGCGTGACGATGAACAAATCCAGGTACGAGCCGTCCATGCGGAAGTGCAGGATCAGCGTCATGCCGATGAAGCACCCCACCGTGATGGTCAGCGTCAGCGCCAGGCGCGACAGCAGCTGCGCCGACAGGAACTCCAGCGGCGTCAGCGGCGTGGCGTTGAGGCGCTTGAGATAGCCGCTCTTGCGGTAGCGCACGATGACGTAGCCGATGCCGAACAGGCAGGAGAACATCATGTTCATCCCGAGCAGGCCCGGCACCACCCAGTCCACGTACCGCACGCGCGCGCCGGTGGCGGCCTGGCGCTCGAGCTTCGGCCCCGGGCTTGCCAGCAGCAGCTTCTCCAGCGTCTCGCCCTTGGCCGACTCCGCGTTGATCCAGTAGCGCCCGGGCTGCGTGCGCAGGTCGAGCAGCAGGTCCACCTGATGGTGGCTGACCTTGGCGATGGTCTCTTCCCCGCCCGCGTCCCGGTAGAACAGCACGTGCTCGGTGCCGAGGAACGGGTGCAGCCCGGCCGTCAGCGGCGCGCCGGCCTGCGCCGCGGCGCCGTCGGGGGCGACCACCGCCACCTTGAACAGCGGCTGGCCGGGTCCCGAGAACACCAGCGCGAAGGCGCCGACCATGAGGACCGGGAAGGCGATGTTCCAGCCCAGCGCCGAGCGGTCGCGCAGGAACTCGAGCGTGCGCGCCCAGGTCATCGCCTTCAGCCGTGCCGGCTTGATCATCCGCGCAACTCCTTGCCGGTCAGCTCCAGGAACAGGTCTTCGAGCGTGCGCGGCCGCACCTTCAACTCGGCCAGCGACACGCCGGCGTTGAGCAGCGCGGCGACGGCGGCGTTGACGTCGGCGGTCATGATCTCGGCCAGCTCGCCGCGCTGGACTACCATGAACGGCCACTCGCCGCGGCCGTTCAGCGCCGCGGCCGGCAGCTCGACCACGACGTCGTTGTAGTGCTGCGACAGCAGGCGCTTGGGCGAGCCGCGCGCGATGATGCGGCCGTGATCCATGATGGCGATGTCGTCGCACAGCACGTAGGCCTCCTCCATGTAGTGCGTGGTCAGCACGATGGTCTTGCCTTGCGCGCGGATCTCGCGGATCAGGTCCCAGAAGTTGCGGCGCGCCTGCGGGTCGAGGCCGGTGGTCGGCTCGTCGAGGAACAGCAGCTCGGGGTCGTTGACCAGCGCGATCGCCAGCAGCACGCGCTGGCGCTGGCCGCCGGACAGCTTGCCGGTGTCGCGGTCGAGGATGTCGGCCAGCCGGCAGCGGGCGATGACCTGCTCCTGCGGCGCCGTGCTGCGGTACAGCGTCGAGAAGAAATTCAGGTTCTCGCGCACGGTCAGGAATTCCTGCAGCGCGGTGTGCTGGAACTGGATGCCGATGCGCTCGCGATAGTCCGGGCCGAGCTTCGCTCCGCGGTAGAGCACCGTGCCGGCGGTCGGCCGGCCCAGGCCCTCGAGCATCTCCACCGTGGTGGTCTTGCCGGCACCGTTGGGGCCGAGCAGCCCGAAGCAGATGCCCTGCGGCACGTCGAAGCTGACGCCGTCGACGGCCCGCACTTTCGGATATTGCTTGACGAGGTCGCGAACCTCGAGGATGGCGCTCATGAGGAGCGCAAGCTTAAGGGAAAAAGGGGACGCACACCTTTTCGCGTCTGCGCGAGTGAGCCCCCGTGTGTTCCGGGAAAAAGGTGTGCGTCCCCTTTTCCCCGCTCAGGCCGCCCCGCCTCCGGACTTGCGGCCGCTGGCGCTGCGGATCAGCTCGAACAGCTCCTCGCGCCGGTAGATGCCGAGCTTGCGATAGATGCGCGAGGCGTGGTTGGCGACGGTCGAGGTGGCGATGCCGTACTGGCGCGCCACCGACTTCAGCGTCTTGCCGCCCGCCAGCGCGCGTGCGATCTCCTGCTCGCGCGGCGACAGGCCGTCGAGCGCCTGCACCTTGCGCGCGTACAGCAGGAAGCGCCGGCCGTCGGTCGCCACCAGGCGGAAGCGCAGCGTGCCCTGGCTGAACGCGCCGCGCTCGCCGCCCGGGTCGTCCGGCAGCGCGAACGGCAGGCGGTCGAGCTGCGGATCGCCGAACTCGGCGCCGAGCAGCTCGCGGAAGGCGCGGCTCGCGGCGTAGACCGTGCCGTGCCGGTCCACCATCGCCGCGGTGCCGCGGCTGGTGCGGCCCCAGCGCGACAGGCGCTCGTCGGCCTGGATGAAATGCTGCAGCGCCAGCGCGCCCGCCTCGACCAGGTGGGCGATGACGCGGCGCAGCTGCTCGGGCGGCGGCCGCCCGTTCTTGAACCAGAGGGCGAAGCGGCTCGACAGGCGGCTGTCGTGGTGCGGCTGGCGCAGCGCGACGCCGCCGCGCCCGCCGTCCAGGGCGGACTCGGCCTGCTCCTTCAGCGGCAGCGCCATCATCTGCTGGGTGTTCAGCGAGCCGCGGCCGGCGGGCCACGAGGTGAATTCGCCGGGATGCGCCTGGTCGCTGGCCTGCGTGGTCCACACGATCTCGCTGATGCCGAGCTCGCCGCACACGCGGCCCAGCGCCAGCATGCGGAACTGCGCCCAGTCCTCCTCGACCGCGAGCGCGTACAGCGCGCGGATCAGGCGGTCGGTGGAATCCATGCGCAACACCTTAGCCGGTCTTGCGCACGACCCGCTCGGCGCGCTGCTTGAGCGTGTCGAGCTCTTCGGCCATGAGCCCGGCGAGCACGTCGATGTCGGGCACCGTGGTGCGGTGGCCGGTCAGGCCGAAGTCGAGGTTGTCGAGGTAGCTCATCACCGTGATGTTGAACGCCAGGCCGTGGTACGGAATGCTGACCGGATAGTTCGCCAGCACGCGCGCCCCGGCCAGGTACAGCGGCTGCGGCGGCCCCGGCACGTTGGAGATCACCAGGTTGTACGGCGGGTAGACGTAGTCCTGGATGCTGAAGTTCTCGTACAGGCGCGCGGCCTGCGCCAGCAGCACCGGCGAGGGCACGTTGACCCAGTCCATCATGCGGCGCGCCGGCGTCGCCCTGAAGCTCTTCTTGACCTTGTCCATGCGCTTCGACAGGCATTGCAGCCGCTCGACCGGGTCCTCGATCTCGGTGTGCAGGGCGGTGCGCGCCATCAGCACCTTGTTGCCCTGGGTGCCGCGCTCCGCCTCGCTGCGCACCGACACCGGCACCGCGGCAACCATCGAGCCTTCCGGCAGCTCGTGCTTGGCGATCAGCCAGCGCCGCAGCGCGCCGGCGCACACACACAGCACGACGTCGTTGAGCGAGGTGCCGAAGGCGTTCTTGACCTGCTTGACGTCGGCCAGCGGCAGCGAGCGGAAACCGAACGAGCGGCGCGCCGTGATGGTGGTGTTGAAGCGCATGCGCGGCGCGGCGCCGACCTCGCGGTCCTCCGGCGGCGGCTCAGCCGCGGCGGTGGCGCGCGCGCGCCGGTGCGCCAGCGCCGCGCGCCCGGCCGAGAACAGCATCGGGCCGGTCTCGCGCAGCAGACGCCAGGCTTCGCGCGGCCGCGCCACCAGGCTGCGCGCGGTGTTGGCCGCCAGCTCGATCGGCGACGGGATCGGGTCCGGCTCCCACGGCTTCTCGGGCGGCGGCACGGCGCGCGGCTCCGGCGTGAGGTCCAGCAGCACGCTCAGCAGCTCGGCGCCGGACACGCCGTCGACGCAGGCGTGGTGGATCTTGGTCAGCAGCGCCACGCGCCCGCCGGACAGGCCCTCGACGTAGTACGCGCGCCACAGCGGCATGCTGCGGTCGAGCCGCGTGCTCATGACGTCGCAGACGAAGTCGGCGAGCTGGCGGTCGTTGCCGGGCGGCGGCAGCGCGCGGTGGCGCACGTGGTGCTCGATGTCGAACTCGGGATCCTCGATCCAGTACGGCAGGTCGAGGTTCAGCGGCGACTCGACCAGGCGGCGCCGGAACATCGGCAGCAGGTGCAGGCGGCTCTCGATCAGCCGGCGCACGGCGTCGTAGCCGAACGGCTTGGGCGCGCTGGCCGGGTCGAGGACGGTCAGGCCGCCGATGTGCATCGGCACGGCGTTGGTCTCGAGGTTCAGGAACACCGTGTCGAGACCGCTCAACTGGCGCATCGGATCGCCTCCACCCTGGTGGGCCATTCTGTGCCCGACCGGGCGGAAGGGTCAAAAAAGGGGACGCGCACCTTTTCATGACCACCCGATGAAGAAAAAGGTGTGCGTCCCCTTTTTCAAAGGTCGCGAAGCAGCTCCCGCGCGGCGTTGCGCCCGGCGGCGCCCATGACGCCGCCGCCGGGATGCGCCGCCGCGCCGCACAGGTACAGGCCGGGCAGCGGCGTGCGGTAGTCGCTCCAGCCCGGCACCGGCCGCAGCGAGAACAGCTGGTGCAGGCCCATGGCGCCCTGAAAGATGTTGCCGCCGGTAAGCCCGAAACGGCGCTCGAGGTCCAGCGGCGACAGTACCTCGCGGTGCAGCACCGACCCGGGGAAGTTGGGCGCCAGCCGGCCGATCTCGGCGATGCAGCGGTCGGCAAAGGCCTCCTTGAGGCCGTCCCAGTTGCCGGCCGCGAGCCGGTACGGCGCGTACTGCACGAACAGGCAGACCATGTGATGGCCCGGCGGCGCCAGGGTGCGGTCGAGCGCGGTCGGGATGGTCATCTCGATGACCGGCCGGGCCGAAGGCCGGCCGTACTTGGCGTCGTCGTAGGCGCGCTCGAGTTCCTCGAGCGTCGCCGCGCCGATGTGGATGGTGCCGACGTGTTGCGGCCCCGGTCCGGCCTTGCCCGGTTTGCAAGAGAAGTCGGGCAACTCGCTGACCGCCAGGTTGATCTTCATGCTCGCGCTCGAGTAGTCGATGCGCGCCACCGCCTCGCGGAACTTGGCCGGCAGGTGGCCTGGTGCGAGCAGCTTTTCGAACGTCACGTGCGCATCGGCGTTCGAAGCCACCGCGCGCGCCATCAGCGCTTCCCCGCTCGCCAGGCGCACGCCGGCCGCGCGGCCCGCCGCCACTTCGATGGCAACGACCGGGCAGCCGGTGCGGATCTCGGCCCCCGCGGCCGTCGCGCTGCGCGCGAGCGCCTGCGTCAGCGCGCCCATGCCGCCCTCGACGTAGCCCCACACGCCGCGCGCGCCGCCGGCGCGGCCCATGACGTGGTGTAACAACACATACGCCGTGCCGGGCGCCGAGATCGGCTGGAACGTGCCGATGATGGCGTCGGTGGCCAGCGTCGCCTTCAGCGTGTCGGACTCGAACCAGCGGTCGAGGATCGGCCGCGCCGCGCCGGCGAGGATCTCCATCGCCTCGGGCAGGTCGTCGCCGAGCCTGCCGAGGGCGCGGTAGAGCCGGTGGCCGCGGCCCAGGTGGCGCAGCCGGTCGAACAGCCCGCGCGCGCGCCAGCTGCGCGGCAGCGGCAGCAGGTCGGCCGGCGTCTCCATCATGGCCGGCTCGAGGCAGTCGGCGATGCGGCTGAGCAGCGCCTCGTAGCGGGGGTAAGCCTCGGCGTCGCGCGCCGAAAACCCGGCGATCTCGCGCCGGTTGAGGTCCATGTCGGGGCCCATCAGCAGGGAGCGGCCGTCCTCGAGCGGCGTGAACGACGACGGGCTGCGCGGCAGCACCTTGTAGCCGTGGCGCGCCAGCTCGAGCTCGCGCTCGACCTCGGGCAGCAGCAGGCTGATCAGGTAGGAGGCGGTGGAGACGCGGTAGCCCGGCGCGATCTCGCCGGTCACCGCGGCGCCGCCGACCACGGCGTTGCGCTCGAGCACGAGGACTTTCTTCCCCGCCCGCGCAAGGTAGGCCGCCGCAGTCAGGCCGTTGTGGCCGGCGCCAATGATGATGCAGTCGTGCATGCCCGGGTCAGGCGATGACGGGCGCGGCCTCGTACTGGGCCAGCAGCTGCTCGATCTTTTCCAGGTTCGGGATCAGCGCGTTGGTGTTGGCGATGGACACGCGCGTGATCACGGCGTCCTCGTTGTCGCTCGACAGCAGCGCTTCCTTGCGCAGCGCCGGGCGGTTCAGCGTGACCAGGTGCGGATAGCCCTGGCAGACCACCGCGTACTGGCCGGTGCGCAGCGCCGTGGTCACCGGCTGCAGGATCGCCAGGCGCGTGCGCCGGCTGTCCTCGGCGGCGGCCGAGCCGTTCAGCGTCTCGAAGCGCACCACCAGCAGCTGGCGGTTGTTGTAGGTGACGCGGCCGGTCAGCCACGGCGGCGCGCCTTCGGGCGGCGGATCGAGGCCGTCGGACGACACCACTTCGGCCACCGCCGCGTTGGGCAGCAGCAGCGTGTCCGAGGCCAGCGACACCAGCACCGCGTACAGCTCGTCGCGACCCGCCATCAGAACCTGCGCTCCGCCAGCAGGTCGCGGACCTCGGTGATCAGCTGGTCCTCCTGGTACGGCTTGATCAGGTACTTCTCGACGCCGATCTGCCTGGCGCGCTCGCGGTGCTTCTCGCCCGAGCGCGAGGTGATCATGATGATCGGCAGGCCCTTGATGCGCTCGTTGTTGCGCACGAACGTGGCCACCTCGAAACCGTCGGCGCGCGGCATCTCGATGTCGAGCAGCATCACCGCGGGCGACTCGGTCTGCAGCTGGGTCATGGCGTCGAGGCCGTCCTTGGCCAGCACCACGCGGTAGCCGGCGCGCGTGAGCAGGCGCTCGGTGACGCGGCGGATGGTGATCGAGTCGTCCACCACCATGACCATCTGGCGCTCGTCGGCCATCGGCGCGGCGACGACCTCCTCGTGCGCGACTTCGGCGACCGCCATGCGGCGCGCGGCGTTGGTGACCAGCGCCGGCACGTCGAGGATCAGCACCACGCGGCCGTCCGGCAGGATGGTCGCGCCCGACAATCCCTGCACCGCGCTGACCTGCGGGCCGACCGCCTTCGACACGATTTCGCGGTTGCCGTACAGCGTGTCCACCACCACGGCCACGCGCCGGTCGGCGCCGGTGATGCCCTCGCCGAGGCGCACCAGCACCGCCGGCAGCGTCTTGACGTCCTCGGGCAGCTGGTAGCCCGGCGTCTCGAGCAGCGTCGCCAGCGTGCGCACGCGGTACTCCTGGCCGCCGTAGATGAATGGCGTACCGTCCTCGCGCAGGTGCTCGGGCAGCTTCTCGACCTGCACCCGCGCGACGCTCTCGATGGTCGGCAGCGGGATGGCGTAGGTCTCGTGGCCGACGCCGACCAGCAGCGCCTGCGACAACGCCAGCGTCAGCGGCAGGCGGATCATGAAGCGGGTGCCCTGGCCGGGCTCGGACGACAGCTCGAGCGTGCCGCCGAGCTGCTTGACCTCGGAGGCCACCACGTCCATGCCGACGCCGCGGCCGGCGGTCTGGGTGACCTGCCTGGCGGTCGAGAAACCCGCCTCGAAGATGAACATGGCGACTTCCGGGTCGCGCAGCCTGGCGCCCTTGGCCATCAGGCCGCGCTCGATCGCGGTCTTGCGGATCGCGGCGTAATTGAGGCCCTGGCCGTCGTCCTGCACGTCGATGGCGAGCTGGGTGCCTTCGCGGCGCAGCGTGACCTTGATGGTGCCCTGCTCCGCCTTGCCCGCGGTCTTGCGCGCCGCCGGCATCTCGATGCCGTGCACCACCGAGTTGCGCAGCAGGTGCTCCATCGGCGCGACCATGCGCTCGAGCACGTTGCGGTCGAGCTCCTGCTCGACGCCCTCGAACACGATGTCGGCCTGCTTGCCGGACTCCTGCGCGGTCTGGCGCACCACGCGCTGCAAGCGCTGCACCTGGCGCGAGAACGGCACCATCAGCGTGCCCATCAGGCCGGTCTGGATCTCCGTGTTCACGCGGCCCTGCTGCATCAGCAGGGTTTCGGCCTCGGACAGCTGGTCCTCCATGGTGCCGCGCAGGGCCGAGAGGTCGCCGACCGACTCGGCCAGCGTGCGCGACAGCTCCTGCATGCGCGAGAACCGGTCCATCTCGAGCGGGTCGAAGTCGGAGCGCTTGTCGCCCTTGACGTCGAGGTCGGCGTGGAAGCCGCGCGCGGCGATCTGCGTCTCGGTTTCGATGTCGAGCGCGCGCAGGTGTTCGCGCACGCGCTCGATGGTCTGCTGGATTTCGGTGAGCTGGAAGGTCAGCGCGCTGGTGTTCTGCTCGACGCGCGAGCGGTAGATCGAGATCTCGCCGGCCTCGTTGAGCATCTTGTCGAGCTGGTCCACGCCGACGCGCGCGGTCTCGCGCTGGCGCGCGGCCATGCCGCCCGCCGCGTCCTCCGGCTTCCAGAACAGCCCGGCGTCCCACGGGCCCGTGCCCGCCTCGACCCGCGGCGCCATGGCCGCGACCGTCATGGTCGGCGGCCCGCCGCCGAACAGCGCCGGGACCTGGCCGGTGCGCGGCCCGGCGGGCGGCTCGGGCGGCGCCGACGGCTCCTCGAACTGCTCGACCTGCGGCTCGGCCTTGGCCGGCGCCATCGCCGGCAGCGTGGCGTGCAGGCCTTCCGCGGCCAGCGCCTCGCCTTCGCCGTGCACCAGGCGGTCCTGCATGCGCTGCAGCTGGCCGAGCGCGCTGTGCAGCGCGGCGAGCGTCTCGGCCGACACCGGGCCGCTGGCCTCGGCGATCTCGTCCACGCGCGACTCCATCTCGTGCGCGACCGTGCCCATGGACATGAGCCCGGCCATGCGCGCGCCGCCCTTGAGCGTGTGCAGGGCGCGCTGCACCTCGCGCAGCGCCTCCTCGTTGTGGGCGTCGGCCTGCCAGGCGGCGAGCGCGGTCTCGAGCGTCTCCATCAGCTCGGCGCACTCGCCGGTGAAGATCTGCGCGAGCTCGGGATCGTAGGCGATGGCCGGCTCGGCCGGCGGCACCGCCGCGGCGGCGGCGGCGGCCAGGCCGGGCGCCACCGCGACCGGGGCGGGCGCTTCGAAGGCCGCCGGCATTTCCAGGGTGCCGCTGGGCGCGGCGGGCGACGCGCCGCCCTCGAGCTCGGCCAGCGCCGGCGCCGGGTCGGGCTTTTCGCCGCGGCGGGCGGCGTCGAGCATGCGGTACAGGCCGTCCATGACGTTCTGCAGGCGCGCGTGCAGCGCGCCGTCGCGCCGCACGCGGCCCTGGGCGACGTGCTCGATCAGCGACTCGAGCTTGTGCGCGACGGTGCCGACGTCGTCGTGGCCGGCCATGCGCGCGCCGCCCTTGAGCGTATGCAGGGCGCGTGCGACCTCGGCCAGCGGCTCCGTGGAGCCGGCGTCGCGCTCGAGCGCGGCGAACTGCCGGTCGAGCTGTTCCATCAACTCGTCGGCTTCGCCGAGGAAAATGGCGACCAGCTCGGGATCCACCGCGCCCGGCTCGGTCTCCTCCACCGGCGGCACTTCGAGCGCCTCCTCGACCGCCTCGCCGACCTCCTCCTCGCCGGCCTCGATCGGCGGCACCGAAAGATCCTCGGCCTCGGCGGCGGGCTCGGGCGCCGGCTCGGCGGCCAGCTCGATCGCTTCGACCGTTGGCGCCGCGAGCCCGGCCTCCGCTTCGCTCGGCATCTCGAACGGCCGGATCTTGCCTTCACGGAAGTCGTCGAGCTGCGTGTACATGCGCTCGACGATGGGCGGAACCTCGCGGAAGAACCCGGCGTCGGGCACCTTGCGGCCGCCGGCGAACTCGTCGAGGCGCTTGGCCAGGGCCGCGGCGCCCTGGCCGAGGCCCTCGCACTGCGCGGTCACCGCGTCACCGTGCAGCGTCTGCATGCGGCGCTGGATCTCGCGCACGTGGAAGTCCGTGCTGCCGGGCTTCTCGCGCCAGGCGGCGAACAGCTTCTCGACTTCCTCGAGCCGCGTGAACGCCTCGTGCGCGAACTGCTCGTTGGCGCCGAGCTCGTGCGCGGCCTCGACCGCCGCCTGCGGCAGCGTGGCCTGGATCTCGGAGATGCGCCGGGTCCATGGCTTGAGGTCGGGCTCCACCGCGCTGCCCCGGGCCAGGCGGTCGACCCACTCGCCCAGCGTCGGCTCGGCGTCAGCCAGCAGCTGCAGGCCGGCGGTCGGCAGCTGCATGCGCGCGCCGCGCAGGGCGTTGAGGTAATCCTCGAGCTGGCCCGCCAGCCCGCTGATGCCCTGGGCGTTGAGCAGCGCGGCGCTGCCGCGCAGCGTGTGCACCGCCATCACCACGCGGTCGTGCACCGCAAACTCGCTCTTGTCGCGGTCCTGCGCGGTGAGCCAGGCGCGCATGTCGCCGAGCCGCGCCTGCGCGTCGGAGACGAACGCGGCCAGCAGCTGCTGGTCCGGGCCGGCATCGTCGCCGCCCTTGGCCATGCGGTGCGCGCGGTTCTGCAGTTCCTGCGCCGCGGCCGCCACCGGCTTCTGGTCCTTGAAGCTGGCGATCAGCTCGGGCATCAGCGTGACGGCCTGGTCGACCAGCTCGAGCACCGGCGGGTCGAAGGCGTGGGTGCCTTCGATGCAGCGGTTGATCAGGTTCTCGACCGACCAGGCGAACTCGCCGATGTCGCGCGCGCCGACCATGCGGCCGCTGCCCTTGAGCGTGTGGAACGAGCGCCGCACCTCGGTCCACAGCTCCTTGTCGCTGTTGTTCCTCTTCAGCCTGGGCATGTTGTCCCTGAGCTGGCCGAGCACCTCGGCGGCCTCCTCGAGGAAGATGTCGCGGATTTCGGGATCCACCTCGTCCAGCGCCATGCTCGACGGCGGCGGCGCGGGGGCCGGCGCGGCCGGCGCGGCCCTGGCGGCGGGCCGCGGCGTGCTGATGTCGAGCTTCCTGACGGCGTCGGCGACGCTGTCCACCAGCCGCTCGACGTCCGGCGCGCGCGCGCGCACCGATTCGAGGTAGTACTCGATCGCGGCGATGGCGTCGGCGAAGCGCTCGGCCTGCGCGCGCTCGTTGCGCACGCCGGCGAAATCGGGGCTGGCCACGTAATCGCGCAACTGGCCCACGAGCTGCGCCGCGCGCTCGCTCTGCAGCACGTGCAGGCCCGACAGCAGGTGGCCCATCAGCCTGGCCGCCTCGGGCAGCGCCGCGGCGTCGCCGCTCTTCAGGTAGCCGTCGACGTCGGTCTTGACCCGCGCCAGGTCGACCAGCAGCTCGCGCACCAGGGCCTCGCGGCCCTCGCGCACGTCGAGCCCGGGAATGGCGTCCTCCGGCGGCGGTGCGGCGGCGCCGGCGTCGCGGCGCTTGAGCTGGTGGAACAGCGCGTCGTCGAGCGTGTGCTCGACGCGCAGCAGCGCGGTGGCGACGTCGAGCCACACCGGGTCGGTCGGCTTGACCTCGCGCGGGTTGAGGCCGGAGAGCACCTGGGCCTGGGCCTGCACCATGCCCTGCAGCGACACCAGGCCGAGCATGGTCAGCGTAGTGGCGACGCGGTTGAGCTTGCCGACGGTGTCCTTGAGGTCGCGCGGCGCCTTGTCGCCCGAGCGCACCACCAGGTCGATCTGGTCCTTGACCAGCGTCAGCTCCTTGCGGATCTCCTCGGACAGCTTGGCCAGCAAGGCCGTGTTCGGCCCGCGCATGCGCTGGCGCAGCGTCTCGAGCGCTTCCGGCGACGGCAGCAGCCGCGCCAGCGGATAGGCGTTGCGCAGCGCGGTGACGCGCGGGCCCTGGCTGCGGCTGCGGCCGGCGTAGAACAGGAACTGGTACGGCAGCGCGCCGATGCCGGCGGCGGCCTTGTCTTCGCCGTGGTCGGCCAGCGCCTTCATCTGCGCGGCCGCGCGGCCGTACAGCCGCTTGAGGTCCGGCACTTCGTCGAGCCCCTTGGTCAGCAGCGCCTCGGCCACCGCGGCGACCATGCGCCACAGCTGGTAGTGCGGCACGGTGGTGGCGCAGGCGGCGAGCTGCTCGGCGATCTTGCCGAGGCGGCCGAGCGCGAGCTGCACGTCCTGGCCCTTGATCCACTGCAGCAGGTTCTGCTGGAACACCGGCTGGAACTTGTGCGCCAGAACCTTCGCCGCGCCGGGCCGGCGCGTGTCGGTCGGCGGCAGCGTGACCGCCGTCGCCGCCAGCAGCGGCTGCTCGGCGAACAGCTCGGCCTCGCTCGCCGCCGGCTTGCCGCGCGCCAGGCGCAGTTCGCTGATGGTCGGCTGGAACACCAGCAGCGCGTCGTCGAGCCCGCTGGCCAGCGCGTCGATGTAGTCGCCGAGCTGCACCGACGCGCCCAGCGTGGCGGCGTAGGCGGCCTCGGTTTCCTTGATGCGGCCCTGCAGGAGGTCCTGCAGCGTCACCTTCATCTCGTCGGTCAGCGCCACCACGCCGGCGAACTGCATCATCGACGCGGTGCCGCGCACCTGGTGCAGCTCGACCACGGCCTGCTGCAGCGGCAGCTGGTTGGCCGGCGTCTCCATGTGCTGCTCGAGCAGCGTGCGCACGCGGTTGAGGCTCTGCGCGAGCTCGCCCTGCACCCAGTGCAGGCTCGACTGCGGATTCGGGTTGGCGCTCATGGCGTCCGCCGCGTCTACCAGCCGGCCCGGTTGAAGGCGTCGCCGGCGGCGAGCTTGTGCAGCGACAGCGCCAGCCACGGCTGGCTCTCGCGCACGAAGGCGCCGAGCAGGTACGGCGCCAGCACGCCGGCGTCGGCGGCCAGCTCCTTGCGCTGGTCGGCGGGCGTGAACTGGCGGTAGCCGGACACCTCGTCGACCAGGAAGCCCGCCGGCACGCGGTCGTTGTTGTAGACCAGCACGCGCGAGTTGCGCGCCAGCGTGTGGTGCTCCTCGCCCAGCAGGCGGTGCACGTCGCACACCGGCAGCAGCCCGCCGCGCACGTTGGCCAGGCCGAGCAGCCAGGGCCGCGCGCCCGGCACGCGCGTCAGCGGCGGCAGCGCGATGACCTCGCGCACGTCCTCGCGCGGCGCCACCAGCCAGTGGTCGCCGAGCCGGAAGCCCAGGCCGGTCCAGTACTGCGCCGAGCCCGCGGCCAGGTCGACGCGCGCCGTCTGCAGGCGTTTTTCCAGCGCGGCCAGCAGCGCGAACGGGTCATCGCGCAGCTGGAGGAGTTCGGTTTTCACCGGGAGTGACCGCGCCTACTTCTTCACGTGGGACTTGACCGCCTTGAGGATCTCGTCCTTCGTGAACGGCTTGGTCAGGTACTGGTCGGAGCCGACGATGCGGCCGCGCGCGCGGTCGAACACGCCGTCCTTGCTCGACAGCATCACCACGGGAGTCTGGCTGAACTTCGGGTTGCCCTTGATCAGCGCGCAGACCTGGTAGCCGTCGAGGCGCGGCATCATGATGTCGATGAAGATCAGGTCGGGGCTGTGGTCGACGATCTTGCCCAGCGCCTCGTAGCCGTCCGACGCCGTGATCACCGCGTAGCCCTCGCGCGCCAGCAGCGTCTCCGCGGTGCGCCGGATGGTCTGGCTGTCGTCGATGACCATGACCTTGGAGCCGGCCTGGTCGCTAGCTGGGCTGGACACTACCCTTCCCCCTTATCCGTGCCGCGAAGTCACCGCAGAACCGCTCTCTATTCTGCGCCTCGAACCGGCCCCCGGCCAATCCTTTTAGCACGTTAGGGCGGTTACTTGAAGGACTGCAGCATGGGCCGGTTGTCGCGGTCGCGCGCGCTGGCGCCCCGCGGTGTTGCGCTACCATGCGGCCCCATGCTCGCTCCCGTCCCGCGACTGACCACGGCCCAGACCGGGCCGCTGCTGCAGCTCGAGCAGGCGCTGCTGGACCGCGCCACCGACATCGAGGCCTGGCTGCGCGCCGAGTTCCGCGAGACGCCGGCGCCGTTCTACGCCTCGGTGGACCTGCGCAATGCCGGCTTCAAGCTGGCGCCGGTCGACACCAACCTGTTCCCGGCCGGCTTCAACAACCTGAACCCCGCGTTCGAGGCGCTGTGCGTGCAGGCCCTGCAGATGGCGATCGATCGCGTCTGCCCGACCGCCAAGGGCATCCTGCTGGTGCCGGAGAACCACACGCGCAACACGTTCTACCTCGAGAACGTCGCCACGCTGCAGAGCCTGATCCACAAGGCCGGCTACAACGTGCACCTCGGTTCGCTGCTGCCGGACCTGGCCGCGCCGCAGGCGCTCAAGCTGCCGTCGGGCCGCGAGCTGCTGCTCGAGCCGCTGCGCCGCGAGGGCGGGCGCGTCGCCGCCGGCAGTTTCGTGCCGTGCTCGGTGCTGCTCAACAATGACCTGTCCGGCGGCGTACCCGACATCCTCAAGGGCCTGGAACAGCCGGTGCTGCCGCCGCTGGCGCTGGGCTGGCACAACCGCCTGAAGACCGGCCACTTCTCGATCTACCGCGAGGTCACCACCGAGTTCGGCGAGTTGCTGGACCTGGATCCGTGGCTGGTGGATCCGCTGTTCCGCAACTGCGGCCAGATCAACTTCATGAAGCGCGAGGGCGAGGAATGCCTGGCCGGCAACGTCGAGCTGCTGCTGTCCGACATCCGCGACAAGTACCGGGAGTACGGCGTCGCCCGGGAGCCGTTCGTCATCATCAAGGCCGACGCCGGCACCTACGGCATGGGGGTCATGACGGTGAAGGACGCCGCCGAGGTGCGCAACCTCAACCGCGACGCGCGCAAGAAGATGGCGGCCACCAAGGAGGGCAAGGAGGTCACCGGCGTCATCATCCAGGAGGGCGTCTACACCTCCGAGACCTGGGGCGAGGACCGCGCCACCGCCGAGCCGGTGGTCTACATGATCGACCACCACGTGGTCGGCGGCTTCTACCGGGTGCACGCCGGGCGCAGCAACCAGGAGAACCTCAACGCGCCGGGCAGCCGCTTCCAGATGCTGGCGTTCGAGGGCGCGTGCAACCATCCGGACCCGAGCTGCGGGCCGGACGAGCGCCCCAACCGCTTCTACGCCTACGGCGTGGTCGCACGCCTCGCCCTGCTCGCCGCCTCCCGCGAAATCGCCGCGGCCGGAATGGAAAAGAAATGAATTCACACGAAGACACGAAGACACGAAGAAAGGCGAAATCAATTTCTTCCTTTGTGTCTTTGTGGCTTTGTGTGAAACGTCTTTTCGCCGCCCCATGAGCCGGATGCTCGGGGTGGTGATGGACCCGATCGGGGCCATCAAGCCGTACAAGGACACCACGCTGGCGCTGATGCTGGCCGCGCAGGCGCGCGGCTGGACCCTGCTGTACTTCGAGCTCGACGACCTGTGGCTGCGCGACGGCGCCGCCTACGGCCGCGCGCGGCCGGTGAAAGTGCGCGACGACAACGACCGCTGGTTCGAGCTCGGTGAGCCGCAGGTGCTGCCGCTCGGCGACCTCGACGCGATCCTGATGCGCAAGGACCCGCCGTTCGACATGAACTACGTCGCCGCCACCTACATCCTGCAGCGCGCCGAGGACAGCGGCGCGCTGGTGGTGAACCGCCCGGCGGCGTTGCGCGACGCCAACGAGAAGGCCTTCATCGCGTGGTTCCCGCAATGCACGCCGCCGACGCTGATCAGCGGCAGCCTGCGCGAGCTGCGCGCGTTCCACGCCGAGCAGCGCGACATCGTGGTCAAGCCGCTCGACGGCATGGGCGGCGCCTCGATCTTCCGCGTCGGCCCGGCCGACGCCAACGCCACGGTGATCTACGAGACGCTGACCGCCGGCGGGCGCTACTGCATGGCGCAGCGCTACCTGCCCGAGATCGCCGCGGGCGACAAGCGCATCCTGATGATCGACGGCGAGCCGGTGCCGCACTGCCTGGCGCGCATCCCGCAGCCGGGCGAGCTGCGCGGCAACCTCGCGGCCGGCGGCCGCGGCGAGACGCGGCCGCTGTCCGAGCGCGACCGCTGGATCGCGGCGCAGGTCGGCGGCAAGCTGCGCGAGATGGGGCTGCTGCTGGCCGGGCTCGACGTCATCGGCGACTACCTGACCGAGATCAACGTCACCAGCCCGACCTGCGCGCGCGAGATCGCCCGCGACAGCGGCATCGACGTCGCCGGCCAGGCGATCGAGGCCATCGAACGCAAGGTCGGCTGACGCACCGGAAGCGTAAGCCGTTGAATTTCCTGAACGGGACGGCGGCGCGGGCTTGAGTCCGGCGCCCGGCGGGCGGATACTAGCGCCATGGCAGAGAACAAGTACTTCAGTAATCAGTTCTTGGTCGCCATGCCGGGGCTGCTGGACCCCAATTTCAATCATTCCGTGACGCTGCTCTGCGAGCACAACGACCAGGGCGCGCTGGGCCTGGTCATCAACCGCGCCACGGACCTCAAGCTGTCCGACATGCTCGAGCACATGAAGCTCGCCCACCCCGCGCTCGACCCCGCGCACCTGGTGCACTGGGGCGGGCCGGTGCAGACCGAGCGCGGCTTCGTGATCCACACCGAGCCGGGCAAGTGGGAATCCACGCTGAAGGTCGCCGAGGCGCTGTACATCACCACCTCCAAGGACATCCTGTCCGCCATCGGCCGCGGCGAGGGGCCCGGCCGCTTCCTGGTGGCGCTCGGCTACGCCGGCTGGGCCGCGGGCCAGCTCGAGCACGAGATCAAGGAGAATTCCTGGCTCAACACGCCGGTGGACCGGGCGATCCTGTTCGAATCGCCGGTGGCGGCGCGCTGGGAAGCCGCCACGCGCCTGCTCGGCGTGGACGTCACGCAGCTGACCGCCGGCCCGGCGGGGCACGCGTGACGGGCGTCTACCTGGCCTTCGACTACGGCACAAAAAGAATTGGCATTGCAATCGGCGATGCGGTGACGCGCGCGGCGCGCGGGCTGGGCGCCGTGCCGCACGACTGGGGCAGAATCGGCAGGCTGCTGGAGGAATGGACGCCGGCGGCCTGCGTGGTGGGGCTGCCGCTCGACGAGGGCGGCGCGGAACAGGCGATCACGCGCCAGGCGCGGCAGTTCGCCAGCGAGCTGCAGCAACGGTTCAAGGGTCCGGTGCACCTGTGCGACGAGCGCTACAGCTCGCGCTCGGCGCACGGCGACCTGCGGCAGGCCCGCGCGGCGGGCGTGCTCAAGCGGCGCGTGCGGCCGGGCGACAAGGACAGCGCGGCGGCGCGCATCATCCTCGAGCAGTGGCTCGCGGAACAGGGCAAGGAGACGCGGACATCGCCATGAGCAAGGACGGCGCGGCGCCGGCAGACCTGCAGCTCGACGCACGCGGCCGGCTGCGGCACCTGCTGACGGTCGAGGGCATGTCGAAGGGCCTGCTGACGCAGATCCTCGACCGCGCCCGCGGCTTCGCCGCAGCGCCGGGCCGCAAGCACGACCTGCTGCACGGCAAGACCGTGGTCAACCTGTTCTTCGAGGCCAGCACGCGCACCCGCACCACCTTCGAGCTGGCGGCCAAGCGGCTGTCGGCCGACGTGGTCAACCTCGACGTCGCCGCCTCGTCCACGTCCAAGGGCGAGACGCTGCTCGACACCCTGGCCACCCTGCAGGCAATGCAGGTGGACATGTTCGTGGTCCGCCACGGCGCCAGCGGCGCGGCGCACTTCTTCGCGCAGCACACCGTGCCGGGCGTGGCGGTGCTAAACGCCGGCGACGGCCGCCACGCGCACCCGACGCAGGCGTTGCTCGACGTGTACACCATCCGCGAGCACCTCAAGCGCGCGCGCCGGCGCGACTTCGCCGGCCTGCGCGTGGCCATCGTCGGCGACATCCTGCACTCGCGCGTGGCGCGCTCGGACATCCACGCGCTGCGCGCGCTCGGCACGCGCGACATCCGCGTGATCGGCCCGCGCACGCTGATCCCGGCGCACGTGGAGGCCCTGGGCGTCACGCCGTTCTACCGGCTCGAGGAAGGCCTCGACGGCGCCGACGTCGTCATCCTGCTGCGGCTGCAGCGCGAGCGCATGAGCGGCTACTACATCCCTTCGCCCGGCGAGTTTTACCGCAGCTTCGGCCTGACGCGCGCGCGCTTCAGGCAGCTCGGCCCGGACGCCATCGTCATGCACCCCGGGCCGATCAACCGCGGCGTCGAGATCGAAGGCGACGTCGCCTACGGCGAGCGCTCGCTGATCCTGCAGCAGGTCACCCACGGCATCGCCGTGCGCATGGCGGTCATGGCCATGCTGGCCGAAGGAGGCCGGCGTGGCTGAGTCGCTGCTGGTCGCCGGCGCGCGGCTGCTGGATCCGGCGTCGAAGCTGGACGCCGAGGGTTTCGTCGCCGTGCGCGACGGCGTCATCGTGCACGCCGGCCGCAAGGCGCCCAAGGGCCGGTTCGACCGCACCATCAAGGCCGGGGGGCTGTGGCTGATGCCCGGCATCGTCGACCTGTGCGCGCGGTTGCGCGAGCCCGGCGCCGCGCACAAGGCCACGTTCCGCTCCGAAGTGCCGGCCGCGCAGGCCGGCGGCATCACCACGCTGTGCATGCCGCCCGATACGCGCCCCGTCATCGACACGCCTTCGGTGGTGGACCGCATCCAGACGCGCGTGGCGCGCGCCGGCGGCGGGCTCGACGTGCGCGTGCTCGGCGCGCTGACGCAGAACCTCGCCGGCGAGGCGCTGCCGGACATGGCCGCGCTGGCCGCGGCCGGCGTGGTCGGCGTGACCAACGCCTTCGCGCCGCTGGCCAACCTGCTGATCGCGCGGCGCGCGCTCGAGTATGCCCAGGGCGTCGGCTTGTCCGTGCATGTGACGCCGCAGGACGCCTCGCTCGCGGGCCGCGGCTGCGCGCACGAGGGCCCGGTCGCCACGCGCCTCGGCCTGCCGGCGATTCCGGCGGCGGCGGAGACCGTGGCCATCGCGCAGTGGCTGGCGCTGGTCGAGGAAACCGGCGCGCGCGTGCACTTCGGCCGCCTGTCCACCGCGCGCGGCGCGCAGATGGTCGCGCAGGCGCAGGGCGCGGGCCTGCCGGTGACGGCCGACGTGGCGATCCACCAGCTGTTCCTGACCGACGAGGCGCTCGCCGGCTTCGATCCGGCCTGTCACGTCATGCCGCCGCTGCGCGCGGCGCGCGACCGCGACGCGCTGCGCGCTGCCGTGCGCAAGGGCACGATCGCGGCCATCTGCTCCGACCACCAGCCGCACGAGGCCGACGCCAAGATCAACCCGCTGCCGCTGACGGAGCCCGGCATTTCGGGCCTGGAATCCCTGCTGCCGCTGGCCCTGCGCCTGGTCCAGGACAAGCTGCTGACCCCGCTGGCGGCGGTCGAGCGCCTGACGCTTGGCCCCGCGCGCATCCTCGGCCTGCCGGCCGGCCGGCTGGCGGTCGGGGCGCCGGGACATATGACTTTGGTCGATCCCCGGGCGCGCTGGACGCTGCGCCAAGGCGCGCTGCGGTCGGCCGGCCGCCACACGCCTTTCGACGGCATGACGTTCAGCGGCCGCGCGGTGCGTACGGTGCACGCCGGCCGCATCGTGTTCGGCGCCTGATTGCCGGCGGGCCGCTCAAGCCCTTGGTGTATAGTTGAAACCGGTTGACGATAGCGCCGGGCTCTCGGCCCGCTGGAGAAAGAAACCCATGGCAAAGATCATGGTTGTTGACGACGCACCCGCCGATCTTCAGAACCTGAAGAACATCCTCACCAAGGGCGGCCATCAGGTCATCGAAGTCACTTCGGGGCAGGATTCGATCGCCAAGGCCAAGGCGGAAAAGCCGGACGCCATCGTCATGGACGTCGTCATGCCGGGCATCAACGGCTTCCAGGCCACGCGCCAGATTTCCAAGGACCCGGACACCAGCGCGATCCCGATCATCGTGGTCAGCGCCAAGAACCAGGAGACCGACCGCCTGTGGGCCATGCGCCAGGGCGCGCGCGAGTATGTCGTCAAGCCGGTCAAGGACGCCGACCTGCTCGCCAAGGTCAAGCAGGTGCTGGGAGGTTGAAGCAGCAGTCGGGCGGATAACCACGGGGGAGCCGGGGGAAGATGGCCAGCACGCAGCCCGCACCAAAAGCAGGAAGCCGCCCGCGCGGCGTCCGGCGCATCGTCATTGTCCTCGGCCTCGGCACCCTCCTGATCACCGGGTCGCTCGTCTATCTGGCCTACGTCCAGAACGTCCTCGGACGCAACCAGGCCTGGCTCGACCAGCGGCTCGAGCTCAAGGCGCAGATCGACCTGCTCACCAAGATCTCGCGCGAGGCCTCGCAGGGCCTCGAGCCCGATTTCCGCGCCCTCACCGACCTGACCCTGAAGAGCGAGGGCGCGCGCGACTTCGGCTCGGTGATCGACACGTTCCGCACCGGTGACCCGGCCAACGACATGGATTCGCTGCCGGCCGACTTCCAGCCGGACGTGGAGGAGCTGCTGTCGGTCTGGAACGGCAACCAGGACAGCATCCAGGGCATTCTCGCCAACGCCGAGGCGTACAAGCGCACCACTTCGAACGTCGCGGCGATCTTCGACGGCGTCAATACCACGCGCGCCACCTACGAGCAGCTGCCGCCCGAGCGCGTCGTTTCGAACCAGCTGCTGCGCCTGGAGCGCATCGCCGCCACCGCGCGCGGCCTGACCGGCCTCGGCCCCGACGTGAACGCCGCGGTCGAAGCCCTCAAGCGCCTGCAGGCCGACTTCCAGGCCGGCCAGGGCGTGCTCGCGCGGTCGTCGTCGATGGCGCCGGTCATCAAGCAGGCCGCGGCCGACTTCGAGCCGATCGCGCAGGCGATCGCCACCCTCGAATCGGATGCCGGCGCGCTGAACCAGTACCAGGATGCAGCCGGCGGCTTCCTCGCCGCGGCGACCAGCATCATCACGGCTGGCAACGCCGTGGACCAGGACGTGCTCGACGCGGTCGCCGACCGCAGGCTCGAACCGGCCGCCGCCTACTATGTCGGCGGAGCCGGCGTCGTGCTGCTGGTGGTGGCGGTGGTCATGTTCATCGGCGACGCGCGCCGGCGCGTGACCGAAGCGGTCGACCGCGACACGCGCCAGCAGAAGGCCATTCTCGAGTTGCTGGATGAGATCACCAACCTCGCCGACGGCGACCTGACCGTGGACGTGACCGTGACCGAGGACTTCACCGGCGCGATCGCGGACTCGATCAACTACACAGTCGGCTCGATGCGCAGCCTGGTCGGCACCATCAACACCACCTCGGCGGAGCTGTCCACCGCCGCCTCGAGCACCGCCGACACGGCCCGCAAGATGAACCAGGCCTCCGAGCGGCAGGCGAAAGAGGTGGCCAACGTCACCACGGCGATCGTCGCCTCCTCGCAGCAGCTGGAGAAAGTGGCCGGCCGCGCCGAGTCGCTGGCGCAGGACGCCCAGCGCTCGGTGCAGGTCGCACGCAACGGCGCCGAGACCGTGAACCGCACCATCCAGAACATGACCTCGCTGCGCGAGCAGATCCAGGACACCGCCAAGCGCATCAAGCGCCTCGGCGAGTCGTCGCAGGAAATCGGCAACATCATCGAGTTCATCAACGACATCTCGGAGCAGACCAACACGCTGGCGCTGAACGCCTCGATCCAGGCGGCAATGGCCGGCGAGCAAGGCCGCGGCTTCGCGGTGGTGGCCGACGAAGTGCAACGCCTGGCCGAGCGCGCCGCCAACGCCACGCGCCAGATCGAGAACCTGGTCAAGACCATTCAGGCCGACACCACCGAGGCCATCGTCTCGATGGAGCGCTCGACCGCGAACGTGGTGGCCGGCGCGAAGTCGGCCGAAGAAGCCGGCCAGGCGCTGACCCAGGTGGAAGGCGCGTCGAACGACCTCGCCCGCCTGATTGGCGAGATTTCCGCGCAGGCCCGCGGCCAGTCGGCCGCCGCCACCAAGATCGCGGGCACCATGCAGGTGATCCGCGACATCGCCGTGCAGACCGCCGGCGGCGCCGCGCAGACCGCGGACGCGGTCGGCAACCTGAACGCGCTGTCCGACAAACTGCGCCAGGCCGTCGCCGGCTTCAAGCTGCCCGAGCGCACCACGCCGCAACAACGCGCCGCGGCTTAACCCTTCACAGTCTCGAAGGAGCGGGTCGGGTGGCCCCTTCCGGGGACTGCTCGCTTCGTCGCCGCGCTAGCTCGCCTCGCCAAGTCTCGGCTCGCCGTGGCGCGGCGACCCCTCGCTTCGCTCGGGGCTCCGCTCGCTGCGCTGTTCCCCTTCAGGGGCCATCCGACCCCGCCCCCGATCGCTTGGCTGCTCCGGTGGCAAAAGCGCCGACCAATCTGGTCGGGCCCGGTGTGCCCGGATCGCGGAAGTAAAAGCGCAGCGAGACGGAGCCCCGAGGCCCGCAGGGCCGAGGGGTGCCCGCGCGGCCGCGAGCGGAGACATGGCGAAGCGAGCAGCGCGGGCATCGAGCGAGCCATGGAGCGAGACGGGCACACCGGGCCCGACCAACGGCGTTATTTGTACGCCTTCGCGATCTCGGTGCGCGCCAGCGCCAGCGCCTGGCGCATCTGCGCGGGGTCGTACTTGTCGCGGTCGGCGACCGCGGCATAGACCGCGTCGATCGCGGCGCTGACGCCCTTCGGCGGCGGCGCTCCCGGCGTGCCGAGCGCGGTGGCGAATACTGCGGTGGCCATGGCGGCCTGCTCGGCGATGGCGAAATCGACGACGCGCGGGCCGGAGGCGCCGTCGATCACCTTCAGTGCCAGCGCACGCAGCTGCGCGCGCGAGGTCTCATGCTGCACGGCCAGCGGCAGCGCCTCGGCCTCGAGCAGCTGCCGCGCCGCGCCCGCGCGCTCGCGCAAACCGGCGACCGGGCGCTGCGAGGCCTGGTGCAGCTCGCGCACGGCCGCGCGCCAGCGCGCCGCCAGCTCCGGCTTCACGACCTCCAGCCACAGCGCGGTTTGATGTAGCGCCGCATCGGCGATGCGCACGTGCCCCGGCGGCAGGCCGTCCGCGGGATCGGCCTCCCAGCGCGGCGGCTGCATCGGATGGTGGCAGGCGTTGCAGCTGAACCAAGCCAGCTCCGGGAACGCACTGTCGGCACTTAGCGACGCCAGGCCGGCGAGCAGCCCGCGCGCCGCCGCCAGCTGGCCCACCGCCCAGCTGCGCGCGCTGTCCGGCCGGCCCTTGCGCTTGGCGTAATCCGCGTCGGCGTCGAAGTGCGCCGGCTGCAGCGCGCCGAAGGTGTCGAGCTCGAACAGCAGCGGCGGATGGCCCGCGCCCATGATGGCGTGCGTCATCGGCCGCCTGGCGTCGCCCTGGTGGCACGACAGGCACAGCTGCGCGCGCGCCGCCGGCTCCCAGGTCGGATACAGGCCCGCGGCGAGGCGCTCCTTGTGGCTGGCGTAGCCGCGCACGTGGGGCGAGAGCCAGCGCTCCGAGCCGCCATGGCAGGCCTCGCAGCCGACGCCGTCGGACACCAGGTAGCGCCCGCCGCGCTCCGCGGCGGGCACGTCGTCCGTATGGCACACGAGGCACATGGGCGCACCGGTCGCCTCCGGCAGGGCGAGGTTCGCTGCGATGCGGCGCGACCGCTCCGAGCGCAGCGTGGCGAACGCCTGCGAGTGCTGGTCCTTGCGCTGCCACAGCAGGTACTCGTCCTGGCGCACGTTGCCGCCCGACATGCGCGCGGCACCGTGACACGCGCTGCCGGCGCAGGTGGCGACGCCAAAGTGGCGGTCCGCGGCGAATGATGCGCTGCACGCTGCCGTGCCGAGCAGGACCGCCGCCGCGCGAAGCTGCACCTGCATTGCTGATCCCGTTAAGTCCTTGCGGCAAGCGGTGCAGCATTCTAGGCTGAGGCTTGGGGATCAGGCGAGCGGGGACCGGTGGTGGACGCCGTCAAGATTGCGATCGTAGGGTCCGGTCCCGCGGGCCTGTCCGCGGCTGCGCACGCGGCCGAGCTCGGGTTGTCGTACGCGCTGCTCGAGGCCGAGCCGCATCTTTCCAACACCATCTTCCGCTACCAGAAGGGCAAGCACGTCATGGCCGAGCCGGGCGTGCTGCCGCTGCGCAGCCCGCTGAACTTCGAGGCCGGGCGGCGCGAGCAGGTGCTGTCCAACTGGGCGCATGGCGCCGCGCAGCTCAAGCTCAAGGCGCGCATGTCCTCGCCGGTCAGTGCCATCAAGGGCCTGAAAGGCGCGTTCCAGCTCACGCTCGGCATCGGTGGCGGCTCGCTGCAGGCCGAGACCGTGGTCCTCGCCATCGGCCTGCAGGGCAACATCCGCAAGCTCGGCGTGCCCGGGGAAGATGCGCCGTTCGTGCAGTACCAGCTCGACGACCCCGACGAGTACCAGGACGAGGCCATCGTCATCGTCGGCGCGGGCGACGCCGGCATCGAGAACGCGCTGGCGCTGTGCGGGCACAACCGCGTCACCATCCTCAACCGCGACAGCGAGTTCACGCGCGCCAAGGAGGCCAACAACGCCGCGGTGCTCAAGGCGATCTCGAGCGGCCAGATGAAGTGCCTGTACAAGGCCTCGATCGCCCGGGCCGAGCCGCTCGACGGCCGGCCGCGCGGCCGCCTGGCCATCAAGACCGACACCGGCGAGGTGACGCTCGAGTGCGACCGCGTCATCGCCCGCCTCGGCGCCATGCCGCCGCGCAAGTTCGTCGAGGGCTGCGGCGTGCAGTTCCCGAGCAAGGACCCCAACAGCGTGCCGGCGGTGTCGCCGACCTACGAGTCCAACGTGCCGGGCCTGTACATCATCGGCGCCCTCGCCGGCTTCCCGCTGATCAAGCAGGCGATGAACCAGGGCTTCGAGGTCATCGAGTTCGTCGAGGGCCGCGACGTCGAGCCGGCCGACACGCCGCTGCTACGCGCCAAGTTCGCCGAGGTGCCGCAGTGGGGCGACGTCAACGCCGCGCTGGATTACATCCGCAGCCGCGTGCCGGTGCTGGCGCCGCTGACGCCGCTGCAGCTGCGCGAATTCCTGCTCGACAGCGCCGTGCGCTCGCCGCCGGCCGGCGAAGTCATTTTCGGGCGCAACGACTACACCGACACCTTCTTCTCGGTGGTCGAGGGCATCGTCGAGGTGCAGGTCTCGCCCACCGACGCATCGCGCGTGGTGCGCCTGGGCGCCGGCGAGTTCTTCGGCGAGATGAGCCTGATCTCGGGCCGGCGGCGCTCGGCGACGGTCACGGCCGGGCCCGGCTGCGTGGTGATCGAGACGCCGCGGCGCTCGATGAACAAGCTGATCAGCTCGGTGGCCGACGTCAAGCGCGTGGTCGACGAGACCTTCATCCGCCGCGCGATCCAGGCGCACTTCGCGCCGAACGTGCCGCCCGCGGTGCTGGCCGAGGTCGTGGCTACCGCGCGCATCGAGCGCTTCCGCCCGAACGACGTGCTGTTCAAGCAAGGCGAGCCCGGCGACTGCCTGCACCTGATCCGGCGCGGCTCGGTCATGGTCACGCGCGAGGTCGGCGGCAAGGACATCGTGCTGGCCTACGCGCCGGCCGGCCAGTACGTCGGCGAGATGGCGCTGATCTCCGAGGGACTGCGCACCGCCACGGTGCGGGCGGCAGTGGCGGTCGAGACCATCCGCCTCGAAGGCGAGCCGTTCCAGGCGCTGATGGAGCGCGAGCCGTCGGTGCGCGAGCAGGTCGTGCGCACCTACAAGGACCGCCTGGAGGCCAACGCCCGCGCGCAGTACGCGCAGAGCGAGGGCAACGTGGTCAGCTTCCTGCTGCAGCAGGGCGTCGGCGAAGCCACCGACGTGCTGCTGATCGACGAGTCGCTGTGCGTGCGCTGCGACCAGTGCGAGAAGGCCTGCGCCGACACCCACGGCAACGTCGGCCGCCTCAACCGCGAGGCCGGCCCGACCTTCAAGCAGCTGCACGTGCCGACCTCGTGCCGGCACTGCGAGCACCCGCACTGCATGAAGGACTGCCCGCCGGACGCCATCCGCCGCTCGCCCGGCGGCGAGGTCTACATCACCGACAGCTGCATCGGCTGCGGCAACTGCGAGCGCAACTGCCCGTACGGCGTGATCCAGATGGGCGTCATGTCGAAGCAGGGGCCCAGCCTGTGGAGCTGGATGATGTTCGGCCGGGGCAGCGAGCCCGGCTTGTTCGAGCCTGAGCACGCCAAGGACGCGGCCAAGCAAGCGGCCAAATGCGACATGTGCAAGGACCTGCCCGGGGGCCCGGCGTGCGTGCGGGCCTGCCCCACCGGCGCGGCGATCCGGGTCAGCCCCGAGGAATTCCTGCGCGTCGCGCGCAGCTGAGGTCGCCCGCTCGTGCACGAATCGTTCCTGCGGCACGAGCGCTGGCGCTACCTGAAGGCCGCGGTCGCGCTGTGCGCGCTCGCCATCGCCGTCTACCTGTGGCACGACCCGCTGGACGGGCCCAACGGCGGCACCTGGCTCGGCTACGCGCTGGGCACGCTCGGCGCGCTGCTGATCGTGTGGCTGGCGTGGCTGGGCGTGCGCAAGCGCCGTTATGCCTCGAACCTCGGCACGGTGAAAGGCTGGGTGTCGGGGCACGTCTACTTCGGCAGCGCGCTACTGGTGATCGCGACGCTGCACACCGGCTTCCAGTTCGGCTGGAACCTGCACACACTGGCTTACGCGCTGATGGTGCTGGTGGTCGCCAGCGGCGTGTGGGGCGTCGTCGCCTACGCGCGCTACCCACGCCTGATCACGGACCACCGCGCCCAGGCCACGCGCGAAGCCTGGATCGAGGACGTGCTGGACCTCAACGAGCGCGCCATCCAGCTGGCCGACCAGATCAGCCCGGACGTGCACCGCTTCGTGTTGCGCGGCGCCGAGCGCGTGCACCTGGGCGGCAGCTGGCGCGAGCAGCTGCTCGGCGTACGCGGCGACGGCGGCAAAGGCGAGATGCAGGCGCTGACCGAGATTTTGCGCAAGAAGCTGACCGCCACGGGCGCCGAGCGCGCCGCGGTGGCGGACGCGGAGCAGATCATCCTGCTCACCGACGAAAAAATCATGATGAGCGAACGCGATCCCGCGATCGAGCGCCTCAAGCAGCTGCTCGAGCTGCTGACGCGGCGCAACGACCTCGCCGGCCGCGTCAACCAGGACGTGCAGATGCACGCGCGCCTGCAGATCTGGCTGTACCTGCACGTGCCGCTGACGGCGGCGCTGCTGGCGGCACTGACGGCGCACGTCGTCGCCGTGTTCCTGTACCGGTGAGACCGGCGCCGCCATGAGAGTCATCCTGCGGCGCACGGAATCCCTCGGCGGCCTCGCGGTCGCGACCGACGAAGAGCTCGAGCTCGACCGCGTCAAGATCGGCCGCGGCACCGACCAGGACGTGCAGCTGCCGGACATGCGCATCACCCTGGCCCACGCCGAGATCCGCGCGCAGGGCGGCGGCTGGCGCATCGAGTGCCGCAGCGAGAACCCGGTCTGGGTCAACGGCCGGCCCGTGCTCGAGGGCGCGCTGGCGGTCGGCGATGCGCTGAACTTCGGCCGCTTCCGCATGCACCTGCGCGTGGCGCCGCCCAATGCCGACCTGCTGCTCGAGATCGAGGAGCACCTGAGCGCACGACAGGTCGAGGCCGCACGCAAGGCGCGTGTGCGTGTCAGCCTCGCCGACTCCGGCTTGCGCAAGCGCCGCACCGCCTGGGGGCTGGCCACGCTGGTGTTGGTGCTGCTGCTCGCCCTGCCCGCGGCGCTGCGCTACGGCGCCGGCGGCGCGGCCGGCACCTCGCTCGACCGCGCCTGGCAGGCCGGGCCGCCCAGCGCCGCGCACAGCGGCTTCGTCGAGGACTGCGGCCAGTGCCACCAGACCCCGTTCGTGGCCGTGCGCAACGACGCCTGCCTGGCGTGCCACAAGCAGACCGCGCACCATAGCGACCAGCCGCAGCTGCTGGACGCGGCCGGCATGACCGACGCGCGCTGCGGCAGCTGCCATCTCGAGCACACCGGGCGCAACACCTTGATCGCCCGCAACACCGCGCTGTGCACCGACTGCCACGCCGACCCCGCGGCGCGCTTTGCCGATGCGCAGCTGGCGCCGGCCGGCAGCTTCGACCGCAACCACCCGGGCTTCACGCTGAGCCTGCCGGCCTGGCCGGACGGCAAGGCCGCGCGCGCGGAAGTAGCACAGGAGCCGGGGCCGCTGCACGAGGACTCGAACCTGACTTTCCCGCACGACGTGCACGTCAAGGCGGAAGGACTGGCCTCGCCCGATGGCCTGCGCGTGCTCGACTGCACCGACTGCCACCGCCGTATGGAAAAGTTCTTCGCGCCGATCCGCATGGAGGACCACTGCCAGTCCTGCCACCGGCTCGACTTCGATCCCGACAAGCCCGGCCGCCGCCTGCCGCACCGCGCGCCGGGCGAAGTGGCCGCCATCATCCTCGACCATTACGCGCGCATGGCCCTGACCGGCGGGGTCGAGGACGCCGCCGCCCCGGCGGCGGTGCGGCTGCGGCGCCGGCCCGGCCAGGTGCTGCAGACCGAGGAGCGCAAGGCCGCGCTCGACTGGGCCACGGCGCGCGCGCAACAGACCATGGAGGACGTGTTCGCGCGGCGCCTGTGCGCCACCTGCCACCAGGTGCTGCGGACCGACGACCCGGCGCGCCCCTACGACGTCGAGCCGGTCGCGCTGACCGCGACGTTCCTGACCGGCGCGCGCTTCGACCACGCCGCGCACCGCACCGAGGACTGCGTGCGCTGCCACGACGCCACGCGCTCGAAGGCCAGCGCCGACGTCCTGGTGCCGCCGCTGGCCAACTGCCGCGAGTGCCACGGCGATCCCGGCACGCGCGGGCGCATGGCCACGGCCTGCGTCGACTGCCACGGCTTCCACATCGCCAAAGACACGTTCTACGGAACGCCGGAGCCGGCGCCGTGACCAAAAGAGGTTTCGCGCAGAGACGCAGAGGAAAGAAAGACATTCTTAGTCTGTTCTCTGCGTTCTCCGCGCCTCTGCGCGAAACAGTCCTTTTCGTCGGGCTCGGGTTGACGCTGGCCGCCTGCTCCGGCGGCGAAGGCGGCATCGAGGGCGGGGGCTGCACCGGCTTCTGCGCCGATACGCCGACGCGGCTCGAGGTGCCCGACGTCGAGCGGGTGATCGCGCAGGCCGTGGCGGAGGCGGGCGCGCGCGGCGCGGCCGCGACCGTCGCCGTGGTTGACCGCACCGGCAACGTGCTCGGTGTGTTCCGCATGACCGGGGCCGACACCCTGATCTCGACCGACGGCGGCCGCGGTGCGAGCGGCGGCCTCGACAGCCTCGCCGATGCCCTGCCCGACACGCTGGCCGCGATCGCCAAGGCTCTTACGGCGGCCTACCTCAGCTCGGAAGGCAACGCCTTCTCCACGCGCACCGCCAGCCAGATCGTGCAGGAGCACTTCTATCCCGGCGAGGTCGGCCAGCCGTCGGGGCCGCTGTTCGGGGTGCAGTTCAGCCAGCTGCCCTGCTCCGACCTCAACCGGCAGTTCGACGGCGTGACGCGGCCGAGCGCCGGGCCGCAACGCTCGCCGCTGGGGCTCGCCGCCGACAGCGGCGGCCTGCCGCTGTACAAGAACGGCACGCCGGTGGGCGGCATCGGCGTGATCAGCGACGGCGTCTACGGCCTGGACCGCGACATCCGCGACCGCGACGTCGACGACGACGAGGCCATCGCGCTGGCCGGGACGTCCGGCTTCGAGGCCCCGGCTGACCGGCGCGCCGACCGCATCACGGTGGACGGCAAGCCGCTGCGCTTTGCCGACGCGCGTGCCGGCGACCTCGCCGCCGATCCGGCGAGCGCGCCGGCCTTCGCCGCGATCGACGGCGTCGCCGGCAACCGCGTGGCCGTGTCGCTGTACTCCGCCGCGGCCATCGTCGCCGGCACCGCCTTCGGCCAGCCCGAATCGGGCGTGCGCCCGGCCACCGGCGCGCTCGCCGCGCTGGATGCGTTCGTGCTGGTGGACGACACCGACACCGTGCGCTTCGCGCCGGCCGCCGCCACCGACGCCGGCGTCACCGGCGCCAGCGCCCTGACCGCGGCGGAGGTCGAGCAGCTGCTGGCCAGCGCGCTCACCGTCGCCGGCCGCGCCCGCGCGCAGATCCGCCGGCCGCTCGGCACGCCGGCGCGCGTCACGGTATCCATCGTCGACAGCTTCGGCGCGGCGCTCGGCATTGCCCGCTCCCGCGACGCGCCGGTGTTCGGCATCGACGTGTCGCTGCAGAAGGCGCGCACCGCGGCCTTCGTGTCGAACGCGGACGCGTACACGGACCTCAACGCCACGCCGCCGGCCAACTACCTCGGCGGCGGCTCCTCGCTCATCTCTGCCTACGCAGACAGCCTGCCCGCGTTCCTGAACCTGCCGCCCGCACAGGTTTACGGCGCCATCGCCTTCTCCGCCAAGGCCACCGCCAACCTGTCGCGCCCGTACTTCCCCGACGGGTTGCCCGGCACGCAGCCGGGCCCGCTGTCGCGCGTCATCGACTTCTGGAGCCCGTTCTCGACCGGGCTGCAGCTCGATCTCGTCAACAACGCCATCGGCCAGCACGTCGTCTTCCAGGCCAGCGGAGCGGGAGCGGACACCCCGCCCGGCACCTGCACCCAGCTGCCTGCCACCGGCAACGGCAGCAACCGCCTGCGCAATGGCATGCAGATTTTTTCCGGCGGCGTGCCCATCTACCGCGGCAACGTGCTGGTCGGCGGCATCGGCACCTCGGGCGACGGCGTCGACCAGGACGACATGGTCTCGTTCCTGGGCCTGCACGAGGCCGGCCTCGTGCTCGGCGGCGGTCTGGGCAACGCGCCGCCGGCGATGCGCGCCGACCAGCTGACGCCATTCGGCGTGCGGTTGCGCTACGTGCAGTGCCCGCAGGCGCCATATTACGCCAGCGACGAGCAGAACGTCTGCGAGGGCAAATGAGGAAACGTTTCACACAAAGGCACGAAGTGCACAAAGGAAAGACGATTCAAAGTCTGTTCTTCGTGTCCTTTGTGTCTTTGCGTGGAACATTCCTTTCCCTGGCCTTGCTGCTGGCGGCGGGGGTTGCCGCGGCGCAGGTGCCGGACATCCGCCAGCGCCCGGGCGACAAGCCCGGGGACGCGCCGGCGCGGCCCGGGCAGGCGCAGCCGCGGCGGCCGGCGGACGCGCCGCCGGTGGACCCGAACCGCAGGAGCGGGCTCGCACCCGTGGCGCCGCCAGAAGCGTGGAAGGACCCCGGTGGCGCCATCGCCGTGCCGGACCGCTGGCGCCTGCTCGAGACGCTGAAGCTGCTGCCCGAGCGCTGGCACGACCCGTACGCGCAGAACCAGTGGAAGGGCGACAAGCCGGTGGTCGGCAAGGACGGTTTCGTCAACCTGTTGTTCATCTCCGACACGATCTACGAGCCGCGCCGCCTGCCGACGCCGGTCGGCCCGCAGAGCACCAGCGGCAGCGGCTCGGTGGACATCTTCGGTGCCGGCGAGCAGTGGATCGCGAACCACAACCTGCTGTTCTCGTTCGTCTACCTCAAGGGCGACACCACGTTCAAGCCGCCCGACTTCGAGTTCCACCTCACGCCGGTCTACAGCCTCAACTACGTGCAGTCCAGGGAAGAGCGGCTGCTGCAGATCGATCCGCGCGGCGGCGACGGCCGCGGCGACCAGCACCTGGGACTGCAGGAGCTGTTCGTCGACTTCCACCTGCGCAACGTCTCCGCCCGTTACGACTTCGACAGCGTGCGCTTCGGCATCCAGCCGTTTTCGAGCGACTTCCGCGGCTTCCTGTTCCAGGACAACCAGCTGATGGCACGCCTGTTCGGCACGCGCGCCAACAACCGCGTGCAGTACAACGTGGCCTGGATCCGCCGGCTCGAGAAGGACACCAACAGCGGCCTCAACGACGCCGGCCGCGCGCTGCGCGACGACGACCTGTACCTGGCCAACGTCTACCTGCAGGACTTCCCGCGGCTCGGCCACACCGCGCAGGCCATCGTCGCGCACAACCGCAACACGGAGACCGAGCTGTTCTTCGACAACAACGGCTTCCTGGCGCGGCCACTCTCGTTCGGCAACGAGCGTCCACGCGAGTACGACGTGACCTACCTCGGCTACAACGGCGACGGCCATTTCGGGCGGCTCAACCTGACCAGCTCGTTCTACTGGGCCTTCGGCGAGGAGTCGGCCGGGCCGTTCCGCGACGCGCCCGGCGACATCGCCGCGGCCTTCGCCGCGCTGGAGGCGTCGCTGGATTTCGACTGGACGCGCTGGCGCGCCAGCCTGCTGTGGGCCTCGGGCGAGGATGACCCGTTCGACGACGAGGCCAACGGCTTCGATACCGTGTTCGAGAACCCGATCTTCGCCGGCGCCGATACCAGCTTCTGGATCCGCCAGCCGGTGCCGCTGGTGGGCGGCGGCGTAGTGGCGCTGTCGACGCGCAACGGCGTACTCAACAACCTGCGCCACAGCAAGGAGCACGGCCAGAGCAACTTCGCCAACCCCGGCATGCGCCTCGCGGGCATCGGCACGGACATTGACCTCACGCCCGAGCTGCGCCTGTCGGCCAACGCCAACCACCTGTGGTTCGACGACACCGCGGTGCTCGAGGCGGCACGCAACCAGGGCGGCATCGATACGACCATCGGCTGGGACCTGTCGACGGCGCTGATCTGGCGGCCGTTCATGCAGCAGAACATCGTGGTGCGCGTGTCGGCGGCGGCGCTGCGGCCCGGCAGGGGCTTCAAGCAGCTGTTCCCGGACGAGACGCCCTACTCCATCCTGACCAACCTAGTTCTCACCTACTGAAAAGATGAAAAGACGTCTCACGCAAAGACACAAAGAACACCAAGGAAAGAGAATCCAAGATCTTTTCTTTGTGCCCTTTGTGTCTTTGTGTGAAACCCTTTTTCTTCTGGTGTTCGCAACGGTGGCCCACGCGGAGGCGCCGCCAGCGCCGCGCACGCAGACGCAGGACGAGGCCAGCGCCAAGAGCGCCGGCTGCGGCTCGTGCCACAGCGCCACCGACCGGCGCACCATGCATACCAGCCGCGCCGTAGTGCTCGGCTGCGCCGACTGCCACGGCGGCAACCCGAACATCGCCGCGCCGAAGGTCCCACCGGACCACCCGGCCTACCGCGCGGCGGTGCGTGGCGCGCACGTGCTGCCGCGGCACCCGGAGCGCTGGCCCGGTAGCCGCAACCCCCAGTCGAACTATGCGCAGCTCAACGACGAGTCGCCCGAATTCGTTCGCTTCATCAACCCCGGCGACCTGCGCGTGGCGCGCGCGGCCTGCGGCGCCTGCCATGAGCCCATCGTGGCCGCGGTGGAACGCAGCCTCATGGCCACCGGCGCCATGCTGTTCGGCGGCGCCTCGTACAACAACGGCATCCTGCCGTTCAAGCGCTACGTGCTCGGCGAGGCCTACACGCGGGACGGCCAGCCCGGCATGATCAAGGGCCCGGTCGAGCCCGACGCCAACATGAAGAAGAAGGGCGTGCTGCCGGCGCTGTGGCCGCTGCCGGCCTGGGAGATCACGCCACCGGCCGATGTGTTCCGCGTATTCGAGCGCGGCGGGCGCAACATCAACACCATCTTCCCCGAGACCGGCATCCCGGGCGCGCTCGGCCTGACCCAGCGCCTCGAGGAGCCGGGCCGCCCGGACATCCGCCAGTCCAACCGCGGCCCCGGCACCGGCAACCGCATCGCCGTGCCGCTGCTGAACATCCACAAGACGCGGCTGAACGACCCGCTGCTGTCGTTCCTCGGCACCAACGACCAGCCGGGCGACTACCGCTCCTCGGGCTGCTCGGCCTGCCACGTGGTGTACGCCAACGACCGCGACCCGCGGCACAGCGGTCCGTACGCAAAGTTCGGCCACACCGGCAAGACCGTCACCATCGACCCAACGATCCCGAAGAACGAGGAAGGCCATCCGCTGAAGCACGAGTTCACGCGCGCCATCCCCACGTCGCAGTGCATGGTCTGCCACATGCACCAGCCGAACATCTTCCTGAACTCGATGCTCGGCTACACCATGTGGGACTACGAGTCGGACGCGCCGGCGATGTGGCCCGAGCGGCAGAAGTACCCGACCGACAGCGAGATCCGCGCCATCAACCAGCGCAACCCCGAGGAGGCGGCGATCCGCGGCAAGTGGGGCGAGCGCGCGTTCCTGGACACGGTGTCCGAGCTGAATCCGACGCTGAAGGACACCCAGTTCGCCGACTACCACGGCCACGGCTGGAACTTCCGCGCCATCTTCAAGCGCGACCGCAAGGGAAATTTGCTGGATGCCGCCGGCAAGGTGATCCGCGACGACGATCCGCGCAAGTTCGGCCAGCCCGGCAAGCCCGGCAAGGCCGTGCACCTGTCCTCGATCCACGTCGACAAGGGCATGCACTGCGTCGACTGCCACTTCGGCCAGGACAACCACGGCAACGGCCACCTGTACGGCGAGGTTGCGCAAAGCATCGAGATCGACTGCCAGGACTGCCACGGCACCGCCGACCGCCTGCCCGGCCTCCGCACCTCGGGGCCGGCTGCACCGCCGGGCGGCACCGACCTTTCGCGCCTGCGCCTGCCCGACGGCCGGCTGCGCTTCGAGTGGATCAACGGCGAGCTGTGGCAGCGCTCGGTGGTGAACCCCGGGCTCGAATGGAAGATGAGCCTGGTCAGGAACACGGTCAGCGCCGGCCACAAGGATTACAACGCCAAGGCGGCCCGCGCCAAGCTGATGTCGCGCGACACCCGCACGCAGGCCTTCGGCCGGCAGGTCGCGCCGAAGGACCGCGCGCACCAGGACGACGAGATGATGTGCGTGACCTGCCACAGCTCGTGGACCACCTCGTGCTTCGGCTGCCACCTGCCGATCCAGGCCAACTGGAAGAGCGAGCGCCAGCACTACGAGGGTGGCGAGACGCGCAACTACGCCACCTACAACCCGCAGGTCGTGCGCGACGATTTCTACATGCTCGGCCGCCACGGCGAGGCCAAGGGCAACCGCATCGCACCGGTGCGCAGCACATCGGCGCTGGTGCTGTCCTCGACGAATTCCAATCGCGAGCGCATCTACGTGCAGCAGCCGCCGGTGGCGGCCAGCGGCTACTCGTCGCAAGCCTTCGCTCCGCACTACCCGCACACCGAGCGCAAGACCGAGACCAAGACCTGCACCGACTGCCACCTGTCGAAGGCCGGCGACAACAACGCCTGGATGGCCTCGCTGCTCGGCCACGGCACGGATTTCGTCGACTTCGTCGGCTTCCACGCGTACGTCGGCACCGACGGCGGCGTCGCGGCCGTGCAGGTCACCGAGTGGGACGAGCCGCAAGCCGTGATCGGCAGCTACCTGCACCGCCACGCGTACCCCGACTGGTTCGCGCAGCACGAGCTGCACGGGCGCGAACTGCAGCGCGCCAGCACGCACGGCGCCGGCGGCGCCGCGAACTGCCTGCAGTTGCGCGGCGAGTACCTGTTCGTCGCCGAAGGGCCGGGCGGGCTGCACGTGTACGACGCCGCCAGCATCGCCAACAAGGGCATCTCGCAGCGGCTGATCACGGCGCCGTTCTCGCCGCTCGGCCACGACACCCGCGTCGGCACGCGCAACGCCACCTGCGTCGCGCTGCCGACCAACCAGCCCATCGCGCCGCAGCGCAACCAGGGCGACCTGATGCGCATCGAGAACCAGGAGCAGCCGTTCCACCCGATCTACCACTACGCCGTCGTCACCGACGCGGTCGAGGGGCTGATCCTGGTCGACGTGGACACGCTGGCCGACGGCGAGCCGCGCAACAACTTCCTCACCCGCGCGCTGACCTGGAACCCGAACGGCGCGCTGACCGGCGCGCGCCACGCGACCCTCGCCGGCCGCTACGCCTATATCGCCACGCCCACGGGCATCGCCGTCGCCGACCTCGACGATCCGCTGCAACCCAGGCTCGAGGCGATCGTCCGCATCGACGACCCGCGTGCCTCGCAGGTCCAGTTCCGTTACCTGTTCGTCACCGCGGCCGACGGCCTGCGCGTGCTCGACATCACCCGCCCGGCACGGCCGGCGTTCGTGCAAAACGGCACCGTGCCGCTGGCGGACGCGCACAAGCTGCACGTCGCGCGCACCTACGCCTACGTCGCCGCCGGCACGGAAGGCCTGGCCATCATCGACGTCGAGAACCCGGAGCAGCCGCGCCTGGTGCAACGCTTCGACGCTGACGGCCGGCTCAGGGACGTGCGCGACGTCGCCGTCGGCAGCACCAACGCCTCGCTGTTTGCCTACGTGGCCGACGCGAAGACCGGGCTGAACGTGATCCAGCTGACCGCGCCGGACAGCCAGCCGAAGTTCTACGGCTTCTCGCCGGAGCCGCGGCCGCAGTGGATCGCGGGCTACCGGACCGGCGAGCCGGCGCTGGCGCTGTCGCGGGGCCTGGAGCGCGATCGCGCCGTCGACGAAAGCGGCGGCCAGGTAGCGGTGTTCGGGCGCATCGGCAGCCGGCCGTTCACGCTGCCGGAGATGCACGAGCTGTACTTCGACAAGTCCGGCGAACCGTGGACCGTGACGGATCGTTGACCGGAGGGAAACAGCTTCGAAGTCGTGGAGCTTCGCTACCATTTCGAGGCACAGACGCAGGCTTGAGCCGTTACGCCTGCCAGGCTCGCTGAAGGCCCCGGCGAGCCGGCGGGCCGGTTGCCTACACACGCTCCGCCCTCTATCCTTTCGCCCCCAATCGCCAGCGCCCCACCTTCACCGGGGCGTTGCAGCTTTTCCACATAAGCGGCTGAGTAGAAAGGAATAATTGATGACCTTCCAGGCCGATCTCGAGAAACTTCTCGGGCTCAAGGGCGTGAATTACAAGTACAACCTCGGCAAGGCAGAACTGTTCCACGAGGCCATCCGCAACGACCGCGGCCGCGTGAAGAAAGGCGGGCCGGGCGACGCACAGAAGGCATTCCCCACCAAGCTGGGCGTCGAGGGCCCGCTGGTCTACTACACCGACCCGGATTGCACCGGCCGGCGCACCAAGGACACCTACGCGGTGAAGTGGCCCGAGGTCGCCGACGAGATCTGGTTCAAGGCCGACCTGAATCCGTACGACCCCGAGAAGTATCAAGGTCTGCTCAAGCGCGTCGTCGAGCACCTCAACGCGAAGAAGGCGACGCTGTACGTCAAGGACGTGTTCATGGGCAACGATCCGGACCTGGCCGTGCCCTACCGCTTCGTCGGCGAATATGCGGTGCACGCGATGTTCGCCGACAACATGTTCCCGAAAAACATGCCCGGCGTGAAGGAGGTGGACGCCAAGCGCTGGACCATGCTGAACGCGCCGAGCTTCGTGTGCGTGCCCGAACGCGACGGCTGCCGCGCCGAAGCGGCCATCGTGATCGACTCCAGGAACAAGATCTGCCTGGTCGCCGGCCGCGCCGACTACTGCGGCGTGGTCAAGAAGTCCATCTTCACGGTCGGCAATTACCTGCTGCCCAAGCAGGGCCGGCTGTCGATGCACTGCTCGGCCAACGTCGGCGAAAAAGGCGACGGCGCGATCCTGTTCGGGCTGTCCGGCACCGGCAAGACCACGCTATCGGCCGACGCCAGCCGCAAATTGATTGGCGACGACGAGACCATCTGGTCCGACAACGGCCTGTGCAACCTCGAGGGCGGCTGCTACGCCAAGCTGATCAACCTCGACAAGAAAGCCGAGCCGGTCATCGCGGCGGCGCTGTCGCAGCCGGGATGCATCATCGAGAACGTGCCGCCGCTGCCCGGAAAGAAGATGGAGGAGTGCCACCCGGACGAGCTCGACCTGAACGACGGCTCGATCGCCGAGAACACGCGCCTGTCCTACCCGCTCAGCGTGGTGCCGAACGTGATGCCGGACGCGCGCGGCCCGCATCCGCAGACCATCGTGCTGCTGACGGCCGACGCTTTCGGCGTGCTGCCGCCGATCTCGATCCTCGAGCCCAAGGACGTGATGTACCACTTCGTCTCGGGCTTCACCTCGCGCGTCGCCGGCACCGAGGTCGGCGTCACCGAGCCGCAGCCGACCTTCTCGGCCTGCTTCGGCGGCCCGTTCATGGCGCAGAAGCCCAACATCTACGCCAGGCTGCTCTCGGACAAGATGCAGCGGCACAAGGCGCGCTGCATCCTGCTGAACACCGGCTGGAGCGGCGGCCCCGCCGGCACCGCCAAGCGCATGTCGATCCGCCTGACCCGCACGCTGCTCAACGCGGCGCTCGACGGCAAGCTCGACCAGGTCGAGACCGAGACGCACCCGATCCTCAACCTGAAGATGCCGAAGTCCTGCCCCGGCGTGGACGATGCGTCGATGCTGAACCCGCGCAACACCTGGCAGGACAAGGCGGCGTACGACGCGCAGGCGATCAGGCTGCGCGACATGTTCCGGCAGAACTTCGAGTCGAAGCGCTTCGCCGAGTTCGGGATAGAACCCCGTATATGAGGAATTCCGGCGACGCCGCTTCGCGGCGGCGACGGCATCGAGGCCCGCATCTGATCGATGTCGCCCATCCCGCGGGGACAGGGCCAGGGTGGGGGCGCGCTTGAAGGTCAACCGCATCTTCTGCATCGGCCGCAACTACGCCGAGCACATCAAGGAGCTGGGCGGCAAGGTACCGAGCGCGGCGCCTGCGGCGGCGCGCGGGCCCGATGACGCCGAATGCGTCGTCTTCATGAAGCCGGCGTCCTGCGTGGTGCCCCCCGGGCAGCCGGTGCCGCTGCCGCGCGGCCACGGCAGCGTGCACCACGAGGCCGAGCTGGTGGTGCTGCTGAGCGGAGGGGACCGCGATGTCCCGGTCGAGCGCGGACTCGACCACGTTGCCGCGCTGACGCTGGGCCTCGACCTCACCCTGCGCGACCTGCAGAACGAGCTCAAGAAGAAAGGCGCGCCGTGGGAGCTGTGCAAGGCCTTCGACCACTCGGCGCCGCTCGGCGAGTGGACGCCGTACCAGGGCCAGGATCTGCAGGCGCTCGAGTTCGCCTGCGACGTCAACGGCGCGCGCCGCCAGGCCGGGCACACCCGGGACATGCTGTTCCCGGTCGCGCGGCTGGTCCACATCCTGTCGCGCAGCTGGGCACTGCAGGCCGGCGACATCGTCTACACCGGCACGCCGGCCGGCGTCGGCCCGCTGCAACCCGGCGACGTCGTCGCGCTGAGCTCGCCGGCGCTCGGCCGCCACCAATGGCGCTGCGCCTAGGAACGTGCGCATGAGCCTTGCCCGCGTTGCGCGCACCTTCCTGTCCGGCCTCGCCGTCGTGCTGCCGATCGTGGTGACCGCCGCCGTGCTGGTCTGGGTAGTGACCATGGCCGAGGCGTTGCTCGGCGCCGTCGCCCGCGTGCTGCTGCCCGAGGGCCGCTATCCGCGCGGGCTCGGCCTGCTGCTGGCCGTCGGCCTGATCTTCGCCATCGGTGTGCTGATGGAGGCGGTGTACTTCCGCCGCCTGATGGGCTGGATCGAGGACGGCCTCAACCGCATCCCGCTGGTCAAGACGGTCTACGGCGCCGTGCGCGACCTGATGAGCCTGTTCTCGAAGGCCGGCACGCGCAAGTTCAGCAAGGTCGTGATGGTGAAGTTCCCGGGCCTCGAGGCGCGGCTGATCGGTTTCGTCACCATCGAGGACTTCACCGGGCTGGCGATCGCCGCCGAAGAAGGCGAGGTCGCCGTGTACCTGCCGATGAGCTACACCATCGGCGGCTACACCGTCCTGCTCCCGCGCAGTTGCCTGACGCCGCTCGACATGAGCCTCGAGGACGCCATGCGCTTCGTCGTCACCGCCGGGATGTCGCGCTCATCCTGAGGAGTAAGCTGGGGCGGTGAATTTTCTCGCCCACCTCTGGCTGACCGACCGCGCGGGCCTGCCGCTGGCCGGCGCCATCCTCGGCGACGTGCTGCACGGCGCGCTGCCGGCGCACATGCCGGAGCCGCTGGCGCACTCGGTGCGCCTGCACCGCGCCGTGGATGCGCGCACCGACCGGCACCCGCGCGTCGTCGCGGCGCGCGGGCGCTTCGCGCCCGGCGCACGGCGCTACGCCGGCATCGTGCTGGATCTGCTGTTCGACCACGCGCTGGCGCTCGACTGGCCGGCGTTCAGCGCGCAGCCGCTGCGCGAGTTCGCCGAGCGCGCCGCGCGCGAAGTGCAGCTCGGGCGTTCCTGGTTCGAGCACGCCGGCGCCCCGGCGCCGGACGCGGCGCGTTTCAGCGCGCTGCTGCAGTCGTACGCCGAAGCCGGCGGCATCCAGCTGGCGATCCAGCGCACCGCCGGGCGCCTGCGGCTGCCCGACGGACTGCTGCGCGCCGCGGCGGGCTGGCCCGAGCGGCTGCCGGGCCTGCGCCACGACCTGCCGTTCGTGATGGAGGACCTGGCGCGCGGGCCACCGCCGACCTGACGACGCACGCTTGCGGCGCGCGACCCGACCAAAGTCTAATGGGCCATGACTCGGGGGGGCCGCACAGTTCAAGGAGCTCCAGCGGCATCGGGGGTATGGGAGCGATGACCGAGCCTACCGCCAGCGATCGCATTGCGTTCGCCGACGAGCCGCGAACCGCGGCCGGCGGGTCTGCGCCTTGGAAGATCCTCGTCGTCGACGACGACGAGGAGATCCACAAGGTCACGCGCCTCGCGCTGACCGGCTTCACCCATTACGGCCGGCCGGTCACGCTGGTCCACGCGCACAGCGGCGCCGAGGCGGTCGCGCACATGCGCGAGAGCCCGGACACCGCGCTGGTGCTGATGGACGTGGTCATGGAGACCGAGCACGCCGGCCTCGACGCCGTGCTGACCATCCGCCACCAGCTCAAGAACCAGCTGACGCGCATCGTCATCCGCACCGGCCAGCCGGGCCAGGCGCCCGAGGAGCTGGTGGTGCGGCACTACGACATCAGCGATTACCGCGAGAAGACCGAGATCACGGCGCGGCGCCTGCACACCATCGTGCACCACGGGCTGTCGCAGTTCCGCGAGCTGGCGGAGCTGCACGAGAACAAGCACGGGCTGGAACAGGTCATCGGCGCCGCCGCCGAGCTGCAGGCGCAACGCAACGAGGAGGATTTCGCGCGCCGCACGCTGCAGCAGCTGTGCGCGCTGCTCTACGGCGAGCTGGCGGCGGCCGACGCGCTGATGGCGGTGCGCATGCCCGGGCGGGCGAGCCGTGTGCTCGCCGGCGGCGGCCGCTACGCGCCGGCGGCCGGCCTGGCCCTCGACGAGGTGGTCACGCCGGAGCTCAATGCGCAGCTCGAAGCCGCGCTGCGCGACCGCGCCACCGAATACGGCGCCACCAGCTTCCTGACCACGCTGGTCACGACCAGCGGCGCGCAGCTGGTGTTGCACGTCGCCGGCGAGCGCGCCATCGATCCGGCCGATCCGGCGCACATCGGCCTGTTCGGCCGCGCGGTCTCGGTCGGCTACGAGAACCTGCGCCTCACCCGGGCGCTGAAGGATTCGCAGCGCAGCCTGATCCTGCTGCTGTCCACGGCGGTCGAGCAGCGCTCGCGCGCCGGCGCCGGCCACGGCCAGCGCGTGGCCAAGCTGGTGCGGCTGCTCGGCGAGCTGCACGGCCTGCCGGAGTCGGTGCTCGAGTGGCTGCCGCTGGCGGCGACGCTGCACGACGTCGGCGAGATCGCCATCCCCGAGGCCATCCTCAACAAGCCGGGCGAACTGACGCGCGACGAGCAGGCGCTGTTGGAGACGCACACGCGCTGGGGCCAGGACCTGCTGCGCAACCAGGAAAGCGACATGCTGCAGATCGCCGGGCTCATCGCCGGCCAGCACCACGAGCGCTGGGACGGCGCCGGCTACCCGAACGGGTTGCGCGGCGAGCAGGTCCACCTGTACGCGCGGCTCACCGCGCTGGCCAACGGTTTCGACGAGCTGCTGCACCCGCGCGGCGGGCGCCTGCCGCCGCTGGCCCCGGTGCTGGCCCAGCTCGAGAAGGAGCGCGCCAGGGCCTACGACCCGCAGCTGCTCGACCTGATGCTGAAAAACATCGACCGCTTCGTCGCCATCACCCACGGCGGCAGCTGAAAAGGGGGACGCAACCCTTTTCCCCGAGTCGCGGACACCACCGCGTCAGGCCAGCTCGGAAAAGGGTTGCGTCCCCTTTTTCAGTTCGCCGATCCGGAGATCCTTGTCGCCCCACAGCCGCGCGACCCAGTCCTGGAAGCGCTGGCGGAAGGCCGGGTCGTTCTCGTAGTCGCCGGCGAAGAACTCGTCCGGGATGCGCAGCTGCCGGACCTCGACGATGACACGGCGCATGCCCCCGGCGAGGAACGCCCAGAAGCCGCGGGCGCCGTCCGGGTAGACGATGGTCACGTCGAGCAGCGAGTTCAGGCGTTGGCCCATGGCGGCCAGGGTGAAGGCGAAGCCGCCGGACTTGGGCTTGAGCAGGTGCCGGTAGGGCGACTGCTGGCGCGCCTGCTTGGCGGCGGTGAAGCGCGTGCCTTCGAGGAAATTCAGGATCAGCACCGGCTGGCTGCGATAGCGCTCGCAGGCCTTGCGCGTGGTGGCGAGGTCCTTGCCCTTGAGCGACGGATCCCTGGCGACCTGCTCGGGCGTGTAGCGTTTCATGAACGGGTAATCGAGACCCCACCAGCACAGGCCGAGCACCGGCACCCAGATGAGCTCCTGCTTGATGAAGAACTTGAAGAACGGCGCGCGCCGGCCGAAGGTCTGCATCAGCACGAAGATGTCGTTCCAGCTCTGGTGGTTGGCGCACACCAGGTACTGTCCCTTCGGGCTCAGTTCCGCGTCGATGTTGATGCGCCATTCGATCTTGAGCAGCGCACCGACATAGACCGTGTTCAGCACCGCCCACTGCTGCGCGAGCCAGGCGGTCAGGCGCGAAGCCGCGTCGCGCAGCCCGCCGCGCGGCGCCAGCACCTTGAGGAAGATGGCGACGTACACCACGGCAGCCCACAGCAGCGTGTGCGCCACGAGCACCACGAACATGATCGCGCCGGTGACTGGCGCCGGCAGGAACGCCAGCATCAATGCACGGCCCGGTTGTCGAACGACCAGTGAATGTGGGAGATGCGCCAGCGCCCCCCGGATCGGGTCAGGATCATGGTCTCGTCGGTGGTGAAATCCATGGCCTGGTTCCTGAACGGGCCGCGCGCGCGGTTGACCGACGTCACCCACGCCACGTCTCCATGCACCTTGACCACGCGACGCATCACGGTGCGCTCCATGACCGAGGCGAAGCCGATGTCCTCCGCGAGGTGCCGGCGCGCGTACTCGGTGCGCGTCCGCTCGACCCGGCCCTGCTCGAACACCAGCGCGTCGGCGGCCATCTGCTCGAGCGCCTTGCGGCGGTCGCCCGCCTTCAGTGCGGCGTGGAAGGCATCGACCACCTCCGCCGGCGCCGGCTCGGCGCCCGGCTCACGCACCTGCGCCGGAAGCGGCGCCGCGCCCCCTGCCGCGAGTGCGGCGGCCAGCAGCAGGATGCGCGGCCTCATCGCTCCGGCGCCCCGGCCGGCGACTGCGTGCCGCCGCGGGCCAGCAGCCCCCCGGCCGCGTCGCGCAGCTCGACGCCGGCGTAGCGACCGGGCGGCAGCTGCACCAGCACGCACGGGCTGCTGAGAGCCTGCGTGCGCAGGCTGCCGGGCGCGGGCGCCGAGAAGGTGACCTGCAGCACGAGCGCGTCGCCGCGCAGGACACCCTGCGCCGAGACGCTGAGGTCATAGCCGCCGGTCGACCGCATGCCCATCTCCACCGCCGCGTGCGGCGCCGGCGCCAGTGATCCGGCGGCCGCCAGCGCGATGCCGCGCGCGGACTGCCACGCGGCCACGGCCTGCGCGTCCGGCAGCAGCGTGAGCTGCGGGGCCTCTCCCGCAGTGTTGCAATACAGGCTGCGCGCGACCTCGCGCACCTCGACCCCCGCGCGCGGCGCAAGGCCGCAGCAGGCCGCCGGCGCGAGCGCGCACAGCAGCAGGGCGGCCCTCATGCGGCGATCACGGTCTGGGCCATGATCTCCTGCAGCATCATCGACGCTGCTTTCTCGGCGATCATCGTCGTCGGCGCGTTGGTATTGCCGCCGATCAGGGTCGGCATGATCGAGGCGTCCGCCACGCGCAGGCCGCGGATGCCGCGCACGCGCAGCTCGCCGTCGACCACTGCCAGGTCGTCGCGACCCATGCGGCAGGTGCCGACCGGATGGTAGATGGTCTCGGCGTAGGCCCGGATCCACGCGCGGATGTCCTCGTCGCTCTGCACCTTCGGGCCGGGCTCGAGCTCGTCGAGCCGGTGCGGCCCGAACGCCGGCTGCGCCAGGATGGCGCGCGCCTGCTTGAACGCCGCGACGAGCTTGTCGAGGTCCTCCGGCTCGCTGCAGTAGCCGGGCTGGATCAGCGGCGGCGCCAGCGGGTCGGCGCTGCGCAGCGTGATCGTGCCGCGGCTCTTCGGCCGCAGCACGCAGGCGTGCAGGCTGTAGGCGTAACCGAGCAACGGCGTGAGGTCCTGCGCGTGGCGGGTGTTGGCGGCGATGACGAAGTGGTATTGCAGGTCCGGAATCGGCTCGGCCGGCGAGGACCTGGTGAACGCGCCGGCTTCGGCGGTGTTGCTGGTCAGGTCGCCGCGCTTGAACAACAGGTAGCGGAAGAACTCCCGGATCGCGCGCCACAGCGACAGAGGGTGGAATGAGATCGCCAGGCGCGACTTGTTGCGCGTGGTGATGATGACGTCGAGGTGGTCCTGCAGGTTGCAGCCGACCCCCGGCAGCTCGTGCGCGACGGCCAGGCCGTGCTTCCGGATCTCTTCCTTCGGCCCGATGCCCGACAGCAGCAGCAGCTGCGGCGAGCCGATGGCGCCCGCGCACAGGATCACCTCGCGCTGCGCCAGCACGTCCACGTAGCGGCCCGACTCGAACAGGCGCACGCCGGCGGCGCGCTTGCCGTCGAGCAGCACGCGCGTGGCGTGGACGCCGGTGCGGACGGTCAGGTTCTTGCGCCCTTCCGCCTCGCGCAGGTAGGCGCGCGCGTTGCTGCAGCGCTGGCCGTCCTTCTGCATGACGCGGTACAGGCCCGAGCCCTCCTGCCGGGCGCCGTTGAAATCGTCGGTCGGCGCGAAGCCGGCCTGCGCGCAGGCCTCGACGAACGCCAGGCTCAGCGGATTGGGGTCGCGCAGCGGCGCGACGTTCAGCGGCCCGCCGACGCCATGGAAGTCGTTCTCGCCGAGCTCGTTGTTCTCCGCCTTGCGGAAGTACGGCAGCACCTCGCGGTAGCTCCAGCCGGCGTTGCCCAGCCTGGCCCACTGGTCGTAGTCGGCGGCGTGGCCGCGGACGTAGCACATGGCGTTGATCGAGCTGGAACCGCCCAGCGTGCGCCCGCGCGGCCAGTAGCGCGGGCGGTTGTCGAGATGGGCCTGCGGCTCGGTCCAGAAGTGCCAGTTCAACTGCCTGCTGCGGATCGCCTGCAGGATGCCGCCGGGGACATGGATGAACGGGCTGCGGTCGGGCGGACCGGCCTCGAGCAGGCACACGCTGTGGCGGCCGTCCGCGCTCAGGCGGTTGGCCAGCACGCAGCCGGCAGAACCCCCTCCAACGATGACGTAGTCGTAGCGCATCGGCCTCCCGTCGTCCGCAGCCACTGCCGGCCTGCGGCGCGCACGACGGTAATGCTAGCCTAATCCCATGAATTCCAGAAAAAAGAACGACTTGGTAATTGTTTTTACCGGGAGGGTCAGGCGCCGCGAGGCTGTCGTCGGCGTGCTGGGGCTGGGCTACGTCGGCCTGCCGCTGGCCCTGCGCTTCGCCGAGGCCGGGCTGCAGGTCATCGGCTTCGACATCGACGCGCAGAAAGTTGCGAAGCTGCGCGCCGGGCGCAGCTACATCAACTACATCCCGGACCGCGCCATCCGCCGCGGCCGCGCGGCGGGCTTCGAGCCGACCGGGGACTTCTCCCGCGCCGGCGACTGCGACGCGCTGATCATCTGCGTGCCGACGCCGCTGTCGCGTTCGCGCGAACCGGACCTGAGTTTTGTCGTGAGCACGGCCGAGGCCATCGCGCCGTACCTCAAGCGCGGCCAGCTGGTGTCGCTCGAGAGTACGACTTGGCCCGGCACGACCGAGGAAGTGATCCAGCCGATCATCGAAAAGCGGGGCCTGAAGGTCGGCCGCGAGGTGTTCCTGGTGTTCTCGCCGGAGCGCCAGGACCCCGGCAACGCGAAGTTCGGCACGCACAACATCCCGAAGCTCGTTGGCGGCGTGACGCCGGCCTGCCTCGCCGCCGGCACGGCGCTATACAGGCTGGCCGTCGACAGAGTCGTGCCGGTGTCGACGACGCGCGTGGCCGAGATGGCCAAGCTGCTCGAGAACATCCACCGCGCGGTCAACATCGGCCTGGTCAACGAGCTGAAGATCGTCTGCGACAAAATGGGCATCGACCTGTTCGAGGTGATCGACGCCGCCGCGACCAAGCCCTTCGGCTTCGTGCCGTACTACCCGGGCCCAGGCCTGGGCGGCCACTGCATCCCGATCGACCCGTTCTACCTGACCTGGAAGGCGCGGCAGTTCGGCGTGCACACGCGCTTCATCGAGCTGGCCGGCGAGATCAACCACCGCATGCCGGAGTGGGTGGTGCAGAAGCTCGGCGCGGCGCTGAACGCGCGCGGCACGGCGCTGCGCGGCGCGCGCATTTTGGTGCTCGGCATCGCCTACAAGAAGAACGTGGACGACTTGCGCGAGTCGCCGTCGGTCGAGCTGATGGACCAGTTGATGCAGCTCGGCGCGCGCGTGGATTACTCCGACCCGCACGTTCCGTCGTTTCCGCACCTTCGGCGCGGCCACTTCAACCTCAAGAGCGTGAAGCTCTCACCCGCGGCGCTCAAGCGCTACGACGCCGTGCTGCTGGCCACCAACCACGACGCGTTCGACTATGAGCTGATCGCCAGGCACGCGAAGCTCATCGTCGACACGCGCGGCGTGTACCGCAAGCCGCGCAAGAACGTCGTCAAGGCCTGATCTCGAAGGAGCGGGTCGGGTGGCCCCCTCCGGGGATGGCTCGCCTCGTCGCCGCGCTAGCTCGCCTCGCCAAGTCTCGGCTCGCCGTGGCGCGGCGACCCCTCGCTGCGCTCGGGGCTCCGCTCGGCTGCGCTGTATTCCCCTTCGGGGGCCACGCCGACCCGCCCCCGAGCGCTCACTCGCTCGCGTGGCTCGTTCATTAGTTGAGCGATCAGGGCGGGCCGGGGGCTTGTCGAGCGGAAGTAAAAGCGCAGCGAGACGGAGCCCCGAGCGCAGCGAGGGGTGCCGCCCGTCGCGAAGGCGAGACATGGCGAGCCGAGCAGGGCGGCATCGAGCGAGCCATGAAGCGAGGCAAGCCCCCGGCCCGCTCATGCGGCGAGCGAGGTCAGCCCACCCAGCGCCGCGCGTTGCGGAACATCCGGATCCACGGCGTGAACTCGCCGTAGTCCTTCGGCCACCACGAGCCGGTCACGCCGCGGATGGTGCGCTCGGGATGCGGCATCAGGATCGTCACGCGGCCGTCGTCATTGCATAAGGCGGTGACGCCCTCCGGCGAGCCATTGGGGTTCTGCGGATAGCACGCGGCGATCTTGCCGTGGCTGTCGACGAAGCGCATCGCGACCTGCCCGCCTTTCTGCAGCGCCGCGAAGTCGTCAACGCGGGCGAACTCGGCGCGGCCCTCGCCGTGCGCGACCGTGATCGGCAGCGTGCTGCCCGCCATGCCGGAAAAGAACAATGACTGGCTGTCGAGCACCTCGACCTGCGCCCAGCGCGCCTCGAATTGCTCCGACCGGTTGCGGCGGAACGCCGGCCACGCCTGCGCGCCCGGCACGATGTCCTTGAGCGCGGCGAACATCTGGCAGCCGTTGCACACGCCGAGCGCGAAGCGGTCGGTGCGCGCGAGGAACTCCGCGAAGGCCGCACGCGCGCGCTCGTGGAACAGGATGGACTTGGCCCAGCCCTGGCCGGCGCCGAGCACGTCGCCGTACGAAAAGCCGCCGCAGGCGACCACGCCGCGGAAATCGTCGAGCTTCAGGCGACCATCGAGGAGGTCGGTCATGTGCACGTCCAAGCTCTCGAAGCCGGCGCTGTGGAACGCGAACGCCATCTCGACCTGGCCGTTGACGCCCTGCTCGCGCAGGATGGCCACACGCGGCCGCGCGCGCAGCACGGCCGGCGCCTCCGCGGGATCGAACGTCAACGAAGCCTTCAGGCCCGGCTCGGCGGAATCGCCGGTCCGCTCGAACTCCTCGCGCGCGCATTCCGGGTTATCGCGCTGCGCGGCGATGCGGAAGCTGGTCTCGGCCCAGATCTTCTGCAGCACGGCTCGCGGCTCCTCGAGCAGCACGCGTTCGCGGTAGCTGAAGCGCACGGCATCGGCACCATTCGGCGCGCCGAGCCCGGCCACCGGCACCTGGGCGTCGGCCAGCGCCTTGCGTACGGCGGCGACGTCGGCCTCGCGGACCTGCACGACCACGCCGAGCTCCTCGGCGAACAGCGCGGCCACCGGGTCGTCGCCGAGTTCGTCGAGCGCGATATCGACCCCGCAGTGGCCGGCGAAGGCCATCTCGCACAAGGTCGCCAGCAGCCCGCCGTCGGAGCGGTCGTGGTATGCGAGCAGCTTGCCCTGCCCGTTCAGATCCTGGATGGCGGCGAACGCCGCCTTCAGCCGGGCGGGATGGTCGAGATCCGGCGGCGTGTCGCCGAGCACGCCGTGGACCTGCGCCAGCACCGAGCCGCCGAGGCGGTTCCTGCCGCCGCCGAGGTCGATCAGCAGCAGGCGCGTGGCGCCGGCACCGAGGCGCAGCTGCGGGGTCAGCGAGCGCGCGACGTCCGTGACCGGCGCGAACGCCGACACGATCAGCGACAGCGGCGCGGTCTGCGTCGCGGTGCCGGCAGCGTCCTTCCACACCGAGCGCATCGACAGCGAGTCCTTGCCCACCGGGATGGCGATGCCCAGCGCCGGGCACAACTCGGCGCCCACCACCCGCACCGTGTCGTACAGCCGCGCGTCCTCGTCGCCGTGCCCGGCGGCGGCCATCCAGTTGGCCGACAGCTTGACGTCGCCAAGCATGGCGATGCGCGCGGAGGCAATGTTCGTGAGGGCCTCGCCGACCGCCATGCGGCCCGAGGCGGGCGCGTCGAGCAACGCCAGCGGCGTGCGCTCGCCCAGGGCCATCGCCTCGCCGGCGTTCCCGGCGAAGCCGCTCGCCGTCACCGCGCAATCGGCCACCGGCACCTGCCAAGGGCCGACCATCTGGTCGCGCACGGTGAGGCCGCCGACGGTGCGGTCGCCGATCGTGATCAGGAACTGCTTGGACGCGACGGCCGGGAAGCGCAGCACGCGCGCGGCCGCATCGGTGAGGTCCACCGCGCGGTGATCGAAGGCCGCGAAGCGCGCGGGGGCACGGCGCGCTTCGCGCCGCAGGCGCGGCGCCTTGCCGAGCAGCACCGGCATCGGCATGTCGACGGCGTCCCGCCCCGTCACCTCGTCGGCGACCCGCAGCCGCTGCTCGGCGGTGGCGCGGCCGACCACCGCGATCGGGCAACGCTCGCGCGCGCAGGCCTCTTCCAGTTCGGGCAGCCGCTCCGGCCGCACCGCCAGCACGTAGCGCTCCTGCGCCTCGTTGCACCAGATTTCCATCGGCGACAGCGACGGGTCGCTCGAGGCGATGGCGCGCAGCCGGATCTCGCCGCCGCGATCGTCGGCGTGCACCAGTTCCGGCAGCGCATTGGACAGCCCGCCGGCGCCGACGTCGTGGATCGACAGGATCGGGTTGTCGCCGCCCTGCGCGAAAGCCCAGTCCACCACTTCCTGGCAGCGGCGCTGCAATTCGGGGTTGGCGCGCTGCACCGAGGCGAAATCGAGCTCGGCGCTGCTGGCGCCGGTGGCCATGGACGAGGCCGCGCCGCCGCCCAGGCCGATCAGCATGGCCGGCCCGCCGAGCACCACCAGCCGGGCCTCGGCCGGCACGGGCAGCTTGTGCACGTGCGCCGGCCGCACGTTGCCCAGGCCGCCCGCGATCATGATCGGCTTGTGGTAGCCGCGGCGCGTGATGTGGTCCCCCTCGCCTGACTTCATCTCGAAGGTGCGGAAATAGCCGGCGAGGTTCGGCCGGCCGAACTCGTTGTTGTAGGCCGCGGCACCGATTGGCCCTTCGGTCATGATCGCCAGCGGGGTCGCCATGGTCGCGGGCCGCGAATCCTCGAATTCCCACGGCTGCGCGAAACCCGGGATGCGCAGGTGCGCGACGGTGAAGCCGCACAAGCCGGCCTTGGGCTTGGCGCCGCGGCCGGTGGCGGCCTCGTCGCGGATCTCGCCGCCAGCGCCGGTGCCGGCGCCCGGATGCGGCGAGATGCCGGTCGGATGGTTGTGCGTCTCCACCTTCAGCAGGATGTGCGCCGGCTCGGTCACCGCGCCCCAGACGTGGCCGGCGCCCGGCATGAACCGCGCGGTGACGGCACCCTCGACCACCGCCGCGTTGTCCTTGTAGGCGGACAGCACGCCGCCCGGCGCGGCGCGGTGGCTCTCCTTGATCATCTCGAACAACGACCGCGCCTGCTTCTCGCCCTCGAGCGTGAACTCGGCGTTGAAGATCTTGTGGCGGCAGTGCTCGGAGTTGATCTGCGCGAACATCATCAGCTCGGCGTCGGTCGGGTTGCGCCCGGCCTGGGCATAGTGCTTCGCCAGGTAGTCCATTTCGACCGCCGACAGCGCCAGGCCCCAGTCGCGATTCGCGGCTTCGAGTGCCGCTTGCCCGCCCTGCAGCACGTCCACCTCGCGCAGGCCGCGGCGCCGGGGTGCGTCGAACACGTGCGCGAGCGCGCCGGCGTCGCTCAGCACGCTCTCGGTCATGCGGTCGTGCAACTCGTCGAGCGCCGCCGGCGGCAGCGCCGCCACGCCCTCGACCAGGCACACGCGGCCGAGCTCGACCCGGTTCACCGCCAGGCCGCAGACGCGCGCGATGTCGGTGGCCTTGCTGCTCCACGGCGACACCGTGCCCAGGCGCGGCACCACGTAGAGGGTGAGCGCGGCCGACGGAAACCGCTCGGGGCCCGGCCCGAGCAGGCGCCGCAGCGCCGCCAGCGGCACGTCGCTGGCCTCGACGATGTAGAACTCCAGCACGCGCAACGCCGTGATGCCCGGCGCGTGACGGCGCACCCGCGCCCGCAGGCCATCGATGCGGAACGCCGACAGGCCGGACGCCGCCGGCAGGACCTGCACCTGGCTGCGCGCGCGGTTCATCAGTTCAGGCTCCTCCACGGCAAGCCCTCGTCCTGGTGCGCGCAGACAATCTCCAATACGGGGACGGACTGAAGTCCGTCCCCCGCCGCGGCGGATCGGGCCGCGGCCAGCGCCAGCTGCGGCGTGTTGTTCTTCTCCGACAGGTGCGTGAGCACCAGGTGGCGCAGCCGCGAGCAGTCCAGGGTGCGCAGGAACTCGGCCGACTGGCAGTTCGACAGGTGGCCGAGCGGCCCGCCCACGCGCGCCTTGAGCGGCGGCGGATACGGCCCGCTCGCGAGCATGCCGCGGTCGTGGTTGAACTCGAGCATCAGCGCGTCGCAGGCCGACAGCGCTTCGCGCATGGCGTCGGTGAACGAGCCGGCATCGGACAGCGCGCCGACCCGGTGCGTGCCGTCGCCGAACACAAAATGACAGGGCTCGGCGGCGTCGTGCGGCACGGCGAACGGCTGCACCAGCAGGTCGCCGATGGCGAAGGCTTCGAACGGCCCGAACACGTGCGTGCGCGGCACCGGGCCGTCCTTCCAGGCGCGGCGCGTGCCGGCGCTCAGCCACACCGGAATGCGGTGCTTGCGCGCGAAGCGCGCCACGCCGCCGATGTGGTCGGCGTGCTCGTGGGTCACGACCACGGCGTCCACCGCGCGCGGCTCGACGCCGAGCCGGCGCAGCCGGGACTCGGTCTCGCGCAGCATGAAGCCGCAGTCCATCAGCACCGTGGTCGCGCCGGCCTGCACCAGCGTGCCGTTGCCGCGGCTGCCGCTGCCGAGCATGGCGAAGCGCATCATGCGAAAAAGGGGTCAGACCCCTTTTCCGAGGGAAAAGGGGTCTGACCCCTTTTTCGCCGTTTCACCGGTCCTTTCCCTTCGTGAACGTCGGGAACGGCATGACCTTGCCGGAGCCTTCCGGCAGCGGGCTGACCTTGGCGGCGCCGGGCTTGCTGACTTCGTCGATCCGGATCACGGCGTGCACCGGGATGTAGCTGCGCACGACGTCGGCGAACTCGGTCTTGAGCTTTTCCTCGGCCGGGTCGACGACGACGCTCGATTTCTCGCCGAACACCAGCTGCTCGACCTCGACGAAACCCAGCAGGCCGCCGTGGCTCACGTTGCGGGCGTAGATCTCGTAGACCTGCCCCTGGTTCGTGAAGCTCACACGATAGAGACGCTGCTTGCTCATGGGCCTGCGGGCAAAAATGGCGGAGAGGGAGGGATTCGAACCCCCGGTACCTTGCGGTACAACGGCTTTCGAGACCGCCGCATTAAACCACTCTGCCACCTCTCCGGAACAACCCAAACCGTGGCGCTCAACCCCTTGATCCGGCTCGCTGCTCCGTCGCAAGGCGACCGGCGGGCCGGCGCGCGGTAGAGTCGGGAATGCCGGGATTGACGCGGGGTCTAACCCGGCACCGCTCAAAGGGCCGCCATTGTAGATGAAGCGCCTCTGGCCGTCTGCAATTCTCGTCCGCGCGGGCCCGGCCGCAGGCCTGGCGGTGGCGTGCGCCCTGCTGCTCGCCGCACTGTCGACCTGCTCGCCCAGAGTGCCGCTGCTGCAGCGCGTGCAGACCCTCGGCACGCTGCGCGTGGCCACCTTCAACAGCCCGACCACGTACTACGAGGGCGCCACCGGGCCGGTCGGCTTCGAGTACGACCTGACCCGCGAGTTCGCCGAGTCGCTGGGGCTCAAGCATGAAATCCTGGTCGCCGAGTCCGACCGCGAGGCGCTGAACCTGGTGAGGACCGGGCGGGCGCATCTCGGCGCGGGGCTCACCGTGACGCCGGAGGCCAAGCGCGTCGCGCACTTCACGCCGGCGCTGCGCTCGACCGTGCTGCAAGTCGTCTACCGCGCCGGCCAGCCGCGGCCCAAGATCCTCTACGGCCTGGACGCCCTGCCGCTGGTGCCGACCGACAGCGCCGCGGCGCAGGCGCTGCGCGAGCTCAAGATGATCAACCCGAGCCTGACCTGGGCCGAGACCGCCGACTTCGGCGCCGAGGAGATCCTCTACCGCGTCGCCAACGGCCAGACCGATTACACCGTCACGCCCTCGGACCTGGTCGCCATCAACCAGCGCTACTATCCGCAGCTGCGCGTGGCCTTCTCGCTGGCCGACTCGCAGGACGTCGGCTGGGCCTTCGCCCCGGATGACGACAGTCTGCTCACCGAGGCGCTGGCCTTCCTCGACCAGCTCGACCCGCGCGTGCTGGCGCAGGTCCGCGACCGTTACTTCGGCCATGTTTCCAAGGTCGGCCAGTACGGCGCGCTGGTGCTGGCCACCCACACCCAGACGCGCCTGCCCCGCTACCGCAAGGTGTTCGAGGAGGCTGCCGCCCACCACCGGCTCGACTGGCGGCTGCTGGCCGCGGTCGGCTACCAGGAATCGCTGTGGGATCCCGCCGCGGTCAGCCCGACCGGCGTGCGCGGCCTGATGCAGATCACGACCTCGACCGCGGAGTTCCTGAAGATCGAGAACCGGCTCGACCCCGCGCAGTCCATCCGCGGCGCGGCGCGCTACCTGCAGCGCATCCACGCGAACCTGCCGGTCGAGATCGCCGAGCCGGACCGCACCTGGATGACGCTGGCGGCCTACAACATCGGCATCGGCCACCTGCTCGACGCGCGCGACATCACCGCGCGCCAGGGCGGCGACCCGAGCCGCTGGGTGGAGGTGCGCAGCCACCTGCCGCTGCTGACCCAGGCCAAGTGGCACCGCAAGACCCGCTATGGCTACGCGCGCGGCCACGAGGCGGTGACCTACGTCGGCAACATCCGCACCTACTACGACATGCTGAGCTGGCTGACCGGCGGGTCGCAGGTCGCCAAGGACAGCGCGCCCGAGGAGGAGGCGCCGCGGGAGAAGCCCAAGGATCCGCTGAACATCAACAGCCCGGTGCTGTAGGAGCGCCTTCAGGCGCGACCCGTCGCGATTCAGTTCGAGCCGGGCAGCTTCAGCCTCTCGACCGGCCGGCCGTGCACGAGATGCTCGCGGATGATCTCGTCCACGTCCTCCTCATCGACGTACGTGTACCAGACGCCTTCCGGGTAGACGACGATGACCGGCCCCTGCGCGCAGCGGTCCAGGCAGCCGGCCTGGTTGACGCGCACCTTGCCGGGACCGGCGAGGCCCAGCTCCTTGACCTTCTGCTTGGCGTAGTCGCGCACGCGGCTCGCACCCTTGGCGTTGCAGCAGCCGCGGGGGTCGCTCGCGTCGCGCTGGTTGCAGCAGAAGAAGACGTGCCGCTGGTAGTAGCCCATCACTTGCCGAAGGTCCAGCCCAGCGACAGCGCCGTGACGGTGTCGGTCTTCTCGGTGCCCGGCGGCACGTCGCTGTTGCTGCGCACGGTGTAGGAAGCCAGCGCGAACAGCCGCCCCACCAGCGACAGGCGCAGCTCGGTGACCGACTCGGTGAAGGTGTTGCTTTCGCCGCTCTCGGCCTTGAGCGTCTCGCCGAAGTAGCTGGTGTCGGTGAAGTTCCACTTGTAGGCGATGCGCGCGCGGCCGATCAGGTCGTCGTCCTTCTCCCCGGTGATCTGCGCCTCGGTCTGGCGCGCGCCGGCGCCGAGCTCGGCCTCGAGCAGGTGCGCCGGCCCGGTCAGGACCTTGCGGCCGTAACCGGCCGTCTCGGAGGTGCGCTCACGGACCGGGCCGACCAGGTCCTTTTCGAACTCGAGGGCAAGGAACGCGTAGTCGCGCCCGGTGAAGTTGAAGTCCGTCTTGTTGCCGATCAGGTAGCGCTCCGCGGTGCGCACGTCCTCGCCGGTGGCCAGGTCTTCCTGCTCGGTCTTGATCGTCGCGGCGGTGAGGGTGTTGCGCCAGCGCTCGGACTGGTACACGACTTCGGCCTTGGCGTTGACCGTGGCGGATTCGCTGTTGCCGGTGGTCACGATCACCCCGGCACTGGCCTCGCCCGACCACGGCGGCGGCGGCGGCGGCGCATCCTCGGCCAGCACGGTCCCTGACGCGGCGGCCAGCAGCAGCAAGCCGAGGGGATGAAAACGCACGCATCTCTCCTTCGTTCGAGGTGTTCCGGCGATTCCGCGGCCGGGAACACTATGATACCGGCCCATGCACGCCGAGTTCCCGCCTTCGATCGCGCTGCGAGCCGCCGACCAGTGCGTCAAATGCGGCATGTGCCTGCCGCACTGCCCGACCTACGGCGCCACGCTCGACGAGGCCGAGTCGCCGCGCGGCCGGCTGGCGCTGATGCAGGGCATGGCCGGTGGGCTGCTGGCGCCCGATGCGGCGGCCGAGGCCCACCTCGACGGCTGCCTGACCTGCCGCGCCTGCGAGGCAATGTGCCCGGCGCAGGTGCCGTACGGCCGCCTGATCGATGCGGTGCGCGAGCATCTGGCCCGGCACCGCCCGGCGCGCACGCGCGCCGCGCGCCTGTTGGCGGCGGTGCTGGCGCAGCCGGCCTGGCGCGCGCTCGCGCTGGCGCCGCTGTGGCTGTATCAGCGACTCGGCATCCAGGCCCTGGTGCGGCGCCTGCGCCTGCTCGGGCGCGGGCGGCTGGCGCGGCTGGAGTCGCTGCTGCCGCGCCTGCACTGGCCGCGCCGCCCCGCCGTCGCCGCCACGGCCACGGCGCCCGACGTGCTGCTGTTCACCAACTGCACCAGCCCGCTGGTCGAGCCGCGCGCGCTGCAGTCCGCGGTGACGCTGCTCGAAGCCCTCGGCTGCACGGTAGGCGTGCCGCAAGGCCAGGCTTGCTGCGGCGCCCAGCACCAGCACGCGGGGCTGGCGGCGCCGGCGCGCGCCTGCGCCCTGCGCAACATCAAAGCCCTCTCCGGCCCGGCGCCGGTGGTGGGCGTCGCCTCCGGCTGCACCGCGCAGCTGCTCGAGTACGAGTCCCTGGTCGGTGGCACCGAGGCGGCGGCATTCGGGCGCCGCGTGCGCGACCTCGGCAGCTTCCTGCTGGCGCATCCGCGCTTCGCGGAATTGCGCTTCGCGCCGCTCGCCGCGCGCGTGCTCGTGCATACGCCGTGCTCGCAGCGCAACGTGATCAAGGCCCCGGACACGACGCGACGCCTGCTCGAGCGCATCCCCGGGCTCGCGATCGAGGCGCTCGACAGCGCCTGCTGCGGCGCCGCCGGCAGCTACTTCGTCACGCAGCCGGACATGGCCGACGCGCTGCTGGAACCCAAGCTTGAGGCGGCGCGGAGGGCGCGGCCGCAGTTGCTGGTCAGCAGCAACGTCGGCTGCGCCATGCACCTGGCGGCGGGGCTGCGCCGCGCCGGCATCACGACGCGGGTGCTGCATCCGGTGGAGCTGCTGGCGGAGCGGCGAGCAGCGCTTCGAGCCGCAGCAGCAGCAATTCCGCCAGCTCGTCCTGCATGAACGCCTGCAGGCGCTGCTCTTCGGCCTCCTTGGCCAGCACTTCCTGCGCGTTGAAGCTGTAGTCGCGCGACACCTGCAGCGCATCCGGCGCCAGCGGCTCGCGGCCGTTCACGGACACCTCGTAGCGCAGCCGCGTGGTCAGCTTGAACTCGACCGCCTTGCCGAACGGGTCCACCGACAGCACCTCGCGCGACTCGCTCAACTCGGTGATGCGCAGGATGGTGCGCGCCGCGCCGAGGCCGGCGACGACCTGCGCGCCGCGGCGCAGCAGGCGCGAGCGCAGCGCGCCCTCGATCGGCGGCTTGGTCACGCTGTAGGGCGTGACCACGTCGATGTAGACCGAAGCCAGCGCCGGCGGCAGCGGCCGGCTGCCGGCGAAATGGAAGCCGCAGGCGGCCAGCAGCGCGGACAGCAGCGAGACGGCGGCGGCGTTGCGCATCAGACGACGATGTTCACCAGCTTGCCCGGCACCACCACGCGCTTCTTGATGGCGGCGCCGGCGATGAACTTCTGCACATTCGGGTCGCCGAGCGCGGCATCGATGACGGCGTCGTCGCCGGCGTCGGCCGGCACTTCGACCCGCCCGCGCAGCTTGCCGTTGACCTGCACCACCAGCGTGACCATGTCGGCCTTCAGCGCGCCGGCATCGGCTTGCGGCCAGCGCGCGTCGATCACCGGCTCGGCGTGGCCCAGGGCCTGCCACAGCGCGTGGCAGATGTGCGGTGCGATCGGCGCCAGCGTCGCCACCAGCGCGTCGAGCGCTTCCTGCACCACGGCGCGGCCGGCCTTTGATGCGTCGTCGAAGTCGGCGATGGCGTTGAGCAGCTCCATGTTGGCGGCGACCACGGTGTTGAGCTTGAGGCGCCGGCCGAGGTCGTCGCCGACCTTCAGCAGCGTCGCGTGCGTCTTCCGGCGCAGCTTCTTCTGGGCCGGGTTCAGCGCGCCCGCGTCGGTGACGCCGGCCGCCGGGCCGGCCGCGACGTGCGCGTGCACCTGCCTCCACAGCTTCTTCAGGAAGCGCGCCGAGCCCTCGATGCTGGCGTCGGACCACTCCAGCGTGTCTTCCGGCGGCGAGGTGAACATCATGTAGCAGCGCACGGTGTCGGCGCCGTAGCGCTCGACCATCCGCTGCGGGTCGACGCCGTTGTTCCTGGACTTGGACATCGTGCCGAGCCCGCCCACCACCACCGGCCGGCCGTCAGCCTTGAGCGTGGCGACGCCGCCGGCGCCGGCCTCGACCTCGGCCGGGTTGAAGTAGGTGGTGCGCGTGCCGTCGCGGCGGAAATAGACCTGGTTGAGCACCATGCCCTGCGTGAGCAGGTTCGCGAACGGCTCGTCCACGCTCACCAGCCCGAGATCGCGCATGACGCGGGTCCAGAAGCGCGCGTACAGCAGGTGCAGGATGGCGTGCTCGATGCCGCCGATGTACTGGTCCACCGGCATCCAGTACTTCGCGCGCTCGTCGACCATGGCCCTGTCGTTGTCGTGCGAGCAGTAGCGCAGGAAATACCACGACGAGTCCACGAACGTGTCCATCGTGTCGGTCTCGCGCCGCGCGGCACCGCCGCACTTCGGGCAGGCGCAGTGAAGGAACCCTTCGTTCTTCGCCAGCGGGTTGCCGCTGCCGTCCGGCACCAGGTCCTCGGGCAGCTTGACCGGCAACTGGTCGTCCGGCACCGGCACGTCGCCGCACTTCGGGCAATGGATCAGCGGGATCGGGCAGCCCCAGTAGCGCTGCCGCGAGATGCCCCAGTCGCGCAGGCGCCATTGCACCTGCGTCTCGCCCAGACCCTGCTTCGCCAGATCGGCGGCGATCGCGTTCACCGCCTCGGCGTACGGCAGGCCGTCGTAACGGCCGGAGTTCACGCACACCCCGGTCTTTTCGGCGTACCACTCACTCCACTGCGTGTGGTCGTACCGCTTTCCTTCGAAGTCGATCACCTGCACGATCGGCAGGCGGTACTTCAGCGCGAAGGCGAAATCGCGCTCGTCGTGGCCCGGCACGCCCATGACGGCGCCCTCGCCGTAGGCCATCAGCACGTAGTTGCCGATCCACAGCGGCAGGTCGGCGCCGGTCAGCGGGTGCTTTACGCTGAAGCCGGTGCCGACGCCCTTCTTTTCCTGCAGCGCCAGCTCGGCCTCGGTGGTGCCACCCTTCCTGCACTCCTCGACGAACGCGGCGAGCTGCGGGTTGTCGCGCGCCAGGCGCAGCGCCAGCGGATGCTCCGCGGCGACGGCGACGAAGGTCGTCCCCATCAGCGTGTCGGCGCGCGTGGTGAACACCCAGAGTTTTCCGTCGCGGCCGTCGATCGAGTACGGGAACGCGAGCTTCACGCCCTCCGAGCGGCCGATCCAGTTGGCCTGCATGGCGCGCACGCGCTCGGGCCAGCCCGGCAGCGTGTCGAGCGCCGCCAGCAGCGGCTCGGCGTACGCCGTGATGCGCAGGTAGTACATCGGGATCTCGCGCTTCTCGACGGGCGCGCCGGTGCGCCAGCCGCGGCCGTCGATGACCTGCTCGTTGGCCAGCACCGTCCGGTCGACCGGGTCCCAGTTCACCACGCCGGTTTTCTTGTAGGCAATGCCCTTCTCGAGCATGCGCAGGAACAGCCACTGGTTCCACTTGTAGTACGACGGCTGGCAGGTGGCGAACTCGCGCTCCCAGTCGATGGCGAAGCCCAGCGCCTTGAGCTGGCCGCGCATGTAGCCGATGTTGTCCCAGGTCCACTTCGCCGGCGGCACGCCGTTGGCGATCGCGGCGTTTTCCGCCGGCAGGCCGAAGGCGTCGAAGCCGATCGGCTGCAGCACGTTCCTGCCGCGCATGCGCTGGTAGCGCGAGATCACATCGCCGATGGTGTAGTTGCGCACGTGGCCCATGTGCAGGCGCCCGCTCGGGTACGGGAACATGCACAGACAGTAGTACTTCTCGCGGCCGGGGCGCTCGACCGCGCGGAACGAGCCGTGATCGGTCCAAAACGACTGCGCCGCGCGCTCGATCGCGTGCGGTTGGTACTCGGGTTCCATCGCAGAAACGGCCGCCGGCCCTGGAAGGCCGCGTAGTCTAGCAGCCCGGTTCCGGGAGCCGGGCGCGCGCGAGGCGAACGGACAAAGCGACAAAATGCGTCAGTTTGACGAAGGTCCAAATGACCGGCGCTCGCCAGGACCCGCGCCTATCCGCATGATCTGCAGAGGTTTTCTTCCGCCGCCCGTTGGCATGGCCGTTGCTGTAATGTTCCCGACGTCGTCTCTCGCCAGCGGGGGTTGGATCGCATGCGCAACGGCAGGGGTTTCACGCTGATCGAGCTGATGATCGTGGTGGCGATCATCGGCATCCTCGCCGCCATCGCCATTCCGGCGTACCAGGAGTACATCGCCCGTTCGCAAGCCTCCGAGGCCATGCAACTGCTGGCCGGCGCGAAAGCGCCGATGTCGGAATTCTATGGCGACCAGGGCCGCTGGCCCGCCGAGCCCGCCTCGGTCATGGGTAATCTGGCGGGCAAATACGTCGCCTCGATCTACTACTCGTCCGGCTCGCCGACGACAGAAACCAGTCCCGCCCTTTCCATTACCGCCTTGTACCGGAATACCGGCGTCGCCGTGATCATTCAGGGAAAGACCATGGCCTTTGCGACGACCAATGGCGGCAAGTTCTGGGTGTGCGGAGCCGGCACCGGTGGCTCGGCAATCCTCGAAAAGTACTTGCCGGCCGCCTGCCGCTGAACTGACACCAATTGTCACAAGTAGCTGCCAGTCCGTTAGAGTTGCCAATCGGTTTACCTGCGCAATGCGTTGTAAATGTTGACTAAAGCTATTGGCACGCAGGTTGCTTCAGCAGTACCCGGTACCCCAGCCAACATGGAGACAATGATGAAGAGACAACATGGCTTCACGCTGATCGAGTTGATGATCGTGGTCGCAATCATCGGCATTCTGGCGGCCATCGCGATTCCGGCTTACCAGGATTACATCGCCCGTTCGCAGGTGTCGGAAGGCGTGATGCTGCTGGGCGGCGGCAAGACCCCGCTGGCGGAGTTCTATGCCGACCAGGGTCGCTGGCCGAGCGCGCCGACCTCCGTGATGGGCACGCTGTCGGGCAAGTATGTCGCCTCGATCACCTACGCCACGGCGCCGAGCCCGGACACCATCCCGGACCTGTCGCTGCAGGCCCGCTTCAAGGCCTCGGGCGTTTCCCGCCTGATCCAGGGCGCGGCGATGACGCACGTGACCACGAACGGTGGCCGTACGTGGACCTGCGGTGTCGCCAACGTCACCGGCACGGCGATCGACACCAAGTACCTGCCGGGCGCTTGCCGCTAAGGCTGGTTGAGTCTGTGTCACAGTGGCCGCCTTCGGGCGGCCACTTTTTTTTGGCCGCCGGTCCTCGCCGCCACGCATGACGACCTCACCCAACGAGCGCATTGCCGCTGCGCTGTTCAGCGTCACGCTGCTGCTGTGCTTCTTGCTGTACCGGCCGGGCCTGACCGGCGGCTTCCAGTTCGACGACTACTCGAATCTGAGCACGCTGGAGGCGCTCAGGGACAATCCGACGCTCGACCAGTTCGCGCAGTTTCTGCTCAAGGGCATCGCCTCGCCGGTAGGCCGCCCGCTCAGCCTGCTGAGCTTCGCGCTGCAGGCGCACGACTGGCCCGACGCCGCCGCCTTTGTCCGGGTCAACGTCCTGCTGCATCTGCTCAACGGCACCCTGCTGTTCTGGTGGCTGTTACGCCTGTCGCGCCTGCTGGCCACGCCGGCCCCGGCCCGCCTGTACGTGCCGCTGGCAGCGGTGCTGCTCTGGCTGATCGCACCGATCCAGGCGACATCGGTCCTGTACGTCGTGCAGCGCATGACGGAGCTGTCGGCCACGTTCGTGTTCCTCGGTATGGGCCTTTATCTCGCCGGCCGCGAGGCGCTGGGCCGCGGTGCACCGCTCGCCGCACTGGCGTGGATGAGCGCGGGCCTGTTCGTGGGCGCCGGCCTCGGCACTCTCGCCAAGGAGAACGCCGCCCAAATGCCGTTGATGGTGCTGGCGCTGGAGTGCACGCTGCTCGCCGGTCAGCCGCGCCCGCGCGCGTGGCGGCTCTGGGCCGCAGCGTTTCTCGCCCTCCCCGCGCTCGCCCTCCTCGCCTACCTGGGCTGGATCGGGTTGCACGGCAGCGGCTACAACGGCCGCGACTTCACGCCGGCGGAGCGCCTGTTGACCGAGCCGCGCGTGTTGTTCATGTACCTGCACAAGATGCTGGCGCCGTGGCCGTCGGCCGTGCGCCTCTGGTACGACGACTTCGCGCTGTCCACCGGCCTGTTCGCGCCGTGGACCACGGTCTGCGCGCTGCTCGGCCTGGCCGCGCTCGCCGGACTGTCGTGGAAGGCGCGGGCGAGCGCGCCGCTGCCGGCGTTCGCCGTGTTGTGGTTTCTCTCCTGCCACCTGCTGGAGTCGAGTGCGCTGCCGCTGGAACTGGTGTTCGAGCACCGCAACTACCAGGCGAGCGCCGGCATCTGGTTCGCCCTGGCGGCCGGCGCCGCGCAGGTCCTGGCACGGGCGTCGAGCCCACGCGCCGCGCAGGTCCTGGCCATGCTCGGCGCCGCCTACCTGATACTGCAGGCCGGAGTGACCTGGCAGGTCGCGACGACGTGGGGAAGGCCGCTCGAGATGTCCGCCTGGATGGCGGAGCGCCTGCCGGGATCCAAGCGCGCCACCCTGGGCTTCGTCGGCACGCTGATGCGCAACCGCCTGCCGTTCGACGCCGCGCGCGAAGCCGATCGGGCTGCGAGGCGCTGGCCCGATGATCCGTCCGGCCAGTTGCTGACGATCATGCTGGCCTGCCAGTTCAGGGAAATCCCGTTTCCGGCGAGCATCGACTTGCTGAATCGCTTGCGCACGACGCCGGGCAACACCAACGCGGTCGTCGACTACACGGATGGCGTGGTGTCGCTGCTCGAAGCCGGGCACTGCCCGATCGGCCTGCCGTTCCCGCCGAGCGAGCTGACCGGTGCCGCGCTGGCGAACCCCGCGCTGGTGACCCAGCGTCAGAACCTGCTCCTGCTGCACTCCCGCGCCCTCGGGGTTGAGGGCCGCGGGGCGCAGGCGCGCGAGTACTTCAGGCGGGCGACCGACGTGAGGCCGCAGATGATCCTGCTGATCCAGGGCGTCATCGACGCCGTGGAGGCCGGCGACCTGCCGCTGGCCCGCGCCTACGTCGAACGCCTGCGCACCGACCCGCGCATCGGCAGGCGCGACCGCTGGGCGCACCGCAACGACATCGAATTGCTTGAAGCGCTGGTGCAGAGCCGCGAGGCCGCGGCGCCGGCGCCGTAGGTAGAATGCGCCGACCATGACCCCCACCGTTTCCGTCGTCATCCCGGCCAAGAACGAAGCCGAAACGGTCGGCGCGCTGGTGACGCACCTGCGCCAGGCGCTGCCGCAGGCGGAGGTGATCGTCGTCGACGACGGTTCGTCCGACGGCACCGGCGCGGCGGCGACCGCGGCCGGCGCCCGCGTCATCCGCCACCCCGCCAGCCGCGGCAACGGCGCGGCGATCAAGACCGGCGCACGCCACGCCACCGGCGAGTTGCTCGCCTTCATGGACGCCGACGGCCAGCACGCCGCCGACGACTTGCCCGAGCTGCTGGCGCAGATCGCCGCCGGCTACGACATGGCGGTCGGCGCGCGCGCCAGCGGCATGCACGCCAGCGCGCTGCGGCGTCTCGCCAACCGGGTCTACAACACGCTGGCGACGTGGATCACCGGCGTGACCATCCGCGACCTCACCTCCGGCTTCCGCGTCGCGCGCGCCGAGCCGTTCCGTTCGTTCCTGCCGCTGCTGCCGAACGGGTTCTCGTACCCGACCACCATCACGCTGGCGTTCCTGCGCGCCGGCTATTCGGTCGCGTACGTGCCGGTGCCGGTGCGCCAGCGCCCCGGCAACGCCAAGAGCCACATCCGCCTGCTGCGCGATGGCGGCCGCTTCCTGCTGATCATCTTCCGCGTCGGCACGCTGTACTCCCCGCTCAAGATCTTCGCCCCGGCCAGCCTGCTGTTCTTCATCCTTGGCGCCGGCTATTACGCCTATACCTTCATCACCGCGGGCCGCTTCACCAACCTCGGCGCCCTGCTGTTCACGAGCTCCGTGCTCATCTTCCTGATCGGCCTGGTTTCCGAGCAGATCACGCAGCTGCTCTACAGCCAGCGCAAGCCGGACTGATGCCCGCGGCGCGCCGCCGGCACATCCTCGTCCTTGCCTCGACCTACCCGCGCTGGGCCGGGGATCCCGAGCCGGGCTTCGTCCACGAGCTGTGCCGGCGCCTGACGGCGCGCTTCGAGGTGACGGCGCTGGTGCCGGACGCGCCGGGCGCGCAGGCCGACGGCATGCTCGACGGCGTCGAGGTGGTGCGTTACCGCTACGCGCCGCGGCGCTGGCAGACCCTGGTGACGGGCGGCGGCATCGTCGCCAACCTGCGCCGGTCGCCGTGGAAGGGGCTGCTGCTGCCCGGCTTCCTGGCCGGCCAGTACCTCGCCGCGCTCCGGTTGCTGCGGGCGCGGCGCTTCGACGCGATCCACGCGCACTGGCTGATCCCGCAGGGCCTGGTCGCGCGCGCGCTCGCCGCGCGGGCGCCGTACCTGGTGACGTCCCACGGCGGCGACCTGTACGGCCTGCGCGGGCGCCTGCCCACGGCGCTCAAGCGCCGCGTCGCGGCCGCGGCCGCCGGCATGACCGTGGTCAGCACGGCGATGCGCGAGGAGGCGCGGCGCCTGGGCCTGCACCCGCCCCGGCTCGAGGTGCTGCCGATGGGCGTGGACCTCACCGGCCGCTTCGTGCCCGACGCGGCAGTGGCACGCGATCCGGATCGCCTGCTGTTCGTGGGCCGGCTGGTGGCGAAGAAGGGGCTGCACCACCTGCTGGAGGCGCTGCCCGGCGTGCGCGCGCGCCGGCCCGGCGCCACGCTCGACATCGTCGGCTACGGTCCCGAGGAGCCGGCCCTGCGCGCGCAAGCGCAGCGCCTGGCGCTCGGCGACAGCGTGCGCTTCCTCGGCGCGCGCCAGCAGAAGGACCTGCCGGCGCTCTACCGCCGCGCCGCATTGCTGGTCGCGCCGTTCGTGCGCGACGCCTCCGGCGACCAGGAAGGGCTGCCGGTGGTGCTGATGGAAGCGGCGGCCTGCGGCTGCCCGGTGCTCGCAGGAGACGTCGCCGGCGTCGGCGACCTGCTCGGGCCGGCCGCGGCCGAGGTCACGGTGCCAGCCGCCGACACCGCGCGACTCGCCGCCGCGGTGCTGCGGCTGCTCGAGGATCCCGCCGCCGCCGCCGCCGCCGCCGCGCGCGTGCGCGGCCACGCCGCCGACCGCTTCGACTGGGCGCGCGTCGCCGGCGCCTACGGCGACCTGCTCGAATCCTGCGCCGCCTCAGGCTCCCGCGAGGCGGCGTAGGCGCGGCTCGAGCGCGCCGATCAGCTCGTCCCAGCCCGCAATCGGCACCTCAGGCGCGGCGCGCGCCGCCAGCTGCGCGCGCAGCTTGGCCGCGAGGTCGGCGCCGTCGCCGGGCCGGTACAGCGAGGCCGGCCTGCCGGCGAAGAAGCGCCCCATGGCGCCGACGTCGGCGGCGACCACCGGCAGGCGGCAAGCCAGCATCTCGTAGGCCTTCTGGGGGAAGCAGTAGCGGCCGAACGGCGTGTCGCGCACGCAGATCGCGCCGACGTCGAGCGCGCTGAACAGCTCGGCCACGCGCTCGTGCGGCAGCGGCCCCAGCGCGTGCACGCGCGGCCCGGCCGGCGGCGGGAAGCCGGCCTCGGTCGGGCCGGCCAGCACGAGGTGCACGCCCGGGTCTGCCGCGGCGAGCGTGCGCCAGGCTTCGTAAAGGTCGCCGACGCCCTTGTCGCGGTTCAGCCCGCCGGCGGTGCCGACCAGGGGCGCGCCGGCCGGCAGGCCCAGCGCACGGCGCGCGGCGGCGCGCTCGCGCGGCCGGAACACGGCCTTGTCCACCGAGCTCGGCATGGCGATCACTTCGCCGCGCGCGCCGTAGGCCTCGAGCACCCGCTCGCGCAGCGGTTCGCTCGTCGTCAGCACGACATCGGCGCGGCGCACCGCGCGGCGCAGCAGCGCCACGAAGCCCGGAATGCGCGCCTGGCCGAAACCCTCGAAGTTGTCGTACAGGTCGGCGACCCAGGGCTTGCGCAGGCGCGCGGCGATCCATGCGCCCAGCGCGACGTGGGGGATGTCGGACGCGGCGATCACTAGGTCCGGCGAGAACGCCGCCACCTCGCGCAGCACCCCGAGCGGATACGCGGCGAGGCCCGGCACCAGCCCGCGCGAGATCCACTCGACGCTGGCCGCGCCGGCGTCGTGGGTCCAGCGGCCGGCGCCGCCCGCACCGTACTGCAGGCACCAAGCCCGCACCGGATGGCCGAGCCGCGCGAGCTGGAACGGGATTTCGTAGAGCCGCGCGTAACGGTCGAGGATCACGTCCTTGCTCATGTAGCGGCGCTTGCACAGGTAGGCGATGCGCATGGCTAGCCCAGCACCCGCCTGGCCGCCGCCAGCGCGGCGCCGACCACCTGGTCCATGTTGTAGTAGCGGTACTGCGCCAGCCGGCCGACGAAGGTCACGTCGCGGTCCTCGTCAGCCAGCGCCTCGTAGCGCTTGTACAGCGCCTCGTTCTCCGGCCGCGGCACCGGGTAGTAGGGATCGCCCTCGGCTTGCGGATACTCGCGCACGATCGAGGTGCCGGGATGCTGCTGACCGGTCAGGTGCTTGAACTCCGTGATGCGCGTCCAGGCGTGGTCGTTCGGGTAATTGACCGTGCCGACCGGCTGGTGCTGCGCAACGCCCGGCAGGTGCTCGTGCTCGAAGCGCAGCGAGCGGTACGCCAGCTTGCCGTAGCGGTAGCCGAAGTACGCGTCGATCGGGCCGCTGTACACGGTGTGGCGGCCCGACAGCTTTCCGCGCTCCGCGTGGTAGTCCACCCCGAGCGTCAGCCTGATGCGCGGGTGGTCGAGCAGGTTGCGGAACATCGCGGTGTAGCCGTCGCGCGGCATGGCCTGGAACGCGTCGGTGAAGTAGCGGTCGTCGCTGTCGGTGCGCACCGGGATGCGCGCGGCGACGCCGGCCTTGAGCTGCGACGGGTCCAGGCCCCACTGCTTGCGCGTGTAGTTGAGAAAGAACTTCTCGTACAGATCCCGCCCGACCGCATTCAGCACGACGTCTTCGCTGGTCTGCACCGGGTCGCGCGGCTCGCGCACGCGCTCGAAGTGCGCGGCGGCACCGGCCGGGTCGAGGTCGAGGCCGTAGAGCTGGTTCAGCGTGGTGCGGTTGATCGGGAACGGATACAGCGTGCCGCCCACTACGCAACGCACGCGGTGCTCGTACGGCCGCCACGCGGTGAAGCGCGACAGGTACTCGAAGATGCGCTCGGCATTTGTATGGAAGATGTGCGGGCCGTAGCGGTGCACGCGCACGCCGTGCGCATCGGGCTCGTCGTAGGCGTTGCCGGCGATGTGCGGGCGCCGGTCAATGACGTGCACGCTGCGCCCGGCGTCGGCCGCCTCGCGCGCGAACACCGCGCCGGCGTAACCGGCACCGACGACGAGGAAGTCCGGCGCGCCGCTCATGCGCTGAGCCCGAAGCGGCGCAGCCAGGCGAAGGCGCGCCCGCGGTAGTCCAGCTTCAGCGCCGCGAGAACCCGCAGATCCACGCCGGCGCCGCCGCCGCCGCCGGCGGCTTCGCGCAGCGGCGAGGCGCGGAACGCCTGCCACATGGCGCGGCCAAGCGGCGCGGCGCGGATGCAGGCCCGGATCCATTGCGACGCGATGACCTGGCGTGCGTTGACCTCCGCATGCGCCGCAAGCAGCTTGCGCAGCCACTGCTCGATGCCGAGCAGGTCGTCGAGGCGATCGATCGATCCCGGCGCGCGGATCAGGTTGTGCAGCCGCTGTTCCTCCGGCGTGGCGGCGATGCCCTGGCGCGCCAGGTTGGCCAGCCGGATCGAGCGGGTAACCGCCTCCATCGCGTCACGCCACGCCTGGCTCGCCTGCCCGGGATGGCGGCGGTAACGAACCAGGGCGCGCGGCACGTTGGCCAGCCGGAACTCGGCGCTGGCCCGCGAGAACAGGTCGTAGTCCTCGGCGAGGCGCGAGTCCGGGCGGTACGGATGGCGCTCGAACACCTGTCGGCGCGCCATCACGGTCGGGTGGCAGATCGGGTTCTGGAACAGCAGGCCGGCCTTCACCGCCGCCTCGGTGTGCGGCCAGCGCGTCGTGCGCGGGATGCCCTGGCCAAACTCGACGAACCAGCTGCCGCACAGGTCCACGCCGGTCTGCTGCAGGAACGCGAGCTGGGCTTCGAGTCGCCCGGGCATGGCCACGTCGTCGGCGTCGAGTCGGGCGATGAACCGGCCGCGCGACTCGGCCAGCCCACGGTTCGCGGCGGCGCCGGGGCCCACGTTGCGCTCGAGCCGGACCGGCCGGACGCGGGGATCAGCGCGGGCGCGTTGCGCCAGCAGACCGGCCGTGCCGTCGGTGGAACCGTCATCGACGGCGACGATCTCGAGCTCCCGGTGGGTCTGGCGCTGCAGGCTGTCGAGCGCGGCGTCGAGCCAGCGCCCGGCGTTGAAGCAGGGCATGACGATCGAGACCAGCGGTGCCATCCCGGGATTCCCTGATTGGGGTCCCGTTACTCTATCGCCCGGGCATGAATCAGGCAGAATCCCGACTCCATGGCCCAGCCCGCTCCCGTTTCCGTCATTACACCCGTGTTCAACGGCGCGCGCCACATCCGCTCCTGCCTCGAGAACGTCCTGCAGCAGCGCGTGCCGGGGCTGGAGCACATCATCGTCGACGGGGGCTCCACCGACGGCACGCTCGAAATCGTCGGCGCCTTCGCGAAGGCCCATGATTACGTGCAGCTGCGGGTCCATCCCGGGCAGCGCCAGAGCGAGGCCATGAACGACGGCACGGAGGCCGCGCGCGGAACCTTCGTCGCGATCCTCAACGTCGACGATTTTTTCGAGCCCGGCGCCCTGCGGCGGGCACTCGAGTGCGCTTCCTCCCTGCGCTCGCCGGGCCTGATCGTCGGCAACTGCGCGCTGCGCGACGAAACCCTGCGCATCACCAAGATGTTCCGCCCGCGGCGGAAGCTGTCGTTGCGCGCATTGCTCTGCGGCTACATGCATCCCATCAATCCGTCGTCGTACCTGTACCACCGCGCCTTGCACCACGCCGTGGGCGGCTACCGGGCGGACCTGGACTACACCATGGACGTCGACTTCATCTACCGGGCACTGGAAGCGGCCGCGGAGGTGCGGCGCGTCGACGAGCACTGGGGCAACATGGTCGAGCACGGCGGCAGCAAGACCGTTCAGGACCGGGAGGCCGGGCGGCGGGAGTCCCGGCTGGCCGAGTTGCAGGCGGAATACCTGCGCCGGTTCCCGTGGTGGGAGCGCGGCTTCATCATGGCGGTCCAGCGCGGCGCCCGGGCCAAGCGACGCTTGCTGAAACGCCGCACCACCCGGGAAGGGCGCCAATGAAGATTCTCGTGACCGGCCACGCCGGGTTCATCGGCTTTCATGCCGCCACCAGGCTCCTTGAGCGTGGCGACCGTGTCGTGGGCGTCGACAATGTGAACGACTACTACGATCCGACGCTCAAGGAGGCCCGGCTGCAGGAACTGGACAAGACGGCGGCAAATGCTGGTACGGAGTACGTTTCCATCCGCGCCAATATTGCCGACCGGCGGGCGATGCAGAAAGTCTTTGCAGGGCACGCGTTCGATCGTGTGATCCACCTCGCTGCGCAACCCGGGGTCCGGCATTCACTGGTCAACCCGCACGCCTATACCGAGAGCAACATCGAAGGATTTCTGAACGTTCTCGAGGGATGCCGGCACGCGAAAGTCACCCATCTGACGTATGCGTCGTCCAGCTCCGTGTATGGCGCCAATACACGGTTGCCGCTGTCCGAGCACCAGGGCGCCGACCACCCGCTCGCCCTGTATGCCGCCACGAAGCGCGCCAACGAACTGATGGCCCACGCCTACAGCCACTTGTATCGTTTGCCCACCACGGGCTTGCGCTTCTTCACGGTTTACGGGCCCTGGGGAAGGCCGGACATGGCGTTCTTCATTTTCACGCGCAGCATTCTGGCAGGCGTACCGATCAAGGTGTTCAGCCACGGGGAACACACGCGTGATTTCACGTACGTCGACGACATCGTGGAGGGCGTGCTGCGCGCGAGCGATCAGGTCGCCGAGCCGAAGCCGGGCTGGGACAGCGGCAATCCGGATCCCGCAACCTCGCTTGCGCCGTTCCGGATCTTCAACATCGGCAACAGCTCTCCCGTCAAGCTGACGCAGTACATCGAGGCGATCGAGGAGCAGGTCGGTCGAAAGGCGGTCAGGGAAATGGCGCCGCTGCAGCCGGGAGATGTGCCCGACACGTTCGCCGACGCCGGCGAGCTCGAGCAAGCGGTCGGCTACCGGCCGGCGACGTCGATTCAGGAGGGCGTGAAACGGTTCGTCCGCTGGTATCGCGAGTACTATCGCCTATAGCGCGCTGGGGGCGCCGCGCGCCTGTTCGGCGACTTCAGGGGGACAGTACAGCCCATCCACCTGCAGCAACTGCCCCGAGTCGCGTCGCGCGAAGCCGGGCTCCAGCGCAAACAGGACGAGTCCGCGCGACTCCAGCAGCGCATGCAGCTCGCCGAAGGTGGCGGCGCCGGCGTACAGCGGCGTCAGCGACATCTCCAGCTGCAGCACCCGCACCCGCGCCAGCGTGGCCTGCGCGCCGGCGAGAACCTGGCGCTCGAAGCCCTGCACGTCGAGCTTGAGGTATAGCCGCGCCGGTGTCGGGCACACCTCGGCGATGACGGAGTCGAGCCGGCGCGTCTGGATCGTCTCGAAGCCGACCCCTGCCGATTCCGGCGCGGCGTCAACGTGCGCAGGCAGCATCTCGAGCAGCGAGCTGCTGTACGAATTGCCGGCAACGCCGATCCGCGCGGAGCCGTCGCTGTCACCCAGTGCGTAATGGTGCGCATCCCACCGGCCGTCTTCGGCGGCGCGCGCCGCCAGCGCCGCGTGGGCCGCGGCCAGCGGCTCGAACGACACGATGCGTCCGCGCCAGCCAAGGTCGGCGCGCAGCTCCGTGGCGAACTGACCGGCGTTGGCGCCGACGTCCAGGACCGCGTCGATGCCGGCCCGTTCGAGCAGCTGGCGCCGGCGCGCCAGCGGGTGCAGGTCCGGGCGGTAGCCGACGACGTCGTAGCCGAATCTCCACAACTGCGTGCGCAGCCAGTGCTTCAAGGTCATGCCCGTGGTCGTCCTCGGGGTGTGCCGCAGCGATCTTGCCACGGTGGCGCGCCGAGCCGGCCGCGGCGCTGAGGATTCTGCCAAACTTCGGCCTATGTGGATCGACCCAATGACGAACTGGCTCGTCTGGCTGGCGCGTACCGCCGTGCTCAAGTTTCTCCACACTGGCCGCCACCTGCGGGTCGGCCGGATGGCCAGCGCGCGGTCCTGCACCTTCGGCCGCTACAACACGCTGTACGACGGCGCCGTGCTCGACCGTGTCGCGCTCGGTGACCTGAGTTACGTTTCCCGCGGCGCGCGCGTCTGCAATGCGACGGTGGGGCGCTTCTGCTGCATCGGCCCGGAGACGCTGGTCGGGCTGGGCCGGCATCCGACCCGGCAGTTCGTCAGCTCGCACCCGGCGTTCTACTCGACTCGCGCGCAGGCCCAGCTGACGTTCGTGACCGAGCAGAAATTCGAGGAGTTCCGCCCGGTCACCATCGGCAACGACGTGTGGATCGGTGCCCGCGCGATCGTGCTCGACGGCGCCGCGATCGGCGACGGCGCCATCGTCGCCGCGGGCGCCGTGGTGTCGGGCGAGGTGCCGCCGTACGCGATCGTGAGCGGGGTCCCGGCGAAGGTCGTGCGCTACCGCTTCGACGAGGCGACGATCGATGCGATCCGCCGCTCCAGATGGTGGGATTTCGACCTCGAGATGTTGCGCGGGAATGCCGCCGCCTTCGCCGACCCGGCCAGGTTCGCGGCGTGGCAGGCCAGCTTGCGCCGGGGGCCTGCCTCCAAGCACGACGAGTGAACCGCAATCTCCTGGGCGCGGCGGCCACCTATTCGGCTGCCAACGTGCTGGTCGCGGCGTTCCCGCTGCTGCTGGTGCCGATCCTCACCCGGCTGCTGAGCCCGCATGACTACGGCGTGCTGGCGCTGTTCATGGCGGCGGCGGCGTTCCTTGCCACGGTCATAGGCCTGGGCGTGCAGGGCCTCGTCCCGATTCAGTACCACCGGCTGGAGCGCGCGGACATCGCCCAGCTCATCACCGCGTGCCTGGCCGTCGCGGGCACGAGCCTGATCGGCGTCACCCTGCTGCTGGTGCTCGCGCCGCCCTGGCTGACAGACACGGCCCGCGTGCCGCTGCGCTGGCTGCTGGTGGCCAGCGCGTTTGCGGCGATGCAATTCGTGATCGCGCTGCGCCTGTCGGTGCTGCAGGCGCAGAACCGCAGCGGCCGCTATGCGGCCCTGCAGGTCGCGCAGGCCGTGCTGGGCGCGGCGCTGTCGATCGCTCTGATCGTGCTGGCCGGCATGGCATGGCAAGGGCGTGTGGCGGGCCTGGTCGCCGCCTCGGCGCTGCTGGCCGCCACTGCGTTCGTCGGACTGCGCCACGACGGACTGCTGGTCGCGCGAGCGGAAGCGCGCTTCATCCGCATGGCCGCGCGCTACGGACTCACGCTGTTGCCGCACGCGTTCGGCGGGCTGGCGCTGGCGATATCCGACCAGGTCGTGGTCGCGGCGCTGCTGGGCACCGACGCCGCCGGCCTGTTCGCCGTCGCGCTCAGCATCGCCGTCGCGATCCAGGTCGTGACCATTGCCCTGAACCGCGCCTGGGCGCCGTGGCTCTACGAGCATTTGCCGACCCTCGACGAGGCCGCCAAGCACCGCGTGGTGCGCCTGACCTGGGCGTACTTCGCGATCGTCGCCGTCGGTTCAGTGGCGTTCGGCCTGCTCGCCCCCGCGGTGATGGCGTGGCTGGTGGGGCCCGCCTTCGCGCCGAGCGGCGACTACGTCCTGGTGCTCGCGATTGGCTTCGGCTTCGGCGGCATGTACTTCGCGGTGACCAACTATGTCTTCCACGCCGGCGCGACTGCGCGCCTGGCCACGGTGACGGCGACGGCCGGCGCGATCAACGTGGCGCTTTCGACGCTGCTGGTCGGGCGCTACGGCCTCGCCGCTGCCGGCTACGGGTTCGCGGTCGCGCAGGCGCTGCTGTTCCTCGGCACCTGGCGGCTGGCACACCGCGTCTGCCCGATGCCGTGGTTCACGGCGCTGCGCGTGCCGAAGGCCACCGCGGCGGGGCAGGACCACGGACTCTGAGGGCGGTCGCGGAGTCGGCGCGGGTTATCATTTGCGCCGGTGGGACGGCGAGCAGCGTCGGGGAGCGAATCCGGGCCGCCGCCCATACGTCGATCGGAAAGGAATGTCCTACAAGACCGTGACACGCATTCTCGGCCTGCCCGCACGCCTGGCGCGCAAGGCCCTGCCCGACGGCGCCCTCGAGCAGTTGTCGTTCGAGGTGCGCTCGATGCTCGGCCGCCGCGGCGCGCGGCGCCTGCGGCTGGACCCGGCGCGCACCAACCTGCTCGACCTCGGCGCCGCCGATACGCCCGCCGGCGACTTTGTCGCGATCGACTTCTTCGGCCGCGAGGGGGTGTATGGCGCCGACCTGCGTTATCCGCTGCTGATCGACGACGCCTCGGTCGACGGCATCTTCACCGAGCACGCATTCGAGCACCTGGCCTTCGAGGACGTGCGGCGCCTGGTCGGCGAGTGCTTCCGCGTGCTCAAGCCGGGCGGCCGGATCCGCGTGATCGTGCCGGATCTGTCGATTTTCGTGGCCCGCTACCAGGCCAACGACCTCGCATGGTTCCGCGAATGGGAACGGGTTACGCTGCTGCCGCGCGGGCGCCGGCTGGTCACGCCGATGCAGGCGATCAGCTTCGTCACCCAGGAGTACGGTCACCGCTCGGCGTGGGATTTCGCCAGCCTGGCGAAGGTCCTGGGCGACGCGGGTTTCATCGACGTGGAAGCCGCGTCCTGGCGCCGCGGCTACGACGCGCGCCTGCTGCGCGACCAGGATCTGGACAGCCGCCGGCTGGTCTCGGTGTATGCCGAAGCCGTGAAGCCGGCGGCGCAGGCGGGCGCATGAAGGACGTGCTGGCCGTCATCCCGGCCCGCGGCGGCTCCACGGGCATCCCGCGCAAGAACCTGATGCCGGTCGCCGGCAAGCCGCTGGTGGTGCACTCGATCGACCACGCGCTGGCCGCGCGCTGTGTCGAGCGCACCATCGTGTCCACCGACGACGCCGAGATCGCAGAGGTCGCCCGCGCCGCCGGCGCCGAGGTGCCCTTCCTGCGCCCCGCCGCGCTGGCCGGCGACACCGTGCTCGACCACCCGGTGTTCATGCACGTCCTCGAGCGGCTGGCGCAGGCCGAAGGCTATGTCCCGAAACTGGTGCTGCACCTGCGCCCGACGGCGCCGCACCGGCGGCCGGGCTGGATCGACGCCGCCGCGGCGCTGCTGCGCGACGACCCGCGCGCCGACTCGGTGCGCTCGGTCAGTCCGCCGGCGCAGCACCCGTACCGCATGTTCCGCCTCGACGCCGAGGGCTACCTCGACCCGCTGTACAAGCACGAGCACCCCGTGCCTCACCTGTTGCGCCGCCAGGATCTGCCACCGATGTGGTACTACAACTGCGTGATCGACGTGACCCGGCCCCGCACAATCCTCGAGAAGGGCTCGATGACCGGCGACCGCATCCGGCCGTACCCGATGGCCGCCGAAGACGTGGTCGACGTCGACAGCCTGCGCGACCTGCAGCTGGCACGGCTGATCATGGAGGCGGCGCCATGAGAGTCCTCGTCGTCGGCGCCGGCATGTACGTGACCGGTCGTGGCACCGGCGGCATCGGCACGCTGCTGCCGGCCCTCGCGCAATACTCCCGCACCGGCCGGATCGACGCGGTCACCGTGCTCGCGACGCGCCCGGAGGCGGACTCCGGCGTGCCCGAGGCGGCGGCGCGCGTCAATGCGCTGCTGGGCGCCAGCCTGCCGGTCCACTACCGCCGCCTCGACGGGCCGATCGGCGCGGCGGTGCGCGCCGGCGAGTTCGATTGCGCGCTGGTCTGCGTGCCCGACGACCTGCATTACCCGGTCACCGCGGCGCTGCTCGAGGGCGGCCTGCACTGCCTGGTGGTCAAGCCGTTGACGCCCACGGTCGCGGAGGCGCGGCGGCTGGTCGATCTGGCGCGGGCCCGGGGCCTGCACGGCGCGGTGGAATTCCACAAGCGCCACGACGAGCAGAACCTGCTGGCGCGGCGCGTGCTGCGCGAGGGTCGTCTCGGCGAGCCGAAGTACATGGTGGTCGGCTACAGCCAGCGCATCGACATCCCGTTGATCGCGTTCCGCGCCTGGGCCGCGCGCACCAACATCTTCCAGTACCTCGGCGTGCACTACGTCGACCTGATTTATTTCCTGACCGGCCTGGTGCCGCGACGGATCAGCGCGCTCGGCACGCGGGGCACGCTGCGGGCGCAGGGCATCGACACCTGGGACTCGGTGCACGCCACGATCGCGTGGCGGTCGCAAGGGGGCGATGGGGAATTCGTCTCGCAACTCGCCATCGGCTGGATCGACCCGTCGGCGACGCCGGCGCTGTCCGACCAGAGGTTCTTCATGGTTGGCTCGCGCGGGCGCCTGGACCTGGACCAGACCAATCGCGGGGTGCGTCTGGTAACGCCGGAGACCGGCGTCGAGACGCCCAACCCGCATTTCTCCATGGTGCTCGGCGAGCACGACGAGGCCGCCTTCGGCGGCTACGGCTACCGCAGCGTCGAGCGCTTCCTGCGCGACGTCGCTGACGTGGCTGCCGGCCGCGTTGCGCCGGCGGCGCTCGATGCCATCCGGCCGACGTTCCGCCAGGCGCTCCTGTCCACCGCCGTCGTCGAGGCGGCCAATGCAAGCCTGGCCGATGACGGCGCCTGGACCGACGTGCATGTTCCGGATTGACGCCGATCGGCTGCGGCCGCTGCTGCACGCGCGCCTGCGCGCGCTCGACGTCGACCCGGCCGGCGCCGGCCACCTGGTCGATTCGCTGCTGCAGACTTCCTTGCGGGGCGTGGACTCGCACGGCATCCAGCTGTTCCCGCATTACGTGCGCGCCGTCGCCGCGGGTCGCGTGTGCGCCCGGCCGCAGCCGGAACTGGCGCGCACCGCGGCTTCCACGGCGCGCTTGAACGCCGACCATGCCTTCGGCCATCACGCCGGGGCCGTGGCGATCGACGCCGCGGTCGAAATCGCCCGCGAGGCGGGGCTGGGCGCGGTGAGCGTGCGCGACTCCACCCACTTCGGCGCGGCCGCGTACTTCGCGCTGCGGGCAGCCGACGCCGGCATGATCGGTTTCTCCTTCACCAACGCCGATGCCCTGGTGAAGGCGTTCAACGCGCGCGAGCCGGTCTTCGGCACCAACCCGTTGTGCTTCGCCGCGCCGCTGCGCGACGAGGGGCCGCTGTGCCTGGACATGGCCACCTCGCTGGTGTCCTGGAACAAGGTGCGCAACTCGCGCGAGTCGGGGACTGCGCTCGGCGGCGACTGGGCCTTCGACCGCGCCGGCCAGCCGACGACCGACGCCGCTGCCGCCGTTTCGCTGAACCCGGCCGGCGGCTACAAGGGCTACGGCCTCGGCATGATGGTCGAGGTGCTGTGCGGCTTGCTCGCCGACGGTCCCGTGGCCAGGGAGCTGCTCGGCATGTACACGGCCCCGATCGAGGCGCGTCGGCACCTGGGCCACTTCTTCCTCGCGCTCGACATCGAGCGCTTCGTGCCCGCTGACCGCTTCCGCTCGCGGCTGCAGGGGCTGGTCGATGCGATCCGCGCCCTGGAACCGGTGCAGGCCAGCGTGATGGTGCCGGGCGACCCCGAGAAACGCGCCGCGGTCGAGCGCACGCGCGACGGCATCCCCGCCCCACAGGCGCTGCTCGACGCCTTCGCCGAGGCCGGCGTGCCGCTCGGGGGAGCGCTGCGCTCGTGACCGACGTGGTCGACGTGGTCAATTTCAACGCCGATGCCTCGTGCCTGCCGGCGGCGGCGTGGCTGGACCTGCTGTCCGGCGGCGCCGACTCGCCGCTGTGCCAGTGGCTGCGCCTCTACGCCGGGCGCGAGCGGCCGGTCGTGCTCGGCTTCATCGGCGGGGCGGTCGCCGACATGGCGATGCTCAATCCCGAAGCCATCGCCACGGTCAACGATCACCCGGAGGTATTCGAGGTGCTGCTGCGGCCGTTCGCGCACGATATCGCCCTGCTGCGTTCGACCGCCGGCTTCGCCGCCAACGTGGCACTCGGCGAGCGCACGCTGCGGCGCGAATTCCGGCGCGTGGTCGACTATTTCCTGCCGCCGGAGTTCATGCTCAGCAGCGCGCAGGTGAGGCAACTGCAGGACGCGGGCGTCGGCGGGCTGTTCATCAATGCCGCACGCTTCAAGGACGAGCTGCAGGGTCGAATCCCGGAGTCGCCGTACGTGCTCGAGGGCGTGCTCGGATCGCGCTTGCACTGCATTCCCTTCGCCGGCGCGCTGACCGACGCTTACCTGCGCTCGATCCACTTCTACGACGCCACGCCGTGGAACGACGCCGTCGCCGGTCGCGCCGGCATCGCGTTCTCGTGGCGCGACGGCGAGAGCTGCTTCCTGGTGCCTGACGGCATCGCGCGCGAAGCCGCCTGGCTCGACGGCGAGTCGGCCGGCGTACGCCGCCGCCACTTGAGCGACGCGTGCCGGGGCCTTGCATTCGCCGAACCCGATGCGCGTGCCAATTCGTTCCGCACCTACCCGCCCCATTCATTCTCGGCGTGGTTCAAGGAGAACCGGATGCTCGGATTCCTCGGCCGGTTGCAGCAACTCGAGGCCCGCCTGGAGGAGATGTCGATCGACGCGCGCGTGCTGTGGCTGCAGGCGATCAACTCCGACATCCTGTCGGCCGTCGAGAAGGAGTCGCCCACGGTCCGCCTCGCCGACCGGCCCGGGGACGATGCCGGCCGCGCCTTCACGATCTGGCGCAGCGAGCGCGGCTTCGAGGGCGAGGATTTTCTGGCGAGGCTCGAAGGCCTGTTCGAGCACGGCGACACCGGCTTCGTCGACGACGCCCACCGCCGCCCGCACATCCGCAAGCTGAAGGCGCGCGTGGACTACGTGCGCGCGCTGCCCGTGGAGGGCGCATGAACCGGGTCGGGCGCGGCCTGGGCGGCTTTTCCGGCTGGATCCTCGGCCCGAAGCTGCTCGAGCTTGCCGGCGACACCTGGCGTCGCCACTTCCGCGAGCGCAACCACGAGATCGGCAAGCTCGAGGGCCGCCACGCCGGCACGCGCCGCTGCTTCGTCATCGGCAACGGGCCCTCGCTCAAGGGCATGGACCTGCGCCCTCTCGCCGGCGAGTTCACCATCGCCGCCAACAGTTTCTACAAGCACCCCGATGCCTCCGCCATCGACCTGAAATATCTGTGCATCTTCGACCCGCATTTCATGCAGGACCAGCCACGGGCCGTCGAATGGCACCAGACCGTTGCGCAAACGCTGCCGGGGGCCACGATGGTGCTGCACGAGTCCGCCAGGCCGCTGGTCGTCCGCCACGGGTTGTACGCGGGGCGCGAGGTCCACTACGCGCGCTCGGGCTTCCAGACCCACGAGCTGAAGTACGTCGATTTCGACTTGCGCCGCCCGCGCAACGTCGGCATGACGACCGGCAGCACGATCGCGATCCCGCTGGCGATCTTCCTGGGCTTTCGCGAAATCGTGCTGATCGGCTTCGACTGCAACTGGCTGGCCGACACCGGCCGCAGCTATCACTTCTACGACACTCACGAGTACTTCCCGGAGTTCGACAGCGTCGACAAGGACGGCCGCGGCTACGGCTACGAGGCGTTTCTGCGCATCATCCAGCGCGAGTTCGAGAGCCACCGCCTGATCCGGGCGAAGGCCGAGTCGCTCGGCGTGCGGATCGTCAACGCCACCCAGGGGGGCCTGCTCGACGTGTACGAGCGCGCCGACTACGCCGCCCTGTTCGCGGCGCCGGGCGGCCACTGACCCGCCGCCACCCACCAGCGCCTTGGCCGCGCCGGCCCGAGCCGTCGGCACACGGGGGCGGCGTCGGCGCAGGGGCTTATTGCACCGGGGAAACCGAGTAAGATAACCATCAAGGTCCGTTGGGGGGTCGCTTTGGCAATCAATCCGGCAGCGGCAGGAGCTATGCCTGGTCTGGGTGGGCTCGCGCGGCGCCTGGTCGCCGACGGGGTACTGTCGGAGGACAAGGCCAAGGAAGCCCAAGGCAAGGCGCAGAAGGCCGGCATCTCGGTGGTCAGCCAGATCGTCGACGACAAGCTGGCGCCCGCGGCCAAGATCGCCCATTCCGCCAGCAATGCTTTCGGCGTGCCGATGCTCGACCTGGGCGCGGTGGACCTCGAAGACGACACGGTCAAGCTGGTCAACGAAAAGCTGATGCGCCAGCACCGCGTGCTGCCGCTGTTCAAGCGCGGCAAGCGCCTGTACGTGGGCATCGCCGACCCGACCAACCTGCCGGCGCTGGACGCCATCAAGTTCGCCACCAACCTCGCGACCGAGGCGATCGTCGTCGAGGAAGACAAGCTGCTCAAGCAGATCGACGTCGCGCTGTCGGCGCAGCAGTCGTCGAGCATGAACGTCGACGACACCGACCTGGAGAATCTCCAGATCGAGGGCGGCGAGGAGATGGAGGTCGACATCGCCACCGCCGGCGATGCCGAGGATGCGCCGATCGTGCGCTTCGTCAACAAGATCATGCTCGACGCCATCAACACCGGCTGCTCGGACATCCACTTCGAGCCCTACGAGAAGATCTACCGCATCCGCTACCGCCGGGACGGCGAGCTCAAGATCGTCGCCACGCCGCCGGTGCAGATGGGCGGGCGCCTGGCCGCGCGCGTCAAGGTCATGAGCAAGCTCGACCTGGCGGAGCGCCGCGTCCCGCAGGACGGCCGCATCAAGCTGCATTTGTCAAAGACAAAAGCGATTGATTTCCGCGTCAGCACCTGCCCGACACTGTTTGGCGAGAAGATCTGCTGCCGTATTCTCGATCCGTCGAGCGCCCAGCTCGGCATCGATGCGCTGGGCTACGAGCCGGAGCAGAAAGAGCACTACCTGGACGCCCTGAAACAGCCGCAGGGCATGATCCTGGTGACCGGCCCCACCGGCTCGGGCAAGACGGTATCGCTGTACACGGGCGTCAACATCCTCAACACCGAGGACATCAATATCTCGACCGCCGAGGACCCGGCGGAAATCAACCTGCCCGGCGTCAACCAGGTCAACGTCAACCCCAAGGTCGGCCTGACCTTCGCCGCCGCGCTGAAGGCCTTCCTGCGCCAGGACCCGGACGTGATCCTGGTCGGCGAAATCCGCGACCTCGACACCGCGGAAATCGCGCTGAAGGCCGCGCAGACCGGCCACTTGGTGCTGTCGACCCTGCACACCAACGACGCGCCGCAGACCATCGTGCGCATGATGAACATGGGCATCCCGGCCTATAACCTGGCCTCGACGCTGACCCTGATCATCGCCCAGCGCCTGGCGCGCGGCCTGTGCAAGGTCTGCAAGCGCCCGGCGAACATCCCGCGCGAGGAGCTGGTCAAGAACGGCTTCACGCCGGCCCAGCTGGACGCGCCGACCACCAAGATCATGGAGGCGGTGGGCTGCGACCAGTGCGACAACGGCTACAAGGGCCGCACCGGCATCTACCAGGTCATGCCGTTCTCCGAGGAGATGGGCCGCATCATCATGGAAGGCGGCAACGCCATGGACATCGCCAAGCAGGCCGACAAGGAAGGCGTCGCCGACCTGCGGCGGTCGGCGCTGGTCAAGGTCCTCGCCGGCAAGATCGACCTGGCGCAGGCCAACGCCTGCACGGTCGGCGACTGAGCCGGGGGAAGACCGAGATCATGGCCGAAGCCGCGACCGCCAAGAAGCCCGCTGCCAAGAAGCCCACCGCCAAGGCGGCGAAGGAATTCACCTTCACTTGGGAGGCGACCGACCGCAAGGGCGCCAAGATCAAGGGCAGCAGCATCGGCCCCAGCGAGGCGCTGATCAAGTCGCAGCTGCGCAAGCAGGGCCTGAACCCGATCAAGGTGTCCAAGAAGTTCACCCTCGGGCTGCCCGGCGGCAAGATCGAGAGCCAGGACGTTGCCATCTTCAGCCGCCAGATGGCGACGATGATGACGGCCGGCGTGCCGCTGGTGCAGGCGCTCGAGATCGTCGGCCGCGGCCACGAGAAGCAGGCCATGAGCACGATGATCATGGGCATCAAGGCGAACATCGAGGCCGGCAACACCTTTGCCGAGAGCCTGGCCAAGTATCCGCTGCAGTTCGACGACCTGTTCGTGAACCTGGTCAACGCCGGCGAGAAGTCCGGCGCGCTGGAGACGCTGCTCGACAAGATCGCCACCTACAAGGAGAAGACCGAGGCGATCAAGAAGAAGGTCAAGAAAGCCATCACCTACCCGGCCGCCGTCATCGTGGTCGCCTTCGTGGTCACGGCGATCCTGCTGATCTTCGTCGTGCCGCAGTTCGAGGATCTGTTCAAGGGCTTCGGCGCCGACCTGCCGGCGTTCACGCAGATGGTCGTCAACATGTCGCGCGCGCTGAAGACCAGCGGCGTGTTCATCGGCCTCGGCATCGTCGTCTTCATCGTGGGGTTCATCGAGCTCCACAAGCGCTCGGTCCGGCTGCGCGAGCTCATGGACAAGGTCATGCTGCGCGTGCCGGTCATCGGCGACATCCTGTACAAGTCGGCGGTCGCGCGCTTCGCGCGCACGCTGGCCACGATGTTCGCCGCCGGCGTGCCGCTGGTCGACGCGCTGGACTCGGTGGCCGGCGCCGCCGGCAACATCGTCTTCTACAAGGCCATCATCAAGATCAAGGACCAGGTCTCGACTGGTCAGCAGCTGCAGCTGTCCATGGCCCAGACCGGCCTGTTCCCGCCGATGGCGGTGCAGATGATCGCCATCGGCGAGGAGTCCGGCTCGCTCGACGCGATGGCGACCAAGGTCGCCGACTTCTACGAGGCCGAGGTGGACGCGCTGGTGGACGCCCTGTCGAGCCTGCTCGAGCCGATGATCATGGCGATCCTCGGCGTCCTGGTCGGGGGCCTGGTCGTCGCCATGTACCTTCCCATCTTCAAGATGGGTCAGGTCGTCTAAGCCTCGAATCCCGGGATGCCTCTGCTTGACGGGCTGGGCCACAGCCCGGCGTTCCTGGCCTTCGCCGTGCTGCTGCTCGGCCTGTGTGTCGGCAGTTTCCTGAACGTGGTGATCCACCGCCTGCCGCTGATGCTGGAGCGCGACTGGCGCCACGAGTGCCGCACGCTGCTGGAACTCCCGGCCGAGCCGGAGCCGTCGCCGCTGTCGCTGGTGCGCCCGGCGTCGCGCTGCCCGTCCTGCGGCGCCGCGATCCGGCCGTGGCAGAACATCCCGGTGGTCAGCTGGCTGGCGCTGGGCGGGCGTTGCGCCGCGTGCCGCGCCCCGATCTCGTTGCAATACCCGCTGGTCGAAGCCGTGACCGGGCTGCTCAGCGCGTGGTGCGCCGTGCGCTTCGGCTGGGGCGCGCCGCTCGCCGCCGCGCTGGTGCTGACCTGGGCGCTGGTCGCCTTGACCGTCATCGACCTGCGCACGCAACTGCTGCCCGACGCGATCACGCTGCCGCTGCTGTGGCTCGGCCTGCTGCTCAGCCTGGGGAGCGTGTTCGTGGCGCCGCAAGCCAGCATCATCGGCGCCGCCGCCGGCTACCTCAGCCTGTGGCTGGTCTACCACGCCTTCCGCCTCGCCACCGGCAAGGAAGGCATGGGCCACGGCGACTTCAAGCTGCTCGCCGCGCTGGGAGCGTGGTTCGGCTGGCAGGCGCTGCCGCTGATCGTGCTGCTGTCCTCGTTCGCCGGCGCCCTGGTCGGCCTGGGGCTGATCCTGCTGCGCGGCCATGACCGCAACGTGCCCATTCCCTTCGGGCCCTACCTGGCGCTTGCCGGCTGGATTTTCCTGGTCGGCGGGCGCGGCCTCACCGACGCATGGCTGCACCTGGCCCTGCCGTCCTGACCGTCGGGCTGACCGGCGGCATCGCCAGCGGCAAGTCGACCGCGGCCGGCGCGCTGCGCGCGCTCGAGGTGCCGCTGTTGAATGCGGACGAAGTCGCGCGCGCGGTCGTCGCGCCCGGCACGCCGGCGCTCCAGCGCATCCGCGAGGAGTTCGGCGCGGAATTCCTCACGGCCGACGGTGATCTCGATCGTCCGAAAATGCGACGGCACGCGTTCGCACACCCGGAAGCGCGCCGCGCGCTGGAGCAGATCACCCACCCGGCCATCCGCGAGCGCATGGTCGCCTGGCGCGACGCGCAGGCCGGCCCGTACTGCGTGCTCGACGCGCCGCTCCTGATCGAGTCGGGCATGGACGCGCTGGTGGACCGCGTGCTGGTCATCGATACGCCCGAGGACGTGCAGGTCGGCCGGCTGCGCGAGCGCGACCGCATCCAGGACCAGCTGGCGCGGCAGATGGTGGCGGCGCAGGCCACGCGCCCGCAGCGCCTGGCGCGCGCCGATGACGTGATCGCCAACACCGGCACGGTCGCCGAACTGTGCGCGGCGGTCGCCAGGCTGCACGACTTCTACCTGGAGCTGGCGCGCAGCGGGCAGCGGCGCGCGCCCGGGCTGCATTTGCCCTGATCTTTCGCGCGGGGCCACAATACCCGCGCATCCGACCCAGCGCGCGCTTTGACCGATCCCGGGCAAACGGTTGTCTACGAGCAACCCCTGAACGAGCGGGTGCGCACGTTCCTGCGCCTCGAGTTCCTGTTCGCGCAGCACCACCACCACCGCGCCGACCGCACGCACTGGGGCGTGCGCGCCACGCTGCGCGCGCTGCTCGACATCTACACCGTCGTGTCGCGCTCCGACCTCAAGAACGAGATCCTCAAGGAGCTGTCGGAGCAGCACGGCACGCTGTCCCGGCTGCAGCAGCGCCCGGGCGTGGACCTGGCGCGGCTGCAGAGCGTGCTGGCCGAACTCAACGCGGCGCTCAACGCCATGCAGGTGCTGACCACGCACACGCTGGCGACCGTGCTGCGCGACAACGAGTTCCTGATCTCGCTGCTGCACCGGAGCACCATTCCGGGGGGCGTCGGCGCCTTCGACCTGCCGAGCTTCCACCACTGGCTGGCGCAGCCCGGCGAGCACATCCGCCGCGACCTCGACGCCTGGTTCGCCGACCTGGTGCCGTTCGACCGCGCCATCAACCTCTACCTGCGCCTGCTGCGCCAGAGCACCAAGGCGGTGGACGCCGTGGCCAAGGCCGGCATCCACGTCTACACGCCGCAGGCCGAGTACCCGCTGGTGCGCGTGGTGGTGGCGGCCAGCGCCGGCGTTTATCCGGAGATCAGCGCGGGGCGCCACCGCTTCACGGTGCGCTTCATGAACCAGCGCGACGTCAACACGCGGCCGGTGCAGACCGGCGCCGACGTGCCGTTCCAGCTGCAGTGCTGCTCGCTGTGAAGGCGAGCCGTCCCGGCACCTGCCCCGGTTGCGGCGCGCCGGCCGCTGCCGGCGCCGCCAATCCGTGGCGGCCGTTCTGCTCGGAGCGCTGCAAGCTGGCCGACCTCGGCCGCTGGTTCGCCGGTCGCTACTCGATCCCGCCCGGGGACGACGGCGCCGCACCCGAGCCGCGACCCGAGCCGCCCTCGCTCCAGTAGGGCTCCCAGAAGGCCGAAATGCCGGCCACGCCCTGGGCGCCGTGGCGCCAGGCCGCTTCGAGGTCCGCCGGACCGAGGCCGCCGATCGCGTAGACCGGCAGGCCGGCGCCCGCGGCGGCGCGCCCGAACGCCTCCCAGCCCAGGGCCTGCGCGCCGGCGTGGGTCGCCGTCGGCCGCACCGGCCCGAGCACGGCGTAGTCGGCGCCGAGCTCGCGGGCGCGCGCCAGCGCGTCGGCGGCGTGGCACGACGCGCCGAACCACAGCGATGGCGGCACGGGCCGCTCGCGCAGTTCCCGCAGCCGTGCGGCAGTGGCGTGGAAACCCGCGGCGCCGAGCGCGGCGGCCTCGGCGGGATCGCGGTCGAGCAGCACGCGGCGGCCGTGGTCCATGAGCGCGCGGGCCACGGCCCGATAGGCGGCGTCGCCGGCCAGAGGCAGCCGCAAGCGCACCAGCGCTTCCGCGCCCGGGCCGGTCATGCCCGGCGCGAAGTCCGGCGGCGTGAACACCAGCTGCGCCGGCAGGCGCAGTGCGTTGACGATCGGCCGGTCGGCCGCAAGCAGGTTCCAGCGCGGCATCTCGTCCGGCGCGACCCAGGCCATGGCCGGGTGCTCGTGGGACGCCGGCGTGCCGTCCCAGGCCGTGACCAGCCAGGTGTCGAGCTCCACGGCCAGCTCGGGATATTCGTGGCGCAGGCGGATCAGCGGACGCGCGCCGCTGACGGCGATGCCCAGCTCCTCGCGCAACTCGCGCGCCAGCGCTTCGCGCACCTCCTCGCCGGGCTCGACCTTGCCGCCCGGGAACTCCCACTCGCCCGGGTAGAGCTTGTGCGCCGGGCGCTGGCAGATCAGGACTTCGTTGCGCGCGTTGCACAGCGCGCCGGCCGCGATGTGGACGTACTTACGTGCGGTATTCGGCGTTGATCTTGACGTAGTCATGGCTGAGGTCGCAGGTCCAGATGCGCGCGCGCGCGCGGCCGCGGCCAAGATCGACCGCGATCGTGTACTCGGGCCGCGCCAGCACCGCGGCGCCCTGCCCCTCGCGGTAGGCCGGGTTCGGCTCGCCGCGCACCAGCACGCGCACGTCGTCGAGGGACAGGCTCACGCGCCGGGCATCCAGCCCCGGCACGCCGGCGTTGCCGATGGCCATCGCCAGGCGCCCCCAGTTGGCGTCGCCGGCGAACAGCGCAGTCTTGACCAGCGGCGAGTTCGCGACGGAGAACGCCACGCGGCGCGCCTCGGCGGTGCTGCGCGCACCGCCGATGTCGAGCGTGACGAAGCGCGTGGCGCCCTCGCCGTCGCGCACCAGCGCCCGGGCCAGCTCGGCGCAGACCTCGGCGACCGCCGCCGCCACGGCCTTGTAGTCGCGGCCGCCCGGTGCCAGCGCCCTGGCACCGGCGTGCCCGGTGGCGGCCAGCACGCAGGAGTCGTTGGTGGAAGTGTCGCCGTCGACGGTCACGCAGTTGAACGATGCCGCCACGGCGTCGCGCAGGCAGCGCCTCACCGCGGGCGCCCCGAGGCGCGCGTCGGTGGCGACGAAGGCCAGCATCGTCGCCATGTCCGGGTGAATCATGCCGACGCCCTTGGCGATGCCGGTCACGGTGACCTCGCCCTGCGAGGTGCGCACGCGGCGCGAGCAGCCCTTGGGCACCGTGTCGGTGGTCATGATGGCGCGGGCGCCGTCGAGCCAGCGGTCCGCGTCGAGCCGGCCGGCCGCGCGGCCGATGGCCGCGTTCATGCGCTCGACCGGCAACGGCTGGCCGATCACGCCGGTCGAGAACGGCAACACGGTCTCGGCGCCGATGCCGAGCGCGCCCGCGACCGCCGCCGTCGTCGCGCGGGCGCTGGCCAGCCCGCCCGCGCCGGTCGCGGCGTTGGCGTTGCCGGCGTTGACCAGCAGCGCGCGGATCGCCGAAGTCCTCTTCAGCCGCTCGCGGCACAGCTGCACCGGCGCCGCGGCGAAGGCGTTCTTGGTGAACACGCCGGCGACCTGCGCGCCCTCGGCCAGCTCGACCAGCAGCAGGTCCTTGCGGCCCGGCTGCTTGATCGCCGCCTCGGCCACGGCCAGGCGCACGCCCGGCACGGGCAGCAGCGAATCCGGCTCCTTGAGATTGACGGCCACGGGCATCGCGCGAATTCAGCGGCGCCGGGACCGCGCCCGTGAGTACGCCGAATGCAGGAATGCGCCGCTGCAATTCGCCGCGCCGGCGTGCATCAGATCAACTTCCCGTGACATTGCTTGTACTTCTTGCCGGAGCCGCATGGGCACGGGTCGTTGCGCCCCACCTTGGGCTGCTCGCGCACCACGGTAGCGGGGCGTGCCAGCGGCGCGCCGGGCCCCAGCGGCCGCCCGCCGCCCGGGCCGGCGGCGTCGTCCGGCGGCGCTGCCGCGCCCGGCGCCGGCGCCGATTCGTGCTGGAACTGCAGCGGCCGCTTGGCGGCCGCGCGGCGGCGCTGCTCCTCGACCGCGGCCACGTCGGCCTCGGCCTGGATCTGCACTTTCGACAGCACGCTGACCACCTGGTGCTTGAAGCGCGCCAGCATCTCGTTGAACATGCCGAACGCCTCGCGCTTGTACTCCTGCTTCGGGTCTTTCTGCGCGTAGCCGCGCAGGTGGATGCCGAGGCGCAGGTAGTCCATCGCCGCGAGATGCTCGCGCCAGTACTGGTCGAGCACGTTCAGGAACATGGCCTTCTCGAAGTGCTCCAGCACCGGCGCGCCGACCACGGCCTTCTTGGCGGCGTAGGCTTCGGCGAGCTGGTCGACGATGCGCGCGCGCAAGCCTTTCTCGTCGAGGCTCTTCTCGGCGTCGAGCCACTGGCGCAGCAACAACTCGAGGCCGAAGTCGCGCTTGAGCGCCTCCTCGAGGCCCGGCACGTTCCACTGCTCCTCCAGGCTCTGCGGCGGGATGTAGGCGTCGACCACGCCGTCCACGGCGTCGCGGCGGATCTCGTCGAGCATCGGCGTGACCCGCGCGGCGCTCATCAGCTCGTTGCGCAACTCGTAGATGACCTTGCGCTGGTCGTTGGCGACGTTGTCGTACTCGAGCAGGTTCTTGCGGATGTCGAAGTTGTGGGCCTCGACCTTGCGCTGCGCCGTCTCGATGGCGCGCGTGACCCAGCGGTGCTCGATGGCCTCGCCCTCCTGCATGCCCAGGCCCTGCAGCATCGCCCGCATGCGCGGCGGCGTGAAAATGCGCATCAGCGTGTCGTCGAGCGACAGGTAGAAGCGCGAGGCGCCGGGGTCGCCCTGGCGGCCGGAGCGGCCGCGCAGCTGGTTGTCGATGCGCCGCGACTCGTGGCGCTCGGAGCCGATGACGTAGAGGCCGCCGGCGGCGACCACCTGCTGGTGGCGCTGCTGCCAGGCCTTGCGTGCCTCGGCATGGGCCACCTCGTCCTCGGGCGGCAGCGCGTGCAGCTCCGCCTCGAGGCTGCCGCCGAGCACGATGTCGGTGCCACGGCCGGCCATGTTGGTGGCGATGGTCACCGCGCCCGGACGGCCGGCCTGGGCGATGATCTCGGCCTCGCGCTCGTGCTGCTTGGCGTTCAGCACCTCGTGCGCGATGTCTGCCTTCTTCAGCAGCCCGGAGAGCAGCTCCGAGGTCTCGATGCTCGCCGTGCCGACCAGCGCCGGCTGGCCCTTGGCGTTGGCGTCCCGGATCTCGGCGATGACCGCGGCGAACTTGTCCTTGGCGTTCAGGTAGACCAGATCGCCCTGGTCCTTGCGGATCATCGGGCGGTTCGGCGGGATCACCACGACTTCGAGGTTGTAGATGTTCTGGAACTCGTAGGCCTCGGTGTCGGCCGTGCCGGTCATGCCGGCGAGCTTGCCGTACAGGCGGAAGTAGTTCTGGAAGGTGATGCTGGCGAGCGTCTGGTTCTCCTGCTGGACCGGCACGCCCTCCTTGGCCTCGATGGCCTGGTGCAGGCCGTCGGACCAGCGCCGGCCGACCATCATGCGGCCGGTGAACTCGTCGACGATGATGACCTGGCCATTGCGGACGAGGTACTCGACGTCGCGCCGGTACAGGTGATGCGCGCGCAGCGCGGCGTTGAGGTGGTGCACGAGGATGATGTGCGAGGGGTCGTACAGGCTTTCCTCCTCGCCCAGCAGGCCGGCCTCGATCATCAGGCGTTCGACCTTCTCGTGGCCCGCGTCGGACAGGTGCACCTGGCGGGTCTTCTCGTCGGCGTGGAAGTCGCCCTCGCCCTCCTCGGCCTGCTGCCGGCGCAGCCTCGGCACGATGGCGTCGACCTTGCGGTACAGCTCCGGGTCGTCGTCGGTCGGGCCGGAGATGATCAGCGGCGTGCGCGCCTCGTCGATCAAAATCGAGTCGACCTCGTCGACGATGGCGTAATGGTTGCCGCGCTGCATCTTGTCGGCCAGGGAGAAGGCCATGTTGTCGCGCAGGTAGTCGAAGCCGAACTCGTTGTTCTGGCCGTAGGTGATATCGGCCTGGTAGGCGGCGCGCTTCTCGGGCGCCGGCTGGTGCGAGACCACCACGCCGACGGTCAGCCCCAGGGCGCGGTAGATCTTGCCCATCCACTCGGCGTCGCGCCGCGCCAGGTAGTCGTTGACGGTGACGATGTGCACGCCCTTGCCCGGCAGGGCGTTGAGGTACGCGGCCAGCGTCGCCACCAGCGTCTTGCCCTCGCCGGTCTTCATCTCGGCGATCTTGCCCTCGTGCAGCACCGCGCCGCCGACCAGCTGCACGTCGAAGTGACGCATGCCGAGCGCGCGCTTGCCGGCCTCGCGCACCACGGCGAAGGCCTCGGGCATGAGCTTGTCAAGCGGCTCGTCGTTGGCCAGGCGCTGGCGGAACTCGCCGGTCTTGGCCGCGAGCGCGGCGTCGGACAGGCCCGCCACGCGGGGCTCGAAGGCGTTGACCGCGGCGACCAGGCCGTCCAGGCGGTTCAGGATGCGCTGGTTGCGGCTGCCGAAAACCCGCGCCAATAGGTTGTTGAGCATCGGAAAAATAACGACGCCCGCAGGTGCGGGCAGGCGCGGAATGATACTAAAAAAGGGGACGCAACCCTTTTTCCCAAGGGTCCGGGGCAGCCTCTGGGCTGGAACGGCCGAAAAAGGGTTGCGTCCCCTTTTTCAGCGCGCGGCTTGAACGTACTGGTGCGGGTTCACGGTGCGGCCGCTCAGCAGCACTTCGAAGTGCACGTGCGGGCCGGTGGAGCGGCCCGAATCGCCGACCAGGGCGATGGCCTGGCCCTTGCGGACGCGCTCGCCGACCGTGACCAGCGCGGTGTTGTTGTGGCCGTAGCGGGTGACGTAGCCGTTGCCGTGGTTGACCTCGACCAGCAGGCCGTAACCGAAGCGCTCGCCGACGTCCGACACGATGCCGGCGGCGACGGACTGCACGTTCGAGCCCTCGCGCGCGGCGAAATCCACGCCGGCGTGGAACGCGCGCAGGCCGGTGAACGGATCCATGCGCATGCCGAACAGCGATGAGATCCAGCCGTTCTCGACCGGCCAGCCCGACGGGCGGACTTCCTTCTGCAGGCGGCTCGCCAGCAGCAGGTCTTCGAGCACGCGCATCTGGCGCTCGCGGTCCGACAGCTGCTTCTCGAAGGCGGTCAGCGAGTTCAGCACTTCGTCGGCGGACACGCGCTGCGTCGGACCGGCGGTCTCGGGCCCGCCGACCGGCGGCGGCTGGGCGAAGTTGAACTCGCCCTTGTCGAGCCCGGCGATCTCGGTCAGGCGCGCGCCGGCGGCGTCGAGGCGCATGACGTGTGCGTGCAACTGGGCCACGCGGCGCGCCAGGGCGCCGGTGTTGTTCTGGACCAGCTCGCGCGTAGCGGCCAGCTGCTGGCGCTGCTGCTGCAGCTCGCCGGCCCACATGCCGACGATGTCCACCGGCAGGCGGCTCTCCATCGACTTGACCCAGTAGCCGAACCCGGCCGTGACCGACAGGGCCAGGGCGCCGGCCAGCGCCGGCGGCAGCCACCCCATGAGGCGTCGCGTGCTCAAGGTCACGCGCCAGGTGCGGCCACGCTGATGGCTGACTAAGATGATGTCCACGTTACTCGAACTCCCCCAAATGCCCTCTGACGCGCGCAAACTTTCCGACTGGCTGCACCGGCAGTCCGGCGCGCTGCAAAAAATCCTTTCACGTACCGACCAACTGGCCCAACTGAACCGCGCCTTCCGCGACTGGCTGCGCGAGCCTTGGGCCGACGCGGCTCGCATCGTGACGCTGGACGACGCGACCGTCGTCGTTTACGCCAGCAACGCTGCCACCGCAACGCTCCTGCGTTTCCGCGGCACGGCGATCATCGCCTGGCTGCGGGAACACGGAAATCCGGCATGCACCGACCTTCAAATCAAAGTGCAGCCAGACACTTAGACGGCAAATTTAAAGTTTAAAGGCGGAAGTCCGGCCCCGCAACCCGTCAATCGTCGATGTCGCCGGCCTCAGACGGCGACCGCCAGCCCCCGCACGTAGGCGATGGGGGCCTTGGACTCGTCCTGGAAGGTCACCTCTTCCCAGGCCCGGGGGTCGGCGATCAAGGCACGCAACAGCTTGTTATTCAGCTGGTGCCCGGACTTATAGGCTGTGTAGGACCCGATCAGGCTGTGCCCCATGAGGTACAGGTCGCCGATCGCGTCCAGGATCTTGTGGCGCACGAACTCGTCCTCGTAGCGCAGGCCCTCGTCGTTCAGCACCCGGTACTCGTCGAGCACCACGGCGTTGTCGAGGCTGCCGCCCAGCGCCAGGTTCTTCGAGCGCATGGTCTCGACGTCGCGCATGAAGCCGAAGGTGCGGGCGCGGGACACTTCCCGGACGAACGAGGTCGTCGAGAAATCCACGGTGGCGGTCTGGCGGCTGGTATTGAAGACGGGGTGGCGGAAATCGATGCTGAAGCTGACGCGGAAGCCCTCGTAGGGCTCGAAGCGCGCGTACTTGTCGCCGTCCTGCACCTGCAGCGGCTGCCGGATGCGGACGAAGCGCTTGGGCGCGTCCTGCTCCTGGATGCCGGCCGACTGGATCAGGAACACGAACGGGCCGGAGCTGCCGTCCATGATCGGCACTTCGGGCGCGGACAGCTCGACCACGCAGTTGTCGATGCCGAGGCCGGCGATGGCCGACATCAGGTGCTCGACGGTGGCGACCTTGACGCCGTCCCTGACCAGCGTGCTGGCCAGCTCGGTGGCGCCGACGTTGAGCGCGTAGGCCGGGATTTCGACCGGGTTCTCGAGATCCACGCGCCGGAAGATGATGCCGGTGTCCGGCCCGGCGGGCAGCAGCGACATGAAGACCTTCTGGCCGCTGTGCAGGCCCACGCCGGTGGCGCGGATCGAATTCTTGAGCGTGCGCTGTCTGAGCATTTCCTGCCGAACTCGTGATCAATCGCGGACGCGACTCGCGCGTTCCGGACCGCCGGTGACCCCAATCCAGGCCGGCGGACCTAAAAGTCTAACACAATCCGCGCCTTATCCTCCTTGCGCCTGAAGACCTCAGTCCGCCTGGGCCCGCAGGAACGCCGGGATGTCGAGCAGCTCCTCGTCCATGACCAGTTCGCGCAGCGCCTCGGGCATCGGCTTCTTGTTGCCGCCGCGGATGATGGCCGGCTCGTCGAGGTTGACCTGGCGCTTGCCGGCGGCCGTGATGGGCGTGACCACGGTGCTGGCCGGCGCCGCTGCCTTGTTGCCGAGGCCGGTGGCGACCACCGTGACGCGCATTTCGCCGTCGAGCGCCGGATCGAGCGAAGTGCCGTACTTCACGTCGACGTCGTCCGAGGCGATGTTCATCACGCGGTCCATGATCAGGCCCACTTCGTCGAGGTTCAGCGACTGGTCGCAGCAGATGTTGACCAGCACGCCGCGCGCGTTGGCCAGCTCGATGTCGTCCAGCAGCGGGCTCGACAGCGCCATCTCGACCGCCTGCTCGGCGCGCTTGTCGCCGGCGCCGGTGCCCAGGCCCATCATGGCCTTGCCGCGGTTGAGCATGACCGTGCGCACGTCGGCGAAGTCCACGTTCTGCAGGCCGGGCCGCGTGATGAGGTCCGAGATGCCCTGCACCGCGTTCTGCAGCACGTCGTTGGCGGCCTTGAAGGCGTTGACCAGCGTCGCCTGCGGGCCCATCACCAGGCGCAGCTTCTCGTTCGGGATCAGCACCATCGAGTCGGCGAACTTCTCGAGCTCCTCGATGCCCTTGACCGCCGCCGCCATGCGCTTCTTGCCCTCGAACGTGAACGGCTTGGTCACGACCGCGACCGTCAGCACCTGCAGCTCCTTGGCGATCTCGGCGATCACCGGCGCCGCGCCGGTGCCGGTGCCGCCGCCCATACCCGCCGTGATGAACAGCAGGTCGGTGCCGGCGATCAGCTCCTTGACGCGGTCCTTGTCCTCGATCGCCGACTGGCGCCCGAGGTCGGGATTGGAGCCCGCGCCGAGGCCGCGCGTCAGGCTCTGGCCGAGCTGCAGGATCATGTTGGTCTTGCATCGCTCCAGGTGCTGCCGGTCGGTGTTGGCGCAGACGAAATCCACCCCGTCGATGCCGGACTCGACCATCTGGTTGACGGTGTTGCAGCCGCCGCCGCCGACGCCGACCACCTTGATGATCGCGCGGTCGCTCTTGCCATCCGTCACTTCGAACACTTCACCACCCATGACAACCTCCTCGCGTGAGAATCACGCCGAATTGCTGAAAAGATCTAGAACTGCCCCTTGAACCAGGTCTGGAGACGCTGCAGCCAGTAGCCCGCGCCGGCCGACGGCGGGGCCGCGGGCCCCTGCTGCTGCCGGCCGTAATGCAGCAGGCCCACGGCCGTCGAATAGATCGGGCTGCGGGCGACGTCGGTCAGGCCGGCGACGTTCTGCGGCAGGCCCAGGCGCACCGGCAGGTCGAACACCTCCTCGGCCAGCTCGATCACGCCCTCGACCTTGCTGCTGCCGCCGGTCAGCACGATGCCGCCGGCGATGGCGTCGTAGAAATCGGACCGGTGCAGCTCCTTGCGGATGAACTGGAACAACTCGAGGTAGCGCGCCTTGACCACCTCGGCCAGCGTCAGCCGCGACAGCTTGCGCGGCGGGCGGTCGCCCACGCTCGGCACCTCGATCTCGTCGTTCTGGCGGATCAGCGCCGGCAGCGCGCAGCCGTGCCGGATCTTGATCTCCTCGGCGTTCTGCGGCGGCGTGCGGAACGCCACCGCGATGTCGTTGGTGACCTGGTTGCCGGCGATCGGGATCACCGCGGTGTGGCGGATCGAGCCGCTCTTGAACACGGCGATGTCGGAGGTGCCGCCGCCGATGTCGACCAGGCAGATGCCGAGCTCGCGCTCGTCTGGCTGCAGCACCGCGTAGGAGGACGCCAGCTGCTCCAGGATCAGCTTGTCCACCCGCAGTCCGCAGCCTTCGATGCAGCGCCGGATGTTCTGCGCCGCGCTGGCGCCGCCGGTGACCATGTGCACGCGTGCTTCGAGGCGCACGCCCGCCATGCCCACCGGCTCGGAGATTCCCTCCTGGCCATCGACGATGAACTCCTGCGGCACCACGTGCAGCACTTTCTGGTCCGCCGGGATCGCCATCGCGCGCGCCGCGGCGATGACGCGCTCGACGTCGTGCGGGCTGACCTCGCCGTGGCTGACGCCGACGATGCCCTGCGAGTTGAAGCTCTTCACGTGGGCGCCGGAGATGCCGGCGTAGACCGACTGGATGCGGCAGCCGGCCATCAGCTCGGCTTCCTCCACCGCGCGCCGGATCGACTGCGTCGTGGCCTCGATGTTGACCACCACGCCCTTGTTCATGCCACGCGAGGGGTGCGAGCCCAGGCCCACGACCTCGACACGCCCGTCCGGCGTCGTACCGCCGACCATCGCCACCACCTTGTGGGTGCCGATGTCGAGGCCGACCAGCAGGTCGCGCGGCGCTTTCCTACTCATCCCGGCCCGGCGGGCGGGCGCCGACACTTCCGGCGCCGTCGCCGACGGGCTCCCGCCAGCCGACCGCAAATCCATTGATGTAGTGAAGATCGACATACGTCACCTCCTGGAGACGCCCTTCGAGCGCCGTTTTGACCGGCCCGGCCAGGCGCGCCACCGCGTCGAGCGGTGACTCCCGTCCGAGCCGCAATTCGATTCCGTCCGCCGTGTGCGCGGTCCATTCGCCGCGCGGGTTCTGCTCGAGCGCCACCGGCACGAACTTCGTTCCAGCGAGCTGCGCGCGCAGCGCCTCGAATGCCGCGCGCACCGCGGCCTGCCGGCCGCCCGGGCCGCCCAGGCGCCAGGCGCCGGCGAGGTCCTCGGGGATGGCCGGCGGCGTGAACACGACGTCCTGGTCCGACAACAGCGAGCGCGCGCCCCAGCGCGCGACCGCCTGGTGCTCCTGCACGTGCACGCGCACCGTGCCCGGCCAGGCGCGCTCGACGCGCGCGCGCGCCACCCACGGCAGCGCCTCGACCGCGGCTTTCACCGCCGCGAGGTCGAGCTCGTAGAAGTCCTGGTTCAGGCGCGGCGCCACCACGCGCTGCACCGCTTCGGCCGGCACGCGGGCGAGCTCGCCACCGATCTCGAGCGTCAGCGCCGCGCGCGGCCCGCCCAGCCGCGGCACCGCCGGCAGCAGCGCCGCGGCGATCAGCAGCACCGCCGTGCACCAGCCGAGCAGGCGCAGCACGGGCGACTGCACGCTCGGCGCGGCGCCGACGGCGAATTCAGCGCGTCCTTCGACTCCGCGACCTGGGGTCGCCACGCTCAGGACAGGCATCAGGCGGCACCCAGCGAGGTTTCGAGAATGGCCCAGCACAGCTCGTCGAAGCTCATGCCGGCGGCCCTGGCCGCCATCGGCACCAGCGAGTGCGAGGTCATGCCGGGCACGGTGTTCAGCTCGAGCAGCCACGGCTTGCCGGCCGGGTCGACCATGAAGTCGACGCGGCCCCAGCCGCTGGCGCCAACAAGCTCGAACGCCGCCAGCGCGAGCGCGCGCAGTTTCTTCTCCGCCGCCGCCGGCAGGCCCGAGGGGCAGTGGTATTTCGTGTCGTCGGCCAGGTACTTGGCGTGGTAGTCGTAGAACTCGCCGGCGGGCTCGATGCGCACCGAAGGAAGGGCGCGGCCGTCGAGAACCGGCACGGTCAGCTCGGCGCCCTTGATGAACTTCTCGGCCATGACCATTCGATAGACGGCGCCTGACGGCGCCGTGCTGCGGCCGTCGCCGCGCGCGAGCCGGAAGGCGCCGGCGGCCTGCGCCGGTTTTCGAACGATGGTCACGCCGACGCTCGAGCCTTCCGCGGCAGGCTTGATCACGAACGGGAACTTGAAGCGCTTCGCGGCGGCCCTGGCATCGGCTTCGCTCGCCAGCTCCATGAACGGCGCGGTCGGCAGCGCCTCGGCCAGCCACACGCGCTTGGCCGTCATCTTGTTCATCTTCACCGCCGAGCCGGTCACGCCGGAGCCGGTGTACGGCAGGCCCTGCAGCTCGAGCGCCGCCTGCACCGTGCCATCCTCGCCGGCGCCGCCGTGCAGGATGATGAAAACGCGCTCGAAGCCGCTCGCGCGCAGGCCGAGCACGCTGTCGCGCGTGGCGTCCACGCCGACCGCCTCGACGTCGCGCTTGAGCAGCGCCGCCAGCACGGCCTCGCCGCTCCACAGCGACACCTGCCGTTCCGCCGACCACCCGCCCATGAGCACGGCCACCCGCCCGAACTCGCGCGGATCGGTCACGCGCCTAATGCGCATGGCCACGCTCCCCGACCACGCGCACCTCGGGCTCGAGCTGCACGCCGGTCCGGTCCTGCACCACGCGCTGGATGTGCCCGATCAGCGCCTCGACGTCGGCGGCGCGCGCGCCGTCCTCGGTGGTGATGAAGTTCGCGTGGTGCGTGGAGACCCGCGCACCGCCGATGCGGTGGCCCTTGAGGCCGCAGGCCTCGATCAGCCGTGCGGCATGGTCGTCCGGCGGATTGCGGAAGGTGCTGCCGGCCGACGGCTTGCCGACCGGCTGGCTGGCCTTGCGCTTGGCCAGCGACTCCTTGGTGTAGCGCGCGTGCTCGCCGCCGGCGTCCTCGGTCACGCGCAAGCGCGCGCCGAGGAAGCCGAGCACGTTGCGCGGCACCTCGACGTGCCGGTAGTCCCAGCGGAACGCCGAGGCCGCCCACCATTCGGCGCGGCCGCTGCGCAGCAGCACTTCGGCCTCGATCACGTTCGGCCAGGTCTCGCCGCCCCAGGCGCCGGCGTTCATCGCCAGCGCGCCGCCGACCGTGCCCGGGATGCCGGCCATGAAGCCCAGCCCCGCGCGCTGGTGCTGCTGCGCGAACTTGGCGAGACGCGCGCAGTGCACGCCGGCCTCGGCGTGGATCGAGTTTTGACCGGGCGTGCCGTTGCGCAGCTCGAGCCCGTCGAGGGCGCCGTGCAGGCAGATCACGGTGCCGCGCACGCCGCCGTCACGCACCAGCAGGTTGCTGCCCAGCCCGAGCCACAGCACCGGCTCGCCGGGCGGCAGCGTGCGCACGAACTCGATCAGGTCCTGGCGGTCGGCCGGCTCGAAATAGCGGTCGGCCGGGCCGCCGACGCGCCAGCTGGTGTGCGCCGCCAGGCGCTCGTGGTGCTTCACGATTCCGCGCATGGCATACCCGAACAGTTCCTGGTCGGCCCAATGGCCCGCGTAGTTGCGCAGCGCACTCATGCCCTCCTCCGGCGCGACGACGATCGCCGCGGCCGGGCCAGCAGGGCCGGCAGCGTGCCGATGTCACCCGCACCGAGCGTCAGCACCACGTCGCCGGCCTTCACCACCCGCGCCAGCGCCGCCGGCAGCTCGCCGACCGTCTCGACGAACACCGGCGAGGCGGCACCGCGCTCGCGCACGCCGCGCGCCAGCGCACGCCCGTCGTAGCGCGCGATCGGCGCCTCGCCCGCGGCGTACACCTCGGTCAGCAGCAGCGCATCGGCGCCCGCCAGCACCTGGCAGAAGTCGTCGAACAGGTCGCGGGTGCGCGTGAACCGGTGTGGCTGGAACGCAACGACGAGCCGGCGCTGCGGGTACGCGCTGCGCAGCGCCTCGAAGGTCGCGGCGATCTCGCGCGGGTGGTGGCCGTAATCGTCGACCACCAGCACCGTCCGCCCGCCGACGGCGATCTCGCCGTGCGACTCGCAGCGCCGGCCGACCCCCTCGAAGCGCGCCAGCGCCTTGCGGATCGCGGCAAAGCCGATGCCGAGCTCGCGCGCGATCACGATCGCGGCCAGCGCGTTCTGCACGTTGTGGCGGCCGGGCAGGTTCAGGCGCAGCTTCTCGCGCGCGCCGTCGGCGGTGACCACGGTGAACTCGCTGCCGACGCCGGAGGCGCGGATGGCGGTGGCGCGCACGTCGGCTTCGCCGAGCCCGTAGGTGATCACCGGGCGGCCGATCTCGGGCAGCAGGGCCCTGGCCACGGCATCGTCGGCGCAGACCACGGCCAGCCCGTAGAACGGCAGGCGCTGCAGGAACTCGAGGAACGTCGCGCGCAGCCTGCCGAAGTCGCCGCCGTAGGTCTCGAGGTGGTCGGCGTCGATGTTGGTGACCACCGCCATCATCGGCGTCAGGTGCAGGAACGAGGCGTCGCTCTCGTCGGCCTCGGCCACGAGGAAGTGTCCGGTGCCCAGGCGCGCGTGGGTGCCGGCGCCCTTGACCTTGCCTCCGACGACGAAGGTGGGATCGAGCCCGCCCTCGGCCAGCACCGCGGCGACCAGCGAGGTGGTGGTGGTCTTGCCATGCGTGCCGGCGATGGCGATGCCGTAGCGGAAGCGCATCAGCTCGGCCAGCATCTCGGCGCGGCGCACCACCGGGATGCGTTGCTCGCGCGCGGCGCGCACCTCGGGGTTGTCCTCGCGCACCGCGGAGGACACGACCGTCACGTCGGCGCCCTTGACGTTGCCGGCGGCGTGGCCGGCGCGCACTTTCGCGCCGAGCTTCGCCAGGCGCGCCGTCGCCGGCCCGCGCTTCAGGTCCGAACCGCTGACCGCGTAGCCGAGGTTCAGCAACACTTCGGCGATGCCGGCCATGCCAGAGCCGCCGATGCCGATGAAATGCACGCGCCGCACGCGCCGCATCGGCTGGTCCATCAGGCGGCGCGCAGCAAGGGGCTTAGGCATGGGCCGCCTCCAGCACCGCGTCGGTGATCTGCCGCTCGGCGTGCGCCCAGGCCGCGTCGCGCGCGGCCTGCGCCATTGCCAGCAGCTGCGCCCGGTCGGCCAGCAGCTCGCGCAGCGCCTGCGCCAGCGCCGCGGCGCTGAGCTGCGCCTCGGGGATCAGCCGCGCTGCGCCGCGGCTCACCAGGTACGCGCCGTTGCGCGTCTGGTGGTCGTCCACCGCCGCCGGGAACGGCACCAGGATCGCGCCGCAGCCCGCGGCGGCGAGCTCGGCGATGGTCGAGGCGCCCGCGCGGCAGACCACGAGGTCGGCCCAGGCGTAGGCCGCGGCCATGTCCTCGATGAACGCTTCGAGCGTGGCCTCGACGCCGGCGCGGCGGTAGGCGTCCTGCGCCACCGCCAGCGTGCGCCCGGCCTGGTGCCAGACCCTGGGACGCTCGCTCGCCGGCAGCAGCGCCAGCGCCTCGGGCACGCGCTGGTTGAGCGCTTTCGCGCCCTGGCTGCCGCCGATCACGAGCACGTGCGCCAGGCCCTGGCGCGCGGCGAGGCGCGCCGCCGGCGCCGGCACGGCCTGGATCGCCCTGCGCACCGGATTGCCGACCGTGGCCGCGCCGGCGAAGGTGCCCGGAAAGGCCTGCAGCACGCGCTGGGCGATGCGCGCGAGCCAGCGGTTGGTGAGCCCGGCCGCGGCGTTCTGCTCGTGGATCACCAGCGGCACGCCCCACAGGCGCGCGACCAGCCCGCCCGGCCCGGCGGCGAAGCCGCCCATGCCCAGCACGACCGCCGGCGCCTGCCGGCGCAGCGCGGCCCAGGCATCGAGCATGGCGCGCGCGACCAGCAGCGGCGCGAGCAGCAGCTTGGCCACCCCCTGGCCGCGCAGCCCGCTGACGCGGACGTACTCGATCGGGAAGCCGCTGGCCGGCACCACGCGCGCCTCGAAGCTCGCCGGCGCGCCCATCCACACCACCTCGTGGCCACGCGCCTTCAGCTCGTGCGCGACCGCCAGCGCGGGGAACACGTGCCCGCCGGTGCCGCCGGCCATGACCATCACTTTCATGGCCCCCTCTCGAAAAAAAGGGACGCACACCTTTTCCCGGAGCGGTCCGCTTCCGGAAGCCAACGCCGGCGAAAAAGGTGTGCGTCCCCTTTTTTCATCGCAGACCTCCCGCCGGCGCACGGGCGCGTTCGAGGCGGTTCTCGTGATCGGCGCGCAGCACCAGCGCCGCCATCAGGCACACCGTGACCAGGCTCGAGCCGCCGTAGGAGATCAGCGGCAACGTCAGGCCCTTGGTCGGCAGCAGGCCCATGTTCACCGCCATGTTGATCAGCACTTGCGCGCCGAGCCAGGCGCCGATCGCGTAGCACAGGTAGGCGGCGAACAGGTTCTTGCGCTGCTCGGCGGCCTGGCCGATGCGAAAGCAGCGCCACACCATGACGCCGAACGCCGCCAGCAGCACGGCGATGCCGACCAGGCCGAATTCCTCGGCCCAGATCGCGAAGATGAAGTCGGTGTGGGTTTCGGGCAGGTACAGCAGCTTCTGCACGCTGTTGCCCAGGCCCACGCCGGTCCACTCGCCGCGGCCGATGGCGATCAGCGACTGGGTCAGCTGCCAGCCGCTGTTCTCCATGTCGGCCCACGGGTCGGTGAACGTCATCAGCCGCTTGAGGCGGTAGGCCGCCGTGACGATGAGCACGGCAAGCGCGCCGCTGGCGGCCAGCGCGAACGCGCCGAGGTGCAGCAGCCGCGCGCCGGCCATGAACAGCAGCAGGAAGGTGATCAGCAGCAGCAGTGCGGCGGCGCCGAAGTCCGGCTCGAGCAGCAGCAGGCACGCTGCCAGCACCACCGGCACCAGCGGGCGCAGCAGGCCCTTGAAGCTCGACTGCAGCTCGACCCGGCGCCGCACCACGTATCCGACCAGGTACAGCACCAGCGCCAGGCGCGCCGGCTCCGAGGCCTGCAGCCGGAACGCGCCGAGGTCGAGCCAGCGCCGCGCGCTGTTGACCTTCACGCCGATGCCGGGGATCAGCACGATGGCCAGCAGGAAGAAGGCGAACGCCAGCAACCAGAAGCCGCTCTGCTCCCAGGCGCGCATCGGCACGGCGAACGCGGTGGCGCCGAGCAGCAGGCCGATCACGGCGTAGCTGAACTGCTTGTAGAAGTAGTACAGCGGCGCGCCGGTGGACTTCTCGGCGACGGCCACCGAGGCCGAGGCGACCATGACCAGGCCAGTGGCCAGCAGCGCCAGCGCCGCGGCGGTAAACGCCGGGTCCAGCCCGTAGCGCGGCGGCGGGATCGGCAGAGCGACGGCCATCAGGCCTGCTCCCGGGGGCTCGCGGCGGCGGCCAGCCCGCGCACCAGCGCGCAGAACGTCTCGCCGCGCTCTTCGTAGTTGCCGAACTGGTCGAGGCTGGCGCAGGCCGGCGACAGCAGCACGCGGTCGCCGCGCCGCGCCACCGTATGCGCGCGCTTCACCGAAGCCTCGAGGGTCTGTTCGCGGTACACCGGCAGCGCGCCGGCGAGCGCATGCTCGATCAGCGCCGCGTCCTGGCCGTAGAGGACGGCGGCGTGCGCCTTCTGCGCCAGCACCGGCTTGAGCGGCGCGAAATCCTGGCCCTTGCCCTGGCCGCCACCGAGCCAGACGATCGGCTCCGGCAGGCCGGCAAGCGCGGCCAGCGTGGCGCCGACGTTGGTGCCCTTGGAATCGTTGAAGTACGCCACGCCGTTGACCTCCGCCACCCACTCGCAGCGGTGGCGCAGGCCACGGAACTCGCGCAGCACGGCGAGCGAGGCAGCGCGCGGGATGCCGGCGGCGTCGGCCAGTGCCAGCGCGGCGAGCGCGTTGGCGGCGTTGTGCAGCCCGTGAATGTTCAGCCCGGCGACCTTCATCAGGCGCTCGCCGCCGAAGGCGAGCCAGTCTTCGCCGCCGGCCTTGACCAGGCCGTATTGCCCGGCGAGCGGCGCGTCGAGGCCGAAGCTGACCTTGCGCTGCGCGGCGCGCACGTTGCGCTCGGTCTCGGCGTCCTGGCGATTGACCAGCGCGGTCTCGCAGCCGATGAAGATGCGCGACTTGGCCTCGGCGTAGGCCTCGAAGCTCTTGTGGCGATCGAGGTGGTCGGGGCTGACGTTGAGGTTGGCGGCGGCCTTGCAGCGCAGCGACAGCACCGTCTCGAGCTGGAAGCTCGACAGCTCCATCACGTAGAGCTGCACATCGGGCGACAACAGGTCGAGCGCGGGCGTGCCGAGGTTGCCGCCGACGGCGACGTTGAGCCCGGCGCGCTTGGCCATCTCGCCGAGCAGCGTGGTCACGGTGCTCTTGCCGTTGCTGCCGGTGATGGCGATCACCGGCGCCTCGGCGGCGCGGGCGAAAAGCTCTATGTCGCCGAAGGTCGGCACGCCGTGGGCGCGCAACTCGCGCGCGAAGTCCTCGTCGAGCGACACGCCCGGCGACACCGCCGCCAGCGCGTAGCGCTCCAGCGGCAGGGTCGTGCCGAAGCCGCCGAGCTTGAGCTCCACCGGCAGGCCGCGCAGCTCGACCGTGCCGGGCGGCTCGGCGCGCGAGTCGGTGGCCGTCACGTGCGCGCCTTGCTGGACGAAGTAGCGCGCGCACGCCGCCCCGGTCCTGCCCAGACCGACGACGAGCACGTTCTTGCCGCGGTAGCCGGTCATGTCGCGGCACCGGGCAGGCGATACGGCGGGCACGCCTCCGCGAATGGCTCGCCTCGTCGCCGCGCTAGCTCGCCTCGCCAAGTCTCGGCTCGCCGTGGCGCGGCGACCCCTCGCTGCGCTCGGGGCTCCGCTCGGCTGCGCTTTATTTCGCTTCGGCGCATCCCGCCGTATCGCCTGCCGTAGGTCGTTCGCGTCACGGCTACCTCACCTTCAGCGTGGCGAGGCCGATCAACACCAGGATCAGCGTGACGATCCAGAAGCGCACGATGATCTTCGGCTCGGGCCAGCCCTTGAGCTCGAAGTGGTGGTGCAGCGGCGCCATGCGGAAGATGCGCCGCTTGTAGAGCTTGTACGAGGCGACCTGCAGCATGACCGAGACGGTCTCGGCCACGAACACGCCGCCCATGATCGCCAGCACGATCTCCTGGCGCACCAGCACCGCGACCACACCGAGCGCCGCGCCGAGCGCCAGCGCGCCGACGTCGCCCATGAACACCTGCGCCGGATAGGCGTTGAACCACAGGAAGCCGAGGCCCGCGCCGGCGATGGCGACGCAGAACACCAGGACTTCGCCGACGCCGGCGATGTACGGGATGCCGAGGTAGGTCGCGATCTTGACGTTGCCGGACGCGTAGGCGAACACGGCCAGCGCCGAGGCGACCAGCACGGTCGGCATGATGGCGAGCCCATCGAGGCCATCGGTGAGATTCACCGCGTTGCTCGAGCCGACGATGACCAGGTAGACCCACGGGATGAACAGCCAGCCCAGCGGGATGGCGATGTCCTTGAACAGCGGCACGATCAGCTGCGTCTCGATCGGCGTCTGCGCGGTCGCGAAGATGGCGGACGCGGTGGCGAAGCCCGCCACCGACAGCCAGAAATACTTGGCGCGCGCCGACAGGCCCTTGCTCGAGCCGTAGCGGATCTTCTTGTAGTCGTCGACGAAACCGACCGCGCCGAACGCCAGCGTCACCAGCAACGCGAACCAGACGAAACGGTTGCCCAGGTCGGCCCAGAACAGCGTCGCGATGGTGACCGCGGCGAGGATCATCGCCCCGCCCATGGTCGGCGTGCCGGCCTTGGCCAGGTGCGTCTGCGGGCCGTCGTCGCGGATGACCTGGCCGATCTGGTGGAAGGTCAGCCGGCGGATCAGCCAGGGGCCGAAGATGAACGAGAACGCCAGCGCGGTCAGCACCGACAGGATGGCGCGGAAGGTCAGGTAGTTGAAGACGCGAAAGCCGCTTTCGAGCTGCTGCAGCCATTGCGTCAATTCATAAAGCATTCAGTGCACTCCGCCGACGTGTTCCTCGCCGGTCAGGCCGGCGACCACGCGTTCCATGCGCGAGCTGCGCGAGCCCTTCACCAGCACCGCCACCTCCGGCGACAGGCGCTCGCGCACCTCGGCGATCAGCGCGTCGATGTCGTCGAAGTGCACCGCACCCGCGCCGAAACCCCGGGCCGCCTCGCGCGCCAGCGGCCCGACCGCGTAGAGTCGCTCGATGCCCAGCGCACGCGCGTCTTCGCCGGCGGCGAAATGCAGCTGCTCGCCGCCGCGGCCGAGTTCGCCCATGTCGCCCAGCACCAGCCAGCGGCGCGCCGACACCGCGGCGAGCAACTCGAGGGCGGCGCGCAGCGAGGTCGGGTTGGCGTTGTAGCTGTCGTCGAGCAGGCGCGCGCCGCCGAGCGCCTTGCGCCAGCCCAGCCGGCCCGGCGCCGGCCGCACCGCCGCCAGCCCGGCGGCGATGTCGCGCGCGTCCATGCCGAGCGCGACCGCGCAGGCCGCCGCCGCCAGCGCGTTGCGCACGTTGTGCACGCCGGGCAGCGGCAGGATGACGCCCTGCCGGCCCTCCGGCGTCTCCAGCTCGAACGCCATGCGCAGCGGCGCCGCGGGCGGCTCGGGCCGCGGGTTCACCGCGCGCACGTTGGCCCCCTCGGACAGCCCGAAGGTCAGGACGTCGGCACCGCCCGCGAGCTCGTGCCACAGCGGCGCGTGCTCGTCGTCGGCGTTGATCACGGCGATGCCGTGCCCGAGCGCCTCGAACAGCTCGCCCTTGGCGCGCGCCACGCCCTCGCGCGAGCCAAAGCCCTCGAGGTGCGCGTCGCCGGCATTGTTGACCACGCCGACATCAGGCCGCGCGATCTCGGCGAGCCGCGCGATCTCGCCCGGGTGGTTGGCGCCCATCTCGATGACGGCGGTGCGGTGCTCCTCGCGCAGCGCCAGCAGCGTCAGCGGCACGCCGATGTGGTTGTTGAGGTTGCCGGCGGTCGCCAACACCGGCCCGCGGCGCGCGAGGATCGCGGCCAGCATCTGCTTGACCGTGGTCTTGCCGTTGCTGCCGGTGACGGCCACCAGCGGGATGTGGAAATCGCCACGCCACGAAATCGCGTACTCCTGCAATCCCGCCAGCGTGTCCTTCACGATCACCTGCGGCAGCTTCGACGGCTGCGCCTGTGAAACCAGCGCGCCGGTGGCGCCGGCCGTGCGCGCCTGCTCGATGAAGTCGTGGCCGTCGAAGCGCTCGCCCTTCAGCGCAACGAACAGGTCGCCCGGCGCCAGCGCGCGCGTGTCGGTGGCCACGCGCGTGAAGCGCGCGTCCGCGCCGTGCAGCGGGGCGTCGAGGCGGCGAGCCAGGTCGCTCATGCGCTCCATCACCCCCGGCCCCGGGCGCCGCCCTCGGGGGCCCGCCCGACGAGCTGCGCGACGAACGCGCGGTCGCTGAACACGCGCCGGTCCTGCCCGTACTGCTGGTACTCCTCGTGGCCCTTGCCGGCGACGACGACGACGTCGTCGGCGCCCGCCTCGCGCACGGCGGTGCGGATCGCCTCGGCCCGGTCGTGGATCACCGGCGCGGAGAATCCGGCCGGAAAGCCGGACTGGATCTCGCGCACGATCGCGGCGGGATCCTCGCTGCGCGGATTATCGTCAGTGACGATAACGCGATCGGCCGCCTGCGCGGCAGCCGCGCCCATCAGGGGCCGCTTGCCGCGATCACGATCTCCGCCACAGCCGAATACGCACCACATCTTTCCACGGCAGTGTGCGCGGACCGCGTGCAAAACCTGTGCAAGCGCCTGCGGCGTATGCGCGTAGTCCACCACCACCAGCGCGGCGGCGTGCGGGCCGCGGAAGCCCTCGATGCGCCCCGGCACGGTGGCGGCCGCCGACAGCGCCGCGCAGGCGCGTGGCAGCGCCACGCCCTTCTCCAGCAGCGCCGCCAGCGCGGCCAGCAGGTTGCGGGCGTTGAAGCGCCCGAGCAGGCGGCTGTCGATGCGCGCCCTGCCGGCATGGCTGGTGACCTCGAAGGCGATGCCGGAAGCGCGCAAGCTGAGGCTGCGGCCGATCACGTGCCGCGCCCCCGGCGCATCGCCATCGAGGCCGTAGAGAGTGAGCCGGTGCCCGGCGCCGGCGAACTCGCGCGCCCAGGCCGCCCCGGCCGGGTCGTCGCGGTTCAGCACGGCGGCGGCAGGCCGCAGCTCGGTGAACAGTTTCTTCTTGGCCGCGGCGTAGGCCTCGAGCGTGCCGTGGTAGTCGAGGTGGTCGCGGCCGACGTTGGTCAGCACGGCGGTGTGGAACGCGACCGCGGCCACGCGCGCCTGGTCGAGCGCGTGGGAGGAGACTTCCATCGCCACCACGCCGACGCCGGCGTCGCGCGCTTCCCGCAGACGGCGCTGCAGGCTCACCGGGTCCGGCGTGGTGTGGTCGCCCGGCGCCAGCGCGCCGACGCGCCCGTAGCCGAGCGTGCCGAGGTACAGGCACGGCTCGCCGAGCGCCTCGAGCGCCTGCGCCAGCAGCCACGCCGTCGAGGTCTTGCCGTCGGTGCCGGTGATGCCGACGGCGTGCAGCTGCCGCGCCGGGTGGTCGAAGAAACGCGCCGCGATCTCTCCGGCGCGGCGCGAAAGGTCTTCGACGGGAATCGCGGGAATCGGCAGGTCCGGCGGCGGCTCGACGCCGGGCGAGGCGGCGCCCTGCGAGCCAACGCTTCGCGTTGGCTCCCACAGCAGCGCGCCGGCGCCGTTGGCCAGCGCCTGCGGCAGGAAGTCGAGGCCGTGGTGCCGGCTGCCGCGGCAGGCCAGGAACAGGCCGCCGCGGCGCACCTGGCGGCTGTCGAGCGCGAGGTCGGCCACGGCGACGTCGGGCACTTTCGTGCCGGCGGCGAGGCCGGCCACGAGCTCGGGCAGGCGGCGCGCCGAGATTGTGGGGGGCACGGGCGGAGGCATGCCGGTCATGTCCTCGGCCTTCGCGCGGGGGCGGCCGCGGTGTTGGTCAGCGGCGTACCGTCCGGCGCGAGCTGCAGCTGGCGCACCGCCGACTGCATGACGCGCGAGAACACCGGGCCGGCGACCTGGCCGCCGTAGTACTGCTTGTTGCGCGGCTCGTCGATCATCACCAGCCCGACCAGGCGCGGGTTTTCCGCCGGCACCAGGCCGATGAACACCGACTGGTGGCGGTCCTCGGAATAGCCGCCGACGGCGTGCTTGCGCACGGTCCCGGTCTTGCCGGCGACCTTGTAACCGGGCACCGCCGCCTCGACGCCGGTGCCGTCGCCGACGGTCACGTCCTCGAGCAGCCGCCGCACCTGGCGCGCGACCTTCACCGACACCGCCCGCTGCGGCGGCACCGCAGGGCCGCCGGCGACCAGCCGCAGCGACGGCAGCAGCCCGTCGTTGGCCAGCGCGCAATAGGCACGCGCGAGCTGCAGGGCGTTGGCCGACAGGCCGTAGCCGTAGGACGCCGTCGCCGTGGCGATCTGGCCCCACTCGCTGGCGTCGCGCAGCACGCCGGCGGCCTCGCCCGGATAGCCGGCGCCGACCGGCTCGCCGAAGCCGAACTTCTGGTAGCCGCGCCACACGGCGTCGGGGCCGAGCGACAGGCCGATGCGCGCCGCGCCGACGTTGCTCGAGCGCGACAGCACGCGCGTGAGGCTGATGGCGTCGGACGGGTGGGTGTCGCGCACGGTCAGCGCGCCGATCTTGAAGAAGCCCGGCGCCGTGTCGATGACGCTGTCCGGCCGCAGCTTGCCGAGTTCCAGCCCCTGGGCGACCAGCAGCGGCTTGATGGTCGAGCCCGGCTCGAACAGGTCGGTCACGGCGCGGTTGCGCAGGCCCTTGGAGTCGCGGTCCCCGGGCCGGTTCGGGTTGTAGCCCGGCTGGTTGGCCATCGCCAGGATCTCGCCGGACCGGGCGTCGAGCACCACGATCAGCCCGCCGCGCGCGCGGTGCTCGCTCACGGCGCCCTTCAACTCGCGATAGGCGACGTACTGCAGCCGCAGGTCGAGCGTCAGCGTGAGGTCGACACCGGCCACCGCCGGCTCGACCTCGCCGCTGGCCTCGACGATGCGCCCCGAACGGTCGCGTACCACGGCGCGCGCCCCGGCCTTGCCGGCCAGCCGCGCCTCGAGCGCGGCCTCCATGCCTTCCTGGCCGCGGCCGTCGATGTCGGTGAACCCGACCACGTGGCCGGTGACCTCGCCAGCCGGGTAGTAGCGCCGGTACTCGCGCTGGCTGAACACGCCGGGCGCCTCCAGCGCCAGCACGCGGTGCGCCTCGGCCGGGTTCAGGTGGCGGCGCAGGTAGACGAAGTGCTTTTCGCGGCGCGCGTTCAGGAAACGGCGCAGTTCGCCGGGGCCGTAATCGAGCAGCTTGGACAGCGGCGGCCAGTACTCGGGCGCCGCCAGCAACTCGGCAGGGATCACCCACAGCGACTCGACCGGTGCCGACAGCGCCAGCGGCTCGCCGTAACGGTCGCGCAGCGCGCCGCGGTGCGCCGGCACGGTCACCGTGCGCAGCGCGCGCTTGTTGCCTTCCGCGGTGAGGAAGTCGCGCTGCACCACCTGCAGCTCGAAGGCCCGCGCCAGCACCGCGCCGGCGCCCACGGCGAGCACCGCCAGCACGGCGAGGCGGCGCCAGGCCGGCACTTCACGCGGCCCGGCCGCGCGCTCGCGCGCGCCGAACTCCTTCACGGCCCCTCGCCCGTGGCGGGCGGCACGGCCCGCACCACGCGCGTGTCGCGCGGCTCGGTCATGCGCAGCTTCTCGCGCGCGATCTGCTCGACGCGCCCGTGCTGCGCCAGCGTCGCTTCCTCGAGCTGCAGCTGCGCCCACTCGGTCTCGAGCCGCGCCTTCTCGGCGCGCAGCTGCTCGAGCTGGTGCACCAGCGTGCGGTTCTCGTGCTTGGTCTGGACCACGACCACGGCCGAGCCGACCACCGCCACCACGAGCGCGACCATGAACGCCCAGTCGCGGCGGCTCACGCGGCGCTCCCCGCCGTTTTCGCGGCCACGCGCAGCACCGCACTGCGCGCGCGCGGGTTGGCCGCGATCTCGCCGTCGCCGGGGAACTGCTTCTTGCCGACCAGGGCCAGCGTGGGGGCACCGCCGGCCGGCGTCATTGCGTAAGACTCCCGGTCGCCGGCCCTTGCGGCCGGCGCGGCGCGCGCCGCATCGCGCATGAAGCGCTTGACCAGGCGGTCTTCGAGCGAGTGGAAGCTGATCACCACCAGGCGGCCGCCCGGCGCCAGCACCTCGACCGCCTGGGCCAGCGCGGCGCCGAGCTGCTCGAGCTCCCGGTTCACGTGGATGCGCAGCGCCTGGAAGCTGCGCGTCGCCGGATGGATCTTCTGCCGCGGGCCGCGGTGCACCGACAGGATCAGCTCGGCCAGCTGTGCCGTGCGCGCCAGCGGCTGCCTGGCGCGGGCGGCGACGACGGCGCGCGCAATGGCGCGGCTGTTGCGCTCCTCGCCGAGCGTCCACAGCACGTCGGCGATCTGTTTTTCGGAGGCGTGCGCCAGGAAATCCGCCACGGACTCGCCGCCGCGCGGGTCCATGCGCATGTCGAGCGGGCCGTCGTGGGCGAAGGAGAAGCCGCGCGCCGGGTCGTCGAACTGCGGCGAAGACACGCCGAGGTCGAGCAGCACGCCGTCGACGCGCCCGGCGAGGCCTTCGGCGGCGCACACGGCGCCGAGGGTGGCGAAAGGCGCGCAGTGGAAGTGGAAATTCGGGTGCCGGGCGGCGAGGTCGCGCGCGGCGCCGGCCGCGGCCGGATCGCGGTCGAAGGCGTGCAGCGCGCCGGCCGGCCCAAGGCGCGACAGGATCGCGGCGCTGTGGCCACCGCGGCCGAAGGTGCCGTCCACGTAGGTGCCGTCCGCGCGGAGGGACAGTCCGGTGATCGATTCTTCGAGCATCACCGGAAGGTGGACTGGCATGCGGGGACTAAGCCCTGGGTGGTAAAGGGCCGGGCGGCAGGCGGCAGGCACGCGTGCTCACCGCTTCAGCGACGCGAACGCGTCGGCCAGCTCGTCCGCCTGGGTGGCGCTGAACTTCTCGGTCCAGATGTCCTCCGACCAGATCTCGATGCGCTTGTTCTGGCCGACCGCCACCGCGCGGCTGTCGAGGTGCGCGAGCTTGCGCAGCAGCTGCGGCAGCAGCACGCGGCCCTGCTTGTCGATCTCGGTCTCCTCGGCGTGGCCGATGAAGGCGCGCGTGGCGAGGTCGGCTTTCTTGCGGTCGGCGAGCTGGTCGATCTGCTCGACGATCTGGTTGAAGGTCGAGACCGGGTAGATCTCGATGCAGGGCTGGTAGGACCGCGTGATGAACACCTGCGGACCGAACTTTTCGTTCAGCCGCTGGCGGAAGCGCGCCGGGATCGCCAGGCGACCCTTGTCGTCCACGGTCAGCAGATGCGACCCAGCGAACATGCCCCTCGCCCCCTCGCCCATTGCGGAAATGGCTGTGAACAACGCAACCGACCCCGCAGTCCTCCACAGAGTTCCACTTTAATCCACTAAAAACCACTTTGCAATAGAAATTTCCAAGAGGAACAAGGACTTATGAGGGGATGCTTGAGGCGGACAACTCCATAATGTTGTCCAAATTAAACAGGCAGTTAGCTGTGGATATTAATGTGGATTATTACGGTGCCCGAGGGTGGGGGCCCTGAAGCGAGATGGCCCCGGGGGCGTTTAGCGCCACCGGGGCCAGCGAGCCCCAAAAGGAGTCAGCCTGTAAGCCGGGTTCTGTCGAAAGCAACCATTCCTCTGGGACCTGCGTCGCCGCAGGCCTCAAGCAGCCTACCCGGAAGGCGCGCGGGCCGCGCGTTGAGCGCTTGCGCGCTCACCCTTCCCTATTTGGCCTTGCTCCGGACGGGGTTTTCCATGCCGCGAGCGGTTGCCCGTCGCGCGGTGCGCTCTTACCGCACCTTTTCACCCTTGCCTGCTCCTTGCGGAACATCGGCGGTATGTTTTCTGTGGCACTTTCCGTCGGCTCGCGCCGCCCAGACGTTATCTGGCGTCCTGCCCGGTGGAGCCCGGACTTTCCTCCGCGCCTTGCGGCGCAGCGGTTGCTCGGCCAACTCCAGCGCGGATTCTAACAGGGGGACAGACTCTTAATTTTCGCAAGCGAAAATTAAGAGTCTGTCCCCGAATTATCCTCCACCGCCGCTTCGTGGCCGCCGAGGCGCACGGCGATGGCGTACAGCTCCTTGCGCGGCAGGCCGGTGAGCTCGGCGCCGAGCTTGGCAGCCTTCGAGGCGCCGAGCTCCTTGAGCAGCGTGCGCAGGATGCGCTCGGCCTCGCGCGGCGCCGCCGCGGCCGGATCGGCGCCCTCGATCACCAGCACGAACTCGCCGCGGCGGCGGTTGTCGTCGGCGCGCAGCCAGGCCAGCAGCTCCGCCGGCCTGGCGGTGCGGCTTTCCTCGAACAGCTTGGTCAGCTCGCGCGCCAGGCACACGCGGCGCTCGCCGAGCAGCGCCGCCAGCTCGCGCAGCGTGTCCTCGATGCGGTGCGTGGACTCGTACAGGATCACGCTGCGCGGCTCGGCGGCGAGCTCCTGCAGCCGGTGGCGCCGCGCCTCCTCGCGCGCCGGCAGGAAGCCGGCGAACACGAAACTGTCGGTCGGCAGCCCCGACACGCTCAGTGCGGCCAGCAGCGCCGAGGGACCCGGCACGGCGACGACCGGCAGGCCGAGCGCACGCGCCTCGCGCACCAGGTCGAAGCCCGGGTCGCTGATCAGCGGCGTGCCGGCGTCGGAAACGAGCGCGACGCTGCGGTCCTTGCGCAGCGCGTCGAGCACGTCGCCCATCGCCTGCGCCTCGTTGTGCTCGTGCAGCGCCAGCATGCGCGTGCGCACGCCGAAATGCGCCAGCAGCGCCCCGGTCACGCGCGTGTCCTCGGCCGCGATCAGGTCCACGCCGTCGAGAATCTTCAGCGCGCGCGGCGACAGGTCGCCGAGGTTGCCGATCGGCGTCGCCACCACGTAGAGGTGGCCGGGGCGGACCTCGGAAGGGGGCTCGCTCATGGGAATCCCAGCGCGGGGAAGGCATACTTTATCGCGCCTGAGAGGCGCTCCTACACTTCCTGATGATCCCTCCCCGTTTGCCCGCACCCCTCCTCGCTGCAATGCTGACCGTACTGGCCGCGTGTGCGGCGCCGGGCGGCGGCCGCGCGCAGGTCGCCGCCGGCGACGCCGAGGGGCTGATGGCGGCCGCGGAGACGGACCTCGCCAGCGGCGCCCCGGACGATGCGCGCCAGTGGCTCACCGGCGTACGCAGCGAGGCGCTCGACCCCGCCCAGCGCGCGCGCCTGCGCCTGCTGCGGGCGGAGATCCTGCTGGCCGAGGACCGGCCGATCGAGGCGCTGCAGGCGCTGCCGCTGGCGGTGGAACTGCGCGATTGGCCCGAGCTGATGCTGCGCGGCGAGGCCGACCGCGCGCAGGTGCTGTTCCGCATCGGCGACACGGTCGGCGCGACGCGCATGCTTGTGGCGCGCGAGAAGGCGCTGGCCGATCCCGCGCAGGTCCAGGCCAACCGCGAGCTGCTGTGGAGCGGCCTGGCCACCGCCGACCTCGACGTGGCGCTGAGCTCGCGGCTGGTGAAGGCGGACCCGGTCACCCGCGGCTGGATCGAGTTCGCGACCATCAGCCGCTCGATCTGGCTCGACGCGCGCGACCGCCAGGCGCGGCTGGCGCGCTGGCGCGCCGACTTCCCGGACCATCCGGCCGAGGCGCTCGGCGCGCAGGCCGAGGCGGCGGCGCCGCGCGCGCGCGGCGAGCTGCGCGCGCTGGCGCTGCTGCTGCCGCTGTCGGGGCCGCACGCCGCCGCCGCCGAGGCGGTGCGCGATGGCTTCTTCGCGGCCTGGTACGGCGCGCGCGGCATGCTGCCCACGACGCCGGCGGTGCGGCTCTACGACACCGGCACCACGCCGGACACGCTGCTGGCGGCCTACCGCGCGGCGCTCGACGATGGCGCCGAGTTCCTGGTCGGCCCGCTGACGCGCGAGGACGTGACCGCCCTCGCCAACAGCGGCCGGCTGCCGGTGCCGGTGCTGGCGCTGAACTACCTGGACTCGCCGGCGCCGTTCAACCTGTACCAGTGGGGCCTGGCGCCCGAGGACGAGGCGCGCCAGGCCGCCGAGCACGCCATCGCCGCCCGCCAGGTCCGCGCGGTGGCGCTGGTGCCGGAGGGGGACTGGGGCGAGCGCGTGCTGCGCGCGTTCCAGGAGCGCTTCGAGGCGCTCGGCGGCCGGCTGCTGGCGGCCGGCAGCTACGCGCCCTCGGAGCGCGACTACTCGGCGCCGATCGAGTCGCTGCTCGAGCTCCATGCCAGCGAGGAGCGCCACCGTGCGCTGACCAACGTGCTCGGCGCGCGCACCCAGTTCCAGCCGCGCCGGCGCGACGACCTCGACCTGGTGTTCATCGCCGCGCGGGCCGAGCAGGCCCGCCTGCTCGGTCCGCAGCTGCGCTTCCACCGCACCGGCGAGCTGCCGATCTACGCCACCGCGGCGATCTACGACGGTGACGCGCCCGCAGCCGACCTCGCCGGCCTGCGCTTCTGCGACATGCCCTGGATGATGTCGCCCGACGGCGACGCCGCCGCGCTGCGCAGCCAGCTGCGCGCAATGTTCCCATCGCGGCCCAAGGAGCACGCGCGGCTGCTGGCGCTCGGCCACGACGCCTACACGCTGGTGCAGCTGATCGAGCGCGGCCAGCTGCAGCCCGGCTCGTTTTTCCCGGCGGTCAGCGGCACGCTGTCGCTGCGTCCCGACGGCGTCATCGCCCGCCGGCTGTCGTGCGCCGAGATTCGCGGCGGCGGGCTGAAGGCGCTCGAGCTGCCGCTGGCGGCGAGGTAGCGCGTGGACGGCAGCGTTGCCGAGGCGCGCGCGCTGGACTACCTGCAAGGCCAGGGCCTGCGCCTGCTGGCGCGCAACTGGCGCTGCAAGCTCGGCGAGCTCGACCTGGTCATGCAGGACGGCGACACCGTGGCGGTGATCGAGGTGCGCTCGCGTTCGCGCACGGATTTCGGTGCCGCCGCCGAGACCGTGGACGCGCGCAAGCAGGCGCGCCTGGTGCGCGCGACCCGGCTGTGGCTCGCGCGCCGGCCCGAGCTGGCCGAGCGGCCGCTGCGCTTCGACGTCGTCACGCTCGACGCCGGCGCGCTCGAGTGGCGGCGCGAGGCCTTCGACGCGGCGGAATGAGCCCATGACGCCGACCGCTCCCGCCACGCCGCTGCCGGCGGCGCTGTGCGAGCGCCTCGCCGGGATTTTCGGCGAGCGCCTGCGCACCGCGCCGGCCGACTGCCTGCCCTACGGCTATGACAACAGCCGCCGCGTCGCGCTGCCGCAGGCGGTGGTGTTCGCGCAGACACACGACGAGGTCGCCGCGCTCGCCGCCGCCTGCCACGAGCACGGCACGGTGCTGATCGCGCGCGGCCGCGGCACCAACACCACCGGCGCCACGGTGCCGGTCCACGGCGGCGTGGTGCTGTCGTTCGAGCGCATGGCGAAGATCCTGCGCGTGTCGCCCGGCGACCGCCTGCTCGAGTGCGAGGCCGGCGCCGTCAACGGCGACGTGCAGGCCGCGGCCGGCCAGCACGGCCTGTTCTGGGCGCCCGACCCGACCAGCCTCGGCTACTCCGCCGTCGGCGGGAATCTCGCCTGCAACGCCGGCGGGCCGCGCGCGGTGAAGTACGGTACTGCGCGCGACAACGTGCTCGGCCTGCGCGCCGTCACCGCCACCGGCCGCACGCTCAAGACCGGCTGTTACACGACCAAGGGCGTGGTCGGCTACGACCTCACGCGGCTGATCGTGGGCTCCGAGGGCACGCTGGCGATCATCACCGAGGCATCCCTGAAGCTGCTGCCCAGGCCCGAGACCGTGCGCACCCTGCGCGCCTGCTATCGCGACGAGGCCAGCGCCGCCGCCGCGGTGTCGCGCCTGATGGCGCAGCCCGAGACGCCCTCGGCGCTCGAGTTCATGGACGGCGATTCCGTGAAGCTGGCCCAGGATTACCAGCGCAGCGACCTGCCGGACGGCACCGGCGCGCTGCTGATCGTCGAGGTGGACGGCTATACGGAGGCCATCGGCGCGGCGGTAAAGGCGGTGTCGGCCGCGGCCGCCGGCGACGGTTTGCTCGAGCTGAAGGCGGCGGGCAGCGAGGCCGAGTCCGAGGCGCTCTGGACCGCGCGCAAGGTGCTGTCGCCGGCGCTGCGCAAGCTGGCGCCGAACAAGATCAACGAGGACATCGCGGTGCCGGTGTCGCGCATGGCGGAGCTGATCGCCGGCCTGCGCCGGCTGTCGGCCGAGCACGGAATCCGCATCGTCAATTTCGGCCACGCCGGCAACGGCAACATCCACGTCAACCTGCTCGGCGACACCAGCGATCCGGCACAGCGCGAGGCGCTGCACAAGTGCCTCGAGGCGGCGTTGCGCCTGGTGCTGTCGCTCGAAGGCACCATTTCCGGCGAGCACGGCGTGGGCATCGAGAAGCGCGACTACGTCGGCTGGGAGGTCGCGGCGGACACGCTGGCGATGATGCGCGAGCTCAAGCGCGTGTTCGACCCGAAGGGCATCCTGAATCCGGGCAAGTGCCTGCCGGGCATCTGACTCGCTGGTAGTGCGGGCCGGGGGCCTGACGAGCTCCATGGCTCGCTCGATGCCCGCGCTGCTCGCTTCGCCATGTCTCCGCTCGCGGCCGCGCGGGCACCGCGCAAAAAAGGGGACGCAACCCTTTTTCGCTCATCGAAGTGGCGTTCCCACGAAAAAGGGTTGCGTCCCCCTTTTTTGCTGCGGCTCCGTCTCGCTGCGCTTTCACTTCCGCTCGCCAGGGCCCCGACCCGCCCTGATCGGTCAGTGCCTCAAGCGGCAAATTGTCAACTGTGCGATCGGGGGCGGGGCGGCGTGGCTCCTGGAGGGGAACAGCGCAGCGAGCGGAGCCCCGAGCGCAGCGAGGGGTCGCCGCGCCATGGCGAGCCGAGACTTGGCGAGGCGAGCTAGCGCGGCGACGAAGCGAGCAGTCCCCGGAAGGAGCCACCCGCTCCGCCACTTCGAGCGTGCTACTTGACGATCCGCAGCTTGGGCTTGCCGCCCGGCGGGGGCGTCGGGCCCGGCGGCGTGCCGGGTTTGTCGGTCGGGTCCGTCGGCTCGATCTCGCCGAACACGTGGCCCTCGCCGTTCTCGCGCGCGAACACCGCCAGCACCGCGCCGGCCGGCACCTGCACCTCGAACGGCCGGCCGCCGAAGCGCGCGAAGAAGCGGATCGGGTCGCGCGACAGGTCGAGGTTCTGCACCGCCATCGGGCTGATGTTCAGCGTGATGCGGCCCTCGGAGACGTACTCGCGCGGCACCACGACGCCCTCGGCGTCGGCGGAGATCAGCAGGTGCGGCGTGTAGCCGTTGTCGGCGGCCCAGTCGTATACGGCGCGGATCAGGTAGGGACGCCGGGACTTCGCCATCGCCCTGCTCGATGCCTAGCGCAGCGCGCGCTCGGCGGGGGTCAGGCTCTGCGCGAAGGCGTGGCGGCTGAAGATGCGCTCGGTGTAGCGCTGGATCAGCTTGCCGGCCGCGCCGAGCTCGACGCCGAGCGACGGCAGGCGCCACAGGATCGCGGCCCACAGCGCGTCGACGCACGAGAAATCGCCGGACAGGAAGTAGTTGCGCGCCGTGAACAGCTGCGCGCCGGAGATCAGGCTCTCCTGCAGCTGCTTGCGCGCCTTCTGCGCCACGCCGGCCGGGCCGCCGCGGATCTGCTCGACCAGAGGGAACAGGTCGGTCTCGATGCGGCTCAGGGCCAGGCGCAGGCGCGCGCGCGCCGACGGCTCGACCGGCATCAGCGGCGGGTGCGGGTAACGCTCGTCGAGGTACTCGACGATGATGCGCGGCGAGTTCAGCACCACCTCGCGGTCGGCCAGCGTCGGCACCTGGTGGGTCGGGTCGAGCACCAGGAGGTCCTCGAGCTGCACGCCGGGCTTGAGGAACTCGAGGTACAGGCCGTCGATGTCCTTCTCGGCGGCGACGATGCGCACCCAGTGGCTGGCCGGGTCGTCGGGGTAGCAGTACACCGTCATGCCGGCGCGCGTCAGCGCCGGCGGCATCACCGGCCTGGCCTTGGCGCCGCGCGGCGGCACGCCCACGCCGGGCACGAGGGCCGGCGTGGCGGGTGCGGGTCTCTTCGCGGTGCTCAGTGCACGTCCTTCCAGTATTCGACCTTGAGCAGGTAACAGAAGATGCCGAAGATCGCGGTGAAGGCGAGCACGCCGAAGCCCAGCGCGATGCGCCGGTTGCGTCCCGGCTCGGCGGCGTAAACCATGAAGTTGGTCAGGTCGCCGACGCGCTCCTTGTACTCGGACGCCGACAGCGCGCCCGGTTGCGCCAGCTCGAACTTCTCGAAATGCTTCACCTTCATGCCGCCCGCTTCTTCCTCGACGAAGTGGGCGACCTGCCAGCCCTGCAGGTCACCGAGCACGTGCGGCATCGAGGCGCCGGGCAGCACCAGGTTGTTGACGCCGTTGGCCTTGGCCGGGTCGAGATAGAACGTCAGCAGGTAGCTGTAGACCCAGTCCGGCCCGCGCTCGCGCGCAGTCAGCGACAGGTCCGGCGGCGCGCGCCCGAACCACACTTCCGGCTCCGACGGCCGCGTCGGGTCACCCGAAGCCTTCGGCATGGCCGAAACGATCGGGTCGCCGGGCTTGGCGCTGGTGAACATCAGGTTGGCCTTGAGCAGGTCCTCGGGAATGCCGAGGTCCTTGCCGAGCCGGTTGTAGCGCAGGTACTTGAGCGAATGGCAGCCCGAGCAGTAATTCATGTAGTCGCGCGCGCCGCGCTGCAGCGAGGGGAGATTGCCGGTCTGCGGCTTGTAGGTGTAGGGCAGCTTGCCGCCGGCGGCGGCGAACGCGGGCACGGCCGCGGCCAGCAGCGCCGCCGCGAACAGGCTTTTCACGGCGGTGTCAGTGGCCATAGGTCACCCGCTCCGGCACCGGCCTGGTCTTGTCGATCTTCGTGTACCACGGCATGGCCAGGAAGAAGGCGTAGTAGACGAACGTGCCGACGCGGGCCAGCACCGTGTACAGGTCGGTGGTCGGCTGCATGCCGAGCCAGGTCAGGCCGGCGAAGGACACCGCGAACAGCGCCAGCGCGATCTTGAACAGCGGGCCGCGGTAGCGGATCGACTTGACCGGGCTGCGGTCGAGCCAGGGCACGAAGAACACGAGCATGACCGCGCCGAACATCACGATCACGCCCCAAATCTGCGTCTGGAAGTACGCGGGCACCGCGCGCAGCATCGCGTAGAAGGAGCCGAAGTACCACGCCGGCGTGATGTGCTCGGGCGTGGACAGCGGGTTGGCCGGCGTGAAGTTCGGCTTCTCGAGGAAGTAGCCGGCGCCGTCCGGCGCGAAGAACACGATGGCGAAGAACACCAGCAGGAAGGCGCACACGCCGACCAGGTCCTTGACCGTGTAGTACGGGTGGAACGGGATGCCGTCGAGCGGGATGCCGGTCTTCGGATCCTTGTGCTTCTTGATCTCGATGCCGTCGGGATTGTTCGAGCCGACCTCGTGCAGCGCCATCAGGTGCGCAATGACCAGGCCGACCAGCACGAACGGCAGCGCCACCACGTGCAGCGAGAACAGGCGGTTGAGCGTGGCGTCGGCCGGCGTGTAGTCGCCCTGGATCCAGTAGACCAGGTCCTGGCCCACCACCGGGATGGTGCCGAACAGGTTGATGATGACCTGCGCGCCCCAGTAGCTCATGTTGCCCCACGGCAGCACGTAACCGCAGAAGGCCTCGGCCATCAGCACCAGGTAGATCAGGCAGCCGAACAGCCAGATCAGCTCGCGCGGCTTGTGCGAGCTGCCGTACATCAGGCCGCGGAACATGTGCAGGTAGACCACGATGAAGAACGCGCTGGCGCCGGTGGAGTGCAGGTAGCGCAGCGTGTCGCCCCAGGGGACGTCGCGCATGATGTACTCGACCGAGTCGAACGCCAGCATCTCGTCGGGCTTGTAGTGCATCGCCAGCCAGATGCCGGTCAGCAGCTGGTTGACCAGCACCAGCAGCGCCAGCGAGCCGTAGGTGTACCACCAGTTGAAGTTCTTCGGCGCGTAGTACTCGCTGATGTGGTCGCGCCAGATCTTGGTCAGCGGGAAGCGGTCGTCGATCCAGCCCAGGAAGCCGGTGGTCTTGTGCGGGTTCGGGACGATGGCCATCAGGCGGTTTCCGTCGGTGGGTCTTCGCCGATCACGAGCGTCACGTCGTTCTCGTAGCGGTGCGGCGGCACCGGCAGGTTGGTCGGCGCGGGCACGCCGGCGTAGACGCGCCCGGACAGGTCGAAGCGCGAGCCGTGGCACGGGCAGAAGAAGCCGCCCCGCCAGTCCGGCGCGATCTCGGGCGCCGGCGCGTCGGGCCGGAACTTCGGCGAGCAGCCGAGGTGCGTGCAGATGCCCTTGAGCACCATGTACTCGGGCTTGATGGCGCGCGCGGCGCCGGTCTTCGTGATGTACTCCGGCTGCTGCTGCACTTCGGATTCGGGATCGCTGAGCTGTGACGCCACCTGGTCGAGCGTGGCCAGCATCTCCGGGGTGCGCCGCACCACCCACACCGGCTGGCGGCGCCAGACCGCGATGACCATCTGGCCCGGCTCGAGCTTGGCGATGTCTATCTTGACCGGCGCGCCGAGCGCCTTGGCGCGTTCGCTGGGGGCCAGCGACACCAGAAACGGCACGGCCGCGAAACCGGCGCCGACGGCGCCGACGGCGGTCGTGCTGAGCGTCAGGAATCGGCGGCGGCCGACGTCCACGCCTTCTTTGCTCATCAATCCACTCCCGAGGATGCGCTTTTCTTGCCGCGGCGGGAAAAGCCGAGAAAGCGCCCGCCGGCCCCACGCGCGCGACAGTATAGAGTGGTCACCAATTCCTTGAACAGTTGCCGGGCCGGCCGGACGCCCATTCCGGCAATCAGAACAGGAGCTTGCAGTGGATCCCCACGCCGAGGAACTGGGGCGGCGCCTCACCGAAAAACACGCCCTCGTGGCCGTGGCCGAGTCCTGCACCGGCGGGCTGATCGCCAAGCGCATCACCGACGTCGCCGGCAGCTCGGGCTGGTTCGAGCGCGGCCTGGTGGTTTATTCGAACCGGGCCAAGCAGGATCTGCTCGGGCTCTCGCCCGACCTGCTGACTCAGTTCGGCGCGGTGAGCCGGGAATGCGCCGAGGCCATGGCGCGCGGCCTCCTGGTCATGACCCCGGCCCACTGGGCGGTGGCGGTCACCGGCATCGCCGGGCCGGGCGGCGGCTCACCCGAGAAGCCGGTCGGCCTGGTCTGGCTGGCCTGGGAGCAGCGCGGCGGCAAGCCGGAAACCGAGGCCCTGCAGCTCTCCGGCAGCCGCCAGGAGATTCGCGAGGCGGCCGCCGCGGCGGCGCTGGCAGGTTTGCTGAGGCGCCTTGGCTAGGCGCGTGGCGCCTGAAGGCCCTTCTGCAAGGCGGCTGTTCTTCGCGCTGTGGCCGGACCCGGTGCTCAAGGCCGCCATCGCCGGGGCGGCCCGCAACCCCGCCCGCGGCGTGTCCGGCCGGCGCGTGCGCGACGAGAACCTGCACCTGACGGTGCTGTTTCTGGGCGCTCTCGCGGCGGACGCCGAGGCCCGGCTGGCGCAGGCTGCGGCCGGGGTGCGCGTCGCCCCGTTTGAACTCGTGCTCGATCGGGTCGGCTGCTTCTTCCGCGCGGGCGTGCTGTGGGTCGGCCCGGGCCGGGTGCCGCCCGCCCTCTTCGAGCTGCGTGGCCAACTCGAGGGCGTGGCCCGGGGCGCCGGGGTGGCGTTCGACCCCAAGCCCCTGGTCCCCCACGTCACCTGCTACCGCGACCTCAAAAAGGGGACGCACACCTTTTCCAAGGCCGGCTCCCCACCCGGAAAAGGAGTGCGTCCCCTTTTTGAGCCGCTGCGCTGGCCGGTGCGCGATTTCGCCCTGGTGCACAGCGCCGGCGGCCAGTATCACGTGGTGAGCCAGTGGCCCCTGCAGAATGCCTCCGCGTCAAACGTCAAGACTGTTCAAGCACCCGGAGGGACTGAATAATGGCTACGCTGCATCCCATAACAACAACAACACCCACAACCAAGGGGCACGAAGTGAACGACATCAGAAAGATCGACGACAACCGCAAGAAGGCCCTCGACGCCGCCCTGACCCAGATCGAACGCCAGTTCGGCAAGGGCACGGTGATGCGCATGAGCGACGGCGAAGCCATCCGCGACGTCGAGACAGTCTCCACCGGCTCGCTGTCGCTCGACGCCGCGCTCGGCATCGGCGGCCTGCCGCGCGGGCGCGTGGTCGAGATCTACGGGCCGGAATCCTCCGGCAAGACCACCCTGGCGCTGCACGTCGTCGCCGAGATCCAGAAGGCCGGCGGCGTCGCCGCCTTCGTCGACGCCGAGCACGCGCTCGACACTACCTACGCCGCCAAGCTCAACGTCAAGATCGACGACCTGCTGATCTCGCAGCCCGACACGGGCGAGCAGGGCCTGGAAGTCGCCGACATGCTGGTGCGCTCCGGCGGCGTCGACATCGTCGTCATCGACTCGGTCGCGGCGCTGACGCCGAAGGCCGAGATCGAGGGCGAGATGGGCGACCAGCTGCCGGGCCTGCAGGCGCGCCTGATGTCGCAGGCGCTGCGCAAGCTCACCGGCAACATCAAGCGCTCCAACACCCTGGTCATCTTCATCAACCAGCTGCGCTACAAGATCGGCATCATGATGCCGGGCCAGAACCCCGAGACCACCACCGGCGGCAACGCGCTGAAGTTCTACGCCTCGGTGCGCCTCGACATCCGCCGCATCGGCGCGGTCAAGAAGGGCGACGAGGTGATCGGCAACGAGACCAAGGTCAAGGTGGTCAAGAACAAGCTGGCGCCGCCGTTCAAGATCGTGTTCTTCGAGATCATGTACGGCGAAGGCATCTCGCACGAGGGCGAACTGATCGACCTCGGCGTCGAGCACGGCCTGGTCGAGAAGTCCGGCGCCTGGTTCGCCTACGAGAAGGAAAAGATCGGCCAGGGCAAGGACGCGGCCAAGCAGTTCCTCAAGGACAACCCGAAGATCGCCGCGAAGATCGAGAAGGACCTGCGCGCCAGGCTGATGCCGGCCAAGCCGGCGCCGGCCAGGGCCGCCAACGAGTAGGAAAAAGGGGACGCACACCTTTTCCGGAAGGGATCGAGCGTTGGGGAGAGTTCGTGGGGGAAAAGGTGTGCGTCCCTTTTTTCCCGTCGACCCGAAAACCCAGGCCCTCAAGCTCCTCGCGCGGCGCGAGCACAGCGCGCGCGAGCTCAAGCGCAAGCTCGCCGCGCGCGGCATCACTGACGACCAGGCCGCCGCCGCGGTCGAGCACGCCATCGCCGAGAACTGGCAGAGCGACGCGCGCTACGCCGGGATGCTGGTGCGCACGCGCGTCGGCGCCGGCTACGGTCCGCTGCGCATCGAGGCCGAGCTCGAGGTCGCCGGCGTGCCCTTGGAGCAGATCCGCGCGGCGCTGGACGAGGCCTCGGTGGACTGGCGCGCACTGGCCATCGAGGTGCACGCGAAGAAATTCGCGACGCTGCCGAGGACGTCAGCGGAGCGCGCCAGGCAATACCGCTACCTGCAGGGGCGCGGCTTCGATGCCAGCCAGATCAGCGCGGCGCTGAAAGGCGATTGGGGGACAGACTCTTAATTTTCGCGTCGCGAAAATTAAGAGTCTGTCCCCGAAATCCCGTCGTCCAGGTGTGCACCGGCGCGTGCCCCGCCCGCTCCCACTCCGGCGGCTTCCACAGGTGCTTGAGGCGCTGCCACAACGGGCCCGGGGCCAGCACGTCACGGAGCATGTCCACGAACTCGTGCACGTTCAGCACCAGCACGTTGTGCGACTGCACCTGGCGCACGATGCCGTACTCCACCGGCTCGACCTCGGGCTCGTAGGTGCCGAACCAGCGGTCGAAGATGATCAGCACGCCGCCGTAGTTCCGGTCGATGTACTGCGGGTTGCGGCCGTGGTGCACGCGGTGGTTGCTCGGCGTGTCGAACACGTACTCGTACCAGCGCGGCAGCTTGCCGATGGATTCGGTGTGCACGAAGTACTGGTACACCAGGTCCACCGCCAGCATGAACATCACCACCGCCGGGGGCACGCCGAGGACCACCGGCGGCAGGTAGAAGATCCAGATGCCGACGAAGGCGTTCAGCAGGCTCTGGCGCATGGCCGTGGTGAAGTTCATGACCTGGCCGCTGTGGTGCGGCACGTGCGCGGTCCAGAACCAGCGGATGCGGTGCGACGCGCGGTGGAACCAGTAGTAGCAGAACTCCACGCCGACGAAGATCGGGATGACCGTCCAGCCGTTCACCGGGATGTCGAACAGGCGGTACTGGTAGGCCCACGCGAAGATCGCGCCGGTGACCAGCACCCACATGACGACCTCGGCGACCTGGTAGCTGGCGCCGAGGCCGATGTTGGCGAGCACTTCCCTGAGCTGGAACTGCGAGCGCCGCCCGCGCTTCGTCATCACGTGCAGCTCGACGAAGAACGCCAGCAGGAACAGCGGCGAGGCGCCGATCAGCAGCACCTGCTTCCAGTCCACGTCGGGGCCGAAGCTGGCGACGATCCATCCGTACAGCGTTTCCACGGCCGCGGCCCACCTCTGGCTTTCAGTTCCTCAGCCGGACCTCGCTGATCCGCTCGGCCCGGACCTCGGCCGCGCTGAACGGCAGCCGCTTCCAAGCCTTTTTCGAGTACTCCCGGGTAAAGTCATTGTAGTGCGGGCTGGCCGGGTCGGTGGACTGGCTGTAGGTCACGAACGCGTCGGCCACCGGGCGGAAACCGCCACCGTCCGGCTCCCAAGTCACCACCTGCATGTAGCTGTTGCCGAAGGTGACCGGATAACCCGCTTCGGAGATGCCGCCCTGCTCGGAATTGGCGATGGTGAAGGCGCCCTCCACGTTGCCCTCGCCGCCGAAGATCTCGATGTCCGGAGCGAACCAGGCGCGCTGGATCGCGCCGAGCCGCGCGTCGAGCGCAATGCCGGCCGCGTCGATCTCGTTCACGGCGTCGCCGAGCGCCTGCTGCACTTCCGGGCTGGCCGCGTTGACGTCGCGCGGCGTGTGCACCGGGTCGCTCGCCGAGAACGGCGTCAGGTAGAAGCCATTGGACCCTTGAGCGTTGCGCCAGAACTCGCGCCAGACGTGGCCGCCGACGGAGTCGAGGTTGTTCGACGTGTCCCAGGCCGCCAGTACCGCGCAGGCCTCAGCGACGTCGGTCGGCCCATCGCTCGACAGCACCGTGCCGGTCGCGCAGGTCTGCGCCACGACCGCATCGCGGCCGAGGTCGGCCGAATAGATGTGGCTGTCCAGCACGCTTTGCTTGAGCTGGTCGGCGGTCCAGGTGTTGCCCGGCAAGCCATCGGTGCCGTCCGCGCGATTGAGCTGTTTCACGATGCCGTGGCGCGTGCGCAGGCTGCGCGCCGTCTCTTCCTGTCCGACGATCAGGTCGTAGCCCGTGATCGGCTCGGCGGGATTGGTCAGCCAGTAGGAATCGTTGAAATTGCCGACCCAGTCCTCGCGCTCGAGCGACGGCAGGTTGGCGAGGCCGAAAATGCCCGGCGCCGGCGCGTCGTCGTCCGTGCCCCAGTCGCACGCCGCGCGCGCGCCGTCGAGCACGTACAGGCCCGGCAGCAGCTCGCCAATGGCCAGGCCCTGCGCGCTGGTCACGCACTCCTGCGCCTTCTCGTCCGGCACGTTCGGCACGTTGGTGATGTCGGCGTAGTAGGCCTTGCCACCCGGGCCCGAGGCCACGGTGTTGACCCAGGGGATCGCCACGGTCTCGCGCTGGATCTGCTTGAATTCCTCGAAGCTGCTCGCCGTGTTCCAGCGGAAGAAGTGGTTGATGAGCCGGTCGTTCTCGGCGTTGCCGTCGCGCAGGGTGTAGGCCTTCGACGTGGTCCATGGGAACAGGTTCTGCCCCGACACCGTCAGGTTCAGCATTGGCCCGTAGTGGCTGCGGTACAGCGTGCGCTCCTGCGTGGCCAGGCTGCCGTCCTCCTGCAGCACCTCAATGGCAATGGGCAACTCCTGCATCTTCACGACCTCGCCCTCGTGGACGTAGCTGGTCGGGTCACCCGGCGCCAGGTTTAGCTCGTAGAAGGTGAAGCGGTAAGCCGTCGAGACCGTGTGGCTCCAGGCGAAATGCTGGTTGAAACCAATCAGCGCCAGCGGCACGCCGTACAGGCCCACGCCCATGATGTCGGACATGCCGGGGACGGTCAGGTGCGCAAGGTACAGGCGCTCGGTGCCGCGCCACGGGAAATGCGGGTTGCCGAACACGATCGGCACGCCGGTGGCGGAGGCATCCTTGCCGATCGCGTACATGTTGCTGCCCAGCGAGCGGTCGCCGAAGAACTTCAGCGCGCCGGGGTCGCGGCGCAGGGCCGCGACCATCTCGGTCTGCGCCGGTGCCGACGCCGGCTCCGACCCGGCCGCCGGCGGCTCGGCCTCGGCGATGTCGGTCACGAACACCGACGACGAGGCCAGGATGCCGAGCCGGAAGTAACGCCGGATCATGTCGTCCAGCGTGATCTCGCGCAGCCAGGCGCCGTCGCGGCAGGCCAGGTGGCGGCCGGCATGCCCGCCGTTCCTGATTTCGCGCACATAGCGGTTGAAGCCGTCGGCGAAGCCCTGCGTGCCGTCAACCGCGGCCTCCAGCATTGCGGCCTTCAGCGGCGCGATCGCGGCGTCGGTGGCCACGGCCTTCCAGAAGAAGTCGCTGTCGACGTTGTTCGCCGTGGCGCCGTTGGCGTGGATGGTGTAACTGCCCTCGGCGCCGAACCAGCGCGCGCGCTGGCCGTTGATGGTGACGATGTCGTCCATCAGCACGCACAGGTTGTCCTCGGCCTGGGCGTAGCCGTAGCCGTAGCCCAGCGAGCCGAAGTCACCCTCCTTGTGCGCGCGGATGTGGGGGATGCCGAGCGTGGTGCGGGTGACGGTGACGTCGTAGCCGGTGGACGGCCCGCGCCGGTCGACGCCCTGCGGATCGCCGGCGCCGTCGCACGCGGTCAACGCCGCGACGATCGCGGCAAGCACGATTCTGCGCTGCATGGGGGTCTCCTCCCAGAGACTCGTTATGGGCCGATTCTACGGCGACTGGCCGCGCAAAACCGCACGGATTCATTTTTCCCACAGGCCTCGGCTAAGGTAACGGGGATGACCGCCATCCTTTCCCTCCGCGACCTGTCCAAGGCCTATGCCGGCGGGCTGCAGGCGCTGCAAGCCGTCAGCCTCGACATCGCCAGGGGCGAGATCTTCGCCCTGCTCGGCCCCAACGGCGCCGGCAAGACCACCCTGATCAACATCGTCTGCGGCATCGTCACGCCGACCGGGGGCAGCGCCACCGTGGCCGGCCACGACACCCGGCGCGACTACCGCGCCACGCGCGCCCTGATCGGCCTGGTGCCGCAGGAGCTGGTCACCGAGGGCTTCGAGACCGTGTGGGCTACGGTGGCGTTCAGCCGCGGCCTGTTCGGCCGGGCGCCCGACCACGAGTACGTCGGCAAGGTGCTGCGCGACCTGTCGCTGTGGGACAAGCGCCACGACCAGATCATGACGCTGTCCGGCGGCATGAAGCGCCGCGTGATGATCGCCAAGGCCCTGGCCCACGAACCGACGCTGCTGTTCCTCGACGAGCCGACCGCCGGCGTGGACGTGGAACTGCGGCGCGACATGTGGGCCCTGGTGCGCCGGCTGCGCGACAGCGGCGTGACCGTCATCCTGACCACGCACTACATCGAGGAAGCCGAGGAGATGGCCGACCGCATCGGCGTGATCCACAAGGGCCGGCTGATCCTGGTCGAGGACAAGGCCGCGCTGATGCGCAAACTCGGCAAGAAGGAGCTCACGTTGAACCTGCAGGAGCCGATGGCCACGCTGCCGGCCGGGCTCGAAGGCTGGCCGCTGGCGCTGAAGGCCGCCGGCCACGAGCTCGAGTACAGCTTCGACGCCAGCGAAGAGGAGCGCATCCCGGCGCTGCTGCGCAAGCTCGGCGAGCTCGGCATCGCCTGGAAGGACCTCAACACGCGGCAGAGCTCGCTGGAGGACATTTTCGTGAGCCTGGTGTCGGACAGGGCCCGTCACGCCGGCACGCCGCGATGACAGGCATGACCCCCGTTCCCGCCTTCAACCGCTTCGGCGTCTGGGCCATCTTCCGCTTCGAGATGGCGCGCTTCTTCCGCACGCTGCTGCAGAGCGTGCTGACGCCGGTCATCACCACCTCGCTGTATTTCGTGGTGTTCGGCGCGGCCATCGGCGCGCGCTTCGGCGAGGTGGACGGCATCGCCTACGGCGCCTTCATCGTGCCGGGCCTGATCATGCTGTCGCTGTTCACCGAGAGCATCTTCAACGCCAGCTTCGGCATCCACTTCCCCAAGTACACCGGCACCATTTACGAGCTGCTGTCGGCGCCGGTGTCGCCGTTCGAGATCGTGCTCGGCTACGTCGGCGCGGCCGCGGGCAAGTCCATCCTGCTCGGGCTCATCATCCTGGCGACGGCCAACCTGTTCGTGCCGCTGCACATCGCCCATCCGTTCTGGATGATCGCCTTCCTGGCGCTGACCGCGACCACCTTCAGCCTGTTCGGCTTCATCGTCGGCATCTGGGCGAAGAACTTCGAGCAGATGCAGCTGATTCCCATGCTGATCGTGACGCCGCTGACCTTTCTCGGCGGCGCCTTCTACTCGATCGACATGCTGCCGCCCGCCTGGCAGACCGTGGCCCTGTTCAACCCGGTGGTCTACCTGGTCAGCGGCTTCCGCTGGAGCTTCTACGACACGTCCGACGTCGGTGTCGCCACTTCGCTGGGGGCGACCGTGGGATTCCTGCTGGTCTGCACGCTGATCGTGGCCTGGATCTTCCGCACCGGGTATCGGCTCAAGAATTGAAGAGGCCGCGCCTAAAGGCGCTCCCACACGCCCCGGAGTAAGCTGCCGCACCATATGGCGGCGCCCGCCGCCCGAAGGGGACCAATCATGAACAAGCGTTTCTGGATGGCGTTCGCTGCCTGCTACGTCGTCGGCCAGGTGCTGAGCTTCCTGATCAACGGTGTGCTGCTGGAACCGTCGTACAAGGCACTCGCCAGCGTCTGGCGCCCCGAGGCCGACATGCAGGCCAAGATGTGGATCTTCTTCCTGACCAGCTTCATCGCCGTGTTCCTGTTCTGCTACATCTTCACCAAGGGCTACGAGAACAAGGGCCTCATGGAAGGCCTGCGCTACGGCGGCCTGATCGGCCTGCTGATGACGGTGCCGATGGCCTACGACAGTTACGTGGTCTACCCGATCCCGTACACGATGGCGCTCAAGTGGTTCCTGACCGGGATGGTCTACTGGCTGGCGCTGGGCGCCGTGCTGGCGCTGGTCTACAAGCCGGACGTGCCGAAGGCCTGAATCGTCACCCCGGCGAAAGCCGGGGTCCAGTGCCTTCTGAGGCCCAAGACGCTGGATGCCAGCTTTCGCTGGCATGACAGCACTTCGGCTACCATAGCGCCCCTTTTTCGTCGTCTTTTCCAACAGTTGGCGCAATGGACAGCAACACGCTGCGCGAGCGGTTCCTGAAGTTCTTCGAAGGCCACGGGCACACCCGGCTGGCCTCGAGCTCGCTCGTGCCCGGCGACGACCCGACGCTGCTGTTCACCAACGCCGGCATGAACCAGTTCAAGGACGTGTTCCTCGGCCGCGAAAAGCGCCCGTACGTCCGCGCCGCGAGCTCGCAGAAGTGCGTGCGCGCCGGCGGCAAGCACAACGACCTCGAGAACGTCGGCTACACCGCGCGCCACCACACGTTCTTCGAGATGCTCGGCAATTTCTCATTCGGCGATTACTTCAAGAAGGAAGCGATCGCCTTTGCCTGGGAGTTCGTGACCGGCAAGCAGTGGCTCGGCATCGATCCGAAAAAGCTGATGGTCACCGTGTATCACACGGACGACGAGGCCTACGACATCTGGGTCAGGCTCGTGAAGGTGCCGGCCGAACGCATCGTGCGCATCGGCGACAAGGCGGGCGGCGGTTCCGACAACTTCTGGCAGATGGGCGACACCGGCCCCTGCGGCCCCTGCTCCGAGATCTTCTACGACCACGGCCCGGGCATCGCGGGCGGCCCGCCTGGCTCGAAGGACGCCGACGGCGACCGTTGGGTCGAGATCTGGAACCTGGTGTTCATGCAGTACGACCGCGGCGCCGACGGCAAGCTCACTCCGCTGCCGAAGCCGTCGGTGGACACCGGCGCGGGCCTGGAGCGCATCGCCGCGGTCCTGCAGGGCGTGCACGACAACTACGACACCGACCAGTTCAAGGTGCTGGTGGGCGCGGTGCGCAAGCTCGCCGGCAAGGACGCACAGCGCAACTCGATGAACGTCATCGCCGACCACATCCGCGCCACCGCGTTCCTCATCGCCGACGGCGTGACGCCGTCGAACGAAGGCCGCGGCTACGTCCTGCGCCGGATCATGCGCCGCGCCATCCGCCACGGCTACAAGCTGGGCCTGAACGAGCCGTTCTTCCACACTCTGGTGGGCCCGCTCGCTGAAGTGATGGGCGATGCTTATCCCGAACTGCTCGACCAGCGCCTGTCCATCGAGCGCACCATCCGCCAGGAAGAAGACGCCTTCGCGCAGACGCTGGACCGCGGCATGAAGCTGCTCGAGGACGCGATCAAGTCGGCGAAGGACAAGACCATCCCGGGCGAGGCGGTGTTCAAGCTGTACGACACCTACGGCTTCCCGGTGGACCTCACCGCCGACATCGCCCGCGAGCGCGGCCTTGCCATCGACGAGGCCGGCTACCAGCGCGAGATGGACAAGCAGCGCGGCCGCGCCCGCGCGGCGAGCGCGTTCAAGGCCGGCGAAGGCTTCAAGTACGAGGGCGCCGATACCTGCTTCATCGGCTACGACCGCATGAACCTCGAGGACTCGAAAGTGCTGGCGCTGTATCGCGACGGCGCGCCGGTGAAGGAGCTGAAGGCCGGCGAAAACGGCACGGCGGTGCTGTCCGACACGCCGTTCTACGCCGAGTCCGGCGGCCAGGTCGGCGACAAGGGCGAGCTCGCGTCCGGCGCGATGCGCTTCGAAGTCGCTGACACGCAGAAGATCGGCAACAACGCCTTCGGCCACCACGGCACGGTCAAGGCCGGCGCGCTCAAGGTCGGCGACCGCGTGCGTGCGCAGGTCACCGAGTCGGTGCGCCGCGCAACCATGCGCAACCACTCGGCCACGCACCTGATGCACAGCGCGCTGCGTGCCGTGCTCGGCACGCACGTGACCCAGAAGGGCTCCCTGGTGGACCACGAGCACACGCGCTTCGACTTCTCGCATCAGCAACCGGTCACGGCTGAGCAGATCGCGCGGATCGAGGACCAGGTCAACCAGGCGATCCTGGCCAACGTGCCGGCCACCGCCACGCACATGAAGTACGACGAGGCCATCAAGGCCGGCGCCATGGCGCTGTTCGGCGAGAAGTACGGCGACACCGTGCGCGTGCTGCGCATGGGCGAGTTCTCCACCGAGCTGTGCGGCGGCACGCACGTGGCGCGCACCGGCGACATCGGCTTGTTCAAGATCGTCAGCGAAGGCGGCATTGCGGCCGGCATCCGGCGCGTGGTGGCCATCACCGGTGAAGGCGCCCTCGCCTACGTGCGCGAAACCGAAGGCAAGCTCGCCGGCGCGGCGGCGTTGCTGCGCGCCAACCCGGACGAGCTCGCGACCAAGGTCCAGGCGCTGCTGGACCGCAACAAGGCGCTCGAGAAGGAGCTGGCGACGACCCGGCAGAAGCTCGCCTCGGGCGGCGCGCAGGACCTCACCGCGCAAACGCGCGAGATCAAGGGCGTGAAGGTGCTGGCCGCGGCCATCGACGGCATGAGCGCAGCCGACCTGCGCACGCTGATGGACCAGCTCAAGAACAAGCTCGGCAGCGGCATCGTGGTGCTCGGCACCGCGGCCGACGGCAAGGCCGCGCTGATCGCGGGCGTCACCGCCGACCTCACTGCCAGGGTCAAGGCCGGCGAACTGGTGAATTTCGTGGCGCAGCAGGTCGGCGGCAAGGGCGGCGGCCGCCCCGACATGGCCCAGGCCGGCGGCACGCAGCCGGAGACCCTGCCGGCAGCGCTGGCATCGGTGTACGGCTGGGTGGAGGCCAAGCTCTGACGTAGGAGCGCCTTCAGGCGCGACGGTCGCGCCTGAAGGCGCTCCTACCAGCACTCCCACCCCATGACCCTCATCGTGCAGAAATACGGCGGCACCTCGATGGGCTCGGTCGAGCGCATCGAACACGTCGCCGCCAAGGTCGCCGCCACGCGCGCGCAGGGCCACCAGGTCGTGGCGGTCGTGTCAGCCATGTCCGGCGAGACCGACCGGCTGCTGAAGCTGGCAAAGGCCATCAATTCCCGCGGCAGCGCGCGCGAGTTCGACCAGATCGCCGCGACCGGCGAGCAGGTGACCGTCGGCCTGCTGGCGCTGGCTCTGGAGAAGCGCGGGCTCAAGGCGCGCTCGTATACCGGCGCGCAGGTCGCCATCAAGACCGACGGCGCACACGGCAAGGCCCGCATCCAGCACATCGACGGCAAGCAGCTGCGCGCCGACTGCGCGGCCGGCGTCGTGCCCGTCGTCGCCGGCTACCAGGGCATCGACGATACCGGCAGCATCACCACGCTCGGCCGCGGCGGCTCCGACACCACCGGCGTGGCGCTGGCGGCCGCGCTGAAGGCCGACGAGTGCCAGATCTACACCGACGTGGACGGCGTCTACACCACCGATCCACGAGTGGAGCCCAGGGCCCGGCGGCTCGACCGGATCACGTTCGAGGAAATGCTCGAGCTGGCCTCGCTCGGCAGCAAGGTGCTGCAGATCCGCTCGGTAGAATTTGCGGGCAAGTACAAGGTCCCGCTGCGCGTGCTGTCCACCTTCGTCGAAGGCCCCGGCACGCTGATCACGCTCGATGAGAATGGAGACACCGTGGAAGACCCGCTGATTTCAGGCATCGCCTTCAACCGCGACGAGGCGCAGATCACCGTGGTCGGCGTGCCCGACCGCCCCGGCATTGCCGCGGCCATCCTCGGCCCGGTCGGCGACGCCAACATCGAAGTGGACATGATCGTGCAGAACGTCGCCGACGATGCCAGCACGGACTTCACGTTCACGGTCCACCGCAACGACTTCGACCGCGCCCACGAGGTGATCAAGCGCGTGGCCGCGGACCTCGGCGCCAAGGGCGTGCGCACCGCCAACGACATCTGCAAGGTCTCGCTGGTGGGCGTAGGCATGCGCTCGCACGCCGGCATCGCCAGCCGGATGTTCAAGGCGCTGGCCGGCGACGGCATCAACATCCGCATGATCTCGACCTCCGAGATCAAGATCTCGGTGGTGATCGAGGACAAGTACCTGGAGCTCGCCGTGCGCACGCTGCACAAGGCCTTCGGGCTCGAGCAGGCCCGCTAGCCGTCATGCCAGCGCAAGCTGGCATCCAGTGCCTTCGAGGAACTTCCCATGCTGATCCTGACCCGCAAGCCCGGCGACGCCATCGTCATCGACGGCCGCATCGTGGTGAAGGTGATCGACATCCAGGGCGGCCGCGTGCAGCTGGGCATCGAGGCGCCGAAGGACGTGAAGGTCAACGATGTGCCGGCGGCGCAACCCGAGCCCCCGAAGAAATAGGGTATCCTCCGCGTCCCGCGAAATACCTGTCCACGGAGAGATGGCCGAGTGGACGAAGGCGCGCCCCTGCTAAGGGCGTATAGGGCTTAATACCCTATCGAGGGTTCGAATCCCTCTCTCTCCGCCAGTTTTTGGCGGTGTGTTCCGGACACATCGGTAACGTTTTATTCCGGAGACATAGGTAACACTCTAGCCTCGAAGGGGTTGTGCGCGCTTTCGACGCGCCCGGCCTGGTGATCGAAGAATCCCAGGTCGTAGGTCATGAAGGTGACCTGCCAGAGGCGCTCGCTGATCTCCTTGATCCCCACGTTCTGGCCGGCCAGTGCCGTGCTCAGGTGGATTTTTCGCTTGTCCAGGCAGATGCGCCCGCAATGAGTGACCGTGATCGTGCGGTCGTGAAACGGGTACGACAGCTCGGTGAGGCCTTGGTAGGTGCGCGGTGACGGCGCATAGAAATCACCGGGTGTCTTCATGCCCAGCGCCTGATGCGGCCGATCGTGGTTGTAGATCTCGATGAAATCATCGAATTTGCCCTGCTGCTGAAGCATGTTTTCCGCGGCGGGCTTGGTGGCCTCCTTCTTCAGCGTCAGGTGCATCCGCTCGTGCCGGCCGTTTTGCTGGGGATTGCCGGGCTTGATGCGCTCGATACCAACGCCCAGGCGCAGCCACCAGACCGAGAGCTTCGATAACCCGAATAGCCCATTGGGGCTTGCGAATGGCACCCCGTTGTCGGTGCGGATGGCCTTGGGCAGGCCAAATTCCTTGAAGGCCCTTTCGAAGACCGTGAAGGCGTATTTCTCCTTGGTGGTGCCCAGCGCCTCGCAGCGCAGCAGGTAACGGCTGGCGAAGTCGGTGACCGTCAGCGGATAGCAGTAACGCCGGTCCGCGAGCATGAATTCGCCCTTGTAATCGGCGCACCACAGGTCATTGGGCTGGTCCGGCTTCGAGAGCTCGGTGCCATTGGCCTTGTAGCGGCGCTTGCGGTCTTTGCTGACCAGGCCGTGGCGGTCCAGCACCGCATGCACCGTGCTGATCGCCGGCAGGTGGATGCCGCTGTACCGGCGCCGGATCTTCTCCCGGATCTTGGGAGCACCCCAGTTGGGCCTTTGCCGCTTGAGCCGCAGGATCAGCGACTCGAGCTGGAACGGCAGCTGATTGGCCTGTCGATAGGGTCGTCGCGACCGGTCCTTCAGGCCCTCCAACCCGCAATCCTGGTATCGCTCGAAGATCTTGTAGCCCGTCTTCCGGGAGATGCCGAAGTCCCGGCAAACCACGGCCATCTTCTCGCCTTCAATCACCCGGGCCACAAACCGCACACGCTCGTCCATCTTGGAACACTCCTGCCAGGGCACCTTTGCTCTCCGGGGCAAGGGGCCAAGAAGTGTTACCTATGTGTCCGGAATGACTTGTAACCTATGAGCCCGAAAGCTCAGGCTAGCCCGTTCCTGACACCTTCCCTGTGGGGATCGCGGCGCGCCTCGGCAGCTTCCATCCCGGCCGCACGAAATGGCAGGTGTAACCGCCGGGATTGTTGAGCAGATAATCCTGATGCTCGGGCTCGGCCTCCCAGAACGCGCTTTCGGGAACGACCTCCGTGACGACCTTGCCCGGCCAGAGACCCGAGGCATCCACGTCCGCAATCGTGTCCTCGGCAACCCGCTTCTGCTCGTCGCTCGTGTAGAAGATGGCGGATCGATAGCTCGTACCGACGTCGTTGCCCTGGCGATTGCGCGTGCTGGGATCGTGGATCTGGAAGAAGAACTCGAGAAGCTGCCGAAAGCCGATGCGCTCGGGATCGAAAACGATCTCGATCGCTTCGGCGTGCCCGGGATGGTTGCGGTAGGTCGCGTGGGCGTTGCTGCCCCCCGTGTACCCCACGCGGGTCGACAGAACGCCGTCGTAATTGCGAATGAGGTCCTGCATGCCCCAGAAGCAGCCGCCGGCCAGGACTGCGCGTTCTTCCTTCATTGCCCATCCTCCACGCGTTTCAGGTAGACAGCGTAGCCCTCGGCCTCCGGGTCGTCACGAGACCGCCGAGCGGCTATTGCGACGGGATGTGGCTGGTCGTGACGTCCGCAACCAGCCGGCCACCGGCGCCGGTGACGGTCGTGCGCACCACGCTCAGCTGGCGGCCCCGCTTGACGAACACCGAGGTCGCCGTGAGCACGCCGTCTTTTTGATTGCCGACGAAATTGGCGTTGAGGGCGACGCCGAGCGGGAAGCCGCTGGCGCCCGGCGCGAACTCCGCCTTGCCGGCAGCCAGCACGGTGGCGCAGACGTCCGCAAACCACAGCATCGCGCCGGCGTGGGCGACGCCGAATGGATTGAGGATGCCCGCCTGCACCGGCATCTCGCCAACGACACGCTCGGCGGTTTGCTCGGTGATCCTGAACTCGATCGTCCCCTGGATATTCATGAGCGCATCTCCATCGACGGTTGTCTGCCTTGCACGACGCCGTAGCGAGCCGCCGGCCGCAGCCCGGCCAGCGCAGCGTCGACCACGTCGTCCGCCGACATTACGATACCTTCCGGCAGATGCTCGCCGGGCCTTCCTGCGCTCCCTCGGGCAGCCACCGCAGGTCATCCGGCGCAATGCCAGGATCGAAGCTCCTGGATAGCGTCAATTCAGCCCGGTTGGCATCCGACCGCGGCGCTACCATGCTCATGCCTTTATCTGCCGGAGCGCCCCATGAGTGACCAGCCGCTGTGCGTGATCGTCGGCGCGGGGCCGGGCAACGGCCAGGCTTTCGCGCGCGCTTTCGCCGGCGCGGGCTTTGGCGTCGCCCTGCTCGCCCGCGACGGGCCGCGCGTGCAGGCGCTGGCTCAGGCGTGCGGGTCGGCCGGCTTCGCTTGCGACGTGCGTGAGCCAGAAGCCGTGGCAGCGGCGTTCGCGCAGGTGCGGTCCGCGCTCGGCGATGCCGACGTGCTGGTCTACAACGCCGGCGCGGGGAGGTTCGGCAACCTCGACGCCGTCAGTGCCGACGACCTGGAGTCGGCCTGGCGCACCAATGCGCTCGGCTGCTTCCTGTCGGTCAAGGAGGTCCTGCCGGCGATGCGGCGCCGGCGGCGCGGCCACATCGTGATTATCGGCGCGACCGCGTCGGTCAAGGGCGGCGCCAACTTCATTGCTTTCGCGTCGGCCAAGGCCGCGCTGCGCAGCCTGGCGCAGTCGCTGGCACGGCAACTCGGCCCGGAAGGCATCCATGTCAGCCACGTAGTCATCGACGGCGTCATCGACCTGGAACGCACGCGCGCGGCGATGCCTGACAAGGGCGACGACTATTTCCTCAAGCCGGACGACATCGCGGCGTCGGTGCTTCACCTGGCGCGCCAGCCGAAATCGGCCTGGACCTTCGAGCTCGACCTGCGGCCGTTCGGCGAGAGGTGGTGACACCCGGCCTGGCCTGGGCCGGTACGCCGCTGCACGGAGCCGCCGTTGCAACCTTCTGCGCGCCTGGGGAATCACTGGGAGAGGGGCAAACGCTCCGCGCCCGGGGACGCCAGTGGCACTGGAACGCAGGTCGCAGCAGCCCGTCATGCCGCACCAAGCACGCGCCTCGCGCCAGGCGCGCGCCCAGCCCGTGCGCACTACCGACGACCCCTCGTTTGCCATCCGCGCGGAGCTCGAGCCGCTGCCGGTGTGGTCGTGGTCGCTCGGCATGCCGGTACTGACACAGCCCTGCGAGACGTCACCGGCCCGCGTCCTCGAAGAATACGAAACTTGCAGCAGGACGAGCTGGCCCGTCCCATAGCCCGATCCCGGCGCGAAGGCAGCCGTTAGCGGCACACTAGCGGCGTAGCCATCCCCGATTCGCCGCAGCCCTTCATGCGCAAGGTCATCCATGTGGACATGGACGCGTTCTACGCGTCGGTCGAGCAGCGCGACGACCCCGCCCTGCGCGGCCGGCCGGTGGTGGTGGCCTGGAAGGGCGCGCGCTCGGTGGTGTGCGCGGCCTCCTACGAGGCCCGCACGTTCGGCGTGCGCTCGGCCATGCCGGCGCTGCGCGCGGCGCGGCTGTGCCCCGAGGCCGTGTTCGTTCCTCCCGATTTCACGCGCTACCGCGCCGCCTCGAAGGCCACGCGCGAAATCTTCCGCCGTCATACCGGGCTGGTGGAGCCGCTGTCGCTGGACGAGGCCTACCTCGACGTCACCACCAACAAGACCGCCTTGCCGACCGCGACCGCCGTGGCCAAAACCATCCGCGCGCAGATTCGCGATGAGCTGCACCTCACGGCCTCGGCCGGTGTCGCGCCGAACAAGTTCCTGGCCAAGCTGGCCTCGGACCTGCGCAAGCCCGACGGCCTGTTCGTGGTCCAGCCGGAGGAGGTCGACGCGTTTCTCGCCGGCTTGCCGGTCGGGCGCATCCCCGGCGTGGGCAAAGTCACCGACGCGCAGCTTGCCGCGCTTGGCATCCGCACCATCGGCGACTTGCGCGGGCACGGCGCGGGCCAGCTCGAGCGCCGCTTCGGACGCTACGGCCGGCGGCTGTACGAGCTGGCGCGCGGCATCGACGAGCGCCCGGTCGAGCCGAACCAGCCGACGCAATCGATCTCCGCCGAGGGCACCTTCGAGCGCGATCAACCCCTGGACGCCATGGAAGGCAGGATCCGCAGCCTGGCGCTCAAGGTCTGGGAAGCGCTGCAACAGGAGCACCGCGTGCCGCGCACCGTCGTGCTCAAGCTCAAGACGCACGACTTCAAGGTGCTGACGCGCAGCATCACTCCGCCGCAGCTGCCGGCGAGCGCCGCGGAGCTCGCCGAAGTCGCGCTGGCGCTGCGCGAGCGTGTCGGGCGCCCGGCGAAAGCGCTGTACCGGCTCGTGGGCGTCGGCCTGTCGAACTTCCGCGACCCCGGCGAGCGCCAGCCGGAACTGTTCTAGGCTGCCGGCAGACCTGCGCGACCTCTGCGAGGTCAACGCGCCGTTCGCCGGGGACGCGCAGTGCCGCCTTTATGTCCGCGCGTCCCGGGGGACGCCGAGGCACGAAACCGGAACGGCCGAGGCAGGTGCCGTCGGTGACGACGTCTTCCGCCGCATCTGAGGCGGCGTTTCGCGGCCCGGGATCGCGCCACGCGCTCCCGGGCCGCCCTGTTTTCAGGGCGAGGCGTTGGCGCTCGCGGCGTGCGCCGCCTCGCCGGCCACCTCCGGCGCCAGCGGCCCCTGGCAGTGAGCCAGTCCCAGCCGCGCAGGCTCGGCCGAGAACGTGAACGGCGCGAGCCGCGACAGGACGTTCATCCCCAGAATCGTGCGCGAGCCGGCCGGGAACACGGCCGCCTCGACGTCGTGCACCCAGCAGCCCGCGCCGAGCCGGACGCTCTCGATCCGGTACAACGGCACGACGCGGGTCGAGCCGTCCGCCATGCGGCCCTCGAGCCCGCGGCTGTAGCGGGCGCGGCCGGCGCCCTCGAGCGCCTCGAGCATGGGCTGCGTGATGACCAGATAGCTCGAGCCGGTGTCGACCAGCAGGTCGAGTTCGCCGAAGCCGGCGATCGCGCCGGCCACGTAGAACGTGCCGGCGCTGCGCCGCTCGATCTCGATCGCGGTGAACTCCGCCTGCTCCCGGGCCTGCACGCCCGCCGCGGACCCCATCGCTCCCACCACGGCCACCGCCGTCATCGCCCGCCGCATCGTTGCTCCTCGCCCCGCGCCACTGCGTGTGGCGCATGTGACCATCGTCACACATTTCGCGCCACGGCCATATTGGACTTTCCGCCGTTGCCGCGCCGCCGGGCGAAACGAAACGGCGCGATTCGCGGTCGAAGCGCTGCCACCCGGCGACAGCGGGCGGCAAAACCGTCTGCACCCGACGACAGTTCGAATGCGCCTCTGGCTGCCGCGAACGATGACTGGACTCGTGGCTGCGGGCTGCCTGCTCGCGGCCCTGCCGCTGCTGGCCGCGCTGCTGCTGGCGGGCGGCGCGCTGGACCGGCTCACGCGCCACACGGAGTCCCTGGTGCAGGAAGGCGTGATGATCGCGCGCCTCGGCGCCGAGCTGCGCGACCGGTTGCGCGACGTCGAGCGCAACGCCGACCAGTACGTCGCGCTCGGCGATCCGGCACTGCTCGAGGTGTTCGCCGACCGCCGGCGCGCGGCCGAGGCCACGCTCACCCGCATCGCCCAGTACGGCGAGCGCGGCCAGGCGCAGAGCCTGCGGCGCGACCTGGGCGCCGCCGTCTCGCAATGGCAGGCGGCGGTGGGCAATGGCGGGATCGCGGACAGCGCCGGCCGCTTCGGGCCGCTGGTGCCGCGGGCCGACGCGATCGCGGCGGCGGGACGCGCCACCATCGACCGCCAGCTCGAGGCGATCACGCAGGCGACGGCGGCGGCGCGCACGGTCATGCTGCTGTCGGCGCTGGCGCTGATCCCGCTGACGGCGCTGCTGGCGCTCGGCTTTTCCGTCGCCGTCACGCGGCCCTTGCGCCTCATGGCCGCCGGCATCGCCGCGCTGGGCCGCGGCCGCTACGAGCAGCGCATCGAGATCGCCTACCCGCGCGAGATGCAGCTGCTCGGCGAGCGCCTCGACTGGCTGCGGCGGCGCTCGGCGGCGCTCGAGGCCGAGAAGGACCGCTTCCTGCGGCACGTGTCGCACGAGCTGAAGACGCCGCTGACCACGCTGCAGGAGGGCTCGGCGCTGATGCGCGAAGGCACGCTCGGCCCGCTGGCGCCGCAGCAGAAGGAGGTGGCGCAGATCCTGCTGGAGGCCGCGGTCGAGCTCGGCGCCCTGATCGGCAACCTGCTGTCCTACGCCGAGTGGAAGCGCGAGGAGCGCGCGCCGGCGATGGCCTGGTTCGAGGCCCGCCCGCTGGTCTCCGAAGTGCTGATCGCGCACCGCCTGCCGATGGCGCGGCGCCGGCTGAGCGTGGAACTTGGCATGCGTTCGCCGCGTCTATTCGGGCAGCGCTCGCGCCTGCGCGTGGCGCTGGACAACCTGATCGGCAACGCCGTCAAGCATGCGCCGGAGGGTAGCGCCATCGAGGTGCGGGCCGGCGCGGCGGATGGCAGCTGCGAGCTGTGCGTGCGCGACCGCGGGCGCGGCGTGCCGGTGCGGGAAAAGGGGAGGATCTTTGACCCATTCGTGCGAGGAACCGAAGCCGAGGAAAACGACGTGCGAGGCACCGGCATCGGCCTGTCGATCGTCCGGGAAACCGCGCGCGCACACGACGGCACCGTGGAGGTGGAAGATGCCCGACCGGGCGCCCGATTCCGCATGGTCTGGCCCTGCCCGGCCGGCCCTGTGGCTGGGCCTTAGCGTGCTGCTGTCCGGGTGTGCGTCGCTGTGGCCGCACGCGCGCGAGCCGGACCCGCTCGCTTACCTGACCCAGGCGCTGGCCGCCGACGCGCGCGGGCGCGAGGCCCTGTGGCGCGGCGTGGACGCGGCGGACGACTCCGCCGCGGCGCGACTGCGCCTGGCGCTGCTGCAGAGCCTGCCGCACCACAGCGGCCACGATCCCGTGGCCGCGCGCGAGCGCCTCGACGCGCTGGCCAGCGGCGCCAGCGCGCCGCCCGACGTCACCGCGGTGGCGCGCCTGCGGCTGGCCGGGATGGACGAGGTCGCCGAATGCCGCAACGAGGCCAGCGAGCTGCGCCAGCGGCTCGGCCGCGTGGTGGACATCGAACGCCGCCTGAACCGGGCCAACTGACCATGGCCGCGCGCAAGATCCTGCTGGTCGACGACGACGCCAAGCTGGCGCGCGTGCTCGCGCTGCGGCTCGAATCGGAGGGCTACGACGTGGTCACCGCCGCCTCCGGCGAAGAGGCGCTGGCGCGCCTGGGCGAAGCGCGCCCGGGCTTCGTGCTGGCCGACCTGCGCATGCCCGGCATGGACGGCATCGAGCTGCTGGCGCGCATCCAGCAGCGCTGGCCCGGCCTGCCGGTCGCGCTGATCTCCGCGCACGGCGACATCCCGGACGCGGTGCGAGCAACGCACACCGGCGCCGTCGATTTCCTCACCAAGCCCGTGGATCGCGAGCGCCTGCTCGAGTGCGTGCTGCGCCATGTCGGCGGCGCCACCCCCGAACCGGGCGACGACGGCCGCTTCGCCGCCAGCCTGGTCACGCGCAGCCCGGCGATGCAGGCCGTCGTCGAGGACGCGCGCCGCGTGGCGCGGACCGACTCGGCCGTGCTGATCACCGGCGCCAGCGGCTCCGGCAAGGAAGTGCTGGCGCGCGCCATCCACCGCGGCAGCGCGCGCGCCAGCCGGCCGTTCGTCGCCATCAACTGCGCGGCTGTGCCGGCCGACCTGCTCGAGTCCGAGCTGTTCGGCCACAAGAAGGGCTCGTTCACCGGCGCGCAGAACGACCATCCCGGCCTGTTCCGCGCCGCCGCCGGCGGCAGCGTGTTCCTCGACGAGATCGGCGACATGCCGGGCGGACTGCAGGTCAAGCTGCTGCGGGTGCTGCAGGAGCGCGAAGTGCGCCCGGTCGGCGAGACGCGCACGGTGCCGGTGGACGTGCGGGTGCTGTCGGCCACGCACTCGGACCTCGAGTCGCGCGTCGCCGCGGGTACGTTCCGCGAAGACCTGTTCTACCGGCTCAACGTGGTGCGCCTGCGGCTGCCGCCGCTGGACGAGCGCCGCGAGGACATCCCGCTGCTGGTGGCGCACCGGCTGCGGCAACTGGGCGAGGCGGGCCAGCCGCGCCGCGTGTATTCGCCGGACGCCCTCGAGGCGCTGGTGGCCTCGGCCTGGCCCGGCAACGTGCGCCAGCTGTTCAACGTGGTCGAGCAGAACGTCGCGCTCGCGCCCGGCCGCGTCATCAGCGGCGCGCTGGTGCGCCGCTCGCTGGGCGAAACCGGCGGCGGCCTGCCGTCGTTCGACGAGGCGCGCGCCGATTTCACCCGCACCTACCTGCGCCAGCTGCTCGAGCTCGCCGGCGGCAACATCAGCCGCGCGGCGCGCCTGGCCGGGCGCAACCGCACCGACCTCTACAAGCTGCTGCACCGGCACGGCATCCGCCCGGCGGAGTTCAAGGCGGAGCCGGCCGGCGACGATTCCCGTCTGCCTTCGGCGACACCGGAAAGCCTTTCCCGCTCAGGGCATTAGCCGCTCCTGACACGCCGCTCGTCTTCGCGCGGCGACACAATCGCGACGCCGCGGCCGCTCGGCCGGACCGCGCCAGTGCCGCGCACCCCGCCAAGCCCCTGACGCCTCAGGCGTTTTCCCCACCTGGCACCGCGGTTGCAATGCCTGGGGCCGGGGCACCCTGCCCCGGCGGGCCACAAACCCGCGAAACGCAACTGCAGGAGGTCATCAGTCATGAAGAAATCCCTCGAGCTGCTCGTGGGCGCCGCGCTGGCCGCGTGCGCCGGCCTGGCCGTCGCACAGATCTCGGCGCCGCCGCCGAGCACGCCGCCGGGCGGAACGTCGTCGCGTGGCGCGGGCGACACCTTCACCAAGCTGGATGCCGACAAGGACGGCATGGTCAGCAAGAAGGAGGCGTCGAAGAACAAGGATCTCGCCGCCAAGTGGGACACGCTGGACGCCAACAAGGACGGCAAGCTGGACCAGGGCGAGTTCGCCGCGTTCGAGTCCGGCACGGGTTCGGTGCCGAAGTACTAGCCGCAGTTCGAACAGCGCCGCCCCGCGGATGGCGGCCCCGCACACCGGCATTCGCGCGCCCGCTCCCCCCCGGCGCGAATCGCCAACGACATCCCGGGACGGCGCTGTTTTTTTTCGGGGCGGAGCACGAATACCAACTTCCAGGAAGGAGAGGCGCAATGCGCATCGGCATTTACGGGATGGGATACGTGGGAGCGGTCAGCGCGGCGTGCTTCGCCGACGCCGGCCACGAGGTCATCGGCGTCGACGTATCGCCGGAGAAAGTCGACCTCATCAACCAGGGCCGCTCGCCGGTGGTCGAACCGGGGCTCAGCGCCCTGCTCGGCCGGGTCACCACGGCGCGGCGCCTGCGCGCCACCCGGCGCACCGTCGAGGCGGTCGAGGGCACCGACCTGTCGCTGGTTTGCGTGGGAACGCCGAGCCAGCGCAACGGCGACCTCGACCTGCGCTACATCGAGGCGGTGTGCCGGGAGATCGGCGAGGCGCTGCGCACGCGCCCGGTCTACCACACCGTGGTCGTGCGCAGCACCGTGCTGCCCGGCACCGTGCGCAAGGTCGTCATTCCGCTGCTCGAGTCGGCCTCCGGCAAGATCGCCGGCGCTGACTTCGGCGTGGCGATGAACCCGGAGTTCCTGCGCGAAGGCACCGCCATCAAGGACTTCAACGAGCCGCCAATGACGATCATCGGCGAGTTCAACGCGGTGTCGGGGGCGTCGGTCGCCGGGCTGTACACGCAGCTGCCGGCGCCGCTGATGCGCCGCGACCTCGAGATCGCCGAACTGGTGAAGTACGCCTGCAACTCCTGGCACGCCGCCAAGATCACCTTCGCCAACGAGATCGGCAGCATCGCCAAGGCGCTCACCGTGGACGGTCGCGAGGTCATGGAGATCCTGTGCCTCGACCGCAAGCTCAACATCTCGAGCCACTACCTGCGCCCGGGCTTCGCCTTCGGCGGCTCGTGCCTGCCCAAGGACCTGCGCGCGCTGAACTACCGCGCCGGCGCGCTCGGCGTGGAGCTGCCGATGCTGGGCTCGATCATCCGCAGCAACCGCTCGCTGATCGAGCGCGCCGTGGACATGATCGCCTCGTACGGCGAGAAGCGGCTCGGCCTGCTCGGCCTGTCGTTCAAGGCCGGCACCGACGACCTGCGCGAGAGCCCGCTGGTCGAGCTGGCCGAGACGCTGCTCGGCAAGGGTTACCACCTGAGCATCTTCGACCGCAACGTCGAGTACGCGCGCGTGCACGGCGCCAACCGCGAGTACATCAACTCGCGCATCCCGCACGTGTCGTCGCTGCTCAAGTCCGACCTCGACGAGGTGCTGCGCGACTCCGACCTGATGATCCTCGGCAACAAGGACCGCATTTACGAGCGCGTGCTGCGCGCCATGCCGGAGGAGAAGAAGTGGGTGGACCTGGTGGGTTTCCTGCCCCATGGCACCAACGGGGGCTCGCAGGGGATCGCCTGGTGACCATGCGATGCCCGCCTCCGACGTCACCACCGAATCTTCCGGGCCGCGCGCGCTCGCGCGCGAGACTGCCGGCTGGGCCCTGTACCTCGGCGCGCTCGGCGCGCTGGCGCAGGCGCTGCCGGAGACGGTATTCACGCCGGGGCACGCCGACTACATCCTGCTGATCGGCGCGGTCGCGCTGTGGCGCTACTCGCTCGGGCTGCTGCACTTCATCCGGGCGATGATCTTCCTGCACTGGGTGTTCCCGGGCGCGCAGCGCGCAGCGCGGCACCTCGGCCCGCAGGCGCGGCCGTCGCACGCCTATTTCCTGGTGACCAGCTTCCGCATCGACGCACAGGTCAGCGCGCAGGTGTACCGCTCGGTGTTCGCCGAGGCCGCGCGCTGCGGCGTGCCGGCGACGGTGGTGGCGTCCATCGTCGAGCCGTGCGACGAGCGGCTGATCCGCACGCTGTGGGAGCGCATCGCCCCGCGGCCGGACCTGCGGCTGCGCGTGCTGCGCATCCCGGGCACCGGCAAGCGCGACGGCCTCGCGCACGCCCTGCGCTCGATCGCGCGCGACGAGCCGCCGGCCGGCGCGGTGGTGGCCGTGATCGACGGCGACAGCGTGCTGCGGCCCGGCATCATCGCGCGGACCGCGCCGTACCTGAAGCTGTTCCCCGACGTCGGCGCGCTGACCACCAACGAGTTCTGCCGCGTCGAGGGCGGGCCGTGGATCACGCAGTGGCACCGCCTGCGCTTCGCCCAGCGCCACCTCTACATGTGCTCGATGGCGCTGTCGCGCCGGGTGCTGACCCTGACCGGCCGCATGTCGCTGTTCCGCGCCGAGGTGGTGACCCAGCCCGGCTTCATCGCCGACATCGAGAGCGACGCGCTCGACCACTGGCGGCTGGGCCGGGTGCGCTTCCTGACCGGCGACGACAAGTCGTCGTGGTTCAGCCTGGTGCGCCAGGGCTGGAGCACCTGGTACGTGCCGGACGCGGCGATCGACACGCTCGAGACGCCGCCGTCGAAGTCGTTCTTCCAGGCCAGCCGCCAGCTGATGTTCCGCTGGTACGGCAACTCGCTGCGCCAGAACAGCCGCGCCGTGGGCCTGGGCCCGCGCCGGCTCGGCGCGTTCACCTGTTACGTGCTGTGGGACCAGCGCGTGTCGATGTGGACCAGCCTGCTCGGGCTGTCGGCGGCGACGGTCGCCAGCTTCAAGTACGGCGGCGTCGCGTTCGCGATCTATGCGCTGTGGGTCGGCCTGTCGCGCCTGTGGATGACGCTGATGCTGAGCTTCGCCACCGGCCACCGCGTCAACCCGCGCTTTCCGCTGCTGCTGTACTACAACCAGATCGTCGGCTCGCTGATCAAGATTCACGCCTTCTTCCACATCGACCAGCAGTCGTGGACGCGGCAGAAGACCGTGCTGCGCCGCGACCTCGACCGCTACCAGCTCTGGTTCAACCGCTGGTCGTCGCGCGCGATGACCTTCACCGCCGCCAGCCTGTTCGCCGCCTTCGTCCTCCAACTGGTCTAACTCAACCGGTATCCCGCCATGATCCGTGCTCCCTCGATTGCCATGCCCCGCAGCGCCCCCGCCGCCGCGCAGGCGCACAACGTCGTCCATGAGTCCGAGACCCAGCGCCAGCACGTGCGCGTGCGTCTGCCGGGCGTGGTCGAGTTCGATCACGGCGGGCAGCGCCGCCGCGCGCGGTTGCTCGACGTATCGGCCGGCGGCTGCGCGTTCGAGCTGCCGCGCCACGGCCTCGTGCCGGGCCAGGCGCTGGCCGGCACGCTGCTGGTCAGCGCCGAGCCGCTCGGCTTCACCCTGCCGGTCAAGCTGCAGGTACGCGCCGCCGAGGCCGGCGGGCGCGTCGGCTGCCGCTTCCAGGACGTCGGCCCGCGCGAAAGCGGCGCGCTGCGGCAGCTGATCTCGGCCACGCTGGCCGGCGAGACCGTCACGGTCGGCGACGTGCTGCGCTCCGGGGGCGGCGGCTTCGCGCGCCCGCGGGCGAGCCGCCCGGCGCCCGCCGAAGCGTCGGGACTGGGCGCGCGCCTGCGCGGCTTCGTGGTCAGCCTGCTGGCGCTGGTACTCGGCGTCACCGCGTTTGGCTACGCCCTCAAACAGGTGCACCACCTGCTGTTCGTGACCTCGGCGTCCGCCGGCAAGGTGGCCGGCCCGGTGTACACGGTGGCGATGCCGCGCGAAGGCACGTTCTACAGCCTGGTGCCGGCGGACGGGCTGGTGCGCAAGGGCGCGCCGCTGGCCTCGTTCGAGGCGCCGGTGATCGACCTGGTGCGCGGGCAATCGCTGGCGGCGAACCTGTCGACCGAGCAGCTCAACAAGATGATGAGCCAGATGGTCAAGGGGACCATCACCAGCCCGTGCGACTGCCGCGTGCAGGCTCAGTTCGTGGCCAACGCCCAGTACGCCGGGCGCGGCCAGCCGCTGTTCGAGCTGGTGCCGCGCGAGCTGAAGAACCCCTACGTGATGGCGCGCTTCCGTTTCGACCAGGTGGCCGAGATCGCGCCCGGCATGCCGGTGCGCTTCCAGGTCACCGGCGACCGCCAGGAGCGCACCGGCCGCATCGCCCAGCTGCGCGTGCCGAACACCGCGGACAATACCGTCGGCGGCGACGTCATCGCCATGATCGAGCCCTCCGAGCCGCTGCCGCCGGACCTGGTCAACCGCCCAGCCGCGGTCCACGTCGGCGGCATCATGCGCTTCAACCCGATGGTCGTGGTCAGCACCATGGCCGACGGCAGCGGGCCATGAACGCCGCGCGCGGACTCGCCGCCTGCGTCCTCGCGGTCGCGCTGGCCTGCCCGGCCCTGCCGCCCGAACCGGACCTGCCTGACCTGCGCCGCGGCCGGGCATCCGCCGAGGCCGGGGACGTGGCCGCGGCCGAGCGCGACCTCGTGCCGCTCGCGCGCCTGGGCTACCTCGACGCGCAGCTCGCCCTGGCGGCGCTGTACGCACGGTCGCAGGAGCGGCCGACGCTGGAGAAGGCGCTGCACTGGTACCGCATCGCCGCGCGCCGCGACCCGGCCGCGACCGTGCCGCTGTCGCGGGTGCTGCTGAAGCTCGACGATCCGTCGACGTTCGCCGAGGCCGAGAAATTCCTGCGCGCCGCCGACCGCAAGGGCGATCCACGCGCGCTGGCCGCGTTGCTCGAGTTCTACACCGACCATCCCGAGCGCGATCCGCGGGGCACGGTGGGCGCGCTGGTGGCCCGCGCCGAGAAACAGCGCGGGCCCGAGGTCGAGTCCGCGCTGATCCGCTGGTACCGGCGCCACACCGGCGATGCGCGCATTGCCGCGGCGCTCGCCGCCCGCTGCGCGCGGGCGCTGGCACGCGTGCCGGAGTGCTACGCGGACCTGGCCCGGCATCATCGCGCCCGCGGCGAGCGAGCGGCGCTCGCCCGGCTCACCGCCGACGGCGTGCGCGCGCACCGGCGCGGCGCGCTGCCGGCGCCGGCGCTCGAGCGCATGGCGTGGTCGCTGGTGCAGGAGAGCGTCCCGGGCGAGCCGCTTCCCGAGCTCGCCTTTCCGCTGCTGCGGCGCGTGATGGACGCCTCGCCCACCGCGCTGGTGCGGGTCGCACGCCTGCAGGTCGAGTATCCGCACCTCGACCCGGACGGCAACCCGGAGCGCCTGCTGCGAACGGCGCTGGCCCAGGGCTCGCCCGAAGCCGCGCTGGCGCTGGGCCGCCTTTACCTGAACGGCACGCGCGTGCCCGCCGACCCGCAGCGGGCCGAGCGCTACTTGCGGCAGGCCGCCGCCGCCGAGCCGGCCGCGCACTACTTCCTCGGCCGCATCTACCAGCGCGGCCACCTCGGCGAGGCCGATCCCGAGCGCGCGGCCGCCCACCTGCTCGCCGCGGCGCGTGGCGGCTACGCGCGGGCGGACTACGCACTGGCGCGGCTGTTTTCGGACGACCGCGGCGTGCGGCCCAACCGCGTCTACGCCTGGGCCTTCGCCAGCCTCGCCGCCGGCAGCGGCCTGGCCGAGGGCCCGGCGCTGGCGGCGCAACTGCGGGCCAGCATGACGCCGGGCGAGCGCCGGGACGCCGAGGCGTTGCGCGGGCGCGAGCAGGCCCGGCGCGCCGCCGCCGGCGCACACCCGGCGCCGCAGCAGGCGGCGCTCTCGGCAGAGCACCGGCGATGAACCGCGCCCTGCCGGGCGTGGCCCTGGCGCTGGCGCTCGCGGCCCTGCCGCGCCCGGCGCCGGCGCAGCAGTTGAGCGCCGGCACGCAGGTCAAGGGCACGGTCTACGGCGAGGACGCGCGCGACCTCGGCACCAGCACCGACGAAGCGCGCAGCGCCGGCTACCTCGAGCTGAACCCGCACCTGCACCTGCGCTTCGGCGAGGACAGCGTGCTGTTCGTGCGCTCGCGGCTGTTCGCCGCGGGCGGCGACCCGGTGGTGGAGAACGAGGACGAACGGCCGGTGGCCTCGGAGCAGTTCGCCGGGCTGCGCGAGTTGTGGCTCGAGTACGGCGGCATCACCAGCTTCCCCGGCGAAGTGCTGCGCGTCGGCCTGCAACGCTTCAAGGAGCCGGACGGCCTGTGGTGGGACCGGGACATCGAGTCGCTGCGCTGGATCTTCGACACGACGCTGCTGCAGGCGCAGTTCGGCGTCGCCGAGCAGTTCGGCACCTGGCGCAGCGACGACGTCGAGCTGTCGCCCTCGCAGCGCGACCGCGCCTACGTCTTTGCCAGCATGAGCCACCAGTGGCAGCCGGGCCACTTCCACGGCGTGCGCGCGGCCTACGCTTTCGACCACGCCGGCCTGCCGCGGCCCGGCGCCACCCTCGACGCCGACAGCAAGACGCGGCGCCGCGAATACCTGTGGGTGGCGCTGCGCAGCGACAACGGCTTCTACGACCCGGCCAACGACACGCGCGTCGCGTACTGGTTCGAGGCCATCGGGCTGGTCGGGCGCCGCGAGTCGGTGCAGACCGGCAGCACCGATCCCGCCGACCCGCAGGCGCCGCCCTCCGACACGGTGGTCGGCGCCGACACCACCACGGTCGCGGCGCTGGCCGCCGACTCCGGCCTGCGCTTCCGGCTGCCGCTGATCTTCCCGATGAACCTGGGCTTCATGGCGGCGGCCGCGCAGGGCGACCAAAGCGGCGACCAGTCGCACGTGTTCGAGCAGACCGGCCTCGAGAGCAACCGCTCGCGCTATACCGGCACGCGCACCCTGATGCACCGCTTCAACGACGCGCTGCGGGCCGACTGGAGCAACCTGCTGGCGACCGGCGCGTTCGTGTCGATGCCCTACGAGCTCGCCGACCTGAGCCTGGCCTACCACCGTTTCGTGCGGCACGACCGCGAAGAGTCGTTCTCGGCCGACGGCATCGACATCCGCCCGGTCACCGACAGCCGCGACCTGGGCGTCGGCTGGGACCTCGTGCTGACGCGTTATTTCCGCGGCTTCTCGCCGGCCGAAGTGGACGATGACGACGCCCGCTCGAACCTGCGCCTGCGCGCGTCGCGCTTCGAGCCGGGCCGGGCCTACGGCGACGACGTGACCGACCAGTACCGCATCACCCTGGAGCTGACGGTGTGGTTCTGACCCTGCCGCGGCGCGGGTCGCCGGGGTCGCGCCTGCTGGTGGCCGCGGCCGCGGCCGCGGCCGCGCTGTGCGCCGGCGCTCACGCCGCCGGCGCCAAGCGCGATGCGGCCCGGCAGCGCGCGCCGGCCGACGTCGACGAGTACGTGGTGCGCGCCGCGCCGGGCGAGGTGCTGGCGCTGGCGCCCCCCCGGCTGCCCGACCTGCGCGGCTACACCCTCGAGGCGGTGCTGCAGAAAGTGCCGAAGGGCCCGCGCGGCCAGGCCGTGGTCAAGCGCATGGTCGCAATCCCGACGCTCAAGGAGTTCGTCGCCGGCGGCATCGGCCGCCTGCGCGAGTGGGCGGCGCGCCAGACCCGCAACCCGGTGGCGATCCTGGTCGAGCGCGGGGTGATCACGCCGCGCGAGCTGGCGAAAGTGGTGCCGAAGGAGCACTTCGAGGAGACCGCCCCCGGCGTGTACGTGTTGCGCCTGCCGCTGGTGGTGGGCGAGAAGGCAGCGTTCCACATCGACGGCAAGGTCAAGGAGTTCCGCCTGTCGCAGGAGCGCGGCGCGTTCCTGTCCAACGACGGCAAGCTGTTCATCACCGGCACGCGCGTGCTGGCCTGGCGCGAGCGGGACGGCAAGCCGGCCGCCTTCCGGCGCGCGAACGAGTTCCGGCCGTTCGTCGTCTCCTGGGGCGGCGGCGAGCTGTACATCGCCGACAGCCACGTCGCGCACCTGGGCTACGCCGCGTCGAAGGCCTATGGCGTGTCCATCTCGCAGTACTCGCCCAACCAGGACGCGGTGCTCAAGCGCCCGCGGCCGACCGGCTGGATCCTGCACTCCGAGTTCGTCGACAACTGGTACGGCTTCTACTGCTACGAGGCCGACGACGTCGCCGTGATCGGCAACACCTACCGCGAGAACATCGTCTACGGCATCGATCCGCACGACCGCTCGCGCCGCCTGATCATCGCCGGCAACATCGCCACCGGCATCCGCCAGAAGCACGGCATCATCATCTCGCGCGAGGTCAACGACAGCTGGATCATCGGCAATCAGGCGCGCGGCAACCGCCTGTCGGGCATCGTCATCGACCGCAGCAGCATCAACAACGTCATCGCCTACAACGAGTCCACCCGGAACGGCACCGACGGCTTCACTATCTACGAGAGCCCCGACAACCTGCTGTGGGGCAACCGAGCCGTCGGCAACGGCCGCCACGGCTTCCGCCTGCGCAACAGCGTGGACATTCGGCTTTACGACAACGTCGCGGCGGCCAACGGCCTGGCCGGCATCTACGGCCACATCAAGGACCTGACCGGCACCGACCGCGACCTCAAGCTCGACCCGTTCGAGCAGACGGTATCCATGGTGATCGTCGGCGGCCGCCTGGTGTTCAACGGCAGCGGCCCGGTGACCATCGACCGCCCGCTGTCGGTCGAGCTGTACAACGTCGAGCTGCTGGCGCCGAGCAAGAAAGCCGGCATCCAGATGACCGGCGTGCTCGGCCGCCACCAGCTCGAGATTCTCGACATCATGGTGCGCCGGCGCATGGCGGTGGTGATCGAGCCGGCCAAGGCGCCGCCCGGCAAGGGCGCCTGACGCCATGGTGTTCTCGTCGAACGTGTTCCTGTTCCTGTTCCTGCCGCTGTTCCTGGCGGCGTACTACCTGTGCCCGCCGCGCTGGCGCGCCGCGGTCATCGTCGCCGGCAGCTACGCCTTCTACGCCTGGTGGCGCGCGGACTTCGTGCTGCTGTTCGCGGCGGTCACGGCGTGGAATTACGCCGCCGGCCGGCGCATCGCCGCGCACGGCGCGCGCACGGCAGGGGCGCGGCGCTGGCTGGTTGCCGGCGTCGCCGGCGACCTCGCGGTGCTCGGCTGGTTCAAGTACGCCAACTTCGGCGTCGCCAGCTTCAACGCGCTGGTCGAGTCCGCCGGCCTGGCGCCGTTCGCCTGGAGCGCCGTGATCCTGCCGATCGGCATCTCGTTCTACGTGTTCCAGTGCATCAGCTACGTGGCCGACGTCTATCGCGGCGACGCCGCCCCGGCGCGCACGGCGCTGGACTTCGCCGCCTTCATCGCGCTGTTCCCGCAGCTGATCGCCGGCCCGGTGCTGCGCTACAAGGACCTCGAGCCGCAGCTGCACGGCCGCACCCACACGGTGGACAAGTTCGCCGAGGGCGCCACCCGCTTCATGCAGGGCTTCGTCAAGAAGGTGTTCATCGCCGACTCCATCGCGCCGCTGGCCACGGCCGGCTTCGCGCTGGAGAACCCGACCACGGCCGACGCCTGGGTCACGGTGCTGGCCTACGCGGCGCAGCTGTACTTCGATTTTTCGGGGTACAGCGACATGGCCATCGGCCTGGGCCTGATGATGGGCTTCCGCTTCGTCGAGAACTTCGACCAGCCGTACCTCGCCCAGAGCATCACCGAGTTCTGGCGGCGCTGGCACATGTCGCTGTCGGCCTGGCTGCGCGACTACCTGTACATCGCGCTCGGCGGCAACCGCGGCGCCACGCTCAAGACCTACCGCAACCTGTTGCTGACCATGCTGCTCGGCGGCCTGTGGCACGGCGCCAACTGGACCTTCGTGATCTGGGGCGCCTGGCACGGCGCGATCCTCGCCCTCGAGCGCGCACTCGGCGTTAAGGCGCCGGCCGGGATCGAGCCCGCGCGCTTCCGGCCGCACCGCTGGGCCCTGACTTTCCTGCTCGTGGTGCTGGGCTGGGTCATGTTCCGCGCCGACAGCGTCGGCGGCGCGATGGCGCTGTACGCGGCCATGTTCCGCTTCGACGCCGCCGGCCTGTCCGACGCCTACGCCGCCGGCGTGACGCGCCTGCAGGCGGCGACGCTGGCGCTGGCCTACGCCGTCATCGCCCTGCGCGGCTGGCAAGTCCGGAAAAGGGGACGCACACCTTTTTCGCCCGCGGATACCGCCGCGGGTGGTGCCGCTGAAAAAAGGTGTGCGTCCCCTTTTTCGCCGGTGACCACCGGCCTGCTGCTGCCGCTGTTCGCGCTGTCGGTCCTGAAGCTGTCGGCGCAGAGCTACTCGCCGTTCCTCTACTTCCAGTTCTGAGCCGCGCACCATGAAAACCTGGAACCTGTGGCTGAGCAGTGCATTCGCCGGCGCCATCCTGCTGCTGGCGGCGGCCGCCGGCTGGCGCGCGGCGCCGCGGGACGCCGCCGGGCCCGGGGCCGGCGCGCGCTGGTGGAACGGCGCTGTCACGCGTGAGTTCGAGTCGCACTACGACGCCGTGTTCCCGACGCGCGCGCTGGGCATCAACGCCTGGGCGGCCATCGGCTACGTGCTGTTCCGCGAAGGCAAGCCCGGCGTGGTCGTCGGCCGTGATGGCTGGCTGTACACCGCCGAGGAGTTCGACGCCGCGCCGGACGCCGCAGCGCAGGTCGACGCGCACCTCGCGCTGGTCGGCAGCGTGCGCGAGCTGCTCGCGGCGCGCCACAGCGCCCTGCTGGTCGCGCTGGTTCCGGCCAAGGCGCGGGTCCGTCCGGAGCCGCTGGGCGCGCGGCTGCCGCCGCCGGCGCACCAGGCCCTGTACGCGCGCGCCCTGGCCGGCGTGCAGCGCCAGCAGATCCCAGCGCCCGACCTGCTTGCCGCGCTGAGCGCGTGCCGCCGGCGCGGGCCGCCCGCTGAACCGATGTTCCTTCGCACCGACACGCACTGGACGCCGGCCGGCGCGCGCTGCGCGGCCGAGTCGCTTGCCGGCGCCGCGCGCGGGGCAGGCCTGGCGACGCCGCGGCCAGGCGCGTACCGCACCGTGGTGGGCGGCGCCGTCCCCCATCGCGGCGACCTGCTGGCGTTCCTGCCGCTCGAGCCGTGGTTTGAGGGCCTCTTGCCGCCGCCCGACGCGCTCGCCGTGCATCGCACGGAGCCGCTGGCGGCGAGCGCCGGGCTGCTCGACGACGTCGCGGCGCCGGCCGTCACGCTGGTGGGCACCAGCTACAGCGCCGATGCGCGCTGGAACTTCGCCGGCGCGCTGCGGCAGGCACTCGGCGAGGACGTGGTCAGCTACGCGGCGCCGGCGCACGGGCCGTTCGCGCCGATGCTCGAGTACCTCGACAGCCCCGACTTCGCTTCGGCGCCGCCGCGCCTGGTGATCTGGGAGATGCCGGAACGGTATCTGCCGATGCGCGACGGCGACGGCCCCTCCGCTCCACCTGCACCGGGGAACCCCGCATGAGAACGACGACATGGCTGCTCACCACCGCGCTGCTGGCGCTTGCACCGGCCGGCGCCGCGCGCGCCGGCGACGAGGGGGTCTACGGCCCGGCCGCGCCGCCGGACGCCGCCTTCGTGCGCGTGTTCAACGCCACCACCCAGGTGGACCTCGAGGCCCGCGTCGGCGGCGAGGCGCTCGGCGAAATCCCCGCGTTCGGGGCCAGCGAGTTCGTGTTCCTGCCGGCCGGCACGCACACGCTGGTCGCCGGCAGCCTGCGCCAGCCGCTGCGGCTCGAGCGCGGCAAGTTTTACACCGCGGCGCTGGCCGGCGGCGGCCTGCGCCTGCTCGAGAACGAGCGCTACGCCAACCGGCTCAAGGCGCTGGTGATCGTCTACAACCTGGTGGACGGCGCGACCCTGTCGCTGCGCACGCCCGAGGGGCGCGACGTCGTCGGCGACGTCGGCGCCAACAGCTTCGGCACGCGCGAAGTCAACGCCATCAGGGCCAGCCTCGCGTTGTTCGACGGCTCGCGCAAGGTCGCCGACCTCAAGCCGGTCAGCCTCGAGCGGGGCCGCGCCTTCAGCCTGTTCGTGGCCGGCCCGCGCGAACGTCCGGTGACGTCATGGGTCGTCAACTGAGGCGCTGGGCGCTGGCCGCGGCGGCGTTGCTCGGCGCCGCGGCGCCGGTGCGCGCCGAGCCGACCTACGTGGTCGAGCGCTGCTGCGACCTCTGCTCGCGCGCCGCCAGCCGCGACGCCTATACCACGCGTTTCCTGCGGTCGTTCGCCACGCTGGTGCAGGGCAGGGACGGCTGGCTGTTCCGCAGCGACGACGACCTGCGCACCCGCTTCGGCCCGGACGCGCAGGGCTACGCCGCGCTCAAGCGCCTGCGCGGCGCGCTGAAGGCGCGCGGCACCGAGCTGGTCATGGTCTACCAGCCCCCGCGCGGGCTGATGCACGCCGACAAGCTGCCGGCCGCCGCGCGCCGCCACTACGACGCCGGCGCCGCGCGCGCGGCGTACGCCGGCACGCTGGAGCGCTTCCGCGCGATCGGCATCACCGTGCCCGACCTCGGGCAGCTGCTGGGCGAGGGCGGCGCCGAAGACTTCTTCTACCGCGGCGACCACCACTGGACACCCGCGGGCGCACGCCGCACCGCGCAGGTCACGGCCGAGGCGATCCGCCGCATGCCGGCGTTCGCCGGCATCCCGAAGAAGGCGTTCACCACCGAGCGCGTCGGCATCTGGAGCAAGCGCGGCACCCTGCACAAGGCCGCCGCGCAGCTGTGCGGGCACGGCTATCCGGACCAGTACGCGCCGCGTTTCGTGACGTCGGCCGAAGGCGGCGGCGACCTGTTCGCCGACGCGGGCGCGCCGCAGGTCACGCTGGTCGGCACCAGCAACAGCGACAGCGCCTACAACTTCGCCGGCTTCCTGGCCGAGGCGCTTGGCGTGGAAATCCTCAACGAGTCGGTCGCCGGCGGCGGCCACGAGGGCGCGCTGCTGCGGTACCTGCCGGGCACGGCGTTCCAGCGCAGCCCGCCGAAGATCCTGGTGTGGGAACTGGAGCCCTATCACAACCTGTCGAAGAGCATGTTCTACCGGCAGGTGATTCCGCTGGTGCAGGACGGCTGCGCCGGGCGCCGCCCGGTGCTGTCGCGCTCGGCCACGCTCAAGGGCGAATCCGCCGAAGTCCTGTTCAACGGCGGCGGCGCGGTGCAGACGCTGCGCAGCCGCGACCACGTGCTCGACGTGCGCTTCGGCGATGCGGGCGTCAGGGAGTTCAAGGCCACCGTCTGGTACACCAATGGCAGCAAGGAGACACTCAGCATCGAGCACTCCGATTATGCCGAGACCGGCGGGCGCTTCGTCGTCGAGCTGCGCGACGATCCCGGCTGGGGCGAGCGCGTGTTCCTGTCGCTCGACGTGCTGCGCACCGCGGACGTCAAGCCCGGTGCCACGGTGAGCGCGCAGCTGTGCGCGCGCGGGCCGGGGACGGGCGCGTGAGGCCGGGCCGGCTCGGCGGGCTGCTGGCCGCGGCGCTGGCCCTGGCCGGGGGCGGCGCGCCCGCCGTGACCTCGCTGGTGCCGCCGCCGGGCTTCACCGCCCGCGTCGAGGAGGGCGGCAGGAAGCGCGACTGCCCCGCCCTGCCGCGGCCGTACACCGGCGAGCTCAAGTTTCCGAGCAAGTACGAGGGCTCGGACGCCGCGCGCGACGACTTCAACCCGAAGGCCTACGCGCGCTACAAGGCGGCCACCGCCGGCATCACCGAGATGGAGCGGCAGGTCAGCGCACAGACCGCGGCCTACCTCAACGGCGGCAGCGCCACGGCGCTGCGCTGCGCGCTGGACGGGCTGGCGGCGTGGGCGCGCGCCGGCGCGCTCGAGCGCCCGACCCGCGACCACACCGGCAAGGCCGTGCGCAAGTGGGCGCTGGCCAGCTTCGCCTCGGCCTACGTGCGGCTGAAGTTCTCGCAGTCCCGGCCGCTGGACGCCGCGCCGGAGCAGGTCCACGACATCGAGCCATGGCTCGAGCGGCTCGGCCGGCAGGTGGTGGACGATTGGCGCGACCAGCCGCTGGAGAAGATCAACAACCATGAGTACTGGGCGGCCTGGGCGGTCATGGCCACGGCCGTGGCGGTCGACCGGCGCGACTGGTTCGACTGGGCCGTCGGGCAGTACCGCATCGCCGCCGGCCAGGTGGACCGCGACGGCTTTCTCCCCAACGAGCTCAAGCGCGATACGCGCGCGCTCTCCTACCACAACTACGCGCTCGGGCCGCTGGCCATGATCGTGGCCTTCGCCCGCGCCAACGGCGTGGACCTGCGCGGCGAGAACGACGGCGCCCTGGACCGCCTCGCCCGCCGCGTGCTGGCCGGCGTGGACGACCCGCGGACGTTCGAGGCCCGTACCGGCAGCAAGCAGGACCTGAAGGAGCTGCGGGAGGCTTCGAAGTTCGCCTGGCTCGAGCCCTACTGCTGGCTCAACCGCTGCGAGGCCCGGCTGTCACGGCGGGTCATCGCGCTGCGGCCAATCAAGGCCTACCGGCTGGGCGGCAACCTGACCGAGCTCTTTGCCCATCCGTCCTGAGCTACCTATAATGCGCGCCCCGCGCCGGTTCCCGGCGTGTAGGAGCGGCTTTAGCCGCGATGGCTTTTTGTCACCACGCGCCCGTAGCTCAGCTGGATAGAGCACCAGGCTACGAACTTGGGGGTCGGGAGTTCGAATCTCTCCGGGCGCGCCATTCCCCCTATTTGGGGACAGACTCTTAATTTTCGCCAGTGGGCCTGCTCGGTTACCCTGTGGGGCACGAGAACAAGAGGGCGACGACATGCCCCGTCAACCGCGCCTACGTCTTGCCGGCGTTCCCTTCCATGTGATTCAGCGCGGACACAACCGATCCGCATGCTTCTTTTTCGAACGGGACTATCACCGCTATCTGCACGAGTTGCAGGTCCAGGCACGACACCACAACGTCGCGGTCCACGCCTACGTGCTCATGACCAACCATGTCCATCTGCTGATGACCCCCACAGGGGGCGACTCGATCGGGCAAGTCATGCAACAGGTCGGCCAGCACTACGTCCGGTACGTCAACCGGAACTACCAACGCTCCGGAACGCTTTGGCAGGGCCGCTTTCGCTCCTGCCTGGTCGACACCGAGCGCTACTTGCTGTGCTGCCACCAGTACATCGAGACCAACCCCGTGCGTGCCGGGATGGTCGATCACCCCGCCGCCTACCCGTGGTCCAGCTACGGATTCAACGCGCAGGGGATGCCAAATCCGCTACTGACACCGCATCCGTCTGTCGAAGCACTGGGACGCACGCCGGACGAGAGACGCCTCGCGTATCGCGAACTGTTCATGCATAGACTCGAGCCGGGTTTGGTGGCTGATATCAGAGATGCCACGCTCGGTGGGCACGCGTTGGGGTCCCACGCATTTCAGAATACTGTTGCTCGCGCCTTGGGTCGCTCTGTGACCCGACAGAAGCGCGGACCCAAGAAAACCAAAAATTAAGAGTCTGTCCCCAATCAGGGGTCAGGTGCCGAAGTTGATCTTCGCCTCGAGGTTGGTGCGCGAATCGGCGTTCTGCAGCGCTTCTTCCAGCTCGATCTTGTCGTCCTTGTAGAGCTGGTAGAGCGAGTTGTCGAAGGTCAGCATGCCGCGGTCGGAGGACTGGTTCATCGCCTCCTTCACCTCGTCGATGCGCTTCTTCAGGATCAGGTCGCTGATGTAGGGCGTGTTGAGCATGATCTCGATGGCCGCGCAGCGCTTGCCGTCCTTCTTCTTGACCAGGCGCTGCGACACGATTGCGCGCAGGGTCAGCGACAGGTCCATGTAGAGCTGGTCGCGCAGATCGTCCGGGTACAGGTTGACGATGCGCTGCAGCGCCTGGTAGGCGTTGTTGGCGTGCAGCGTCGAGATCGACAGGTGGCCGGTGTTGGCCAGCTGGATGCAGGCCTCCATGGTGTCGCGCTTGCGTATCTCGCCGATCAGGATGACGTCCGGCGCCTCGCGCAGCGAGCTCTTCAGCGCGTTCTCGTAAGAGTGCGAGTCCTGGCCGACCTCGCGCTGGTTGACGATGGACTTCTGGTTGGGGTGCAGGAACTCGATCGGGTCCTCGATCGTCAGGATGTGCCCGCTCTTGTTCTGGTTGCGGTGGTTGATCATCGCCGCCAGCGTGGTGGACTTGCCCGAGCCGGTCGCGCCGACCATCAGCAGCATGCCGCGCTTGTGCATGATCAGCTCTTTCAGCACCTCCGGCACGCCGAGCTCCTCGATGGTCGGCACCGTGCTCTTGACGTAGCGCAGCACCATGCCCAGCACGTTGCGCTGGTGGAAGATGTTGACGCGGAAGCGGCCGAGGTTGCCGGCCTGCAGCGCGAGGTCGAGCTCGAGGTTGGAGCGAAGATGATTGATCTGGTCCGGCGTCAGGATCGACAACGCCAGGTCGCGGATGAACTCGGCCGTCAGCTGCTGCTTGCCGACCGGCAGCATGTCGCCCTCGACCTTCAGCACGGCGGGCGCGTTGGCGGTGAAGAAGATGTCCGAGGCGCTCTTCTGCACCGCGAGGTTCAGGTACGGCAGCAGTTTGGCAAACGGCTGCTGCGCGGCTGCTGCGGGGGCGGGGGTGCTCATGACGGCTCCTGTGACATGTCGCGCCTGAAGGCGCTCCTACAAAGGCGCTCCTACCGGCGGCCCATCATGGGCTTTTCGTCTTCCTTCATCTGCATCTTCTTGACGGCGTCGTCTTCCATCAGGTTCTGCTTGGCGCGCTTGGACTTCAGCTTGATCTCGAGGCGCACTTCGTTCTGCGAGTCGGCGTTGCGGACGGCCTCGTCGTAGCTGATGGCGCCGGCTTCGAACAGCTGGAACAGGAACTGGTCGAACGTGATCATGCCCTGCTCGGTGGACTGCTTCATCACTTCCTTGATGCCGGCGACCTCGCCCTTGAAGATCAGGTCGGCGATCAGCGGGCTGTTCAGCAGGATCTCCATCGCCGCGACACGCCCGCCGCCCTCCTTGCGCACCAGGCGCTGGGAGATGATGGCCTTGACGTTCAGCGACAGGTCCATCAGCAGCTGCTCGCGCTTGGCTTCCGGGAAGAAGTTGATGATGCGGTCGAGCGCCTGGTTGGAGCTGTTGGCGTGCAGCGTGGCGAGCACCAGGTGGCCGGTTTCGGCGAAGTTCACCGCGTACTCCATGCCTTCCTGGGTGCGGATTTCGCCGATCAGGATGACGTCGGGCGCCTGGCGCAGCGTGTTCTTCAGGGCGTTGTCCCAGCTGAAGGTATCGGTGCCGACTTCGCGCTGGTTGACGATGCAGCCCCGGTGCGGATGCACGTACTCGATCGGGTCCTCGATGGTGATGATGTGGCCCTTGGTGTTCTCGTTGCGGTAGCCGATCATCGCCGCCAGCGAGGTGCTCTTGCCGGACCCGGTGCCGCCGACCATCAGCACCAGGCCCCGCTTCTCCATGACGATCTTCTTGAGCTGCTCGGGCAGCCCCAGCGAGTCGAACGTCGGGATGGTCGTATTGATCGTGCGCAGCACGCCGCTGACGCGGTTCTGCTGCACGAAGGCGTTGACGCGGAAGCGGCCGATGTTCGGCGGCGCGATGGCGAAATTGCACTCGTTGGTGGACTCGAATTCCTTGACCTGCCGGTCGGTCATCAGCGAGCGCATGATGATGGCCGAGGCCTCGCCGGAGAGCGGCTTCTCCATCACCGGCGTCATCGCGCCGTCGACCTTGATCGCCGGCGGGAAGCCCGCCGAGATGAACAGGTCCGAGCCGTTCTTCTGCTTCATCAGCGTCAGCAACTGCTGGACCAGCTTGATTGCCTGTTCGCGTTCCATAGACTGTCTCCCGCTGGGATCCTTAAACCTGGAAGTTGTTGGGATCCGCCGCCTTGCTGCGCGCCTCTTCCTTGTCCACCAGGCCCTTCTTGACCAGGTCCTTGAGGCACTGGTCGAGGGTCTGCATGCCGTCCTTCTGCCCGGTCTGGATCGCCGAGTACATCTGCGCGACCTTGGCCTCGCGGATCAGGTTGCGGATGGCCGGGTTGCCGATCATGATCTCGTGCGCCGCCGCGCGGCCGCCACCCTTTTTCTTCAGCAGCGTCTGGCTGATCACCGCGCGCAGCGATTCCGACAGCATCGCGCGGATCATCTCCTTCTCCGCGGCCGGGAACACGTCGATGACGCGGTCGATGGTCTTGGCGGCCGAGGTGGTGTGCAGCGTTCCGAACACCAGGTGGCCGGTCTCGGCGGCGGTCATCGCCAGGCGGATGGTCTCGAGGTCGCGCATCTCGCCGACCAGGATGCAGTCCGGGTCCTCGCGCAGCGCGCTGCGCAGCGATTCATTGAACCCGAGCGTGTCGCGGTGCACCTCGCGCTGGTTGATCAGGCACTTTTTCGAGGTGTGCACGAACTCGATCGGGTCTTCCACCGTGAGGATGTGGCCCGGCTCGTTCTCGTTGATGTGGTTGACGATGCCGGCCAGCGTGGTGGACTTGCCCGAGCCGGTCGGCCCGGTCACCAGCACCAGGCCGCGCGGATAGCCGGCGATGTCCTTGAAGATCGGCGGGCACTTGAGCTCCTCGAGCGACAGGATCTTCGACGGAATGGTGCGGAACACGCCGCCGGAGCCGCGGTTGTGGGTGAAGGCGTTGACACGGAAGCGCGCCAGCCCCGGGATTTCGAAGGAGAAATCGGTCTCGTAGAACTCGTCCCAGGCCTTGCGCTGCTTGTCGTTCATGATGTCGTAGATCATGTCGTGCACTTGCTTGTGCTCGAGCGGCGGCAGGTTGATGCGCTTGACGTCGCCATCGACACGGATCATCGGCTCCACGCCGGCGGACAGGTGCAGGTCCGAGGCTCCCTGCTTGGCGGAGAACGTCAGCAACTGCGCGATATCCACGAAAACCCCCCTTTGGCCCGCTGGCCTGGCGGCTTGTGTCCCCGCCCGGACGCCCAGACACTAATTGTATTCAGGTCCCCAAGCAACATGACCACTGATTTCAAGGCGATTTCGCCGAATCTCGCTGCACTGCACCAGCGCATCGACACGGCTTGCGCGGCCGCGGGGCGGCGCCCCGAGCGGGTCGTGCTGCTCGCCGTGGGCAAGGCCCAGCCCGTCGCGGCGCTGGCCGCGGCGGCCGACGCCGGCCAGCGCGACTTCGCCGAGAACTACGTGCAGGAGGCGCTGCCGAAAATCGCCGCGCTGGCCGGCCGCGGGCTGGTCTGGCACTTCATCGGGCCGTTGCAGGGCAACAAGGCCGGCGACGTGGCGGCGCATTTCGACTGGGCCCACGCCGTGGACCGCGAGAAGATCGCGCGCAGGCTGTCCGCGCAGCGCGCCCCCGCGCTGGCGCCGCTGAACGTCTGCGTGCAGGTCAACATTTCCGGCGAGGCGAGCAAGTCCGGTGTCGCCCCGGCCGATGCGCCGGCGCTGTGCCGCGCGGTGGCGGCGCTGCCGCGGCTGAAGCTGCGCGGGCTCATGGCCATCCCCGCCCCGGCAAAGAAAGGGGACAGTCCCCGGCACGCGTACCGGCGGCTGCGCGAACTGCTCGAAACCCTCAACCGCGAGGGGCTCGAACTGGATACACTTTCGGCCGGCATGTCGGACGACTTCGAGGCCGCCATCGCCGAAGGTTCCACGATGATCCGCATCGGGACCGCCCTGTTCGGACCACGCCGGAAGACGCCGACCGCATGAGCCAGGACGCCGGAAAACGCGCCGCCGCCGAGGCCGCGCTCAAGTACCTCGTTGCCGGGGAGCCGCTCGGCGTCGGCACCGGCTCGACCGTGAACTTCTTCATCGAGGCGCTGGCCGCGCGCAAGGCCGACGTGCCGGGCGCGGTGTCGAGCTCCGAGGCCAGCACGGCGCGGCTCAAGGCCATCGGCATCCCGGTGCTGGACCTGAACAATGCCGGCACGCTGTCGCTGTACGTGGACGGCGCCGACGAAGCCGACGCGCACCTGCGCCTGATCAAGGGCGGCGGCGGTGCGCTGACGCGCGAGAAGATCGTCGCGGCCGCGAGCCGCAGGTTCGTGTGCATCGTCGACGAATCCAAGCTGGTGCCGGTGCTCGGCAAGTTCCCGCTGCCGATCGAGGTCATCCCGATGGCGCGCAGCTACGTCGCGCGCGAGCTGGTGCGCCGCGGCGGCCAGCCGGTATTGCGCGAGACCCCGTCCGGACAGCTTTTCACCACGGACAACGGCAACCTGATCCTCGACGTGCGCAACCTGCGCATCACTGACCCGGTCGGACTCGAAACCGACCTCAACCAGCTCGCCGGCGTGGTGTCGGTGGGCCTGTTCGCGCGGCGGCCGGCCGACCTGCTGATCGCCGGCGCGCCCGGCGGCGCCGTGCGCGAGCTCAAACCGGAATAAGGAGTACGCCATGACCCGCCTGTCCCTGCCCCTCGCCGCCCTGCTGCTGCCGCTCGCCGCCGCCGCCGGCGACATGGAGCCCACGCCCGCGCCGGCCGGCGCCAAGGTCTACTTCCTCGAGCCGAAGGACGGCGCCACGGTGAAAGCCCCGGTGAAGGTCGTGTTCGGCCTCGCCGGCATGGGCGTGGCGCCGGCCGGCGTGCAGACCGACAAGACCGGCCATCACCACCTGCTGATCGACGTCCCGAAGGTGGACCTGCGGGCCCCGCTGCCGGCCAGCGAACAGGTGGTCCACTTCGGCGGCGGCCAGACCGAGACGAGCGTGGAGCTCAAGCCCGGCAAGCACACGCTGCAGCTCGTGCTCGGCGACTGGAAACACCAGCCGCACAGCCCGCCGGTCTTGTCCGAAACGATCACCATAACCGTCAAGTGAGCGACCGCAGGAGCGCCTTCAGGCGCGACCCGTCATGAAAATCTCCGGCAGCACGTTCCTCGTCACCGGCGGCGCCTCGGGCCTCGGCGCGGCCACGGCGCGGCACCTGGCGTCGCTCGGCGGCCGCGTGCTGGTCGCCGACCTCAACGAAACCGCGGGCCACGCGCTCGAGCGCGAGATCGGCGCCGCGGCCCTGTTCGAGCGCGTGGACGTCGCCTCCGAGGCCGACGCCCGGCACGCCGTGGCCGCAGCGGTCCAGCACTTCGGCGCGCTGCACGGCCTGGTCAACTGCGCCGGCATCGCCACGCCGGGCAAGGTGCTCGGCAAGGACGGCCCGCTGGCGCTGGAAACCTTCGAGCGCGTGGTGCGCATCAACCTCATCGGCACCTTCAACCTGCTGCGCCTCGCGGCCGCGGCCATGGCCCGTCAGGAGCCCAATGCCGAGGGCGAACGCGGCGTGATCGTCAACACCGCCTCGATCGCGGCCTTCGACGGCCAGATCGGCCAGCCTGCCTACGCGGCGTCGAAAGCGGGCGTGGCCGGCATGACGCTGCCGATCGCGCGCGAGCTGGCGCGCTCGGGCATCCGCGTGGTCACCATCGCGCCGGGCCTGTTCGAGACGCCGATGATGGCCGGGCTGCCCGTCGAGGTGCAGGAGTCGCTCGGCAAGACCGTGCCGTTCCCGGCGCGGCTGGGCCGCCCCGCCGAGTACGCGCAACTGGTGCAGTCGATCGTCGAGAACCCGATGCTCAACGGCGCGACCCTTCGCCTCGACGGCGCGCTGCGCATGGCGCCGAAGTGAGATGAATCGCGCCTGAAGGCGCTCCTACAAGGCGCTCCTACCGGCCGTCGCGCCTGGCGCCGGTGCGCAGGCGCAGCGCGTGCAGGCGGATGAAGCCCTCGGCGTCCTTCTGGTCGTAGGCGCCGCGGTCGTCCTCGAAGGTGGCGATGCGCGCGTCGAACAGCGAATCGCGGCTCCTGCGGCCGACCACGGTGACGTTGCCCTTGTAGAGCTTGACGCGCACGCTGCCGTTCACGTGCTGCTGCGAGGCGTCGATCATCCCCTGCAGCAGCTTGCGCTCGGGGCTCCACCAGTAGCCGGTGTAGATCAGTCTCGCGTAGCGCGGCATCAGCTCGTCCTTGAGGTGGGCGACCTCGCGGTCGAGCGTCAGCGACTCGATGGCGCGGTGCGCCTTGAGCATGATGGTGCCCCCCGGCGTCTCGTAGCAGCCGCGCGACTTGATGCCGACGTAGCGGTTCTCGACCAGGTCGAGCCGGCCGACGCCGTGTTTCGCGCCGAGCTTGTTCAGCGCGTCGAGCACGCCGAACGGCGTCAGCTTCCGGCCGTTCACCGACACCGGGTCGCCCTTGCGGTAGCCGATGTCCACGTACTCGGGCTTGCCCGGCGCCCGCTCCGGCGCGGTGGTCCAGCGCCACATCGCCTCCTCCGGCTCCCAATCCGGGTCCTCGAGGCCGCCGCCTTCGTAGGAGATGTGCAGCGCGTTGGCGTCCATCGAGTAGGGGGAGCCGCCGCCCTTCTTCTTCTCGACCGGGATGCCGTGCTCCGCGGCGAAGGCCAGCATCTGCCCGCGCGAGGTGAAGTCCCACTCGCGCCACGGCGCGATGATGCGGATGTCGGGTTTCAGCGCGTAGGCGCCGAGTTCGAAGCGCACCTGGTCGTTGCCCTTGCCGGTGGCGCCGTGGGCGATGGCGTCGCAGCCGGTCTTCGCCGCGATCTCGACCTGGCGCTTGGCAATCAGCGGCCTGGCGATCGAGGTGCCGAGCAGGTATTCGCCCTCGTAGATCGCATTGGCGCGGAACATCGGGAACACGAAGTCGCGCGCGAACTCTTCGCGCAGGTCGTCGACGAAGATCTCCTTCACGCCGAGCATGCGCGCCTTGCGCCGCACGAAGGAGAGGTCCTCGTCCTGGCCGATGTCGGCCGTGAACGTGACCACCTCGCAGCCGTAGGTGTCCTGCAGCCACTTGAGGATGACGGAGGTGTCGAGCCCGCCCGAGTAGGCGAGCGCGACCTTGCGGACCGGCTTCATGTGTTGTCGTTCCCTGCGCGACGCATGAAAGGGCGCGGATTATAGCGGTATAGTCCCTCCTCCCGATGACCGACTCGCCCTCCCCGATCGCCAGGCGCTTCCGCGGCTTCCTGCCGGCGGTGGTGGACGTCGAGTGCGGCGGCTTCAACCCGGCGACCGACGCGCTGCTCGAGATCGCCATCGTGCTGGTCGACACCGACGCCCACGGCAACCTGGTGCGCGGCGCCACGCACGCCGCGCACGTCGAGCCGTTCCCCGGCGCCAACATCGAGCAGGCGGCGCTCGAGATCACCGGCATCCGCATCGACCATCCGCTGCGCATGGCGCTGCCGGAGCGCGAGGCGCTCGACAAGGTGCTCAAGCCGGTGCGCACGGCCGTGTCCGAGCGTGGCTGCACCCGCGCGCTGCTGGTCGGGCACAACGCGCACTTCGACCTGGCGTTCGTCAACGCGGCCTGCGCGCGGGCGGGCTACAAGCGCAACCCGTTCCATCCGTTCTCGGTGCTCGACACCGCCACGCTGGCCGGCGCCGTGCTGGGCCAGACCGTGCTCAAGCGCGCGCTCGACGTCGCCGGCATCGGCTACGACAGCGGCGAGGCGCATTCGGCCATCTACGACGCCGAGCGCACCGCCGACCTGTTCTGCCTGCTGGTCAACCGCCTGCGGCCGGTCTACGACACCTTCGCCGCGCTGGCGCCGGAGCCGGCCGGCGGGGTGGACGCATGAAGGCGCTGCGGCGGATCTTCGGCGCGCTGTTGAGCCTGCTGGGCCTGATCCTGGTCCCGCTGCTGATCACGCTGTACGTGCGCTACGGCGGCGGCGGCGACTTCCCGGACCGCACCGGCACGCCGCAGCTGCGCGCGGCGGTGCTCGAGGCCGTGGCCCAGCTGCCGACCCCGCCCGGCAACATCGCCGTGTCGGCCGGCGGCCGCGTGTTCGTCAGCCTGCACCCGGAGGCGCGGCCGAAGTTCAAGGTGGTCGAGCTGGTGGACGGCCGCATGCGGCCGTGGCCGAACGAGGCCTTCCAGGCGGGCGGCGGGCCGCGCGCCTTCCGCGAGGTGCTGTCGCTGCGCATCGACCGGCAGAACAGGCTGTGGACGCTCGACACCGGCATGCACGGCATCCACCCCGGCCGGCTGCTGGCGTTCGACCTGAAGTCCGGCGAGGTGGTGCACGAGTTCGAGTTCCCGCGCGAGGTCGCCGGGCTCGGCTCGCACCTGAACGACTTCCAGGTCTCGCCCGACGGCAAGTTCGTCTACATCGCCGAGGCCAGTTTCTTCGCCAAGACGCCGGCGCTGATCGTCTACGGCGTGGCGAACCGCAGTGCGCGGCGCCTGCTGGAGCGCCATCCGTCGGTGACGGCCGAGCACTACACGCCGGTGGTGCAGGGCCGGCGCATGGTCGCGCTCGGGCTGGTGAGCATCCGCCCCGGCGTGGACTCGATCGCGCTGGATCAGCGCGGCGAGTGGCTGTACTTCGCGCCGGTGACCAGCCTCAACCTCTACCGCGTGCGCACCGCCGACCTGCGCGACGAGCAGCTGCCGGCCGCGGACCTGGCGGGCAAGGTCGAGACCTTCGCCGAAAAGACCATGTCCGACGGCATCACCATCGACGCGGACGGCGCGCTCTACCTGACCGATCCCGAGCACTCGGCCATCGTGCTGCTGCGCCAGGACCGGACGCTGCAGACGCTGGTGAAGGACAACGTGCTGCGCTGGCCCGACGGTTTTTCGTGGGGCCCGGACGGCTGGCTGTACGTGACCTGCAGCTCGCTGCACCAGATCATCGGCCGCCCGCCGTGGACCTTCGACGACCACGCGCCGTACCAGGTCTACCGCTTCAAGCCGGGCGGCCGGGGCATCCCCGGCCACTGAAGCACCATGGGGCCGGTGTGCCCGTCTCGCTACATTGGCGGGTCGGGGGCTTGCCTCCGCGAATTACTCGCCGGTCGCCGCGCAAGCTCGCCTCGCCAAGTCTCGGCTCGCCATGGCGCGGCGACCCCTTCGGCCCTGCGGGCCTCGGGGCTCCGCCCGGCTGCGCTATTTCGCTCCGGCAAGACCCCCGACCCGCCCTGATCGATCAGTGCCTCATGCGGCAAACACCAGGCTGCCCAATCCTGCGAGGTCATTGGGCCTGCCGGGCGGAAGTAGAAGCGCAGCGAGACGGAGCCCCGAGCGAAGCGAGGGGTGCCGCCCGTCGCGAAGCCGAGCCATGGCGAGGCGAGCAGGGCGGCATCGAGCGAGCCATGGAGCCTGGCAGGCCCAATGACCGAAGCCTCGAGCCCGGTCGGCCCGTTCAGGAAAGGGCGCGAAAAGGCGGGATAGAATGCCGGCCGTGAGCACTCCCCCTCCCAGGCTGGTCCCCGGCGTCAAGCTGCGCGCCGCGGAGAAGATGGCGCGCATTCCTGTGCGCATCGAGCCCACCGCGCAGCCGCTGCGCAAGCCCGAGTGGATTCGCGCAAAGATCGGTTCCTCCCCCGAGGTCGCCCGCATCAAGCAGGCCCTGCGCGAGAACCATCTGCACACGGTCTGCGAGGAAGCCAGCTGCCCGAACCTGGCCGAGTGCTTCGGCAAGGGCACCGCGACCTTCATGATCATGGGCGACATCTGCACGCGGCGCTGCCCGTTCTGCGACGTCGCCCACGGCCGCCCCAACCCGCTCGACGCCGACGAGCCGGCGCACCTGGCGCAGACCATCCGCGCCATGCGCCTGGCCTACGTGGTCATCACCTCGGTGGACCGCGACGACCTGCTCGACGGCGGCGCCGCGCATTTCGCCGAGTGCATCCGCCAGACGCGCGCCGCCAGCCCCGCCATCCGCATCGAGGTGCTGGTGCCGGACTTCCGCGGCCGCATGGACCCGGCGCTGGCGATCTTCAGGGACACGCCGCCCGACGTGTTCAACCACAACCTCGAAACCGTGCCACGCCTGTACCGCCAGGCGCGGCCGGGCTCGGACTACGACTGGTCGCTGGACCTGCTGGAGCGCTTCAAGGCGCTGCACCCGCAGGTGCCCACCAAGTCCGGCCTGATGCTCGGCCTGGGCGAGGAGATCGCCGAGATAGAACATGTCATGCGCGACCTGCGCGCGCACGGGGTGGACATGCTCACGCTCGGCCAGTACCTGCAGCCGAGCCGCCACCACCTGCCGGTGGCGCGTTACGCGCACCCGGACGAGTTCGACCGCCTGCGGGTCCTGGGCGGGCAGATGGGCTTCTCGCACGTCGCCAGCGGACCGATGGTGCGGTCGTCGTATCATGCCGATCAGCAAGCCCACGGAGTCCTGTCATGATCCGATCCACACTCATTGGGACGGTGCTCTACGGGGTGGCCGCCTCGGCCGCCGCCGAACAGACCCTGCGCGACTGCATCGCCACGGAAGACCCGACCGCGCGCCTGGCCTGCTACGACGCCATCATGGGCCGGCCGGCGGGCGGGCCAGCCAACCTGGCGGCACAGGCCCCGCCTCCCCCGGCCGTGCCGGCTCCGGCGGCGTCCGAGTTCGGCATGGCCAACGCGTCCACCAACAGCCTGTCGGCCCGCATCGACGGCAAGCTCACCGAATGGGAGAACGGCACGCTGATCCGGCTCGACAACGGCCAGGTGTGGCGGGCGGTCGTAGACCGGGCGTCGGTCTACCCGAACGTTCCGGAGAACGCCGAGGTCGAGATCACCCGCGGCGTGTTCGGTTACCGGATGGAGATCAAAGCCATCGGCCGCGTCATCCCGGTGCGGCGGGTTTCGTAACGCCCAGCGCCCGCTCGAGCTCGCCCAGGCGCTCCGGCGTGCCGACGTCGGACCAGCGCCCCGGGTAGAGCTCGCCCGACAGGCGCCCGGCGGCGGCGGCGCGTCGCCACAGCGGCAGCAGCGGGAAATGCCCGGGCGCGCAGCCCTCGAAAAACTCGGGCCGGTGCACCGACAGCCCGCTGAAGGTCAGCCGCGGCGCATCCGCGTTGCCCACGCGGCCCTGCGCCAGCACGAAGTCACCCTGCGGGTTGTGCGCCGGGTTGGGCACCAGCACCAGGTGGGCAAGGTCGGCCGGGGGCAGCGTGTGCGCGCGCTCGACCAGCCGCTGCCACGGGTAGTCGGCATAAACGTCGCCGTTGACCACCACGAACGGCCCGCTGCCGAGCAGCGGCAGGGCGTGGAAGATGCCGCCGCCGCTCTCCAGCGCCGGCCAGCCCTCGTCCGAATAGGCGATGCGTACGCCCCAGCGGGAACCGTCGCGCAAGGCCTCGCGGATCTGGTCGCCGTGCCAGCCGAGGTTGATGACGAACTCGCGGATGCCGGCCGCCGCCAGGCGCTCGAGGTGGTACTCGATCAGCGGCCGGCCGGCCACCGGCAGCATCGGCTTGGGCCGGCCGTCGGTCAGCGGCCGCATGCGTTCGCCCTTGCCCGCGGCCAGCAGCATCGCCTTCACCATCCGGCGGGCACCCTGGGCAGCACGTGCTTCTCGAACAGCCGCGCCAGCGGCGCCAGCTCGGCGTGGCGCGGCGCCACTTCCATGACGTAGCGCACGAAGCGCGGCGTGTCGGCCACGTAAGGCGCCTTGCCGTCGCGGTAGGTCAGCCGCGCGAAAATGCCGAGCACCTTGAGGTGGCGCTGCAGCCCCATCCACTCGGCCTGGACGCGGAAGTCCGCGAACGCGGCCGGCAGCGGCAGGCCCGCGGCGCGCGCCTGCTCCCAGTAGCCTCGCAGCCAGCCCTCGACGCGAACCAGGGGCCAGCTCAGGAAGGCGTCCCTGAACAGGCACACGGCGTCGTAGCTGATCGGCCCCACCACGGCGTCCTGGAAGTCGAGGATGCCGGGGTTCGGCGTGCTGACCATGAGGTTGCGCGGCATGTAGTCGCGGTGCACGAAGGTGCGCGGCTGCGCCAGCGCCGACTTCACCAGCAGGCCGAGCACGCGCTCGAGCTCGCCGGCCTCCTCGCCGTGCAGCGTCACGCCGAGGTGGCGCGGCAGGTACCACTCGCCGAACAGCCGCGCCTCGCGCCACAGCAGCGTGGCGTCGTAGGCCGGCAGCGCCTGCAGCGCCGCCGGCTCGGCGGCGGCCCGCGCCTGCGCGTGCACCAGGGCGCCGACGGCGTCGGCGAACAAGCTGTCGACGCGGGGCGCGTCGGCGTTGTGCTCGGTCAACGCCTCGAGGTAGGTCTGCCGCCCGAGGTCGGACAGCAGCAGGAAGCCCTGCGCGAGGTCCTCGGCGACGATCTCCGGCGCATTCAGGCCCCAGCGCCGCAACAGCCGCGCGACCGTCACGAACGGCCGGCAGTCCTCGCGCTCGGGCGGCGCGTCCATGACGATCCAGCTGCGCGCGCCGTCGCTGAGGCGGAAGTAGCGGCGGAAGCTGGCGTCGGCCGACGCCTGCGCGAACTGCCCGCCCTCCACGCCGAGCCGGCCCGCCGCCCAGCGGCGCGCGGCCTCGGCGCGGGGATCGGTCGGCGCGGCGGCCGGCGCGGGGCAATTCATCGTGGCGCGAAGCATACAGTTTCCTTGATACTTTCCGGATGTTCGCCCACTTCCTGCGGCCGCTGTGGCTCGCGCTGCTGCTGGCGCCGGCCAGCGCCGACGCCGTCGAGCTGTTCTGCCCGCAGATCGGCGGCGGTGAGCTCATCGACCTGCCGGCGCCGGAGGACGACCGCCTGGTGCTGACCGCCGACCAGGCCGAGCTGACCCAGGGCGGCTTGTCGACGCTTGCCGGCACCGTGCGCCTGGTCAAGGGCGGCAGCCGGCTCGAGGCGCAGGCGCTGTCGTACGACCCGCAGACCCAGCAGGTCAAGCTGTCGGCGGAGTCGCTGTTCCGCAACCGCGACCTCATCGTGCGCAGCGAGCACGCCGAGCTGGACCTGGCCAACGAGACCGGCACCTTCCACGGCACCGAGTTCACGCTGGTCAGCCGCGCCGCGCGCGGCGCCGCCCAGACCGTGCGCCTGTCCAAGGACGGCACGGTGGGCGTGCAGGACGTCTACTACACCACCTGCGCTCCCGGCTCGAAGGCCTGGTTCCTCGAGGCCAGCGACATCGAGCTCGACCGCGAGGAGGGCCTCGGCCGCGCCAAGCACGCGCGCCTGCGCTTCGGCTACGTGCCGATCCTGTACATGCCCTGGTTCCAGTTCCCGATCGACGATCGCCGCCGCACCGGCATGCTGTTCCCCACGTTCGGCGACTCCGACACCACCGGCTTCGACCTGCGCGTGCCGCTGTACCTGAACCTGGCGCCGAACTACGACGCCCAGATCACGCCGCGCTACATGGCCGAGCGCGGCACCATGATCGCCACCGAGGCGCGCTACCTGTCGGCCCGGGACACCGCCCAGGGGTCCTACGAGTTCCTCGGCAACGACGAGCGCACCGGCGAGCGCCGTTCCTATTTCGACTTCCACCACCGCGGCCTGGTCAACCGGCGGCTGGCCGCCGAGACGCGCTATGGCGAGGTCAGCGACACGCGCTACTTCGAGGACTTCGCCGGCCGGCTCGAAGCGGCCTCGATCACGCACCTGCAGCGCAGCGCGCAGCTGACCTACGCGGCGCCGCAGGGCTACACCCTGATGGCGCGGGTCACGGACTTCCAGACCGTGTCGGAGACCGCGCTGCTCGACCCGCTCACCGCCACGCCGAACCCGGATCTCGAGCCGTACCAGCGGCTGCCGGAGGTCCGCGTTGACGCCATCACGCCGGGCGCCAAGTGGGGCACGCGCCTGGGGATCAGCGGCCAGTACGTGAACTTCGCGCGCGCGGCGCCGCCCGAGGGTCAGCGCCTCGACGTGAACCCGTTCCTGCGCTTCGTCAGCGACCACAGCGCCTGGTACGCCGCCAGCCAGCTCGACCTGCGCCACACGCGCTACACCGTGCGCGACCCGAACACCAGCCTGGAACGAACGCTGCCGCAGTTCAGTGTCGAGGGCGGGCTGCGCTTCGAGCGCCTGACCGCGGCCGGCGAGCTGCAGACGCTGGAGCCGCGCCTGTACTACCTGAACGTGCCGTACCGCGACCAGGACGCCGTGCCGCAGTTCGACAGCGGCGAGCCCGATTTCGACTTCGTGCAGCTGTTCGAGCGCAACCGCTTCTCCGGCATCGACCGGGTGTCCGACGCCAACCACCTTGCGCTGGCGCTGACCATGCGCCTGCTCGAGCCCGCCGCCGGCACCCAGCGCCTGTCGGCCAGTGTCGGCCAGATCTACCGCTTCGAGGGCACGCGCGTCGCGCTCGAGGGTTGCACCGGCGTGACCTGCACCGCCGACCGGGGCGGCACCGATTTCATCGGCGAGCTCGACTACCGCCTGCCGTGGAACCTGCGCTTCACCACCACCGGCCAGTGGTCGCAGGACCGCAACGAGATCATCCGCGGCGGCGCGGCGGTGCGCTACCGCTCGGAGCGGCGCCGCGCCGACCTGTCTTACCGCTTCCGCGAGGTGCTGCCGCTCACCGGCGGCTCGCTCGAGCAGATCGACCTCTCCGCCCTGACCCCCTTGTACGGGCAGCTGGCGCTCCTCGGGCGCTGGCGCTATTCGCGCGACGACTACCGCACGCTCGAGGCGCTGGCCGGCCTTGAGTACCAGACCTGCTGCTGGGCCCTGCGCACGGCGTACCGGCGCTACCAGTTCAACACCGACCAGGACTACACCACCGGCATCTTCCTGCAGCTCGAGCTCAAGGGGCTGACGCGGATCGGGGCCGGTTTCGATGCCCTGCTGCCGCCGCTGGAGTAGGACCGCGGCGCACTCCGCGCCCTGCGAGCGGTCTGATACCCTACGCGCCCCAAAAACACCGCACCGTGCCGTCATGCGCTTCGCCGCCCTGCTCGCCCTCGCCCTCGCCGCCGCCCGGTTGCACGCCGAGCCGATCGACCGGATCGTCGCGGTGGTCAACGAGGGCGTGGTGCTGCAAAGCGAGCTGGACCGCGCCCTGCAGTTCAGCCGCCAGCAGCTGGCCGAGCGCAAGATCCCGCCCCCGCCCGAAGAGGTGCTGCGCACGCAGGTGCTCGAGCGCCTGGTGCTCACGCGCGTGCAGACCCAGCGCGCCCAGGACGTCGGCATCCGCGTCGACGACCGCGAGCTCAACGAGGTGCTGGGCGGCATCGCCGCGAGCAACAAGATGACGCTGGCCCAGTTCGCCGAGGCCGTGCGCAAGGAAGGCCTCGACTACCTGGCGCTGCGCGAGCAGATCCGCGACGAGGTGATCATCCAGCGGCTGCGCGCGCGCGAGATCGAGCACCGCATCCTCGTCACCGACCAGGACATCAACCTGTTCCTGGCCAACCAGGCCCAGCTCGACCGCTCCGAGTACCGCCTGTCGCACATCCTGGTGGCCGTGCCGGACGCGGCGCCGACCGAGGCGCGCGCCAAGGCGCGGGCCAAGGCCGAGGAGCTGCTCAAGCGCCTGCAGGCCGGCGAGGATTTCGCCCAACTGGCCATCGCCCACTCCGACGGCCAGCACGCGCTGGCTGGCGGCGACCTCGACTGGCGCGCCGGCGCCGACCTGCCGGAGCTGTTCGCCAACGCCGTGCAGACGCTGCAGCGCGGGGAGATCGCGCCGCTGCTGGAGAACGCCTCCGGCTTCCACGTCCTCAAGCTCGCCGACCTGCGCGGCGGCCCGGAGCGCAAGACCATCATCGAGACGCGAGCACAGCACGTGCTGCTGATCCCGAACGCCTTGCGCGGCGAGGAGCAGACCAAGCAGGAGGCGCGGCGGATCTACGATCGCGTGAAGCAGGGCGAGGACCTGGGCGGGATCGCCAGGCAAGCTTCCGACGACACCGGCTCCAAGGCCGTCGGCGGCGACCTCGGCTGGCAGCCGGCCGGCGTGTTCGCGCCGGAGTTCGAGGCGGCCATCGACAAGCTGGCGCCGGGGCAGGTCGCCGCCCCGTTCCGTTCGCCGTTCGGCTGGCACGTCGCCAGGGTGGTCGAGCGCCGCACGCGTGACGCCACCGACGAGACGCGCCGCGCGCGCGCCCGCGCCGCCATCCAGAACCGCAAGGCGGCCGAGGAATACGACATGTGGCTGCGGCGGCTACGCGCCGAGGCCTACGTCGAGATCCGGCTCGACCCGAGTGGCGGCAAGGCCACGTCGTAGCGCCGGTTCCCGGCGGGCCGCGCGGCCCGTCGTTCCCCGCCTGTTCGTCACGCCCGGCGAGCCGGCCGGCATCGGTCCGGACCTCCTCCTCGCCGCGGCGACGCGGCGCCACGCCGCCGAGCTGGTGGCCGTGGCCGATCCGTCGCTGCTCGAGCAGCGCGCGCGGGCGCTGCGCCTGCGGGTGAGGTTGCGGCCCTTCGACCCGCGCGTTCCGGCGCGACCGCACCGGCCCGGCGCCCTGCCGGTCGTGCCGGTGCCGCTGCGCGCGCCGGCCGCCGCCGGGCGGCTCGACCCGGCCAACGCGCCGTACGTGCTGGCGGCGCTGGACCGCGCGGTGGACCTGTGCCGCGGGCAGCGCCACGCGGCGCTGGTCACCGGGCCGGTGCACAAGGGCGTCATCAACGACGCCGGCATCGCCTTCACCGGCCACACCGAGTACATCGCCGAACGCTGCGGCGCGCCGGCGCCGGTGATGCTGCTGGTGGCCGGCAGGCTGCGCGTGGCGCTGGCCACCACCCACCTGCCGCTGCGCGAGGTGGCGGACGCCATCACGGCACCCCGGCTGCGCGCGGTGCTGCGCACGCTCGACGCCGGCCTGCGCGCGCGCCTGGGGCTGGCGCGCCCGCGCATCCTCGTCGCCGGCCTCAACCCGCACGCGGGCGAAGGCGGCCACCTCGGGCGCGAGGACGCCGACGTCATCGCACCGGTGGTGCGGGAGCTGCGCGGCCGCGGCCTGCGCGTGGACGGCCCGCTGCCGGCGGACACGCTGTTCACGCCCGCGCGCCTGCGCGGCGCCGACGCCGTGCTGGCCATGTACCACGACCAGGGCCTGCCGGTGCTCAAGCACGCGGGCTTCGGCGAGGCGGTCAACGTCACGCTCGGCCTTCCCTTCGCGCGCACCTCGGTCGATCACGGCACCGCGCTCGAGCTGGCGGGCCGCGGCCGTGCCGACCCGCGCAGCCTGCTGGCGGCGCTGCGCCTGGCCGCCGCCCTCGCGCGTCGTGGCTAAGGCAGCGGCACCGGCGCGCCACCGCGCGCGCAAGCGCTTCGGCCAGCATTTCCTGCACGACCCCGCGGTCATCGCCCGCATCGTGCGCGCGATCGCGCCCCGGGCGGGCGATGCGCTGGTCGAGATCGGCCCGGGCCTCGGCGCGCTGACCGCGCCGCTGCTCGAGGCGGCCGGCGCGCTGACCGTGATCGAGCTCGACCGCGACGTGATCCCGCACCTGCGCGCGGCGTGCCGCGACAATCCCGCCCTGCGCGTGATCGAGGCCGACGCGCTGCGCGTCGATTACAGCGCCCTCGCCGCGCAGCTCGCCCCGGGCAGCCGCCTGCGCCTGGCCGGCAACCTGCCCTACAACATCTCCACCCCGCTGCTGTTCCACCTGCTCGAGCACGCCGGCGCGATCGCCGACATGCACTTCATGCTGCAGAAGGAAGTGGTGCGGCGGCTGTGCGCCGCGCCGGACACGGCGGACTACGGCCGGCTGACGGTGACCCTGGCGGCGCGCGCCGAGGCCGCCGGGCTGTTCACGGTCGGGCCGGGCGCCTTCAACCCACCGCCGCGGGTGGACTCGGCGGTGGTGCGCATCACGCCGCGGCCGGCCCCGTTCCCGCTGCGCGACCTGGCGCGCTATGACCGCCTGGTGACGCTGGCCTTCGGCCAGCGCCGCAAGACGCTGCACAATGCGCTGCGCGGCGAAGTGTCGCCGGGGGCCTTCGCCACCGCCGGTGTCGACGCGCGCGCGCGCGGCGAAACCCTCTCCCCCGAGGCGTTCGCCCGGCTCGCGAACGCCGCGGGCTGATACGGGCACGGGCACCGTCGCGGCCGAGCGACCTTTGGGCGCGAGCCCATCGGGAGCGAGGCCGCCGCGGTGCCCGTCGCCTCACACGCGCTAGAATCGTTCGCGAGTCAGGGGAGAACGCCATGTACCGCCACATCCTCGCCGCAGTCGAGACCCACGAAGAAGGTCAGGCCGTGCTGACGCGGGCCCGGGACCTGTCCCGGCTGTTCGGGGCGCGGCTGTCGGTGGTGCACGTGGTCGAGTACCTGCCGGTGGACCCCGCGGGCGATGCGCTGCTGACCACGCCGGTGGACCTGTCGCGCGAGCGCGCGGCGCAGGCCGAGGCACGCCTCCAGGAATGGTGCCGGCAACTCGAGATCCCGGCCGAGCAGGCGCGCGTCGCCGTCGGCACCGTCACGGCGGAGATCCTGCGCGCGGCGCAGGAATCCGGCGCCGACCTCATCGTCGTCGGCCACCATCCGCGCCGCGGCCTCGCCGCCCTGTTCAGCCACACCGAGGGCGGCGTGGTGCAGCGCGCGCCGTGCGACGTGCTGGCGATCCGGCTGAACCCCTGATTGCTGTCACCCCGGCGAAAGCCTGTCCTGAGCTTGTCGAAGGGCCGGGGTCCAGCGCCTTTAGAGACACTGGATTCCGGCTTGCGCCGGAATGACGACCATGGCCACCTACGCGATCGGCGACGTTCAGGGCTGCTACGACGAGCTGGCGCGCCTGCTCGACAAGCTGCGCTTCGACCCGGCCGCCGACCGGCTGTGGTTCACCGGCGACCTGGTCAATCGCGGCCCGCACTCGCGCAAGGTGCTGCGCCTGGTGCGCAACCTCGGCCCGCGCGCCGTCACCGTGCTCGGCAACCACGACCTGCACCTCGTCGCCGCCTACGTGCGCGGCAGGGCGCGCCCGAAGGACACCTTTCACGACGTGCTGCGGGCCGGCGACGCCGGGGAACTGGTCGGGTGGCTGCGGCGCCGGTCGTTGCTGCACGTCGAGGGCGGCTGGGCCATGGTGCACGCCGGGCTGCCGCCGCAGTGGTCGCTGGAGCGGGCCGCGCAACTGTGCGGCGCCGCTTCCCGGCTCATCGCCTCGCGCCGCAGCGACGCGTTCTTCCGTAACGACATGTACGGCAACGAGCCGGACGCCTGGAGCGAGCGCCTGCGCGGCTGGGACCGGCTGCGCTTCGTGATCAACTGCTGCACCCGCCTGCGCGTGTGCACGCCCCAGGGGCGCCTGGTGCTGGACTACACCGGCGCGCCGGGCGCCGCGCCGGCGCCGGCGCGGCCGTGGTTCGCGCTGCCGCACCGCCGCGGCCGGCGCGCCACGCTGGTGTTCGGCCACTGGTCCACGCTGGGCCGCGTGCACTGGCCCGCGCACCGCGTATACGGCCTCGACACCGGCTGCGCCTGGGGCCGCAAGCTCACCGCGCTGTGCCTCGACGACCGCCGGGTGGCGGCGGTCGCGTCGCGTTTCGCCGGCTCGGACCGGGCCTAGGGCCCGTCATCAGGCCCTAGCTGCCGAATGCCCAGCGCGCTCCGACGCGCACGTCCTCGAGGGACGGCCGGGCGCCGCTGTCCTTGCCCTCGAGCTGGCCGCGGCGCCAGTCGGCGAACACGCCGAAGGGGCCGATGGTGCCCACCAGGCCGGCGTTGAACTCGAAGCCGCTGAACTTCTCGGCGTCGCCGTCGAGCCGCTTGTAGCCGACGTCGGCGTAGAACCGCAGCCATTCGTAGACCGGATGGCTCATGCGGCCGTGCACGCCGTAGCCGTCGGTGACGCTGCCGTCGTCGAACTCCAGGCGCTCGTACTCCACGAACAGGCCGGCGGTGTCGCCGGCGCCGTTGCGCGTGACGGCGCCCAGGCCCAGGCGCTGGTCGGACAACTCCGCGTCGGCGTCGCCCAGCTTGCGGGCGGTGTACTCGCCCGACACCGCCAGGAACTTCCAGAACTGGTACTGGGCGCGCCCGCCGGCGCCGTCGCCGCGCTCGTGCGCGCCCGCCAACGCGGAGTCCGCCGTGGCGACGTAATACACGTCGACGTGGCCCGAGCCCTGGCCCTCCCAGGCCGGCTCCTCCTCGGCCGGCTCCGGCGCCAATTCCTCGACCACCGCCTCCTCGGCCGGCATTTCCTCCACCGGCGCTTCCTCGACCACCGCTTCCTCGGCCGGCATTTCCTCCACCGGCGCTTCCTCGACCACCGCTTCCTCGGCCGGCACTTCCTCCACCGGCGCTTCCTCCTCCTGCGCCAGCGCCGGGCCCTGACCCAGCAGCAGCGCGCAACACGCGAATGCCAGCCGCTTCATGTTTTTCTCCGTCTCAATGCCGTGACTTGAACACCGGGGCCTGGCCCGGCGGCAACTCTCTCTCCTTCAGCAGGAACCGCGCGATCGCCGGCAGCACCAGGATCGCGCCGAACATGTTGGCCGTGAACATGAACACCAGCATCAGGCCCATGTCACGCTGGAACTGCAGGTCCGAGAAGGTCCAGGTGGCCACGCCGAGGCCGAGCGTCACACCGGTGAACACCACGGCCTTGCCGGTCATCCTGAGGGTCTTGTTGTACCCCTCCTCGTACTTGTAACCGGCCGCGAGCGCGTCGGCGAAGGTCGCGTAGATGTAGATGCCGTAGTCCACGCCGATGCCGACCGCCAGCGCCACCACCGGCAGCGTGGCGACCTTCATGCCGATGCCGAGCATCGCCATGACCGCGTAGGCCATGAACGAGACGACGCTCAGCGGCAGCATGATGCTGAGGATGCTGGCGATCTTCTCGTGCCAGAACGACAGGGCCACCGCCAGGATAATGGCGATGTAGACGTACAGCAGGATCTTCTTTTCGAGCTGGTGCACGACCTCGTTGGTTGCCGCCATCACGCCGACGTTGGCCGAGGCCATGGCGAAGTTGACCGGGCAGGCCTTGCTCAGGCCGGCGAGCCTTTCCTTCTCGGCGTCGCGCGCCGCGTTCAGCTCCTGGATGTCCTCGTCGGCGGCGAGCGCATCGTCCTTCCAGCCCTTCTTCCTGAGCCGCTCGGTCATGCGCCGCAGCTGCTCGCCCTTGACACCGATCTGGCGGCGCACTGCGGTCTTGTTGTCGCAGTAGGCGGCGTCGACGTCTTTGTGCACCTCGAAGAACTCGGTCGCGTTCCTGGCGTTGAACTCGATCGTGGCTTTCTCGATGGCCTTGATGGTCTCGGCGCGGTGGTCAGCGGTGAACACGAACACGGCCATCGCCGAGCAGTCCGGGTTCAGCAGGCCGGAGCTGGTCGGGATCGGCGTGATGGCCTGCACCATGGTGTAGCGGTTGCGCGGCAGCACCTTCCACTTGGGGCTGGCCTCGGAGAACGCCGAGTTGACCTTGCGCCCCGCCCACGGCAGCGACAGCGTCGAGGCGACCACCTGGCGGCCGCCGGGCCCCTGCGTGTTCTCAAGCGTCCAGCCGTAGCGGTCGATCTGGTCCATCACCTCGTGCTTGATGCAGCCTTCGGGATCGGTCTCGGCGATGACCTTGAAGATGTCGGTGCCGATGGCGAAGTTGCTGACCACCGCCTCGGTGTCGCGGTTGTAGCGCGAGTCGGGCCGCAGCTCGGGCACGCCGGCCTGGCTGTCGCCGATGATCACGTCGTTGCCGCGCCACAGGCCCCAGCCGAGCAGCAGGCTGGTGATGACCAGCGCGATCACGGACGGCACCGGGCGAACGATCTTGGCGATGGTCAGCCACAGCCCGTCGAAGATCGCGTCGCGCCGCTCCTGCTTGTTGGCGAAAGCCTCGGGGTCGCCGATGTTCACCCAGGTCAGCCAGATCGGCATCATGGCCTTGTTGGTGATGACGATCGCGAGCATGCCGAGCATCGCGTTGATCGCCATCTCGCGGATGATCTCGATCGGGATCAGGTAGATGGTGGCGAAGCCGAACACGTCGGTGAAAATCGCCATGGTCCCGTAGATGGCCAGGCGCCGCCAGGTGAAGAGCGAGGCGTCGAAGCTGTTGCGGTGGTTGTCGTGGATCTCGCCGACCCAGGCGTTGACGTACTGCACGCCATGGCTGACGCTGACCGCGAGGATCAGGAACGGCACCAGGATGGCGAACGGGTCGAGGCCATAGCCGAACAGCTTGAGCAGGCCGAACTCCCAGATCACGGCGGTGATCGAGCAGGCCAGCGGCAGCCACGCCAGCCGCAGCGAGCCGATGTAGAAGTACAGCAGGATGAACGTCATCACCAGCGTCAGCGCGAAGAAGCCGACCACCTCGAGCGTGGCGTCGATGACGTCGCCGACGACCTTGGCGAAACCCAGGATGTGGATCTGGATGTCCTCGTCCTGGTATTTCTGGCGGATCTCGCTCTCGAGCTTGGTCGCGGCATCCTCGTAGTCGAGCTTCTGCCCGGTCACCGGATCGACCTCGAGCAGTTCGGCGAAGATCATCGCGCCGCTCTGATCCTTGGTGGTGTAGCGACCGACGTGGCCGCCCTTGCCGACGTTGGCGCGCACCAGCTCGAACATCTCCGGCGTCGGCTGGTACTCGGCGGGGATGACGTTGCCGCCGGAGAACCCGCCCTCGACCACTTCGAGGAAGCGCACGTCGGGCGTGAACAGCGAGGACACGCGCGAGCGGTCGATGCCGGGCAGGAAGAAGACCTCGTCGGTGACGGCCTTCAGCTTGGTCAGGAACTTCTCGTTGTAGATGTCGCCGTTCTTCTGGATCAGCGCCACCAGCACGGTGTTGGCGCCGCCGAAGTCGTCCTGGTACTGCTTCAGCACCTGCATGTACGGGTGCTGCAGCGGGATCGACTTGTCGAAGCCGGCGTCGCGCTTGATCAGCGCGGCCTGCCAGCCGAGCACGACCGTGATGGCCAGCAGGATCCCCATGGTGACCTTGGGCCGCGCGTAAATCAGCGGCTCGATCGCGCGCAGGATTTTTTCGGCCGTGCTCGGCGCCCCGGTTTCCGTCGTCATGGTCGTGGCTCCCTTGCCGCGGTTACTGGAGTGTCGCCAGTTGCTGAACGCCCGATTCGCCGACCGCCAGCAGCCCGCCGTTGAGCGGGATGGCGGCGGACAGCGGCGTGCCGGCGGGGGTTTGCAGCGAGCGCACCGCGCCCGACGCATCCACCATGAAGATCACGCCGTTGAGCCCGACCATGACGCGCTCGCCGCCCGGCAGCACCGTGCCGCCGAACATCGAGGCGACCGAGTCGGTGTCGAGCTTGGTCCAGCGGCCCGACCGCACGTCCTGCGTCAGGTAGGCGTTGCCGCGCAGGCCGTAGACCAGCGCGCCGCGCTCGCCCACCGGCAGCGCGCCGAAGAACGAACTGTCGTACGGCGAGTCCAGCCTGGTCCAGGTCTTGCCCTCGTCGCCCGACACGGCCAGCATGCCGAACTCGCCGGCGATGAACAGGTTGCCGTTGGCCAGGCGCGTTATCGAGTTGAAGTGCACCTCGTCGACGTCTTCCTGGATGTTCTTTGCGACCACCTCGGTCCAGCTTGCCCCGGCGTCCTCGGTGCCGAGCAACAGGCCGTAGGCGCCGACCGCGAAACCGCGGCTGGCGTCGAGGAACAGGACGTCGAGCAGCGGCTTTTCGAGCTCGGGCTGGAAGTTCTGCAGCGCCCAGGTCTTGCCGCCGTCGGCGGTGGCGACGATCGCGGCGTCGTGGCCGACCGCCCAGCCGTGCTGCGGGTCCGCGAAATACACGGCGGTCAGCGCCGCGCGCACCGGCACGTTGACCTGCTCCCAGGCCTGGCCGTCCGCGGACAGGATGATGGCGCCGCGATCGCCGACCGCGACGAACCGCTCGCCGGTCTGCACCACGTCGAGCAGCAGGCTCTTCGGGGACAGCGGCATCAGCTCGGCGGGACGCGGCTTGACCTCGACCGCCGGTGCCTCGCCGTCGTCCTGGGCCTGCGCCGAAAAAGCCGCGGCAGCCACGAAGGCCGCCGCGCCGAACAGTCCGAGGACCTTCTTGTGCTTGGTCATGCGGGTCTCCAGGTGCACTGCGCCCCCCACGGCGAGAATCTATCAGGAGACCGGCCCGTCGCGTGGGGCCCCTCCCCGGGCGATCCCTCGCTTGGCCCCAGCGGCCTCGCTCGAAACGACCGCGCCTACGGTGCGGTCATTTCCTGGCCAGCTTCGAAACGTTCGCCGGGTCGAAGTAGCTGTCGTCGAACTCCCTCGACACCGTCTCAGTATCCTCGTTGTTGAGCGCCATGACGAGGTAGCGGTTGCTCTGCAGGTCGTAGACGGTTTCGCCGATGGACATCTGGTAGGGCTTGTCGTAGGCCATCACCGTGTGCGCCTCCTGCACGCGCCACAGCTGGTCGCGGTTGTCGTAGATGTCCACCGCGGCGATCTGCCAGCCGTCCTCCTCGACGTAGAAGGTGCGCCGCTTGTAGATGTGGCTGGTGCCCCTCTTCAGCGTCGATTCCACGACCCAGACACGGCGCAGCTCGTAGCGCGCCAGGTCCTGGCTGAGGTGCCCCTTCTTGACGATGTCCTTGTACTTGTACTTGTCGCTGTGGATCAGGTAGGAGTTGGCCGGGACGTACATCTCTTTCTTGCCGGCCAGCTTCCAGTCGTAGCGGTCGGTGGCGCCGTTGAACATGTCGAGCTGGTCGTTGGTGCGCAGGCCGTCCGAGGCCGTGCCCGGGTTGTCGTAGCCCACGTTCGGCGCGCGGCGCAGGCGCTTCTGGCCGGGGTTGTACTGCCAGGCGCGGCGCGCCTCCTTGACCTGGTCCATGGTTTCGTGGACCAGCAGGATGGTGCCGGCCAGGCGCGCCGGCGCGGTGGTCATCTGCAGGAAGTAGATGCCGACGTTGTTGAGCCCCTCCAGCGTCGCTTTCGGCGCGTTGTACGGGAACTTGGCGTCCTCCTGGATCTTGACCAGGTTGAAGCTGCCGGCCGTGGTGACCGCGAACTGGTTGTTCCAGCGGCGCTTCGACAGGTCCTGGAAGCGCAGCTTGTGGTTCCACATCACTTCCTGACCGCTGCCGGGGATCGGGAACGGCACCCCGGTGATGGCGCTCTGCAGGGTTTCGCCGTTGCCGGCGAGCATGCCGGTGGTGGCGTTCTTGAACGTCGCTTCGTAGACGTACTCCGGATTGGCGAAGGTCCGGCGCGTCTCGTAGACGTTCATCTTGTAGGTCGCGCCGTACTTGGCGAACAGCGCCAGCTGCCCCGGCGTGAGCTTGTCCTTGTGCTGCGCCAGGTTGGCCTTGGCGATGGTGAACTTCGGCTTGTCGCCGGGGAACGGGTCCACGTAGCGCTTGCCGGCGCCGCCGAAGCCGGCCGGCGCGGCCTTCAGGCCGCCGTTCCAGGCCGGGATGCTGCCGTCGGCGTTGGCGCCGCGCTCGCCGCCGGTCGGCGTCAGCGTGGTCTTGAGGGCCTCGGCTTTGGCGGCGTCGACCTTGGCGGCCGCCGCGCCGCAGAAACCGATGGCCAGCAGGGCGGCCGCGAAGCCGATGGTCGTGGTGTTCTTGTTCATGCCCGCCTCCGACTTGTAAGTAAGGCTCAGAACTGTACGCCGAGCGTAACGAAAATATTGTCGCGGTCGCGCACGCTGTCGCGCTTGGCCCCGCCGGTGTTCCACGAATAGCGGACCTCGCCGATGTAGGTCGACAGGTAGTCGAAGCGGATGCCGAACGCGAACTGCTTGCGCCCCTGGATGAAGTTGGTGCCGATGCCGGGCGTGGTGCCCTTCACGTCGTGCTGGATGATCGTGAGGGTCTCGAGGTTGGCGCCGAACAGCGCGCTGTCCCAACGGGTCAGGTTCAGCAGGCGGTAGCCGTAGGACTCGCTGGCGCCGAAACCATCGAGATCCTGATGTGGCGTCGGGTTCTGGCGCAGGTTGTTGGCCACCGCGTCCTGGCCGCCCACCACGCCAGGATCGTCCGGGTTGATCCCATCGTTGCCGTCGGAGGCGTCCGAGATGTGCGTATCCACGCCGCCGCCCTGGAACTGCAGCTCGCGCAGGCCCGGCATGTTGAACACCTGGTTCATGCCCATCTCGAACAGGATGGTCATCTGCGAGGCGCCGATCGGGTTGTCGCCGCCGATCAGCCGCAGCACGGTCAGGTTGGCCTGGCCGACTTCGAGACGCTCGTAGCCGCGGATGTACTCGTTGGCGCCGTAGCCGCCGGTGATGTCGCGGTAGACGGACACGAAATCCGGGAACGCTTCTCGCCGGCCCGGGATGGTGGTAGCGCCGAGGTTGATCGACGTCGCCGGCACGGCGGGGTTCAGCGCGGCGAAGGTCAGGTCGGTGGTGTGGATCTGCACCGGCAGGTTGTCGCGGTAGGCGTACTCGCCCGACAGCGCGTAATCGCCGATCGTCGTGTTGAACGAAATACCGTACATGTTGATGTCTTCCGGGTACTCGATGACGAGCCTTGCCGTGTCCACGGGCACCGGCTCAAAGCCAGCGGGCTGGCCGCTGCCCGGCGTAACGTCGCACGCACCGCCGGCCGCCGCCGGCGCGAGGTCGGTCGCATCCGTGATGCACGTCGCATCCGACGCGAACAGGCTGGCGATGGGGAAGCGCGACGGGTACTTGGCGTAATAGAACGCGAGCTCGGTGCCGTTGTTGAAGTCCTCGAGGAACGTCTTCAGCGCCACGCCGTAGCCGCCGTCGTCCGGCTCGCGCCGGCGCTCCTCGGCGAAATCGCGATAGATCGTGCGCGAGGCGGTCGAGCCGAGCAGGCCCGCCGAATCGACACAGACGCCCGGGCCGCTGCAGGTGTCGATCGGCTCGTAGGTGCCGAGCGGGTCATCCGGATTCTTGCCGAAGCCCAGGATCGCGTGATCGCCGCCCGTCCCCAGCGTGTCGCTCTGCGAGAAGAACGTGCCGACCGGGTCCACGCGCGTCGCCTTCCACTCATAGGCGTACCAGCCCTCGACGCTGACGCTGTAGGCTAGGTCGGCGCCGACCAACACCATGCCCTGCGGCTGGAAGAACTCCTTGAGGTCCGCACCGGGGAAACGGATCTTGGTCGCGTCGAGCGCGTTGACGCTGTTGAGGCTGTTGAACAGCAGCAGCGAGCTTTCACCCCAGTTCAGCACCTGGTTGCCGACCTTGACGCTGACCGACCGGTCGAGGACGTCGAATGTCGTACTGGCGTGGTAGTCGAGGATCTCGAGGTCGCTGCCCACCCGGTCCTTGGCGTCCTGCGGCAGCTGCGTGCGGCGCGGATAGAACGTCGTGTCCGGGTGCGTCTCCTCGAAGCGCGTGTAATTCGCGTCGAAGTAGTAGATCGGCCGCACGAAGAAGTTGTAGTCGCCCCAGCCGAAACTGATGTCCGACGTCAGCTTCGCCACCGCGTGCACGAGGTCACCCTTGTCGAAGTTCAGGTTGCCGTTGTCGCCGTTCGGTGCGTAGGAACCCGGTTGGGCGGCGAAGGCGACTCCCTGGGTCGAGAACGAGCACCCCGACCCAATGAAGCCGTCGGTGTACGCCCCAGTGTCGGCTTGTCCATCGTTGAGCGCGGCATCGTCAGCGCCCGAGATGCCGTCGTCGCCGGCACGCGTGAAGCACAGACCCGCCGGCGTGCCCGGATTGGCCGGATCGATCGGGTTGTCCATGCGGTGCAGCGTGCTTTTGCCGATCAGGTCACGATCGCGGTCCTCCATGCGCCACGACGCGCCGATGGTCAGCAGGTTGTCGATCCTGAGCGTCTCGTCGCCGATCTGGAACTCGATGGCGGCGGCGCTGCCGGCATGGGCGGCGATGGTGGCGGCCAGCACGGCTGCCGTGGAGTGGCGCAGTTTTTTTCTTGCGGACATAGCGGGCCTCTTCGTTCAAAAGCACAAAGGACCTCGAACTCAGGTCCTCCTCAAAACCTGGCTGTCGTTTGTTGTAATGCCGCGTTGCTGCATCGCGACACCCAATGTTGTCCGGCATTATTAGCCCAGGCCTCGAAGGGCCGCAACAAAAAGCACTAGCAAAATCATCACTCTCGCCGCCCTGAGCGCGGAGTGCCGGGGGCTCAGGACGCGCGCCAGACCAGCGCCGCCATGCGTCCGCAGCGGCCCTCGCGGCGGTACGAGAAGAACCGGGCCGGATCGGCGAAGGTGTCCAGCCCGCCGCCAAAGACCCGCCGCACCCCGGCCCGCGCCAGGCGCCGGCGCGCCAGGCCGTAGAGATCGGCCAGGAACTTGTCCGGCGCCGGGCTCGGCCGGAAGCAGGCCGCCGCTTCGGCGTCGGCGGCGAGGAACGCCTCGCGCACCTCGGCCCCGACCTCGAACGACGCCGGCCCGATGGCCGCGCCCAACCACGCCAGCAGGGTGCCTGACGGCCGGCCCATAGCGCGCACCGTAGCCTCCAGCACGCCGGCGGCCAGGCCGCGCCAGCCGGCATGCGCCGCCGCCACCGTGGTCCCGGCGTCGTCGCACAGCAATACCGGCAGGCAATCAGCGGCCATGATCGCGCACACCACACCCGGCCGGGTCGCGTAGCTGGCGTCGGCTTCGGGCGGCGGCCCCCCGCCCGGCTCCAGCCGCACCACGCCCGTGCCATGCACCTGCCGCAGCCAGCCCGGCTCAGCCGGCAGCGCCAGCGCCTCGCGCAGGCGCCGGCGGTCCTCGTCACGGCCGGTAGCCAGGTCGAGCGCACGGGTGGTCATCGCAGCGCGCACGTTCGGCGGGGCGGGCCAGTCGGGCGAGAGAAAAAGGGGGACAGACTTCAAGCCCGTCCCCCTTTTTTCGAGCGGGGAGAGGGGACATCTCGCGCGTGCGCGCGCAGGGCCGCGAGCAGCTCCCGCAGGTCGGCCGGCGGCCCGCGCGTGAACGCCAGCGCCGCGCCGGTCACCGGGTGCGCGAACTCGAGCTCGCGCGCGTGCAGGGCCTGGCGCGGGAAGGCGGCGATGCGCTTGCGCAGCGCCTCCGGCAGGCCGGCGCCGCGGTGCGCGCGGCCGCCGTAGACCGGGTCGCCGAGCACCGGATGGCGGATGTGGGCCAGGTGCACGCGGATCTGGTGGGTGCGCCCGGTTTCGAGCTTCACCCGCAGGTGGGTGTGCCGGGCGAAGCGCTCCAGCACCCGGTAGTGCGTCACCGCCGGGCGGCCGTTGGCCAGCACCGTCATCCGGGTGCGGTCGCGCGGGTGGCGGCCGATGGCGGCGCGCACGGTGCCGCCGGCCGGCAGCACGCCGACCACCAGCGCGTCGTACTCGCGCCGCACGCGGCGCGCGGCCATGGCCTCGACCAGGCGCTGCTGCGCGCGGGCCGACAGCGCCACCACCAGCAGGCCCGAGGTGTCCTTGTCGAGCCGGTGCACCAGCCCGCCGCGGTCGAGCCGGCGCACCTGCGGGTAGCGGTGCAGCAGCGCGTTGAGCAGGGTGCGGTCCGGCCGGCCGGCGCCGGGGTGCACGGTAAGCCCGGCCGGCTTGTCCAGCACCACCAGGTCGGCGTCCTCGTAGACCACGTCGAGCCGGATCTTCTGCGGCGCGGCCTCGGTGGCCGGGGCGGACGGCGTGCGCAGGCACAGCTCGTCGCCGGCCCGCAGCTTGTGGCGCGGCAGCGTGGTGATGCCGCTGTTCACGCGCAGGTGGCCCTGGGCGATCCAGCGCTGCAACTTCGAACGGGAATGGCGGTCGAACAGCCGTGCAGCACCGGCGTCGAGCCGCCGGCCGTGCAGCGCCTGCGGCACGGTGGCGGTTTCGACGCCGTATTCCTCGGGTATAATTTTGGGCCGTTTCAAGCATGCCTCGTCGCGGCCAGCGGCCGCTCCACAAGTCTTCCACATGAACCACCTGATCTCGCGCGCGGCACTGGCCGCGGCCGTCCTGGCGCTCGCCGCCTGTGCCTCCGACGATGGCCCGCTGCCGAACCCGTTCAAGGGCGCGCGCAGCGAGCGCGAACTGCGGCTCGAAGCCGACGGATTGTATAAGCTCGCGCGCCGCAGCCTCGAGGCGGCCGACTTCCAGGGCGCGCAGATCCGCTACGGCCAGATCCAGATCCGCTACCCGTTCACGGATTACGCCACCCAGGCGCAGCTCGAGAGCATCTACGCCAAGTTCCGCTCGTTCGATTCCGACGGCGCGCTGTCCACGGCGGACCGCTTCCTGAAGGACCATCCACGCCACCCGGCCGTGGACTACGTCCATTACCTGAAGGGGCTGATCAACTTCCAGCGCGGCGAGGGGCTGCTCGACGCCTTCGCCGACACTTCGGAGCAGGACGTCAGCCACGCGCGCCGGGCCTTCGACGACTTTGCCCTGCTCAGCCAGCGCTACCCGAACAGCCGCTACGCCGGCGACGCGCGCCTGCGCATGGTCCATCTGCGCAACCGTATCGCCGCGCACGAGCTGGCCATCGTCAAGTACTACGTCCGCCGCGGCGCGCACGTCGCGGCGGCGCGCCGCGCCGAGCAGATCATCGCGGACTACCCCGGCGCCCCGGCCACGGCCGAGGCGCTGGTGCTGCTCGAGAGCAGCTATCGCGAGGCCGGCCTGGTGGCCCAGGCCGAAGAAGTGCGGCAGCTGCGCGAGGCCAATCCCGGCATCAGGGCGCCCCGCACCACGCCGGTCGAGCGGCCGGGCGGCCTGTTCGGGCCGCCGCCCGACCCGATCCCCGAACCCGCCTGAAAAGGGGACGCACACCTTTTCGGTCATGCCGTCCGCTGAAAAAGGTGTGCGTCCCCTTTTTCAGACGTCGCCGTAGACCGCGGTGAGGGGGTAGCGGCGGTCGCGCCCGAAGGCGCGCTCGGTGAGCTTGGGCCCCGGCGGCGCCTGGCGCCGCTTGTATTCGGCGCGGCGCACCATCGAGGCCACGCGCCGCACGACGTCCTCGGGCTGGCCCATGGCGGTGATCTCGGGGATTGAGCGCTGATCCTCGACGTAGGCCTGCAGGATGGCGTCGAGCTGGTCGTAGGGCGGCAGCGAATCCTGGTCGGTCTGGTCCGGCCGCAGTTCGGCCGACGGCGCACGCGTCAGCACGCGCTCGGGGATGACGTGCTTCGGCCGCCCCTTCCAGTTCAAGCCGCTGTCGCCGGCCGCGCGCACCGCCTCGCCCAGGCCGTTGCGGTACCGCGCCAGCCGGTAGACCAGCGTCTTGTAGGCGTCCTTCAGCGGCGCGAAGCCGCCGGCCATGTCGCCGTACAAGGTGGCGTAACCCACCGCCATCTCGCTCTTGTTGCCGGTCGACAGCACCAGGTGGCCGTGCTTGTTCGACAGCGCCATCAGGATCACGCCGCGGCAGCGCGACTGCAGGTTCTCCTCGGTCAGGTCCGCGGGCCTGCCGGCGAACGCGGGCGCGAGCGTCTTGAGGAACGCCTCGAACGGTGCCTCGATCGCAATCGTGTCGAAGCGGATGCCGAGGCGGAAGGCCTCCTCCCTGGCGTCCTCGTTCGACATCTCGGCGGTGTAACGCGACGGCATCGCCACGCCCCACACGCGCTCGGGCCCCAGCGCGTCGGCCGCCAGCGCCGCCACCAGCGCCGAGTCGACCCCGCCCGACATGCCGACCAGCGCGCCGGCGAAGCCGTTGCGATTGACGTAGTCGCGCACGCCCTGCACCAGGCCGCGATAGACGATGGCGTCCTCGGATTCGTCGGCCCGCACCTCGCCGCCGAGCCGGTCGAGGTCGTACTCGACCAGGTACAGGTCCTCGGCGAACTGCGGCGCGCGGAAGCCGATGGTGCCGTCGCCGTTGATGCCGATGGAATCGCCGTCGAACAAGAGGTCGTCCTGGCCGCCGACCAGGTTGACGTACAGGATCGGCAGCCCGGTTTCGGTGGCGCGCGCGCACAGCACGCCGCTGCGCTCGACGCTCTTCTCGAGCGTGAACGGCGAGGCGTTGATGTTGACCAGCAGCTCGGCGCCGGCGCGCCGCGCCGCCGCCGCCGGGTTGGGCCCCCACACGTCCTCGCAGATGCACAGGCCCACCGGGACGCGGTTGATCTCGAACACGCACGAGCTCTTGCCCGGCAGGAAGTGGCGTTTTTCGTCGAACACGCCGTAGTTCGGCAGCAGCTGCTTGCGGTAGTGCGCGACGGCGCGCCGGTCGCGGAACACGGTGGCGGCGTTGTAGACGCCCTCGGTCGCGTACTCCGGATGGCCGACGATGACGTGGATGCCGAGCACCTCGCGGCCGATCCGCTGCAGCCCCTCGGCCACCACCGCCGGCAGGCCCGAGCGCTGCAGCAGGTCGTCGGGCGGGTAGCCGAGCACGGCGAGCTCGGGGAACACCACCAGGTCGGCCTTCAGGCGGTCGCGCGCCTCGTGGGCCGCCTTGATGATCCTGGCGACGTTGCCGGCGACGTCGCCGACCCAGAAGTTGAGCTGTGCGGCTGCAATGCGGAGGGGCATGGCTCCTTGGACCGCGTCGCGGCTGAAGCCGCTCCTACTTGAGCGCCGCCTTGATGGCCGCGCCGAGGTCCGCGGGCGACTTGACGGTCCTGACCCCGGCGGCCTCGAGCGCCGCGAACTTGTCCTGCGCCGTGCCCTTGCCGCCGCTGATCACCGCCCCGGCGTGGCCCATGCGCTTGCCCGGCGGCGCGGTGACGCCGGCGATGTACGCCACCACCGGCTTCTTCACGTGCTGCTTGATGTAGGCGGCGGCGTCTTCTTCCTTCGAGCCGCCGATCTCGCCGACCATGATGATGCCCTCGGTCTGCGGGTCCTTCTCGAAGCGCGCGATCACGTCGATGAAGCCCAGGCCGTGCACCGGGTCGCCGCCGATGCCCACGCAGGTGCTCTGGCCCAGCCCGGCCTGCGTGGTCTGGTAGACCGCCTCGTAGGTCAGCGTGCCGGAGCGCGAGACGATGCCGACCTTGCCCGGCTTGTGGATGTGGCCCGGCATGATGCCGATCTTGCACTCGCCCGGCGTGATCACGCCCGGGCAGTTCGGGCCGATCAGCACCGAGTCCGGATAGTCCTTCAGCGCCGCCTTCACCCGCACCATGTCCAGCACCGGGATGCCCTCGGTGATGCACACGATGACCTTGATGCCGGCGTCGGCCGCCTCGAGGATCGCGTCGCCGGCGAACGGCGCCGGCACGTAGATCATGGTGGCCTCGGCGCCGGTCTCCTTGACCGCGTCGTGGCAGGTGTTGAACACGGGCAGGTCCAGGTGCTTGCCGCCGCCGCGGCCCGGCGTGACGCCGCCGACCATCCGGGTGCCGTAGGCGATGCCCTGCTCGGAGTGGAACGTGCCCTGCTTGCCGGTGAAGCCCTGGCAGATGACGCGGGTAGCCTTGTTGATCAGGATCGACACGTCAGCCCCCTTTCGCCGCGGCGACGACGGCCTTCGCCGCCTCGGTCAGGTCGGCCGCCGGAACGGTCTTGAGGCCGCTGTTCTTGAGCAGGTCGCGCCCCTGCTCCATGTTGGTGCCCTGCAGCCGCGCCACCACCGGGATCTTCAGGCCCACTTCCTTGACCGCCGCGATGATGCCTTCCGCGATCAGGTCGCAGCGCACGATGCCGCCGAAGATGTTGACCAGGATCGCCTTGACGTCCTTGCTCGAGGTGATCAGCTTGAACGCCTCGGTGACGCGCTCCTTGGTGGCGCCGCCGCCGACGTCGAGGAAGTTGGCCGGCCGGCCGCCGTGCAGCTTGATGATGTCCATGGTCGCCATGGCCAGGCCGGCGCCGTTGACCATGCAGCCGATGTCGCCGTCGAGCGTGACGTAGTTGAGGTCGTGCTCTTTCGCTTTCCGCTCGCGCTCGTCCTCCTGCGACGGGTCGCGCAACTCGCCGATGGCGCGCTGGCGGAACAGCGCGTTCTCGTCGAAGTTGAGCTTGGCGTCGAGCGCCATGACGGCACCTTCCTTGGTGACGATCAGCGGGTTGATCTCGATCAGGCTGGCGTCGAGCTCGGTGACGATCCGGTACAGGCCGAACAGGATCCTGCTGAACTGGTCCACCTGCTCCTTGGTGAGGCCCATGAAGAAGCCGAGCTGGCGCGCCTGGTGGCCCTGCAGGCCGGCGGCCGGGTGGATGGTGACGTGCTTGATCTTCCCGGGCGTGTGCGCGGCGACTTCCTCGATGTCCATGCCGCCGGCGGCGGAGGCCATGAACACGAAGCGCTCCTTGCTGCGGTCGACCAGGCCGGACACGTACAGCTCGCGCTCGATGTTCGAGGGCTTCTCGACCCACACCGAGTTGACCGGCTGGCCGTCGGCGCCGGTCTGCTTGGTGACCAGGCACGTGCCGAGCATCTTCTTGGCGGCTTCCTCGGCGGCGTCGGCGTCGTTGACCAGCTTGACGCCGCCGGCCTTGCCGCGCCCGCCGGCGTGCACCTGCGCCTTGACCACGACGCGGCCCCCCAGCGCCTTGGCCGCCGCGCGCGCGGCTTCCGGGCTCTTGGCGAGGATCCCTTCGGGGACCGGAATGCCGTAACGCGCGAAGATTTCCTTACCTTGGTATTCGTGCAGGTTCATTCTGTTATCCCCGTCGAAGTACCGCTGGAGCCGCGGCGCTGCAAGGCCCGGGCGGGCCGCGATTGTCGCTTAAACCCGCCGGCACGCGCAAAGCCGGCCGGCGGTCACGCGCGCGCGGCGCGCAGCTTCACCTCGCAGTCGGCGACGGCGCGCTCGAGCTCCCGCAGCTGGCCGTAGGTGCGCAGCGCGCTCTTGACCAGGATGGTCATGCGCTCGAAGGTCAGGTCGGTCTTCGCGCGGAAGTCGTCGATCTCGTAGCGCTCGACCACGGCGAGCGGCTGCGCCTGCGCCTCGCCGGTGCGGATCACGATGCGGATGGTGCGATTATGCAGGTCGTCGCGGATGTGGCGCGCCAGCTCGAGCCCGGCCTCGTCGGTTTCCATGACGACGTCGAGCAGCACCAGCGCGATGTCCTTGCGCGCCGCGACGATGGTGCGCCCTTCCTCGCCGGAGTGCGCCGACAGCCACTCCAGCTTGCGCGACTGGAACGTGAAGCCGTGCAGGGCCAGGCGCGTGACGCTATGGACTTCCGGGTCGTCATCCACGATCAGCACCGGCCACGGCTGCCCGGCGGCCGGGGCGCTCATGCCGCGGCCGGGCGGGCGACGGCGGGGGCCCGATGGTCGTGGTGCATGAAGCCGCTTTCGAAGAGCCGGTCGAGCATGACGCCTCCGTCGACTCTCCTCCCCTGGCCACAATAACGCCTTTCCCCGGCACGTCGTTAGATATTTCATACTGTTGCGGGTCCCATTCGAGGGCGCAGGGTGCGCATCCTCCAGTTGTTGCTGCTGCTGGCGCTGGCGTACATCGCCTGGCGCCTGCTGAAGCGCGCGCTGGCGCCGCCGCGCGAACCCGAGCCGCCGCGCGAACCCGAACCACCGCGGTTCGAGCCAACCGCGCGCTGCGCGCGTTGCGGCACGCACGTTCCCGCGGTGGAGCTCGAGGCCGGCGTCTGCGCCCGCTGCCGCGCGGCACCGGGCTGAACGTGCGACGCGCCGCCGCCGATACCGCCCACCTTCCGGCGCCGGAAGACTGGCGCATCCTGCGCGCGCTGTCCTTCTACCGGCTGGTGCTGGTGACGATTCAGCTGGTGCTGCAGCAGAGCGGCTACCTGTCGGGCATCTTCGAGGGATTCAAGCCGACACTGTTCTATTCGGCCTGCGTCGTCTACACCGTGGTCGCCGCGCTGCTGCTGCTGCCCATCGCCTACCGCCGGCCGCGCGTCGAGCTGCAGGCGCACGGCCACTTCTTCGTCGACACGGCGGCGATCACGACGCTGACCTACGCCTGCGGCGGCGTGCCGAGCGGGCTGGGCATGCTGCTGCTGACCTCCGCGGTCGGCTGCAGCATGGTGATCTCGGCGCGCATGGCGCTGGTGCACGCCGCCGGCGCCACGCTGGCGATGTTCGCGCAGGAGATCTACCGGCTCTATCCGGAGTTCGACACCGGCCCGATCACGCAGACCGGCATCCTCGGGCTGATGTTCTTCGCCACCAGCATCGCCGCCAGCGCCGTGGCCATGCGCGCGCGCAAGAGCGAGGCTCTGGCCGCCCAGGCCGGCAGTGACCTCGCCAGCCTCGCGCAGCTCAACGAGAGCGTCATCGAGCACATGCAGACCGGCGTCGCCGTGGTCGGGCCGACCGGCCACATCCGCCTGCTCAACGCCGCCGCGGCGCAGATGCTGGGCGCGCGCGCGGGGCACTCCCTGCACAAGTGCGCGCCGCGGCTGGCGGCCGCGCTGGACGGCTGGCGCGAAGCCCCGGGACCGGGCGCCGAGGGCCCGCTGGCGCCGCGCCCGGGCGCTGAGGAGGTGGTGCCGCGCTTCAACCGGCTCGGCTACGGCGACGCCGCGCCGGTGCTGGTGCTGCTGGACGACGCCCGCGCGCTGCGCGAGCAGGCGCTGCAGATCAACCTCGCCGCGCTCGGGCGCCTGTCCGCCGGCATCGCGCACGAGATCCGCAACCCGCTGTCGGCCATCAGCCACGCCGGCCAGCTGCTGGCGGAGTCGCCGGAGCTGTCCGCCGAGGACCAGCGCCTGCTGACCATGATCCAGCGCCACTCCGAGCGCATCGACAAGATCATCAAGGACGTGCTGGCGATGTCGCGCCGCGAACCCAGCATGCCGGCCCCGATCCGGCTACGGCCGTGGCTCGAGCAGGCGGTGGCGCGGTACTGCGAGGGCTACCCGGACCAGGACCGCGCGATCCGCTACGGCCAGGTAGATGCGAACTTCTCGATGCGCTTCGACGGCAGCCACCTGGAGCAGGTGCTGTTCAACCTGTGGGACAACAGCTTCCAGCACGGCGGCGCCGACGGCCGGCGCATCGAAATCGAGCTGGCCACCGGCATGGCGCGCGACGCCGGGCCCTACCTCGAGGTCCGCGACAACGGCCCCGGCATCCGGCCTGACCTGCGCGACCGCGTGTTCGAGCCGTTCTTCTCGACCGCCCACTCCGGCACGGGGCTGGGCCTGTACCTGGCCCGCGAGCTGTGTGCCTACAATCGCGCGCGCCTGATCTACCGCGAGACCCAGCAGGGCGCCTGCTTCCGCCTGTTCTTCTCCGAGCCACCCGTGAAAGCCGCGGCATGAGCCAACCGACCGTCCTGATCGTCGACGACGAGGCCGACCTGCGCGAGCTGGTCGAGATCACCCTGTCGCGCATGGGCATCCGCAGCACGGCCGCGGCGACCCTGGCCGAGGCGCGCGCGCTGGTGGCCGAGCGGCCTTTCGACCTGTGCATCACCGACATGCGCCTGCCCGACGGCAACGGCGTCAGCCTGGTGCAGCACATCCAGCAGCATCGTCCGCAGCTGCCGGTCGCCGTGCTGACCGCGTTCGGCAACGCCCAGGCCGCGGTCGAGAGCCTCAAGGCCGGCGCCTTCGATTTCGTGTCCAAGCCGGTCGACCTGCAGATGCTGCGCAAGCTGGTGGACACGGCGCTGCGCCTCAAGGCGCCGCCGGATGCCACCACCGACGGCGGGCAGCTGCTCGGCCAGTCCGCCGTGATCGACACCCTGCGCGGCCTGATCGAGCGCCTGGCGCGCTCGCAGGCGCCGGTGCACATCGCCGGCGAGTCCGGCAGCGGCAAGGAACTGGTGGCCCGCCTGATCCACGCGCGCGGCCCGCGCGCGGCGGGCCCGTTCGTGCCGGTCAACTGCGGCGCCATCCCCACCGAGCTCATGGAGAGCGAGTTCTTCGGCCACATCCGCGGCAGCTTCACCGGCGCGGCGCGCGACAAGGCCGGTCTGTTCCAGGCCGCCGAGGGCGGCACGCTGTTCCTCGACGAGGTCGCCGACCTGCCGCTGCACATGCAGGTCAAGCTGCTGCGCGCGCTGCAGGAGCGCGCGGTGCGGCCGGTCGGCGCGGAGAGGGAGGTGCCGGTCAACGTGCGCATCATCTCCGCCACCCACAAGGACCTCGCCGCGCTGGCCGCCGCCGGCGCCTTCCGCCAGGACCTGTACTACCGGCTGAACGTCATCGAGGTGCGCGTGCCGGCGCTGCGCGAGCGCCGCGAGGACATCCCGCTGCTGGCGCGCAGCATCCTCGCGCGGCTGGCGCGCGAGAATAATCTCAAGGGCGTGCCGGAACTCGACGCCGCGGCGCTCGAGCGGCTGTCGCTGTACGACTTCCCGGGCAACGTGCGCGAGCTCGAGAACGTCCTCGAGCGCGCCGTCACGCTGAGCGACGGCCGCCACATCACCGCGGCCGAGCTGCAGCTGCGCCGGCACCCCGACCTGCCGGTGGCGCCAGGCGTTCCAGCGGCCGGATCCACGCCGCTGGAACAGCACGTCGAAGAGGTCGAGAAGCGGGCCATCCGCGACGCCCTCCACAAGACCGGCGGCAACAAGACGCGCGCGGCCGCGCTGCTCGGCATGACCTTCCGCCAGCTGCGCTACCGGACCAAGAAGCTCGGCATCGACTGAAAATGGGACGCACACAATTTCGGAGAGCACCATGAATTCAATCAAGCCCCTGGCGGCGAAATTGTGTGCGTCCCATTTTCTTCTGATCGCCGCGGCGCTGGCCGCGGCCCCGGCCGTCGCCGCGCCGCCCGCCGCGGTGAAACAGCTGCACCAGTTGTTCGACGAAGATTGGGAGCGCGGGCTGAAGGAGTATCCGGAGTACGCGACCTTCCTCGGCGACGCGCGCTACAACGACCGCTGGACCGACTGGAGCCTGCCGGCGATCGAGCAACGCGATGCCGCCGACCGCACGGTGCTCGAGAAACTGGCGAAGATCCGGCGCGACAAGCTGCCACCGGCCGACCAGCTCAACTACGACCTGTTCAGGCAGCGCTACGAGATCGCGGTCGCGTACCAGCGCTTCCGGACGCACGAGGTGCCGATCGACGCCATCGGCTTCGACGGCTTCGGCTCGGCGGCGACGCTGGCGCAGCTGCAGCCGTTCGCGACTGCAGCCGACTACGACAAGTGGATCCGGCGCTTGCGGGCCTACGGCACGCTGGTCGACCAGAACATGGCGCTGATGCGCGCCGGCATGGCCAGCGGCCGCGTGCCGCCCCGCGAGCCGATGACGCGCCTGCTGGCGCAGCTCGGCGGCTTCGCACCCGACGCGCCGGAGGCCAGCCCGTTCTACGCGCCGTTCAAGGCCATGCCGGAGAGCCTGCCCGCCGCCGAGCGCGAGCGCCTGCGCGCGCAGGGCACGGCCGCGATCCGCGACGTCGTCACGCCGGCCTGGCGGCGCTTCAACGCGTTCTTCGAGAAGGAATACCTTCCGGCCTGCCGCGCGACCATCGCCGCCGAGGACTTCCCGGACGGCGTGGCGTTCTACGCGCTGCGCGTGCGCGACATGACCACCACCGACCTCACGCCCGACCAGATCCACGAGATCGGCCTGTCCGAAGTGGCGCGCATCCGCGCCGAGATGGAGAAGATCCGCGAGCAGGTGAAGTTCAAGGGCGACCTGCCCGCATTCTTCGGGTTCCTGCGCAGCGACAAGCAGTTCTACTTCAAGACCGGCGAGGAGCTGCTCGCCGCCTATCGCGTGCTGGCCAAGCGTATCGATCCGCAGCTCGTGAAGCTGTTCGGGCGCATCCCGCGCACGCCGTACGGCGTCGAGGCGGTGCCCGAGCTCGAGGCGCCGAACCAGACCACGGCGTATTACCGCTCGCCGGCCGAGGACGGCTCCCGCGCCGGCTACTTCTACGCCAACCTGTACAAGCCCGAGACCCGGCCCAAGTGGGAAATGGAAGCACTGACCGTGCACGAGGCGGTGCCGGGCCACCACTTCCAGATCGCGCTGGCGCAGGAGCTCGGCGACCTGCCCAAGTTCCGGCGCCTCGGCGGCTACACCGCGTTCGTCGAGGGCTGGGGCCTGTATTCCGAGGGCCTCGGCGGGGAGCTCGGCCTGTACACCGACCCCTACTCGAAGTTCGGCCAGCTGACCTACGAGATGTGGCGCGCGGTGCGCCTGGTCGTGGACACCGGCATCCACCACAAGGGCTGGAGCCGCCAGCAGGCCATCGACTATTTCAGCGCCAACGCCGCCAAGACCGCCAACGACATCGCGGTCGAGGTGGACCGTTACATCTCCTGGCCGGCCCAGGCCCTGGCCTACAAGATCGGCGAGCTGCGCATCAAGGCCCTGCGCGAGCGCGCCCGCACGGCCCTCGGCAGCAGGTTCGACATCCGCCGCTTCCACGACGTCGTGCTCGGCACCGGCGCGGTGCCGCTGGACGTGCTCGAGGCCAACGTCGACCGCTGGATCGAGGCCGAGCGCAACCGGTCCGGCTGACCTGCCAACTGCGTCACAAAGCGGCCTTGAACTTTTGACATGACTGTATTGTCATGTGGGGACCGCCGTTGCGGCGGACCCAATAACGCTCCCGGGAGGAGAAACATCATGAAGCTCACTTCGCAAGGTCTTGCGGCGGTCGTGCTGTCGGTCGCATCCGGCACTGCCCTCGCCCAGGTCAACCTGCCCGCCGATACCTCGAACACCTGCGTCGGCTCGGTGGACGCCGCGCGCCAGGGCCGCCACACGGCGACCGAGACCGCCGACGGCATCTTCTGGCCGCCCAACCACAAGCTGCGCACCGTCACGATCTACGCCGAGAACGACGACGGCGACGAGTGCGACGTGACCATCACCGCCGTGCAGCAGGACGAGCCGGTGGACGGCGTCGGTGACGGCAACACCAGCCCCGATGCGGCGAACTGCGACAACAGCGGCAATGCCTCCAGGGTGGACCTGCGCGGCGAGCGCTCGGGCCTGGGCACCGGCCGTTACTACACCATCACTTACACCATGGAAGATCCGGACTATCCGGTGCAGCCGAACATGGCGACCGCCACCCTGCTGGTGCCGCACGACCAGGGCGTTGCGCACCTGGGCACCTACGTCAACGAAGGTCCGGCCTTCGACTCGGGCGCGGGCTGCACGCCGTAAGCCCACGCGCGCCCGAATCCCGCGCAGGTCGGGCGCAGTTCAAGACGCTCGCGGGACTTGTCCCCGGTGGCGCCGAGGCACCAAGTGCCGGAGGCGCCAGCCGGGGATTTCCTTAGAAGTAGCGCTGGAACGCGAGATGCGACGCGAACAACGCTCCCGCATGGAACAGCGAGACGAACGCCGCGCCGATCGCCTTCATGAAGATCGTGCGGTGCTGCACCTGGGTGAACACCAGCCACGTCACCAGCCCCAGCAGGGCTTCGGCCGGCAGCACGTACAGGGCCACGCCCTGCCAGGTGTCGACGTTGCGCGGGTGCCACAGCACCAGCAGGTGCGCCGCGGCCCACTCGGCCGCGCCGAACACGGCGAGCGCCACGGCCAGCGCCGCCAGGCCCGCCAGCAAGGCGGAGGTCCGCTGCGCGAGATCGGCCGCCCACAGCACCAGCAGCAACGGCGCGATCCATAGCGCCGCCATGTAGGCCGGCACCGGGCCCAGGCGCGGCGCGCCCAGGTCCGGGAACACCAGCGTGCCGAGGACCTGCACCAGCAGCGCGTCCGGCACGACCTGGCACAGCGACAGCGGCAGCACGAAGGCGAATGCGCTCAGCAGCTCGTGGTGGCTGCGCAGCCAGGCACCCATGAACAGCACCAGGACGTAAAGCCCGGCGGCACCGGCGATGGCCTGGCCGAGCTGCGGCGGCCCGAGCCAGCGCGGCAGCATGAGAATGGCCCCGCACAGCAGGCCGGTGGTCAGGAAAATCCAGAAGGTTGCGCGAGCCATGGGATTTTGCGGTCGCGCCTGAAGGCGCCCCTGCGAGGCGCTCCTGCGAGGCGCTCCTACGATTTGGCGGAGAGCTTCGCGCTGGTCATCGACAGGCGATAGATCAGCACTTCGGTGAACACCTTGTAGAACTTCAGCTGGCACTCGGTGGACAGCTGGTCCATCAGCGTCGAGTTGACTTTCAGGGCGAGCACCGAGCTGGTCGCCACCACGCTGGCGGTGCGCTTGGCCTTGGTCAGGAAGCCGACTTCGCCGAAGGCGTCGCCCTTGGCCAGCGTGTGCAGCGGCTTGCCCTTCTTGCGCACCTCGGCCGAGCCCAGCGCCAGCAGGTACAGCGCGTTCTCCTGCGTGTCCTCTTCGATGATGGTCTGGTTGGGCTGGTACGTCATCATCGTGCCGGCCTTGACGATCTCGTCGATCTCTTCGTCGTTGAACGAGTTGAAGAAGTTCAGGCGCCGCAGCGAATCGCGGTTCTCGCGCCGGCTGACCTGCTTGTCGGCGGCCTTGAGCTTGTCGGACAGGCGCGTCAGCGCCACCGCCACGTCGCCGCCGGTGTGGTAGCGGTCCTGCGCGTCCTTGCTCAGCAGGCGGTCGACGATCTCGCAGATCTGCACCGGCAGCTCCGGCCGGATCAGCTGCAGCGACGGCGCCGGCTGGGCCTTGATCAGCATGAACAACTTCTTGACGTCGTCGGCGTAGAACGGCGCCTCGCCGGCCAGCAGGTGATAAATCACCGCGCCCAGCGCGTAGAGGTCGGTGGTCGGGCCGAGCTCCTCGTTGCGGATCTGCTCGGGCGCCATGTACATCGGCGAGCCGACCACGCCGGTCATGACGGTCTTCTGCACCGTGTTGATCTCGGCGATCGAGAAATCCATGATCTTCGGCACGCCGTCCTTGGTCAGCATGATGTTGGACGGCTTGATGTCGCGGTGCAGGACGCCCTTGCTGTGCGCGTACTCGAGGCCCTTGGCGCACTTGAAGGCGATGTCGAGCACCTGGTCCACCGATGCGCGCGGCCCCTTCTTCCTGCACAGCGGCATCAGCGTGTCGCCGTCGACGTACTCCATGACGATGTAGTTGAGCTTGGCTTCCGAGCCGGCGTCGTAGGTGGCGATGATGTGCGGGTGCTGCAGCATGCCGGCGGCGCGCGCCTCGACGAAGAAGGCGGCATGGCTCTGCTCGGCCGAGGAGCCCGACATCCGGGTCGGGTCCTGCTGCGCCACCTTGATGGCGACGTCGCGCTGCACGAACGGGTCGAAGCCCTTGTAGACCACGCCGCAGGAGCCGCGGCCGATCTCGCCGCGGATCTCGTACTTGCCGATCTTCGCCGGCGCGTCGGACGGCCGGCGCGACACCTGCTGGGTCTGCGTCGACGACGGCGCCCCGGTGGTCGAATGGCTCGTGGTTTTGTCCAACGAAATCCCCAAGGAAATGAACGGCCTGTCGGACGTTCCGCGGCAGCATAGCGCCGCCCCCCGTCCTTGCCAAACCCGCCGCGCCGGCCGGGAAGCGCGCCCTATAATCGGCGCTCCCGCGGCCGGCGCAAGCCGGCCGTTCGAATTCCGCGGCCGGCGTGAGCCGGCCGTTCAAACTTTGTCCGCACCGCTCCAGAGGCACGCCTCGTGATTCGCTATGTGGTCACGCCCGCCGACCCGCGCGCGCACCGGTTCGCCGTGGCCTGCACCGTGGCCACGCCCGACCCGCAGGGCCAGGTGTTCCGGCTGCCGTCGTGGATCCGCGGCAGCTACCTGGTGCGCGACTTCGCCCGCCACGTGATGACGGTTGCCGCCCGCGCCGGCGGCACGGCGGTCGCGGTCGAGCGCCTCGACAAGCGCAGCCTGCGCTGCGCGCCCGTCCCGCCATCGGCCGATGCCCCGCTGACGCTCGAGATCACGGTCTACGCCTACGACGAGTCGGTGCGCAAGGCCTTCCTCGACGAGCGCCGCGGCTTCTTCAACGGCAGCTCGCTGTTCTACGCCGCCGCCGGCCGCGAGAGCGAGCCGGTGGAGGTCGAGGTCCGCCGCCCGGCCGGCATCGCGGACGGCCCCGCCTGGCGCGTGGCCACGGCGATGGCGCCGCAGCAGGTCGACGCCGACGGCTTCGGCACTTACCGCGCGGCCGGTTACGAGGAAGCCATCGACCATCCGTTCGAGCTCGGCACGTTCCGCACCGTGGACTTCAGCGCCGACGGCATCCCGCACCGGTTCGTGCTGTCCGGCCGCTGCGATCCCGACGCGGAGCGCCTGGCCGCCGACGCGGCGAAAATCTGCAGCGCGCAGCGCGCCCTGTTCGGCCACGAACCCGCGCTCGACCACTACCTGTTCCTGACCCGCGTGGTCGGCGCCGGCTACGGCGGGCTCGAGCATCGCGCCAGCAGCGCGCTGACCTGCTCGCGTTCGGACCTGCCGCGCGCCGGCATGTCCGGCACGCCGCGCGAGTACCGCACGTTCCTCGGGCTGGTCAGCCACGAGTACTTCCATTTGTGGAACGTGAAGCGCATCACGCCCGAGCGCTTCGCGCGCTCGGACCTCGGCACCGAGGCCTATACCGGCGACCTGTGGCACTACGAGGGCGTCACCTCGTACTACGACGACCTGATGCTGCTGCGCGCCGGCGTCATCGACGCGCCGGCCTACCTCGACCTGCTCGCCGAGGCCGCCACGCGCCTTTCGCGCACGCCGGGCCGCAAGCAGCACTCGCTGGTCGAGGCGAGCTTCGAGGCCTGGCTGAAGTACTACCAGCCCGACGAGAACACGCCGAACGCGACCGTCAGCTATTACGTCAAGGGCGCGCTGGCCGCGCTGTGCCTCGACCTGCACCTGCGGCAGCATTCGAGCATCACGCTCGACGACGTCATGCGCGAGCTGTGGCGGCGCCACGGCCGCGCCGGCAAGGCGGTGCCGGAGCGCGGGCTCGAGCGCCTGGCAGCGGAGTTGTCGGGACTGGACCTGTCGCGCGAGCTCGATGCCTGGCTGCGCTCGACGCAGGAGCTGCCGCTGGCCGCCCTGCTCGAGGCGTTCGGGGTCAGCGCCGAGCCGCGCGCCGCGGTCGGCGACGCCGACCCCGGCGGGCGCATCGCCGCCAAGGCGGCGGGGGCGACGCTCGGCCTGCGGCTCAAGCCCGGCGAGCTCGCCGTCGCGCACGTGGCCTCCGGCCGCGCCGCGCAGCGCGCCGGCGTCTCGGGTGGCGACGTGCTGGTCGCGCTCGACGGGCTGAAGCTGGCGCCGGGCCTGTGGCCGCACCGGCTGCTGGCGCTCGCGCCGGGCCAGCGCTGCACCCTGCATTACTTCCGCGGCGACGAGCTGCTCAGCGCGGAGCTCACCGCCGAGGCGCCGCCGCTCGACAGCTGGACGCTGACGCTGGCGACGAGCCCGCCGGCCGAGGTGCTGACGCGGCGCAAGGCCTGGCTGGGAGCCTGAGCGCATGTTCGAACTGGTCGCCAAAGTCGTCTTCGCCTACCTGCTCGGCACGGCGATGGGCGGCACCATCGTCGGACGCCTGCGCGGCGGCGTGGACCTGCGCGCGCAGGGCAGCGGCAACCTCGGCGCGACCAACGCGCTGCGCACGCAGGGCCGCGGCTTCGGCCTCGCGGTGCTCGCCATCGACGTCGGCAAGGGCGTGCTCGCGGCAACCGTGGTGCCCGCGCTGCCGTGGCCGTTGCCGGATCCGCTCGTCTTCGGCCGCGACTCGCTGCCGTATGCCTGCGGCGCGGCGGCCGCGCTCGGCCACGTCTACCCCGCCTGGTTCGGCTTCCGCGGCGGCAAGGGCGCCGCCACGCTCACCGGCATCTTCGCCGCGCTGCTGCCGGCGGCGTTGCCGTGGATGCTGCTGGCCTTCGCGCTGGTGCTGGTGCTGACCGGTTACGTCGGCCTGGGCACCGTCACCGCCGCGATCATCGCGTTGCTGTGGGCCACCTGCTTCGCGCCGGACGGCCTGTTCAGCGCGCCGGGCGCGTTCACGCTGAGCATGGCGCTGCTGGTGGTGTTCACGCACCGCGGCAACCTCGCGCGTGTCTGGCAGGGTCGCGAAAGCCGCTTTGAACGGGCGATGATCTTCCGGCGATGGCTCGGTCCCTGAACGAAGAGCAGCTGCTGCCGCTGCTGCGCACGCTCGCGGACGGCGGCTGGCACTCCGGCGAGGCGCTGGCGCGCGAGGCCGGCATCACGCGCGCCGGGCTGTCCAAGCGCATTCAGCGGCTCATGCAGTGGGGCCTCGAGATCGAGACCCAGCCCGGCCGCGGTTGCCACCTGGTGCATCCGCTGGAGCTGCTCGACGCGGACCTCATCCGCGGCGGCCTGCCGCCGGGCCTGCAAGGCCGGGTGAAAGTTGAAGTGCGGGCCGGCACCGACTCGACCAACACGCAGTTGCTGGAGGCCGACCCGGCCGACGACCCGCAGGCGCTGCTGGCCGAGCACCAGAGCGCCGGCCGCGGGCGGCACGGGCGCTCGTGGCACTCGCCGTTCGGCGCCAATCTCTACCTGTCGCTCGGCTGGAGCTTCGCGCAATGGCCGGCGGCATTGACCGCGCTGTCGCTGGCGACCGGCGTCGCCACCGCCGAGGCGCTGGCGGAACTGAACCTGCCGCAGCTGCGCCTGAAGTGGCCGAACGACCTGTGGATCGGCGAGGCCAAGCTCGGCGGCATCCTGATCGAGCAGCGCGGCGAGGCCGGCGGCGCCTGCCGCGTGGTCATCGGCCTGGGGCTCAACGTCGCCATGCGCAGCGCCACCACTGCGCACATCGGCGCGCCGTGGACCACGCTCGCCGAGCAGCCCGGCGCGTCGGCCGCCCCGCCCTCGCGCAACGCGCTGGCCGCGCGCATCCTGGCGCAGTGGGTGGCGATGCTCGAGCGCTTCGCGCGCGAGGGCTTCGCCCCGTTCGAGCCGGCTTTCCGCGCGCTCGACCTGCTGCGCAACCGCGGCGTCACGCTGGCGCTGCCCGAAGGCGAGCTGTCCGGCATCGCCCGCGGCGTGGACGAGTCCGGCGCGCTGCTGGTGGACGAGGGCAGCACGCGCCGGCGCATACTTTCGGGTGAAGTGAGCCTCCGGGTGACGCCGCAATGATGCTCCTGCTCGACATCGGCAACAGCCGCCTGAAATGGGCCGTCGCCCGCGGCACGCGCCTGTCCGCGGTGCGCGCGGCGCCGCACCACGGCCGGCCGGCGCGGCTGCTGCGCCGGCTGGCGCTGCCGCGCGTGGAATCGGTGTGGATGGCGCACGTGGTGGGGCCGCTGGAGCGCGAGCTGCGCAGCGCGATCCGCGCGCGCTTCGGCGTGGCGCCGCACATCGTGCGCACGCAGAAGGAGTGCACCGGCCTGCGCATCGCCTACCGCACTCCCGCGCGCCTCGGCGTGGACCGTTTCCTGGCGATGCTGGCGCTGTGGACCGCCGCGCGGCGGCCGTTCGCGGTCGCCATGGCCGGCACCGCGCTGACCTTCGACGCGGTGGACGCGCGCGGCCGCCACCAGGGCGGCCTGATCGCGCCGGGCCTCGGCGCGGCCTACGGCGCGGTCCGCGGCACCACGCGCTTCCCGCTGCCGCCGCGGCCGTCGCGGTTCAGCCGCGGCCTCGGCGCCGATACCGGCGCCTGCGTGCGCCAGGGCGCGCTGTACGCCTGCGCCGGGCTGGTCGAGCGCGCCGCGCGCGGCGCCACGGGCCGGCGCTACCTTGGCGGCGGCGATGCGCGTACGCTGCGGCCCCACCTCGACGGACGCTGGATCGTGAAGGAGAACCTGGTGCTCGAAGGCCTGCTCGCGTACGCGCGGCACCACCGCCGGGGGCCGACGTGACGTTCGAAATGAAGGCGCCGGCCGCCGGCTCCAAGCCGGAGCTCTACCACGACCTCGCCGGGCAGGCGCGCGCGCTGCTCGAAGGCGAGCGCGACCCGGTAGCCAACGCCGCCAATCTCGTGGCGCTGATCTGGCACACGCTGCCGGATCTCAACTGGGCCGGCTTTTATCTTCTGAAGGACGGCGAGCTGGTAGTGGGCCCGTTCCAGGGCAAGCCGGCCTGCGTGCGCATCGCCGTGGGCAAGGGCGTCTGCGGCACGGCGGCCGCGCAGCGCGCGACCGTGATCGTGCCGAACGTGCACGAGTTCCCGGGCCACATCTTCTGCGACTCGGCGTCGAACTCCGAGATCGTCGTGCCGCTGCTCAAGGGCCAGGAGCTGCTCGGCGTGCTCGACGTGGACAGCCCGAAGCTGGCGCGCTTCGACGAGATCGACCGCGCCGGCCTCGAGGCCCTGGCCTCCATCTGGATCCAGTCGCGATGACCGAGCTCGTTTCCGAAAACCCCGCCACCGGCGCCGGCCTCGGCTCGGTGCCGCAAGCCACGACCGCGCAGTACGACATGGTCGTGCAGCGCGCCGGCGCCGCGTTCCGGCTCTGGCGCGAGCTGCCGGCGCCCAGGCGCGGCGAGATCGTGCGCGAGATCGGCGAGGCGTTCCGCGCCGAAAAGGCCGCGCTCGGGCGGCTGGTGTCGCAGGAGACCGGCAAGATCCTGTCCGAAGGCCTGGGCGAGGTGCAGGAAGTCATCGACATCTGCGACTTCGCCGTCGGCCTGTCGCGCCAGCTCTATGGCCTTTCCATGCACTCCGAGCGCCCCGAGCACCGCATGTACGAGCAGTGGCACCCGCTCGGCCCGGTCGCGGTCATCACCGCGTTCAACTTCCCGGTGGCGGTGTGGGCCTGGAACGCGATGATCGCCGCGGTGTGCGGCGACACCGTGGTGTGGAAGCCTTCGCCGAAGGCGCCACTGGCCGCGTTGGCCGCGCAGCGGATCGTGAACACGGTGATGCAGCTGCACCGCCAGCCCGACGTGTTCGGCCTGGTGATCGGCGGCGCCGACATCGGCACCGCGATGGCCAGCGACGCCCGCTTTCCGCTGGTGTCCTTCACCGGCTCGGTCGCGGTCGGCCGGCAGGTGGCGCAGGCCTGCGCCAGGCGCCTGGCGCGGCAGCTGCTCGAGCTCGGCGGCAACAACGGCATCGTGGTCATGGACGACGCCAACCTCGACCTCGCCATGCGCGCGATCACGTTCGGCGCCGCCGGCACCGCCGGGCAGCGTTGCACCAGCGCGCGGCGGCTGTTGGTGCAGAAAGGCATCGCCGCGAAGCTCATTGAGCAGTTGACCAAGGCGTACCGCTCGATCCGCATCGGCGATCCGCTGGCCGACGGCACGCTGATGGGCCCGCTGATCGACGCGGCCGCGGTGGTGGGTTTCGAGCGCGCGGTCGCCGCGGCGGTCGCCCAGGGCGGCGAGGTGCTGTATGGCGGCAAGCGCCTGACCCGGCCCGGCCATTTCGTCGAGCCGACCCTGATCCGCTCGGCCAAGCCGCTGCCGATCTCGGCTGACGAGACCTTCGCGCCGATTCTCTACATGGTCGAGTTCGAGACGCTCGACGAAGCCATCGCCCTGCACAACGCCGTGCCGCAGGGCCTGTCGTCGGCGATCTTCACCGAGAGCCTGCGCAGCGCCGAGAAATTCCTGTCGGCTTCCGGCTCCGATTGCGGCATCGCCAACGTCAACGTCGGCACCAGCGGCGCCGAGATCGGCGGCGCCTTCGGCGGCGAGAAGGACACCGGCGGCGGGCGCGAGTCGGGCTCGGACGCGTGGAAGGCCTACATGCGCCGCCAGACCTGCACCATCAACCACGGCAAGGACCTGCCGCTGGCGCAGGGCGTGAAGTTCGACCTGTGAACGCCGCCGCTCCCCGCTCGCGGGGAGCGGCGCAGAGCGCTTCTCAGTCCTCGTGCGGAATCGGCTCCGGATTGCGATCCCAGCCGACCATCGCCAGCGTGGCGGCGATGCCGATCAGCAGCCCGATCCAGGGCTGGAAGAACGCCAGCGCGCAGGCGATCACGACGACGGTGCCGCGCGAGGCATTGTTGCGCGGGATCGACATGGCGATGTAGGCGCAGGCAAAACCGGTGAGGATCAGCGTCAGTGACAGCGCGATCCCCAGCAGCGGCTTGAGCCCGGTGAGTACCGGCAGCAACAGGAAGATGATCGGCACGCCCATCAGGTAGTACGAGGCCAGCCCGCTGTGCAGGCTGTCCATCGCCGCGCGGCCCTGGCGCCAGCGCTGCACCACGATCACGTGCACGCCGGCCCACACCACGCCCTGGGTTGGAAAGAACGGCCCGGCCACGGCCATGACGGCGTTGCGGATGGCCACCGAGAGGTGGCTGCGATCGGGGTCGACCTCGATGTGGTCGTCGGCACGCTCGTGCATCGCCTCGCGCAGGATCTCGTTGCCGGTGACGATGTCCCCGAACAGGATGATGTAGGTGATCAGCGCCAGCGGGATGCTGGTCAGGAACATCTGCAGCGACGGCCAGCCGATGGCCAGGGGCGAGGCCTTGGCCCAGGCCTCGCCCAGCGGCGGCAGCAGGATGCCCCACTGGATCTCGTAGCTGACTTCGCCGGCCAGCGGGCCGACCAGGCCGGCGGCCAGGAACCCCGGCAACAGGCCCAGCGAGGCGATCATCAGGATGACCCGGTTGCGCGCCTTGAGCCGGGCCAGCGGCAGCGAGAACGTGAAGATCAGGCAGATGGCGCAGGCGACCGCCGTGGCCACCGGCTGTTGCAGCAGGAAGCGCTCGGCATCGTCGACGAACACGCGCTTCAGCGCGGCGATCGCGGCGCCGAGGATGATGCCGGCCTTGAGCGTGTCCGGCAGCCACAGGATCAGCCTGCGTCCCAGCCCGGTGACGCCGAGGATGAACACCAGCAGCGCGAAGTTCAGCGTCAGCGCCGTCATCACCTGGAAGCGCTCGGACGGCTCGGTCCAGCCGCTGAGCACAAAACCCAGCACCAGCGGCAGCGCCGGCGTGATCCAGCCCGGCGCGTAGGGTTCGCCGAACACGATGATGGCCGAGGCGATCAGGGCGCTGTGCACCAGCGACAGCGCGACGGCCTGTTCGAAGCTCAGGCCGAAGTACGCGGTCATGACCGGCACCAGCGCCAAGCCCGTGGCGGCCGCCACGAACAGGCCCTGCAGGAATTCCGGCCAGTACAGCCGCGTGTGATAGAACGGCAGCCTGAAGGTGAACGGTCCCCAGCGCCAGCCCGGCAGTTCCTGGTGCTTCATGTGTCCCTCCGCGCACGCATCGAAATCGCCGCGCCTTCCAGCCCGGCCCACCCGTGCTCCCCATACTCCCACAGGCGCCGGCGGGGCGACGGGCTAGAATACGCGCGGCCGCCGCCGGCTTAGCTCAGTTGGCAGAGCAACGGTTTTGTAAACCGTGGGTCGGGGGTTCGATTCCCTCAGCCGGCATCAGGCACGCTTCTCCTAGGGCAGGGCGGCGAGATACGCATCGACGTCCGGGCCCCACAACGGCGGATCATTGGCGAGGAAATGGCCGTTCAGGCCCGCCTCGCGCGTATACACGTTGAACGTGCCCAGGCCCCCGGCGCCCGTGAACGCGCTGAAGTTCGCCTGGCTGTGGGCGACGCCATAAAAAGAGTCGTGGTTGGCGTAAAGCCAGATCGAGTCGCCAGGAAACGCGGCGCCGGCAACGAACAGCGTCCGATTGACGTCGAGGTAATCGCCGCAGCCTTCTCCCAGCCAGCCGCCGACGAAATTGACCGCGCCAAGGTACACATCGGGGCGGCGCGCCACGTGCACGATCGACAGCACGCCGCCCCGCGAGGTGCCGCCGACGAGCATCCGGGTCGGGTCAGCGCCGGCGTGGCCCAGGAGCCAATCCACGGCGGCGTCGAGATCGTCCAGGGCCCGTTCGGCGCCGGCGAGCGCTGTTCCGCTCTCGCACGAGTAGGAAGTGCGATTGGCGTTGAAACCCTCGTCGTACAGGCCGTCAGACTGGCCCCGGCCGCGACGCTGCGGGAAAGCGACCATCCATCCGCGGTCCGTGAAGAACTTGGCGACAGGCTCGGCGACGTAGGTGAGGGTGAAGCTCGATGGATCGGACCCGTCGCCAGTCGAGCCGTGGTTGAACATCACGGTCGGGAAGGGCCCGGACCCGAAGGGCTTGAAAATCACCACCTGCAGCTCGATGGCTGCACCGTTTTCCATGAACGGTGTCGACGCGCGCTCGTCCAGGCGTATCGCGTAGGCCGTGCAAAGCGCGCCGTCCCACGCGCTCGCGGTCTCACAGACGCCCTGGAAGGTGACCGCGTCGAGCGTCTCCCCGCCGTCGGCGAGCACGACCTCAATGAAGTCTCCCGGCAGGTCCAGGTTCAGGGTGCCACTCGCCTGGTCGGAAAGCACCACGCCGTCGACCGACAGGCTCGGCGCACTGGCATTGCGCGTGATCCAGCTGATGGAGCCCGGGCAGGACGCCTGTCCGGCAGGCACGGTGCAACTCGCGAACGTCAGCTGACCGCTGGGACCCCAACCACCGCCACCGCCACACGCGGCAAGGGCGAGTACGACGCCAGGTGCGGAGAAACGCCACAATCGCATCATCGCGCCAGCATCACGCCGACCATCAGGCGCGTGATCTCCTCGTTGTAGAAGGTCAGGCTCTCGCCGTAGCCGTGGAACACGCTGGCGCCCCAGAACACCCAGCTTTCGTCCGACGGCATGCTCCAGGTCAGCTGCGTGGCGCCGTAACCCGTGGCCGGGTTGCCGCGCACCATCAGCGTCAACAGCTGGCGGTTGCCGAGCTGGCGCGAATAACTCAGTTCGCCGTAGCCGAGAAAATCGGTGATGTCCTGGTTGTCGTCACCGTCCTGGTTGGTCGGGCTGCTCGGGCTGCCTTCGGGCACGCGGTACCAGAACTTGAGGTAGGCCAGGCCGCGGCCCTTGGCCTGGAACGGCGCCACGTACACGCGGTTCCAGCTGCGCGAGTCCGGGAACGAGCGGCCGTTCGACTCGTGCTCGACGCCCAGGTCGACCGACCAGTAGTTGAAGCGCTTCTTGTCGAACTCCCAGCGGTAGAAGATCTCCGGCGCGTAGTTGGTCTCGCGGAACGGCGAGGACTTGTCGTTGTTGACCCACTGCCAGAACGACTTCTGGGTGTAGGCCAGGTAGAAGTCGCTGCCGAACACGCGCCACTTGCCGCTGAGCTGGAACACCATCTCGGTCTCGCCGCCGTGGAACTCGTCGGCATACGTCGCCGGATACAGGTACATCGGCCGGTGCGTGTTGAGTCCGCGCGCCTCGCTGAGGATGGCGTAGGCGTCCGGGTCCACCTTGTCGCCGATGCGGCCCTCCGACGGCGCGCCGGCATCCTGCGCCCACGCGCTTGCGCCGACGAGAAAAAGCAGCACACTGGCCGCAAGGAGTTTCGTGGGGTGCACCGGGGGATGATGCCGCATGCTGCATGACGTCGCCATTTTCCTGGCTGCCGCGGTGGTCGCCGTGCCGCTGGCCCGCGGCCTCGGCCTGGGGTCGGTGCTTGGCTACCTGGCCGCCGGCCTGGCCATCGGCCCGTGGGGCCTGGCGCTGATCACGGACGTCGAGTCGATCCTGAACTTCTCCGAGTTCGGCGTGGTGCTGCTGCTGTTCGTGATCGGCCTGGAGATGCAGCCCGAGCGTTTCTGGCGCCTGCGCGGAGCGGTGTTCGGCTCGGGCGGCGCGCAGATGCTGCTCACCGGGCTGGCGATCGGCGGCATCGCCGTGGCGCTCGGCATCGGCCCGGGCGCGGCGCTGATCGCGGGCTTCGGCCTGGCCATGTCCTCGACCGCTTTCGTGCTGCAGATGCTCGGCGAACGCGACGAGCTGTCCACGCGCGAGGGCCTGCTGGCGTTCGCCATCCTGCTGTTCCAGGACCTGGCCGTGGTGCCGTTCCTCGCCCTGCTGCCCCTGATGGCCGGCGAAGGGCCGCAGGCACTCGAGCCCGGGCCGGTGCTGCGCGCGCTCGGCGTGATCGTGGTGGTGGTGTTCGCCGGACGCTACGCGCTGCGCCCGGTGCTGCGGCGCGTGGCCCGCGCCAACGTGCCGGAGATCTTCACCGCCGCCGCGCTGCTGGTGGTGGTCGGCACCGCGCTGCTGATGGAAGGGGTCGGACTGTCGATGTCGCTGGGCGCGTTCCTGGCCGGCGTGATGCTGGCCGAGTCCGAGTTCCGTCACGAGTTGCAGGCCGCGATCGAGCCGTTCAAGGGCCTGCTGCTCGGCCTGTTCTTCATCGCCGTCGGCATGTCGGTGAACCTGGGCGTGCTGCGCGACGAGCCGCTGGTGGTGCTGGGCCTCGTCACCGGGCTGATGCTGGTCAAGGGCGCCATCCTCTACGGCCTCGGGCGCCGCGCCCTGCTGCCGGCCGACGGCGCGCGCGCGCTGGCGGCGGCGGTGTCGCAGGGCGGCGAGTTCGCTTTCGTGCTGTTCGGGCTCGCCACCGCCGCCGGGCTGTTCGACACGCTGCTGCACGACCGGCTGCTGGTGGTGGTGACGCTGTCGATGGCAGCCTCGCCGCTGCTGTACGCGGCCCAGGCGCGTTTCCGCACCCCGGTCGCCGGCCCGCCGTTCGACGCCATCGACGGGCAGCCGGCGCCGGTCATCATCGCCGGCTTCGGCCCGTTCGGGCAGGTGGTCGGCCGCGTGCTGCGGGTCAAGAAAGTCCCGTTCACGGTGCTGGAGAAGAGCGTCGAGCAGGTGGACTTCGTGCGCCGCTTCGGCAACAAGATTTACTACGGCGACGCCGCGCGCCTCGAGTTGCTGCGCGCCGCGCATGCCGACCGCGCCAAGGTGCTGGTCATCTCGATCTCGCGCGTCGAGACCTCGCTGGCAATCGCCGAGTCCGCCCGCAAGCACTTCCCGAAGCTGCGCATCTTCGCGGTCGCCAACGACCGCAACCACGCGCTGCGGCTGATGGACCTCGGCGTGACCGACGTCGTGCGCCGCGCCTTCCACTCGAGCCTCGAGATGAGCCGCCGGCTGCTGGTGACGATGGGCGAACCGGAGGAGCGCGCGCAGCGCGCGGTCGAGACCTTCCGTGCGCACGACGAGGCCACGCTGCTCAAGCAGCAGTCCGTGTTCCGCGACGAAAGCCGCCTGATCCAGACCGCGCAGGAGGCCGCGCGCGAGCTCGAGCAGCTGTTCGAGGAGGACCGCGACGAGCGGTAGACTGCGGTCGTGACCGGCAACAACCCGCTGTTTCCGGAGTACCTGGGCGTCGACCTCAGCCAGTACGCCCTGGTGGCGTTGATGTCGCTCGGCATGGCGCTCGCTTTCATCGTCGCCGACCGCAACTCGCCCACCAGCCGCGCGCTGGCCGTGGCCTTCGCCTTCATCGGCATCTCCATCGACCTCGGCATCGTGGTCGGCGTGCAGTACCCGGTGCCGATGTGGCTGCTCGGCTGGTTCGGCGTCGCCGACGCCGTCGCCATGGGCGCCCTGCTCGAGTGGATCCTGCGCGTGCGCCGGACGGTGCCGGCCGGCGCGTTGAACACGCGCACCGGCGACGTCGTGCTGCGGCTGGGCCAGGTCGCGGCGGCCCTTTACGCCGTGCTGTCGGTGGTACTGCCGGAAGCGCGCGCCCGCCAGTTCCTCGGCGCGCTGGGCGAATCGTCGCCGCTCTCCGCCGCCGGCTTCTGGCTGTTCGCGGCGCCGATCGCGTTCGGCTGCGTGTGCGCGCTGGGCAGCATGCTCCTGCTGCTGAACCGGCGTCCGGACCGGCCCGAGCGGGTGCGCGTGGTCGCCATGATCGTGGCGATCCCGTTCATGGCCGGCAGCATGATCGTCGGGCTCGATTACGCGGCGCTGGTCATGATCCTCGGCCTGATGGTGTTCCTGGTCGGCGCGGTCGAGTACCACGTGCTGCAGGGCCAGCGCGGCCAGTTCATGTCGCGCTTCCTGTCGCCGCAGGTAGCCGAGCTGGTCAGCCGCCGCGGCCTGGCCCAGGCCATGCAGGAGAGCCTGCAGGACCTGACCGTCGTCTGCTGCGACCTGCGCGGCTTCACCGCCTACGCCCAGGCCCATCCGTCGCCGCAGGTGCTGCGGGTGCTGCGCGAGTACTACGACGCGGTCGGCGCGGTGGTCGCGCGCCACGGCGCCACCATCAAGGACTTTGCCGGCGACGGCGTGCTGGTGCTGGTCGGCGCGCCGCTGGCGCAGCCCGACCACGCGCGCGCCGCCGTGCAGGTGGCGCGCGAGATCCGCACCGCGGTGCGCGAGGTGGTGCGGCGCGCGAGCTCTCCGGCCTACGTGCTCGGCGTCGGCGTGGGCGCCGCGAGCGGGCCGGTGACGGTCGGCGTGATCGGTTCGAGCGGCCGCTATGAGTACACCGCGGTCGGTCCGGCGGTGAACCTGGCCTCGCGCCTGTGCGAGCTGGCGCGCGACGGCGAGGTGCTGCTCGCGGCAGCCACCACCGAGCAGGCCCAGTGCCACGACGCGCTCGAGTCACGCGCACCGGTGGCGGTGAAGGGCTACGCCGAGCCCGTCGCTCTCTTCAACCTGCAGGACCTCGCCGCGGCGTGAGCCTCGTGGCGTTGCGGGGCGGGCGGCCCCCTTCCGGGGACTGCTCGCTTCGTCGCCGCGCAAGCTCGCCTCGCCAAGTCTCGGCTCGCCATGGCGCGGCGACCCCTCGCTACGCTCGGGGCTCCGCTCGCTGCGCTGTTCCCCTCCAGGGGGCCACCCGCCCCGCCCCGATCGCTCACCTCATGCACGAGCCGCAGGAGCGAGTGACCGATCGGAGGGGCCGGTGGGCAAAAAAGGGGTCAGATCCAATTTCCGATGAATGGGACTGTTACGCGACGACAGTTGTGGAAATTGGATCTGACCCCTTTTTTGCAGGCGACCGGCGAGCAGTCCCCGGAGGGAGCCAGCCGACCCGCTCCCTCGAGATTAGAAGTAGCGTTCGAGCGTGACGGTCAGGAAGTCCTGGTCGGCGAGGAAGACGGTGTTGTCGTCCGGCCACTTCGAGAACACGCGCAGCTCGGCGGTCAGCTTCCAGTCGTCGGTGAGGCGGCGGCTGGCCTCGAGGCCGTAGCGGCGCATGTCGCCCTGGTCGCGGCTGGCGAGCACGCCGGCCAGCAGCGTCGTGCCGGCCACGTCGTTCAGCGCCAGGCGCACGCCGGCGAACAGCTCGTCGTCGAACAGCACGTTCAGCGCATCGTCCTTCTCGTCGTAGAGGTACTCGCCGAGCACGCCGATGTCCATGCCGCTGCCGCGCACGTCGCCGAAGGTGTACTCGAAGCCGGCGACGCTGCCCCAGGTGGCCTCGTCGAGCGTCTCGCGCCAGACCCCTTCGAGTTTCCATGCCATCGACCCCGTGACGTACTGCGCGTCCACCGAGGCCTGGCGCCACAGGTCGTAGAACGGCACCAGCACGAGGTTGGCCTGGATCTCCGCCGCCACCTGCTGCATGTAGTCGGGCGGCGGGACCAGCGGCGGCGGCAGGACCGCGGACTGGAAATTGCTCCCCGCGTCACAGGCCGGGCCGTTCGGGGTGGCGATGAAGGTGCCGCTGGCGTTGCGCCGCACGCAGGGCGAAAGCCGCGGTTCGCGCCCGGTGCCGTCGAACCAGGCCAGGCCGAGATCCACCGGCCCGAAGGTGTTGTTGTAGCGCACGGCGTAGTCCACGTGCTCCTGCTCGTGCCGCGACTCGTACATCGCCTCGTGCTCCTGCACCTCCAGGGGGAAGCGCGGATAGCCCTTCTCGCCCGGGAACGTGCGCGCGCGCTGGTAGGGCATCAGGAACAGCTCGGTCGTGCCCAGGTCACCGATGAACGCCAGCGACATCATCGGCTGGCCGAGCTTGAGCTCGTTGCTGATGTTCTCGATGAAATCGGACTGGTTGACGACGTCGACCAGGTGGCGCGACTCGGTCACGCCCCAGAACACGCGGCGCGCGCCGGCGCGGAACTCGAAGGTGTCGCCGCTCTGCTGGTAGTACAGCTCGCGCACGTCGCCGTGGGTGCGCGAGTCGTCGTTCTCGTCGTGGCGGTAGAAGAACTCGCCGACGATGCGCCGGCCGCCCTCCCAGGCGTGGTAGACCTCGAGCGTGCCGGCGGCGGAGCCGAGCAGCGGCGCGTCGTCGTCGGCGTTCTCGGCCTCGTAGAACCAGCGCCCTTCCGCCTCGAGCCGCGGACGGAACTCGAGCGCCTGGGCCGCGGCCGGCAGCGCCAGCAGGACAAGCAGGACGGATCTATCCATTCGCATGGCGGGAAAATGAATCCGTCCTATTTTTCGCCCACGGCGAGGTTGACGCGGCCGTCGGCGCCGGCCCAGGCGCGGAACATGACCTTCGAGGTGTACGGCAGCGCGAGGTTGCCGTCGCGGTCGACGGCAATGCAGCCGCCGCGGCCCTTGAAGCCGCGCACCCGCTCGAGCGCCTCGCCGCAGGCGCGCGCGAGGTCCCAGCTTGAAAACGCCATGCGCGCGTGGATGTGGTGGCCGAAACCGGCACGGATGAAGGCCTCGCCGGTGCCGGTGCAGGACAGCGCGACCGTGGCATCGTCGGCGAAGGTGCCGACGCCGACCAGCGCGGTGTCGCCGACGCGCCCCGGGTGCTTGTTGGTCAGCCCGCCGGTCGAGGTCGCCGCGGCCAGGTGGCCGTCCCGGTCGCGCGCCACCGCGCCGACCGTGCCGAACGCGCCGTCGCCGAGATCGTCATGGTCGAGCACGATGACGTTGCGCGCATGCGCGTCCTTGAGCTGGCGGAAGCGCTCTTCGGTGACGAAGTAATCCGGAGTGACGGCCGGCAGGCCGAGTTCGCGCGCCAGCGCGTCGGCGCCCTCGCCCATGTACAGCACGTGCGGGCTCTTCTCCATGACCGCGCGCGCGAGCTGCACCGGGCTCTTCGTGCGTGACACGCAGGCCACCGCGCCGCAGGCGCGCGTGGCGCCGTCCATGATCGAGGCGTCGAGCTCGGGCACGCCGTCGCGGTTGAGCACGGCGCCGACGCCGGCGTTGAACAGCGGGCAGTCCTCGAGCCGCATCACCGCGCGCTCGACCGCATCCAGGGCCGAGCCGCCGGCGCGCAGCCGCGCCAGCACGTCGTTGGCGATGTCGGCCAGCGCCGCGCGGTGCGGCGCGTGGTCGGCGCCGCCGGCGGCGTCGCCGGCGCCGCCGTGGAGGGCCAGCCGGATCATGGGGGAAAAGGCGTTCAGGCAGGGTTCAGGGGTCGGCGTGACTTTATCAGGGCGCATTGACCTGCGGCATTGACAGGCCGCCGCGCTGCATTACGCTGCGCCCATCCACCGGAGCACCCCATGACGCAACTCAATTCTCTCGCCCTGATCCTCGCCCTGCCGCTGGCCGGCTGCTACGGCAGCTCGGCCACCGTCGTCGACACCGGCCCCGCGCCCACCGTGCAGCAGGCGCAAGCCGCGCCGGCCCACGGCCCGCAGAAGCGCATCGCCGTGTCGGCCTTCGAGTACCGCGCCGGCAAGGGTTCGTCCGCCATCGGCGACGGCATGTCAGACATGCTGACCAACGCGCTGTTCAACACCGGCAAGTTCATCGTGCTCGAGCGCGAGCGGCTCGACGAGGTCATGGACGAGCAGGACCTCGCCGCCAGCGGCCGCTTCAAGCAGGAGACTGCGGCGCCCATGGGCCAGCTCGAGGGCGCGGAGCTGCTGATCCGCGGCTCGGTGATCCAGTTCGAGCCCAAGTGCAAGGGTGGCTCGGCGATCCTGATCTCGGGCAACCAGGCCTGCATGGCCATCAACGTTCGCATCGTCGACGCCGCCACCGGCCGCGTGGTCAACGCCACCACGGTCGAGGGCACCTCGGCCGACAACCGCGTCGGCATCCTGTTCCCGGCCGGCTCGCTGCCGATCGGCCTGGGCGCCTACAGCAATACGCCGATGGAAAAGGCCATCCGCAATTGCATCGAGGCGGCGGTCCAGCACATCGCCAACACCAAGCTCTGAGCGGGGACTGTCCCCTTTTTCCAGTGCAGATGCCTGACGGGCAGCGACCCTTGCGGAAAAAGGGGACTGTCCCCTTTTTTGCCTTCGCCGTCCTGCTGCTGCTGGGCGCCTGCGGGTCGTCCGGCACCGTGGTCACCCGCGGCGGAGGCGCCTCGCTCGACGCCGCGTCGTCGGACCCCGCGCTCGGCGGGCGCTACCGCGTGGCGGTCGCCGCCATCATCGACAAGACCGACCCGGCCAAGGAGCGGTCGTTCGACCGCCAGCTCGGCCCGATGAACCAGGACCGGCCCGAGTTCGAGCAGATCACCCGCGAAGCGGTCCTCGGCGGCGTGCGCGACATGATCGTCACCGAGCTGTTCGTGCAGGACCGCTTCATCGTGCTCGAGCGCGAGGCGCTCGACGCGGTCGTCGCCGAGCAGGAGTTCTCGGTGAGCGCCAGCGCCGGCGACGCCACGCGCATCCCGGCGGCACAGCTCGAGGGCGCCGAGCTGATCGTGCTGGGCGCGGTGACCGCCTTCGACGCCGGCATCGGCGGCGGCGCGCTGCCGATCCCGGTGCCGCTCGGCGACCGCGGCGACTTCGGCATCATGCACCTGCGCTTCAAGCGCGGCTACGTGGCCATGGACCTGCGCGTGATCGACGCACGCAGCGGGCGCGTGCTGTCCTCGGTCGCCGTCAACGGGACCAACAACCGCTTCGGCATGGATTTCAACGTGCACCTGACCGGGCGCCGCCACCACGTGAAGCTGCCCAAGGTCCTCACCTACTTCGCCAACACGCCGGTCGAGCAGGCCCTGCAGGAGATGGTCACGGCGGCCGTGGACCACGTCGCGCAGCGCGTCGAGCCGCAGGCTCCCGTAAACTAGCCGGGACTTTCCCGGAGGGTGCCCATGGGCGTGTTCGAAATGGTGGTCGCCATCGTCGCCATCAGCGTGAGCGCGGGGCTGCTCCGCGTCTGGATCAAGTCGCGCGCGCCCGCCGACGGCGGCGCGCTGAGCGCCGAGCAGCAGCAGCGCCTGGCCAGGCTCGAGGAGCGCGTCAAGGCGCTCGAGGCCGTGGTCGGCGACGCCAGCTACGAGCTCAAGCAGAAGTTCAAGGACCTCGAAAGGACGGCGTGACGAGCCGGTCCTGAGTCGCGCGCGTCCCTCGATACGCCGCCACGCGGCGGCCCGGGACGAACGGGATCCCTGAAGGATGAACGTCGTCCTCGCCTGCGTCCTGGCGTACGTCGCCTCGCAGCTGCTCATCGCCTTCTGGTTCTCGCGCCGCAACCGCACCGAGGAAGACTACCTGCTCGCGGGCCGCTCGCTCGGCCCGTGGATGACGCTGTTCGCGGTGTTCGCCACCTGGTTCGGCGCCGAGACCTGCATCGGCGCGGCCGGCGAGGCCTACCGGCGCGGCCTGTCCGGCGTGCTGTCCGACCCGTTCGGCTACACCGTCGGCATCGTGCTGATGGGCGCGCTGTTCGCCGCCGCGCTGTGGAAGCGCGGGCTGCTGACGTTGGCCGACCTGTTCCGCGACCGCTACGGCACCGGCGTCGAGCGCCTGACCGCGCTGATCATGATCCCGAGCTCGCTGATGTGGGCCGCGGCGCAGGTGCGCGCCTTCGGCCAGGTGCTGTCCTCGGTCAGCGAGCTGGGCCTGTTCGTCGCCATCACCTTCGCCGCCGCCGTGGTCATCGCCTACACCGTGGTCGGCGGCATGTGGGCCAACGCCGTCACCGACCTGGTGCAGGGATTCGTGCTGGTCGGCGGACTGCTGCTGCTGGGCGCCGTGTTCGCCGCCAGCGGCGGCTTCGACCACCTGGCCGCGCTGCCGCCGGAACGTTTCGACTTCCTGCACGAGCGCAGCTGGCCCGACGCGCTGAACACGCTGGCGGTGCCGATCTTCTCGACCCTCGCCGCGCAGGAGATCGCCGCGCGCGCGCTGGCCGCGCGCAGCCCGCGGGTCGCGCGCGGCGCGACCGTGGCCGCCGGACTGCTCTACCTCGTCATCGGCTCGGTCGCGGTGGTCGTCGGCCTCGGCGCCTCCGCCTACATCGGCGCGGACCACGACCACGAGCAGGTGCTGTCGCGCTTCGCGCAGCAGCAGCTGCCGCTGCCGCTGTACGTGCTGTTCCTCGGCGCGCTGGTGTCGGCGATCCTGTCGACGCTGTCCGGCGCGCTGCTGGTGGCGGGCGCGCTGGCCGGCCACAACCTGGCCAAGCCGCTGTTCCCGGGCATGAGCGATGCCCAGCGACTGCGCACCGACCGGCTGGGGGTGCTGTTCTTCGGCGTGCTGGCCTACGTCATCGCGCTGACCAGCGACAGCGTCTACGGGCTGGTGCAGCAGGCCGCCGCGCTGGGCAGTTCCGGCATCCTGGTCGTGATCGTGTTCGCGCTGTGGGGCGGGCGCTTCGGCGGGCCGGCCAGCGCCTACGCCGCGCTGCTCGCCGGCACCGGCACCTGGCTGTACTGCGAGCACGTGCTCGGGCTGTCCGGCGCGTATCTCGTCTCGCTGGCGGCGGCGCTGGCCGCCTACCCGATCGCGGCGATCGTCGCGCCCAAGGGCGCTCCTACGACGGCGTAGGAGCGGCCTCGGCCGCGATGCCTAATATTTGACCGAGCAGCCGTACGGGCGCGTCGACGCGTCGCTCACCGGCTTGCCGGCCATGGCCTCGGCCAGCGCGACCTTGACGTACTGCTTGGCCTGCGCGATGTCGTCGACGTCGCTGCTCGGCACGCTGTCGATGCCGCCCATGTAGATCAGCGTGCCGTCCGGCGCGACGACGTACATGTGCGGCGTGGTCTTCGCCTCGTACTTGCGGCCGACCTCACCCGAGGGGTCGAACAGCACCGCCGTCGGCGCGGCGGCGCGCGACTTCGTCAAGGCGTTGGCCCTGGCCGCGTCCACGTGGCCCTGCGTGCCCGGCGCCGAGGAAATCACCGTGAGCCAGACCACGCCCTTGCCGGTCAGCTCCTTCTGCTGGGCCTGCATGTTGCCGCTCTTGTAGTGCTTCTTCACGTACGGGCAATCGTGGTTGGTCCACTCGAGCACGACGTAGTTGCCCTTGTAGTCCGCCAGCGAATAGGCCTTGCCGTCGGCGCCCTGCAGGGTGAAGCCGGGGGCCGGCTGGCCGACGCCGGCGGCCGCCTGCGCCGCCGCGGCGGCGAACATCATCGACGCGAACACCATTGCTCTCGGTTTCATGACGCCTCCGTGCACTCGACACTCACTTGCGTTCCTGGCTCGCCACCCAGGTGACCGCTTCGATCACGATCGCCGGGGTGAGCACCTGCGGCAGGATCTCGGGTTCGCCCCGCGGCCCGTACAGCAGGTACAGCGGCACGCCGCTGCGCCCGTGGCGCGCGAGCTCCGCCGCGATCGCAGGATCGGGCGTGGTCCAGTCCGCCGTCAACCAGGCGACGTTGCGCTCCGCCAGCACGCGCCGAACCTCGGCGCTGCCGAACACGACTTTCTCGTTGACCTTGCAGGTGATGCACCAGTCGGCGGTGAAATTCACGAACACGACACGGCCGGCGGCGCGCAACTCCGCGACGCGCTCCGGCGTCCAGCGCTCGCCCGCCGCCGGCGCCTCGGCGGCACGCACGGCCGGCACCTCGATCGACGGGTGCGCCAGCAGCGCCAGCGCAGCGAGCGCGGCGACGGCCGCGAAGGCCTGGCGCAGGCGGCGGCCGGACTCGCCCCACAGCCACAGCGCGAACGCCAGCAGCACGAGGCCGCACAGCACGATCGCCACCGCGTCGACGCCGGTCTGGCGGCCCAGCACCCACAGCAGCCAGACCACGGTGAGGTACAGCGGGAATGCCATCAGCTGCTTGAAGGTTTCCATCCAGCGGCCGGGCTTCGGCAACCAGGCGCCGAGCGCGGGGAAGAAGCCGAGCAGCAGGAACGGCAGCGCGAGCCCGAGCCCGAGCGTGGCGAACACCGGCACCGCGACCTGCGCGGGCTGGGTCAGCGCGAAGCCCAGCGCGGTGCCCATGAACGGCGCGGTGCAGGGGCTGGCGACCACCACGGCCAGCACGCCGGTGAAGAACGAGCCGGCATAACCGCCCTGCTCGGCCAGCTCCTGGCCCACGCCCATCAGGCGCGTGCCGAACTGCACCACGCCGGACAGCGACAGGCCCAACGCCAGCATCACGTAGGCCAGTAGCGCCACGAATGCCGGCGACTGCAGCTGGAAGCCCCAGCCGAGTTGCTGGCCGGCCGCGCGCAGCAGCAGGATCGCCGCGGCCACGGCGACGCACGACAGCACGACGCCGCCGGCATAGGCCAGCGCGTGCAGGCGCTCAGCCGCCGGGTCGCCGCGGCGGCTCTCGAGCACGCTCACCGCCTTGATGGCGAGCACCGGGAACACGCACGGCATCAGGTTCAGGATCAGCCCGCCGACCAGCGCGAAACCGAGGGTCAGCCACAGTGACGGCGGCGGGGGCGGCTTCGCGGGCGGCGCCGCGATGACGGCCGGCGCCGGCGGCTCTGGCGCCGCGACCGTGGCGACCTCGTCGGGCGTGGCGACGACCGTGTAGGCATGGCGCTCCGCGCCGTGCACCACCAGCACGCCGTCGAGCGTGCCCGTGGGAGGCTTCAAGTAGGCGCTCTGCTGCTGCGCGAAGCGCGCCACCGTGCCGGCGAAATCCACGCGCTGCGGCGCGCCGTGATTCACCAGGTCGTTGGCGTGCGCGAAGAACTCCACTTTCTTCGCGCCCGCCAGCGCCACGGCGTCGACCTGCAGCCGCACCTCGCCGTCGGCGACCTCGAAGGTGCCAGCCAGCGGCTCGGCCTGCGGCAGGCGCGCGCGCGCGTCGACGAAGCGCGGCGACCAGACCGGGTCGGCGGTCGCGATCTCGGCGACCGGCAACGTCAGCGACAGCTCGGCCTGGCCCGGGATGCAGATGTCGGAGCACACCAGCCACTTGGCCAGCGCCTTGACCGTGAACTCGCCGTCGCGCCCCGCCGGCACCTCGAGCGGCACCAGGTGCAGCGTCTGGCGGTCGTATCCGTAGTTGACCAGCTCGCCGAGCCGGTGCGTGGACGGCAAGGGCCAGGCGATCCCGCCGGCCGACCAGCCTTCCGGCAGTGACCACGCCAGCGTGGTGGGCAGACCCGAGTCGCCGGGATTGCGCCAGTAGGTATGCCAGCCGGCCTCGGGCTTGAGCCGCAGCGCCACCCAGTTGGTCGCGCCGGCCACCCAGCCCGTGTTCTCGGCGACCAGCTCGGCCTCGACGTGCTCGGTCACCACCGGCGCGGCCGTCGCGGGCGCGGCGCACAATGCCGTCAGGGCCAAGCAGAGAGCGCGCGAATTCATGCAGGGTTCAGACCGCGGAGGCGACACTGTGTTTCGACTTGGAGCCAAGGCTAACATGCGCGTCCTGCTGGTTCTGGCGCTGTTCGCCGTCGCGACCACGGCCCGGGGCGGCGACACCATGCGCTGCGGCGACCGCATCGTCAGCACCGAGGCGCTGGTCGCCGAGGTGCTGGCCGCCTGCGGCGAGCCGGACTACCACGACCGCTGGCTGGAGCCGCCGCTGTACGTTGCCGAGGAAGAGCAGTGGTACTACAACTTCGGCTCGCAACGGTTCGTGCGCGTGCTGCGCTTCCGCCACGGCCGGCTGACCTCGATCGAGACCGACGGCTACGGCTTCGACCAGCCGCCGGCCGGCCGCTGCGCGCCGGCGGACATCGTCAGGGGCCTCAGCGCATTCCGCCTGCTGCACCGCTGCGGCCCGCCGGCGACGCGGGAGACGCTGGCCGCGCTGCTGCCGCTGCGCCACGGCGATCCTGCCCGGCGCGCCGGCGCTGTCCGCACCGTGCGCAGCGAGCGCTGGGTCTACGATTTCGGCGCCGGCACGCGCCTGCGCATCGTGAGGCTGCGCGACGGCCGCGTGGTCGACGTCGAGCAGGGCGAGTTCGGCGGCTCGCGGGAGTACTGACGGCCCCGGCGCGGCAAAAGCACTATTCTCTTGGGCCCGATCCCGCCGGAAGCCCCTCATGTCCGCTCCTCGTCCCTACGATGTCGTCGTGTTCGGCGCCACCGGATACACCGGCGGGCTGACCGCGGAGTACCTCGCCCGGCAGGCGCCGGCCGGCACCCGCTGGGCGCTGGCCGGCCGCAATCGCGGGAAACTCGAAGCGGTGCGCGCGCGCCTTGCCGCGATCAACCCCGCGTGCGCGCAACTCGCCCTGCTGGCCGCCGACGCCGCCGACGCCGCGTCGCTGAAGGCGGTCGCCGAATCCGCGCGCGTGATCATCACCACGGTCGGGCCCTACATCCTGCACGGCGAGCCGCTGGTCGCCGCCTGCGCAGCGGCCGGCACCGACTACGTGGACCTCACCGGCGAACCGGAGTTCGTCGACCTCATGTGGCTGCGCTACCACGAGCAGGCGCAGCAGAGCGGCGCGCGGCTGGTGCACAGCTGCGGCTTCGACAGCATCCCGCACGACCTCGGCGCCTGGTTCACCGTGCAGCAGCTGCCTTCGGGCGTGCCGCTCACGCTCGAGGGCTTCGTGCGCGCCGGCGGCACCTTCTCGGCCGGCACCTACCACTCCGCCATCTACGCTTTCGGCCGGGCGCGGCTGTACATGAAGACGCGCAAGGAGCGGCAGGCGCGCGAGCCGCGGCCGGCCGGCCGCAAGATCGGCTCGGTGAAATCCGGCGTGCGCTACGAGAAGGAGCTCGGCGGCTGGGTGGTGCCGTTCCCGACCATCGACCCGCAGGTGGTACGGCGCTCAGCGGCTGCGCTCGACCGCTACGGCCCGGACTTCCGCTACGGCCACTACGTGCAACTGAAGAAGCTGGCCACCGTCGCCGGACTGATCGGCGGCACCGGCGCGCTGTTCGCGCTGGCGCAGTTCAAGCCCACGCGCAACTGGCTGCTGTCGCGCAAGAGCTCGGGCGAAGGGCCCACGCCGGAGCAGCGCGCCAAGGCCTGGTTCAAGGTGCGCTTCCGCGGCGAAGGCGGCGGCCAGCGCGTGAGCACCGAGGTCAGCGGCGGCGACCCGGGCTACGGCGAGACGTCGAAAATGCTGGCGGAGTCGGCGCTGTGCCTGGCCTTCGACGACGTGCCGAAGCGGGGCGGCCAGCTGACGCCGGCCGCGGCGATGGGCAACGCCCTGATCGAGCGCCTGAAGAAGAACGGCATCAAGTTCGCCGTCCTGTAGGCGCGCCCTTCGATACGCCCGCTTTCGCGGGCTACTCAGGGCAGGCCTCTCAGGCGCGACCGGATTCCCGTCGCGCCAAAGTGGCGCTCCTACATCCCGCGCTTGGGATTCAGCGCGTAGTGGCCGGCGTCGCGCACCTCGCCGGCCTGCACTTCGAACAGCGCCTGCGAGGCGTCCGGTGCATAGCGCCCCGTGGCGCTGGCCGCTTCGCGGAAGGCGTACACGCCGGCGGGCAGCGCGCCGGTGAAGACGCCGCGGCGGCTGGCCCGGTCGACCTCGACCGGCAGCGCGTAATCCTGCGCCGGGTCGTCCACGCGCTCGACGTGCACGATCCATCGCGGCGACTCGGCGGCGCCGAGCTCGACGTACTGGTAGGAGAGCGTGCCGATGACCAGGCCCGAGCTCATCACCAGCGGCAGCACCGGCGACGGCTCGGCCTCGGCCGCCGGCGCGATCGGCTGGATGGGCGCCTGCGCGCAGGCGGAGGCCAGCACAGCGCCGGCCAGTGCGAAAGTGGTTCTCAGGGCAGCCATGGGCGTCCTCCGTCGGGTCCCATACCACCCATAGTGCCCCTTGACAGCGCTTGGCACAAGGGGTAGGGCCGCCCGGCACAGAAAAGGGGACGCACACCTTTTCGAAAAGGTGTGCGTCCCCTTTTGCGTCATCCCCGGCTGGCGCCTCCGCTGCGCTCGGCGCCACCGGGGATAAGTCCCGCGCGCGCGTCGAACTGCGCGAGACCGCGGCGGGATTCGGCCGCGCGCGGGCTTAGATCTCGTACTTGAAGCTGATGTCCACCTTGCAGCGGTACTGGGTGACCTTGCCCTTCTTGTCCACGGTCACGTCCATCTCGGTCACTTTGCCGATGCGCAGGTCGCGCAGCGACTTCGCCGCCGCACCGACCGCCGACTGGGTCGCGTCCTCCCAGCTCTTGCTGCTCGTGCCGACGACGGAAATGATCTTGTATGCGCTCATTCTTGTTCCCTCCGATGGTGCTGCGGACCGGTCCAATCCCGGGTGGTCATAGCGGCGCCGCGACAGCAGCGTCCCGGCCACAGTAGGCCAACTCGCGGGCGGACGGCAAATTCACGGGCCTGATGCATACTTGCGCCCTTTCCGACACGGAACTCGCGATGAGCAAGCACGACTACGCCGCAACCGTCACCTGGCAGCGCGCCAGCGACGCCAGGTTCACCGACAACCGCTACTCGCGCGCGCACGAATGGCATTTCGACGGTGGCACGGTGGTGCCGGCCTCGAGCTCGCCGCATGTCGTCCCGGTGCCGTTGTCGAGCGCGGCCGCGGTGGACCCGGAGGAGGCGTTCGTCGCCTCGCTGTCGGCCTGCCACATGCTGTTCTTCCTGTTCCATGCCGCCAGGAAGGGCTACGTCATCGAGCGCTACGAGGACGCGGCGATCGGCACCATGGGCAAGAACGCGGAGGGCCGCACCGCGATGCTGAAGGTGGCGCTGCGACCGCAGATCCGCTGGGGCGGTGACCGGCAGCCGCCGGCCGAGGAGCTCACCGCCATGCACCACCAGTCGCATCTGGACTGCTTCATCGCCAACTCGGTGAAGACCGAAGTGGCGATCGAGCCGCGCGACTGAGGCAAAAACAACAAGGGCGTGGCGACCGCAGTCGCCACGCCCCTTTTCAAGAAGAAGAGTGACTATCTCTTCTTTTTCTTTTTCTTGGCTTTCTTCTTAGCCATGGTCGCACCTCCTATCCAGTCGGATGGTCCGGCGGCCGGCCCCATCGGCCCACCGCCTGCGGTCGGCCGACCCCAGCCAATAGTGGCACTGAATGACGCCCAACACAATAGGTAGTAGCGCCCCTCCGGCGCTGCGCCACACGCACCTGCGCCAGGCGGCACAGGTGCTGGCGCGCGTGCTCACCGGCTCCCAGCCCGCGGACGCGGCGCTGCGCGAGCTGTTCGCGCGCCACCGCAACGCCGGCGCGCGCGACCGCGCGACCGTCGCGCGCCTGGTCTACGGCGTGCTGCGCGATTACTTCCCGCTGCGCGCCGCGCTCGGCGAAAGCGCGACGCCGCTCGAGCTGTGCGCCGCGCACGCGCTGCGCGCGCGCGGCGGCGCACCCGCGGCGCTGCCCTCCCTCGAGGGCATCGAGCCCGCGGCGCTTGCGCAAAGGCTGGAGGCCTTCGATGCGGGCGCGCTCGACGAGGCCGCGCGCCACAACCTGCCGCCCTGGCTGTGGGAGGCGCTGCGCGCGCAGTACGGCGTCGAGGCCGCGGCACTCGCCGCCGCGCTGAACACGGAAGCGACCGTGGACCTGCGCGTCAACACGCTGAAAGCCACGCGCGAGCAGGCGCGCGCGGCGCTGCGCGAGGACGGCGTCGAGTCCGAGCCGATCGCCGGCGTCGAGACCGGGCTGCGACTGGGCCGGCGCGAGGCGCTGCAGCGCACGCGCGCGTTCCGCGAGGGCTGGATCGAGCCGCAGGACGCCGGCAGCCAGCGCCTGGCGGCGTTCGTCGGCGCCGCCGCCGGCGAGACGGTGGTCGACTTCTGCGCCGGCGCCGGCGGCAAGACGCTCGCGCTCGGGGCGCACCTGCGCAACCGCGGGCGCCTGCTGGCCTGCGACGTGAGCCGCGAGCGCCTGGCGCGGCTGGCGCCGCGGCTGGCGCGTTCCGGCCTTGGCATCGTCGAGACGCGCGTGCTCACGCACGAGCGCGACGCGCGCCTGCAGGCCCTGGTCGGCCGCTGTGACGCCGTGCTGGTCGACGCGCCGTGCTCGGCGACCGGGACGCTGCGGCGCAACCCGGAGCTGCGCCTGCGCGCGATCGACCTGTCCGAGCTGGCCGCCACGCAGGGCGCGATCCTCGAGGGGGCCGCGCGGCTGGTGCGCCCGGGTGGGCGGCTGATCTATGCGACCTGCAGCGTGCTGGCCGCCGAGAACGAGGAGATCGCGGCGGCGTTCATCACTTATCACCGCGACTTCGAGCCGGACGGCGAGCTCGTGCTGCTGCCGCACCGCGACGGCACCGACGGCTTCTACGCGGCGCGCTTCGCGCGCCGCATCAGCGCCTCGTAGGAGCGCCTTCAGGCGCGATTCATTTTCTTCGCGGCACCCAGGCCCACACCATCTGGCACCTGATCGGCTCTTCGCCGGTCTCGTCGGTCACCTTCACCGGCACGGCGAAGTCGCCCTTGTCCTCGCTGCGCACGCGCGCGCGCAGGTCGGGCGGCAGCGTGGCCTCGGCGCGCAGCGTGCCCTGCGCGCGGCGCACGTAGTCCACGTGCAGCGACTTGAGCAGCGGGATCTTGTCGTCCGGCAGCGTCATGCCGAGGGCGACGCCGGTCGCGCTCTCGGCCAGCAGGGCCATGCCGGTCGCGTGGATCGTGCCGATGTGGTTGCGCACCTTGCGCACGTTTCTCATCTGCAGCAGCGCGCGGCCTTCCTCGAGCTCCAGGATCTGCACCGCGCCGGTGCCGGCGAACTTCACCTGCGAGGTAAAGGCCCTGGTGACGGCGAAGCGGCGCAGCCAGGGCGGCAGCGACGACAGCCTGGCGACGACGCGCGACAACTGGTTGGGCTGGGACACGGAACCCCCGGAGGACAGGAAGGCTTCAGGCGACGGGCCGGGCGAGGCGCTCGGCGATGACGCGCAGCACCTGCAGGTTGACACCCAGGCCGAGGTGGCTGCCGGCGACCTCGACGTTCTCGGTGTTCGGCGCCGGGTCTTCCATCGAGCAGCGCCAGTCAACGATGCCGTCGCTCTTGCTGTAGATCGCCGTGCACGGCACCGGCGGCGGCACGCGCCGGCGCTCGAAGCCCTCCCAGTCGATCTCGTCGCTGCCGCCGTTGATCCAGCGGTACAGGCGGTCGGCGTTGTTGGCGCGCGGATGGTGGTTGAACGGCGAGCCCAGCGTGATGACCCGGCGCACGCGCTGCGGAGCGCCGCGCGCCAGTTCGCGCGCGTAAACGCCGCCTAGGCTCCAGCCGATCAGGCTCAGCCGGCCGCGCGCCCGGTACAGCTGCTCGAAACGCTGATCCATCGCGGTCCTGAGCGCGCGATCCATGCCGAGGTTGCGCTCGAGGCCCCAGCCGTGCACGCCGTAGCCCAGGCGCGCCAGCGCGCGGCGCAGCGGGTCGGTCGACAGGTCGCTGGCGCCAAATCCCGGGAGCACCAGCACCGAATGGCCGTCGCCGCGCGGCAGGCGGCCGAGCAGCGGCCACGACAGCAGCAGCGCGCCGTATTCGGCTACCGCCCGGGCTTCGAGCAGCAACAGCAGCGGCGAGGGGGGCGAGGGGTCGGCGGCGGCCTGGCTCATCGCGTCCATAATACGCGCCCATGCGCATCGGCCCCTACGCCATCGTCCCGAACCTGATCCTGGCCCCCATGGCCGGGATCACCGACCGCCCGTTCCGGCAGCTGTGCCGGCACCTGGGCGCGGGGCTGTCCGTGTCCGAGATGACGACGTCCGACCCGCGCCTGTGGCACACCGAGAAATCGCGGTTGCGCATGGACCACCGCGGTGAGGACGCGCCGATCGCGGTGCAGATCGCCGGCTATGACCCGCGGATGATGGCGGACGCCGCGCGCCACAACGTCGAGCAGGGCGCGCAGATCATCGACCTCAACATGGGCTGCCCGGCCAGGAAGGTGTGCCGCGTGGACGCCGGCAGCGCGCTGCTCAAGGACGAGACGCTGGTGGCGGCGATCTGCGCCGCCGTGGTGCGCGCCGTGGACGTGCCGGTCACGCTGAAGATCCGCACCGGCTACGACCGCAGCCGCAGGAACGCCGTGACCGTCGCGAAGATCGCCCAGGACGCGGGTATCGCCGCGCTGACCGTGCACGGTCGCACGCGCGAGGATCACTACGAGGGTGAGGCCGAGTACGAAACCATCGCCGCCGTGAAGCAGGCCGTGCGCATTCCGGTGGTCGCCAACGGCGATGTCGCTTCACCCCGGCAGGCCGCGGCCGTGCTGGCTGCCACCGGCGCCGATGCGCTGATGGTGGGACGGGCTGCTCTAGGTAACCCATGGATTTTCAAGGAAATATCAACCTTCCTTGATACTGGTCATACCAGAGGGCCGCCCACGGCCGAAGAGATCGCCCGGGTGCTGCTCGAGCACCTCGACGAGTTGCACGCCTTCTACGGCGCCGGCCGCGGCGTGCGCGTCGCGCGCAAGCACATCCAGTGGTACTGCCAGGATCATCCGGACAGCGAGAAGCTGTGGCAGGCGGTGAATCGCGTGGAGTGCGCCGCGGCGCAGCGCGCGCTGGTGGCCGAATTTTTCGCCTCCGGACTTCGCAAACAGGCCGCGTAATGCGGCGGAAGCCGTTGATTCGACAACCCTTGATTTGACCTGTAGAGTGCGTCCGCTGTCGCTTCAAGCAGTGTTTAACCGCGGTTCACTTACCCGCTTTCCCAAGCGGTGCTGTGTAAGACGCCCGGCTACCTTTCTTGATCGCGAGCACCCCGCGGGCGGTTGAGCCCGCACCTCAATAGTTTTGAAAGGAACGTCGTATATGTCGAATACTGCAACCGGCACCGTTAAGTGGTTTAACGAGACCAAGGGCTTTGGCTTCATCACTCCCGAAGGCGGCGGCGAAGACCTCTTCGCGCACTTCAAGGAGATCCAGGGCACCGGTTTTCGCACGCTCAAGGAAGGCCAGCGCGTCGAGTTCACTCCCAAGCGCGGCCCCAAGGGCATGCAGGCCACGGCCATCAAGCCGCTCTAAGCAGCACTGCTGAAAACGAAAACCCCGGCGACTGCCGGGGTTTTTGTTTGGCCGATGCGTGGCCCGGTTCCGGTCCCCATGGCCCGTTGTCGCCGGTCCACGACAGCGCAAACCCTGAACTCCGCGCGGCCGCGGTGCTCCAACGCTTCGAGGGGTCGGGAGCATCCGACTGGAGAGAACACATGCGTTGGACCACTATCCTGGCCTCGGCCGCGCTGATCGCCGCCGTGCTGACGCCCGCGACCGCGGCGGCGGAATTCACGCTCGGCGCCAACTTCGGCTCGGCCCGCGTCAATGACGGCGATTTCGAAGGCTCCGACACCGGCTGGAAGATCCACCTCGGCTCGACCTTCCAGCAGTTCATCGGCGGCGAGATCGGCTACATCAACTTCGGCAACCTCGGCGGCGACGGCCCGAAAGCCGAAGCCTGGACGCCGGCGGTCACCGCCGGCCTCCCGATCGGCCTCGGGCGCGTCTACGCCAAGGGCGGCATCGCCTTCTTCGACGCCGAGGGCACGGCGCTCCGCGACGAGTACAAGGAGAACGACCCGTTCTTCGGCGTCGGCCTGCGCCTCGGCCTCTCGCCCGGCCTCGGCTTCCGCGCCGAGTACGAGCGCTACCGCTTCGATACCGAGGACGTCGACGTGGCGCAGGCGGGGCTCGAGCTGAACTTCTGAGCGACGCGCAGCCGGCGGGACAAGCCGCCCGGCCTGGAGGACAATCGGCCCTTCACCCAGTCGGGAACCGGAGAGCCGCCATGCGCTTCCACCACGACCCGGACGGCACGCGCCTGCCGATCAAGCTCGACACCACCACCAACGGCGAGTTCGCGCCGCGGCCGCTGGACCCGGTGCACCACCACGCGCGCGCTCTGGCGCGCGAACGGGCCGGGCATCATTCGCGCAAGCTCGGCCTGTCGCGGCGCGAGTTCCTGGTCTCGGCGTCCGGCGCGGCGTCCACGCTGCTGGCGATGAACGCCGCCTACGCCGCCGCCGGCATGACCGGCGGCCGCTACGAAATCCCGCGCGAGGCCGCGCTCGACGGGGATCTGGCCGCGGCCGCCGTCGAAGGCGACGAGTTCATCTTCGACGTGCAGGGCCATTTCGTGACCCCGGATGGCGCCTGGCTCAAGCAGGTGCCGTCCGGCAAGCGCCCGCTGTCCGGCATGCCCAAGGCCGGCTGCGCGCTGGCCGGGAAGGCCGGCGAGCGCAGCTACCTGCAGTGCCTGGGGCCCGACGAGTTCATCAAGGACGTGTTCATGGACTCGGACACCGACCTGATGGTGCTGTCGTTCGTGCCGTCCACGCGCGAGGGCGAGCCGCTGACCATCGAGGAGGCCGCCGCCACGGCGCGCATCGTCGAGAAGCTCGACGGCACCCACCGGCTGTTCCTGCACGGCCGCGTCAACCCCAACCAGCGCGGCGACGTCGAGGGCATGGAGGCGCTCGCCAAGCGCCACCGCATCGCCGCGTGGAAGACCTACACGCAGTGGGGGCCGGAGGGCAAGGGCTTCTTCCTCGACGACGACGTCGGGCTGGCGTTCATCGAGCGCGCGCGCAAGCTCGGCGTGAAGAACATCGCCGTGCACAAGGGCATTCCGTTCGGGCCGAAGTCCTACGAGCATTCGACCTGCGCCGACGTCGGCCGCGTGGCGAAGCGCTTCCCCGACGTCAACTTCCTGATCTACCACTCCGGCTTCGTGCCCGGCGCCGCGGAGGGTCCGTACGACCCCAGGCGCGCCGACGGCATCGATGCGCTGGTGACGTCGCTCGCGCAGAACGGCGTCAAGCCGGGCGGCAACGTCTATGCCGAGCTCGGCTCGACCTGGCGCTACCTGATGCGCGAGCCCGATTCGGCGGCGCACGCGCTGGGCAAGCTGCTCACGCACGTGGGGCCGGACAACGTGCTGTGGGGCACCGACTCGATCTGGTACGGCTCGCCGCAGGACCAGATCCAGGCGTTCCGCGCGTTCCAGATCGCGCCCGAACTGCGCGACCGCCACGGCTATCCGGAGATCACGGCGGCGCTGCGCGCGAAAGTGTTCGGGTTGAATGCGTTGAAGGTGTACCAGGTGCCGCAGGACGTGCTGAAGAAGCACGTGCGCACCGATCGCGTGGCGCGCCTGCGCGAGGACTACCGCCGGCGGCGCGACCCGGCGTTCGCCACCTACGGGCCGAAGACGCGGCGCGAGTTCCTCAACCTGCGCGCCTGGGGCGGCTGAGGCGCTAGCGGGCGGCGCGCGCGGGGCCGAACCGCTCGCCGAAGAAGTTGTCCCGGTGCCAGGCCGGCGGCGCGGCTGCCTGCGCCACCGTGAAGCCGATGCGCACGTTGACGCGCGCGAACCGCGCCACCGCGTCCCAGTCCACCGGCCGCGACAGGTCGTCGCTGGGCTTGTGATAGTGCATGCGGCGGAACGCCAGCACCGCCGCCGGCCCGTCCACCGACGCGTCGGCCGGCGTCGAGCCGGCGGTGAGGAACAGCGACGGCACGCCCTGGCGCACGAACGAGTACTGGTCGCTGCGGATGAAGATGACCTCGTCCGGCGCCGGGTCCGGCGCCAGGCGCAGCCCCTCGGCGCGCGCCGCGGCGTCGGCCTGCGCGCCGAGCGTGGAATGCTCGCTGCCGAAGGCGACCACGTCCGCCAGCGGGAACAGCACCAGCGGCATGTCGAGGTTGATGTCGGCCACCAGCTGGGGCGCGGGCACGGTCGGGTAGTGCGCGAAGTAGTCGGAGCCGAGCAGGCCGCGCTCCTCGCCGCCGACCGCCACGAACAGGATCGAGCGCCGCGGCCGCGGCTGCATCGCGGCGAAGGCGCGCGCGGTCTCGAGCAGCATGGCCACGCCCATGGCGTTGTCGTAGGCGCCGTTGTAGATGTCGTCGCCGTCGACCGGCGCGCCGACGCCGAGGTGATCGAGGTGCGCGCTGTAGACCACGTGCTCGGCGGCGAGCCTGGGGTCCGAGCCTTTCAGCACGCCGACGACGTTGGGGCTGGCCAGTCGCGACAGCGTGCCGCGCTTGTCGATCTCCAGCTCGAGCGGCAGCGCGAAGCGCGGCAGCGCCTCGCCGGCGGCGTCGGCCGCCAGCACGGCGGCGTGGGCGTGCGGCGCGCCCTCGAACAGCGCCGCCGCGGCGGCCTCCGACAGCACCACCGTGCCGCGCAGCTCCGGGAAGTAGTCCGCCGCGCGGCCGTCCGGCGCCACCCATTTCATGCTCGGCACGCGGCCGGCGTTGTGCGCGATCGCCTCCCAGGGGTACTTAGAGGCGTCGTGGGCGTTGCGCAACAGCACGATGCCGACGGCGCCCTGCTCGGCCGCGACGCGCTCCTTGACCATGGTGCTGGAATGGTAGGCGCGCGGGTTCGCGGTGAAGTGCTTTGGCGCGCCCAGCATGATGACCACGACCTTGCCGCGCACGTCGAGGCCGGCGTAATCGTCGTGGCCGAGCTCCGGCGCCCGCACGCCGTAGCCGGCGAACACCGCCGGCGCGCGCACCCGGACGTGCTCGCGCAGCACGTCGGCGCCGGCGATCCAGTCCTTCTTCCACGCCAGCGTCCGCGCGCGCTTGCCACGGTGCACGCGCATCGTCGAGCGCGCGGCGTCGATGCCGGCCACCGCGTACGGCACCGGCTGGAAGTAGCCGTCGCTGCCGGCCGGCTCGACGCCGGCCATGCGCAGCTGGTTGGCGACGTACTCGGCGGCCGCCTGGTAGCCGGGGGTGCCGGTCATGCGCCCCTGCAGCGCGTCGCTCGCCAGGAAGCGCACGTGGGCCTCGAGCACGCGCGCTGACACCCGTGCCGCGGTCGCGTCCTCACGCGGCGGCGCGCCGGCGCAGGCTGCGGTGAGTAGCAAGGCAGCAGCGGTGAAGCCAGCGGCGATGCGTGCGGACATTGGGGTCCCCCTTTTTTTCCCGATTCTACCCGCCCGCCGGAGCCAGGGCCTCGGCGCCAATGGCGACGCGCGGCACGCCGCCGGCCTGGACCGCGCCGCGCAGCATGGCGCTGGTATTGAACTCGAGCGCGGCGACGCCGCGCGCGTCCAGGGTGATGACCCCGCCCTCGCCGCCCGCAGGCTTGAGCACCTCGTGGATAACCACGCGCGCCGCGGTGCCGACGGCGACGCCGCGCTCGCGCGTGCGCGCGCAGATGTCGTGCGCCACGGCAAAGCGGATGAAGTACTCGCCGTGGCCGGTGGCGGAGACCGCGCAGCGCGTGTCCGCGAAAGTGCCGGCGCCGATGATCGGCGAGTCGCCGATGCGGCCGTGGCGCTTGTTGGTCATGCCGCCGGTCGAGGTGGCCGCGGCGAGGCGGCCCTGCTTGTCGAGCGCCACCGCGCCGACCGTGCCGAAGTGGGCCTGGCGTGCGCTGCGCTGCCCGGCCTTCTCCTCCTCGAGCTTCTTCTGCAGCTCGTTCCAGCGTCGATCCGTGCGGAAGTACGACGGCTCCGCCAGCTCGATGCCCTGCTCGGCGGCGAAGGCCTCGGCGCCGGCGCCGGCCAGCAGCACGTGGGGGGTGCGCTCCATGACGCGCCGCGCCAGCCGGATGGGGTTCTTCACGCGCGTGACGCCGGCCACCGCGCCGGCCTGGCCGCTGTGCCCGTCCATGATCGAGGCGTCGAGCTCGTTCTTGCCGTCGTGGGTGAACACGGCGCCGCGGCCGGCGTTGAACCACGGCGAGTCCTCCATCACCACCAGCACGGCCTCGACCGCGTCGAGGCTCGCGCCGCCGGCGTCGAGCACCCGCGCGCCGGCCGCGAGCGCCGCGGTGAGCTCCGCGCGCAGCGCGGCGAGCTCCTCCACCGTGTAGTCGCCGGGCGCGAGGTTGCGCGCGCCGCCGTGGATCGCCAGCGACCAGTCGGGCGGCGGCGGCGCGCCGCAGCCCGCGAGCAGGGCCGCCGCGAGCAGCGCCGCGCGGCGCCAGGGCCTGTGAACGCATATGCGGTCGCTGCGACGGCGGCCGGTTTGGCGCAGGGCTAGGAACGAGTCCCGAAGTTTGGCCCACAAATTAATTGGGCCAAACGAGGGGCGAGTGACAACGCCCTGCGCCAAACCGGCCCCGTCCCGAAGGGTTGCGCCCCAAAACGCGCCATGCGTCGTTGCTCGGGGCTCGCTTGCAATCAGCAAGCGTCGCCCCTCGCGCCTAGCCTGGCGCGTTTTGGGGCTGCAACTCAGCGATCGCATATGCGTTCACAGGCCCTAGTCCCGCCCGAGGTAATCGGATTTGCCGATGTCCACGCCGTTGTGCCGCAGCAGGTTGTACCCGGTCACCACGTGGAAGGTGAAATTCGGCAGCGCGAAGAAGCGCAGGTAATCGAGGCCGCTGAAGTTGAGCGTGCCGCTGCGCAGGTTCAGGGTGACCGCGCGGCCCTCGGAACCGTCGACCTGCTCGGGCTTGAGCGACTTGAGGAACGCCACGGTCTTGTCGATGCGCTCGAGCAGCTGGTCCCAGGTGGTCTCGTTGTCCTCGAACTTGGGCGGCTCGACGCCGGCCAGGCGGGCGGCGCAGCCCTTGGCGTTGTCGGACGCGATCTGGATCTGGCGCGCCAGCGGCAGCATGTCGGGCGCCAGGCGCGCCTGCACCAGCACGGCCGTGTCGAACTTCTTCGCCGCAGCGTGGGCAGCGCCTTTCTCGAGGATGGCCCGGAGGTTGCGCAGCATGCGGATGAAGTACGGCACCGAGGCCTGGTACATCGAGATGGTCGCCATCGCTTTTCCGGAGGTGAGCGGGTCGGCATTCTAAGGCATGGCCCTTGACGGGCTTCTCGAAGCGGCGGGTCGGGCCAACCCGCCCCTTCGGAAACGCGAGGGTCCTTTTTCCTATTTGCGGGACCCGCGGCGCGGCGGACAATGAGGCCGGGAGGAGTGCCATGAACGCAGTGATCCGCCGTACCGCGGCGCTTTGCGCCGTGCTGTCCGCCGCCGGCGCCGCCGGCTGCGGCCCCGCCACGCCGCCCGCCGCCGCGCCGGTCGCGCCCGGCGTCACGTCCAAGGCGGTCTGCGGGCCCGGCTCCCGCCCCGAAACCGGCCTGCAGGGCCGGGTGAGCCGCGCCGAGCACGAAAGCGGCCGCGCCGCCCAGGGCTACACCTGCAACACGGAACTGGTCGGCTCCTACACGGTGCCCAACCCCATGGGCACCGTCGGCGGCTTCAAGGTCGAGCGCTACACCGACGCCGCGGGCCGCGACTGCGCCTACTACGACACCACGCTGCTGTACCCGACCAACGCCTTTGACCTCGAGGCCGGCGTCAACGTCCTCGACATGAGCGATCCGGCCAAGCCGCTGTTCGTCACCCAGCTGGTGACGCCCGCGATGCTGTCGCCGCACGAGTCCGTGGTGCTGTCGCAGGAAGCCGGCGTGCTGGCGGCCGTCACCGGCAACCCGCTGTTCTATCCCGGCGTGGTCGACGTTTACGACGTCTCGGCCGACTGCCGCTACCCGCAGCTGCGCTACTCGGCGCCGCTGGGCTTCCTCGGCCATGAGAGCGGCATCTCGCCCGACGGCAAGACCTTCTACTCGGCCTCGCCCGGCACGCCGACGCTGACCGCCGTGGACATCGCGGATCTCTCGGTGCCCAAGCCGCTGTGGACCGGGCCGTACTACTCGCATGGGCTCTCCATCGGCGCCGACGGCAACCGCGCCTACGTCGCCGCCGGCAACGACCAGGGCCTGCTGATCCTCGACACCTCCGAGATCCAGGCGCGCATGCCCAACCCGCAGGTGCGCGAGGTCGGCAGCCTGACCTGGGAGACCATGACCATCCCGCAGAACGCCATCCCGGTCACCATCAAGGGCAAGCCCTACGTGGTCGAGGTGGACGAGTATTCGCGCAGCAGCGGCGGTGGCGACGCCATCGTCGCCGCGCACGGCGACGTGGTCGGCGCCGCGCGCATCATCGACATCAGCGACGAGACCCGGCCGGTGGTCGTCTCGGACCTGCGGCTCGAGGTGCACCAGCCCGAGAACCGCGAAGCCATCGCCGACGATCCCGGCGCGCAGAACCCGACGCAGGGCTACGCCGCGCACTACTGCAACGTGCCGACGCGCGTGGACCCGCCGATCGTGGCCTGCAGCATGATCATCTCGGGCCTGCGCGTGTTCGACATCCGCAACCCGCGCAAGCCGCGCGAAGTCGCCTACTTCAACGCGCCGGTACCGCCGCGCGATACGCCCTACTTCGAGGCCAGCAACTGGGCCATGTCGAGCCCCTCGTTCGTGCCCGAGCGCAGGGAGATCTGGTACACCGACGGCTTTTCCGGCTTCTACGTCGTCCGGCTGACCAACCAGGCCTGGCCCAACCCGTAGGACTAAAAGGGGACGCACACCTTTTCCAAAAGGTGTGCGTCCCCATTTTCAGTACCCCGCTGCGTGCCCGTCCTTGCGGGACTCCGAGGCGCCGACGTACACGCCGTTGTCGCGCTTGATGGCCTGGTAACCGCCGAAGGCGCCCGGGCTGGTCGCGCCGACGGCATGGCCGCGCTGCACCAGGTCGCGCACGGTTTCCGGCGGGAAGCCCGACTCGAGGTACAGCAAGCCGCCGTCCGCCATGACCTCGCCGGTGGGCTCGCTCGAGCCGGTGTGATAGATGCGCGGCGCATCGCCGGCTTCCTGCAGGTTCATGCCGAAGTCGATGAGGTTGACGACGATCTGCACGTGGCCCTGCGGCTGCATGTCGCCGCCCATCACCCCGAAGGACAGCCACGGCTTGCCGTCTTTCGTGATGAACGCGGGGATGATGGTCTGGAACGGCCGCTTGCCCGGCGCGTAGGTATTGTTCTGGCCCGGGATCAGCGAGAACAGCTCGCCACGGTCCTGCAGGATGAAGCCCAGGCCCGGCGGCGCCATGCCGCTGCCCATGCCGCGGTAGTTCGACTGGATCAGCGACACCATCATGCCGTCCTTGTCGGCAGTGGTGAGGTAGATGGTATCGCCGTCGCGCAGCGCCGGATTTCCCGCGTCGTAGCGCTTCGCGGCACGTTTCGCATCGAGCAGCTTGCGGCGCTGCTCCGCGTACGGTTTCGACACCAATTCCTTCACCGGGATCTTCACGAATGCCGGGTCGGCGTAGTACTTCGCGCGGTCCTCGAACGCCAGCTTCTTGGCCTCGGTGAACAGGTGCACGTACCCGGCGCTGCCGAAGCCCATCGCGCGCAGGTCGTAGCCCTCGAGGATATTCAGCATCTGCAGCGCGGCGATGCCCTGGCTGTTCGGCGGCAGCTCCCAGACCTCGTAGCCGCGGTAGTTCGTCGACACCGGCTCGACCCATTCGCCCTTGTGCGCGGCGAGGTCCTCGTACGCCAGGAACCCGCCCTGCGCCTTGATGTAGTCGGCAACGGTGCGCGCGATGTCGCCCTTGTAGAACGCGTCGCGGCCCCCCTTCGCGATTTTCTCCAGCGTGCGTGCGAGATTCGGGTTCTTCCAGATCTCGCCCTTGGCCGGCGCGCGGCCGTTGAGCGTGAACTGCTCGCTGAAGCCCGGGAACTTCGACAGCAGCGGCACGCTGCGCCCCCAGTAGTAGGCGATGGTCTCGTGCACCGGGTGGCCGTCGCGCGCGTAGCCGATCGCCGGCGCCAGCACCTTCTTCATCGGCAGCCGGCCGAACTTGCCGTGCAGCGCGAACCAGCCGTCCACGGTTCCGGGCACCGACACCGGCAGCGGCCCGTGCGAGGGCACGTGCTCGAAGCCCTGCTGCCGGAAATACTCGAGCGTGAGGCCCCTGGGCGAGCGGCCGCTGCCGTTCAGGCCGTGCAGTTTCCTGGTCTTCGGGTCCCAGACGATGGCGAACAGGTCGCCGCCGATGCCGTTGCCGGTCGGCTCCATCAGCCCCAGCGTGGCGTTGGCGGCAACAGCGGCGTCGACGGCGCTGCCGCCGGCCTTCAGCACGTCGAGCGCGACCTGCGTCGCCAGCGGATGCGAGGTCGCCGCCATTCCGTGCTCGGCGATGACTTCCGAGCGCGTGGCGAACGAAAGCCCGGTGACGCGGTCGGGCCCGGCGAGGATCGGCGTGGTCATGACGAGCAGCAAGACCGTGACGGCGCCGCGCATGATTACAAAGCCTTGAAGCCGTGCCAGATGCACAGCACGGCACTGACGCCGAGCACGGCCCAGGTCAGCACGGTGCCGCCGAAGCGGCCGGGCGTGAAGAAGGTGGCGAAGGCGAAGGTGTAGGCGTGCACGACGCGCGCGACCAGCAGCGTGGCGAGCAGCGCGTGCAGCTCCCAGGCCGGCGCGCCGCGCAGCTCGAGGAAGCCCACCAGCAGCAGCGTCATGGGCACGTACTCGATGAAGTTGGCCTGGCCGCGCATGCGCCGCAGCACCAGCGCGTTGCCGCCGTCGCCCATGTAGACCTTCTCCTGGCCGCGCGCCTGGATGACGCGGACGCCCAGCACCAGCAGCACCAGCGCCAGCGCGCCGGCGTACAGCATCGTGATGGTCATGGCCATGGCTCCCGTTGCGAACCTGCGGCGCACTCTAACGCCGCGGGCGGCAGCCTGTCGCGGCGGGCCGGTCGAGGCCCAACACGGATGGAGTAAGCTTGCCGCCCATGGGGTATTCACGGATCGCGGGCACGGGGAGCTACCTGCCCGAGCGGGTCGTCACCAACGATGAGATCGCCCGGCGCGTCGACACGACCCACGAGTGGATCGTGGCGCGCACCGGCATCGAGTCGCGCCACGTCGCCGCCGAAGGGCAGCTGACCAGCGACCTCGCCCTGCACGCCTCGCGCCGCGCGATGGAGGCCGCCGGCGTCACCGCGGCCGACATCGACCTGATCGTGCTGGCGACCACGTCCGGCGACATGCAGCTGCCGTCCACGGCGGCGCTGCTGCAGGCCAAGCTCGGCGTGCGCCCGGGCGCGGCCGCGTTCGACGTGCAAGCGGTGTGCACCGGCTTCATGTACGGCATCACCGTGGCCGACGCCTTCGTCTCGCGCGGGCAGTTCAAGTGCGCGCTGGTGATCGGCGCCGAGACGTTGACGCGCTTCCTGAACTGGGACGACCGCAACACCTGCATCCTGTTCGGCGACGGCGCCGGCGCGGCGATCCTCAAGCCCGCCGACGAGCCCGGCATCCTGTCGAGCCACCTGCACGCCGACGGCAACCACAGCCACATCCTGCGGCTGACCGGCAACATCGCCGGCGGCAAGATCAACGCCAACCCGTTCGTCGAGTTCGACGGTCAGGCGGTCTACAAGTTCGCCATCCGCGTGCTCGAGGACTGCGCGCGCGAAGCGCTGACACACAACGGCCTGCGCATCGACCAGCTCGACTGGCTGGTGCCGCACCAGGCGAACCTGCGCATCATCAACGCCGCTGCGGATCGGCTCGGCATGCCGATGGAGCGCGTGGTGACGACCGTGCAGAAGCACGGCAACACCTCGGCGGCCAGCGCGATCCTCGCGCTCGACGAGGCGGTGCGCGACGGCCGCATCAAGCCCGGCCAGCTGGTGCTGCTGCAGGGCGTCGGCGGCGGCATGACCTGGGGGTCGGTCCTCACCCGCTGGGGCTGACCGCTGCTTCGGAGGAGCGGGTCGGGGGCTTGTCTCCGCGAATGGCTCGCCTCGTCGCCGCGCTAGCTCGCTTCGCCAAGTCTCCGCTCGCCATGGCGCGGCGACCCTTCGCTCCGCTCAGGGCTCCGCTCGGCTGCGCTTTATTTCGCTTCGCCAAGCTCCCCGACCCGCCCCTGATCGCTCAGAGACTCCGGAGCGCCTACCGATCCGGTCGGGCCCGGTGTGCCCGGATCGCGGAAGTAAAGCGCAGCCGAACCGGAGCCCCGCCGGGCAAGCGGCGTTTCGTGCCGCTTGCCCGGACGGGGCGCGCCGCAGCGAAAGCGAGACATGGCGAGCTTTCGCAAGGCGCGGTGAGGCGAGCCATGTAGCGAGACGGGCACACCGGGCCCGGCCAGGCGACGCTGTGTGGTCAGCCCAGCGAGCGCGTCATCGAGACAGGGAGATTGCGCAGCGCCCAGCCGACCAGCGCCCACGGCCAGGCCGGCACGCTGGCCTTGGCCGGCTCGCGCTCGATCGCCGCGACCAGCGCGCGGCAGCCGGTCTCGGTGTCCACCATGAACGGGGTGTTCTTCACCTTCTCGTTGATCTCCGAGCGGATGTAGCCCGGATAGATCGTACTGACCACGATGGGCGTTTTCGCCACGTCCAACCGGATGCCCTCGGCCAGCGCCGCCACGCCCGCCTTGGTCGCGGCGTAGACCGTCTGCGCGCGCGGCATGCCGCGCATGGCCGCGATCGAGGCGATCATCACCAGGTGGCCGGCGTTCTGCGCGCGGAAGATCTCCATGGCCGCCTCGCATTGCGCCAGCGCCGCGACGAAGTTGGTCTCCGCCGTCTGGCGGTTGGCGCGGAAGTAGCCAGTGCCCAGCGAGGCGCCCTTGCCCATGCCGGCATTCACGATCACGCGGTCGAGCGAACCCAGGTCCTCGCGGAAGGCCTTGAACACGGCGAACACCTGGTCGTAGTTGTTGACGTCGAGCTCGCGCACGCTGACCTTGATGCCCGGATGCGCGGCGGTCAGCTCGCGCTTGAGCTCTTCGATGCGGTCCATGCGGCGCGCGCACAGTGCGAGGTTACAGCCCTTGCTGGCGAACTCGCGCGCCATGCCCGCGCCCAGGCCGGAGCTGGCACCGGTGATCAGGATGTTCTTGCGCATGAGAGCTCCGTGGAAGGAGCCGCGATGTTACTGCGCCGGGCCGCGCCTAGCGAGCCGGCTCCGGCACGGCGGCCGGCACCGCGGCCGGCACGGCGCGGGCGCCGAATGGCAGCTCAAGGCCGGCGGTGATGCCGGCCGAGCCTTCGCGCGGCAGCGCCGGGTCGACGCGCGGCCAGCTGTAGCCCACCACAAGGTCGCCGAACAGCCGCCCCCCGAAGAACGGCTGGCGGTAGATGATCCGCGCTCCGTACTCGATCAGCGGCTCCGGCGCGGTGGTCAGGCCGCGCTCGAATGCCTCGAAGGCGACGGCGCGCAAGCGCTGCAGGTTCTGGTACAGGATCACCGCGCTGCGCCACTGCATGCCCGAGTTCTCCTCGGCGACCGTGGCGATCGAGCCCCAGCGCAGCAGCCGTGTCGGCGACAGGGCGTGGTCGAAATCGGTGGCGCCGGTGACGCCATGGTGATCGCGCGTGTTGACGAACGGCGTCAGGCGCAGCTGGATGCGGTCGTTGGCGTCCTCGTAGGCGGTCCAGCTGTTGCGCAGTTGCACGAACGCCGTCGGCTCGCTCACGTCGCGCACGCCGGCCCGGAACTCGCTGCGGATGCCCCAGGTCTCCCGGATGCGGTAGCCCAGTCCGGCGAACCAGTGCTCGTCCTGATCCAGTTCCTCGGCCTGCGAGCGCAGGCCCAGACCCTCGGCGCGATCCTGCGCCACCTCGTCCTCGTTGTCGCGCCCGATGAACGCCAGGGTCCGGCGCGACAGCGCCGGCAGCTCGACGCGCGCGTCGAAGCGCACCCGCACCGCCTCGCCCTCGAACTCCGAGCGCTGGGTGGACAGCTCGAAGCGGCCGTAGGACCCGCGCGCCGACTCGAGGTCGCGCTCGCCGAACAGGCCGTCGAACCACAGCGTCGCGCCGCAGACGGTCTCGTGCAGGCGCCGGCTGGCGGCGTCGATGAGGAAGACGCGGTCCTCGCCCTCGCCGCGGCAGGCCTCGAACGGGCTGGGCGGATCCTCCTCGTCCTGAGCCGGCGGCGCCGGCGCGTTAGCGGCGCCCGCGGCCGCGCTCGTGGCAAGTGCCAGCATGGCGAGCGCGCGGCGGACGTTGCCCATGGGCCCCGATGATAGGAGACTGACGGCCATTCAGCGGGGAGAAGCAAATTTGGAGCTTTGCCTGGAGCCGGCGCACCGGCTGTGCGCGCAACTGCGCGAGCGGCGCATCACCGCGGTCGAGCTGCTCGAGCGCTACCGCGCGCGCGTCGAGCGCCTGAACCCGGCGCTGAACGCCATTATCGCGACCGACTTCGACGCGGCGCTGGAGCGCGCGCGGCAGGCCGACGCCGCGATCGCGCGCGGCGAGTCGTGGGGCCCCTTGCACGGCCTGCCCATCACCCTCAAGGACACCTTCGAGTTCGCCGGCCTGGCGACGGTGGCCGGCGCGCCGGCGCTGAAGGAGCACCGCCCCGCGCGCAGCGCCCCGGCGGTGCAGCGCCTGCTGGATGCCGGCGCCATCGTGTTCGGCAAGACCAACGTGCCGATGTACGCCGGCGACGTGCAGACCCACAACGCCGTGTTCGGCATGACGCGCAGCCCGTGGGACCCGGAGCGCACGCCTGGCGGCAGCAGCGGCGGCGCGGCGGCGGCCGTCGCCGCCGGCCTCACCGCGCTCGAGCTCGGCAGCGATGTGGCCGGCTCGATCCGCACGCCGGCGCATTTCTGCGGCATCTACGGGCACAAGCCTTCATCGGGCCTAGTGCCGATGCGCGGGCACATCCCGGGCCCGCCCGGCACGGTGAGCGACGCCGACCTCGCCGCCGCCGGCCCGTTGGCGCGCAGCGCCGAGGACCTCGTGCTGGCGTTGCGCGTGCTGGCCGGGCCGCTGGCGCCGGCCGCGAGCGGCTGGCGCGTCGAGCTGCCGGCGCCGCGGCGCACGCGCCTCGCCGACTTTCGCGTCGCACTGTGGCTCGACGACCCGTACTGCGCGGTGGACGCCGGGATCAAGCCCGCGCTCGAGGGCGCAGCCGAGCAGCTGCGCCGCGCCGGCGCGCAGGTCAGCACGCAGAGGCCACCGTTCTCGCTCGAAGAGCTGCACCAGTTGTACTTCCAGTTGCTGGGCGCGATCTTCAGCGCCGGCATTCCGGCCAAGCTCTACCGCCGCGCGTGGCTGGCCGGCACGCTCGCCTTCTGGCTCGGGCGCGACAAGCCCGACACCCTGGGCGGCTTCATGCGCGCCATGACGCGCTCGCACCGCGATTGGCTCGTCGCGCACGAGAAGCGCGAGCGCCTGCGGCTGGCCTTCGAGGCGTTCTTCGAAACCTGCGACGTGCTGCTGATGCCGGTGGTGCGCATCGCCGCGCCACCGCACAACAACCGCGGCAGCCCGTACTCGAGGCAGATCACCGTCAACGGCCGCAGCGAGCCTTACGTCACGCAGTTCACCTGGATCGGCCCGGCCACGCTGCTCGGACTGCCGGCGACGTCGGCGCCGGTCGGACTTACACCCGGCGGGCTGCCGGTCGGCGTCCAGATCGTCGGCGCGCATCTGCAGGACCTGACCACGATCGACTTCGCGCGCCAGCTCACCGAACTGACCGGCGGCTTCCGCGCGCCGCCGGCGGCAGCCTAGCCCGTCTTCTACGAACCGATCTCGGCCGACGCGCCGCGGTGGCGCGCGTAGATCTCGCACACCCACTTGAAGCCGGGACGGGGCGCGTAAGCGTCGCGCAGGTGGGTGAGCTCGTCCGGCCAGGGCTCGGGCAGCGGATACGAAAACTGCGGCGGCCGGATGATGGCGGTCATGACCGCTGCGGCCGCGAGGTCCGCGATGGTGAAGGTGTCGCCGACGAGATAGCCCGACGCGCCGATCTCGGCCTCGAGGTGCGCGAAATGGCCCGGCAGGCGGCTGCGCGCGCGCTCGATCGCGTCGGCACCGAGGCCCATGTTGATCGACATCAGCGGCCACATCGCCGGCAGGGTGGCGCGCCACAGCCCGCGCGTCAGCCCGCCGAAGCCGTCCGCGGCCACCGCCGCGCACAGCTCCGGATGGCCCTCGTAGCAGTGCCAGAACAGCCGCCGCAGGTCGGGAGCGACCTGCACATCGAAGAATTTCTCGATCGCCAGCGCGCGCTCGCGCAGCACGGGGTCGGCCGGCAGCAGCGGCGGGTCCGGCCGCCGGCGCTCGAGCTCGGCGAGGATGTGGTTCGAGCCGGCGATCACGCGGCCATCGAGGCGCAGGATCGGCAGCCGGCTCTGCCCGCTGGCCAGGCGGGCCACCGGCAGGTGGAAGCCCGGCACCAGCGCGCGCCGGCGATGCGGCCAGCGCTTGAAGTCGAGCGCCCAGCGCGCCTTCTCGTTGTAGTGCGAAACGCGGAAGTGCAGCAGCTCGGGGACGGACTCATTCATGACCCCTCCTTCCAGCGCCAGCGCCGCGCCCAGGCCAGCTTGGCCGGGCGCGCCAGGCGCTTGAGCGCGGCTTCGGCCGACTGCGCCTCGCCGCGCGGCCCGCAGCGCCGGGCAGCGAGGATACGCCGCGGCGGAAAACCGCGGGTGAAGGCGCCGCCGCGGCCGCGGCAATGCGCCGCAAAGCGCGCGGCTACGTCGGGCGACACGCCCGTGTACAGGCGGCCGCCCTCGCACTCCAGCAGGTAGACGAACCAGGCGCGCGGCTTCACGTCGCGGCGATTATCCGCCATGGGCGATAATTTGGGCGCCATGAAACGCGCCGTGATCCTCGCGCTGCTGGCCGGCGCCATCGCCGCCTGCGCTACGCTCGACTACCATCGGCGTTACTACGTCGGGCCGGCCTCGGACCATTTCGACGGCACGCACTTCTTCAACCCCGCCGGGGCGATCGGCAAGGGCGCGCTCGACGTGATCCAGTGGCGCCTCAAGGGCGGCGCCGCCGAGTGGCCCGATGCGGTGCCGCTGGCCGCGTCCGCGAAACCGCCGGAGCGCGTCGACGGCAACGAGCTCAAGGTCACCTTCGTCGGCCACGCCACGGTGCTGATCCAGACCGCGGGGTTCAACATCCTGACCGACCCGCACTGGTCCGAGCGCGCCTTCATGGTGAGCTGGGCCGGCCCGAAGCGCGTGACGCCGCCCGGCATCGCCTTCGAGGACCTGCCGCCGATCGACCTGGTGCTGGTGTCGCACAACCACTACGACCACATGGACCTGCCGACGCTGGAGCGGCTGCGCGAGGCGCACGACCCGCTGGTGGTCACGCCGCTGGGCAACGAGCACGTGCTGCTCGACGGCCACGACGACCTGCGCATCCACACGCTGGACTGGTGGCAGCACCTGGACCTCAATGATCGTGTGCGCGTGCACGTAGTGCCGGTCTACCACTGGTCGCGGCGGCGCCTGTTCGACCGCAACAAGGCGCTGTGGGGCGGCTTCGTGGTCGAGACGCCGGGCGGCAAGCTCTATTACGGCGGCGACACCGGGCTGTGGGACGGCGCGTTCTTCCGCGAGGCGCGCGAGCGTTTCGGATCGTTCCGCCTCGCGATGCTGCCGGTCGGCGCCTACGAGCCGCGCTGGTTCATGAAGGACCAGCACGTCAACCCGGCCGAGGCCGTGCAGGTCCACAACCTGCTCGGCGCGCAGGCCACGCTCGGCGTACACCTGCGCACCTTCCAGCTCACCGACGAATCATACGAGCAGCCCGAGATCGAGCTGGCGGCGGCGCTGCGCGAGGCCAACGTGCCGGCGGAGCAGTTCTTCACGCTGCCGATCGGAGCGACCTGGATCGCGCCCTAGGGTCGCGCCTGAAGGCGCTCCTACTCCGGAAGGATCTGGCCCGAGCCGCCCATCTCCTTGGGGAAGTCCTTCTGCTTGGGCAGGCCATCCCTGATGGCCAGCGCCTTCTCGCCGTAATTCACGTGCACAGCCGGCACGAACTTGAGCGACGGGATCATCGCCGCATAGACGTCGACCAGCCCCATCGGCGGATGGTCGGTGAAGAGGTGGCCGCCGCACTTCTTGCACCACTTGCGAAAACTCGTCGGGGTCTTGCTGTAAGTGCCGACCTGGTCCTCGCCCCTGGTGACCTTCACCGCATCCGGCTTCCACAGGCTGAACGCGTTGACCGGCCCTGCTGACCAATGCCGGCACGACTCGCAGTGGCAATAGCCCATCGCCGCCGGCTCGCCACTGACCCTGAACTCGACGGCCCCGCAGAAGCAACGCCCGCTGTGCTCAGCCATGTTCTCTCCAAACCGAAACCGGGGGCATACTTCTGCTCCTGCCGCGGCCGCCCGTCAAGCCGGGTGGGCGGTTGAACCCAGCATGAGGTCAGGATGAGCGAATCCTTCGAGGGCGGCTGCGCCTGCCGCGCGGTGCGCTACCGCATGACCCGCCGCCCGATGGTCGTGCACGGCTGCCACTGCACCTGGTGCCAGCGCGAAACCGGCAGCGCATTCGCGGTCAACGCCGTGATCGAGGCCGAGGCCGTCGTCGTGGACGGCGAGATCGAGATGGTGGTGACGCCATCCGCATCCGGCAAGGGCCAGAAGATCGCGCGCTGCCCCCAGTGCAAGGTCGCGCTGTGGAGCCACTACTCCGGCGCGGGGCCGTCGATGCGCTTCCTGCGCGTCGGCACGCTCGACGACCCCAGCCGCTTCCCGCCCGACATCCACGTCTTCACCTCGACCAAGCTGCTGTGGCTCACGCTGCCCGCCGGCGTGCCGGCATTCCCGGAGTTCTACAACCCGAAAGAGTTGTGGCCAGCGGAGAGCCAGGCGCGTTACAAGGCGGCGAAGGCTTCAGTCAGGACAGCGTTGTGAATAACATGCATCTACATGTGTATGTATATTTTCTGCCGAATCCGCAAAACCATCTACCCCCAGATGGATGTATCTATGGGTGGAGGTTATATCGTGTCGTCTAATTGGCGTTGGGCCCGGTAAACAACAGTGCCCGTCGAGGAACGCATCCGTCATCTCACGGGGTATTTCCGTGGTCAGCTCGACCGCATCCAGGCTCTGACGCTGCCGGGTGATACAGACGCTGAGAACAATGCGCTGGGTTTCTATAAGAAGGCGCTGCTGGTTACCGCGCTCGACACTCTGGCAGGCCTCCGCTATCCCAAAGCGAATTATCCCGAGCTAAACGGACAGAACCAGAAAAGATTCATTAGCTTCGTTGTCGAGTCGGGAGCATGGCCGGAGGGGAGTCTCACCAGCATCCCATTCCTCGAAAAGAAGAATCTACGGCCCGGGAAGCTCTTGGACCTTGTGCGACAGCGGCTCGCTCAACGCCAAGACAATCGAGAATTCTCGGTCCCACTTGCCAACATAGATCTGACGACGCCCGAACTATTGAAAGCCGCAAGCACGGAACAGGAAGAAAAAGCCGTCCGAGAAAACCAGCATTTCGTCCTCTTGTATCGCTATCGGAATTACCTCGTTCATGAATCACGCGTCCCGGGCTATGCCATGGAGATAAGCGAAGACGAGGCGCCGTATTATCACGGCTACCTAAACGATAATCGCCTGTACCTTTGTTACCCGTTGGCGCACTTTGTGAAGCTGGTTGCCGACGGCATCGCTTATTTGGAGGGGTTCCTTCAGGCGCACCAGATCGACCCTTATGACTTTGTCTCAGACACTTCGGCTTGGTAAACCGGGCCCAACAAGCAGTTCCAGCCGACAAATTCGCGCTGCGCGCGAATTTGCGGCTGAACTGCGGCGTTAGCGCGCGCAGGAGACATGCATGCTCTTGAGGTACGGCTGAATGGTCGCGTGGTAGCCCTAGCTGGGGCCGAGGACCTGTCTGTCCTCTCCCAGACCATCAGTGCCGTAGGCAGGCTTGGCCGCAAGACTCGTCGCAGCGCATCTCGCAGCGGGAAGACTGATATACATCTCAACGTTGGCGGCTTAACCGCGCGGACATTGGGGAAACCGAACGAACATCTCAATTGGCTGAGCTTGAAGCCATTGAAAATCGGTGATGAGGTCCAGGTTCGAGTCATATCAATCACGACAGCCACCCGCCCAACCGGGCGCTCCCCGGCGGATGACAACAAGCGCAAAGACGATCAGCAACGTCGCTGGTTTGAGCTGGCGAGGAAGGAGTACTTCAGGCTGAGGGGCAAGTATGAAAAAGGCGCGCGCTAACAAGGCGCTCCAGCCGACGCCCTGGCCCTGCGGGCCAGGGTCCCCTCGCTCGCTGCGCTCGCTCGGCGCGGCTGAGCGCCGGCGTTGGGCATCATGAGAATTGCACTGGTTGTGGTGCTTATGGCCGCGGCCGCCGCCGCCGGGTTTCTTGTCGGCACGCGTGTCGGTGTCACGTCCTTCGTACAGGCTGACGCAAAATACAAAGCTTCAATCGCAGCGTTCCAGCTACGCCAAATCGAGCAGCAGCGTCTAGAAGACCTCAAAACGGCGAAAGAGATAGAGCTGAACATGCACCTGGCCGACCATGGCAGATACATGGATAGCAATCTCAAATGGCTGTGGCCCGGGCTTCAAGCAGAAGACGACAAAGCAATTGCATCGGCGGTCCAGTACCGCACCTCACACCCGTTTGTGGAGGTCGACTTCTCGAAGGCGGAAAGCTGGAAGGAGAGTGTTGATATCAATTCACCGTTCGCTCAGGGAGTGATCGCCGGTCAGAAAGAGAACGAGGCTCAGCTGAAGAAAGTAGTGGAAGCGTACCGGCCATGATGCCCAACAAGCAGTTCCAGCCGACGGTCCCGCGCTGCGCGCGGGCCCGCGGCTGAACTGCGGCGTTAGGCGCCTGAAAATGCATCGTCTCGCTGTGGTGCTCTTGCTGCTAGCCGCTGCAGGCTGTGCCTCGACACCGCTGATCCCGAGCGGGACCTATTTCGGTTACGAGTCCCTGTGCAACCTATCCTCAGAAGAGGATCCGGACGCCTACTGGTTTCATGAAAATACGCTGACCGTCAAAGGCAATGAAGTTCAGCTCGAGAAAGCGCCACGACACCTTTCGAAAGGCAAGGTTTGGGCTTCGGCTTCAGACGGCGGGTTCTTTACCTATAAGGGCACAATGGAGCATGTCGGTGGGCGGTTAGTCATCACCTTTCGCGACGTCAAATGTGACTACTGCGCTCGCCGCGTGGATGCTCCGCCAGTCGAGGAATACATTGTTCCGCTAGCTGAGGATGGAACCTTCCATGTCAATCATGTGCGGTACAGCAAGGAACGCAATGCTGAGCTTTCCTGGAAACCAGGCGCCTAACAAGCAGTTCCAGCCGACAAATTCGCGCTGCGCGCGAATTTGCGGCTGAACTGCGGCGTTGGGCCCCAATGAGACAGATGCTGGCGACCGTGCGCTCGGCCTATACGGGAAGCAATGGCACTGAACGAGGCGTTTGGCGATCCCACACTGGCGGCAAAGGGAGAATGACCCCATTGGCGCCCGACAACGCGCTCCAGCCGACGTCGGTGCGCGCGGGCGTTGGACCCTACGAAATACCTGACGGCTTCGACCTCAATTGCGCTGAGGTTGAGCCTTGCCGCGGCCGCGCCTGGATGTGGATTGAGACCCAAAGGTGACGACCATGTTGTCGAAGATGCTCAAGTGGGCTCTCGTCGGAGCAGGATCCCTGTTAGTTCTCATCGTCCTCGGTGGTGCGATTTATCAGGAGGTTGCCGAGTCGGAGGATCTGGCTCGGTTCCCGGCTCCGGGGAAGCTGATCGACGTAGACGGACACTTGATGCACATCCACTGCCGCGGCGAAGGCAGTCCGACAGCGGTCGTGGAGCTGGGTGTAGGCGCGATCGCGTCGTCCTGGGATGAAATTCACCGGCAGATGAGCCTCGTGACCCGAGTCTGTTTCTACGACCGGGCGGGGCTGGGCTACAGCGAGCCGATCGACTATTGGCCAAGAGCATCCCAAGTCGCCGAGCTGTTGGACAAGCTGCTCCGTGGCGCCGGCATCGACGATGACCTCATCTTGGTCGGATGGTCTGCCGGGGGCGTGTACGCCCGCGAGTTCTATCGCCGGCGGCCGGAGAGGATTAGAGCAATGCTGTTGCTAGATTCGAGTCACGAGCAGCAGGCCAGGAAACTCCCGACTCCACCGCGAGCGGGCGGTAACTCCGCCCTCGAGTTCGCGAGATTCCTGGCTCCCCTGGGGTTGGTGCGCGTCAGCGGACTGGTCAAGACGCGATTCGAGAGTTTCCTTGGCACGGACGAGCTAAGGGCCCGCCTGATCGCCCTGTACCAACAGTCCCATGTCGTTGGAGCGATGCTGAGAGAATCGCAGGCCTTCGATCTCGACATCGACGGCGACCTGCCGACCTCACTCGATGACCTTCCGCTCATCGTCCTCACGGAGGGTAAGCGGCTCGAGACTGAATCGATCTCCCCAACAGAGCTCGAGTACGAGCGCCGGAGGCGGGAGGTCAAGCACGAGCTACAGCGGGAGCTGGCCGCTTTGTCCACCCGAGGCAGGCAAATCGTCGCATTCCGAAGTGGCCACGGGATACAAACCGATCAGCCGGAACTCGTGATTGAGTCGTTGACGGAGTTGGTTCAGCTGGTGCGGAATGAAGCGCGGGATCGGGCCGACTGATTTGAACGTCGTCATTAGCCTGCTGGCTAGCTGCGGAACAGCCGCTGTGCATGGCTGGACGCTGGCTGACCTGTTGCAACCCCCTGATCCGAGCGAGATCGCAGCTGTTCAATCGGAGTGGCGCGCGCGCGATCTAACGCCGATTGACGTGAGGATTGTCGCGACGCACCGAGTACATGTCGGCGGTGCCGAGTTCAAGGCGAGCATCGTTTCTTTTTCTGTTGCGGGGTTGCGGCAGTACGGGGTGTTGTTTCTTCCCGCTGGCGCGGTCGGCGCCGTCCCGTTGATCCTCGATATCCGAGGGGTGGAGCCTGGCTACCCGGTACGGCGTCTCGACGAAGGTCCCTTTTCCGCAACCGTGGTCACGTCGCCGGAGCAGCAGCGATTTGCCTTCGCGGTCCCTTCATTGCGTGGACATGCCATTGAGCTGGCAGGCCAGACTTACGCGTCTGAAGGCGACCGCCGGGAGAGCTGGGATGGTGCGACTGATGATGCGATTGCCTTCCTTACCTCCGTTCTAGCTCTCGACGAACCCGTCGATCGAGAGCGTGTCGGGGTGTTTGGTGCCAGTCGTGGCGGTTCGGTCGCGCTGCTAATGGCTGCACGCGATCCCCGGCTCGACGCAGCGGTTGCCTTCGCACCTGCGACCGACTGGTTTGCCCTGATGGCGCGACCAGGAGAGGACTGGCTCGAGACGCTCCTTGCCGCAGAATCACCACGGGGACGGGATCAGAATACCCGGGAAGCGCAGTTCCTCGAGTGGTTTGTCGACGATCGACGCCAGCTACCGCTGGCTGAGGCCCGGCGGCGAATCATCGCCTCGTCTCCGCTGTACTTCCGGTCGGCCGGTGCTGCCATCCAGGTGCATCACGGTGTCGATGATCGGCCTGTTCCTGTGCGGAACTCCCAGGCGCTGGAACGGCGGCTTGGGAGAGAGGTTTTATTCTATGACAAAACCGGCCATGATCTGAGCAAGTCGGATGCGCCAAACCGGGCAAGGCAGTTTCTGCGAGAGCACTTGAGCAGTTCAACAGAGCATCCGCGAGGGCGCGCTAACGGCCATGAATCCAATTGATCGTTCGATCTTCGCCGAAAGCGGGCTGTAAGGTGGAATATGCTCGCGCGGCTCGCGATTGACGGCAAAATCCAGGCGGCGGAGGCGCCGTGAACCATGCACTCTCGAACCCGCCTTGCGTTCCTGCTGTACCTGATCCCGTCAATCCTGACCGCGGCCGGCGAAAGTCGCCCGGAGCCGTGGTCACCCATCGCGGGCAAACCGCAGTACTTCGCGGTGTCGGTCGCGGACCTGGACGCATCGATCGCCTGGTATTCGACCGCCTTCGGCCTGCGCAAGCTCGACGACCAGTCCGCCGACGACAAGTCCTGGCGGATCGTCAACCTGGCCTCGGACGACCTGTTCGTCGAGCTGATCCACGACCGGCGCGACCAGCCCGTCAAGCAGGCGCGCGGGTTTGCCAAGGTCGGCTACACGGTGGCCGACGTCGCGGTGGTTGCCGATCGCGTCGGCCGCGCCACCGGGAAGCGGCCGCGGGTTCTGGAGTTCCCGCAGCAGGGGCTGCGGCTGATCCAGTTGCAGGACCCGGACGGCAACCTCATCCAGCTTTCGTCGCCCCTGCCGAAGGTGAAGTAGCCCGCGGCCGCCCTACCCCGGCCCGAACTTCATCGCCCGCGTGGCGAGCAGGATCTCGCGCAGCAGCCATACCAGCGACAGCAGGAACGCCAGCAGCGCGGCGATGAACAGCAGCGCCGCCGGCACGGTGGCCTCGAAGTGCAGGAATTCGCCGCAGAACAGCGTGATGATCACGCCGCACACCAGCACCGCCGTGACCACGCAGGCCGCGACCGCGCGGCTGATCAGCCGCGCGCGCCGCGACAGGCTGGCCAGGCGCCCCAGCAGCTCCTCGCGGGCGGCGCCCTCGACGCTGGCCAGCTTGAGCTCCAGCGCCCGGGCGCGATCGACGATGCGCGACAGGCGGTTGGCCATGACGTTGAGGATCGCGCCGACGCCCGTCAGCAGGAACACGGGCGCCACCGCGAGCTGGATGACGTGGGAGATACCGCCCTGCGCGCCGAACTCGAACATGGATGAATCATAATGTACCCATGACCCCTGAACACTTCGACGTGCTCATCGTCGGCGCCGGCCTGTCCGGCGTCGGCGGCGCCTGCCACCTGGCGATCCACTGCCCGGGCAAGACCTACGCCGTGCTCGAGGCGCGCGAGGCCATGGGCGGCACCTGGGACCTGTTCCGCTATCCCGGCGTGCGCTCGGACTCCGACATGTTCACGCTCGGCTACGCGTTCCGGCCCTGGACCGAGTCCAAGGCCATCGCCGACGGCCCGGCGATCCTCAAGTACGTCAACGACACCGCGCGCGAGTACGGCGTCGACCCGCACATCCGCTACCGGCACCGCGTGGTGCGCGCCAGCTGGTCGAGCGCGTCCGCGAAGTGGACGGTCGAGGCCGAGAAAGGCCCGCAGAAGGGGCGCGTCCGCTTCACCTGCTCGTTCCTCTATGTGTGCGCCGGCTACTACGACTACGACGAGGCCTACGCGCCGGCATTTCCCGGCTCGTGGCGTTTCGACGGGCGCATCGTCCATCCGCAGGCGTGGACCGACGACGTGGACTACGCCGGCAAGCGCGTGGTGGTCATCGGCAGCGGCGCGACCGCGGTGACGCTGGTGCCGGCGCTGACCGACAAGGCCGCGCACGTGACCATGCTGCAGCGCTCGCCGACCTACATCGTCACCCTGCCCTCGCAGGACCTGCTCGCCAACCTTGCCCGCAGGCTCCTGCCGGCGAAGCTGGCCTACGCGGTGGCGCGCTGGCGCAACGTGCTGCGCGCGATGTTCTTCTACTGGATCGCGCGGCGCTTTCCCAACGCCTTCAAGGCGCTCGTGCGCATGGGCGTCAAGGCCGAGATGGGCAAGGACTACGACGTCGCGCCGCACTTCACGCCGTCCTACCAGCCCTGGGACCAGCGCCTGTGCCTGGTGCCCGATGCCGACCTGTTCAAGGTGTTGCGCGAGGGGCGCGCCTCGATCGTCACCGACCGCATCGAGACCTTCACCGAGAAGGGCATCAAGCTGAAATCGGGCGCCGAGCTCGAGGCCGACCTCGTGGTCACGGCGACAGGCCTCAACCTGCTGCTGCTCGGCGGCGCGCAGCTGATCGTGGACGGCAAGACGGTGGACCCGCCGAAGACCCTGAGCTACCGCGGCATGATGGTCAGCGACGTGCCGAACATGGCCTTCGCCGTCGGCTACACCAACGCCTCGTGGACGCTGAAGTGCGACCTGGTCGCGGAGTATCTCTGCCGCCTGATCAACCACATGGACCGCCACGGCTACCGCCAGTGCACGCCGCGGCGCACCGACCCGAGCGTGACCGAGGAGCCGATCATCGATTTCTCCTCCGGCTACGTGCAGCGCTCGATCCACCTGTTCCCGAAGGCCGGCTCGAAGGTGCCGTGGAAGCTGCACCAGAACTACGCGCGCGACCTGCTCAACCTGCGCTTCGGCCGGCTCGACGACGGCGTGATGGAGTTCGCCCCCCGCAATTAGGGGTCAGACCACCACTTTCGGCGGGTCGGCGGCTAGCGTCGGCCGCGGTCCGCTCTTGCGTCGCTCGACGCGACGCCCCAACCTGCTCGCCATCTCTCGCTTGAACGCCGCCGAACCCAGGGCGAACCCTCCATTGGTCGAGCTACGAATCTCAGCGATGACTGCCGGCGCGAGTTCGTCGCAAAACAGCTTCCGATAGGCCGCCTGGCGCTCCGCCGGAGCCCTGCCCAGCTCCTCGACGCACGAGTGCGGGGTGACAACCGGATCCGGAACGCCGAGAGCATTGGCCCGATGGCTCGACCAGGCGTACTCACCCGGGTCGCGCACGAGGCCGGCGCGCACCGGGTTGCACTCGATATAGCGGTAGCAGGTGAGTAGGTAAGTCTCGCTGTCGACGAGGCACGAGCGGAACCTGCCGTCCCATCGAGAGCCAGTGCGGCCGTACGCACGGTTGGCGTACTGGGCGTAGGACTGGCCGATGCCCTTCATGACGTGGGCAACGCCATCTTCGTCCCCGGGCGTCATCAGCAAGTGCACGTGGTTGGTCATCAGCACGTACGCGTGCACGGCGACGCCGTGCTTCGCGCCCAGGTCGCGCACATATTCCAGATAGCGTTCGTAGTCCCTGTCGCGGTGGAAGCAGGGTGAGCGGTTGTTCCCGCGCTGGATGACGTGAAATGGAAATCCGGCGATACGCAGGCGTAGTCGGCGCGGCATGTCGGCCCCTTTTGTTGTCGTTCTTGTGGGGACTTCAGGCTAGACGAATTGGTGGTCTGACCCCAAATCGGGAGTCAGTGGTCTGACCCCAAATTGAAGAAGCGGCGGATGCGCCCCAGCAACTCGCCGCGGCTGTGCTCGAGCAAACGCGCCCGCGCGGCTTCACTGAGTTCCTCCTGGGCAGAGGCCAGGTCGGCCTTGCGCCGCGCCATCAGCGTGGAGAGCTCCCCGGCGATCGCCGGTCGCGCTTTCAGCACCTGCTCGAAGCCTTCCTTGTCGAGCCGGTAGCACTCGACGTCGGTCCGCGCGACCACGCTGGCCGTGCGCGGCGCGCCGGTCAAAAGGCCCATCTCGCCGAAGAACGCGCCGGGTGCGCCGCCGCGGATCGCCGACAGCGGGCGGCGCTGGCCGTTGCCGGCGTCGAACACCACTTCGACCTCGCCGCTGACGACGAGATACAGCCAATGGGCGACGTCGCCCTGGCGGGTCAGCGTCTCGCCGGCCACGAACGGCGCGTAGACCAGGTGCCCGGCCAGGGCCTCGCGCTCGGCGTCGGAAAAGCCGCCGAACAGCTCGATGCGCCGCAGGACGGCGATGCGCTGATCGAGGTCCCGGCGCCGCCGCCGCTCGTCCTCGGCCTCGCCGGACTGCACCACGTGCACGATCTGCTCGCCGAAGGCGAAGTGCAGCCCGGCGCGGCGGAAGGCGGCGAACAGGCGCTCGCGCACGGCCGAGTCGGTCGGGTCGTCGGCCGCCAGGTCCGTCAGCCAGTAGCGCACGGCGTATTCCATGGTGCTGGCGTCGACGTCCATCAGCACGCAGTTCGGCGGCGGCTCGGCGGCCACGCCCGCGATGCGCGCGCGCCGCAGCGCCTCCTCCACCGCCTGGATCACGCGGCGCGGCGGCACGTCGAAGCTCACGCTGAAGCGGATCCAGCGCCGCCACTGCACCGGCTCGCCGCTGCGCCGGCCCAGGATGGTGAAGCGCTCCTTCATCAGCGCCGAGTTCGGGATGACGACGGTCTCCCAGTTGCGCGTCTCCACCAGGGTCGAGCGCCAGCGGATGTCGACCACGCGGCCGACCACGTCGCCGACCTTGAGCCAGTCGCCGACGTGGATGGAGTTCTCGAGCTGCAGCGTCGCGCCGCCGAAGATGTTGCCGAGCGTCTCCTGCAGCGAGAACGCGACGATGGCGGTGATGACCGCCGAGGTCGTGACGATGCTGCCGAGGTCCACGCCGACCTGCGACAGCCGCACCATCGCCCACAGCACGTAGCCGGCGAAGGTGGCGAGATCCTCGACCATGCGCGGCGGCCGCAGGCCCAGCAACGGCAGCCCGACGCGGAACAGCACGCTGCCGCCGAGCCGGATGCCGGCGAGCCCCAGCACCAGCACCGCGACCTCGCGGACCGAGCCCGCCGTCCCGGCGGCGCCCAGGGCCAGCGCCGCGCCGGCAGCCAGCAACCCGGCAAGGCCCAGCGCGTACAGCGCCAGCGAGCCGACCAGCCCCTCGCGCGCCGAACGTGACAGCTTCAGCACCAGCATCCACCCCAGCAGCACGAGCGGCAGGTGGATGTGCGCGCCCGTGCCCAGCAGGGGCGCGAGCAGCGCGAAACCGACGGCGGGCTCGGTCACGAGGCCAGCATCCGCCCGGCCGCCCGGCGCCCGCATTGACCCGCGTCAACGGCCGGAGACAATAGGGGTCCACCCATCGGGATCCCTTCCATGCAGTCTTCCAGCGCCCTGCTGGCACCGGTCATCGCCCTGGTCCTGTGGACCTTCGTCATGTGGGGCTGGATGTACGCCACGCGCATCCCGGCGCTCGTCCGCATGCGCATGCGGCTGGATCGCGACGCCCCGCGCGGCGCGCAGATGAACCAGCTGCCCCCCGAGGTGCGCTGGAAGGCGGACAACTACAACCACCTGCTCGAGCAGCCGACGCTGTTCTACGCCGTGGCCATCGCCCTGGCCCTGCTCGGCGACGCCTCGCTGCTGTCGGTCGCCATGGCCTGGGCCTACGTCACGCTGCGCGCCGCACACAGCCTGTGGCAGGCGCTGGTCAACCACATCCCGACGCGGTTCTACATCTTCGTGACGTCGTCGCTGGTGCTGCTGGCGCTGACAATCAAGGCGGCGCTACAGGTGTTCTGACGATGGACTACCGCGACCAGGCGCTCAAGCTCTACCCGTGGATCTGCGGGCGCTGCGGCCGCAGTTTCACGCACAAGAACCTGCACGAGCTCACCGTCCACCATCGCGACCACAACCACTCCAACAACCCGCCCGACGGCAGCAACTGGGAGCTGCTGTGCCTGTACTGCCACGACAACGAGCACCAGAAGCAGCTCGAGCTGCAGCGCGCCGGGCCCGGCCAGCGCAAGGAGCCGACGGTGGCCACGGGCAATCCGCTCGCCGACCTCAAGGCGCTGATGGAGAAGCAGCGGCGCTAGTCGCGGCGGAACGGCCGGCCACAAATCGCGCACGGCGGGGGCGGCGCCGCCGCGGCCGCCGGACGTATCCTCGACGGGTGACCTTGCGGAGACCCCGGTGCGCCCCACCCTGCTGCTGCCCTTCGCCGCCGGCACGCTGGCCGGCGCCGTGCTGATGTCCCCCGCCACCCCGGCCGCGCGCCAAGCCGCGCAGGCCCCGCCGGCGCCGGCGTTCACCCAGGCCGCTCCGGAGGCCTGGCTGAACACGGCGCCGCTCTCCTGGGAGGCGCTGCGCGGCAGCGTCACGCTGGTCGAGTTCTGGACCTTCGCCTGCTGGAACTGCTACCGATCGATCCCGTGGCTGCGCACGCTGGAGCCGCGCTACGGTCAGCGCGGCTTTCGCATCGTCAGCATCCACACGCCCGAGTTCGCGCACGAGCGCGAGCGCGCCAACGTCGTGGCCAAATTGCGCGAGCTGCGCGTGGAGTACCCGGTCATGCTCGACAACGACTACGCCTACTGGAACGCCTTCGGCAACCGCTACTGGCCGGCGTTCTACCTGGTGGACACCGAGGGCCGGGTGCGGGCAAGCTTCGCCGGCGAGACGCACGCGGGCGACCGCAATGCCCGGGCGATGGAAGCGGCCATCGAATCGCTGCTGGGCGAGCGCGCCGCGAGCGGATCCACGGGGGCGCCATGAACGACAACGCCATCATCGTCGAAGCCTGGAACACGGTGCTGTTCGACAAGTTCGTGCGCTTCCGCCACCAGCTGATCGCCGGGCTGGCTGGCCACAGCGACGAGGCGCTGTCGCGCAACCTGTTCGGCCCCGGCCAGCGCGTGCTCGACGTCGGCTGCGGCTTCGGCGACAGCACGCAGAAAATCGCCGCCCAGGTCGGGCCGGCCGGCGAGGCCGTCGGCGTGGACTGCGCGCAGAACTTCGTCGACGCGGCCACCGCCGAGGCCGCCGCCGCCGGCGCGCGCAACGCGCGCTTCTTCGTCGCCGACGTCCAGCACGAGGACCTGCGCGGGCCCTACGACCACGCTTTCGCGCGCTTCGGCACGATGTTCTTCAACATGCCCGGCGCGGCGATGCGCAACGTGCGCAAGGCGCTCAAGCCGGGCGGCATCTTCACGCAGATCGTCTGGCGCAAGCGCGAGGACAATCCGTGGGTGTTCGAGGCCGAGCAGCGCGTGCGCGAGCTGGTGCCGGTGGTGAAGCACGAGGACACCGACCAGGTGCACTGTGGGCCAGGGCCGTTTTCGATGGCCGGGCCCGACATGGTCAGCGCCATGCTGCGCGCCGCGGGTTTCCGGCGCATCGGCTTCGAGCGCTACGACGCCGGCATCTGCATCGGCCTGTCCCTCGACGACGCCATCGAGTTCGGCATGGCGCTGGGGCCGGCCGGCGAGATCATGCGGCTGGCCGGTGACGAGGGCGTCAAGCGCCGGCCGCAGGTGGTGGCCGCGCTGCGCGAGGCGTTCGCGCCGTACGTGCGGCCCGACGGCAGCGTGTGGTGCCCGTCGAGCACCTGGTTCGTTTCGGCGCGCGCCGCGTAGGGTTCAGCCCAGCTCGATCCACGCCGGCGCGTGGTCGCTGGCGTGCTCCTGCCCCCGCACCCAGCGATGCACGCCGCTCGCGCGCAGGCGCGGCGCCAGCGCCGGGTTCAGCAGCAGGTGGTCGATGCGCAGCCCGGCATCGCGCTCCCAGTGGCGGCGGAAATAGTCCCAGAAGGTGAAGGTCTTCTCGCCCGGATGCTGCTCCCGGATCGCGTCGGTCCAGCCCTGAACCAGCAGCGTGCGCCAGCGCTCGCGCGTGGCGGGCTGCAGCAGCGCGTCCTTCTTCCACGACTTGGGATCGTAGATGTCGAGCGCATCGGTCGGCACGACGTTGAAATCACCCGCCAGCACCGCCGGATGCTCGCCCGCACACAGCCCGGCGGCGTGCCCGATCAGCCGCTCCATCCAGGCGAGCTTGTAGTCGAACTTCGGCCCCGGCTGCGGGTTGCCGTTGGGCAGGTACAGGCAGGCGACCACGACGCCCTGCACCGCGGCTTCGAGGTAGCGGGCCTGCGCATCGGCCTTGTCGCCGGGCAGCGCGCGGCGCAGCGCGACCGGCTTGGTGCCGCGCGACAGGATCGCCACGCCGTTGAACGATTTCTCGCCGTGCCACAGGGATTCGTAGCCCGCGTCGCGCAGCTCGCGCGCGGGGAAATCCTCCTGGCGGGCCTTCAGTTCCTGCAGGCAGGCGACGTCCGGGCGCTCGCGCCCGAGCCACGCGAGCAGGTTGGCCAGGCGCGAGCGGATGCCGTTGACGTTGTAGGTGGCGATCAGCATTGGCTGTCGCGCTTCTCTTCATCCTTCAGCCGCCGCTCGATCTCCTCGCGTGTCCACAGCCGGCCGCGGCCGATGCCCTCGCACTCGCGCGCCACCGGACCGTGCCAGGCCTCGGCGGTCATGTTCTCGCGCCAGAACGGGAAGGTGCGGCACTGCCCGGGCCGCGCCGCATAGACCGTGCAGCGCGCGCCGTCGAGAAACAGGCAATCGTGGTTGGGGTGCTTCAAGTGCCAGAAACCGAGGGTCCTGGCGCAGTAGCGGCGCGTGAAGGTGCTGGTGCGCAGCTTCAGGTGCCGCGCCAGGCGCCGGCGCTCCTCGATCGTCACGTACACCCACGAGGCCTTGCCGTGGCGCGCGCGGCAGCACTCGCCGCAGCCGGTGCACGAAAAGCGCAGGCCGCCGGCGTAGAACGGCGTGGCCACCGCCACGCTCAGGCCACGCGGGCGTCGGCCGCCGTCACCTCGTACTCGAGCTGCAGCCCGCAGCGCGAGGTGTCGCCGTGGGGCCGCTTGCGCTGGCCCTCGCAGACCAGCGCGCCGCCGGCGTTGGGGCTCTTGCGCGAGAAGCGCGGCACGACGCGCGACAGGTCGAAACCGCCGCCGCTGCACTCGCGCAGCGGGCACTGGAACTCGAAGAAGGCGCGCATGTCGGGCTTGAAGATCTGCGCGTACGGCTGCGGCTTCTCCTTGCCCTCCGGGTCGTTGAAACGGAAGCGCACCGCCAGCTCGGTGACGCTGGGGAAAAGGTTCGACACGAGCGGCGCGGCGAGGTAGCTGCGCTGGCGCTGCTCGCGCTCGCGTGCTTCGAGGACATGCGAACGCATCGGGCAGTTCCGGATGGGACGGGCGCGCACGGTAGCATGGATGGCGCCTTCGGACTATGGCCGACGGGCGAAACCCCTATGGATTCCGAGCCTTGGCGCCGGGCGCCGCAGCCGCCTCCCCGGGTCTGGCCCCGAACTTCTCGACCAGGAAGTCCACGAACACGCGCACCTTGGGCGCCAGGTAGCGCGTCGGCAGGTACACGGCGTACAGGCTCGAGCCCCACTCGATCCGCCAGTCGGCCAGCACCGCGCGCAGCTTGCCCTCGCGGATGTCCTTGCCGGCGATGTAGCCGGGCAGCAGGGTCAGGCCGGTGCCCGCCAGCACCAGGTCGTGCAGCGCCTCGACCATGTTGGCCTGCAGGCTGCCGTGCACCGGCACTTCGACGCGCTCGCTGCCGCGCACGAAATGCCATACGGTCGCCGGCGCCGCGGTGGGGAAGGTCAGGCAGTTGTGGCGCGAGAGGTTGGCGGGATGCGTGGGCTCGCCCTCGCGCGCCAGGTACTCCGGCGAGGCGCACAGGTGCCAGCGCACCGGCCGCAGCTCGCGCGCGACCACGTTCGGCGGCAGCGTGCGGGCGATGCGGATGGCCACGTCAAAGCCTTCCTCGGCAAGGTCCACGACGCGGTTGCTGGCGTTCATGTCGATCTGGATGTCGGGATAGCGCGTGAAGAACTCGCGCAGGATCGGCCCCAGCCGCGTGTTGGCGAAGGTCACCGGCGCGGTCACCTTCAGTTGCCCGCGCGGCGCGGCCTGCAGCTGCGCGATGGCGGTCTTCGAGCTCTCGATCTCGTCGACGATGCGCACGCAGTGCTCGTAGTACGCCGCGCCGGCCTCGGTCAGCGACAGCTTGCGCGTGCTGCGGTTGAGCAGGCGCACGCCCAGGGCCTTCTCGAGCTTGGCCACGTGCTTGCTGGCCACCGAGCTGGTCATGCCCAGGCGCTTGGCGCCGCCGGCGAAGCTGCCCGCCTTCACCACGCGGGCGAAGGTGACCATATATCCCAGGTCTTCCATAGGCTTAGATTCGTTCCGGTTCGGAACGAATCATATGCCTTTTACCCCACTTATCAAACTTATGGAACGGAGTAGCGTGTGGCCATGCCCAGAAGGGGCTCACCCGAACAGGGAGATGAACATGAGCAAGGCCAATGACCACGACTTCAGGATCGAGTGGGACCTGCACGAGCTGGGACCCCGCCCCCAGCAGCCGCCGCAGCCGCACGTCGCCCACGGGCCGAAGGATCCGGTGAAGCTGCTGCTCGCGCTGGCGGTAGCCCACGGCGACGTGCCGGCCAACACGCCGAACCTCGAGGACAAGGCCGCGTGATCGCGTCCGACCGGCAGGGCCGCAGCGCAAGCGGCGCGCGCCGCATCGCCTTCCGCTTCGGCCTGACCGGCCGGCGCTGGGGCGATACCGGTCCGGTGGTGCTGATGCTGCACGCGGGCCAGTGGACCCCGTGGCTGCTCGCCCAGTTGGTCGAACCCCTGGTCTCTGCCGGCCGGCAGGTGATCGCACTCGACGACCCGACCGACGCCACATCCGACGACGAGGCCCGCGTGGCCGAGTACGCCGCCGCGGCCACCGAAGCCTCGGTCGAGATCCGCAATCTCGAGTCCGTGATCGGGTACGGGTTCGGCGCCGCGGCCGCCGCGCAAGCGCTGGCTCAGGGCCTGCCGGCCGATCGCTCGGTGCTGCTGGCGACCGGCGCGGCGGTCCGGCCCGACGCCATCCTGGATTCGTTGCTGGACCGCGCGGCCCGCCTGCGGCTGGCGGCCTAGCAGGGCTCCTCCCCCGGCGGCATCCCTCCCTCCGCGCCGCCGCTTGGACGGAGGGGCGCCAGGCGCCCCTCCGTCCTTCTCTTATCCGGGCGTATCCAGCGACAGATCGAGCATCGGCCCGTCGCGCTCCGGCGCGCCGTGCTCCGGCGGCGGCGGCGCGATGCTGCCCGGGAACCGCACCGCCTCGAAGCGGTCGGCCATCTCCTTGAGCCTGGCATCGGGCACGGCGCGCACCCGCGACAGCACCTCGCGCGCGTAGGCGTCGTCGATCAGCGCGGCTTGCGGCTCGAACGTCCTGCGGGTCTTGAACTTGTAGTGCACGTACAGGCGCGTGGCCAGCACGAACAGCGGTGCGTCGCTGTCGTGAGCGGATTCACTGCCGGGCATCGGTTCACTCCCTGTTGCGGTTGTTGGTTTTTGCTATGCACGGAGAATGCCACTTGTGGCCGCGGGAAATGTTAGGAACTGCATCACACTCGTGCGCTAGCCTGGCGCGCCGCGCACTTTGCAGGAGCGTCTTCAGGCGCGACCGGTGCACGCCATTACTGTTCGCCAGCTCGCGCGCGACAGTCAGCCCGCCGAAGCCGGCGCCGACGATGAGGACCTGCGGGCGGGCGCTGGTCATGTCAATGGCAGCGGCTTGGCGACCATCAGGTAGAAGAGGGCGATGACGATCAGGAACGCCGGAACGCCCAGCACGAACCACAGCACGAAGCTGCGGTGGAACGCGGGCCCGAGCGCCGCAACGGACGGCGCGCGGTTGGCCGCGCCGCTCATCAGGACCTGCAAGACAATGACCGGCATCCAAAGCAGGCCCACGATCATGAACAGGCCGATCGACGCGAGCGCCCACGGGCTGTCGAGCGGCCAGCCATTGATGCGCATCAGCACGAGGCCGCTGACGAATTGCAGCACGACCGCCGGCGCCGTGAATGCAGTGTCGGCGATGACCGTGAGCCTCAGCACCGCACGCAGGCCATCGATCTCGCCGATTCGCACGGCACGCCGGTAGCCGAACCATGCGAAGTACGCGATTCCCGCGCCCGTGCCGAACAGCACGGTCGAACTCAGGATGTGCAGCAGCCGCCAGAACAGGTGTGCGTCCATCACGCGGGGTCCGCCTCGACGGTGATGGCCAGGGACTTTAGCGGAGCCAGGTATTCGCCGACGGTCAGCAGGCCCATGCATGGCATGGCGCCCTTGGGCAGCGCGACGCCGCCGGCCAGCTTGTTGGCCAGCGCCAGCACCGCGCCGCAGGGCACAAAGGGGCCGTGGTTGCGCTCAACCAGCAGGTGCCAGCGCCTGGTCAGCGGCCGGCCGTCGTGGCCCAGGCCCTCGAGCACGACGAACATGCCGCCCTTGTCGCTGACCACGGACTCGAGCCGCCGGCTGAGGCGGCTCAGCGGCGCGGCGAGCCGGCTCATTCCGGGCAGCACGCCGGCCTTGACCAGGCCGGCGCAGGTCCAGACGGCGAGGTGCCCGGCGGCGCTGGCGAAGCCGGCATGGAAAGTCACGGTCTTCACGCCGGCATAGCGCGCGGGAAACAGCTCGAGGTCCGGCACGTCCACGCTGCCGAGGAAACGCTCGCCCACCGGCTCCGGAAAGCCATAACGCATGAGGTCGAGCCAGCCGTGCGTGCGAGTCCAGGCGCCGTGCTCGAGCCGCCGGATCGGCTTGCCGCAATAGCCGAACACGCCTTGCACTGTCGCCAGCCCCGGCGCGCGCGCGCCCGCGCTGATGCCGGCACGGATCGAGTCGAGCCGGCTGAACGCCGGCCGGTACTGGTCCACGACGGCCGAGGACAGCGCCGGCACCGAGCTGGCGCCGCTGACCACGGTCACCCTGGCGCCCCGGGCGGCGGCGTCCAGCGACTTGATTCCGGCGACGAAGGCGCGGCCGTCGGCGAGGTCGATGTAATTGGCGCCGGCCAGGATCGCCGCCGCGGCCACACCATAGCCCTGGCCCTGGAACGGTCCGGCGCTGTGGATGACGGTGCTCACGTCACGCGCGCCCAGCGTTTCGGCGAGGTTCGGCCCCGCGGCGTCGAGCTGCAGGGCGCTGCGCGAGCGCAGGCCCAGCGACCTGGCGACGCGACGCGCCTGGTCGAGGTCGCGCCCCGCCACCAGTACGCGCGAGGCGCCGGTCTTCGCCAGCTCGGCGGCGATGCGCGCTCCGAAGAAGCCGTAGCCGCCAAGGACGAGGACGGTGTGCACGACGCCAGCCTACCGGAGCGCTTGCGTTCGCGGACCCGCACGTATATCATTCAACCTTATGGTTGACTCACAAGACGCCGCCTTCGCCGCCCTCGCCAACGCCACGCGCCGCGACATCCTCGCGCGCCTCGCGGGCGGCGAGACCACGGTGGGCGGGCTGGCCGACGCCTACGACATGTCGCTGAACGCGGTGTCCAAGCACCTCAAGGTGCTGGAGGATGCCGGCCTGGTCGACCGGCGCGTCGAGTGGCGCGAGCACCACATCCGCCTCAATCCCAAGCCGCTGCGCGAGGTCGCTGACTGGCTCGAGCGCTACCGCGCGTTCTGGGAGCAGCGCCTCGACGCGCTCGAAGACTTCCTCGCCACCCACAAAGGAATACGTCATGGCAAACGAACTGCGCCTGTCCCGAAGAATCGCCGCCACGCCCGATGAGGTGTTCGAGGCCTGGACCCGTGCCGAGCACGTCAACCAGTGGCTGATCCCGGGCGCGGTCACGACCCGGGCCCGGATGGACGCGCGCGCAGGCGGGCGCTTCCACATCGAGATGATCGACGGCGAGGACCGCAACCCGCACGACGGCGAGTACCTGCGCCTGGAGCGCCCGCACCTGCTCGAGTTCAGCTGGGTGTCGCGGGCCACGCAGCAGAAGCGCAGCGTGGTCACGGTGGAGCTCAAGGCAGCCGGCGCCGGCGCCACCGACCTCACGCTCACCCATCGCCTGCTGCCCGACGCCACTGCCGTGGCCAAGCACACCGGCGGCTGGAACCTGGCGCTCGACAAGCTCGTCGCGCGTTATGCGGCCGCCCCCACCACCGCCTGATCACCCACTTTCAAGGAGAACTGCACATGCCGGACATCCTGCATCGAGTCGGAATCAAATCGCCCTCACCGGACGGCGCGTACCGGGCGCTGGCCACGCGCGAGGGCCTCGCCGCCTGGTGGACCCACGCCACGCACGGCGAGAGCGAGGTTGGCGGCACGCTGCAGTTCCGCTTCCCCGCCGGCGGCTTCGACATGAAGGTGACCGAGCTGCAGCCCGCCAAGCGCGTGCAGTGGCAGGTGGTCGACGGCCCCGCCGAGTGGGTCGGCACGAAGATCAACTGGGACCTGCGGCAGGAAGGCGACTACACCGTCGTCCTGTTCAGGCACGAGGGCTGGAAGGAGCCGGTGGAGTTCATGCACCATTGCAGCACCAAGTGGGGCGTGTTCCTGCTGAGCCTCAAGGCCCTGGTCGAAACCGGCAAGGGCGCCCCGGCACCGGACGACGTCAAGATCGACAACTGGAACTGAGCATGAAATACCAAGGCAGCTGCCACTGCGGCAAGGTCGCCTACGAGGTCGAGGGCGAGATCAAGGAAGCGATGTCGTGCAATTGCACGATCTGCCAGCGCAAGGGTTCGCTGCTGTGGTTCGTGCCGCGCGAGGCGCTGCGGCTGCTCACGCCCGAGGATGCGGCCAGCAGCTACACGTTCAACAAGCACATCATCAAGCACCGCTTCTGCGCCACCTGCGGCACCGCACCCTACAGCGAGGCGATCAATCCCAGAACCGGGCAGCCCATGGCCGCCGTCAACGTCCGCTGCCTCGAGGGGATCGACTTGGCGGCGATTCCGGTGAAGCACTTCGACGGGCGGGCGTTGTAGCGCGGCCAAGAAAAAAGGGGCGCGTTCCGCGCCCCTTTGAGCGAACTGACTGCGTGCGCTAGGCGAGCTGCCGATGCGCCATCTTGGTCATCTCGAACATGTTCACGGACGACTTGCCCCTGCAGACCTCCTTGAGGGCGGCGTCGGCCTTGATCATGCGCGGATTGCTCCTCGACTGGAGCTTGTTCCGCCGGATGTACTTCCACAGCTTGCTGATCATCTCGGTCCGCGTGACCGGGCCCGATCCGACGACCGCGGCGAGCTTGGCGCTCGGGGTCAGGGGCTTCCAGAACTTCGACCTCGGGTTTCTCCTGCGCTTCATGTGCCTACCTCCTTGGACCGGCGGAGAGATGCTTGCCGGCGAAAAAGTCGCGGCCATGGGCCGCTCCCACAAAGAAAAACGGGGACAACAAGTCCCCGTTCGTCTGAAAACGGTCGCGACCCGGATGGTCGCGCCTGAAGGCGCTCCTACGAGAGTTCACCATCATTCCCAGCTCAGCGCGCCGCCGGTCTGGTACTCGGTCACTCTCGTCTCGAAGAAGTTCTTTTCTTTCTTGAGATCCATGACCTCGCTCATCCACGGGAACGGGTTCTCGGCGCCGGGGTAGAGCTGCTTGATGCCGATCTGCGAGCAGCGGCGGTTGGCGATGAACTTGAGGTACTCGTTGAACTGGCCGGCGTTGAGGCCGAGCACGCCGCGCGGCATGGTGTCGTGCGCGTAGCGGATCTCGAGCTGCGTGGCCTCGTCGATCATGTGCCGCACCTCCTCCTGGAACTGCGCGGTCCACAGGTGCGGGTTCTCGATCTTGATCTGGTTGATCACGTCGATGCCGAAGTTCATGTGCATCGACTCGTCGCGCATGATGTACTGGATCTGCTCGGACGTTCCGACCATCTTGTTGCGCCGGCCGAACGACAGCAACTGCACGAAGCCGACGTAGAAGAAGATGCCTTCGAAGATCACGTACAAGGCGACCAGGTTGCGCAGCAGGCGCTGGTCGGTTTCCGGGGTGCCGGTGTGGAAGTCCGGATCGGCCAGCGACTGCGTGAACGACAGGGACCACGCCGCCTTGTCGTGGACGCTCGGGATCTCGCGGTACATGTTGAACACTTCGGCCTCGTCCAGGCCGAGGCTCTCGATGCAGTACTGGTAGGCGTGGGTGTGGATGGCCTCCTCGAAGGCCTGGCGCAGCAGGTACTGGCGGCACTCGGGGTTGGTCAGGTGGCGGTAGACCGCCAGCACCAGGTTGTTGGCGACCAGCGAGTCGGCGGTCGAGAAGAACCCCAGCGAGCGCTTGATGATGGTGCGCTCGTCCTCGGTCAGGCCCTTGGGGTCCTGCCACAGCGCGATGTCGGCGGCCATCTGGATTTCCTGCGGCATCCAGTGGTTGTTGCAGGCGTCGAGGTACTTCTTCCACGCCCACTCGTACTTGAACGGCACCAGCTGGTTGAGGTCGGCGCGGCAGTTGATGATCTTCTTGTCGTCCACCTGGATGCGCCGCGCGCCCATCTCCAGCGACTCCAGGCCGGTGGCGCCGGCCACCGGCGGCGGCACCAGCGCGAAGTCCTTGGTCGGCGCCGTCGGCACCGCCATCGGGTCCGGGTGCGTCTCGGCGGCGTGCAGCGCGAGGCGGCCGGCGGCTTGCGCGGGCGTCTCGCCGCCGAACGCCGGCGGCACGCGGCTGTACTTGCCCGGCGTCTCCGCCTTCGGGGCCACGATCGTCGGTGTGTCATCCCAGGTCAACATGTCGGTCTCCTTGCCGCTCGCGCCCATGTGGGGACGCGTACTGCGTATGTTTCAGTTCATGCGCGATGCGCGCGCCACGACGTGCTGCGCCAGCAGCTTGTCGTTGGCGGTGCGCATGCCGCGCTTCAGGCTCTCGCAAACCCGCTCGATCTCTTCGATGCACAAGGTGCGGAACGAATCGATTTCCGCGTCATTCGTCAGGTAAGCCAACTGGAAGCCGGCCTCCACGACGCCCATCGGGGCGAAACTGCTGCCGCCCGTCTTGGGTGCAATGACCTTGGTCTTGAACAGGTTCATCCCTTTGCTCTCCTGTGGTTAACAGGTACCGCGGTCGCGCCCAAAGGCGCTCCTACTGGCACGCTTCGCAGTCCGGGTCGGTGATGGAGCACACCTTCGCCCCATCCACGTCCGTGACCGGCGCCGCGTGCCCATTGCCGTTCTTGCCGTTGCCCGCCGTGTACTGCGCCGACGGCTCGCCCACCGCCGCCCTGGCGTGGACGCCGTTGCCGTTGCCATTCGACTTGCCGGCGACCTTGTTCAGACGGTCATCGGTGATGGTGGTCTTCTCGGCGTGCGTCGCGCCCAGGGTGCGCAGGTAGTAGGTGGTCTTCAGGCCCGATACCCAGGCGTGCTTGTACAGCTCGTCGAGCTTCTTGCCGCTGGGCTGGCGCATGTACAGGTTCAGCGACTGGGCCTGGTCGATCCACTTCTGGCGCCGCGAGCCCGCATCCACCAGGCGCTTCGGGTCGATCTCGAAGGCGCACCTGTAGAGCGCCTTGACGTCGTCCGGGATGCGGTCGATCTTCTCGACCGAGCCGTCGTAGTACTTGAGGTCGTGCACCATGACCTCGTCCCACAGCCCGCGCGCCTTCAGGTCGTCGACCAGGTACTGGTTGATGACGGTGAACTCGCCGGACAGGTTCGATTTCACGTACAGGTTCTGGTACGTGGGCTCGATCGACTGCGACACGCCGGTGATGTTGGCGATGGTGGCGGTCGGCGCGATGGCCATGGTGTTGCTGTTGCGCATGCCCACGGTCTTGACGCGCTCGCGCAGCGCATCCCAGTTGAACGCGCCGGAGGTGGACGTGTCCTGCTGCAGGTACTGCCCGCGCTCCCGGGCCAGGATCCTGATCGAATCGATGGGCAGGATGCCCTGGCTCCACAGCGAGCCCTTGAAGCTCTGGTACGGGCCGCGCTGCTCGGCCAGGTCGGTCGAGGCCTTGATGGCGAAGTAGCTGACCGCCTCCATCGACACGTCGGCGAACTTGACCGCCGCGTCCGACTCGTACGGCAGCCGCAGCTGGTACAGCGCGTCGTTGAAGCCCATGATGCCCAGGCCCACCGGCCGGTGGCGCAGGTTCGAGGCGCGCGCGGCGTCGATCGTGTAGTAGTTGTACTCGATGACGTTGTCGAGCATGCGCATCGCCGTGGCGACGGTCTTCTCGAGCTTCTTCAGGTTCAGCTTGGCCGCGCCCGACTCGGACGTGATGTGCGCGGCCAGGTTCACGCTGCCCAGGTTGCAGACCGCGATCTCCCTGCCGGCCCTGGTGTTGAGCGTGATCTCGGTGCACAGGTTGGAGCTGTGCACCATGCCGGCGTGCTGCTGCGGCGAGCGCAGGTTGCACGGATCCTTGAAGGTGACCCACGGATGCCCGGTCTCGAACAGCATCGACAGCATCTTGCGCCACAGCTGCAGCGCGGGCATGCGCTTGTGGTTCTTGATCCTGCCGGCGTCCGCCAGCGCCTCGTACTCGGCGTAGCGCTTCTCGAACGCCGCGCCGACCAGGTCGTGCAGGTCCGGCGTGTCCTCGGGCGAGAACAGCGTCCACGGGCCGTCCTCCATGACGCGCTTCATGAACAGGTCCGGCACCCAGTTGGCCGTGTTCATGTCGTGCGTGCGGCGACGGTCGTCGCCGGTGTTCTTGCGCAGGTCGAGGAACTCCTCGATGTCGCGGTGCCAGGTCTCGAGGTAGCCGCACACCGCGCCCTTGCGCTTGCCGCCCTGGTTCACCGCCACGGCGGTGTCGTTGGCGACTTTCATGAACGGCACCACGCCGTTGGACTTGCCGTTGGTGCCCTTGATGTACGCCCCCATGCCGCGCACCGGCGTCCAGTCGTTGCCCAGGCCGCCGGCAAACTTCGACAGCATGGCGTTGTCGTGGATCGCGCCGAAGATGCCGTGCAGGTCGTCCGGCACCGTGGTCAGGTAGCAGCTCGACAGCTGCGGGCGCAGCGTGCCGGAGTTGAACAGCGTCGGCGTGCTGCTCATGAAATCGAAACTCGACAGCAGCTGGTAGAACTCGATGGCGCGGCCCTCGCGATCCACCTCGTTGATGGCCAGGCCCATGGCCACGCGCATGAAGAACGCCTGGGGCAGCTCGAAGCGCACCCTGTGCGAGTGGATGAAGTAGCGGTCGTACAGGGTCTGCAGGCCGAGGTAGTCGAACTTCATGTCGCGCTCGGGCAGCAGCGCCTTGCCGAGCCGCTCGAGGTCGTAGGTGGTCAGCCTGGCGTCGAGCAGCTCGAGCTTGGCGGCCTTGTGGACGTACTCGCGGAAGTACTCCGGGTACAGGCCCTTCATCTCCTCGAACGTCGGCCGGGTCTCGGCCATGCCCAGGAACTTCGTCGCCTCGTGGCGCAGCGCGTCGGTGAGCAGGCGCGCCGACACGTAGGTGTAGTTGGGCTCCTTCTCGATCATCGCCCGCGCCGACAGCGTCAGCGCCTGCGCGACTTCGGCTTCCGGGATGCCGTCATAGAGGTCGCGCAGCGCGGCCGCGACCACGGCCTCCGGGTCCACGCCGGTCAGGCCGGCGCAGGCCTCGAGGGCGACGCGGTGCATGCGCCCGATGTTCAGCGGCGCCACCACGCCGTCGTCGAGCTTGACCGTCAGCTGCGGGGCGGCCGCCGGCCGGGGCGCCGCCGCCGCGCTGGCCGCCTCGGCCTTGCGCTCCTGCGCGCGCTGCTCGCGGTAGATGACGTAGTCGCGCGCGACCTTGTGCTCGCCCGCGCGCATCAGCGCCAGCTCGACCTGGTCCTGGATGTCCTCGATGTGGATGGTGCCGCCGCCGGACACGTGGCGGGTCAGCGCGTTCACGACCTGGGCGGCCAGCGCCTCGACCTTCTCGCGCACGCGCGAGCTCTCGGCCGCCGTGCCGCCTTCCACGGCCAGGAAGGCCTTGGTCATGGCGACGGTGATCTTGGATCCGTCGAAACCCGTGACCTTGCCGTTGCGGCGGATCACCTTGATGGTGCCGGGCGCCGTGGCCGCCACTTCCGCGGGCTCCGTGGCCTCCGGAACGCTGGGCAGTCGCAAGGTCTCGGGAATGGTGGTTGTGGTGTGCATTTGTATGTATCTCCCCCGAGCCAAATCCGATAGTTACAAGCGATATCTCAATTAACTCCGCAGTCGGTCAGGGACACTGCCGGAGCATGCCGAACACAATATATTGGGGCCGTGAACCCCGTCAAACCCCTACAGGGAGTGGTTAAGCCTGCTGGGAGCCTGTGGATAACTTGTTGGGAAAAGCGGCCTTTGGAAGGGAGATTCAGCCCCGGCCGTGCGCTTTTCGCGGGGGGTCCCTTATTGATGAGTCAGCCGACGAGCGGTCGGTGAAACCAATGGCGGGAAGAATGCTCTGTAGGAGCAAAGGGGACGGACTCCTTAAATTGGTTCATTGGTTCAAAGGAGTCCGTCCCCTTTGAAGAAGTCCCTTTTGAAGGCGCTCCCGAGGGGCTGGGAGTAGCATGCCCCTCCAACAACAAAGGATGCGAGATGGTTTCCCTGCTTCCCGTGCTGATGGCCGGCGGCTCCGGCACGCGGCTGTGGCCGCTGTCGCGCGAGATGTACCCCAAGCAGCTGCTGAAGCTGACCGGCGAGCGCAGCCTGCTGCAGAACACCGCGGTGCGGGCGCGCAAGATCCCCGGCGCCCTGCCGCCGGTGGTGATCTGCGGCGAAGCGCACCGCTTCCTGGTCGCCGAGCAGCTGCGCGAGGCCGGGATCAAGGGCGCCACCATGATCCTCGAGCCCGAAGGGCGCAACACGGCGCCGGCGGCGACGGTCGCCGCGCTGTACGCCCGCGACGCGCACGGACCGGACACCCAGGTGTTGCTGATGTCGGCCGACCAGGCGGTGGCGCGCGACGACGCCTTCGTGCGCGCCGTGGCCGCCGCGCGGCCCGCCGCGCGCGGCCGCATCGTCACCTTCGGCATCAAGCCGACGCGGCCGGAGACCGGGTTCGGCTACCTGAAGGCCGGCAAGCCGATGAAATTGATCGCGGGCATGGCCCGCTCCCACAAGGGCAATGGCGCGCGCGAGGTGGCGGCCTTCGTCGAGAAGCCGGACCTGAAGAAGGCGAAGCGCTTCCTCAAGGCCGGCGGTTATTTCTGGAACGGCGGGCTGTTCCTGTTCGAGGCCCGCCAGCTGCTCGCGGAGGTGGCCCGGCTCGAGCCGGCCATGCTGAAGGCCTGCGAGCAGGCCCTGGCCAGGGCCAGGCGCGACCTCGACTTCATCCGCCTCGACGCCGAATCGTTCCGGCAGGCGCGCAAGGAGTCGATCGACTACGCGGTGATGGAGAAGACCTCCGGCATCGCGCTGGTGCCGCTCGACGCCGGCTGGGACGACGTCGGCACCTGGAGCTTCCTCGGCAACCTGCCGCCGACCGACAAGCGCGGGCGCAACTACACGCGCGGCGACGTCTGGCTGCAGGACGTGAAGGACTCACTGATCCACGCCGAGGGGCGCATGGTCGCGGCGGTGGGCGTCGAGAACCAGATCGTGGTCGAGACGCGCGACGCGGTGCTGGTGACCACGCGCGAGCACGCCCAGGACGTGAAGAAGATCGTCGAGTCGCTCAAGGCCCGCAAGCGCCCCGAGACCGAGAACCATCCCAAGGTCTACCGGCCGTGGGGCTGGTACGACTCGATCGCCAGCGCGCCCGGCTTCCAGGTCAAGCGCATCGGCGTCAATCCGGGCCAGAAACTCAGCCTGCAGCTGCACCACAAGCGCGCCGAGCACTGGATCGTGGTCAGGGGCACGGCCAAGGTCACCATCGACGACAGGGTGTTCGACCTGTCGGAGAATCAGTCCTGCTTCATCCCGCTGGGCAGCAAGCACCGCCTGGAAAACACCACGGGCGAGCCGCTGGAGCTGGTCGAGGTGCAGTGCGGAAGCTACCTGGGCGAGGACGACATCGTGCGCTTCGAGGACGACTACGGGCGGGCGGGCAAGTAGCGGGTAAATACGCTCTAGAGCGGGGCAGCGGAGCTGGGCGTAGGATGGCCCGATAACAAGGCGGCTTGCGGGGCGGGGCAAAAAAGGGGGCGGCATGGGCATTCGCGGACGGGTTTCCCCGTATGGGGCGCTGTGCATCCTCGGCCTGGCGCTGGCGCAACCCGCGCCGGCGCAGCCAGCCGCCGACGGCGGCGCGGCCGGCGGCGCCACCGACTGGAGCTCGACGCTGGTATCGCTGGAGCGGATCGGCTACCTCGATGGTTTCACCGTCGAAGGCAGCCAGGGCACGCGGCGGTTGTTCTTCCCGCTGCCGCCGGGCGTGCCGGTGGCGCGCGCGCGGCTGTCCTTCGACGTCGAGTTCGGCGAGCTGCTGATCCCCGAGAGCTCGCTGCAGTTCCGCGTCAACGACATCGTGCGCCAGGCGGTGCGGCGCGGCGACAGCGGCATCCGCCGCCGCGTCGAGATTCCGCTGACCGCGCAGGACCTCGAGAAGGACTTCGTGCGCCTGGAGCTGGACTACTCGCTGTTCGTCCATCCGGACGTGTGCCTGTCGCAGAAGCTGGTCGGCGCCTACGCGCACCTGACGCCGAGCAGCGGGCTGGCGGTGGTTTCCGCGGACGCGCTGCCGCGCACGGTGCAGGCCGCGCTGTCGCTGCTGCCGCGCGACGTGACCGTGGCCACCGCGCTGGCCGAGCTCACGCCCGAGCAGTTCCAGGCGCTGTTCGCGCTGTCCACCACCCTGTTCCGCAACGGCCACCGCGTGACCTACCAGAACCTCGCGCTGGGCGCACCGACGCGGGCGCACATCGTCATGGCCCCGGCCGACAGCTACCCCACCGCCGCGGACCCGCTCGCCGGCGGCGCCAACCTGCGCCTGGTGCGCTCGGGCGGCGGCGCCTTCATCCTGATCGACAGCGCGCGCGCGCTGGCCGCCGCGGCGATGCTGCGCCCGCCGTGGCGCGAGGCCGCCGTCGCCGGCCAGATCGACGTCACTGCCGCCGCCGGCTGGCCGCAGCCGCGCGATCCGGACGAGATCGTGCGCCTGAAGACGCTCGGCTTCGACGACAGCGAGCGCCTGTTCGGCTTCTCCACCGACTGGCACATCGCCCTGCCGTTCGGGCCGCTGGGCAACGGCCAGCGCCCGGCGCGGGTCGCGCTCGAGGTCTACGGCCCCAAGGTGGCCGCGGTGCGCGGCCCGACTTTCATCTCGGCCTATTTCAACGACCGCCTGGTGCACTCGGCCGCGCTCAAGGAGCTGGGCAAGAGCGAGGTGCTGGAGTTCGACCTGCCGCGCCTGCAGCTGCGCGCGCGCAACAACCTCAAGATCGTGGCCCAGCGCGACGAGACCTCCGGCGACTGCAAGCTGGCCAAGGCCTCGTATCCGCTGTCGCTGTCGCCCGACTCGGTGATCGAGACGCGCCCGCTCAACGAGACGCCGGCGACCTTCGCCGAGCTGGTGCCGCACCAGCAGCGCCTCGAGGTCCACATCGCGCGTGACGCGCTCGCCTCGGTCACGGACATCATCCCCATGCTGGTGGCGCTCGGCGAGCATTTCTGGCCGGACGTGCCGGCGCCGCAGCTGCGCGTGTTCGAGCCGGGCGCCGAGATACAGCCGGCGGGGCCGTTCTTTGTGATCGGCGACGCCCAATGGGCGCCGCGCGCCTACGTGCAGTTTGACCAGGGCCGCGTGCGCCTGCGCAGCGTCGCCACCGGCGAGCCGCTGATGCTGCTCGACTTCGCCGCCGACACCAACCTCACCGTGCTGCAGATGGTCGAGGCCGCCGGCCAGGGCGGCGCCTGGCTCAAGACCACCAGCGGCTACGCCAGCGGCCCGGCGCGGCGCACGCTGCTCGAAGACGAGAACCTCGCCTTCCTCGGCCCCACCGGCGGGCAGCTGGCGCTGAAGATCGGCGAGACGCGCGACTACCGCGTCGATTATCCGGAGGCCAAAGGCTGGTTCGAGGACACCGGGGCGCTGCGGCCGGCGCTGTTCGCGATCGCCTGGGCGGCGATCATCGGGCTGCTGGTCTACCTCTATCGGCGCACCCGCCGCCAGGGCGGCTGAAGCGGGCGGCGGCCGATGACCACCATCGCGCCCGGGCCGGACCTGCGCGGCCGGCCCATCGGCGAGATCCTCGTACGCCAGGGCAGGATCAGCTCGGCGCAGCTCAACCAGGCGCTGGCGCTGTCGAAGCGCTGGGGCACGCCGATCGGCCACGTGCTGCAGTCGCAGGGTTACGTGCGCTCGCTCGACTTCCACATGGCGCTGGCGCAGCAGCTCGGCAAGCATTTCGTCGACCTCAACGAGCATCCGCCGGACCCCGGGCTGCTGAAGGTCGAGGACATGAGCGAGTACCAGCGCCTGCTGGTGATCCCCTGGCGCGAGGAGCGCGGCAAGGTCTGGCTGGTAACCAGCCGCCAGGGCGTGGACGTGGACGAATTCGGCGCGCGCCGCTTCGGCGACCGCTTCGAGGTGGCAATCACCTCCAAGTTCGACGTGATGTGGGCGCTGCAGAAGCAGTTCAGCGCTGAGATGAGCCGCGCCGCCCTCAGCAGCCTGGCCGACGCCACGCCGGAGTACTCGGCGCGGGTCGTGGTCACGCCGCGCCAGGCGCTGTGGGCCGCGGGGCTGCTGACCGCGCTGTTCGCCGCCCTGGCCTGGGACCCGACCCCGGCGATCATCTTCGTCAACGTGCTGGTCGCCGTGTTCTACCTGCTCACCTTCAGCCTGCGCGCGGTGTTGTCGTGGTACGGCGCCGCGCGCGCCGCCGAGTACAAGATCACCGCCGCCGAGGTGCGGGCGCTGCGCGACGACGAGCTGCCGCTCTACACCGTGCTGGTGCCGATGTTCCGGGAGCCCGAGGTGCTGCCGATCCTGGCCGCGGCGCTGCGCCGCCTCAACTACCCGCGCGCCAAGCTCGACATCAAGCTGCTGCTCGAGGAGGGCGACAGCGAAACCATCGAGGCGGCCAAGCGGCTGCGGCTCGAGTCGATCTTCGAGATCGTGCGCATCCCGCCGAGCAAGCCGCAGACCAAGCCCAAGGCCTGCAACTACGGGCTGCACTTCGCCCAGGGTGAGCTGATCACGATCTTCGACGCCGAGGACAAGCCCGAGCCGGACCAGCTCAAGAAGGCGGTGCTGGCACTGCGCAAGGCGCCGCCCAACGTCGCCTGCGTGCAGGCGCGGCTGAACTACTACAACCGCGACGAGAACTGGCTGACGCGGATGTTCACGCTCGAGTACTCGACCTGGTTCGACCTGCTGCTGCCGGGCCTTGAGACGATGCGCATTCCGCTGCCGCTGGGCGGCACCTCGAACCACTTCCGCACCGAAACCCTGCGCCGGCTGCTGGGCTGGGACCCGTACAACATGACCGAGGACGCCGACCTCGGCGTGCGCATGACGCAGGAAGGCCTGACCGTGCAGGTGGTCAATGCCACCACCTTCGAGGAGGCCAACACGCAGGCCGGCAACTGGATCCGGCAGCGCTCGCGCTGGATCAAGGGCTACCTGCAGACCTACCTGGTGCACATGCGCGACCCGGCGCGGCTGTACCGCTCGCTCGGGCACGTCGGCTTCTGGGGCTTCCAGTTCTTCGTCGGCGGCACGGTGCTGTGCGTGCTGCTCAACCCGTTGCTGTGGCTGCTGTTCCTCGGCTGGGCGCTGGGCGTGATCGGCGGCCTCGACATCTACTTCCCGCCGTGGGTGGTCGCCTTCAGCCTGTTCAACCTGCTGTTCGGCAACGCCTCGATGGTCTATTTCTTCATGCTCGGTGCCTACAAGCGCGGCTACTACGAGCTGCTGCCCTACGCCTTCACCGCGCCGGCCTACTGGGCGCTGATGTCGATCGCCGCCTACAAGGGCCTGTGGCAACTGATCCACAACCCGTTCTACTGGGAGAAGACCCAGCACGGCATCAGCAAGCACACCGCCGCCGAGCTGGCGCAGGCGCAGGCCCCGGCGGCCGGGCCGGGGCGCGCATGACTGCCCAGGCGGGCGTGTCGGTCGCGGCCGTGGTGCGGCAGCCGCCGGCGCGCCTTGCGCTCGGCTGGCCGCTGTACTTCGCGGCCTGGACCGGCGTGTTCGTCATGGCCGCGCTGTGGCTGCTGTCGCGCAACTACCTCAACGATTCCGCGCTGTGGGGCTGGAGCACGGTCATCGCCAGCCTCGACGCGCCGCAGGGCGGCTTCAACCGCTTCGTGCTGCTCTACCCGCAGGTGCAGTACTACTTCCTCACGCTGCTGTCGGTGATCCCGGGCCTGAAAACGCCGCAGGCGCCCTACCTGATCTCGGCGGCGGCGGCCGCGCTGCTGCTGACGCACTTCACCTACCGCCTGCGCCGCGGCGGCGTGGGCTGGGGCATGACGGCGACGCTGGTGCTGCTGGTGGCGCTGAACCCGGTATTCCTGTGGAGCGCGACCAACGGCGGCGGCGAGATGCTGAGCATCGCCCTGTACTACACCCTCGGCCTGTCGATGATCGTGCTGCGCTACTCGCACAGCCTGCACTCGCACATCGTGCTCGGCGCCGTGCTGCTGCTGTTCTTCATCACCGACGCCCGCTCGCTGTACCTCGCCATCACGCTGCTGCCGCTGCTGCCGCTGGTGGTGCAGCGCCACATCCTGCGCATCAACCCGGTGGCGCCGGTGCTGGTGCTGTACTCGCCGCTGGTGTTCATGATCGGCATCTGGCTGGCGCTGAACTGGATCTATACCGGCGACATGATGGCCTTCCTCAAGGACCCGGCCTCGCCGTTCCTCGGCGCCCGCGTGTCGTCGGACTACCTGCCCTGGCGCGCCGCCTTCGGCCAGCAGTTCTGGATGGCGACCGCGATCTCGGCAGTGCTGCTGCTGCTGTGCTACCCGGTGCTGCTGCTGGTGGCGCTGCCGCCGATGAGCCGCACGCGCGTCTACGCGGCGGCGCTGGCGCTGGCGGGCATGCCGGTGTTCGCCTCCGGCCTGGCCACCTGGGCCGAATTCACCCAGTCGCCGGCCGACATCCTGGTGCTGGTCATCGGCGGCGTCATGGCGCTGCTGACCACCGGCATGATCTCGCGTGAGCGGCCGTTCCAGCTGGTGCTGCTGATGGCGGCCGGCATGGTCGGCTCGGTGGCGCTGTTCCAGAAGTACCCGGCCGTCGGCATGGAAGGCTGGTTCGACGCCATCGGCGGCCAGCAGGTCGAGTATCCGAAGTCGGGCGACCTCGACCTCGGCCTGTGGCTGCGCGATTTCGACCAGGTGATGATCGACGAGAACACCGCCTACGCCGCGATCGCCGCGCGCGGCGGCGCCGAAGGCCTGATCCTGACGTTCTCGGACCGGTTCAAGGAAGGGGTCAATTCGCGCGAGCTGCGCGCGCCGTATGTCGCGGTGCCCTCGGCGCAGCGCGACCTGCGCCGGCTCGACCAGGTGGCGCACAACTTCCCCAAGCTGTACGCCAACGGCTTTCGCGCGTACGTGCTGCTCTACGATCGCGCCGGCTGGCGCGTGTACGCCAGCGAGGAACAGTGGCGCCGGCTGCGGGAGGGCGCCCGTGCGTCCTGAGGGCGCCTGGCTGCGCGCGGCGCTGGCGGCGGCCGGGCTGGCGCTGGCCGCGGGCTGCGCCACCACGCCGCGGGGCGGTGTCGACGACGGCCTGCGCCGGGCGGCGGCACAGCTCGAAACCGAGGTGCAGCGCTGGGTACGCGACCGGGGCGTGGCACGCAAGGACGGCAAGTCGGTGCACGCCATGGACCTCGCGCCGCTGCTGCTGTACGCGGCGCAGCGCGGCGACCGCGAGCTGTACCTGAAGGTCCACGCCGGCGTGCAGCCGCTGATCCTGACCGGGCAGAGCGGCACCTACACCGCCGGCTTCGTGCTATGGCGCCGCCTGCCGGGCCTCGCGCCGGAGATCTCGGGCGCGACCGAGGCGCTGTGGATGGCGCGCGCGCTCACCGCCGGCGCGGCCGCCTTCGACCGGCCCGCCGACCGCGCCCAGGCCCTGCGCGTGCTCGACGGCTACGCCCGGCACGCCTTCGAGCTGCAGGGCATCTGGCTGGTGCGCAAGTACTACGCCTTCGCCGGCAGCACCTTCGCCAGCCTCGGCGCGCTGCCGTCGTACCACGCCGACTTCCTCGACGAGCTCGAGCGCGCCGGCGCGCAGGGCGACTGGCGCGGGCTGGCCGAGCGCTCGTACGCAGCCATCGAGCGCACCCGTAACCTCTCCGGCCTGCTGGATCCCGTGATCCAGCCGGAGGTCGGCGCCGGCTTCCCGGAAATGGGCCTCGAGACCTACGCGCCCAACGACGTCACGCCGCTCGAGGACGCGTGCCTGGGTGCCGAGGGCGTGGCGCGCGGGCGGCCCCGCATCGGCCACGGCGTGCTGGATTTCGTGCTCGACCGCGACCACCGGCGCCGCGGCGACAAGCTGTGGGCCTACTACGACGCGCGCAGCGGCGCGCCGGTCGGCGACAATTCCCTTTCCGGCACCGGTTACGCCTGCCTCGCGCGCCTGGCCGTGGCGCTGGGCCGGCGCGATGCGCTGGCGGCGCTGCTGCCGCCGCTGCGCGAGGAGATGCAGCGCCTGGGCGAGGTGCCGCAGCTGTCGGAGGCGTTCCTGTACAGCGCCGGGCCGATGCTGCTCGCCGCGCACGCGGTCGGCGCGCTCGCCAGCCCTAGGCCGGCGCCATAGCCGCGGCCGGCGCGGTGCGCCGGCGATGCTCGCCGGCGATGCTTCCGGCGAGCCACCACCAGCCCAGCGCCAGCAGCGCGTTGAACGCGGCGAACTGCGCGGGGGCGGCCGCGAGCCAGTGCACGCCCGCGAACACGATGCCGGCGTGGGCCAGGTCGCCCAGGCGCCAGAAGAACGTGTCGATGGTGGTCTTGCCGGCGTACTTCTGCTCTTCATCGCACGGCAGGATCAGGGCGTGGCGCGCGGTGTTCTGCAGCGAATAGTTCACGCTGTTCTCGACGATCTTGAACAGGCGGATCAGCGCGAACACCGGCACGAACGCCAGCAGGCCGTAGCCGAGCGCCGCCACGGCCGGCAGCACGCGCGTCGCCCCGCCCACGCCCAGGTAGCGGAAGATGCGCGCCACCAGCAGCAGCTGGATGGCGATGCCGGCGCCGTTGACCCAGGCGTAGAAGTCGCCGTAGAAGGCGCCGATCCAGCGGCCGGCATCCTGGATCGTGCCCGCGGCGAGCAGCGCGTCGGCGTGGGTCTCGACCGCCCGCGACAGCAGGTACTCGCCGGTGGAGTTGATGCAGTTCAGCAACAACATGAACAGCGCGATCTGGCGCAGGTAGCGGTCGGCCAGCACCACGCGGAAGCCGCCCAGCACACCGCTGATTTCCTCGGGGTGCGGGGCGGCGGCCTCCCGCGCCGGGCGCGAGCGCTCCGGCACGCGCCGGCGCGCCAGCGGCGTCAGCGGCACGGTGGCCAGCAGCAGCACGACCGCCACGCCCATCGTGCCGTACAGGCCGAACAGCGCGAACAGCGGTTTGCTGGCCAGCGCGCCGGCCCAGGCGCCGCCGGATGCGCCGACCGCGACCAGCACGAACAGGCGCTCGCCGGCCTCGACGCCGAACAGGTCGGCGGCGAAGGCCCAGAACTGCGCGACGATCAGCACGTTGAAGATGCCGAGCCAGATGAAGAACGGCACGCCGATCGCGGTGCCGGCGGCGCCGGCGCCCATGAAGGCCAGCAGGTTTGCGGCGAGGAACACCGTGATCCAAGGCACCAGGTGGTAATGCGGAAAGATGCGGCGCAGCACCGCGGTGTAGACCGGGATGATCAGCATCAGCAGCAGCGCCTGCGCCGCCAGCGCGTACGAGCGCACCTCGGCGCTGCTCTCGGACAGGATCAGCGCCTCGCGCACCGGCTTGAGCAGGTAGTAGGCGAACAGCAGCAGGAACACCTTGACGAACAGCAATGCAACCACCGTGCCCTCGCCGGCGCGCACCGTCACCACGCGCGACAGCAGGCGCTCGAGCCCTGTCCTGAGCTCCGTCGAAGGAGGCGACCGCTCGCCGGCAGCCACGGCGCTACGGGCGCTCGGGGCGCGGGCGCGACCTGCCGGCGCCGAAGGCGCCGGTCGATTCATGATGCGGCGCGCAGGCCACCAGCCGCAGCGGCTCCCCGCGCGGCAGGCGCAGGCCGCGCGTGGTCAGCAGGTTGGCCACCGGCGCGACTTCCGTCGGCAGCGCGCTCCAGCCCGCCGCGGTGCGCGCGTAGAGCTGCAGCGCGCGCTCGTCGCCGACGGCGGGGCCGGGCTCGCGCGAGCGCAGGCCCTCGTCGAGATAGGTGAGCGTGAGCGCCACCGGCGCCGCGCGCTCGGCCGAAACCCACCAGGTGCGCTGCACGCAGGCGGCGCGATCCGCGGATGGCGGCACCAGCTCGGGCCAGCCGCGCCATACGCGCGCCTGCACGCGCCCGGCCGGCGCGCCCGCCGGCGGCTCGACGCTGGCCAGCACGTGGCCCCAGCCGTCGACCAGCTCGGTCACGCGGCCGCCCGGCGCCGGCGCCGCGGCGAGGTCGCGCTCGCGGCCCGTGCCGAGGGCGAGCACCACTTGCCTGAGATTGGCCACGCGCGCGCGCGCGTAGAAGCGCAGCGACGCGACCTCGTCCTCGAAGCGCGCCTCGTCGGCGGCGCGGAACGGGTCGCGCCGCAGTTCGGGCAGCAGCACGTCGCGCAGCGCGGCGATGCGCGCGTCCATGCGCTCGGGCGCGAACCAGCCGCGCCAAGGCCGGCCGGCCTCGGGCGCACCGGTGGCGAGGTCGCGGATCCGGGCCAGCACGCGCGCGCGCAGCTGCGCGTTCTTGAGCGACTGGTAGTGCAGCGGGTTGGACTGGCCGGCCTCGATCGGGAAGTAGTAATGGAAGTGGTCGTTCAGGATGGTGTGCGGGAACGGCCGGTCCGGGTCGAAGGCGCGGCCGAAGGTCAGGTCGTAATCCCACGGCACCACCAGCCAGCGGCCGGTCTTGCGGGAGAGGTACAGGAAGTAGTTCTTGTTGTAGGTGTCGGTCTCGGTGACCAGCGCGTTGACCGCGAACCAGTTGATCACGGACTCGGCGTCGAAACGCCTCTCCACGAGCTCGTGGAACGAGTCCACCGGCTGGGCGCGCAGCTCCTCGGTCAGCGCCCGCAGCGAGGCGAAGTCGTTGTCGCGCGGCGCCAGCTTGAACCAGCACTTGCGCTCCGGCTGCAGCGAGGCCGGCGTGAGGTCGCCGCAGAACGCGCCGTCATACGGGTGGTAGAACTCGCCGTCGGCGCCGAGGCCGGCGCGCGCGAACATGCCAGGGTCGATCCACTCGATGCGCAGGAACAGGCCGTGGTCGGCGCCGTTGATGGCCAGGCGGGTGTAGCGCGTCTCCGGGATCACCATGCCGAGCGCGCGCATCAGCTCCCACGACAGCCACTCGCGCATCATCGAAGCGTCCGTGCCCATGCCGTTGAGCGAGATGCGCGACTGGCCGCGCCACTGGCCGCCGTCCAGCTTGATCAGCAGCGACTTCTTCTTCGTCTGGCGCGTGAAGCTGCCCTTGACCTCGATGCGCCCGCGCAGCGCGGCGGCGCCGTCCCGCACCGTGACCGGGAACGAGGACTTGTCGTACGGATCCTTGCGGAACAGCACGCGCGCGTCGCGCGCGTCCATCTCGAGCGCCAGCGTGTCGATCGGGATGGCGGGCTCGTCGGCGGCCGTCGCCGCGCCGCCGGCCAGCACGGCGATGAGGCCGCCTGCGGCGAGCGCCAGCGCGGGCGCGCTAATCCCAGGTGCGCGAGAACCCACAGGAGAATCCCTGGCTCAGGGTGGCGTCCTCGCCCCACACCGCGCGCCCGTAGCCGCACTCCGCGTAAGTGCCGCCGGCCACGCTCGCGCCGAGGGTCAGGCCGACCTTGATGCGCTTGCCGCGCGTGCCGCAGTCGGAGATGTCGGCGCCGACGCCGCCGCCGTCATCGAGCGGCGCGGCGGCGTCGAGGTCCAGGCCCCAGCGCAGCCCGGCGAAGCGCAGCGGCCCGGACAGCGACAGGTCCAGGTCGAGCTCGTGCGCCAGCGGCGACTCCCACAGCTGCACGCCGAGGCCCGAGCCGAGCGACAGGCGCGGCAGCAGCTCGTCCTTGCGGGCCAGCGCCCCGCGCAGCCCGTGCGCGCCGCAGTCCAGCCGCGGCGAGGCGTCGCCGCGCTCGGTCGGGATCGTCGCCACCAGCTCCCAGGCGCGGTGGTTGCGGTAGAGGTCGGTGCGGCCGCGCACGCCCAGGCGCAGGTCGCCGGCGCCGCTGTGCGTATCGGCGCCGCAGCTCGCGTCGGCCAGCAGCGCGCCACCGAACAGCGTGTAGTAGTACGAGTAGCCGTACTCGAAGTAGTGCGAGTTGTAGGCGTACTCGCGCCGGCAGCCGGTGCTCTCGAGGTCGCGCTCATTGTTCCACTGCTGCGTCGCCCAGCTGTAGCCGACGGACGTCGAGTAGCTGAGCTCCTCGCCGGAGCGCAGGTAGCTGCCGGCGTGCGCTGGCGCGGACACGATCGCGGCGCCGAGGAGCACCCGGCACAAACAGCCCGCCTGGCTGGTCACAACGCGGCCACCCCCCCGTGCCCCCGCGCGCAAACGCGCGCGGCGCGGAATTCGAGCGGCTAGTATACCCACCGGTCCCGCCGCTCCTCCCATGATCCGATCGCCCGCGCTGCTGGTTTGGTGCGCCCTGCTCCTGTCGGCCTGCACGCGCCCGCCGCCGCAGGCGGCGCGCCCGCCGCCGCCGGCCGGCGGCGCCGCGGGTGGCCACCATGTCGTCGTCGTGACCTTCGATGGCCTGCGGCCCGACGCCATCAGCGACGCCGGCACGCCGCACCTCGCGCGGCTGGTGCGCGAGGGCGCCGCCAGCCTGGACTCACGCGTGCCGGCGCCGCCGGACACGCTGCCCAGCCACTTCAGCATGGCCACCGGCCAGACCGCGGCGCGCCACGGCCTGCGCGCCAACAAGTCGCTCGACCGCGAACCGAAGAACGCCACGCTGTTCACGGCGGTGCACGCCGCGGGCGGCCGCACCGCGCTGTACCTGGGCAAGTCCAAGCTGATCGCCCTGGCCCCGCGCGGCAGCGCCGACGTGGTGGTGGGCCCCTCGCGCGACGCGAAGGACTGGGCGTCCGGCGCCGAGGCCGTGCTGGCGGCGCGTTTCGCGCGGGACTTCCCAAGCGGGCGCTTCGCGCTCGCCTGGGTCCACCTGCGCGAGCCCAACATGGCCGGGCACGCGGCCGGCTGGATGACGCCGGCGTACTTCGCGGCGCTGGCCGAGGCCGACCGCGCGCTCGGCGTGGTGCTGCGCGCGATCGCCGACAGCGGCCTGCCGACCACCGTGATCCTGACCTCCGACCACGGCGGCCACGGCAAGGAGCACTGGGGCAGGCACCCGGCCGACTCGATCGTGCCGTGGATCTGCGCCGGGCCGAGCGTCAGAGCCGGCGCGACGATCGCCGACTCCAGCACAATGGACGTCGGCCCGACTGCGGCAGCGCTGCTCGGCGTGACGCTGCCGGAGGTGGAGGGAAAGGTCGTCGGCGAGTGCCTCGGGAAGCGCCCGTAGGAGCGCCTTCCAGGTCACTGGAAGCCGAATTCCACCTCGAAGCCGAACGGCGTTTCGTCCGGCTCCATGGCCCAGAGCGTGCCGAGCAGCGCGAAGTCGTACCAGAAATGCGCCGCGATCGGGCCGGCCAGGCGCGCGCCGTCGCGGTCGTAGAGCCAGCCGAGGTAGCCGCCGGCGGCGGTGGCGAACAGCGCGCCGCCGACGTTCCAGTCGCCGTCGAGGCCGACCAGGTGGGCGACGCCGAAGGCGCCGGCCACTGCCCAGCGCCCGCGCACTTCGCCGAGGTCCTCCTGCACCCAGGGCTGGGCCAGGCCGCGGAACAGTCCCTCCTCGGCCGTGGCGGCGCCCAGCGAAACGCCGAACGCCGACGCACCGTACAGCGCAGTGGCCTCGTCGCGGTCGTAGGTGGCGCCGAGCATGCGCACGCGCTCGACGTCGATCAGCCGCCCGCCGTCGCGATGGTGCGCGGCGGCCGCGCCGACGGCCACGCCGAGCAGCGCCGCGCCCCAGACCTCGGGCCGCAGCGCCTGGCGGCCGAACGGCGCGGACAGCAGCCCGGACGTCGGCGTGTCGTCGAAGCGGCGCGCGCGCAAATCCACGCCGTCCTTTTCGAGCGCGCTGCGCGCGGTGGTGAAGATCGAGTACTCCCAGACCTTGTCGGCCAGCAGCAGCGGCACGTTGACCTCGTCGCCGCGGCCAAGGTCGTCGTTGCGGCGGTCCACTTCGACCGCGCCGGCCAGGAAGGTCGCGGTCAGGCCGGCGTAGGCCAGGCCGGTGCCGGTGTCGCCCAGGTAGATGTGGCCGGCGCCGGGGATCAGGCTCCACAGCAGGGCGGTGCCCAGGCGCGGCTCGGAGTCGGCGGCATGCGCCGACGGCAGCGCGCAACCCCCGAAAAGCAGTGCCGCGACGAAAAAGGGGACGCACACATTTTCCCGGAAGGTGCCCCCGAGCCAGCGCTGGCCGGGTACCCGGAAAATGTGTGCGTCCCCTTTTTCAGCGCGCGATGTTGCGGCCGTAGAAGATCTCGAGGATCTCGTGGTTCACGCGCTCGCGGATGCGCTTGGCCTCGCGCGGCGGCAGCTCGGACACGCCCTCGCCGAACAGGTAGCCGTCGAGGTCGAGCTCCTTCAGGCGCATCTTGGTGTGGAAGATGTTCTCCTGGTACACGTTCACGTCGACCATGATGTAGCGATCCTTGATCTCCTTGGAGACGAAGTTCTGGATCGAGTCGATCTGGTGGTCGATGTAGTGTTTCATGCCGCGCACGTTGCGGGTGAAGCCGCGCACGCGGTAGTCGGCGATGACGATGTCCGACTCGAAGCTGTTGATCAGGAAGTTCAACACCTTCAGCGGCGAGATCTGGCCGCAGGTCGAGACGTCGATGTCGGCGCGGAACGTGCTGATGCCCTGGTCCGGGTGGCTCTCCGGGTAGGTGTGCACGGTGATGTGGCTCTTGTCGAGGTGCGCTACCACCGATTCCTTGGTGTCGGCCACCAGGGTGGGCGACTGCGGGATCTGGTGGCCCTCGGAGATCAGCATGGTCACCGAGGCGCCTTGCGGGTCGTAGTCCTGGCGCGCGACGTTGAGGATGTTGGCGCCGATGATGTCGGCGACCTCGGTCAGGATGTCGGTGAGGCGCTCGGCGTTGTAGGCCTCGTCGATGTACTCGATGTATTCCTGCTGGTGCTGGGCGGTGCGCGCGTAGCAGATGTCGTAGATGTTGAACGACAGCGACTTGGTGAGGTTGTTGAACCCCAGCAGCTTGAGCTTGGGGTTGCTGGTGGGCTTGGCCAACGGACGCGGTACCTCAACGAAACGGCCGCCAACGGGCGGCGGCGCAATTATGTAACAGAATTGGCGAAAAATGGGACGCACACCTTTTCGCCAGCCCTCCTCCCGAATCGACGGAGATGGTCCGAAAAGGTGTGCGTCCCTATTTTTCGCCCTACCGCAGCTCGAAGTCGTGGGTGACCTCGCACCCGGCGCGGCCCAGCATGATCGAGGCCGAGCAGTACTTCTCCGCCGACAGTTTCACCGCGCGCTCGACCACGCTCGCGGTCAGGCCCTTGCCGGCGACGACGAAGTGCAGGTGGATCTTCGTGAACACCTTCGGGTCGGCCTCGGCGCGCTCGCCCTTCACCTCCACCTGCACGTCGGCCACCGCGTGGCGGCCCTTCTTCAGGATGTGGACCACGTCCACCGCCGAGCAGGCGCCGACCGACAGCAGCATGAGCTCCATCGGCCGCACGCCCAGGTTCCTGCCGCCAATGTCGGCCGGCCCGTCGATGACCACGCCGTGGCCACTACCGGTGGTGCCCACGAAGGCCGCGTTCTCGATCCACTGGATGCGGGCTTCCATGCGCGAGCGCTCGGATGGGGTTGGCGGAGGTGTGGTATTTTCCGGGAATCCTCACCGGTCTGCACCGGGAGCGACAGGGAAACATGCTCGGCAAGCCGGCTATCCAGCAGTTCGTGTCTCAGGCGCACAAGCGCAGCTACCCGCCCAAGCACACGATCCTGCACGCCGGCGACACGCCGACCACGCTGTTCCTGATCCTGGAGGGATCGGTCAGCGTGCTGCTGGAGGACAAGGAAGGCCGCGAGATCGTGCTGGCCTACCTGGGCCCCGGCGACTTCTTCGGCGAAATGTGCCTGTTCCCGGAGCAGGCCTCGCGCACCGCCATCGTGCGCACCCGCACCCAGCCCACGCTGGTCGCCGAGTGCACCTACGCCGCGTTCCGCCAGTTCGCCAAGGACCACCACGAGATCATGTACGAGATCGCCGGGCAGCTCGCCACGCGCCTGCGCAGCACCAACGCGCGGCTGTCGGACCTGGCCTTCCTGGACGTCGCCGGGCGGCTCGCCCACATCCTGCTCGACCTGTCGCAGAAGCCCGACTCGATGGAGCACCCGCGCGGCCGGGTAGTGCGCATCAGCCGCCAGGAGCTGGCGCGCAACGCCGGCTGCTCACGCGAGATGGCCGGCCGCGTGCTGAAGAAACTGGAGGAAGACGGCCTGGTGCAAAGCCAAGGCCGCAACATCGTCGTCCTGAACGTGCCGGTCGCGTGACCGGCGGAAGCGCATTGTAGGAGCGCCTTCAGGCGCGACGGTCGCGGCTGAAGCCGCTCCTACGGCGCGACGGTCGCGGCTGAAGCCGCTCCTACAGGAGCAACTCCCGCAACGCCTGCCCCGGGCTTTCCGCCCGCATCAGCGACTCCCCCACCAGGAAGCGGTGCACGCCGGCGGTGCGCAGGCGCGCGACGTCGGCCGCGGCGGCGATGCCGCTTTCGCTGACGACCTCGGACCCCGGCGGCAGCTGCGGCAGCAGCTCGAGCGTGACCTCGAGCCGCGTGACGAAGCTGCGCAGGTCGCGGTTGTTGATGCCGAGCAGGCAGCCCTCGGGCAGGCGCGCGCGCTGCACCGTCTCGAGCTCGGCGCAGTCGTGGATCTCGACCAGCACGTCGAGGCCCAGCGCCCGCGCCGCGGCGGCCAACTCGTTCATCTGCGCGCCCGACAGTGCGGCGGCGATCAGCAGGATGGCGTCGGCGCCCAGCGCGCGCGCCTCGGCCAGCTGCAGCGCGTCCACGGTGAAGTCCTTGCGCAGCACCGGCAGGGTGCAGGCCGCCCGCGCCTGCTTGAGGTGCTCGCCCGAGCCCAGGAAGAAGCGCTCGTCGGTCAGCACCGACAGGCAGGCGGCGCCGGCGCCGGCGTAATCCGCCGCCAGCGCCGGCGGATCGAAGTTCGGCCGGATCAGGCCGCGGCTCGGCGAGGCCTTCTTGATCTCGGCGATCACCGCCGCCCCGGCCGCCGCCCGCGTGCGCAGCGCTCCGGCAAAGCCCCGCGGCGCGCCCTGCGCGCTGGCGAGGTCGGCGAGCGACTGCGGCGAGTGCTTCTTGCGCAGCGCGGCGACCTCTTCCCGTTTCTGGGCAAGGATTTTTTCGAGGATGTCGCTCATGGGCGCGGGTCATGCCTGACAAGTGACGCACTCACGGCGCGAGCTTCCGCGTCATCGCCACGAACTCGTCGCACTTGCGCCGCGCGGCGCCGCTGGCGAGCGCATCGCGCGCCCGCGCCAGCCCGTTGGCGATCGAATCGGCGACGCCGCAGACGTACAGCGCCGCGCCCGCGTTCAGCGCCACGATTTCGCGCGCCGCGCCCGGCCGGTTGTCGAGCGCCTCGAGCACGCGCTCCTTCGACTCGGCGCTGCCATCGACCCTCAGGTTGCGGCTCGAGATCATCGCCAGGTCGAAATCCTCGGGGTGGATGTCGTACTCGCGCACCACGCCGTGGCGTAGCTCGCCGACCATGGTGGACGCGCCCAGCGTGATCTCGTCGAGCCCGTCGCGGCCCCACACCACCAGCGCGCGCGAAACGCCAAGGCGCTCTAGAACGCGCACCTGGATGCCCACCAGGTCCGGGTGGAACACGCCCATCAGGATGTTCGGCGCCTCCGCCGGGTTGGTCAGCGGGCCGAGAATGTTGAACAGGGTGCGCACGCCGAGCTCGCGGCGCACCGGCGCCACCGCTTTCATGGCCGGGTGATGGGTCGGCGCGAACATGAAGCCGATGCCGACGCCGTTCAGGCACGCGGCCACCTGCTCGGGCTGCAGCTCGACCGACGCGCCCAGCGCCTCGAGCACGTCGGCCGAGCCGGACTTGGAGGACACCGAGCGGTTGCCGTGCTTGGCCACGCGCGCGCCGGCGGCGCACGCGACGAAACTCGCGGCGGTGGAGACGTTGAAGCTGTGCGCGTTGTCGCCGCCGGTGCCGACGATGTCGACGAAGTGAGGGTGCGGCGCCGGCCGCACCTTGCGCGCGAACTCCCTGAGCACCGCCGCCGCCGCGGCGATCTCGCCGACCGTCTCCTTCTTGACGCGCAGGCCGGTCAGCAGCGCGGCCGTCATGACCGGCGACACCTCGCCGCGCATGATCGCGCGCATCAGTTCGGCCATCTCGTCGGGGAAGATTTCGCGGTGCTCGATGGTGCGCTGGAGCGCCTCCTGCGGGGTGATGGGCATCAGTAGGCCTCCAGGAAATTGCGCAGCAAGTCGTGGCCGTGTTCGGTCAGGATCGATTCGGGGTGGAACTGCACGCCCTCGAGCGGCAGTGTCCGGTGCATCAGGCCCATGACCTCGTCGCGCGCGCCGCCGTCTCGCCGGGTCCAAGCCGTCACTTCGAGCTCCTCGGGGAAGCCCTCGTCGGCGACGATCAGCGAGTGATAGCGCGTGGCCGTGAACGGCGCCGGCAGCTTGCGGAACACGCCCTGCCCGGCGTGGTGGATGGCCGAGGTCTTGCCGTGCATGACTTCGCGCGCGCGCACCACCTTGCCGCCGAAGGCCTGGCCGATGCTCTGGTGGCCCAGGCACACGCCGAGGATCGGAATCTTGCCGGCCAGCCCGCGGATCAGCTCGAGGCAGACGCCGGCCTCGTTGGGCGTGCACGGCCCCGGCGACAACACGATGTGCGAGGGTTTCAGCGCCGTGACCTGTTTCACCGAGATCTGGTCGTTGCGGTACGTGCGCACGTCCGCACCGAGCTCGCCCAGGTATTGCACCAGGTTGTAGGTGAACGAGTCGTAGTTGTCGATCATCAGAATCATGGCGGCCTGCCTGTCGCCCAGAAAACTCCCGGCCCCGAAGCGGGGTTGAAACACTCAGCGGGAGCTGCGCCAGCGATTCATCGACGATCACGACGGTGCGGGACGGCGGGCGCTCATGATAGCGGGTCGTGGGCGCGCATGACCGGTGCGCTAGACTCGCCGGCAAACGGGGAATCCGGGGGCGGATGCATGATCTGGCTGACGCTGATCCTGACGGTGGGTGCGGCCCTCTGGCTCGGCGCCTGGACCAATAAGGAGTGGGGCTTCATCGTCGGCGGCGCGCTCGGCTACCTGGTCGCGCAGCACTGGGCGCTGCGCGCGCAGCTCGATGCCCTGCGCCAGCGGCTGTCCGGACTCGAGGGCGGCAAGGCCGCGCCGGCTCCGCGCCCCGCCGCTGCGACGCCACCCGTGATCGCGGCCGCTCCCGCCGCCACGCAGCCTGCGCCGGCGCCGGTCGCTCCCGCCGTGCCCGCCGCACCGGCAACCCCCGCTGCGGTCTGGCCGCCACCGCCCCAGCCCACGGAGCCGAACGCGTTCGACAAGGCCGTGGCCGAGGCCTGGGCCTGGCTCAAGCGCGGCAACCCGGTGGCCAAGGCCGGCATCGTCATCCTGTTCTTCGGCGCCGCGTTCCTCGCCAAGTACGCCGCCGACCACGCGCTGCTGCCGCTCGAAGTGCGGCTGGCCGCGCTGGCCGCCGGCGCCGCCGCGCTGCTGGTGGTCGGCTGGCGGCTGCGCGAGTCGCGCGCGCTGTACGCGCAGATCCTGCAGGGCGGCGGCATCGCCGGCCTGTACCTCGTGGTGTTCGCGGCCTCGCGCCTGTATCACCTCGTGCCGCACGGCCTGGCGCTGCCGCTGCTGATCACCATCGCCGCGGCGTCCGCGCTGCTCGCGGTGGCGCAGAGCTCGCTGGCGCTCGCCGTCATCGGCTTCGCCGGCGGCTTCCTGGCGCCGGTGATGCTCTCGACCGGCGGCGGCAACCACGTCGCGCTGTTCAGCTACTACGCCGTGCTGAACCTCGGCGTGTTCACGGTGGCCTGGTTCCGCGCCTGGCGGGTGCTGAACCTGGTCGGCTTCGTCTTCACCTTCACCATCACCGGCGCCTGGCGCGCGTTCTCCTACACGACCGCGGACCTGGTCAGCGCCGACTTCTTCCTGTTGCTGTTCTTCGTGATGTACGTCGGCATCTCGATCCTGTTCGCGCTGCGCCAGAAGCCGGAACTCAAGGGCTACGTCTCGGGCTCGCTGGTGTTCGGCCTGCCGGTGGTGGTGTTCACGCTGCAGGCCACGCTACTGTCGAAGATCGAGTACGGCCTGGCCTTCTCGGCGCTGGGCTTCGGCGTGTTCTATCTGGCCGTGTCGTTGGCCCTGTGGCGTTCGCGCCATCCGAACCTCGGCCTGCTGGCCGAGGCTTTCGCCGCGCTCGGCGTGATCTTCGGGTCGCTGGCGATTCCGCTGGCGTTCGATCACCAGACCACCGCGGCGATGTGGGCGGTCGAGGGCGCGGGCCTGTTGTGGATCGGCGTGCGCCAGGACCGCAGGCTGGCGCGCGCCTTCGGCGCGCTGCTGCAGCTCGCCGGCGGCCTCGGCTACCTGGTCGGGCTGCATCGCCTGGCCGCCGACCTGCCGGTGCTGAACACCGCCTTCATCGGCTGCATCCTGCTGGCGGTGTCCGGCGCGCTGTCGGCCCGCTGGCTGCAACGCCACGCCGCGCAGGCGGCCGCCTACGAAAAGTTCGCGGACAGCGCGCTGCTGCTGTGGGCGACGGCGTGGTTCGCCTATGGCGGCCTCGCCGAGATCGACCGCTCGCTGCCGCGCGACCTCGATTACGGCGCGGCGCTCGCGCACGGCGCGCTGGTGCTGTCGGTGCTGCTGGGGCTGCGCCAGCTGTGGTCGTGGCACGTGCCGGCGCGCATCGCCGCGGGCCTGGCACCGCTGGCCGTGCTCGCAGGCCTGGTGGCGACGGGCAGGTCGCACCCGTTCGCCGAGTTCGGCTTCCTGTCCTGGCCGCTGCTGCTGGTGACGGTGTACGCGGTGCTGCACGACCTCGACGCGCGCGCGGACGAGCTCACCGCGCCGCTGAAGCCCTGGCTGCACGCCGGCGCGTACGCGGCGCTGGCGGTCGTCGCGGCATGGGAAGGCGGCTGGCAGCTCGGCGAGGCCGTGCCGGGCGTCTGGCGCCAGTTGCCGTGGGCGCTGGCGCCGGCGGCGCTGCTGTGGGCCGCCAACCGCGCGCCGCCGTGGCCGCACTGGCCGCTGGCGCGCCATGCGGATCTCTATCGCCTGCACGCGAGCGTGCCGCTGGCGCTGTGGACAGCGCTGTGGGTGCTGTTCACCAACCTCTCCAGCGACGGCAACCCCGGCGCCATCGCCTACGTGCCGCTGCTCAACCCGCTCGACCTGAGCTCGGCGGCGGCGTTGACCCTGCTCGCGCTGTACGTGCTCGGCCTGCCCGCCGAACGGCGCGCGGCACTGCTCGCCGCGCGCCCGTTCGTGGCGCTGGCGGCCGCGCTGGTGTTCGTGTGGCTCAACGCCGCCTTGATCCGGGCGCTGCATCACGGCTTCGACGCGCCGCTCACCTGGCACGGCATCCGCCATTCGCTGCTGGTGCAGGCCTCGCTGTCCATCTTCTGGACCCTGCTCGGCCTGTCGGTGATGGTGCTGTCCACCCGCCGTGGCTGGCGCACGGCGTGGATGGCGGGCGCCGGCATGATGGGCGTCGTTGTGGTGAAGCTGTTCCTGGTGGACCTCGCCGGCACCGGCACCATCGCGCGCATCGCCTCGTTCATGTCGGTCGGCCTGCTGATGCTGCTGGCCGGTTACGTCTCGCCGCTGCCGCCGGCCTCGACCGCCGGCGCACTTAGGGAGAACGCATGAAGCCGCTCTGCCGCCTGCTCGCCCTGTCGCTCGCCGCCACCGGCGTGGCCGCGACGGCGTCCGCGCCCACGCTAAAGCACTTCGCCTACGGCCTGTTGGTCGAATCAGAGGTGGGCAAGCCCGCGCACGAGCTCACGCTGCCGGACGAGGTGTACCAGGGCGTCACGCGCGCCGACCTCGGCGACCTGCGCGTGTTCAACGGTGGCGGCATCGTCGTGCCGCACGCGCTGTGCACCGGCGCCGAGACCACGGCCGAGTCGGTCGGCGAACAGCCGCTGCCGGTGTTCGCGCTGCAGCGCCCCCGCCCGGCAACGTCGGCCGGCGACGGACGCATCAGCGTGCAGACGCCCGGCGGCACTTCGGTGCAGGTAATCGAGGGCGGCGCGCCGCAGATCGGCGCCAGCCGCGTGATCCAGCAGCCGGCCGACGGCTTCGTGGTCGACGCCAGCGCCGCGCCCGGCGCCCTGCGCGCGCTACGCCTGTCCTGGAGCGCCCCGGACGGCGCCTCCGAGGCGCAGGTGCGCGTCGAGGCCAGCGAGGACCTCAACGCCTGGCGCACGGTGGTCGCCGGCACCACGCTGCTGCACGTGGCGGCCGACGGCCGCGCGCTCGACCGCAACCACATCGACCTGCCCCAGGCGCGCTACCGCTACCTGCGCCTGGTGCGCAGCAGCGGCCCGGCCGTGCTGATCGGCGCGGTGACGGCGGACGTGGTGCAGGCCGGCACGGTGGCCGAGCCGCGGTGGTTCGCGGCGATGCCCGCCGCCGACGCCGGCAGCGAGGGCTTCCTGTTCGACGCCGGGCGGCTCGCGCCGGTGCAGGCCGCGCGCGTGGTGCTGGCCACGCCGAACATGGCGCTGCGCGTCGCGCTCGACAGCCGGCGCGGCCCGGAGCGGCCCTGGCAGCCGCGCTGGAGCGGCGAGATCTCCTCGGTCGACGGCGGCAACGCCGCGCAGACGCCGCCGTTCGCCGCGGTGAGCGATCCGCTGTGGCGCGTGCGCGTGCTGCGCGGCGCCGAGTCGCTCGGCGGCGGCCGGCCGACGCTGCGCCTCGGCTACCACCCGGCGCGGCTGCGTTTTCTCGCGCAGGGCGACGGGCCGTTCGTGGTTGCCTACGGCAGCGCCCGGGTGGCGCCGGCCGAGGCGCTCGGCTGCGAGGCGCTGCTCACGCACCTGCCCGCGAAGCAGCGGGCCGCGCAGGTCGGCATGGCGCAGGTCGCCGCGGCGCCCGCCGCCGCGTTCGGCGGCCCCGAGGCGCTGGCACCGCCGCCGCGGCCGATGCCGGTGCGCCAGATCGTGCTGTGGGCCGTGCTGCTGCTCGGCACCGCCGCGCTGGTGGCGATGGCGATGGCGCTGCTGCGGCGCCTGCGCGAGGGCGGGCCCGCTCCCTAGCCGCGCGCCGCCGCCAGCGGCAACTCCGCGCGCAGGCACTCCCGCTCGAAACGGTCGGGCGCGAGCGTGAAGCCGTAGTACCGCGCCAGCGCAATCATGTCGGCGTTGTCGGCCAGGATCAGTCCGTGGATGCATGGCAACCCGTGCGCGCGGGCCTCGAGCTTGAGGCAGTCGAGCAGGTGCGTGCCGAGCCCGCGGCCGCGGTGCTCGCGCGCCACGAAGATGCCGAACTCGGCGCCCGCGCCATCCGGATCGGCGACCAGCATGGCGCTGCCGACCACGCGCGAGCGGTCGTCCGCGGGCTCGGCGACGACGGCGAAATGGCGCTGCTCGTCGGCGCGCGTCAGCGGCTCGACCATGGTGTGCGGGAACGTGCGCGCGTGGCGGAAGAAGCGGAAGCGGATGTCCTCCGGCGCCGCCGCCTCGAGCATGCGCCGCAGCGCGTCTTCGTCGGACGGCCGCGCGATGCGCACGCGGTAGGCGCCGCCGGTGGTCTCGAAGCGATGCTCCGGAACGTGCGGGTCGGCGGCGGCGGTCGCGCTCACAGCGGGAGCTCCTCGCCGAGGAACGGCGCCAGGAAGGCCTCGACGCCGCGCGCCAGCGCGTCGAGGTCATAGCCGCCTTCGAGCGTGGCCACCACGCGGCCGTCGCAGCATTCGGCGGCGACGTCGCGGATCACGCGCCCGATCCAGCGGAAGTCCTCGGTGACCAGCCGCAGGTCGCCGAGCGGATCGGCCAGGTGGCCGTCGAAGCCGGCCGACACCAGGATCAGCTCCGGCTGCTGCTGCTGCAGCCGCGGCAGCCAGTGGTTGGCCACGGCGTCGCGGAACGCGGTGCCGCCGGACTGCGCCGGCAGCGGCACGTCGACCAGGTTGGCGGCGTCCGGCGGCGCGTGCCAGTGCGGGTACAGCGGGTGCTGGTAGGTCGAGTACAGCATCACGCGGCCGTCGCCCTTGAAGATGTCGGCGGTGCCGTTGCCGTAATGCAGGTCGAAGTCGAGGATGGCGATGCGTGACAGGCCGCGCGCCATCGCGTGCGACGCGCCGACCGCGACGTTGTTGAAGAAGCAGAAGCCCATGGCGCGGGCGCGCTCGGCGTGGTGGCCGGGCGGGCGCACCGCGCAGAACGCCAGCTGGGCGCGCTCCTCGAGCACCAGGTCCACGCCGCGGACGGCGGCGCCGGCGGCGCGCAGCGCGGCGGGCAGCGTGTCCGGGCAGATCGCCGTGTCGGCGTCGACCGGCACGCACGCCGTCGCGCCCTCCAGCGCCAGCAGCCGGTCGACGTGGCCGGGTTCGTGCACGCGCACCAGTTGCTCGCGCGTGGCCCGCGGCGCCGGCTCCTGCAGCAGCAGGCCGGCGAAGCCGGAGGCGACCATGCGGTCGTGGATCGCCTGCAGCCGGCGCGGCGACTCCGGATGGTCCGGCTCGATCACGTGCCGCAGGCAGTCCGGATGCGACAGCCAGGCCAGCGCGGAGGAACTCATGGCAGCACGCTAGGCGCGCCGCGCGCCGGGGGCCTTGACGCAGGTCAATGCGAAAAGGAGGTGCGGCTCCGACACTGGCTGGCATGAGCGTCTCGCTGGCGACACCCCCGGACGGCCCCCGCGATTCCCCCGCCGGCGTCGCCCCGACCTTCCGCCTGGCGCTGCGCGCCACCGATTTCGACGCCGGGCTGGCCGGCCTGCTGCACGCCGCGCTCAACGGAGCCGGCCGCCGGGAGTCGCTGAGCGGCCTGTGCGCGCACCTCGCCCGCGTGCTGCGCCTGCGCCTCGCGCTGCTGGCGCGGCGCACCGAGTCGGGCACCGTCGCAATCGAGGCGGCGTCCGCCGAGAACGGCCTGTGGCTCGAGCTGCAGCACATCCCCGAGCGCTGGGACAGCGGCCTGTCGAGCCGCGGACCGGCGGCCGAGGCGCTGCGCGCCGCCGGCGCCATCCGCATGAACGTGCGCGCCGAGGGCTTCGCGCTGTGGCGAGCCGCGGCCGAAGGCGAGCGCGCGCGGGAGATCCTGGCGATCCCGGTGGAAGCCGCCGGCGGGCCGCGCATCCTCGAACTGTACTTCGACGGCGACGTCCCCCACGGCGCGACCGCCGGCACGCTGACGGTCGAGCGCCTGGCCCAGGCCGTCGAGGCCTATCTGGCCGACCTCGACCTGATCGACGAGCGCGCGCTGGTGTCGCGCGCGCTGGCCTGCGCGGGCAACGCCACGTTCATCACCGACCTCGAGGGCACCATTGCCTGGAGCAACCCGGCGTTCACGGCGCTGTCGGGCTACTCGGCCGAGGAGGTGCGCGGCCGCAACCCCAACATCCTGCGCTCGGGCCAGCAGGGCACGCGCTACTACCGCGAGCTGTGGGGCACCATCCGCGCCGGCAAGGTCTGGCGCGGCGAGACCGTCGACCGCGGCAAGGACGGCCACGACTACACCATCCTGCAGACCGTCAGCCCGGTGGCACAGGACGAGCGCATCACTCATTACGTTTCGATCCAGGCGGAGATCGGCGCCGAGCGGCGCGCACGCGAGCAGCTCGAGCTGGCCAGCCACGTCAGCCCCGACACCGGGCTGCTGACGCGCGCGGCGTTCGAGGGCGCGGTCGCCAAGGCCTTCGGCGAGGCGCCGGAGCGTCCGGCGGCGCTGGGAGTCGTGGCGCTGCGCGGTTTGCAGCGCGCCGCGCCCACGCTGGGCGAGGACCTGCGCGGCCTCGTGGCCACGGCGCTGGGCAAGCGCGTGCGCGACACCGTGCCCGAGCCGGACCTGACCGGCGGCTTCGGTCCGTTCGAGTACGGCCTGCTGCTGCGCGGCGACGTCAGCGAGGCGCGCGTCGACGCGCGCCTGCGCACGCTGCGCGAGAAGCTGGCCGAGCCGCTGCCCTACCTCGGGCCGATCCCGGCCCTCGACATCCACTGCGGCGTGGCGCTGTACCCGGCCGACGGCCGCAGCTTCCACGACCTGTGGCTCAAGGCCGACCGCCAGCTGGCCAACGAGCCGTATCGCCGCGCCTGGCGCGGCCCGCCGCCGCACTGAGGCGCGAGGCAAAAAAGGGGACGGACTCCATTGAAGGGACGCTTCAAAGGAGTCCGTCCCCTTTGATCGTTTACGCCGCGCAGGCCACCGGGAACGCCGTGGCGTGGAGCGCGCGAGCGTTGACCAGGCGCACGGTCTTGCTGTCGCTGCGGATCCGGCCCTGCGCCTCGAGGCGCGCCAGCACGCGGCAGACGGTCTCGGTGGCCAGGCGCAGGTAATTGGCGATGTCGCGGCGGGTCATCGGCAGCTTGAGCTCGCCGCCGTGCGCGCCGAGGCGCTGGCGCATCGACAGCAGGAACGCCACGAGGCGCTGCTCGGCGGTGTAGTCGCCGGCCAGGGTCAGCGCCTGGGCCAGCTCGGCGCTGGTGCGGTCGAGCAGGCGGCGCGCGAGGAACGGGCTCTCGGCCATCAGCCGCTGCACGGCAACGGCAGGAATCCTGCACACCTGCGAGGGCATGACCGCCACGATGGTGGCCGGGAAGCTGTCGCCGCCCAGCGCGTCGAGCCCGACGATGTCACCCGGCAGGTAGAAACCGCGCACGCGCTCGGTGCCGTCGGCGTCCACGGTGAAGCTCTTCAGGCAGCCGGCGCGCACGGTGTAGATCGCCGCGGCCGGCGCGCCCGCCTCGACCAGCGTCTTGCCGGCGCTGGCCAGCGAGACCGCGGCTTCGACCGCCGCGTTCCAGCGCTCGACGTCGGCGCGTGCCGCGCCGTGGATCACGCAGGCGCTGGCCGCCGGGCAGACGGTGCAGCGCAGGTGGCAGGCCTGGGCCTCGGGGGAACGGCTGGTGAGCTGGGCGTCGAAGGGCATGTCCGGAACCTCGTTCCTGCGCAGTTCGGCAGGGCCCCAGTCTCGGCCGCCCGGCCGCGCGCGAAAATTCGCAGTTGCCGCAGCCCGCTTGCGGGTTCTACGTATGCGCTTTCGGCCCCAGCTGGGCCAGCATGCGGGCCAGCTGGGCCACCGAGCGCACGCCCACCTTGGACAGGATGCGCGCCCGGTGCAGCTCGACCGTGCGCACGCTGATGCCCAGGTCCGCCGCGACCACCTTGTTGGCGGCGCCCTCGCCGATGCGCCGGGCGACGTCGCGCTCACGCGCGGTCAGCCCGGCCCAGCGCCGCCCGATCTCGTCGGCGCGCCCCAACAGCTCGCGCTCGCGGGCGTCCTGCTCGAGCGCCTTCTGCACGCGGCGGATCAGCTCGTCGTCGTTGAACGGTTTCTGGATGAAGTCCAGCGCGCCGGCGCGCATGGCCTCGACCGCCATCGGTACGTCGCCGTGGCCGGTGATGAAGATGATCGGCAGCGTGACGTTGCGGCGGGCGAGCTCCTCCTGCACCTCGAGCCCGCCCAGCTGCGGCATGCGCACGTCGAGCAGCAGGCAGCCCGGCTGCTCGGGCCGGTATTCGTCGAGGAAACGCCGCGGGTCGCGGTACACCCGCGACGGCAGCCCGACCGTGCGCAGCAGCATGGCGATGCTGTCGCCGACCGGTTCCTCGTCGTCGACCACGAACACGGTCGGAACCGGCGCGGTCTGCATGGATGTGCTCATTCGTCCCCCACTTTCGGCAGGCGCACGCGGAAGCGGGCGCCGCCGGCCGGCGCGGTCTCGCCGGTCAGCTCGCCGCGGTGCGCGGTGATGATGGACTTGCAGATCGACAGGCCCAGGCCGATGCCCAGCGGCTTGGTGGTGAAGAACGGCTCGAACAGCCGCTCCTGCGCCCGTGGCGGCAGGCCGGGGCCGCTGTCGGTCACGACGATCTCGATCTTGCCGTCGTTGACGCCGGTCTGGATGCGGAGGGTGTCGCCGCGCGCCTGCTCGAGCATGGCGTCGAGGCCGTTGCGGACCAGGTTCAGCACCACCTGCTGGATCTGCACGGCGTCGCCCATGGTCGCCGGCAGCGGCTCGGCCAACTCGAGGTCCAGGTGGTAGCCGGCCTGGCGCACCTCGAAATCCAGCAGCTTGATGACGTCGCGGATCAGGCGGTTGACGTCCAGCGGCTCGCGCGCCTCGTCGCGCCGGCGCACCAGCGCGCGCAGGCCGCGGATGACCTGGCCGGCGCGCTCCGCCTGTGCGCCGATCTTGTCGAGGGTCGTGGCCAGCTCATCACCACCGATGGTGCCGGCCTGCACCATGCGCCGGCAGGCGCTGGCGTAATTCGAGATCGCGGTCAGCGGCTGGTTCACCTCGTGGGCGATGCCGCTGACCATCTCGCCGAGCGTGCCGAGGCGGCCGACGTGGGTCAGGCGCGCGCGCAGGCCCTCGGCCTCGCGCGCCTGCGCCTTGCGCTCGGTCAGGTCGCGGATGATGCCGACGAAGCCGTGCCGCCCTTCGGGCATCAGCTCGCCGGTGGTCATGAACTCGCCGACCGACAGGTCGATCGGAAATATGGTGCCGTCCTTGCGCCGGCCCTCGACCTCGCGGCCGATGCCGATGATGCGGCGCTCGCCGGTGCTCGCGTAGCGCGCGATGTACGCATCGTGATGCGAGCGGTATGGCTCGGGCATCAAGGTGGACACGTTGTGGCCGAGCACCTCGGCCTCGGCGTAGCCGAACATCTGCTCGGCGGCGAGATTGAAGCGCCTGATGAGCCCCTGCGTGTCGATCAGGATGATGGCGTCCACGGCCGCATCCAGCAGCGCGCCGAGACGCGTCTCGGCTACAGTGCGATTCGTGGCGGGCTTTAGCGGCACCGCCGCAGTCTAAACTCGGTTCCCCGGCTATGGAAACGCTCGCCGTCCTGAACGCCTTCGTCGTCAGCCTCGCCCTGGGGCTGATGATGGGTCTCGAGCGCGAGCGCCGCGGCGGCACCAACGCCGGCCTGCGCACCTTTGGCCTGGTCGGCATGACGGGCACCGCCACCGCCATGATCGCCCAGCAGACCGGGAGTCTCTGGCTGCTGCCGGTGGTCGCGGCGGGCCTGGTCGCCATGATGATCGCCGCCGACTACCACCGCGGCGACGCCGACGAAACGCCCGACACCACCACCACCGTGGCGCTGCTGCTGTGCTTCCTGTTCGGCGTGATGCTGTGGCACGGGCACACCCAGCTCACCGTGGCGCTGGCGCTCGGCGCCACTGTGCTGCTGTACTTCAAGTCCGAGCTGCACGGCGCCACGCAGCGGCTGACGCGCCAGGACATCGTCTCGTTCCTGCAGTTCGCGCTGATCACCTTCGTCGTGCTGCCGGTGCTGCCGGACCAGGGCTACGGGCCGTACGGCATGCTCAACCCCTACATCATCTGGCTGATGGTGGTGCTGACCTCGGGCCTGTCGCTCGCCGGCTACGCGACGCTGCGGCTGGCGCCGCGGTCCACGGGCGTGCCGCTGCTCGGCCTGCTCGGCGGCCTGGTGTCGAGCACGGCCACCACGCTGGTGTTCGCGCGGCAGGTGCGCGACGACGCCAGGCACGCCGGCGCCGCGTTCGTGATCGTCACCATCGCCAACCTGGTCGTACCGCTGCGCATCGCCGTGCTCGCCGGCGTGCTCGCGCCGGCGGTGCTGCCGGTGCTGATCCCGGTGCTCGCCGCCGGCGTGGTCGCGGGCGCGGCGCCGCCGCTGCGGCACTGGCTGGCGCTGCGCGGCTCGCGCGAGGCGGCCCCCGACTACGGCAACCCCACCAACCTGCGCCACGCGCTGATGTTCGGCGCGATCTTCGCCGTGGTGCTGGTGGTCAGCGCGGCGTTCCACGCGCAGGCCGGCTCGATGGGCGTCTACGCCGTTGCCGCGGTCTCGGGCCTGGCCGACATGGACGCCATCGCCATTTCCACGTTCAAGCTGCTCACCGGCGGGCAGCTCACGGCCGGCCAGGCCGCGGTGGCCGTGGTCATCGCGCTGGCGGCGAACATGGCGTTCAAGGCGACGCTGGTGCTGTCGATCGCCGGCCGCGCGCTGGCCGGCCGCGTCGCGCTGAGCTACCTCGCGCAGCTCGCCGGACTGGTTGTCGCAGCGCTGCTGCTCGCGCGCTGATCAGTGCGTCCGGCGGCGCGAGAGGTCCCGGGCGCACTCCACGCACTCGGTCGCCTGCGGCACGACCTCGAGGCGCTCCTGCTCGATGGGCAGGCCGCAGGCCTCGCAGGTGCCGTACTGGCCCGTGTCGATGCGGTCGATGGCGTGCTGGTATTGGTGGATCATGGTGGTCGTGGTCTGGCCGAGGCGCTCGAGCACCTCGTCGTTCTCGGTTTCCTGCGCGCGGTCGGCGGCGTCGGGCGACAGCGGCGCGAGCCGGTGCGCGGCGTCGTCGCGGATGCGCCGCAGCCGCCGCGCCAGCTGCTCGCGGGTCCAGACCAGGTCACGCCGGACATCTTCGGTTGTTCTCATCGTGCGCGGCTCCGGATGCTCTCGGGCTCACTGTGACCGAGGCGGCTCCCGGGTTCATTGACCTGCATCAAGCGGCGCGGCATTGACGCGGGTCAATGCGGGCGGGGTGCGCGCGGCCTAGCCTGCCCGCATGCGAGTCCCGTCCGGCGTCCCGACACCCACGGTTTTCGAAGCCGACCTGGTCCGGCGCTACGACCATCCCGGCCCGCGCTACACCTCGTACCCGACCGCGCTGCAGTTCACGCCGCGCTTCGCCGAGGCCGACTACCGCGCGGCGGCCGAGCGCTCGCGCGCCGCGCGCCCCGGCGCGCCGCTGTCGGTCTACGTGCACGTGCCGTTCTGCACCAGTCCGTGTTTCTACTGCGGCTGCAACCGCATCATCACGCGCCAATGGGGCGCCGGCGAGAAATACCTGCAGGCGCTGACGCGCGAAATCGAGCTGCAGGGCGCGCTGTTCGAGAAGCTGCGCACCATCGAGCAGCTGCACGTCGGCGGCGGCACGCCGACCTTTCTCGACGACGCGCAGATCGGCCGCGTGATCGCGGCGCTCGACCGCCACTTCGGCACCACCGACAGTGAAGCGCGCGAGTACTCGATCGAGCTCGACCCGCGCACCATCCACGCCGGCCGCATGGAAGCGCTGGCGGGCCTGGGCTTCAACCGCGTCAGCCTCGGCGTGCAGGACTTCGACCCACAGGTGCAGAAGGCGGTCAACCGCGTGCAGTCGGTCAAGGACACGCTGGACCTGATCCGTGAGGCGCGCCGCGTCGGCATGCGCTCGGTGTCGGTGGACCTGATCTACGGCCTGCCGTACCAGACCCCGGCATCGTGGGCGCGCACGCTGAACCTGGTCGTAACCGCCGCGCCGGACCGCATCGCCGCCTACAGTTACGCGCACCTGCCGGAGCGCTTCAAGGCGCAGCGCCACATCGACGCCGCGCACCTGCCGAACGCGCAGGAGAAACTGGCGCTGCTGGCGATGACCGTCGCGCGCCTGACCGACGCCGGCTACGAGTACATCGGCATGGACCATTTCGCGCGGCCCGGCGACGAGCTGGCGGTGGCGCGCCGCGAAGGCACGCTGCACCGCAACTTCCAGGGCTACGCCACGCGCGGCCAGCTCGAGCTGGTCGGCCTGGGCATGACCTCGATCGGATCGCTGGACGACACCTACAGCCAGAACGCGCACCGGCTGGACGATTACTACGCCCTCGTCGCCGCCGGCCGCCTGCCCATCGCCAAGGGGCTGCGCATGACCGCCGAGGACCGCCTGCGGCGCGACGTCATCATGGCGCTGATGTGCCGCGACCGCCTGCGCTTTGCGGACATCGAGAAGCGCCATGGCATCACGTTCCGCGCCCACTTCGCCGCCGAGCTCGACCGGCTCGACGCGCTCGAGGACGACGGCCTGGTCACCAGCGACCGCGACGGCATCCGCGTGACCGCGCCGGGGCGCATGCTGCTGCGGCCGATCGCGATGGTGTTCGACGAGTACGCCAAGCCGTTCGTCCCCGAAGCGCCGCGCCGCCACTCCGCCGTCATTTGAGGACCAAAGGGGACGGACTCCCATGAAGCATCCTCAAAGGAGTCCGTCCCCTTTGGCCCTCTACGCCGCCGACAGCGCGTGGCCGGCGCCGGCGCCCGCCTCGGCACGGACCAGGCCCGCGAGGTAATCGCAGTACAAGTCGATGTAGTTGACGCCGTTGTGCTCGTCGAGCAGCCACGGGTTCATCAGCGTGTGGCGCAGCACGACGACGTGGTCCGACGACAGCTCGTCGCCGAACGGGCGCTCGCGCAGCGTCGCCGGGTTGAGGTGCAGCTCGGCGAACAGGCGGCGGAACGCGGCGTCGCCGAGCGCCGCGCGCGACACCTGCGTGGACGAGCCGAAGAACTGGCGCAGCTGCACCGGCTGTGCCCGGTCCACGCGCAGATGGCCGTAGAGGCGCTCCATGAACGCGTTCATGCGCGCGAGCGAGGCGTTGCCGGCCGGGTTGATGGCCAGGCAAACCAGGTTGCTGTCCGGCTCGCACGGCAGGGTCAGGTGAGCGAGGTCGGCGATCTCGCCTGCCAGGCGGTGAACGCGGTCGAAGAAATACTCGGCGGCGCGCAGCGACTCGCGCTGCAGCCGGCCGAAGTGCCGGTAATCGAGCGGCAGCGTGCGGTGCGTGACGTACGCCGCTGCCGCCGCGGCGCCGGACTTGGAGCCTTCGAGGATGTAGCGGCCCAGCGCGCGGAACCTGGCGCGCCAGCCGCCGGCGGCCGCGCGCGCGTCGAACACGTACGGCGCGTCCTGCGCTACGAACTCGCAGGTGCGCGAGTCGCGGCACACCAGCGCGCCGGCGCCGTACGGCAGGTAGCCGAGCTTGTGCGGGTCCACCGTCACGCTGTCCACCTCGCCCAGGGCGGCGAAGGCGTCGTAGACCTCGCGTGAGGGGAAATAGCGGAAGTCGGCGCGCACGTCCTCGTGCGCGCGCAGCGAGCCGTCCTCGCCGCGGAACATGCTCGCCAGGTAGCCGCCCCAGGCGGCGTCCACGTGCACGCCGAACGACAGGCCGCGCGGCTGCCAGGCACGGCGCGCCGCCAGGATGCGGTGGATCGGGTCCACCGTGCCGAACTCGGTGGTGCCCAGCACGCCGACCACCGCGAGCACCGGCCGGCGCTCGCGCTGGGCCTGCGCCAACGCCGCGTCGAGCGCGTCGGCGTCGAGGCGCATGCCCTGCGCCGGGATGCGCACCAGCTGCGCCGAGCCCAGCCCGAGCAGGCCCATGGCCTTGTCCCACGAGTAGTGCGCGGTGACCGGCGCCAGCACCAGCGGCGAGCCGAACGCCGGGTGGCGCGCGGCGAACTCGGTCGTGCCGAGCGCCTCGACGCGCTCGGCGGCCAGCGCGCCAGCCAGCGCGGCGGCGCGCACCGGGTCGCGCTCCGCGGCCAGATGCTCGAGCCACTGGTCCCGCAGCGCCAGGATCCGCTCGGTCGGAAGATTCACCAGGTCCCAGTCGTCGAGCGACGCCAGCGGCCGCCCGTCGAGCTCGACGGGCTCCCCGCAGCGTTGGGCCGCGGCCTTCAGCGCGAGCGGGAAGCAGCGCACCGCGCGCTGCAGCCACAGCGCTTCGTAGTTCGCCACGCTGCCGCCCGAGGTCAGGTGGCCGAAGGCGCACGGCCGGCGCGCCTCGTCGGCCGGCATGCCGAGCATGCGGGCCAGCTGCAGACCGACGTCGATCTCGAGGTCCACCGTCACCGGCGCGGCCTCGTCCACCACGTTGTTCGGGTTGTACGGCAGTGCCGCCATCTGCGCGATCAGGCCGGGCAGCAGCAGGTCGGAGGCCATGTGGCCGATGTAGCGCGGGCTGGCGAACGGCACCGAGCGCTTCAGCGCGGCGGACAGCTGGTGCAGCTCGCGGCGCATTCGCGCCATGAACTCGCGGTACTCCGGCGACGACGAGGCGAAGGTCGAGATCGGCGGCGGGTCCTCCGGGTGGAAGTTGCGCCGCCAGTAGACGTGGTCGCGCAGCAGCTCGACCAGGATCTTCTCGAAAACGTCGTTGTTCTCGCCGTATGAGCCCAGGAACAGCGGCGCCAGGAAGTCGCGGGGTGCCGGGGCGTCGCGACGGTCGGATTCGCTCATCGCCTGATTGTCCGCGCGCCGGCGCCGCGCGCCTTGACCTGCATCAATGCCGCCGGTCAGCCTTCGGCGGTGACGACGCGGTCGCGGCCGCCCTGCTTGGCCCGGTACATGGCCGCGTCGGCGCGCTGGAACAGGTCCGCCGCCTCGAGTGGCCGCTCCGGCAGCGACGTCGCCGCGCCGAACGACGCGGTGATGCTGAAGTCGTGCACCGGCGGCCGCTCGAAACTGAAGCGCAGCGCCGCCACCGCCGCGCGCAGCCGCTCGGCCACCGGCACGGCCTCGGCCAGCGTGGTCTCGGGCAGGATCACGGCGAACTCCTCGCCGCCGACGCGGGCCACGGTATCGCCGCGTCGGCGCGCCTGCATCAGCGCGGCCGCCACCGACGCCAGCACCCGGTCGCCCGCCTGATGGCCCCAGGTGTCGTTGACGCGCTTGAAGAAGTCGAGGTCGCCGATCAGCAGCGCCAGCGGCCGGCCGTGGCGCTGGGCGAAGCTGCACTCGTCCTCGAGCCGGCCCCAGAAGTAGCGCGAGTTGTACAGCCCGGTGAGCGCGTCGTGCAGCGAGGTCTCGCGGTAGTGCTCCTCGCGCGCGCCCGCGTACCAGCCGAAGCCGACGAAGGCCAGCGCGCTGCCGAGGAACATGTAGACGTACACCCCGGGCCGCCGCGACAGCTCGTCGCCGAGGTCGTGGCCGCCGAGCCACTGCAGCGCCAGCCAGCCGAGCGGCGCGCCGGCGGACAGCGCGATGCCCTGCAGGGCGCGGATCACCGGCTTCTTCATGCCGCCAGCATAGACGCGCCACGCTTGACCTGGGTCAATGCGCCGCCAGCCCCCCGGCGCGATGGTGCCCGCAGGCCCCTTTCACCGGCATCCCGATGAGCCCGCGCCCGACGACCGCCACCCGCTGTGAGCCCGAGCCGATGGACCCCGTGGACCGGGCCTGGCTCGAGATGGACACGCCGACCAACCCGATGGTGGTCGCCTCGATCATGGAGTTCGAGGACGTGGCCGATGCCGGGGCGCTGTGCCGCCTGCTGGTCGAGAAGACGCTGCTGGTGCGGCGTTTCCGCCAGCGCGTCACGGTCGTCGACGGCACGTATTGCTGGGTCGAGGACGACGACGTGCACCTGGGCTACCACGTGCAGACGCGCCGGCTCGACCCCGCCGCGGGCGACACGGCGCTGCGCGCCGCGATCGCGACCGAGTTCGCGCATCCGCTGGACCGCGCGCTGCCGCTGTGGCGCATCGCGCTGTTCCTGCGCGGCCACGGCCGCGTGACGATGCTGTTCCGCGCGCACCACGCCATCGCCGACGGCGTCGCCATGATGCGCCTGATGCTGGCGCTGGCCGACGGCGCGCCGCCGCACTTCTCCACGCCGTTGGCGCGCATCCCGCGCCACCACGGCCCGCTCGGCGGGCTGATCGACCGCATCGAGACCGTCAACGTCACGCTGGAGAACCTGACCGGGCTGTTCATCGACGACGTGCGCCACCCGGGCAAGTTCCGGCACCAGGTGGCCGAGCTGCGGCGCATGCTCGCCGCCGTCGGCCGCGTGCTCACGCTGCCCAACGACCATCCGCCGCGCCTGCGCGCGCGCCTGAGCGGCCGCCGCGCGGTGGCCTGGACCTCGAACCTGTCGCTGGCCGAAGTGCGCCGGCTGGCGCACGCCCAGGGCGTGACGCTGAACGACGTGTTCCTGACGGCGCTCTCCGGCGCGTTCGGCCGCTGGCTGAAGCGGCAGGACGGCAGCCTGCCGGAGCAGCAGAACCTGCGCGTCGCCGTGCCGGTGAACCTGCGCGCCGACGGCGACCACTCGCTGGGCAACAGCTTCGGCCTGGTGCTGGTGGACCTGCCCGTCGGCCTCGAGGGCTGGCACGCGCGGCTCGACGTCATCGCCGACCGCACGGCCGCGCTGAAGGGCTCGGCCGAGGCGCGCGCCGTGCTCGGCGCGCTGGCCGCGGTCGGCCGCCTGCCGGTGGCGATCGAGAAGCCGCTGATCAGGCTGCTGGGCGGCAAGTCGGCCGCCGTGGTGTCGAACCTGCCGGGGCCGCGCGAGGCGCTGACCGTGGGCGGCGCGCGGGTCGCCAACAGCGTGTTCTGGCCGCCGCAGGCCGCCGGCATCGGCATCGGCGTGAGCCTGCTGAGCTACGCCGGCCACGTCACTGTCGGCATCTCGGTCGATACCGCCCTGGTGCCCGACCCGCAGCAGCTCATCGACGCGTTCCATGCCGAACTGTCCGACATGCTCGGCCGCAGCCCCGCGCTGCCGGCCGCAGCCCCGCGCCGGCGGCCAAAAGCGGCGCGCACACCCCCGACCCGGACCTCGCGGTCCACCACTGGAGACCACCATGTCCAAACGTGAAACCCACCTCGGCGCGGCCCGCAAGCACGGCCGTGTCGCCCTGCGCCAGTTGCGCCAGATGACGGCCGACTCGACCCTGTACTGGGTGCTGTCGCACCGCACCCGCGTGGCGCAGTTCCGCCGCGCCATCAAGGGTACGCGCGCCGAGAAGGCGCTCGACCAGCTGCTGGCGCGCATCCGCGCCGAAGCCACGCCGCTGCCGCGGCGCGCGCCGAAGCGCAAAGTGCAGCGCGCCCGGCGCCGGCGCCGCATCCCGACGTCGCGCTTCCTGGCGCCGCCGTTCCTGATCGGCTGACCCGCGTCGCGATGGACGGCGGCGGCACGCTGCGCGGCCGCGCGCTGGTCGAGGCGCTGCGCGCGCCGTCCTGCTACGGCCATGCCTGCGACGCGGTCGAGGTCGTCGAGACGCACCTGTCCTGGGTGCTGCTGACCGGCCCGTTCGCGTACAAGGTCAAGAAGCCGGTCGACCTCGGCTTCGCCGACTTCAGCACGCTGGCGAAGCGCCGCCGCTGCTGCGAGCGTGAGCTGGCGCTGAACCGGCGCCTGGCGCCGCAGCTGTACCGCGACGTCGTCGCCGTCACCGGCAGCCTGGTGGCGCCGCGCGTCACGCCGCTCGGGGGCCCCGGGCCGGCGCTCGAGTACGCCGTGCGCATGGTGCAGTTTCCGCAGTACCTGCTCGCGGCGCGCCAGCTCGAGGCCGGGCGGCTGACGCCGCGCCACTTCGACGCGCTGGCAGCCGACGTCGCCGCGTTCCACCGCGCCGCGCCGCGCGCCGGCTCGCGCTCGCGCCACGGCGCCCCCGCCGCCGCCCGCGCAGCGGCGCGGGAGACGTTCGCGCAGCTGCACGCGCTGCCGGGGCTGGAAGGCCGGCGCGCGGCGCTGGACCGGCTCGAGCGCTGGAGCGAAGCGCGCTTCCCGGCGCTCGAAGGCGTCCTGCGCGAGCGCCGGCGCGAAGGGCGCGTGCGCGAGTGCCATGGCGACCTGCACCTCGGCAACCTGGTGCTGCTCGACGACCGGCTGGTGATGTTTGACTGCATCGAGTTCAACCCGGCGCTGCGCTGGATCGACACCGCCAGCGAGACGGCCTTCACGCTGATGGACCTGCGCCGGCGCGGCGCGGGCACGCTCGCCAGCCGCTTCCTCAGCGCCTGGCTCGAGGCCAGCGGCGACTACGGCGCGCTGCGCGTGCTGGACTACTTCCTGGTGTATCGCGCGCTGGTGCGCGCCAAGGTCGCCCTGATCCGCGCGGCGCAATGCGGCCCCGGCACCGGGACGCGCGCGGCGGCGCAGGCCGAGGCCCGCGAATACCTGGACCTGGCGCTGGACTTCACGCACCCCCGCCGGCCGCGGCTGGTCATCACGCACGGCGTGGCGGGCAGCGGCAAGAGCACCGCGGCGCAGGCCCTGGTGGACGGCGAAAGCCTGGTCCGCGTGCGCTCGGACGTCGAACGCAAGCGCCTGCACGGCCTGGCGCCGCTGGCGCGCAGCGGGTCGCCGCTGGCGGGCGGCCTGTATGGCGAAGCCGCCACCGCGCGCAGCTACGGCGCGCTCGAGCAGCGGGCCGCGGACATCCTGCAGGCCGGTTACGGCGTGGTCGTGGACGCCACCTTCCTCAGCCGCGCGCAGCGCGCGCCGTTCGCGGCGCTGGCACGGCGCCTGGACTGCCCGTTCCGGATCCTGGCCTGCACGGCGTCCCGCGCCGTCCTGCGCCGGCGCATCGCGTCGCGCACGGGCGACCCTTCCGAGGCGAGCGCCGCCGTGCTCGACGCGCAGCTGCGCGCGGTCGAGCCGCCCGAGGCCGCCGAAAGCGCCGCGTTGATGCACGTCAATGCGCCGGCGCGCAGCCGGCCTACCCTGAAGGCAAGTTTCCCGCCCAGGAGCGCGCCATGACCGCCACCGCCCGCAAACCCGTCCACGATCCCGCCACTCCCGCCGTGCTGGTCACGCCCAAGGTGACGGCGCGCGACCTGATGATGGCCGAGCCGTTCACGGTCGAGGCCGGGGCGCTGGTGGTGGACGCCGCCGCGCGCATGACCGAGCGCGGCGTGTCGAACGCGCCCGTCATCCGCACCGATTTCACGCGCAAGGTGCTGGTCGGATTCATCTCGGAGAAGGACGTCATCCAGTGTTACGCCAGCGGCCGCCTGTACTCGCAGCCGGACCTGCAGGTCGGCGAGATCATGCGCGAGCATCCGATCGGCGTGCGGCCCGAGGCCGACCTGTTCACGCTGGCGGCGATCTTCATGCAGCACGGCTTCCGCCACCTGCCGGTGGTGGTCGCCGGGATGCTGCAGGGCGTGGTCAGCCGCCGCGACGTGCTCAAGGGTCTGCTCGACCACTATGCGTCCTGGCGCCGCCAGGACCCGGCCACGCGCAAGACGCCCGACATGGCCGGCATCTTCACGCCCCGTTACCTGCTCGGCTGAAGGACCGGCATGAAGCGCCCCGCAGCGCGACCCGCGCGCCGCAGCACGCTCCTCGAGCTGCAATGCCCGGAGTGCACGGGGACGGTGCGCGTGGCGCGCGACGAGCTGGTCGAAGGCGCGCCGCTGCAGTGCCTGCACTGCGGCGTCCAGGCGGAGCTGCGCAACGAGTACGACACCTTCGAGCACCGCGAGCGCTGGTTCCTGGTGGATCCGCTGGCGGAGCCCGACGACGAGGAGCGCCGCGCATGACCCCTGACATCCTGATGGTCCCCGAGATCGGCCAGTGGTACCAGCGCGCCGACCGCCCGCAGCCGTTCCAGGTGGTGGCGATCGACGAGCACACCGAGACCGTCGAGATCGAGTATTTCGACGCCACCGTGGACGAGTGGCCGCTGTCGCACTGGCACGCGCTCGACATCGAGCCGACCGGCGCGCCGCCGGATGCGAGCGGGGCCCTGGACGACGGCAGCGACGAGACCGAGGGCTGAGTCAGTCCAGCGTGAGCAGCGTGTAGACCACGCGCACCGCGATGGCGAGCAGCACCGCGAGCGGCAGGACGTGGATCCAGCCGCCCAGCGTGTGCGACGTCAGCATCGCGGCGGCCCAGACCACCAGGGCGATGGCGAGAACCAGCGCGAGCGCGCGGCGGGCGGTCATGGCACGCCAGTGTCGCGCGCGCGACCGCGCCGCTGCATTGATGTGCATCAATGCGCCGCGGACGCGCCGCGCTCACGCTGGGCCACCGAGCCCGAAGGGCCCATGCAAGACAGGAGATGACCATGCAACTGGCGCAATGGAATCCATTCCGCGAGATGGACGAGATGCTGAGGACCTTCCGCCTGCCGCGTGAGGCTGCGGGCCCGCTGGCCGACTTCACGCCGGCGGTGGACATCAGCGAGAAGGACAAGGAGTACCTGGTCAAGGCGCAGCTGCCCGGCGTCACGAAGGACGACGTCAAGGTGGAGTTCCTGAACGGCGTGCTCACCCTGTCCGGCGAGCGCAAGTTCGAGAAGGAAGACAAGACCGAAAAGACGCACCGCATCGAGAGCGCCTACGGCTCTTTCGCGCGGAGCTTCGCGGTCCCGGAGGACGTGCTGACCGAGAAGATCGCCGCCGACTACAAGGACGGCATCCTGTTCGTGCACCTGCCGAAGACCGACATCAAGAAGCCGGCAACCAAGGCCATCAAGGTCAACTAGCCGGACGCGACGCGGGGGCCGATTCCCCCTCGGCCCCCGCTTTTTTTGCGCCCGCGAGCCGCGTGATCGCCGCCGCGAGCACCGCGCCCGACAGCGCCATGCTCGAATCCTTCTGCGCGTCCCAGACGTCGCCCTGCGTGCCGAGGTAGGCCTGGCCGAGGTCGCCGCCGAAAAACAGCGCGGCGAACATCTCGATCTGCTCGTACAGCATCGACACCATGGCCACCGCCGCGATCGGCGCGAACCACCTCCAGCGCGACGCCACCGCCGGCGCCAGCAGCTCGCGCAGCGGCCGATAGCACAGCAGCCCGAACAGGAAGTGCACGAGGCGGTCGTAGTGGTTGCGGGTAAAGCCGAGGGCCTCGTTGAGCGAGCCGCCGGTGAGCGCGGCGATCCAGGCGTCGTACGGCACCTCGGCGTAGGTGTAGTGCGAGCCGATCTCGTGCAGCACGCCGAACACGCACAGCAGCGTGTAGGCGGTGTTGGACAGCGGCGCGCGCCGGTGGCGACGCAGCAGCCACCACGCCGTCAGCAGCGACAATACGTTCTCGAGCGCCCAGTCGGCCGGGAACAGCGGCTGCCAGGCGGCCAGCAGCCAGGCGAACGCAAACATCCCGGCCATCAGTGCCGGCCACTGGCGCCGCAGCCCTTCCAGCACCGCCGGCGTGTCGGGAATCATGCGTCCAGCATGCGCCGCCGCGGACCCCGCGGTCAGAGCCTCTCGGGCAGGCGCTGGCGGATGGTCGCCGCGCCACGCCGCGAGACGTCCTTGGCGACCGCGCCGGCAAGCAGCTTGCGCGTGGCCCGGTCGAGGCCGTCGCGCACCACGCCGAGCAGGCGCGGCTCGGCGACGAGGTAGACGCGGTCGAACTCCCCGCGCCTGCGTGCGTCCGTCAGGCGCCGCGCCAGGCGCTGGCCGAACTCGATGAGCACCTGGCGCGGCTCGTCGGCGTTGCGCTGCAGGCTGTGGCCGCCACCCCGCGCGGCATTGGCCGCGTGGCCCAGGCGGTCGGTGCGCCGCGAACGGCCGGCGTCGCGCGCGTCGGGATTCAGCAGGTCTTCGATCTCGGTCAGGCCGCCGTCGCGCCGGCCGGCGCGAAAGATGCGCGCGCGCGCGGCGTCGGCGGCGACCACCCAAATCCGGGACGGCGGCGCGGCAATCTCGTTCTTTCGCATGGTGCCCTCCGTGACCTGCTGCACAGGGTAGGCGCCGGCGGGCGGGCGCGCCTTGACCTGGGTCAGTGTGCGCGAAGGGCTACAGGGCGGCGCGCCGCAGCCGCAGGGCGTTGGCGATGACCGAGACCGACGACAGGCTCATCGCCGCGCTGGCGATGACCGGCGACAGCAGCAGGCCGGTGAACGGGTACAGCACGCCGGCGGCCACCGGCACGCCGAGCGCGTTGTAGACGAAGGCGAAGAACAGGTTCTGGCGGATGTTGCCCATGGTGCGGCGCGACAGGCGCACGGCCCTGACGATGCCGCGCAGATCGCCCTTGACCAGGGTGACGCCGGCCGACTCCATGGCGACGTCGGTGCCGGTGCCCATGGCGATGCCGACGTTGGCCTGCGCCAGCGCGGGAGCGTCGTTGACGCCGTCGCCGGCCATCGCCACGAAGCGGCCCTCGCCCTGCAGCCGCTTGACGATGGCGGCCTTGTCGGCCGGGCGCACGTCGGCCACGACCTCGTCGAGGCCGAGCGACTGCGCCACCGCCCGCGCGGTTTTCGCGTCGTCGCCGGTCAGCATGATCACGCGGATGCCGGCTACCTTCAGCGCCGCGATCGCCTCGGGGGTGCTCTGCTTGATGGCGTCGGCGATCACGATCAGCCCCGCCACGCGACGGTCGATGGCGACGTAGACCGCGGTCGCCCCGCGCGCGCGCGCCGCGTCGGCGCGGTGGTAGAAGTCGCCCGGATCGAGCTGGTGCGCGTGCAGCAGTTGCAGGTTGCCGACCATGATCTGGTGGCCGTCGACCGTGCCCCAGGCGCCGAGGCCCGGGTCGGAGCCGAAGCCGGTCACCGGCGGCAAGGTCAGGCCTTTCTCCCGCGCCGTGTCGACGATGGCCCGCGCCAGCGGATGCTCGCTCGGCGCCTCGACCGCGGCGGCGCACCGCAGCACCTCGGTCTCGCTGAGCCCTTCCGCCTCAATCACGTCCTGCAGCGTCGGCCGCCCTTGCGTCAGCGTGCCGGTCTTGTCGACGACCAGCGTGTCGATCTTCTCCATCGCCTCGAGCGCGGCCGCGTCGCGAATCAGCACGCCCTCGGTGGCGCCGCGGCCAACGCCGACCATGATGGACATCGGCGTGGCCAGGCCCAGCGCGCAGGGGCAGGCGATGATCAGCACGGACACGGCGACCAGCAGCGCGTAGACCGGCGCCGGCGCCGGCCCGAATGCGGCCCACACGGCCGCCGCGACCAGCGCGGTGACGACCACCGCCGGCACGAACCACGCCGAGACGACGTCGGCGAGGCGCTGGATCGGCGCGCGAGAACGCTGGGCCTCGGCCACCATGTGCACGATCTGCGACAGCAGCGTCTCGGCGCCGACGTGCTCGGCCTGCATGACGAAGCTGCCGGTGCCGTTGACGGTGCCGGCGGAGACCTTGTCGCCGGTCTGCTTGCGCACCGGGTCGGCTTCGCCGGTCAGCATGGCCTCGTCGACGTGGCTGCCGCCCTCGAGCACACGGCCGTCCACCGGGATTTTTTCGCCCGGGCGCACGCGCAGGCGGTCGCCTGTCTGCACCACGTCGATCTCGACGTCGGTCTCCGTGCCGTCGTGCACCCGGTGCGCGATGCGTGGCGCCAGCTTGAGCAGTGATTTGATCGCGCTCGAGGTCTGCGAGCGGGCGCGCAACTCGAGCACCTGGCCGAGCAGCACCAGCGTGGTGATGACCGCGGCGGCCTCGAAGTACAGCGGCGGCGCGCCGGACGCCAGGCGGAACGAGGCCGGCAGCACGCCCGGCGCGAGCGTGGCCAGCACCGAGAAGCCCCAGGCCGCGCCCGTGCCCAGCGCGATCAGCGTGAACATGTTGAGGTTGCGCGTGACCAGCGACTGCCAGCCGCGCACGAAGAACGGCCAGCCGCCCCACAGCACCACCGGCGTGGCGAGCGCGAGCTCGGCCCACGACGCTACGGTGTGGCCGAGGATGCGCATCGGATCGAGCGCCGGCGCGGCCTCGCCGACCAGCGCCCACAGCAGTGGCAGGGTGAGCAGCGCGCTGATCCAGAAGCGCCGCGACATGTCCCTGAGTTCCGCGTTCTCGCCTTCCTCGAGGGCCGGCGTCATCGGCTCCAGCGCCATGCCGCAGATCGGGCAGCTGCCGGGCACGTCGCGCACGACCTGCGGGTGCATCGGGCAGGTGTATTTCGCGCCGGTCTGCGCGGGCTCCGGCGCCGCGGCCGGCGGCGGCGCGGGCTTGTGCCCCATCGCGGCGCCGCAACGGCCTTCGCCGCACTTGTGCTCGCCGAGCTTGCCTTCGGGGCTGTGGTGGTGGTCGTGTTCGTGGCTCATCGGGCCAGTATGGACCGTGAAGTCAGGTGCAGAGTCAACCCGGCTGACACGATGCTCCTTTCTGGTGCGTAAGCGATTGATCCAAATCAATGCGCAGCCGCCGGACGCGCCGCATTCTGGAGCCGCGGCAGGCGAACTGTGCCGCCCGCAGGAGAACGACCATGATGATGAAAGAGATCGCGTACACGATGGCCGCCAGCCTGACGCTGGCCGTGTCGCTCGCGGCCGCGCCGGCGCTGTCGGAGGACAAGGCCCCGATGCCGCAGACCCGCGGCATGCAGGGCATGGATCCGAAGCTGCATGACCAGGCCGCGAAGGATCCGTACGAGGGCTGTGTGCCAAATGCCGAAAAGGCTGCGCAGCAGGCGAAGCATCCGATGCCCGAAACCAGGGGCATGAAGGGCATGGATCCGAAGGCGCACACGGTGGATTGCCCCGCGGGCCACGTCCCCGCCGACAAGCCCGCGCACGTCCACAAGGGCCCGGGCAACTGAGGCCGGCCCGGACGGGCGCCGGACGAGCGGTCATGTTCCGGGGAGCCCCGGGCTTTGCGGTGCCGCGCGCCCGGGCCTTATAGTCCCCCTGCATGCAGAAGCTCCGGCCGTTCCTGACCGCCCTGCTTGGACTGACGCTCTGGGTCCAGGGGCTGGCCATTGCCGCGGCGCCCGGCGCGATGGCGGCGCAGGCGGCCGATACCGCGTCCGCCGCGTCGGAAATGCCGTGCCACGGCGATGAGCCCGCGGCCACGGTATCGCCGTGCGCTTGCTGCGACGGCGATTGCGCCAACATGACCGGTTGCGCGGTTGGCTCTTTCGTTGGCGCAGCGGCGCTGCGGGTGCCGGCCGACCCGCCGGCGCATGCGACCGTCGCCGCGCACACCTGGTCCGCCAAGACCGTCGTTTCTCCCCTCCCGCTTCGACCCCCGATCAGCTCCCACGCCTGACCTGATGTTCCGGCGGCTCTCGCCGCCGGTGTCCTGGACGTGGAGATGATCGATGAGCATTCCTGTATCTGGCCTGTTGCGCCGCGCGCTTGCGCGGCAGTTCGCAGCCCTGGCCCGGGCCAGCGCGCTCGCGCCGCTGGCCGTCGCCGCGGCCGTCTGCGCCGCCGAAGCTCAGCCCGCGGCGCCCCTGGCGCTGGCCGAAGCCGAGCGGCTGGCGCTCTCGAACCAGCCGTTGCTCGAGGCCCAGCGCGCCACGGTGCGCGCCGCCCGCGAGCGCGCGGTGGCGATGCGCCAGTTGCCCGATCCGATGCTGATCGCCGGCGTGCAGAACCTGCCGGTGAACGGGCCCGAGCGCTACAGCCTGTCGGCGGATTTCATGACCATGACGGGCGTCGGGCTGATGCAGGAATTCCCGCTACCCGGCAAGCGCCGGCTGCGCGGGCAGGCGCAGGCGCTGATGGCCGACGCCGGCGGCGCCCGCAGCGAGGCGCTCGAGCGCGGCGTGCGGCGCGAGGCCGCGATGGCGTGGATCGAATTGTGGTTCACCGAGCGCGCCGCCGAGTTGGCGCAGGCGATGGCCGCCGAGGCGCAACGCGAGCGCGCCGCCGCCGACATCGCCTACCGCGCCGGCCGCGCGCCGCAGGCCGACGTGCTCGCCGCCGACGTCGAAGTGGAGCTGCTGCAGGATCGCGTGCGCCGGCTCGGGCAGCAGGCCGCGCAGGCGCGCGAGGGCCTGGCGCGCTGGACCGGGCAGCCGGTGACGGCGGCGCTGCCGCCCGCGGCGCCCGGGCTGCCGGAGCCGCCGTCGCTCGACACGCTGCTCGCGGGCCTGGCGCGCCACCCGGAGCTGGCCGAGGCGGGCTTCGCGGTCGCCGCCGCGGAGAACACCGTCGCCCTGGCGCGCGAGATGTACTGGCCCGACTGGCGGGTCGAGGCGATGTACGGCTGGCGCCCCGATTTCGACGAGATGGTCACGCTGCAGGTCGGCATCGACCTGCCGGTGTTCACCGGCCAGCGCCAGGGCCGCGAGGCCGCGGCGGCGCGCGAGCAGCTTGCCGCCAGCGAAGCCACGCGCGATGACCGCGAGCGGCAGTTGCGCGCCGGCGCCGCCGGCACGCACCGCGCCTGGAGCGAGGCGCGCGCGCGCCTGGCGCGCTACGACGAGGCCATCGTGCCGCGCGCGAACGCGCGCGCCGAGGCGGCGCTGGCCGCCTATCGCACCGGCAAGGCCGAGCTCGATGCCGTGCTCAGCGCGCGCCGCGCGGCGCTCGACGCCTCGCTGATGCGGCTGGAGTTGCAGATGGACATCCTCAAGCAGCTCGCCGAGCTGCGCTACCTCGACATGAGCGGAGCCTGACATGAGCCGCAACCGCACCCTCGTCGTCGCCGTCCTCACGATCCTCTTCGCCGCTGGCGGCCTGAAAATAGGACAGATTTATTTTCCGCAGGCGCACAAGCACGAGCTCGAGCAGCGGCAGGACGCCCAGGGCAAGGTCTACTGGACCTGCGCCATGCACCCCGAAGTGCGCAGGGACGCGGCCGGCAACTGCCCGATCTGCGGCATGCAGTTGATCGAGAAGCGCGAGGCGCCGCCCGGCGCCATGCCCGCGGCCGGCGACGGTGTCGTGCAGATCGACCCACGCATGGCGCAGAACCTCGGCGTGCGCACGGCGGCCGTCACCCGCGGCACGTTCGCGCACAGCTTCGACGTGGTCGGCGCGGTCGAGGTCGACGAGCGCCTTATTTTCGCGGTCGAGTCGCGCGCCGAAGGCTGGGTCGAGGAGCTGAACGTGCGCGCGGTCGGCGATCCGGTGCGCAAGGGCCAGGCCGTCGCCGGCGTCTACTCGCCCGATGTGTACTCGGCGCAGCAGGAACTGGTGCTCGCCGCGACCAGCGGCGATCCGGGGCTGATCGCCGCCAGCCGCCAGCGGCTGCTGCTGCTGGGCGCCTCCGAGCGCCAGATCGAAGCGGTGCAGGCATCGGGCCGCGCGCAGCGGCGGCTCGTGGTCGCGGCGCCCACCGCCGGCGTGGTCACGCAGTTGCACCTGCGCGAAGGCGAGCGCGTCATGCCGGGCACGCCGCTCATGCACATCGCCGACCTGTCGCGGGTGTGGATCACCGTCGAGGTGCCGGAGTCGCTGGCCTCGCGCGTCAGGCCGCAGGGCCGCGCCGAGGCCACGCTGTCGGCGCTGCCGGGCCGCGTGTTCGACGGAACCGTGGACTACGTGTATCCCGGCCTCGACACCGCCACGCGCACGGTGCGCGCGCGCGTCGTGTTCGCCAACCGCGACGGCGCGCTCAAGCCCGGCATGTACGCCAACGTCGCATTGCGCGCCGGCGCGCAGCAGGACGCGTTGCAGGTGCCGGCCGAGGCGGTGATCCGCACCGGCAAGCGCACCGTCGTGATCGTCGCCGAGGGCGAAGGCCGCTTCCGGCCGGCCGAGGTCGCGCTCGGGCCGGAGCACGAGGGCACGATCGTGATCCTGTCCGGCCTCGCCGAGGGCGAGCAGGTCGTGACTTCGGGCCAGTTCCTGATCGACTCGGAGGCCAGCCTGCGCGGGCTGTACCAGCGGCTCGAAGGTGAAGCGCCGAAGGCCGACCACTCGGGTCACGCGCCGTGATCGCGCGCCTGATCCACTGGTCGGTCGGCAACCGCTTCCTGGTGGTGATGGCCACCGCCATCGCCACCGGCTGGGGCACCTGGGCGACGCTGACCACGCCGCTCGATGCGCTGCCGGACCTGTCGGACGTGCAGGTCATCATCCGCACGACGTACCCGGGCCAGGCCCCGCAGGTGGTCGAGAACCAGGTCACCTACCCGCTGACCACGACCATGCTGTCGGTGCCGTACGCCAAGGCGGTGCGCGGCTACTCGATGTTCGGCGACTCGTTCGTCTACGTGCTGTTCGAGGACGGCACCGACCTGTACTGGGCGCGCTCGCGCGTGCTCGAGTACCTGTCGCAGGTGCAGGGGCGATTGCCGGCCAACGCCCAGACCTCGCTCGGCCCCGATGCGACCGGCGTGGGCTGGATCTACGAGTACGCGCTGGTGGACCGCACCGGCAAGCGCGACATCAGCGAGCTGCGCGCGCTGCAGGACTGGTTCCTCAAGTACGAGCTCAAGAGCGTGCCGAACGTGGCCGAGGTCGCCACCGTCGGCGGCTTCACGCGGCAGTACCAGATCGTGCTGAACCCCGACCGCCTGCGCGCCTACCGGCTGCCGATGGAGACGGTGGTCGAGGCGATCCGCAAGGCCAACGCCGAAGTCGGCGGCTCGGCGATCGAGCTGGCCGAGGCCGAGTACGTGGTGCGCGCGCACGGCTACCTGAAGACGCTCGAGGACTTCAAGGCGATTCCGGTGGGGCTTGGCGACGGCGGCACGCCGATCCTGCTGCGCGACGTGGCCTGGGTGCAGGTTGGCCCCGAGCTGCGCCGCGGCATCGCCGAGCTCAACGGCGAAGGCGAAGTGGTGGGCGGCATCGTGGTGCTGCGCTACGGCCAGAACGCGCTGGCGACGATCGAGGCGGTGAAGGCCAAGCTCGAAACGCTCAAGCGCGGCCTGCCCGAGGGCGTCGAGATCGTCGAGGCCTACGACCGCTCGGACCTGATCGGCCGCGCCGTCGGCACGCTGACCGAGAAGCTGGTCGAGGAGTTCGTCATCGTCGCACTGGTGTGCGCGGCGTTCCTGTTTCATCTGCGTTCCTCGCTGGTGGCGATCATCACGCTGCCGCTCGGCATCCTGGTGGCCTTCATCGTCATGCGCTACCAGGGCATCAACGCCAACATCATGTCGCTGGGGGGCATCGCCATCGCCATCGGCGCGATGGTCGACGCCGCCGTGGTCATGATCGAGAACGCGCACAAGAAGCTGGAAGCGTGGCGCGAGCAGCATCCGGGTGTGGGAGGGCCCCATGGGCCCGACCGGATCGAGCTGATCACGCAAGCCGCCGCCGAAGTCGGCCCGGCGCTGTTCTTCTCGCTGCTCATCATCACGCTGTCGTTCGTGCCGATCTTCACGCTGCAGGCGCAGGAAGGCCGGCTGTTCGCGCCGCTGGCCTTCACCAAGACCTATGCGATGGCGGCGGCCGCCGGGCTGTCGGTGACGCTGGTGCCGGTGCTGATGGTGTATTTCATCCGCGGCCGCATCCGGCCGGAGGCCGACAACCCGATCAATCGCGCGCTGATTGCGGGCTACCGGCCGGTGCTGGCCAAAGTGCTGGCCCGGCCCTGGGCCACGCTCGGCATCGCGCTCGGCGCCGTGGTCGTCACCGCCTGGCCGGCGGCGCGCATCGGCAGCGAGTTCCTGCCGCCGCTGTTCGAGGGCGACCTGCTGTACATGCCGACGACCTTGCCCGGGCTGTCGCCGGGCAAGGCGGCGGAAATCCTTCAGCAGACCGACCGCATCATCAAGACCTTTCCCGAGGTGCACCACGTATTCGGCAAGATCGGCCGCGCGGAGACTGCAACCGACCCGGCGCCGCTGGAGATGGTCGAGACCACCATCCGCCTGAAGCCGCGGGATCAGTGGCGCGACGGCATGACCGTCGACCGGCTCATCGAGGAGATGGACGCCGCGCTGCAGATTCCCGGCATGGGCAACATCTGGGTGCAGCCGATCAGAAACCGCATCGACATGCTCGCGACCGGCATCAAGTCGCCGGTCGGCATCAAGGTGGCCGGCCCGGACCTCGCCGTGATCGAGCGCGTCGGCACCGAGATCGAGCGCGTCGTGAAACAGGTTCCGGGCACCGCCTCGGCCTTCGCCGAGCGCGTCTCCGGCGGCCGCTACGTGGACATCCACCCGGACCGCCTGGCCGCGGCGCGCTACGGCCTGTCCATCGAGGACCTGCAGCGCATCGTCGCGATGGCGGTCGGCGGCGAGAACATCGGCGAAACCGTCGAGGGCCTGCAGCGCTTCCCGATCAACGTGCGCTATCCGCGTGAGCTGCGCGATTCGGTCAAGGACCTGCATGAACTTCCCATCGTGACCATGCGCGGCGAGACCGTGACGCTGGGCCAGGTGGCACACATCGCCATCGCCGACGGCCCGCCGATGATCAAGAGCGAGAATTCGCGCCCGGCCGGCTACGTCTACGTCGACATCCGCGGGCGCGACCTCGGCTCGTACGTGGCCGACGCGCAGGCCGCGGTGCGCGAGCAGGTGCAGCTGCCGGCGGGCTACTCGATCGCCTGGTCGGGGCAGTTCGAGTACCTCGAGCGGGCGATGAAGCGGCTGCTGATCGTGGGGCCTTTCACCCTCGCGATCATCTTCGTCCTGCTCTACCTCACGTTCCGCAGCGCCGGCGCGGCGGCGCTGATCATGGCGACGCTGCCCTTCGCGCTGGTCGGCGGTTTCTGGCTGATCTATCTGCTCGGCCACAATCTGTCGGTCGCCTCGTGGGTCGGCTTCACCGCACTGGCCGGCGTGGCCGCGGAGTTCGGCGTGGTCATGCTGATCTACCTCGACCACGCCATCGCCCGCCGCCAGCAGGAAGGGCGGCTGCGCACGCGCGCGGACCTGGCCGAGGCGATCATGGCAGGCGCCGTGCTGCGCGTGCGCCCCAAGGCCATGACCGTGGCGGTGATCGTCGCCGGCCTGCTGCCGCTGTTCGTGGGCGGCGGCACCGGCAGCGAGATCATGCAGCGCATCGCCGCGCCGATGGTCGGCGGCATGCTCAGCGCGCCGCTGCTGTCGATGCTGGTGGTCCCCGCGGCGTATCTGCTGTTGCGGGGCCGGAAACTGCGGGCGACGGTGGCTTGACCCCGCACCTTGGTGCGGGGTGCAGAGTAGGGGTGCAGAGCATCGGCTGGAGGAAACGTCATGACGCACGGACTGACGATAGGGCAACTGGCGAAACATGCCGGGGTCGGCGTGCCGACGGTCCGGTTCTATGAGCGCAAAGGCCTGCTTCCCGAGCCGGCGAGGCGCGCTTCCGGCTACCGCGAGTATGACTTCGAGGCAGGGCGGCGCATCCGCTTCATCCGCCAGGCGCAGGAACTCGGGTTCTCGCTGCAGGAAGTATCGGAGTTGCTGGATCTGCGAATGGATCAGGCCGGCACCTGCGCGGACGTGCGGGCCAAGGCAGCGCAGAAGATCACGTCCATCGACGCCAAGCTCGGCAGCCTGCGGCGCATGCGCCGCACGCTCACGCAACTGGTGGATTCGTGCCCCGGCGATGCGCCGCTGGACCGGTGCCCGATCCTCGAGGCGCTGGAGCCACACGCATGACGGCCGCGGTCGAACTCCTGTATGACGGCGACTGCCCCAACGTCGGGCGCGCCCGGGCGCAGTTGCTGCGCGCGTTTGTCCTTGCGGGCGTAAGCCCGCGCTGGCAGGAATGGCGCACGGACGATCCCGCGTGCCCGCGCCGGCTGCGCGGTTTCGGCTCCCCGACCGTTCTCGTGCAGGGACGCGATGTCTCCGGCGAATCCCGGGCCGCCGACGCTTCGTGCTGCCGGGTCTACGACGGCCCCGACGGGCGGTTATCAGGCGTTCCGCCCGTTGAGCGCATCGCGACGGCGCTGCGCCAGGGCGGGAACGGCGACTGGCGGACCGCGGGGATCGGCGTGCCGGCCCTTGGCATCGCGCTGCTGCCGAAACTGGTGTGCCCGGCCTGCTGGCCGGCTTACGCGGCGGCGGTCACCGCAATGGGGCTGACCTTTTTGCTGGAGGCGCGCTACCTGCTGCCCATCACCGTGATCGCGCTCGGGTTCGCGGTGCTGGCGCTGGCCTGGCGCAGCACCCGCCGCCGCGGGCCGGGACCCGCGGCGCTCGCCCTCGTCGCCTCCGCGACAATCGTTACGGGCAAATTCGGCATCGACAATTCCCTGGCGCTGCTCGGTGGCACCGCCGCCTTCGCCGCCGCCTTCGTCTGGAATTTCTGGCCCCGGTCCGCGGCGCGCTTGTCCGCGTGCCCGGACTGCGACCCGGGTGCTTCAGCCAGTGCTCAAACCGGAGGTCCCCATGAGCGCGAAACGCAAGATTGAAGTGTTCAGTGCCGGCTGCCCGGCCTGCGAGGAGACGCTGCGGCTCATCAACAGCATTGCCTGTCCATCCTGCGAGGTCATCGTGCTCGATATGAAGGATCCGGCCGTCGCCGCGCGGGCGAAGGAGCTCGGCGTGCGCTCGGTGCCCGCGGTCGCAGTCAATGGCGAACTCGCGGCTTGCTGCAGCGGACGCGGGCCCGACCCGCGGAGTCTGCGTGACGCCGGGATCGGGCAACCGCTGTAACGCGGACGTACGGCCGATACTGGGCCGTGTGTGGGCCGGCGCGAAGATCGCGGTTTATCATCTGGACGCCACAAGGTTGGCGGAAGTCCGGAGATCCGCATGAAACTGCTCACGGCGGCGCTCGCCGCGCCACTCTTCCTGGTGGCCGCCTGCGCGGCGCCGCCGGGTCCGGAACCGGCTGCCGTGGTCGACGCCTTCGCCAAGGCGCTGGCCGCGGGCAACGGCGCGGCGGCGCAGGCGGTGCTCGCGCCGGACGTGCTGATCTACGAGTTCGGCGGCCAGGAAGCCTCGCGCGAGGAGTATGCCGCCGGGCACCTCGCGTCCGACATGGAGTTCCTCAAGGGTGCGAGCGTCAGCACGCTCGACCGGCGTCAGGCGGTGCACGGCGACGTGGCCATCGTGACGACGCGCACGCGCACGACCGGCGACTACAAGGGCAAGCCGATCGACCAGCTCGGCACCGAGACCATGGTGCTGCGGCGCGAGGGCGCCAGCTGGCGCATCACGCACATCCACTGGTCGTCGCGCAAGGCGCAGCCCAGGCCGAAATGAGCGCTTGACCGGCCCCCCCGGGGCGGGCGCAGACTGCCCGGTCTACCGATCCGGGGGGTCGCCATGCTGACGCTGATCTACGGTGTCGCCTGCTACGCGCTGTTCCTGGTCACGTTCCTGTACGCGATCGGCTTCGTCGGCAACCTCATCGTTCCCAAGTCCATCGACAGTGGCATGCCGGGCGCGCTGGTCCCGTCGCTCGTCATCGACGCGCTGCTGCTGGGCGTCTTCGCCGTGCAGCACAGCGTGATGGCGCGGCCGGAGTTCAAGCAATGGTGGACGCGCTTCGTGCCGCCGCCGGTCGAGCGCAGCACCTACGTGCTGCTGTCGAGCCTGGCGCTGGCGCTGCTGTTCTGGCAGTGGCGGCCGCTGACGCAGACGGTCTGGGCGGTGGAGGCGGGTCCGGCGCGCACGGCGCTGCTCGCGCTGTTCTGGGCCGGATGGCTGACCGTGCTGCTGTCCACCTTCATGATCAACCACTTCGACCTGTTCGGACTGCGGCAGGTGTACCTGAGGTGGCGGGGCCAGCCCTACGCGCACCTCCCGTTCAACATCAGATGGCTGTATCGCGTGGTGCGCCACCCGATCATGCTCGGCTTTCTCGTCGCGTTCTGGGCGACGCCGGTGATGACGTTGGGCCACCTGGTGTTCGCGCTGGCCACCACCGGCTACATCCTGATCGCGCTGCAGCTCGAGGAGCGTGACCTGGTGCGCTTCCACGGCGACGCCTACCGCGACTACCAGAAACGCGTGTCGATGCTGCTGCCGCTGCCGCGCAAGTCCTGAGCGCGGCCACGGCTCAGGCCAGCCACAACCCCCACGACCACGGGTGGCGCGCGCGCGCCACGCCGACGAGGTAGGCAAACACGGCCAGCGCGGCAAGGAAGGCCGCGGCGCGGATCGCCCTGGTCGGGCCGCGCTTGAGCGCGATGCTGCCCAGGATGATGTAGCCGACCAGCCCCAGCACCTTGGCCGTGAGCCAGGGCTGCACGAACGGGTACTGGCCGATGCGGATCGCCAGCCAGATGCCGGTAGCCAGGAACACGGTGTCGATGACGTGCGGCACCACGCGCGTCCAGCGCGCCTCGCGCAGCGGCGATTCGACCAGCATCCAGAAGCCGCGCAGGCTGAACAGGCCGACGCTCAGCGCGGCGGCCGACATGTGGACGAGCTTGAGGGACAGCACCGCACCGCAGTATGCCGCGCCGGCCGCGCGCGCGTTTTGATCCAGGTCAATCACGGGCGCGGCGATGGAGCGATAATCGCAGGCTCCGCGCAACGAGGCTGGGCATGCTGCAGGAACGGCTGGGCGAGCAGGACCGCTATTACGACGCGGTGCTGCGCGACAAGTACGCCAAGGGCGAGGAGCGCACCGCGGACGACGTCTACAAGCGCGTCGCGCGCGGGCTGGCGCGGGCCGAGCCGGGCGCGCAGCGGGCGCGCCGCGAGGCCGAATTCCTCGAGGCGCTGCGCGGCGGCTTTACGCCCGCCGGGCGCATCATGAGCGCGGCCGGCACCGACATCCAGGCCACGCTGATCAACTGCTTCGTGCAGCCGGTGGGTGACTCGATCGCCGCCGTGCGCGACGGCCGCGTCGGCATCTACACCGCGCTGTTGCAGGCCGCCGAGACCATGCGCCGCGGCGGCGGCGTGGGCTACGACTTCTCCGCGATCCGCCCGCGCGGCGCGCGCGTGGCCGGCACGCGCAGCCGCGCCAGCGGGCCGATCTCGTACATGCGCGTGTTCGACCGCTCCTGCGAGACGGTGGAGTCGGCCGGCGCGCGGCGCGGCGCGCAGATGGGCGTGCTGCGCGTGGATCATCCCGACATCCTCGAGTTCATCGCCGCCAAGGACGTGCGCGTGGCCGCGCGGCGCCTGCGCGCGGCGGGGCTCACCGGCCGCGAACTTGACGAGCAACTCGCCGCGGCGCGCACGCTGTCGAACTTCAACCTGTCGGTCGCCGTCACCGACGAGTTCATGCGGCTCAAGGGCGAAGGCGGCGAGCTCGAGCTGGTGCACGCCGCCGAGCCCGATCCCGGCGAGCATCCGCAGGCGTACCGGCGCGCCGACGGCCTGTGGGTCTACCGGCGCGTGCCGGCGCTCGAGCTGTGGGACCGCATCCTGCAAACGACCTACGAGACGGCCGATCCGGGGGTGGTGTTCATCGATCGTGTGAACGCCGAGAACAATCTTTCGTACTGCGAAGAAATCGAAGCATGCAATCCGTGCGGCGAGCAGTTTCTGCCGCCCTACGGTTGTTGCTGTCTGGGATCGATCAATCTCGCGCGCCTGGTGAGCGAGCCGTTCACGCAGAACGCCCGGCTCGACTACGAAAAGCTGCGCGAGCTCACCGCCACCGCCGTGCGCATGCTCGACGATGTCCTGGACGTGACCTACTGGCCGCTGCCGGAGCAACAGCGGGAGGCGCGGGACAAGCGCCGGCTCGGCCTGGGCTTCACCGGCCTGGGCACCGCGCTGATGATGCTACGCATGCGCTATGGCTCCGAGGAGGGCGTGGCGACGACGGCGCAGATCGCGCGCGAGCTGCGCGACGCGGCCTACCGCGCCTCGGTCGAGCTCGCGCGCGAGCGCGGGGCGTTCCCCCTGCTCAACCGCGACAAGTACCTCGCCGCGCCGTTCGTCCAGCGCCTGCCGCAGGACATCCGCGACGGCATCCGCGCGCACGGCATCCGCAATTCGCATTTACTATCGATCGCGCCGACCGGCACGATTTCGCTGGCCTTCGGCCGCAACGTCACCGGCGGCATCGAGCCGGCGTTCGCCTGGGAATACACGCGCAAGACGCGCGACAAGGGCGGCAAGTCCGTCGAGTACCCGATCCAGGATTTCGGTTACCGCCGCTACCTCGAGATGGGCGGCGACCAGGACCACCTGCCGGCCTATTTCGCCAGCGCGCAGACGCTGACCCCCGCCGACCACCTGCGCGTGCAGGCCGCGGTGCAGCCGTTCGTGGACAGCTCCATATCAAAAACGCTGAACTGCCCGATCGACATCTCGTTCGACGACTTCAAGCGCGTCTACGACCTCGCCTATGAGTGGGGTTGCAAGGGCTGCACGACCTACCGCCCCAACGACGTGACCGGTGCGGTGCTCAGCGTGCCGGACGAGGCCGCCGCGCACCCGACCCTTTCGCTCGAGCCGCTGCCGCTCGACCGGCGCCTGAAGCTCGACAAGCTGCCGGCGCCGCCGCTGGCTTCGCTGAAATGGCCGGGGAGGCCCGACTTCGCTCGCGGCAACCCGGCGTGGACCTACATGGTGGACGCCGGGCCCGGCTGCCGCTTCGCCGTGTTCGTGGGCCACACCGAGAACGGAGAGCGTTATCCCTTCGAAGTGTGGGTCAACGGCGCCGAGCAGCCGCGCGGCCTCGGCGCCACCGCCAAGCTGCTGTCGATGGACATGCGCTCGCGCGATCGCGACTGGCTCAAGCTCAAGCTCGAGGCGCTGATCCGCACGCGCGGCAACCCGGTCCCGGTGGCGATGCCGCCGGCCGGCGAGGTCATTGTCATGGCGAGCCCCACGGCGGCGCTCGCGCGCCTGGTGCAACTGCGCTGCCAGGAGCTGGGCGCGCTGGAAACCTCCGGCGGCACGCCGGTGCTCGACGCGTTGCTGAGCATGGAGGAGCCGGTGACCGGCACCGACGGCACCATGTCCTGGACCGTGGACGTGAGGAACCCGGCGACCGGCGACGACGCCGCGCTGGTGCTCAAGGAGCTGCAGATGCCGGACGGCCAGCGCCGGCCCTATTCCATGTCGCTGGTGGGCGACTACCCGCGCGACCTCGACGGCCTGTGCCGGCTGCTGTCGCTCGACATGCGCATCGTCGATCCGGCCTGGATCGGCGCCAAGCTCGCCAAGCTGCTGTCGTTCCCGGAGACCGGCGGCAGCTTCCTGGGCCGGGTTCCGGGCGCGGAACGCTCCCAGATCTACCCGTCCACCGTCGCCTACCTCGCGGCGCTGGCGCTGCACCGCTACCGCATGCTCGGCATCCTCGACGAGAGCGGCGCGCCGCTGAAGCCGCTGGGCGTGCTCGAGGCGCCGGCCGCCGCGCGCACGCAGCCGCTGCTGGGCGCGCCCTGCCCCGACTGCGGCGCGCACGCGGTGGTGCGCCACGAGGGCTGCCAGAGCTGCACCGCCTGCGGCTGGATCGGCAACTGCGGTTGATGCCGCCTCAGCGCGTCGCGTCCGCGAGCGCTTTCTGGAAGTCCGGGTCGAGCCGCAGCAGCGACGAGGTCTGCCTGACGATGCGGCCCTGCGCGTCGAGCAGCGTGATTACCGTCGAATGGCTGAACTCGCCGTCCGGCAGCTGGCGGTACTGGATGTTCAGCGCGGCGGCGAGGCGCCGCACGTCGTGCGCCTGCGCGCGCGCGAACGTCCAGCGCGCGAGGTCCACGCGATGGCGCTGCGCGACCTCGGTCAGCTTGGCGGGGGCGTCACGCTCGGGATCGAGGCTGACCAGCAGCACGCGCAGGCGGCCGCGGCTCGCCTCGGGCAGCTCGAGCTCGTAGCGCTGGGCGGTGGAGATCAGCATCGGACAGACGTGCGGGCAGCTGCCGTAGAACATGGTGATCAGCACGGGCGCGCCGTTGTACAGGTCGAGCCTCACCGGTTTGCCGGCCTGGTCGGTCAGCGGCGCGGCGAGCTGATAGAGCGAGTCTTCGGGGACGGGCACCACGGCGCCGCTCGCTGCACCGGCGACCGCCAGCGCGAGCAGAAAAGGGGTCAGATCCATTTTCCAAATCGTTCTCATGGCGCGTCCCTGGTGCGCGAAAATGGATCTGACCCCTTTTCTGCGTCCTTCGCGCAGCGGAAGCCGAGGTTGGCGGTGGTGTACGCGGCCTTCAGCGACGACAGCATGGCGATGCGCATCATCACGGCGTAATTCTCCTTCTGCTCCATGGTCATGGCGCCGGCGCCGCAGAACTTCATCAGGTCCGGGTCGGCGCCCTGCTCGCGGTTGTCGCCGGAGACCATCATCGCGCCGTAGTCCTCGACCCATTCCCACACCAGGCCGTGCAGGTCCTGCACGCCGTGGACGTTGGCCGGCCCGCGGCCCACGCGCGGCAGCGCCGCCCCGGTCTCCGCGTACCAGTCGAGCATGCGCTGGCGCCACACCGGGTCCTTGCGCGCGTCGGCCACGCGCTCGTCGGCGGCCGCGGCCCACTCCCACTCGTGCCAGGTCGGCAGCCGCGCGCCCTGCGCGGCGCAGTACGCGTCCGCAGCGAACCAGCTGACGTGCACCACCGGCTGCGCGGGCGCCGTGCCGAGGCGATCCGGGCCCGCCCAATGCCTGAGATAGCCGTCGTCGACGAACAGCTTCGCGGCGCGCCCGCGTTGCCACTGCGGATGGGCCTTCACGAAGGCGAGGAACTCGGCGTTGGTCACCGGCGTGCGCGCGAGTTGAAAGCCCGGGATCGTCACGTCCTTGCTGTCCTTGGCCACCGGCAGCACCGACTGGAACGTGGCGCCCTCGATGCGCAGGAATTCGGTTTGCGCCGCGGCGGGCAGCGCCGCCGCCAGCAGCAGGAGAAAAAGGGGACGCACACCTTTTTCCACGGAGCGGGATCTGCGTGGCATCGCGGTCATTGAAAAAGGTGTGCGTCCCCTTTTTTCTAGTGTGCGTCCCCTTTTTCAGTGCGCCGCGCCTTCGGCGCGCTTGGTCAGCGCACGGACCTTGGCGACTTCACCCGGCGTGACGGCAGGACCGCTGTTGCCCCATTCGTTCATGACGTAGGTGAGGATGCTGGCGATCTCGTCGTTGGTGAGCTGGCTCATCGGCGGCATCACCGAGTTGTAGTCCTTGCCGTTGACGGTGACCTTGCCGGTCAGGCCGTTCAGGACGATGCCGATCGCGCGTTCCTTGTCGCCCATCATGTAGTCGGACCTGGCCAGCGGCGGGAACACGTCGGGCAGGCCTTCGCCATTGCCCTGGTGACACACCGAGCAGGTGCCGCTGTACAGCGCCTTGCCGGCGGCCACCTGCTGCTCCTTGGTCGGCGCGCCGCTGACCGCCGCCTGCGCCGCCGCGGCGACCGGCGCCATGCTCGGCGCGGCCTTCTCGGCGAGATAGCTGCTGTCCACTTCCTTGCCGGAGTAGATGGCCTTGTTCTCGGGGCCCTCGACCTTCATCAGCGCCAGCGCGCCCTTGTTGAAGGCGCGGAAGATCGAGTGATCCACCAGCACGTAGGTGCCGGGCACTTCGAGCTTGAACTCGGTGATGGCGGCGCCACCGGCCGGGATCAGCGTGGTCTGCACGTTCTCCTGGTAGCGCGTGCCACCCTCGAACCACAGCTTGTCGAAAATCTCGCCGATGACGTGGAAGCTCGACACCAGGTTCGGGCCGCCGTTGCCGACGTACAGGCGCACGGTCTCGCCGACGTTGGCCTTCAGCGCGTTCTCGCCGACCAGCGCGCTCTCCGAGCCGTTGAACAGCACGTAGGTCGGGTTCTCGTCGATGGCCTTCTGCATGTCGAACGGCTGGTAGCCCTTCTCGCGATACTTGCCGACGGTGTAGAAGTCGCCCTGCACCACGTAGAACTCGCGGTCCACGCGCGGCAGGCCCTCGGGCGGCTCGACCAGGATCAGGCCGTACATGCCGTTGGCCACGTGCATGCCGACCGGCGCGGTGGCGCAGTGATAGATGTACAGGCCCTGGTTCAGCGCCTTGAAGGTGAACTGTGACTCGTGGCCCGGCGCGGTGAAGCTCGAGGCCGCGCCGCCGCCCGGCCCGGTCACGCCGTGCAGGTCGATGTTGTGCGGCATCTTCGAGTCGGGATGGTTCTTCAGGTGGAACTCCACCGTGTCGCCCTGGCGGATGCGGATGAAGCTGCCGGGCACGGTGCCGCCGAAAGTCCAGAACGTGTACTTCACGCCCTCGGAAATCTCGAGGTCGAGCTCGCGCACCTCGAGTTCGACGATGACCTTGGCCGGCTGGCTGCGGTTTAGCGCCGGCGGCACGTGCGGCGGGCTGGTCAGCGCGGCCCTGATCGGCTGGCCCTGCGGCGGGCCGAAATCGCCCCTGGCCGAGCCACCCGTGTCCTGGTCCGGTTCGGAGCGCTGGCCGCAGCCGGCCAGGGCGATGGCGACGAGCAGGGCGGCGAAAGCGAGCGGGCGCAGCATGGCGTGTTCTCCGGATGAGTGCCCGCCATTGGACCGCAGCGGGCGGCCTGCGGCATTGATACAGGTCAATCCGCCGGTCTGGCAACCCCCGGCGCGGCCGATGGCATGATGGAACGATGCACACCGACTCCGCCTACGCGCCCGGCGTGCGGCGCGTGCTGTGGATCACGCTCGCGCTGAACGTCGCGGTCTGCGCCGTCAAGGCTGCGGTCGGCTTCGCCACCGGCTCGCTGGCGGTGCTGGCCGACGCGCTGCACAGCCTGACCGACGGCGCCAACAACGTGCTGGGCCTGGTGGTCACGCGCTGGTCCACGCCGCCGCCCGACCGCGAGCATCCCTACGGCCACCAGAAATTCGAGGCCATGGGCGCGCTGGCCATCGCCGCGCTGCTCGGCATCGCCTGCTTCGAGGTGATCAAGACCGCGATCGCGCGCGCGTTCGACGACACGCCGCGCGTCGTGACGATGGACGCGCGCGGGTTGGCGCTGCTGGTGCTGGTGCTGGCCGTGAACGTGTTCGTGGCCTGGTACGAGCGCCGTGCCGGCAAGCGCCTGAACAGCCCCTTGCTGCTGGCCGACGCGCACCACACCTTCGGCGACATCTGGATCACGCTCGGCGTGATCGGCGGCGCGCTGGGCCTGTGGCTGCTGAACTGGCAATGGCTCGACATCGCGCTGGCGGTGCCGGTGGCCGGCGCGGTGCTGTGGAGCGGCTGGAGGGTGCTGCGCGGCAATTTGCCATGGCTGGTCGACGAAATGGCCATCGCGCCGGAATCGATCCAGCAGCTGGCGCTGGCGGTGCCGGGCGTCACCGACTGCCACGACATCACCTCGCGCGGCCTGATCGGCCGGCAGGTGTTCGTGGAGATGCACTTGATCACGAACGCGCCCGACGTCGAGACCTCGCACCGCATCACCGAGGAGATCGAGCGCCGGCTGGACGAGCGCTTCGGCCCGGTGCACGCGACGATTCACGTCGAGCCGCCGTCCTACGCCCGGCGTTGACCGTCGACCTTCAATAGGTTAAAAACCCGGCTGCGGCGTCTCTCGACCCGTCGCAGCCGGTGCCGCGGCGAGGCATCCCGACAAAACAAGATGCACCACGCGGCGAAATCGCGCCTCCACGTTGAGTCGGGTCGCGGCTCTCCCCGACAGTTCGTGTGACGCGCCTAGCGTTGCGTGCGCACCTGAATCGAAGCTGAACCGTTCAGGCAATCTCCGCAGCGTGCATCAGCGCGCGCGCCTTGCTCATGGTCTCGTCCCATTCAGCTTCGGCTTTCGAGTCGGCGACCACGCCGGCGCCGGCCTGCACGTGGACCTGGCCGTCCTTGATGACGGCGGTGCGGATGGCGATGGCCATGTCCATGTTGCCGTCCCACGAGAGGTAGCCGACGGCGCCGCCGTAGATGCCGCGCTTGACCGGCTCGAGCTCGTCGAGGATCTCCATCGCGCGCACCTTCGGTGCGCCGGTGAGCGTGCCGGTGGGGAACGTCGCCGCGAGCGCGTCGAGCGCGTCCAGCCCCTTGCGCAGCCGGCCGGTCACGTTCGAGACGATGTGCATGACGTGGCTGTAGCGCTCGATCGCCATCTTCTCGGTCAGCTTCACTGAGCCGATCTCGGCGACGCGGGACACATCGTTACGGCCGAGGTCGATCAGCATCAGGTGCTCGGCGATCTCCTTGGGATCCGTCAGCAGGTCCTGCTCGTTGCGCAAGTCTTCCGCCGGCGTCGCGCCGCGCTTGCGCGTGCCGGCGATCGGCCGCACCGTGACCACGCCGTCCTCGACGCGCACCAGCGGCTCCGGCGAGGAACCGACGATGTGGTGGTCGTCGAGGTGCAGGTAAAAAAGATAAGGCGAGGGATTCAACCGCCGGATCGCGCGGTACAGCGCCACCGGCGGCGCCTTGAACGGCGCCGACAGCCGCTGCGACGGCACCACCTGCATGACGTCGCCGGCGGCGATGTAGGCCTTGATCTTCTCGACCGCGGCGCAGAACTTCCGTTGCGAGAATCCGGAAACAAAACCGTTCGCCCTGAGCGTAGCCCGTTCGCGCTTCGACTTCGCGGCTGCGCGGCTTCGCTCAGCGCGAACGGGCGAACTCGAAGGCGCCTTCAGCGGGTGGCGCAGCGCGGCCTCGATCGCGTCGAGCCGCCTTTCGGCGCGCCTGAGGTCCGCCTTCCGCGCCGGATCGGCCTGCACGCACAGCGTCAGCGTCGCGCGCAGGTTGTCGAACACCACCAGCTCGTCGGAGCGCATCAGCAGGATGTCCGGCGTACCGAGCGCGTCAGGGTTGCGGCCCTTCAGTCTCGGCTCGAAATAGCGCACGCAGTCGTAGCCGAAGTAGCCGACCAGGCCGCCGGCCAGCCGCGGCAGCCCCGGCACGTGGCGCACGCGGTGGCGCGCGGCGTACTGGCGCAGCCACGGCAGCGGGTCGGCCAGCGTGGTCTGCTCGACCAGCCTGCCGTTGCGGCGCACTTCCGCGCGCCGGCCGTAGACGCGCAGCACTTCCGCGCTCGGCAGGCCGATGAACGAGTAGCGGCCGAAGCGCTCGCCGCCCTGGACCGACTCCAGCAGGTAGGTGTACGGGCCGTTGGCGAGCTTGAGCCAGGCGCCGACCGGGGTGTCGAGGTCGCCCGGCAGTTCGCGCGTCAGGACCACGCGGTCGTGCGCGGTCGGCTGCGCAGTCAGTTTCGCACTCGGGCCAGCTGCTCGCGCATGGCCTTGATCGTCGCCGCGTAGTCCTTCGTGCCGAAGATCGCCGAGCCCGCGACGAAGGTATCGGCGCCGGCGCGCGCGATCTCGCCGATGTTCTCGACTTTGACGCCGCCGTCGATCTCGAGGCGGATGTCGCGGTCGCTCTCGTCGATCAGCCTGCGCGCCTGCGCCAGCTTCTCGAGCGCGGAGCGGATGAAGCTTTGCCCGCCGAAGCCCGGGTTCACCGACATCAGCAGCACCATGTCCACCTTGTCGAGCACGTACGGCAGGCAGTCCAGCGGCGTGCCCGGATTGAACACCAGCCCGGCCTGGCAGCCGGCCGCCTTGATCGCCTGCAGCGAGCGGTCGATGTGGCGCGTGGCCTCGGGATGGAACGTGATGACGTTGGCGCCGGCCTTGGCGAAGGCCTGCGCCAGCGCGTCGACCGGCTCGACCATCAGGTGCACGTCGAGCGTGGCGCTGACACCGGCCTTGCGCAGCGCCTCGCAGACCACCGGCCCGAACGTCAGGTTCGGCACGTAGTGGTTGTCCATCACGTCGAAATGGATCAGGTCGGCCCCGGCCGCGAGCACGGCCTTGACCTCCTCGCCCAGGCGCGCGAGGTCGGCCGACAGGATGCTCGGCGCGATGCGGAACGGGTGCGGCGACAGGGTGCTCATGCGGCGCGCATTATTCCATTGAAAAAGGGGACGCACACCTTTTTCGCGGATCAGGGAGGTAAGCCACGGTTTCCCGGGGGAAAGGTGTGCGTCCCCTTTTTCTTTACATTAAAGTGGCCGCGTTCTGCGGAGCCTCGCTTGGGAATCGCCGTCACCCTGCACCTGCTGGCCGCGACCGTCTGGGTCGGCGGCCTGTTTTTCGCCTTCGCCTGCCTGCGCCCGGCCGCGGCGGGGCTCGACGCCGCGCATCGCGTGCAGCTGTGGGCCGACGCCCTGACGCGGTTCTCGCGCTGGGTATGGGTGGCGATCGCCGTGCTGCTCGCCACCGGCCTGTGGATCATCTTCAGCTTCATGGGCGGGATGAAGAACGCCGGCCTGCACGTCCACCTGATGATGGGCCTGGGCATCCTCATGATGCTGCTGACCGGGCACCTGCAGTTCGCGCCGCTCAGGCGCCTGCGGCGCGCCGTCGCCGAGAGCCACTGGGCCGACGCCGGCAAGGCCCTGAACCAGATCCGCGTCTTCATCGGCGTGAACCTCGTGCTCGGGCTGGTGGTGATGGCCATCGGCGTCGGCGGCCGCTACTTCCTGCGATGAGGGGCCTGCGATGAGGGGCCTGCGATGAGGCGCGCGCGATGAGTTCGCCGCTGCAGGAGTCGAGCCTGCGCAGCGTGCCGCGCGTGCACCGCGGCAAGGTGCGCGACATCTACGCGCTGGGCGACGCGCACCTGCTCATCGTCACCACCGACCGGCTGTCGGCCTTCGACGTGGTCCTGCCGCGGCCGATCCCCGGCAAGGGCGCGGTGCTGACGGCCGTCACCGAGTTCTGGATGGCGCGCTTCGCCGGCATCGTCCCCAACCACCTGGCGCCCGAGGTGCGGCTGTCGCATTACCTGAAACCGGATGAAATCGCGCAGTGCGAGGGGCGCGTCGCCGTCGCGCGCAAGCTCAAGGCGCTGCCGGTCGAGGCCGTCGTGCGCGGCTACCTGATCGGCTCGGGCTGGAAGGACTACCGGAAGACCGGCGCGGTGTGCGGCATCCCGCTGCCCAAGGGCCTGGCGCTCGCACAGCAGCTGCCCGAGCCGATCTTCACGCCGGCCGACAAGGCGCCGGTGGGCCAGCACGACGAGAACATCCCGTTCGCCGAGGTCGAGCGGCGCCTCGGCGCGCCGCTGGCGCGACAGTTGCGCGACGTCGCCCTGCGCCTGTACCGCGAGGCCGCGGCCTTCGCGCGCGACCGCGGCATCATCATCGCCGACACCAAGTTCGAGTTCGGCGTGGACGAGTCCGGCCGGCTGCACCTGATCGACGAGGTGCTGACGCCGGACTCTTCCCGCTTCTGGCCGGCCGACACCTACCGCGTCGGCGTCAGCCCGCCGAGCTTCGACAAGCAGTTCGTGCGCGACTACCTGGAGACGCTGGACTGGGACAAGAAGGCGCCCGGGCCGGTGCTGCCCGACGACATCGTCGCCAAGACCGCGGCCAAGTACCGCGAGGCCCAGCGCCGCCTGACCGGCGTGTAGGAGCGCCTCCTTCGACACGCCCGCTGCGCGGGCTGCTCAGGACAGGTCTTAGGCGCGATAATCCCCGGCAGAGCCCCGGAGGTCAGCGTCCATGCGCATCAAGATGGAAATCGACATGAAGCCCGAGGAGCTGCAGCGCTTTCTCGGCCTGCCGGACGTGGGCGCGATGCGCGAGGAGCTGATGCAGTTCATCAAGGAGCGCGTCGCCGCCGACCCGGCCGGCTTCCTGCTCGACAACCTCGACCGGCTCGGCAAGAGCAAGCCGGTGCGCCGCTTCCTCTACGGCACGCGCCCGGCGCGCGACGAGGATTAACCGGCCGCGCGCAGGTCCGAGGGTCTCCAAAAGAAAAGGGGCTGGTTTCCCAGCCCCTTTGGTGACTCACCGCTTGCGCGGTGCCGTCGTGCCGTCAGGCAGCGGCGGTGGCCGTCGTGCCGGCCTTGCGCGCCTTGCGGGCGGCCGGCTTGCGCAGCGGCTTGCCCTGGATCGAGGCGGTAATGCCCTCGTAGCCAGTCTTGGCGACCTTGACCAGCTTGCCGCCGGTCTTGGTCACGGTGTCGATGGTCTCGTTGAACGCATCGACGATGGTCTCGCGACCTTCCGGCAGGTACTCGACCGGCGCCTTGACCACGGCCACGAGGCCGGCGGCGACCGCCTTGTCGAAGCTCTGCTTGCCGGCGGTGTACAGGTCCTTCGCGGCCGCGGTCTGCACGGCGACGATGTCCTGCACGCCCTCGACCACGATCTCGTTCGCGGCCTTCAGCGTCTTGAGCGAAACCTTGGCAACACCCTGCGAGCGCTCACCGACCGTCTCGAGCGTGCCCTGCACTTCCTTCACAGCCTTCTCAAAGTTCATTTGTATCTCCGTAAGTTGTTGAAACAGTGACGCTTTGTTTCTAGTCCTGCTGCAATGCAGCAAATTGTGGGTGCACTGTAATTGCTGCGCTGCACAATGTCAAGGCGGCCCCGGTTGACGCCCGACGAACGGCCCGAGCCGCGGGTATCCTTACAGGTCAATTCAATTCAATGACTTGGGAGCGAACGGCGTGACCCCCCCATGGCTGGCGAAGCTGCGCGACACCCTTTGGGGGGACAGCGAAACCCTGAACCGCTTCCAGCGCGAGCTGCGGCAGGCCGGGCGCTACCTCTACGCCCTGTTCCGCGACCTGCTCGACGGCCAGATCAGCATGCGGGCCATGAGCCTGGTCTACACCACCCTGCTGTCGCTGGTGCCGCTGCTGGCCCTGGCGTTCTCGCTGCTCAAGGGCCTGGGCGCCCACAACGAACTCGAGCCGGTGCTGCAGCGCTTCCTGGCGCCGCTCGGGCCGCAGGGCAACGAGGTCGCCCGCACCGTGGTGGCCTTCGTCGAGAACATCAAGGTCGGCGTGCTGGGCTTCGTCGGCGTGGCGCTGCTGCTCTACACCGTGCTGTCGATGATCCAGAAGGTCGAGGACGCCTTCAATTACATCTGGCGCGTGGCGATGCGCCGCCGGCTGGGCCAGCGCATTGGCGAGTACCTGTCGGTGCTGCTGATCGGGCCGTTTGCGATCTTCCTGGCGCTGGGCATGACCGCCAGCGTCATGAGCAGCGGCTTCGTCGCCAAGCTGGCGGCGATCGAGCCGCTCGGCGCCGTCATCTACGTGCTCGGCCGGCTGATCCCGTACCTGGTGATCGTCGGCCTGTTCACCTTCCTGTACGTGTTCATCCCCAACACGCGCGTGCGCATCGGCGCGGCGTTCGGCGGCGGCTTGCTGGCCGGCGTGCTGTGGCAGACCGCGAGCCTGGCTTTCGCCTCCTTCGTCGCCAATTCGCCCAACTACAACGCCATCTATTCGGGCTTCGCCATCGTCATCCTGCTGCTGATCTGGCTGTACGTCGGCTGGCTGATCCTGCTGGTCGGCTGCCAGCTCGCCTACTACCTGCAGAACCCCGAGCGGCTCACGCCCACGCGCACCGCGCCGCAGATGTGGGCGCGCGCCATCGAGCTGCTCGGCCTGCAGGTCGTCGCCATGGTCGGGCGGCGCTTCATTCAAGGCGAGCCGCCGCTGACGGTGGACCAGCTGCAGCGCGAGCTCCCCGCCATTCCCGAGCACGTCGAACGCGTGGTCGGGGTGCTGCTGCACCACGGCGTGCTGGCCGAAAGCGGCGCCGACGGCCGCGCGCTGCTGCCGCGCCGCGACCTCGACTCGCTGACGCTGGCGCAGCTGTGGCGGCTGTTGCGCGAGGGCCTCGACGGCGGCAGCGGCGTGGGCGCCGAAGTGCAGGCGCTGGTCGAATCGGCGGAAAGCGGCTTCGCCCAGGCGCAGGGCCGCCAGACCGTGCGCGCCTGGCTGGCGGCGCAGCAGGCGCCGAGCGGGGCCTAGCTCAGGCGCCGAGCGCCTCGCGCACGGAGGCGACCAGCGTGCCGTCGCGCAGCTCGCGGCGCACCGCTTCGATGTAGCCGTACATGACCGTGTCGCGCTCGATGAACGGCACGTGCCGGCGCACGCTCGCGTAGGCCGCCGCGGTGCCGCGGCCCAGGCGCGCGCCGGCGCCGGCGTCGGCCTTGCGAAAGTCGATACCCTGGGCGGCGGTCATCAGCTCGATGGCCAGGATACCCTCGACGTTGTCGAGGATCTGCCGCAGCTTGAGGCCCGCGGTCACGCCCATGCTGACGTGGTCTTCGACATTCGCCGAGGTCGGGATGGTATCCACGCTGGCCGGATGCGCCAGCACCTTGTTCTCGGTGGCCAGCGCCGCCGCCGTGTACTGCACGATCATGAAGCCGGAGTTGAGGCCGCCCTCGCGCGTCAGGAACGGCGGCAGCACCTGCGTGTTCGAGGCCTCGTCGGTCAGGCGCATGATGCGCCGCTCGGAGATGTTGCCGAACTCGGCCGCGGCCAGCCCGAGGTAGTCCATGGCGATAGCCAGCGGCTCGCCGTGGAAGTTGCCGCCCGAGATGATCTCGACCGCGCCGGTCTGCTCGTCCACGAACAGCAGCGGGTTGTCGGTGACCGAGTTCAGCTCGGTCTCGAACACGCCGCGCGCGTAGGCCACGGCGTCGCGCACCGCGCCGTGCACCTGGGGGATGCAGCGCAGCGTGTAGGCGTCCTGCACGTTGGCGCTGTCGCCCGAGCGCACGTAGCCGCTGCCCTCGAGCAGCGCGCGCAGGTAGGCCGCGCACTCGACCTGGCGTGGGAACGGCCGCAGCTTGTGCACCCGCTCGTCAAAGGCCGCCGGCGTGCCGTGGAGCGCCTCCAGCGACAGGCAGCCGGCGACGTCGGCCGCCTGCGACAGCGACTCGGCACGCAGCGTCTCCAGCACGCCCAGCGCGCACATCACCGAGGTGCCGTTGGTCAGCGCAAGACCCTCCTTGGCGGCGAGCGTCAGCGGCTTGAGGCCCGCGGCGGCGAGCGCACCCTTCGCCGGCTGCACGCCGCCGGCGTACTCGACCTCGCCCTCGCCGATCAGCGGCAGCGACATGTGCGCCAGCGGCGCGAGGTCGCCGCTGGCGCCCAGCGAACCTTTCTCGGGGATGACCGGGTGCAGGCCGCGGTTCAGCAGCTCGAGCAGCAACTCGAGCGTCTCGACGCGCACGCCGGAATTGCCGCGCGCCAGCGTGTTGGCGCGGATCAGCATGATGGCGCGCGTGGTGGCGATGTCGAACGGCCTGCCGACGCCGACGGCGTGGCTGACCAGGATGTTGCGCTGGAGCTGCTCGACCTGGTCGGGCGGTATGACGCGGTCCTTGAAGGCACCGAAGCCGGTGGTGATGCCGTAGGCGATGCGGCCTTCGCGCAGCAGGCGCTGCACGCCGTCGGCGGCGCGCTGCACGGCCGCCCGCGCCTTGCCGGCCAGTTCCACGCGCGGCGCGCCGGGCTTGCCGTGCGCCACCGCCAGCACCTGCTCGAACGTCAGGCTCGCGCCGTCCAACCGGATCACATCGCTCATATGGCGATTGTGCCCTTCTTGATGACCTTGGCCACCGGGTTGCCGCCGAACTCGTAGGCGAGGTGCCGGTAGTCGGGCGCGTCCAGCATCAGCAGGTCGGCCTGCTTGCCCGGCTCGATCGAGCCGACCCGGTCGCCGAGGCCGATGGCGTGGGCGGCGTTGATCGTGCCGGCCACGAGCGCCTCGGCCGGAGTGAGCTTCTGGTAGCGGCAGGCAATCGCCATGGCCAGCGGCAGCGACGGGCACGGCGAGGAGCCCGGGTTGATGTCGGTGGTCAGCGCGAGCGCCGCGCCGGCGTCGATCATGGCGCGGGCATCGGCGTAGCGCGCGCTACCGAGGTTGAAGCTGGCGGTCGGGATGACGACACCGACCGCGGCCGATGCCGCCAACGCGCGGATGCCGTCGGCGCCGGTGACGTCGAGATGGTCCACCGAGGTCGCGCCCAGTTCGAGCGCGAGCGCCAGGCCGCCGAGCTCGGTGAACTGGTCGACGTGCACCTTCAGCGGCAGGCCGGCGGCGCGGCCGGCCTCGAGGATTCGCCTGGACTGTTCGAGGCTGAAGGCGTGCTGCTCGCAGAACACGTCGACGAACATCGGCCGGCCGTCGCCCTTGAAACCCGAAGCCTCATGCCAGGCCAGCGCCGCCGGCAACAGCTCCTCGACCACGAGCTCGACGTAGGCGCCGGCGCGCCCGGCGAACTCCGGCGGCACCGCGTGCGCCGCCATGAAGGTCGGCACCAGCTCGAACGGCCCGGTGCGGTCGAGGCGGTCGATGGCGCGCAGCAGCTTCATCTCGGACGCCGCGTCGAGCCCGTAGCCGGTCTTCACCTCGACCGTGGTGGTGCCGAAGTTGAACATCTCGTCGAGCCGCACCAGCGACTCGTCGACGATCGACGGCACGGCGGCGGCGCGCGTGGCGCGCACCGTGGACAGGATGCCGCCGCCGGTCGCGGCGATCTGCTGGTAGGTCTCGCCGCGGATGCGGCGCTCGAACTCGTCGACGCGGTCACCGGCGAAGACCGCGTGCGTATGCGGATCCACGAAGCCGGGGCAGACCACGCCGCCGGTCGCGTCGAGCTCTTCCTCGGCCACGTAGCGCGCCAGCAGCTCCTCGCTGGAGCCCACCGCGACGATGCGGCCGCCCTTGATCGCCACGGCGCCGTCGGCGATCAGCCCGGCGTCGTCCATCGCCTTGCCGCGGCGCGGCCCGCCGGGCGAAGCGCAGGTGGCCAGTTGCGCGGCGCTGTGGACCAGCAGGTCGACGCGGGCGGGTTTCATGGCCGCATCGGAACCTTGACGCCGGTCTTGCGCGCGAAGCGGATCGCCTCGCCGTATCCGGCGTCTACGTGCCGCACCACGCCCATGCCGGGATCGGTGGTCAGCACGCGCTCCAGGCGTTTCGCGGCCTCCGGCGTGCCGTCGGCGACGATGACCTGGCCGGCGTGAGTGGAATAGCCGATGCCGACGCCGCCGCCGTTGTGCACGCTCACCCAGGTGGCGCCGCCGACCGCGTTGATCATCGCGTTGAGCAGCGGCCAGTCGGCGATGGCGTCGGAGCCGTCCTTCATGGCCTCGGTCTCGCGGTTCGGGCTCGCGACCGAGCCGGAATCGAGATGATCGCGGCCGATGACGATCGGCGCCTTGAGCTCGCCGCTGGCGACCATCTCGTTGAACCTGAGCCCGGCCTTGTGGCGCTCGCCGTAGCCGAGCCAGCAGATGCGCGCCGGCAGGCCCTGGAACGCGACCTGCTCGCGCGCCATCTCCAGCCAGCGCCTGAGGTGCGCCTTCTGCGGGAACAAGTCCATCACCGCGCGATCGGTCTTGTAGATGTCCTCCGGATCGCCCGACAGCGCGACCCAGCGAAACGGCCCCTGGCCCTCGCAGAACAGCGGCCGGATGTAGGCCGGCACAAAGCCGGGGTAATCGAACGCGTTCCTCACGCCGCGATCGAGCGCGCGCTGGCGCAGGTTGTTGCCGTAATCGAAGGCGACCACACCCTGCTGCTGCCACTTGAGGATCGCGCGCACGTGCGTGGCCATCGAATCCATGGCCTTGCGCTCGTAGAGCTTCGGGTTTTTCTTGCGCAGGGCCGCAGCTTGCTTCAGCGACAGCCCCGCCGGGATGTAGCCGTGCATGACGTCGTGCGCCGAGGTCTGGTCGGTGACGACGTCGGGCTTGAGCTTGTTCTTCTGCATGGCCGGCAGCACTTCGGCCGCGTTGCCAACGACCGCGATCGAGCGCGCGACACCTCTTTTCTTGCAGTCGAGCGCCTCGGCGATGGCCGAGTCGAGATCCTTGGCGATGGTCTCCACCTGCCGCAGGCGCAGGCGCCGCTCGGCGCGCCAGGGATCCACCTCGACGAACAGGCCGACGCCCTGGTTCATGGTGACCGCCAGCGGCTGCGCACCGCCCATCTCGCCCAGGCCTGCGGTGACCACGAGCCGGCCCTTGAGCGTGCCCCAGCGGTGCTTGCGGGCCAGCGCGCCGAAGGTCTCGTAGGTGCCCTGCAGGATTCCCTGCGTGCCGATGTAGATCCAGCTGCCGGCCGTCATCTGGCCGTACATGATCAGGCCCTCGCGCTCCCAGCGGTCGAAGTTTTCCTGGGTGGACCACTTGGGCACGATGTTGGAGTTGGCCAGCAGCACGCGCGGCGCATCCGCGTGGGTCCTGAACACCGCGACCGGCTTGCCCGACTGAACCAGCAGCGTCTCGTCCGGCGCGAGCTTGCGCAGCGACTCGAGGATGGCGTCGTAGCAGGCCCAGTTGCGCGCGGCGCGGCCGCGGCCGCCGTAGACGATCAGGTGGTCCGGGTCGAAGGCGACGTCGGGGTCCAGGTTGTTCTGGATCATCCGGTACGCGGCTTCGATCTGCCAATTGCGGCAGCTCAGCGTGGTGCCGCGCGGGGCGCGGATGGTTCTCTTCTTCATGTGGGAGCGGCCTTGGCCGCGATTCCTTTCCTTGTAGGAGCGGCCTTGGCCGCGACTGCGGCCAGATAGTGCCAAATCGCCGCCGCCGCCAGGCGCGCGGTGCGCCCGTCCACGTCGAATGCCGGATTCATCTCGCTGAACTCGACGATGCGCGTGCGCGGCTCGGCTCCCGCCAGCGCCGCCAGCTCGCACAGCTCGGCGCCGGTGAGGCCCAGCGGGTTGGGCGCCGACACGCCCGGCGCCTCGGCGGCGTTCACCACGTCCAGGTCGAACCCCCAGAACACTGCCTTCGCCGCCTCCGCCTCGCGCAGCGCCCGGCGCACCACGCGCGCCGCGCCCTTGCCGCGCAGCGCATCGAGCGGCACCACGTGCGCGCGCTTGTCCGCCAGGTAGCGCGCGTGCTCGGCCGCAGTGCAGAACGGCTGGCTGCCGAGCTCGAAGAAGCGCGGGCCTTTGAGCAGCCCTTCGTCGAGCAGCTGACGGTATGGCGTGCCGCTGTTGCGCGCCGCGTCTGGCCGCACGTCGAAGTGCGCGTCCACGTTGAACGCCAGCACATCGCCGGCGTGCTTCGCCAGCGCCGCGCAATCCGGATAGGAGATGTCGTTGCCGCCGCCGAGCACGATCACGCGCTTGCCGTCGGCTAGCAGTTGCGCGACGGCTGCGTGCAGGGCGGCGTGGGTATCCTCCAGCGTGGACTGCGACACGACGTCGCCGGCATCGTGCAGGCCGAGTGCTTCGAGGCCGTTGACGGCCATCTTGTAGAGCGCGCGCCGGATCTCGGCCGGCCCCTGCGCAGCCCCCAACCGCCCGCCGTTGCGGCGCACGCCCTCGTCCTGGGGGCAACCCAGGATGGCGACCGTGGCCTCCGCGTAGACGCTACTGCCGCGGTTGACGCGGTCGCCGAGGCGCGGATCGCCAGCGTCGTTGCGGGTGAAGTACAGCGCCGGATCGGTCGGCTGCGTGCCGGGGAGTCCTTTCATGGCGCGCAGTCTAGCCGGGTCAGCCGGCGCTGAGCTTCCGGAACCTCGAATCCTGGCGCAATGGCTCCCATACGGGATTCAGCCGCAAGGCCGCCGGCGTGACGTGTGTCGGCGCATGCAGCAGCGCCTCGAGCAGGACCACCGCGGCGTCCGTGTCGCCCAGCCAGGCATGGGTCTGGGCGACCAACTGGGCGACGACCGGCCCGGCCAGCGCGTCGCGCGAAATCGGCATCAGCTCTCCCGCCTTCTTCGCGGCAGCCAGCGCGCCATCGCGGTCGCCGAGCGCGGCGAGCGTGACGCCCAGCGCGGCGTGCATGCGGGCGTCGTCGGGCGTGCGCGCAAGCCCGGCCTCGATGACGCGCCTGGCCGCGGTGAACTGCGCGGCTGCCGCCGCCCGATCGCCGCTGGCCCGGTAGGCCTGCGCGAACAGGTAGGTCTTCGGGTAGATGAAGTTCGCGCCGAAGCTGTCATTGAATGCGGGCACCCAATCCTCGCGCCAGCCTTGCAGCGCCGCGATCGCCTCCGCGTGACGCCCGGACCAGAAGTGGAAGATGTAGGCGACGAACAGGGCATCGCCCTGTTCCGACTGCGCAACGAGCCTGGGCGCGAGCCGCGCCATCTCCGAAAAATCGCCCTTCCAGACGATGGGCAAGCCGGCCTTCCCGGTTTCGTCCAGCAGACGCGAGCTCGGAAGCCCCACGACGCGAGCCCACTCGCGCTCGGCGGCCGGGAAGTCGCGAAGCAGCCCAAGCGTTTCGGCCACGGCCGCCCCGGCCATTACGTTCAGGGGGTCCAGGTCCCGCCCACGGCGGAGGTGCACGAGCGCGTCGCGCATCCGGCCCTGGCGGCGCTCGACGTAGCCGAACTCGAGCACGGCCTCGGCATCGCCCGGGCGCTGCTCCAGCGCTTCGGCAAGGTATCGGCGCGCGCGCTCGTAGTCGCGGTGGCCCCAGTACCAGTACAGCCCGAGCGCGATCTTCCCCTCCGGCAGGTCCGGATCGATCTGCAGGGCGCGCTCCGCGGCGGCGAGCGCCTGCTCGCGGCGCCGGACGCTCTGGTCGTAGTCCCACCAGTACATCGCGCTGTGCGACTCGGACAGCGCGGCGTAGCCGAGGGCAAACTCCGGGTCCAGCGCCACCGCCCGCTCATACAACGCCAGGGCCCGCTCGACGTTCTCGCGCGTCGTTTCCGCAAATCGGTCCTCGTGCCGGCCGCGCAAGTAGAGTTCGTAGGCCTCGGGGTTGCGGGTCGGGCGCTGCTCCATCTGGCCCTTTTCCCGCGCCGTCAGCCGCGCCTGCACCGAGGCGGCGATCTTCTGCGCGACATCGCTCTGGATCGCGAACACGTCGGCCACGTCGCGGTCGTAGTTCTCGGCCCACAGGTGCTCGTCGCCGTCGGCCCGGATCAGCTGCGCGTTGATGCGCACGCGGTTGCCCTGGCGCTGCACGCTGCCCTCGACGATGTGCGCCACGCCCAGCGCCCGGGCGATCTCCGGAAGGTTGCGCGCGGCGTCCTTGTACTCCATGACCGAGGTGCGCGAAATGACCTTGAGGTCGTGGATGCGCGACAGGTGCGTGAGGATGGTGTCGTGCACGCCGTCGGCGAAGTACTCGTTCTCGCGGTCGGCGCTCATGTTGGTGAACGGCAGCACGGCGACCGAGGCTTCGCGCGGCGCCGGCCGGCCGCCGCCGAGGCGGAGCAGCGCCACGGCGATGCCGGCGACAGCCACCAGCGCCGCCGCCAGCGCCGGGCGCTGCCAGCCGCGCCGGCTCGCCCGCCCGGGGCCGCCCGGCGCCGCGGCGCCCCGGTCGATCGTGAACAACTCCATCTTCGTGCCGATGTTCTTGAGGTCGGGCGTGCCCAGGCTGGCCAGCTGCAGGCCGGTGCGGTTGCGCACGAGCTGGGCGACGTTCTCCGAGACGCAGATGCCGCCGGGCTGGGCCATGCCGTGGATCCGCGATGCGATGTTCACGCCATCGCCCATCACCTTCCCGTCCCGGTGCTCGATGTCGCCGAAGTGGATGCCGATGCGCAGTTCCATGCGGCGCTCCTGCGGCGCGACGGCGTTGTGCCCGGCGAAACGCCGCTGGATCGCCACCGCGCACTCCACCGCCGCGAGCGCCCCGGCAAACTCGATCAGGAACGCGTCGCCGACGGTCTCGATCTCGACGCCGCCGTGCTGCGGCAGGATCTCCCGCACCCAGGCCCGGTGCAGGTCCAGCAACTCGATCGCCAGGGCCTCGTCGCGATGCGCGAGCGCGCTGTAGCCAACCATGTCCGTGAACATGATCGCGGCGAGGCGGCGCGAGGGCGTCCCATGGCCGGCGTCGCTCATGCGCCGCCCTTCAGCGGCTTGCCCGCCAGCAGCTTTTCGTAACGCGGATCGGAGCGCAGCGGGGCATAGTCGGGCTTGATGCGCAGCACGGCGAACTGGATCCCGCCGGCCCGTGCGAGTGATTCCTCGAGTTCGGCGAACGCACGATCAATCCGCCCGGTGTTGGCGTGCACTTCGGCGGCCAGGCCCAGCAAGGCCGTTGCGATCCAGGCATCGCGCGAGCGCGGCATGTCCTTCAGGGCTCGCTCCACTTCCTCGAGCGCTCGGTCCTGCTCGCCGCTCATGACCCGGTTCATGGCGAGGAACATGCGCAGGACACTCCGGTCGGGGTTGGCCGCCAGATCTTTCTCCAGCATCGCGTGCGCTGCAGCGGCCTCGGGTGGCGTGCGGCTGCGGTTCCTGTGCCACTTGATGCGCGCAACGAAGTGTGCCGTCGGGACACGCTCGTTGTAGAAAGGCAGCGCGATGGACGGGAGACTGCACTCCCCGATCACTTCGAGGGCCTCATCCTGGCGACGCAGCGCGTCCAGCATTTCGGCGCGCTGCAGGAGGTTGACACATCCCTGGTTGCCCTCTCGCGGCAGGTCCTGCAGCGCCCGGACATAGGTTTCCGCATCGCCATCCCGCAAGAAACGGCTCCAGGCCACGTCACTGCGCGATTTCGGGCCGCGATCGATCGCGGCGACGCGGGCGTAGATCCTCGCCGCCTCCTCGAGTCGCCGCATTGCGGACAGCGTGTGTCCGTAGTCGGACAAAAGCGCTGCATTCAGCGGATCGAGAATCGAGATCTGTTCGAAGCTGGCGTGGGCTTCATCCCAGCGGGCCAGGCGCCGATAGACGGCGCCAAGCCATAGCAGCGTCCGCACGTCACCGGGCGCAAGCCCGCGCGCAATCTCCAGTTCCCGGAGGGCCCCCTCGTAGTCGAACGAACCGTGGTAGAGCACCACGGCCATGGCGGTGTGCGCCTCGGCCAGGTTCGGGGCGAGGCCAAGGGCCCTCTCGGCATCGTGCTTCGCCTGCTCGCGCCGTCGGGCGCTGCGCTCGTAGGCGAACCAGTCCATGGTGTCGTGCATCGTGGACCGCAAGGCGTAGGCCAGCGCGAACTTGGGATCGAGCTCCAGTGCCTGGTCCAGCCACGCGATCGCCTTCAGGACATCCGTCCCTTCCGGGGCTACGACGCGTTCGACGGCCCGTGCCCTCAGGAAGAGCTCGTAGGCTGCCTGGCTCTGCGTCGGAATGGTCTGGATCGAATCCTTCTCGCGGGGCGTCAGCTGCACCTGCACCGCGCCGGCGACCTGGCGGGCGATGTCCGCCTGCACCGCGAACACGTCCGAGACCTCGCGGTCGTACTCGCTGCTCCACAAGTGGGTGTCGCTTTCGGCGTCGATCAGCTGCGCCACCACCCGCAGCTTGCTGCCGGAGCGCTGCACGCTGCCTTCGACGATGCTGGCCACGCCCAGCTCGCGCGCGACCTGGCGCAGGTCCGGCCGCTGGTCGCGATAACGCATGACCGACGTGCGGGAGATCACCTTGAGTCCGTGAATCCGGGCCAGGTGACCGATGACGGTGTCGTGCAGGCCATCGGTGAAGAACGCGCTGTCGGCTTCCGCGCTGAGGTTCTCGAACGGCAGCACGGCGACGGACTTGTTCGCCGGTGCTGTCTGAAAGCTGCCTGCACGCCAAAGGCCCAGCCCGGCAGCGGCGAGAACCGCCACCCCCGCGAGCGCAAGCGTCGGCCGCCGCGCCCTGTGCAGCTTCGCGGCGATGCGGGCAAAGCCCCGCCTTGGCGCCCCTTGAAGCACGTAAAGCTGCAAGGGCGTGTCGATGTTCTTGAGCGCCGGCGAGCCAATGCCCTCGAAGGAAAACCCATGCCCCTGGACGGCCTGCCGGACGGGCTCCGACACGCAGACACCGCCCCGCTCTGCCACTCCATGAATGCGCGAGGCGATGTTCACACCGCCGCCCATCACCTTGCCTTCCTTGTGCTCGACGTCACCGAGGTGAATGCCGATCCGGAGCTCCATCGCGCGGTCCGCGGGCGCAGCCTTGTTGTATTCGGCGAAGTCCTGCTGGATGGCCACGGCGCATTCCACTGCGGCAAGCGCACCGGAAAACTCGACCAGGAAGGCGTCGCCGATGGTCTCGATCTCGATGCCGTCGTGCCGGGGCAGGATGTCCCGGACCATCCGCCGGTGCAGTTCCAGCAGCTCGATGGCCAGCCGCTCGTTGCGCTGCGTCAGCGCGCTGTAGCCCACCAGGTCGGTGAACATGATCGCGGCGAGGCGGCGCGAGGGCGCCCCATGGCCGGTGTCGCTCATGCGCCGCCCTTCAGCGGCTTGCCCGCCAGCAGCTTTTCGTAGCGCGGATCGGAGCGCAGCGGCGCGAAATCCGGATTGACCGTGATCTCCGCAACGTGGATGCCGCCCGGCCGGGCGAGCGATTCCTCGAGCTCGGCGAAGGCGCGGTCAATCTGTCCTGTATTGGCGTGCACCTCGGCTGCCTGCGCCAGCAGAGCGGTCGCGACCCAGGCATCGCGCGAGCGCGGCGTATCCTTCAGCGCACGCTCCACCTCCGCGAGGGCGCGGGCTTTGTCGCCGCTCATCACCAGGCTCATGGCCAGGAACATGCGCAGATGGCTGCGATCGGGGTTGGCCGCCAGCGCTTCTTCCATCATGGCGCGCGCCGTGGCCGCCTCCGGCGGCGTGCGGCTGCGGTCCTTGTGCCACTTGGCCAGCGCAATGAAGTGATCCGTGGGAATGCGCTCGTTGTAATAGGGCTGGACGAAGGAAGGCTGCCGGCATTGCTCGAGCGCGCCGACGGCCTCGTCGTGGCGGCCGAGCGAACCGAACGCACCGGCGCGCAGCGCCATGACGAAACAGCCCTGCCCGCTTTTCAACTGCAACTCGCCCAGAGTGCGTGCCAGGGCCTCCGCGTCGCCGGACAGCAGGAAGCGGGCATACGCCGGATCAACGCGCGATCCCGGACTGCCGTCGATCGCGGCGATGCGGTCAAAGATCCTGACAGCGTCCGCAACGCGCCGCACCGCCTGCAGGGTACCGCCGTAGTCGATCAGCAGCCCGGCGTTGAGCGGATCGAGGGTCGCGACCCGCCCCAGGCTGGCCACGGCCTCGTCCCAGCGATCCTGGCGCCGGTAGATCACGCCGAGCCAGAACAGCGGCTGCGCGTCTCCCGGGGCGAGCGTGCGTGCGATCTCAAGTTCCCGGATGGCCCCTTCGTAGTCGAGCGAACCGTGATAAAGCTGCATGGCCTTGGCGGTGTGCGCCTCGGCCAGGCCCGGCGCAAGGCGCAGCGCCATGTCGGCATCGCGCTGCACTTGCTCGCGCCGCCAGCTGCTGCGCTCGAAGCCCCACCAGTCCATGGTGTCGTGCATCCAGGCCCGCATGATGTAAGCGAGCGCGAACTTCGGGTCCTGCTCCAGTGCCTCATCCAGCCACGCGATCCCCTGCTTGATCCGCACGGGGTCCAGCAGCGCTCCATCGAAGGCCGTGCGCGCCTTCAGATACAGCTCATAGGCCTCCGGGTCCTGCGTCGGGATGGCCTGGATCGCGGCCTCTTCCCGGGCCGTGAGCTTCACCTGGACCGCGCTGGCGACCTGCCCGGCAATGTCGGCCTGCACGGCGAACACGTCGGCGACCTCGCGGTCGTATTCGCTGCTCCACAGGTGGGCGTCGGTCTCCGCGTCGATCAGCTGCGCCACCACGCGCAGCTTGCTGCCGGCGCGCTGCACGCTGGCCTCGAGGATGCTGGCCACGCCGAGCTCGCGCGCGACCTGGCGCAGGTCCGGGCGCTGGCCGCGATAGCGCATCACCGAGGTGCGCGAGATCACCTTGAGCCCGTGGATCCGCGCGAGGTGGCCGATGACGGTGTCGTGCAGGCCGTCGGTGAAGTAGGCGTTCTCCGGGTCGGTGCTCAAACTCTCGAACGGCAGCACGGCGATACCCGGCGTGTCGCTGACCGGGGCGCGCTTGCCGAGCCACAGGCCCGCCGCCGCGGCCACACCCAGCACCGCCGCGGCACCGGCGGCGGCCGGCAGCCAGCGCCGCCACGGCCGGGCCGCGGCCGTGGCACGGGCGTCGGCCGGCGGCGGCAGGCTGAGCGAGGGCGTCAACTCGAACAGCTCGAACATCGTGTCGATGTTCTTCAGCGACGGCTTGCCCAGGCTCCTGAACTGGAACGCGCGCCGGTTGCGCACTGCGTGGTGCACGTCTTCCGACACGCAGATGCCGCCGGGCCTGGCCAGGCCGTGGATGCGCGAGGCGATGTTGACCCCGTCGCCGAACACCTTGTCGCCGCGGTGCTCGATGTCGCCGGCGTGGATGCCGATGCGCAGCTCCATGCGGCGCTCCGGCGGGGCGGCGGCGTTGTGCTCGGCGAAGCGCCGCTGGATCGCGACCGCGCATTCGACCGCGGACAGCGCGCCGGAAAACTCGACCAGGAAGGCGTCGCCGACGGTCTCGATCTCGCGCCCGCCGTGCAACGGCAGGATCGCGCGCACCCAGTCCCGGTGCAGCTCGAGCAGCTCGAGGGCCAACTCCTCGTCGCGATGCGACAGCGCGCTGTAGCCGACGAGGTCGGTGAACATGATTGCGGCGAGCCGGCGCGTGGGAGGCGTGGGTTCGGCCATCTTCAGGCGCTTTTCGGCAGGTGCTCGGCCAGCAGTTTTTTGAAGCGCGGGTTCTCGCGCAGGGGGTCCATCAACGGATCGAGCCGGATGCCGTGGATGTGCCCGCCGTTGGGCAGGAGCATGAGCTGCTCGAGCTCGGCGATCGCGCGCTCCTCGGCGCCGGCGTTGGCGTAGACCTCCACCGCGCTGCGCCGCATTTCGGCACCGGTCAGGGCGTCGCGCGACATCGGCATCAGCGCCAGTGCGCGCTCGGCCGCCTCGATCGCACGCACGTGCTCGCGCAGCATGGCGAGCGTGAACGCCAGGTGCATGTGCAGTTCGGCCGAATCCGGCCGGGTCGCGATCATCCCCGTGATGATGTCGCGCGCGGCGGCTGCCTCGGGCGGGGCCTTGCGCCCGCCGGCCAGCCAGCGGACCTGGGCGACGTAGAACTCCATCGGGATCTGCGCGCCACCGCTGCTCGGCAGGAACTTCTCCTGGCAGGCAGAGCCGACGGTCACAGCATCGTCGAAGCGCCGCTGCAGGACGGCCAGCCCGACCCGCGCGCCGGTGACCTGGCAGTTGGGGTCGTAACCGTCCGGCAGCTTCGCGATGGCCTGCTCCAGCGGCGCCAGCTCGCCGGTCGCGAAGAACCGGTGGTAGGCGACGCCGACCGGCCCGATCGGATTCTCCGGCTCGAGCGCCGCCATCCGCTCGAACAAGCGCCCGGCCTCCGCGTAACGCCGCATCATCTGCAGCGTGCCACCGTGCTCCGACAGGTACTGCGTATTCAGCGGGTCCAGCGCCGTGGCCCGCTCGAAGCTCGCCAGCGCCTCGTCCCAGCGGGCCTGCCGGCGGTAGATCGGCGCGATCCAGAAGTGCACGCTGGCGTTGCCGGGCGCGAGCCGGCGTGCAATCTCCAGCTCGCCCAGCGCGGCCGCGTAGCTGCGCGACCCGTGGTAGTGGTACACGGCCTTGGCGATGTGGGCCTCGGCCAGCCCGGGGTCGAGGCCCAGCGCGGCGTCGGCGTGCTTGCCGACCTGCTCGCGCCGCGCGTCGGTCGGGTCGCTCCCGCCCCAGTACAGGTTGTCGTGCAGGTTCGCGAGCAGCGCATGGGCCTGCGCGAACCGCGGATCGAGCTTCACCGCCTGATCGAGCCAGCCAATCGCTTCATGGATCTCCGCCGGCTCCACGCCGGCCCGGCGCTCGACCTGCGCGGCCCGCAGGTACAGGTCGTATGCCGCCGGATCGCGCGTGGGCACAGCCTGGATGCCGGCCTGCTCCTGCGGCGTCAGCCTGGCGTGCACCGCGGTAGCGACGTTCTGGGCGATGTCGGCCTGCACCGCGAACACGTCCTTGAGGTCGCGGTTGTATTCGCTGCCCCACACGTGCGTGTCGGTGTCGGTGTCGATCAGCTGCGCCACCACGCGCAGCCGCCCGCCGTCGCGCTGCACGCTGCCCTCGAGGATGTGGTCGGCGCCGAGCTCGCGGCCGATGCGTCGCAGGTTTTTCTCCTTGCCGCGGTAGCCCATCACCGAGGTGCGGGAGATGACTTTGAGCCCGCTGACGCGCGAGAGGTGGCCGATCACGGTGTCGTGCAGTCCGTCGGTGAAGAAGGCGCTGTCCGGCTCGGCGCTGAGGTTCTCGAACGGCAGCACGGCGATGGCCGGCGGCTGCACGTCGCGCTCGACCCGGACCTTGGGCGGATCGTCGTCGTCGAAGACGGTGACCAGCACGACGATCACCAGCACGATCCACAGCCAGCGGGGTACCTTGCCGAGCCAGCCCTTGGCGCCGGCGACGAGCGCGGCAGGCTGGGCGCCGGCGAAGATCGCGGCTGGCTTGGCGCTGGCGTCGCGCACGGCTGGCTTGGCGCTGGCGTCGCGCACGGCTGGCTTGGCGCCGGCGCCGGCGTCCGTTTGAACCTCGAACAGCTCGAGCGGCGACTCGATGTTCTTGAGCTTCGGCGAACCCATGCTTCTGAACGCCAAGCCGGCGCGGTTGCGCAGTGCCCGCTGCACGTCCTCGGACACGCAGATGCCGCCCGGCTGGGCCATGCCGTGGATGCGCGAGGCGATGTTGACGCCGTCGCCCATGACCTTCTCGCCGGCGTGCTCGACGTCGCCCAGGTGGATGCCGACGCGCAGCTGCATGCGCCGCCGCTCCGGGGCCACCTCGTTGTGGAGGGAGAAACGGTGCTGCAGCGCGACCGCGCATTCCACTGCGGCCAGCGCGCTGCCGAACTCGATCAGGAAGGCGTCGCCGACGGTTTCGATCTCGCGGCCGCCGTGATGCGGGATGATCTTGCGCACCCAGCGGCGGTGCTGCTCGAGCAGTTCGATGGCCAGCGCCTCGTCGCGATGGGCCATCGCGCTGTAGCCAACGAGGTCGGTGAACATGATGGCCGCCAGGCGGCGTGACTGCGGCGGCGCCGGCTGCGGCTCGGGCGTGCCCTGCATCCGCCCCTTGATCGGAATCGCCATCCTTGCCCCCAATACTGGCGCACAGCCTACTCGCGCGCGCGGTCCGGGGCTAGGGCGAGGCAGTGTCTCGGGAATGGTCTGCGATCAGCTTCTGGAACCGCGGATTCGAGCGCAGCGGATCCCAGACTGGATCGAGCTTCAGTTCCTGCACGTGGACGCCCGCCGGCATCCGTATCAGCTGCTCGAGCTCGTCCAAGGCGCGCTCTTCGGCGCCGGCGTTGGCGTGCAACCCGGCTGCCGTCCGCAGGAGCATCGTGCCACCGAAAGCGTCGCGTGAAAGAGGCATGGCAGCGAGAGCGCGGTCCGCCTCCTTCAGCGCGCGCTCCCTGTCACCCAACATCACCAGCGTATAGGCGAGCCTCATGCGGACGGATGCCTGGTCCGGGCGCGCCGCCAGCATGTTCTCGAGGATGGTCCGGGCTTTCACCGCCTCCGGCGGTGGACGCCCCGTGCCCTGCCACCGCGCAAGAGCCACCCTGTACTCCCTTGGCACTTGCTGGCTCCCCACCGCCCTGACCAATGACGGCTTGCACGCCTCGACCGCGGCCAGCGCATCGTCAAATCGGCGCTCGAGCCCGGCCACCCTGGCTCGGTCTCCTGAGACAAGGCAGTCCGGATCGACTTCCGCTGGGATCTGCGCCAGGGTCTGTCTCCACACTGCCAGATCGCCGGTTCGCCTGAATCGGGCAAGCGCCGCCTCCAGCCGCGCGCTGGTGCTCTCGGGGTCCAGTCGGACCACGCGCTGGTACGCCGAGTCCGCCTCGTCGTAGCGGCGGAGGACCATCAGATGTTCGGCAAAAATCTGGAGGAAAAAGGGATTCAGCGGATCCAGCCTCTCGGCCCGCTCGTAATTGGCCGTGGCCTCCTCCCAGCGACCCTGACGTCGATAGACGTTCCCCCTCCAGAAATGGATCGAGGCGTTGCCCGGCGCCACGCCTTGCGCGATCTCCAACTCGCGCAGGGCAGCCTCGTAATCGAGCGAGCCGTGATAAAGGTGCATGGCCTTTGCGACGTGGGCCTCGGGCAGATCTGGCTCGAGCTTCAGCGCCATCTCGACGTTGGCGCCGACCAGCCGCCGGCGTTCGTCGCTGGGGTCGTGCCCGAACCAATGCGCATCGTTGTGAAGGTATGCCAGCAGGGCATAGGCCCTAGCGAACGACGGGTCAAGCGCGACGGCCTCATCCAGCCAGGAAACTCCCTGGCGGATCTGGTCCGCGGTGAGTAGGGCCGAACGACCGACCAGCAGCAGAGCACGCAGGTACAGATCGTAAGCAGCCTGGTTCTTCGTCGGCACGAGGTCGATCGCGGCCTGCTCCTGCGGCGTCAGCTCGGCGTGCACGGCGGCGGCGACGCTCTTGGCGATGTCCGCCTGCACCGCGAAAACGTCGGCCAGCTCGCGGTCGTACTCGTTGCTCCAGAGATGCGAGTCGGACGCGGTATCGATCAGCTGCGCCGTGACCCGCAGCCGCCCGCCGGCACGCTGGACGCTGCCTTCGACGATGTGGTCGACGCCGAGTTCGCGCGCGATGTCCCGGAGGTTCGGCCGCTTGTCGCGGAAGCCCATGACCGAGGTGCGCGAGATGACTTTCAGTCCCTGGATCCGGGCCAGATGTCCGATCACCGAGTCGTGCAGGCCGTCGGTGAAGTAGACGCTGTCGGCCTCGCCGCTGAGGTTGTCGAAGGGCAGCACGGCGACGGAGGGCAGCGGCGCCTCGCCGCGCGGGGCCCGGCTGAAGTACCCCGCCACAGCCAACCCGACGGCCAGCACCACCGCCGCGGCAGCCGCCAGCCAGCGCGGTGGCGCGCCCATCCAGCGCCGCCGGGCCGCGGGTGGTGGCGCGTCGTCGAGCAGCACCCGGTACAGCTGCGGCGGCGTGGCGATGTTCTTGAGCGACGGCGTGCCCAGGCTCTCCAGCCGGTAGCCGTGCGGCCGCACGGCACGCTGCACGTCCTCCGACACGCAGATGCCGCCAGGCTCGGCCAGGCCATGGATGCGCGAGGCGATGTTGACCCCGTCGCCCATCACCTTGCCGTCCTTGTGCTGCACGTCGCCGGCGTGGATGCCGATGCGCAACTGCATGCGGCGGCCCTCCGGCGCCACCGCGTTGTGGGCCGCAAAACGCCGCTGGATCGCCACCGCGCACTCCACCGCCGCCAGCGCCCCCGAAAACTCCACCAGGAACGCATCTCCGATGGTCTCGATCTCGCGCCCGCCGTGCGGCGGCAAGATCTCGCGTACCCAGCCTCGATGTAGTTCCAGCAATTCGAGCGCCAGCGGTTCGTCCCGGTGGGCCAGCGCGCTGTACCCCACCAGGTCGGTGAACATGATCGCGGTCAGGCGCCGGGAAGCCCGCGAGTCGGAGTTGCCTTCGTTCCGCCCGGTGCCGCCATCCCCCCGCACCGCGGCATCCAGCCGGTAGCCGAAGCCGTGCACGGTGCTAATTGCGTCCTGCTCGTCACCAAGCGCCTCGCGCAGCTTGGCGATGGTGCTGGTTAACGCCGAGTCCGAAATGACACGACCCGGCCACACCGCCTTGACCAGGTCGTCCTTGCTCACCGCCTCACCCGCGTGCCGCACCAGGTAGCGCAGCACCTCCAGCGGCTTGAGCTCCAGCTCCACCGCGCGGCCACCCACGTACAGCCGCATCGCGCGCTCGTCGAAGGCCGCCGCGCCGAAGGACCAGCGCCGCGGTGCGTCGCCCGTGCCCGGCTGGTCCGCCATCGGCCCCTCCTTCGCTCCCCGAACGCAAGCTTAGCGCCGCGGACGCGTCATGGCGCTGTAGCCGACCAGGTCCGTGAACATGATGGCCGCCAGGCGGCGGGTTGGCTCCGATGCGGCGCCGCCAGTCATGTGCGCTGGTCCTTGGGCTGATAGTCGGCCATCAGCTTCTGGAACCGGGGGTTGCCCCGGAACGGCTTCCATTCCGGACGGAGCTTTTCGAAGTGCACATGCGCTCCCCACGCCGGCGCAGACAGCGACTGTTCGAGCGCATCAAGTGCCGCATCGTCGCGGCGCAGGAGCGCCATTATCCGCGCGCCATGGTCGAGCACATCCATGTGCAGCCACTTGTCCCCGCTCGCGTCGGCGTCGCGCCGGGCGGTATCGAGCTCACGCAGCGCCTCCTCCGCCTCCCCGGCGTAGGCCAGCCCGAGGGCCAGAAGGACGCGCGTCTTGGCATGATCCCTCCGAACAAGTTGCTCGCGAAGGCGCCGGATTGCCACACGACTTTCCGTCCGGGCCTGCGCGTGGTCCCCAGCCCAGTAGTGCCCTTCCGCGTGCAGCAGCTCCTTGGGGTACACGCCAGCGCCGACAAAGTAGGGTGGCTGATCCTCGGAACACCCTGTGATGAGGCGCAGGGCTGCGTCACGGTCGCCGTCGTTCAGCTTGAGGTAGCCGAGCCACAGCGCCGTCCAACAGGTTTTGTCCGGACGAGTCGAATACTCCATCAGCGACCGGTGAAATGGCTCGATATCCCCAGTTGCTGCGAACCGCGTCCATGCACGTCCGCGTTGCGCCTCGACGGGGTCGGGCGCGATCTGCAAGGCTGCCTCAGACGCCTGCAGCGATTCCGGATACCGCCGATTCGAGAAGAGATGGAAGGCGTAGTACCTCAGAGTCACATAGTTCCTGGGATCGAGCAGCGCGGCACTCCTGAGCCGCGCCAGCGACTCTTCATGGCGGCCGCGCCGATTCAGGATGTACCCGAGGACTTCATGAAGGTCCGCGTTCCCGGGAGCGCTCCCCAGAGCCTGCTCCAGGATCGCCGCGGCCTCGTCATAGCGTTGCAACCCGTAATAAAGGTAGCGGGCCCACGCCAACTGTGCGTCCGGAAGCGTCGGATCCAGGCGCAACGCTGTTTCCGCGGCCTGCTTCACGCTATTCAGCCGTTCCTCGGTGTTATCGTGCAAAAACAGCTCATCCCTCGTTTGCGCCAGCAGGGCATATCCCAAGGCGAACTCGGGATCGAGGCGCACCGCCTCTTCCAGCAACTGAACCGCCTCCTGCCACCTTTCGGCTGCGTCCGCCTCCACAGTCACAGTGCGATGAATCAGCAGTGCCTTCAGGTACAGGTCGTAAGCCCGCAGATCGCGCGTGGGTACGGCTTGCAAGCGGTCGCGCGCCTGCGGCGACAACTCGGCGTGGACAGCGGATGCAACCTGGCGGGCAATGTCGGCCTGGACCGCGAAGACGTCGGCGAGATTGCGGTCGTACTCGGCGCTCCAGAGATGGCCGTCGGTCGCCGCATCGACGAGCTGGACAGTGACCCGCAACCGGTCCCCGGCACGCTGCACGCTGCCCTCGACGACGTGGTCCACCGCCAGGGCTCGCGCGATTTCCTTCAAGTCGGTCCCGCCGCGATAGCCCATCACCGAGGTCCGCGAGATCACCTTGAGGTTGCGAGCCCTGGCGAGGTGGCCGATCACGCTGTCGTGCAAACCGTCGGTGAAGAACTCGCTGTCTGACTCGGCGCTGAGGTTCTCGAACGGCAGGATGGCGACGGACGGCGTGCCTGACGGCCGCGGTGCGGAGCGCCAGATCGCGAATGTCGCCGCTGCCGCAACCAGCACCAGCGCTGCAGCCATCGACCATCGCAAATGTGACGGGCGCACGGGCGCGGCAAGCCCCGCAAACGGCCGCTTCCAGCGCGACGACCCGCGCGCCCCGGCTGCCGGCGTTCGTTGCGCTTCGTCGAGCAGCATGCGAAATAGCTCGGGCGGTGCAGCGATGTTCTTGAGCGCCGGCGTGCCCAAACTCTCAAGTCGATACCCGTGCGGCCGCACCGCCCGCTGCACGTCCTCCGACACGCAGACGCCGCCCGGCTCGGCCAGGCCGTGGATGCGCGAGGCGATGTTGACGCCGTCGCCCATCACCTTGCCGTCCTTGTGCTCCACGTCGCCGGCGTGGATGCCGATGCGCAGCTGCATGCGGCGGCCTTCTGGTGCCGCGGCGTTGTGCTCCGCAAAGCGCCGCTGGATGGCCAGCGCGCACTCCACCGCTGCCAGCGCCCCAGCAAACTCGACCAGGAACGCATCGCCAATGGTCTCGATCTCGCGTCCGCCGTGCAGCGGCAGGATCTCGCGCACCCAGCCGCGGTGCAGCTCGAGCAGCTCGATCGCGAGCTTCTCGTCGCGATGGGCCAGCGCGCTGTAGCCGACGAGGTCCGTAAACATGATCGCGGTCAGGCGACGCATGGAACGGGGCTCGGCCTGCTCCTTCTCGCCGGCAACGCCCCTGCCCTCCGACGAGCGCACCTCGGCATCCAGCCGGTAACCGAAGCCGTGCACGGTGTGGATGGCGTCCTGCTCCTCGCCCAAGGCCTCGCGCAGCTTGGCGATCGTGCTGGTCAGCGCCGAGTCCGAAATGATGCGACCCGGCCACACCGCCTTGATGAGGTCCTCCTTGCTGACCGCCTCACCCGGGTGCTGTAGCAGATAGCGCAGAACCTCCAGCGGCTTGAGCTCCAGCTCCACCGCGCGCCCGCCCACGAACAGTTGCATCGCGCGCTCGTCGAAGGCCGCCGCGCCGAAGGACCAGCGCCGCGGTGCGTCGCCCGTGCCTGGCTGGTCCGCCATCGGCCCCTCCTGCGCGCCCCCAGCGCAAGCCTAGCGCCGGCCGCTGCCAGCGGCGAACCCCGGCCGCACGGGAAATCCGTGGGAACTCCATTTTTGCGAAGAATTACAGCCTGTTACGAGGCGATGAAAAAACGGCGAAATCGCCACGAAAACGCGAAGTCCGTGCGCGCACCGCCACCTAGCTTGGGCCCCGCGCGGCAAGCCGCCGCGTGCATCGAGCCGATGCAAGGAGGCAGTCATGAAAGTGAAGTTGATAACCGTGTGTGCAATCGCAGCGGCTGCGCTAGCCGTGATCCCGGTTCCGTACGGCGATTCGGAACGGGTGCAGCCCGCGCCGGCCGCACCGGCAGTGGAGAGGGTCGAGGCACCGGTGGGCAAGGTCATCGCCGCCCAGGGCAACGAGGCGCTGCGGCAGATCCGCGCCGACGTGGCACGGGTGGCGCCACCGGACCTGCAGCAGTACGCGATCGAGGGGCGCCCGGAGTGAGGCGGGCATGGTACGGGCGGCGGGGCGCCAACGTCCCGCCGCCTCCACGCGTATCGCCGCAGGGGAAGCGGGCGTGCGCGTGTACACTCCGCCACGCATGACGCCCAGCAAATCCGAATACATCCGCGTCCGGGAGTTGCGCTATCACATCCGCCGCTGGGGCGACCCGGCGGCGCCGGCTGTGTTCCTGATCCACGGCTTCCTCGACATCTCCGCCACCTGGCAGCCGGTGGCGGAGGGGCTGCTGCCGAAGTTCCAGGTGCTGGCGCCGGACCTGCGGGGATTCGGCCATACCGAGTGGCCGGCCGACGGCTACTCGTTCCCGGACTACGTCGGCGACCTCGAGGCGATCGTGGATCACTATTCGCCGGCAGAGCCGGTGCTGCTGGTGGGCCACAGCATGGGCGCGCAGATCGCCAGCCTGTTCGCCGGCGCACGCCCGGCGCGCGTGAAGAAGCTGGTGTGCCTCGACGGCCTGTTCCTGCCGGACATGGAACCGAAGCTCGCGCCCAAGCGCTTCCGGCGCTGGCTGGACGAACTGAAGGATTTGCCGCAACAGAAGACTTATCCGTCCTTCGAGGATCTCGCCGCGCGCATCCGCAAGGCACACCCGGACCTGCCGGCCGACCGTGCGGATTTCGTGGCGCGCTGCTGGGGCCGCGAGGACGGCCATGGCCGCATCGCGCTGTGCGCGGATCCCAAGCATCGCCTCAGTGGCCCCGGCCTGTACCGCAACGAGGAATCGATGGCGATCTGGCGCGAGGTCACCGCGCCGACGCTGTTCGTGGACGCGGGGCTGTCGCAGTTCCGCAAGGCCATCCCGCCCGAGGAGACGGCGCGCCGGCGCGCGTGCTTCCGCGACCAGCGCGCGGTCACGGTGGACCGCGGCTCGCACATGCTGCACTTCTCGGCTCCGGCGGATACGGCGCGCGCCATCGCCGCCTTCCTCGACGGAAAATAGGACAGATTCATTTTGCCGCGCTAAGGTTGCGGCACCATGAGACCCGCCTGCCTGATCGTCGGCGCCGGGCCCGGCATCGGGCGCTCGGTGGCGCTGGCATTCGCGCGCGAGGGCTACGACCTGGCCCTGGCCGCGCGCCACCCGGCCCGGCTCGCCGAGTTCAAGCCGGACCTCGACAAGGCCGGCGCCGCGTCGCGCACCTACGCCGTGGAAGCAGGCGACGAGGGCTCGATCCGTGCGCTGTTCGCGGCGGTGCGCAAGGACCTCGGCGATCCCGAGGTCGTGGTGTACAACCCGGCCGCGCACAGCCCCGGCAAGCCGACCACGCTGGACGCCGGGCAGCTTGCCGCGGACTTCCGCGTCAACGTGACCGGCGCGCTGCTGTGCGCCCAGCAGGCGGCGCCGGCAATGAAGGACCGCGGCCACGGCACCATCCTGTTCACCGGCGGCGGTTTCGCGCACGAGCCGGCGGCGAACTACGCCTCGCTGTCGCTCGGCAAGGCGGCGTTGCGCAACCTGACCTACAGCCTGGCGCAGGAGCTCGGCGCCTACGGCATCCACGTCGCCACCGTCACCGTCTACGGCTTCGTGCAGTCCGGCACGCAGTACGACCCGGCGCGCATCGCCGACGCCTACGTGCGCCTGCACCGGCAGGCGCCGGGGCACTTCCAGACGGAGCTGGTGTTCAAATGACGGGACGATGACCGCCTTCCCGCTGCTGCGCACGACCGGGCCGCTGCGCGAGCGGAGCTTCGACGTGCTGGTCATCGGCGGCGGCATCTACGGCGCCTGGACGGCGTACGACGCCGCCCTGCGCGGACTGTCGGTGGCGCTGGTCGAGCGCGACGACTGGGCGGCCGGCACCTCGTCCGCGTCCAGCAAGCTGATCCACGGCGGGCTGCGCTACCTGGAGCACTATGACTTCGGGCTGGTGCGCGACGCTCTCGCCGAGCGCCGTCGCCTGCACCGCCTCGCCCCTCACCTGGTGCGGCCGCTGGGCTTTGTCATGCCGGTGTGGAAGGGCCCGCGCGCGTCCATGCTCATGCTGTCGGCCGGCCTCACCTTATATGACTGGCTCGGCGGCCGGCGCCAGCCGGTGCCCTGGCACCGGCGCTTCTCGGCGCGCGCCCTGCTGCAGCGCTTCCCCTACGTGGACCCGGAGCGCCTGCTCGGCGGGTTCTGGTACGGCGACTGCCAGGAGGACGACGCGCGCCTGACGCTCGTCGTGGTGGCGGCCGCGCAGGAGGCCGGCGCCATCGTCGCCAACCGCATGGAGGCCGGCGCCCTCCTCGAGGAAGCCGGGCGCGTCGCCGGTGCGCGCGTGCACGACCACCTCTCCGGCGAGCGCTTCGAGCTGCGCGCGCGCGTCACCGTCAACGCCGCCGGCCCGTGGGCGCCGCAGCTGCTGGGCGCCAGCGCCCCGCGAGTCAAGCGCGTCAAGGGCATCCACATCGTCGTGCCGGCGATTCCCGGCTGCGACAACGCCTTCCTGCTGACCGCGACCGACGGCCGCGTGTTCTTCGTGATCCCGTGGTACGGCCGCACGCTGATCGGCACCACCGAGCAGGAAGTGGACGACCCGGATCGCGCCGGCGCGACCGACGACGACGTGCGCTACCTGCTCGCCGGCGTGCGCAGCGGGCTGCCGGGGCTGCCGTGGACCGAGGACGAGGTGATCGCGCGCTTCACCGGCGTGCGCACGCTGCAGGCGGAGGACGAAGCGAGCCTCGCGGCGGTGACGCGCGAGTTCGCGGTGCTCGAGCCGAAGCCGGGCGCGCTCATGCCGCTCGGCGGCAAGTACACGACCGCGCGCTGCGACGCGGTCGAGATCGTGGATCGCGTGCAGCAGGCGCTCGGCGTCGCCGCCACGCCGAGCCTCACCGCGCAGCGCCCGCTGCCGGGCGCGCCGCCGGCCGGCGAGCCGTTCGAGCGCTGGCAGGAGGCGATGATTCCCCTGCTCAAGCAGCGCGGCGTGGACGAGGAGTGCTCGCGAGCCCTCACCTTGCGACACGGGACCCGCATCGGCCGCATTGCCGAGCTGATTCGCGAGGATCCGCGCTGGGCCGGGCGTCTCACTTCGTCTACTACTTTGGTCGTAGCCGAGGCCATTCTGGCAATCCGCGATGAGATGGCGTTTTCGCTCGAGGACGTGCTGCGACGACGTGTGCCGATCGCGCTGATCGAGCGGCTACCAGGCTTACAAATCAAGGAGTTGGCCGAACTGCTCGCGCCTCACTTCGGGCGCGATTCCGCGGACGTCGCGGCGGAATTCCATGCCCGCCGCGAGCGGATTCGTTAGCGCACCGCAACAGCGGCGGAGTTCCTCTTGCTTTACCGCGACAAGCGCGACCGACACACTGAGCGTCCGCGATTTTCCGGCGCTGGGGGGTGCCGCAAGGCGCCTCCCGCGCAAACAGAACAAGATCGTTACTAGCTTAGGAGGCTGTCATGCGTCGTTGGGCACTCGGTGTTGCGTTGTGCGCTGCCATCGCGGGCTGCGATAAAGCGGAGGACGGCCTCGAAACCAAGATCGGCGCCTATTCCCTGTTCGACCCGGTCGCGGCGAACCCGTCGCTGTGCGGCGGGCCGGCGATCCCGTTCCCGAACAACGCGCTGTTCGCGGACTCGGCCAGCCCGACCGGCATCACCACCGACACCACGCTGAACATTCCGTCGACCGCGTCGACTGCGGTCGCTGCCAACCTGACCGACGGCTACTCGACCACCGCGTCGATCTTCACCGATGTGCTGGGACTCGTCGACTACAGCACCGCCGCCAACGCCATCGTCATCGTCGAGGCCGACGCCACGCCGCGCATCCTGCAGCCCGGGGTCGACTACACGGTCCAGCCCTCGATCGCCATGGCCCAGTTCTCGGGCACCGGCGGCTGCGCCATCAACGCAGGCGTCAACACGCTGCCCGCGGTGTTCCTGCCGATCAGCCAGCAGCGCTCGCGCCTGCTGATCGAGCCGCTGAAGCCGCTGGCCGCCTCCACGACCTACATCGTCGCGGTCACCAAGGACCTGCTGTCGTCGCACGGCGTGCCGACCACCACGAACGAGTTCTTCCCGATCGCCAACAGCGACACCAAGATCTGCAAGCTGTCCGGCGCGGAATCAGGCAGCGAGCTGCTGTGCACCGATCCCGGCGCCCCGGCCGAGACCGCGGCCCGCATCGCGCCCGTGCTGGATACGCTGACAGCGCCGCTGCCGACGTCGGGCGGCGTGATTTCCGGCGCGGCCGCAGCCGCCGCGCGGCTGACCACGCTGGAGGCGCTGCGGCGCAACCTGGTGCGTCCCACCGTCAGCGCCTTCAAGAGCTTCCAGAACACGCTGGCGGACCCTGACCTGACCGACGACGACCTGGTCATCGCCTGGTCGTTCACGACGCAGACCATCGGCGCCTCGCTGCAGACCCTGGATGCCGTCCTCACGTCCAAGACCTTCGCCGTCGCCAACTCGGGCCTGTCGACCGGCGACCTCGACCTGGACGGCGACGCGGTACCCGGCGATCTGCCGGACACGGCCGACATCTTCGTCGGCACGCTGAACTCCGTGCCTTACTACCTCGACGACGCCGCGACGGTGAACGACACGGGGCCGCTGACCGGCTTCTGGCGCAACGACGGCACCGTGACCATGGGCGCATCGGGCGTGTGGCCCGCGGTCGTCTTCGACCACGACGCCAACCCGGCCACACCGCCGATCCCGGCGCCGTGTAGCGGCGCGCCGTTCAACTTCGTGCGGCCGCTCAGCATCACCAACTGCTACCGCATCCCGGTCGCCGGCGGCAACGACGCCACCGGCAACCCGTGGGGCAGCCTCGAGAACCTGCCGGTCATGGTCACCGTGCCCAACGCCAACTCCGGACAGACCAAGCCCACCAACGGCTGGCCGGTGGCGATCTTCCAGCACGGCATCACGGGCAACCGCACCCAGATGCTGGCGATCGCCCCGGCGTTGGCCACCGCGGGCTTCGTCACCGTCGCCATCGACCTGCCGCTGCACGGCCTGGTGCCGGCCACGGCGACGGCAACCTGTGGCTCGACCTCAAACAATGCCTTCTACATCCCCGGCGGCGTCGAGCGCACTTTCGACCTCGACCTGGTCAACAACACCACCGGCGCGGCCGGACCCGACGGCGTCACCGACTGCTCCGGCACGCACTTCATCAACCTGTCCAGCCTGATCACCAGCCGCGACAACCTGCGGCAGGCCGTGGCGGACCTGACCCACGTGGTCCGGTCCCTTCAGGCGGCGGACCCGATGAACCTCGACGCCATGGCCGGCGACGACATCGACGAAACACGCATCCACTTCGCCGGCATCTCGCTCGGCGGCATCGTCGGCACCACGCTGCTCGGCGTCGACGCGGGCGGCGTGATCAAGGCCTCGTCACTCAGCGTGCCGGGCGGCGGCGTGGCCAAGCTGCTCGACGCCTCCGCCACGTTCGGCCCGCGCATCGCGGCGGGCCTCGCCAGCGTGGCGTTCTCGACCGACCTCGCCGGCACGGCCAGCCCGTTCGAGGGCACCGACACGTACGAGACCTTCGTGCGCTTCGCCCAGCACCTGACCGATCCGGGCGACCCGATCAACTTCGCGGTCGCGGCCAACGCCAACCACCGCATCCACATGGCCGAAGTGATCGGCGACACGGTGGTGCCGAACTCGGCCCTGACGAACTGCCCCGCCGCGAATCAACTCGCACCGGGCATCGGCGGCACGCCGGCTGCGGACAACACCAACGCGGCGACGCGGCAGGCCGCCTGCGCGGCCGGCGCGGCGCTGATCGGCGCCAACGCGGTCACCGGCGCGCCGACCAACGCCTGCCCTGGCATCCCGGCGACCGGCGTCTGCACGGCCAGCGCCGGACAGGATGAAACGCTGATCTCCGGCTTCATGTCTGGCACCGAGCCGCTGTTCGGGGAAATGGGCCTTGACGTGATCGGCCCGATCACGCCGCCCACCGACTGCGCCAACGACACGGACGTCGGCGGACTCGATGTGGTCGTGCAGTTCGCGATCGGCACGCACGGGTCGCTGCTGACGCCGGCCGGCCCGAACGGCGCCACCGAGTTCCTCGATGTGACCACCGAAATGCAGCGCCAGACGGCGACCTTCCTGGCCAGCAACGGCGTGACTCTCGCGAGCGGGGGTTGCCCGTGAGCCTCCAGCCTCTGATGAATAAAGGAACCAACATGAACTCCTCCCTCACCAAGCTGGCCGCCTTCGTCGGCGGCATGGTCATGGCCGGCACCGCGGGCGCGGTGGAATTCAGCATGGGCGATTCGTCCGTCGTCATCTCGAACCGGCTCTCGCTCGGCGCCGCCTGGCGCATGAGCGATCGCGACCCGGACCTGATCGGCATCGGCAACGGCGGCAGGGCCTTCTCCACCAACGGCGACGACGGCAACCTCGCCTGGGACAAGGGCGACATGGTCGCCTCGGTCCTCAAGCTCACCTCCGACGTGTCGGTGAGCATGGGCGATTACGGCCTGTTCGTGCGCGGCAGCACGCTGTACAACCAGGCCATCGAGAACGCCGACCTGTTCGACCCCGCGGACTACCAGCCGAACGCGATGCGCGAGCAGCCGCTGTCCGAGCTGCGCGGCAGGGAAAAGGTGATCAAGGACCACGCCGGCACCGACGCCGACCTGCTCGACGCCTACGTCTACGGCCGCTGGGACATCGGCGGCCGCTCCCTGCTGGTCAAGGCCGGCCGCCAGGTGCTGAACTGGGGCGAGTCGCTCTTCGTGCAGCACGGCCTCAACGCGCTGATCTCGGCCGACGTCAACCAGTTGCGCGTGCCGGGCTGGGAGATCGAGGAAGTGCAGCAGCCGGTCGGCATGGCGCTGGTGTCGTTCGACGTGATCGAGAACGTCGGCTTCGAGGGCTTCTACCAGTACGAGTGGGAGGAGACCATCATCGACGTGCCGGGCTCGTTCTGGAGCACCAACGACTTCGCCGGCATCGGCGGCACGCAGGCCAACATCGGCTTCGGCCGCATCGCCGAGAACCACACCGCGTCGATCTCCACCGACCCGACCACCTGGTGCTTCGGACCGCCCGATCTGGCGGGCCCGGGCACCGGCTCTCCCTGCATTCCCTTCGGCAGCACCGTGCCGCGCGGCCGGACGATCGAGCCGGATGACGCCGGCCAGTTCGGCGGCAGGCTGAGCTTCTACGTCCCCTGGCTGAATGACATGGATCTGTCGTTCTACTCCGCCAACTACCACAGCCGCCTGCCGGTGCTCTCGGGCACCTCGCGCACCGGCCCGACCACCGGCGCCGACACGGCCGACTACTTCGTCGAGTACCCGGAGGACATCCAGCTCTACGGCCTGTCCTTCAACACCACGATCCAGTTCCTCGACGTCGCGGTGCAGGGCGAGTACAGCCTGAAGGTCGGCCAGCCGCTGCAGGTGGACGACGTGGAGCTGCTGCTCGCCGGCCTCGGCGCCGCCGGCCAGATCAGCCCGGTCGCGGGCGCCACGCTGGGCGGCCAGTACCTGCAGGGCTGGCGCCGCTTCGACGTGGACCAGGTCGACGTTTCCTTCACCAAGATCCTCGGCCCGCAGCGCTGGCTGGGCTTCGATCAGCTGTCGATGTTCGTCGAGGCCGGCTTCGTCAACGTGCGCGACCTGCCCTCGCCACGCGTGCTGGCGTTCGACGCGCCGGGCACGTCCACCCTCAACGCGGGCACGGCCGCGCTGAACCCGGCCACGGCGTTCGGCCTGCCGGTGGTGCCGTACGAGGACTACGCCTCGCAGTACTCCTGGGGCTACAGGGTGGCCGGCCGGTTCACCTACAACAACGTGTTCAACCTGCTGACGGTCGAGCCGACGTTCGTGTTCCAGCACGACGTGCGCGGCATCACGCCGACGCCGATCGTGAACTTCGTCGAGGGCCGCCAGCAGCTCAACCTGATCCTCAGCATGAACTACCTGCAGGCGTGGACCTTCGACCTCGGCTACGCGATGTACTCCGGCGCCGGCACGCAAAACCTGCTGTCTGACCGCGATTCCCTCGACTTCTCGGTCAAGTACTCGTTCTGACGTCCAGCAGCCTTCGGGAGAAGAACAGCATGCGCCTGGCAATGACTGCCGCCGCCCTGTGCGGCGCACTCGCGGTGGGAAACGTTTCCGCCAAGGTGTCACCCGAGGACGCGGCCCGCCTCGGCAAGGACCTGACGCCGATCGGCGCCGAGAAAGCCGGCAACAAGGAGGGCACGGTCCCGGCCTGGGACGGCGGACTGACCAAGGCGCCGGCCTGTTTCAAGCCGGGCGGCCGCTACTGCGATCCATTCCCGGATGACCAGCCGCTGTACACGATCACCTCGCAAAACGCGGCGCAGTACGCGAAGGTCCTGACCCCGGGCCAGAAGGCGATGTTCGCCAAGCACGCCGGCTACAAGATGGTCGTGTACCCCAGCCGGCGCACGCTGGCGCTGCCGCAGCACGTCTACGACGCCACCCGGGCCAACGCGACGCGGGCGTCGCTCGGCGGCAACGGCGAGGCAGTCAACGACGCGGCCATCGGCATTCCCTTCCCGATCCCGGCCAACGGCCACGAGGTGATCTGGAACCACAAGCTGCGCTACCGCGGCGAGGGCGGCCGCCACTTCAACAACCAGTTCGCCGTGACCACGGCGGGCAGCTACAACCAGGTGACGTTGCGCGAGGACATCGCCATCAACTACAGCCGCAAGGATGCAACCCCGCAGAACATCGACAACGTAGCCATCTACTTCCTGCAGGTGGTCACCGCGCCGACGCGCCTGGCCGGCACCATCACGCTGGTCCACGAGACCATGGACCAGGTCAGGGAGCCGCGCCGCGCGTGGCAGTACAACCCCGGCCAGCGCCGCCTGCGCCGCGCCCCGAACGTCGGTTACGACAACCCGGGCACGGCCTCAGACGGCCTGCGCACCAACGACCAGTACGACGCCTTCAACGGCGCCATGGACCGCTACAGCTGGAAACTGGCCGGCAAGCAGGAAGTGATCGTCCCGTACAACGGTTACCGCCTCGCCAGCGGCGACCACAAGTACGAAGACATCATGAAGAAGAGCTTCATCAACCAGGACCTGCCGCGCTACGAGCTGCACCGCGTGTGGGTGGTGGACTCGGTGACCAAGCCGGGCACCACGCACCTGTACAAGCGGCGCACGTTCTACGTGGACGAGGACACCTGGGGCATCCTGCTGGCGGACGTCTACGACCGCCGCGACCAGCTCTGGCGCTGGCAGGAGTCGCACCCGATCATGTACTACGATCGCGGGTTCATCGGCATCGCCGGCGAGACCATCTACGACCTGCAGTCGAACCGTTACCTGTCGCAGAACTTCAGCAATGAGCACCCGGAGCTCACCGACGACCGCTTCCCGCCGAGCTATTTCGAGCCGGCGAGCGTGTCGAAGCAGGCCATCCGGTAGGAGCGCCTTCAGGCGCGACCTCGCACGCGCAAAGCACAAGGGGCGGACTCCGGTCCGCCCCTTTTCATTATTCGCCGGCGACGCGGTAGACCAGGATGTCGAACACCGCCGCCACGCGCGCGAAGATCTCGCGCGGCGGGTGGCGGAAGCCGGGGCCGCTCAGCCCTTCAATCGGCGCCTGGTAGGCCACCGCCCGCACGCCGGTCTTGCGCGCCAGGAACAGGGCCCGGTAGGTGTGGTACTTCTGGGTCACGAGGGTGAGCTCGGTGAGCCCGAACACCGCCTTGGCGCGCGTCACGGATTCATAGGTGCTGTCGCCGGCGAAGTCGAGGATCATGGCCTCCGACGGCACGCCGAGCTCCAGCAGCGCCTCGCGCATCTTCTTGGGCTCGTTGTAGCGCGCATCCGGATTCGCCCCCGACAGGACCAGCCGCCGCACCTTGCCCAGCCGGAACAGCTCGGCCGCCGCCTGCATGCGGCCGCGGAAGTAGGGGTTGGGCTTGCCGCTGCTGACCAAGGGGCTGGTGCCGAGCACGAGCCCGACTTCGTTGTCCGGCAGCAGCGAGGAGTCCTTGTAGAGCTGCGAGTCGGTGCTGTTGATCACCCAGCGGTTCGACAGCCACACCATGACCACGAACATGGCGCCGCCCCACAGGACGGTGCGGCGCAGCCGGCGTTTCAGGCGAGGATTCACGGGCGATCAGGCCAGCAGGCCCCAGATCATGTACGCGAACAGCAGCGCCTGGATGATCAGGAAATTGGCGCGGATGAACACCAGCCAGTGGCTCACGCCGATGAGGTGCACCGCGCTCTGCGCCAGTCGCGCATAGAGCACGAAGGCCCCGACCTGGTCCACCACCGGCGTCTTGCCCAGCGCCACCGCGGAGAGCACGATGGCCGCGAACAGCGGCAGGTTCTCCAGGCAGTTCAGGTGCGCGTGCTGCGCGCGCGTGATGAACGGCGGGTCGTCGGCCGGCTGGCCGCGCAGCCAGGCGTTGGCCGGCTTCTTCATCCCCAGCACCAGCACGACGCGGTAGCCGACGTAGACGAACATCAATATGAGCGTCCAGGTGGCGAACAGCAGCAGCGCGGTGATGGCGGTCACGGGAAGGCTCCCTTGTTGTCGGTTGCGGTCATTGTAGTGTCATCCCGAGGAGTCCTTCGACCTCGCTCAGGACAGGCTCCGCGACGAGGGATCGCTCTCAAGGGATCCTTCGCTTCGCTCGGGATGATGCCGGTCAGTGCCCCAGCCGCCGCATGCCGCGGTCGAGCCCCTCCAGCGTCAGCGGGAACATGCGGCCCTTGCCGAGCAGCTCCTGCGTGACCTGGATGGACGGCGTGTACTCCCAGTGCTGCTCGGCCTCGGGGTTCAGCCAGACGGCGTGCGGGTAGGTGTCGGTCAGGCGCTTGAACCAGACCGCCCCGGCCTCCTCGTTCCAGTGCTCCACCGAGCCGCCCGGCTGCGTGATCTCGTACGGGCTCATGGTCGAGTCCCCGACAAAGATCAGCTTGTAGTCCGGCGGATAGCGGTGCATGACGTCGAACAGCGGCGTGCGCTCGCCGTGCCGGCGCCGATTGTCCTTCCACACGCTCTCGTAGACGAAATTGTGGAAATAGTAGTACTCCAGGTGCTTGAATTCCGTCTTGCACGCCGAGAACAGCTCCTCGCACACCTTCACGTGCGGATCCATGCTGCCGCCGACGTCGAGGAACAGCAGCACCTTCACCGCGTTGTGGCGCTCGGGCACCATCTTGATGTCGAGCCAGCCGGCGTTGCGCGCCGTCGAATGGATGGTGTCGTCGAGGTCCAGGATCTGCTCGGCGCCCTCGCGCGCGAAGCGCCGCAGGCGGCGCAGCGCCAGCTTGACGTTGCGGATGCCGAGCTCGACCTTGTCATCTAGGTTGGCGTACTCGCGCTGCTCCCAGACCTTGACCGCGCGCCGGCCGCCGCCCTCGCCGCCGATGCGCACGCCCTCCGGGTTGTAGCCGGCGTTGCCGAACGGCGAGGTGCCGCCGGTGCCGATCCACTTGCTGCCGCCCTGGTGGCGGCCCTTCTGCTCGGCCAGGCGCTGGCGCAAGGTCTCCATCAGCTTGTCCCAGCCGCCGAGCGCCTCGATCCTCTTCCTGTCCTCCTCGGACAGGTTCAGCTCGGCCAGCTTGCGCAGCCACTCTTCCGGAATCTCGCCCTTGAGCTCGAGCACCACGCCCTCGACGCCCTTGAAGTAGGCGGCGAAGGCGCGGTCGAAGCGGTCGAACTGGGTCTCGTCCTTGACCAGCGTGGCGCGCGCGAGGTAGTAGAAGTCGTCGATCGAGAAAATGGCGACGTGCTTGCTCAGCGCCTCGAGCAGCGTCAGCAGCTCGGACAGCGAGACCTTGAGCCCGGCGTCGCGCAGGGTGAAGAAGAAGCCGAAGAGCATGCGAGAATCCAAGGATGCCTGAAACCGATTCTACCCCGCTGGCCGCCCGGCTCCGCACCGCGGAAAGCCACCTATCCGCGATGGACCCGATGATGGCCCGGCTCATCGCGCGCCACGGCCCGTGCCGCCTCGGCGCGCGGCGGCGCAACCCGTTCCACACGCTGATGACCTCGATCGTCAGCCAGCAGCTGTCGAGCAAGGCCGCGGACACCATCCAGTCGCGCGTGCAGAAGCTGCTCAAGGCCAATCCGCACTTCCGGCCGGCGCACTTCATCAACGCCCGGCACGCCGACCTGCGCGCCTGCGGGCTGTCCAACGCCAAGGCGAAATGGATGGTCGAGATCGCCCGGCGCGCACGCGCCGGCGAGTTCTCGTTCCGCAAGCTGCGGCGGCTCGACGACGAAGGCGCGATCGAGGCGCTCGACGCCCTGCCCGGCATCGGCCGCTGGTCGGCCGAGATGTACCTGATCTTCGCGCTGGACCGTCTCGATATCTTCGCCATGGATGACGTCGGCCTGCGCCGCGGCGTGAACCGCCTCTACGGCAACGCGCGCAAGCTGTCGGACCGGCGCACGCTGGCCGTCACGAAAGCCTGGGCACCGTACCGCTCGGTGGCCAGCTGGTACCTGTGGCGCCTGGGCAACGAGGAGCCGGCCAACTGGGCCTGAAAAGGGGTCAGACCCCTTTTCTTTTGGGCGTAGAATGCCCTCGCCATCCGACGGGGAATCCTCATGAACAAGCCGGGCATGAAGAGGCTCGCTGCGCTCGCTGCGGTGCTGCTGCCCGCCGCCGCGCTGGCGGCCGACAAGGCCATGAAACCCGGGCTGTACGACTACACAGTCAAGATGGAGATGCCGGGCATGCCGTTCGAGATGCCGCCGCAGAACTTCCAGAGCTGCGTCAAGCAGGAGGACGTGGACAAGGGCAAGCAGTACCAGAGCCAGCGCGACCAGGACTGCGAGGTCAAGAACCTGAAGCAGTCGGCGGGCAAGGCCAGCTTCGACATCGCCTGCAAGGACGGCACCACCGGGCACGCCGACTATGCGTTCGGCGACACCTCGATGAGCGGCAAGACCGTCATGAACCGCGAGGGCACGGCCATAACGATGGACATGTCGGCGAAGCGCGTGGGGGACTGCCCGTAGGAGCGCCTTCAGGCGCGACTAGCCGCAACGGGCCGCGCCTGAAGGCGCTCCCTACGACTGCGCCCTTCTCGCCATGAAGGCGAGGCGTTCAAACAGATGCACATCTTGTTCGTTCTTCAGCAGCGCGCCGTAGAGCGGCGGCAGTGACTTCTTGTTCGAGGAGTCGCGCAGCACGTCCGGCGCGATGTCCTCAGCCAGCAGCAGCTTGAGCCAGTCCAGCAACTCCGAGGTGGAAGGCTTCTTCTTGAGCCCGGGCAGTTCGCGCAGCCCGAAGAACACCTCCATCGCCTCGCGCAGCAGCATCTTCTTCAGCCCGGGGAAGTGCACGTCCACGATCTTCTGCATCGTATCCTTGTCGGGGAAGCGGATGTAGTGGAAGAAGCAGCGGCGCAGGAAGGCGTCCGGCAGCTCTTTCTCGTTGTTCGAGGTGATGATGATCGCCGGCCGGTGCCGGGCCTTGACCGTCTCGTGGGTCTCGTAGACGTAGAACTCCATGCGGTCGAGCTCGCGCAGCAGGTCGTTGGGGAACTCGATGTCGGCCTTGTCGATCTCGTCGATCAGCAGCACCGGCCGGGCTTCGCTGTCGAAGCACTCCCACAGCTTGCCCTTGACGATGTAGTTGCGGATGTCCTTGACGCGCGCGTCGCCGAGCTGGCTGTCGCGCAGGCGCGACACCGCGTCGTACTCGTAGAGGCCCTGCTGGGCCTTGGTGGTGGACTTGATGTGCCACTCGAAGTACGGCCGCTTGAGCGCCGTGGCAATCTCGATGGCCAGCTGGGTCTTGCCGGTGCCGGGCTCGCCCTTGACCAGCAGCGGGCGCTGCAGCGTGACGGCGGCGTTGACCGCCATCATCAGGTCGTCGGTGGCGACGTAGGTATCGGTGCCTTCGAAGCGCATGGCAATCCCCGGGAACGCGCCAGTGTACCCCGGCGCCGACGCAACCGTGCCTGCCGCGGGCGTCAGGGCACCGTCAGCGAGCGCGGCTTGTAGCCGGACTTCACGAATTCGATCTTGTCGCCCGCGGCGAACATCCAGTCGCCGATGGCGGCGAGGTCCTGGAAGGTCTGCGCCTTCATCGAGAAGTCGATCTCCTTGGCGGTCGGGCTGCCGGCGCGCTGCAGGCGCACCTTGCAGGCGAACGGCTCGTTGAGCTGGTTCTCGATGTACAGCACCTGGCCGCGGCGGAACATGGTCTTGATCGGCAGCTCGGGCAGTTTCTGGAACTCGAGTTCCGTGGTCAGGATCATCTTCTCGGCCGCGGCGTTGTCCTGCGCGGTCTTGACCTGCGCCGCCGCGTCGGCCTTGACCTTGGCCATCTGCTCCTCGTAGGACAACGCCTGCTCGGCGAGCGCCTTCTGCTCGTGGCCCGAGAAGTACAGGTACTCGCCCACTGCCGCGGCGATGGCGACCAGCGCCAGCCCCCAGCCGATTTTCGCGCCCATGGCCTGCCCCCTACGTGGTGCTCAGGGTGCCGATTGTGCTGCGCGTTCCTCGAGCGCCGCAACCGCGGGCAGGGTCTTGCCTTCCATGAACTCCAGGAAGGCGCCGCCGCCGGTCGAGATGTAGGAGATCTTGCCGGCGACCCCGTACTTGTCGATGGCGGCCAGGGTGTCGCCGCCACCCGCCAGCGAGAACGCGGGCGACAGGGCGATGGCCTCGGCGATGGCCTGGGTGCCGGCGGCGAACGGCTCGACCTCGAACACGCCGACCGGGCCGTTCCAGACGATGGTGCCGGCGTCTTTCAGCAGGTTGCGCAGCTTCTGGCGCGTCTTGGGGCCGATGTCGAGGATCATCTCGTCGGGTTCGACCTCGGCGACGTCGCGCACCTCGACGTGTGCCTCGGCCGAGACTTCGCTGGCCACGACCACGTCCTCCGGCAGCGGCACTTCGGCGCCCCGGCGCGCCATCTCCTCCATGATCTTGCGCGCCAGGTGGGTGAGGTCGCCCTCGTACAGCGAGCGGCCGACGCTGAAGCCGGCGGCCGCGATGAAGGTGTTGGCGATGCCGCCACCGACAATCAGCCGGTCGGCCTGCCTGGCCAGGTTCTGCAGCAACTCGAGCTTGGTGCTGACCTTGGAGCCGCCGACGACGACCACCAGCGGGCGCGCCGGTGCGGCCAGCGCCTTGCCCAGCGCGTCGAGCTCGGCCGCCAGCAGCGGCCCGGCGCAGGCCACGCGCGCGTAGCGCGCCACGCCGTGGGTCGAGGCTTCGGCGCGGTGCGCGGTGCCGAAGGCGTCCATCACGTAGATGTCGCAGCGCGCGGCCATGCGGCGGGCGAGGTTTTCATCGTCCTCCTTCTCGCCGGCGAGGAAGCGCGTGTTCTCGCCCAGCGCGATCTCCCCCGGCTGCAGGTTCACGCCGTTGATCCAGTCGGTCAGCAGCGGCACCTTGCGGCCGAGGGCCTGCGACAGGTACTCGGCCACCGGCGCCAGCGAGTGCTCCGGCGTCGGCTTGCCGGCCTTGGGGCGGCCCAGGTGCGAGACCACCAGCACCGACGCGCCCGCCTCCAGCGCCTGGCGCAGCGTCGGCAGCGAGGCCTTGATGCGCGCGTCGGAGGCCACCTTGCCGCCGGCGATCGGCACGTTGAGGTCCTGGCGGATCAGAAGGCGCTTGCCCTTCAGATCCAGGTCGGTCATGCGCAGAAAGGTCATTGTTTTTGTCCCCTATCGCGTGCCCAGTCGCGCCTGAGAGGCGCTCCTACAGCCGCTCCTACCTGGCGGCCGCCAGTGCGGCGGTGGTGTCGAGCATGCGGTTGGAAAAGCCCCACTCGTTGTCGTACCAGGCGCAAACCTTGACGTTGCGGCCGATGACCTTGGTCATGGTGCCGTCGTAGGTGGACGACAGGCTCGAATGGTTGTAGTCGGACGACACCAGCGGTTCCCGGGTGAAGGCCAGCACGCCCTTGAGCTCGCCGTTCGCGGCGGCCTGCATGATCTCGTCGATCTCCTTCGCCGAGGTGTCGCGCCTGGCGATGAAGGTGAGGTCCACCAGCGAGACGTTGATGGTCGGCACGCGGATGGCAAAGCCGTCGAGCTTGCCCTTGAGCTCCGGCAGCACCAGGCCGACCGCGGCGGCGGCGCCGGTCTTGGCCGGGATCATGTTGTGCGCGGCGGCGCGGGCGCGGCGCAGGTCCTCGTGGAACACGTCGGTGAGGACCTGGTCGTTGGTGAACGAGTGGATCGTCGTCATGATGCCGTTCTCGATGCCGATCTTGTCGTTGAGCACCTTGGCCAGCGGCGCCAGGCAGTTGGTGGTGCACGAGGCGTTGCTGATGATCTGGTCGGCGGCGGTCAGGGTCTTGTGGTTGACGCCGTAAACGATGGTCTTGACGTCGTCGCCGGCCGGCTGCGACACGATCACTTTCTTCGCCCCGCCCTGCAGGTGCAGCGCGGCCTTGTCTTTTTTGCCGAAAAAGCCGGTGCACTCGAGCACGATGTCCACGCCGAGCTCGCCCCACGGCAGTTTCGACGGGTCGCGGTTGGCCAGCACCTTGATGCGGTCGCCGTTGACGACCATGGCGTCGCCCTCGACCACGACTGTGCCGGGGAACTTGCCGTGCACGGTGTCGTGGCGCGTGAGGTGCGCGTTGGTCTCGGGCGGGCCGAGGTCGTTGACCGCGACGATCCGGATGTCCTTGCGGCCGCTCTCGTAGAGCGCGCGCAGGATGTTGCGGCCGATGCGGCCGTAGCCATTGATGCCAACTTTCACCGTCATTTCCGTTCCTTTTCGCGTCTGAAGGCGCTCCTACAAAGAAATCGCGGCCATGGGCCGCTCCTACTTGAGAATCGTCGCGAGTTTCTCGAGGACGTTCTCGAGCGTGAACCCGAGATGCTTGAACACTGCCGGCGCCGGCGCCGACTCGCCGTAGCGGTCCACGCCGAGCACGTCGCCCTGCGCGCCGACCAGCGGCCGCCAGAACCACGAGATGCCGGCTTCGATGGCCAGGCGCCGCGTGACCTTCGGCGGCAGCACCGAGTCGCGGTACTTCGCGTCCTGCTTCATGAAGCGCTCGACGCAGGGCATCGACACCACTCGCACGGCGTGCCGCGTTTCGCCGGCCTTCTGCGCGGCCTTCACCGCCAGGCCGATTTCCGAGCCGGTGGCAATGATCAGAGCCTCCGCAGGGCCGGCCGGCTCCCACAGCACGTAACCGCCGCGGGCAATGTCGGCCGCGTGGTCGGCCGCGTGCTTCTGCACCTCGGTGTTCTGGCGCGTCAGCGCCAGCGCGGTCGGCGCGTTGCGCCGCTCGATCGCTTCCTTCCAGGCCACCGCCGTCTCGAGCAGGTCGGCCGGGCGCCAGATCTCGAGGTTCGGGATCAGGCGCAGCGAAGAGACGTGCTCGACGGCCTGGTGCGTGGGGCCGTCCTCGCCCAGGCCGATCGAGTCGTGCGTGTAGACGAAGATCGTGCCGATCCGCATCAGCGCGGCCATGCGCACGGCGTTGCGGGCGTAGTCCGAGAACGTCAGGAAGGTGCCGCCGAACGGGATCACGCCGCCGTGCAGCACCATGCCGTTCATGACGGCGCTCATGCCGAACTCGCGCACGCCGTAATAGAGGTAGTTGCCGGCGACGTTGCCCGGGTGGATGACCTTGGCGCCTTCCCACTTGGTGAGGTTGGACTCGGTCAGGTCGGCCGAGCCGCCGATCAGCTCCGGCAGCTTCGGGCCGATCGCGTCGAGCACGGTCTTGCTCGACTTGCGCGTCGCCATCGGCTTGTCGTTGGCCGCGGCCTTGTTGATCACGCCGCCGATCAGCTCGTTCCAGTCCTTCGGCAGCTCGCCCTTGATCCGGCGCGTGAACTCGGCCGCGTGCTCCGGGAATTCCTTGCCGTACTTCGCCAGCAGCGCTTCCCACTCCTGCTGCGCCGCCGCGCCGCGCGTGCGCGCGCTCCAGGCCTCGTAGAAGTCCCCGGGGATCTCGAACGGCGGGTGCGGCCACTTCAGCGTCTCGCGGGCGAGCTTCACTTCGTCCTCGCCCAGCGCGGCGCCGTGGCAGGACTCCTTGCCCTGCTTGTTCGGCGCGCCGTAGCCGATCACGGTCTTGCAGCAGATCAGCGTGGGCTTGTCGGCCGACTTGCGCGCGGTCTCGATGGCCTGCTTGACCTCGTCCGGATCGTGGCCGTCGACGTTGCGGATCACCTGCCAGCCGTAGCCCTCGAAGCGCGCCGGCGTGTCGTCGCGGAACCAGCCGCGCACTTCGCCGTCGATCGAGATGCCGTTGTCGTCGTAGAACATGATCAGCTTGTTCAACGCCAGCGTGCCGGCCAGTGAGCAGGCCTCGTGGGAAATGCCCTCCATCAGGCAGCCGTCGCCGCAGAACACGTAGGTGTAGTGGTCGACGAGCGTGAAGCCGTCGCGGTTGAAGGCCTTGGCCAGCGCCGCTTCGGCGATCGCCATGCCCACGGCGTTGCTCAGCCCCTGGCCGAGCGGGCCGGTGGTGGTCTCGACCCCCGGGGTCAGGCCGTACTCGGGATGGCCCGGGGTCTTGCTGTGCAACTGGCGGAAGTTCTTGAGCTCCTCGAGCGGCAGGTCGTAGCCGGTCAGGTGCAGCAGCGAATACAGCAGCATCGAGCCGTGGCCGTTGGACACCACGAAGCGGTCGCGGTTGAACCACTTGGGGTCGGCCGGATTGTGCCGGAGGTAGTCGTTCCAGAGCACCTCGGCGATGTCCGCCATGCCCATCGGCATGCCGGGATGCCCCGAATTGGCCTTCTGGACGGCATCCATGGACAGCGCGCGGATGGCGTTGGCGAGCTCGAGGCGGGCGGGCATGGAGATGGGGGTTTCCCGGGGGTCCGAGGCCGTAAAAAGGACGCGTATTGTCCATGCCGAGGCCCCGGGGGGCAACAATCAAGATGTACGATTCCAGCCCGGGCCTGCGGTCGCGGCTCCTCACCCTTCGGCCAGGCGTCTGGACCGGCGCATACTCGGCTTCACGGTCGAGGCCGGGAACTTCGAGTCCATCCACAATCACTCCGCGGTGGCGCGACTCACCTGGCCGCCCTGCCCGGACGCGGAGGCGCCATGAGCAGCTACGCAGTCGCCGTCAAGCACCACCAGGCGGTGGCGCGGGACACGGTCACGCTGCTGCTCGAGAAACCGGCGGGCTTTGCCTTCAAGGCCGGCCAGTCGGTGGACCTCACGCTGATCGACCCGCCCAAAACGGACGCCAAGGGTCCCAAACGGGCGCTGTCGATCGTCAGCGCGCCACACGAGAACCACCTGCAATTCGCCACGCGCGTGCGCGACAGCGCGTTCAAGCAGACGCTGCGCGACCTGCCGATCGGCACGCGCGTGCAGGTCGAGGGGCCGTTCGGCTCGATGACGCTGCACGGCAACACGTCGCGGCGGGCGATCTTCATCGCCGGCGGCATCGGCATCACGCCGTTCATGAGCATGCTGCGGCAGGCGGCGCACGACGACCTGCCGCACTCGCTGTCGCTGATCTACTCGAACCGCCGGCCCGAGGACGCGCCGTTCCTGACGGAGCTCGAGGAGCTGGCGCGCCAGCGTCGCGGCAGCTTCCAGCTGATGGCGACCATGACCGGCGCCGCCGACCCGGCCTGGCACGGCCGCGTCGGCACGGTCAACGCGGAGCTCATCCGCAGCGTGCGCGTGCCGCCCGGGCAGCCGGTTTTCTACGTGGCCGGCCCGCCAGCCATGGTCGCGGCCATGCGCGCGCTCCTCAACGGCATGGGCGTGGAGGACGACGACATCCGGTCGGAGGATTTCGCGGGGTATTGAGGTCCTGCGTAGAATCAGCGCCCTGACCCTCATTCGGCAAGGGCATGAGAAGCGAAAACAAGTCCGGCCCGCAGCGCGTGCTCGTCACCGGCGGCGCCGGCTTCATCGGCTCGCACCTGTGCGAGCGGCTGCTGGCCGACGGCCATGACGTGCTGTGCGTGGACAATTTCTTCACCGGCACGCGCGGCCACGTGGCGAAGCTGTTCGGCAATCCGCGCTTCGAGCTGATGCGCCACGACGTGACCTTCCCGCTGTACGTCGAGGCCGACCAGATCTACAACCTCGCCTGTCCCGCTTCGCCGGTGCACTACCAGTTCGACCCGGTGCAGACCACCAAGACGTCCGTGCACGGCGCCATCAACATGCTGGGCCTGGCCAAGCGCCTGCGCGCGCGCATCCTGCAGGCCTCGACCAGCGAGGTGTACGGCGACCCCGAGGTCCATCCGCAACCCGAAGGGTACTGGGGCCGCGTGAATCCCATCGGCCTGCGCTCCTGCTACGACGAGGGCAAGCGCTGCGCCGAGACGCTGTTCTTCGACTACTGGCGCCAGCACAAGCTACTGATCAAGGTTGCAAGGATCTTCAATACTTTTGGCCCGAACATGCACCCCGACGACGGGCGCGTGGTCAGCAACTTCATCATGCAGGCGCTGCGCAACAAGCCGATCACGATCTACGGCAGCGGCGAGCAGACGCGCTCGTTTTGCTACGTCACCGATCTCGTCGACGGCCTCGTGCGGCTGATGAACACGGATCCGAAGGTCACCGGGCCGATCAACCTGGGCAACCCGGGCGAGTTCACCATCCGGGAGCTGGCGGAGCTGGTCATCGAGCTGACGGGGTCGAAGTCGAAGCTCGTACGCAAGCCATTGCCTGAGGATGACCCGAAGCAGCGCCAGCCGGACATCAGCAAGGCGAAGAAGGTGCTGGGGTGGGTGCCGAAGGTGAAGCTGCGCGACGGACTGAAGAGATCGATTCCGTATTTCGAGGGCCTGATCAGGAAAAAGGGGACGCACACCTTTACCTGAGGACCGCCCCCTGCCCATCAGGTAGAAAAGGTGTGCGTCCCCTTTGTCAGCGCTTCCACTTGATGTTGCAGCCCACGCTCGGCTTCTGCGCCGGATCGACGGCCTTGCCGGCCATCAGCGCGTCCAACGCCGCGCGCAGATCCTTGCCGGTCACCGGCGCGCCGTTGCCGGGGCGCGCGTCGTCGAACTGCCCGCGATAGACGCAGGCGAGGTTGGCGTCGAAGAGATACAAATCCGGCGTGCAGGCGGCCTGATAGGCCCTGGCCACGTCCTGCGACTCGTCGTAGAGGTACGGGAACGGGTAGCCGAGCTGCCCGGCTACGGCTTTCATCTGGTCCGGCGCGTCCTCGGGATAGTTGGCGACGTCGTTGGCCGAGATCGCCACGAACGCAATCCCCTTCGGCTGATAATCCCTGGCAGCCTGCACCAGCCCGGCGTTGATGTGCTTGACGAACGGACAGTGGTTGCAGATGAACATCACCGCGGTGCCTTTGGCGCCCTTCAGCGCCTCGAGCGAGAGCGGCTTGCCGCTGACGGTGTCGGGGAGGGTGAAATCCGGCGCTCGCGTGCCGAGCGGGAGCATGTTCGAAGGGGTTTGCGCCATGGGTAAAGCTTAGCGCGGGTCGCGCCTGAAGGCGCTCCTACAGGAGGCGGGTCGCGCCTGAAGGGCTCTTACGGGCGCCTTGAGTCAGTGCAGGCCGAAGAAGCGCCCGAGGCGCGAGCCGAGCGTGGCCGGCGCGGGCTGCACCGGGCGCGCGGCGGCGGGCGTGGCGAGCCAGCCGGCCGAGACCTCCTTGAACTTCTCGCCGAACCCGCCATCGCCCTGGCGCGCCGATGCCAGCGCCTGCTCGAACGGCACCGGCTGGCTGAAGTAGAAACCCTGCACGTAGCGGCAGCCGAGGTCGGACAGGCGCCGCACTTCGCGCGCCTGGCTGGCGCCTTCGGCCACCAGCGTGAGCCCGAGGCTCTGCGCCAGCGCGATGATGGCGTTGATGATCTTCTCGCCGCCGGCCGCGGTGATGCCGCGCACGAACTCGCGGTCGACCTTGAGCACCGACACCGGCAGCTCGTGCAGGCGGCTGAGCGAGGAGTAGCCGGTGCCGAAGTCGTCCACGGCCACGCCGACGCCCAGGCCGCGCAGCCGCGCCAGCGTGCCGCGCAGCGGGCCGATCATGGCGACACGTTCCAGCACCTCGATGCGCAGGCTGGCGGGCTCCAGGCCGTTGCGCGCCAGCAGCGCGCCGACGCGCTCGATGAAGGTCGGGTCGCGCAGGCAGCCCTCGGCCATGTTCACGCTCATGGTCAGGCGCCGGTCGCGCGTCGCCTCCTGGAAGCGGGCGAGGTCGGCGCAGGCGTGCTCCAGCACGAAAGTGTCGATCTGGCGCGCGATGCCGATCTGCTCGGCCAGCTCGATGAAGGCGCCCGGCAGCATCAGGCCGCGCTCGGGATGCTGCCAGCGCACCAGCGCCTCGAAGCCGGCCACGCGCCGGTCGCTGATGTCCATGACCGGCTGGTAGAACACGCGGAACTCGTTTTGCTCGAGCGCGCGGTGCATGTCGGACTCGAGGCGCGTGCGTTGCATGCCGCGGTCGCCGCGCGTGACGAAGTGGGCGTCGCCGCCGCCGTTCTGCTTGACGCGGTACATGGCCATGCCGGCGTCGCGCAGCACCTCGGCGCCGCCGCCGTAGGTCCAGGTGCTCTCCGCCACGCCGATGCTCGCCGACAGGTGCAGGTCGTGGTCGGCCAGGTTCAGCGGCGCGCGCACGCTCTCCATCAGCCGCGCCACGAAGCGCTGCACTTCCTCGCTGCCGCTGGTCTCGAGCAGGATGCCGAACTCGTCGCCGCCGATGCGCGCCACCACGTCCTGCGCGCGGCTGGTGCGGCGCAGGCGCCTGGCGACCTCGGCCAGCACCTGGTCGCCGGCGGAGTAGCCGAGGTCCTCGTTGACGACGTTGAGGCGGTCCACGCCGACGAAGCACACGGCGAAGTCGTAGTCGCGCGCCTCGGCGGCGCGCTTGACCGAGTTGTCGAGCAACTCGAGGAACATGGCGCGGCCCGGCAGACCGGTCAGCGAGTCGCGCAGGCCTTCGGTCCAGCGCTGCTGCTGGATGCGCTTGGCGTCGGTGACGTCGCGCAACAGGCAGACGAAGGCGACGTCGCGGTGGCGGCGGTCGCGCACCGCGCTGGCGGTCAGGGCAAGGTCGCGCACCGGGCCGGTGCGCCGGCCCGACTGGAACAGGATCTCCTTCTCGGCCTCGCGCCCTTCGGCGCGTGCCAGGTGGGCGAGCTGCTCGGGCGACAGCGCATCGCCCATCAACTCGCGGCCCTGCACGCCAGCCAGATCCTTTCGCCCCAGCAGCGCGGCGGCCTCGGCGTTGCCGAAGCGCACGATGCCGTCGCGGTCGAGGATCAGCAGCGCGCCGCGCACCAGCCCGACGATCTCCTGCGTGGCCAGCTCGGGCGTCACGTTGACCAGCCCGTAGCGCAGCGTGATGCCGCCGGTCAGCACCACGAACACGCTCACCGGCACGAAGGCGGCCGGATACACGTCGAAGCCCATGAACGGCAGGAAGTCCACGACGCCCGCGAACAGGCAGGCGATCGCCACCATGAACAGCACCACGCGCTGGCGCTCCAGCGTGCCGCGCGGCGCCTTGCGCAGCGCCCGGATGGCGTCAACGGTGACCGCGATCATCATCGTGCCGAGCCACACCATGGCGGCGTAGCCGACCGGCCCGAGCACGGGCTCCGGTCCCCAGGCGTACTCGCGGAAGCCGATGATGACCGCGCCGCTGCCGACCGCGGCGGCGGCGATGACGGCGCCGATCAGCCAGTTCAGCCGGATGGCGAACCCGCGACGCGTGTCGGTGCGCAGCATCATCACGCTGAACTGGTACAGCAACGGCAGCGCGAGCATCCCGCCCAGGTACACCCACTGCCACAGCGGCTGCAGCATGGCCGGGTCGTTCAGCAGGCGCGCGGCGCCGCGCCCGGCGCTCCACAGCGCCAGCAGCGCCGTGGCCCCCGCGAACAGCCGGCTGACCTTGCCGCCGCGCTCCCAATACAGCACGCCGGCGCCGCAGGCGACGATCAGCGCCGCGGCGCCGAAGTTCCACAGCGACGACGGGTCGAAGTGATAGCGCGCGGGATCGAGGAAAGCCTCGAGCAGCGTCGATGCGCCTGGCATTGGTCTTGCCGCCCCCGTTCCCCGCGGAAATTGATTCCCTAATTGTGAATTACAAGGCAGGCGGCGGTAAGTTAGACCTTCGGTAGCGTGACGCCGCCCCAAATGTGCGCTAGCGCACAAATCCCTCAAAAAAAGCCGTTTCGGGTTACAATATCCGCTTATCCGTATACACAGATACAAGGAAGGACGTCCCGCCGTGAGCGAGTACCTTTTCACCTCCGAATCCGTCTCCGAAGGCCACCCGGACAAGATCTGCGACCAGATCTCCGACGCGGTGCTCGACGCGATCCTGGCGCGCGACAAGCAGGCGCGCGTGGCTTGCGAAACCCTGGTCAAGACCGGCGTGGCCATCATCGCCGGCGAGGTGACGACCACGGCGTGGGTCGACCTCGAGGAAACGGTGCGCAAGGTCATCACCGGCATCGGCTATACCTCGTCGGCGGTCGGTTTCGACGGCGCCACCTGCGGCGTGCTGAACATCATCGGCAAGCAGTCGCCGAACATCGCCCAGGGCGTGGATCGCTCCCGGCCCGAGGATCAGGGCGCCGGTGACCAGGGCCTGATGTTCGGCTACGCCTGCGACGAGACCGACGTGCTGATGCCGGCGCCGATCACCTACGCGCACCGCCTGGTCGAGCGCCAGGCCGAGGTGCGCAAGAGCGGGCTGCTGCCGTGGCTGCGCCCCGACGCCAAGTCGCAGGTCACGCTGCGCTACGTGGCCCACAAGCCGGTGGCCATCGACGCCGTGGTGCTCTCGACGCAACACGACCCGGACGTGAAAACCAGGGACCTGCACGAAGCCGCGCAGGAACTGATCATCAAGCACGTGCTGCCCAAGGAGCTGCTGACCCGGCAGACCAAGTACCACATCAACCCGACCGGCAGCTTCATCATCGGCGGCCCGGTCGGCGACTGCGGTGTGACCGGCCGCAAGATCATCGTCGACAGCTACGGCGGCTACGCGCGCCACGGCGGCGGCGCGTTCTCCGGCAAGGATCCGTCGAAGGTGGACCGCTCGGCCACGTACGCCGGCCGCTACGTGGCCAAGAACATCGTCGCCGCCGGCCTTGCCGAGCAGTGCGAAGTGCAGATCAGCTACGCCATCGGCGTGGCCCAGCCGACTTCGGTGATGGTCACCACTTTCGGCACCGGCGCGGTAGCCGACGCCAAGATCGAGCAGCTGGTGCGCAAGCACTTCGACCTGCGCCCGTACGCGATCACGCGCATGCTCGACCTGCTGCACCCGATGTACCAGCACACCGCCGCCTACGGCCACTTCGGCCGCACGCCGCAGCAGGCCACCTACGAGTGGGACGACGCCAACGGCGGCAAACGGGACCGGAAGAAGGAGACGTTCACGACCTTCACCTGGGAGAAGACCGACAAGGCCGAGGCATTGCGCGCCGGCGCCGGGCTCAAGGGTGGCAAGAAAGGCCCGAAAGGCCGCAAGGGAGCGAAGTGACATGGCGAAAATCACCGCACTGACCAAGCCCGCCGCGGGCGACTTCAGGGTCAAGGACCTGGCGCTGGCCGAGTTCGGCCGCAAGCGCATCAGGATGGCCGAGGAGGAGATGCCCGGCCTGATGGCGATCCGCGCCCGGCACGCGGCGAGCAAGCCGCTCGCGGGCGTGCGCGTGACCGGCTCGCTGCACATGACCAAGGAGACCGCGGTCCTGATCGAGACGCTGGCCCTGCTCGGCGCCTCGGTGCGCTGGGCCTCGTGCAACATCTTCTCGACCCAGGACGACGCCGCCGCCGCCATCGCGGCCGCCGGCATCCCGGTGTTCGCCTGGAAGGGCGAGACGCTCGAGGAGTATTGGGATCTCACGCTCGACGCGGTGACGCACACCGTCAAGGGCGAACTGACCGGCCCCGAGCTGGTGGTGGACGACGGCGGCGACGTCACGCTGCTGATCCACAAGGGCTACGAGATGGAGCAGGGCGACCGGTGGGCGAACGCGCCCGCGTCGTCGCACGAGGAGCAGGTCATCAAGAACCTGCTCAAGCGCACCGCCAAGGAGCGCCCGGGCTTCTGGACGCGCGTGGCCCAGGGCTGGCGCGGCGTGTCGGAGGAAACCACCACCGGCGTGCACCGCCTCTACCAGCTGGCCGAGGCCGGCAAGCTGCTGGTGCCCGCGATCAACGTCAACGACTCGGTCACCAAGAGCAAGTTCGACAACCTGTACGGCTGCCGCGAGTCGCTGGCCGACGGCATCAAGCGCGCCACCGACCTGATGGTCGCCGGCAAGCTGGCCGTGATCTGCGGCTACGGCGACGTCGGCAAGGGCTCGGCGCACTCGCTGCGCGGCTTCGGCGCGCGCGTGGTGGTCACCGAGATCGACCCGATCAACGCGCTGCAGGCGGCCATGGAAGGCTTCCAGGTGGCCACGCTCGACGACGTGGTGGCGCAGGCCGACATCGTCATCACCGCCACCGGCAACCGCGACGTCGTCACGTTCGAGCACATGCAGCGCATGAAGGACGGCGCGCTGCTGGGCAACATCGGCCACTTCGACAACGAGATCCAGATGGAGCGGCTGAACGCCGACAAGGGGGTCAAGCGCGACACCATCAAGCCGCAGCTCGACAAGTACACCTTCAAGGACGGGCACTCGCTGTACGTGCTGGCGGAGGGGCGCCTGCTCAACCTCGGCTGCGCGCACGGCCACCCGAGCTTCGTCATGAGCAACTCGTTCTCCAACCAGGTGCTGGCCCAGCTCGACCTGTGGGCCAGCAAGGACCGCTACCAGAAAACGGTCTACCGCCTGCCGAAGAAGCTCGACGAGGAAGTGGCGCGCCTGCACCTCGACAAGATCGGCGTGAAGCTCACGCGCCTGACCGACGAGCAGGCCGCCTACCTCGGCATCAGCGCGGACGGGCCCTACAAGCCGGAGCATTACCGTTATTGATGTAGGAGCGCCCTTGGGCGCGATCGCGGCCAAGGCCGCTCCTACGGGCTGACTGACCCATGGCCGACACCCTGTCCTTCTCTTTCGAGCTGTTTCCCCCGCGGTCGCCCGAGGCCGCGGCGAAACTGCCGGCCATCGTCAAGAAGCTGGCGGCGGTGCAGCCGGCGTACTTTTCGGTGACCTACGGCGCCGGCGGCTCGACCCAGGAAGGCACCTACGAGACGCTGGTGCGCGTGGCCGAGGACACCGGCGTGGAGGTCGCGCCGCACCTGACCTGCGTGGCGTCCACGCGCGCACGCGTGGCGGCGGTGCTGGGGCAGTACCAGGACGCCGGCGTGAAGCGCATCGTGGCGCTGCGCGGCGACCTGCCGGCCACGGCGCGCGGCAGCGAGGCGCCGGGCGAGTTCCGCTTCGGCAACGAGCTGGTCGAGTTCATCCGCGAGAAGCACGGCGCCCGCTTCCGCATCGAGGTGGCCTGCTACCCGGAAATGCACCCGCAGTCGCAGCGCCCCGAGGACGACTTCGCCAACTTCGTGCGCAAGGCCCAAGCCGGCGCCGACACCGCCATCACGCAGTACTTCTTCAACGCCGACGCCTACTTCGACTTCGTCGAGCGCTCGCGCCGCGCCGGCGTGGCCATCCCGATCGTGCCGGGCATCATGCCGATCACCAACTACGCGCAGCTGGCCCGCTTCTCCGACGCCTGCGGCGCCGAGATCCCGCGCTGGATCCGCCTGCGCCTCGAGCGCCTGGCCGACGACCGCGCGGCATTGCTCGAGTTCGGGCTCGAGGCGGTCACGCGCCTGTGCGAAACGCTGCTGCGCGGCGGCGCGCCGGGCCTGCACTTCTACACGCTGAACCAGTCCGAGCCGGCGCTGCGCCTGTGGCGGAACCTCGGCCTGCCGCAGCCACTCTGAAACGGGCGTGAGCGAACCCCAGCCGCTGCGCGCTCCCGAGCTGTTCACGCGCGACTACGTTCCGGACGAGCCGCCGCGCCGCCGCTGGCGGCCGTGGCGCTGGCTGCTGGGCCTGTTCGTCGTCCTGCTGCTGGCGCCGCCGGCCGTGGTGGCCGCCCTGCGCTGGCTGGCGCCGCCGACCACGGCTTTCATGCTGCAGAGCCCGGTGCAGCCGGTGGACTACGTCTGGGTGCCCGCGGCGCGGCATCCGCCGACCCTGCGCGACGCGGTCATCGCCGCCGAGGACCAGAAGTTCTACGCCCACCACGGCTTCGACTTCGAGGCCATCGGCAAGGCGCTCGAGCACAACCAGCGCAGCCGGCGCAAGCGCGGCGCCAGCACCGTCAGCCAGCAGGTCGCCAAGAACCTGTTCACGTGGCCCTCGCGCTCCTGGCTGCGCAAGGGCGTCGAGGCCAGCTTCACGGTGCTGATCGAGCTGTCCTGGCCCAAGGAGCGCATCCTCGAGACTTACCTGAACATCGCCGAGTTCGGGCCGGGCACCTTCGGCGTCGAGGCCGCGGCGCGCAAGTTTTTCGACAAGTCCGCGCAGGAGCTGTCGCCGGCCGAGTCGGCGCGCCTGGCAGCGGTGCTGCCGAACCCGCGCAAGTGGAGCGCGCGCCACCCGGGCCCCTACGTGCAGGCGCGCACCGACTGGATCCTCGCCCAGATCGGCTACGGGCCGCGCCCTCTGCCCGAGCCCGAGCCCGGACCGGAGGACGAACTGGAAGGCGAGCTGGAAGACGAGCTGGAGCCGGAAACGCCGATGGAGCCGCTGCCCGGCGAGCCGCCGCTCACGGAGCCTGTGCCCGGCGAGCCGCCGCTCACCGAGCCGCTGCCGAACGAGCCGCCGTTCACCGAGCCGCTGCCGAACGAGCCGGACGAGCCGCAGTTCGACCGGCCCGTCGAGGGCGAGCCCGCGCCGGCGGATGCCGAGGCGGACCCCTACGCGGATCCGTCGGCGCCGGAAACCTCGGCCGAACCGGCGCCCGATCAGGCTCCAGGCGCAACCGGCGCGCCGGATCCCGAGCCGCCCCCGCCGCCCTGAGGCTGCGCCGCGGCACGGCGGATCTTCTCGACCAGGTTGTGCCCGAGCACGCTCTGGACCTTGCTCCAAAGCATGGCGTTGCGCGTGCGCAGCCGCGCCAGCGCCGCGGCCGGCCAGGCCACGTACTCGACCTGGCCCAGCGCGTGCACGTCGGCGGTGGTGCGCTCTCCCGTCAGCAGGCTCATCTCGGCGACGAAGTCGCCGGGCGCAAGGCGCGCCAGCTCGCGGCCGTGGCTGCGCACGGCCACCTCCCCCGACAGCAGGAAGTACAGGGCGTCGGGCATCGTCCCCTCGCGCACCAGCTGCGTGTCGCTGACGCTGCCGCGGCGGCCCTCGTGCCAAAGCCGCAGGAACTCCGGCGGCGCCAGGGCGGCGAAGTGCTTCTCGTAGGTCGGCCGCAGCGCTTCGGGCAGCATGACGGCGGCGCGTTCGCGCAGCAGGCGCACGACCCAGTACAGGTTGATGGCGACGAACAAGGCGTTCCAGAACACGTACGGCAGGTACTCGGCGCCCTGCAGCCAGGCATAGACGGCCAGCACGCTCTGCGCGGCGACCAGGATGCCGCGCAGCCACAGCACGTCGCGCGCCAGCAGCGCGAACAGCTGCAGGAGGTAGCCGAGATGGACCAGGTAGAGCGTGTACAAGGCGGTCAGCGCTTCCTGAGCAGCGTCAGCCCGTCGGCGATCGGCACCAGGCACAGGTCCACGCGCTCGTCCGCGGCAACCAGGGTGTTGAACTCGCGCAGCGCCGCCGTGTCGGCATCGGTCACCTTGGGGTCGGCCACGCGCCCGGACCACAAGGTGTTGTCCACCGCGATCAGGCCGCCGGGCCGCAGCAGCTGCAGGCAACGCCCGTAATAGTCGCGGTAGGACGTCTTGTCGGCGTCGATGAACGCGAAGTCGTAGGTGCCGGCCGCTCCGGCCGCGAGCTCGCGGTCGAGGGTCTGTAGGGCCGGCGCCAGCACCAGCCGGATCTTGCGCTGCACCCCGGCCTTGACCCAGTAGCGGCGCGCGATCGCGCACCACTCCTCGCTGACGTCGCACGCGAGCAACTCGCCATCGTCCGGCATCGCGCTCGCCACCGCCAGGCTGCTGTAACCGGTGAACACGCCGACCTCGATGCAGCGCCTGGCCTGCATCAGCCGCACCAGCATCGCCATGAACTGGCCCTGCTCCGGCGCGATCTGCATGACCGCCTGCGGCAGCTTGGCCGTTTCGCGGCGCAGCTCGGCGAAGATCCCGGGCTCGCGCACGGCCACGCCGGCGTAGTACTGCGCGAGCGCTTCCGGCAAAAGAAAGGAGGTGCGCGACATGCGCCGAAGGTTAACCAATCGCGGCTGAAGCCGCTCCGACTGCGACAGTTAGCCGCGGCTTCGCAGCGACGCTCTCAGATTTGTCGGCTAACATGCGGTTCGCAAAGCGAAAGCGGCTCCCATGCACAGGGCCTGTTAAGAAGCCTGTGGACAACTCGATGCCGCGCGCGCAACCCCACTTCACAGTTTCCGCTTTCACCGACTGAGGTCAATTTGTAACCAGATGGAAATAGGCCAGTCCCCCAAGCACTTGCGGGCCCCCGCCAGGCGTTTTCGGCGCCCCGGGCGGGCGCCGCAGGCGGCTACGCGCGGTGCCGGGCGGCGTGTGAGTAACCTCTTTTTCCGACTGACTACTAGGTAAGTGAACTCGCCATGACGCCCCGGCCCACCGTCCTGTGCCTGTCCGGGCACGATCCCGGGGGCGGCGCCGGCGTGCAGGCCGACATCGAAACGGCGGCGGCGCTGGGCGGGCATGCGGCTTGCCTCATCACCGCGCACACGGTGCAGGACACGCGCGACGTGCGTCGGGTGGTCGCCGCGGACCTCTCGCTGCTGCGCGAACAGGCCGACGTGCTGCTGGCGGACATCGAGGTCGGCGGGATCAAGGTCGGCCTGCTCGGCGCGCCCGGGCAAACCGCCTTCATCGCCGAACTGGCGGGCCGCCTGCCCCGCCCGCTGGTGCTCGACCCGGTGCTGCGCGCCGGCGGCGGCGCCGAGCTCGCGACCGGCGCGCTGGTGGAGGCGATCCGGCGCGACCTGCTGCCGCACGTCGAGGTGCTGACGCCGAACGCCGCCGAGGCCCGGCGCCTGGCCGGCACCGACGACCTCGCGGCCTGCGGTGCCGCGCTGCTGGCGGCCGGCGCCCGCAACGTGCTGATCACCGGCGGCGATGAGCCGGGCGAGGCCGTGGTCAACCGCTGGTTCCGCCGCGACGGCGCGCCGCGCGCATTCTCGTGGCCGCGCCTGCCCGGGCCGTTCCACGGCGCGGGCTGCACCCTGGCCACGGCCATTGCCACGCTGCTGGCGCACGGCCGGCCGGTGGCCGAGGCACTCGTCGACGCCCAGGCCTGGGTGCACGGCGCGCTGGAGCGCGCCCTCGCGCCCGGTCGCGGCCGCCCCATTCCAGGCCGTGATCCGGGACGCGCACCTTGAGGTCGCCGTTGCGCGGGCTCTACGCCATCACCTCGGCCACGCTGTGCCGTGAGCCGAAGCGGCTGACGCACGCCGTCGAAGCCGCGCTGGCCGGGGGCGCGCGCCTGGTCCAGTACCGCGACAAGGAAGCTGATGCGGCACAGCGCCGCGCCACCGCCCGGGCCTTGCTTGGCCTGTGCCGCGACCATAACGCCCTGTTCATCGTCAACGACGACGTCGAGCTGGCCCTCGCCATCGGCGCGGATGGCGTGCACCTGGGCGCGGCCGACCTGCCGCTGCGCCAGGCGCGCCGCCGCCTCGGCGGCCTGGCCACGCTCGGCGTCAGTTGCGCCAACGTGCTCGAGCGCGCAGTGGCGGCGCAGGACGAAGGCGCGAGCTACGTCGCCTTCGGGCGCTTCTTCCCCTCGCAAACCAAGCCCCACGCACCGCAAGCCGAAGCCGCGCTCCTGCGCCAGGCCCGCGACAAGCTGCACATCCCGATCTGCGCCATCGGCGGCATCACGCCGGCCAACGCCCGCCCGCTGATCGAGGCCGGCGCCGCCATGGTGGCCGCGGTCGAGGGCCTGTTCGGCGCCGCCGACGTCGCCGGCGCGGCGCGCGCCTACGCCCGCCTGTTCGATAATTGAGCGCCATGACCCGATCCGAGGATCTGTTCGCCCGCGCCCAGGAAACGATTCCCGGAGGCGTGAATTCGCCGGTGCGGGCTTTCAAGGGCGTCGGCGGCACGCCGCGTTTCATCGCGCGCTCCCAGGGCGCCTGCATTTATGACGCCGACGGCAGGGAATACGTGGACTATGTCGGCTCGTGGGGGCCGATGATCCTCGGCCACCAGCACCCGGCCGTGGTCGAGGCGATCCGCAGGCAGGCCGAGGTCGGCGTCAGCTACGGCGCGCCGACCGAGCTGGAAATCGAGATGGCGGAGCTCTTGCGCCAGCGCATGCCGGCGCTCGAGCAGGTGCGGCTGTGCAACTCGGGTACCGAGGCGACCATGTCGGCGCTGCGCCTGGCGCGCGCCTGCACCGGCCGCGACGCCATCGTCAAGTTCGAGGGCTGTTACCACGGCCACAGCGACGGCCTGCTGGTGAAGGCCGGCTCGGGCGCGCTCACGCTCGGCATGCCCTCCTCGCCCGGCGTGCCGGCCGACTTCACGCGCCACACGCTGGTCGCGAGCTACAACGAGCTGCCGACGGTCGAGGCGCTGTTCCGCGAGCGGCCCGCGGCCATCGCCGCGGTCATCGTCGAGCCGGTCGCCGGCAACATGAACTGCGTGCCGCCGGCGCCGGGCTTCCTCGCGGGGCTGCGCGCGCTGTGCGACCGCTTCGGCGCCTTGCTGGTTTTCGACGAGGTCATGACCGGCTTTCGCGTGCATCCGGGCGGCGCCACCGCGCTGTATGGCGTCACGCCGGATCTCATCACGCTGGGCAAGATCATCGGCGGCGGCCTGCCGGTCGGCGCCTTCGGCGGCCGGCGCGACCTGATGCAGCGGCTCGCCCCCGTCGGGCCGGTCTACCAGGCCGGCACGCTGTCGGGAAATCCGCTGGCGATGGCAGCCGGGCTGGCGCAGCTGCGCCTGCTCGGCGATGCCCGGATCTACGCCGGGATCGAGCGCACCACCGCGCGCCTGCTGGAGGGGCTGCGCGCGGCGGCGCGCGACGCCGGCGTGCCGTTCACGACCCAGCAGGTCGGCAGCATGTTCGGGCTGTTCTTTACCGCGGAAGCCCGGATCGGGCACTACGCGCAGGTGATGGCCTGCGACGCCAGGCGCTTCGCGCGTTTCTTCCACGCCATGCTCGAGGGCGGCGTCTATTTCGCGCCCTCGGCGTTCGAAGCGGGCTTCGTCTCGGCGGCGCACGGCGAGCGCGAGCTCGCGCGCACGCTCGAGGCCGCGCCCCGGGCCTTCCGCGCTTGATCGATTTCCTGCAGCTGGCGCTCGCCTGGGTCGCGGCGCACCCGCACTGGACGCTGCTGGTCGTGTTCCTGTGCTGCCTGGGCGAATCCATCATCGTGCTGGGCGTGCTGATCCCGACCACGCTGGTGCTGCTGGCCACCGGCGCGCTGGTCGGCCTGGGCTCGCTGGGCTTCTGGCCGGCGGTCGCCGGCGCCGTGGCCGGCGCCGTGGCCGGCGACTCGATCAACTTCTGGGCCGGCCGCCGCTGGGGCAGCCGCGCGCTCGAGTCGCACTACGCGCAGCGCTACCAGGACGCCATTGCCAGCAGCCGGCGGCTGCTCGAGAACCACGGCGCCAAGGCCCTGGTGCTGGCGCGCTTCATCGGCCTGGTGCGGCCGTTCGTAGCCGCCATCGCCGGCGCCTACCGCATGACGGTGATCCGTTTCCTCGGGGTCGAGCTGTTCGCCAGCCTGGTGTGGGCGGCGCCGATCATCGTGGTGGGCGTGGTGTTCGGCGCTTCGCTGGACATCGCCGCCGAGGTCGCCGGGCGCCTGGCCGTCGTGCTGGTTGCCGTGATGGTGGCGCTGGCGCTGCTGGTGTGGGCCGTGGCCGGCGCGGTCGGAGGCCTCGGCCGGCGCGCCGAGAGCTGGATCTCCGCGCTGCTCGACTGGAGCCACCGGCACCGCCGCCTCGGCCGGCTCGGCGAGTGGCTGGCCGATCCGCACCAGCCCGAGACACCGGCGCTGGCGCTGCTGGCGCTGGCGCTTTTCGCGCTCGGCTGGCTGTGGATGTGGCTGTGGTGGGGCTCGGGCCAGGCGCCCGGCACGCTCGACACGCTGGCCTGGCAGGGCGCGCAGGACCTGCGCTCGCCGTACGTCACCGCGCTGGCGCTGGGGCTCGCGCAGTTCGCCGACTGGCAGGTCTACGCGCCGGTCGCGGCCACGGTGCTGGTGACGCTGCTGCTGCTGCGGCGCACGCGCGCGGCCGCGCACTGGCTCGCCGCGGTGGCGTTCGGAACGGCGCTGTCGCTGGCCCTGTACTGGCTGCTCGACGTGCCCGATCCGGGCAATTACCACCGCGGCGCCGACGCCGTGCGCTTCGGCGGCCGCGACCTGGTGCTGGCGACCGTCATCTACGGTTTCCTGCCGGTGCTGCTGACCACGCAGCGCTCCGAGGCGATGCGCACGCTGTACTACGCGGTCGCCACCAGCCTGATCGCGCTGATGCTCGGCGCCGACGTCTACCGCGGCGCCGTCTGGGTATCGACCGGCCTGTTCTCGGTGGTGTTCGGCGCCCTGTGGGTCGTGCTGCTCGGCGTCGGCTACCGGCGCCACGGCGCCGAGATCATCCCCGCGCGCGAGGTGCTGCCGCTGGCCGCCGGCGTGCTGGTCGCGGCGGCGGCGCTGCACGGCTCGGCCGAGATGCGCCGCGACCTCGAGGCCGGCGCCGACACCAGCCGCGCGCTCGGTGCCGCCGCCTGGTGGCAGCGGGACTACGCCGGGCTGCCGGCCTACCGGATCGACGCGACCGGCGACAACAAGCAGCCGCTGAGCGTGCAGTGGCGCGGCGAGCTGTCGCGCATCGAGGCGGCGCTGCGCGCGGCCGGCTGGGAAGCGCCGCTGCCGCTGTCGTGGGAGAGCGCGCTGCGCTGGCTCGCGGTGGACGCGCCGATCGCCGGGCTGCCGGTGCTGCCGCAGGTGCACGCCGGCGCGCACCAGGCGCTGGTGCTGCGCAAGACGCTGGGCCACGACGAGCAGTGGCTGATCCGGCTGTGGTTCTCGGGCGCGTATGCCGGCGGCACCCCGGTGTGGACCGGCACGCTCACCCGGCAGACCAGCCGCGGCGCGCTGCGCCTGGTGCGGTTCCCTCAGGCCGAGGCAAGCTACGACGCGCCGCTGGCCGCGCTCGAGGGCGGCGTGCCCGGATTCCAGGGCCGGCTCGCCAGCCACCGCGGGCGCGACCCTGGCGACGGCGACTGGAGCGGCCGCGTGTGGCTGCTGCGCGGCGGCTAGGGCCAGTTAACACTTATGCGATCGCTGCGTTGCTGGCCCCAGTGAGCGACTCGCTGCTGTCGCGCCTGCGCGCCCGCATCAACCGCGGCGATTCGTGGCTGACCTACGACCTCGGGCAGCTGCTGGCGGACGACGGGCTGGCCGACGACGCCATCGAGGAGCTCGAAACCAGGCTGCTGTCGGCCGACGCCGGGCTCGAGGCCACCGAGTTCCTGAGCGAGCGCCTGCGCACGCGCGTGCGCCAGGGCAAGGTGCGTGACGAGCAGCAGCTGCGCGATGCGCTGCGCGCCGCGGTCGAGGAGCTGCTGGCGCCGTGCGCCCGGCCGCTGGTGATCGAGCACGCGCTGCGGCCGTTCGTGATCCTGATGGTCGGCGTCAACGGCGTCGGCAAGACCACCACCGTCGGCAAGCTGGCGCAGCGCCTGGCCCGCGACGGCCACTCGCTGCTGCTCGCCGCCGGCGACACCTTCCGCGCGGCCGCGGCCGACCAGCTCAGGGTGTGGGCGCAGCGCGCCGGCGCCGAGCTGGTGGCGCAGCCCGCCGGCGCCGACAGCGCCGCCGTCATCCACGACGCGCTGGCTGCCGCGAAGGCGCGCAACGTGGACGTGGTGCTGGCCGACACCGCCGGGCGCCTGCACACGCAGGGGCACCTGATGGAGGAGCTGAAGAAGGTGCAGCGCGTGATCCGCAAGTTCGATCCCAGCGCCCCGCACGAGGTGCTGCTGGTGCTCGACGCCACCACCGGCGCCAACGCGCTGGCCCAGGCCGCCGAGTTCCACAAGGCGCTCGGCCTGACCGGCCTGGTGCTGACCAAGCTCGACGGCACCGCCAAGGGCGGCACCCTGCTGGCGGTGGCGCGCAAGCTGGCGCTGCCGATTCGCTATATTGGCATCGGCGAAGGCGCCGACGACCTGCTGCCCTTCGACGCCGCGGCCTTCGCACAAGCCCTGTTGAGCTAGTGACCGACGACATCATCCAGTTTCACGGCGTCAGCCATCGCTACGGCGAGGTCGGCGCGCCGGCGCTCAACGACCTGTCGTTCTCGATGCGCCGCGGTGAAATGGTGTTCGTCACCGGCGCCTCGGGCGCCGGCAAGAGCACGCTGCTGCGGCTGATCGCGCTGCTGGCGCGGCCGACGCGCGGCCAGATCATCGTCAACGGCATCAACCTGGCCTCGGTCAAGCGCCGGCACGTGCCGCTGTACCGCCAGCAGATCGGCATCGTGTTCCAGAACTTCAACCTGCTGAACGACCGCACGGTGCACGACAACGTGGCCCTGCCGCTGGTGATCCGCGGTTTCCGCCACGACGCCATCGGCCGGCGCGTGCGCGCGGCGCTCGACTCGGTCGGCTTGCTCGGCAAGGAGAAGGACTACCCGCTGTCGCTGTCGGGCGGCGAGCAGCAGCGCGTGGGCATCGCCCGCTCGATCGTGACCAAGCCGATGCTGCTGATCGCCGACGAGCCGACCGGCAACCTCGACCCGCGCCTGTCGCGCGACGTCATGCAGGTGTTCGAGCGCTTCAACAAGGTCGGCGTCAGCGTGCTGGTCGCCACCCACGCCATCGACCTGATCCGGCAGCTGCCGCACCGCATGATCCACCTGCACCAGGGCCGCCTGCGCGACGACGAGCCGCTCGGCCACGCGCCGGTGGCGGCGGTGCCGGGGCCGCCGCCCGGAGCGAGCCATGTCTAGCGCGCCCGCCGCCGACGACCGCGGCGCGCGCTTCTCGCTGCCGCGGCGCTGGCTGCTCGAGAACGCCCGCACGCTGGTGGCCACGCTCGGGCGGCTGTCGCGCGAGCCGGTCTCCACATTCCTGACCGCCGCGGTCATCGGCGTCACGCTGGCGCTGCCGGCGGGGCTGCACGTGCTGGTGCAGAACATCAGCGCCATCAGCTACAGCTGGGAAGGCGCGCTGCAGGCCTCGCTGTTCCTCGAGGACGAGGTCTCGCCCGAGCGCGGCCGCGCGCTGGTGCGCGAACTGGAGCAGCGCCAGGACGTGGCGAAGGCGAGCTACATCTCGCGCGAACAGTCGATGGTGGAGTTCCGCGAGCTGTCGGGCTTCGGCGAGGCGCTCGACCTGCTGTCCGACATCAACCCGCTGCCGGCCGTCATCGTGGTCACGCCGCAGCGCGACCTGCCGCAGGAGCGGGTCGAGGCGCTGATGAACGCCCTGGCCGCGCTGCCCGAGGTCGAAGTGGCCAAGCTCGACCAGAAGTGGCTCGAACGGCTCTACGCGATCCTCGCCATCATCGAGCGCGCCGTGCTGATCATCGCCGCGGTGCTGGCGCTGGCGGTGGTGGTCAGCGTCGGCAACACCATCCGCCTCGAGATCGAAGCCCGTCGCGACGAAATCGTCGTCATGAAGCTGATCGGCGCGCCGAACAGTTTCATTCGCCGGCCGTTCCTGTACACGGGACTCTGGTACGGGCTCGCCGGCGGCGCCCTGGCCTGCCTGCTGGTGCAGGGCGCGATCTTCGCGCTGACCGGGCCGGCGCGGCGGCTGGCCGGGCTCTACGAGAGCAGCTTCACGCTGGTCGGCCTGACGGCGGAAGCCACCGGCATCCTGCTCGCCTCCGGGGTCGCCCTCGGCGTCCTCGGCTCGGCCTGGACCGTGGGCCGCCACCTGGGGCGCTACGAGCCGTTCTAGTGGTGGTCCGACCAGTATCCCAATGATTTGTATTTATTCAGTTTTATGGCTCCAGGAACTCCCGCCGAACTTAGCAATCAAAGGCTCCGAGTGCTAATATCCGGGGGTCCATGAGCAAAGCCACTGCGCTGGTCCTGAAGCAGCCGACTGCGGCTCTCGTGCCGCTGGCCGGCTCGATCGACGCCTACATTTCGGCGGTCAACGCCCTGCCCGTGCTCGACGCCGCCGAAGAGCGGCGCCTGGCGCTGCGCCTGCGCGAGGACGAAGACCTCGACGCCGCGCAGCAGCTGGTGCTGTCGAACCTGCGCCACGTGGTGCACATCGCGCGCGGCTACCTCGGCTACGGCCTGCCGTTCGCTGACCTGATCCAGGAAGGCAACGTCGGCCTGATGAAGGCGGTGAAGCGTTTCGACCCCGAAGTCGGCGTGCGCCTGATCTCCTTCGCCGTGCACTGGGTCAAGTCCGAGATCCACGAGTACGTCGTGCGCAACTGGCGCATGGTCAAGATCGCCACCACCAAGGCCCAGCGCAAGCTGTTCTTCAACCTGCGCCGCCTCAAGGGCCGCCTGGGCTGGATGAACCGCGCCGAGGTCGAGGCCGTGGCCCGCGACCTCGACGTCAAGCCCGAGGAAGTGCTGCAGATGGAAGCCCGGCTCGCCGGCGCGGATGTGTCGTTCAGCGCCACCCCGGCCGATGGCGACGAGCACTACGTCCCCGAGGATTGGCTCGCCGACGGCCGCGATGCGCTGGCCGAGATCGAGGACGAGGAGTTCACCGCGCACCGCGAGCAGGCCATGCGGCAGGCGCTCGAGGGCCTCGACACCCGCGCGCGCGACATCGTCGACCGCCGCTGGCTCAGGGACGAGAAGGAAGGCCTGCAGGAGCTCGCCGACAAGTACGGCATCTCGGCCGAGCGCGTGCGCCAGATCGAGGCGTCCGCGATGAAGAAGCTGCGCAAGGCCATCGAAGCCCGGCCGTAAAGCCCCCGGAGTAAACTGGTCGCCCGGCGTTCCCGGGGGACCCGATGGCCAACGAAACGGCGGCCCTGCGCAAGCTCGGCAAGTACGACCTGCTCGAGGAGATCGGGCGCGGCGCCTACGGCCTGGTGTACCGCGGCCGCGACCCGTTCGTGCAGCGCGACGTCGCCATCAAGATCCCCAGCGGCCCCTCCGCGGAAAAACCCGACGACACCTTCTTCGCCGAGGCGCGCGCCGCCGGCAAGCTGAACCATCCCTACATCGTCTCGGTGTACGACGCGGCCAAGGAAGAAGGCCAGCGCTACATCGTCATGGAGTACATCCAGGGCGAGACGCTCCGGCGCTTCTGCGATGCCGACGGGCCGCGCCTGAAGGTCGACCGCGTGGTCGACATCATGCTCAAGTGCTCGCTGGCGCTGGACTACGTGCACAAGAACGGCGTGCTGCACAAGGACATCAAGCCCGCCAACATCATGCTGACCGCCGACGGCACGCCCAAGCTGATGGACTTCGGCATCGCCGCGACCGAGGCGCAGCCCGAGGAGCGCGTGACGCGCGTCGAGGGCTCGCCGATGTTCATGTCGCCCGAGCAATGCCGCGGCATGCCGCTGACCGCGGCCAGCGACCTCTACGCGCTCGGCGCGCTGATGTACATCCTGCTGACCGGCAAGCCGATGTTCATCGCCAGCAGCCCCAAGGAGCTGTTCCTGCTGGTCAAGACCGCGCCGGCGCCGGCGCTCAAGGGCCGCAAGGGCATCCCGGATGCGCTGGCGCAGATCGTCGAACGGCTGCTGGCCAAGGATCCGGCCGCGCGCTACCAGAACGGGCGCGAGCTCGGCGAGGACCTCGCGGCCGTGGCCGAGCACCTGCGCACCGGCGGGCGGCGCAAGAGCCTGGTTATCAGCCAGGAGACACTCAAGGAGCTGCGCTTCTTCAAGGCCTTCACCGGCGGCGAGTTGCGCGAGCTGCTCGACGCCAGCACCACGGTGGTCCATCGCGCCGGGCAGGTCATCATCAAGGAAGGCGAGATGGACAACTGTTTGTACATCCTGCTCGCCGGGCTGGCCGAGGTGCGCAAGGGCCCCCAGTTGATCGCGCTGCTCGAGAAAGGCGACGTGTTCGGCGAGATCGGCTTCCTCTACGCGGTGCGCCGCACCGCCTCGGTGGTGGCCACCACCGACGTCATGGCGCTGAAGGCCAACTCGTCGCTGCTCGAACAGATGTCCGAGCAGTGCCAGCTGCACTACTACAAGGTGTTCGCCGAGAACCTGATCCTGCGGCTGGCGCTGACCACGGACAAGGCGGCGACGTTGCTGCCGAAGTCGGACCTGGCGCTGGATTTCATTCTGCCTTGATGGGTTGTTCGGCTTCCCCATCTAGATGTGGATATACAACCGAGAGAACGTGCATATGCACTTATCTGCGCTCGTAGCTGCTATATCGTGACGTTTAGTAGTCGGGGCTCAAGTGAGGTGGTCCAACCAGCGGACGCGGCTGCCGCCCGTCAAGCTGCTCGCCTATTATGAAAGCCGGCTGCGCCCGGGAGGTGAGTGATGAGAGATTCGAGTGCGCTGCTCGCCGCCGCAGTGGCATTGACGCTCCTGCCGGTATCCGTCGGGGCATCTTGCAGCTATTCCTATACCTGCCGTGGATGCAGGCACGTCGGTGCGCCCGAAGCAGGGCGTGAAACGTTCGCTAATTACGCCGCCTGTGCCGCCGAGGTTGCACGGATGCGGCGGTTGGCCCGGCAACCGGGATTCCAGAACTTGTCCATCGGGGACTGCAAGTGTTCCGGGCAAGCCGGCAGTGCCCCCGCATACTCAGGAGCGCAACAAGGCGCGCACGATCTCGGCGCGGCATTGGGGCAACTGCTGTTCAGTCAATTGTTGGGGTCTCCACAGAAGCAGGGGCCGACTCGGGAGGAAGTGATTGCATCGGCGATTCGGCGCTCTTACGGGCAATTGATAACCGAGTATCGCTCGATCGAAGAGCGAAACCGCCGCGCGCATTCCGAGAGCACGTCTTTCGACACACAACCACACGCGGCCTGGATTATCAAGGCAGATGCGACGGACACAACGGATACAGATGCCGATCTCGCAGCGCAATGTCCAGCGGGCTATGCGCGCAACTTCAATACACGGCGCTTCGTGGGATGCTGCCCGGGCGAAACGCCGGTGCTGAGCGTCCCGCAATCGTTCGTGTTAAACGACATGGTCTGCGGCTCGCCCGAGGCGATCGCTGACGGCGTCGAATGCCTGTGCTATGCAAGCGTCGGACAATGCAGGTCCGAAGGCTCCGGCACATTGTGTGGCATGTTTCAGCGATGACCTTTGCGTTCACGGCGGTATTCGTGGTGACACTCTCGCAGGCGGTCGAGACAGTCGACCTCAATCGACACTTGCACGACGCCGTATCCAACGACGCACTCAAAGGCGCTGCCGCGCTCCTTGCCGAAGGCGCCGATCCGAATTCGACAGTGGATGGACAGACGCCGCTGTGGTTGGCGGCAAAGGCCGGAAACGCGAGGATGATGGAGCTCCTGCTGCGAGCGGGGGCGAATCCGCGGTTACCGATTACCGAACGACGACAAACGCCGCTGTCGGCCGCAGTTTACGAAGGTCATGCGCGCGCCGTGGAAATATTGCTGAAGGCCGGCGCCGATCCGCACAGCGCGGTCACCGCCGGCCGCGGGCAACTGCACAACGTGCTGTGGGGCTGGAAGGATGCTCCACCGGGCGGGGCGATCGGCATCGCTGTCGACGAAGTCGCCGGTCGCGCCGCCATTGTAAAGGTGATGCCCGGCCTGCCTGCGGAGAAGGCAGGGCTACGCGCCGGCGACACGATAAGCCAGTTGCAGAACGCCGCCGGCCACTGGGTCGATGCCGCCAATAAGACCCTGGGCGAAGTCGTCGCGGGATTGCGCGGCCCCGCCGGCGAACTTCTCCGGCTCCGGATCACGCGCAAAGACGAACGCGGTCAGGCCATCGCATTAACGAAAGAAATCGAACGGGTAGGCTCTCCGATCGTGCCCCGGCTGGGCGGGCACGAAGGAATAATGGAGCTACTGCTCGACGCGGGCGTTGACGTGAACCGGCCCGACAAATGGGGTTTCACGCCAAGCTTCTACGCGGCTGAGTTCGGTGCATTCGAGCTACTGCGCAAACTGATCGTGGGTGGTGCCGACATCCGTATCCCGAGCAAAGACGGCGGCACGCCTCTCATGATCGCTGCGCAGTATGGGCACGCCGGCGTCGCGATCCTGCTCGTTGAAGCAGGGGCGAACCCGTATCGCTCCCGCGGCACCGACAACAAGAACGCCTTGTTCTTCGCGGCTCTGGGCGGCCACGCGAACGTAATCGATGGTCTCGCGAGAGTCGGATTCAGGGCGGCGACGCCCGAGTCCACACGAAGACAACTTGCAAACGCCATGGCGACCTTGGAAACCGCGAAAACGTTCGACGACTTGGTGGAAGTCGGCAAAAGTATCCGCGCCGCATGGGAAGAAACGCCGAGCGCCCCGGAAGTCAATTGGATTGCCGCAAATTTCACGATCGAATATGAACGATCCTTCAAGCACCAATGTAAATGCGGGTTGAAAATGAACAGGGACGCGATTGAAGAAGGACTGCGGTATATGCAGCTGTACGCCATGCTTTCCGCGGACGCACGAGAGCGATCCAGGGCACTGAGATACATTGAACAATGGCGGAAACAAATCAAGACCCTGTTTCCAGACGCCTGAACATCTCATTCGACTCAAGATGCGCCACTGCTGGCGCACAGCCGTAGCATGGCTGGGGTACGCAATGGTAAGACCGCTACGAATCGAGTTGGCCGGCGGGATGTCCACGCGCTTCCCGCGATGTCTTATGGTCCTGCTGCTGGGCTCGGCGGTCACGGCCCATAAGAACCTGTCAATTTGCGCAATCATCGCGATCGCTGCGCGGCCTCGCCGCCGCTGAGCACGGGAGTTATGCCGACACCCAGCGCAACCAGGAATAGAATGGAAGCCATACCCGTACGTCGCTTTCCCTGGGGGCGAAGAAGATGCTTGTGTCACGACGGAGGGTCTTGCAAGTCGCTGGCGCTCTGACAGGCGTCGTTTTCGCGTCTGGGGCAGCCGGGGTTGTGTGGCTCCGGCGATTCTTCGACCCGCAGACACCGCTGAACTATCCGTTTCCGGACACCGGCGGCGCCAGGGTGGTTCTGCCGCCCTCCCCCGCGTGTGGCGACCCGGACGTTACGGAATCGCAGATCGAAGGCCCCTTCTACACGCCGGCCACCCCGCTCCGAACCGACTTGCGGGAGCGAGCCACGGTTGGCACACCACTGCTCATCGAGGGACGTGTACTGTCCACCGATTGCCGGCCGATCGCCGGGGCAGTGCTCGATATCTGGAGTTGCGATGGAACCGGCGTCTACGATAACGACGGGTTCAACCTGCGGGGCCACCAGTTTACGGACAGTCGAGGGATGTTTCGTGTCGAGACCGTGAAGCCCGGGGACTACCGTCAGTTCGGTGCCCACCGCACGCCTCATGTTCACGTGAAAGTGCAGGGTCCCGAGACGTCCCTGCTCACGACACAGCTCTACTTCCCTGGCGAGCCGTTCAATGCGCGGGATTCCCTCTTCAACAAGGCTCTCGTGTTGGCGGTCGAGAAGCCCCCTGATGGATCACTGCGTGCCTTGTTCGACTTCGTATTGGCACCGAGGGCCAACACGTGACCGCAACGATACTGAAACGATGCTTAAGGAGACGCTCATGACCATCGGTCGCTGCCTCGTGGTAGTTGCGGCACTCCTTCTCTCAGGAATCGCCGGTGCAGCCGATGACACGGCCGGCAAGAACCTGGCGATCTCGGTTGAGCAACTGCGCCTGGCGGCGGGCCGCTGGTCGGTGGTCACTGAATTCCTGAATGAAGACCGGACCGTTGCAAGTACGGTGTCCGGAAGCTACGAGTTCGAATGGGTTGTGCCGGATCGCGTCTTGATGGGGAAGTCCGCAGGCCCTGATCCGAAACAGAGCGGCGGTATCCTGTTTTACGTGAGCGAAAAAAGGGGCGTTATCGAGATGGTTTCCGTCCACGAGGATGGCCATCTCTGGGTAATGACCGGCCCGCTGGGTAAGGAGACGCGATACTCCCAGAAGTTCGAATCGCGGGACGGCAAGGCCAGCCAGCTGCGGTTCACGCGTTTCAACGTCAAGGACAACGCTTTCGAATCGCGGATGGAGTACACGGAAGACGGCGGCAAGACCTGGAAGCCCGGCAATCACCAGGTGTTTCGGCGCGCGAAGGCTTCGCCCGGATGACGTGAAATTGCGGCCAATCTCTTGGGAAGGCAGTTGACTTTGCGTCGCGGGGCTTTTTCGCTGGCACTGGTGGCGATCGGCGCAGCCGCTTGCGCTGGGGTCCCTGTGCCGCCCTCGGCGACGCAATCCGCCGCAGGCCAAGCGGTCAGGATAACGGCGCACTTTGCGTTTTTCAGCGATTTCGAAACGAACCTCAACGACGCGCTGATTGCCGCCGGGCGCGCAAGAGACAACCGAGGCTCGGCACCGTCGCTCGAGCCGGCGTGTATCAAGGCCTTGCCGGCCGCGGAGCGCGCCGGATGGAGCCGCGCCGTCGATCAGTACGCCGGAACGATATCGTCCAGATCGACGGGTAGCCGGGATCAGATGCGAATCAGGCTGGAGCTCGCCGGCGTCGTCAAAGATGACGAGTGGGAGGATCCGGCGGAGCGCCGGTTTATCGAGGCTACGCGGGCCATCCGGGCCGCCGCAGCGCCCGCATACAGGGCGTGCCGCTGGACCGCACAGGACCGCGCGAATCGCCGCTGGATCGAAGCGCTGTTGCCGCTTCTGATCGAGCATGAATCCATGCTTGCCGGCCGGTTGGCCGAGGCATTCCAGACGGGATGGGCCAGCCTCCCGATCCGCGTGGACGTCGTAGAGACGGTTGATTGGACCGGTGCCAATACGATTCACCTGCGTCCTCCAAGCGCTCACGTCCTCATTTCGAGCTCGAACCCCGGCTACCAGGACGCCGCCGCGCTCGAGATGGTGTTTCACGAGGCCTCTCACTTCCTCACCGGGCGCGACACGCCGCTTCGCAGGGCCCTCGAAGATGCCGTGCCTCGCGCCGCCGGTAATCCGTTTCGCGGCGACTTGGTCCACGCAGTGCACTTCTACATGACCGGGGAGATCGTCCGGCGCAGGTTGCATGAAGCTGGCATCGACTACCGACCCTACATGTACGCGCAGCGTCTCTACCGGGGCAGCGTTTTCTTCCAGGCGGTGGAGTCGACGTGGCCGGCGTACCTCGATGGGGAGACGACCCTGCCCGATGCCGCGCGGGCGCTGGTACAGGCACTTCAGAAGACTGATGGCGGCAAGAAATGACCACAACCCGCGCCACCCACAGACAAGCGAAGGAGCCCAACGACCTCGAGCGGTTCTTCGTCGAGCGCGCCAACGCGGGCGACGTCGACGGGCTCGTGGCGCTCTATGAAGCGGATGCCGTGATCGACTGTGGCAACGGCAAGGTCGTGGTGGGCCCGGAGCAAATCCGGGAATTCCTTGTCGGCTTCCTCGCGGATCGCCCGCGGCTCGACCAGAGCATCCAGGCTCCAGCGCTGTGCGGGGCGGATCTTGCGCTCACCTCGTCGCGGCTGAGCAACGGCGACGTGACCGCCGAGATCGCCCGGCGTCAGCCGGATGGCACCTGGCTGTGGGTGGTGGACCAGTTCGCGTTGCGCCGGCCCATGACTGACTTTCTCGTCAACCTCGACGTCCCTGACCTGGACAAGGCGGCCGCCTTCTACCAGGCCGCCTTGGGCCTGAAGGTCGGCCGGCGATTCGTCGACGGCTGGCTCCAGTTGGTGGGCGGGCCGGCGCCGATCTACCTGTTGCCCAAGGCCTCCGGCACACCCGTCTCGCCGGCAGCATCGGAGGCGCGCAGCTACGCGCGGCACTGGACGCCGGTGCACCTCGACTTCGTGGTCGAGGACATCGAGGCCGCCGTGCGGCGGGCCGCCGCGGCGGGCGCCAGGCTCGAGGCGCCGGTCAGCACGCACAAGTGGGGCCTGCTGGCGTTGATGGCCGACCCGTTCGGCCACGGCTTCTGCTTCGTGCAATTCCTGGGGCGCGGCTACGACGAGATCGCGCAGTAGCAGCTAGCGCAGGTAGTGGTCGATCAGCAGCAGGCTGAAGATGCCGATGAGGTACACGATCGAGTAGCCGAAGGTGCGCATCGGCAGGCCCGGCGTCGGGGCGAAGCGCAGGCGCACGGCGTAACCCACGAACACGCCGCCGAGCGCGAGCGCGCCGGCGAAATACACCCATCCGCTCATGCCGAACACGAACGGCAGCACGCTGACCGCGAGCAGCAGCACGGTGTACAGCAGCACCTGCAGGCGGGTGAACTCGAGCCCGTGCGTGACCGGCAGCATCGGGATGCCGGCGCTCGCGTACTCCTTGTGGCGGTCGATGGCCAGCGCCCAGAAATGCGGCGGCGTCCACACGAAGATGATCAGGAACAGGAGCAGCGCGTGCGGATCCACCGTGCCGGTGACGGCGGCCCAGCCCAGCACCGGCGGCGCGGCGCCGGCGGCGCCGCCGATGACGATGTTCTGCGGCGTGGCGCGTTTGAGGTACAGCGTATAGACGCCGGCGTAGCCGACCAGCGTGGCCAGCGTCAGCCAGGCGGTCAGCGCGTTGATCCACAGGACCAGCACGGCGAAGCCGAGCGTGCCGAGCGCGGCCGCGAAGGCCAGCGACTCGGCCACGGTCAGCGTGCCGGTGACCAGCGGCCGGCCGCAGGTGCGCGCCATGCGCGCATCCACGTGGCGGTCGAGCAACTGGTTGATGGCGGCGGCCGAAGCGGCCATCAGCGTGATGCCGAGGCTGCCGAGCAGCAGCACGTCGAGCGGCACCATGCCAGGCGTCGCCAGGAACATGCCGACGATGGCGGTGAAGGTGATCAGCATCACCACGCGCGGCTTGCACAGCTCGTAATAATGCCTGGCACGCTCGCGCAGGAGCGCGAGCGCGGCGCGCAGGCGCAGGCGCAGCGGGACGGGGCCGACGGCGGCGGTGCTCATCCCTGCTCCCAGGCGCGGTGGTTCAGGCGGGTCACGGCGAGCAATAGTAGCGCCGCCCCGGCGTTGTGCGCGGCGGCCAGCACCAGGGGTAGCTGGAGCACGATCAGGCCCAGGCCGATGGCGACCTGGAGCGCCAGTGCGGCGAGGATCAGTAGCCCGTCGCGGCGCCACGCCCCGCCCTGCCGCCACAGCCACGCGCCCAGCGCCACGAACAGCACGGTGACCGTCAGTGCGCCGACGCGATGCAGGTGATGGATGGTCACGCGCGCGCGGTTGTCGAGCACGCCGTACTCGTAGCTCTGCTCGAGCCCGCGCCACAGCGTGAAGGCCTCGCCGGCGTCGAGCTCGGGCCACAGGCGACCCTGGCAGGTCGGCAGGTCCGGGCAGGCCAGCGCGGCGTAATTGCTGCTGGTCCAACCGCCGAGGAAGATCTGCCCGGCGAGCAGCGCCAGCGCAAGGCCCGCAACCGGGCGGATGCCAGGCCGGCCGGGCGTCGGCAAGGCGCTGGATTCCCGCTTGCGCCCGAATGACGGGCTCTCGCGCGTGCCGAGCCACAGCCAGAACAGCAGCGCCAGCGTGGCCATGCCGCCGAGCAGGTGCGCGGTGACCGCGAGCGGCTTGAGCAACCAGGTCACGGTCCACATGCCGAGCAGGCCCTGGAAGATCACGAGCAGCAGCAGCACGCGCGGCAGCACACGCGGCATGCCGGCGCGCAAGCTCAGCAGTGCCAGGCCGACGATCAACAGGCCCAGCGTCGAGGCGAGGTAACGGTGGATCATCTCCTTCCACGCCTTGGCGTGCTCGACCGGCCGCTCGGGGAAGCTCTGCTGCGCGCGCTCGACGTGCTCGGCTTCGGTCGGCACCGTCAGCTGGCCGTAGCAGCCGGGCCAGTCGGGGCAGCCCAGGCCGGCGTCGGACAGGCGCACGTAGGCGCCGAACACGACGACGACGGAGCACAGCAGCAGCGCGGCCGTGGTCAGCCGGCGGAACAGGGTCATGGGAAGGACGGGAGGCGCGTTGGCGATATTTTAGCCGACGCGCGAGACGCGCAGCAGCTTCTTCAGGTCGCGGTGCAGGCCCTTGTGCTCGACCGCGCCGGCGTAGGACATCACCCAGTTGCCGAGCGGATCAATCAGGTACAGCGCGTCGGGGTCGGTGGGCCGGAAGAACGCGGCGGCGCGCGGCTCGATCTCGGCGACGACCACGAGGTCGGGATGCCCGGCCGCGAGCTGCGCGCGCGTCGCGTCGGCTGCCGCTGCCGAAGGCGCGAGGTAGACGCGTCGGACCCGCTCGAGGTTCCGGCCCAAGGCCAGCCGCACCTGGCGCGAGAGCAGCAGGCGCTCCCGGCAGGACTCGCCGCAGCTCGCCGCGCCGAGATAGAGCAGGGTCCACTTGCCGGCCAGCACGCCCGCTGCCGGAGCGCCGGAGGCGTCGGCCAGCGCCAGCGCCGGCAACGGCCGCGCGGGGCTGACCAGCGTGCCGTAGTTGACGCGGCCGGCGAACCACTCGGGAGCGTAGAAGAACACCGCGATCGCGCCGACCACGGGCGCGAAGAACAGCGCCGCGAGCAGCAGCAGCTTCATGCGCCCCCTGCGCGGCGCGGTCATGCGGAGCGCCTGCGGTTGACGACGACGAAGATCGCCAACGCCGCCACCGCCAGCGCGAACCACTGGAAGGCGTAGCCGAAGTGGCGCGCAGGCGGGAAGCCCAAGTCGGTCCACTCGCGCACGAAGCCGCCGGGCGCCTCGGGGTCGAGCAGCAGCAGGCCGCCGACCACGGGGCGGGCCAGCAGGCACTCGAGGTCGTCGGGCGTCGGATACAGCACCACGACGGGGAACTCCTTGCGCTCGGGGCAGTTGACGGTGCCTTCGAGGCGCAGGCCGGGCTGCGGCAGCGAGCGCCAGGCGCCGGTCACGGTGAGCGTGCCCGCGGGCACGCCGGCGCCCAGGCCGCTGCGGTCCTGCGGAATCCAGCCGCGGTCCACCATCACCGCCGCGCCGTCGCCCAGCAGCAGCGGCGTCCACACGCGGTAGCCGGGGCGGTGCTGGTTCGACTGGCCGTCGAGCAGCAGCTGCTGCCCGGGCAGCCAGGCGCCGGTCGCTTGCGCGCGCCGCACCTGCAGGCCGTGCGGCGCGCCGAGCGCGCGCGAAATGATCTCCGGCTCGGCGGCGCGGTCGCGCACGGCCTCGGCCATGCGCTGCTTGGCCAGGCCCTTGCCGAGCTGCCACTGCCCGAGCGCGCCGAACGCCGAGACGGCGGCGGCCGTCAGCAGCCAGGCCCAGGCCGGGGCACGGAAACGGCGGTTGCTCACGCCTGCCCCGCTATCATGGGCGCATGCTCGCGAAGATCATCCTGGTGGTGCTGCTGCTGGCCATCGTGGCCTCGCTGTTTTCCGGCCTGTTTTTCCTGATGAAGGACGAAAGTCGCCAGCGCCGCACGCTGACGGCCCTGAAAGTGCGGGTGGCGCTGTCCATCGTCCTGCTGATTTTCCTGGCGCTGGCGTTCTCGCAGGGCTGGCTCAAGCCCCACGGCCTGCAACCGTAGAAAAAAAGGGGACGCACACATTAATCAATTGTGTGCGTCCCCTTTTTTGTCAGAGGACGTAGACGAAGGTGAACAGCCCGATCCACACCACGTCCACGAAGTGCCAGTACCAGGCCACGCCCTCGAAGCCGAAGTGGGAGTCCGGCTTGAAGTGCCCGACCGCCAGCCGCAGGGTGATGACGGCCAGCATGATGGTGCCGAGCGTGACGTGCATGCCGTGGAAGCCGGTCAGCATGAAGAACGTGCTGCCGTAGACGCCCGAGCCGAGGGTGAGGTTCAGCTCGGTGTAGGCGTGGGCGTACTCGTAGATCTGGAAGCCGAGGAAGGTCGAGCCGAGGGCGACGGTGGCGAGCATCCACAGGATGCAGGCCTGGCGCTTGCTTTCCTTCAGCGCGTGGTGCGCCCAGGTCACAGTGAAGCTCGAACTGACCAGCAGCACCGTGTTGAGGAACGGGATCTGCCACTCGGGGATGGTCTCGAAGTCGCCGCCGACGTTGCCGGGCCCGTTGGTCGGCCACTCGGCCTCGAAGCCGGGCCACAGGAACAGGTTCGTGGACAGCTTGGCGCCCTCGCCGCCGATCCAGGGCACCGACAGCCCGCGCGCGTAGAACAGCGCGCCGAAGAACGCGCCGAAGAACATGACTTCCGAGAAAATGAACCACATCATGCTGAAGCGGAAGGTGCGATCCACCTGCGGGTTGTAGAACGCGCCCTCGCTTTCGTGGGCCACCTTGCGAAACCAGCTCCAGATGATGAACAGGGCGAGCGGCACGCCGACCCACACCGTCCAGGTCGTGCCCTTGTCCTCGAGCAGGCCCCACACGCTGACCACGATCAGCGCCAGCCCCACGGTCAGGGCGAAGGGAAAGTAGCTCGGGTCCGGGATGTAGTACCTGCTGGCGTCGGGCTTGGCGTGGCTGGCCATGGCGGTTCCTTTACTGGCGTAGCGCGATTTCGGGAGCGTCGAAGAAGGTGTACGACAGCGTGACGGTGTCGACGTCGGCCGGCAGCTCGGGATCGAGCATGAAGCGCACCGGCATGCGCTTCGACTCGAAGGCCTCGAACGGCTGCTGGCGGAAGCAGAAGCACTCGGTCTTGCGCAGGTGCCTGGCCGCGTTCCACGGCGCCACGCTCGGCACGGCCTGGGCCACGACGGCGCGGCCGCGCGTGTTCTGCGCCACGAACTCCACGGTATAGAGCTGGCCGGGATGCACCTCGAGGCGCGGGCGCGCGGCGGCGAAGGTCCAGCCGCTGCCGCCGTTGACCGTGGTGAGGAACTCGACGGCGACGGTGCGCCCGGTCTGCGGGTTCTCGGTCACGCTGCTGGCCAGCACCATGTTCGAGGTGCGGCCGTTCAGGCCGGTGAGGTCGCACAGCATGCCGTACAGCGGCACCAGGGCGAAGCCGAAGGCGAACATGCCGGCGGCGCCGGCCGACAGGCGCAGCCAGTGGCGGCGGCGCGCCCTCGCCTCGCCGTCCGCTGGCGTCACCGGTGCACCTGCACCCAGACGAACGCGGCCAGGAACCCCAACGCGATCGCGACGTGGATCAGGAACAGCAGCACGTTGCGCCGGCGGCGCTCGTCGTGCGGGCCGGCCACGGCAACGCTCCTCACGGGTTCAGCCGGTGGTGGTCGAGGGCGTCGTACTCGTCGTGGACCGAGGTCAGCTCGGTCTCCGCGACCCGTGGCGGCGTTTCGAAGGTGTGGTAGGGCGCCGGCGAGGGCACCGTCCACTCGAGCCCGTGCGCGCCCTCCCACGCCCTCGCGGGCGCCGGCGCCATGCCCTGGCGGAACCACAGGCAGCGCGCGAAGTTGTAGATCATCAGGAACTGCGCGGCAAAGAAGCCGAAGGCGCCGATCGACGACCACAGGTTGATGTCGGCGAAGGCGAGCGCGTAGTCGGGCACGCGCCGCTGCATGCCGGCCAGGCCGACGAAGTGCTGCGGAAAGAACAGCACGTTGATGAAGATCGCGGACAGCCAGAAGTGCAGCTGGCCGAGCTTCTCGTTGTACATCACGCCGGTCCACTTCGGCATCCAGTAGTACGCGCCGGCGATGATCGCGAACACCGAGCCCGGCACCAGCACGTAGTGGAAGTGCGCGACGACGAAGTAGGTGTCGTGGTACTGGAAGTCGGCCGGCGCGATGGCCAGCATCAGGCCCGAGAAGCCGCCGATGGTGAACAGGAACACGAAGGCCAGCGCGAACAGCATCGGCGTCTCGAAGGTCATCGAGCCGCGCCACAGCGTGGCGACCCAGTTGAACACCTTCACGCCCGTCGGCACCGCGATCAGCATGGTGGCGAACATGAAGAACAGCTCGCCGGCCAGGGGCATGCCGACCGTGAACATGTGGTGCGCCCAGACGATGAAGCTCAGGAACGCGATCGAGGCCACGGCGTAGACCATCGAGTCGTAGCCGAACAGCGCCTTGCGCGCGAAGGTCGGCAAGATCGTGCTGACGATGCCGAACGCCGGCAGGATCAGGATGTAGACCTCGGGGTGGCCGAAGAACCAGAAGATGTGCTGGAACATCACCGGGTCGCCGCCGCCGGCCGCGCTGAAGAAGCTGGTGGCGAAGTACTTGTCGGTGAGCAGCATGGTCACCGCGCCGGCCAGCACCGGCATGGTCGCGATCAGCAGGTACGCCGTGACCAGCCAGGTCCACACGAACAGGGGCAGCTTCAGCAGCGTCATGCCCGGGGCGCGGCAGTTCAGGATGGTGACGATGACGTTGATCGAGCCGACGATCGAGGAGATGCCGAGCAGGTGCACGGCGAAGATCAGCAGCGGGAAGGCATTGCCGGTCTGCAGCACCAGCGGCGGGTACATGGTCCAGCCGCCGGCCGGGGCGCCGCCGTCCACGAACAGCGTGGACAGCAACAGGCCGCCGGCGAAGGGCAGGATCCAGAAGCCCCAGTTGTTCACGCGCGGCAGCGCCATGTCGGTCGCGCCGATCATCAGCGGCACCTGCCAGTTCGCGAACCCGACCCACGCCGGCATCATGCCGCCGAAGATCATGATCAGCGCGTGCATCGTGGTCATCTGGTTGAAGAACTCGGGGTCCGTGTACTGCAGGCCCGGGAACATCAGCTCGGCGCGGATCACCAGCGACATCACGCCGCCGACCATGAACATGGTGAACCCGAACAGCAGGTACAGCGTGCCGAGGTCCTTGTGGTTGGTGGTCGTGATCCAGCGCATCACCCACTTGCCGATGCCGTCGGACAGCTGGACGGGGCCGTGGTGGGCGTGGTCGCCGTGGGCTGCGTGTTCGTGGTGCGACATGGTTCGATTCCTTTATCCGGTCGCGGCCAAAGCCGCTCCTACTTGCGCTGGGCCCTGACCTGGTCGGCAGTCACCGCACCGCCCTTGTTACCCCAGGACGTGCGCTCGTAGGTGAGCGCCGCGGCGATGTCGGCGTCGGACAGGTGAGCGAACGGCGGCATCAGGTTCTTGCCCTTGAGCGTGTGCTGGATGTGCGCGTCGGCCGGGCCGTTGACGATGGCGCTGCCGACCAGTGTCGGGAACGTCGGCGCCATGCCCTGGCCGCCGGGTTGGTGGCAGGCTGCGCACTGGGTGTTGTAGATCTTCTCGCCGCTCGCGGGCTCAGCGGCGGGCGCGGCGGCGACCTCGGCGGCCGGAGCCGGCGCGGCTTCCGCGGCTGGCGCTGCGGCGGCCGGCACGGCGCCGGCGACCAGCGTCGGCGCGGGACCGTGGCCGATGGCGGTGGCCTTGCCTGCTTTCCGGTCGGCGAGCCACTGCTCGAAAGCCTTCTCGTCGACCGCCTCGACCACCACCGGCATGAAGCCGTGGTCGCGCCCGCATAGCTCGGCGCAAACGCCGCGGTAGATGCCGGGCTGGTCGATCGATGCCCACATCTCGTTGACGAAGCCCGGGATGGCGTCCTTCTTCACGGCCAGGTCCGGGACCCACCAGGCGTGCAGGACGTCGTTCGCGGTGATCAGGAAGCGGATCTTGGTGCGCACCGGCACGACCAGGCGGTTGTCCACCTCGAGCAGGTAATTGGGAACCGTGTTCGGGTCCACGCCCGAGCCGAGCTGCCGCGCATAGTTCGAGTCGGCGTGCAGGGTGGAGAAGAAGCCGACGTCCTTGTCGACGTAGTCGTAGCGCCACTTCCATTGGTAGCCGGTGACCTTGATGGACAGCTGCGCGCCGCGCATGTCCTCCATCTTGATCAGGGCGCCGGCCGCCGGGATCGCCATGGCGACCAGGATGGCGAACGGCACGATGGTCCACATGATCTCGATCGAGGTGCTCTCGTGGAAATCCGCCGGCTTGGGATGGCGCGAGCGGCGGTGGGCGAACACCGAGTAGAACATCACGCCGAACACCACCACGCCGATGCCGACGCAGACCCAGAAGATCAGCATGTGCAGGTCGTAGACGTTGCGGCTGATCTCGGTGACGCCGACGGGCATGTTCCAGGTTTTGCCCTGATCGTAGGCCGTGCCCCACGCCGCCCCGGACGCCACGAGCCCGACCAGCGCGGCCAGCCGCGACCCCACATGCTTCGTCATGCTCACTTCTCCAGTTCCCTGTTCAGGCCTGCCGGAGCCCGCGGGCCCCGTCCGGCATTCCGGCCTCGACCCAGGCCGGATGAATCAGCTCCTTCAACCGCCGCGCCAGCGTTGCCCGCTCGACCTCGCTCAGGCAAGCGCCGATCACCGTGCGCTGCGGCCCGCACGCCAGCACCAGCTGCGAGGCGCCGCCCGGATGCGCGCCCGGCTCCAGCCAGACCCGCAGCGACGGGCGGGGCCACTCGCACCGCACGCGCGCGCCCCGCCCCACCAGCCCGCACTCCAGCCGCACGCGCCCGCCCTCGAACCACAGCACCTCGCGATAGCGGTTGCGCCGGAGCACCACCGCCAGCGCCGCGCCGAGCGCGAGCAACTCGAGCCCCGCGAACGGCAGCACCGGCCAGTACCCCTGGGCCGCGAACACGACCGCGATGCCGAGGCAAATCAGGCACATTCCCGAGAAGAACAGCAGCGCCTGCCGAGGACTCATCGACGCGTTCGGCCCGATGACCAGGCGTGTACTGACAGGTCCGCGGGAATCCGGCACGTCGCCTCCGGCTGCGCTGCTTTTCCGGCTTCTTGACGCGGGCCAATTGTAGTGCAGCGGTTCAGGTATCCGCTACGGGAGGCGTGGTTTTTGCGTTGCGGGGCGGGGGGTTACCTGTGCTCGGAGCCCTCCGGCTCCGGTGCTGTCCCGCTGCCGTCCCTCCGCTTCGCTCGGGCCGGCCCGGGGCTTATCCCCCGCTGGCGCCTCCGCTGTGCTCGGCGCCACGGGGGATATGTCCTGCGCGCGCGTACCGGCATCTCCACAGTCCAGCTAGGTTCGGCCGCGCGCAGGCATAAAAAAAGGGCCGGGGTTAGCCGGCCCTCAGCACATTACGCCTTCCAGGGAGGAGAGAAATCGAAGGCGTAACCGAGAGGATGCAACCCGGGGAACGGGTGCGTACTCTGCCGGCGAGGATGCCCCCGGCGGCTCCGCGCACGCTATGGGACTTTGGTCGTAGGCCCGAAACACACTAGACTTAACAATCAATGAGTTCCGTCAAGACCATCATCGTCGCGGACGACCATCCGCTCTTCCGCACCGCGCTGCGCGAGGCGCTCAAGCCCGTGGTGCCGGGGGCGCAGGTTATCGAGGCGGATTCCTACCCTTCCCTGCAAGCCGCGCTGCAGCAGCACGGCGCGCCCGACCTCGTGCTGCTCGACCTGGTCATGCCCGGCGTGCGCGGCTTCTCTTCGCTGCTGTTCCTGCGCTCGGAGTACCCCAACGTGCCGGTGGTGGTCGTATCGGGCTACGAGGAGGCCGCGCTGATCCGGCGCGTGCTGCAGTTCGGCGCCGTCGGCTTCATCCCCAAGAGCGCCAGCCTCGAGATGATGGGCGAGGCGATTCTGGCCGCGCTCAGCGGCAAGGTGTGGACGCCCCCCGAGGCGCCCAAGGACCCCGAAGGCGGCGTGGACGCCGAGGTGGCGCGCAAGGTCGCCAGCCTGTCGCCGCAGCAGCTTCGCGTGCTCCTGATGCTGGCCGACGGCCGGCTGAACAAGCAGATTGCCCACGAACTGACCATCACCGAGGCCACGGTCAAGGCGCACATGACCGTGATCCTGCGCAAGCTCGGCCTGGTGCGCCGCACGCAGGCCGCCGTGCTGGCGCAGCGCCTGATGCAGGAAGAGGCGCTGCCGTTGGCGGTGGATCACATCATGGACGAGGATCCGCCCGAGGAAGAGGCGCCGCCGGCAGCGTGAGCCGCGCCTAGCTCCAGCGCTCGAGCGCCTGGCCCAGCGCCACGCCGTCCGCCACGTCTTCCGCTCCGCTCGCCAGCACGCCCCAGCACGGCGCGGCGAGCCGCTCGCGCAGCGTCGCGAGGTTGTCCTCCAGCAGGTCCATCTGCGGCGGCAGCACGTTGCCGATCCAGCCCACCAGGCGCGTATCGCGCGCCACCGCCTCGGCGGTGAGGAAAGCGTGGTTCAGGCAGCCCAGGCGCATGCCGACGACGAGCAGCACGGGCCACTCGCGCTCGGCGACCCAGGCGCCGAGCGTCCAGGCCTCGTCGAGCGGCACGCGCCAGCCGCCCGCGCCTTCGGCCACGATCAGCTCGTAGCGGCCGGCCAGCTCCGCGTGCGCGCGGTCGAGCTCGCCGATGCGCAGGGGCCGCTGCTCGAGGCGCGCGGCGAGGTGCGGCGCCACCGCGCGCTCGTAGGCGCAGGGATTGAGCAGTGCATAGGGCTCGTCGGTGCCGGCGGCGTGCTGCAGGGCCAGGGCGTCGGCGTTGCGCGGGCCGGCGTCGGTGCGCTCGCAGCCGGTCGCCACCGGCTTCCAGCCGCAGACGCGGACGCCGCGCGCACGCGCCGTGCGGATCAGCGCGCAGGCCGCGCGCGTCTTGCCCGCGCCGGTGTCGGTGCCGGTGACGAACAGCGTCCTGGCCGCCCGGCTCACGCCGCGGCCGGCTCGAGGTCCGCCGCGGCGCGCAGCACCTCCGCCAGCGCCTCGAGCAGGGCGTCGACCTGCGCCGGCGCGTGCGCGGCGCTCAAGGTAATGCGCAGCCGCGCCGTGCCCCGGGGCACCGTCGGCGGGCGGATCGCGGCGACCCAGAAGCCGCGCGCCAGCAGCGCGGCCGAGGCCGCCAGCGCGCGCCGCTCCTCCCCCAGCACCAGCGCCTGGATCGGTGTGGCCGACTCGCCGAGCGCGATACCGCGCTCGGCCGCGCCGGCGCGGAAGCGGTGCACGTTGTCGAACAGCCGCGCCCGCCGCTCGGGCTCATCGCGCACGATGCGCAGGGCCTCGCGCGCGGCGGCGGCCAGCGCCGGTGGCGGCGCGGTCGAGAACACCCAGGTGCGGGCGCGCTGGACCAGGTACTCGACCAGCGCCGCGGAGCCGGCCACGAACGCACCCGACACGCCCAGCGCCTTGCCTAGCGTGGCCATGTAGACCGGCACGTCGGCGCCGGTGAGCGGTGCGGCGGCATCCGCGAACAGCGCGCCGCGGCCCTCGCCGAGCACGCCGAAGCCGTGCGCGTCGTCCACCATCAGCGCGGCGTCGTGACCCCGGCACAGGGCGGCCAGCTCGCGCAGCCTTGCCGGGTCCCCATCCATGCTGAACACGCTGTCGGTGGCGAGCACGGTGGGCGCGCCGCGGGCGGCCTCGAGCGCGCGCGCGAAACCGCCCACGTCGCGGTGCGCCACGCGCACGTAGCGCGCGCCGGACAGCCGGCCGCCGTCGATCAGCGAGGCGTGGTTGAGCTCGTCGGCGATCAGCGTGCCGGACTTGTCGAGCAGCGCGCGCAGCACGCCGCAGTTGGCGGCCCATCCGGAGCTGAACAGCAGCGCGCGCGGCCGGCCGGTGAAGGCGGCCAGCTCCTCTTCGAGCGCCTGGTGCTCGCGGTTGTAGCCCGAGATCAGGGCGGCGGCACCGCTGCCGGTGCCGCTCTCCGCCAGCGCGCGGCCGGCGGCCTGCGCCAGGCGCGGATCCGCCGCCAGCCCGAGGTAGTCGTTGGAGCAGAAGTTCAGGCAGCGCCGGCCGTCCACGTCCATGTCGACGCCGTGGCGCCCGCCGATGACGCGGCGCGTGCGGTAGAGGTTGGCGTCGCGCAACCGCGCCAGCTCCGCGCGCAGCCGCCGCTCCAGGCCGTTCACGGCGCGCGGCTCAGGCGCCGGCGCAGGCGCCGGTTTCGGCCCCGGCGCGGGCCTCGGCCTCCTCGGCCTGGATGCCGAGGCGCTCGAACAGGGCCTGGTCCCGCTGGTGCTGCGGGTTGCCGGTGGTCAGCAGCTTCTCGCCATAGAAAATCGAGTTGGCGCCGGCCAGGAAACAGAGTGCCTGCAGTTCATCGCTCATCTCCGAGCGGCCGGCCGACAGGCGTACGTGAGCCCGCGGCATCAGCACGCGCGCCACGGCGATGGTGCGCACGAACTCCAGGGGGTCGAGCTGCGGCAGGCCGTCGAGCGGCGTGCCATGGACCTGCACCAGGTTGTTGATCGGCACCGACTCGGGGTGCCGCGGCAGGTTGGCCAGGGTGCGCAGCAGTTCGGAGCGGTCTTCGCGCTTCTCGCCCATGCCGACGATGCCGCCGCAGCAGACCTTGATGCCGGCCGCGCGCACGTTCTCGAGCGTGTCGAGGCGGTCGGCGTAGTCGCGCGTGGTGATGATCTCCTTGTAGTAGCGCTCGGAGGTGTCGAGGTTGTGGTTGTAGTAGTCGAGGCCGGCCTCGGACAGGCGCCGGGCCTGCTCCGCCTTGAGCATGCCCAGCGTCAGGCAGGTCTCGAGCCCCAGGGCCCGGACCTCGCGCACCATCTCGGCCACTTTCTCGATGTCGCGGTCCTTGGGCGCGCGCCAGGCCGCACCCATGCAGAAGCGCGTCGCGCCCTTGTCCCTGGCGGCGCGCGCCGCCGCCGTGACCGTTTCGAGGTCCATCAGCGGCTCGGCCTTGACGCCGGTGTGGTAGCGCGCCGACTGCGGGCAGTAGGCGCAGTCCTCGGGGCAGGCGCCGGTCTTGATCGACAGCAGCGTGCTGAGCTGGACGCGATTTGCCTCGAAGTAACGCCGGTGCAAGGCTTGGGCCTTCAACAGGAGGTCGTTGAAAGGCGCGCCGAACAGCACCAGGACTTCCTCGGCTGCCCAGTCGTGACGCAGGTCGGATGGCACCACGGCGGAAGCTCCTTGCTATAAATTGGCTTTAGTTTTCATGTAGATACCTGGAATGTCAACTTATGGCCTATGGGACGGTTGACAACTCATGAGCGCGCTGCACGAACTGCTCGGACTGCTGGCGCCGGCACGGTGCCACTTCTGCCAGGCGCCGGGCGCCGCGCGCGGAGCGTGCGCCGACTGCAGCGCCGCGCTGCCGTGGAACCACCACGCGTGCCGTGCTTGCGGCCTGCCGCTGCCGGCCGTGGACGGCGCGAGCGCTTGCGCCAATTGCCTGCGCGAAGCACCGCCGCAGGAGTGCAGCTGGGCCGCCTTTCGCTACGCCGCGCCGGTGGCGCAGGCCATCGTCGACCTCAAGTTCCACGGCCGGCTCGCGCCCGCGCACGTGCTCGGCGGCCTGATGGCGCAGCGCCTGGCACAGCGGCCCGAGCCGCTGCCGGACCTGCTGATCCCGGTGCCGCTGTCGCCGGGCCGGCTGCGGCGGCGCGGCTACAACCAGGCGCTGGAACTGGGCCGGGTGCTGGCCCGGACGCTGTCGCTGGAGTTCGCGCCGCACGCCGCGCGGCGCGTGCGGGCCACCGCCGAGCAAACCCGCCTCGACGCCGCCGGGCGCCGGCGCAACGTGCGCGGCGCCTTCGCCGTGCAGGCATCCGTCGTGCGCGGCCGGCATGTCGCGCTGCTCGACGACGTCGTCACCACCGGCGCGACCATGGCCGAGCTGGCGCGCGCCGCCGGCACCGCCGGCGCCGCGCGCGTCGAGGCCTGGGCGGCCGCCCGGGCGACCTGACGCGCCGTCAGGGCAGCGCGAGTGCCACGGCGAGGCCGGCGAATACGGCCGCGCCGAACCAGGTGTTGTTGAGGAAGGCCCTGAAGCAGGCATCACGATCCCGCTCGCGGATCAGCCACTGCTGGTACGCGGCCAGGCCCGCGGCCGCGGTCAGGCCGGCGAACCAGGCCGGGCCAAGGTGCCGGCCGGCGTGCGCCAGCAGCACCAGGACCGCCGCCTGGAGGATCGCGGTGACGAGGCGGTCGTGCCCGCCGAACAGGATCGCGCTCGACTTCACGCCGATGCGCAGGTCGTCGTCGCGGTCGACCATGGCATAGAAGGTGTCGTAGGCAATGGCCCACAGCACCGTCGCCAGCATCAGCTCGCCGCACGGCAGCCACGGCACCGGCTGGCCGGTGGCGGTGAAGGCCATCGGGATGCCCCACGAAAACGCCAGGCCCAGGTGCGCCTGCGGCAACGAATGGAAGCGCTTGGCGTACGGGTAGGTGGCCACGATGGCCACGGCCGGCAGCGACATCAGCACGGTGGTCAGGTTGAGCTGCGTCACCAGCCCGAAGGCGATCAGGCACAGCACGACGAACAGGCGCACGGCCTCGTCGGGCGTGACGCGGCCGGCGGCGATGGGGCGGTCCCTGGTGCGGGCGACGTGCGGGTCGAACGCGCGGTCGGCAAGGTCGTTGATCACGCAGCCGGCCGAGCGCATCAGCACCGTGCCGAGCACGAAGATCGCCAGCACCTTGGCCGGCGGCACGCCGCCCGCCGCGAACCACAGGCCCCATAGCGTCGGCCACAGCAGCAGCCAGATGCCGATCGGCTTGTGCAGCCGCATCAGCAAGAGGTAATCGATGAATTTCCCGGACATACGGTTGCGGTCGATACTAGCTCAGGCGCCCAGGGGATCTGCGGCTCAGGCTTCGGCGTAGCGCCGCCAGTCGCCGATCCAGCGCCGCACCAGCCGCGCCGCAGCCACCGGCTCGTGCGCCAGCCAGCGCTCGGCCAGGGCCTGCAGCGCCGGCACGCGCGGCGCGTCGCGCACCGGGTCGGCGAGCCGGAAGCCCACCTCGCCGGTCTGGCGGCTGCCGAGCAGTTCGCCGGGGCCGCGCAGCTCGAGGTCGCGCTGGGCGATGGCGAAGCCGTCGTGAGTCTGGCGCATGACGTCCAGGCGCGCGCGGGCGGTCTCCGACAGCGGCGGCTCGTACAGCAGCACGCACTGGCTCTCGGCCGCGCCGCGGCCAACGCGGCCGCGCAGCTGGTGCAGTTGCGCCAGGCCCAGGCGCTCGGCGTTGTCGATGACCATGATGGTGGCCTGCGGCACGTCCACGCCGACCTCGATCACGGTGGTGGCGACCAGCAGCTGGATGTCGCCGCGCTTGAAGGCCTGCATCTGGCGGTCCTTCTCGGCCGGCTTCAGGCGGCCGTGCACCAGCCCGATTTTCACCGCGGGCAGCTCGGCGCGCAGGCGTTCGGCCATGGCCTCGGCGGCCTGGGCCTCGAGCAGGTCGGACTCCTCGATCAGCGTGCACACCCAGTAGGCGCGCCGGCCGGCGCGGCAGGCCTCACCGATGCGCGCCAGCACCTCGTTACGGCGCTGGCCGTTGATCGCCACCGTCGTCACCGGCTTGCGCCCGGGCGGCAGCTGATCGATCACCGAGACGTCGAGGTCGGCGTATAGCGTCTGCGCCAGCGTGCGCGGGATCGGCGTCGCCGTCATGACCAGCTGGTGCGGTGCCAGCCCGGCCGGCGCCTTGTCGCGCAGCGCGATGCGCTGCTGCACGCCGAAGCGGTGCTGTTCGTCGATGACCACCAGCGCCAGGCGGTGGAACCGCGCCTGCTCCTGGAACACCGCGTGCGTGCCGACCACGACCTGCGCGGCGCCGTCGGCGATCGCCGCGAGCACGTTCTTGCGCCGGGCCTTGGCCAGGCCGCCTTTGAGCAGCGCGACGGCGGTGCCGAGCGGCGTCAGCCAGCGCGACAGGTTGTCGGCGTGCTGCTCGGCCAGCAGCTCGGTCGGCGCCATCAGCGCCGCCTGCGCGCCGGCGCGCGCCGCGGCCAGCATCGCCGCGGCGGCGACCACGGTCTTGCCCGAGCCGACGTCACCCTGCACCAGGCGCATCATCGGCGCGGCGGCGCCGAGGTCGGCGGCGATCTCGCCCGCCACGCGGCGCTGGGCGCCGGTCAGCCTGAACGGCAGCGCGCGCTCGAGCTCGCCCAGCAGGCCGGCCGGCCACGGCAGGCGCGCCGCATTGTGCGTGCGCCGGCGCGCGCGCAGCACCCGCATGCACAGCTGGTGGGCGAGTAGCTCTTCGTCGATCAGCCGCTGCTGCGCCGGGTGCGTGCCGGCCAGCAGGCGGCCGGCGTCGGCCTCGCTGACCGGCGCGTGGATCACGCGCAGCGCCTCGAGCGTGGCCGGGCCGCCGAGTTCCGGCAGCTTCATGGCCAGGCCGGGATCGGTGGCGCCGATGGCGAGCGCCTGCTGGATCAGGCCGCGCAGGCGCTGCTGCGTGACGCCGCTGGTCAGCGGATAGCACGGCGTCAGCGCCGTCTCCGGCACCAGGGCTTCGTCCGAGGGCGCCAGACGGTACTCCGGGTGCACCAGCTCGGCGCCGCGCGCCCCGATGCGCACGGTGCCGTAGGCGCGAACCCAGGCGCCGGGGACGAACGCCTGCGCCTGGGCCTGGTTGAAGTGGAAGAAACGCAGCGCGGCCCAGCCGGCACCGTCGCTGACCGACACCGACAGCATGCGCCGCCCCGGGTAGACCACCTTGGCGTGCTCCACGCGCGCGCGGATCAGCGCGCTTTGCCCATCGACGAGTCGATCGAGCGGAGTGAAGGCGCGGCGGTCCTCATAGCGTAACGGCAGGTGGAACAACAGCTGCTCGACACGCTCGATCGCCAGCGCCCGCAGCCGCGCGGCCAGCGCCGGCCCGGCCCCGCGCAGGTACTGGACCGGCGTGTCGAGCGATAAAAGGGGACGCGCACATTTTCCGGCGCCTTCAGCGCCGGCGTGGGGAAAAGGTGTGCGTCCCCTTTTTGGGTCAGTCAAGCACGAGGACGGCGTCGGCCTCGACCGCCGCGCCCTTGGGCAGGGCCGCGACGCCCACCGTCGCGCGCGCCGGATACGGCTGGCTGAAGTACTGCGCCATGATCTCGTTGACCTTGGCGAACTGCGCCAGGTCGGTCATGTAGATCGTGACCTTGCTGGCCTGCGCCAGCGAGCCGCCCGCGGCCTTCGCCACGGCCGCGAGGTTCCTGAACACCTGGTGGATCTGCTGCTCGATGCCTCCGCCCACCAGCGCCATCGTCTTCGGGTCGAGCGGGATCTGGCCCGACAGGTAGACCGTCTTGCCGCAGGCCACCGCCTGCGAATAGGTGCCGATGGCGCCGGGCGCCTCGGCGGTGTTGACCGGCTTGCGGGGCATGCGTGTTCTCCAGCCTCTGACTTCATAAAGCGTCGCGCCTGAAGGCGCTCCTACAAGGCGCTCCTACGTGCGCGTCACCCGGGCCACGACTGGCAGGCCGCGCAGGCGGCGCATGATGCGCGCCAGGTGCACGCGGTTCTTGACCGTGATCAGGAAGCGCATGTCGGAGGCCAGCGTGTCGACCTTCTCGGCCATCTGCACGTTCTCGATGCTGGACTCCGCCGCGGAGATCTCGGAGGCGATGCTGGCGAGCACGCCGCGGCGGTTCTCGCCCTTGACGCGCAGCTCGGCGAGGAAATCGCCCAGCACGTTGTCGGCCCACACCAGCGGGATCCACTCCTGCGCGGTGCCCTTGCGCGGCTGCGCCACCGGGCATTCAACGCGGTGGATGACGATGCCGCGGCCGACGCTGACGTGGCCGCGGATGTCGTCGCCCGGCACCGGCCGGCAGCACTTGGCGTAATCGACCACCAGGCCCTCGGTGCCCTCCACCGCCAGCGGCTGGGCGTCGCCGTCGCCGGTCGTGGTCACCGCCGCCGTCACGCCCGCTGGCATGAACTGCCGCGCCACCAGCGGCGCCAGGCGCTGGCCCAGGCCGATGGACAGGTACAGCGGCTCCATCTCGGCGAGGTCGTAGAGCTTGAGCACCGAGGCGGCGGGCTCGCCCTTCAGCGCCTTGAGGTCGATGCGCAGCTCGCGCATCGACTTCTCCAGCAGCCGGCGGCCCAGGCGGATGGCCTCGTCCTCGCGCTGACTCTTGAGGTAGTTGCGGATGCGGTGGCGCGCCTTGGCGGTCTTGACGAAGTTCAGCCAGGCCGCGTTCGGCCGCGCGCTGCCGGCGGTGATGATCTCGACGGTCTGGCCGTTCTTCAGCGTCGTGTTCAGCGGCTCGAGGTGCTGGTCGATGCGCGCCGCGACGCAGTGGTCGCCGAGCTCGGTGTGCACCGCGTAGGCGAAGTCCACCGGCGTGGCGCCGCGCGACAGCCGGCGGATCTGGCCCTTGGGCGTGAATACGTAGACCTCGTCCGGGAACAGGTCGACCTTGACGCTCTCGACGAAGTCCAGCGCCCCGCCCTGCATCTCGAACAGCTGCCCGAGCCACTCGCGCGCGCGCAGCTGCGGCGCGGTGTGCTCGCTGCCCTTGTCGCCGAGCTTGTACTGCCAGTGCGCGGCGATGCCGCTCTCGGCGATGTGGTGCATGTCGCGCGTGCGGATCTGCACCTCGATCTTGCGGCCCTTGGGGCCGACGCAGGTGGAGTGCAGCGACTGGTAGCCGTTGACCTTGGGGTTGGCGATGTAGTCGTTGAACATCTCGGAGATCGGCTTGTAGACGTGGTGGATGACGCCCAGCGCGCGGTAGCAGTCGTCGAGCTTGGCGACGAGCACGCGGAAGCCGAGCAGGTCCATCACGTCCGGCAGCCTGAGGCGGCGCCGGCGCATCTTCTGGTACAGGCTGTAGAGGTTCTTCTGGCGGCCGACCACGCTGGCGCCGATGCCCTCCTCGCGCAAGGCCTTGGACAGGCGCTCCTCGATTTCCTTGATCACCGACTTGACGTCGCCCAGTTGGGCCTTGACCGCCTGCTCGAACACGGCGTAGCGCTTCGGGTACAGGTTCAGGAAGGCCAGGTCTTCGAGCTCGGTGCGCACCGTGTGGATGCCGAGGCGCTGCGCGATCGGCGCGTAGATCTCGAGCGTCTCGCGCGCCGTGCGGCGGCGCCGCGCCGACTCCACGTGCTCGAGCGTGCGCATGTTGTGCAGGCGGTCGGCCAGCTTGATCAGGATCACGCGCAGGTCCTGGGTCATCGCCAGCAGCAGCTTGCGGAACGACTCGGCCTGCACCTCGGCGCGGGTCTGACCCTCGATCTTCTTGAACTTGCTGACGCCGTCGACCAGCTGCGCCACGTCCTCGCCGAAGGCCTTGCCGATCTCGTCCTTCGAGGTCGCGGTGTCCTCGATGATGTCGTGCAGGATCGCGGCGATCAGCGTGGTGTGGTCCAGCCGCATCTGCGCCAGGATCCGCGCCACCGCCATCGGGTGGTAGATGTACGGCTCGCCGGAAGTGCGCTGCTGGCCCTGGTGCAGTTTGGCGCCGTACTCGTAGGCGCGGCGCACGTCGGCGATGGCCTGCTCCGGCAGGTATTCCTCGAGCACGCGCGCCAGCGGCTCGATGCCGTACTCGCGCGCGGCCCGCTGCGTGCGGATGACCTGACCGATGCGCCCCAGGACTGGCAGTTCCATGACCATGCCAGTTTACGCCGCCAGAGAAAGGGGACGGGAAAAGGGGACGCACACCTTTTTCGGCCCGCAAAGCAAGAAGCCCGGCCGTGGCCGGGCTCCCGAAAAAGGTGTGCGTCCCCGTTACAGGTCGAAGCTCGGATCCAGCGCCTCGAGCTCGACTTTCGGCGCCTGGATGGCCGGCAGGTCGGCCTCCTCCAGTACCTTCTTGTCGATCAGGCCGTCGGCGATCTCGCGCAGCGACAGCACGGTGGACTTGTGGTTGCCCCAGGGCAGCTTGGCCTCGGCACCGCGCGCCAGCTGGCGCGCGCGCTTGGCGGCGACCAGCGTCAGCTCGAACTGGTTGTGGATCTTGTCCAGGCAGTCTTCAACGGTGACTCGGGCCATGACGGAACATCCGGGGAAACGCGAAAGGGCGCGTAGTTTACTGAACGCCGGGGGGCCTGTATAGCGCCGGTTTCAGTGGCCCAGAAGCTTCTGAATCAATGGGTTATGGCGTATTTCCTGTACGTCCCGGCTGAGCCGGCGGGCGACGAAGATGGACACGAACTCGCTCATGGCCTGGTCGAAGTCCCGGTTCACGATCAAGTAGTCGTAATACTCATAGTGCGCCATCTCCTTGCGCGCCACGGCCAGGCGCTGGCGGATGGCCTGCTCGGAGTCCTGCCGGCGCGCGCGCAGCCGCTGCTCGAGCTTGGCCATGGATGGCGGCAGGATGTAGATGCCGATCGCGCCGGGCAGGTGCTGGCGGATCTGGCGCGCGCCCTGCCAGTCGATGTCGAGGATCACGTCGCGGCCGGCGGCAAGGCGCTGCTCGGTGCGGGCCCGCGCGGTGCCGTAGTACTGGCCATAGATCACGGCGTGCTCGAGCAACTCGCCGCGCGCGACCATGGCCTCGAACTGCGGCCGGTCGACGAAGTGGTAGTGCAGGCCGTTGCGCTCGCCCGGCCGCGGCGCGCGGGTGGTGTACGAGACGGAAATCTCCGCCGGGATGCCGGCCTTGGCCAGCGCGTCGATCGACGCGCGCGTCAGGCTGGTCTTGCCGCCGCCCGAGGGCGCCGACACCACGAACAGGCCGCCGGGCGCCTTATTCGACATTCTGCACCTGCTCCCTGAGTTGCTCGATGACCACCTTGATCTCGACCGCGTGGCCCGTGACCTCGGCGTCCTGCGATTTCGACGACAGCGTGTTGGCCTCGCGGTTGAGCTCCTGCATGAGAAAGTCGAGGCGGCGGCCGACGGCATCCTCGCGCGCCAGCGTCTTGCGCACCTCGGCGAGGTGCGCGCCGAGCCGCGACAGCTCCTCGTCCACGTCCAGGCGCTGCGCGGCGAGCACCACTTCCTGCTCGAGCCGCGCCGGATCGACCTCGACGCCGAGGTCGCGGCAGCGCGCGCGCAGCTTGTCGACCCACTGGCTGCGCACCTGCGGCAGGCGCGCGCGCACCTGCGCGACGTGCGCCTCGATGGCGGCGCAGCGCTCGCCGAGGTAGTCCGCCACGCGCGCGCCCTCCCGCTCGCGCGTCGCGCTGAAGTCCGCGAGGGCCCGCTCGAGCAGCTCCAGCGCCGCGGCCAGCACCGGGGCGAGGTCGGCCGACTCGGCCCGCACCACGCCCGGCCAGGCCAGCACGCGCATCGGGTCGGCGGCGCCGGCGGCGATGCCGGAGCCCTTCACCGTCTCCAGCGCCTGCTGCAACTGGCGCAGCGCCGCCGGGTCCAGCGCGACCGGCGCGGCCGCCGCACCCTCGCGCGAGTAGCGCAGGCCGACTTCGACCTTGCCGCGCGACAGGCGCGCATTGATGCGCTGGCGCGCCTCGGTCTCCAGCGCGCGCAACTCGTCCGGCAGGCGCAGCGACAGGTCCAGGTAGCGGTGGTTGACCGAGCGCAGCTCCCAGGCCAGGCGCCCCCAGGGGCCCTGCACCTCGGCGCGCGCGTAACCGGTCATGCTGCGGATCATGAAGCGGCGATTCTACACGGGGGGAGACGTCGTCTAGACTTCCAGTCGCGCCCGAGAGGCGCTCCTACGGGATCGCGGCCATGGGCCGCTCCGACACGGGGCTCTTATGACATCCGAGACGCTGCTGTACGAAGTGCGCGACCGCATCGCGCAGGTCACGCTGAACCGGCCCGAGCGCCTCAACGCCATCGGCGCGACCACCGGGCGCGAGTTGCGCGAGGCCGTGGCCCGGGCCAACGCCGACGACGCCGTGCACGTCATCGTGCTGCGCGGCGCCGGCAAGGCGTTCTGCGCCGGCTACGACCTGAAGGACTACGCGGAAGGCGACTCGCCGTGGAACCAGGCCATGCCCTGGGACCCGATGATCGACTTCCGCATGATGAAGCAGAACACCGACGACTTCATGAGCCTGTGGCACTCGTACAAGCCGACGATCGCGCAGGTCCACGGCCACGCCGTGGCCGGCGGCAGCGACATCGCGCTGTGCTGTGACATCGCGGTGATGGCGGAGGACGCGAAGATCGGCTACCCGCCGGCGCGCGTGTGGGGCTGCCCGACCACCGCGATGTGGGTCTACCGCCTCGGCGCCGAGAAGGCCAAGCGCATGCTGCTGACCGGCGACCTGGTCGACGGGCGCGAGGCCAAGGCCATGGGCCTGGTGCTGGACGCGGTGCCGGCCGCGCAGCTCGAGGCGCGCGTGATGGAGCTGGCGCGGCGCATGGCCGGCGTGCCGAGGAACCAGCTGATGATGCAGAAACTCATGGTCAACCAGGCCTACGAGAACATGGGCCTGGCGGCGACGCAGATGTTCGCGACGCTGTTCGACGGCATCACGCGCCACTCGCCGGAAGGCGTGTGGTTCCGGGAGTACGCCGCGCAGCACGGCTTCCACGAGGCGGTGCGCGTGCGCGACAGCGGCGAGCCGATCCCCGGCAGCAAGCCGACGCCGGAATGACGGCGCGGAAGGCCGGCCCAAACAAAAAGGGCGGCTTGCGCCGCCCCAGTTCACCGCTTCCGCTTACTTCCGCTTCTTGCCCTTCTTCTTGGCTGCTTTTGCCTTGCGCTTCTTGGCCATCTGCTTCTCCCTTCCGTGTGAAAGAAAGTCCTTCCCGCACCTCCGGCGCATGCGGAATGCACGCGCCGTAAATGAAATTTGACCGATTGATGTCGAAATATCAACTGGCGTCGCGCGCTTGCACGACAAGTTTCGTGCCAGTTGTGTTCGCGTGCGCGATGATCGCCGCGCTTTCGAGCGGTCGCGCGAGCGCGAGCGACGCGACGCGCGCGCCGTTGCTCGAGTACGAAATCGTCGCGACGCATCCGCACGACGCCGCGGGATTCACGCAAGGCCTGCACTTTCACGAGGGAAAACTCGTCGAGAGTTTCGGCGGCTACGGGCACTCGGCGCTGCTGGTGCGCGAGGTGCGCGACAGCGCGCCGCTGGCGCGGCGCGCGCTGGACGCTTCGCAGTTCGGCGAGGGCGTGGCCGGTGACACCCGGCGTCTGGTGCAGCTCACCTGGCGCTCGGGCGTGGCGCTGATTTACGACTTCGCGCTGCGCCCGATCGGCCGCTACGCGTACCAGGGCGAGGGCTGGGGCCTGGCGTGGGACGGCGCGCGCTGGCTGATGAGCGACGGCTCGAGCCGCATCGTCGCGCGCGATCGCGATACGTTCGCGCCCGTCGGCCGCGTTCAAGTCACCGATCGCGGGCGCCCGGTGTCCCGGCTCAACGAGCTCGAGTTCGCGCGCGGCCGGCTCTACGCCAACGTCTGGTACAGCGACCGCATCGCGGTGATCGACCCGGGCAGCGGCGCCGTCGAGTCGTGGCTCGACCTGTCGGCGCTGCGCAAGGGCTTCGCCCGACCGCCGGGCTGGGACGAGCGCGAGAACGTGCTCAACGGCATCGCCTTCGATCCGCGCCGCGGGCATTTCTTCGTCACCGGCAAGCGCTGGCCGGTGCTCTACGAGATCCGCCTGGCCGGCGCGCGCCGATGAACGCGGGCCGCACGCTGTTCTTCACCGGGGCCGGCATGTCGGCCGAATCCGGCGTGCCGACCTACCGCGGCGCCGGCGGCATCTGGGGACAGTACCGCTGGCAGGACTTCGCCTGCCAGCGCGCATTCGAGCGCGATCCGCAAAAAGTCCTCGACTTCCACGAGGAGCGCCGTGCGCGCGTGCTGCGCTGCGAGCCGCATGCCGGGCACCGTCACCTGGCGCTGCTGCAGCAGGCCGGGGCGGACCTCGCCGTGGTCACGCAGAACACCGACGGCCTGCACGCGCGCGCGGGCGTGCGCGGCGTGGTCGAGCTGCACGGCAGCCTGTGGCGGTTGCGCTGCCCGCGCCACGGCGCGCTGGAGGACCTCGCCGCGGGGGCGTACGCGCGCCGGCGTTGCGCGGCGTGCGGCGCGTCGCTGCGGCCGGACATCGTCTGGTTCGAGGACCCGGTCGATCCCCATGTGTTCGCGCGCGCGGCGGCGCGGATCAGCGAGTGCGGCACGTTCGTCGCCGTCGGCACCTCGGCCGTCGTCTACCCGGCGGCCGGCCTGATCCCGCTGGCCCGCCAGTGCGGCGCGCGCATGATCGAGCTCAACGTGGACGATACCGAGTTGTCGCACCTGTTCGACGAGCACTGGCGCGGCGCCGCGGGACGGCTGCTGCCGGAGCGCTTCCCCCTGCCCGGCCAGGCGACGGCAGGCGCCGCATGATCCCGCTGAAGGACGACAACCCGACGCGCACGATTCCGTTCGTGAACTACGCGCTGATCGCCGGCTGCGTGCTGGTGTTCTTCTGGCAGCTGTCGCTCGGCGGGCGCATCCAGGCCGCCATCTACGCCTACGGCCTGATCCCGGACGTGCTGCTCGGCGACGCGCGCCTGCCGCCGGAGCTCGCCGTGGTGCCGGCGTGGATGACGGTGTTCACGTCGATGTTCCTGCACGGCGGCTGGATGCACCTGATCGGCAACATGTTGTACCTGTGGATCTTCGCCGACAACGTCGAGGACCGGCTCGGCCACGGCCGCTTCGTCTTGTTCTACGCGCTGTGCGGCGTCGCCGCGGCGATGGCGCAGGCGCTGCCCGACCCGGATTCGCAAATCCCGATGGTCGGCGCCAGCGGCGCGATTTCCGGCGTGCTCGGCGCCTACCTGCTGATGTTCCCGCGCGCGCACGTGCTGGTGCTGCTGCCGCTCGGGCCGCTGTCGCAGCTGGTGCGGCTGCCGGCGCTGCTGGTACTCGGGCTGTGGTTCGCGATGCAGCTGCTGTCAGAGATGTTCGCGGCGCCCGGCGCGGGCGTGGCGTTTCGCGCGCACATCGGCGGCTTCGTTGCGGGGCTGCTGCTGCTGCCGGTGTTCCGTCGCCGCGAGCACCGCTGGTAACGGCGATTACTGGGCGTGCGGGTGTAGAGTCGGCGGTGCGCCACGCCGCATCGAGCCGGAGCCTGTAATGCAACTGACCCACGAGCACAAAGAGCTGTACCGCACGGCGAAGAAATTCGTGCTGGAGGAGATCAACCCGCACGTTCCGGAATGGGAGGAGGCCGGCATCTGGCCGGCGCGCGAGGTGCTGAAGAAGCTCGGCGCGCTGGGCATGCTCGGCATCAGCAAGCCGGCGGAGTACGGCGGCCTGGGACTCGACTACTCGTACTCGATGATGTTCGCGCAGGCGCTCGGCAACTGCCACTGCGGCTCCGTGCCGATGGGCATCGGCGTGGTCACCGACATGGCGACCCCCGCGCTGGCGCGTTTCGGCTCGGCCGAGCTGAAGAAGGAGTACCTCGAGCCGGTCATCAGGGGCGAGCAGGTCTGCTCGGTCGCTGTGTCGGAGGCCGGCGCCGGCTCGGACGTGGCCAGCATCAAGACCACCGCGCGCAAGGATGGCGGCGACTACGTCATCACCGGCTCGAAGATGTGGATCACCAACGGCACCCAGTCCGACTGGGCCTGCATGCTGGTCAACACCGGAGAAGGGAAGGTCCACCAGAACAAGTCGCTGATCATCGTGCCGCTCGACGCCCGCGGCGTGGACCGCAAGACCAAACTCGACAAGCTCGGCATGCGCGCCTCGGACACCGCGATGATCTTCCTCGACGAGGTGCGCGTGCCGCGGCGCAACCTGATCGGCACCGAGGGCATGGGCTTCATGTACCAGATGCTGCAGTTCCAGGAGGAGCGGCTGTTCGGCGCGGCCACCAACATCGAGTCGCTGACCAACGTCATCGCCGAGACCACCGACTACGCACGCCAGCGCCAGGCCTTCGGCCAGAGCATCCTCGACAACCAGTACGTGCACTTCCGCCTGGCCGAGCTGAGGACCGAGGTCGAATGCCTGCGCGCGCTGGTGTTCCAGGCGTGTGAGGAATACATCGCCGGCAAGGACGTGACGCTGTATGCGTCGATGGCCAAACTGAAAGCCGGCCGCCTGGCGCGCGAAGTGGCCGACAGCTGCCTGCAGTTCTGGGGCGGCCAGGGCTACATGTGGGAGACGCACATCGCCCGCGCGTACCGCGACTCGCGGCTGCTGTCGATCGGCGGCGGCACCGACGAGATCATGCTCGGCATCATCTGCAAGCTGCTCGGCACGCTCCCGGGCAAGCGCAAGAAAGAGGAGCAGAAGGCGGCCTAGCACCGGCGACGCGGGGCGTTGCGGGACCCCTCGCTCGTTTGCGAAACTGCCCGTGGGATCCGACGGTGCGCCGGCTCGGGCCTCATCCGTCCCGCGCGCTTGCGGGGACCGCCCGCGGCACTCGAGGCCCGGGTCCATCCGTGCAGCCCTTGAGAGCCGCGCGGCGTTCACGGAGGCCTGCCCATGCATCCGCTGCACCCGGTCGACTACATCGTCCTCGCCTTCTACCTGGCCGCCGTCGTCGCGGTCTGCGTCCGGGTGACACGCCGCGCGCCCGACGCCGAGGAGCTGTTCCTCGCCGGACGCACGCTCGGCATCGGCGTGGTCGGGCTGTCGCTGTTCGCCTCGAACATCTCCTCCACCACCCTGATCGGCCTGCCGGGCGCGGCCTGGCAGAGCGGCATCTCGGTGGCGAACTACGAGTGGTGGGCCGCGCTGGTGCTGGTCTTCACCGCCGTGTTCGTGCTGCCGGTGCTGATTGGCAGCCGCATCACCACGCTGCCGGAAATGCTCGAGCGCCGCTACGACGCGCGCACGCGCAAGTACCTGTCCGCGGTCAGCGTGTTCCTCAGCGTCGTGCTCGACACGGCGGGCAGCCTCTACGCGGGCGCGCTGGTGCTGATGCTGTTCATCCCGGGGCTGAGCCTGTGGCCGACCTGCGCCGCGCTCGCCGTCTTCACCGGCCTGTATACGGCCGCGGGCGGGCTGCGCGCGGTGGCGCTGACCGACGTGCTGCAGTCGCTGGTGCTGCTGGTCGGCTCGCTGTGGCTGGCGATCCTGGTGTTCGGCGAGTTCGATTACTCCTGGTCGGCCGTGGTGGCCGCGCTGCCGGCGGACAAGCTCTCGCTGATCCGTCCGTGGGACGACCCGGTGCTGCCCTGGATCGGCACCCTGGTCGGCCTGCCGATCCTCGGCTTCTACTACTGGACCATGAACCAGTACGTCTCGCAGCGGCTGCTCGGCGCGCGCGACATCCGCACCGCCGGCTGGGGCGCCATGCTGGCGGCGACGCTCAAGCTGCTGCCGCTGTTCCTGATGGTCTTGCCGGGAGTCATGGCCGCCGCCCTGTTCACCGACCTCGAGCGCGCCGACACGGTCTTCCCGCGGCTGGTCGCGACCTACGCCCCGATCGGCGTGGCCGGCATCATCATCGCCGGGCTGATCGCCGCGATCATGTCAAGCATCGATTCGGCGCTGAACTCCGCCTCGACGCTGATCACGCTCGACTTCATCGCGCCGCGCCGCCCCGGCCTGGATGCGAAGGCGCTCGCGCGCCTGGGCCGCATCATCACGCTGAGCCTGGTCGCGGTGGCCGCGCTGTGGGCGCCGATGATCGACCGCTTCCCCGGCCTGTTCGCCTACCTGCAGCAGGGCTTCGCGTACGTCACGCCGCCGCTGGTGGCGATCTTCCTGCTCGGGCTGTTCAACCGCGGCATCAACGCCAGCGCGGCTTTGTACGCCTGCGCCACCGGCCACGCCGTCAGCGCCGCCTGGTTCGTCGCCACCCAGGCCGGGCTGCTCGGCATCCACTTCACCGTGGTGGCCGGAATCCTGCTGGCCATCACCGTCGTCGCCGCGTTCGCCTGGCAGCGCTGGCTCGGCGAGCCACCGGCGGCGGCCCAGCTCGAGGCGGTCACGCCGGCGCGCTACGCGCCGCTGCCCGTCGCGGTGCGGTACTGCGCGGTGGCGCTCACCTTAGTCGTCGTCGCGATCGTCGCGGCATTCTGGTAGGCGCTGGCACGCCCTCCGGCTGGACTGCCGGCGGCAGCGGGGATTCGACCGCCGCGAGCAGGCTTTCGCCCCAGCGGCGGTTGTCGTAATGCTTCACGATGTCGAACATCTGGTGCATCCGGTCGCGCGCCTCGTCGGCGGTCATGGTGATGCCGCGTTGGATGGTCGCAACCAGGTCGGCGCGGTCGTGCGGGTTGGTGAGCAGCGCGCCCTTGAGCTCGGCGGCCGCGCCGGCGAACTCCGACAGCACCAGCACGCCGTGGCGGCCGGTCAGGCCCTGGGTGGCGACGAATTCCTTGGCCACCAGGTTGAGGCCGTCGCGCAGGGGCGTGGTCCACATCACGTCGGCGCAGGCGTAGTAGGCCACCACTTCCTCGAACGGCAGGCTGCGGAAGAAGTACTCCACCGGCGTCCAGCCCAGGCGCGAGAAGCGGCCGTTGATGCGGCCGACCGCGCGCTCGATCTGGGTCTGCAGCTCGTCGTACACGGTCATTTCACCCGCCGCCGGGACGCACACGCAGATCAGCCGCACGCGGCCCGACAGCTCCGCACGCTGCTCCAGCAGCTGCTCGTAGGCCAGCAGCCTCTCCAGCGTTCCCTTGGTGTAATCGAGGCGCTCGACCGACAGGATCAGCTGCTGCCCGCGCAGGTCTTGCCGCAGCCGCCCGATACGCTCCTCGATGCGGGGCAGCTTGAGCGTCTGCTCGACGCGCCGCACGTCGAGCCCGACCGGGTGCGCGCCCAGGCGGATGCGGCGGCCGTGCACCTCGATCTCCTCGCTCATCTCGTCCAGCCCGACGGCGCAGCCGTAGCTGAGGAAGCGCGGGGCGCAAGCCACGCGGCGGGTGACGCGCAGCGGCGCCACGCCGCGCGCCACGTCGACGAAGTTCTCGACCTGCCGCGGAATGTGGAAGGCGATGTAATTGCACTGCAGCAGGCTGCCGATGATCTCGCGGCGCCAGGGCACCACGTTGAAGACGTCGGCCGACGGGAAGTAGGTGTGGTGGAAGAAGGCGATGCGCACGTCGGGCCGCTTCTCGCGCAGCAACGCGGGCACCATCCACAGGTTGTAGTCGTGCAGCCAGACCAGCGCGCCCGGCGCGGCCTCGGCGGCGGCCGCCTCGGCGAACGCGCGATTGACCTCGCGGAACACCTGCCAGTGATCCTCGCGGAAGCGGGCCCGCTCCCAGAACGTGTGCAGCAGCGGCCAGAAGGCCTCCTTCGAGAAGGTCTTGTAGAAGATGTCGACCTGTTGCTGCGTCAGAGGGATGCGCAGCGTCGTCAGGTTCGGGTAGTGCTCGACGTCGACGGGCGTGCGCGCATCCTCGAGCGGTCCCGCGGCCGGGTCGTGCACCGCCCACGCCAGCCAGGTGCCATCGCGCGCGCCGCGTTCCTGGTCGTTGCCGAAGAAGCTCAGCAGCGTCGGGATGATGCCGTTGGGGGAGCGCGGGCGCCGCCGCAGGCGCTCGCCATTCTCGACCACCTCGTCGTAGGGCAGGCGGTGGTACACCACCAGCAGGCTGGAGCTGCCCGCCGGGCGCTCGGCGGCCTGCAGCTCCGCAACGGCGTCGCGGTCCAGGAAGCCGAAGTGCCCGAACGCCTCGAGGATGCCGTCGCAGCCCGGGCGGGTCGCGTGCAGCACGTTGGCCAGCCCGCGCGTGGCATCCAGCAGTTCGGCTTCCGACGCGCCGACGCACACGCCCTTGAAGCCCTGCTCGAACATGGACAGGTCGTTGAGCGTGTCACCCGCGACCAGGACTTCATCCGGCGCAAGCCCGAGGTGCTCCACCAGGCGGCGCAGCGTGGCGCCCTTGTTCACGCCCTTGGGCAGGATGTCGAGGTACATGCCGCCGGAGAACAGCAGGTCGCAGTTGAGCTCGGTCGCCGCCTGCTCGACTTCCTCGGTGACCGCCCCGGCCTCGCAGAAGAACGAGACCCGCCGCTCCTGCGGCGTCTCCTGCCGCGTCAGCTGATCGAAGCGCGCGAAGCAGCTCTCCACTGATTTCTCGCCCGGCCAGCGCGCCGCGACCTCGGACTGGATCGGCTGGATGGCCTGCTGGGTCTGCCCCGAAACGATGGTCGCGCCGACGTCGCAGATGATGTAGTCGGGCTGCGGCAGCGACGGGTCGGACAGCAGCGGCAGCACCCGCTCGAGGCCGCGGCCGGTGACGTAGGCGAGCTGCATGTCCGGCCGTCGCGCGACGAGCTGGTACAGCGTGTGCCGGCTACGGCTGTTGCCGGCGAGAAAAGTGCCATCGAGATCGGTTGCGAGCAGCATGTTTCGCCTCATTGAGTCGGTCCCGGCGGCGCACGAAACGTGCGACGACCGGCCTGGCAACTCCCGAAGGAAACAGCGCGACCGTGCAGGGCGCGGATAGTCACCAGAGATATTGGTGTGCCGTCATTTTACCGCAGATCGCCGCTCGCAGGAACCCCTGATCGACGGGATCGGACGCGCTACGCGCGCGTGGTCAGCCAGCGCCCCGACTTCACGTCGAAATGGCGGATCGTGGTCTTCTTGAAATTCAGGTCGACGAACAGCTCGCAGCTGTGCGTGCCGTCGCGCCAGCACATCGCCACGCTGCTCTCGTTCGAGTACTGCAGGTGGAACACGCCGTTGAACGCCGGGTAGCTCGAGCGGAACTCCATCAGTTGCAGCAGGCGGCGAACCACCGGCTGCTTGATCGCCGCGTCGACCTCCTCGAGCGTGTAGCGGTGGCGGTTGATGTCGCGCAGCTCGCCGGTGGCGTCCTTGAGCTCGTGGTCGTTGTGGCCGGCCAGCAGCCCGACGTAGTAGACCTGCGGGATCCCCGGGGCGAACAGCTGGATCGCCCGCGCCGCGATGTAGGCGTCGTCGCTACGCTTGAGCGCGTCGTAGTAGGTGCAGGTGAGCTGGTAGATGGCGCCGACGCTGTGCACGTCGGCGGCGGAGCGGCGCAGGATCGGGTCCGCGCTGCGCTGGCTGACGTTGTCGACGATGGCCTGGATCTCGCCCCTGGGCAGCACGCCCTCGACGTCCGGGATGCAGATGCCGTCGTGCGTGTCGAGCACCGTCAGCTGATTGCGCGGGCACATGCGCAGCCAGTGCTTCAGGTGGGTGCTGCGCGCGTCCAGCAGGGAGTACAGCAGCAGCGGCGCCAGCGCGAAGCCGTAGGGATGCATGCCGTGCAGGGCGATCGCGTACTGGTAGCTGGAGTGGTCGTGGACTTCGGGCACGGTCTCGGCGCCGTGGTCGCGGGCCACCTGGTTGACCCACTTGAGGATGTCGTAGACGTCGGGCTCCACCAGGAAGCAGCTGGTGCCGATCTTCTTGGTGGTGTAGCCGAACGCGTCGAGCCGGAACAGCTTCACGCCCCTGGCGGTCAGGAACTTGATGGTGTCCTCGAGCAGCGCGAAGGTCTTGGGCGAGTTGTAATTCAGATCGATCTGGCGCTCGGTGAACGTGCACCATACCCTGCCCTTGCCGCCGTTGGCGAAGGTCACCTCGCGAAACGGTTCCTTCTCCTTGCGGATGTGGATGCGGGCCATGTCGTCGGGCGAGATGTCGCCCATCTGGTCCACGTGCACGAACAGGTCGGCGTGCTCGGAGGCGTGACCGTGGCGGACGAAGTCCTGGAACTCCGCGGACTCGTCGGAGATGTGGTTGAGGACGATGTCGAGGCAGACGTCGTACTCGGCGGTGATCCGCTCGACGTCGCCCCAGTCGCCGTAGCGAGGGTCGATCGCCTTGTGCGTCAGCGGCGAGAAGCCGGTGTCGGCGTTCGAGGGAAACGGCGGCAGGATGTGCACCCCCCCGATGCGCTTGCCGAGGTGCGTCTTGATGACCGTGTGAAGGTCCTTGAGGTCCTTGCCCATCCGGTCGGGGTACGCGATCAGATGAACCTGGTTGCGGAGCGCCATGGTGCGGGGCAGTGCTGGAAACCGAGGCCCAGTTAATCGGTCGCGGCCGGGGGCCGTCAAGGGGCCCGGGTGAAACAAAAACCCCGCCCTTGCGGGCGGGGTTCGGGTTTGGAGCCTGGCGATGACCTACTTTCACATGGCGGGGCCACACTATCATCGGCGCGGAGTCGTTTCACTTCGGTGTTCGGGATGGGAACCGGTGGGGCCAACTCGCTAAAGTCGCCAGGCAAACTGGCGTGGAAGGAAGCCCGACAGCGGCTCCGATCCAAATAGAGTCAGGTCTGTAGCCAGTTATTTGCAAGGCTCGCTTTCGCTCAATGCCATCAGTGAATGACTGCATGAAGCGAACTCTCGTGGTCTTCCGCATGCGGAGGATTTGAGAGTTATATGGTCAAGCCTCACGGGCAATTAGTACGCGTCAGCTTTGCGATTGCTCGCTTTACACATCGCGCCTATCAACCCCGTCGTCTACGGGGGCCCTACAGGGTGGTTGAACCACCGGCGAGATCTCATCTTGGAGGGGGCTTCACGCTTAGATGCTTTCAGCGTTTATCCCGTCCGTACATAGCTACCCGGCGATGCCATTGGCATGACAACCGGTGCACCAGAGGTACGTCCAACCCGGTCCTCTCGTACTAAGGTTAGCTCTCCTCAAATCTCGAACGCCCACGGCAGATAGGGACCGAACTGTCTCACGACGTTCTGAACCCAGCTCGCGTACCTCTTTAATTGGCGAACAGCCAAACCCTTGGGACCTGCTACAGCCCCAGGATGAGATGAGCCGACATCGAGGTGCCAAACTCCTCCGTCGATGTGGACTCTTGGGAGGAATCAGCCTGTTATCCCCGGAGTACCTTTTATCCGTTGAGCGATGGCCCTTCCATACAGAACCACCGGATCACTTAGACCGTCTTTCGACTCTGCTCGACTTGTTTGTCTCGCAGTCAGGCTGGCTTATGCCTATGCACTCAAGAGCGCGATTTCCGACCGCGCTGAGCCAACCTTCGCACTCCTCCGTTACTCTTTGGGAGGAGACCGCCCCAGTCAAACTACCCGCCATGCAATGTCCCTGACCGTGATGAACGGCCGAGGTTAGAACTCCGAACACACCAGGGTGGTATTTCACCGTTGCCTCCATCCCGGCTAGCGCCGGGACTTCAAAGGCTCCCACCTATGCTACACAGGCGAATTCAGAATCCAGTGCAAAGTTGTAGTAAAGGTTCACGGGGTCTTTCCGTCTTGCCGCGGGAACACAGCATCGTCACTGCGATTTCAATTTCACTGAGTCTCGGATGGAGACAGTAGGGCTGTCGTTACGCCATTCGTGCAGGTCGGAACTTACCCGACAAGGAATTTCGCTACCTTAGGACCGTTATAGTTACGGCCGCCGTTTACTGGGGCTTCGATCAAGAGCTTTGCCTTACGGCTGACCCCATCACTTAACCTTCCAGCACCGGGCAGGCGTCAGACCCTATACGTCCACTTTCGTGTTTGCAGAGTCCTGTGTTTTTGATAAACAGTCGCAACCCTCTCTTCACTGCGACCCGTTTCAGCTCCGGCTGTACGCCTTCACTTACAACGGGCGTGCCTTATCCCGAAGTTACGGCACGATTTTGCCGAGTTCCTTCATCCGAGTTGTCTCAAACGCCTGAGGATACTCTCCTCGCCCACCTGTGTCGGTTTCGGGTACGGATTGCATTACCTGAAGCTTAGAGGTTTTTCCTGGGAGCCTGGTATCAGCCACTCGACTTCTTGCGAAGCCTCGCCACTCGCCTTGGTGTTGACGACCCTCCGGATTTGCCAAGAGGATCCACCTACGCGCCTGGATCGGGACATCCAACACCCGTCTGGCCTAACCTTCTCCGTCACCCCATCGCAGTAATGCGAAGTGCCGGAATATTAACCGGCTTTCCATCGACTACGCCTTTCGGCCTCGCCTTAGGATCCGACTCACCCTGCGCCGAAAATCGTTGCGCAGGAACCCTTGGGCTTGCGGCGTGCGGGTTTTTCACCCGCATTATCGTTACTCATGTCAGCATTCGCACTTCTGATATCTCCAGCGAACCTCACGGTTCGCCTTCGCAGACGTACAGAACGCTCCTCTACCACGTGCCCTTGCGGGCACATCCGCAGCTTCGGTCTAACGCTTATCCCCGTTACATCTTCCGCGCGGGCCGACTCGACCAGTGAGCTATTACGCTTTCTTTAAATGATGGCTGCTTCTAAGCCAACATCCTGGCTGTCTGAGACTTCCCACATCGTTCACAACTTAGCGTTAAGTTGGGGACCTTAGCTGGCGGTCTGGGTTGTTTCCCTTTTCACGATGAAATTTAGCTCCCACCGTGTGTCTCCCGTGACATCACTTCCAGGTATTCGGAGTTTGCAACAGTACAGTAGCGGCTTGTGCCACCCTGTAACCGTAACAGTGCTCTACCCCCTGGAGTTGCTCACGAGGCGCTACCTAAATAGCTTTCGAGGAGAACCAGCTATCTCCTGCCTTGATTAGCCTTTCACTCCTATCCACAGCTCATCTCCGTCTTTTTCAACAGACGTGAGTTCGGCCCTCCAGATGGTGTTACCCATCCTTCAGCCTGGCCATGGATAGATCGACAGGTTTCGGGTCTACTCCCAGCGACTGATCGCCCTATTCAGACTCGGTTTCCCTACGGCTTCCCTAAACGGTTAGCCTCGCCACTGAGAAGTAACTCGCTGACCCATTATACAAAAGGTACGCCATCACCCCTTGCGGGGCTCTGACTGCTTGTACGCATCCGGTTTCAGGTTCTATTTCACTCCCCTCTCGGGGGTTCTTTTCGCCTTTCCCTCACGGTACTGGTTCACTATCGGTCGGCAACGAGTATTTAGCCTTGGAGGATGGTCCCCCCATGTTCGGACAGGATTACACGTGTCCCGTCCTACTCAATTTCATCTTGCGCGCCCTTTCGTGTACGGGGCTATCACCGTCTATGGCCAGACTTTCCAGACTGTTCCACTAAGACGCACAAGACTTAAGGGCTGCTCCGCGTTCGCTCGCCACTACTAGCGGAATCTCGGTTGATTTCTGTTCCTGCAGGTACTGAGATGTTTCAGTTCCCTGCGTTTGCTCCATGCAGCTATGTATTCACTGCACGGTAACCCTTGCGGGCTGGGTTGCCCCATTCGGAAATCCTCGGATCAAAGCTTGTTTGCCAGCTCCCCGAGGCTTATCGCAGGCTACTGCGTCCTTCATCGCCTGTTGCCGCCAAGGCATCCACCAGATGCGCTTGATCGCTTGACCATATAACTCGCAAACGCTCGTTATACGGACGACCACTTACTTCACTTCAAAAACAACACATTCGCCGTCAAGCACCTAGGCATTGAGCGCTGACCGGAACTCAAAATTTGGTCAGCATAAAAAACGATGCTTACAGTACTTAACTACAGACCTGATTGTTAAAGAACGATTCCTGACCGTTGCCGGCTTGGAAAAGGGCGAACAGGTTCGCGCTTTCAGAAACCGGAACAGATTTTGGTGGAGCCAGACGGGATCGAACCGACGACCTCCTGCTTGCAAAGCAGGCGCTCTCCCAACTGAGCTATGGCCCCGCGGGATCTGCTCGACCTGGGTGTCGTAGAAGCTGGTGGGTCTGGGTGGACTTGAACCACCGACCCCACGCTTATCAAGCGTGTGCTCTAACCAACTGAGCTACAGACCCCGATGGGTCGGGCGCCGGATGACCGGCTCCAATGAATGCAAGTGACTTGAGTGGATGCTCCCGAAACGCTTTGCAAGCATCTCTAAAGGAGGTGATCCAGCCGCAGGTTCCCCTACGGCTACCTTGTTACGACTTCACCCCAGTCATCGGCCACACCGTGGACGGCGCCCTCCTTGCGGTTAGGCGACCGGCTTCTGGTGCAGCAGACTTCCATGGTGTGACGGGCGGTGTGTACAAGGCCCGGGAACGTATTCACCGCGGCAAATGCTGATCCGCGATTACTAGCGATTCCGACTTCACGGAGTCGAGTTGCAGACTCCGATCCGGACTACGACCTACTTTCTGGGATTAGCTCCGTCTCGCGACTTGGCAACCCTCTGTATAGGCCATTGTAGTACGTGTGTAGCCCTGGACATAAGGGCCATGATGACTTGACGTCATCCCCACCTTCGTCCGGTTTGTCACCGGCAGTCTCCTTAGAGTGCCCAACTGAATGATGGCAACTAAGGACGAGGGTTGCGCTCGTTGCGGGACTTAACCCAACATCTCACGACACGAGCTGACGACAGCCATGCAGCACCTGTGTCTCGGTTCCCTTGCGGGCACTCCCGCATCTCTGCAGGATTCCGAGCATGTCAAGCCCAGGTAAGGTTCTTCGCGTTGCATCGAATTAAACCACATACTCCACCGCTTGTGCGGGCCCCCGTCAATTCCTTTGAGTTTCAACCTTGCGGCCGTACTCCCCAGGCGGGGAACTTAGCGCGTTAGCTACGACACCGATCCGCAGAGCAGACCGACGTCAGGTTCCCATCGTTTACGGCGTGGACTACCAGGGTATCTAATCCTGTTTGCTCCCCACGCTTTCGTGTCTCAGTGTCAGTTCAGGCCCAGGCGGTTGCTTTCGCCATCGATGTTCCTCCCGATATCTACGCATTTCACCGCTACACCGGGAATTCCGCCGCCCTCTACCGAACTCGAGCTTGCCAGTATCGACTGCAATTCCCAGGTTGAGCCCAGGGATTTCACAACCGACTTAGCGAGCCACCTACACACGCTTTACGCCCAGTAAATCCGATTAACGCTTGCACCCTCTGTATTACCGCGGCTGCTGGCACAGAGTTAGCCGGTGCTTATTCTTCCGGTACCGTCAAGGCCACACGTGTTAGGTGTAGCTTTTTCGTCCCGGCTTAAAGGGCTTTACAACCCGAAGGCCTTCTTCACCCACGCGGCGTCGCTGGATCAGGCTTTCGCCCATTGTCCAATATTCCCCACTGCTGCCTCCCGTAGGAGTCCGGACCGTGTCTCAGTTCCGGTGTGGCTGATCGTCCTCTCAGACCAGCTACCGATCGTCGCCTTGGTGGGCCGTTACCCCGCCAACTAGCTAATCGGACATAGGCTCATCTCAGAGTGTGAGGCCTTACGGTCCCCCACTTTGGTCTCTCGACGTCATGCGGTATTAATCCGGGTTTCCCCGGGCTATCCCCCGCTCTGAGGCAGATTCCTATGTATTGCTCACCCGTCCGCCGCTCGCCAGCACCCTTGCGGGCCTGCTGCCGCTCGACTTGCATGTGTTAGGCACGCCGCCAGCGTTCAATCTGAGCCAGGATCAAACTCTCCACTTAATTTAAAGGTAAGACTAAGTAGATTGGCACCTGAACCCCGGAGGGGGTCTTCAGTGCCGCAGAGTCATCTTCAGGGCTCAATAAATTTAATTACTGGCCATGTTGATACTCCGTGATGCTTGGCTTGCGCCGCGCATCCGGGAGCACCCACACAAATCACTTGCTTCTTATTAAAGAACAGGCGGCCGCCGGGTCGTCTTCTTGGAGTTCCCGGGGCAGCGGGGAGGCGCATTATAGGGGGGTTTGGTGGGGTGTCAACACCCGACAAAACACCAACTTACAGCCGGGTCTTCAGTCTTGGGCGCGCGCCCGAGTTACCCCGGACTTACGCACAGGCTTGTCCACTGCTGCACCGCACAAGCCCCCAGAAACGTTCAGTATTTGACCAGATCGGAGCACCGCGGTTCACAAGAAGACACGGGCCCGAGGAGGGCCCGTGTCCGTGATGCCCCGTCGCGTGGCGATCAGTCTTTCACCTTGATGCTCGCCTTGTTGTGCTCGTAGGTCGCCTCGCCCACGCCCTCCACCTTCTTCAGTTCGTCGGGCGACTTGAACGGGCCTTTCTCGGTGCGGTACCTGATGATCGCCTCGGCTTTCGCCGAACCCACGCCGACCAGCTCCCTGGCGAGCGTCTTCGCGTCCGCGGTATTGATGTTCACCGCACCCGCAAAAACGATGTTGCTGGCGAGAGCGAGGGCGGTGCCGAGCAGGATGTGCTTCATGTTTTTTCTCCGGTTGTTGTCGTTGTTATGGCTCCGTACGTTGCGGAGCGAGGCCACCCTAGCGCAGCGGTGGAAAAAAGCAAATCTTGAGGTTGGCTTAAGGCAGTCGCGCCTGAGAGGCGCTCCTACAGAGGCGCTCCTACAGCGGCGCTCCTACAGCGTGACGCGGGCGTAGCGGCGCGGGCCGACCTGGAGCAGATACGTCGCCCCCGGCTTGAGCACCAGCGCGCGGTCCTCGACACGCTGCTGGTCCACTTTCACCGCGCGCTGCTGGATCTGGCGCGTGGCGTCCGACGTCGACGCGCACAGCCCGGCCTCCTTCAGCACGCGCGGCAGCGGCAGGCCCTCGGGCGGCGCCGCCAGCCGCACTTCCGGAATGTCGTCCGGCAGCGCGCCCTGCGAGAACTGCGCGATGAACGCCGCTTGCGCGCGCGCGCCGGCGCCGACGCCGTGGAAGCGGTCGACAATCTCCGCGGCAAGCGCCATCTTGACGTCGCGCGGATTGGCGCCGCCCTCGAGCGACTTCCTCAGCCGCGAGACCTCGCCCAGCGGGCGGAACGACAGCAGGTCGTAGTAACGCCACATCAGCGTGTCGGAGATCGACATGACCTTGCCGAACATGTCGCCGGCGGGCTCGTTCACGCCGATGTAGTTGTTCAGCGACTTGCTCATTTTCTGCACGCCGTCCAGCCCCTCGAGGATCGGCACCGTCATGATGCACTGCGGGGGCTGGCCGTAACCCGGCTGCAAGGCGCGGCCGACCAGCAGGTTGAACTTCTGGTCGGTGCCGCCGAGCTCGACGTCGGCCTTGAGCGCGACCGAGTCGTAGGCCTGCAGCAGCGGGTACAGGAACTCGTGGATCGCGATCGGCTGGTTGTCGCGGTAACGCCTGGAGAAATCGTCGCGCTCGAGCATGCGCGCCACCGTGTATTGCGCCGCCAGCCGGACCAGGCCCTCGGTGCCGAGCGCGGCCAGCCATTTCGAGTTGAACTCGATGCGCGTGCGCGCCGGCTCGAGAACCTTGCCGACCTGCGCCTCGTAGGTCCTGGCGTTGTCGAGCACTTCCTCGCGCGTGAGCGGCTTGCGCGTCTCGTTCTTGCCGGTTGGATCACCGATCATCCCGGTGAAGTCGCCAATCAGGAACACCACGTCGTGGCCGCGTTCCTGGAACGCTCGCATGCGGTTGAGCAGCAGCGTGTGGCCGAGGTGCAGGTCGCGGGCGGTGGGGTCGAAGCCGGCCTTCACCACCAGGCGCCGGCCGTTTTTTTCGGCCTCGGTCAGCCGCTTACGGAACTCCTCCCGCGGCAGGACTTCGTCGGTGCCGCGCTCGATCTCGGCGAACGGCTCGGGGCTGGACATTCGGGGGCTTCGACGAAAGTTGAGGAGTCGCTGTAACTAATACCAAAAAACCCTTGCACAAGCAGGGATTTTATGGTCTTTTACGCGCCATCAGCGCCGCGTAAACCAAGAGCAATCCCGGGCGGCGCGAACCGGGGCGAACAGCCACGGTCGGCCTGTTGTTCTGTGCGTGGTGAGCGTGATGCGTCTTGATTATAGCCCAGCGGAAACCGCAGCCTTGCCTTCTGCGCGGCGCTCGTTCCTGATCGCCGCGCTGGTCGTGGTCTCCGTCGGCGCGGTGATGAGCCGACAGCCGATCGCCCAAGTGCCGGCTCCGGTCGCGCCCGCCACGGCGTCGACGCCTGCGGCAACCGCCGGCCTCGACACCCCCGAGGTGCTTGCCACGCCGGCCGCCAGCCCGTGGGTGAGCGTCACCGTCAAGTCCGGCGACACGCTGTCGCGCATCTTCGACGCCCAGGGCCTGCCGGTGGCGGACTGGGTGCAGCTGGTCCGCCTCGACGGCGAAACCCGCAGCCTGAAGCGGCTTCGCGCCGGCGACGTGCTGCATCTGCGCAAGGGGCCGGAGGGCCTGGAGGAACTGACCTACGCGCTCGACGAAGCGCGCACGCTGCAGGTCAGCCGCACCGACGCCGGTTTCGAGAGCATCGTGCTGGCGGCGGAGATCGAGCACCGGCCGACCTACGCGATGGGGCGCATCACCAACTCGCTGTACGAATCCGGCGTCGCCGCGGGCCTGCCGGACAAGGTGATCATCGAGCTGGCCGACGTGTTCGGCTACGACATCGATTTCGTGCAGGACATCCGCGTCGGCGACCGCTACACGGTGATCTACGAGGACCTCTACAAGGACGGCAAGAAGCTGCGCGCCGGCAACATCCTCGCCGCCGAGTTCGTCAACCAGGGCAACGCACTGCGCGCCGTGCGCTACGTGGATCCGCAGGGCAACGCCGGCTACTACGCCGCGGGCGGGCAGTCGCTGCGCAAAGCCTTCCTGCGCACGCCGCTCAACGTGTTCCGCGTCAGCTCCAACTTCAGCCGCGGACGCTTCCATCCGGTGCTCAACCGCATCCGCGCGCACCTCGGCACCGACTATGCCGCCGGCACCGGCACGCCGATCAAGGCCACCGGCGACGGCCGCGTGACGTTCATGGGCTGGAAGGGCGGCTATGGCCGCGCCGTCGTGGTCCGCCACGGCTCCTCGTACGAAACCCTGTATGCGCACATGTCGCGTTTCCGCTCCGGCCTGCGTCCCGGCAGCCGCGTGCAACAGGGCCAGGTCATCGGCTACGTCGGCAGCAGCGGCCTGGCCACCGGCCCGCACCTGCACTACGAATTCCGCGTCAACGGCGTGCACCGTGACCCGCGCCGGGTGGTCCTGCCGCGCGCCAGCTCGCTGCCGCGCCAGCACGTCGAGCACTTCAAGGCCTCGTCGGCGCCGCTGCTGGCACAGCTCGACGCGCTCAATCGTTCGCAGGTCGCGCGCGCGAACTGAGCCGCCGAAGGCGCCCCGTTGACCGAGCTCTACCTGGGCCTGATGTCCGGCACCAGCATGGACGGTGTCGACACGGCGCTGTGCGAGCTGCGCAACCGCCGCTTCCTGCGTGTGGTCGGCGCGCAGTCCCAGGCCTATCCCGGCGCCTTGCGCGAAGAGCTGCTGCGGCTGCAGCGCCAGCAGCCGGCCGTGACGCTTGGCGCCCTGACGCGGCTGGACCATGCCGTCGCCCGCTGCTTTGCCGACGCGGCGACCGGCCTGCTGCGCGAAGTCGGCCTGACCGCGGCCGAAGTGCGCGGGCTCGGCTCGCACGGCCAGACCGTGTTCCACGACCCTGCCGGCGCACGCTCCTCGCTGCAGCTCGGCGACCCGTCCCTGATCGCCGCGCTGACCGGCATCACCACGGTGGCCGACTTTCGCCGCGCCGACATCGCGCGCGGCGGCCAGGGCGCGCCGCTGGTGCCGGCGTTCCACCATTCGGTGTTCGCCTCCGACTGGGAAGCGCGCGCCGTGGTCAACATCGGCGGTATCGCCAACCTGACCGCGCTGCCGGGCGCCGACGCGCGCGCCGTGCGCGGCTTCGACACCGGGCCGGGCAACGGGCTGATGGACGAGTGGATCCAGCTGCAGCAGCGCCAGCCGATGGACCGCGAGGGCATCTGGGCGGCCTCGGGCCACGTGCACGACGGCCTGCTGCAGGCGCTGCTGGCCGAGCCGTACTTCGCCCAGGCTCCGCCCAAGAGCACCGGCCGCGGCGAACTGAACCTCGACTGGGTGCGCCGGCGTTTCCCGCAGCTCGGCGAGCTGTCGGCTGCCGACGTGCAGCGCACGCTGTGCGAGCTGACCGCGGCGACGGTCGCGAGCGCGCTGCAGGCACACGCGCCGACCACGGGCTCCCTCTACGTGTGCGGCGGCGGCGCGCAGAACGCGCTCCTGATGCGCCGGCTGAAGGAGTTGTTGCCGAAAGTCGGCGTCAACGACACCGGGCGGCTCGGGCTGGCGCCGGGCCTGGTGGAGCCGGCCGCGTTCGCGTGGCTTGCCATGCGCACCCTGCAGGAATTGCCGGGCAACCTGCCGGCGGTCACCGGCGCGAGCGGCGACGCGGTGCTCGGCGGAATCTATCGCGCGTAAAAAAGGGGACGCAGCTCTTTTTTGGGCCTGCGAATGAACTCCGGCAGCCAAGTCGCGAAAAAAGTTGCGTACCCTTTTTACACCGAGAAGGAGTTGCCGCAGCCGCAGGTGGTGGCGGCGTTCGGATTGCGGATCACGAACTGCGCGCCCTGCACGTCTTCCTTGTAGTCGATTTCGGCGCCGAGCAGGTACTGCACGCTCATCGGGTCCACCAGCAGGGTGACGCCGCCCCTGTCGACGCGCGTATCGCCCTCCTCCTGGTTCTCGTCGAAGGTGAAGCCGTACTGGAAGCCGGAGCAGCCGCCGCCGGTGACGAACACTCGCAGCTTGAGGCTCTTGTTCTCTTCCTCGTCGAGCAGCGCGCGCACCTTCTGCGCCGCCGCCTCGGTAAACAGCACCATCGGCGCGTCGCCGCCGGGCCGGACCATCTGGGGATCGTTCATCGCGTGGCGCCCCTCAGAGCTTGAAGCGGCCCTCGGGCTTGAGTTCTTCGCCGAGCGGCTCGTTGACCGGCTTCTGATGGGTCAGGGCGGCAATGGCATCGTCCCCTTCGTGCACCATCTGGCCGTTGATCTTGGCGCCGCCGGTCATCTCGATGATGCCGTAGTAGACATTGCCGGTGACGCGCGCCTTGGCGCCGAGCGCGATGTGCTCGCTGGCGTGCACGTCGCCGGCGACCTGGCCGTTCAGCACGATGGTCGGCGCGCGCACGTCGCCCTCGACCATGCCGCTTTCGCTGACCGACACCGTCGCGTTCTTCTCGTTCAGCGCCACCACCTTGCCGACGACCTTGCCGTCGATGTGCAGGCCGCCCGAGAAGCGCACGTCGCCGTGGATCTCGGTCTGCCGGCCGATCAGCGTATCCACCGTCGTCGCTCCCGGTTTGTCGTTGCCCCAGAAATTCTTCGCCATGTCAGTTTCCCGCCACTCACGCGCCCTGGATTTTCGCCCACTCGAACTGGTCCTCGATCTTCGGCACCGCGCCGCCGTCGGGCAGCACCGCCACGATCGCGCGCGTGGGCCGGAAGCCGTCCGGAAGGCGGAACTCGCCGCCGAACTCCTCGAAGTACTTGAATGAAAATACCAGATTCTTCTCGCCGCTGAGGATCAGCTCCGACAGGCGGCGCACCTGCGTCTGGCCGTTGTCGAGGCCCTGCAGCGAGATTTCGACGCGCCCGGCGATGCGCCGGTCGTGCCGCACCGACTGGATCAGCACCAGGTCGTAGCGGTACACCCCTTCGGTGGCCGTCGGGTACACCTTGAATTCGTACACGCGCACGCCGGCGCGCGAGGCATCCGGCGAGACGATGCCGCGGTAGAAGGCCACCTGCTCCTGCAGGTCCGCCACCTCCTCCTGCAGGCTGCCGAGCGAGGCCTGGACGGTCGAGCACGCCTGCGCGTCGATCTCGCGCGAGCGCTCGAGGTAGACCACCTGGTCCTTGAGCTTCTCGACCTCGGCATGCGCCTCGCGCAGCTTGCCGGTGAGGTCGCGCCGCTCCTCGAGCAGGCGGTCGCGCTCGCTCTGCGCGCGCTCGAAATCCACCACGGTGGTGGCGCGCGTGTAGCTGTACAGGCCCCAGGCGGCGATGGCCAGGCCCGCGGCGGCCGCGGCCGTCAGCGCCATGCGCAGGCGCGGGCGGTAGGCCTTGATGACGACTTTCTTCATGGCCACAGCGGGACGGTGTCGAGGCCGGCGGCCTCGGGCAGGCCGAACATCAGGTTGAAGCACTGCACCGCCTGGCCCGCCGCGCCCTTGACCAGGTTGTCGATCACCGCCAGGACCACCACGCGGCGCCCGCCGCCGGGCCGGTGCACGGCGATGCGGCAGGTGTTGGCGCCTCGCACGGCGCGTGTTTCCGGGTGCGCGCCGGCCGGCAGCACGTCGACGAAGGGCTCGTCCGAGTAGCGCATCTGGTACAGCGCCTGCACGTCGGTGTCGCGCTCGAGGTCGGCGTAGAGCGTGGCGTGGATGCCGCGGTTCATCGGCACGAGGTGCGGCACGAAAGTCACGCCCACGGCCTCGCCGGCGACGAAACCCAGGCCCTGCTCGATCTCCGGCAGGTGGCGATGCCCGTCGGCGCCGTAGGCCTTGAACGACTCGGCTGCCTCCGAGAACAGCGAGGTCGCCTTCAGCTCGCGCCCCGCGCCGCTGACGCCGGACTTGCAGTCGGCGATCAGCGAGCCCGGCACGGCGAGCCCGTTCTCGATCAGCGGCAGGAAGCCGAGCTGCACCACGGTCGGGTAGCAGCCGGGCACGGCGACCAGCCGCGCCTTGCGGATCGCGTCGCGATGCACCTCGGGCAGCCCGTAGGCGGCATCGGCCAGCAGCCTGGGGCTGGCGTGCTCGAGCCGGTACCACTGGCGGAAGGTCGCCGGGTTCTTCAGACGGAAGTCGGCGGACAGGTCGAGAACCTTGACGCCGCGCTCGAGCAGTTTCGGCGCGAGCTGCATGGCCGTGCCATGCGGCGTGGCGAAGAACACCGCCTGGCAGCCGGCGAGCGCTTCCACCTCGGGCTCGCTGAACGCCAGCTCGCCGAGCCGTCCGCGCAGCTGCGGGAAGAAGGCGTCGGCGCGCCGGCCGGCCTCCTGGCGCGAGGTCAGCAGGCGTATCCGTGCATCCGGATGGGCCGACAGCAGGCGCAACAGCTCGGCGCCGGTATAGCCGGTGCCGCCAACGATGCCGACCTCGATCATGCGCCCGCCCGCCCGCAACCAAAGACCGGCGATGATAGGCTGTCGGCGCCCCGATTACGAGCGGAAAACCCGCCCCGCATGCTCTGGCTGAAGGCCTTCCACATCATCTTCATGGTGACCTGGTTCGCGGGGCTGTTCTACCTGCCGCGGCTGTTCGTCTACCACTGCGGCGTCAAGGACGCCACCGGCCAGGGGCGCTTCTGCCAGATGGAGCGCAAGCTGTTCATGGTCACGACCATCGGCGCCGGGGTCACGATCGTGCTCGGCGCCTGGATGATCTGGCGCGACATGGGCCTGCTCAACGCCCCGTGGCTGCGCATGAAGCTGATGCTGGCGATCGGGTTGATCGCGTACCACGTCTGGCTGTGGCTGATCCACCGGGACTTCGCCAACTACCGCAACACCCACTCGGCCAAGTTCTACCGCTGGATCAACGAAATCCCGGCGCTGTTCCTGATCGCGATGGTGCTGCTGGCGGTGCTCAAGCCGACCACCTGAGGGTCAGTCGCCCATCAGCGACTGCAGGTAATTCTGCAGGCCGACTTTCTCGAGCAGCCCGATCTGCGCCTCGAGCCAGTCGATGTGCCCCTCTTCGCTTTCCTGGATCTCGGTCAGCAGGTCGCGCGAGACGTAGTCCTGCACCTTCTCGCAGTGCGCGATCGCGTCCTTGTACAGCGGGTGCGCCTCGCGCTCGCGCTTCAGGTCGCACTGCAGGATTTCCGGCACGTCCTCGCCGACGTACAGCTTGCCGAGGTCCTGGAAGTTGGGCAGCCCCTCGAGGAACAGGATGCGCCTGGCCAGCGCATCGGCGTGCTTCATCTCGTCGATGGATTCCTCGTATTCCTTCTTGGCCAGCTTCTTGAGGCCCCAGTTCTCGGCCATGCGCGAGTGCAGGAAGTACTGGTTGACCGACGTCAGCTCGTTCTTCAGGGCGAGGTTCAGCGATTCGATGACTTTGGCGTCGCCGCGCATGGCTCTTCTCCTGGTGGGAACGCGCGCAAGAGCTTACGCGCCGAGCCTTTCGACCGGCAAGCTAAACGTTTGTTTCGGTGGGAATAATTAACGCTTCTGCGTTCGATTCGCGTCTGCGTTGGGCGCTCAGCCGGCTCGGGCGGCGATCTCGTGGTGCGCGGCCGGCGACTGGCGCCGCTCGAGCTCCTCCCGCAGGACCTGGTACGCCTGCGGCACGCACTTGCCGCAGCCGGTGCCCAGGCCCGTGCGGGCACGCAGTTCCTGCAGCGTGGTCGCGCCCTCGGCGACGGCCTGGACGACGCGGCGTTCGGACACGGCCCTGCAAATGCACACGTACATGGCCGTCATGCTAACATAAAACTAAATGAGAATGATTTGCATTTAACAGCCACCCCGGCTAGCATCGAATCGCACCCCGGAGAAGTGAAGACTCACATGCGCGAAACGTTGGCCGCGACCCTCATGACACTGGCGCTCTCGACCTTCCCGGCAAGCGCCCAGCAACCCGCGGCTGACGAATCCGCCGCCGAGCCGGCGGCGCCTGCAGACTCGCGGGACGGTACGCGGGATCGCAGCCGCCCCACGGTTCTCGACACCGTCACCGTGGTCGGTTCCGCGGAAACAGCCGACGACCTGCCGGGCTCCGGCGCCTACCTCGCGCGCAGCCACATCACGACGCAGGGCTACGAGGACATCCATCGCGTGCTGCGCCAGGTGGCGGGCGTGTACGTTCGCGAGGAAGACGGCTACGGGCTGTTTCCCAACATCAGCCTGCGCGGCGTGGACCCGGGCCGCTCGGCCAAGCTGACGCTGATGGAGGACGGCGTGCTGACCGCGCCGGCGCCCTACTCGGATCCCGCGGCCTACTACTCCCCGAACGTGGCGCGCATGCAGGGCCTCGAAATCCTCAAAGGCTCCTCGCAGGTGCGCTTCGGGCCGCACGCCACCGGCGGCGTGATCAACTACCTGTCCACGCCGGTTCCGGAGGCGCAGGCGGGTTACACGCGCACCGCGTTCGGCTCGGACAACGATCTGCGCACGCATAGCGGTTTCGGCACTACCGAAACGCTCGCGGGCGGGCGCCTCGGCTGGCTGGTCGAGGCCTACTACCGGGAAACCGACGGCTTCAAGCAGCTCGACGGGCCGTTCAGCGCGGTCAGCCCCGACGCCGGCGAGACCGGCTTTCGCCGCGTCGAGCCGCTGGTGAAGCTGGCCTGGGAGCCCAACACCGACGTCTACCAGCGTTTCGAGTTCAAGTACGGCACCAGCGACCTCGAGGCGCGCGAAACCTACCTCGGGCTGTCGGAGGCCGACTTCGGCGCCGATCCTTACCGCCGTTACGCCGGCTCGCGCTTCGACAACATCCAGACCGAGCACGGGCGCGTCTACCTGCGGCACTTCGCCCAGTTCGGTGCCGCCACCGAGCTGACCACGACGCTGTACCGCAACGACTTCCACCGCAACTGGTTCAAGATCAACGCCGTGGACTCCGGCTCGGGCAACACCGCGCTGAGCCGGGCGCTGGCCGGCAGCAACGCCGGCGCGGACCTCGCGGTGCTGCGCGGCGAGGCCGCCGGCTCGCTGGTCTACCGCAACAACAATCGCCAGTACTACCTGCGCGGCGTCGAGGTGCTGCTGCGCCAGGGCTTCGCCACCGGCGCCGTCGGCCACACCCTGAGCGCCGGGCTGCGCCTGCACGAGGACGAGATCTTCCGCTTCCAGAACGACGAGACCTACGCCCAGGACGGCGCTGGCGCCATCACCGGCCACACCCTCGGCGCGCCGGGCTCGCAGGACAACCGCCGGCTGCACACGCGCGCGCTGGCGCTCTATCTCGAAGATCGCATCCGCATCGGCAGCGTCAGCGTCATCCCGGGAGCGCGCATCGAGCAGCTCGACTGGCAGTTCGACAACTACAACAGCGCGCTGGCGCGCGACGGCGACCGCACGCTGGTCGCCGGCGGCGTCGGCCTGAACTGGGAAGCGACGCGCACGGCAACGCTGTTCGGCGGCGTCTACCGCGGCTTTTCGCCGCCCAATCCCCAGAACGGCACCGACCCCGCGGACCCGCAGGAGGAAGAGACCAGCCTCAGCTTCGAGGTCGGCACGCGCCTGCGCGGGCCCAACACGCTGGTGGCCGAACTCGCCGCGTTCGCGACGCGCTTCGAGAACCTCATCGTCAGCGGCAACCTCGGCGCCTCGGGCACGGCCGACGGCGGCGCCGTCGGTGAAGTCGACAGCCGTGGCCTGGAGTTGACGCTGCGTTACGACCCGGGATCCGCGGCCGGCTGGGGGGTGAGCACGCCGCTGGCGCTGGCCGCGACCTGGACCCGCGCCGTCATCGGCAACGACTCGAACTCGACCGACGCGGAGTCGATCTTCAACGGCGGCAGCGAAGGCAACCGCCTGCCGTACGTCCCCGACTGGCAGGCCACGCTCGACGCCGGGCTGCACGCCGGCCGCTGGCAGCTCGACGCGGCGTTGATCTACGTCGACCAGGCCTATGCCACCGCGCTCAACATGGACGCCCAGGTGATCCAGACCGGATCCGGCCTGGTCGCCGATGCGCGCGGCGGCACGCTCGACGGTTTCTTCACGGTCGACTTGAGCGCGGGTTACCTGCTCAACCAGCGCGTCAAGCTGTTCGTCAACGCGCACAACCTGCTCGACGAGGAGTACGTCGCCTCGCGCCTGCCCGAAGGCCCGCGCCCGGGCACGCCGGTCACCGTGCTGGGCGGCATGGAAATCCAGTTCTGACCGGCACTACCCCCACCCTTCCAGGACCCCCCATGCGCATCCTGCCGACCTTGACCGCCGCCGCCGTTCTCGCGTTCTCCGCCTTCGCGCCCGCCGCCGGCCCGCCCGGCAATGAGTTCACGCTGACCATCAAGGACCACCGGTTCGAGCCCGCCGAACTGGTGGTGCCCGCCGGCCAGAAGATCAGGATCAAGGTGGTCAACGCCGACCCGACGCCCGAGGAGTTCGAGAGCCACGAGCTCAACCGCGAGAAGGTCATTCCCGGCGGCGCCACTGCGACGATCTTCGTCGGCCCGCTCAAGCCGGGCGAGTATCCGTTCTTCGGCGAGTTCAACCCGAAGACGGCCCAGGGCAAGTTGATCGCCAAGTAGGCAGATAAAGGCTCCGCCGATGCTCGCCAGCGCCCTGATCGTCTTTCGCGAGGTCCTCGAGGCCGCGCTCGTCATCGGCATCGCCTGCGCCGCCACGCGCGGCATCGCCGGGCGCAACGGCTGGGTGGGCGGCGGCATCGCCGCCGGCGTCGCAGGCGCGGCGCTGGTGGCGGCGTTCGCCGAAGCCATTGCCGGCTGGGCCGAAGGCATGGGCCAGGAGATCTTCAACGCCAGCGTGCTGCTCGCCGCCGTGGCGATGCTCGGCTGGCACAACGTGTGGATGGCGCGGCACGGGCGCGAGATGGCCCAGCAGATGAGCGCCCTGGGCGCGTCGGTGCAGTCCGGTGCCCGGCCGCTGTACGCCATCGGCGCGGTGATCGCGCTGGCGGTGCTGCGCGAAGGCTCCGAAGTGGTGCTGTTCATGCACGGCATCGCCGCCGGCGGGTCGACCGCCGCCGGCATGCTCGCCGGCGGCACCATCGGCCTGGTTGGCGGCGGCGCGCTCGGCGCGCTGCTGTACTTCGGGCTGCTGCGCATCCCGACGCGGCACTTCTTCACCGTCACCAGCTGGATGATCCTGCTGCTCGCTGCCGGCATGGCCTCGCAGGCGGCCGCTTACCTGGTCCAGGCCGACTACCTGCCGGCGCTCGGCGACTCGCTGTGGGATTCCTCGCACATCGTCTCCCACGACTCGGTGGTCGGCGAGATCCTGCGCACCCTGGTCGGCTATGACGCGCGGCCGGCCGGCATTCAGCTGCTGTTCTACGTCGCCACGCTGGCCACGATCGGCGCCGCCATGAAGCTGCTCGGCAACCCCGTGCCGGCGGCGGCCCGGGTCGCCGTGCCGGCGCTCGCCCTGGCCGTGGGCGCGGCCCTGCTGGCGGCGCCTCGCGCCGAGGCCGGCCCGGCCGACAAGGTCTACCGCCCGCTGGTCGAGTACGGCGAGACCGAGGTCGAGCTGCGCGCCGGCTACGTCGCAGACCAGCGCGACGCGCTCGATACGGCGCAGGCCTACGTGCTCGACTTCGGCCACGGCGTGACGACGTGGTGGTTCACCGAGGCCGTGCTCGAGCTGGAAAAGGCGCCGGACGAGTCGCTCGAGGCCGAGGAGCTCGAGTGGGAGAACATCTTCCAGCTGACCGGGCAGGGCGAGTACTTCGTCGACCTCGGCTTGTTCGCCGAGCTCAAGCTGCCGCTCGAAGTCGAGTACCCCTACGGCCTCGAGGTCGGCCCGATGTTCCAGAAGGACACCGGCCCGCTGACGCACAACCTGAACCTGTTCGCCGAGTGGGCCTTCGGCAACGGTTTTGCGACCGAGAACGCGCTCGGCTACAGCCTGCAGTCCCGCTGGCGCAGCGGCACGCGTGTCGAGCTCGGCCTGCAGGGCTTTGGCGAGGAGGACGCGCACCTGCTGGGCCCGGCCGTGTTCGGCGGCGGCCGGCTGGGCGCGCGCAGCAAGTTCAAGTGGGACGCGGCGGTGCTGGCCGGCGTGACCGACGAGGCCGAGGACTGGCGCCTGCGCTGGCAGCTCGAATTCGAGTTCTAGGCCGCCGCGCGGCCGCATCCCGCCTCAGCAGGCGAGGTTCGCTGCGCGCCTAAGGCGCATTGCGCACCAGCGGCTCGAGCTCGTGCAGCGCGGCCTCGTAGACGTCGCGCTTGAACGCCACCACTTCCTTGAGCGGGTGCCAGTAGTCCACCCAGCGCCAGCGGTCGAATTCCGGCGGATCGCCGAGGTCGAGGCGCACCGCGCTGTCCGGCGCGCGCAGCCGCAGCGCGAACCACTTCTGTTTCTGGCCGATGCACAAGGGGATGCGGCCCTTGCGCACGAAGCGCTGCGGCAGCGTGTAGCGCAGCCACTCGCGCGTGACGCCGAGCAGCTCGACGTCGGCCGGCGCCAGGCCCACCTCCTCGCGCAGCTCGCGGTACAGCGCCTGCTCCGGGTCCTCGCCCGGCGCCAGGCCGCCCTGCGGGAACTGCCAGGCCTCCATGCCGATGCGCTTGGCCCAGGCGACGCGCCCGCCGGCGCCGGCGAGGATGATGCCCACGTTCGGGCGGAAGCCTTCGGCGTCGACCATGGGGTCAGCAGTGACTGCCTTTTCCGGAGGGTTCAGGGTACCCCATTGCCCACGCGCGAGAAAAAAACCGCCTGACCCCGGTATATTCGCGCCCCATGCGCCTCGCCGTTTTTGACCTCGACCACACGCTGCTCGCCGGCGACAGCGATCACCTGTGGGGCGAGTTCATGATCGAGCAGGGGCTGGTCGACCCCGGCCGCCACCAGCGCGAGAACGACCGCTTCTACGCCCACTACCAGGCCGGCACGCTCGACATCGCCGCCTACACCCGTTTCGCGCTCGAGCCACTGGTGCGCCTCGGCCCCGAGCGCCTGCTGCCGCTGCGCGAACGGTTCGTGGCGACGCGCATCGACCCGATCGTGGCGCCGTCCGCGCCGGCGCTTCTCGAACGCCACCGCATCGGCGGCGACGAGCTGCTGATCATCACCGCGACCAACCGCTTCGTGACCGAGCCGATCGCGCAGCTGCTGGGCGTGGACCACCTGCTGGCGACCGACCCGCAGCGCGTCGACGGGCGCTACACCGGCGCGATCGACGGCATTCCGTGCTACCGCGAGGGAAAAGTGCGCCGGCTCGAGCAGTGGCTCGCACAGCAGGACGAGCGTTACCGGCACATCACGTTCTACAGCGACTCGCACAACGACCTGCCGCTGCTGCGCCACGTGCAGCAGCCCGTGGCCGTGGACCCGGACGCGGAACTGCGCGCCGAGGCCGAGCGCCGCGGCTGGCCGGTCATCACGCTGCGCGAGCCGCCGCCGACGCTGTAGCACGCGAAGCTGCATGAGCGGCTCGGGGGCTTGTCTCCGCGAATGGCTCGCCATGGCGCGGCGACCCCTCGCTGCGCTCGGGGCTCCGCTCGGCTGCGCTTTAGTTCGCTTCGCCAAGCCCCCGACCCGCCACTGATCGCTCAGTGCCCGGACGAACCACGGGAGCGAGTGAGCGATCAGGGGCCGGGGAGCGGGTCTGGCGAAGCGCGCGGATAAGGTCGCCGGACCTGACGTCCACGCGCTGTGGGAAAAGCGTCACTCAGACCGCGACAGCGCGGAGACAGACCCCGACCTCAGGCCCCTTCGAGACGGCGGTCAGCCGGTCGCCGGCCGGTGCGCCAGGGCCTTGCGCAAGGTCTCGTGCAGGTCGCCGTTGGTCGCCAGCACGCTGCGCGTGCCCGTCCCCACCGGCGCGCCGGAAAGGTCGGTGAACGTGCCGCCGGCTTCGCGCACGATCACGGCCAGCGCGGCGATGTCGAGGATGTTCACGTCCGACTCGATCACCGCGTCGATCTTGCCCGCCGCGAGGTAGTGGTACTGCAGGAAGTCGCCGTAGCCGCGGATGCGGTGCAGCTTGGGGACCAGCTCGCCGAGCCGTGACCACCCGGGCGAGTCCGCCAGCGTCGCCAAGTTGCCGGTGGAGAGCGTGGCCCGGTCGAGGCGCGCCACGTCCGACACGCGCAGGCGCTCGGTGCCGCGCCAGGCGCCGCCGCCCTTGACCGCGTGCAGGGTCTCGCCCGCCCCCCAGCACGGCGCGTGCGACACGCCGAGCACCAGCTCGCCGCGGCGCATCAGCGCGATCTGCACCGAGAACATCGGGTAGCCGCGCACGAACGCCTTGGTGCCGTCGATCGGGTCCACCAGCCAGACGTACTCGGCGTCGGTGTCCTTCCCGCCCGCGCCGCGGCGCGCAGCGCCGCGCTCAAAACCCCTTTCCTCGCCGTGGAAGCCGTGGCCGTGGAATTTCTTCCGCAGGATCTTCCTGATGACGTCTTCCGCGGCCAGGTCCACGTCCGTCACCGGACTCGAATCGGCCTTGTAGCGCACCTTGAACTTGCCCTGGTACGCCCTGCGGATGATGCGCCCGGCGGCGGCCGCCGCCTGCAGCGCGGCGTCGAGGTGGATGTTTTTCATGGCCGCGCATCCTACAAGGAAAAAGCGCACGCACCCACGGGGGCGTCCCCTTTTCCCCTACAATGCGCTCGCCCCGGGTGTACGGGAAGCCGGTGAAAGGCCGGCACTGCCCCCGCAACGGTGAGTGGAACGAAGCATCCGATCAGGCCACTGGCGCAAGCCGGGAAGGCGTCGGAATCGAAGCCACGAGTCCGGAGACCGGCCCGGGGACGGAACCGCGCGATGCGCGGCCTCACGTCCAGTGGCCTGCGGGGACGCAGGCAGGGAGACCCATGAACGCTTACCGCCTCATCCTCGCGGCGCTCGCCAGCGCGCCGTCCCTGGCCCACGCCCGGCAGGACCCGCCCACGCCATTGGAACCGCTGGTGGTGACCGCCAGCGGCCGCCAGGCGCCGGCGCGCGACGCGCTGGCCGCGCTGGTGGTCATCACGCGCGCCGAGATCGAGCGGGCGCAGGCGACCGACGTCGCCGAGCTCTTGCGATTGCATGCCGGCGTGGAGATCGGCCGCAACGGCGGGCCGGGCGCGGTCACCTCGGTGTTCATCCGCGGCGGCGAGAGCAACCACGCCCTGGTGCTGATCGACGGCGTGCGCATCAACCCGTCCTCCAGCGGCGGCGCGGCGCTGCAGAACATCGCGCCCGACATGATCGAGCGCATCGAGATCGTCAAGGGCCCGCGCGCCACGCTGTACGGCTCCGACGCCATCGCCGGCGTGGTCAACATCATCACGCGCGCGCCGGCCGTGGCGGCGTTCGAAGCGCGCGCCCGCGGCGGCTCGTTCGGCAGCCGTGACGGCAGCCTGTTCGCCGCGGCCGGCGATGGCGCGACCGGCGCGGCGCTGCACGCGCAGCACCTCGACAGCGACGGCTTTCCGCCGCAGCCCGCCGGGACCCAGGACCGCGGCGCGCGCAACGCCACCGCGAGGCTGCGCGCCAGCACCCACGCCGGCGGCGTCGGGCTGGCCGCGCAGGCCTGGCACGCCGAAGGCAACAGCGAGTACGTCGGCTTCTTCGGGCCGGCCGACCAGGATTTCCGCAACCAGGCGCTGGCGCTGCACGCATCGGCCGCGCCGGCGGACGCCTGGAGCACGCAACTGGCGGTGAGCCGCATGCTGGACGACGTCCGGCAGAACCAGAGCGCCGATTTCGTCCGCACCGAGCGCACCGGCGTGGACTGGACCAACGTGCTGGCCCTGGGCGGCGCGCGCCACCTGTCGCTCGGCGTGCGGGCCGCCCGCGAGGAAGTTCGCGCCGAGCTGTTCGGTTCGGCCATCGCCGAGGACCGCGACCTGCTCGCCGCCTTCGCGCAATACGAGTTCGCCGCCGGCGCCCACCGCGCGCTCGCCGCCCTGGGCGCGACCGACCACGACGCGTTCGGCTCGCGGGCCGACTGGAACGCCGAGTACGGCTACGACCTGTCGGCGGCGACGCGGCTCATCGTGGCCGCCGGCAGCGGCTTTCGCGCGCCGGACGCCACCGACCGCTTCGGCTTCGGCGGCAATCCCGAGCTCGAGCCGGAGCGCGCGCTGAACGTCGAGGCGGGACTGCGCCGTGCGCTGGGGCAAGGCCAGGTCGCCGAACTGCGCGTGTTCCACTCCGAGGTCGAGGACCTGATCAGCGTCGAGTGCGTGGCCAACTGCGCGGACGCCGACCCCTTCAACGACGTGTTCAGCGCCGTCAACGTCGACCGATACCGCAACCGCGGCGCCGAACTGGGCTGGCGCCTGGACGCCGGCGGCTGGAGCGCGCGCCTGTCCTTGCTGCGGCAGAATCCGCGCTCGGTGGGACGGCCCGACCCGTGCTCGGGGACCGGGCGCCTGTGCCGGCGCGCGGACCAGAGCGCCGCGGCCAGCCTGGTGCGGCACTGGGGCGGCCACTTCCTCGGGCTCGATGCGATCGGCGCGGACCATCGCCTGGACTTCGGCGGCCAGCGCCTGGCGGGCTACGGGCTGCTGAACCTGACCGGCGGCGTCGCGCTGGGCCGCCTGCGGCTGGCCGCGCGCGTCGAGAACGCGCTCGACCGCGAGTACCAGACCGCCGCCGGCTTCAGGCAGGCGGAGCGGTCGTTCCATGTCACCGCCGGATGGCGCCTGTAGACTCGCGGCCGTGGGCCATCGACTGAGCAGGATCGTCACCCGCACCGGCGACGCCGGCGACACCGGCCTGACCGGCGGCGCGCGCGTGCCCAAGACGCACCCGCGGGTGCGCGCCATGGGCGACGTCGACGAGCTCAACAGCCAGCTCGGCGTGCTGCTGGCGCAGAAGCTGCCCGGGGATCTGCGCGCCACGCTGACGCGCATCCAGCACGAGCTGTTCAACCTCGGCGGCGAGCTGTCGCTGCCGGGATCGACGCTCGTCACCGGGGAGCACCTGCACGCGCTCGAGCGCGACGTCGAGACCCTGAACCGCACGTTGCCGCCGCTGAAGGAGTTCGTGCTGCCGGGCGGCACCCCGGCCGCGGCCGCGGCGCACCTGGCGCGCGCCATCTGCCGGCGCGCGGAGCGCTCCGTGTGGCAGGTGCACGCAGCCGAACCGCTGAATCCCGCCGCGCCGCGCTACCTCAATCGCCTGTCGGATTTCCTGTTCGTCGCGGCTCGCGTGCTGGCGCGCGCGAAGGGCGGGCGGGAGGCGCAGTGGCGGGGTACTTCGCGCGGGCGTCGCTGAGCGCAGCGCACAGCTGCGCGATCCCGTCGAGCAGCCTCGGCGTGGCGCGGTCCAGCAGGTTGCCGTCGACCGCGTACAGCGCGCCGGCGCGGGTGGCCGCGACGCCCGGATTGCGCCGCCAGTACTCGCGCACGGCGGTGACGTCGTCCTGCCGGGTGTAGATCACCACCTGCGGGTCGCGCGCCAGCACCGCCTCGCGGTTGACCGCCGCCGCCAGCGTCGGCAGGTCGGCGAACACGTTGCGCCCGCCGCACAGCTCGATGGCCTGACTGATCGGGCTGTCGCGGTTGACGCTGTAGGGCGGGTTCCACTCGATCTGGTAGAACACGCGCAGCGAGGGCAGGCCGCGATGGCGCGCGCGCAGCCGCGCCAGCCGCGCGCCGTAGCGCGCCGCCGCCATCTCGGCGGAACCCGGCGTGCCGAGCCAGGCGCCGACGCGGCGCAACCCGTCGGCAACCTCGTCGAGCCGGCGGATGGCGAGCGTCTCGACGCGCAGCGACAGGCCGCGCAGGCGCTCGATGACCTCGCGCGGGGTGCCGCCGTCCCAGGCCAACACCAGGTCCGGCCGCAGGCTGACCACCCGCTCGACGTTGACCGCGAAGGCGTCGCCGACCTGCGGCAGCGTGCTGACGTGCTCGGGATAGTCGCTCCAGGCCACCACGCCGACCAGCCGCTCGCAGCCGCCGGCGGCGCAGGCCAGCTCGGCCAGGTGCGGCGACAGGGCGATGACGCGCTCGGCGGCCTGCGCCGGCGCCGCCAACGTCATCCCGAGGAGGAGCGCAGCGACGAGCGGCGGGCATGCTCGCCGCTTAAGGGATTCCTCGCTTGGCTCGGGATGGCACCGGACGCTCAAGGAACGAAGCCGCCGGCGGTGAACAGGCCGAAGGCGGCGAGCAGGATCAGCAGCGCGCGGTTCTGCATCGCCACCACCTCGCGCAGGCAGGCCTCGAGCGTCGCCGGCACCATCGGCCCGGCCTCGCCTTCCTCGACCGTGAGCGAGGCGGTCGACACCTCGGCCAGCAGGGCCCAGTTGCGCTCGCGCCAGTTGGCGAAGGCCTCGCCGTGCAGCGCGCGCCAGCGCAGCAGCGCCTGGTCGAGGCTGCCGGCCAGCCCGAACAGCGCGGCGTTGATGCGGCTGGGCACCCACGCTGCGGCGGCGTGCAGCAGGACGGCGGCCTGCTCGGCGGGCGTGTCCGGGCGCGTTTCGTGCAGGAAGCGCGGCATGCGGCTGGCGAGCCGGTACAGCACGGCGCCCGCCGGGCCGGCGGCGAAGAACCACATCAGCACGCCGAACACGCGCTCGTGAGACTGGATGAACAGCGCGCCGATCATGGAGCGGCGCGTGGCCTGCGGGCCGGGCCCGCGCAGCAGCGACAGCGTCAGCGTGCGCTGGGCCGCGAGGTCGTTCTTGTCGTAGGCCTCGATCAGGCGGTGGATGTCGCTGGCAAGGTCGCGCGGGCCGAGGCACAGGAACAGCACGGCGGTGCCGTAGGCGAGGTCGGCCAGCGGGTGGCGGATCCACCAGTCCAGCGCGCCCGCCAGCGCGGTGCCCGCCCCCAGCAGCAGCGCCGGCGACGCCCACGAGCGCCAGTACGCGCCGAACGGCAGGGCGCGCTGCAGGCGCACCACCAGCTGCTCGAGCACCATCGGCTCGCCGACGCGCGGCAGGTGCCCGAGGGCGCGCTCGGCCGCCAGCGCCAGCAGGATGCCGATGAACGTCACGCGACGGCCTCCAGCTCCGCGTGGAAGCGCGCCCAGTCGAAATGCGGACCCGGGTCGGTCTTGCGCCCGGGCGCGATGTCGCTATGGCCGACGATGCGCGCCGGGGTGATCGCCGGATAGGCGCGCATCAGCGCGCCCGCGACCTGTGCCAGGCGGCGGTACTGGCGCGCCTCGAACGGCTGCTCGTCGCAGCCCTCCAGCTCGACGCCGATCGAGAAGTCGTTGCAGCGGGCGCGGCCCTCGAACGCCGACTCGCCGGCGTGCCAGGCGCGGCGGTCGAACGCCACGTACTGGCGCACGGCCCCGTCGCGGAAAAGGCACAGGTGCGACGAAACCTTGAGCTGGCGAATCCTCCCGAAGTAAGGGTGCGCCGCGGGGTCGAGCGTGTTGCTGAACAGCGCGTCGATCCAGCGGCCGCCGAACCGCCCGGGCGGGAGCGAGATCGCGTGCACCACCAGCAGGCTGACGTCGGCCGGATGCGGCCGCGCATCGCAGTTCGGCGAGGGCAGCCAGCGCGCGCCGGAAAGCCGGTGCGTGGCGCGCCGCACCGCGTAGCGCACCCGCGCCGCCGCCGGCAACGGTGGCTTTGCCGCACGCCCTGCCGTTAAGCTGCCGGAAACCAAGAGGATCCCCTCATGCGCCGAATCATACCCGCCGCGCCGTGGCTCGTTGCCATCCCCGCCCTGCTGGCCGCCTGCGGCGGCAACGTTCGCGGTGACTCGGCATCGGCGGACGAGGTCGCGGGCGACCCGCCGCCACTGGCCTCGATCAACATCCCCTACGAGAAGCACGTGCTGCCCAACGGGCTGACCGTGGTGCTGCACGAAGACCACAAGGCGCCGGTGGCCGCGGTGAACCTCTGGTACCACGTCGGCAGCAAGGATGAGAAGCCGGGCAAGACCGGCTTCGCCCACCTGTTCGAGCACCTGATGTTCAACGGCTCGGAGCACTACGACGACGAGTTCTTCCGGCCGCTGGAGAAGGCCGGCGCGACCAAGGTCAACGGCACCACCTGGCTCGACCGCACCAACTATTTCCAGAACGTGCCGACCTCGGCGCTCGACCTCGCGCTGTGGCTCGAGTCGGACCGCATGGGCCACCTGCTCGGCGCCATCGACCGCAGGAAGCTCGACGAGCAGCGCGGGGTGGTGCAGAACGAGAAGCGCCAGGGCGAGAACCAGCCCTACGGCAAGGTCTACGAGCTGATCGCCGCCAGCACCTACCCGGCCGGCCACCCGTACTCGTGGACCACCATCGGCTCGATGGAGGACCTTGACGCGGCCTCGCTGGACGACGTCAAGGAGTGGTTCAGGACCTACTACGGCGCGGCCAACGTCACGCTGGTGGTCGCCGGCGACATCAAACCGGCCGAAGTGCTGAAGCAGGTCGAGCACTATTTCGGCGACATCGCCGCCGGCCCGCCGCTGAAGCGCCAGCAGGAGTGGATCGCGAAGCTGAGCGGCGAGCGCCGCGCCACGCTGCAGGACCGCGTGCCGCAGGCGCGCCTGTTCAAGGTGTGGAACGTGCCGGGCATGACGCAGCGCGACTTCACTTTGCTCGACCTGTATGCCGACGTGCTGGCCGGCAGCAAGAACAGCCGGCTGTACAAGCGCCTGGTCTACCGCGACCAGGTGGCGACCGCCGTCAGCGCCGGCCTGGGGCCGTTCGAGATCGGTTCGCAGTTCACCGTGGACGTGATGGCCAAGCCGGGCATCACCCTGGACACGATCGAGAAGCTCGTCGACGAGGAGATGCGCGCGCTGCTGCGCGACGGGCCGACGGCGGCGGAGCTGAACCGCATCAAGACGTCGCGCTATGCCGCCGCCGTGCGCGGGCTCGAGCGCGTCGACGGCTTCGGCGGCAAGTCGCACGTGCTGGCCGAGAGCCAGGTCTACGGCGGCACGCCGGACTTCTACAAGCAGCGCCTGCACTGGCAGCAGCAGGCCGGCACCGGCGACCTGCGCGAGGCGGCACAGCGCTGGCTCGCCGACGGCGTGTTCGTGCTGCAGGTCGTGCCGGTGCCCGAGCTCACCGCCGCCAGGGCCGGCGCCGACCGCTCGCGCCTGCCCGCGACCGGCGCGCCGCCGGAGCTAGCGCTGCCGCCGCTGCAGCGCGACACGCTGTCCAACGGCCTGAAGCTGGCGCTGGCCGAGCGCCACCACGCGCCGGTGGTGCAGATGAACCTGATCGTGGACGCCGGCCTGTCCGCCGACACCGCCGAGCAGGCCGGCACGGCGAAGATGACGCTGGGCATGCTCGACGAGGGCACCACCACCCTGGACTCGCTGCAGATCGCGGCGCGGCTCGAGGCGCTCGGCGCGAACCTGTCCACCGGCTCGATCCAGGACAGCTCCTACGTCAACCTGTCCGCCATCAAGAGCCGGCTGGACGACTCGGTCGCGCTGTTCGCCGACGTGATCCTGCACCCGTCGTTCCCGGGCAAGGACTTCGCGCGCCTCAAGGCGATCCGCCTCGCCGACATCCAGCAGGAGAAAGTCAGCCCCGACGGCATCGCTTTTCGCAATTACCGCCGGCTGCTGTTCGGCCCCGGCCACGCCTATGCCAACGCCGGTTCCGGCAACGGCACCGAGGACACCGTCGGCGCCATGACCGCCGAGCAACTGCGCGCGTTCCACCGTCGCTGGGTGCGGCCGGACAACGCCACGCTGCTCATCGTCGGCGACACCACGCTGGCCGAGATCAAGCCGGTGCTTGAGCAGCAATTCGGCGGGTGGAAGGCGCCGGACGAGCCGCTGCCGAAGAAGAACGTCGCGCCGGTGGAGCTGCCTTCGAAGCCGCGCGTGTTCCTGATCAACCGCAGCGGCTCCGAGCAGTCGCTGATCCTGGCCGCGCACGCCGCGCCGCCGAAGTCGGACCCGGACGACATCGCCATGCAGGCCGCCAACACCGTGCTGGGCGGCCTGTTCACCTCGCGCCTCAACATGAACCTGCGCGAGGACAAGCACTGGAGCTACGGCGCCTCGACCGGCCTGGTGGAAGCGCGCGGGCCGCGCCCGTTCATCGCCTACGCCTCGGTGCAGACCGACAAGACCGCCGAGTCCATGGTCGAGGTGCGCCGCGAGCTGACCGACGCCGTCGGGCGGCGCCCGTTGACCGCGGCCGAGCTGGAGCAGGCGCGCAAGGCGCTGGTGCTGTCGCTGCCGGGGGAGAACGAAACCACGCCGGAAGTGGCGGGCTCTTTCGTCAACATCCTGACCTTCGGGCTGCCGGACAGCTACTACAACGGCTACGTCGGCAAGGTGCGCGGGCTCACGCCGGCGCAGGCCAACGCCGCGCTCCGGCGGCTGGTGCAGCCGCAGGCGCTGACCTGGATCGTGGTGGGCGACCTGGCCAGGATCGAGGCGAAGGTGCGCAAGCTGGGCTTCGGCGCGGTGAAGATCCTCGACGCCGACGGCAACGAGGTGAAGCGCTAGGAGCGCCTCTCAGGCGCGACCCGTCATTCCAGGTCGCCGAGCCGGCGCACGAAGGTGTACTGCGCCGGCTCGAGCACCAGCCGGCGCGCCGGCTCCTTGAAGTTCAGCGTCAGGGCGTTGATCGGCAGCGCCACCACGAAGATGGCCGTGCCGAGCACGGTGCCGGCCAGGCTCAGCGGGCGCACGATGATCAGGTCCAGCGCCATCTGCTCGCCGGTCGGCACGTCCTGCATCTCGAACGCGGCATCGGACGCCGGCGCGGCGGCGGCCGCCAGCAGGGCCGCGGCGGCCGCGGCGTGGGCGACGGAGCGGATGGGACGGCGCATGGGTATCTCCTCGGCAACCGCCGGGACGGGAGCCTGCCCGCAGTCTACTCCGCCTCGGCGCGCGGCGGGCGCGTGGCGAGGTTGCGCACCGCGTCCACCGGCGTGATCTCGCCGGCGAGCACCTGCACAACCTGCTCGCTGATCGGCATCTCGACGCCGTGCTTGCGCGCCAGGCGCAGCACCTCGGGCGCCACCCGCACACCCTCGACCACCTGGCGGATGTCGGCCAGCGCCTGCTGCACCGACCGGCCCCTGGCGAGCGCCAGGCCGAAGCGGCGGTTGCGCGACTGGTCGTCGGTGCAGGTCAGCACGAGGTCGCCGAGGCCGGCGAGGCCCATGAAGGTCTCGCGCCGGCCGCCGAGCGCCTCGCCCAGGCGCATGATCTCGGCCAGCCCGCGCGTGATGACGCCGGCGCGGGTGTTGGCGCCGAGGCCGAGGCCGTCGGCGATGCCCACGGCGATGGCCAGCACGTTCTTGACCGAGCCGCCGACCTCCACGCCGATGACGTCGTCCGAGGTATAGGCGCGAAAGCCGTTGCCGTGCAGCGCGTGCACGATGTGCTCGGCGTAGGCCGGGTCGGTCGAGGCCACGGTGACGGCGGTCGGCATGCCCAGGCCCACTTCCCTGGCGAAGGTCGGCCCCGAAATGACCGCGAGCCTGCGCTCGCGCCCGACGACGTCCTGCACCACTTCGTGCACCAGCTTGCCGGTCTCGGGCTCGAGGCCCTTGACCGCCGAGGCGATGCCCTGCCCCGGCTCGAGCATCGGCGCCACGGTGCGCAGCACCGGGTGCAGCGCGTGCGAGGGCACGGCCAGCAGCACGTCGTCGGCCCCCCGCACCGCCGCGCGCAGGTCGGCGACCGGGTGCAGCGACGGCGGGAACTTGCAGCCCGGCAGGTACTCGGCGTTGACGCGGTCGGCTTCGAGCCGCTGCATGTGCCCGGCGTCGCGGCCCCACAGGCGCGTGTCGCTGCCCAGGCGCGCGAGCTGGATCGCCAGCGCCGTGCCGTAGGATCCCGCCCCGAGGACCGCGATGGCGCTCATCGAGGCGGCAGGCGTTTCAGTGCGCGGAAGCGCCGGTCTTGCGCTGGTGCTCGTCGTACAGCGCGGCGAAGTCGATCGGCTGCAGCAGCAGCTGCGGGAAGCCGCCGCGCTGCACCAGCTCGGCCACCGACTCACGCGCGAACGGGAACAGGACGGCCAGGCACTCGGTGCCGAGCACGCGCTTGCGCTCGGTCTCGTCGGCGATGCCCTTGACCAGGAAAATGCCGGCCTGGTGCACCTCGGCGAGGAACGCGACCTCCTGCTCGAGCTTGGCCGTGACGGTCAGCGACAGCATGACGTGGTGCTGGTCGGCGGCCAGCGGCTGCAGGCTGCTCTGCACCTGCACGTCGAGCTGCGGCTGCCACTGGCGGGTGAACACCTGCGGCGCCAGCGGAATCTCCAGCGAGGCGTCCTTCAGGTAGACCTTCTGCACCAGCAACTGGCGCGAGGCCGCGGCCGGGTCGCTCACGAAGCGCCCCGGGTTTGCGCGAGCAACGGATCGAGCTCGCCCTTGTGCTCCAGCTCCGCCATGTCTTCGAATCCCCCGATGTGCCGGTCGCCGATGAAGATCTGCGGCACCGAGCGCCGCCCCGTGCGCCGGACCATCTCGATGCGCCGCGCCGGATCGCTGTCGACGGCAACCTCCTCGACAGCGATGCCCTTGGCGGCGAGCAGGCGCTTGGCCATGACGCAGGACGGGCACCAGCGCGTGCTGTACATCAGGACGTTTTTCACCAGGGTGGATTCTAACCGCCCTGCGAGACCGCGGACGGACGGAAGTCCGTCCGCGCCGATCACCGGGTCGTCACCGGCAGGCTGGCCGCCAGCCAGCCATTGAGCCCGCCGCGGATCGGGTAGACCTCGGCGTAGCCGGCCTTCTTGAGCGTGTGCGAGGCCTGGGCGGCGACGCCGCCCAGTGCGCAGTACACGACGATCGGGCGCGCGGTGTCCTTGCCGAACTCGCCGAGCCGCTCGGCCAGCCGGGTCTGCGGCACGTTGATGGCGTTGAGAATGTGGCCCTTCTTGAAGTCGGCCGGGGTGCGCACGTCGACCACCAGCGCGTGGCGGTCGTTGATCAGGCGCACGGCGTCCAGCGGCGACAGGCGCTTCTCGCCGGTCACCACACCGGACATTTCGTTCAGAATGAGCAGGACCAGCGCCGCGCCCAGGGCCGAGAACAGCACCGGGTGCAGCGCGACGAACTGGAGGAACTGTTCCATCGGTCGGACGGGCGAAGTGACGGGACGGCGTGCAGGGGCGCGGATTATAGCCGCGCGCGCCGGCGCGTTGCTGCTCGCCTGCGTCGCCGCGGCGGCCGGCGCCGACGACCGCCTGCAGAGCAACAACGAGCAGCTCGACAAACTGCGCGGGCGCATCCAGGCCCTGGAGCAGTCGCTCGAGGCCGACCGCAGCCAGCGCGACGAGCTGCGCGAGCAGATCGAGGAATCCGAGCGGCGCTACACCGAACTGGGCGCCACGCTCGCCGGGCTGCGCCAGCAGATCGTCGAGCAAACCGCGCGCCGGCGCCGGACCGAGCAGCAGCGCCGCGACGCCGATGCCACGCTGCAGCGCCACAAGCAGGCCTTGGCGCGGCAGGTGCGCGCGAGCTACGTCATCGGCCAGCGCGGCGCGACCAAGCTCGCGCTGAACCAGGACGGCGGCCAGCGCCTGTCGCGCGTGATGACCTACTACGACTACCTGAACCGGGCGCGTGCCCGGCACATCGAGAGCATCCTCGACCAGGTGCAGGCGCTGGCGGCCCTGTCCGAGAAGCTGCGCCGGGAGACCGCCGAGCTCGACGTCGTGCGCAGCCGGCACGAGGGCACGCTGGCGGCGCTGGAGGCGCTGCGCGGCGAGCGCGAGGACATGGTGCGCACGCTGCGCCGGCGCATCGCCGGCGGCGAAGGAGAGCTGCAGCAGCTGCAGGCCGACGAGCGGCACCTCACCCGGTTGCTGCGCGAACTGCGCAAGACGCTGGCCGACATCCCGGCCCGCCCCGGCGGGCCGCCCTTCGCCAAGCTGCGCGGCAAGCTGCCGTGGCCGATCAAGGGCCGGCTGCTGGCGCGCTACGGGCAGCCCAAGTCCGGCGGCGGGCGCATCAAGTGGAACGGCCTGTGGATCGCCGGCCCGGAGGGCGCGTCGGTCAAGGCGGTCGCGGCCGGGCGCGTGGCCTACACCGGCTGGATGCACCGCTACGGCCTGATCGTGGTGCTGGAGCACGAGGGCGGCTACTACTCCCTGTACGGCCACTCCCAGAGCGTGTCGGTTGCCGTCGGCGACTGGCTGCAGGCGGGCGATCCGGTGGCCAGCGTCGGCGCCACCGGCGGCCACGACAAGAACGGCCTGTACTTCGAGTTGCGCAAGGGCACCGCTCCGCTCGACCCGAACCCCTGGTTGCTGGGACTGGCGGCGCGCAAGAAAACCGCGCGCAAATAGGGGTTTTCAACGGCGCTTTCGGGTCGGTTTCGGGGGCCCGCCTGTGCTAATGTGAAGCGAGTTTCGCCACTGTTCCGGAGTGCTGGTTCATGCGTCCCCTGCGTACCCCCATCGCCCTGGCCCTGGGCGTGGCCCTGGGCACCGGCGTTTCCCTCACCTACGGCGTGCTCGCCGACAAGAGCAAGCAGGAAAACCTGCCGCTGCGGGACATGCAGACGTTCGTGGAGATCCTCAACCGGGTCAAAAGCGACTATGTCGAGCCGGTGACGGACGACGCCCTGCTCGAGGACGCCATGCGCGGCATGCTGGCCGGCCTCGATCCGCACTCCTCCTACCTCAACAAGGAGGAGTTCGCCGAGATCAACGTGCAGACCTCGGGCCGCTTCGGCGGCCTGGGCATCGAGGTGCAGGCCTTCAACGGCTTCGTGCGGGTCATCGCGCCGATCGACGACACGCCGGCGGCGCGCGCCGGCATCCAGACCGGCGACCTCATCGTCAAGATCGACGAGACGCCGGTGAAGGGCCTGACGCTGACCGAGGCGGTCAAGAGGATGCGCGGCGAGCCCGGCACGACCATCGTGCTGACGGTGCTGCGCGAGGGCGCGGCCGATCCGCTGACCTTCGAGATGAAGCGCGACATCATCAGCGTCTCCAGCGTACGCAGCCGCATGCTCGAGCCCGGCATCGCCTACCTGCGCGTGACCACGTTCTCGAGCTCGACCGGCAAGGGCCTGGCCGACGAGTTCCGCAAGCTGCGCGAGGCGGCACCGGACGGCAAGCTCAAGGGCATGGTGCTGGACCTGCGCAACAACCCCGGCGGCGTGCTGAACGCGGCGGTCGAGGTCACCGACGCGTTCCTCGACAAGGGCACCATCGTCAGCATCAAGGGCCGCATCAACGACGCCAACCGCGAGTACAACGCCACGCCGGGCGACCTGCTCGACGGCAAGCCGCTGGTGGTGCTGGTCAACGGCGGCTCGGCCAGCGCCTCGGAGATCGTCGCCGGCGCCCTGCAGGACCACAAGCGCGGCCTGCTGGTCGGCGCCAAGACCTTCGGCAAGGGCTCGGTGCAGACCATCCTGCCGCTGCAGAACGACTCGGCCATCAAGCTGACCACGGCGCGCTACTACACGCCCAGCGGCCGCTCGATCCAGGCCGAGGGCATCGGCCCGGACATCGCCATCCGCCCGGTCAAGGTCAGCAAGGCCGACGGCACGCCCGCCGACGGTATCAGCGAGGCCGACCTCGGCGGCCGCCTCGACGGCGTGCCGCGCCCGGACGAGACGCCGGAACAGGTCGAGGCGCGCAAGAAGGAGTCCGAGGCCCAGCAGCAGCTGGCCGAGACCGACTACCCCCTGTACGAAGCCCTGAACCTGCTCAAGGGCATGATCATCGTCGGGAGCCGCTGAGCGTGCGAACCAGCTCCATCGGAAGCTGGTTCGCCGTCCTCGCCACCGCCGTCCTCGCCACCGTCACCGCCGCCGCGACCCCGGGCGGCGCCCCCATGACCGAAGCCGTGGCGCGCGGCCATACCCAGCTGCGCCTGGCGGCCGCGCCCGCGGCGCGCCGCGCGGCGCCGGCGCGCGCGCAGGTCGCCATCATCATCGACGACCTCGGCGAGCAGCAGCACGCCGGGCTGCGCGCGATCGCCCTGCCCGGGCCGGTGGCCGTGGCGTTCCTGCCGGGCGCGCGTTTCACGCCGGCGCAGGCCGGCCTCGCCCACCGCCAGGGCAAGGAAGTGCTGCTGCACCTGCCGCTGCAGCCCGGCGGCGAGGCCCGCGCCCACCCGACCGCGCTGCGCGCCGCCAGCGCGGAGCAGATGCGCGAATACTTCCGCGCCGCGCTCGACGCGGTGCCCCACGCCGCGGGCGTCAATAACCACCAGGGCAGCCTCGCCACGCAGCTGGCCGAGCCGATGGACTGGCTGATGCGCGAAGTCGCGCGGCGCCCCGGCTTGTACTTCGTCGACAGCCGCACCAGCAGCCTGTCGGTGGCGTTCCGCGCCGCGCGGCGGCACGGCGTGCCCTCGGCCGAGCGCAGGGTGTTTCTCGACGCGCACCGCGGCGAGGGCGCGGTGCGGGCCGCGCTCGAGGAGCTGGTGATCAAGGCGCTGCGCGACGAGCGCGCGCTGGCCATCGGCCACCCGTATCCGGAGACGCTGAAGGTGCTGGGCGAGGAGCTGCCGAAGCTGGCGCGCTACGGCGTGCGCCTGGTGGCGCCCTCCGAGCTGATCGCGCGTCAGTCGGGGCCGCGCGGCCCCACGCCCCGGCTCAAGCTCAGTCCCGCCTTGACGCTCGCCACCGGAGCCGCCATCCCAGCAGCCACATCAGCGCAAACACCCTGATTGCGCCGGCGATCTCGTTGCGGCCGTCCGGTCAGTACTCGAACTTCGAGCCGAAGAGGTACTCCGCCGTGTACCAGCCGCCCTCTGGATTGGGCACCAGCCCGATCTCATACCAGCCCAGCGCGCCTCGGCCGGCGCCGTTCAGTCCTACCGAAACGCCGTAAGGCTCACCAGCTTTGCCTATGAAGTCCAGATGCCTGAGCTCTGACCAGCCCACGCCCGGCGAGTAGGTCATCGTTTCGTATTGATGTTCCTGATCTGGAAAGCTGGTTTTCCAGATCAGCAGCACGCGACCATCGTCGGTGACGTGCGGGCTCGCGATCTCCGGCGTGCCAATGGCGCCATCCCTGAGACGCAGCGGGGTGTCCCAGCCAGAGCTGACGTTGAAGACGCGAGCGTTGACTGAGACGTCGTATCGATCGTGCCAAGCGGCAATTCCAGAGCCCGACTGGTTGAGCCGGAGCTGGATGTCCTCAGGCTGGTGCGACGTGCCGGTATCCAGCGCCTGAGCTGCCGACCAAGTTCCGGTGCCGTCCAGCCGCGCCCAGTACACCTGGTGCAGGTTCGGATCCCTGGAATCAACCCATGCTGATAGCGCCCTGCCTGCGCCGTCAATGGCAAGACCGATGAACAGGTCGCGTTCGACGACGTTGGTTGCAAGCCTGGTTGGCGTGGACCAAGAGCGGCCAAGGATGGGGTCGTCCACCGACGTCGACACCCAGACGTCGAAATCATCGCTGCGCGACGGGTCGGTGGACTCCGATCTCCACGCGACCGCCCCGTGGATCCCCGAATAAGCGGCAGTGATGCCAAGGAAAGTCAGCTTCGGAGTTGTTCCCACCGTAATGGGAGCTTCCCAGACACTTGAACTCGCGCTGAAGCGGCTCTCGTGGAGGGAGTTCCCGCGGCGCCAGACGAGATAACCGTTGCCTTCCGCGTCGAGGTTTGCACCCCAGAGTTCGGTTGCGTCCGCAGAGCCGTTGACCGTCCCGGCACGGGTAAAGGCACCGCCAGGATCCGTTTGCGACGCATACACGTTCTTCAGGCCGACCCAGGCAACGAGCCTCTTGCCCGTTGCGTTGGTTGCAACGTGCTGCTGGAAAGCAAAGTTCTCCGGAATTCCGGTACGGTCGATCTGGCTCCCCTGAACGTAGGTGCCATCCGCAAGATAGGTCGCCGCAAACGCTTCTCCGGTAGTCTGAAACTGCCACGCAAGCACGCTCTCTCCCTTCTGATTCGTTGCCACCTTTGGCAAGCCGACGATGCCGTTGGGCGGCTCGAACGGGATTCCGGCCGCGTCCAAGAGGTCAATGTCGAGCACCTTCAGGAAGCCGCTGTCGCTGAAGCCGCGGTACTCGCCGGCAACCTCGGTCACCCCCGGTGACTTGCCCAGAAGGAGTGCCGGGTAATCGGCGCTTGGAACGAACTCCGCGACTTGGGTATCACCGGCGGACCAAGCTACCTCGGCCGTGACGTCGGAGTCGCCGTAGTTGTCTCCGTACACTGCCCGGCCCTCGTAACCGATCAGGAAGCCCTTTGGCAGGAATAGCCGCGCAGGGCTCACCTCCAGACCGACGAGCCTTGGACTGACATTAACGACTGCAGTCGCGGCAAATCCTGCGTATCGGGCGGTCGCGATCGCGTCACCTGCGGCTCCGGCCGCAATCGCCTGCCCCGGGGACTCGCCGGAGTCGTCAAATCTCAGGATGCGCCAGTCCGAGGAGTTCCAACTAACAGCGTTCGTGACCGGGCTATTGGTGCCATCCGAGTACTCGGCGATTGCCTGGAACTGCTGAACGTCGCTGATGACGAGTTGTACGCTCCCCGGTTCAACACGGAGGCCTTTCAAGGTGGCCGGCTCCGCAGTGTTTCCGTTCCCGCCGCCGCCGCATGCGGCCAGCGCCGAGAAAATCGCAATTGAGCAGAACCTGTGGGGGTAACGCAGTTTCATCGCGTTGTTCACCTCCCTCTTCATCCGTGCGTGGCGTAACCCACGCCGTGGGATGCCGTCCCGGAATCTCCTGTGCATCGAAGCACGCCGCTCGCGCTGTCGGCGGCTTCCAGCCACTGAATCAGAATCGAATTGCCTGCGGTGTCGGAGATCCTGTTGACCGCCCAGGTCAACGCCTTGGCATTGCCACCCATGTCAAAGCGTGCGTCGTCGGTGCCGCCAAACACCATCTCGTGACCATCCTTGGTCCAGACCTTGAAATACTCGGGATCGCCGGCCGTTTCTCCGTAAGAAACAATCTTGCTGAAGCCATCGATCTCGGTGCGGTACTCGGCGTTGGGGTGGCCGTAGGTTCCGCTGTAGAGAACCAGTCGCTGCCCATCCAGGCAGAAACGGTCGTTGGAGTCGAAATCAACCGGATCGACCAGCCCGTCCGGCTCGAACGCCGCTGGGCAGCGGCTGATCTGGGAGAGCCCGGAGAGCGAGAAACCGATGCCCAGCAAACCGTTCCCGGTGTGCGAGTTGTAGTCGATCGAGAGAACAGGCTGCATCCCGGCGACCCCGGGTGGAACCGTGATGGGAATCGAGTACGTTGCCGAGCCCGTGGCTGAAACGGCGAATTGGCCTGCGGTCGTGCCGACGTCGTATGCCTGCGTTGCGCCACAGAACGACAAAAGGACGGCCGCGACTCCCCGCGCACGCGAATGATGCCGCATGAATTCTCTCCCTTACCCCGAGCGCATCTCCGGGGTTTGCTTTGCTCTTATCGTTCGAATTATGCCGCCGCTATCGCTGTCGAGATCGACAGGGCCATATTTACTACTCGGCACTCACCTTGACGCTCGCCACCACGCCAGCGCTCCCAGCGTCCCGAGCAGCCACGTCAGCGTCGGCGCATTGAACAGCATCGGCGGCCGGTAGCCGTCGAGGCCGTAGATCAGCGCCGCCGAGACCACCAGGGCGGCGCCGATCACCAGCAGCCGGCCGCGACGGGCGTCGCTGCGAATCTCTTCGCGCAGCCGCTCGAGCGCCTGCTGCTGCGCCTGCGCCGGCGCGCCTTCCGGCTGCGACAGCCGGTGCAGCGCGCGCTGCGCCAGCTCCGGCAGCGTGTCGAGCAGCAGCGGCAGCTGGTCGCGCACGCGCTCGAACGTCGCCATCGGCCCGAGCCGGTTGCGCATCCACTCCTCCATGATCGGCTTGGCGGTCTGCCACAGGTCCAGTTCCGGGTAGAGCTGGCGGCCCAGGCCCTCGACCTGCAGCAGCGTCTTCTGCAGCAGCACCAGCTGCGGCTGCACCGGCATCTGGAAGCGCCGCGCGATCTGGAACAGCCGCATCAGGAAGAAGCCGAACGAGATGTCCTTGATGGGCTTGCCGAAGATCGGCTCGCACACGGTGCGGATGGCCGACTCGAAATCCTCGACGCGCGTGCCCTGCGGCACCCAGCCCGACTGCACGTGCAGCTCGGCGATGCGCTTGTAGTCGCGGTTGAAGAAGGCCAGGAAGTTCTCGGCAAGGTAGCGCTGGTCCGAAGCGGTGAGCGAGCCGACGATGCCGAAATCCACCGCGTTGAAGCGCGGCTTCGCAGGATCGGTGGCGTCGATCAGGATGTTGCCGGGGTGCATGTCGCCGTGGAAGAAGTTGTCGCGGAACACCTGTTTAAAAAAAACTTCGACGCCGCGCTCGCTCAGGACTTTGAAATCAACTCCGAGGGTTCGCAGCTTTGCTATCTCATCGATGTTGATGCCATGCACGCGCTCCATCACCAGCACGCTCGGGCGCGTGTAGTCCCAGAACACCAGCGGGTGATAGATGATCTCCGAGCCGAGCCAGTTGCGGCGCAGCTGGCTGGCGTTGGCGCCCTCGCGCATCAGGTCGAGCTCGTCGAAGATGACCTGCTCGTACTCGCCCACCACCTCTCGCGGCTTCAGCCGCCGCGACTGCGGCACCCAGTACTCGACGTAGCGCGCGATCATGTGCATGAGGTCCACGTCGCGGCGGATCATCTGCTCGACGCCGGGCCGCAGCACCTTGACGATGACGTCGAGGCCCGGCGCGGCCGCGCCCTCGACCGCGGGCGCGGCCTGCAGGCGCGCGGCGTGCACCTGCGCCACCGACGCCGAGGCCAGCGGCGTGAGCTCGAAGCTGGCGAACAGGTCCTCGACGCTGCGGCCGAGCGCGCGCTCGACCTCGGCACGGGCCGCCTCGCCCGGGAACGGCGGTACCTGGTCCTGCAGCTTGGACAGTTCGACGGCGATGTCGGCCGGCAGGATGTCCGGGCGCGTGGACAGAGCCTGGCCGAGCTTCACGAACACCGGGCCGAGTTCCTCGAGGGCCAGGCGCAGGCGCTCGCCCCGCGGCTCCTGGCGCGTGGGCTTGCGGCCGGTGAACTCCATCAGGCCATAGCGGCGCACCACGCGCCGGATCTGCCACAGGCGCCGCACGTCGGCGAGCTTCACCGGCGGCGCTCCAGGCGGTCGAGGCGCGCCGCCAGCTGCTCGCCGCGGCGGCGCAGGGCGTCCACCCCCTCGGCCCAGCGCTCGACGTCGGCGCGGTGCGCGAGGTCGCGCGTTTCCTCGCGCAGGTACTCGGCGGTGTCCAGCGCCAGCGTGCCGGCCGAGCGCCGGCCCCAGCCGAGCAGGTCGCCCAGGCCCTGGCCGACGCGGTGCGCGGCGCCGCCGCCGAGCCAGGGCGCGAGCCACTCCTCCGGGTCGAAGCCGACTTGCGCGATCAGCGTCGAGAAGCGCTGCAGCAGGTCGGCGTCGCCCTCGACGGTGACGCCGGAGCCGCCGACCCCGGCGCCGCCGAAGGCGCGGCGCAGCAGCGCCGCGGGCCGCGCCGAAATGCGCACGTCGGGCTTGCCGTCGAAGGCGTCGAGCACGGCCACGCCGGACGGCCCCGGACACAGGTAGAACTCCCAGCCGGGGCCCAGCGCGTGCAGCAAGAGGACGCGGCCCTGCAGCTTCGCGAAGTCGGCCTCCACCGCCGGCTCCAGGGCGAGATAGCGGTTGAGCGCGATCTCCAGCGCGGCGCACAGCAGCGGCGGCGCGCTCATGGGCGGAAGCCGCGGTGGACGGCGACGATGCCGCCGGTGAGGTTGTAGACCTGGCAGCGCGCGAACCCAGCGGCTTCCATCATGCCCTTGAGCGTCTCCTGATCCGGGTGCATGCGGATGGATTCGGCGAGATACCGGTAGGCCGCCTCGTCGTTGGCCACCAGGCGGCCGAGCGCCGGCAGCACGCGGAACGAGTATTCGTCGTAGAGCCGGGCGAAGGTCGGGTTGAGCGGCCTGGAGAACTCGAGGATCAGCAGCCGCCCGCCCGGCTTGAGCACGCGCAGCATCGAGCGCAGCGCGGCGTCCTTGTCGGTGACGTTGCGCAAGCCGAAACCGATGGTGACGCAGTCGAAAGCCGCGTCGGCGAACGGCAGGCGCTGCGCGTCAGCCTGGGCCAGCGGCACGTTGACCACGCCGCGGTCGAGCAGGCGCGCGCGGCCCTGCCCCAGCATCGCGCCGTTGATGTCGGACAGGACGGCCAACCCGCCCGGGCCGGCCCTGCGCGCGAAGGCGGCGGTGAGGTCGCCGGTGCCGCCGGCGACGTCGAGCACGCGCTCGCCGGCCTTCACGCCGGCGAGGTCGATGACGAAGCGCTTCCACAGCCGGTGCACGCCCAGCGACATGAGGTCGTTCATCAGGTCGTAGCGGCCCGCGACCGACGAGAATACCTCGCCGACGCGGCGCGCCTTGTCCTTCGAAGGCACGCGCTGGTAGCCGAAGTGCGTGGTACCCGGCGCCGGCGCGCCGGTGGAGGAGGTCCCGCTCTTGGGATCGGTCATGGAAAAGGAAGCCGCGGGGCCCTGTCCCGGGGAAGGGGCATTGTAGGGCGCGCCGCCCTCGAATGTGCGCGGCGGCACGGGCCGGAGTAGGCTGGGGGCGAAGACCAGTCCCGAAAGAGGAATACCCACATGGTCAAGAAGAAGACGACGGCACCCCCCGGCAGAACGAAGTCCGACCGGCTCGAGCGAGCGCTCGAAGTGTCGGGAATCGGCCTCTGGGACATGGACGTCGACACCGGCGAGTTCGACGCCGATGCGCGCGCCATCCGCAACCTCGGCTACGCGCCCGGCGGGCTGAAGCAGACCTGGGAGACTTTCGTCGCCATCATCCATCCCGACGACGCCATCCGCGTCAGCCGCGTCATCGAGGCCCACCTGCGCGGCGAGACCGACCACCTGGAATACGACGCGCGCGTGCTGACCCAGGACGGCTCCTGGACCTGGATCGCGGCGTACGCGCGTGCGGTGCGCGACAAGTCCGGCAAGCCCGTGCGCCTGGGCGGCACGGTCCGGAACGTCGACGCCGAGCGCGCCGTGCAGCAGCGCCTGGCCGCGGCCGACACGCAGCTGCAGCTGCTGATGGAGGCCACCGACGAGGGCGTCATCGGCCTCGACCGCAACGGCGTCTGCACCTTCGTCAACCCGGCGGCCACGCGGCTGCTGGGCCTGCGCGAGGAGCGGCTGCTCGGGCACAACTTCGACGAGCAGGTGCGGCATACCACCGAGGGCGGCGTCGAGCTGATCGGCCACGACTCGCCGATCGTGCGCTGCCTGCTCAAGGGCCGGCGCGACCAGGGGTCCAACGAGCTGTTCTGGCGCGACAACGGCACGCCGGTCGCGGTCGAGTACTCGGTGTCGCCGGTGTTCGACGACGCCCGCCCGGCAGGCGCCGTGCTGGTGTTCCGCGACGTCGGCGAGAAGCGCAAGCTCACGCAGCAGCTCGAGCACCAGGCGCTGCACGATCCCCTGACCGGCCTGCTCAACCGGCGCGGCTTCGAGTCGAGGCTCGCCGCGCTGCTGCAGACGGCGCGCAACCAAAGCCGCGAGCACGCGCTGTGCTACGTCGACCTCGACCACTTCAAGCTGATCAACGACACCTGCGGCCACGTCGCCGGCGACGACCTGCTGCGGCGCCTGCCGGAGCTGCTGCAGCCGCGCGTGCGCCGCACCGACACCGTGGCCCGCCTCGGCGGCGACGAGTTCGCGCTCCTGCTCGAGGACTGCTCGCTCGACCAGGCGTCGCGCATCGCCGGCGCGGTGCGCGACACCCTGCGCGACTTCCGCTTTCACTGGCAGTACCGCAGCTTCACCATCGGTGCCTCGATCGGCGTGGTCGGCATCACCGCCGCCAGCCAGGGCCTGGCCGCGGTGCTCGGGGCCGCCGATGCCGCCTGCTACGTGGCCAAGGACCAGGGCCCGAACCAGGTGCACGTGTCGTACCCGCACGACCTCGCCATCGTGCGGCGGCGCGGCGAGATGCGTTGGGTTGCGCGCCTGAAGACCGCGCTGGAGGAGAACCAGTTCCGCCTGCACTACATGAGCATCGCGCCGCTGGCCGGCGGCGAGCCGTTGCACCATGAGCTGCTGCTGCGCCTGGCGGACACGCGCGGCGAACTGATCCAGCCGGGCACGTTCCTGCCCGCCGCCGAGCGCTACCAGCTGATGCCGCGCATCGACCACTGGGTCATCGCCCGCACCGCCGAGTTCCTCGGCCCGGCGCTGGCGCGCCAGCCGCGGCTCGCCCGCCACCGTTTCGGCATCAACCTGTCGGGCGACTCGCTGCGCGACCCGCACCTGCTGCAGCACGTGCGCGAGTCGCTCGCGCGCCACGAAGTGCCGCCGTCGATGATTTACTTCGAGTTCACCGAGACCGCCGCGATCGCCAACCTCGGCGCCGCGGTGGAGTTCATGCGCGGGCTGCGCGACATGGGCTGCCAGCTGGCGCTCGACGACTTCGGCAGCGGCATGTCGTCGTTCTCGTACCTCAAGCAGCTGCCGGTGGACTTCCTCAAGATCGACGGCAGCTTCATCAGGGACGTGGTCCGCAACCCAGTCGACCAGGCCATCGTGCGCGCGGTGCAGGCGGTCGGCCAGCAGATGGCGGTGCCGATCGTGGCCGAGTACGTCGAGTCCGACGCGATCCGCGCCTGGCTCGCCGAGGTCGGCATCCAGTACGGCCAGGGCTACGCCTTCGGCCGGCCGGCGCCGATCGAGGACTTCCCCGCGCTGCGGGATCGCGAAGCCGCGGCGCGGGCATAGCGCTTGTTGCCAGCGGGTCGGGGGCGGGGTGGGGGGGGGGGGGGACGGGGCGGGGA